>Ga0307504_10000001_pt1 | contig 761329 bp, 750 predicted proteins | sample 19_S_MG_FD_194516 | JGI IMG/M metagenome (GOLD analysis project Ga0307504, IMG submission 194516) | Soil microbial communities from Populus trichocarpa stands in riparian zone in the Pacific Northwest, United States - 19_S | ecosystem: Environmental > Terrestrial > Soil > Riparian zone >... | reverse complement strand
TTCTGCCACATCAAGCAGTGGCGCGCTCTCGCCACCCGCTACGACAAGCTGGCCGTGACCTTCCGGGCAGCAGTGGTTCTCAACGCGGTGATCGCCTGGGCGAAGCATTTGTCAGACATGCCCTAGGTCTGCACAAGACCTTCACACGGACTGGTGCCTTTCTGCGCGGGCGGCTCCCTAGGCTGCTGTGCATGGAGACGGGGCGGTGACCGGGCAGGCGCGCGTGCTGGTGGTCGAGGACGAGCGGACCATCAACCAGGCGGTCGCGGACCGGTTGGCCGCCGAGGGGTTCGAGGTGCGGCAGGCGTACGACGGCCCGGGCGCGGTCGCGGCGGCACAGGAGTGGGCGCCGGACCTGCTGGTGCTCGACGTCATGCTCCCCGGGTACGACGGCCACGAGGTGTGCCGACGGGTGCAGGCGGCGCGTCCGGTGCCGGTGCTGATGCTGACCGCGCGCGACGACGAGACCGACCTGCTGGTGGGGCTCGGCGTGGGGGCGGACGACTACCTGACCAAGCCGTTCAGCATGCGCGAGCTGGTGGCCCGGGTGCGCGTGCTGCTGCGGCGGGTCGAGCGCGCCGCCGAGCTCGCCGCCGCACCGGACGACGAGCCCGCCGACCTGGACCGGGGGCCGCTGCGGATCGACCGCGCCCGCCGGGTCGCGCACGTCGCCGGGACCCCGGTGCACCTGACCCGCACGGAGTACGACCTGCTGCTCTGCCTGGCCGAACGTGCGCCGGCGGTGCTCACCCGCGAGCAGCTGCTCGCCGAGGTTTGGGACTGGCCCGACGCGGCCGGCACGCGCACCGTCGACAGCCACGTCCGGTCGCTGCGCGGGAAGGTCGGGTCCGACCTGATCCGCACCGTGCACGGCGTCGGCTACGCGCTGGAGGTCACCTCGTGAACGGCAGGCCGCTGGACGGGCTCACGTCGATCAAGACCAAGCTGGGCGTCCTGGTCGCTGCCACCGTGGCGGCGGCGACCGTGCTCGCCGCCGCCGGCACCCGGCTCGGGGTGAGCCCGTGGCTGGTCGTACCGGGTGCGATCGCCCTGGCCCTGGGGCTGACCCAGCTGCTGGCCCGCGGGATGACCTCGCCACTGCGCGAGATGACCGCGGCGGCCCGGGCGATGGCGCGCGGCGACTACGACCGCCGGGTCACCGCCAGCTCGCGCGACGAGGTCGGCGACCTGGCCCGGGCGTTCAACACGATGGCCGCCGACCTGGGCGCGGAGGACCGGCGCCGCCGCGAGCTCGTCGCCAACGTCTCCCACGAGCTGCGGACCCCGGTGTCGGCGCTGCGGGCGCACCTGGAGAACCTCGTCGACGGCGTGGTGGCCGCCGACGGCGACCGGCTCCGGGTGGCGCTCACCCAGACCGAGCGGCTCGGCCGGCTCGTCGAGGACCTGCTCGACCTGTCCCGCCTCGAGGCCGGGGCCGTGCCGCTCCGGGCCGAGGCGCTGGCAGTCCGGCCGTTCCTCGAGGACGCGGTCCGCGAGGCCGCGCTCGCCGACCGGGACGTGACCTACCAGGTCGAGGTGGACCCCTCCGACCTCGTGGTCTCCGCTGACCCGGCGCGGCTGCACCAGCTGCTCGCGAACCTGCTCGACAACGCCGCGCGGCACAGCCCGCCCGGAGGCAGCGTGGTCGCCCGCGGCTACCGCGACGGCACCGCGATGGTCCTCGAGGTCGACGACGACGGACCGGGCATCGCCGCCGGTGACCGGACCCGCGTCTTCGAACGCTTCACCACTGGCAGCACCGGGAGCAGCACCGACGGCGGCACCGGGCTGGGCCTGGCGATCGCCCGCTGGGTGACCCACCTGCACGGCGGCGACATCGAGGTCGTCGACCGCGACGGCGGCTGCCTGATCCGGGCCTCCCTGCCCGACCCCACCCCCATGCACCCCCAGGAGGACCACCGATGAGCAGCGTCCCGCCTGCGGCACCCGTCCGTACCCAGGAGCCCTTGCTGGACACGGTCTTCGGTGCCCTGTGGCCCGAGCGCGACCTGGCCCCGCGACCCACGCTGGTCGCCGCCTCCGCCGGGGTCGGCCTGCTCGCCACCGTGGTGCTGCCGGACCGGCCGATGGGCGTCGCCGCGTTCCTGGTGGTGCTCGCCGTGGTCGCGGTGCTGGCCTCCGCCGCGCGCCGGACGCCGTACCGCATCGCGTGCGGGGTGCTGGTGCTGCTGCTCGGCAGCATGGTGGTGCTCCGCGCCGCCGAGTGGCTGTCGGCGCTGAGCCTGCTGGCCGCCGCCGGGGTGCTCGCGGTGGCGCTCACCGAGGCGCGCACCGTGACCGGGCTGCTCGCGTCCGGGGCGGCGGTGCCGCTGGCCGGCATCCGCGGGCTGCCCTGGCTGGGCCGTTCGCTGACGCCGCGCGAGGGGGCTCGGCAGGTGGCGCCGCTGCTGCGCACGGCCGCGGTCTCGCTGCTGCTGCTGGTGGTCTTCGGTGCCCTGTTCGGCTCGGCGGACGCCCTCGTCGGCCGGTGGCTCGGCGCCCTGGTGCCCGACCTGACCTGGTCGACCTTCGTCGGGCGCACCACCCTGGCGGTGCTCGTCGCCGGCCCCACCCTGGCCGGGGCGTACGCCGCCCTGAACCCGCTGCGGGTGGAGCGGCTGGCCCTGCCGGAAGGCCGGCCCGTGGAGCGGGCGTTCGAGTGGCTGGTCCCGGTCGGCCTGGTCACGGCCCTGTCGGCGGTCTTCGTGGCAGCGCAGGCCGCCGCGCTCTTCGGGGGCCACGCCTACCTGCGCCGCAGCACCGGGCTGACCTACGCGTCCTACGTCCACCAGGGCTTCGGGCAGCTCACCGTGGCCACCGTGCTGACCCTCGGCGTGGTCGCCGCGGCCGTCCGCAAGGCCGGCCGGGCCAGCGCCCGGGACCGGCTGCTGCTGCGGGCGCTGCTCGGGCTGCTGTGCCTGCTCACCCTGGTCGTGGTGGCCTCGGCGCTGCACCGGCTCGACCTCTACCAGCAGGCCTACGGCTACACCCGCCTGCGGCTGCTGGCCGCGGTGGTCGAGGGCTGGCTGGGGCTGGTCGTGCTGCTGGTGATGGCGGCCGGGCTCCGGCTGTCCGGGACGTGGGTGCCGCGGGCGGCGGCCCTCAGCGCCGCCGGTGCGGTGCTGCTGCTCGGCTGGGCCAACCCCGACGCGCGCATCGCCGAGCACGACGTGGCGCGCTTCCAGCAGACCGGGAAGGTGGACTGGGCCTACCTGAGCGGGCTGTCCGCGGACGCCGTACCCGCCCTCGCCGGCCTTCCGGCGCAGGTGCGTCACTGCGCCCGACCGACGCTGCCCACCGGCGAGGACTGGCTGTCGTGGAACCTGGGCCGGCAGCGGGCCGGTGCCTACCCGCAGCCGGCGTCGTCCCCGCAGCCCTGCCCGGGCGGCTGACGCGCTGGGGACGACTTCGGCCGACCTCCCGCGTCCGGGGGGTTCCCGCTCCTACCCTCAGAGGCAGGAGGTGGGCCGATGAAGCCGCTCAACGGACTGCGCTCGATGCGCACGAAGGTCGTCGTGCTGGTCACCGCGGCGGTGGTGGTCGCGGCCGTCCTCGAAGCAGCCATGACCCTGCTCGGACTGCCCTCCTGGCTCGTGGTCCCGATCGCCGTGGTCGTGGCGCTGGCGACCACCCAGGTGCTCGCCCGCGGCACGCTGGAGCCGCTCACCGAGATGATCTCGGCCGCCGAGGCGATGGACCGCGGCGACTACACCCAGCGGGTCTCGACCACTGCCCGCGACGAGGTGGGCGCGCTCGCGCACGCGTTCAACGCGATGGCCACCGAGCTCGAGGCGGTCGACCGCCAGCGCGCCGACGTGGTCGCCGCGATCACCGCCGAGCTGTCCTCGCCGCTGCCCGCGGTCCGCTCGCTGCTGCAGAACATCGGCACCGGCGTGGTCCGTCCCGACCCGACGCTGCTGCGCACCGCCCTCGGCGAGACCGACCGGATGCGTGAGCTGGTCGCAGCGCTCCTCGACCTGACCCGCCTGGACGCCGGCGAGACCCACCTGGAGCCGGAGCACGTCGCGATGCGGCCCTTCCTCCAGGACGCGCTCAAGGACGCGCGGACCGCCGACTACGCCGTGCAGTACGACGTCAAGCTGGAGCCCTTCGACCTGGTGGTCGAGGGCGACCGGCGACGGATGCAGCTGCTGGTCGCGAACCTGCTCGACAACGCGGCCCGGCACAGCCCCAACGGCGCGACGGTCGTCCTGCAGGCCTACCGCGGCACCGGCAAGCTCGTCCTCGACGTGCACGACTCGGGCCCGGCGCTCGACCCGGACCAGCGTGCCACCGTGGTGCAGCGGCTCACCCAGGGCACCGGCCCGGAGGCCGGCGAGGGGCTCGGCCTGGCGATGGCGCAGTGGATCACCGCGCTGCTCGGCGGCACGCTCGAGGTGCTCGAGGGGCGCACCCACGGCAACCTGGTCCGGGCCACCGTCCCGCACGTGCCCGTGCGCGCGGGCTGGAAGGGCGCGGCCCGGGTGCCGCGGCCGGACGACCCGGAGCAGCCGGCCGTCGAGACCCCCGACACCGCTGAGGCGACCGAGCAGTTGCCCGATGGGGAGATCGACGTCGACGGCGACGCCCCCGCCGAGCGAGTGCTGCCCTCGGGCCCGCCCCGCTGAGGCCTACTCCGGCAGGCCGGAGATCCGGGTGCCCGAGCGCACCTTGTAGCGCTTGTTGATGCTGATCAGCACGGCCGTCCACGGCTCCAGCTGGCGGGCCAGCCGCAGCGCGCCCGCGTGCACGCCGGGGCGCCCGGTGACCGCGACGGCGAGCTCGGCCGCGACCCCGGTGGCGTCCGCGTCGTCGCCGCAGACCAGCACGTCCTCGTGGTCGAGGAGCTCCTCGTCGCCCCACAGCGACACCGCGCTGACGTGGTGGAATGCGCCCACGACGCGGGCGTCCGGGGCGATCCGCTGGGCGGTCTCGGCCGCCGAGCCGCCCGGCACGTCCAGCCCGTAGGGCCCCCGCTTGTCGAACGCGAGCGGGTTCACGCACGAGACCACCGTCTTGCCCGCCAGGGCGTCGGCGAGCTCCCCGACAAGACTGTCGTGGCCGTCGTACGGCACCGCGAGGACGACCACCTCGGCGGCGGCCACCGCGTCGGCGTTGCTGGCACCGGAGACGCGCGCGCCCGGGACCCGCGCGCGGATCTCGGCCGCGGTCGCCTCGGCGCGCTCGGCGGAGCGGGAGCCGAGGAGCACCGTGTGCCCGTGCAGCGCCCAGCGGTAGGCCAGGCCCTTGCCCTGCGGACCGGTCCCGCCGACCACCGCGATCGTGTAGCTGCTCACCCTCAGGTCCTCCCGCGCTCTTGAAATCGTGACAGTGATGCTGTCACAGTCTGAACCGTTGGCCCGGCGCCCTCGCCCGGGGCAGGCACCATGAGACAGGACAGTCGTGAAGCTCTCCACCATGCTGATGTACTCCGGCAACCCCCGCGAGGCCGCCGACTCGGTCGTCGCCCTCGAGCAGGCCGGCCTGGACACCGTCTGGGTGGCCGAGGCCTACGGCTTCGACTCCCCCACGCTGATGGGCTACCTGGCCGCGAAGACCGAGACCATCGAGATCGGCTCCGCGATCCTCAACGTCTTCTCCCGCACCCCCGGCGCGCTCGCGCAGACCGCGGCGGGCCTCGACAACGTCACCGGTGGTCGCGCGATCCTCGGCCTCGGCGCGTCCGGGCCGCAGGTGATCGAGGGCTGGCACGGGCTGCCCTACGACCGACCGCTGGGCCGCACCCGCGAGGTCGTCGACATCGTGCGAGCGGCGCTGCGCCGGGAGACGCTTTCCTACCAGGGCAAGGTGTTCACGCTGCCGCTGCCGGCGGACCAGGGGCTCGGCCTGGGCAAGCCGCTGAAGATGCTGACCAAGCCCGAGCGTCCGGTGGTACCGATCTACGTCGCCGCCCTCGGCGACAAGAACGTCACCGGCACCGCGGAGTACGCCGACGGCTGGTTGCCGTTCCTCTACGCCCCCGAGAAGGCCGACATGGTGTGGGGCGACTCGCTGCGTGCCGGTCAGGCCAAGCGGCCCGACTCCCTTGCCCCGTTGGAGGTCTGCGCCGGCGGCATGGTCTGCGTCGGCGAGGACGTGAAGGGGATGCTCGACTTCGCCCGGCCCATGTTCGCGCTCTACATCGGCGGCATGGGCGCGAAGGGCAAGAACTTCTACAACGAGCTGGCCTGCCGCTACGGCTACGAGAAGGAGGCCGCGCAGATCCAGGAGCTCTACCTGGGCGGCAACAAGCGCGATGCCGAGGCGCTGGTGCCGCTCGAGCTGCTGGAGATGTGCAACCTGGTCGGTCCCGAGTCCTACGTCAAGGAACGGATCGCGGCGTTCCGCGAGTCCGGTGTCACCAACCTGCAGATCGTCCCGGCCGCCGACGACCCGGCGGCCCTGGTCCGCCAGATGAAGGAGTGGGCGGCCTGATGCGCGACATCTTCGAGCCCGAGCACGAGGCGTTCCGCGAGACCGTCCGCACCTTCGTCGAGCGTGAGATCACGCCGTACCACGCCCAGTGGGAGAAGGACGGCATCGTCGACCGGGCGGTCTGGACGAAGGCCGGAGCGCAGGGCCTGCTGTGCTTCGACGTCGACGAGGAGTGGGGCGGTGCGGGGGTCAAGGACTTCCGCTACAACATGGTCGTCGCGGAGGAGCTGACCCGGGCGGGCGCCAACGGGACCAGCTTCTCGCTGCACACCGACATCATCGTGCCTTACGTCTCCAGCCTCGGCACCGACGAGCAGAAGCGCCGCTGGCTGCCCGGCCTGGTCTCCGGCGAGCTGGTCTCCGCGATCGCGATGACCGAGCCCGGGGCGGGCAGCGACCTGCAGGGGATCCGGACCACCGCCGTCGACAAGGGCGACCACTACGTCCTCAACGGGTCCAAGACGTTCATCTCCAACGGCATCCTGGCCGACCTGGTCATCGTGGTCGCGCGCACCGACCCCGACGCCGGCCACCAGGGCATCAGCCTGCTCGTCGTCGAGCGCGGCACGGCCGGCTTCGAGCGCGGCCGCAACCTGGAGAAGATGGGCCTCAAGGCGCAGGACACCGCCGAGCTCTTCTTCGACAACGTCGTCGTCCCCAAGGAGAACCTGCTCGGCGAGGCCGGCACCGGCTTCGTCTCGCTGATGGTGAACCTGCCCCAGGAACGGCTCTCGATCGCGATGATCGCGGCGGCCGCCTGCGAGCACATCCTCGAGCTGTCGCTGGCCTACGCCAAGGAGCGCGAGGCGTTCGGCCGGCCGATCGGGAAGTTCCAGCACAACCGGTTCCTGATCGCCGAGATGGCCACCGAGGCCCGCATCGCCAGGGTCTTCGTGGACGACTGCGTGCGCCTGCACAACGAGGGCCGCCTCGACGCGTCCGGCGCGTCGATGGCGAAGTGGTGGACCACCGAGCTGCAGAACAAGCTCGTCGACCGCGCCGTCCAGCTGCACGGCGGCAACGGCTACATGATGGAGTACCCCATCGCGAAGGCCTACGTGGACAGCCGGGTCCAGACGATCTACGGCGGCACGACCGAGATCCAGAAGGAGATCATCGGCCGCTCCCTCGGCATCTGAGAGGGTGGCTGTTTACCAGGGTATGCAGGCGAACTGCCGCTCCCCATGGTGATTTCCCCATGGGGAGCGGCAGTTTCTCGACATACCCTGGTAAACGGCGGAGACGCCGTCAGGCGTTGGTGTTACCAGCGCCGTTGATGTTGACCAGCCACTGCACGCCGTACTTGTCCGACAGCATGCCGAAGACGTCGCCCCACGGGGCCTTCTCGAGCGGCATGAAGACGGTGGCGCCCTCGGCGAGGCCGTCCCAGTAGCCGCGCAGCTCGGTCTCGTCCTCACCGGACAGCGAGACCGAGATGTTGTTGCCCGGGTTGAAGTCCATCGACGGCGGCACGTCGGCGCCCATCAGGGTCAGGCCCTTGCCGGTGACCAGCATCGAGTGCATGACCAGGTCGGCGGTGTCCGGCTCCTGGCTCATGCCACCCTCGGCGAAGGTGCTGACGGTGAGCTCGCCGCCGAAGACGGAGCGGTAGAACTCCATGGCCGCGCGGGCGTCGGAGCGGAAGTTGAGGTAGGGGTTCAGCACGGTGGCCACGGAGGCTCCTTCGGGTTGGGGTCAGCCGAGCCGGACCGGGAGCCGGTCCAGGCCGTAGACGATCGAGAGCTGGCGGTAGCCGAGGTCGTCGCCGACGATGCGCAGCCCTGGGAAGCGGCGCGCCAGCGCCGGGTAAGCGATCCGCAGCTCCATCCGGGCCAGCTCGGCGCCCACGCAGCGGTGGAAGCCGTGCCCGAAGGCCAGGTGCGAGGCGGACGCCGCGCGGGAGGCGTCGAAGCTCTCGCGGCCCTCGCCGGCGCGGGCGTCGCGGTTGGCGCCGGCCAGGTGGCAGATCACCACGTCGCCCTTGGCGATCTTGTGGCCGGCGAGCAGCACGTCCTGCTTGGGGAAGCGCGGGAAGGCGACCTGGACGACGGTGAGGTAGCGCAGCAGCTCCTCGACGGTGCGGTCGACAGAGGTGGGGTCGTGCGCGATCCGCCGGTAGTCCTCGGGGTGGTCGAGCAGGGTCGCCGTGCCCAGCGCGAGCATGCTGGCGCTGGTCTCGAGGCCGCCGGTGAAGACGCCGTCGGCGAGGCCACCGAGGTCGAAGTCGTTGATGTCGTCGCCGTGCTCGCGGATGATCTGGCCGATCAGCCCCTCACCGGGGTTGCTGCGCTGCTTGCGCGTCGCCTCCATCAGGAACTTGCGCGAGTCCGAGACCGCGCCGAACGACCCCTGGCCGCCGTAGGTCACGTCGAAGCGGGCGGAGCCGAGCTGACGGAAGGTGTCGCGGTCCTCGTCGGGCAGGCCGAGCAGCTCGCAGATCACCAGGAACGGCACCGGGAACGCGAACGTCGGGACCAGGTCGACGACGCCGTCGGCGGACGCGGCGGCCGTCACCTCGTCGAGCTGGGCCTCCACGATGGCAGCGATCCGGGGCCGCAGCCGCTCGAGCCGGCGCATCGTGAACTCCGGGGTGAGCAGCTTGCGCAGTCGGGTGTGCTCGGGCGGGTCGGTGAAGCCGAGACCGCCGATGTCGCCGTCGGTGGCGCTACCACGCCGGCCCACGAACGGCCGGATGTCGTTGGAGTAGGACGCGGTGTCGGCCAGCACGTGCCGGGCCTCCGCCTCGCCGGTGACCAGCCAGACGTTCATGCCCAGGAACGACGTGAGCTTGGTGACCGGGGTCGCCTCGCGCACCTGCGCGAGCCGCGGCACCGGGTCGACACCGGTGCGGTGCAGCGGCCAGGCCAGCGACTCGGGGACCTTGTCCAGCTTGGACAGGTCGATGCCGTTGCCGGCACCGGCGCGAGCGAGTACGGCGCGGCGCACCTGGGTCTTGAGGTACGTGGTCACGCGCGGCACGGGAGCTCCCTGGTCACATCAGTTCTGACGGCCAGCAGCCTATGCCCGCCAGGGCCGACGGGTCGCGCGAATCGCGGCAACCTCAGGGTGCGTTCAGGGTCGGGCGGGCGGGTCGTCGTGCAGGATGCGCTGGAACAGCACGTGGTCCTGCCAGCGGCCCGCGATGAAGAGGTAGGAGGCCGCGAGACCGATCCGGGTGAATCCGGCGCGCTCCAGGACGCGCTGCGACGCGGCGTTGTGCACCAGGGTCCCGGCCTCGACCCGGTGCAGTCCCCGGGACCGGCCCTGGTCGCAGGCGTAGCGCACCGCGGTCGTCGCGAGCCCGCGGCCGGTGTGCGCCGCGGCGACCCAGTAGCCGGCGTGCGCGCTGCGGAAGACGCCCGCCACCACGTTGTTCAGGTTGACCCGGCCGACCACCTCGTCGCCGCGCAGGACCAGCCACGCCATCGCCGTACCCCTCGAGACCGCGGCGAGCTGCCCGGCGACGGCGGCCTCCTGGCCGGCGGTCGTGAAGAACTCGGCGGGTCGCACCGGGTCCCACGGTGCCAGGTGCTCCCGGTTGGCGGCGTAGGCGTCGGCGAGCGCGGGCGCGTGCTCGAGCCGCAGCTCCTCGATGGTGTAGCCGTCGGGGGTCATGGGCCGGAAGGCTACTCGGCGGCGAGCACCTGGGCGCGGCCCGCGTTCTTGGCGCGGTAGAGCGCCTCGTCGGCCGAGCGGCACACCGCGGTCACGTCGCCGCCGTCGTCGGGTGCCTGCGCGACGCCCGCGGAGAAGCTCGACGTGAACACCGTGCCGTCAACGGCTTGCAGCTCGGTGGCCCGCCACTGCTCGAGGAAGGTGGTCAGCCGCGTGGTCGCGCCCTCGGCGGTGCAGTCGGACAGGGCGACCAGGAACTCCTCCCCGCCCCAGCGGGCGACCACGTCCTCGACGCGCACCGCAGCGCGCAGGGCAGCACCGAAACGCCGCAGCACCTCATCGCCGGTGGCGTGGCCGAACCGGTCGTTGACGGTCTTGAAGCGGTCCAGGTCGAGCAGCGCGACCACCAGCGGGGTGCCGTGCCGGCGGGCCGCGGACATCACCCGGAGCAGCTCCTCCTCGGCCTTCATCCGGCTGGTCACGCCGGTGACCACGTCCGTCTCGAACCGCTCGCGCACCAGCCGTGCCCGCTCGAGCCGGTTGTTGATCCGGGTGACCAGCTCGGGACCGACGACCGGCTTCCTGACGAAGTCGTCCGCCCCCGCGGCGAACACCTCGGCGATCGTGGCCTGGTCGCCGGCACCGGTCAGGAACAGCACCGGCAGGGTCGTGAACCGGGGATCCATGCGGATGGCGCGGCACAGCTCGCTTCCGCTCACGCCGGGCAGGTTCATGTCGAGCATGACGAGGTCGGGCGCGGTGGTCTCCAGCTCGTCCCAGAGCAGGGCCGGGTCCGAGAGCCCGGTCATCTCCAGGCCGGCGGCGCGCAGCACCGTCTCCAGGACCACGAGCATCAGCGGGTCGTCGTCGACGGCGAGGACGCGGCCGCGGACCCCGCGGTCGCGGCGGAGCAGCTCCTCGAGCGAGTCCAGGATCTCGGCGTCGGGACGGTCCCGGTCGACCAGGACCCGGATCCCGGCACGCACCAGGGCCACCCGGTCGACCGTCGTGGAGCCGCCGAAGACACCGGCGACGACGGTCGCCGGGCTGCCGGCCAGGACCCCGCCGACCAGCACCCGTGCGGCGTCGTCCCAGCTGTCCAGGTCGACCACGACCAGCGCGGGCGGGGTGGACCGCACCGAGGCGTGCGTGGCCGGGTGGGCCGCCGACATCGCGCGGACCCGGTGCCCGCGGGCGAGCAGGCCCTCCCCCAGCGGTCCGAGGGAGTATCCGGAGCCGGTGAGCACGAGCACGCCGCCCCCGGTCGTCTGCACGTCCTCCGCCTCGTCCGCCAGCACGGGGCCGTCGTGGTCGAGGAGGACCCGCAGCCCGGCGGTCAGCTCGGCCATCCGCAGCCGGGACGCGACGGACTCCGGGGGCGTGGCGAGGAGGTGCTCCAGCGCGCGGGCCATCTCGGTGCCGCGGGGCATCCCGAACGTGCCGAGGCTGCCCGCCAGCTGGTGGGCGAGCCGCTCCGCCTCCTCGCGGCCGGGCTCGTCGAGGCCGGCGGCGAGGGCAGTCTGGGCGAGCTGCTCGAGACGGACGACCCGCTCGTCAGCGCTGACGCGGGCACGCTCCCAGAGCGCGGCGAGCGTGCGCTGGGCCGTGGCCTCGGTGGTGCTCGGTTCGGTCACGACGATCTCCCCCTCCCGCCCAGCGCCGGTCGACGGACCCGAGGGTCGCCGTCGCCTCCCGAATTCCGCCTCGACGCGGTGGGCGCGCCGCTAGGCTAGCAGCGCAGGAGGGGCGAGCAGGCGTGCTCGCACACAGGCGTGACGGGGGTTCCCCATATGGGCGAGGCCGACCAGGCTGCTGCGCTGGTGCGTGCACAGCGCGCCGTCCTCGTGCAGATCTGCGACGCGACCCCGGTCGCGCGGACGCTGGGCAGCCTCGCTGCCGCGCTCGAGCAGCTCCCCACGGTCGAGCGGTGCCTGTTCCGGCTCCGCTGCCCTGAGGGGGCCGCCAGCAAGGAGCTCGTCGTGGGCAGCGCCGGCCCCGTCGAGGAGGGTGCGCTGGCCACCACGTCCCCCCAGCAGGTCGTGCCCGTGGTCGGCCCGGACGACACCGAGCTCGGCTGGATGGTCGTGCACGGCGTCGTCGGCGACGTGGACAGCTCCGCCGGGCCCGCCGCGGGTCAGGACGTGCTCGACTGGGCGACGTCACTGGCGATGACGGCCGTGATCGCGGACCAGGAGCACCAGAAGATGACCGCGTCGGTCGCGCTGGCACGCGCCACGCTCGAGTCGACCGTCGACGGCATCCTCGTGGTCGACGCCGAGGGCCGGATCGCCGGCCACAACGAGAAGTTCGTGTCCATGTGGCACATCGACCCGGAGCTGATCTCCTCGGGCGACGACGCCCAGGTGATCGCCTCCGTGCTCGCCCAGCTGGTCGACCCGGACACCTTCATCGACGGCGTACGGCGCCTCTACGGCAGTCCCGAGACGACCAGCTTCGACGAGCTGGTGTTCCACGACGGCCGCGTGTTCGAGCGCTACTCCCAGCCGCAGCGCGTCGACGGCGCGGTCGTCGGCCGGGTGTGGAGCTTCCGCGACGTCACCCGCGAGCGCCGGCTGCAGCGTGACCTGTCCGAGAGCCGGGCCCGGGTGGGCCTGCTCGTGGCGCAGGTCAACGACTACGCGATCGTCAACCTCGACCTCGAGGGCCAGGTGGTCTCGTGGAACACCGGCGCCGAGCGGATCAAGGGCTACGGGGCCGAGGAGGTGCTCGGCCGGCACGTGTCGATGTTCTACTCCGACCCGGGCAGCGGCGAGGCCGAGGAGCTGCTCGCCACCGCGGCACGGGAGGGGCGGGCCGACGCGCAGGGCTGGCGGGTGCGCAAGGACGGCTCCCGGTTCTGGGCCGACGTGGTGCTCACCGCGCTGCGCGACGAGGAAGGCCAGCTGCTCGGCTTCGGCAAGGTGATCCGCGACGTCACCGACCGCCGTGAGGCCGAGCTGACCCTGCGGCGGCTGACCCACCGGCTCGACTCGGTGCTCAACTCCGCCGGGGAGGGCATCTGCGGCGTCGACGCCAGCGGCGTCATCACGTTCATGAACGAGGCCGGGGCGCGGCTGCTCGGGGCGACCCGCGAGTCGCTGGTCGGGCGGCGCGCGGACGCCGTACTCGCGATGGCGGAGGAGGCTGCCGGCGGCGAGGAGGGCGACGCCAGCCGGCCGCGCACCGGGCGCCACGAGCGTCCCGACGGGACGGCCTTCGACTGCGAGCTGATCACGGCGCCGATCCGGGAGGACGACGAGACCGTCGGGTCGGTGATCGTGTTCCGTGACGTCAGCGAGCGGCGAGCCGTGGACCGGCTCAAGGACGAGTTCGTCTCGGTGATGAGCCACGAGCTGCGCACGCCCCTGACCTCGGTCCGCGGCGCCCTCGGGCTGCTCGCCGGCGGCGCGAGCGGTGAGCTCTCGGCCAAGGGCGTGCGGCTGGTCGAGGTGGCCACGGCGAGCACCGACCGGCTGATCCGGCTCGTCAACGACATCCTCGACGTGGAGCGGATGACCGCCGGGCAGCTCACGCTGCACCTGAGGGACACTCCCGTCGCGGACCTGGTGGCCACCGCCGCGGAGGAGACCGCGGGCCTCGCCGCGGCCGCCGGTGTCGAGCTCGTGGTCGAGGCCGGCGACGGGGTGCTGCACGCCGACCCCGACCGTGTCGTGCAGGTGCTCACCAACCTGGTCGGGAACGCCGTGAAGTTCTCCCCGGCCGGTTCCGTGGTCGAGCTGCGCGCGGTGCACGACGGCGACGTCGTGCGCTTCGACGTCCGCGACCACGGCCCCGGGATCCGCGAGGACCAGCTCGAGAGCGTCTTCGAGCGCTTCCTGCAGGTCGACGCCTCCGACACCCGGCAGCGCGGCGGCACCGGGCTCGGGCTGGCGATCAGCCGCGGACTCGTCGAGCAGCACGGTGGTCGGATCTGGGCGGCCAGCACGCCCGGCGAGGGATCCACGTTCTCGGTCGAGCTGCCGGCCCGGGGAGGCACACCATGACCCGGGTGCTGATCGTCGACGACGAGCCGATGATCCTCGAGGTCGCCCAGATGAGCCTGGAGCTGGCCGGCTGGCAGGTCACCACGGCCAACGGCGGCGAGGAGGGGCTCGCCAAGGCCGCGGCCGAGCAGCCGGACGCCGTCCTCATGGACGTGATGATGCCCGGCATGGACGGGCCGACCACCTGCCTGCGGATGGCCGCCGACCCGCGGACGTCCGGCATCCCGGTGGTGCTGCTGACCGCGAAGGTGCAGCCTGCGGACCGGCAGGAGTGGGCCGACCTGCCAATCAAGGGGGTGCTGCGCAAGCCGTTCGACCCGTTCGCGCTCGCCCAGGACGTGGCCCGCCTGCTCGGCTGGTCCTGAGCGTTCACCCGCAGGTCCCGATCACGTCGTCGGGCTTTCATCCCGTGCACCTAGCGTCCGCGGCATGAGCAGTCCTCGCATCCGTTCCCGCACCGCCGCCCTCGCCCTGGCCGTCGCGGCCCCTGCGGTCCTGGCGGTGCCGTTCGCAGGCGCCACGCCGACCGCGCGCCCTGCCGCGAGCCCGCACCTCGACCTCGGACCGGCCGACCTGGCCGAGACCCGCAGCACCACCACGCTCCAGCCCGGCGTCACCCTGACCCGGATCACCCGCGGCGGCACCGACCCGTCGCTGCACTGGACCCTCGAGGCCCTGGTGCCCTCCACCTCCACCTCCCCCGACCCGGACGCTCCGCCGCGCTCGATCAGCGACCGTGCCAGCGCCGACGCGGAGGCGGACCGCCTGCGCGGCAAGGGGTTCCCGGCCCGCGTCGAGGAGGTCGACCAGCCCGCCACGGCCGACGTGGCCGCAGGCGTGCTGGGCTACCGGGTCCGGGTCGGCTCCTACTCCAGCAAGGACGCCGCCGACGCCGACAAGGCCCGTCTGGCTGCTGCCGGGGAGACCGCGAACAGCGTCTGGACCGGGTGGGACGGCGCCGCCTCCGACCGCGGCCCGTGGCACGTCAACGTGGTCCGGATCGACCCCGGCGCCTTCCGGGGCGGGCTGAAGGCGTCGTACGGGCCGGACCTGGAGCGTCGTGAGACCACCTCCGCGCTCGCGCAGGCAGCGGCCGCGAAGGTCGCGGTCAACGCCGGCTTCTTCGTGCTCGACCCGGCCGCCGGCGCCCCCGGCGACCCCGCAGGCGTGGGCGTGTACGGCGGCAAGGTGCTGTCCGAGCCGACGAACGGCCGTGCCGCACTCGTGGTCCACAACGACGGCGCCCACACCTCCGTGGACCGGGTGACCTGGTCCGGGCACGCGGACGTCGACGGGCACCGGCTGCCCCTGGACGGCACCAACCGGGTGCCCGGCCTGATCCGCAACTGCGGTGGCGACAGCACCGACACCCCGACCTCCGCGCCGCTGCACGACTCCACGTGCACCGACGACAGCGAGCTGGTCTCGTTCACACCTGCCTACGGCGCGAGCACGCCGTCCGGCGACGGCACCGAGGTCGTCCTCGACGCGGCCCACCACGTCCGCTCGGTGAACAGCACCCGCGGCACCACGCTGAAGCCCGGCTGGACGTCGCTGCAGGCCACCGGGTCGCGCACCGCCGACCTCGCGCACGTCCAGGTCGGCGACACCGTGCCCGTCACCCCGTCCCTGCGGGGCGAGAACGGGTCGTCGTACACCCCGAACGGCTCGACCACCCTGGTCAACGGCGGACCGGTGCTGATGCGCGCCGGCCAGGAGGACATCACCCAGAAGCAGGACGGTTTCGTGCACACCGGCGACCCGAGCTTCGCCTACGGCTGGTTCATCAAGCGCAACCCGCGCACCTTCGCCGGCATCGACGCCCAGGGCCGCACCGTGCTTGTCACCGTCGACGGCCGCACCACGTCCGACCTGGGGCTGAGCATCCCGGAGGCAGCCGACGTGGCTCGCTCCCTGGGCCTCACCGACGCGATCAACCTCGACGGCGGGGGCTCCACGACGCTCGCCCTCGACGGCAAGGTCGTCAACCACCCCTCCGACGCGACGGGTGAGCGCCCGGTCGGCGACGCGCTGCTGGTGACGCGCTAACACGTACGGCGCACGTAGCCGTCGTCCGCCGGGGTCACGAGGTCCCTGTCGCGCAGGACGATCGACCAGGCCGTAGACCTTCCGTCAGGGCTCGACGACGACCTCGACCTCGAAGCCCTCCGAGCTCTCCAGGTAGACCGCGGTCATCTTCTCCCCGCCCGCGTGCGGGTAGCGATCGGCGAACAGCTCGTGCCACCCGTGCGCGGACGACTCCGCACGCAGCCGGTCCAGCGTGGCCCGGTCGGCCACGGTGAGGGCGAGGTGGTTGACCCCGGGACGCAACCGGTCGTGGGGCTCGTCGACCTGGTCGGACGAGCGCTCCAGGAACACGTAGGTGCCGTCGGGGTGCGCCCACGACCGTTCGTCGGCAGACACCTCCCAGCCGAGCTCGCCGAGCAGCCATCCCCACTCGCCGGAGGCGACGGCAGGATCGGCCACCCACAGGTCGAGGTGGTGCAGCGCGCGGGTCACTCCCACTCGATGGTGCCCGGGGGCTTCGAGGTGATGTCGACGGTGACCCGGTTGACCTCGCGGACCTCGTTGGTGATCCGGGTGGAGATGGTCTCGAGGACGTCGTAGGGCAGCCGGGCCCAGTCGGCGGTCATCGCGTCCTCGGAGGTGACCGGGCGCAGCACGACCGGGTGGCCGTAGGTGCGGCCGTCGCCCTGCACGCCGACCGAGCGGACGTCGGCGAGCAGCACCACCGGGAACTGCCAGATGTCGCGGTCCAGGCCGGCGCGGGTCAGCTCCTCGCGGGCGATCGCGTCGGCCTCGCGCAGGATCTCCAGGCGCTCGGCGTCGACGGCGCCGATGATGCGGATGCCCAGGCCGGGGCCGGGGAACGGGTGCCGCCACACGATCTCGGCGGGCAGGCCGAGCTGCTCACCGACGAGCCGGACCTCGTCCTTGAACAGCGTGCGCAGCGGCTCGACGAGCTCGAACTCGAGGTCGTCGGGCAGGCCGCCGACGTTGTGGTGGGACTTGATGTTGGACGTGCCCGCGCCACCGCCGGACTCGACGACGTCGGGGTAGAGCGTGCCCTGCACGAGGAAGTCGACCTTCTCCCCATGGGACGCTGCGTCGCCGATGATCTCCTTCTCGGCGGCCTCGAAGACGCGGATGAACTCGCGCCCGATGATCTTGCGCTTCTCCTCCGGGTCGGTCACGCCGGCGAGCGCGTCGAGGAAGCGCTTCTCGGCGTCCACGACGTGCAGCGAGACGCCGGTGGCCGCGACGTAGTCGCGCTCGACCTGCTCGGCCTCGCCCTTGCGGAGCAGGCCGTGGTCGACGAAGACGCAGGTGAGCCGGTCACCGATCGCGCGCTGAACGAGCGCGGCCGCGACGGCCGAGTCGACACCGCCGGACAGGCCGCAGATCGCGCGGCGGTCACCGATCTGGGCGCGGATCGACTCGACCTGCTCCTCGACGATGTTGACCATCGTCCAGGTAGGCCGGCAGCCGGCGATGTCGATGAGGAAGCGCGCGAGCACCTCCTGGCCGTGCTCGGTGTGCATGACCTCCGGGTGCCACTGCACGCCGGCGAGCCTGCGCTCGAGGTCCTCGAACGCGGCGACCGGCGAGACCTCGGTGGAGGCCAGCACGCTGAAGCCCTCGGGGGCCGCGACCACGGAGTCGCCGTGGCTCATCCAGACGCGGTGCTCGGCGGGCACCTCCGCCAGCAGGGTGCCGGCGTCGGAGACCGTCACCGGGGTGCGGCCGTACTCCGACCTGCCGGTGCGCCGTACGTCACCGCCGAGGCCGAGCGCCATCGCCTGGAAGCCGTAGCACATGCCGAACACGGGCACGCCTGCGGCGAAGATCGCGCCGTCCACGTTGGGGGCGCCGGGCTCGTAGACCGAGGACGGGCCGCCGGAGAGGATGATCGCGGCCGGCTTCTTGGCCAGCATCTCCTCGACGGGCATCGTGTGCGGCACGATCTCGGAGTAGACGCGGGCCTCGCGGACCCGGCGGGCGATGAGCTGGGCGTACTGCGCCCCGAAGTCGACGACAAGGACCAGGTCGTGTTCGGTGGTCAACTACAGACCTTCCGGGTGGGGGGTGTGGCAGAGGTCGTGCGCGAAGCGCCGAGTCTATCGGTCGGCTCCCTCGCGACGCATGCCCGCGCAGGGAGCGCTCGGCCACACCGTCCGGACTGACGTCTCAACTTTCTTTGGTCACACCCGTAACCCGCTCGGGCCACGCTCGTTGATGCGTGCAGATCCGGTGGCTATTGCAGCTCCCTCCCAGGCCGGATCTACCCCGTCCAGGCATGCTGCGTGGACCTCGCTCAGGGCCCGACCATCCCTCCCTCCCCGGTCGGGCCCTGACGCATGTCCGGGCCCTTTCCGGGGCAGCGAGGGGTCAGATCGAGCGGTCGCGAGGGTTCAGCTCACCGAGACGATCGGGAGCCGCAGGGCGCCGGGAGCGGCGGCCGGCACGGCGGGGTGGGCGGGCGGAACCGCCCCCACCCGCTGGTACGGCGTCCCGAGACCGGGCCGGGGGTCGGCCTCGCCCTTGTTGGGCCAGAACGCCATGGCCCGCTCGGCCTGGGCGGTGATCGTCAAGGACGGGTTCACGCCGAGGTTGGCGGTGATCGCGGAGCCGTCGACGACGTGCAGGCCAGGGTGGCCGTACATCCGCTGGAAACCGTCGATGACCCCGGTCTCGGGGCCGTCGCCGATCGCGCAGCCGCCGATGAAGTGCGCGGTCATGGGCATGTTGAACGGCTCGCCGATGGAGCCGCCGGCCGTGCCGCCCATCACCGAGGCCATCCGGCGCACGGCCTCGTTGCCGGCGGGGATCCACGTCGGGTTGGGGGCGCCGTGCCCCTGCCGGGTGGTGAGGTGCCGGCGCCGGGTCAGCGGGTTGACCTTGGTGAACGTGGTCAGCGAGTTGTCGACGCTCTGCATCACCAGGGCGATCACCGCCCGCTCGGACCAGTGCCGCAGGTCGTAGAGGTTGCGGATGTTGGCCTTCTCGCGCCAGATCTCCCGGAGCCACACGCGCCAGCGGGGCTGCGGGCCGTCACCGTCGGTGAGCACGGTCTGCAGCAGCGACATCACGTTGCTGCCCTTGCCGTAGCGCACCGGCTCGACGTGGGTGCTGTCGTCGGGGTGGAAGCTCGAGGTGATCGCGACGCCCTGGCTGTAGTCGACCGCGAGGTCCGGGGCGATCGCACCGAGGATGGACTCGGAGTTGGTGCGCGAGAGGTAGCCGAGCCGCTGCGAGATCCGGGGCAGGTGCCCCTCGTCGCGCATCCGGTGCAGCAGCCGCTGGGTGCCGAGGGCGCTCGCGGAGAAGACCACCTGGTCGGCGGTCAGCGTCCGGGTCGCGGCGCGGCGTCGCGTCTTGGCCTTGGTGTAGCGGACGGTGACGTCGTACCCGCCGGAGGCGTTGGGCCGCACCCGGGTCACCGTGGTCAGCGGCAGCACGGTCGCGCCCTTGCTCTCCGCGAGGTAGAGGTAGTTCTTGACCAGGGTGTTCTTGGCGTTGTGGCGGCAGCCGGTCATGCACTCGCCGCAGCCGATGCAGGCGTTGCGGTCCGGGCCCGCGCCACCGAAGTAGGGGTCGGCCACCCGGGCACCGGGCTTGCCGTCCTGGCCCTGGGGCCCGCCGAAGAAGACTCCGACCGGGGTGGGGTGGAAGGTCTCCCCCACGCCCATCTCCCCGGCGACCTTCTCCATCACGTCGTCGGCGGGGGTGCGGAGCGGGTTCTCGACGACCCCGAGCATCCGTTTGGCCTGGTCGTAGTAGGGCGCGAGCTCCTCGCGCCAGTCGGTGATGCCGCGCCACTGCGGGTCCTCGTAGAACGCCGCGAGCGGCTCGTAGAGGGTGTTCGCGTAGACCAGTGACCCGCCGCCGACACCGGCGCCGGAGAGGATCAGCGAGTCCTTGAGCGCGTCGATGCGCTGGATGCCGTAGCAGCCGACCTCGGGACGGAACAGGAACCGGCGCACGTCGAACGAGGTGGACGCGAAGTCGGCGTCGTCGAAGCGGGCACCGGCCTCGAGCACGCCGACCTTGTAGCCCTTCTCGGTCAGCCGCAGCGCGCTGACCGAGCCGCCGAAGCCGGACCCGACGACCAGGACGTCGAAGTCCGCCATCACTTCCTCCCCAGCTTCTTGAGCAGCCGCAGGTTCGCCGTCATCACCTTGGCGTAGGTCTCGTCGCGCATCCCGAGCATCGGCCCGAAGCGCATCAGCCGCTGGGTGGCCACCGACTGGGTCTCGGTGTAGCGGTGGATCCCCTCGGCACCCTGCCGACGGCCGAGGCCGGACTCGCGCATCCCGCCCATCGGGGCGTCGATGCTGGCGAAGGTGGCCGCGAACGCCTCGTTGACGTTGACGGTGCCGCACGTGACCTGGCGGGCGACGGCGCGGCCGCGCGCGGTGTCGCGGGTGTAGACCGAGGCGTTGAGACCGTAGTCGCCGTCGTTGGCGCGGGCGATCGCCTCGGCCTCGTCGGAGAACCGGTAGAGCGAGACGACCGGGCCGAACGTCTCCTCGCCGAAGCAGCGCATCGCGGGCGTGACGCCCTCCAGCACGGTCGGCTCGTAGTAGAAGGGGCCGAGGTCGGGACGGGCCCGCCCGCCCGCGAGCACCCGGGCGCCGGCGGCGCGCGCGTCCTCGACGTGGGCGGTGACCGCGTCGAGCTGGGCCTGGGAGATCAGCGAGCCCATGTCGATGCCCCAGCCGAGGCCGGTGCCGAGCGACATCGCCTCAACCCGGGAGACGAAGCGGTCCACGAACCGGTCGTAGACCTGGTCGGCCACGAACATCCGCTCCGTGGAGACGCAGAGCTGGCCGGCGTTGGAGAAGCTGGCCCGCACCGCGCCCTCGGCGGCCCGGTCCACGTCGGCGTCGCGCAGCACCAGGATCGGGTTCTTGCCGCCGAGCTCGAGCGAGCAGCCGATCAGCCGGTCGGCGCAGCCCTTCGCGATCAGCTTGCCCGTCGCGGTGGACCCGGTGAAGCAGACGTAGTCGGCGCGGCCGACGATCTCCGGACCGAGCTCCGAGCCGGGGCCGGCCACGACCTGCCACAGGTCCGGCGGGAAGCCCGCCTCCTCGAGCAGCCGGACCCCGAGCAGCGCGGTGAGCATCGTCTGGGCGTCGGGCTTCTGGACCACGGCGTTGCCGGCCAGCAGTGCGGGCAGGCCGTCGCACAGCGCCAGCGTGAACGGGTAGTTCCACGGCGAGATGATCCCGACGACCCCCTTGGGCACCCGGTTCACCTCGACCCGGGTGAGGACGGGTACGACGCCTGCGACACGTCGCGTGTCGAGCAGCTCGTGCCCGGTGCGGCCGTAGTAGCGGGCGGTCAGCGCCACGTGCAGGCTCTCGTCGAACGCGTCCTTGCGGGCCTTGCCGGACTCCCAGCAGACCAGGTCGCTGATCTCGTCCTGGCGGTCCATCACGAGGTCGTGCAGGCGCAGCAGCATCCGCTGCCGCTCGTCGATGGAGGTGCGCGCCCAGACCTGCTGCGCACGCCGCGCCCGCCGGAACGCCTCGGCGACGTCCTCGGGGCTGGACTGCGGGACCACGCCGATCGGCGCGCCGGTGACCGGCGTGTGCGTCGGCACGGTGCGTCCGGTCGAGGCCAGCACCCGTGCGGTCAGGGTCCGCACGTAGGACGGCTCGAGCGCGTAGGAGGCGGTGGGGTCGAGACCGGGGTCCTTGACCGCGGCGGTCTCCAGGGGGTCGGGCTGCGCGTTCATATACCGAGAGTATGTGACTGCCGTCTCACTGACTACCTCTTGGTAACAAGTCGGTGCGCCGTCTCGCCAGCCGAGACCGAGATCACGTCACATGTAACCGTCATCTGACGGTTCTGTCCGTTACCAGCCGCTAGCCTTGAGGAGTACTCGCCGGGGGTCGCAACGGAGCCCTCCCGGCACCTCGAACCTCCTGTTAGGAAGATGCCGTCATGTCCTCCGGGCTGGCCACGCCGCTGATGCTCGACCTCGCCGCTACCACGATGCGCGACCGCCACCGCGACGCGAAGGAACGCACGATGCGCTCCGTCGCCCGTCGCAGCCGGGTGCGCCGTACGGCCTCCACAACCAGGACCCAGTGACCGCACGCCACAGGGCGCCGGATCCCGAGTGATCCGGCGCCCTGTGGTGCTTTCTGTGGTGCTTTTCTGAGCTGTGCTCAGGCGGTGGTGAGCGAGGTGTCGTCGAGCAGGAAGCTCGTCGCGAGCGACGAGTCCTCGACACCGAGGAACTTCACCGTGACCGTCTTGCCCGTGTAGGCCGACAGGTTCACGCTGCGGGCCACGTAGCCGGCGGACGCGTCCGCGTTGGAGTACGTCGCCAGCGTGGTGGTCACGCCACCGCTGATCACCTGCACCTTGAGGGTGTCGTACGGCGTCGTGCCGGACTCGCTGGTGGAGATGTTGGTGTAGAAGCTCAGCGTCGCCGAGGCGGCCACGGGGATGGTCACCGACTGCTGGACGTAGTCGGTGGTGGCCGTGCCGTAGCCGTCGAGCCAGGCGTAGTAGGAACCCGTGCGCGGCGTGCCGCTGGTCGAGTTCGTGATCACGCCGGTGGTCTGGGTCCACGAGGTGGCACCCGACTCGAAGCCCGGGTTGGCGAGCAGGTTGGTGCCGCCGCCACCACCGGTGGTGCAGGCCTCCGTCGGGGTGACCGAGACGCCCTTCCAGGCGGCCACGGTGGCGGTGCACTGGGTGGACGAGGCGCCGTAGAGGTCCTTGGCGGCCTTCACCATGCCGTTGGCGGCACCGGCGTAGTTGGTCGTCGAGGTCCAGTAGGTGGTGAGCGCGCGGTACCAGATCTTCGCGGCGGCGTCGCGGCCGATGCCGGTCAGCGTGGTGCCGTTGCAGGAGGTGGCGCTGTGCGCGCGGCCGCCGATGGTCTTGGCGCCGGTGCCCTCGGAGAGCAGGTAGAACAGGTGGTTGCCCACGCCCGAGGAGTAGTGCACGTCGAGGTTGCCGACCGTGGACGACCAGCAGTTGGCCGAGCCGCCGTCGAGCGACGGGTTGTCCATGCGACGGAGGTAGGTCCCGTCCTTCGCGATCTTCTCGCCGATGTAGTAGTCACCGGGGTCGCTGGCGTTGTTCGCGTAGAACTCGACCATCGTGCCGAAGACGTCCGAGGTGGCCTCGTTGAGGCCGCCGGACTCGCCGGAGTAGTTCAGGCCCGCCGTGTTGGAGGTGACGCCGTGCGTCATCTCGTGGCCGGCCACGTCGAGCGAGGTCAGCGTCGACAGGGTGGTGCCGCCGTCGCCGTAGGTCATGCAGAAGCAGGTGTCGTCCCAGAAGGCGTTCTCGTAGGCCGAGCCGTAGTGGACCCGCGAGTAGGCGGCGACGCCGTCGTTCTTGATGCCGGTGCGGCCGTAGGTGAGCTTGTAGAAGTCCCACGTCTCCGCGGCGCCGAAGTGCGCGTCCACCGCGGCCGACTGGCGGCTCGAGGTGGTGCCGTTGCCCCACACGTTGTCGGCGTCGGTGAACAGGGTGCCCCGGGCCGTCGAGGTGGAGTTGTTGGCGTCGTAGGTCGAGTGCCCACCGCGCAGACCGTCGGTCATGTTGTAGGTCGACCCGGACAGCGTCGTCTCGACCGGGACCGAGCCGCTGTAGAGCGAGTTGCCGGTGCCACTCGCGTCCTGGATCTGCGGGAGCACGCCGAGCTGCTTGCCGGTGCGCGCGTCCGTGTAGACGAGGTTGCGGATCGGGGTGCCGTCGTCGTCGGCCCCCGTGACGGTGCGCTCCCACGCCACGACGGGCTTGTGGTTGACGGCGTAGACGACCTTGCGCGAGTTCGCGGGCGCAGCGACGGTGGCCGTGGTGGTCGTCGGCGCGATCTTCTCCTGGCTCGCCCAGTCGACCTGGCGGATGCCGCCGTTGGTGGTCTGGGAGACGACCAGGTCACCGCCGATGACCGGGAGGCCGTCGAAGGTCCGGTTGTAACGGACGTGCTCGGCGCCGTCGGCGTCCTGCGTGACGTCCTTGACGACCAGGGCCTCCTGGCTGCCGAGGTGCAGCTCCTTGGCGGTCTGCGCGCGGTCGGAGGAGGCGGCGTTCATGTCGGCCCGGCGCTCGGCCGGGGTGTAGCTGCGGTCGGGACCGTGCTGGCCGGTCGCCATCGCCGCCAGTGTGCCGGGGGACGCGATGGCCTGAGCCGGGGCGGTCAGGGCCAGGGGGCTGAGGGCGAGGGCGGCGATGCCGACCACGCTGAGCCCGAGAGGTGCTCGCTTCACACACGTGCCTTTCTCTGCTCCGCCGCCGGGATCTCCGGTGCGGTGGTGGCCACCACCGGGGGGATGCCCGAGCGACCGGACCTGAGAATCGCCTGAACCCACAGGGCCCACAAGCCGTGTGTTTGTGCGGCTGCACGAACGTGCAAAAGTGCCGAACCACTTGCGCGAGGCCCCCTGTTCTGGGATCGCGCGCGGTCTTAGCGAGCGGTCAGACGATGTCGCGCGCGGAGACCCGCGCCTCGTCGGCCTCGGTGTCGGTGGGCATCTGCTGGCTGCGCCGCTCGGCCTCGACCCGGCGCAGGTAGTGCTCCACCTCGTCGTCGCGCCGGGCCCGGTCCCAGCCGAGCACGTCGGCCATCAGTGCCGCGGCCGGGGCCGCGGACGCCGTACCCCGGTCGAAGGTCTCGATCGAGATCCGGGTGCGACGCGTGAGCACGTCGTCCAGGTGCCGGGCGCCCTCGTGCGTGACGGCGTAGACGACCTCGGCACGGAGGTGGTCCTCGGCACCGTCGAGCGGCTCGCCGAGAGAAGGGTCGGCCGCGACCAGGTCGAGCACCTCGTCGACGCGGTCGCCGTAGCGGCCGAGCAGGGTGTCGACGCGGGCCCGGTGCACACCCGCGGCGCGGGCGATCGCCTCGGCCTGGTTGCGCCGGGTCTCGTAGCCGACCGCCCCGACGAGCGGGACCCGGTCGGTGATGGACGGGGGTACGACGCCCCCGAGCGAGTGCGCGGCGGCGTCGACAGCGTCGCGCCCCATCACCCGGTAGGTGGTCAGCTTGCCGCCCGCGACGATCACCAGGCCCGGGACCGGCGTCACCACGGTGTGCTCGCGGGAGATCCGGCTGGTCGGCTCGGACTGGCCGGAGGCGAGCGGACGCAGCCCGGCGTAGACGCCCTCGACGTCCTCGTGGCTCAACGGCTCCTTGAGCATCCGGTTCACGTGCTCGAGCAGGTAGTCGATGTCGGCCCGGGACGCCGCCGGGTGCGCCTTGTCCAACGTCCACGGGGTGTCGGTGGTGCCCAGCACCCAGTGCCTGCCCCACGGGATCACGAACAGCACCGAGGTCTCGGTGCGCAGGATCAGCCCGCTCTGGGACCGGATCCGGTCGCGCGGCACCACCAGGTGCACGCCCTTGCTGGCCTGGACGTGTAGCGCGCCGCGGCCGCCGACCAGCCCCTGGATCTCGTCGGTCCACACGCCGGCGGCGTTGACCACCACGCGGGCCCGGACCTCGTAGGTGCGGCCGGTCTCCAGGTCGACCGCGCGCACGCCGGTGACCCGCTCCCCTTCGCGCAGGAAGCCGACGACCTGGGTGCGGGTGGCCACGTGCGCGCCGTGCGAGGCGGCGGTGCGCGCGACCGTCATCACCAGCCGTGCGTCGTCGACCTGGGCGTCGTAGTACTGGATCGCGCCGGTCAGCCCGTCGGTGTTGAGGTCCGGGGCGATGGTGCGCAGCCGGCGCCGGGACAGGTGCCGGTGCCGTGGCAGTCCCATGTCGTACTTGCCGGTCATCGCCATCGCGTCGTAAAGCGCCAGCCCGGCACCGACGTAGGGCCGCTCCCAGCCGCGGTGGGTCAGCGGGTAGAGGAACGGCACCGGCCGGACCAGGTGCGGCGCCAGCCGGGTGAGCAGCAGGCCACGCTCCTGCAGGGCCTCGCGGACCAGCCCGAAGTCGAGCATCTCCAGGTAGCGCAGCCCGCCGTGGATGAGCTTGGACGACCGCGACGAGGTGCCGGAGGCCAGGTCGCGCTGCTCGAGCAGACCCGTGGACAGCCCCCGGGTGACGGCGTCGAGCGCGGTGCCGGTGCCGACCACCCCGCCTCCGACGACGAGCACGTCGAGCTCGGTGCGGGACATGGTGTCGAGGGCGGCCTCACGGCCTGCGGGGCTGAGTGCGGCGGTCACCTCCACGAGGCTAGCCGGGCCCGGTGCCCGCCGCCCACGACACGGTGGCGACGAGCGCACGGTGGTCGGTGTCCGGGACGGTCACCGTGTGCACCTCGACGGCACGCAACGGCCCGCGCAGCAGCACGTGGTCCAGTGCGAACAGCGGCGGCACCCGGAAGCCGAACAGCACCACGGACCCCGACGCGGGCCACGTCGGCGCCCAGCCGGCCCGAGCGTCCCCGGCCGCGTCGCGGAAGCCGGCGTCGAGCAGGTCCTGCAGCGGCGGGTGGTCGACGGTGGCGTTGAGGTCGCCGGCCACCAGCACCGGGCCGGGCAGGGCACGTGCCGCCTCGGCGAGCACCTGGAGGTCCGAGCGCCAGGCAGCGACGCCGTTGTTGGGGGCGGTCGGGTGACCGGCGAGCAGGTGCACCGTGTCACCGGCGACCCGGACGTCCACCCGCACCGCGGGCGACCGCGTCGGGACCGCCGTACGGCTGGTGAGGGGGTGCCGCGAGAGCACCACGGTGCCGTCGCGGCCGGGCAGAGCCTGCCCGGCACGGTAGGGGAACGCGGCGACCGCGCCGGCCAGCTCGAGCCTGTCCAGCGCGGTCGGGGTGACCTCCTCCAGGACCAGCAGGTCCGCGTCCTCGTGCGCCGCCGCGCGCATCAGCGCGCCCGCGGCGGCGTGGCCGAGGTGCAGGTTGAGGGTCAGCACCGTGAAGGTGCGGCCGGCGACGGGCGTGGCCACCCGCCCGGTGAAAGGCCCGGCGGCCCACAGGACGTGCAGCCCGAGCAGCGCCAGCGCGACCACCAGGCCGACCCCCGGGAGCAGCCGGGCGGGCCCGGCTGCGCGGGCGGTCAGTCCGGCGAGCAGGAGCGCCAGCACTCCGTACGGCACCACGACGTACGGCGTCAGCGCCCGGAGCACCACCCAGGCCAGTCCCGATCCGGGGACCAACCGTGCGATCGTGACCAGACCGGCGGGAGCCAGGAGAAGCAGGATCCCGAAGGTGGCCCCGGCCGCTGGCAGTGCGGTGCGGCGGCGTTGCTGGGGCTCAGCGCGGCTCACGCTGCTGGGGCAGCTGGGCGTTGCGGAGCGCCATCACCTCCGCCTGCAGGTAACGGCGGTGGCCGCCGAGCGTGCGGACGACCGTGAGCTTGCCCGCGTCGGCCCAGCTCGAGACGGTCTTCGGATCGACGTCGAACAGTGCCGCGACTTCCCCCGGCTTCATCAACGTCTCGACCTCGTGGTTCTGCATCATTGCTACCAACTCCGACCCAGATAGTGCCTGCGGCGACCCCGGGCCCCCTCAGCCGTTGCTCCCGGTTCCCCCCGTTTGCTGCGGCATGGTGACCTCGCCATCGTCGGCCCCCCGGGGGTGCCACGCAATGACGCATACGCGTCACCCTTCCGGGGGCTCCTGCCCGCCCGATCCACCCATCGTCGGCCCGCGTCCCCCGGCCGGCGCGGGGCATGACGCGTCCGGGGCAGACGAAAATCGCCCCTTGGGGTAGCCCGGGAAATTCCGCTCCCGGTGATTTCTTCTGACGGGTCCGACGTGTCCAGACAGAACGCCTCCGGAATTCTCGCCAAATGCCCGCTACGTCGCTGCCGGAACATCGGTCCGCACGCGTTCTGGACGGTTTTTGGCGGGCCGGGAAACGGATGAAGAAGTGAATTCGAAACGCAGGTCCGAATGCGTTCGTAAAACCACCCGAGAGGCGGTGGCGAACGCAGGAATTTGTGCCTAGCGTCATTTCCGCGCACCCTCGGGAATCACTGTCACCGACCCTTGGGGAGACCACGATGGACCAGACCGAGATCGCTGTGATCGGCGCCGGGCCGCACGGGCTGGGCACCGCGGCGCACCTGCGCGAGGCGGGGCACGAGGTACGCGTGATCGGCGACCCGATGTCGTTCTGGCTGACCATGCCGAAGGGCATGTGGATGCGCTCACGCCGCAACGGCAGCTCGATCGCCGACGTGGAGGGCCCCCTGTCGATGAGCGGCTACACGACCGCGACCGACGCCGTGGTGGAGCGGCACCTGTCGCTGGCCACCTTCATCGAGTACGGCATGTGGTTCTGCGAGCAGGTGGCACCCGACGTCGACAACCGGCACGTCGAGCACCTGACCCGGGACGACCGCGGCTTCGTCCTCACCTTCCACGACGGCACCCGGCTGCACGCCCAGCGCGTCCTGGTCGCGGCCGGCATCGCGAACTTCACCCGGCGCCCGGAGATGCTGCGCGCCCTCCCCCGCGACCTCGCCTCGCACGTCGCCGACCACCCCGACTACGAGCCCTTCCGCGGCCGTCGGGTCGCGATCGTCGGCGGTGGGCAGAGCGCCCTGGAGTCGGCCGCGATCATGCACGAGCACGGTGTCGACGTCGAGGTGCTGGCCCGCCAGCCCCAGGTCTTCTGGCTGCACGGCGACGGCCTCATCGACTCCCTGGGACGGTTCGCCCCGCTGTTCTACGCACCCACCGACGTCGGCCCGATCGGGATCTCCCGGCTGGTGGCCACCCCGGACGTGTTCCGGCACTTCCCGCGAAAGCCCTACGACGTGATCGCCGCCCGCGCGATCCGTCCCGCCGGCGCCTCCTGGCTCAAGCCGCGGATGACCGAGGTGCCGATCACCGCCGGCACCGCGGTGCGCAGCGCCACGCCCGCCGGTGACACCCTCGACCTCCAGCTCACCGACGGCAGCCGGCGCACCGTCGACCACCTGCTGTTCGCGACCGGCTACAAGGTCGACGTGAAGCGCTACCCGTTCCTGGACAAGCAGATCGCCGAGAGCGTGCGCTGCGTGGACGGCTACCCGGTGCTGCGGCGCGGCATGGAGTCCTCGGTGCCGCGGCTGCACTTCCTCGGCGCCCCCGCCGCCCGGTCGTTCGGCCCGGTGATGCGGTTCGTGGCCGGCAGCTGGTACACCTCCAAGGCGGTCACCCGCACGGTCGCCGCGCAGCAGCGCCGGCGCAGCCTGGTCCACCCGCTGGGACGCGCGAGCGCCGCCTGATGACACTGACCGACCACCTGCCGCACCGGTCGGTACGGCGGCAGGACACCACGCCCGGCGCCCTCGTCGTCGGCGGCGACTACCAGGGGCTCGGCATCGCACGCAGCCTGGGCCGCCGGGACGTCCCGGTGGTGGTGCTCGACGACGAGCTGTCGATCGCGAAGGCGTCGCGCTACGTGCGCCGCTCGGTGCACGTCCCCAGCCTGCGGGGGTCCGAGGAGACGGTCGCCGCCCTGCTGGACGTCGGCCGTCGCCTCGGGCTCGAGGGCTGGGTGCTCTTCCCGACCCGGGAGGAGACGGTCGCCGCGGTCTCCCAGCACCGCGACGAGCTGGCCTCGGTCTACCGGGTGCCCACCCCGTCCTGGGAGACCGTGCGGGTGGCCTGGGACAAGCGCGAGACCTACCGGGTGGCCGAGGCGATCGGGGTGCCGGTGCCGCGCTGCTGGTTCCCCACCACCGAGACGGCCCTGGGCGTCGTACCCCTGGACCGGCCGGTGGTGCTCAAGCCGGCGGTCAAGGAGCACTTCTTCTACGCCACCGGCGCGAAGGCGTGGCGCGCCGACACGCGCAGCCAGCTCGTGGACGCCTACCGCCGGGCCACCGAGATCGTGCCGCCCGAGGAGGTGATCGTCCAGGAGATGATCCCCGGCGACGGCACCACGCAGTCCGCCTACTGCGCCTTGTTCAAGGACGGTGAGGCGCTCGCGTCGATGACCGCGCTGCGGCGCCGTCAGCACCCCTCGGACTTCGGCCGGGCCAGCACGTTCGTGGAGACCGTGGACCTGCCCGCGATCGAGGAGCCCTCGCGTCGGTTCCTGCGCGAGATCGACTACTACGGCCTCGTCGAGCTCGAGTTCAAGCAGGACCCGCGTGACGGCCGGCACAAGCTGCTCGACGTCAACGCCCGGACCTGGGGCTACCACACGCTCGGCGCCGCCGCCGGGGTCGACTTCCCCGCGCTGCTGCACGCGGACCAGCTCGGGCAGCCGGTCCCGCCGTCTCGGGCCCGGCCCGGGGTGCGCTGGGTGCGCCTGGCCACCGACGTGCCCAACGCCGTGCGCGACGTGCGGGCCGGCACCCTGCGCGCGGGCGACTACCTGGCCAGCCTGCGCGGCGTCGACACCGACGCGGTGTGGGCCAAGGACGACCCGCTGCCGATGCTCATGGAGCTCGGCATCCTGCCCTACCTCGCCGTCCGCCGCGGGCTCTAGGAGGCACCGTGTTCACCTCCTCGGTCCCGTTCGACTTCGCCGACTACTTCCGGGTGCCGGTGGCCCTGTCCCCCGAGCTGGCCGACGAGCTGGCGCCGTACGTCGGCGGCCTGCACGCCCGGCCGGACGGGCCGTGGCTGCTGTGGGCACGCGCGGAGGACGGTCGGCACGCCGCGGGCACCGCGGCCGGGCACTACCGACTCGCTGGGCTCGACATCGTCTGCCCGGTTCTCGCCGGGCGCCCCCCAGCGATGTCGGGACGGCGGTGGGCCGGTGACGAGGGGTGGCGGCCTCTCGTCCCGGTCCACGACCGCGCCGGGCAGCACGTCGCGTCGGTGTGGACCAACGACCACGGCGACGTCTTCGTGCCGTTCGACCCCGGCGAGGCGATGCTCTGGCTCTGGTCGGAGCGCTACACGACGCTCGGCCGGGCCGGCCTCGTGCACCGGGCCCGGCACCTGCTGGTCACCGTCTACTACGCCGTCCGGCCGCTGCTGCCGCGCCGCGTGCAGCTGCTGCTGCGCCGCGGCTACGCGACCAGCCAGGGCGGTGGGGACTTCCCCGGCTGGCCCGAGGAGCACGCGCTGCACGACCTCTACGCCTGGCTCTTCGACCTGCTCGGCGTCATCGCCGGCGAGCCGGTGCCCTCGATCCACCCGTGGCCGCACGGCCACCGCAGCGCCGTCGTGCTCACCCACGACGTCGAGACCGCGGCCGGCCGCGACAAGATCGCGGCGCTGCGCGACCCGGAACGGGAGCGCGGGCTGCGCTCGTCCTGGAACTTCGTCCCCGAGCGGTACGACGTCCCGCGCTCGCTCCTCGACGCGCTGCGCGGCGAGGGCTGCGAGATCGGCGTGCACGGCCTGCGCCACGACGGCAAGGACCTGGCCAGCGAGCGGATGCTCCGCAAGCGGCTGCCGGCGATCCGGGCCTGGGCCGGGCGCTGGGACGCCGTGGGCTTCCGCTCGCCGGCCACCCAGCGGGGCTGGGACCTGATGCCCCGGCTCGGGTTCGACTACGACTCGTCCTACACCGACAGCGCCCCGCACGAGCCGACCCCCGGAGGCTGCTGCACCTACCTGCCGTTCTTCATCGGCGACCTGGTGGAGCTGCCGCTGACCCTGCCGCAGGACCACACGCTCTTCGAGATCCTCGGGCACACCGACGGCCACGTCTGGCAGGCGAAGGTGGACAGCCTGCGCGCCCGCGGCGGGATGGTGCTGCTGATCGCGCACCCCGACTACGTCGACGACCCGGGCATGCGCGAGGCCTGGTCGGCGCTGCTCGACCAGCTCGTCGCGGACCCCGACACCTGGCACGCCCTGCCCCGCGAGGTCGCGGCCTGGTGGCGGCGGCGGGCGGCCTCCCGGGTGGAGAAGGTCGACGGCCGCTGGGTGGTGCGCGGGCCCGCCGCTGACGACGCGGTCGTGGAGCTGACCGCGCACGTCGCGCCGAAGCCGGAGAGGCGGCCCCGTGCCACGCCGCAGCCGTGACCCCGGTCGGCCGCACCTGGCCGCGATGGTCCAGAACGTCTCCCTCGCCGACGACAACCGGCTGCAGAAGGAGGTCGCCGACCTGCTCGCGGCCGGCTACGACGTCTCGGTGGTGACCCGGCACGACGACGCCAACGCCCCGTGGCGCGGCGTGGCCGGCCTGGACCTGGTGGAGTACCCCGCGCCGGTCGACGGCGACTCCACGCTCTCCCACCTCACGGAGTACGCCGTCTCCCTGGTCCGGCAGCTGCCGACCCTGGCCCGGCTGCACCTGCGGCACCGCATCGACGTGCTCCAGATCTGCCAGCCCCCGGACCTCTACTTCCCGGTCGCGGCGGTGGCCCGCAGGCTGGGCGTCCGGGTGCTGGTCGACCAGCGCGACCTGATGCCCGAGACGCTGGCCCAGCGCTACGAGCACCCGCCCGCCAGGCCGATCGCCGTGCTGCACTGGCTGGAGCGCCGTACCCAGCACGCCGTGGACGCCACCGTGACCGTCAACGGCTACCTGCGCGACCGGCTGGTCGCGGCCGGCGGCTCCCCCGAGAGCGTGACCGTGGCCTGCAACGGCCCGGTGCTGGCCCGCGTCGACGAGGCGCTCCGGAGCCGACAGGGTCCCGAGGACGACCAGTCGCTGCGGCACGGGTTCCCGCTGGTCGTCACCTGGGCCGGGAAGATGGGCCGCCAGGACCGCGTCGACCAGGTGCTGCACCTCGCGGACCGGCTGGTGCACGGCCACGGCCGCAGCGACGTCGGCTTCATGCTGCTCGGCAACGGGGAGTGCCTCGAGGAGCTGCGCGCGCTGGCCACCGAGCTCGGTCTCGACGACCAGGTCTGGTTCCCGGGCTGGCTCTCCGAGGTCGAGCTCTACCGGCACCTGGCCGCGGCCGACGTCGGCGTGGACACCTCGCTGCAGCCGGAGGTCACCCCCGTCAAGGCGATGGAGTACCTCGCGGTCGGCCTGCCCCTGGTGGCGTACGACGTCCAGGAGACGCGCAGGCTGGCGGAGGGTGCCGCCGTACTCGTGGAGCCCGACGACCTGGACGCCCTCGCCGATGCGTTGCTCGCCCTGCTCGGGGACCCGGAGCGACGCGCGGCGCTGGGCGCCCACGGCGTGCACCGGGTCCGCACCGAGCTGGCCTGGGAGCGGCAGAGCCTGGCCTACCTCGCGGTGGTCGACGGCCTGCTCACGAGCCGGAGCCCGCGTGCACGGGCTCGGCGAAGTCGGCTCGCAGCCAGATCCGCTGGTCCAGCAGCGCCCTGACCCGCTTCACGTAGTCGTCGTGATCGGCACCGGTCCAGGTGCCGGCGAACCAGACCCCGACGCAGCCCCACAGGTCGCCCGGCCGGTAGTTCCCGGTCGTCGACAGCCAGCGGATCCAGCCCTCCTGGCAGCCCCGCAGGAACGCCGCGGCGTAGTCGACCGCGAACGCCGTCGAGTCCCTGCTGAACGGGAACGTGCCGTTCTGGTTGGCCTGCATCGGCCCCCAGGCCGGGTCCTCCCAGGCCATCACGCCCATCATCGAGAACGTCTTCGGGCAGATCCCGGCGTCGCCCGAGTCGGCGGTGTAGTCGTGGCCGTAGGAGCTGATCTCGCGGCAGAACACCCGGCTCGCCGCGCTGGCGGTCGCGAGCGTGTCGCCGCAGCCGCGCTGCTCGACGCAGCGGCCGGTCTGTGGGTCGATCAGGTGCTCGTACCAGGTGGACTCGGCAGCGGCCATCGCGCGCAGCACGTTGTCGGCGATCCCCCACTTGCAGGCCGCCCACTGGATGATCTCGTCGGTGGTGCCACGGTGGGCGCCGGAGACCCGTTGCAGCAGCCAGCCGTCCCAGTGCGGGTCGTAGGTGCCGGACGCGCCCCGCGGGCGGACCTTCAGCGCGTGCGCGATGGCGGCCCGGTCCGGGACGGTGTGGTTGGGGCCGTCGTTGCTGGGCCGTGGCTCCCAGCTGCTTCTGCGCACCCGGGCCGAGCAGGTGGCCTCGCTGGGCAGCCGGTCCCACGCCCCCGCCGGCAGCGTCGTGAAGTAGCCGGACGACCGCGGCGCCCCCGGCGCCACCGGGGTCTCGTTGCCCATCCGGGTCATCACCGCGACCAGCGACGTCGCCACTGCCAGGCCCAGCACGAGCGCCGCGACGAGCAGCAGGTGCGGCCACCCCCAGCGCCGTCGCCGGTGCCGCTGAGGGGGCGAGTGCCCGGTCATCGCCGGTAGTGGGAGTCACGCACCGAGCGCTCGGCCACCGACCTGATGCTGGACAGGCCTCCCGAGGTGCGGACAGGCGCGTCCGCGGCGACGGTCTGTGCCGGTTCCGGTTCTGGCTCCGGTTCCGCGGCCGGGGGCGGCGGTGCGGGTGGCTCGTCGGGTACGGCGTGCAGGTCGCCGTGCCCGGCTGCGGCGGTCGAGGGGTGACCGCCCTTCTTGGCCTTGAGCACGGCCGCGACGGTCCGCGGGTCCGCCGGCAACGGCGTGGGTCCCGGCGCCGCGGGCGGTGGCTGCACGTCGACGTGCGGCACGTCCTCCCGCCGGACCTGCGCGGGCACCCTGGCGGGCGCGCGCGGCACGGCACTGACGGGGAACGGGTCCACCGCCGGGGCGGCCGGGTGCCGGAGCACCTCCTCGACCGGCTTCGGCTCCGCCACGTGCAGCCCGGCGTGCGGCGCGGTGACCACGCAACCCACGATCTTCTCGGGCACGTGCTCGAGCGCCTCCGCGGCCAGCGCCGCCTCAGAGCGCGACACCCGCCCGAAGGCGGTGACCAGCAGCACCCGGTCGACGGCCAGGGCGAGCGCGGCGCACTGCCCGGCCGGGGGCCCGTCCACGACCACGAGGGCGTCCAGGGCGAGGGTGCGCAGCTTGAGGGCCATCCGGTCCAGGCCCACCGCCTCGTCGGTCCCCTCGGGGGTGGCCAGCATCAGCCGCGGCACGCGAGTCTCGACCAGCCCGACGCCGGTCCAGGGCTCGGCCGCGACCTCACCCGGCGCGGTCAGGTCGCGCTGCAGGCGCCGTACGACGGCCTCGTCGGCACTGACCAGCACCACCCGGCGCCCCAGGCGCACCAGCGCGAGCGCGATCCCGAGCGCGGTCGTGGACGTGCCGCAGCGACGGGCGGCGCCGGTGACCAGCACGCTGAGGGCGTCGCGGCTCTCGGCCAGGCCGGGTACCCGCGCGACCAGCAGGTCGTAGGGCGGCCGGTCCCCCGGCGGCGGCTGCACCTCGGTGCGACCCGGCGGCCGGGTCGGACGGGGCAGCGTGCCGACCACGTCGAGTCCGGTGTGCCGGCGGACGTCGGCGAGCGTGCGCAGCCGGCCGCGGGCCCGGTCCCACGTCCAGGCGGCGCCGAAGCCGAGCAGCATCCCGCCGACCACCGCGACGCCGAGCACCAACGCGTAGTTCGGCTTCTGCGGCACGCTCGGCAGGCTGGCCGGCGTGACCAGCGCGGCGATCTGGTTCTTGCCGTCGGGCGGGTTGCGGTAGGCGAGGTACTCCCGGGTGAACGCCCGGGCGCCGTGCAGCGCCTGCCGCGGTGTCGGAGCCATGTAGGTGATCTCGAGCAGCTGGGTGTCGACCGGGATCGTGACCGACACGTTCGCCAGCGCCGTGACCACCGGCAGGCCGAGCCGGGCGGCCGCGCGGCCGGCGACCTCGCCCGAGGTGGCCACCCGCTGCTCGGTCGGCATCGACGGGGTGATGTAGGAGCCGCTCTTGGTGATCGTCGGCGCCACCAGGACCTCCGCGGTGGCGGCGTAGGTGGGGCTGGAGCGGGTGGCGAGGAGCGCGGCGACGACGGTGAGCGTCGTCGCCGCCACCATCATCCACGCGTAGAGCCGGACGAGGCCCCGTTCGGGTCCGTCGCCGGTGGGGGTGGTCGTGGCTGGGCTGCCTGGGCGTGACATCACGCCCCCTCTCTGTCAGGCCGGCGTCGGCCGAGGGCGGCCAGTGCCAGCAGGGCGAACAGCTCGTCGGCCGACCCGCGGTAGGTGATGTGCGGGTCGAACAGCATCAGCACGACGCAGGCCACGGTCCCGGCGTACGACGCCAGGGCGGCGACGTTCGGGAGCGCGGTCAGGTCGCGTGAGGCGTCGCGGGTCGCGCGCAGCGTCGCGCGCACGAACCAGCAGTAGGCGGCGAACAGCGGGATGCCGCCGCCCCAGAGCAGCCAGGTGTAGCCGCTCTCGATCCAGATGAAGCCGAAGGCGCCGTCGACCGGCACCCGGGCGGCGGGGCGGACCCCGACCAGCACGTTGGTGCCGTCGAGGATCTGCGGCCAGAAGTAGGTCTTGAGGTTCCGGTAGCGCACCAGCCAGCTGGTGGGCATGCCCTGCCCGGACGAGAACTCCACGATCCGGTGCTCGATGGTCGGCCAGAGCACCACCACCCCGGGCGGGAGCAGCACCAGCGCGTAGCGCAGCAGGTCCAGCCGGCGCAGCCGCAGGGCGACCACGAAGCCGGCGATCAGCAGGCCGAGCACGCTGGAGAACTCGGCGGCCGCGAAGACCGCGAGCACGTAGACCAGCGCGGCCGGGCCGAGCCAGCGCAGCAGCCGGGGCCGGCGCCAGCACACCCCGAACGCGACCACCAGGTTGAGCACCATCAGGTCGGCGGTGGCCGCCGGCAGCCCGACCGTGGAGCCGGCCCGCGGGTCGGCGAAGCCGGCGGTGTAGCCGAACGGGGCGTACCACGGCACCAGCAGGCCGCGGACCCCGAACAGGTCCAGGGACTGGCAGATGCCGAGCACCCCGACCACCACGCCGGCGGCCATCCCGATCCACAGGCACACCTCGACCTGCCGGTCGGTGCTGACGGTGTAGCGGACCAGGGCGTAGAGCGCGAGGTACTTCCACAGCACGGCGGCGTAGGTGATGTCGTCCATCTCGACGGTCCGCCCGCGCAGCACCATGAACGCCAGCGGCAGCACCGACCCGGCCATCGCGTAGACCAGGATCGCCTTGCTCAGCGGGCTCAGCCGGATCTGCGGCAGGCTGCCGATGCGCACCCGCAGCGCCGCCTTGGTGACCAGCACCCCGACCAGCAGGCCGAGCAGCGCCTCGTTGGGGCGCAGCACGGGCACCACCCGGTCCCGGTCGATGCCGACCACCAGCGGCGTCACCCCGACCACCAGGTAGGCCGCCACGTGCGGCCGTCGCCAGACCACCGTCACCACGACCGTGCCGAGCAGGGCGGCCAGTGCGTACGTCGGGGCGGTCGCGGCGAGCAGGCCGAGCACGAGCGCTGCGAGTCCGGTGCCGACCAGCACCCCGGACCCGCGTACGGCGTCCGTGACCGCGGCACGGCGAGGCGGCAGCAGCGTCTGGGTCATCGCGCCGGCACCGCCTGCCGGTGCCGGGCCCCCTCGAGCAGCCAGGCCAGCTCGGCCGAGCCGAGCAGCCGCTGCACGACTGCGTAGACCACGGCCCCCACGGCGCAGCCCGCGGCAGCCGCGAGCAGCGGGGAGGCGGTGACGGCGGACGCGGCAGCCCAGGAGGCGCCCGCCATCACCGTGGTAGCCGTCGCCGTCCTCACCAGGGACGGCCACAGCCGCTCCGTCGCGGGCGCGGCCTGCCGCCGTACCCGCAGCGCCAGGTGCACCCCGCCCGCACCCGACGCGAGCGCGAAACCGGCACCGAGCGCGGCCACCACCCTCGGTCCGTGCACCAGCAGCGCCGGCACCGCCAGCGCCAGGCACAGCCCGGTCTGCACGAGCATCGAGCGCAGCGGGCTGCCGGCGTCACCGCGGGCGTAGGCGGCCTGGGTGGAGATCACGAAGACGGTCTCCCCCACCAGCCCGAGGGCCAGGGTGGCCAGCGACGCGCCGACCATCGCGACACCGGCGCCGGTGGCCATCCGGCCGGCCGCGATGCTGTGGGCGAGCGGCCCGGCGAGCACGACGTAGCCGGCCGCCGCGGGCACCACCAGGAAGAGCGCCAGGCCCAGCGCGCGCCGGTAGGCGTCGGTGAAACCGGTGGGGTCGGAGTCGACCAGCCGGGACAGCCGCGGCAGCAGGGCCAGCCCGACCGGGGCAGCGGCCAGGGCGAGCGGCAGGTGGTAGAAGTTCAGCGCGATCTGGAACGCGACCGTGCCGCCGGCGACCCGGCCGGCCACCGCGAGCAGCAGCAGCACCTGGGCGGCGAACAGCCCGGACTGGGCGACCGAGCGGACCGCGCGGCGGACCACCACCCTGACCGCGGGGTCGGACCAGCCGGCCCGCGGCAGCAGCGTGACGCCGCAGCGGTGCGCACCCCACCACTGCACCCCGGCGTGCAGCACCACCGCGAGCGTGGACCCGCCGCCGAGCACCAGGACCAGCCCGAGCGGGGTGCCGTGCCGGCCCGGGTCGTGCCACAGGGCGCCCGCGAGCAGCAGCACCGCGATCACGCCGAGGTTCTCCAGCCCGGGTGCGGCGGCGGCGAGCAGGTAGCGGCGCCGGGCGTACATCACCGCGGTCGCCGAGGCGACGACCGCGTAGCAGAACACCTGCGGCACGGCGAGCGCGAGCAGCAGCCGGACGTGCTGGCCGGAGCCGGAACCGCCCCCGAGCACGGCGGCCAGCGGCGGCACCACCAGCACCGCGACCGGTGCCGCGGCGAGCAGGGCCAGCCAGGTGACGCCGAGGAAGCCGCCGGCGACCCGGCCGGTCTCCCGCCAGTCGCCGGCGTCGATGTGCCGGACCAGGGCGGGCACCAGCAGCGACGACAGCAGCGAGCCGGCCAGGAAGCCGTAGAAGACCAGGTTGGGGACCACGTTGGTGAGCTGGTAGGCGTTGCCGAAGTAGGTCGCGCCGAGCACCGCGCCGGTGACGACCACCCGGGCCACGCCGGTGAGCCGGCTGACCGACGTCCACACCGCGACCGTGAGCGAGTCACGGGCGGTGCTGGCGCCGCTGACCAGCTCGTCGTCACGGAACGCGGTCACCGGGCACCGCCGTTCAGCAGCGCCGGGACGGTCCGGGCCAGGATCCGCAGGTCCAGCCAGAGCGCGCACTCCCCGACGTACTGAACGTCGAGGCGGAGCCCGTCGAGCATGGTCAGGTGGTTGCGGCCGCTGACCTGCCAGAGCCCGGTCAGGCCGGGCAGCACCACGAACCGCGACGCCGCCCACACCGGGAACATCTCGACCTCCCACGGCAGCGGCGGCCGCGGCCCGACCAGCGACATGTCGCCGCGCAGCACGTTGAGCAGCTGCGGCAGCTCGTCGACGCTGGTACGGCGCAGCAGCGCGCCGACCCGGGTCACCCGCGGGTCGGCGTGGAGCTTGTAGACCCCGTCGGTGGGGGCGAGCGCGCCGGCCATCATCGCCGTCACGTAGGCCCGGTGCGCGTCCTCGGGGCAGTGCGCGGCCATGGTCCGGAACTTCAGGAGCGTGAAGCGCCGGCCGCGGGCGCCGACCCGGGCCTGGCGGAACAGCACCGGGCCGCGGCTGGTCAGGGCGACCGCGAGCGCGGCCCCGAGCATCAGCGGGGCGAGGACGACGAGGAGCAGCAGGGCGCCGACGACGTCGAGCAGCCGCTTCGCGCCGTACCGGTGCACCCCGCCGTTGCTCACCGACGCTGCCCCCCGTCCCCGCGGATCGAGAACCGGTGGCCGGTGCCCGACGGCCCGTCGATGGCCCGGGGGTCGGCGCTGACCCGCTGCTGGACCGGGCGCAGGTGCTCGACCCGGCCGTGCACGACCGCGGGGTTGCCGTAGGCCACCACGCCCGGCGCGAGGTCACGGGTGACCACCGAGCCGGAGCCGACCAGGGCCCCCTCGCCGATCCGCACGAACGGCAGCACGGTCACGTTCACCCCGAGCTGGGCGCCGGCGCCGATCCACGGGCCGGACATCACCTCCGCGGAGTCCTGCTGCCCCGGGTAGAGGTCGTTGGCGATCGTCACCCCGGGCGCGAGGAAGGCCCCGTCACCGATCTCGGTCCACTGCGCGACGTAGCAGTTGCAGTGGATCTTCACGCCGTTCCCGATCACGCAGCCGTAGTCGACGACGGTGTTGCTCCAGATCGACACGTCGTCCCCGAGCACGCAGCGCTCGCGGATCACCACGTTGTGGCCGGTCTCCAGCCGTTCGCCGATCCGGGTGCCGTCGTACACCACCGTGCCGCTGCGCAGCAGCGCGCTGAGCCGCCACTGGTCGGCAGCGCCGTCGCCCGGCACCTCCCGCAGCCCGGCGGCCATCAGGAGCCTGCCTCGGCCAGGGCCGCGCAGACCCGCTCCACGTCGTCACGACGCAGGTGCGGGTACATCGGCAGCGAGAGGATCGTGTCGGCGAGCCGCTCCACGCTGGGCAGCGGGCCGGACGCCCAGCCCCGGTAGGGCGCCAGCAGGTGGCACGGCGTCGGGTAGTGGATCCCGGTGCCGATCCCCATCGAGGCGAGGTGCTCGCGGACCCGGTCCCGGTAGCGGACCTTGACCACCATCAGGTGGTGAACCGGCCGCGAGTACTCCACGGTGCGGATCGGCTCCGCGGTCGCGGGCAGCATCTGGGTGTAGTCGTAGGCGATCCGGCGCCGCGCCTCGTTCCAGGAGTCGAGGTGGCGCAGCTTGGCCGACAGCACGATCGCCTGCGCGGTGTCGAGCCGGCTGTTGGTGCCCCACCGGTCGTGCTGGTAGTGGGCGGCCTGCCCCAGTCCGTTGATGCCCTGCGAGCGACCGTGGTCACGGAGGGATCGGAGACGTTCGGCGACGTCCGGGTCGGAGGTCACCACAGCGCCCGCGTCGCCGAACGCCCCGAGGTTCTTGCCGGGGTAGAAGCTGAAGCAGCCGACGGCACCGAAGGCCCCCGCCCGCACCCCCCGCCAGGTCGCCCCGTGCGCCTGCGCCGCGTCCTCGATGAGCAGCAGCCCGTGCTCCGAGGCGCACGTGCCCAGCTCGTCCATGTCCGGGACCTGCCCGAACAGGTGCACCACGACCACCGCGCGGGTGGCGTGGGTGATCTGGGCCTCCACGTGGGCCGCGGTCAGCAGCCCCGTGCCCGGGTCCACGTCGGCGAACCGCGGCCGCGCCCCGGCAAGGACGATCGCCTCGACGGTGGCCACGAACGTGTTGGCCGGCACGATCACCTCGTCGCCGGGCCCGATCCCCAGGGCCCGCATCGCCAGGTGCAGCGCGTCCGTGCCGTTGGCGAGGCCGACCGCGAACCGGGTCCCGCAGTAGCCGGCCCACTCGCTCTCGAACCGGCCGACCTCCTCCCCGCCCACGAAGTGGCCGGAGGCGAGCAGCTGGTCCCAGCCGACCGTGACCTCCTGGGTCACCTCCGCCGTGGTCGCCGACAGGTCCAGGAACGGCACGGTGCCGACCCCGGTCACCTTCCCGATCACGGCGCCGTCACCGGGCCCGGAGCCGGGACGGGCTGGCCTGCCGCGGGATCACCGGGGTGGCCGAGGTGGTGACGGTACGGCGCTGGCCGAGCCGCACCGCGACGCCTTCACGCATCGACTTCTGCGCGGCCTCGAGCACCTCCACCACGGCGAGCCCGTTGGCCCCGTCGGTGAGCGGGCGCATCCCGGTCTGCACGCAGTCCAAGAAGTGCTCGTCCTCGACGCGCAGCGGCTCGTTGACCACCAGGTAGGGCGCCGTGATGTCGCCGTACCGGTAGGACATCGGGACCGCCGTCAGGTCGGTGGCGCCGGCCGCACCGGGCGCGGCCGTGACGCCCTTGTCGTGGACCTTGATCCGTTCCTCGGCGTCGAGGTCGTTGAAGACGACCATCTTGTTGCTGCCGACCATGGTGACCCGGCGGACCTTCTTCGGGTCCAGCCAGGAGACGTGCACGTTGGCATAGACGCCGTGCCCGCTGGTCGAGCCGGTCGAGACCCCCGGGACGTCCTCGTAGAACAGCCGCAGGTGCGCGACGTCCTCGAGGCGCGGGTGCGCGTGCCGCGAGCCCCAGCACTCGACGACCGACGGGGTCGAGCCGAGCACGTAGTTGAGGATGGACACGTCGTGCGGCGCGAGGTCGAGGAGGACGTTGACGTCGTGCTGGTAGAGGCCCAGGTTCAGCCGGGCGGTGTCGAAGTAGTAGAGCTCCCCCAGCTCACCGCTCTGGACCATGTCCCGCAGGCTCCAGACAGCGGAGTGGTACTCGAAGGTGTGCCCGACCATGAGCGTGACGCCGTGCGCGTAGGCCGCGGCCACCATCGCCCGGCCCTCGGCGCTGTTGACCGCCAGCGGCTTCTCGACCATCACGTGCACGTCGCGCGAGATCGCCTCGAGCGCCAGCGGCGCGTGCGTGCTCGGCGGGGTCGCGATGATCACCGCGTCCACGTCGTCGAGCGCGGCGCCGAGGGTGCGGTAGCCGTCGACCCGCGGGAACACCCGGGTGATCGCGTTGCGCCGCTCCTCGCTGGGGTCGATGACGCAGACCGAGGAGACCGCCTCGAGGGACATCAGCGTGCGGACGTGCTTGGAGCCCCAGTAACCGGCTCCGACGACACCGACTCGTTGACCTTGCTGTTGCGACATCGCTCGCTCGCATTCTGCGAAGAAGCAGCCTGGCGGAGCCACTTGTGTCAGATCGGACGAGGCGACTCAACGCCGCCGAACAGCGTGCGGCAATAGCCCGGATGCGTTCACGGAATTCGCGGAGAAACGACCGTGTCCGATTCTTCCGCGGGCCGCGAAAACGCGAGAAAGGGAATTCTTTTTGCGGGTCTGGGTAATTGCACCACCCGGCCGGGTCATCACCCCGGTCCTTGCGGACCACCGACCCCTGGGCCGCTCAGTCGGAGATGGACGCCTTGTCAAGGCGAAGGTTCGAGCGGGTCGCCGCGGCCGGCCAGGTGGACCAGCCCAGCAGGGCCTCCCGGTCGTGCGCGACGGGGTTGACGTGCTCCTGGACCCGGCGCACCTCGGCGAGCCGCAGGTCCGCGACCGCCAGCGCAGGTGCCGCCTCGTCGGCCTTCGCCAGCGTGCGCCCCTCGGGGTCGTGCACGGCGCTGCCGCCGCTGAAGACGCCGTCGCCGCACGGTCCGGTCAGCCCCGCGAAGACGACGTAGATGCCGTTGTCGAGCGCCCGGGCCGGGTAGTAGAGGTCGCGCCGGTGCTCGGCCCCCACGTAGTGGGCCGCAGGCACCAGGTAGGCCTGGGCCCCGGCTGCCGCGGCCTCCATCGCGTGCTCGGGAAAGCAGCCGTCGTAGCAGACCCCGAGCCCGAGCTGCCAGCCGTCGACGTGCACGCTCGCGCCGCTGCTCCCCGGCGTGAAGTGGTCCTGCTCCGGCCCCGACAGGTGCTGCTTGGCGTAGGCCTCGTGCACCCGCCCGTCCCCCCCGACCACCACCACCCCCACCCGATTCGTCTGCGAGTTAGGCGGATGTCCAGGCGGAGGGGTCGCAGACGAATCAGGAGGGAGCGCCGTACCGACGACTGCGACGACGCCCGCGTCCCGGCATGCGGCCGAGAGCGGCCCGAGGCGCGGGTCGTCGGCGCCGACGACGTTGGAGTCGGTCCAGCACGCGGGGTCGTAGCCGGTGAGGAACAGCTCCGGGAGTACGGCGACCCTGGCCCCGGCCTGCGCGGCCAGGCCCACCAGCCGCGCCGCCGCCGCGACGTTGCCGCCGACGTCTCCCGGGAGGGAGACATCCTGGCACGCGGCAACCCGTAACACCGATTCGTCTGCGACTGCCCCGTGTGAGGGTCCGCCTGAGTCGCAGACGAATCGGGGTGGGGTCACGGGACGACGACCTCGACCCGCTGGAACTCCTTGAGCTCCGTGTAGCCGGTGGTGGCCATCGAGCGCTTGAGTGCGCCGACGAGGTTCATGGTGCCGTCGGCGGTGCGACTGGGGCCGAAGAGGATCTCCTGGAGCGAGCCGACGGTGCCGATCTCGATCCGCTCGCCGCGCGGCAGCTCGGCGTGCCAGGCCTCGGAGCCCCAGTGGAAGCCGCGGCCGGGCGCCTCGAGGGCGCGCGCCAGCGGCGAGCCGACCATCACGGCGTCGGCGCCGCAGGCGACGGCCTTCGCGATGTCGCCGGAGCGGCCGATCGAGCCGTCGGCGATGACGTGCACGTAGCGGCCACCGGACTCGTCGAGGTAGTCGCGGCGGGCGGCGGCCACGTCGGCGACCGCGGAGGCCATCGGCACCTGGATGCCGAGCACGGTGCGGGTGGTGTGCGCGGCACCGCCGCCGAAGCCGACCAGGACGCCGGCGGCACCGGTGCGCATCAGGTGCAGGGCGGCCTGGTAGGTCGCGCAGCCGCCCACGATGACTGGCACGTCGAGCTCGTAGATGAACTCCTTGAGGTTCAGCGGCTCGGCCTGGCCGGAGACGTGCTCGGCGGAGACGGTGGTCCCACGGATCACGAACATGTCGACACCCGCGTCGACGACGGTCTTGAAGAACTCCTTGGTCCGCTGCGGCGACAGCGAGCCCGCGACCGTGACGCCCGCGTCGCGCATCTGCTTCAGGCGCGCGGTGATCAGCTCCGGCTTCACCGGCTCGGCGTAGATCTCCTGGAGTCGGCGGGTCGCCTCCACACCGTGCAGGCCAGCCACCTCACCGAGCAGGCCGCTCGGGTCCTCGTAGCGGGTCCACAGGCCCTCGAGGTCGAGCACGCCCAGGCCACCGGCCCGGCCGAACGCGACCGCGGTCTCCGGCGACATCACCGAGTCCATCGGCGCGGCCAGGATCGGCAGCTCGAAGCGGTAGGCGTCGATCTGCCAGGCGACCGAGACCTCCTCGGGGTCGCGGGTGCGCCGGGACGGCACGATCGCGACGTCGTCGAAGGAGTAGGCACGGCGGCCGCGCTTGGCGCGACCGATCTCGATCTCTTGCATGGGGGTCAACCTATCTGGGTCCGTTGGTCGCGGCGGTCGCGCAGCGACCGTCCCGAGGCCACGCGGGGATCAGCGGGAGGAGTAGTTCGGGGCCTCGACGGTCATCTGGATGTCGTGCGGGTGCGACTCCTTGAGCCCGGCCGAGGTGATCCGCACGAAGCGGCCCCGGTCCTGCAGCTCGGGGATGGTGCGCGCGCCGACGTAGAACATCGACTGCTGGAGACCGCCGACGAGCTGGTGGGCGACCGCGGACAGCGGGCCGCGGTAGGCGACCTGGCCCTCGATGCCCTCGGGCACGATCTTGTCGTCGGAGGACACGTCGGCCTGGAAGTAGCGGTCCTTGGAGAACGACTTCTTGCCGCGCGAGGCCATCGCGCCCAGCGAGCCCATGCCGCGGTAGGCCTTGAACTGCTTGCCGTTGACGAAGATCAGCTCGCCCGGGGACTCCTCGCAGCCGGCGAGCAGGGAGCCCACCATGACCGTGTCGGCGCCGGCGACCAGGGCCTTGGCGATGTCGCCGGAGTACTGCAACCCGCCGTCGGCGATCACCGGCACGCCCGCGGGCTTCGCGGCCAGCGAGGCCTCGTAGACCGCGGTGATCTGCGGGACGCCCACGCCGGCGACGACGCGGGTGGTGCAGATCGAGCCGGGGCCGACCCCGACCTTCACGGCGTCCGCGCCCGCGTCGACGAGCGCCTGCGCGCCCGCGCGGGTGGCGACGTTGCCGCCGATCACCTGCACGTGCTTGGTCGCGGGGTCGGACTTGAGCTTGCGGATCATGTCGAGCATCAGCTTGGCGTGGCCGTTGGCCACGTCGGGCACGAGCACGTCGACGCCGGCCTCGACCAGCGTGGTCGCCCGCTCCCACGCGTCACCGAAGTAGCCGATCGCGGCGGCGACAAGCAGGCGTCCGTGCTCGTCGTACGACGCCTGGGGGAACTGCTCGCCCTTGACGAAGTCCTTGACGGTGATCAGGCCGACGAGCTTGCCGGCGTCGTCGATGATCGGGAGCCGCTCGCGCTTGTGCTGGCGCAGCAGCCGGGTGGCCTCCTCGCGGCCGATGCCCTCGTGGCCGGTGATCAGCGGCATCGGGGTCATGACGTCGGTGACCGTGGTGGTGGCCCAGTCCGCGACGGGCACGAAGCGCAGGTCGCGGTTGGTGATGATGCCGAGCAGGTGCCGGTCGGAGTCGATGACCGGGAGGCCGGAGACGCGGTACTCGCCGCAGATCTCGTCGAGCTCCTCGAGCGTGGCCTTCGGGTGGATCGTGACCGGGTTGGTGATCATGCCGGTCTGGGTCCGCTTCACCAGGTCGACCTGGTAGGCCTGGTCCTCGATCGAGAGGTTGCGGTGCAGCACGCCGATGCCGCCCTGGCGCGCCATCGCGATCGCCATCCGCGACTCCGTGACGGTGTCCATGGCCGAGGACACCAGCGGCACCTTGAGCTCGATCCCGCGGGTCAGCCGCGAGGTCGTGTCGACCTCGCTGGGGATCACGTCGGTCTCGCCGGGCAGCAGCAGGACGTCGTCGTAGGTCAGGCCGAGGGCCGCGAACTTGTCGGGGACGCCCGTGGGGGTCCCGGGCTCGATCGATGCAGTCATGGAAGCCTTCCGGAACGGGTGGCGGCGAGCCACCAGTCTACCGGCGACGCCCGCGCTGCTCCGAGCGGCGGACGGCGGCTGCGAGCAGGCTCACAGGGCCAGCGGCACCGGCTCCGTCGCCAGCGGCTTGAGCCCCTCGACACCGACGGTCACCACGACCGTGTCGCCCTCGAGCCGGATCCGGGCGCGCATCCCGGACCCGACCGCCAGGGCGGTGAGCGCCGCGTTGTGGGTGCGGCTGCGCAGCACCACGTCGACGGCGCCGCGGCTGCGAGCCAGCCGGGCCGCGGTCGCGAGCAGGCGGATGCCCACGCCACGGCGCTGCCAGCCGTCCTCGACCAGGAGCGCCACCTCCGCGACCCCGTCCTCGACGGCACCGACGGTCGCGGCGCCGACGATCTGGCCGCCGGTCTCGGCGACCACCGAGCCGGACTCGCCGGTCAGCAGCCGGCGCGCCAGCCGGTCGTCCATCCGCGGCAGCGGCGTCGCGTAGCGGCGGTAGATCGTGTCGGCCGAGCAGCGCTGGTGCATGGCGCCCAGCGCGGCGGCGTCGTCGAGCCGGGCCAGCCGCACCTGCGGCGGGCCGTCCGGTCCCGCGGGCGTGACGGGCGCGGCGACCGGCAACGCCCGGCGGCCCTCGTGGAGCGCGAGCAGCTCCTCGGCGACCTCCGCGAAGGCCGCGGCACGCGCCTGCTCGGTCGGGGTCGGCTCGGTGCCCGCCGCCAACAGCCAGTCCTGGATCTGGGGCAGGTCGTACGGCGTCCGCACCAGCTGGAGCACGGCCTGCAGGTAGCGGGTCGGCCCGTCGACGAGGGCGTGCTCACTGCACGGGACGACCGTGACCGCGGTGCCGCCGGCCGTCGCGATCAGCCCGGCGACGTCGGCGAGCGCCCAGTGGTCAGGCGCCCGGAGCACCAGCTCGTCGGTGACGCCCCCGACATCGGGGAAGATCTGCAGGCCGAGGATGTTCGCGCCCCGCTCCCCGCAGTGGCGCGCCAGCGTGGCCAGCGCACCCGGGCGGTCCTCCAACGTCGTCCGCACTCTCCACAGCATGGCGGCCGTCCTCTCCCTCGACAGGCCTCCAGCCTGCCCAGGGCACGTTCCACCCGTGCTGCGGTCGTGTGACGGTCGTGAAAACTCAGCTCAGCCGGTGCAGCGGGTGGTCCGGGTCGTAGGTCAGCGCCTTGACCATGTGCACGACCGCACCGGCCTGCGGCTCGCTGGTGAACGCGATGTTGTCGACCAGCGCACGCATCAGCAGCAGCCCGCGGCCCCCGGTCGCCTCGTCGTCGAAGATGTCCGGCACGGCGTCGGGGTCGAAGCCGCCGCCCTGGTCGACCACCGTGATCGCGCAGCGGTCCGAGGCGAGCTCGACCTTGACGTCGTAGGTGTCGGTGTCGGCGGCGTGGTCGATGACGTTGGCGCAGGCCTCGGTGATCGCGAGCTGCACGTCGGCGACGTCGGCCTCGGTGACCCCGAAGGCCCGGAGCGCCTGGCCCGCCAGCCGTCGTACGACGGGGACGGAGCCACCCTCGCGCGGCAGCGAGACCGACAGGTCGAACTTCGGCGAGAGCAGGGTCGGGTCCGCCGCGGCGGGCGGCCAGATGTGCCGCTCGCCCTCGACGTTGTCGGCCCCGCGCAGCACGACCTGGACGTGGCACTCGGGATCGCCGGTGGCCATCGACTCGTCGAGCACCACCGCCGCCGTACCGGTGACCCGGGAGCCGAGCCGGCCGGCGACCCCGGTGGTCAGGTGGCACAGGGACGGCGCGGAGTCGGCCGCGGCGGAGAACGGGCAGACGCCGATCGCGATCTGGAGCGCGTCGTCGTCGGCCGAGACCACGTGCGCGTCGCTGCCCAGGGCCCGGTGCACGGCCACGATCGCCTCGGCGGCGTCCTGCGGGGTGAGCCGCGCGTCGGGCTCGACGGCCTTGTCGGCGAGCAGCGCGCCGGCGGCCACCGCCACCTGGGCAGCGTGCAGCGAGGGGTGCTTCTCGTGGACGGCCGCCATCGCGACCGGCACGGTGGCCATCCCGTCCTCGAGGTCGAGGTCGACCCCCACGGTCGGGGGCGGGCCGGCGGTGAAGACGTCGCGGTCGGCACGGTCCACCTCGACCGTCGTCGAGGCGAGCGGCTCCGCGTCCAGGCGTTGTACGGCGGCCCGGTGCCGAGCGGGCACGGGTGCGTCCAGGTCGACGCCGGTGCTGCCGACAGGGTCGGCGTCGCGCAGGGCGACGAGACGGAGCGCGGGCAGGGAGCGGGTCCAGTCGAGGTGCACGCGCACGGGGCGGCCCTCCGCCGCCGTCAGGGCGCCCGCCAGCGCAGGCTCGAGCCGGTCGAGCGCGGCGGTGACCGCCTCGGGGTCGGCGGCGTGGCGCCGCAGGTGTGCGTCGAGCAGGCCGATCGCGACGGCGGGGTCGGCGCCGTCCGAGTCGATGAGCCAGTCCATGGGTGTCCCTCCTCAGGCGGCGCTGGGTGCTCAACGCCGTGGCCTGTCAGTGCCCGAGGGACCGGGGCCGGAAACGGTGTGTGACGTGGTCGACCCACATCCGTCCCCGAACGGGACCACCCGTGACACGCAGGACGCCGCCCGGGGAGATCCCCGGACGGCGTCCGTCGTGCGTGGTGAGGCGGCGTGGTCAGTGGCGCTCAGTGACCGTGCCCGTGCCCGTGCCCGTGGCCACCGGCGGGAGCGTCCTCGTCCTCCTCGGGCTTGTCCACGACGAGGGTCTCGGTCGTGAGCAGCATGCCCGCGATCGAGCTCGCGTTGACCAGCGCCGAGCGGGTCACCTTCACCGGGTCGAGCACGCCCTGGGCGACCAGGTCGCCGTAGACACCGGTGGCGGCGTTGTAGCCGTTGCCGACGCCGGCCTCGCGGACCTTGGCGACCACGACGTAGCCGTTGTCGCCGCCGTTCTCGGCGATCCAGCGCAGCGGCTCGTCGGCGGCCTTGCGCACGATGCGCACGCCGATCGCCTCGTCGCCGGTCAGGCCGAGACCGTCATCGAGCACGGAGACCGCGTGGATCAGCGCCGAGCCACCGCCGGCGATGATGCCCTCCTCGATCGCGGCGCGCGTCGCGGAGACGGCGTCCTCGATGCGGTGCTTCTTCTCCTTGAGCTCGACCTCGGTGGCCGCGCCGACCTTGACGACGCAGACGCCGCCGGCCAGCTTGGCGAGGCGCTCCTGGAGCTTCTCGCGGTCCCAGTCGGAGTCGGTGTTCTCGATCTCCGCCTTGATCTGGTTGACGCGGCCCGCGACCTCGGTCGCGTCGCCGGCACCCTCGACGATCGTGGTGTTGTCCTTGGTGATCGTCACACGGCGGGCCTGGCCGAGCACCTCGAGGCCGACCTGGTCGAGCTTGAGCCCGACCTCGGGGGCGATGACCTGCCCACCGGTCAGCGTCGCGATGTCCTGCATCATCGCCTTGCGGCGGTCGCCGAAGGCCGGGGCCTTCACGGCAGCGGCGTTGAACGTGCCGCGGATCTTGTTGACGACCAGGGTCGAGAGCGCCTCGCCCTCGACGTCCTCGGCGAGGATGAACAGCGGCTTGCCGGACTGGATGACCTTCTCCAGCAGCGGCAGCAGGTCGGAGATCGCGGAGATCTTGCCCTGGTGGAGCAGGATGTAGCAGTCGTCGAGGACGGCTTCCATGCGCTCCGCGTCGGTGACGAAGTAGGGCGAGATGTAGCCCTTGTCGAACTGCATGCCCTCGGTGAAGTCGAGCTCGGTGCCCATGGTGTTGGACTCCTCGACGGTGATGACACCGTCCTTGCCGACCTTGTCGAAGGCCTCGGCGAGGAGCTCGCCGATGTGGCTGTCGCGCGAGGAGACGGTGGCGACCGCGGCCATGTCGGCCTTGTCGTCCACGTCGCGGGCAGCGGTGCGCAGGGCCTCGCCGACGGCCTCGACGGCCTTGTCCATGCCGCGCTTGAGGCTCATCGGGTTCGCACCGGCGGCCACCGCGCGCAGGCCCTCGTGCACCATCGCCTGGGCGAGCACGGTCGCGGTCGTCGTACCGTCGCCGGCGACGTCGTTGGTCTTGGTCGCGACCTCCTTGGCGAGCTGCGCGCCGAGGTTCTCGAACGGGTCGTCGAGCTCGATCTCGCGAGCGACGGTGACACCGTCGTTGGTGATGGTGGGGGCGCCCCACTTCTTGTCGAGGACGACGTAGCGGCCCTTGGGGCCGAGCGTCACCTTGACGGCGTTGGCGAGCTTGTCGACGCCACGCTCGAGGGACCGCCGTGCGTGCTCGTCGAACTCCAGGATCTTCGGCATCTGCTGGTTACCTTTCCGAACTGCTGGGGGAACAACGACACACGCCCCGAGAGCCCGAACGAGTCAGGCCGCCCGGGGCGGGTGTCAGGCGTCGAACCGAGGGGTTCGTCAGCCGATGACGGCGAGGACGTCGCGCGCCGAGAGGATCAGGAACTCCTGGCCGGAGTACTTGACCTCGGTGCCGCCGTACTTGCTGTAGATGACCTTGTCGCCGACGTTGACGTCGAGCGGGACGCGGTTGCCGTTGTCGTCGACGCGACCCGGACCGATCGCCAGGACCTCGCCCTCCTGGGGCTTCTCCTTGGCGGTGTCCGGGATGACCAGGCCGGAAGCCGTGGTCTGCTCGGCGTCGAGCGGCTTGACGACGATCCGGTCCTCGAGAGGCTTGATGTTGACCGACACGTTGTCGACCTCCACTTTCCCGTGTACGAGAGATGAGATTGCGCTGAGGTGCTCACGTCACCGGACGCCGTCGCGGGGGTCGACCGGTTTGGCAAGCGTTGGCACCCTCGGTGGGAGAGTGCTAACGCGAATCTATGCCGCCGTTAGCACTCGGTCAAGTCGAGTGCCAGAGGCGTGGTCGCGGGCTGCGGGGGCGGCCCTGACAGGATGCGCCCATGGACCTCGAGGCGTTCCGATGGCTGCTCACCGACGACGGACAGGCGCTGCTGGCCCGCGCGACCGCGTTGTACGACGACCACGACGGTGACCCGGTCCGGACCGCGAGTGCCCTGCGCCGCGGCGACGTCGACGCCGGGCACGCGGCGGCCGCCCTCACCCAGGTCGGGCTGCGCCGCCGGGCGGTCGCGAAGTTCGGCGACGACGCCGCGGCGATGTACTTCACCCCCGACGGCCTCGAGCAGGCCACCCGGTCCCGGGTCGCCACGCACCGGGCCGCCCGGGTCGCGATGGCCTCCCCCACGTCCGTGCTCGACCTCGGCTGCGGGATCGGCGGCGACCTGCTAGCGCTGGCCCGCACCGGCCTGACGGTCGCCGGCATCGACGCCGACCCGCTGCGCGTCGAGGTGGCCCGGGCCAACCTGGACGCCCTCGGCCTCGGCGGCGCGGTCCAGGTCACCGAGGCCGAGTCCCTCGACGTGTCCGGCTTCGGCGTGGTGTTCGCCGACCCGGCACGCCGCACCGACGCCGGACGGGTCTTCGACGTCGACGGCTGGTCCCCGCCGTGGTCCTTCGTGGAGCGGCTGCTGACCCGCGCCTCGTGCGTGAAGGTCGCGCCCGGCATCCCGCACCACCTGGTTCCCGAGGGCGTCGAGGCCGAGTGGGTCTCCGACGACGGCGACGTCAAGGAGGCGGCGCTCTGGTCGTCGTACCTCTCGACCGCGAAGCGCCGCGCCACCGTGATCCGCGAGGGCGGCCTGGCCTCGCTCACCGACGAGGACGACCCGGGCAGCGCCGACGTGCTGCCGGTGGGCCGCTGCCTCTACGAGCCTGACGGCGCGGTGATCCGCGCGGGCCTGGTCACCGCGGTCGCCGCGGGTGTCGGCGGCGGGCTCGTCGACGAGCACATCGCCTACGTCACCAGCGACCAGGCGTTCCACACGCCGTTCGCGAAGTCCTACGAGGTGCTCGAGGAGCTGCCCTACAAGGAGAAGCAGCTCAAGGCAGCGCTGCGCGAGCGCGGCGTCGGCAGCCTCACCATCAAGAAGCGCGGCGTCGAGGTGGTCCCCGAGCAGCTGCGCAAGCGCCTCGACCTGCACGGCGAGCAGGACGCCACGATCGTGATGACCCGGGTCGCCGGCAAGGGCACCTGCCTGCTGGTGCGCCCGTTCTGATGAGCGAGGTCGTGGTCGTCGGGCCGGCGTCGTGGAACACGCTCGTCCGGCTGCCGGCGCTGCCGCGGCCCGAGCCGCACACCGTCTTCGCCCAGGGGTACGGCGACACCGTCGGTGGCACGTCGGCGGGCAAGGCCCTGCACCTGCACGACCTCGGCCGTGACGTGCTGCTGCACACCGTGCTCGGCACCGACGACGCGGCAGACCGGATCCGCGCGGCGCTCGAGGGCGCGGGCGTGCCGCTGCGGGCCGCGGTCGTCGCGGGGCCGAGCGAGCGGCACCTCAACCTGATGGACCCCGACGGCGGGCGGGTGTCGGTCTACCTCGACCTGCCCAGCCCGCCCACCGGGCCCGACGCGTCGGTGGTTGCCGCGGTCGCGGACGCACGCGCGGTGGTGCTCGACCTCGCCGGGCTGTCGCTCCCGTTCCTGCCGGCGGCCGTGGGCAGGTCGGTGTGGACCGACCTGCACGACTACGACGGCGAGGCGGCGTTCCACCGGCCGTTCCTGGCCGCGGCGGCGCACGTGTTCATGAACGCCGACGGGATGCCGCAGCCGCTGGACTTCATGCACGCGACCGTCGACGGCGGCGCACGCGTCGTGGTCTGCACGCTGGGCGCCGACGGCGCGATGGCCGTCGACGCCGACCACGTCGTGCACCGGGTGACGGCCACCCCGGTGCCGGAGGTCGTGGACACCAACGGGGCAGGCGACGCGTTCCTGGCCGGCTTCCTGCACGCCACCCTCGACGGCGCGGAGGTCCCCGGCGCACTCGAGGCGGCGGCACGCCAGGCCGCCCGGGCGCTGGGCAGTCGGCACCTGAGCCCCAGCCTCGACAGCTAGGTCGCAGTCTCAGCAGCCGGCGCGGGGCACGCCGGCGACGTGCACCGGCAGCCGGCCGGGAGCGTGCCCCCGCCCCAGGAGTACGGCGACCAGGGCCGTCATGGCACCCGGGGTGTCGCCGTAGGTCGCGAGCCGGGCCGTCCGCGCCCGCGACCGGCCGAGCACGTAGGGGGTATCGGTGGCGACCACGACGTCGGCCTTTGCCGGGGCGCCTCCGTAGCCGACGAGCCGGACCGTCGTGCCCGTGCGGCGCGAGACCGTGAGCCCGGCCCGGTGGGCGGCGGACCGGAACGCGGCGACCGCCGCGGCAGGCCCGGAGACCCGGACCGCACGGCCGACCAGGCGCCCCGAGCAGCGCCCGGAGACGGAGGTGAGCGCCCGGGCCGACAGCCGTGCCGAGGCAGCCCTTCCGGAGCCGGGTGCCGCGGGGTGCACGCCGGCGTCGTGCTGGTGGAGCAGCAGCGCCACCTGGCGGATCGCCGCCTGGTCGAGGCGTCCCTGGTCGAGGTGCCCGTGCCGCACCGCCGCGACGATCCCGCGCCGGGCGGCGACCGGGTCGGCCGGCATCAGCAGCACGTCCTCGCCGGCCCGCAGCGCCGCGACCGCGGCCCGCGCCGGGGAGTAGTGCTCGGTGACGGCGTCCATGTTGAGCGCGTCGGTGACCGCGAGGCCGTCGAACCCGAGCCGCTGCCGCAGCAGCCCGGTGACGACCTTCTCCGACAGGGACGACGGGACGCCCGGGTCGACGGCGCGCACGTCGAGGTGCGCGGTCATCACGGCTGGGGCGGAGCCGGCGACCGCGTCGGTGAACGGCACCAGGTCGGTGCGCCGCAGCGCAGCCATCCCCTTGGCCTGCACCGGCAGCGTGAAGTGGCTGTTGGCGTCGACGGAGCCGTGCCCCGGGAAGTGCTTGGCGACCGGCACCACGCCGGCCGCGGCGTAGCCCCGCGAGGCCGCGTCGGCCTGCCGGGTCACCACGCCCGGGTCGGAGGAGGCGGACCGGGAGCCGATCGTGGGGTCCTGCGGGCCCGCGGTCACGTCGCGGTCGGGGGCGAAGTCGACGGTGAAGCCGAGCCCGGCCAGCTCGCGCCCGGAGGCCCGGGCCGCCGCCTCGGTCAGCGCGGGCTCGCGGGCCGCGCCGGAACTCATGAACGCCGGGAACCGGGTCACGCCGCGCTCGACCCGCTCGACGACCCCGCCCTCCTGGTCGACGCCGACGAACACCGGCCAGCGTCGCCCGGCGCGCGTCGCAGCCGCTTGCAGGGCCTGGTTGCTGCGCCGGATCTGGTCGGGGCCCGTGATGTTGGTGTCGAACGCGACGACCCCGCCGAGGTGCAGCCGGTCGACCAGCGCGGTCGGCGGGCGGGTGCCGGTGTAGGAGGCGACGATCACCTGCCCGGCCCGCTCGGGCAGCGAGAGCCCCGCCACTAGGCGTCGGGCGCGGGCGATCTCCGCGGCGCTCGGCCCCCAGCCGGTTGTCACCGGAAGCGGCTCGTGGCGGCCGTCGGCGGAGCTGCCGTCGGCCGCGGAGCCACCGGTGCGCACCGCCGTGGCGCGGGCCCCGCCGTCACTGTGGCGCGCCGGCCCGACCTGCTCGCCGCAGCCGCTGGCCAGCGGCACGACGACCAGCGCAGCAGCCAGCACGGCGGCAGCGAGGCGGGACGGTCGGGTGGTCATGCCTGTCAGTGTCGCAACCGGCACGGACAAAAGGCTCGCCCACCCGGCAGGGCTGTGGACAGCGTCACGGCCGTGACGACTGCGCTGCAGCGTTAGGACCGGAGCACGACCGCCGACTCGGCCGGCACGGCCGTGCGCCCGGACTCCGACGACACGGGCTCCCACGCCAGCAGCACCTCGCCTGCCACGTCGAACGTCGCCGGCTCCGGGCCCAGGTTGGCCAGCAGCACGCACGACCCCCGTCGCACCGAGAGCGTGCGCGCCGAAACGGACCAGGCCACGTCGGCCTCCGTGCACCGCGGGCCGCGCAGGTCGGGCTCGGCACGGCGCAGGGCGAGCAGGTCGCGGTACCACCCGTGCACCCGCGCGTGCGGCTCGCGCTCCCGCTCGTCCCAGTCGAGCCGGGAGTCCTCGAACGTGGACAGCGCCTGCGGGTCGGGCACGTCGGCGGCCGACCAGCCGTGGTCGGCGAACTCCGAGCGGCGTCCCTCGGAGACAGCGGCGGCGAGCGCGGGGTCGGTGTGGTCGGTGAAGAACTGCCACGGCGTCGAGGCCGCCCACTCCTCCCCCATGAACAGCATCGGCGTCCACGGCGCGCAGAGCAGGACCGCGGCGCCGCAGGCCAGCAGCCCGGGCGACAGGGTGGCCGAGAGCCGGTCGCCGGTGGCCCGGTTGCCGACCTGGTCGTGGGTCTGCAGCGCGGCCACGAACCGCCAGCCGGGCAGGTCCGCCGCAGCCGGCCGACCGTGCACGCGGCCCCGGAACGTGGACAGCGTCCCGTCGTGGAGGTACGGCGTCCGCAGCACCTTCGCGAGCGCACCCGGGTCGGCGAAGTCGGCGTAGTAGCCCTGGGTCTCCCCGGTCAGCGCGACGTGCAGCGCGTGGTGCACGTCGTCGGCCCACTGCGCGTCGAGCCCCACACCGCCAGCGGCGTCACCGGCGCCGCGCGGGGTCACCGTGCGCGGGTCGTTGCGGTCGGACTCGGCGACCAGCCACATCTCCCGGCCGAGCTCGTCGGACAGGGCGGCGACCCGGACCGCCATCTCCTCCAGCAACGTCAGCGCGCGCCCGTCGTGCAGCTCGTGGACGGCGTCGAGACGCAGCCCGTCGACGTGGAAGTCGCGCAGCCACAGCTCCACGTTGTCGAGCACCCAGGCGCGGACCTCGTCGCTGTCGCGGCCGTCGAGGTTGAGCGCCTGCCCCCACGGGGTCACGTAGGCGTCGTTGAGGTAGGGCCCGAGCTCGCCGAGGTAGTTCCCGTCCGGGCCGAGGTGGTTGTAGACGAGGTCGAGGCAGACCGCGAGCCCGTGGCCGTGCGCGGCGTCGACGAAGCGCTGCAATGCCGCAGGACCGCCGTACACCTCGTGGACGGCCCAGGGCGCGATCCCGTCGTAGCCCCAGTTGCGCTCGCCGGGGAACGGCGCGAGCGGCAGCAGCTCGACCACGTCGACGCCGAGGTCGGCCAGGTAGGGCAGCCGGGAAGCGGCCGCGTCGAGGGTGCCCTCCGGCGTGAACGTGCCGACGTGCGCCTCGTAAACGACGGCACCGTCGAGCGGCCGTCCCTTCCAGGCGCCGTCGGTCCAGGTGTGCTGGCGCAGGTCGAACCCCTGCGACCAGCCGTGCGGCCCGTCGGGGAGCCGCAGCCCGCGCGGGTCGGGCCGGGCGTCGCCCCGGTCGACGGAGAACGCGTAGCGCACGTCGGCCGGGACCTCGACCGCCGCCTGCCACCAGCCGCGCTCGTCGCGGGTCATCGGCTCGCGGCCGGTGGGCAGCAGCAGCTCGACGGTGGTGGAGTACGGCGACCAGACCCGTGGCACCGTCACGTGAGGTGCACCTTGCGCAGCAGGGCGACCGGGTAGGTGGCGAACAGGTCGCCGAGCCGGTTGTCGCCGCCGCCGCTCAGGGTCGCGGTGAGCTCGTCGCGCCACAGCCCGTCGGGCAGGTGGATCGAGGCGTCGTCCCAGCCGCCGAGCGCCTCGAGCCGCTGCTCGGCGCGGGTCACCAGCACCGCGACCTCGCCGCCGCGCAGGTAGCCCAGCACGTGCCGGCTGCGGCGTGCGGCGGGCGGCAGCGGCTCATAGCTCGCGCCGTCGCCGAAACAGGCGCGCAGCTCGCGGCGCAGGTGCAGGGTGCGGGTGGTGACCAGCAGCTTCTCGTCGGACAGGTCGCGCGGCGGCTCGCCGGAGCGCAACCGGGCCAGCCGGATCGCGCGGGCGTCGAAGTCGACGGGCCGGCGGTTGTCGGGGTCGACCAGCGACAGGTCGACGAGCTCGCAGCCCTGGTAGGTGTCGGGGACGCCGGGCAGCGTGAGCGCGAGCAGCTTCTGGCCGAGCACGGCCGCGCGGACCGCGTCGGTGTTGTGGCCGACCGCGGTCTCGACCAGCGCGCGCAGCGGCCCGGCCGCCAGCGCGTCGTCGGCGAACGCGATCAGCCGCTGCTCGTAGTCGGGGTCGCCGTCGACCCAGGCAGTGCGCTGCTTGGCCTCGCGGGCCGCCTTCAGCAGGTAGTCGTGGAGCCGCTCCGGGCCGATGTCGCCGACGCCGGCCAGGGTCTGCCAGACCAGCGCCGAGGTGGGCCCGTCGACGCCGTGGTCGGCGGCGGCGTCGGCGAACACCTCCGCACAGCGCTGCCACGACTCGGCGTCGCCGGACAGGGCGAGCAGCCGGGCCCGGACGTCCTCGCTGCGCTTGGTGTCGTGGGTGGACAGCGTGGTCATCCCGAGCGGGTGGCCGGCCTGCTGCGCGGCGGCCCAGTCGTGCAGCCGGTCCACCGACCCGGTCTCGAGCAGGGCGGGGTCGCCGCCGACCTCGTTGAGCGCGGTCATCCGGTGCCAGCGGTAGAACGTGGTGTCCTCGATGCCCTTGGCCATCACGGGTCCCCAGGTCTGCTGGAGGCGGACGGCGAGGTCGGCACCGGGTCCGTCGGCGGGCGGCGCGAGCACCAGGTAGGCCAGCGCGCGCACCTCCTCGGCGACGTCGGGGTCGTGCTCGAGCGCGCGGTCGCGGGCCCGCTCCACGACGGCCGCGTCCTCGCCCTCGGTGGGCAGACCGGGCCGCACGTAGGCGCGGTAGACGTCGCCGCCGACCAGCAGCGCGTCGAGGGCGCGTCCGAGCCGGTCCGCCTCGAGGTCGGGCAGCGCCTCGGTCGCGCGCCGCAGCAGCCGGGCCCGCTCGGGGACCAGCAGGTGCTCGACGACGAAGACCTTCGCCTCGTGCTCGGCGGTCTCGAGGTCCTTCTGACCCCCTGCGTCGGTCCACGCGTCGGTCAGCGCGCCGGCACCCGCCGGGTCGACCAGTGCTGCCGTGATCGCGGTGGTCGCGTCATAGCCGGTGGTGCCCTCGCACGGCCAGCGCGACGGCAGCCGCTCCTCGCCCTCGAGGATCTTCTCCACCCAGATCGCGGTGCCCGGCCGGGTGGAGCGCCGCAGCCGGACCAGGTAGGCCTCGGGGTCGGCGAGCCCGTCGGGGTGGTCGATGCGGAACCCCTCGACGAGGCCGCGCGCGTTGAGCTCGAGCAGCACCCGGTGGGTGTCGTCGAAGACGTCGTTGGCCTCGACCCGCACCGCGATCAGCGCGTCGACGTCGAAGAACCGCCGGTAGTTGAGGACCGTGTCCTTCTCCCGCCACGAGGCGAGCAGGTAGTGCTGCCGGTCGAGTACGGCGGCCAGGGCTGTCGCGTCCGGCTCCTCACCGGCCGGGGGCGCGGTGCCCTCGGCGAGCGGGAACACGTGGTCGAACCAGCGCAGCACCGGCTCGCCGTCGTGCTCGTCGAGGGTGATCTCGCCGCGACCGAGCACCGCCTCCAGGGTGTCGCCGAGCAGCGGCAGCCCGAGCCGTCCGTCGAGGGCGTCCCAGTCCACGTCGAACCAGTGCGCCCGCGTCGACGTCCGGCCCTCGCGGAGCACCTGCCACAGCGGCGCGTTGGTGTGCTCGGGGGCGACCAGCGCCATGTGGTTGGGCACCACGTCCAGCACCAGTCCGAGACCGTGGCCGCGCGCCGTACGCGCCAGGGCGACGAAGCCCGCCTCGCCACCGAGCTCCGGGTTGACCCGGGTGTGGTCGACGACGTCGTAGCCGTGCAGGGAGCCGGGCACCGCCGCGAGCACCGGGGACAGGTAGAGGTGCGTGACCCCCAGGTCGGCCAGGTAGGGCACGACCCGCTCCGCGTCGGCGAAGGTGAAGCCGGCGTGCAGCTGGAGACGGTAGGTGGCGGTCACGTGTTCCCCCTCAGGCCCGGCCGGCCAGGTTGCCCTTCTCGACACCGATGCTGGTGTCCTCGCCGTGCCCGGTGTGCACGACGGTCTCCTCCGGCAGGGTCAGCAGCCGCTCCCGGATCGAGGCCACGATGGTGTCCTCGTCGCTGTAGGAGCGGCCGGTCGCACCCGGACCACCGTTGAACAGGGTGTCGCCGGTGAAGACCGCGCCGAGGCCCTCGGCGTGGAAGCAGACCGCGCCGGGCGCGTGGCCCGGGGTGTGCAGCACGCGCAACGTGGTGCCGCCGACCTCGATCCCGATCCCGTCGGCCAGGTCCACGTCCCACAGGTGGTCAGCGTGCGTGAGCTCCCACAGCGGCCGGTCGTCGGGGTGCAGGAAGATCGGCGCGGTGACGTGCTCGCGCAGCTCCGGCGCCACCCGGACGTGGTCGTCGTGGGCGTGGGTCAGCAGGATCGCCTTGACCGTACGGCGTCCCACGACGTCGAGGATGGCCTCCACGTCGTGCGGGGCGTCGATGACCACGCACTCGCTGGAGTCGCCGACGACCCAGATGTTGTTCTCGACGTCGAACGTCTCGCCGTCGAGGGTGAACGTGCCCTTGGCGGTGCCGTGGGAGATCTGCGCGGCCATCAGAGCACCACCACCGAGCGGAGCACGTCGCCGGCGTGCATCCGGTCGAACGCCTTCTCCACGTCGTCGAGGCCGATCTCCTCGGACACGAACGCGTCCAGGTCGAGGCGGCCCTGGCGGTAGAGGTCGACCAGCATCGGGAAGTCGCGTGACGGCAGGCAGTCGCCGTACCAGCTGGACTTGAGGGAGCCGCCGCGGCCGAACACGTCGATCAGCGGCAGGTCGGGGACCTTCATGTCCGGCGTCGGCACCCCGACGAGGACGACGGTGCCGGCGAGGTCGCGGGCGTAGAACGCCTGCTTCCAGGTCTCGGGGCGGCCCACCGCGTCGATGACGACGTCGGCGCCGAAGCCGCCGGTGAGCTCCTGGATCGCGGCGACCGGGTCGGTGCTGGAGGAGTTCACGGTGTGCGTGGCGCCCAGGTTGCGGGCCCACTCGAGCTTCCGGTCGTCGAGGTCGACCGCGATGATCGTGCCCGCCCCGGCGAGCGCCGAGCCGGCAACCGCGGCGGCGCCCACACCGCCGCAACCGATGACGGCGACGGACTTGCCGCGGCTCACGTTGCCGGTGTTGATCGCGGCACCCAGGCCGGCCATCACGCCGCAGCCGAGCAGCCCGACCGCAGCCGGGCGCGCCTCCGGGTCGACCTTCGTGCACTGGCCGGCCGCGACCAGCGTCTTCTCCGCGAACGCGCCGATCCCGAGCGCCGGGCTCAGCTCCGTCCCGTCGGCCAGGGTCATCTTCTGGGTGGCGTTGGCGGTGTTGAAGCAGTACCACGGCTCGCCCCGGTCGCAGGCCCGGCAGTCGCCGCAGACCGCGCGCCAGTTGAGCACCACGAAGTCACCGGGAGCGACGTCGGTGACGCCCTCCCCCACCGACTCCACGACACCCGCGGCCTCGTGCCCGAGCAGGAACGGGAAGTCGTCGTTGATGCCGCCCTCGCGGTAGTGCAGGTCGGTGTGGCAGACGCCGCAGGCCTGCACCTGGACCACCGCCTCACCTGGCCCCGGGTCCGGGACGTTGATCGTCTCGATCGACACGGGCGCGCCCTTGCTCAGGGCGACGACTCCACGGACCTGCTGCACGTTTCCTCCTGCTGGACGGACGACGTCATCGGGTGCGGTGCCACCCTACTCAGACCGCCGAGAAGGCATGCCGGTCGGAATCTTGCCGACACGCGCTGAGGGAACTTAGGGCCGGCAATCCGACCGCTGGGGTGCGGCCGGATCACGGCGCGCGCGGTACGCGCTGCGGCCCTAGTCCTTCGTCGGCTTGGGGAGCCAGACGTTGACAGCCATAAAGAATGCCCACCCCAGCACGTGCACCAACCAGTCCCATTCGTCCGCGACGCCCGGAATCTTGGAGAACAGCAGTGCCCAGGTCACGCCCACGGCTGCACTGTAGAGACACATCCGCGGGAACACTCTCATCTGAGCCACAACTCGATATTGCGCGACATCTTGATCTTCACGGAAGGACCGGGCGGTCGCATAAACCTTGGTCCGGAAATTGCTCCGCCCACGGATGACTCCAGCACGTTCCCCAGTTGTAACTGTGAGCATTGATGACTCGCTGGGACCACATCCCCATGCCTGCGGCCGTATGGGCAGCCGCCGACATCCCACAGGTTGGCGGCTCTACAACTTCCGCGTGACAAGGTCCTGAAAAAGGTGCTCATGACCCTGCAGCAGGGTGTGTGTTCTTGAGGCATCTATCCAGAGCAGGAAGCACGAGCATGTCCCACCGGCGGATCCGAGGCCAGTTCCGAAACCCTCCATTGGATGAGTCACTTTGGAATGGCTACATCTGAGGCCGGCCCCTGCCGTGCCGGACGTCTCGCCGAGCCCGCACAATGCGGCCAGCTCGCCGGCCTACGGTCCGAAAGACGCCCACCGATAGGAGACCCACCAAGACAACTAAGGAAGTCATCACGGTGTAGTTACTGGCGGAGGCATCCGTGAACGAGAGGTACACAGAAACAATCGAGGCAACGAGGGCAACCACGTATCCGCCGCGCGTCGTCGGACTCATCTCCGAACCCTGTCCGAGACCACGTAGTCCACCATAAGCTGAACACTTGCAAGAATCGCCAACATTCGCTTCCATCCAAGGCGACCGAGAACCCTATTCAGCGCACCAAAGATTACTCCACTGATCCTTGCCACGGCCCTTTTCGTAAATTCCTTACTCAGGCCACCCAAGAATCCGCCGCCGAGACCCTTCCAGAAGCCAGTAATAGCTGCGGCGCGCCGTCCGGAATAACTCCAGCGAGTATGCGTGACGTAGTCATGATGCCCCACGTATTCAATGGCTCCCAACGCGGCACCCGTTAGGGCTCCGCAAATCACCGAGAGCACGACGGTCTCACCGAGAAGTCCACATCCGGCGTCCACAGCCGTTTCGAGCGCCCCCATCCCGATATTAAACACCCAACCCCACATCTCACCCGTAAGGTCCATTTGGTTGATCGGATCCACTGGGTAGCCATACCGGTTGGATCCCCCGCCAAGTACGGGATCGGCCGAAGTAAACAGCCCGCTCTGGGGGTTATAGATCCGCGCACCCATGAGAACCATGTCGCCCACCGTGTCACTCGCCCGCTGATGAGTGCCCAGCCATCCGTAACGCTGCGGGGCCGTGGGGGTGTCGATCGCGTTTCCGTACTCGTCGGACTCGGTGTAACTGTCGACCGTGCCGCTGGCAGCGCCACTGGTAGCAACGATGTCTCCATGCAGGTTAGCCAACTGCCACGTCGGCGTTCCACCGATGGCGCCCACCATCCCCAGGCCCGGCACGTTCACGTAGCGCGTTACTGTCCAGGTAGCGCCAGCGTCAGTTGAGGTCTGGATGCTGCTTGGCGAATCCGATTCGTCGGAGAACCGATAGCGCAGGCGATTGGTTTCGCTTACCGCCGTCGAGTTCGAGATGGTGTCGATGCGTCCCGTGGCGTCCAGTCCATAATCGGCCTTCTTGACGACGTTGCCACCATTGCCGTCGTCCACTGGCTGCTGCATCGACTTGACCATGTCGTTGGCGTCGTAGGTCAGGTTCATGTCGCCCGTGGCGCCAGGAGCGGTGTCTGCCTTCGGCGTTGCGAGGGTGCGCCCAAGGTTGTCGTAGGTGTAGCCGGCGTTGGTGATGCGGTTCGCGGAGTCGTAGGTGTTGGTCTTGGACACCTGGGACGTAGCGGTTTGGCAGTTGCCGTCGACATCCGCTGAATAGGACGAGAACGAGGTCCTCTCCGAGGCAGCGCTGAATCCGTAGGTGCGAGTGGTGCACTGGCCGTCGCGTACGTCTTGAACAGACGTGAGGCGACCGAGTGCGTCGTAGCCGTAGTTCTGATCGGACGCGTCAGAACCTGCCTCGAGCACGCGGCCGTCGACGTCGACGGTGTTGGCGAATGCGAGGAGCGTCGCACCGGAAGAGTCAGCGTAGGTGAGCTTCGTCGGGGTTCCGGTCTCGTTGTACCCGTAAGCGGCCGTCACACCGTTGGGGTAGGCGACGCTCGTCTGCGCGCCGTTGGCGTTGTAGCCCAGCGTGAAGGTGTCGGGCGTGCCCGCAGCGAGGCCGACGCTGACGGTGTTCGGGAGTCGACGGTGCTCACCGGGGTTGACGTCGTAGCCGTACGTGTACGTACCCACGCCGTCGTTGCGGGTCGCGACCTGACCATCGGTGGTGTAGTACGTGGTCGAGACCATGCCGGTGGCATCGGTGTACTTCCACGGTCGGCCCCAGCCGTCATACTCGGTCTGCACGGCGCCGTCAGCGTTGGACTGCTTCGTGGGCAGACCGGAGTCCGCGTCGTAGGACCGCGTCGAGGTGCGGGTGTCGTCGTCGGTGGCGATCGTGGTCGTGAGGGGTCGCCCGAGAAGGTCGTACGACGTTGTCGTGGTCCGCAGCGCCTTGCCCGGGGTCCCGTCAGGATTCGCCGGAGGAAGGTCCTGAACCGTTGTCGGCTGGAGATCGTCGTTGTAGGCGGCGTAGTAGGTGATCGGCATGGCGGTACCGGCAGGCTGCGCGGCCGGTCCGCTTGTGCAGAGCTGTCCGATCCAAGTCGCGCGCCCGGGGTGGTCCTTGTCCGAAGTGTTGCAGTCTCCTGCGGCTGCGGGCCCGTAGTAGGTCATGGTCGTGGCGTGTGCGTCGGCACCGGAGCCGTCAGCGTTGGCTGCGCCGCCGGGCTGACGGGTTTCGATCTCGCGACCCTGCGTGTCGTAGCGCGTGATCTTGGTGGACCAGGAGCCATCCTCGAGCAGGGTCTTGGTCTGGGTCGGGGTGCCCAGGGACCAGCCGTTGCCGTCATCGGTGACGATAGGGTTGTAGTCGTACCGGACGACGGTGGGGTCGTGGGATCCGGTCATGTCCGGGTCCGCGGCCGAGTGTGTTTCCTGAACGACGAGGTTGAACGACGTCTGCCCCTCGTCAAGGGACGGCTTGTGTCCGCCGCCGAGGCTCGTGTCTTCATCGTCGTACACATAGGCGGTGTGGGAGCGATAGGACCCGCTGGTGCCGTCCTTCAAGGTCGCCTGGTGGACGGGGCCGTACTCGTCCTCAACGCGGTTCCCGTCGACGGGGTTGGGGTCGTCGGCGCTCACCTTGTTGAAAACGGTGAATGCCGAGGCGTCCCGGGCGGCAGCTTGCTCGTCCGGCAGCGACGATTGCTGAAGTGCTCGCGCGCGGCCCGCGCCATCAAGGGTCTGCGTGATGTTGCCGTTGGCGTCGTGCCACGTGGTGTCGACCAGCCACTGGCTGGTGCCATTCACGTTTCCGTGGGTGGCGGTGTTCGTTGTGGTGCCGTAGTCGTCGGTGTAGTAAACGTCTGCCTGGGTGAGGTCGTTGGTGCCGATGTCGGACGGGTCGAATACGGCGAACGCCTTGGTCGGGACGGTGCTCTGCCCCCAGGCAGCCGCGGCACCGGAGGAGAGGTCTCCGAGGCCCGCCGCGGCTGGGCTCAGGTCGTAGCGCACTGCCCACGTGGCCGGGCCGGTCCCGACGTTGCTGTTCGGGTCGAGGTCACGGGTAACCGTGGTCAGACGCCCGGTGCCGTCATAGGCGAAGTTCCATGCCTTCTGGCCCGCCGGGCTGGCGGACTTGATCACCGTTCTGTCGGAGACGGTGGTGTAGCCGTAGGCGGTGCAGAGTCGAACCAGTGGACCGTCGTCGTCAGGGTCGCGACCGCACGCGGTTGTCAGGGTGCGTCCAGACTCGTTGCTGGAGTAGGTGTACTTGGCGATCGTGACCGGTGCAGCGCCGTGGAGCAGGAGGTCGATCTGGGTGACGCGCTGGAGCGAGTCCGCGCCGTCGTAGGTGATCTTCAGGCCGCGGCAACCGGCGCTCTGGTCCGCGGCGGTGCAGGTGGTCGAAGCGCCCGGCTCGGTCTGAGCGATCCACGTCGGGTATCCGGGCTTCGAGGAGTCAAACGATGCGGTGGGTCCCTGGGTGCCGGTGTCGGTGGTCGCTTCGTCCAGCGTCCAAACGTCTCCGGACCCAGTCCAAGACGTCGTCGCGCTTTGCGGCCGGGTCAGGGTCGCCGTGCCGTCTTTGACGACCAACCGGCTGCCATCATCAATACCGGCCGGTGCGAACTCCGCGATGTTCCCCGTGGGACCTTGGTTGGCGTTTTCCAGCGTCGGCTCGAACGCGAAGGTCTGACTGGCGTTTCCGGCGGTGACCAAGACGAAAGTGCCGTCCTGCACGCGGTGGTCAATGAGGTCCGCAGACGTGTCGCCCGGAGCGAGGAGACTGGTGGACCAGCCCGGACCGAAGGGACCCGACGTGGTGGTGGCCCCGTCGAAGGAGGAGAAGGTGCGCCCCACGCCCGCGGTCGTGTCGACCGCATCAGGCTCGCTAAAGGTCATCTCACCGGTGAACAGGGCAACGGAGGCCGGCCCGAGGTTCGCGGTCGGGAAGTTGCCACCGAACGCCGAAGGGACTAGCTGCACAGGGCGAGCGGACGAACACTGGGAACCGCCCGTGGTGTAGGCGAAGCACGCCTGGAGCTCGATCAGGGCCGGCGCCTGAAGATTCGGCTTCGTAGACGCGGGACTCGTGACGTCGACTTCCTTGGTCGCGTCCCAAGTCAACGCCCCGGTGACCGACGCGGCGCCGTCAGCCGAGTTGGCAACGTCGCCATTCCAGGCCGCGCCGTTCTTCATGGCGCCCATAACCGGGTTCCAGTCGCCCTTGCCGGCATAGCGCCACGAAAGCGTCGCAGAAGTGGCGTTCGGCTTCCCCGACGCCTGAACCGGGAACACGGCCGTCGAACGCATGTCCGCACTCGGCGCGACAAACGAAGCAGGCCCGACCCCGAAGGTGAACAGAACGGGGGCGCCAACGTTTCCGGCCTTGTCGGTCGCCGTCACAGACATGGTGTGCGAACCCGTCTTCGGCAGCCACGAGACGGTGGCCTTCCCGGAGGCATCGGCCGTCTTGGGCTGAGCGGTGCCGCCGTCCTCGGAGTAGCTGAACGACTTCGTGTCCGCAGGACCCGTGAAGGTGAAGGTGTTCGCTTGCGGGATGTCAGAGCGCCACTGTCCGTCCGAGAACGACGTGGCAGTCACACTGCCCTTGGCCAGATCCGGCTTGGTGGTGTCCACCGTGAACGTCACCGGACTGGTGTAGGCCTTCGAGTCATCGACCCCGTCGTTGCCCTTGACCTTGACTGTGTACGTCGTCCCATTGACGAGCTTGCCCGCCGGAACGGTCACCGAGGCCACCGACCCAGAGTTCACCTGCGCGGTGCCGGTCCACTTCTGGACGGTGCCCTGGTAGACCTCGAAGACGCCGGAGACCTTGCTCTTGTCAGGATCCGTGACCGTCGCCTTGAACGTCGGAGTCGTCGACGTGGAATAGCCGCTGTTTCCCGGAGAGACCGTCAGTCCCTGCGGCGTGTCGGGGTAGGAGTTGTAGGTGACCGTAAGTCGGGGCCGGTAGGACGCCGTCGAGTAGTTTGCCGATCGGTAGCGGCGCCAGGTGTAGTTCGACGTCTCGTCCGCCGCCGCCAGGCGAAGACCACGGTTCGGGAACCCGTCGTGCCAGCCCTGGACCATGTCGGTGACGTTCCAGGTCACGTCGCCCGCGGCACATGTCGAGTTGTAACCCTTAGCCGTAGGCGTGTCTGCGTAGTTCAGCGCGCCCACGGCCGGCTGGTTGGCCCAGGTCACGCCCGAGACCGTCCAGTCCTCCGTGATCCGGCTGGCCCGGATCGCGCCGCCGGTGCAGGAGCCCGAGTAGTAGTTGCGCAGCGTCGTCGGCGTGCTGGACGTGCACGCCCTTCCACGTCGCGTCACCGTTGTCGAACTTCAGGAACGAACGCGCCTTGTGCGTGCCACCGTCGTAGGTGCCCACCTTCAACTCGTCCGAGGAGCCCTGGCTCGAGGTGTAGTCCGGCGTCTGCACCCAGGTGTCACCGGTGGTGTAGATCGGGGCGAACGTCGGGTCGACGACCACCGGGTACACCGTGTCAGGGTCCGACAGGAAAGAGTCGCTCGGCGAGAGCGTCATCGTCGGGGTGCCTGAGTCGGTCTTGCCGATCGTTGTGTCGACCGCCGTCGTCTGCGGGTCACCCACAGCGTTCTCGCTCGAGTCGTACATCACCGGACGAGACGCAGCGACCATCGTGTCGCCCGTCTTCGTCTCAACCGTGACCTCACCGCCCGGGTTCTCGACCAGCTTTGCGCCATGCGTCGTGATCGGGATCGTCACATCCACCGAGGCAGACGGGTCCGGCTGCTGCGGGATCACGATGTTGTGGGTGAAACCCGTCGCGGTCGCCGTCACCTCCAGATCACCGACACCGGGCAACGCGTCCTTGTAGGTCGCGGTGTCGCCGTCAACCACCGGCTTCGGAAGCACCGTGGGCCAGTGGAAGTCCAGGCGCTCGCCCCGCTCGTCGGTGATCGACGCGAAGACCGTGTCACCACCGTTGGAGAACACCACATCGTTCGGCGCGTACTCGGGCGCGAAACCACCGTCGGCCGGCTTCAACGACGTGTCCAAGGCGTGCCAGTCGCCCGCGTCGTCCTGCACACGCTCGGGCTCCGTCGTACCCTCCGACGTCCAGGTCCCGTCCGCGTTCGCGAACACCTGCACCGTCTCGGTGCGCTGGGACAGGTCCTCGACCCGGTGACCGGTCTGACGTGCCGTCACCATCGCCGACACGGCGTCCGGACGAGAGGAGTCATCCCCCGGCGCAGCAGTCGCAGCCCGAACCAAAGGCGCGGCACTCGCAGAGACGGGCAATCCGACGACGGCAATCGCACCAGAGAGCAGACCAACGAGCGGCATGAGAGCGCGCGCGTACAAGGAAACGTGACGACGCACGAAGACCCCCGAGAAGAAGCCGCCGGATATCCCCCCAGCGGCCAGTCAATGTGAACGGCCACACAGTAGGCCAACTCCGACAATTGTCCAAACCAAACATCTCCGCTCCAAACCATGACGTGCCTCACATAGCTCACGAATCGTCTCGACGCCCTGCCGCGGGCTGCGGAGTCGCCGACGCAATGCAACCCGGTTGCACTGTTTCGCGTCTGGGGGGTGCCGATCACGGAGAGGATGGACGCTCGCATGCAGGTCGCGGTCGACGCGGGAAGGGTGGCGCTGGTGCGCACCGAGCAGAAGGACGCGGACTTCGCGGCCTACATGACGGCTCGCCAGCCGTCGCTGCTGCGTACCGCCTACCTGCTCACCGGTGACCGCACCTCTGCCGAGGACCTCGTGCAGACGGCCTTCGCGAAGCTCTACCTGTCCTGGGACAAGGTGCAGCGGCGTGAGGTGCTCGACGGCTACGTGCGGCGGATCCTCGTCAACGAGCACAACTCGTTGTGGCGTCGGCCGTGGAAGCGCCGCGAGCTCGTGACCGAGACGGTCCCCGAGCGGGCGGCACAGCCGCAGGCGTCGTACGACGGGGAGCGGGCGGCCATGTGGGACTTCGTGCAGACGTTGCCCCGCAAGCAGCGCGCGGTCGTCGTACTGCGCTACTACGAGGACCTCTCGGAGGCGGAGACCGCCGACGTCCTCGGGATCTCGGTCGGGACCGTGAAGTCCCAGGCCAGCCGGGCCATCGCCGCATTGCGGGGCCGGATCCAGGACCACCCCCTGCTCGCCAGGGACAGGGAGGACGAACGATGAGGAACGAGGAGCGGGACCTTGCACGCACCCTGCACGACCGCGCCCACGACGTGGGCGGTCACCCGATCGGGCTCGACATGGTGAAGTCGAGCGCCCGTCGCATCCAGCGCCGCCGCCGCATCGGTGGCACCGTCGCCGCGGTCGCCGTCGTCGCGGTCGCCGTCCCGTTCGGGATGAACGCGTTCGGCGGCACCGACCAGGCCCTGCCCCCGGCGACCCAGTCGACGCCGACCGTGACCCCCTCGAAGGCGCCCACGAAGGCGCCCTCCGCGTCGCCGTCGGCCACGCCCACCCAGGCCGCGGCACCCGACCAGGGCACCGCGCTGGTGCTCGCCTCCGTCAAGGACGGCGCCGCCCCCAACGTGTCCTGGTTGGAGGGCCGCACCTGGCACCACGGCGGCAGCACCGACACGCTGCCCGCGGCCTACGACGACGTGGCGCCCTACCACGGTGGCCTGCTCGGCTACTTCCGCTCCGGCGGCGAGGGCAAGATCGCGCGCCTCGACACCACGTTCGCCGTGACCAGCACCAGGCCCGGCGGCGACATCGTCACCACCGACGACGGTGTCCAGCTCGGCTGGGTCGAGGACGGCGCGCTGCACAGCGGCCTCGGCAGCGGCATGAGCGACTCCGAGCCCACCCAGGCCCTGCCCGCCGGCGCCTCCGCCACCGCGGTCGGCTTCCTGCGCGGCGGCGACCTGGTCTACAGCCTCGACGGCACCTCGCCGTCGGTGCACCGCACCGACCTGAACGGCAAGGACGTGGTGGTCCCGGGCCTGCTCAAGTCGTGGGGCGTCTCCCAGGCCGGCAACCTCGTCGGCGGCGAGACCAAGGTCAACGCCGACGGCACGTCGTGCTGGGCAGTCACCAAGCCGACGGGTGAGGTCGTCTGGCACACCTGCGACTTCGCGCTCGGCTCGTTCAGCCCCGACGGGAAGTACGTCGTCGGCACCCCGTCCCAGGGTGACGGCCTCGGGTCGCCGTACGTCGCCCTGCTCGACGTGGCGTCCGGCAAGGTGGTGGCCCGCTTCCACGCACCGACCGGCTCGCAGCTCTACCTGCGCGGCTTCGCCTGGGAGGACGGCACGCACCTGCTCGCCTCCGCCCACGAGGGCAGCACCTGGTCGGTCCTGCGGATGGGCACCGACGGCCACGTCGACCGCGCCCTCCCCGCCAAGCCCGGCTCGCCCACCGACCCGCCGTACCGCCTCACCCACTGACGGCGGTTTACCAGGGTATGTCGAGGAACTGCCGCTCCCCATGGTGATTTCCCCATGGGGAGCGGCAGTTTTCCTGCATACCCTGGTAAACGGCAGGCGCCTCAGGCCACGACGGTCGTGATCGGCTGCGAGGAGTCGGCGGGCAGGTCGAGGGCGCTGGGCCGACGTCCACGGGCCACCAGCTCGGACCCGAGCGCGGCGACCATCGCGCCGTTGTCGGTGCACAGGCCGGGGCGGGGCACCCGCACCCGGATGCCGTACGACGACGCGCGCTCTTCCGCGAGCACGCGGAGCCGCGAGTTCGCAGCGACACCGCCGCCGATGAGGATGTCCTCGATGCCCTCCGAGCGGGCGGCGTCGATCGCCTTGCGGACGAGCACGTCGCAGACCGCCTCCTGGAAGGACGCGGCCACGTCCTCGACCGGGACCGGCTCGCCGGAGCGCTCGCGGGCCTCGACCCAGCGGGCGACGGCGGTCTTGAGGCCGGAGAACGAGAAGTCGAAGCGGTGCCGCTCCAGGTCGCGGCGCGAGGTCAGGCCACGTGGGAAGTCGATGGCGACCGAGGAGCCGGACCGCGCGGAGCGGTCGATGTGCGGGCCGCCGGGGAACGGCAGGCCGAGCAGCCGGGCGACCTTGTCGAAGGCCTCCCCCGCCGCGTCGTCGATGGTCGCGCCCATCGGGTCGACGCCCATGGTCAGGTCGGTGACCTTCAGCAGCGAGGAGTGCCCGCCGGACACCAGCATCGCGATGCAGGGCTCGGGAAGCGGGCCGTGCTCGAGCTGGTCGACGGCCACGTGCGCGGCCAGGTGGTTGACGCCGTAGATCGGCTTGCCGAGCCCGATCGCCAGCGCCTTCGCGGCCGCGACGCCGACCAGCAGCGCCCCGGCGAGGCCGGGGCCGGAGGTCACGGCGATCGCGTCGACGTCGGCGAGCGCGATCCCCGCGGTCTCGCAGGCCCGCTCGATCGTCGGCACCATCGCCTCGAGGTGCGCACGCGATGCCACCTCCGGCACCACGCCGCCGAAGCGGGCGTGCTCCTCGACCGAGGACGCGACCGCGTCGGCGAGCAGCGTGTGCCCGCGCACGATCCCGACACCGGTCTCGTCGCAGGAGGTCTCGATGCCGAGCACCAGGGGTCCGTCGGTCATCGCGCGTCCTCCTCGCCCAGCGGCAGGCGGAGCACCACCGCGTCGGTGCCGTCCCGGTAGTAGCCGCGCCGGCGTGAGATCTCGGTGAACCCGGCGTCGGCGTAGAACGCCTGCGCACCGGTGTTGTCGGCCGACACCTCGAGCAGCATCGCGTCGGGGGGTACGGCGGCACCGCGCGCGTGCTCGAGGGCGAGGTCGAGGAGGACCCCGGCGACCCCGCAGCGCCGCCACGCGGGGTCCACGCCGACCCGGAGCAGGTCGACGGCGTCGCCGGCCTCCATGGTGACCAGGTAGGCGACCACCTCGTGGTCGATGCAGCCGACCAGCGCGAGCCGGCCGGCACCGGTCAGCTCCTCCTCGACGGACTCGACCGACCAGGCATCGGAGCCGAACAGCCTCTCCTCGAGCATCACGACCGCGCCCACGTCGGCGACGTCGGCGGGGCGGACCTGCAGGTCGGTCATGACACCTTCTTCCGGTCGCCGGGGGCGAGCGCGTCGGGGCGGCGCAGGTAGAGCGGTTCGGGGTCGAGCAGCTCGGCACGCTCGTCGGTGACCACCGTCGCGAGCACGCCCGCTGACGGGTCGGCCGGGCCGACGGCGTTCGGGAACGCGTCCGGGTAGAGCAGCGCGCCGCGGCCCACCACCGGCAGCTGGGTGGCCACGTCGGCCGGCCGCGACACCTGGGGTCCGTCGAGGCGTCGTCCCTCCTCGTCGTACGACGCCCAGTAGACCTCCTTGCGGCGTGCGTCCGTCGCGACCAGGAACGGCCCGGCCACGGCACCGGTGTCGACCGCCTCGGCCGCCAGCACGTCGAGCGAGCAGACGCCGTACACCGGGATCTGCAGCGCCAGCGCGAGCGTCCGGGCGGTCACCAGCCCGACGCGGAGGCCGGTGAACGGGCCGGGGCCGACGCCGACCGCGACGGCGGTGATGTCCGAGCGCATCACCCAGGCCTCGTCGAGGACCGCGGTGATGCCGGGCGCGAGGTGCTCGCCGTGGCGCATCGCCTCGGTGGAGCGGTAGGACGCCACGACGCGTTCCCCGTCGTGGAGGGCGACGGTCACGGTCGGGGTGGCGGTGTCGAACGCGAGCAGCACAGTGCGAGGTTACGTGAGGGCGCGCCGGAGCCCGGCACCGATCCAGCGCGGACCGACCGGGGTGAGCTCGAGGCTGCGGGACTCGTCTGCCGCCAGCGCCCCCGCGTCGCCGCGGGCGCGCAGGATCCGGATGTCGAGGTGGCTCTCGTCGAGACCCTCCGCGAGCCCCTCGCCCCACTCCACGACCGTCACCGAGTCCTCCAGCGACGCGTCCAGGTCGAGGTCGTCGAGCTCGTCGATGAGGCCGGAGCCGGTCGTCGAGATCCGGTAGGCGTCCACGTGCACCAGCGCCGGCCCGTCCCCGAGCGACGGGTGCACCCGCGAGATCACGAACGTCGGCGAGGTGACCTGGCCGCGCACCCCGAGCGCCGCGCCGAGGCCCTGCGTGAACGTGGTCTTCCCGGCACCGAGGTCGCCGGAGAGGATCAGCAGGTCCCCGCGCCGCAGCAGCGGGGCCAGCCGGGTCGCCACGTCCTGGGTGTCGAAGGCGGTCGGCGCGTGCACGGTCACCGGCAGCTGCCGGGCCAGGGTCAGGTGCACCCCGTCACGGGCCACCTCGCGGTAGCCGAGGTGCCGCCAGAACCGGATCGTGCGCGGCAGCTCCGCCCGCGCGTGCACGCGCAGGCCGTCGAACCCGCGCTCGCGGGCCAGCGACTCCGCGGCCGCGACCAGTGCGCCGGCGACACCGAGGCCCTGCGCGTCGGGGTGTACGGCGACCCGACGCATCCCGAGCAGGCCGTCGTCGTGCGGCTCGAGCAGCAGCGCGCCGACCGGCCCCATCTCGGAGCTGGCCACCAGCCCGCCGTGCCGCTCGAGCGTCTCCGCGACGCTGGCCAGCGTCTCGTCGGAGGCGGTCGAGGGCGGGTCGAGCACCTCGCGGGCGCCGAAGCCGGCGTGGATCGCGGCGAGCACGTCGGCGGCGTCGGCGGCCTCCGCGGCACGGACCGTGACCCCGCCCCGGACCAGCAGCGGCGGCGTCACCGGTCCGCCACCGTTCCGGCGGTGTCGGCCGCGGCCACCAGCCCGTCGAGCGCGGAGTTGACCTGGTCGGCGCTCTCCATGATCGCCATGTGCCCGGCGCCCTCGCAGACCACCAGCTTCGCACCGGGGATCCGGGAGGCCATCTTGCGGCTGTGGCCGATGGAGGTGAGCAGGTCCTTGGTGCCGCCGACGATCGTGGTCGGCACCGCGGCGAACGCCGACAGCACGCCGTACTTGTCGAGGGCGTCGAAGTTCGGGAAGAACTCGGCGAGCACGTCGAAGGAGGTGCCGGCGAGCATCTCGTCGACGAACTCGACGTAGGAGCTGGGCACCTTCTTGCCGAACGCGAACTTGTCGGTGACCAGGAAGCCGATGTTGGAGCCGCGGCGGCGTGCGGAGTCGATCAGCTCGGGGGCGCGGGCCAGCCCGGCCATCAGCCGCGGCGTCACCTGGGCGCCGACGAGGTCGGGGATCCAGCGCGACAGCACCCGGTGGCTGCGCAGCCCGCCCGCGGTCGTCGAGATCAGCGCGACGCCCGCGACCCGCTCCGCGAACACGTCGGGGTGGTGCTCGGCGAACGCCATGATCGTCATGCCGCCCATCGAGTGGCCGACCAGCACGACCGGTCCCTCGGGCACCAGCTGCTCGAGCACCGCCCGCAGGTCGTGGCCGAGCTGGTCGATGGTCGCGTTGCCCTGCGGCGACCGCTCCGACTGGCCGTGCGAGCGCTGGTCGTAGAAGACCATCCGCCGCTTGCCGCGGAAGTGCAGCCGCTGGAAGTGCCAGCAGTCGAGGTTGAGCGCGTAGCCGTGCACGAACACGATCGTGGCCGGGTGCGCGGGCTGCTTGCGGCCGCGCTTCTTCTCCGGCGCGTCGGGGAGGTACGGCGCCACCTCGTCGACCTCGGCGTGCAGCCGGATCCGGTCGTCGGTGGTGACCCGCTGGGCGGTGCCCCGCAGGCCGCCGAGCACGTCCGCACCGCGGGCGCCCTCACGACGGCTGCGCACCACGCGGCGTTCGACCACCACCCCGGTGCTGAGCGCGGCGATCGCCGCACCGGCACCGACGCCGGCGAGCCCGAGCAGGCGACGCTTCCTCACAGGTACCTCCGCTCCATCCTCCCGCCGATGCGGGTGACGATCTCGTAGGAGATGGTGTCGCAGGCCTCCGCCCAGTCCTGCGCGGTGGGTCCGCCGTCGGCACCGGAGCCGAACAGCACCACCTCGTCGCCGGGCTCGGCCTCGTCGTCGCCGAGGTCGATGACCAGCTGGTCCATGCAGACCCGGCCCGCGACGATCCGCTGCGCCCCGGCCGCGAGCACCTTCGCACGCGACGACGCGTGCCGCGGCACCCCGTCGCCGTACCCGACCGGGACGACCGCGACGGTGGTGTCCTTCTCGACGACATAGGTGTGCCCGTAGGAGACGCCCGACCCGGCGGCGATCCGCTTGACCATCGCGAGCCGGCAGCGGACCGTCATCGCCGGGCGCAGGCCCAGCTCGGTCGCGGACGCCACGTCGGGTGCCGGGGACAGGCCGTAGGTGGCCAGCCCGCAGCGGACCAGGTCGAAGCGGGCACTGGGGCGCAGCAGCGCGGCGGCGCTGTTGGCGAGGTGCCGCACCTCCGGCTCGACGCCCCACTCCTCGGCGACCGCGAGCGCGCGCAGGAACGCCTGCTCCTGCGCGTCGTTGGCCGGGTGGGCGGGCTCGTCGCTGCACGCGAAGTGCGACCAGATGCCGGTGATGGTGACCGCGCCGGTCTGCTCCGCGGCGGCCGCCGCCTCGAGCAGGTGCGGCCAGAGCACGTCGGAGGAGCCGCCCCGGGACAGGCCGGTGTCGACCTTGAGCTGGAGCCGGGCCGGGGTGCCGACCGCCCGCGCGGCGGCGGCGACCTCCTCGACCTCGGCGACCGTGTAGGCCGTCAGGTCGATGCCGGCCTCGACCGGGCGGGTGTAGTCCTCGCCCGGCACCGCCAGCCAGGTCAGCAGCCGACCGGTGTCGCCGGCAGCCCGCAGCGCCAGCGCCTCCTCGATCACCGCAACGCCGAGCCAGTCGGCGCCGGCCTCGCGTGCCGCCCTCGCGACCGGGACCAGGCCGTGGCCGTAGCCGTCGGCCTTCACCACGGTCATCAGCTGCGCGTCCCCGACGGTGGCCTTGAGGGTGCGCACGTTGTGCCGGATCGCCTCGAGGTCGACGAGGATCTCGGCGCGGGCGGACGTCTGGGCACTCTCGGGGGCAGTCATGGCTACCTCCATTCTTCCAGAGGGCCCTGCTCAGACGAGGTCCCGGCACACCTCACGGACGCCGTCGGGCAGCTCGGCCGCGGTCAGCGGGCCGCGACGGCCCACCCGGGTGGCCGCTGCCCCGTGCAGCCAGGAGCCGACGGAGCCCGCGTCGAACGGGTCCAGCCCGGCGGCCAGCAGCGCTCCGCACAGCCCCGCGAGCACGTCCCCGGCGCCGGCGGTGCCGAGCCAGGGCGTGCCGGTGGTGGTCACCCGCACCCGCCCGTCGGGCGCGGCGACCAGCGTGTGCCGGCCCTTGAGCAGCACTACCGCGTCGAACCTCCTCGCCGCCTCCCGTGCCTGCGCGAGCTGCTCCGCCTCGATGCTCGCGCGCTCCACCGACAGCATCCGCGCCAGCTCGCCGGCGTGCGGGGTGAGCAGCGCCGGCACGCCCAGCGGGCCGTCCACGTGCGAGAGCGCGTCGGCGTCCACGACCAGCGGCACGTCGTCCTCGAGCGCGTCGGTGAGTGCCTGCTGCGCTGTGTCGTCGCCGCCCGAGCCGACCACCCAGGCCTGCACCCGGCCGTCGTTGGCGACCACCTCCGGGTGCGCAGCCCGTACGGCGTCCGGGGCCCCACCGGCGTAGCGGACCATGCCGCACAGCCCGGTCGACGCGCCCGCCGTGGCCAGCACGCCCGCCCCGGGGTAGGCCGCCGAGCCGGCCCGGACCCCGACCACGCCGCGGGTGTACTTGTGCGCGTCCGGCGCGGGTCGCGGCAGCAGCCGGGCAACGTCGGCGTCATGGAGAGCGGTGACCGCCGGCTCCGGCAGGTCCAGGCCGAGGTCGACCAGGTGCACGACCCCGCACGCCTGCGCGGCCGGGTCGACGAGGTGGGCGACCTTGTGGGTCCCGAACGTGACCGTCAGCGTCGCCGCGACGTGCGGCCCGTCCACCCGTCCGGTGTCGACGTCGACCCCGCTCGGGACGTCGACCGCGACGACCGGCACGCCCTCGACGGCGGCGAGCGCGCAGACGGCGTCGTCGCGCAGCGGTCCGCGCCCGCCGATCCCGACGATCCCGTCGACGACCAGGTCGGGACGAGTCAGGGTGTCGAGGTCGACCACGCGTCCGCCGGCAGCGACCAGCGCCGCGAGCCCCTCAGCGTGCGCGCGGTCGGGGCTCAGCAGCAGCGCCTCGACGACCACCCCGCGCCGCCGCAGCATCGCGCCCGCCCACAACGCGTCTCCCCCGTTGTCGCCGGCCCCCACCAGGAGCAGCACCCGGGCGCCGTACCCATGGCCGAGGAGGTCGAGCACCGCCGCCGCCAGCCCGCTCGCCGCCCGCTGCATGAGCGCGCCCTCAGGCAGCCGCGCCATCAGCGCCCGCTCCGCCGCCCGGACCTGCTCCACCGTGTGCGCGCCTCTCATGCCCGCCACCCTAGGCCCGCGGGCCGCACGACCTCAGGACTCGAGTACGACGACCGCGGACGCGATCCCGGCGTCGTGGGAGAGCGACACGTGGCAGTGCGCGACGCCGAGCTGCTCGGCGCGGGCCAGGACGGTGCCGCGCATCTCCAGGCGCGGGTCGCCGCTGGGGTCGTTGACCACCTCGGCGTCCACCCAGTGCAGGCCGGCGGGCGCACCCAGGGCCTTGGCGAGCGCCTCCTTGGCGGCGAACCGGGCCGCGAGCGAGGCCAGCGGGCGCTCGTTCTCCGCAGTGGTGAACAGCCGCACCCGCATCCCCGGGGTCCGCTCCAGGGTCTCCCCGAAGCGGGCGATGTCGACCACGTCGATGCCGACGCCGATGACGGGCACTACTCGACCGTGACGGACTTGGCCAGGTTGCGGGGCTGGTCGACGTCGTGACCCATCTGGGTCGCGAGCTCACAGGCGAACAGCTGCAGCGGGACCACCGCGACCATCGGCTGCAGCAGCGTCGGCACCTTCGGCAGCCGGAACAGCACGTCGGCGTACGGCGTCACCTCGTCGTCCCCGTCCTCGGCGAGCACGATGGTGCGGGCGCCGCGGGCGCGGACCTCCTGGATGCCGCTGATCATCTTGTCGTGCAGGAAGTCGCGGCCCTGCGGAGGCACCACGCAGAACACCGGCAGGTCCTGCTCGATCAGCGCGATCGGGCCGTGCTTGAGCTCGCCGGCCGCGAAGCCCTCGGCGTGGATGTAGGCGAGCTCCTTCAGCTTGAGCGCGCCCTCGAGCGCCACGGGGTAGCCCGCGTGCCGGCCGAGGAACAGCACCGACTTGGCGTCCACCAGGTCCGCCGCGAGGTCGTGCACCGACGCCGCGTCGTCGATCAGCCGCTGCACGTGCGCCGGCATCTGCTCCAGCTCACGGACCACGCCGGCGATCTCGTCGCCGTAGCGGGTTCCACGCACCTGGGCGAGGTAGAGCCCGAGCAGGTAGCAGGCGACCAGCTGGGTCATGAAGCCCTTGGTCGAGGCGACACCGATCTCGGGGCCGGCGTGGGTGTAGATCACCGCGTCGGACTCGCGCGGGATCGTCGAGCCGTTGGTGTTGCAGATCGCGAGCACCTTCGCGCGCTGCTCGCGCGCGTGCCGGATCGCCATCAGGGTGTCGGCGGTCTCACCGGACTGGCTGATCGCGACGACCAGGGTGTCGCGGGTCAGGATCGGGTCGCGGTACCGGAACTCGTGGGCGAGCTCGACCTCGCAGGGGATCCGGGTCCAGTGCTCGATGGCGTACTTCGCGACCTGGCCGGCGTAGGCCGCCGTACCGCAGCCGATGATGATGATCTTGTCGACGTCGCGCAGGTCCTCCTCGGAGATCCGGACCTCGTCGAGCTGCAGGGCGCCGTTGCGGTCGTGGCGGCCCAGCATCGAGTCGGCGATCGCCTGCGGCTGCTCGTGGATCTCCTTGCGCATGAACCAGTCGAAGCCGCCCTTCTCCGCCGCGGAGAGGTCCCAGTCGACGTGGTAGGGCTTCGCCTCGGCGGGGGCGCCGTCGAAGTCGGTGACCTCGACGCCCTCGCGGGTGATCGTGACGACCTGGTCCTGGCCGAGCTCGAGCGCGTCGCGGGTGTGCTCGATGAACGCGGCCACGTCGGAGGCGAGGAAGTTCTCGCCGTCGCCGACGCCCACCACGAGCGGGCTGTTGCGGCGGGCGGCCACCACGCGGGAGTCGTCCTGGGCGTCGACGGCGACGAGCGTGAACGCGCCCTCGAGCCGGCGGCAGACGGCCTGCATGGCGCTGGTCAGGTCGGCACCCGCGACGACAGCGTCCTCGAGCAGGTGCGCGGCGATCTCGGTGTCGGTCTCCGAGCGCAGCTCGTGACCCGCGGCCTCGAGCTCGGCTCGCAGCGACGCGAAGTTCTCGATGATCCCGTTGTGCACGACGGCCACGCGCGCCGCGGCACCGAGGTGCGGGTGCGCGTTGCGGTCGTTGGGTGCGCCGTGGGTGGCCCAGCGGGTGTGTCCGATGCCGGTCCCGGACTGCGGGAGCGGGTGGTCGGCGAGCGCCTTGTCGAGGTTCGCGAGCTTGCCTGCACGCTTGTCGGTCGCGATCTCGCCGTCGTGCACCAAGGCGATCCCGGCCGAGTCGTAGCCGCGGTACTCCAGCCTCCGGAGCCCCTCGATGACGACGCCTTCGGCCTGCTTCGAGCCGACGTACCCGACGATTCCACACATGGCCGCCACTCTATCCGGCGACCACCGGCCCCGAGCACGCCGCGGGTGGTGCGCAAGAATGCAGCCCATGTCGACAGCCCACGGCGCCGGAGGTGACCGGGACACCGGCCCCTACGTCGAGCTCGAGCGTGACGCCTGGGCCGCCCTCGGTGCCGCCACCGAGCAACCCCTCAGCCCCGAGGAGATCAGCCGGGTCCGGGGTCTGGGCGACGAGCTCGACCTCGACGAGGTGCAGCAGGTCTACCTGCCGCTGTCGCGGCTGCTGAGCAAGTACGTCGGCGCCGCAGGCGAGCTGCACCGCGCGCAGGAGGAGTTCCTGCGCCGCCCGCAGCCGCCGCGCACGCCGTTCGTGATCGGGCTCGCCGGCTCCGTCGCGGTCGGCAAGTCGACGACGGCGCGCGTGCTCCAGCAGATGCTCGCGCACTGGCCCGAGCACCCGCGGGTCTCGCTGGTCACCACCGACGGCTTCCTCTACCCCAACGCCGAGCTCGAGCGCCGAGGGCAGATGTTGCGCAAGGGCTTCCCCGAGTCCTACGACCGCAAGGCCCTGCTCCGCTTCGTGATGGACATCAAGTCCGGCAAGGACGAGGTCGAGGCGCCGATCTACTCCCACCTCGTCTACGACGTGGTCCCCGACGAGAAGGTCGTGGTCAAGCGGCCCGACATCGTCATCATCGAGGGCCTGAACGTGCTCCAGCCGGCCCGCACCCGCGATGACGGCAGCACCGGCCTCGCAATCAGCGACTTCTTCGACTTCTCGGTGTACGTCGACGCCGCCACCGCGGACATCCGGCGCTGGTACGTCGACCGGTTCCTGCGGCTGCGCGAGACCGCGTTCCGCGACCCGGCGTCCTACTTCGCGAGGTACGCCGCCCTGACGGAGGACGAGGCCGTCGTCGAGGGGCACCGGATCTGGGACTCCATCAACGGCCCGAACCTCAAGCAGAACGTGCAGCCCACTCGCGGCCGCGCGACCCTGGTGCTGCGCAAGTCCGCCGACCACTCCGTGCGCTGGGTCCGGCTCCGCAAGCTCTAGGAAAATCGCTCGCCGCGGACGCCGTACGGCGCAAGGATGCGGGTCATGGAGACCCGACCGCTCGACCCGTTCGACGACGCGCAGATGCGCCGCTTCCACGAGATCGCCTGGCGCGCCGAGAAGGACGACGGCCGTCCGTGGAACCCGATGTGGACCTACGACGAGATGACCGGGCGCTTCCGGTCCAGCGCGTCCGACCGGAGGACCGTGGGCGTGGCGACCTACGACGGCGACCGGATGGTCGGGGTCGGCTGGGCCGACCTGTCGATGCACGACAACCTGCACACGGCCTGGATCTTCGTCGCGGTGGAGCCCGAGCTGCGCGGCCGCGGCATCGGCGCCCACGCGCTCGAGGGCGTCCTCGACCTGGCGCGTGAGCACGGCCGCACCCAGATCGTCACCGGGGCGGGGATCCCGTTCGAGGGGCGCGAGGACCACCCGATCCTCAGGTGGGCGAAGGCGCAGGGCTTCACGCTCGCCAACATGGAGGTCCAGCGCAACCTCGAGCTCCCCGTCGACGACGCGCTGCTCGACACGGTCGCGGCCGAGGCGGCGGAGAAGCACGACGGCTACGAGATCCTCACGTTCAACGGTCCACTCCCCGACGAGCTGCTGGCGTCGTGGTGCGAGCACGTCAACCAGTTCCTGCTCGAGGCGCCGCTCGGCGACATCGAGGCCGAGGCGGAGCAGTCCACCCCGGAGTCGGTCCGCGAGCACGACCTCGAGCACGAGAAGGTCGGCCGCACCGTCTACCACGCCGTCGCCGTCAAGGACGGGCAGGTCGTCGCCAACAGCGACCTGGCAGTTCCGCACGAGGGCGACGAGGCCCACCAGTGGGGCACCCTGGTGCACCGCGACCACCGCGGCCACCGGCTCGGCGCCGCGGTCAAGGTCGCCAACCTGAAGGCGCTCCAGGCCGGCCACCCGCAGGTGCCGCGCGTGGTCACCACCAACGCCGAGACCAACCAGTGGATGGTCGCCATCAACGAGCGGCTCGGATTCCGCCAGGTCGCCGTGGTGCCGGTGCTCAAGCGGGTGCTGTAGCAGACTGCCCCCGTGCTGCACCTCCAGCTGCGGGTCCCCGAGAACCTCACCGAGCGCGTCGCCGCGCTGCTGTCCGACGACGAGACGGTCACCAACGTGGCCGTCTTCCCCGGCGGCTACACCAAGCCACCGGGGTCGCTGGTGCTCGCCGACGTCGCCCGCGAGGGCGCCAACCCCGTGGTCGCGGCGCTGCGTCGGCTCGGCCTGCACCACGAGGGCTCGATCATGCTGTCCGAGCCGCAGACGATCCTCTCCGACGCGACCACCGCGGCCGAGCAGGCGGCCCCGGGCGACCCCGACGACGGCGTGGTCTGGGACATCGTCGAGAACCGGGTCCGCAGCGAGTCGAGGCTGACCTGGTCGTTCTGCTCGTTCCTCACCCTGGCCACCCTGATCGCCGGGACCGGCCGGCTCCTGGACCAGCCGATCCTGATCATCGGCGCGATGGTCGTGGGGCCGGAGTTCTCCCCGGTGGCGGCGATCTGCGTGGCCCTGGCCCGCCCCCGGCTCTCGCTGGTCGCCCCCGCGACGCGCACGCTGCTGCTCGGCTTCGCGCTCGCGGTCCTGGTCGCCACGCCCCTCTGGTACGGCGGCCGGCTGGCCGGCGTGGTGGACCCGCAGCTGGTCGGCTCCGGCGACCAGACGGCGTTCATCGTGCACCCCGACATCTGGTCGTTCGTGATCGCGCTGCTCGCCGGGGTCGCGGGTGTGCTGTCGCTGACCACGTCGAAGTCGGGGCCGCTGGTCGGCGTGTTCATCTCGGTGACCACCGTGCCCGCCGTCGGCACGATCGCGCTCTGCCTGGGCACGGGCGTCTGGTCCGAGGTCCCCGGCGCGCTGCTCCAGCTCGGCGTCAACCTGCTCGGCATGGTGCTGTCCGGCACCGCCGCGCTCTGGCTCCAGCGTCAGGTCTGGACCCGCGTCCAGGCGACCCGAAAAGGTGGTGCGCTCTAGCGGAGCGCTCCCGGCGTTCGGCGCGTGGAGATCCCCACCGTCGACCTGGCCGACGAGCAGGGCGTCCGCACCTGGTTCCGGGTGGGCCGGGACGTGCACGACCACGACCGTCCCGGGACGCCGTTCTGGACCGAGGACGACGCGGTCGCGATGCTGCGTCCCGACGACCCCGAGGAGCGGTTCGTGCTGCTGCTCGCCGAGCACGACGGTGAGCCGGTCGGTGAGGCGGTCTGCTTCGTCCCGCTCCTCGACAACCTCGACAAGGTCTACGTCCGGGCCGCCGTACTCCCCGCGCACCGCGGCACCGGGGCGGGCGACGCCCTGCTGGCGGCGGTGCTCGAGACGGCAGCCGCCGAGCAGCGGAGTGTCGTGATCGCCGACGGCTACGTGCCCTTCGACGCGCTCGACGACCCGACCCACCCGGTCAACGCCTTCGCGGCGCGCAACGGCTTCGTCCCCGCCAACGTCGAGCACCGGCGCGTCCTCGAGCTGCCGCTCGACGAGCAGCGGCTGACCGGGCTCGCGGCGGACGCCGCCCCGCACCACGCGGGCTACGAGATCGCCACCTACGTCGACGAGGTGCCCGTGCCGCTGCGGCCGTCCCTGGTGGACCTGCACAACCAGCTCGCCCTCGACGCCCCGACCGGCGACCTCGACTTCGAGGCCGGCGGGATGACCGTCGAGGCGTTCGACCAGGTGAACGCGCGGCGCAAGGCGACCGGCCGGACGGTCCTGGTCACCGTGGCCGTGCACGACGACGCCGTCGTGGCCCACTCGACCCTGTCCGTGCCGCCCGGCGACCAGGACCTGCCGCACGCGCAGCAGTGGGGCACCTACGTCCACCGTGACCACCGTGGGCACCGGCTGGGCATGGCCACCAAGGTCGCCAACCTGCTGGCCGTGCAACGACGCCACCCCGAGCGCACCTGTCTGAGCACCCAGAACTCCCCCGCCAACGGGCCGATGCTCGCGATCAACGAGCAGCTCGGCTTCCGGCCGGTCGAGGCGGCGGTCGAGTACGTCCGGCACGTGTGACCTGGCAGGATCGCGCCATGGCGACGCTCGAGATCCTGCACTGGAACGACGTCCACGCGCGCTTCGAGGGGCTTGCCCGGCTCAGCGCCCGGGCCCGCGAGATCCGCGCGTCGGCCCCCCACCCGGTGCTGCTGCTCGACGGCGGCGACGTGGAGGACACCAGCGTCCGGCTGTCCGCGATGACGTTCGGGGTGGCCGGCTGGCGGCTCCTCGGCGCGGCCGGTGTGGACGCCGCGGTCGCCGGCAACGGCGGGATGCTGCGCTACGGCCCGGGCATCCTGCCGCGCTACGCCGAGGCGCTGGGCACCTCGCCGCTGGTCTGCGACCTCGAGGACGTCGACGGCAACACCCCCGCGGGTGCCGCCGCGTCGGTCCTGCTCGAGGCGGGTGACCTGCGGGTCGGCGTCGTCGGGATCACCGACTACTACGCGCAGTACGACACCTTCGGCCTGCGCGAGCGCGGCCGCACGACCGCCGTACGACGGGAGGCGGACGCCCTGCGCGGCAAGGGTGCCGACGTCGTGGTGCTGCTCTCGCACGCCGGGCTCAACCACGACCGCGGGCTGTCGTGGTCGCTGCGCGGCAAGGTCGACCTCGTCGTCGGCGGGCACACCCACCACCTGCTCACCGAGGGCGAGCGCGACCAGGGACTGCCGATCGCGCAGGCCGGCTGGCAGGCCGAGCACCTCGGCCGGATCCTGCTCGACGTGTCCCGCGGCGGCGTCGAGGTGGTCGACATGCGCCTGGAGCGGGTCGAGGACGACGATGCCGAGGACCCGCTCGTGCTCGAGGAGCTGGCCCGCTGCGAGCGCGACCTGGCCACCCGGATGGCCGAGAAGGTCGGCCACCTCGACGACGCCGCGCCGCACACCGGCGGCCCCGAGGACCCCGCGGCGCAGCTGGTCGCCGCGGCGCTGCTGGACCTGGCCCCGGCCGACCTCGCGGTGCTGATCGGCGGCCAGGTCACCCACGGCCTGCCCGCCGGCGACGTCACCCGGCACGACGTCTGGTCGGCCACCAGCTCGCCCGGCAACCTGGCCACGGCGACGCTCACCGGCGCCCAGCTGCGGGTGATGTTCGAGCGCGGCCGTTCCGCGGCGTTCGCGACCACCCGGCCGCGCACGTTCCGGGGCCGCCCCTACGGCTACCTGCACGCCGCCGGCGCCACCGTCCACGACGGCACGGTTCTGGTCGGCGGTCTGCCGCTGGAGCCGACCCGCCGCTACCGCGTCACCGCCACGGACCTCGAGCTGTCGCCCTACGGCACGCTCGTCGACGAGGACCCCGCCGACCTCGACGTGCGGGTGCCCGCGATCCTGCCCGAGCTCCTCGAGGACTGGTTCGCCTCCCGGTGACGAACGGGGGTTGAGCCCCCTCCCATCGGGTACGACGTCCCTGAACGGTCGCCAACCGGGAGGAGACGTTCGTGGGTGGCGGAATGCTGCTGGTAGTGGTGGGCGCGATCCTGGCGTTCGCCGTGGAGGACGACGTGCCGGGCATCGACCTGCGCATGACGGGGCTGATCCTGATGCTCGCCGGAGCGGCAGCGATCGCCTACGCCCGCAAGGGCAGCGAGCGCGAGCGGGTGGTCACCACGACGGGGACGGCCACGCCGCCTCCCGTCGACCCGGGGCAGGTGCACCGGCAGGCGGGGCAGCCGTTGCCCGAGGAGACCGAGCAGCTCGCGCCGCCCCCGCCGCCGGGGATCCCCGAGCAGCACCAGGTGGTGCACGAGGTGGTCCGCGAGCGCGGGACGGACCCCTACCGCTCCTGACCCAGCTTCAGCTGGAACTCCCCGGACCGCTCGACGGCCCGGAACCCCATCGCCTCGTTGACGCCGATCATGTGCGCGTTGACCTCCGCGTTGAAGGTCACCAGCAGCGCCGGCTCCGGGTGCTCGCGCTGGAACCACGCCAGGTTGTGCGCCTTGGTGGCCATCCCCAACCGGTGGCCGCGGTGCTCGGGGCGCACCAGGGTGCCCCACTGGTAGACGCGGCCCGGGTCGTGCGCCGGCAGCACCAGCTCCGAGTAGGCCGCCAGCGTCCCGTCCGGGGCGACCGCCACGGTGGTGTACTTCGTGCGTCCGGAGGCCTCGAGCACCTGCTCGTCCTCGCGGATCCGCTCCTCGTCGAAGACCTCCCGCTCCAGCTCGATCTCGCCGGCCGGGGCCTCCACGATCAGCGACCCGATGAGGTCCCCGAACGCGTCCACGACGTCGGCGGGCACCGGGCCCTTCCAGTGGCGCAGCGCGTAGCCGGCGTGGTGCGGCAGGGACTCCGCGGCAAGCCGTTCGAGCATCGCCTCGTCGGCGGGCAGGTCCAGGGTGCGCATCACGTCGCCGAGGCCGAACGTGAAGCCCCTGTGGGTGAGGAAGTCCGCGTCGGGGTGGCCGGCGCCGTCGGCGGGGCCGTCGTAGGGTGTCGCGACCGACGCGACGAGCGTCGACCTGCCCTCCGCGCGGGCCAGCCCGAGCAGGTGCTCGAGCAGCCGCGAGCCGTAGCCGTGCCGCCGGTGGTCGGGGTGCACGCCGCCCTCGAGCCAGCCCATCGTGGTGTTGTCCTTCAACGGCAGCCACAGCACCGCCGCCGCCACGCACTCGCCGTCGACCCAGCCCCCGTAGGGCAGCGCCTTCTCGCCCGAGCGCGCGCCGTTGAGGTCCGCGGTCATCTCCTCGAGCACCCAGGGGGTGGGTACGGCGCGGCCGAACGTCGTGGCTGCGACGTAGGCCGCGTGGAAGGCGCGCATCTGCGCCTCGTCGGCCGCGTCGAGCAGCCGGATCTCCAGGTCGGTCAGGGTGGTGCTCACAGCTTCCTCTGCATCTCGTGGGCCACCTCGACCTCGCGGAAGCCGAGGAGGTCGTTGATGGCGTTCATGGTGGCGTTGACGTCGGCGTTGCCGGTGACGATCCGCTCCACGTCGGGGAAGCGCTCCATCATCTCGACCTGGTTGGCGACCTTCATGGCGATCCCGAGCCGGTGCCCGCGGTGCGCCGGCAGCACGATCGTGCCGCCCTGCATGGCGCGCTCCGGGGAGGCGTCGCTGACCAGCAGCTCGGTGAAGCCGGCGACCGCGCCGTCGGGTGCCACAGCGGCGGTCGCGGTCTCGTGCCGACCGACGGCCTCGAAACGCTTTTCCTTCTCACGCACCCGCGACTCGTCCCACACCTCGTTCTCCAGGTCCAGGTCGCCGGCCGGCGCCTCGCTGTTGAACGCGGCCTGGAGCGCGCAGTAGCCGTCGAGCAGCTCGTCCGGGACGCGGTCCCGCCAGGTGACGAGGCGGTAGCCGTCGAGGTGCGGGGCCGCCTCCTCCGCGAGCGCGGCCCAGCGGTCCCGGGTCGAGGCGATGTCGAGGAGCTTGGCGCCCTCGGACAGCGCGTGCTTGTAGCCGTGGTGCTCCGCGAACGGCGTCCCCGCGACCTGGGGGATCGCGTGCGGCTGGTTGACCGCGCAGATCAGGGTGGTGCGGCCCTCGGCCACCGAGAGCTCGGTCAGCGTCTCGAGCACCTGGGTGCCCAGGCTCTGTCGGCGCTGCTCCGGCGCCACGAAGACCCACAGCATCGCCACGTGGGTGTTGTCGAGCAGCGGCAGCTGAAGGTGACCGCCCGCGACGAGCCGTTCCCCCTCGTAGCCGCCGAGGACCACGCGCTTCCACTCGTGGTTGGGGGCCGCGAACACCCGACGCAGCAGGTCCCACGCCATGAACCAGCTCCACGGCCGGTCCTCGTGGTCGACGGCGTGCGCCAGCTCCCACCACGCGTGCAGGGCGGTCTCGTCGGCGACGTCGATCTCACGGATGTCCACGAGGAGTCAGCCTAGGAACCGCCGCCCCCGGGCGCACCGGGTTTTCCGTGTCTGGCTAGGCAGGTGGCGGGAGCGCCAGCTGACGCCGTACGACGTCCGCGAGCCGCTCGGCGATGGAGCGGGCCAGCTCGGCAGTGTGCGCCTCGACCATCACCCGGACCAGCGGCTCGGTGCCGGAGGGGCGCAGCAGCACCCGGCCGTTGTCGCCGAGCTCGTACTCCGCCTCCGCGACGGCGGCCGCGAGCAGCGCGTCCTCGTCGGCGCGGCTCTTGTCGACGTCGGGGACGTTGACCATCACCTGCGGGAGCCGCTCCATCACGCCCGCGAGGTCCTTCAGCGACGAGCCGGTGCCCGCCATCCGCTCGAGCACGTGCAGGGCGGTGAGGATGCCGTCGCCGGTGGTGGCGTGGTCGCTCATGATCACGTGGCCGGACTGCTCGCCGCCGAGGGAGTAGCCGGAGGCCTTCATCGCCTCGAGCACGTAGCGGTCGCCGACCTTGGTCTGGCGGACCCCGACCTGCTCGGCGCGCATCGCCTGGACGAAGCCGAGGTTGCTCATCACGGTGGCCACGACCGTGTCGTTCTTGAGGGTGCCGGCGTCGCGCATCGCGAGCGCCAGGATCGCGAGCAGCTGGTCGCCGTCGACGACCGTGCCCTCGTGGTCGACGGCCAGGCAGCGGTCGGCGTCGCCGTCGAGCGCGAAGCCGACGTCGGCGCCGTGCTCGAGGACGGCCTTCTGCAGCACGTCGAGGTGGGTGGAGCCGCAGCCGTCGTTGATGTTGAGGCCGTCGGGCTCGGCGCAGATCGCGACCACATCGGCGCCCGCGTCGCGCAGCGCCTGCGGGCCGGCCTCGGAGGCGGCGCCGTTCGCGCAGTCGAGGACGACCTTGATCCTGCGGCCCGAGTCGAGGGACTTGGCCAGCGTGGAGACGAGGTGGCGGGTGTAGTCCGCGACGGCCGCGTCGTAGGTGCGGACCCGGCCGACGTCGCCGCCGGTGGGCCGGTCCCAGGGCTCGCGGGCCCGCTGCTCGATGGCGATCTCGATCGCGTCGTCGAGCTTGACGCCGCCGCGGGCCAGGAACTTCAGGCCGTTGTCGGGCATCGGGTTGTGCGACGCGGAGAGCATCACGCCGAGGTCGGCGTCGAGCGCCCCGGTCAGGTAGGCCACGCCCGGCGTGGGCAGCACGCCGAGCAGCAGCACGTCGACGCCGGCACTGGCCAGGCCGGCGACGACCGCGGCCTCGAGGAACTGCCCCGAGATCCGCGGGTCACGCCCGACAACGGCGACGGGCCGGTGTCCAGAGAAGACACCGGCCTCGCCGAGGACGTGCGCCGCAGCCACGGACAGGTCGAGGGCCAGCTCGGCGGTCAGGCCGACATTGGCCAGCCCGCGCACACCGTCGGTCCCGAAGAGACGCGCCATGGTTGCGGTGGTGCGATCAGCGCTTGCTGTACTGCGGAGCCTTGCGGGCCTTCTTCAGACCAGCCTTCTTGCGCTCGATGACGCGAGCGTCGCGGGTCAGCAGACCGGCCTTCTTCAGCGACGGACGGTTCGCGTCCTCGTCCACCGCGTTCAGCGCACGGGCCACGCCGAGACGCAGCGCGCCGGCCTGACCGGTGATGCCGCCGCCGTGGATGCGGGCGATGACGTCGAAGCGGCCGACCAGGTCGGTGTTCACGAAGGGCTCGTTCACGACCTGCTGGTGCAGCTTGTTCGGGAAGTACGAGTCGAGCGCACGGCCGTTGACGGTCCACTGCCCGGTGCCCGGGACGAGGCGGACGCGAGCCACGGCCTCCTTGCGACGGCCGGTGGCCGACGCAGGGGCGATGGTGGCCGGACGGGCCGGAGCGTCCTCGGACGGGGCGCTCTCCGAGCTGTAGGCGACGCCCTGCTCGTTGACCTCGTAGGTCTCCTCGACCTCGGTGGTGTCAGACACGGTGATCCTCGCTGTTTGCTGTGCTGGAAGTTACTGGGAGATCTGGGTGATCTCGAAGGGGACGGCCTTCTGGGCCTGGTGCGGGTGCTCCGGACCGGCGTACACCTTCAGCTTCTTCAGCAGCTGGCGGCCGAGACGGTTCTTGGGGAGCATGCCCCAGACAGCCTTCTCGATGGCCCGACGGGCGTCCTTCTCGAGGAGCTCGCCGAACGGCGTGGCCGACAGGCCACCCGGGTAGCCGGAGTGACGGTAGGCCATCTTGGTGGTGGCCTTGTCGCCGGAGAGAGCCACCTTCGCCGCGTTGACGATGATGACGAAGTCGCCACCGTCCATGTGCGGAGCAAAGGTCGGCTTGTGCTTACCGCGAAGCAGCGTCGCGGTCTGGACGGCGAGGCGTCCGAGCACCACGTCAGTGGCGTCGATGACGTGCCACTCACGCTGGATGTCAGCGGGCTTCGGGCTGTACGTACGCACGGTCATTGCCTTCTGATCGAGATCGGTTTGTCTAGGTTGACCCGCTTGACGCGGATCAGCGGCAGTGTGAACTCCGGCGACATTTCAGCCGGGAGCACGCAGGACTGCCGCGACCGTCAAGACTACGGGGACGGCGCGGCCAGGTCAAAACGGCCCCGGTTTCGCTCCCTTGCCGGATCGGGCATAAGTTAGCCGGTGAATCCACTGTATCCACGACTGACCACGCCCCCGGCGCCCCCGGCCCGCACGCCCACCGGCCGCGACCGACAGCCGGGCCTCATGAGCGAGGAGCCGACGTGACCGACGACACGGCCACTGCTTCCAGCACCACCACCACCCCGCGGCCCACCGAGACGCTGACCGTCCGGGACAACCGCACCGGGGTCGAGTACGACGTCCCGATCCTCGACGGCACCATCAAGGCCGCCGACCTGGGCAAGATCAAGGCCGGCGAGGACACTCCCGGGCTGGCGGTCTACGACCCCGGCTTCGTGAACACCGCCTCGTGCCGCAGCTCGGTCACCTTCATCGACGGCGACAAGGGCATCCTCGAGTACCGCGGCTACCCGATCGAGCAGCTCGCGGAGAAGTCGACCTACCTCGAGGTCGCCTACCTGCTCATCAACGGCCACCTGCCCACCAAGGAGCAGTACGAGTCGTGGGTGCACGAGATCACCTACCACACGTTCGTGCACGAGAACGTCCGCAACTTCATGGAGGGCTTCCGCTACGACGCCCACCCGATGGGGATGCTGCTGGCCTCGGTCGGCGCGCTCTCGACGTTCTACCCGGAGTCGCGCAACATCTCCGACGCCGACAACCGGCACATGCAGATCGTCCGGCTGATCGCGAAGATGCCGACCCTGGGCGCCTGGTCGTTCCGGCACGCGCAGGGCAAGCCCTACATCTACCCCGACAACGACCTCGGCTACGCCGCCAACTTCCTGGCGATGCTCTTCAAGATGAGCGAGCGTCGCTTCGAGGCCGACGAGCGGCTGATCCGCGCCCTCGAGGTGCTGTTCATCCTGCACGCCGACCACGAGCAGAACTGCTCCACGAACGCCGTACGCTCCGTGGGCTCCAGCCAGGTCGACCCCTACTCGGCGACGACCGCGGGCATCGCCGCCCTCTACGGCCCGCTGCACGGCGGCGCCAACGAGGCCGTGCTCCGGATGCTGCGCCGGATCGGCTCCGTCGAGAAGGTCCCCGAGTTCATCGAGGGCGTCAAGAACGGCAAGGAGCGCCTGATGGGCTTCGGGCACCGGGTCTACAAGAACCACGACCCGCGCGCCACGATCATCAAGAAGGCCTGCGACGACGTCTTCGAGGTCACCGGGGTCAACCCGCTGCTCAAGATCGCCGTCGAGCTCGAGAAGATCGCGCTCGAGGACGAGTACTTCGTCAAGCGGAAGCTCTACCCCAACGTGGACTTCTACTCCGGCCTGATCTACGAGGCCCTGCAGTTCCCGCCGGAGATGTTCACGGTGCTCTTCGCGATCCCGCGCACCTCCGGCTGGCTGGCCCAGTGGCACGAGCTGGTCCAGGACCCGGAGCAGAAGATCGCCCGCCCCAAGCAGATCTACACCGGCGACCGGACCCTGGACTTCGTCCCGGCCTCCGAGCGCTGGAAGTGACCGCCTGACCCTGGGCGGTTTACCAGGGTATGTCGACAAACTGCCGCTCCCCATGGTGATTTCGCCATGGGGAGCGGCCGTTTTCCATGGGAAGTACGGCGTCCCGGAGCGCCCTGCCTAGGCTCGGGGCATGGCGTACGACGCGATCGTGTTCGACCTCGGCAACGTGCTGATCCGGTGGGACCCGCACCCGGCGGTGGCGGCCGCCGTGGGGGACGCGGAGGCCACCCGCTTCCTGGGCGCCGACGACTTCGACTTCGCCGCCTGGAACCACCGCCAGGACGCCGGGCGCACCTGGGCGGAGGCCGAGGAGGAGGCCGCGGCCAGCCACCCGCACTGGGCGGCGCACCTGCGCGGCTACCGCGCCCACTTCGACCGCAGCCTGCTCGGCCCGGTCGAGGACACGGTCTCGATCCTGGAGGATCTTCACGCCGAAGGCACACCCCTCTACGCGCTGACCAACTGGTCCGCGGAGCTGTTCCCGCACGCCCGCGATCGCTACCGGTTCCTGGACCTCTTCGAGGACATCGTGGTCTCCGGCGAGGTCGGGCTGGCCAAGCCGGACCCGGCGATCTTCAGGCTCGCTGCCACGCGGGCCGGGACGTCCCCCGAGCGACTGGTCTTCATCGACGACTCCCCCGCCAACGTGGCCGTGGCCGACGCCCTCGGCATGGACGCGATCCGCTTCGAGGACACCGGCCACCTGCGCGCGGACCTGCATGCCCGCGGCCTGCTCTGACGCCGTACCCCAGATTTCGTCAGCGGGTCGCCCGCTCCACCTCGATCAGCGAGACGTTCTCCCGCTCCCGCTCGAACGCCTCCCGGCCGCCGCGGATGCCGAAGAGCCGCTTGGACCAGAGGATGTAGAGCACCGCGAAAAGGTTCAGCACCAGCGCGACGATCCGGAACCAGGTGAACCCCTCGACGAGCTCGTAGACCTCGAGCGGCACGAAGATGCCGGTGCCGACGACCGCGACGTACTCGCCCCAGCGCCGCATCAGCCACAGGCCGACCGCCTCGACGAGCTCGAGCACCGCGTAGGCCAGCACCCCGACGGTGACCCAGATCAACGTCGAGTGCTCGGCGTGCAGAGCCCTCTGGATCAGCCGCACCGGGCCGGCGTTCTGCAGGTCGATGCCGGCCCGCATCGCCACCGGCCGCAGCAGCGGCAGATAACTGTCGAACACCTGCTGCAGCGAGTTGCGCGACCCGTTGAACCGGTAGATCCCGTAGCCCAGCAACGCGAGCAGCACACCACGGATGCCACGCTCGACGGCCAGGAACCGCAGGATGAACGCGTCCCGCAGCGCCGCCCCTCGCAGCACCAGCGGCGCGTGGTCGGCCGGGCCGGTGCCGTGCGGCTCGCCGAGCACGAAGGTCCCGCAGCGCAGGCACCGCCACGCGTCACCCTCCGGGGTCTGCGCGTGCAGCCGCTCGGCGAGGTCGTCCTCGGTGGGCCGGTAGGTCACATGGCCGTGCAGGCCGCAGGAGCGCAGCTCCCAGTCGAAGTGCTTCAGAGGTCGTGCCACGGACGCAACCCTAGGCGTACGGCGGCAGGCGACGACCTCAGCGCGCCCGCTGCACCCGTCCCTCGTCCCAGACCGGCCCGTCGGACTCGTAGACCGACCCGTCGGCGCCGTACACCAGGAAGCGGTCGAAGCCCCGCGCGAACCAGCGGTCGTGGGTGACCGCGAGGACCGTGCCCTCGAACGCGGCGAGCCCCTCCTCGAGCGCCTCGGCGGACTCGACGTCGAGGTTGTCGGTCGGCTCGTCGAGCAGGAGCAGGGTGGCCCCGGACAGCTCGAGCAGCAGGATCTGGAAGCGCGCCTGCTGGCCGCCCGAGAGAGACTCGAACTTCTGCTCCGCGGCGTGCGCGAGCTCGTAGCGGTCCAGCGCGCGGGCCGCGGGTTCGCGCGGCATCCCGTCGCGGTGCTCGTCGCCCCGGTGCAGGATCTCCAGCAGGGTGCGCCCGAGCAGCTCCGGGTGCTCGTGGGTCTGCACGAACCAACCCGGCCGGACGCGTGCCCCGAGCTTCGCCTTGCCGGTGTGGTCGACGGGTTTGACGGGCACGTCGCCCACGGGACGGTGCTCGACGTCCGGGTCGGAGCCGCCGGCCGCGAGCAGCCGGAGGAAGTGCGACTTGCCCGAGCCGTTCGATCCCAGCACGGCGACGCGTTCGCCGTACCAGACCTCGAGGTCGAACGGCCTCATCAGCCCGGTCAGCTCGAGACCCTCGCAGACCACGGCACGCTTCCCGGTGCGACCACCCTTGAGCCGCATCGTCACCTGCTGCTCACGCGGCTGCGCGGTCGGCGGGCCGATCTCCTCGAACTTGCGCAGCCGGGTCTGGGCCGCGCGGTACTGCGAGGCGAGACCGTCGTTGTACTCGGCCTTGATCTTGTAGCGCAGCACCAGCGCCTTGAGCTTCGCGTGCTCCTCGTCCCACCGCCGGCGGAGCTCCTCGAAGCGCTCGAACCGTGCCCGCCGCGCCTCGTGGTAGGACGTGAAGCCACCCGGGTGCGTCCACACCGTGTTGCCGGCCGCGCCAAGCTCGACGGTGACCACCCGCGTCGCGGTGTTGTCCATGAGTTCGCGGTCGTGGCTGATGAAGAGGATCGTCTTGCTGGACTCACGGATCCGCTCCTCGAGCCAGAGCTTGCCGGGCACGTCGAGGAAGTTGTCGGGCTCGTCGAGCAGCAGCACCTCGTCCGGACCGCGGAGGAGGTACTCCAGCACCAGCCGCTTCTGCTCTCCGCCCGACAGGGTCGTCAGCTCGCGGTACTTCGCCTTGTCGTAGGGCACGCCCAGGGACGCCGTACAGCAGACGTCCCAGACGACCTCGGCGTCGTAGCCACCGGCGTCAGCCCACTCCGCCAGCGCCGTGGCATAACGCATCTGGGTCTTCTCGTCGTCGGTCTCCATCAGTGCCAATTCGCACGCGTCGACCGCGGCCGCCGCCTCGCGCACCCGCGGCGGCGACACCGAGAGCAGCAGCTCGTGGACGTTCTCGCTCTCGCGCCCCACCATCTGGCGCATCACCCCCAGCCCACCGGAGCGGGTCACCGCCCCCTCGTGCGCGACGAGGTCCCCGGTGATGATCCGCAGCAGCGTCGTCTTCCCGGCCCCGTTGGCCCCGACGAGCGCCACCTTCGCGCCCTCCCCCACCCGGAACGACACGTCGTCGAGCAGCACGCGTCCGTCCGGCAGCTCGTAGCGCACCCCGGCGACGTCGACATGACCCATGCCGTCGATTCTCTCCGAGGGGTACGGCGCCCCGCGACCGGGTTTCGCACCCCGTTGGTTGAGGAGGACGGCCGCGTTGGTTGAGGAGGAACGACGTGACGTCTCGAATCCACCCCGACCGTCAGCGCCGCGGCATGTACCCCGAGCACAGCACCCGCAGGTAACCGATCCGGCCGTCCTGCACGTCGTAGTAGGCCCGCTGCTCGACGTCGTGCTTCCCGTCGGCGTTGGTCACCTGTAGCCGGTAGGTCACCGACTCCCGGTCGCCGACCCGGCCGGTCTCGATCGAGACCAGCTCGTCGATGCGGTCGTCGGGGTCGAACCAGCTCCCGAAGAAGACGGTGACCGCCTCCTCGGGCGTGGCGCCCTCCCAGAACCTGCCGGGAGTGAGCGCCTTGAAGTCGAGCTCGGGGGCCAGCAGGTCGCTCATCGCGTCCGCCTGCTTGGCCGCCAGCGCCTGCGCGAAGCGCGTGCCGATGTCGGACATGAGCCTCACGCTAGACCCGCGACGCCGACAAGGGGGTTGATTGCAGGCACATGCCGCCCGCGATCAACCCGCTTGTTGCCTCAGCGGTGGTTGCCGAGGATCCAGTTGCCGGCCAGGCCACCTACCCCGGACGGCACGCCCTCGCGGTAGCCGATCAGGGCGGCCCGGGCGACCTCGCGGGAAACCGCGCGTCGTGCGGTTCCGTCGTCGGTGCTGCTCGGGCACCCGGTCAGCCGTACGACGGTGGTCCGCCAGCCCTGCGGGAAGCGTTCGCGGATGAGCACGACGGGCACGGGGAAGCGGACGTCGAGGCAGGCGGCGCGGGTCAGCGTCAGGGTCGGCGCGCGCCACAGCGCCTCGTGGACGCGTCCGGCCCGGGCAGGTGACAGCACCGTGCTGAACGACAGCACCTCGCCCGGCCGGTCCTGACTGCCGTAGCGGCACACCGACACCACGTCCGGGGTCGTTCCCGCGACCACCGTCAGCGCAGCAGGCCGCCAGTCCCCGTGGGTCAGGGCGGGCGTGGTGCCGGGGCAGCCGTTGTGGTCCGTGACGCCCACCGGGCGGACCGAGTCGAGGATCCGCCGCAGCTCCACGAGGTCGTCGTCGCGGACTGTGACGACACCCGAGGCCGTTCCGGGCACGTGCCGCCGCACGGTCTGCCAGCGGCCGACGGTCTGGCTCCGAGCCACGTCCCAGAAGGCGAGGAATCTCTTGTAGCCCGTTGGCGGTGCCGGCTGACCGCAGCCGACCAGCGAGTGCACGCCGGGCACCTCGACCGCGCCCGGCTCGTGCGGGTCCGTCGACCTGTTGCACCGGTCAGTGAGGTCGACGCCGTAGCCCCACGAGTCCGGCACCAACGCCTGCAGCCCGTTGCCGGTCTCCCAGCGCCACCCGGCAGGCGCGGGCCGGTAGCCCTCAGCGGAAGCGCTCGACGCCGACGGGTGGTTGGTCGGCCAGGTCGCCGTGGGGACGTTCCCGTGCGGCAGCGCGGAGATCCCCATGGTCACCGCGACCACCGCGAGGGCCGTAGCCGCAACCGCTCCCGACGTCGTACGGCGCCTGCGGAGCCGGGACCGGGCGGCCACCTCCAGGCCCTCCGCGGCCGGCGCGGACTCGGCGGCGGCGCGCAACGACCGGGCGAGCCGGGTCTCCACGTCAGGCATCGTCCGGCTCCTCTCCGAGCGTGGTGCGCAGCGCAGCCAGTCCGCGGAACACCCGCGAACGGGCGGTCGCCTCGGCGCAGCCGGTCAGCGACGCGATCTGGGCATAGCTCAGGTCCTCGTAGAACCGCAGCACCACCGCGACCCGCTGGTCCCGCGGCAGCGCGGCGCAGGCAGCCCATAGCCCGACGTCGCCGACCGGCGCCGGGACCGTGCTGTCGTGGACCTGCTCGACCGGGCTCTCGCGACGCCGGAACCGCCGCCACCAGGAGATGTGGGCGTTGACGACCATCCGCCGCACGTAGGCGTCCACGTTGTCTGCCTTGGCGATCCGGTCCCACCGCGGCAGCACACGCGACAACGCGTCCTGCACGACGTCCTGTGCATCGGCGGCGTTGCCGGTGAGCACGAACGCGAGCCGCAGCAGCGCGTCACCGCGCGCGGCCACGTAGGACGCGAAGTCGTCGCCCACCCGCTCCCCCTGATCCCGCTCCAGTGCGTCGAGCATGCACTACAGACGCCCCGGCGGGTGGTTTCGTTGCGAACGGCCTCAGCCCAGCGTCGACCTCCCGGCCTCGAGCCGCGCGACAGGGACCCGGAACGGCGAGCAGGAGACGTAGTCCAGCCCGACCGCGTCGAAGAAGTGGATCGAGGCGGGGTCGCCGCCGTGCTCGCCGCACACCCCGAGGTGGAGGTCGGGGCGGGCCTCACGGCCGGACTCGACCGCCTGCCGCACCAGCGCACCGACGCCGTCGACGTCGAGGGACTCGAACGGCGAGACCGGGAAGACCCCGTGCTCGAGGTAGGTCGAGAAGAACGACGCCTCGACGTCGTCGCGGGAGAAGCCCCAGGTCATCTGGGTCAGGTCGTTGGTGCCGAAGGAGAAGAACTCGGCCACCCCGGCGATCGCGCCGGCCGTCATCACCGCACGCGGCAGCTCGATCATGGTGCCGACCTTGAAGGACAGCGACGAGCCGGTCTCGCGCTCCACCGCTGCCGCCACCGCGGCCACGTCGGCCTTCACCAGCTCCAGCTCCCGGACCGAGGCGACCAGCGGGATCATGATCTCCGGCCGCGGGTCACCACCGGCACGCACGCGCGCCGCCGTGGCCTCGAGGATCGCCCTTGCCTGCATGGCGAAAAGTCCCGGGATCGCGATGCCGAGGCGTACGCCGCGCAGCCCGAGCATCGGGTTCTGCTCGTGCATCCGGTGCACCGCCTCGAGCAGCCGGTGGTGCACGGTGTCGCGGTTGCCGCGCTCGTCCTCGAGCGCCACGGCGACGGCCAGGTCGGTGTAGTCGGGCAGGAACTCGTGCAGCGGCGGGTCGATCAGCCGGATCGTCACCGGCAGCCCGTCCATCGCGGCGAGGATCTCCTCGAAGTCGGCGCGCTGCAGCGGCAGCAGCCCGGCCAGCGCGGCCTCCTGCTCGTCGGTGCCCTCGGCCAGGATCAGCCGCTCGACGAGCTCCTTCCGGTCGCCGAGGAACATGTGCTCGGTGCGGCACAGCCCGATGCCCTGCGCGCCGAACCTCCGCGCCCGGGCCGCGTCGGCAGGGGTGTCGGCGTTGGCGCGCACCTGCAGGCGCCGGGCCGCGTCCGCGTGCTCCATCAGCCGGGCCACCGCGGCCACCAGCGGGTCGTCGGCGACCGACTCGTCGCCGCCGAACCACTGCACGACCGCCGAGTCGACCACGGGTACGGCGCCTGCGAAGACCTCTCCCGTGGTGCCGTCGATGGAGATCACGTCGCCCTCGGCGACCGTCGTGCCGGCCACGACGAACTGCCGCCTCTTCACGTCCACGTCGAGCGCGTCCGCGCCGCACACGCAGGTCCGGCCCATCCCCCGCGCGACCACGGCAGCGTGCGAGGTCTTGCCGCCGCGGCTGGTCAGCACGCCACGCGCCGCGACCATGCCGCGCAGGTCGTCGGGGTTGGTCTCGCGGCGCACCAGGATCACGTCCTCGCCCCGGGTGGCCCACTCCTCCGCCGTACCACTGTCGAAGACCGCGCGCCCGACCGCCGCACCGGGCGAGGCGTTCATGCCCGTGGCCAGGAGGGTCCGCGAGGCGTTCTCGTCGAACCGCGGGAACATCAGCTGCGCGAGCTGGGCGCCGGTGACCCGGCCGAGAGCCTCGTCCGGGGTGATCAGCCCCTGGTCGACGAGCTGGCAGGCGATCGTGAACGCGGCCGCAGGGGTGCGCTTGCCGACCCGGGTCTGCAGCATCCACAGCTTGCCGTGCTCGATGGTGAACTCGATGTCGCACAGGTCCCGGTAGTGGTTCTCCAGCACCTCCATGATCCGCAGCAGCTCGTCGTAGGCGCCCTTGTCGATGCGCTCGAGGTCCGCGAGCGGGACGGTGTTGCGGATGCCGGCGACCACGTCCTCGCCCTGCGCGTTCTGCAGGTAGTCGCCGTAGACGCCCTGCGCGCCCGACGCCGGGTCGCGCGTGAACGCCACCCCGGTGCCGGAGTCGTCGCCGCCGTTGCCGAACACCATCGAGCAGACGTTGACCGCGGTGCCCAGGTCGTCCGGGATCCGCTCCTGGCGCCGGTAGAGCCGCGCCCGATCGGTGTTCCAGGAGTCGAAGACGGCCCGCACGGCCAGGTCGAGCTGCTCGCGGGGGTCCTGCGGGAACGGCCGCCCGGACTTCTCGACGATGATCGCCTGGTAGGAGGTCACCAGCCAGCCCAGGTCGGCCGCCGTCAGGTCGAGGTCGCCGGTGACCCCCTGCTCGGCCTTCAGCGCGTCCAGCGCGTCGTGGAACAGCGACGCGTCGACGCCCAGCACCGTGGACCCGAACATCTGCAGGAGCCGCCGGTAGGAGTCCATCGCGAACCGGTCGTCCCCGCCCGCCTGCGCCGCCAGCCCGCGCACGGAGACGTCGTTGAGCCCGACGTTGAGGACGGTCTCCATCATCCCGGGCATCGAGAACTTCGCGCCCGAGCGCACCGACACCAGCAGCGGGTCGTCGGGGTCCCCGAGCCGCCGCCCCATGGTCTCCTCGAGCGCAGCCAGGTGCGCGTCGACCTCGGCCGCGAGCCCTTCGGGAGGGCCACCGGCCACGAGATAGGCCCGGCAGGCCTCGGTCGAGATCGTGAACCCCGGGGGGACGGGCAACCCCAGGTTCGTCATCTCCGCGAGGTTCGCCCCCTTGCCCCCCAGCAGGTCCTTCTGGTCCTTGCCGCCCTCGGCGAAGTCGAACACATAGGTCATCTGCCGATCATGGCCCTCAAACCGGGGTCCGGCCAGAGCACAATGGGACGGTGACCACGATCGCCCACCGGACCACCGAGGAGCTGACCGGCTACCTCGACACGCTCCGCTCCGCGCCCGCCGACACCGGCACCCTCACCCTGGTCGTACGGCGTCCCGCCGTCGGCGAGCGGGAGATCCTCGACGTCGGTGAGCTGCACCCGAACCACGGCCTGGTCGGCGACACCTGGGCGGTTCGGGGCAGCAAGCGCACCGCCGACGGCACCTCGCACCCCGACATGCAGCTCAACGTGATGAGCAGCCGGATGGTGGCGTTCCTGGCCGGCGACGACCAGGAGCGTCAGGCGCTGGCCGGCGACCAACTCTACCTCGACCTGGACCTGTCGGAGGAGAATCTCCCGGCCTGGACCCGGCTGGAGATCGGCTCTGCTGGTCGCGGGGCCGTCATCGAGGTGACCGACCAGCCGCACACCGGGTGCGCGAAGTTCATCGAGCGCTTCGGCGAGGCCGCGATGCGGTTCGTCAACGGCCGCGAGGGCCGGCCGCTGCGGCTGCGCGGGCTCAACGCCCGCGTGGTCGTCCCCGGACCGGTGCGGCCCGGGGACGCCGTACGCGTCATCCGTTGATCGAGCCCGTCGAGATCACTCCGTCGACTTGGCCCACAGGTTGATCCCGGCCTCGACGGCGTAGTCGTCGATCCGGGCGAGCTCCTCGTCGGTGATCGCCGGGAAGCCCAGCGCGTCGAGGTTGGTGTCGAGCTGCTCCACCGAGGACGCACCGATCACCGCGGAGGTCATCCGCTTGTCGCGCAGCACCCACTGCAGCGCGAGCTGCGCGAGCTTCTGGCCGCGCTCCTGCGCGATCTCGTTGAGCTTGCGCACGTGGGTGAGCGTCGTCTCGTCGAGGTGGCTCTGCGGCAGCGACGAGCCCTCGCGCGCGGCCCGCGAGTCGGCCGGGACGCCGTCGAGGTAGCGGTCGGTGAGCAGGCCCTGCGCGAGCGCGGTGAACGCGATCATGCCCATGCCCTGCTCCTCGCACTCGTCGAGCAGGCTCTCCTCGACCCAGCGGTTGAGCATGGAGTACGACGGCTGGTGGATCAGCAGCGGCGTGCCGAGCTCACGGGCGATCGTGGCGGCCTCGCGGGTCTTCTCCGCGTTGTAGGAGGAGATGCCGACATAGAGCGCGCGACCGGAGCGGACCGCGGCGTCGAGCGCCATCATCGTCTCCTCGACCGGGGTCTCCGGGTCGAATCGGTGGCTGTAGAAGATGTCGACGTAGTCCAGGCCCATCCGCTCCAGGGACTGGTCGAGCGAGGCGAGGACGTACTTGCGCGAGCCGCCGCCCTGGCCGTAGGGGCCCGGCCACATGTCGTAGCCGGCCTTGGTGGAGACGACCAGCTCGTCGCGGTAGGGCGCGAGGTCCTTGCGCAGGAACTCGCCGAAGTTCAGCTCGGCCTGGCCGTAGGGCGGGCCGTAGTTGTTGGCGAGGTCGAAGTGGGTCACACCGCGGTCGAACGCGCGGCGGATGATCGCGCGCTGGGTCTCCTCGGGACGGTCGGTGCCGAAGTTCTGCCAGAGGCCCAGCGAGATGGCGGGGAGCTTGAGCCCGCTGCGGCCGGTGAAGCGGTACTCCATCGAGTCGTAGCGGTCGGGGGCTGCGTCATACGTGCTCATGCCTGCCATCCTCCCCCGACCGCCCTCCGCGCCGGAACCCGGCCTCAGCCCTTGGTCCACCAGGCCAGCGACGGCCAGTTGTAGATGGTGAGGTGGTTCTCGCTCGGCATCGCGTTGTCCGGCTGATCGGCCAGCACCGTCCCGTTGCGGGCCAGGAACACGATCCGCTGGACGTCCGGCTGCCGGCCGCGGGCGAAGGCGGCCGCGACCACCGGGCTCATCGGCAGCGTGGCGTCGAGCGAGAGGTACCCCTCGCGCACGTCGGCCTGCAGCTCCTTGCCGTCGGGGCTGCGGACGAGCACCTTCGCCACGTCCGGCGGGCGTCGGCCGTTCCAGGTCACCCGGTAGGTCGGGCAGGCCGCCGCGGCCGTGTCGTAGGCCTTCGTCTCCTCCGGCTCCCTGATGCGGCAGGTCGGGTTGATCCCCCAGTCCCCCGAGCCCGTTCCCCAGGTCCGGGGGTCGTTCTCCGTGTGCGGCTCGTAGGCCCGCACCCCGTCGACGGTCTTCCGCGCGAAGGTCACGTCCGTGGAGTAGAGCAGCGAGAAGGCCTTGAGCGGCTCACCCGGCTCGGACCGGAGGGTGCACTCGAGCCAGGTCTTCGCGTCCTCGGAGCGAACGGTCGCCACGGTGGAACGCTCGTCGCCGGCCCGGGTCATCAGCTCGGGGTGGCCCATCAGCCGCTCGACCTCCGCGCGACTGATGCTGTCGGGATAGGTGCCCCCGGACGCCGCGTGGTCGTTGTAGGACACGCAGTCCTGCACCACGTCGGCGTCGGTGAGCGGCGCGCTTGCAGCTTGCAGGGGGGCAGCCTGGTGCGGCAGCAGCCCCGGCACCCCGGTCACCACTCCGGTGACGGCCACCGCCAGTGCCAACCCGGCGGTCGCCGTGCCGGCCCGGTGCCGCCACAGCCGGCGCCGGCCACGCGCCAGGTCCTGGGCCAGGTCGGCGTGCCCCGGCTCGGCGCCGAAGGAGGCGTCGAGGCGGGCGGCGAAGTCCGCGGGGTCCATGTCGGTCCGGCTCATCGGCTGCTCCTCGTCTCGGTGCCCGCGGTCAGGGCGGCGTGCAGCGCCGCGAGCCCGCGGGAGGTGTGGCTCTTCACGGTCCCGGTCGAGACACCGAGCTCCTGGGCGGTCTCCTGGACCGACAGGTCCAGCCAGTGCCGGAGCAGGACGGCCCGCCGCTGCATCCGGGGAAGCGTCTGCAGCGCCTCGACGAGCTCGCTGCGGTCCTCCAGCGAGCCGGCGGTGGGCATGGCGCGGTCGTGCTGGCCGGGGTCGAGGCCGGAGCGCTCGCGGCGCCAGGGCCGGCGTGACTCGTCGATGCCGGCGCGCACGATGATGCGCCGCGCGTAGGCCTCCTCCGCCCCGTCCCGGTGGATCCTCGGCCAGGCGACGTACAGCTTGGCGAGGGCGGTCTGGACGAGATCCTCCGCCTGGTGCCAGTCGCCGCAGAGGGCGTAGGCGACCCGGCGGAGGTGCGGTCGCCGGGCGGCGACGAACGCGGCGAAGTCCGCCTCGTTCCTGCGCATCGGGCCTCCTGGTGGGGTGGGTGCGGTGTCTCGTCATGGAGACGGGACGCACCCCCGCCCAGGTTGTCAGGTCAGGGCGTCAGTTCCGCCGAGGCGCGTACGACGGTGCGGGCGAGCTCGAGCACCTGCTCCCCCCGCGTCCGGTGGTCCAGCGCCTCGACGAGCTCGCCGGTGGCCCGGAACGCGAGTGCCTCGGCCACCAGCGGTCGCCACCGCTCACCGAACGCCGCGACCGCGTGCGCCCCCGCGCCGTCCTTGCTGGTCAGCCGGCCGGTCACCAGCAGGTGGTGCAGCCGCGGCGGGCCGAGGACGTACCACGCCACCACGTCGCCGTTGCCGGCCTCGTCGGGGAACCGCGCGAGCTCCTCGACGTTGGGCGCCCAGTAGTCCTGCATGTTCTGGTGGCTGTAGCGCTTGAGAGTCGCGAGGTCGGCCCAGACGTCGACCTCGGCCGGTACCGGTCCGCGCACGGTGACCCCGTGCCAGGCGATCTCGCACCACGTGACCGGGCAGAGCGCGTAGCGGCCCTCGTCGCCGAAGTCGCCCGCGAGGATGCCGGGCACGTCAGGCGTCGCGTCCGGACCCGCGGCGAGGTCCACCCAGGTCACGTAGCAGCCGTCGTACCTCGGAGCCGGGAACACCTGCTCCAGGTCCGCGTGCACCTGGCGCAGCAGCCGGAGCTCGGCGGCGGTCGGACGGCGCGAGGAGACGACCATGAAGTCGACGTCACTGGAGGGCCCGTGCCACTCGCCGAACACCAGCGACCCGTGCAGGTACAGCGCCTCCACGAAGCCGGGCAGCACCGCGTCGACGAGCGCCAGGTAGGTCGCGCAGACCGCGCGCACGGTCACGGGGAGGGCGGACGTCACGCCGGGCCCCGGCGGGTCTCGAGGACCCGGAAACCCTTGGCGCTCGCGACCCGCTCGGTCGGGAAGCCCTGCTCGCCCAACCAGCGCTGCAACGAGTCGGCACCGAGGTTCTTGCCGACCACCATCACCGCCCGCCCGTCGGGCGCCAGCCGCGGCAGCCAGGTCAGCAGCAGCTCGTGGAGAGCCTCCTTGCCGATCCGGATCGGCGGGTTCGACCAGATCTCGTCGAACTCGGCGTCGGCCGGCACCCCGTCCGGGGTGGTCGCGACGAGCCGGTCGGCGAGCCCGGCCGCGGCCGCGTTCTCGTTGGCGAGCAGCACCGCCCGCTCGTTGACGTCGACCGCGGTCACCCGGGCCGTGGGTACGGCGGTCGCGACCGCCACACCGATCACGCCGTAGCCGCAGCCGAGGTCGAGCACACGTCTTGCCGTGCGCGGCGGCTCGGTCTCCCGGAACAGGATGGCCGTGCCGATGTCGAGCCGGCCCTGCGCGAACACACCGGACCCGGACGTCAGCGCCAGGTCGTGCCCCCACACCTGGGCCCGGACCGGCGCGCGCTTGAACGCCACCGTCGGGTCGGCGGAGAAGTAGTGCTCGTCAGACATCCCGGTCTCCCCGCTGGTCGAGCTTGTCCAGTGTCCGCACCGTCCGTGCGGCCACCGCCTGCGCGGCGAGCTCGTCGTCCGGCGGGTAGGCGACCTCCTCGAGGGTCAGCCCGTGGGCGTGCACGACGGTCACCCGCGGGTCCCGGGTGCCGGCCACCAGGACGTCGTACGCCCAGGACGGGGTCTGGCGTCCCTCCCCGACCGCGACCATCGCGCCCATCAGCGCCCGCACCATGTTGTGGCAGAACGCGTCCGCGCGCACGGTCGCCACCGCGAGCCCGGCCGCGTCGCGCTCCCAGTGCAGGTCGTGCAGGGTGCGGATCGTGGTGGCGCCCTCGCGCTTCTTGCAGAACGCCGCGAAGTCGTGCTCCCCGGTGAGCCGCTCGGCTGCCGCATTCATCGCGTCCACGTCGAGCCGCCGGCCCCAGGCCAGCACGTGCCTGCGGGCGAGCGGGTCCAGGAGGGCCGGCGCGTCGGCGATCCGGTAGGCGTAGCGCCGCCACAGGGCCGAGAACCGCGCGTCGAAGCCGTCGGCCGCCTCGGCGCTGCGCAGCACCCGGACGTCGGGCGGCAGCACGCCGTTGAGCCGGCGCAGCAGCGTGTCCGCGGGCGACGAGGCCGACCGGCCTGCCGCGGCGACGAGGACGTCGGCGTCGAGGTCGAGGTGCACCACCTGACCGCGTGCGTGCACGCCGGTGTCGGTGCGACCCGCGCAGGTCACCGGCACCGCGGGCAGCCGCAGCACCTGCGCCAGGGCCTCCTCGAGGCTGCCCTGCACGGTGCGCAGCGACGGCTGGGTCGCCCAGCCGTGGAAGTCGGTGCCGTCATAGGCGAGGTCGAGACGCAAACGCACCCGGACATCCTCCCAAAGCCACGACCGCCGGTTCGCCACTACCCTCGGCAGGCATGGACCCGATCACGCTCGACCACGACGCCGCGACGCCGCCCTACGAGCAGATCCGCTCCCAGATCGCGGCCCAGGTGGCCGACGGGCGACTGCCGGCCGGCACCAAGCTGGAGACCGTGCGGCAGACCTCCCTCGCCCTGGGCGTCGCGGTGAACACCGTCGCGCGTGCCTACAAGGAGCTCGAGTCCGACGGCGTGGTGGTCACCGAGGGCCGGCGCGGCACCTTCGTCGCCTCGGCTGCGCTCGCTGCGGACGTCGCCGCAGAGGCCCGGGACGCCGCCGTCACCTTCGCCCACGTCGTACGACGTCTGGGGCTGACCCGGGCCGAGGCCACCGGCCTGGTCGAGCGGGCCTGGGAGTCCTGAGCGAACGACGAAGCCCGCCTCCCCCAGAGGGGAAGCGGGCTTCGTGTGCTCAGCGCGTGAGGCGCGACCGGGTCACTCGGACTCGGTCTTCTCCTCGGCCGCCGGGGCCTCGTCGGCCGGAGCCTCGGTGGTGGTCTCCTCTGCGGGAGCCTCCTCCGCCGGGGTCTCCTCGGCCTTGTCCTCGACCGGAGCCGGCGCCGGCTTGGCGGCCTTCTTCTCGGTCTTGGGAGCCGCGGTGTAGTCCTCGGTCACCAGCTCGATGACAGCCATCGGGGCGTTGTCGCCCTTGCGGGGGCCGATCTTCGTGATGCGGGTGTAGCCACCGGGACGCTCGGCGAAGCGCGGCGCGATCTCCTCGAACAGGGCGTGCACGACGCCCTTGTCGCGGATGGTGCGCAGCACCAGGCGACGGTTGTGCAGGTCGCCCTTCTTGGCCTTGGTGATCAGCTTCTCCGCGACCGGACGCAGCACGCGCGCCTTGGCCTCGGTGGTGGTGATCCGGCCGTGCTCGAAGAGGGCCGTCGCCAGGTTGGAGACGATCAGCTTCTGGTGCGCCGGGCTGCCGCCGAGGCGGGCGCCCTTCTTGGGGGTAGGCATTGCTTACTCGTTTCTCCCGGGCCGTGTCAGGTACCCGGATAGGGGTGTCAGTACTGCTCGTCCTCGACGCAGATCAGTACTGTTCGTCTTCGACAAAGCTGTCATCGTCGTCGTCGTAGGCCGCGAGGGCGGCCTGCGGGTCGAAGCCCGGAGCGCTGTCCTTGAGCGAGAGGCCCATCTCCACGAGCTTCGCCTTGACCTCGTCGATGGACTTGGCGCCGAAGTTGCGGATGTCGAGCAGGTCCTGCTCCGAGCGCGAGATGAGCTCACCCACGGTGTGGATGCCCTCGCGCTTGAGGCAGTTGTAGGAGCGGACGGTGAGCTGCAGGTCCTCGACCGGAAGGGCGAGGTCGGCCGCGAGCTGCTCGTCGACGGGCGACGGGCCGATGTCGATGCCCTCGGCCTCGACGTTGAGCTCCCGGGCCAGGCCGAACAGCTCGACCAGGGTCTTGCCGGCGGAGGCGATCGCGTCGCGGGGACGGATCGACGCCTTGGTCTCCACGTCGATGACCAGCTTGTCGAAGTCGGTGCGCTGCTCGACACGCGTCGCCTCGACCTTGTAGGTCACCTTCATGACCGGGCTGTAGATCGAGTCGACCGGCATCCGGCCGATCTCGTTGTCGCCGCCCTTGTTCTGGACCGACGAGACGTAGCCGCGGCCGCGCTCGACGACCAGCTCCATCTCGAGCTTGCCCTTGTCGTTCAGGGTGGCGATCTTCAGGTCCGGGTTGTGCACCTCGACACCGGCCGGGGGCGCGATGTCGGCGGCGGTCACGTCACCGGGGCCCTGCTTGCGCAGGTACATGGTCACCGGCTCGTCGTGCTCGGAGGAGACGACGAGGTCCTTGAGGTTCAGGATGATCTCGGTGACGTCCTCCTTGACTCCCTCGATGGTGGAGAACTCGTGGAGCACACCGTCGACCTTGATGCTCGTGACCGAGGCACCGGGGATCGACGACAGGAGGGTACGACGGAGCGAGTTGCCGAGCGTGTAGCCGAAGCCCGGCTCCAGCGGCTCGATGACGAACCGCGAACGGAACTCGTCGACGACCTCTTCCGACAGGGTCGGGCGCTGAGCGATAAGCACTTCTGTGTTTCCTTTCCGAGCCCACCCGCTATTTGACGGACTCGAACCGAAGGGAGGGACACGGGAGGGCCGGGGTCGGCCCTCCCGCAACGCACATTACTTCTTGGAGTAGTACTCCACGATGAGCTGCTCCTGCACCGGCAGGTCGATCTGCGCACGCACCGGGAGCGAGTGGATCAGGATGCGCATGCGGTTGGGCAGCGCCTCCATCCACGCCGGGACGGTCCGCTCGCCGTGGGTCTCACGAGCCACGATGAACGGGGTCATCTCGAGCGACTTCTCGCGCACGTCGATGACGTCGAACTGGCTCACCTGGTACGACGGGATGTCGACCTTGTGGCCGTTCACCTTGAAGTGACCGTGCACGACGAGCTGACGCGCGTGGCGACGCGTGCGGGCGAACCCGGCGCGGTAGACCACGTTGTCGAGGCGGGCCTCGAGCAGCTGCAGCAGGTTGTCACCGGTCTTGCCGGCGCGACGGCTGGCCTCGGTGTAGTAGTTGTGGAACTGCTTCTCGAGGACGCCGTAGGTGAAGCGGGCCTTCTGCTTCTCCTGCAGCTGCGAGCGGTACTCGCTCTCCTTGATGCGCGCACGGCCGTGCTGGCCGGGCGGGTACGGACGACGCTCGTACGCTGCGTCGCCACCAACGAGGTCCACGCCCAGGCGGCGGGACTTCTTGGTCATGGGTCCGGTGTAACGGGCCATTTCTCAAGTCTCCTAGTTCTACGCGGGCGCGGGTCAGACGCGGCGACGCTTGGGCGGGCGGCAACCGTTGTGGGGCGTGGGGGTCACGTCCTGGATGGTGCCGACCTCGAGGCCGATAGCACCCAGCGAGCGGATCGCCGTCTCGCGGCCCGAGCCCGGGCCCTTCACGAAGACGTCGATCTTCTTCATGCCGTGCTCCATCGCCCGACGACCAGCAGCCTCAGCGGCCATCTGCGCGGCGAACGGGGTGGACTTGCGCGAGCCCTTGAAGCCGACAGTGCCGGCAGAGGCCCACGAGATCACCGCACCGGTGGGGTCGGTGATCGTCACGATCGTGTTGTTGAACGTGCTCTTGATGTGGGCTTCGCCCTGAGCGACGTTCTTCTTCTCCTTGCGGCGCACCTTCTTGGCGCCCGCAGCCTGACGGCCCTTGGGAGGCATTCAATTTCTCCTGAGTTGCTGGAAGCTGAGTTCGAGGAAGTCGGACAGGTGACGGGGGCCAGACGACAGCGCCGGCCCCGAGGTCACTTGGCCTTCTTCTTGCCGGCGACGGTGCGCTTCGGGCCCTTGCGGGTACGAGCGTTGGTCTTGGTGCGCTGACCGCGGACGGGCAGGCCCTGACGGTGCCGGCGGCCCTGGTAGCTGCCGATCTCGATCTTGCGACGGATGTCGGCCTGCACCTCGCGACGGAGGTCACCCTCGATCTTGAAGTTGGCTTCGATCTCGTCACGGAGCTTGACCAGCTCCTCGTCGCCCAGCTCGTGGACCCGCATGTTGGGGTTCACACCAGTCGCAGCCAGGAGCTGCAGGGCGCGGGTACGGCCGATGCCGTAGATGTAGGTGAGTGCAACCTCGACGCGCTTGTCACGCGGGAGGTCCACACCAACGAGGCGTGCCATGTGTGGCGTTTCCCTTCGGTACTTCCGGAGGTGTCGGTCGTGTCGCATCCTGGTCGTTTTCCGAGCGAAGCCCGTTGGTCGAGTTCGTCGAGACCAGGCCCCGGCCTCCGATCCGGGGGAAGCCTCACCGGCATGCCGGTGAGGAGCGATCACGTCATCAGATGTTCAGTTGTTGTGCGACGCGCAGGTGAGCGTGTGCTCAGCCCTGGCGCTGCTTGTGGCGAGGGTTCTCGCAGATCACCATGACGCGGCCGTGGCGACGGATCACCTTGCACTTGTCACAGATCGGCTTGACGCTCGGGTTGACCTTCATGAGAGGCCTTTCGGTGGTGTCGGCTGAACGACCCCGAAGGGTCACTTGTACCGGTAGACGATCCGACCACGAGTGAGGTCGTACGGCGAGAGCTCCACCACGACCCGGTCCTCAGGGAGGATCCGGATGTAGTGCTGCCGCATCTTGCCGCTGATGTGGGCGAGGACCTTGTGCCCGTTGCTGAGCTCGACCCGGAACATCGCGTTCGGGAGAGCTTCGACAACAGTGCCCTCGATCTCGATCACGCCTTCTTTCTTCGGCATGTCCTCCGCAATCTGTTGTGGCTGGTTGTCTACCGTCGGCCCGGGAACCGCCCCGGTGCCTGGCCTGAGCCGGACTCCGGGTGGACCTCGTGCACCCGTCCGCGGCCCCCCATTCCCGGGCGCGCCGAACTCCTGAGAACCAGGAGTTCGGGAGCTCGCCGGGCAGCCGCAGGGCACCGCGAAACAGGCCCACGTTGGGCCGACGTGTCAGTCTAGTCGAACCCGCCGCGGAACCCTAATCGCCGGGGAGCGCTCAGTGACCGCCGTACGGCACGCCGAGCTCGGCCAGCTTGGCCGCACCGCCGTCGAGGGCGGTCAGCACCCAGGCACCCTGCGAGGTGAGGGTGAAGGTGTTCTCGAAGTGCGCGGCCACCGCACCGTCGTCGGTGACGACCGTCCAGTCGTCGGCGAGCGTGTGGTTGGCCTGATCGCCGAGGCAGACCATCGGCTCGACGGCCAGCGCGAGGCCCTCGACGAGCTTGGGGCCGCGCCCGGGCCGGCCGTAGTTGGGCACGTTCGGGGGCTGGTGCATGGCCGAGCCGATGCCGTGGCCGACGTAGTCCTCGAGGATGCCGAAGTCGCCCTGGCTGCGGACGTACTCCTCGACGGCGTGCGAGATGTCGGTGACCCGGCCGCCGAGCGCCGCGGCCGCGATCCCGCGCCACATCGCCTCCTCGGTGACCCGGATCAGCTCGAGCGCCGCGTCCGGGACGGTGCCGACCGCGACGGTGACCGCGGCGTCGCCGTGCCAGCCGTCGACGATGGCGCCGCAGTCGATGGAGACCACGTCACCGTCGGCGAGCACCCGGTCGCCCGGGATGCCGTGCACGACCTCGTCGTTGACGGACGCACAGATCGAGCCGGGGAAGCCGTGGTAACCCTTGAAGGACGGCGTCGCCCCGGAGGAGCGGATGTTGTCCTCGGCGATCGCGTCGAGCTCACCGGTGGTCATCCCGGCACGCACCGAGGACTGCAGCAGCCGCAGGGTCTCCCCCACGACCAGCCCGGCCGCCCGCATCTTCTCGATCTGGGCAGGGGTCTTGATCTCGATGCCACGCTCGCGGAACACAGGAACCTCAGCCGGCGGTGGCGCCGTTGACCTGGTCGAGAGCGGCGAAGACCCGGGTCGTGACCGCGTCGACCTCGCCCATGCCGTCGACCTCGACGATCAGGTTGCGCTGCGCGTAGAGCTCGACGAGCGGAGCGGTCTGCTCGGCGTAGACCTCCTGGCGCCGGCGGATGACGTCCTCGGTGTCGTCGGCGCGGCCCTCGATCTGGGCGCGCTTGAGCAGCCGCTGGACGACCTCGTCGCGGTCGACGGTGAGCACCAGGACCGCGTCGAGGGTGTGCTCGCCGCCGGCCAGCATGTCGTCGAGCTCGGCGACCTGGGCCACCGTGCGCGGGTAGCCGTCGAGCAGGAACCCGGTGGCGGCGTCGTCCTCCGCGATCCGGTCACGGACCATCGCGTTGGTGACGGCGTCCGGGACGTACTCGCCGGCGTCCATGAAGCGCTTCGCCTCGACGCCGAGCGGCGTCTCCTGGGCCACGTTGGCCCGGAAGATGTCGCCGGTGGAGATCGCGGGGATCGACAGACGCTCGGCGATGAGTTTCGCCTGCGTGCCCTTGCCGGCCCCCGGGGGGCCCATGATGATCAGCCTCATTAGCGCAGGAATCCTTCGTAGTTGCGCTGCTGGAGCTGGCTCTCGATCTGCTTCACGGTGTCGAGCGCGACACCCACCATGATCAGGATGGACGTGCCGCCGAACGGGAAGTTCTGGTTCGCGTTGACCAGGACCAGCGCCACCAGCGGGACGAGCGAGATCAGACCGAGGTACAGCGAGCCCGGCAGCGTGATGCGGGTCAGGACGTAGTTGAGGTACTCCTCGGTCGGCTTGCCCGCCCGGATCCCGGGGATGAAGCCGCCGTACTTCTTCATGTTGTCCGCGACCTCCGTGGGGTTGAAGGTGATCGAGACGTAGAAGTAGGTGAAGAAGATGATGAGCGCGAAGTACGCCGCCATGTAGAGCGGGTGGTCACCCTTCACGAGGTACGTGGAGACCCAGGCAGCCCAGCCGGAGTTGCCGCTGAACTGTGCTGCCATGGCAGGCAGGTAGAGCAGGCTCGAGGCGAAGATGACCGGGATGACACCGGCCTGGTTCACCTTGAGCGGGATGTAGGTCGACGAGCCGCCGAACATCTTGCGGCCGACCATGCGCCGGGCGTACTGCACCGGGATGCGGCGCTGGCCCTGCTCCATGAAGATGACCGCCGCGATCAGCACCAGGCCGATCAGGGTGACGAGCCCGAAGACCCACCAGCCGCGGCCGACCTTCACGGCCCACAGCGAGCCCGGGAAGGTCGCGACGACCTGGGTGAAGATCAGGATGGACATGCCGTTGCCGATGCCGCGGTCGGTGATGAGCTCACCGAGCCACATGATGACGGCGGTGCCGGCGGTCATGGTGATGACCAGGACCAGCATCGTCATCAGGGAGTCGGGCTTGTAGAGCAGGGAGTCCTGGCAGCCGCGCAGCAGCTGGCCGCTGCGGGCGAGCGCCACGATGCCCGTCGCCTGGAGGATCGCCAGGGCGAGCGTCAGGTAGCGGGTGTACTGGGTGATCTTGGCCTGACCCGCCTGGCCCTCGTTCTTGAGGGTCTCCAGGCGCGGGATCACCACGACCAGCAGCTGCAAGATGATGCTCGCCGTGATGTACGGCATGATCCCGAGCGCGAAGATCGTCAGCTTCAGCAGCGCACCGCCGGAGAAAAGGTTGATCAGGCTGTAGAGGCCTTCGTTCTTGGTGGCCGCGATACAGGTCTGCACGTTGGCGACGTTCACGCCGGGCGCGGGGATCTGCGAACCCATCCGGAAGATCACGATGATCAGCAGGACGAACAGCAACTTGCGTCGCAGATCCGGCGTGCGGAACGCGTTGGCGAAAGCGCCTAGCACCTGGTCCTCTTTCTACGTACGGCGTCGCCGCTGAGTGCAGCGGGACCCCGGAAGCCTAACAGGCAGGCGTCGGGCATCCGCCCGTACCGCCCCCTGCCCCCTGGTACCCAGAAGGGGCGCAGCCGGCTCTCGCCGCCCACGCCCCTCTCGTCTGAGCTGAGCTCGTCTCAGAGCTCGTTGGTGCTGCCGCCGGCAGCCGCGATCTTCTCCTTGGCCGACGCCGAGAACGCGTGCGCGCTCACCTCGACGGCAACGGAGATCTCGCCCTGGCCGAGGACCTTGACGAGGTGACCGTCACGGACGGCACCCTTCGCGACCAGCTCGGCAACGCCGACCTGACCGCCCTCGGGGAACAGCTCGTTGATGCGGTCCAGGTTCACGACCTGGAACTCGACCTTGAACGGGTTCTTGAAGCCCTTGAGCTTCGGAAGCCGCATGTGGATCGGCATCTGGCCACCCTCGAAGGCAACCGGCACCTGGTAACGAGCCTTGGTGCCCTTGGTGCCTCGACCGGCGGTCTTACCCTTGGACGCCTCGCCTCGACCCACGCGGGTCTTGGCGGTCTTGGCGCCGGGGGCAGGACGCAGGTGGTGCAGCTTGAGCGTCATGTCAGTCCACCTCTTCCACGACGATCAGGTGACGGACCGTCTGGAGCATGCCACGGATCTCGGGACGGTCCTCCTTGACGACGACGTCGCCAATGCGCTTGAGACCAAGCGTGCGGAGCGTGTCCCGCTGGTTCTTCTTGCAGCCGATCGTCGACTTCTTCTGCTCGACCTTGAAGCGCGCCATTACTGGGACACCTCCGCGCGAGCCTTCAGAAGCGCGGCCGGAGCCACGTCCTCGACCGGCAGACCACGGCGAGCGGCGACAGCCTCCGGCTCCTCGAGGGAGCGGAGCGCCTCCACCGTGGCGTGCACGATGTTGATCTGGTTGGACGAGCCGAGCGACTTGCTGAGCACGTCGTGGATGCCGGCGCACTCCAGCACGGCGCGCACCGGACCACCGGCGATCACACCGGTACCGGGAGCGGCCGGACGGAGCAGGACGACGCCCGCAGCCTTCTCGCCCTGGACGGGGTGCGGGATCGTGCCCTGGCTGCGCGGGACCTTGAAGAAGTTCTTCTTGGCCTCCTCGACACCCTTCGCGATCGCCGCGGGAACTTCCTTGGCCTTGCCGTAGCCGACACCGACCATGCCGTCGCCGTCACCGACGATCACGAGGGCGGTGAAGCTGAAGCGACGGCCACCCTTCACGACCTTGGCGACACGGTTGATCGCGACGACACGCTCGATGTAGGCGGTCTTGTCCGCAGCCTGGCCGCCGCGGCGGTCGTCACGGTTACCGCGACGGTCGCCACCGGCGCCGGTACGGCGCTGGGATCCGCTCATAACGAACTACCTCTTCCTTCTTTGTCGGTTCGCGATCAGAACGCGAGGCCGCCCTCACGGGCGCCATCGGCGAGGGCGGCGATGCGCCCGTGGTACTTGTTGCCGGCGCGGTCGAAGACCACACCGTCGACACCAGCGGCCTTGGCCCGCTCGGCCACCAGCTCGCCGACCTTCTTGGCCTTGGCGGTCTTGTCGCCGTCGAGGGCGCGCAGGTCCGCCTCCATGGTGCTGGCCGAGGCCAGGGTCTTGCCGACCAGGTCGTCGACGACCTGCACCGAGATGTGCTTGGAGGAACGGGTGACGACCATGCGCGGACGCTCGCCCGTGCCGTGGAGCTTCTTGCGACCCCGGATCTGACGACGCAGGCGCGACGCGGTGCGCGCGCCCGTGCGCTTGCCGGACTTGAGTGAGATGGCCATCGTCACTTACCAGCCTTTCCGACCTTGCGGCGGATCTGCTCACCCGCGTAGCGAACGCCCTTGCCCTTGTAGGGCTCCGGCTTCCGCAGCTTGCGGATGTTGGCAGCAACCTCGCCGACCAACTGCTTGTCAATGCCCTGAACACCGAGCTTCGTGGGGCCCTCCACCGTGAAGGTGATGCCCTCGGGAGCGTTGACGGTGATCGGGTGCGAGTAGCCGAGCTGGAACTCGAGCTGCGTGGGGCCCTTCGCCAGGACGCGGTAACCCACGCCCACGATCTCGAGCTTCTTCTCGTAGCCCTCGGTCACGCCGGTCACCATGTTGGCGATCAGGGTGCGGGTCAGGCCGTGACGAGCCTTGCTCTCGCGCTCGTCGTTGGGACGCTTGACCTCCAGGACGCCGTCCTCGGGGGCGCCGACGGTGATCGGCTCGACCACCGTGTGGCTCAGGGTGCCCTTGGGGCCCTTCACCGTCACCAGGCGGTCCTCGACGGACACGTCGACACCCGACGGGACCGTGATGGGGAGCTTGCCAATTCGCGACATGCTTTGTTTCTCCTCTCGGTCTCGTCGTTACCAGACGTAGGCGAGGACTTCCCCACCCACGCCCTTCTTGTTCGCCTGGCGGTCGGTCAGCAGACCCTGGCTGGTCGAGATGATCGCCACGCCGAGGCCGCCGAGCACCTTGGGCAGGCCGGTGGACTTCGCGTAGACGCGCAGACCGGGCTTGCTGATGCGGCGGACGCCGGCGATGGAACGCTCGCGGTTCTGGCCGTACTTGAGGGAGACGGTCAGCGTCTTGCCGACCTCGCCCTCGGTCGGGTCCTCCACCTTCCAGGAGGTGATGTAACCCTCCTGCTGGAGGATCTCGGCGACGCCAGCCTTGAGCTTGCTGTACGGCATCGTCACCGAGTCGTGGTACGCCTGGTTGGCGTTGCGCAGACGAGTAAGCATGTCTGCGATCGGGTCAGTCATCGTCATGGCCGTGAGGCCCTTTCCCACCGTGGTTTCGTCCCACCCGGACCGGGTGGGGCGACCTTCAGCGATCTCGTGTTAGAAAGAAAAAACGTGGATTACCAGCTGCTCTTGGTGACGCCCGGGAGCTCGCCCCGGTGCGCCATCTCGCGCAGGCAGATACGGCACAGACCGAACTTGCGGTAGACGGCCTTCGGACGCCCGCAGCGCTGGCACCGGGTGTAGCCACGGACCGCGAACTTCGGCTTGCGGGCGGCCTTGACCTTGAGTGCTGTCTTCGCCATCGGTCACTGCTCCTTGAAGGGGAAGCCGAGCTGCTTGAGCAGCGCGCGACCCTCGTCGTCGTTCGTAGCGGTGGTCACGACCGTGATGTCCATGCCCCGCGAGCGGTCGACCTTGTCCTGGTCGATCTCGTGGAACATGACCTGCTCGGTCAGACCGAAGGTGTAGTTGCCACGGCCATCGAAGTGCTTCGGCGACAGGCCACGGAAGTCGCGGATACGGGGCAGCGCCAGCGTGAGCAGGCGGTCCAGGAACTCCCACATGCGGTCGCCGCGCAGCGTGACGTGCGCGCCGATCGGCATGCCCTCACGCAGCTTGAACTGCGCGATGGACTTGCGGGCCTTGGTGACCTGCGGCTTCTGGCCGGTGATCGCGGTGAGGTCCTTGACCGCACCCTCGATCAGCTTCGAGTCGCGAGCAGCCTCGCCGACACCCATGTTGACCACGATCTTGGTGAGACCGGGGATCTTCATGACGTTCGGGTAGTTGAACTGCTCCTGCATCGCCGGCATGATCTCGGCCCGGTAGCGGGCCTTCATGCGCGGGATCTCACGGGTCTCCGTGCTCATCAGATCTCCTCACCGGACGTGCGAGCGATGCGGACGCTGCGCTGCGCGGTGTACGTCGAGCCGTCGGGACGGCGCTTGGTGACCTCGTCGCGGCGGAAGCCGACACGGGTCACACCCTTGCCCTCGACCAGCATCACGTTCGAGACGTGGATGGCGGCCTCCTGGGTGACGATGCCACCCGTGGTGCCCGCACGGCCGCCGGCGTTGACGACCTTGGTGTGCCGCTTGATGCGGTTGACACCCTCGACGATGACCCGGTCCTTCTCCGCCAGAACGGCGATGACCTTGCCCTCGGCGCCCTTGTCCTTGCCGGCGATGACGCGGACGACGTCGCCCTTCTTGATGTTCAGGTTCTTCTTCGCCATGGTCAGAGCACCTCCGGAGCCAGCGAGATGATCTTCATGAACTTCTTCTCCCGCAGCTCACGGCCCACGGGGCCGAAGATGCGGGTGCCGCGGGGCTCGCCATCGTTCTTGAGGATGACGGCCGCGTTCTCGTCGAAACGGATGTACGAGCCATCCGGACGGCGGCGCTCCTTGACGGTCCGCACCACCACGGCCTTGACGACGTCACCCTTCTTGACGTTGCCACCGGGGATCGCGTCCTTCACGGTGGCAACGATGACGTCGCCGATGCCGGCGTAGCGCCGACCCGAGCCACCGAGAACACGGATGCAAAGGATTTCCTTCGCACCGGTGTTGTCGGCGACCTTGAGTCGCGACTCCTGCTGGATCATCGGTATTTCTCCTGGTTGTCGCGCTGGTTCTCAGAAACCTGAGCCTTGCGGAACTGGGGTTTCAGCCGGTTGGCTGAGGGACTGGTTACTTGGCCTTCTCGAGAACTTCGACGACGCGCCAGCGCTTGGTGGCCGACAGCGGACGGGTCTCCATGATCAGGACCCGGTCGCCGACGCCGCACTGGTTCTGCTCGTCGTGCGCCTTGAGCTTGCTGGTGCGCCGCAGGACCTTGCCGTACAGGGCGTGCTTCACGCGGTCCTCGACGGAGACGACCACGGTCTTCTCCATCTTGTCGCTGACCACGAGACCCTCACGGGTCTTGCGGTAGTTGCGGTCGTCGGTCTCGCTCACAGCTGCGTCCTTGCTCATGCGGCACCGTCCTCGTTGCCCGGGGCCTGACGGATCCCGAGCTCGCGCTCACGCACCACGGTGTAGATGCGGGCGATGTCTCGCTTGACCGTCCGGAGACGGCCGTGGCTCTCGAGCTGGCCCGTGGCGGCCTGGAAGCGGAGGTTGAACAGCTCCTCCTTGGCCTCACGGAGCTTCTGCTCGAGGTCGACGTTGGTCAGCTCGTCGAGCTCGTGTGCAGTCGTTGCCATCAGAATTCACCTGCCTCGCGGGTGACGAAGCGGCACTTCATCGGAAGCTTGTGCATCGCGCGACGCATGGCCTCACGAGCAATGTCCTCCGGAACGCCGGAAAGTTCGAACATGACGCGACCGGGCTTGACGTTCGCGATCCACCACTCCGGAGAACCCTTACCGGAACCCATGCGGGTCTCGGCCGGCTTCTTCGTCAGCGGGCGGTCGGGGTAGATGTTGATCCACACCTTTCCACCACGCTTGATGTGACGGGTCATCGCGATACGCGCGGACTCGATCTGACGGTTGGTGACGTAGTGGCCCTCGACCGCCTGGATGCCGAAGTCGCCGAAGGCGAGCTTCGTGCCGCCCTTGGCGAAACCAGTCCGCTTCGGGTGGTGCTGCTTGCGGTGCTTGACCCTGCGGGGCATCAGCATCGGACTCAGGCCTCCGTTCCGGCAGTGGCCTCGGTGCTGGCCGGCGCCTCGGCGCCGGTGCTCTCCGAGGGAGCGTCGGTCTTGTCGGTGCGAGCCGAGCGGGTCGGGCGGTCGCCACGGCTGCCACGGGTCGGGCGGTCGCCGCCACGAGCCGGACGGCCACGACCCGGAGCACCGGCGCGCGCGGCCGCCTGGGCCTCACGCTCGGCGCGGGTACCCGCAACCTCGCCCTTGTAGATCCAGACCTTCACGCCGATGCGGCCGAAGGTGGTCTTGGCCTCGTAGAAGCCGTAGTCGATGTCCGCACGCAGGGTGTGCAGCGGCACGCGACCCTCGCGGTAGAACTCCGAGCGCGACATCTCGGCGCCACCGAGGCGGCCCGAGCACTGGATCCGGACGCCCTTGGCACCGGAGCGCATCGAGGTCTGCATCGCCTTGCGCATGGCGCGACGGAACGCGACACGGCCGGCGAGCTGCTCGGCGACACCCTGGGCGACCAGCTGAGCGTCGACCTCCGGGTTCTTGACCTCGAGGATGTTCAGCTGGACCTGCTTGCCGGTCAGCTTCTCGAGCTCGCCACGGATCCGGTCGGCCTCGGCGCCACGACGACCGATCACGATGCCGGGGCGCGCGGTGTGGATGTCCACACGGACGCGGTCACGGGTGCGCTCGATCTCCACGCGGGAGATGCCGGCGCGCTCCATGCCCTTCGACAGCAGGCGACGGATCGCGACGTCCTCACCGACGTACGCCTTGTAGAGCTTGTCGGCGTACCAACGGCTCCGGTGGTCGGTGGAGATGCCGAGGCGGAAACCGTTCGGGTTGATCTTCTGCCCCATCAGGCGTTCCGTCCCTTCGTCTTCTTGGTCTCGTTGGTGTCAGCCACGACGGGCTGCACCACGAGGGTGATGTGGCTGGTCCGCTTGTTGATGCGGGAGGCCCGGCCCTGGGCCCGGGGGCGCCAGCGCTTCATCGTCGGGCCTTCGTCCACCATCGCCTTCGTGACAACCAGCGAGGCTCGGTCGAGGTTCTCGGTGCCCTCCGCGTTCGCGACGGCACTCTCAAGGACCTTGTAGACCGTCTCGCTGGCGGCCTGCGGCGCGAACTGCAGCAGGGCCAGCGCCTCGTCCACACCCAGACCCCGGACCATGTCAACGACACGGCGGGCCTTCATCGGGGTGATCCGGACGAAGCGCGCGCTGGCGAAAGCACCGGGCTCGTCGCCCAGCAGGCTCTCGCGTCGGGCGCTCACGCGCCTACGCTCCATAACGCTCATGATCTTCTCTCGTCTCCGTTATTGCCTGCCCCCGCTCAGCGGCGGCGGCTCTTCCGGTCGTCCTTGACGTGCCCGCGGTAGGTGCGGGTCGGTGCGAACTCACCCAGCTTGTGGCCGACCATCGAGTCGGTCACGAACACCGGGACGTGCTTGCGGCCGTCGTGCACCGCGATCGTGTGGCCGATCATGGCCGGCACGATCATCGAGCGACGCGACCACGTCTTGATGACGTTGTGCGTGCCCTTCTCGTTCTGTCCGTCCACCTTCTTGATGAGGTGGCCGTCCACGAAGGGGCCCTTCTTCAGGCTGCGAGGCATGTTGTCTCAGTTCCCTTCTCAGCGCTTCTTGCCGGTGCGGCGACGACGGACGATGAGGGCGTCGGAGGCCTTGCGCTTGCGCGTGCGGCCCTCGGGCTTGCCCCAGGGCGAGACCGGGTGACGACCACCGGAGGTCTTGCCCTCACCACCACCGTGCGGGTGGTCCACCGGGTTCATGACGACACCGCGGACGGTCGGGCGCTTGCCCTTCCAGCGCATGCGGCCGGCCTTGCCCCAGTTGATGTTCGACTGCTCGGCGTTGCCGACCTCGCCGACGGTGGCGCGGCAGCGCACGTCGACGTAGCGCATCTCGCCGGACGGCATCCGCAGCTGAGCGCGGCTGCCCTCGCGGGCGACCAGCTGCGCCGAGATGCCGGCGGAGCGGGCGATCTTGGCGCCGCCACCGGGCCGGAGCTCGATGCAGTGGATGGTCGTACCGACCGGGATGTTGCGCAGCGGCAGGTTGTTGCCGGGCTTGATGTCAGCCTTGACGCCGGCCTCGACGCTCATGCCCTGCTTCAGGCCCTGCGGCGCGATGATGTAGCGCTTCTCGCCGTCGGCGTAGTGCAGCAGCGCGATGCGCGCGGTGCGGTTCGGGTCGTACTCGATGTGAGCGACCTTGGCCGGCACGCCGTCCTTGTCGTAGCGACGGAAGTCGACGACGCGGTAGGCGCGCTTGTGGCCACCGCCCTGGTGACGCGTCGTGATCCGGCCCTGGTTGTTGCGGCCGCCCTTCTTGGGGAGCGGACGAACCAGAGACTTCTCCGGCGTCGACCGCGTCACCTCGACGAAGTCGGCGACCGACGAGCCACGACGGCCCGGGGTGGTCGGCTTGTACTTACGGATGCCCATGGATTCTCAGTCCTCTACCTCGGTGCCCGGTCAGGAGACCGGACCCCCGAAGATGTCGATGCGCTGGCCCTCGGCAAGGCTGACGATCGCGCGCTTGGTGTTCGCGCGCTTGCCCATGCCGAACTTGGTGCGGCGGGTCTTGCCCTGACGGTTGAGGGTGTTGACGGAGGTGACCTTGACGTTGAACACCTTCTCGACCGCGATCTTGATCTCGGTCTTGTTGGCGTCCGGGTGCACCAGGAAGGTGTACTTGTTCGCGTCGAGCAGGCCGTAGCTCTTCTCGCTCACGACCGGCGCGAGCAGCACGTCACGGTGGTCCTTGTGGAAGGTGCTCACTTCGCGGCCTCCTTGTCAGCCTCGGTGGACGTCGCGACGGCCTTGACCGACTTGCCGGCAGTGGGACCCGCCACGAAGGCGTCGTACGCGGCCTTGGTGAAGACCACGTCGTCCGACAGGAGGACGTCGTAGGTGTTGAGCTGGTCCACCGCGAGGATGTGGACGGTGTCCACGTTGCGCAGCGAGAGCCAGGTGAGGTTGTCACCGCGCTCGAGCACCACGAGGGTGCGCGGGCGGGTGGTCAGGCCGGCCAGCAGGTCGATCGCGACCTTGGTGCTCGGCTTGTCGCCGGACACCAGGGACTCGACCACGTGGATGCGGCCGGCGCGGGCCCGGTCGGAGAGGGCGCCACGCAGGGCGGCGGCCTTCATCTTCTTGGGGGTGCGCTGGTCGTAGCTGCGCGGCGTCGGGCCGTGGACGGTGCCACCGCCGGCGAACTGCGGCGCACGCGTCGAGCCCTGACGGGCGCGGCCGGTGCCCTTCTGCTTGTAGGGCTTACGGCCACCACCACGGACCTCGCCGCGGCTCTTGGTGTCGTGGGTGCCCTGACGAGCAGCAGCCTGCTGCGCGACGACGACCTGGTGGATCAGGGGGATGTTGACCTGGACGTCGAAGATCTCCGCGGGGAGGTCGACGGCAACGGTCTTGGCAGCCTCGGTCATGACGGGGCGACCTCCTTGCCCTTAGCAGCGGAACGGATGACAACCAGACCGCCCTTGGGACCGGGAACGGCGCCCTTGATGAGGATCAGGCCCTTCTCGACGTCCACGGCGTAGACGGCCACGTTCTGGGTGGTGACGACGTCGCCACCCATGCGGCCGGCCATCCGGACGCCCTTGAAGACGCGACCGGGGGTCGCGCAGGCGCCGATCGAACCGGGCTTGCGGTGGTTTCGGTGCGCACCGTGGGAGGCGCCCACGCCGGCGAAGCCGTGACGCTTCATGACGCCGGCGAAGCCCTTGCCCTTGCTGGTCGCGGTCACGTCGACCTCCTCGCCAGCAGCGAACAGCTCGGGGCTGAGCTCCTGGCCGACGGAGTAGGACGCCGCGTCAGCGGTGCGGATCTCGACGAGGTGACGCCGGGGCGTGACACCTGCCTTGGCGAAGTGGCCGGTCTCGGGCTTGTTCACCTTGCGGCCATCGATCTCGCCGAAGCCGATCTGGACGGCGTTGTAGCCGTCCGTCTCAGGCTGGCGGACCTGCGTGACCACGTTGGTGGCAGCCGCGATGACCGTGACGGGCACGACGCGGTTGTTCTCGTCCCAGGTCTGGGTCATGCCGAGCTTGGTGCCCAGCAGCCCACGGACGTTACGTTCAAGAGTGCTCATGGATTTCAGACCTTCAGAGCTTGATCTCGATGTCGACGCCGGCAGGCAGGTCGAGTCGCATCAGCGAGTCGACGGTCTTCGGCGTGGGGTCGATGATGTCGATGAGGCGCTTGTGCGTGCGCATCTCGAAGTGCTCGCGGCTGTCCTTGTACTTGTGGGGCGAGCGGATGACACAGTAGACGTTCTTCTCGGTCGGCAGAGGCACAGGGCCGGCAACCTTCGCGCCCGTACGGGTGACCGTGTCAACGATCTTGCGCGCCGAGGTGTCGATCACCTCGTGGTCGTAGGCCTTGAGCCTGATGCGGATCTTCTGTCCCGCCATAGCTCTCAGTTCGTCCTTCTACTCGTGCCGCTAAGTCTGTTGCGGTTCCAAGTCGGAACCGCACTGGCTTGCTCCCCTGCCACTCTCCGACCCCCGAGGTCGGGCGTGTCGCGCATGTTGGGCGCAACACGGACCTCGCGGACCATGGTGTTGAGAGTGGCGACCCGGCGATACCGGGCTCTGAAGGTCTCCTGGTGCGGTGCGAGCACACGCCGATCACCGCAACGAGGAAAACCTGTTCAGTAATCAAGATGTGCCGCACCCCGGCGACCCGCCGGAGCAACCGGACTATCTTGTCAGAGGTACGGGTGCCATATCAAATCGAGGTCGGTCGTGCCCAGCGGCGGGCCCGCTTCCGGGCCTCCCCCGGGTCCTACGCTGGCTCCATGGACCCCGCTCGCGTGATCGACCGCACACGTCTGGCCGCCCTCAACGCGGCGGAGGAACAGCGTTTCACCGACCTGCACCCGCGGTCGGCGACGCTCGCCGCCGCGGCCTCGGGCGCGCTGCTGGCGGGGGTGCCGATGCCCTGGATGACCCGCTGGCCGGGCTCCTTCCCGGTCTTCTTCGACACCGCCGCGGGTGCCCGGTTCACCGACGTCGACGGGCTGGAGTACGTCGACCTGTGCCTGGGCGACACCGGGGCGATGACCGGGCACGCCCTGCCCGAGGTGGCCGAGGCGGTCCACGACCGGGCCCGCACCGGCATCACCACGATGCTGCCGAGCGCCGACGCGGCCTGGGTCGCCGAGGAGCTGGCCCGACGGTTCGGGCTGCCCCAGTGGCAGCTGGCGATGTCGGCCACGGACGCCAACCGGTTCGCGCTCCGCTTCGCCCGGCACCTGACGGGGCGTCCCAAGGTGGCGGTCATGGACTGGTGCTACCACGGCACCGTCGACGAGACCCTGGCCGTGCTGGACGGCGACCGCGTGGTGCCACGCCCGGGGGCCCTCGGCCCGCAGGTGGACGTGGCCCTGACGACCCGTGTGGTGCCCTTCAACGACCTCCCGGCCCTCGAACGGGTCCTGGCCCACGGCGACGTCGCCTGCCTCCTCATGGAGCCTGCGCTGACCAACATCGGCATCGTGCTCCCCGACGAGGGCTACCTCGACGAGGTGCGCCGGCTGACCCGGGCCGTCGGCACCCTGCTGGTCATCGACGAGACGCACACCCTGTGCGCCGGTCCCGGCGGCTGCACCCGCGCCTGGGGCCTGGACCCGGACTTCGTGGTGGTCGGCAAGCCCATCGGCGGTGGCGTCCCAGCCGCGGCCTACGGCGTCAGCGCCGAGGTGGCCGCGGTGCTCGGCCCGCAGATGCTCTCCCACGACATCGACGTCGCCGGGGTCGGCGGCACCCTCACCGGCAACGCGCTCGCGCTGGCCGCCGTACGGCGCACGCTGAGCGTCGCGCTCCGCGACGAGGACTTCGCGGCCGCCTTCCCGCTGGCCGAGCGGTTCACCGCGGGGGTGGCCGGCGTGATCGCCGAGCACGGCCTGCCCTGGCACGTGCAACGGCTCGGTGCCCGCGCGGAGTACTGGTTCTGCCCACCCCCGCGCGACGGCGCCGCAGCCGCAGCGGCCGTCGACGAGGAGCTCGAAGGCTTCTTCCACCTGTGGTGCCTCAACCGCGGGATCCTGCTGACCCCGTTCCACAACATGGCCCTGTTCAGCCCGCACCACACCACCGCGGACGTCGACCTGCACACCCAGGTCTTCGCCGACGCCGTCGCCGCCCTCCTCCCCTGACCCCGATTCGTCTGCGAGTCAGGCGGATGTCCACGCGGGGCAGTCGCAGACGAATCCGTTCAGCGGCGGCGGTAGGTCAGGTCCGTGATCGGACGCTCGGCGGCCAGACCGCGACGCTCGAAGCGGGTGCGCGGACGGGCATCCCAGCGCTCCACCTCGCCACCGACCAGGGCCGGCTCGGCGTCGAGCACCTCGACCATCTGCGCGGCGTAGTCGGGCCAGTCGGTGGCCAGCCGCCACAGCCCGCCGTCGACGAGGCGGGTCGCGGTGAGGGCGGCGAACTCGGGGGTGACCAGGCGGCGGCGGTGGTGCCGCTTCTTGGGCCACGGGTCGGGGAAGAACGTCCACAGCTCGCTGACCGAGGCGGGCGCGAGCAGGTGCTGCATCGACCAGACCGCGTCCACGCTGACCATCCGGACGTTCGTCACGCCGGCCTTCTCGAGCTTGAGGAACGTCTGCGCGACGCCCGGGTGCCACACCTCGAAGCCGAGCACGTTGACGTCCGGTCGCGAGGCGGCCAGGGCGGCGGTCGCCTCACCGATGCCGCAGCCGATCTCGACGACCAGGGGCGCCGTACGACCGAACCAGGGGGCGAGGTCCAGACCGTCGGGACCGACCTCGTCGGCGGCCTCGTCGGGGATCCACCAGGCACCACTGTAGGTGTCCCAGGCCGCCTGCTCGGCGTCGCTGAGCCGGCTGCCGCGTCGGCTGTAGGTCAGCACCTCGCGGATCCGCTTGCCGTCCTCGGTCACACCCGTGTGCGGACGGGCAGGCCTCACGGTGTTCATGTGCCTCCGTTCGTGGATTCGTCTGTGAGTGCCCCGCTCAGTTTCCCGCCCAAGTCGCAGACGAATCGGGGTGGGCGGGGCATGCGAAAGGCCCCGACCGCTGACGCGACCGGGGCCTTTCGGCTGAGTACTTCTAGATCACTTGATGATCTTGGTGACGCGGCCCGCGCCGACGGTACGGCCACCCTCGCGGATCGCGAAGCGGAGACCGTCCTCCATGGCGATCGGCTGGATCAGCTCGACCGACATGTCGGTGTTGTCGCCCGGCATGACCATCTCGGTGCCCTCGGGGAGGGTCACGACGCCGGTCACGTCCGTGGTGCGGAAGTAGAACTGCGGGCGGTAGTTGTTGAAGAACGGCGTGTGACGACCGCCCTCCTCCTTCGAGAGGATGTAGACCGAGGCCTCGAAGTTGGTGTGCGGGGTCGTGGTGCCCGGCTTGATGACAACCATGCCGCGCTCGACGTCCTCGCGCTTGGTGCCGCGGAGGAGCAGACCGACGTTCTCGCCCGCCTGGCCCTCGTCGAGGAGCTTGCGGAACATCTCGACGCCGGTGACCGTGGTGGTCTGCTTGGCCTCGCGGATGCCGATGATGTCGACGGTCTCGTTGACCTTGACGATGCCGCGCTCGATACGGCCGGTGATGACCGTGCCGCGACCGGTGATGGTGAAGACGTCCTCGACGGGCATGAGGAACGGCTTGTCGACCTCACGCTCGGGCTGCGGGATGAAGTCGTCGACCGCGGTCATGAGCTCGAGGATCGAGTCGCCCCACTTCTCGTCGCCCTGGAGGGCCGGGAAGGCGGCAACGCGGACCACGGGGACGTCGTCGCCCGGGAACTCGTACTCGGTGAGGAGCTCGCGCACCTCCATCTCGACGAGCTCGATGAGCTCCTCGTCGTCGACCATGTCGCACTTGTTCAGCGCGACGACCAGAGCCGGCACGCCGACCTGGCGGGCGAGCAGCACGTGCTCACGGGTCTGCGGCATCGGGCCGTCGGTGGCGGCGACCACGAGGATCGCGCCGTCCATCTGAGCCGCGCCGGTGATCATGTTCTTGATGTAGTCGGCGTGACCCGGGCAGTCGACGTGGGCGTAGTGACGCGCCTCGGTCTGGTACTCGACGTGCGCGATCGAGATCGTGATGCCGCGCTGACGCTCCTCAGGAGCCTTGTCGATCTGGTCGAAGGCCGAGGCCTCGTTCAGATTCGGGTACTTGTCGTGCAGCACCTTGGTGATCGCTGCGGTCAACGTCGTCTTGCCGTGGTCGATGTGACCGATGGTGCCGATGTTGACGTGCGGCTTAGTCCGCTCGAACTTCGCCTTAGCCACGGGGGCTCCTCCTTGTGGTTACTACTGACTCGTCTGTCGATGAACTGCCAGCCCGACGGACTTACTCGCCGCGGACCTTCTTGATGATCTCGTCGGCGACGTTCTGCGGAACCTCGGCGTACGAGTCGAACTCCATCGAGTACGACGCCTGGCCGGAGGTCTTGGACCTCAGGTCGCCAACGTACCCGAACATTTCGGAGAGCGGTACAAGGGCCTGGACGACCCGGTCGCCGGACCGCTCGAACATGCTCTGCACCTGACCGCGGCGGGAGTTGATGTCACCGATCACGTCACCGAGGAAGTTCTCGGGCGTGGTGACCTCCACCGCGAACATGGGCTCGAGGAGGACCGGCTTCGCCATGCGAGCGGCCTCCTTGAACGCCTGGCCACCGGCCAGCTTGAACGCCAGCTCGGAGGAGTCGACGTCGTGGTAGGCGCCGTCCTCGAGGGTGAACTTGACGTCCACCATCGGGTAGCCGGCGAGGACGCCGAACTCCATGGCGCCCTGACCACCCTGGTCGACGGACGGGATGTACTCGCGCGGCACGCGGCCACCCGACACGTTGTTCACGAACTCGTAGCCCGCACCGGCGCCCGTCTCCGGGTCGATGTTCGGCTCGAGCGAGATGACGACCTTCGCGAACTGGCCGGAGCCACCCGTCTGCTTCTTGTGGGTGTAGCTGTGGTTCTCGACCTTCTTGCGGATGGTCTCGCGGTAGGCGACCTGCGGCTTGCCGACGGTCGCCTCGACGCGGAACTCACGCTTCATCCGGTCGACCAGGATCTCGAGGTGCAGCTCGCCCATGCCGGCGATGATCGTCTGGCCGGTCTCCTCGTCGGACTTGACCGTGAAGGTCGGGTCCTCGTCGGAGAGGCGCTGGATCGCGGTGCCCAGCTTCTCCTGGTCGCCCTTGGTCTTGGGCTCGATCGCGACCTCGATCACCGGGGCCGGGAAGCTCATCGACTCGAGCACGACGGGGTGCGCGGCGTCGCAGAGCGTGTGGCCGGTCTTGGTGTCCTTCAGACCCATGACGGCGACGATCTGGCCGGCGCCGACCGACGCGATCTCCTCACGCTTGTTGGCGTGCATCTGGTAGACCTTGCCGATCCGCTCCTTGCGCCCGTTGACCGGGTTCAGGACGGTCGAGCCGGCCTCCAGCTTGCCGGAGTAGACGCGCACGTAGATCAGCTTGCCCAGGTGCGGGTCGGTGGCGATCTTGTAGGCCAGGCCGGAGAACGGCTCGTCGTCGCTCGGCTGGCGGACGATCACCTTCTCCTCGTCCTTGGCGTCGTGGCCCTGGATGCCGTCGATGTCGAGCGGCGAGGGGAGGTACTTCACGACCGCGTCGAGCAGGGGCTGGACGCCCTTGTTCTTGAACGCGGTGCCGCAGAGGACCGGGTTGAGCTTGTCGGCGAGCGTGGCGCGACGGATCGCGGCCTCGAGCTCCTCGACGGTGAAGGTCTCACCCTCGAGGTAGCGCTCCATGATCGCGTCGTCGGCCTCGGCCAGGGTCTCGAGGAAGCGCTCGCGCCACTCGGCGGCCTGGTCGGCCATCTCCGCCGGGATCTCCTCGACGTCGTAGTCCTCGCCCATCTTGGTCTCGCCGCGCCAGGTGAGCGCGCGCATGCCGACCAGGTCGACGACACCGAGGAAGTCGCTCTCGGCGCCGATCGGGAGCTGCAGGACCAGCGGGGTGGAGTTGAGGCGGTCGACCATCATGTCGACGCAGCGGAAGAAGTCCGCGCCCGTGCGGTCGAGCTTGTTGACGAAGCACATCCGGGGCACGGAGTACTTGTTGGCCTGACGCCACACCGTCATCGTCTGGGGCTCGACACCGGCGACACCGTCGAAGACCGCGACCGCACCGTCGAGGACGCGGAGCGAACGCTCCACCTCCGCGGTGAAGTCGACGTGCCCGGGCGTGTCGATGATGTTGATCTGGTGGTCCTTCCACCAGCAGGTCGTCGCGGCGGACGTGATGGTGATGCCGCGCTCCTGCTCCTGCTCCATCCAGTCCATCGTGGCGGCGCCCTCGTGGACCTCACCGATCTTGTAGGTGATGCCGGTGTAGAAGAGGATCCGCTCGGTGGTGGTGGTCTTACCGGCATCGATGTGCGCCATGATGCCGATGTTGCGGACCTTGTTCAGGTCGGTGGTGATGTCGACGGCCACTTCTCAGTGATCCCCTCGGAGCTTGTTACTCGGGCGGTTGTCAGTGCCAGCTGGCAGAGGCGGTACGGCGACCGGAGCTCCCTCGTGAGGGTCCGGGGCGTCGTACCGCCTCGCAGGTCACCAGCGGTAGTGCGCGAAGGCCTTGTTGGACTCGGCCATCTTGTGGGTGTCCTCGCGGCGCTTCACAGCGGCACCGAGGCCGTTGGAGGCGTCGAGGATCTCGTTCATGAGGCGCTCGGCCATCGTCTTCTCGCGGCGAGCCTGCGAGTAGGAGACCATCCAGCGCAGGGCCAGGGTCATCGAGCGGGTGCCACGCACCTCGACCGGGACCTGGTAGGTCGCGCCACCGACACGGCGGCTGCGGACCTCGAGAGCCGGCTTCACGTTGTCGAGCGCACGCTTGAGCGTGACGACCGGGTCGGTGCCGGTCTTCTCGCGGCAACCCTCGAGCGCGGTGTAGACGATGCGCTGAGCGGTCTGCTTCTTGCCGTCCTGCAGGACCTTGCTCACCAGCTGGGTGACGATCTGCGACCCGTAGACCGGGTCGACGTCGATCGGACGCTTCGGGGCGGGACCCTTGCGCGGCATTAGCTCTTCTCCTTCTTCGCGCCGTAACGGCTGCGAGCCTGCTTGCGGTTCTTCACGCCCTGCGTGTCGAGCGAACCGCGGATGATCTTGTAGCGAACACCGGGGAGGTCCTTCACGCGACCACCGCGCACGAGCACGATCGAGTGCTCCTGCAGGTTGTGGCCGACGCCCGGGATGTAGGCCGTGACCTCGATACCGCTGGAGAGGCGCACACGCGCGACCTTGCGGAGAGCGGAGTTCGGCTTCTTCGGGGTGGTCGTGTAGACACGCGTGCACACGCCACGTCGCTGGGGCGAACCCTTCAGAGCGGGCGTCTTGTTCTTCGACACCTTGTCCTGGCGGCCCTTACGGACCAACTGCTGGATGGTGGGCACCGCGTGGTTCCCCTTTTCTGCCTGGGAGTACTGACTCTTGGTGTTGCCTGTCTGGGTCTGCGTCGCAAGCGGCGGTACGGCGGCCGCGTCGTTACGTCTCAGGGCCCCGCTCCCCCGCGGTCGGGCGTGTCGCCCAGCCCACGGATCGCCTGCAAAGGCGGGTGGAGCTCCGGTGGAACGCTGCGACTGCAGCCACACGTCTCGGTCCCGAGCACGCATGATGGCCTGGCTATCCCAGGCACGATGAAAGAGATTACCGGCTTGGTTGGGCAGGGTCAAAACGGCCCCGGAGCCTAGCCTGCAGGGGCTCCACGGTCCAACAGATCTGCGAGATGTACGGCGTCCCGCGCGGCGAGGTCGGCGAGCTGGGTGCGGCACGAGAAACCGTCCGCCAGGAGCACCGCCCCGGGGCCCGCGGAACGCACCGCCGGGAGCAGCTGCTGCTCCGCCACAGCAACCGAGACCTCGTAGTGGCCGGCCTCCACCCCGAAGTTGCCGGCCAGCCCGCAGCAGCCGCCGACCCGGGTCACCGAGGCCCCCGTCGCGGCCAGCAGCCGGGCGTCCGCCTCCCAGCCGAGCACGCTCGCGTGGTGGCAGTGGGGCTGCACGACCACCTCGGTGCCGGTGAGGTCCGGCGGGGTCCAGCCCGGGGTCGTGGTCAGCACCTCGGCCAGGGTGCGCACCCCGCGGGCCACCTCGGCGACGCGCGGGTCGTCGAGCAGCTCGAGGGCGTCGGAGCGCAGGGTCGCCAGGCAGGACGGCTCCAGACCCACCACGGTGACCCCGGCGGCCACGTAGGGGTGGAGCACCCCGACCGTGCGCGCCACCTCGCGGCGGGCGGCCTCGAGCTGGCCGGTGCTGAACCAGGTCAGCCCGCAGCAGGCCGTGCGGGTGAGAACACTCACGCGTAGACCAGCGGCCTCGAGCACCCGGACCGCCGCCTGGCCGGTGCCCGCGGCGAACCCGTCGGTGAACGAGTCGGCCCACAGCAGCACGTCCGGGCGGTCCGGCCAGCTGCGGCGCCGGGCCCAGCGGCGCAGGCTGACCGGCGCGAAGGACGGCAGGGAACGCCGTACGTCCACGCCGGCGGCGCGCTTGGCCAGCCGCTGCACGGTCGCCGAGCGGAGCGCCCGGTTGGCCAGCGGCGCGACCGGGGCGGTCATCCGGGTCCAGCGCGGCAGCGCCCCCAGCGCGTAGTGGCTCCGCGGCCGCAGCCGGCCCTTCCAGCGCTGGTGCAGTGCCTCGGCCTTGTAGGTCGCCATGTCGACGCCGGTCGGGCAGTCGCTCGCGCAGCCCTTGCAGGCCAGGCAGAGGTCGAGCGCCTCGTGTACCTCGGGCGCCGACCAGCCACCGGTCACCAGCCGCCCGTCGGCCATCTCCTGGAGCACCCGGGCCCGGCCGCGCGTGGAGTCCTTCTCGTCGCGGGTCGCCTGGTAGGACGGGCACATCACACCCCCGGCCGCGGGCGCGGCGACGCACTTGCCGACGCCCGTGCAGCGGTGCACGGCCTCGAGCGCGGAGCCGCCGTCGTGCAGCAGCCGCAGCGTGTGCCGGGGCTCGCGGCCGCCCGCGAGCCGCAGGTCGGCGTCGACCGGGGCAGGGTCGACGAGCACGCCGGGGTTGAGCAGGCCGTCGGGGTCGAGGACCCCCTTGACCCGGGCGAACAGGTCGAGGACGGCCGGGGAGTACATCCGGGGCAGCAGCGCGGAGCGGGCCCGACCGTCGCCGTGCTCGCCGGACAGGCTGCCGCCCAGGGACGCCGCCAGGTCGGCGCCGGCCTCGACGAACTGCCGGAACCGGGCACGACCGCCCGGGTCCCCGAGCTCGAAGTCGATGCGCACGTGCACGCAGCCGTCGCCGAAGTGGCCGTAGGGAACCCCGTCGAGCCCGTGCTCGCGCAGCAGGGAGTCGAAGCCGCGCAGGTAGTCGCCCAGCCGGGCCGGGGGCACCGCCGCGTCCTCCCAGCCGGCGTGGGCGGGCCGGTCCAGGCTGCGCGCGGCGAGACCGGCGCCGTCCTCGCGGATCCGCCACAGCGCGGCCGCCTCGGCCGGGTCCTCGACGATCCGGGTGCCGAGCGCTCCGGCGTCGCGCGCCACCGCCTCGGCACGGGCCCGGGCCTGCGCGGCGGTCTGCCCGGACACCTCCGCGAACAGCCAGCCCTCCCCGGCGGGCAGCTCCGGCACCGGCCGTCCGCCGGCCCGCACCACGTCGACGATCCGGGCGCCGAGCCCTTCGCAGGCGAGCAGGTCGTGCGGCAGCAGGGCGGGTACGGCGTCCGCCGCCTCCGCCATCGAGGGGTAGCCGAGCACCGCCAGAGCCCGGAAGGCCGGCTCCCCAACGAGCCGGACGGTGGCCTCGCGCACGAGGGCGAGCGTGCCCTCGCTGCCGACCAGGAAGCGCTCGACGGCACGGCCGTGCTCGGGCAGCAGGTGCTCGAGGGAGTAGCCGGAGACCTGCCGGGTGAACCGCCCGAGCTCGGTGCGCACCAGCGCCAGGTCGGCCTCGACGAGCGCGTCGAGCCGGTCCAGCACCGCCGAGGTGGGGCGGCGCCCACCGAGCAGGAGCCGCTCCCCCGTGCCGGTCAGCACGTCAAGGCCGAGCACGTTGTCGGCGGTGCGGCCCCAGCCGAGCGCCCGGGAGCCGCAGGCGTTGTTGCCGACCATCCCGCCGACCGTGCAGCGGGTGTGCGTCGAGGGGTCGGGGCCGAAGCGCAGGCCGTGCCGGGCCGCCTCGCGCTGCAGCGTCGCGTGCACGGTGCCGGGCAGCACCCGCGCGGTCCGCGCCTGCGGGTCGACGTCGAGCACACCGTGCATGTGCCGCGCGGTGTCCACCACGATGCCGGGCCCGACGGCGTTGCCGGCGATGGACGTGCCGGCCCCGCGCATCGTCAGCGGGGTCGCGGTCTCCCGGGCCACGGCGAGCACCGCGTCGAGCTCGTCGGGGTGCCGGGGCCGGACGACCACCCGCGGCGGCACCCGGTAGAGCGAGGCGTCTCCGGCGTAGAGCGCCCGCGCCAGCGTCGAGTCGTCGACGTCGTCGAGCCCGGCGGCCCGCAGCGCCGCGGCGAGGTCACGCGTCTGGTCGGCCGGGCTCACCACAGCTCGAGGGAGGCGGACAGGATCCCGGCGAGGTCGTCGGCGTCGGCCTCCCGCGGTGCGGTGTCCAGCAGCCGCTGCTGCTTGAGCGTGCCCTCCACCAGGTCGGGCACGTCGGAGGCGCCGTACCCCACCGCGGCGATGCCGTTGGGGATGCCGATGTCGCGCATCAGGTCGGTGAGCACGCGCGGCAGGAAGTCACGGGCGTCGCCGGTGCGCTCGGCGCCGGGCGCGAGCAGCTCGGCGGCGCGGACGTGCCGCTCGGGCGAGGCGTCGAAGGTGAACCGGAACGCCTCGGGCGCCGTCAGCGACACCGCCATCCCGTGCGGCACCATCGGCTCGTCGGCCGGGTAGCCCTCGGGGTGGAAGCCGCGCACCCGGCCCGCGATCGGGTAGGCGTTGGCGTGCGGGATGTGCACGCCGGCGTTGCCGAAACCGAGCCCGGCGAAGGTGGCCGCCAGCGCCATCTGCTCGCGGGCCTCCTCGTCGTCCCCGTGGAGTACGGCGGTCCGGAACGACGTGGCCAGCAACGACATCGCGCGCTCGGACCAGAGGTCGGCGACCGGGTTGGCGCCGCAGTAGGGCACCCGCTGCTCGGGCTGCTTGCGCTCGTAGGAGGTGTAGGGCCGGGCCGTCCACGACTCCAGGGCGTGGCAGAGGATGTCCATGCCGCAGGCCGCGGTGACGCCGGCCGGCTGGGTGAGCGTGAGCCGTGGGTCGACCACCGCGAGGGTGGGCCGCAGCCGGGGGTGGCTGATCCCGGTCTTCACCTTCTGGGCCAGCACGTCGAGCACGCAGATGGTGGTGCTCTCGCTGCCCGTGCCGGTGGTCGTCGGCACCGCGACGAGCGGGGCGAGCGCGTTGACGGGTGCTCGTCCCTTGCCGACCGGGACGTTGACGTAGTCCATCAGCTCGCCGGGGTTGGTGGTGAGCAGGTCGACCGCCTTGGCGGTGTCGATCGCCGAGCCACCGCCGACCGCCACGAACGCGTCCCACGGCCCGGAGTCGCGGGCGAACGCCACGGCGTGCTCGATGCTCGCGTCGGTCGGCTCGACGTGCACGGCGTCGAAGACCTGCGCCTCGATCCCGAACGCCGCCATCTGGTCGGCGACGCGCTGCGGGTGGCCGGTGGCCGCGACCCCCGGGTCGGTGACCACGAGCACCCGCCGGACGCCGTACTGGGAGAGGTCGAAACCGATCTCGTCGCTGGCCCCCGCCCCGAACTTCAGCGCCGGGGCGCCGTAGGTGAAGACGGACTCGGGCGAGGCGGGGGTGTGCATCTCAGTCCTCCGTGACGAGGGTCAGGGCGTGGCGCGCGGCGCTGAGCAGGTCGAGCTCGTGGGCCTGCTCGAGCGGCACCCAGGCGACCTTGTCGGTCGAGCCGCCGACCTCGACCACCCGGGGCTCCCGGGCCAGCGAGTCGGCGTCGAGCTCGGCCTCGAAGATCAGGTGGATGCCGTGGTAGTCCTCGACGAGGCCGTCGCCGCGCGGACCGGTGAAGTGGCTCGAGTGCACGTCGACGACGCGGCCGGGCTGGGCGTCGAGCCCGGTCTCCTCGTGGATCTCGCGGCGCAGCGCGTCTCGCGGGTCCTCCCCGTGGTCGATGCCGCCGCCCGGCAGGGTCCAGCGGCCCTGGATCCGGGTCCGGTCCGACATCCGGGTCAGCAAGATGGCGCCGCCGTGCAGGAGCAGCGCGTAGGCCGCGATCCGCTGACGGCGGGGTGGTGCGTCGTCGGCCTCCATGCCGGCGAGTCTAGGGGGTTCCCGGGCCGGGACCCGGGCCGGATGATCGGGGACATGGCCCGTGCCCGGTTGCTCGCCCTCGCGCTGTGCACGGCGCTGCTCGGCGCCGCGGCGTGCTCCGGAGGCGCCGACGAGGGGCCGCCCTACCGCTCGTCGTCGACGCTGGCCGCCTGGCCGACCTACCACCACGACGCCGCCCGCTCGGGGCACGTCGCCACCGCCCCGGCCGGGCGGCTGCGGCACGCCTGGACCCGGGCGCTGTCCGGCGACGTGTACGGCGAGCCGCTGGTGGTCGGCAGCACGCTGGTCGTGGCCACCGAGCACAACCGGGTCTACGGCCTGGCGGCGCGGACGGGTGCGGTGCGCTGGCAGGTGCGCCTGGGCACGCCGCAGCCGCTGGCCGGGCTGCCGTGCGGCAACATCGACCCGCTCGGCATCACCGGCACGCCCGCCTACGACCCCGCCACGCGCACGGTGTTCGTGGTCGCCGAGACCGAGGGCGCCCACCACACCCTGTGGGCGCTGGACCCGGGCAGCGGCACCCGGCGCTGGCACCGCGACCTCGACGTGCTCGCGGAGCGCGACCGCCACGCCGAGCAGCAGCGGGCCGCCCTGCTGGTCGCGCACGGGCGGGTGCTGACGGCGTTCGGCGGGCTGGCCGGCGACTGCGGCAACTACGTCGGCTACGTGACGTCGGTGCCCACCACCGGCCGCGGGCCGACCTACCACTTCGCGGTGCCGACCGAGCGCGAGGCTGGCATCTGGGCACCACCGGGCCCGGTGCTCGGGGCCAACGGCCACGTCTACGTCGCGACCGGCAACGGCGCCTCGCTGTCGGGGCGCTGGGACCGCAGCGACTCCGTCACCGAGCTCGGCCCGGTGCGGCTCGAGCCGCTGTCGGTGTTCGGTCCGACCAGCTGGCGCGAGGACAACGTCGCCGACCTCGACCTCGGCTCCTCGTCCCCCGCGGTGGTCCCCTTGGTGGGCAGGATCGTGATCGCCGGCAAGCGCGGCGAGGTCTACCTGCTCCCCCCGTCGCTCGGCGGCGTCGGCTCGGCGCTCGCGCGCCTCCCCGGTTGTACGGCGTTCGGCGGCGCCGCGGTGGCCGGGTCCCGGGTGGTGATGCCGTGCCGGGGCGAGGACGCCCTGCGGCTGCTGCACGTGGGCGCCTCGTCGCTGCGCTGGGGCTGGTCCGCGCACGGTGTCTACGCCTCCCCGGTGGTGGCCGGCGACCGGGTCTACGCCGCCGACGAGGGCTCCGGCGACCTGGTCGTGCTGCGCCTCTCCGACGGGTCCGTGGTGCAGCGCCTGCACGCCGGACCGATGCCGCACTTCCCGTCCGAGGTGGTCTCCGGCGACTGGGTCTTCGTGCCCACCCCGGACGGGGTGGCCGCCTTCCGGGGCCGCTGACCCTGGCCGAGGGCGTCCGCCGGCGTCGTCAGACCGCGCGGGCCGGCAGCCAGGACGGCGGCACCGCCGAGACGGGCAGGCTCTCCGCGAGCCGTGCCTCCGCCGGCGTCGGGGCCTGACCTCCCAGGTGCGCCGGGTGCCACGGCGCCGGCTCCCCCGGCCGCGGCCGGTGCACCTCCCGCGCCTGCAGGCCGTCGAGCTGCTGCTGCAGGTGCGCGCCGAGCAGGGACGTCGTACGGCGGATGTCGGCGGTGCGCTCCACGTGCCAGGGCCGGTCCACGCGCAGTGACACCGGACGTCCGCGGGTCAGGTCCCGGGGCTGGTGCGCGGTGAGCACCCGCTGCGGCCCCCACAGGGCGACCGGGACCAGCGGCGCCCCGGTCGCCGCCGCCAGCGCCACCGCTCCCGGCATCAGGGAGCGCACCGTGTAGGACGTGCTCACCCCCGCCTCGGGGAAGACGCCGACCGCCTCGCCCTGCTCGAGCAGGGACCGGGCACGCAGGTAGGCCGCGGCGGGGGCGGACCGGTCCACCGGGACGTGCCGCATCGCCCGCATCACCGGGCCGGCCACCGGGTTGTCCCACACGTCGTGGCGGGCCAGGAAGCGCACCCGCCGGCGCGCCCTCCGGGCGGCGAGCCCGACGAGGGTGAAGTCGAGGAAGCTCACGTGGTTGGCGACCAGCACCACCGGCCCCTCGCGGGGCACGTGCTCGTCACCCTCGACGGTGATCCGCAGGTCGAGGGCACGGAACACCAGGCGCGCGGCGCCGATCACCGCCGGGTAGACGATCTCCACGCCTCAGGTTCGCAGCCCTCGAGCCCGCGGACGGCTCCCGACGCGACGACGCCGCCCCACGCAAGCGTGGGGCGGCGTCGTCGTGCTCGATCTGGTTCGTCTCACCAGACCATCACTTCGTTCAGCTCTGGTAGGAACCGAAGTCGAAGTCGTCCAGCGCCACGGCCTGGCCTCCGGCGGTGCCGCCGAAGTCGTAGTCGTAGTCGCCGTAGCCGGTCACGGAGTACGCGTTCGCACGCGCCTCCTCGGTCGGCTCCACCCGGATGTTGCGGTAGCGCTCCAGGCCGGTGCCGGCCGGGATCAGCTTTCCGATGATCACGTTCTCCTTCAGGCCGAGCAGCGAGTCGCTCTTGCCGTGGATCGCCGCGTCGGTGAGGACGCGGGTCGTCTCCTGGAAGGAGGCCGCCGACAGCCACGACTCGGTGGCCAGCGACGCCTTCGTGATGCCCATCAGCTGCGGACGGCCGGCCGCGGGCTTGCCGCCCTCGGAGACCACCCGGCGGTTCTCCGCCTCGAACTTGACGCGGTCCACCAGGTCCGACGGGAGCAGGCGGGTGTCGCCCTGCTCCAGCACGAGAACGCGGCGCAGCATCTGCCGCACGATGATCTCGATGTGCTTGTCGTGGATGGACACGCCCTGGCTGCGGTACACCTGCTGCACCTCGTTGACCAGGTGCTCCTGGGCCTTGCGGACGCCGAGGACGCGAAGCACGTCCTGCGGGTCCTCGGTGCCCTGCGTGAGCTTCTGGCCGACCTCGACGTGGTCGCCGTCGGCGACCATCAGGCGCGAGCGCTTGGAGACCGGGTACTCCTGGACCTCCGAGCCGTCGTCGGGAGTGACGAGGACCTTCTTGGTCTTCTCGGTCTCCTCGATCTCGATGCGACCGGCAGCCTCCGTGATCGGCGCACGACCCTTGGGCGAGCGGGCCTCGAAGAGCTCGACCACGCGGGGAAGACCCTGCGTGATGTCGTCCGCCGAAGCCACACCACCGGTGTGGAACGTACGCATCGTCAGCTGCGTGCCGGGCTCACCGATGGACTGCGCGGCGATGATGCCGACCGCCTCACCGATGTCGACCAGCTTGCCGGTGGCCAGCGAGCGGCCGTAGCACTTGGCGCACGTGCCGGTCTTGGCGTCACAGGTGAGGACCGAACGGACCTTCACCTCGGTGATGCCGGCAGCGACCAGCTCGTTGATCTTGACGTCGCCCAGGTCCCCGGCAGCCTCGACGAGCACCTCACCCGTCTCCGGGTGGGTGACCTCGACGGCAGCCGAACGGGCGTAGGCCGCGGTCTCGGCGTTCTCGTCCTTGACCACCGCGCCGTTCTCGAGACGGACACCGATGACCTTCGGCAGACCACGCTCGGTGCCGCAGTCGTCCTCACGGATGATGACGTCCTGCGAGACGTCCACCAGACGACGGGTCAGGTAACCCGAGTCGGCGGTACGCAGCGCGGTGTCGGCCAGACCCTTGCGAGCACCGTGGGTGGAGATGAAGTACTCCAGGACCGAGAGGCCCTCACGGAAGTTCGACTTGATCGGACGCGGGATGATGTCGCCCTTCGGGTTGGCCACCAGACCACGCATAGCCGCGATCTGACGGACCTGCATCATGTTTCCGCGCGCACCCGAGTTGACCATCATCCAGATCGGGTTCTGCTTGTCGAACGTGGTCTCGAGCTCGCCCGCGACCTCGTTGGACGCCTGCGTCCAGATCTCGATGAGCTCCTGACGACGCTCGTCGTCGGTGATCAGACCGCGCTCGAACTGCTTCTGGACCTTCTTGGCCTGCTCCTCGAAGACGGCCAGGATCTCGCCCTTGCGCTCCGGGGTGACGACGTCCTCGATGGAGACGGTGACACCGGACCGGGTGGCCCAGTGGAAACCGGCGTCCTTGAGGGCGTCCAGCGCGGCGGCCACGGCCACCTTGCTGTAGCGCTCGGCCAGGTCGTTGACGATGACGCCGAGCTGCTTCTTGCCGACCTCGTAGTTCACGAAGGCGTAGTCCGTCGGCAGCGTCTCGTTGAACAGCGCGCGACCCAGGGTGGTCTCCAGGATCAGCGACTGACCCGGCTCCCAGCCCTCGGGCAGGGCCACACCGAACGGCGGCTCGATCGACTTGAACCGGATCTTGACCCGGCTCTGCAGGGTGATCTCCCCACGGTCGAACGCCATGATCGCCTCGGACGTCGAGCCGAACACGCGACCGTCGCCGGGCTGCTCGCCCTCGACGTCGCGGGTCAGGAAGAACAGACCGATGATCATGTCCTGCGTCGGCATGGTGACCGGACGGCCGTCGGACGGCTTCAGGATGTTGTTCGTCGACAGCATCAGGATCCGGGCCTCGGCCTGCGCCTCCGCGGAGAGCGGCAGGTGCACGGCCATCTGGTCACCGTCGAAGTCCGCGTTGAACGCGGAGCAGACGAGCGGGTGGATCTGGATGGCCTTGCCCTCGATCAGCTGCGGCTCGAAGGCCTGGATGCCCAGACGGTGCAGGGTGGGTGCACGGTTGAGCAGCACCGGGTGCTCGGTGATGACCTCCTCGAGCACGTCCCACACGACCGGACGGGCCCGTTCCACCATGCGCTTCGCGCTCTTGATGTTCTGCGCGTGGTTGAGGTCCACCAGACGCTTCATCACGAACGGCTTGAAGAGCTCGAGCGCCATCTGCTTGGGCAGACCGCACTGGTGCAGCTTGAGCTGCGGGCCGACCACGATGACCGAACGGCCGGAGTAGTCGACGCGCTTGCCGAGCAGGTTCTGACGGAAACGACCCTGCTTGCCCTTGAGCATGTCGGACAGCGACTTCAGCGGCCGGTTGCCCGGGCCGGTGACCGGACGACCACGGCGACCGTTGTCGAACAGCGAGTCGACGGCCTCCTGGAGCATCCGCTTCTCGTTGTTGACGATGATCTCGGGCGCACCGAGGTCGAGCAGCCGCTTGAGGCGGTTGTTGCGGTTGATGACACGGCGGTACAGGTCGTTGAGGTCGGAGGTCGCGAAGCGGCCACCGTCGAGCTGCACCATCGGCCGCAGGTCCGGCGGGATGACCGGGACGGCGTCGAGCACCATGCCGATCGGGCTGTTGCCGGTCTTGCGGAAGGCGTCGACGACCTTGAGGCGCTTGAGCGCACGGACCTTGCGCTGACCCTTGCCGGTGGCGATGGTCTCGCGCAGGCTCTCGACCTCGGCCTCGAGGTCGAAGTCCTGCAGGCGCTTCTGGATCGCCGTGGCGCCCATGTGGCCCTCGAAGTACTTGCCGAACCAGTTCTTCATCTCGCGGTAGAGCAGCTCGTCGCCCTCGAGGTCTTGGACCTTGAGGTTCTTGAAGCGGCTCCAGACCTCGTCGAGGCGGTCGATCTCGCGCTGCGCCCGGTCACGCAGCTGCTTCATCTCCCGCTCGGCGCCGTCCTTGACCTTGCGACGCGCGTCGGCCTTGGCACCCTCGGCCTCGAGGGCAGCCAGGTCCTCCTCGAGCTTCTTGGCGCGCTCGTCGATCTGGCCGTCGCGACGCTTCTCCAGGCGCTCCCGCTCCATGCCGACCTTGGCCTCGAGCGAGGACAGGTCCCGGTGACGGGCGTCCTCGTCGACGCTGGTGATCATGTAGGCCGCGAAGTAGATGACCTTCTCGAGGTCCTTCGGGGCCAGGTCGAGCAGGTAGCCGAGCCGGCTCGGCACACCCTTGAAGTACCAGATGTGGGTCACCGGAGCGGCGAGCTCGATGTGGCCCATCCGCTCGCGACGCACCTTCGAACGCGTCACCTCGACGCCGCAGCGCTCGCAGATGATGCCCTTGAAGCGAACGCGCTTGTACTTGCCGCAGTAGCACTCCCAGTCCCGGGTGGGACCGAAGATCTTCTCGCAGAAAAGGCCGTCACGCTCAGGCTTCAGCGTGCGGTAGTTGATGGTTTCCGGCTTCTTGACCTCGCCGTGGCTCCACTGACGAATCTCGTCAGCAGTGGCCAGGCCGATCTTCAGCTGGTCGAAGAAGTTCACGTCGAGCACGGTGGCTTCTTTCCTCGTGTTTTCTCTTGATCTCGATGTCTCAGGACTGAGGGGGCGGTACGGCGTCCGGCGCACCGGGCGCCGTACCGCTCACACCTCAGACTTCTTCGACGCTGCTGGGCTCGCGGCGGGAAAGGTCGATGCCGAGCTCCTCGGCGGCGCGGAAGACGTCTTCCTCCGCGTCGCGCATCTCGATCGCGGAGCCGTCCTGGGACAGCACCTCGACGTTGAGGCAGAGCGACTGCATCTCCTTGACGAGAACCTTGAACGACTCGGGGATGCCGGAGTCGGGGATGTTCTCGCCCTTGACGATCGCCTCGTAGACCTTGACGCGACCGGGCACGTCGTCGGACTTGATGGTCAGGAGCTCCTGGAGGGCGTAGGCGGCGCCGTACGCCTCCATCGCCCAGACCTCCATCTCACCGAAGCGCTGGCCACCGAACTGGGCCTTACCGCCGAGCGGCTGCTGGGTGATCATCGAGTACGGACCCGTCGACCGCGCGTGGATCTTGTCGTCCACGAGGTGGTGCAGCTTCAGGATGTACATGTAGCCGACCGACACCGGGTCCGGGAACGGCTCGCCGGAGCGGCCGTCGAACAGCTTGGCCTTGCCGTTGCCCTTGACGACGCGGACGCCGTCACGGTTGGGCAGGGTCGAGCCGAGCAGACCGACGATCTCGTCCTCGCGCGCACCGTCGAACACCGGGGTCGCGACCTTGGAGTCGGCCTCCGCGGCCTCGGCGTGGATGGAGATCAGGCGCTGCTTCCAGTCCGCGTCCGCATCCGCGTCGTCGCTCAACGAGACGTCCCAGCCGGTCTTGGCGAGCCAGCCGAGGTGGATCTCGAGGATCTGGCCGATGTTCATACGACCAGGCACACCGAGCGGGTTCAAGACCACGTCGACCGGGGTGCCGTCCTCCATGAACGGCATGTCCTCGACCGGCAGGATCTTGGAGATGACGCCCTTGTTGCCGTGACGGCCGGCGAGCTTGTCACCCACGGAGATCTTGCGCTTCTGGGCCACGTAGACGCGGACCAGCTGGTTGACGCCCGGGGGCAGCTCGTCGCCGTCCTCGCGGTCGAACACGCGCACGCCGATGACCGTGCCGGACTCACCGTGCGGGACCTTCATCGAGGTGTCGCGCACCTCGCGCGCCTTCTCACCGAAGATCGCGCGGAGCAGCCGCTCCTCGGGGGTCAGCTCGGTCTCACCCTTGGGCGTCACCTTGCCGACGAGGATGTCACCGGTGGTGACCTCCGCGCCGATGCGGATGATGCCCCGCTCGTCGAGGTCCGCGAGCATCTCCTCGGAGACGTTCGGGATGTCCCGGGTGATCTCCTCGGGGCCGAGCTTCGTGTCGCGGGCGTCGACCTCGTGCTCCTCGATGTGGATCGAGGTGAGGACGTCCTGCTGCACGAGGCGCTGCGACAGGATGATCGCGTCCTCGTAGTTGTGGCCCTGCCACGGCATGAACGCCACGAGGAGGTTGGTGCCGAGCGCCATCTCGCCCTCGTCGGTGCACGGGCCGTCGGCGATCGGCGAACCGACCTCGAGGCGCTGGCCCTCGTGGACGAGCGGGCGCTGGTTGATGCAGGTGCCCTGGTTGGAGCGCGAGAACTTCTGCATCTTGTAGATGCGGTGGGTCCCGTCGTCCTGCATGACCTGCACGGCGTCCGCGGTCACCTCGGTGACCACGCCGGCCGACTTCGCGGTGACCACGTCACCGGCGTCGACGGCGGCACGGAACTCCATGCCGGTGCCGACCAAGGGGGCGTCGCTCTTGATGAGCGGCACCGCCTGGCGCTGCATGTTCGAGCCCATGAGCGCCCGGTTGGCGTCGTCGTGCTCGAGGAACGGGATCAGGGCCGTCGCGACCGACACCATCTGGCGCGGCGAGACGTCCATGTAGTCGACCTCGTCACGCGGGATGTCGACGGTCTCGCCGCCGCGCGTGCGGACCAGCACGCGCTCCTCGACGAACTCGCCACCCTCGCCCAGGACCGCGTTCGCCTGTGCGATGACGTAGCGGTCCTCCTCGTCGGCGGTGACGTAGACGATCTTGTCGGTGACGCGACCGTTCTCCACCTTGCGGTAGGGCGTCTCGACGAAACCGAACGGGTTGATCCGCCCGAAGGTCGACAGCGAGCCGATCAGACCGATGTTCGGGCCTTCCGGCGTCTCGATCGGGCACATCCGGCCGTAGTGCGACGGGTGCACGTCGCGGACCTCGAAGCCCGCACGGTCACGGGACAGACCACCCGGACCCAGCGCGGAGAGGCGACGCTTGTGCGTCAGGCCCGCGATGGGGTTGGTCTGGTCCATGAACTGCGACAGCTGGGAGGTTCCGAAGAACTCCTTCAGCGCCGCGACCACGGGGCGGATGTTGATCAGGCTCTGCGGGGTGATCGCCTCGACGTCCTGCGTCGTCATCCGCTCACGGACGACGCGCTCCATGCGGGCCAGGCCGGTGCGGAGCTGGTTCTGGATCAGCTCGCCGACCGTGCGCATGCGACGGTTGCCGAAGTGGTCGATGTCGTCGGCGCGCACCTCGACGGCGCCGGCGGGCATCTCGAGGTCGTCACGACCGTCGTGCAGGGCGACGATGAACTTGATCGTCGACACGATGTCGTCGATGGTCAGCGTCTGGTGGTCGAACGCCTCGGTCAGACCGAGCTTCTTGTTGATCTTGTAGCGACCGACCTTGGCGAGGTCGTAGCGCTTGCCGTTGAAGTAGTAGTTGTCCAACAGCGTCTGCGCGGCCTCGCGCGTGGGCGGTTCGCCCGGGCGCAGCTTGCGGTAGATGTCGAGCAGCGCGTCGTCCTGGCCGGACGTGTGGTCCTTCTCCAGGGTGAGCATCATCGACTCGTACTCGCCGAACTCCTCGCGGATCTGCTCCTCGGTCCAGCCGAGTGCCTTGAGCAGCACCGTGACGTTCTGCTTGCGCTTGCGGTCGAGACGGACGCCGACCATGTCGCGCTTGTCGATCTCGAACTCGAGCCAGGCACCACGCGAGGGGATGACCTTCGCGGTGAAGATGTCCTTGTCGGAGGTCTTGTCGAGGCTGCGCTCGAAGTAGACGCCGGGCGAGCGGACGAGCTGTGAGACGACGACGCGCTCGGTGCCGTTGATGACGAAGGTGCCCTTGTCGGTCATCAGCGGGAAGTCGCCCATGAAGACCGTCTGGCCCTTGATCTCACCGGTCTCGTTGTTGGTGAACTCCGCCGAGACGTAGAGCGGGGCGGAGTAGGTGAAGTCCTTCTCCTTGCACTCGTCCACGGTGTTCTTGGGCTCGTAGAAGACCGGGTTCTCGAAGGAGAGGGACATGGTGCCCGAGAAGTCCTCGATCGGGCTGATCTCCTCGAAGATCTCCTCGAGGCCCGACTTGAGCGAGGCGTCCTCGCCTGCGTCGAGACGGCTCTGGACGTCGGTCGACCACTCGTCGTTGCCGATCAGCCAGTCGAAGCTCTTCGTCTGCAGGTCGAGAAGCTTGGGGATCTCGAGAGGCTCCGAGATCTTGGCGAAGGAGATGCGGCGAGGTGCGGAGGAGATGTCAGTGTGGTTGGTGCTGGAGGTGCTGCGCGAGGCGGCCAAGAGGGGTCCTTCCGAGGGCTCGCGGACTCATCTGGTGATGGCGCCGGCCAACCACAAACCAGCCAACCGGGCAGGCTGGAGAGCATTTGAGGGCAGGCGCAAAGATCGATCTTAGACCAGATGTGCGCGCGGCACAACAGCGCATGCCGCCGCCGAGCACTTGCCATCCACCTCCGCCGTCGCGGCCAGAGACCGGCGACGGGAAAGCCCCCGGCTCGTCCCGTGCGTGAAACGCACCGAAAGCATGAACCCATCGCGCGCGTGAGTCAAGCAACGCGGGCCCACCGATGTCCGTTATCTGCCGGTACGGCGGGCCCGGCCGCCGCGCCCCGGGGGGCGGGTCAGTAGGAGGTGATGTGGTCCACGAGCCAGGTGCCGTTCCGGTCGACCATGGTCATCTGCACCCGGTTCAGCGCCGTCTGGGGGCTGGTACCCGTGGCGGTGCTGGAGGTGGACTGGTTGACGAACAGCAGGACCTGCACCCGGTCGGCGGTCGCGTTGGCGACGCCCGACGAGCGCACCGAGGCCTGCACCTTGGCCCGGAGCTTGGGCGCGTTGGGCCGCACGAGCTTGTCGAAGGTGTTGGCGTACTCCTTCGCGTAGGCCGGCGTCATGTAGCGCTCGGCCGCCTTCTCGTCGGTGTCGAGCGTCGTGTAGTCGTAGGACAGGATCGTCGCCGCGGCCCGCTCGGCCGCCGCCGGCGCCTCCTGCTCGGCGGCGTCCACCTGGTCCTGGCTGCGCACGTCCGGGTAGGACCACCACACCAGCCCGCAGAAGGCTGTGACCACGACGAGGACCAGCGTGCCGATGCCGAGCGCGATCAGGGTGAGGTCCGAGGGACCACCAGTCGTCACCTCGTCCGTGGACCCGACCTCGGCTTCGGGCGTGTCGTCGGGCGCGACGGGCGTCGGCACGGCGACCTCCGCCGCCTCGGGGCCCGCCGACTTCTCGAGGCTCACCGGCGACGGCTCGTCGGCCTGCTCGGCCGCGGGCTCCGTCGCCGAGGCCGGGACGACCGGCGCGACGGGGGCGTCCCCGGAGGCCAGCGAGGCGTCGTACTCGGCCCGCTTCGCGGGGTCGAGGAGGACGGCCGCGGCCTCGTTGAACAGCCGGAACTGGGCGCCGGAGGCGCCGGAACCCGGCTCGAACCGGTCGGCGGCGTCGCGCCAGGCGCGCTTGATCTCGTCCGCGCTCGCGTCTGCGGGCACGCCGAGGATGTCATAGAGAGTGGGGAACATGTGAGTCCTCAGCCGACGGGCGAGAAGTTGTCGACGAGCCAGCGGCCACCGAGCTTGACCAGGCTGACCTGCCAGCGGAAGTGCCGGGCCCGGGTGTCCACGGCGTTCTTGACCTGCGCGTCCGCGACCACCATCACCTCGGCGGAGTCGGGGTCGACGCTGGAGACCGCCGTCGCGAGCACGGTGCCCTTGGAGGTCACCTTGCCCTTCGAGATGGTCACCACCAGGTCCTGCATGGCCTTGTCGAACTGGCCCTTGAACTTCGGCGAGAGCATCGCGCCGACGCGCTGCCGGTAGGTGTCCACGCTCGCCGGGGTGTAGGTGTTCACCTGGACGGTGAACCGCTCCGAGGCGGCGATGACCGCCTGCCGCGCGTCGGCCCGCTCCTGCTGCTTGTCGTGCTGGGGCCGCACCACGGCGACCACCAGCACGAGCGCCACCAGGGCCAGCACCGACAGCGTCGCCAGCACGGCGACGATGCCGCGCCGCAGCTGCGGGCTCATGCCGCCACCCCGGCCGGGCGTGGTCGTCCGGTCGTTGTCGGTCTCAGTCACACAAAGCTCCTGTGGGTCAGTGGCCTGCGAGCGGCTGCAGGAGCAGCCACTTCCAGGACTCCTCCCCCATGATCGCGGCAGCGCCGCCGGTGTAGGTCACCGCGTCGCTGGGGTTCCGGTCGGTGTAGGTCACGTTGCCCGTCGTCGCATCGTACGAGCCGACGACCGGGGCCCGGTACGCCGCCCCTGCGCGGTTGCGGGGTGCCCACTGGGCGCCACGCGGGTTGCTCTGGGACTGGGGCTCCGAACAGTGCGCCCCGGTCGCCATCTTGCGGTTGCCGGTGTTGAACGGGCTGCGCTTGTCGGTGCCGCCGTAGCCCTGGTGGCAGACCGACGGGTCCTGGGTCAGGATCATCCCGAAGTGCGCGTCGTAGAGGCCGGTGCTGGGGTCCTTGTCGACCACGGTGAAACCGCCGGCGACGACGTAGGGGTAGACGACCAGGATCATCTCCGTGCCGTCGAGGTGCTTGCCGGTCACCTCACCCGTGGTCACCACGTTGTTGATCAGCGAGCCCAGGTCGACCTTGTTCTCCTCGAGGAAGGTCCGCAGCTGGTTGGCCGTGGCGGAACCGTTCTCGATCACCCGGCGCAGGTCCTTGTCGCTGCCCGCGAGGGTCGTCGAGAAGAGCGACAGGTCCTTGGCGAAGCTCTTGATCGCGTCGGACTTGGCGATCTGGGTGTCCAGGACCGTGTTGCCCTCCTCCAGCAGCGACGTGGTCATGTCCACGTTGCGGTTGGCGGTGGTGATGAACGAGTTGGAGCTGTCGATCAGCCGGCCGAGGTCCTGGCCGCCGCCGTGGAACGCCTGGCCGAGCTCCGAGACCACGGTCTGCATGCTCTTCTTGTTGACCGAGTTGACGGTGGTGTCGACGTCGGTGAGGAGCTTGGTCGTGGAGATCGGCGTCTCGGTCTTGTCGACCGGGATCTGGCTGCCGGTGCTCAGGTAGGGCCCGCTCTTGGTCTCCGGCTGCAGGTCGACGTACTGCTCACCGACCGCGGAGCGGTTGGCGACGACGGCCCGGGTGTCGGAGGGGATCTTGGCGGAGCTCTTCTCGATGTCGAGCACCACGTCGACCCCGTGCGGGGTGAGCTTCATGGTCTTCACCTGGCCCACCGCGACGCCGCGGTAGGCCACCTCGGCCCCGGCGAAGATGCCGCCGGAGTCAGCGAAGTGCGCGACGACCTGGTAGCTGTTGTCGAAGACCAGCCGGTCGAGGCGGGCGTAGCGCGCGCCGACGAACGAGACGCCCACGAGCGTGATGAGCGCGAAGATCACCAGCTGCATCTTGGTCCGCTTCGTGATCATCGCTGCACCATCCCCCACGCGAGGAGGGCACCGAGGTCGCGGTCGTAGCCGCCGCCGGCCAGCCCTGGCATCGTGGCTCCGTTCGTCCGTTGGTCATCCGCAGCCAGGCCAGGCGCGGAACGCGGGCAGAGCAGCGGCAGTCCGCAGCCGCCCGAGGTGGTGCCGTTGGCGCCCGGCAGGCCGGGCAGACCGCCACCGCCACCGCTGCCGCCGCCCACGGCGTCGCACAGCGGGTTCTTCGGCGAGCTCTTGCAGAGCTGCTTCAGGGCGTCGGCCGGGAGCTGCTGGCAGACCGGGGCGAGCGGAGTCGCCTTGCACTGCTTGATCAGGTCCGGCGTCGGCGGGAGGCCCGGCGTCGCCAGGCTTGTCAGGTCGATGTCGGTCTTGACTGAGAGGTCGGTGTAGTCACCCATGTGCAGGTTGCGCGCCTGGGCGGGGTTCTTGCCGACGACCGCGTCCACGAACGGGTAGGTCAAGAAGACCTGCAGGGACTTCGGCAGCGCGTCGCCGGCCTCGGCCAGCTTGGTCAGCGTCGGGGCGAGCGCGTTGAGGCTGTCGATGGTGGCGGTCTTGCTCTGGCCGATCACCTTGGTGCCCACCGCGCTCAGCTGGCTGAGCGCCTTGAGCATCTTGACCAGGTCGTCGCGCTGGGAGTTGATCGACTTGATCGCGCTCGGCAGCTCGTCGAGGGCCAGGGCCAACGTCGGGCGCTGCTTGTTGAGCGTCTTGGCCAGCGCGTCGAGCTTGTCGATCGCGGTGACGATCTGGTCCTTGTTGGTGTCGATCTGCTTCATGAAGATGTCGAGCTGCTTGAGCACCGAGCGGACGTCGCCCTCACGGCCGTGCAGCGCCTTCGTGAGCTCGGTCGAGATCGTCTTCAGCTGGGCCACGCCACCGCCGTTGAGCAGCAGCGAGAGCGCGCCGAGCACCTCCTCGACCTCCGGGTTGCGCCCGGTGCGGTCCAGGGGGATCTCGTCGCCGTCACCGAGCCGGCCGGTGCTGGCACCGGTCGTCGGCGGGGACAGGGACACGAACTTCTCGCCGAGGAGGCTGGTCTGCCGGATGTTGGCGGTCGCGTTGTCAGGCAGCTGGACGCTCTTGCGCAGCAGCACCGTCACCCGGGCCGTGTAGCCGTCGAGCTTGATGGAGTCGACGCGGCCGACGGTCACGTCGTCGACCTTGACCGCGGACTGCGGCACCAGGTCGAGGACGTCGCGGAAGTCGACGGTCACCTTGTAGGGGTGGTCGCCGAGGTCCGCGCCGCCGGGCAGCGGGACGCTGTAGACCGAGAAGTCGCAACCAGTCAGGGTCAGCGCACCGACGCAGGCCAGCGTCAGCGCCTTGACCACCCGGGCCCGGAGCGTGCTCGTCATCGCCGCACCTCCAGGATCCCGCCGAGCGAGGTGTCGATGTGCTCGACCTGCACGATTCCTCCGGTCCGTGGCGTCTCCCCGAGCGCGGCCGGTCGCGGCAGCGCCTGCTTGATCAGGCTGCAGGTGTCCTTGGGCGCGTTCCCCTGGTGCAGGAGACCGCAGAGCACCGTGGCCGGGTCGGAGCTGAGAGCGTTGAGGTTCTCCCCCGCGTTGGTGCGCGTGTCGAGCGTGCCGCTGTCGGGGTTGTAGGTGTGGAACAGGTTCGCCAGCGTGGTCGGCGCGACCTGCAGGGTCTCGTCGAGCGCCGAGCGCTGCTTCACCAGGATCTTGGAGATCTGGTTGAGGCCCTTGATGTTCTTCGAGAGCGAGTCGCGGTTCTCGGAGACGAAGGACGAGACCTGCTCCATCGCGATGCCGAGGTTGTGCAACGCCGACCGTAGGTCGCCCCGCTCGCCGGCGAGCAGGTCGGCCGCGGAGGCGAGCGAGTCGTTGAACTGGCGCACCGTCTGGTCGTTCTTCGACAGCGCCCGCACGAACTTCTCGACCTCGCGGGCGGTGCCGAACAGCTGGGTCTTGTTGTGGTCCAGCGTGCCGGTGAGCCGGGACAGGTTCGCGATCGTCGAGTGGAACTTGGCGCCCTGGCCGGCGAAGTTGTCGGCCGTCGAGTTGAGCAGGTGCGTCAGCGCGCCCTGCTTGTTGGCGCCGGTGGGACCGAGCGAGACGGTCAGGTCGTCGATGCTCTGGTAGATCTGGTCGAGCTCGAGCGGGGTGCCGGTGTCCTGCTCCTTGACGACGGCGCCGGAGGCCAGCACCGGGCCGCCCTTGTAGACCGGGGTGAGCTGCACGAAGCGGTCACCGACGATCGCCGGGGAGACGATCACGGCCTTCGCGTCCGAGGGCACCTTGTACTTGGCGTCGTAGGACATCTTCACGGTCACGTCGGTGCCGGTCGGGGTGACGCTGTCGACCTTGCCGACCGGGACGCCGAGGATCCGCACGTCGGAGCCCTGGTAGAGCGAGACGGTGCGCGGGAAGGTCGCCGTCAGCGTCTTCTGGTCCTCGCCCTGGAACAGCACGAGGCTGCCCACGACGACCAGGGCCAGCACGGCGACCACGGACAGGATGCGGGTCAGCCCGCTCATCTTCGTCATCACGCCTGCCATGTCACTGCCCTCCCAGCGCCGGGGTCGGCGGGAGGTTCTGGATGTAGGTGTCGAACCACGGGCCGTTGCCGAGCGTGTTGGCGAAGACCCGGTAGAACGGCGCCATCAGCCGCAGGCTGTTGTCGAGGTTGTCCTGGTTCTTCTGCAGCACCGCGACCACGTTGTGCAGGTGGTCCAGGGCCGGCTTCAGGTCCGCCCGGGTGTCCTTGACCAGACCGGTGAGCTGCTCGGAGAGCTGGCTGGTAGCCACGAGCAGGTTGTGCACCGACTGGCGTCGCGCCGCCAGCGCCCGGAACAGCTTGTCGCCGTCGCGCATCAGCGTCACCAGGTCGCCGCGCCGGTTGCCCAGCACTGTGGAGACCTTGTGCAGGTTGGTCAGCAGCGTGTTGAGCTGCTGGTCGCGCGCCGCGATGTTGGACGACAGCGCCGACAGCCCGGTGAGGGCGTTGCGGAAGTCCTTCGGGGTGTTCTCCGTCAGGTCCGCCAGGGTGTTGAGGGACTTGGCGAGCTGCCCGGTGTCGATCCGCTCGGAGCGCTCCGCCAACCCGCTGAACGCCTGCACGACGTCGTAGGGCGAGGTGGTCCGGTTGCGCGGGATGACCGCGTCCTCGGGAAGCTGGCCGGTGCCACGCGGGTCGAGCGAGAGGTACATCGCGCCGAGCAGCGTCTTGACCTTGATGGCCGCGCCGGTCGCGGTGCCGAAGTGCGCACCGCTGTCGACGAGGAACTTCACCTTGACGTGGTCGCCGTCGAGGGCGACCTCCTTGACCTTGCCGACGCGGACACCGGCGATCCGGACCTCGTCGTTGGCCTTGAGCCCACCGGCCTCGGCGAACGAGGCGTAGTAGGTGTTGCCACCGCCGATCAGGGGCAGGTCCTCGGCCTTGAAGGCGGCCATGATCATGGTCGCGATCACGGCGAGGCTCACTGCACCCACGATGACGGGGTTGCGCTCGCGGAAGGGGACGCTCATCCGAGGTTGCACCTCGCTCCACCGGTGTTGTACTGCACGGACTGGGTCTTGCCGCCGGGAAGCTTCACTCGTCCCTCGAAGTTGCACAGGTAGAAGTTGAACCAGGAGCCGTAGGTCGCCGTACGGCCGATCTTGGTCAGCTTGATCGGCAGGACCTGCAGGGCCCGGTCGACCTCGGCCTTGTTGCGGTCGAGCGTGCCGGCCACCGTGCGCAGCTGCTTGACGTCCGAGGTCAGGCCCGGACGGATGCCCGTGACCAGGTCAGAGGTCTGCACGGCCAGCGTCGAGATCGAGTCGAGCGAGCCGAGGATCGCCTGGCGGTCCTGGGACAGGCCCGAGACGAACTGGCGCAGGTTGACCAGCAGGTCGTTGAGCTGGCCGTCGCGCTTGCCGACGGTCGTCATCACGTTGTTGAGGTTGGTGATCAGGTCACCGATCACCTGGTCGCGGCTGGCCAGCGTGGACGTCACCGACGCGGTGTGCGCCAGCAGGCTGTCCAGCGTGCCGCCCTCGCCCTGGAACACGGTGATGATCTCGTAGGCCAGCTTGTTGACGTCGGCCGGGGACAGCGCCTGGAACAAGGGCTTGAAGCCGTTGAACAGCACGGTCAGGTCCAGCGCCGGCTTGGTGCGCGACTCGGGGATCGTCGCGTCCTCCGCCAGCGTCTTCGGGCTGCCCACGCCCTGCGACAGCGCGATGTAGCGCTGACCGACGAGGTTGCGGTAGCGGATCGCGGCCAGCGTGCTCTCGGTGAGCTTCTGGTCCGAGGACACCTTGAACGTCACCAGTGCCGCGGTGCGGTCGACGACGTCGACCCCCGAGACGTTGCCGACCTTCACGCCGGCGATCCGGACGTCATCGCCCTTGTTGACGCCGGTGGCGTCGCTGAAGACCGCCTTGTAGGTCTTCGTGGCGCCGAACGACACGTTGCCGATCAGGATGACCAGCAGCGACGTCGCCAGCGTGGTGACGATGATGAAGATCACCAGCTTGGTGGCGTCCGCCGAGGTCTTCTTGTCGAGAAGGCGGCTCATCGCAGACTCACCTCCGTTCCTCGGGCGAGCGGACCGAACAGCAGCGCGGCCACATCGGGCACGTCATCGGCAGAAACTCCCATCGCGGGGGCGGCAAGGGCGTCCACGACGGACTGCTCCGCCGCCGTGCCGGCAAAACCGGAGGTCAGGTCGAACGAGGGAGCCACACGGGGCGCGAACTTCCCGTGGCCACCGTGGACACCGTCGTCGACCGCGTGGATCGGCGGCTGCGGGCCCGGGTTGGCCTGGGAGTACGGCGGCGCCGGGAGCTGACGGCAGGTGGGGCCGTTGTGGGCGCCGTACCTCGGGGTGTCCGCGGAGGAGTAGCCCGACGGGTTGTTGCGCAGCGTCTCGAGGGTGATGTGGAGGGTGTAGTTCCGGTAGGCCTGCTCCATCGAGGGCATCCAGTTGACCATGCCCTGGAGCAGGCAGGGGTACTCCGGCGAGTACTTCGCCAGCAGCGGCAGCTGGGCCTGGCCCTGCTTGCTGAGCCGGATGATGTTGTCGCCGTTCTGCTCCAGGAAGTCGCGGCTCGTGGAGGAGAAGCTGGCGACGTCGTCGAAGAGCGCCTTCACCTTGGCCTGCTTCTGCTCCAGCGTGTGACCGGTGGTCACGCTGTTGCGGAGCAGGTTGGACAGCTGCGGAGCCACCTCGCGGTAGGTGTCGGCAACGGTGCCGAGCTTGCGCAGGTCGTTGACGAGCAGCGGGATCTGCGGGTTGGTGCGCTTGAGGTAGGAGTCCAGCGTGGACAGGTTCTGCCCGAGCGCCTCACCGCGGCCGTCGAGCGCGTCGGCGATCGCGGTCAAGGTGTAGTTGAGCTGCTCGGGCTGGACCGTGCGCAGCAGCGGGTAGATGTCGTTGAGGATCTTCTCGACCTCGATGGCCACGTGCGACTCGTCGATGACGTCGCCGGCGGCGATCGGCTTCGGCGAGGGCCGCTGCGGCATCTGCAGCGCCACGAACTTCTCGCCGAACAGGGTCTTCGGGAGGATCCGGGCGGTGACGTTCTCGGGGATGGTCGAGGACTTCGACGGGTCGATGGCCAGGTGCAGGGTGGCCCCCTTGCCGTCGGAGCTGATCGTGCGGACGTCACCGACGATGACGCCGCGGATCTTGACGTCCGCGAGAGCAGGCAGCTGGAGGCCGATGCTGCTCGTGCGGAGGGTGACGGGTACGTAGTCGACGAACTTCTTCGTGAAGACCGCATAGGTCGCCCAGCCGAAGAAGAGCAGCAGGACGAGGAAGGCGACACCGAGGACACGGTGGCGCGCGACGGCGATCGCGGAACGGGCACTCATCGCAACGTCACCTCCGTTCCGCGGGCGATCGGCGCGAAGAGCAAGGACGCGACGTCCGGGACGTGGTCAGCGGAGACTCCCATCACTGGTGCTGCAATTGCGTCGACGACGGAACGCTCCGCCGCCGTGCCGGCGAAGCCGGAGGACATGTCGTAGGTGGGGGCGACCCGCTCCTTGCCGAGCGGGTAGTTGACGCCGTCGTGGATCTCGGGGACCAGCGACGTCGGAGGCAGGTGCGCCTGGTTGTAGACGCCGTGGATGGCGTCCTCGCAGTGGCCGAGCGGCACGTGCAGCGAGTGCTCGGCGTTCTCCGGGTTGTCACCGGTGTTGTAGCCGCGCGGCTGGTGCCGCAGCACCTCGAGGTTGATGTGCAGGGTGAGGCCGCGGAACGCCTGCTCCTCGCGCGGGACCGCACCGACGATGCCGTGGAACAGGCAGGGGTACTCCGCGGAGTACTTCGCGAACACCGGGAGCTGGGCTTGGCCCTGCTTGCTGAGTCGGATGATGTTGGCGCCGTTCTGCTGCAGGAAGTCCCGGCTGGTCGAGGAGAAGGAGGCGACGTCGTCGAAGAACGCCTTCACCTTGTCCTGCTTCTCCTCGAACGTGTGGCCGGTGACCACGCTGTTGCGCAGCAGGGTCGCCAGCTCGGGCACCACCGAGCGGTAGGTGTCCGAGACGGTGCCGAGCTTGCGCAGGTCGTTGACCAGGAGCGGGATCTGCGGGTTGGCCCGCTCGAGGTAGGCGTTGAGCGTCGCCAGGTTGCGACCCAGCGCCTCACCCCGGCCGTCGAGGGCGTTGGCGATCGCGGTCAGCGTGTAGTTGAGCTGCTCGGGCTGGACCGTGCGCAGCAGCGGGTAGATGTCGGAGAGCACCCGCTCGACCTCGATCGCGACGTGCGACTGCTTGATCACCGCACCCACCGCGAGGGAGACCGGCGACGGCCGGGACGGGACCTGCAGGGCGACGTACTTCTCGCCGAACAGGGTCTTGGGCAGGATCCGCGCCGTCACGTTGGAGGGGATTGTCGAGCGCTTGGACGGGTAGATCCCCAGCACCAGGTCGACGCCGTCGCGGGTGACCGTGCTGCTGAGCACCTGCCCGACCAGGACGCCGCGGATCTTGACGTCGGCCCGGTCCGGCAGCTGGAGGCCGGTCTTGGACGTCTGCAGCGTCACGTGGTCGAAGGCGGTGAAGGACTGGTTGAAGATGGCGTAGGTCAGCCAGACGAAGATCGAGAGCAACGCCAGGAAGGCCGTCCCGAGCACCTTGTGCCCGAGAACAGCCGGCAAGCCTGTGGCGTTGCGGTTCATGGCTCCTAGCCCGCCAACCGCACGGTGGTGGTCGTGCCCCAGATCGCCATCGACAGGAACAAGTCGATGACGTTGATGGCCACGATGGACGTGCGCACGGCCCGGCCCACGGCCAGACCCACGCCGGCAGGACCGCCCGACGCGTTGTAGCCGTGGTAGCAGTGGATGAGGATGACGACGACGGCGAAGACGAGCACCTTGCCGAAGGACCACAGCACGTCGCCCGGCGGCAGGAACGCGTTGAAGTAGTGGTCGTAGGTGCCGGCGCTCTGCCCGAAGAACTTGGTGACCGTCAGCCGGGTCGCGAAGTACGACGACAGCAGGCCGACGACGTAGAGCGGCACGATCGCGATCAGGCCCCCGATGATCCGGGTGGTCACCAGGAACGGCAGCGACGGGATCGCCATCACCTCGAGGGCGTCGACCTCCTCGGAGATCCGCATCGCGCCGAGCTGGGCGGTGAAGCCGCAGCCGACGGTCGCGGCCAGCGCGATGCCGGCCACCAGCGGCGAGATCTCGCGGGTGTTGAAGTAGGCGGACACGAAGCCCGAGAACGCAGCCGTGCCGATCTGGTTCAGGGCCGCGTAGCCCTGGAGACCGACCTCGGTGCCGGTGAAGAACGCCATCGCGGTGATGACGCCGACGGTGCCGCCGATGACGGCGAGCGCGCCGGAGCCGAGGGTGACCTCGGCGAGCAGGCGCAAGATCTCGCGCTTGTAGCGACGGATCGTCCGCGGCGTCCAGGCGAGGGCGCGCAGGTAGAACGACAGCTCGGAGCCGAGGCTGTCGAGGCCCTTGAGCGGGCGCTGGTAGATGGCTCTGACGTCGGCCATGGTCTGGTCTGCCCTCACCCTGTCTTCGGCGGGACGAGCTGGAAGTAGATCGCGCTCATCACGAAGTTGACGACGAACAGGAGCATGAAGGTGATCACCACGGACTCGTTGACCGCGTCACCCACTCCCTTGGGACCGCCACCGGCATTCATGCCCTTGTAGGAGGCGACGATCGCGGCGATCAGTCCGAAGACGAGCGCCTTGGCCATGCCTTGCCACAGGTCCGGCAGCTGGGCCAGCGCCGTGAACGACGCGAGATAGGCGCCTGGCGTGCCGTCCTGGAGGATCACGTTGAAGACGTAGCCTCCGATCACGCCGACCACGCTGACCAGGCCGTTGAGGAAGACCGCGACCAGCATGCAGGCCAGGACCCGCGGCACGACGAGGCGCTGGATCGGGTCGATGCCCAGCACCATCATCGCGTCGAGCTCCTCGCGGATCTTCCGCGCGCCGAGGTCAGCCGCGATGGCCGAGCCACCCGCACCCGCGATCAGCAGCGAGGTCGCGATCGGCCCGGCCTCCCGGACCACGGCCAGCACGGCCGCGGAGCCGGTGAACGACTGGGCGCCGAACTGCTTGATCAGACCGCCGACCTGGAGCGCGATGACCGCGCCGAACGGGATCGCGACCAGTGCGGTCGGGACGATCGTCACCGAGGCGATGAACCAGGCCTGCTGCAGGAACTCGCGCAACTGGAACGGCCGGCGGAAGAGCCCGCGGAACACGTCCAGCCCGAAGGCGAACAGCTTGCCCGCGGTCCCGATCGGGGCCAGGACGCGCGAGGAGGTCATGGTGGACACGGGCTCAGGCCCCCGTCGCCAGCGACATGTTCTCGTCGAACGAACCGGGGGGCGGGGTGATGCCGTTCTCGCGGCACCACTCGCCCGGCGGGCGCTGGCTGCGACGCGGGATCCCGTTGGAGGGCTCGAGCTGGAGCGGGATCGGGGGCAGCGGGGGCAGCTCCTGGTCCGCCTCGGCCGCGAGCTCGTCGGCGTCCTTCTCCTCGGACATGCCGATCGGGCCGACGCGCTGGGCGTTGAGGAACTGGCGGACCACCGGCTCCTCCGACGACAGCAGCATCTCGCGCGGGCCGAACATCGCCAGGTGCTTGTGGTAGAGCAGGCCGATGTTGTCCGGCACGGTGCGGGCGGTGTTGATGTCGTGGGTGACGATCAGGAACGTCGCGTCGATCTGCGCGTTGAGGTCGACGATGAGCTGGTTCAGGAACGCCGTACGCACCGGGTCGAGACCGGAGTCGGGCTCGTCGAAGAGCACGATCTCGGGGTCGAGCACCAGGGCGCGGGCCAGGCCGGCGCGCTTGCGCATACCGCCGGAGATCTCACCAGGGAGCTTGTCCTCGGCACCCACCAGACCGACCAGGTCCATCTTCTCCATGACGAGCTTGTGGATGTCGGACTCGGACTTCTTGGTGTGCTCGCGCAGTGGGAACGCGACGTTGTCGTAGAGGTTCATCGAGCCGAACATGGCGCCGTCCTGGAACAGCACACCGAACAGCTTGCGGATCTCGTAGAGGTCGCGCTCGGAGCAGCTCGCGATGTCGGTGCCCTCGATGAGGATGCTGCCCCGGTCCGGCTTCAGCAGACCGATGAGGGCCTTGAGGAAGACCGACTTGCCGGTGCCCGAGGGGCCGAGCATCACGCAGATCTCGCCGGCCGGGACGGTCAGCGACACGTCACCCCAGATCAGCTGCTTGCCGAACGACTTGGTCAGTCCGTCGACCTTGATCTCGACGCCCACGAGCGCCCTCCCTTGCATAAAACGGCTTCAGGGCACGCTCCAGATGGGACGCGCACGGCGCCCCTCTTCCTGCCCGTTCCTACCAACGAGTAAACCGTCGGGAGGTTACGCGCGTCACGCGAGGTTTCGCACCTTCGGTGCAGGCTTTCCCAGCAGGCGGAAGCCAGGTCACAAAAGGGTCACACCCGGGCACATCACCCGAGTTCCCGCGAGGGGACGACTGGTCCGGACCAGGTGTCCGGAATGCACGAAACGGCGACCACCCCGAAGGGTGGCCGCCGTTGCGCAGCGGTTCCGCGGGCGTGTCCGGCCGGAACCGGACACGCCGTGGATCACTTGAGGGTGACGGTGGCGCCAGCGCCCTCGAGGGCCTCCTTGGCCTTCTCGGCGGCCTCCTTCTGGACCTTCTCCAGGATGGCCTTGGGAGCGGACTCGACCAGCTCCTTGGCCTCCTTCAGGCCGAGGGAGGTGAGGGCGCGCACCTCCTTGATGACGTTGATCTTCTTCTCGCCGGCCGACTCGAGGACGACGTCGAACTCGTCCTGCTCCTCGGCGGCCTCGGCGGCACCGGCGCCGCCGGCAGCCGGGGCAGCGGCAACGGCAACCGGAGCGGCAGCGGTCACGCCGAAGGTGTCCTCGAACGACTTCACGAACTCGCTCAGCTCAAGGAGGGTCATCTCCTTGAAAGCGTCGAGCAGCTCGTCGGTGGTGAGCTTCGCCATGGTGGCGTCTCCTTCTGTGTTACTGACCCGAGCGGGTGCCGCGGGTCGGGGTGGATGTCTGGTTGTCGGTCCTCGGCCTCAGGCCTCGGAAGTCTCCTCGGAGGCCGGGGCCTCCTCGGCCACGTCGGCCGGAGCCTCGGTGGTCTCCTCCGCGACAGCGGCCGGCTCGCCGGCACCACCCTGGAGGATCGACGGGTCCTGCTCGGCCTTCGCCTGCAGGGCGCCCGCGAGGCGAGCAGCCTGCGCCAGCGGCGCGTTGAGCAGGTAGACGGCCTGGCTGAGGGACGCCAGCATGCCGCCCGCGAGCTTCGCGAGGAGGACCTCACGCGACTCGAGGTCAGCGAGCTTGGCGATCTCGGCCGCATCGAGCGGCTTGCCGTCCAGAACGCCGCCCTTGATCACGAGCGACGGGTTTGCCTTGGCAAAATCACGCAGGCCCTTGGCCGCCTCGACGACGTCACCCTTGATGAAGGCGACGGCGGTCGGACCGGTGAGCAGCGCGTCGAATCCTTCGACGCCCGCCTCGGTCGCGGCGATCTTGGTGAGCGTGTTCTTGACCACGGCGTAGTTGGCGTTCTCGCCGAGAGCGCGCCGCAGGTCCTGCAGCTGCTTCACGGAGAGACCGCGGTACTCGGTCAGCACAGCACCCGCAGACTCCTGGAACGACTCCACGAGATCTGCGACGTCGGCTGCCTTGTCTGGCCGCGCCATGTGGTCTCCTTCCGCAGTTTCGATGAAACGGTCCGGAGACTGCCGGGGATGTCCGGGGCCGGAAACGGAAGACGCCCTGGCGCAGAGGGCACAGGGCGTACGGCGCCGACCATGGATCGGCTGGTTCACTCGGTGTCACCTGCGCAGGCCGCCCGCTTCGCGGGACCTTTAGGTCGGTAGGCTTGGGGCTCGCACCCCGCGCATGCCGACAACCGGCGGTCTCTGGTTTCGCCCCGTACTCTACGGGAGCCTCCGGCCGCCCACCAAATCGGGGAATCGGCGGATTCGGTCCGCCGCGCGGCCGCTGGTGCTTCCATGATCGGGTGGACCTCTCCCTGGAATCCCTCAGCGGCGTGCTCGAGCAGGCCGACTACCGCGTCAAGGCCGGCGCGCACGCCCAGATGCGCGTCTGGCCCACCGGCTTCGAGATCCTCGACGTCAACCTCAGTGGCGGCTTCCGCTCCGGCGAGCTGATCCTGCTCGGCGGCCCGCAGGGCCTCGGCAAGACCACCTGGTGCATGCAGGTGGCGCGCAACGTGGCCCGCTCCGGGCGCTCGGTGGTGGTCTTCTCCTTCGAGCACGACCTGCAGACCCTGCTGATCCGGCTGGTCGCGCTCGAGGCCGCCCACGTCGGTGGTCTGGACGCCCCCAACATCAACCGGATCCGCAAGGCGTTCGAGGGCGACGACGGGCACACCGGCAGCCTCCGCGAGCGCCTCGCGCACACCGACGGCGGCGCCAAGGCGATCGAGGTGGTCGAGGAGTACGCCGACCGGCTGATCCTGCACCGCTCCACCGGCGCCTCGACCAGCCTCCAGGTCATCGAGGACGCGATCGAGAAGGTGCGCCAGGACACCGGGCAGGTGCCCCTGGTCCTGGTCGACTACCTCCAGAAGATCCACGTCCCGAACGGCGGCCCGGAGGAGTCCGAGCGGATCACCACGGTCGTCGAGGGGCTCAAGGACCTCGCGCTCGACCACGACGTGCCGATCCTGGCCGTGGTGGCCTCCGACAAGGAGGGCCTCAACGCCGGCAAGCGGATGCGGGTCAACAACCTGCGCGGCTCCTCCGCGCTGGCCTACGAGGCCGACACCGTGCTGCTGCTCAACAACAAGTACGACGTCGTCGCCCGCCACCACCTGGTCTACAACATCGGCAACGTCGAGCGCTTCCGGCACTGGGCGATCCTCTCCATCGAGAAGAACCGCAGCGGCCAGACCGGCGTGGACATGGAGTTCCGCAAGCGCTTCGAGCAGTCCCGCTTCGAGACCGACGGCCACCTGGTCACCGAGCAGCTCGTCGACGAGCGCGTCTTCGTCGACTAGCAGAGCCCGAGAGCCCGCGAGCGCCGGGCGCCGACAAACCCGGTCAGTGGGCAGGCGGAGCCACGGCCGGGAGGGAACGTAAAGCGCCCCGCCTGCTCCGACCGCGGCAGCGGCAGGAAAGCAAACGGGGCGCAGTGACCGAGCGGCTGCGGCGCAGCCTTCCGATCAGCGAGCGAGTCGGAGGCTCAGGCCTCGTCCTCGACCGCGACGTTCTTGGTCTTGTTGGGGTCGACCTGGATGCCGGGGCCCATCGTCGTGGAGACGGTGACCTTCTTCAGGTAGCGGCCCTTGGAGCTGGACGGCTTCAGACGCAGCACCTCCTCCAGCGCGGCGGCGTAGTTCTCCGCCAGCTGGGCCTCGGCGAAGGAAGCCTTGCCGATGATGAAGTGCAGGTTGGCGTGACGGTCCACGCGGAACTCGATCTTGCCGCCCTTGATGTCCGAGACGGCCTTGGCCACGTCGGGGGTGACGGTGCCGGTCTTCGGGTTCGGCATCAGGCCGCGGGGGCCGAGCACGCGACCGAGGCGACCGACCTTGCCCATCATGTCCGGGGTGGCCACGACGGCGTCGAAGTCGAGCCAGCCGCCGGCGACCTTGTCGATGAGCTCGTCGCCACCGACGATGTCGGCGCCCGCCTCGCGAGCAGCGTCAGCCTTGTCGGCGTTGGCGAAGACCAGGACCCTGGCGGTCTTGCCGGTGCCGTGCGGGAGGTTGACGGTGCCGCGGACCATCTGGTCCGCCTTGCGCGGGTCGACGCCGAGGCGCATCGCCACGTCGACGGTCTCGTCGAACTTCTTCTTGCTGCCCGCCTTGGCGAGCTTGATCGCCTGGAGCGGGGTGTACAGCTCGTCCTGGTCGATCGACTCGGAGGCTGCGCGGTAGGTCTTGCTGCGCTGCATGTCTGGTTCCTTCCAGAGTGTGGTCAACGGGCGCTCAGCGGCCCTGCCACGTGGTTCGGGTGAAACGGATTCAGTCGGTGGTGACGCCCATGGAGCGGGCGGTGCCCTCGACGATCTTCATCGCGGCGTCGATGTCGTTCGCGTTGAGGTCGGGGAGCTTCGTCGTCGCGATCTCGCGCACCTGGTCCTTGGTCAGCTTGCCGACCTTCTCCTTGTGCGGGACGCCCGAGCCCTTCTGCAGGCCGGCAGCCTTCTTGATGAGCTCCGCAGCCGGCGGAGTCTTGGTGATGAAGGTGAACGAACGGTCCTCGTAGATGGTGATCTCGACGGGGATGACGTTGCCACGCATCGCCTCGGTGGCGGCGTTGTAGGCCTTGCAGAACTCCATGATGTTCACGCCGTGGGGACCGAGAGCGGTACCCACCGGCGGAGCAGGAGTGGCCGCCCCGGCCTGCAGCTGCACCTTGACGAGCGCTGCGATCTTCTTCTTGGGAGGCATAACGTAAGGGTCCTTAACTTCTGTGTAACTGGGCCTGAGCTCACACGGAGCCAGCGGGCCGACCGGTGGGTCAGACCTTCTGGATCTGGCTGAAGCTCAGCTCGACCGGGGTCTCCCGGCCGAAGATCTCGACGAGGGCCTTGACCCTCTGGGACTCGGCGTTGATCTCGGTGATCGTCGCGTGCAGGGTCGCGAAGGGACCGTCCACGACCATGACCGAGTCGGAGACGTCGAAGTCCGCGACCTCGACCTTCTTCTTCGCCTGCACACCGCCGCCGGACTGCTCGGGCGCGGACGCCTCGGCCTCGGCCTGCACGGCCGGGGCGAGCATGCTCTCGACCTCGTCGAGGCTCAGCGGCACCGGCTGGTGGCTGTGGCCGACGAAGCCGGTCACCGACGGGGTGTGCCGCACCGCGGCCCAGGACTCGTCGGTCAGGTCCATGCGCACGAGGACGTAACCGGGGAGCACGGTCCGCTTGACCAGCTTGCGCTGACCGTTCTTGATCTCCGCGACCTCCTCGGTCGGGACGATCACCTCGTGGATGTAGTCCTCCATGTTGAGGGAGGTGATCCGGTTCTCGAGGTTGGCCTTCACCCGGTTCTCCATGCCGGAGTAGGTGTGCACCACGAACCAGTCGCCGGGCTTGGAGCGCAGCGAGTCGCGGAACTCCTGGAGCGGGTCCGCAACGGGCTCGACGCCCTCGCTGTCAGCGGTGCGCTCGGCGTCGTCAGCGGCGCTCTCGGCGTCGACAGCGGCGTCGTCGGGGGTCTCCTCGACGTCCGCCGGCGCCTCGACGGCCTCGTCGGCCGCGGTCTCCGGGGTCTCCTCGACCTCGGCAGCGGTGGTCTCGTCGACCTCCTGCGTGCCCTGGATCGGGTCGTCGTACGACTGCGACACGGTTACTCCGTCACCTTCACTGTTGATGCTGCGGGGGTTGCCCCACCTGGCCGGTGGAGCCGGTCTCGCGGACCTCGGCTCAGCCGAAGATCTTGAAGACCAGCTTGCCGAAGCCCAGGTCGAGCAACGAGACGATCGCCATGATCACGACCACGAACACCAGCACCACCAGGAAGTAGGTGGTCAGCTGCTGCTGCGTCGGCCAGACGACCTTGCGGAGCTCAGCCACGACCTGACGGTAGAAGGTGGCGGGACTGGTCCGCCGTTCACCCGACGCGGAGGTCGAGCGGACCGGACGGCTCTCCGACACGTGCGTCCACCTTCTTCCTTGCAGTCCTGACGGACTCCTCACCGACGCGGACGGCCCGCGACGGGTCTTGCAGGGCACGAGGGACTTGAACCCCCAACCTTCGGTTTTGGAGACCGATGCTCTGCCAGTTGAGCTAGTGCCCTCCGGCGGCTTCTCGCCTGCTGGCTGTCCCTTGCCCGGCGATCACCGGGGCGCGCCACGAGAGCGACCTGCCGTGTGATTGCGGGCATGACAACCAAGGGTGAGATCCACCGACTGGGAAGTGTACGTGAGGGTCCGACACGAAGTCGAACCGAGCCGGATCCGCGCGGCGGACCCGGGTGCCGAACCTCAACCCTGCGTGGAAGCATAGGCCCATGAGCGATGCACCCGTGAGCCCGACCACCCCCGCCCGCGTCTCCGCCCTCGTCGGTGGGATCGCCGAGTCCGCGACGCTCGCGGTCGACGCGAAGGCCAAGGCGCTCAAGGCCGCGGGCCGTCCCGTGATCGGCTTCGGCGCAGGCGAGCCGGACTTCCCGACGCCCGACTACGTCGTCGAGGCGGCGGTCGAGGCGTGCCGCGACCCGAAGAACCACCGCTACACCCCCGCCGGAGGGCTCCCGGAGCTGAAGGCCGCGATCGTCGAGAAGACCCGCCGCGACTCCGGCTACGAGGTCGAGGCGGCCCAGGTGCTGGTCACCAACGGCGGCAAGCAGGCGATCTACGAGGCGTTCGCGACGATCCTCGACCCGGGCGACGAGGTCATCGTCCCGGCGCCGTACTGGACGACCTACCCCGAGGCGATCCGGCTGGCCGGCGGCGTGCCCGTCGAGGTGCTCGCCGACGAGACCCAGGGCTACAAGGTCACCGTCGCGCAGCTCGAGGCGGCGCGCACCCCGAAGACCAAGGTGCTGCTGTTCAACTCCCCCTCGAACCCGACCGGTGCGGTCTACGACCAGGCCGAGGTCGAGGCCGTGGGCCGGTGGGTCGCCGAGCACGGCCTGTGGGTGCTGACCGACGAGATCTACGAGCACCTGCTCTACGACGGCGTCGAGACCGTGTCGCTGCCGGTCGCCGTACCCGAGGTCGCGGACCGCTGCGTGGTCGTCAACGGGGTCGCGAAGACCTACGCGATGACCGGCTGGCGGGTCGGCTGGGTGCTCGGCCCCCAGGACGTCGTCAAGGCCGCCACCAACCTGCAGTCGCACGCCACCTCCAACGTCTCCAACGTGGCGCAGCGGGCGGCGCTCGCGGCCGTCGCCGGCGACCTCACCGCCGTCGAGGAGATGAAGGTCGCCTTCGACCGCCGCCGGCGCACCATCGTGTCGATGCTCAACGAGATCGACGGCGTCGTCTGCCCGACCCCGCAGGGCGCGTTCTACGCCTACCCCTCGGTCAAGGGGCTGCTCGGCCGGGAGATCGCCGGGGTCACCCCGACCACGTCGGCGGAGCTCGCCGAGCTGCTGCTGGAGAAGGCCGAGGTCGCGGCGGTGCCGGGCGAGGCGTTCGGCAGCCCCGGCTACCTGCGGTTCTCCTACGCACTCGGCGACGACGACCTGGTCGAGGGCATCACCCGGCTGCAGAAGCTGCTGGGCTGACCGCGTTGGCCGGGGGAGGCGAGCGGGACCTGCGCGCGCTGCCGAAGGCGCACCTGCACCTGCACTTCACCGGCTCGATGCGTCACGAGACGCTGCTCGAGCTGGCCAAGCGCGACGGGATCGTGCTGCCCGACGCGCTGGTCGAGGAGTGGCCGCCACAGCTCTCGGCGGCCGACGAGAAGGGCTGGTTCCGCTTCCAGCGCCTCTACGACGTCGCACGGTCGGTGCTCCGCACCGAGGACGACGTACGGCGCCTGGTGCTCGAGGCCGCCGAGGACGACGTGGCCGACGGGGGCCGCTGGCTGGAGATCCAGGTCGACCCGAGCGGCTACGCGGCGCGCTTCGGCGGGATCACGGCGTTCACCGACCTGGTCCTCGACGCCGTCGCCGACGCGTCCCGCACCACGGGGCTGGGGATGGCCGTCGTCGTCGCGGCCAACCGCACCCGGCACCCCCTGGATGCGCGCACCCTGGCGCGGCTCGCGGCGCAGTACGCCGGTCGTGGGGTGGTCGGGTTCGGGCTGTCCAACGACGAGCGCCGCGGCAGCACCCGCGACTTCGCGCCGGCGTTCGCGATCGCGGAGCGGGCCGGGCTGATGCTCGCCCCGCACGGCGGCGAGCTGCTGGGCCCCGAGAGCGTGCGGGTCTGCCTCGACGACCTGCACGCCGACCGCCTCGGCCACGGCGTGCGCACCGCCGAGGACCCGCGGCTGCTCGAGCGGGTGGTCGCTGCGGGCGTGGCTCTCGAGGTCTGCCCCGTCTCCAACGTTGCGCTGGGCGTCTACAGCGACCTGTCCTCGGTGCCGCTGCCGACGTTGCTCGAGGCCGGCGCGACGGTGGCCCTCGGCGCCGACGACCCGCTGCTGTTCGGCTCCCGGCTGGCCGGCCAGTACGCCACCATGCGCGCCGCCCACGACCTCGACGACGCCGCGCTGGCCGAGCTGGCCCGGATGTCGGTGCGGGCGTCCCGGGCCGACGACGACCGGAAGTCCGCGATCACTGCCGAGATCGACGCCTGGTTGGCACACTGAAGCCATGACAGAGTCGCCGGGCTGGAACCAGGGACCTGGGGACGGTCCGCCGCCCCCGCCCTACGGCTACGCACCCTTCCCGCCCGACCACCCCCAGTCGGTCACGGTGCTGGTGCTGGGCATCCTGTCGCTGCTGTTCTGCCAGCTGCTCGGCCCGGTCGCCTGGGTGATGGGGCACCGCGCCGTGCGCGAGATCGACGAGGCACAGGGCCGCCTGGGTGGGCGCAGCCAGGCTCAGCTGGGCATGGTGCTCGGCATCGTGGGCACCGCCCTGCTCGGCCTCGCACTGGTCGGCCTGGTGCTGTTCTTCGCCCTCTTCGCGGTGAGCGCGGTCAGCGTCTCGGGCCGCTAGCCCGCAGGCTGCAGCCGACGAGCACCGGCTCGTTGACCAGCCAGACGCCGTACCTCTCGGCGACGCCACGCTGCACCTCGCCCGCCAGCGCCAGCAGGTCGGCGGTGCTCGCGCCGCCGCGGTTGGTGAGAGCGAGGGTGTGCTTGGTCGACAGCGAGACGCGCTCGTTGCCGTAGCCCTTGCCGAAACCGGCGTGCTCGATCAGCCACGCTGCGCTCGACTTCACGCGGCCGTCGGGCTGCGGCCAGCGAGGCGCGTCCTCCGGCAGCGCGTCGGCGGTGGCCGCGTCCATGAACGGGTTGGTGAAGAACGACCCGGCGCTCCAGGTGTCGTGGTCCTGCTCGTCGAGGACCATCCCCTTGCCCGCGCGCAGGCCCAGCACCGCCCGCCGTACGGCGTCCGCGGACGCGCGCTCGCCGGGCTGGACACCGAGGGTGCGGGCCAGCTCGGCGTACTGCACCGGGGCGCCGAGGTCGCCGAGCCGGAACTGGAAGGTCACCTCGAGCACCACGTAGCGGTCCGGCTCGGCCTTGAAGCGGCTGTGCCGGTAGCCGAAGCCGCAGTCGGCGGCGAAGAACGTGCGCACGCCGCCGGTGACCCGGTCCCAGCAGCGCACCGAGGCGACCGTCTCCGCGACCTCCTGGCCGTAGGCGCCGACGTTCTGCACGGGGGTGGCGCCGACGCTGCCGGGGATGCCGGACAGCGCCTCGATGCCGACCCAGCCCTCCGCGACGGCGCGCGCCACGAGGTCGTCCCAGGTCTCGCCGGCGGCGACGGTGACCATCGCCCCCGAGCAGGCGTCCTGGTCGACGTGGACACCGCGGGTGCGGATCACGACGACGGTGCCGGCGAAGCCCTCGTCGGCGACGACCAGGTTGGAGCCGCCGGCCACCAGGAGCACCGGCTCGCCGGACTCGTCGCAGGCGCGGACGGTGTCGACGAGCTGGGACTCGGTGCTGGCGACGACGGTGCGACGGGCGGGACCGCCGAGGCGGAGCGTGGTCAGCTCGGCGAGCGCCGGCGCCGTGGCGGTGCCGGTCGCGCCCGCGGGCTCAGCCAACGCTGATCACGGCCTTGGGCAGACCGAGGACCTTCTCGTCACCACACACCACCGTCAGCGCCACCTGGGCGCCGGCGTCGGTCACGTTGGTGACGGTGCCGGAGACCTTCACGACCACGCCGGCGGCGTCGTCGGGGACCACGACCGGCTTGGTGAACTTGCAGCCGAGCTCGGTGACGCGGCCGGGAGCACCCGCCCAGGTGTCGAGGGCGCGCGCCGCGAGGGCCATCGTGAACATGCCGTGCGCGATCACGCCGGGGAGGCCGACCTCGCCGGCGACCCGGTCGGACCAGTGGATCGGGTTGAAGTCGCCGCTGGCGCCGGCGTAGCGGACCAGGTCGGCGCGGGTGACCGGGTAGGTCTGCTCGGGCAGGGTGTCACCGGGGTGCAGGCTCATGGCTCAGTCCTCTCCGCGGTGCACCAGCGTCGCGAACGCCGTGCACACCGGGTTGCCGTCGGCGTCGCTGATCTCGCTGCGGGTCCCGATGATGTCGGCGCCGCCGATCTGGCGCAGCGTGTCGACGGTCAGCCGGGCACTCAGGGCGTCGCCGGCGACCACGGGTCGGGTGTAGACGAAGCGCTGCTCGCCGTGCACGACCCGGTGCAGCGCGATGCCGACCTCGGGGTCCTCCATCAGCGCCGTCATCGCCTGGAAGGCGACCACGATCGGGAAGGTCGCCGGTGCGGGCGAGTCCCCGCCGTCGTACGACGACCCGGTCGCCGCGGCGAACTCGCGGATCTTCTCGCGGGACACGACGTAGGGCTCGGTCGGCGGGAAGGACCGGCCGGCCAGGGAGGGGTCGACTGCCATGGCGGGGACGCTAGCAGGCACGCGAAAAGAGCGGTCCCCGGACTCCGGGGACCGCTCCGTTCGAAGCGCTGGTGCCGAGCGTCAGCGGGTCTCGCGGTGCTCGGTGTGCGTGCGGCAACGCGGGCAGAACTTCTTCAGCTCCATGCGGTCCGGGTCGTTGCGGCGGTTCTTCTTGGTGATGTAGTTGCGTTCCTTGCAGTCCACGCAGGCCAAGGTGATCTTGGGGCGAACGTCGGAGCTCTTGCTGGCCACGGTGTGCCTCTTCTTCGTCGGTCGTACTGAACTGCTTGCTCAGGACAAGTCTGCCTCATCGCGCAAGCGATCGGCTAACTCGCGTGAGTAGCGGGGGCGGGACTCGAACCCGCGACACCACGATTATGAGCCGTGTGCTCTAACCACCTGAGCTACCCCGCCACCGGGACGGGGTGGCCGCCACAGGGGCGAGCCTCCCTACCCAGAGCCCCTTTACGGAATCGAACCGTAGACCTTCTCCTTACCATGGAGACGCTCTGCCGACTGAGCTAAAGGGGCGACGCGAGAAGGAACAATACACATGCCCCGACGGCATGTGAAATCGGGTCGCGCAGGCGGTGCGCGCGGCGAGATGCGGCTCACATGGCAGGGCTTCCGGGGCCTCGGCATGATGGCCCGATGACCTCCTTCTACGTCCCCGACGGGCCGCGCCGGCTGCTCTCCCAGCCCTCCACAGCAGGCCCCTGGGGACCCGACAGCCAGCACGGCGGACCGCCCGCGGCGCTGCTCGCCCGGGCCGTGGAGGGCCTCGCCCGCGACGACGACCGGGTGGTCGGCCGGCTCACGATGGAGTTGCTCGGCCCGGTCCCGGTGGGGCCCCTGGCTGTCACCGCCGAGGTGGCGCGGCCGGGCCGTTCCGTCTCCCTGTGTACGGCGACCCTGGTCGACCTCGAGCGCGACCGGCCGTGCGCGACGGCGACGGCGTGGCTCTTCCCGAGTCACGCCGCGGGTCCCGGTGCCGCCGGCGAGCCGCTGCCGCACGGCCCCGGCGCCGGTGTCGACAAGGCCTACCCGACCAGCTGGTCGGGCGGCTACCTCGACGCCGTGGAGTGGCGCTGGATCGTCGGGTCGGTCGGCGAGCCCGGCCCGGGCGTGGTGTGGATGCGCCCGCGGCTGCCGCTGGTGGAGGGCGAGGCGATGAGCCCGGTGCAGCGGCTGATGACCTGCGTCGACTCCGCGTCCGGGGTCTCCGCCGCCCTGGACCCCGCAACCTGGGGCTTCCTCAACACCGAGCTCACCGTGCACGTGCTGCGCCCGCCGGTCGGCGACTGGGTCTGCCTGGACGCCGAGACCACGCTGGCCTCCGGGAGCGTCGGGCTGGCGACCTCGCGGGTCTACGACGAGTTGGGCCTGGTCGCCCGCTCCGCGCAGGCGCTGCTGGTCGCCCGCCGCTGATCCCCCACCGCCGAGCGGACTCTTACCTACGCGCAGAACCCGCCGAGCGGACTCTTACCTACACGCAGAACCCGCCGACCGGAATCTTGAGTACGTCCGGCGCGGCCGACCGACGCGCACATTCACGTCCGCTCGGCAGGCGTTGCGTGCCAGTTCACGACCGCTCGGCAGGGGTGGGTCAGGCGAGGGACCAGAGGGCGACGAGGTAGGTGACGCCGAAGGGGTCGTCGCGGTAGGTCAGGTCGGCGCGGACGGTGCCGCCGTCGGCGAGCACGCAGGCGCCGAGGACGGTGAAGGCGGGGCGGCCGAGGACCATCAGGTCGTCGGCGAGGTCCGGGTCGAGGGCCAGCAGGGTCGCGGCGTCGCCGGACTCGACCGCGGCGGCCAGGGCGTCGTCGTAGCCGAACGCGCGGTCGTCGAGGAAGCCGGGAGCGGTCTGGCCGCGGCGGGCGCTGCCCTCGCCGAGCACGAGCAGCGCGGTGCGGCCGGGGTGCGCGGCGATCTCGGTGGCCAGGGCCAGGGCGCCGGGGCCGGTCGTGTCCGCGGGCACGGCGACCAGGTCGGTGGCGCCCGACCAGCCGGCCTCGTCGAGGAGCCGGCGGCCGACCCCCAGGGACAGCGGCAGCGCGGGGGCGTCGAGCGGCTCACGGGGCGCGACGGTCCCGAACCGGCGCACGTCGACGGGCGCCTCGGTCGACCGGAGCAGGGGGCGCTCGGGGTCGGCGACACCGGCGGCGACGTCGTCGCGGCCCACCACGACCACCCGGTCCACGGAGCCGGACAGCAGGCGCCGTACGACGTCGGAGGTTGCTGCACGCAGCGCCGCCGCGGCATCCACGGAGCCGGCGAGCTCGCGGTAGAGCAGCGGCGGGTGCGGGACGATCGCGGCGGCGGTGATCACGCGGGCGAGGCTACCCGCGCGCTGACGACGTCAGTCCGCGCCGGTGCGCTGACGCGGGATGCCGGTGCGCAGCTGACGCATCCGGCGCGCCTCCTGGTGGGCGAAGATCTCGTCGAGGCTGACGACCATGCCCGGCCGGAAGTCGTCGGTCACGTCGCCCTCGTCGTCGTCCGGCAACGGCTCGTCGGTCAGCACGAGCACCTCCGCCGAACCACGCTGCAAGGGCACCAGGTCATCCGCGACCGCGCTGAGCTGCTCCAGCGTCGGTGCGGTCGCGGCCTGCGACCAGTCGGTGGTGACCGTCAAGGTCACCCGGGGCCACCAGCGCCCACGCGTCTCCCTCGCCAGGACGACCGGGTCGTCCCATGCTTCACGCGCGTAGGCCAGCGCGGCGTCGAACGTGCCGGCGGTGACCCGCCACGTGGGCTCGTGGCCCGACACCTCGATCCGCTCCTGGACCGCTGACAGCATTGCGACGATGCCACTCCCGAGAGGCATGTCTCACCTGCCCTTCATGCTCGCGTGAAGGGTAGACCACACACGCGAAACTCATGCCAGGCCACGCACCACCGAGGTCGGCTGACGGTCGCCGCGGATGCTCGCGACCATGTCGAGGACGTCGCGGGTCTCGCGCACCTGGTGGGCCCGGAACACCTGCGCGCCCTGCCACGCGCTGATCGCGGTCGCGGCCAGGGTGCCGCTGACCCGCTCCCCCACCGGGCGGCCGAGCGTCTCGCCCACGAAGTCCTTGTTGGACAGGGACACCAGCACCGGCCAGCCCGTCGCGACCATCTCGTCGAGGCGCCGCGTCAGCTCCAGCGAGTGCCAGGTGTTCTTGTCGAAGTCGTGCGCCGGGTCGATCAGGATGCTGTCCCGGTCGACCCCGACGGCGAGCGCCCGCTCGGCCAGCGCCACGGTGTCCGCGATCGCGCTGGCCACCACGTCGTCGTAGGACGGCCGGTGCGGCGGCGTGCGCGGGACCGCGCCGTTGGTGTGCGTGCAGACGATCGCGGCGCCGTGCTCGGCGGCCACTTCCACCAGGCCCGGGTCGTGCCCTCCCCACGCGTCGTTGAGCACGTCGGCGCCGGCCGCGCACACCTCCCGGGCCACCTCCGAGCGCCAGGTGTCGACGCTGATCACCAGGTCGGGGAACTCCGCGCGGACCCGGGCGACGAAGCCCGCCGTACGCCGGATCTCCTCAGCTGCGTCGACCACCTCGCCGGGGCCGGCCTTCACCCCGCCGATGTCGACGAGGTCGGCGCCCTCCGCCACCACGGCGCGGACCCGTTCCAGGGCGCGGTCCTCGGCGTAGGTCGCGCCCTGGTCGTAGAAGGAGTCCTTGGTCCGGTTCACGATCGCCATCACCAGCAGGTCGGTGTCGGCGAACGTACGGCGTCCGAGCTTGAGCACGCCGTGACCGTACCCCCGTCGCCGTGACTAGTCCGGAATGGGCAGGACAAACCCGGGTCCGGGGTGGATGCTGTCCGCGAGGGGTGCTCGGGGCCCGTCGGTCCGTCCGAGACGCGGACGGGACCGCGGATTCGCCTTGGAGGTCTCATGAAGTCTGCCTACCGCGTGTTCGCCTACCTGATCGCCCTCGAGGTGATGGTCCAGGCCGCCGCGATCGCGTTCGCCATCTTCGGGTTCGGCAAGTGGATCGAGGACGGTCACACCGCCACGAAGGCCGTGATGGAGGACTCGAACACGAAGTTCACCGGGGTTCTCGGCTTCGCCGTGCACGGCATCAACGGGATGATGATCATCCCCGTGCTCGCGATCCTGTTCCTGGTCGTCTCGTTCTTCGCGAAGGTGCCCGGTGGGGTCAAGTGGGCCGGGTTCACGTTCCTGGCCGTCGCCGTCCAGGTCGCCCTCGGCCTGACCGCGCACAGCGTGCCGCAGCTCGGCGCCCTGCACGGGATCAACGCGCTGATCCTGTTCGGCGTCGCGATCACCGCCGGCCGCCGGGTCGGCTCGCACGCGACCGTCACCGACCCGCAGGAGGCCGCGCTCGTCTGATGGGGCGGGAACGGAGGAACCTGCTCCTGGCCGTCGCCGCCACCCTGGTCGTGGTCGTGCCCCTGGGCTGGCTGTGGCAGGACAGCCGGGTGCCCGGCACCTACTCGGTGATGAGCATGGGCTACCTCGACTACGGCGGTGGACCGCACGGGGACGCGATGGCCGGGATGCCGGGGATGGGCGGCTCGTCGGGGGCGCAGCAGGTCAGCGTCGCCGACCTGGTCGCCGACCCCCGGCGCCCGGCCGACGTCACCGTCGACCTGACTGCGCGCCGGGGGCGGGTCCGTCTCGCCGACGGGCGGACCCTGGACGGCTACACCCTCAACGGCACCTCGCCCGGGCCGACGATCCGGGTCGCCCAGGGGCAGCTGCTCGAGGTGCACCTGCACAACGCGAACGTGCCGGACGGGATCACCCTGCACTGGCACGGCGTCGACGTGCCGAACGCCGAGGACGGGGTCGCCGGGGTCACCCAGGACGCGGTGCTGCCCGGCCACGACTTCACCTACCGGTTCGTGGCCGACCACGCGGGCAGCTACTGGTACCACTCCCACCAGGTCTCCCACGAGCAGGTCGTCGGCGGCCTGTTCGGCGCGCTGGTGGTCACCCCGCCGCACCCGGACCGGTCCGTGCTCGACGTGGTCGCGCTCAGCCACCTGTACGACGGCCTGGCCACCCTGAACGGCCACGACCGCGACGTGGCGGTGCCGGCCGCGGCGGGGCGGCTGGTCCGGGTCCGGGTCGTGAACACCGACAACGGCCCGGTCCGCGCCTGGGCGGGTGCGCCGTTCCGGCTCGCCGCCGTCGACGGGTACGACGTCCACGAGCCGGGCCTGGTGGTGGACCGGGCCGTCACGGTCACCGCGGGCGGACGGGCCGACCTGCTCGTGAAGGTCCCGCCCGAGGGGGTGCAGGTCCGCGTCAGCGGGGCGCCCGCGCTGCTGCTCGGGGCGTCCGGGGACGCCGTACCCCCGGCGGCGGAGCCGGGGCGCGAGCTCGACCTGCTCGACTACGGCACCCCGACGGCGCTGCCCTTCGACCCGGAGGCCGCGGACCGGCACGTCGACTACGCGATCGGGCGCAGGCCGGGCTTCGTGAAGGGCCTGCCGGGGCTCTGGTGGACGGTCAACGGGCACCTGTTCCCGCACCTGCCGATGTTCGTGGTCCGCGAGGGCGACGTGGTGCAGGTGCGGATCAGCAACCACAGCGGCGACGTGCACCCGATGCACCTGCACGGCCACCACGCCGTCGTGGTCTCGCGCAACGGGAGGCCGGTGCGCGGCAGCCCGTGGTGGTTCGACTCGCTGAACGTCAAGGACGGCGAGACGTTCGTGGTCGCGTTCCTGGCCGACAACCCGGGCGTGTGGATGGACCACTGCCACAACCTCAAGCACGCGGCCCAGGGACTGGTCACGCACCTGATGTACGAGGGCGTCACCGAGCCCTACCGGGTCGGCGGGCGCATCGGGAACGAGCCGGAGTAGCGCGTTCGGGTGGTCCGGCCCGATTCGCCGGACAGCCTTGACCGGCCTGGCTACAAAGGAGGTCCACCCGCATCCGACCTCTCGGGCCGTATCTGATGACCCTCCCTGTCCCTGCCCCCGCACGACCCGCACGCCGTCGCCGGCTCCCGTTCCGCCGGCCCACGCGTCGCGGGGTGGCCACCGCCGCGCTCGCGGCCGTGCTCGGCCTCGCCGGCGGCTGGCTGGGGCTGACCCTCGGCGGCACCGTGCACCACCAGGTCGGCCCGCTCGACACCTCGATGCGGCTGCGGCCGACCTGGGACGGCGGCACGTCGATCTCGATCCCGCCGCTGGGCCAGCTCGACCTGGCCACCCACGACGGACCGCTGGGGATCGAGGCGAGCCTCGAGGGCGTCGACGTCGCCAAGGCCCGCGTCCTGCTGGCCGACCCGACCCAGCTGTCCGGGCTCAAGCCGATCGCCGAGCGGGACCTCCAGGACGAGCTCGAGCTCGCGGTGCTGCGCTCGCTGACGGTCAGCGTGATCGGCGCCGCCGCCCTGTCCGCGCTCGCGCTGCGCCGGGTCCGGGCCGCGGTCGTCGGCGGCACGACGGCGGCGCTCGCCATCGGTGTCTCGGTCGCGGTCTCCGCGGCCTCGTGGAACCCCGCCGCCCTCGCCGAGCCGCGCTACACCGGCCTGCTCACCAGCGCCCCGTCCGTGGTCGGCAACGCGGAGAGCATCGTCAACAACTTCTCGATGTACGGCGACGAGCTGGCCCGCATCGTGCAGAACGTCGGTGGTCTCTACGCCGCGACGTCGACCCTGCCGCTGCTGCCGCCCGACGACAGCCTGGTCAGGGTGCTGCACGTCTCGGACCTGCACGACGCGCCGCAGGCGTGGGACCTGATCCGGACCGTGTGCCGCCAGTACAACGTCGACGTCGTGGTCGACTCCGGGGACATCACCGACCACGGCAGCGAGGCCGAGAACCGTTACGTGCAGGAGATCCGGCACATCACCGGAGACGGCGTGCCCTACGTGTGGGTGCGCGGCAACCACGACTCGTGGACGACCGAGAAGGCGATGCGCGCGATCCCCGGCGTGCACGTGCTCGAGGGCCGTCCCCAGAAGGTCGCCGGTCTGACCTTCCTGGGCGCCGGCGACCCGTCCTTCACCCCCGACAAGCAGACCAAGGACGACAACGCCGACGCCGAGGCGGTCGCCGCGGCGTCCCGGCAGCTCGCCGACACCGCCGAGGCGATCGGCGGCGTCGACGTCACGGTCTTCCACGACCCGGCCGAGCAGGACACGTTCGACGGGCACACGCAGATGGCGCTCTTCGGGCACCTGCACTACCGCCGGGTCGAGCGCGGCCCGCTCGGCACCTGGGAGATGGTGCAGGGCTCGACCGGCGGTTCCGGGCTGCGTGCGCTGGAGCCCAAGACGCCCGCCAACATCGAGATGTCGGTGCTCTACGTGAACAAGTCCGACGGGGTGCTGCGCGGCTACGACGACATCACCCTCGGCGGGCTCGGGCTCGCCTCCGCGCAGATCGAGCGGCACGTCGTGGACGCGCCCGGCCGGACCACGCAGCTGGTCGCGCCGCAGCCGGGTGCGCCGGGCAACTCCTCCTCGTCCTCGTCCTCGCCCTCCCCGTCCCCGTCGCCCTCCGCCTCCCCTTGGGCCGGTCCCTAGCCGCCGTACGGTGGGCGGAATAGCGGCGAGGGCACGCTCGTTCGCATAGTTGAAATTCGAACGATCGAGGAACGGAGTCCCATGCAGCTCGGCATCTTCACCGTCGGCGACGTCACGCCCGACCCGACCACCGGCCGCACCCCGACCGAGCACGAGCGGATCAAGGCCACCGTCGCGATCGCGAAGAAGGCCGAGGAGGTCGGGCTCGACGTCTTCGCCACCGGCGAGCACCACAACCCGCCGTTCATCGCGTCCGCGCCGACGACCACGCTGGCCTACGTCGGCGCGCAGACCGAGCGGATCATCCTGTCCACGGCGACGACGCTGATCACCACCACCGACCCGGTGCTGATCGCGGAGAACTACGCGAAGCTGCAGCACCTGACCGACGGCCGGGTGGACCTGATGATGGGCCGCGGGAACACCGGCCCCGTCTACCCGTGGTTCGGCAAGGACATCCGCGAGGGCATCGGCCTGGCGATCGAGAACTACGCGCTGCTGCACCGGCTCTGGCGCGAGGACGTCGTGGACTGGGAGGGGAAGTACCGCACGCCCCTGCAGGGCTTCACGTCCACGCCGCGCCCGCTCGACGGGGTGCCGCCGTTCGTGTGGCACGGCTCGATCCGCTCTCCCGAGATCGCCGAGCAGGCGGCCTACTACGGCGACGGGTTCTTCGCCAACCACATCTTCTGGCCCGCCTCGCACACCCAGCGGATGGTCGGGCTCTACCGCGCGCGCTTCGAGCACTACGGCCACGGCAGCGCCGACCAGGCGATCGTCGGCCTCGGCGGCCAGGTCTTCATGCGGGCCCGGTCCCAGGACGCCGTACGCGAGTTCCGGCCGTACTTCGACAACGCGCCCGTCTACGGCCACGGCCCGTCGCTCGAGGACTTCATGGCGCAGACCCCGCTGACCGTCGGCAGCCCGCAGCAGGTCATCGAGAAGACGCTGTCCTTCCGCGACTACGCCGGCGACTACCAGCGGCAGCTGTTCCTGATGGACCACGCCGGCCTGCCCCTGAAGACCGTCCTCGAGCAGATCGACATCCTCGGCGAGGAGGTCGTTCCCGTGCTGCGCAAGGAGTTCGCGGCCCGCAAGCCGGCCCACGTACCGGACGCGCCGGTGCACCCCCGCACGCAGGTCGAGACCGTCCGATGACCCGCCTCCTGGTCGTCTCGGCCGGCCTGTCGGTCCCCTCCTCGACGCGACTGCTCGCCGACCGGCTCGCGTCCGCGTCGGTCACCGCGCTGGCGTCGTACGACGTCCCTGCCGAGGTCGACGTGGTCGAGCTGCGCAACCTGGCGCACGACCTGACCGACTTCGGCTCGACCGGCGACGGCGCCCTGTCCGAGCGAGTCGACCGAGCCGGTCGCGAGCTCGCCGCCCTCGTCGCCCGCTGATCTCGCGTTGTGGGTCGGATCCCCGGCACCTGGTGCCGACGATCCGACCCACAAGCGGGTTCGGTCAGTGGAGGGGGGTCTCGACCGACTCGGGGACGTCGGGGCTGTGCCGGCGGTGACGCCAGACGAAGAACGCGACGAGCAGGACCACGCCGATGACGACGGCGCCGCCCTGACCGAGGCGGGAGGCGACCGTCGAGTAGGAGCTGCCGGCGACGTAGCCGGCGACCACGCAGAGCAGGCCCCAGACCAGGCCGCCGATCGCGTTGTAGAGCAGGAACCTGCGGTAGCGCATGTTGCTCAGTCCGGCCAGGCCCGGCACCACGGCGCGCAGGAATGCGGTGAACCGGCCCAGGAAGACCGCGGGGGCGCCGCGGCCGTCGAGGAACTGCTTGGCGCGGTCCACCCGGTGGTCGTGGCGGCGCAGCAGCTTGGTGCGCAGCATCCGGGGGCCGAGCTTGCGGCCCACCTCGTAGCCGACGCTGTCGCCGGCGATGGCGGCGAGCACTACGACGACGGCCAGGGCGACCACGCTGACCCGGCCGGTCGAGGCCAGGAAGCCGCCGAGCAGGACCGCGGTCTCGCCTGGCAGGACGAAGCCCAGGAAGAACGCGGACTCACCGAAGACGAGCAGCCCGACCAGCGACAGCACGACCGGCGACGGCACGTGCAGCAGCTGGTCGAGCAGGGCGGTCATGGGGACCTCGTCTTCACGTGGTCGAGGCTAGGTCGATGACCTGAACGCATCGTGAACGCCCACTGTTCCCGCCCTGTGAGCGAGACAGCGGGCACCGTACGGCTCAGGACTCGGCGAGCGCCTTGAGGTTGGCCATCGCGCTCAGGGTCTGCTTGGGGAGCGCCTTGTTGATCATGGGCGTGAACATCTTCCCGATGCCCTTGGTCTTGATGTCGATCGTGTGGGTCAGCGTGGTCGTCCCCGGGGTGGGCCCGTCGGCGGTCACGAAGTCGACGGAGACGTCGGTGATCTTGTCGGTGAACGACATCGTCATGTGCCGGCCGGGCTCGAAGGCGCTGACGGTGCCGGCCATCTCGCCGGTGCGCTTGCCGTCCTGGTAGTGGTAGCGCAGCGGCAGACCCTCGCGCGTCGGGCCGTCCTCGAGGCGGTCGATCTTGGTGCACCGCTTGAGCCACTCGGGGGTGCGGTCGGTGTCCTCGAGGATCGCGAAGATGTCCGCGGGAGCCGCGTTGACCTGCTCGGTGTGCGTGTAGTGAGGCATGGCGCCATTCTTGTCCGATCGGGGGGCTGCCGGTAGCGGAACGCGGGTTGTGGCGACGGTGGCAGACTCGGCCGCATGTCAGTGCAGACGACCCCTGTCGAGATACCCACGGCCGACGGCAACGCCGACGGCGTCCTGGCCGCACCCGACGGAGCGGGCCCCTTTCCCGGCGTGGTGCTCTACATGGACGCGTTCGGGCCACGACCGCGGCTCGAGGAGATGGCCGCCCGGATCGCGGCCGAGGGCTACGTGGTGCTCGTGCCGCACGTGTTCTACCGGTCCGGCCGCGCTCCCCTGTTCGACACCTCCGCGCTGCTCGACCCCGAGAGCCGGGAGCGCGTCTTCGCCAAGATCGGGCCCGTGATGAGCCGGCTGACCCCGGAGCTCGCGATGCGCGACGCGGGGGCCTGGCTGGCGTTCCTGGCAGCCGACGAGCGGGTGGCCGACGTCCCGGTGGGGCTGACGGGCTACTGCATGGGTGGTGCGCTGGCACTGCGTACGGCGGCCGCGTACCCCGCCCGCGTCGCCGCGGCGGCGAGCTTCCACGGCGGCCGGCTCGCCACCGACGCCCCCGACAGCCCGCACCGCGGCGCCGCCACGATCACCGGCGAGGTCTACGTGGCGCACGCCGACCACGACCGCTCGATGCCCCCCGAGCAGCAACGCCTGCTCGAGGACACCCTGGCCGCGGCCGGGGTGCGGCACACCTGCGAGCTGTACGGCGGGGCCGCGCACGGCTTCACGATGAGCGACACCGCGGCCTACGACGAGGCCGCCACCGAGCGGCACTGGGACGCGCTGCTGGACCTGTTCGGCCGCACCCTGGGGGTGTCCCGTGCAGGGGCGTGAGGTCTTCGTCGTCGACGCGGTCCGGACCCCGGTCGGAAGGTTCGGCGGGGCGTTCGCGAAGGTCCGCCCGGACGACCTGGCGGCGGTGGTCATCAAGGCCCTGCTGGAGCGCTCCCCCGGCCTGGACCCCGCAGGCATCGACGAGGTGACGTTCGGGGCCGCCAACCAGGCCGGCGAGGACAACCGCAACGTGGCCCGGATGGCGTCCCTGCTGGCCGGCCTCCCGGTCACCGTGCCGGGCTCGACCGTGAACCGGCTCTGCGCCTCCGGCCTCGACGCGGTCGTCTCCGCGGCCCGTGCGATCGCCGTCGGCGACGCGTCGGTGATGGTGGCCGGCGGCGTCGAGTCGATGACGCGGGCGCCGTACGTCCTGCCGAAGTCGGAGCGCCCGTTCCCGGCCGGCAACGCGGAGCTCTTCTCGACCACGTTGGGCTGGCGGATGGTCAACCCGGCCATGCCGGCGGAGTGGACGGTCAGCCTGGGTGAGAGCACCGAGATCCTCGGCGAGAAGTACGGCGTCACCCGCGCAGCCGCCGACGTGTTCGCCGCACGCTCCCACGAGCTGGCCGCGCGCGCCTGGTCCGAGGGCGCGTTCGACGGCGCCGTGGTGCAGGTGCCCGGTGCTCCGCTCGAACGCGACGAGGGCATCCGCGACGGCGTCACCGCGGAGTCGCTGGCCGGGCTGAAGCCGGTGTTCCGGCCCGACGGCACGGTCACCGCCGGCAACGCCTCCCAGCTCTCCGACGGCGCGGCCGCGCTGCTCCTTGCCGACGAGGACGGGCTGCGCGCGCTGGGCCGCGCGCCGCTGGCGCGGATCACCGCCACCGGCGTGGACGCGGTGTCGCCGGAGATCTTCGGGATCGGGCCGGTGCGCGCGGTCGACCGGGCCCTGGCCAAGGCGGGCCGTACGCACGCCGAGGTCACCACCATGGAGCTCAACGAGGCGTTCGCCGCGCAGTCGCTGGCCTGCCTGTCCGAGTGGCCGGACCTCGACCCGGCACTGGTGAACCCGCACGGCGGCGCCATCGCGGTCGGCCACCCGCTGGGCTGCTCCGGCGCCCGCCTGGCCGGGGCGGTCGCGCACCAGCTCGCCGCCGCCGGCTCCGGGGTGGGCGTCGCCGCGCTCTGCATCGGCGTCGGCCAGGGTCTCGCGGTCACGATGGAGCGGTGATGACGGTCGACCTGAAGCACTACGAGCAGGGCGACCCGGACGCGCCGGCGGTCTTCCTGGCCCCGGCGCTCGGGACCTCGCTGGCGCTGTGGGAGCGGCTGGCCGGCTCCCTGTCCGACGCTTTCCGGGTGGTCCGTGTCGACCTGCGCGGCCACGGCGGCTCGGCGAGCGCCGCGGGCCCGACGACGGTCACGGACCTCGCCGAGGACGTGCTCGGCGTTGCGGACGACCTCGGCATCGAGACGTTCGCCCACGTGGGGATCTCGCTCGGCGGCGCGGTCGGGCTGACGCTCGCCCTGGACCACCCGGACCGTGTCGAGGCCCTGGTCCTGGTCGACTCCGCGGCCCGCTTCGGCGACCCTGCGAGCTGGACCGAGCGGGCCGCCCGGGTACGTGCCGAGGGGATGGCCTGGCTCGACGCACCCACCCGCGAGCGCTGGTTCACGCCGGACTTCCGCGAGACCCACCGCTACGAGGTCGACGAGGTGATGCGGATGCTCACCTCGAACTCGCCGGCCGGCTATGCGGCGTGCTGCGACGCGCTGGCGTCGTACGACGTCACCGGACGGCTCGGGGAGGTGCGGGTCCCGACGCTCGTCGTCGCCGGCGCGGAGGACCCGACCGCGGGGCCGGACGAGGCGCGGGTGCTCAGCGACGGCATCCCGGGCGCCGGCCTCACGGTGATCGACGGGGTCGCGCACCTGGCCAACGTGGCTGCACCGGAGGCCGTCGAGGCCGCCGTGCGCGCGCACCTGACGGGGCTACACCTTCCCGGCGAGCAGCGCTGACCACGTGGTCCACGTGACCACGCCGGTGACCGGCTGCCCGACCCGCTGCTGGTAGCGCCGCACCGCCGAGGACGTGCCGGACCCGAAGACGCCGTTGACGCCGAGGCCCTCGCCGCCGGCGGCGTTGAGCGCGCGCTGCAGGTGACGGACCGGCTCGGAGGCCGAGCCCCGCTTGAGCAGGGGGTGCTGGCCCGCGGCGAGCAGGGCCGTCCAGGCGCCCTTGCCGAGGGTGCCGCTCGCGTAGAGGTGGGCGTGCGTCTGGAGCCGCTTCACCGCGGTGGCCGTCGCGGCGTCGTAGCGGCCGCTGACCGTGCCGCCGTAGTAGTGCTGGAGCTTCAGCAGGCACTGGGCGGCCTTGACCGCGCTGCCGGTGCTGCCGCGGCGCAGCGTGGGGTAGGACCCGAGGTTGACGTTGACGCCGCAGGTGGACGCGGCCTGCGGGGCGACCGAGCCGGTGCCGAGGTCGAGGAAGCTGCGGTCGATGTGCAGCGTCACGCCGCCGTAGGTCACGTCCGTGTCGAGGTCGTACTGGTGCGAGCGCTTGTGGGGCGTCCAGCTCGACGTGCGCACCCACTGGGTGTCGATCGCGGTGTCGGCCTTGCCGTTCTCCCAGGCGTACCAGATCTGGTCGGGCATCACGTAGGAGCCGTGCGCGACGTTGTCGGCGTAGTCGAGCGAGGCGATCGCCGCCGAGACGTTGGAGTAGACGCCGCTGCGGAACGCCCGGGCGTGCACCTCGGTGGTCCACCCGGACAGGAAGGACAGCGCCGACCTGCGGCAGTCGTCGTCGGTGAGGGCGTAGTCCTCGAGGTCGTAGAAGAGCGTGCTCCCCGACGGGACCCCCAGCCCGGACGCGGCGTCGGCCGCCGCGTCGGCGGCCCGGGCGCCCTGCAGCTTGGCCGCGGCATAGCTGCTGGCAGGCGTCGCGTCGATCTTCGCGCCCGTGTAGGTGGTGCACGCCGCCTGCGGCCCCACCCAGATCGGCAGCAGCCGCCACCCGTGGGCGAGCTGCGTGGACACCCAGGTCCGGGTGAGGGCGGGCTGGTCGGACTCGCACTCCTGGTAGCGGTTCTCGCCGCCGAGGTAGATCCCGACGCCCCAGAACGGCGAGGTCGTCAACCAGGCGTCCATGCTGGCCTGGCTCGGCGTCTGGCAGCTGTCGAAGGCGTAGCCCGTCAGGTTCCCCGGCGTCGGCGCGGTCGCGGCGTCGGCGGCGAGCGGTGCGCCGACCAGCCCGGCGGTCAGCAAGGCAGCGGCGAGCAGGCGCAGACGGCGCATGTGGTCCCCCGTTGGACGTGGTGCATCAAGTGCCAGCACCGTAACCGGACTGTCAACGCCGGCCGCGGCGAGCCCGGAGGTAGTCGGCGACGACGTACTCCCCCAGCCGCGACAGGTCGGGGGTGAACACCCGGCCGCCGGCACGCCGCGCGATCGCGTCGACGAACCGCGCCAGACCGGGGTCCTCACCGAGCATGAAGAGGTTCAGCGCAGCGCCGTAGCGGGCCAGCTCGTCGACCTGCGCGACGGTGGCGCGCAGGGTCTCCTGCGTGGTCGGCCAGCGGAAGTACGGCGTCCCGTCGTCGAGCAGGTGGGCGGTCGGTTCGCCGTCGGTGACGACGAGGACGACGGGCTCGGCGTCGGGGTGCCGGCGCAGGTGCCGGCCCGCGATCATCAACGCGTGCTGGAGGTTCGTGCCCTGCACCCGCTCCGGCTCCACGTCCGCGAGCTCGACCGGGGTGACCCGTCGGGCCAGCCGGTCGAAACCGATGATCTCCAGGGCGTCCTGCCGGAACCGGGTCTCGATCAGGTGCGCGAGCGCCAGCGCGGTCTGCTTCATCGGGCCCCAGCGCCCCTCCTGCACCATCGAGAACGACAGGTCCACGCACAGGGCGACCGCGGCCGTCGTACGCCGCTCGGTCTCGACCACCTCGAAGTCGTCCACGAGCAGGGACCCCGGGATCGCACCGCCCCGGCGCAGCGCGTTGGAGACCGTGGCGACCGCGTCGATCGGGAGCTCGTCGCCGAACACCCAGGCCCGGGTGGAGCCCACGGGCTCGTCGGCCGAGCCGGTGCGGTGGTCCTGGTGGTCGCCGCTGCCGGCGGCCGAGATCTGTGCGAAGACACGTTTGAGGGCGGTCTCACCGAGGCGACGTACGGCGCGGGGCGTGAGCCGCAGCCCGTCGCCGTCGCGGCTCACGAAGCCCTGCCGCTCCAGCTCGCGCTCGAGCTCGCGCAGCGCCCGCAGGTCGGCGGCGGCGTCCCCGCCGAGGTGTCGCTCGAGGGCGTCCACGTCGACGTCGTCGAGGGTGGCGCCGGGGTGCGTCTGGGCCAGGCCCTGCTCGAGCTGCTCGAGGTCGGCGAGGTCGGCGAGCACCTCGACGGCGTCGCCGTAGCCGAGCTGCTCGCCGCCGGGACGCATCTGCGCGGGACCGCGGTCGAGCCCGGGGCGCAGGGCGCGCAGGTTGTCGGAGAGCTGGGCCATCTCGCTGGCCAGGTCGGGGTCGGAGAGCGCCTCGCTCATCAGCTGGGCGAGCTCGTTGCGCTCCTCCGGCGACAGCGAGGACATCAGCCGGTCGGCGGCGGCCTGTCGCCGGGCCAGCACGTCGATCAGCTCGTCGACGTCCTGCGGGTTCTCGGGGAACAGGTCGCCGTGCTTGTCCATGAACTCGCGGAACCGGTCGGTGGTGTCCTCGTCGCGGGCGTGCGCGGCGAGCAGCGCGTTGAGGTCGGCGAGCATGTCCTTGACCCGCTGCATGGTCTCCGGGTCGGGGTCCTCCAGGGCCTGCCTGAGCCCCGCGAACTGCGCCCCCAGCACCTCCCGGCGCAGCATCTGCTGGATCGCCTCGTAGGTCGCCCGCGCCTGGTCCGAGGCCCAGTCGTAGTCCTTGAGCGCGCGGACGGCGCCCGCCGTGTCGTCGGGGACGGTGGCGAGCTCCATCTCCTTCCAGCGCGCGTCGTCACCCGGATCGGCGGCCAGGGTGTCGCGCTCCTGGGCGAGGGCCTGGTCGAGCGCGGCGCGTACCTGGTCGAGGGTGCCGCCCAGGTCGCCGCGACGCCGGGCCTGCTCCCGGAGCCGGCGCACCCGCTCCTGCAGGTCGTCGAGGCCGCGCCGGCCGTCCATGCCGCGGCGCATCAGGTCCCGCAGGGCCTCCCGGAGCGAGCCGCCGGCCAGCACGTCACGACCTACCGCGTCGAGCGCCGACCGGACGTCGTACGGCGGGGCGAGGGGGTCGGGGCCGCCGGACCAGGGCCGGTAGCGGAAGCGGTGGCTCGGCCGGTCGGACATCTCAGGCCCCGTAGACCGAGCGTCCGGCGACCGACTCCTTGTCGATCCGACGGGTCAGGTGCAGGCCCTCGAGGACCAGCTCGACGGCGGCCGCGACCTGGCCGGGGCTGGCGTCGTCGCCGTGGCCGAGCCGGTCGAGCACCTTGGACAGGCCGGGCACGGTGCCGACCTGGCCGAGCAGCTCCTCGGCGGTGACCAGCTCGCCGGTCTCGACGGTGGCGCCCTCGCCGAACAGCGCGGTGAAGCCGGACAGGTCGAGCCCGGCCAGCCGGTTGCGGAACGTCTCGGCGACCGCGACCCGGAGCAGGTGCGCGACCACCTCGGTCTCGCGGCCCTCCTCGCCCATCTCGAACTCGATCTTGCCGAGGAGGGTGGGGACGACGGCAGGTGCGTCGCAGACCCGGGCGACCGCGTCGGTCTCGCCGGAGCGGGCCGCGCGGCGCAGTGCGGAGGCGGCGATCCCCTCGGCCGCCGCGATCCCGAAGCGCGCGCTCACCCCGGAACGGTGGTCCACCGTGGGCGACTCGCGCAGCCCGCGGGTCAGCCGGGCGACGACCTCGAGCAGGTGCTCGGGGACGTCCGCGACCAGCGACGCCTCCTGGGCGACCAGCGCGACCTCGTCCTCGACGTCGTCGGGGTAGTGGGTGCGGATCTCGGCGCCGAACCGGTCCTTGAGCGGGGTGATGATGCGGCCGCGGTTGGTGTAGTCCTCGGGGTTGGCGGAGGCGACGAGGAGTACGTCGAGCGGCAGGCGCAGCGAGTAGCCGCGGACCTGGATGTCGCGCTCCTCGAGGACGTTGAACATCGCGACCTGGATCCGCTCGGCGAGGTCGGGCAGCTCGTTGATGCCGAAGATGCCCCGGTTGCTGCGCGGCAGCAGGCCGTAGTGGATCGTCTCCGGGTCGCCGAGCGTGCGGCCCTCCGCCACCTTGACCGGGTCCACGTCGCCGACCAGGTCACCGACGCTGGTGTCGGGGGTGGCCAGCTTCTCGACGTACCTCTCGTCGCGGTGCCGCCAGCCCACCGGCAGGTCGTCGCCGAGCTCGGCGGCGCGGGCGCGGCAGGAGACGCAGACGGGCGCGGCGGGGTCGTCGCTGATCTCGCAGCCGGCGACCACCGGGCTCCACTCGTCGAGCAGGCCGGTGAGGGTGCGCATCAGCCGGGTCTTGCCCTGGCCGCGCTCGCCGAGCAGGACCAGGTCGTGCCCCGCGAGCAGCGCGCTCTCCAGCTGCGGCAGCACCGTCTCGTCGAAGCCGACGATGCCAGGGAACGCGGTCTCCCCGGCCCGCAGCCGGGCGACCAGGTTGGCCCGCAGCTCCGCCTTGACGGTGCGCGGGACGTGACCGGTGGCGCGCAGGGCGCCGAGCGTGGTGTCAGCGGGACGGGACGCGACCTGGCTCATGGCACGAGCCTAGAACTCCGGTGGTTGAGGAGGGCGCGCAGCGACGTCTCGAAACCCCTCACCACTCGAAGGCGACGCCCGTCGTCTCCTCGGAGAGGTCCCACAGCTTCGCGGCCAGGCCCTCGTCCCGGGTGAGCGGGTTGCGGCGCGCCGGACCGACCTTGCCGCGGGTCTCCCGCAGCGACTGCGGGCCCGTGTAGGAGCCCGGCTCGGCGGCGGTGGCGGCGTAGAGCGTGGGGTGCGCGCCGGCCTCGGCGGACTGGAACAGCAGCTTCAGGAACGGCGGCGCGAGCACCTTGATGCCCGGGATCGCGCCCAGACCCTGCTCGGAGGTGACCAGGCCGGTGGCCGAGACGCCGGGGTGCGCGGCCGCGGAGGTGAAACGGGCGCCGTTGCCGGCCGCGCGGCGCTGCAGCTCGTCGGCGAACAGCACGTTGGCGAGCTTGGAGTTGCCGTAGGCAGGCTCGGGCCGGTAGCCCGTGCGCGGGTTCCCGTCGAGCACCGCGCCCGTGCCCCGGAAGTGTGCGATCGAGGCGACCGTGACCACCCGGGCCGCGGGCGCGGCGAGCAGCGCCGGCAGCAGCCGCCCGGTGAGCGCGAAGTGGCCGAGGTGGTTGGTCCCGAACTGGAGCTCGAACCCGTCGGCGGTCTCCTTGTAGCGCGGCGGCGTCATCACGCCGGCGTTGTTCACCAGCAGGTCGAGCGGCCCGTCCCAGCGCTCGGCGAACTGCTGCACGGACGCCAGACTGGACAGGTCGAGCTTCTCGACCCGGACGTCCTTCGCGCCTGCCGCGCGCAGGTCGGCCGCCGCCTTCTCCCCCGCGTCGGTGTTGCGGACCGCGAGCGTGACCGCCGCCCCGTGACGGGCCAGCTCCAGGGCGGTCCACCACCCGATGCCCGAGTTGGCCCCGGTGACGACGGCGCTCCGGCCGTCCAGGGCGGGGATGTCGGCCGGGGTCCAGTGCGCGCTCATGCGCTCGATGTTACCCGCGAGTCACCGGGACGAATCCCCCGTCTCGCCCCTGCCGTACCCCGTTGAACCGTCACTCCGGGCCAGTTGAGTCGGCAGTCGCGACACGTTCAGTCGGCAGTCGCGACATGTTGGGTCGGCAGTCCCGTCACGTTGAGTCGGCAGTCTCGACAGGTTGAGCAGGCGGCCGCCCACGTCGTACGGCGCGCATGCAGGGCCGCGACAACTCAACAACCGGGACCGACGACTCAACGTGTCCGGACTGACGACTCAACGGGACCGGACCGACGACTCAACGTGTCCGGGGTGACGACTCAACGGTTGGGGTGCCGCCGTTGCCGTTGCCGTTGCCGTTGCCGTTGCTGTTGCCGTTCTTGGGGCGGCGGAGGACGACCACGGAGCGGTCGGCGACGAGGAACTCGATGCCGGGGACGAGGGTGGTGGCGTCCTCGAAGATCGAGACGCTGCCGGCCTCGACCTCGTGGGTGTCGAGGGCGACCAGCCAGCCCTCGCCGTACACCTCGTCGGGGAGGGTGAACGTCAGCGGCTGGTCGCCGGCGTTGAACGCGACCAGGAAGGAGTCGTCGACGACGCGGGCGCCGCGCTGGTCGGGCTCGGGGATGGCGTCGCCGTTGAGGAAGACCATCAGCGCGCGGGCGTGGTCGTGGGACCAGTCGGCGGACTTCATGTTCTCGCCCTCGGGGGTGAACCAGGCGATGTCGGCGACCTGGTCGGCGACCGCGGTGCCGGCGAAGAAGCGGCGGCGGCGGAACACCGGGTGGTCGCGACGCAGACGGACCAGCCGCCGGGTGAACGCGAGCAGCTCGTGCTGCCAGGGCTCGAGGTCCCAGTCCATCCAGGCCAGCTCGTTGTCCTGGCAGTAGACGTTGTTGTTGCCGCGCTGGCTGCGGCCCACCTCGTCGCCGTGCAGGATCATCGGGACGCCCTGGGAGAGCAGCAGCGTGGTCAGCAGGTTGCGCTGCTGACGGGCCCGCAGCTCGAGGATCTTGCGGTCCTCGGTCGGTCCCTCGACGCCGCAGTTCCAGGACCGGTTGTGGCTCTCGCCGTCGTTGCCGCCCTCGCCGTTGGCCTCGTTGTGCTTCTCGTTGTAGGAGACCAGGTCGCGGATCGTGAAGCCGTCGTGGGCGGTGACGAAGTTGACCGACGCGATCGGCTTGCGCCCGGAGTGCTCGTAGAGGTCTGAGGAGCCGGTGATCCGGGAGGCGAACTCCCCCAGCGTCGACGGCTCGCCGCGCCAGTAGTCGCGGACGGTGTCGCGGTACTTGCCGTTCCACTCGGTCCACAGCGGCGGGAAGTTGCCGACCTGGTAGCCGCCGTCGCCGACGTCCCAGGGCTCCGCGATCAGCTTCACCTGCGACACGACCGGGTCCTGCTGGACCAGGTCGAAGAACGCCGACAGCCGGTCGACCTCGTGGAACTGGCGGGCCAACGAGGACGCCAGGTCGAAGCGGAAGCCGTCGACGTGCATCTCGGTGACCCAGTAGCGCAACGAGTCCATGATCAGCTGGAGCACGTGCGGGTGCCGCATCAGCAGGCTGTTGCCGGTGCCGGTGGTGTCGAAGTAGTGCGCCCGGTCGTCGTCGACGAGCCGGTAGTAGGCGCTGTTGTCGATGCCGCGGAAGCACAGCGTCGGCCCGAGGTGGTTGCCCTCCGCGGTGTGGTTGTAGACCACGTCGAGGATCACCTCGATGTCGGCGTCGTGCAGCGCCTTCACCATGCCCTTGAACTCCTGCACCTGCTGGCCGCGCTGGCCGGTCGCGGAGTAGGAGTTGTGCGGCGCGAAGAAGCCGACCGTGTTGTAGCCCCAGTAGTTCGCCAGGCCCTGGTCGACCAGCGTGGTGTCCTGCACGAACTGGTGCACCGGCATCAGCTCGACCGCGGTCACCCCGAGGTCCTTCAGGTGCGCGATGGTCGCCGGGTGCGCGAGCCCCGCATAGGTGCCGCGGATGTCCTCGGGCACGTCGGGGTGGGTCATCGTCAGACCCTTCACGTGCGCCTCGTAGACGACCGTGTCGGCGTAGTCGTGGTCCGGGTTGCGGTCGTTGCCCCAGTCGAAGAACGGGTTGACCACCACCGAGAGCATCGTGTGCCCGAGGCTGTCGGCGGAGTTGAACTTCGCCTGGTCCTTGAACGTGTAGGAGAACAGCGACTCGTCGCCGTCGATCTGTCCCTCGACCGCTTTCGCGTAGGGGTCGAGCAGCAGCTTCGCGGGGTTGCAGCGGTGCCCGTTGGCGGGGTCGAACGGCCCGGTGACCCGGTAGCCGTAGCGCTGCCCGGGCTGGATGCCCGGCAGGTAGGCGTGGTGCACGAACGCGTCGACCTCGCTCATCGCGATCCGGGTCTCCGCCCCGGCGTCGTCGATGAGACACACCTCGACCTTCTCCGCGACCTCCGAGAAGAGCGCGAAGTTGGTCCCGGCCCCGTCGTACGTCGCTCCCAGCGGGTACGGACGTCCCGGCCAGATCTGCATGCGTGCTCCTTGTTCTTCCCCAGGGGTAGCGTGGCGGAAGTCGAGCCCGCACCGTCACTGCACGGTACCCATCGCGCATGACGGTTAAGTGTCGTCGGCTCAGACAACTGATTCCGCACTTTTTCCGGCCTCAGAAACATGAAACAGTGGCTCCATGGCGATCGCAACGACTGACCCGCGCACCGGAGAGGTGCTGACCACCTTCGACGAGCTGACCGACGAGCAGCTCGAGCAGCGGCTGGCGCGCGCCGCGGCCGCCGCGGACTCCTACCGGCGCACCAGCCACGAGGAGCGCGCGGGCTGGCTGAGGGCCGCCGCCGACATCCTCGACAAGCGCAGCGACGAGGTCGCCGAGCTGATGACGCTCGAGATGGGCAAGACCAAGAAGGCCTCGGTCGCCGAGGTGGCCAAGTGCGCCGCCGTGCTGCGCTACTACGCCGACACCGCCGCGGACCAGCTGGCCGACGAGGTGGTCGCGGACCCGTCGACGGTCAACGCCTCGAAGGCCTACGCGCGCTACCTGCCCCTCGGCGTCGTGCTCGCGATCATGCCGTGGAACTTCCCGCTCTGGCAGGCGATGCGCTTCGCCGCCCCGGCCCTGGCGGCCGGCAACGTGGGCCTGCTCAAGCACGCCAGCAACGTCCCGCAGACCGCGCTGTTCATGGAGGAGCTGTTCCGCGACGCGGGCTTCCCCGACGACGTCTTCTCGACCCTGCTCATCGGCAGCGGCAAGGTCGAGCAGGTGCTCCGCGACGACCGCGTCGCGGCCGCCACCCTGACCGGCTCCGAGGGCGCGGGCGTCGCCGTCGGTCGTACGGCGGGCGAGTCGCTGAAGAAGGTCGTCCTCGAGCTCGGCGGCTCCGACGCGTTCGTCGTGATGCCCTCGGCCGACCTCGCCAAGGCCGCCAAGGTGGCCACCACCTCGCGCTGCCAGAACAACGGCCAGTCGTGCATCTCGGCCAAGCGGTTCATCGTGCACACCGACGTGTACGACGAGTGGATGGACCTCTTCGTCAAGGAGATGGCCGCGCTCGTGGTCGGCGACCCGATGGTCGAGGGCACCGACGTCGGCCCCCTCGCCAACGAGCAGGGCCGCGAGGACGTCGAGACCCTCGTCAAGGACGCCGTCGACAAGGGCGCGACCGTGCTGCTGGGAGGCGAGCGCCCGGACCGGCCGGGCTGGTGGTACCCGCCGACCGTGCTCGCCGACATCACCCCGGAGATGGACGTCTACCTCGAGGAGCTGTTCGGGCCCGTCGCGACCGTCTACCGCGTCGCCGACCTCGACGAGGCCATCGCGGTCGCCAACGTGACCCGTTTCGGGCTGGGCTCGAACGCCTGGACCACCGACCCCGACGAGCAGGAGCGGTTCGTCACCGACCTGCAGGCCGGGCAGACGTTCATCAACGGCATGGTCGCGTCGTTCCCGGCGCTGCCGTTCGGCGGCATCAAGGCCTCCGGGCACGGCCGCGAGCTCGCCGCGCACGGCATCCGCGAGTTCATGAACGTGAAGACCGTCTGGGTGGGATGACCCTTTTGACCCATTCCCGTTGTCCGGTCGTCCTGGCTACCGTCGAGGTCCGGCTGGGGTAGCCGGAGCGCAGTCCGGGGGCGCACGACGGTGAGGTGGGGGCCCCGTGGGACGACGTCGTCTGCTCTGTCCGTTGCTGCTGCTCGCGGGGACGGCTCTGGTCGCCGTACCCCCTGCGGTGGTGACGTGACCGGCGACGGTCGACCGGACGTGGTGATGACGACCAAGGGCTACACCGACGCGCCCGAGGACGACAGCCTGTTCGTCTACCCGGGCCTGCCGGACGGCACGCTGGGGTCGCCGACGCACGTGCCCACCGGTGGCGGCATCAGCAGCCACATGGGGATCGCGCTCGCGGACGTCGACCAGGACGGCGACCTCGACGCCGCCGTCTCGACCTATGCCGGCGTGCAGATCTACCGCCAGACGTCGACCGGTCTGGTCCATGCCTGGACCGTCCCGGTCGGCGAGGGCGACGACGTGCGGCTGAGCGACCTCAACGGCGACGGGCTCGCCGACCTCGTGATCGACGCCTACGACGGCATCCACGTGTGGTGGCAGGTCAACGGTGACTTCGTGCCCGCCCCGACCGGCGAGCGGCTCTCGACCACCCAGCACCACGAGGTCGAGGTCGGTGACGTGAACGGCGACGGCCTGCCCGACCTGGTGGGTACGACGAACATGGGCGTCGAGGTGTTCCTGCAGAACCCGGACCACTCGTTCGCGGCCCCGGCGGCCTACACCTCCGGCGGCCCCGACCCGTGGACGATGGTCAACGGCCTGGCCGTCGCGGACATCAACGGGGACGGCCGCGCGGACGTGCACCTCAGCGTCGGCGGGAACAAGCCGAACTCGTGGGTGATCACGCGCTACGCCCAGGCCAACGGGACCCTCGGCTCGCCCGTGGCCAGGGCGTCGTACGACATCCCGGAGGCGCTCGAGGCCGGTGACGTCACCGGTGACGGCATCGCCGACCTGGTCGTGGTGCACTCGGGGTGGAACGCGCTCGGGGTCTACGACTCCACGCCGGGCACGAACCCCACCGAGACCTTCTACAAGTACGACTCCCGCAACTGGGGTCCGCCGCAGCGCCTGGCGCTGGGGGACGTCACCGGCGACGGACGGCTCGACGTGGTCGGCGCCGACGACATCGACGGCCTTGTCCTGATGCGTTCGGTCGCGCCCGGGGCGGACATCACCCCGCCGCGCACCACGATCACCTCGGCGCCGCCGCAGGTCATGCGCGCGCGGGGAGCGTCGTTCTCGTTCACCGCCAACGAGCCGGCCACGTTCAGTTGCTCCATGGACGCCGGCACCTGGACGCCGTGCACGTCGCCGACGCCGTACGACGGCCTGACCTCGGGCGGGCACCGCTTCCAGGTGCGCGCCACGGACCTGGCCGGCAACGTCGAGACCGTCCCGGCCGCCTACAGCTTCACCGTCTACGGGCCGGACACCACCATCACCTCGGGCCCGACCGGGACGGTGCGCTCGACGTCCGCAACGCTGGCGTTCACGGCCGCGGCCAACGCGGCGACGTTCGAGTGCGCGCTGGACAACGATCCCTTCACCGCGTGCACGTCGCCGGTGACCTACACGGGCCTGACCACAGGCACCGTGCACGGGGTCCGGGTGCGCGCGGTCGGCGCGGACGGGCTCGTCGACAGCACCCCGGCACTGCGGACCTGGACCGTCGACGCCGCCGCGGACCTCGCGACGACCCTCGCCGTCGCGCCGAGCCCGGGCAAGAAGAACACCACGCTGACGTGGACGGGCACCGTCACCGACACCGGCCCGCAGAGCGCCTCTGGCGTGACGTGGACGCAGACCCTGCCGTCGGGCTTCACGTTCGGGTCGGTCACCGCGGTGCCGAGCGCGAGCACGTCCGCGGCCGGTTCCTGCGCGGCGAGCGGGTCGCCGGCCACGGTACGTTGCGCGCTCGGCTCGATGGCCCCGGGGCTGCGCTGGACCATCACGGTGGCCGGGACCGTCACGGTCCCCAAGGGCACGTTGACCTCGACCGCGGTCGCGGCCACCACGGCCTGGGACCGGGCGCCGGGCAACGACTCCGTGTCGACCTCGGTCACCGTGGGGAACGGGCGCTGAGCCGGTTCTGTCGCCGGTGGGTGCCAGACTCGGGGGCGTCCCTACACGGAGGAGGTCCGCACTGTCCCGCGTGGTTCACTTCGAGATCCAGGCCGACGACCTGGAGCGCGCCAAGACGTTCTACGGAGCGGTGTTCGACTGGTCGTTCCAGGACTGGAGCCAGATGTCCGGGGGCGAGTCCGCCTACTGGGGCATCGTCACCGGTCCCGACGACGAGATGGGCATCAACGGCGGCCTGCTCAAGCGGGGTGCGCCCGGGCCCGGCGGCGGTCAGGGCACCAACGCCTTCGTGTGCACGATCGGGGTCGGCGACTACGACGCGACCGAGAAGCGGATCCTCGAGGCGGGCGGCGAGGTGGCGCTGCCCAAGATGGCGCTGCCGGGGATGGCCTGGCAGGGCTACTACCTCGACCCCGAGGGCAACACCTTCGGCATCCACCAGCCCGACCCGGAGGCGAAGTAGGGGCGCCCTACTCGAAGCGTGAGGGGTCACCCGCGCCGACGCGGGTGACCTCGGGGTAGCCCTCCGACCAGTCCACGACCGTGGTGGGGTCCGTGCCGCAGTCGCCGGCGTCCACCACCGCGTCCACGACGTGGTCGAGCTCCTCCTTGATCGACCAGCCGTCGGTCATCGGGTCGTCCTGGCCGGGCAGCAGCAGCGTGCTCGAGACCAGCGGCTCACCGAGCTCGCGCAGCAGGGCGCGCACGAACGGGTGCTCGGGGATGCGCACCCCGACGGTCTTCTTCTTGGGGTGCGCGAGGCGCTTCGGCACCTCCTTGGTCGCCGGCAGGATGAACGTGTAGGCACCCGGGGTGGCCGACTTCACGGCCCGGAACGCCGCGTTGTTCAGCTGCACGAGCTGCCCGAGCTGCGCGAAGTCCGAGCACACCAACGTGAAGTGGTGCCGGTCGTCCAGGCCACGGATGCGCCGGAGCCGGTCGGCGCCCGTCGTACTGTCCAGGCCGAAGCCCAGCGCGTAGCAGGAGTCCGTGGGGTAGGCGATCAGCGCGTCCTCACGGACCAGCGCGGCCACCTGGCCGACGCTGCGCGGCTGCGGGTCGGTGGGGTGGACGTCGAAGTAGCGGGCCATGGGAGGAGGTTACGTCGCGCGACGGAGCAGGTAGGTGTCCATCACCCAGCCTCGCGCCTCCCGGACCCGGGCGCGGGTCGCGCGGACCTCCTCGACCACGTCGGAGAGGCGGCCGGCGACGAGCGCCTCGTCGTCGGTGCCGAGGTTGGCACCCCACCACAGGTCCCACTCACCGTCGAGGTCGGCGCAGGCGAGCCTGCCGTCGAGCATCACGACCAGGTTGTCGTGCCCGGCTGCGACGTCCGCGGCCAGCCGGCGGCCGGTGGTGACGAGCACCGGCTCGCCCACCCGGTGCAGCACGACCCGGTGCCGCGCCGCGAGCACCGAGATGCTGGAGATGCCCGGCAGCACCTCGTGGTCGAAGGCGACGTTGCCGCGCTCGAGCACCCGCTCCAGGATCCGCAGGGTGCTGTCGTAGAACGCCGGGTCACCCCACACCAGGAAGCCGGCGGTGCCGTCCTCGCCGGTCTCCTCGAGCAGCGCCCGCTCGTAGGCGACGGCGCGGGCCTCGTGCCAGTCGACGACGGCGGCGCCGTAGGACGTGGTGTCGTGCTCGCCGCGGTCGCGCTCGGGGTCGGGCACGTCGACGATCCGGTAGCCGTCGCGCACGTGGCGGCGGCAGACCTCCTCGCGGAGCCGGCGCAGGTCGGCCGAGGCCTCACCTTTGTCGGCCACCAGGAACGCGTCGACCTCGTTGAGCGCGCGGACCGCCTCGACGGTCACCTGGTCGGCGCCGCCGGAGCCGATCCCGACGACCAGGACCCGCCTCACCCGCGGTCCTCGAGGTCGCCCTCGGTGTCGAGGTAGGCCTGCTGCAGCGCCGCCATCGTGTCCGGGTCGGGCTCCGCCCACAGCCCGCGCTCGGCCGCCTCGTTGAGCCGCTCGACGATGCCGTGCAGCGCCCACGGGTTGGCCTCCCGCAGGAACGCCTGGTTCTCCTCGTCGAGCACGTAGGTCTGCGCGAGCGTGTCGTACATCCAGTCGGTCACCACGCCCGCGGTCGCGTCGTAGCCGAACAGGTAGTCCACGGTCGCGGCCATCTCGAACGCGCCCTTGTAGCCGTGCCGCCGCATCGCGGCCAGCCAGCGCGGGTTGACCGCCCGGGCCCGGAACACGCGCGCGGTCTCCTCGGTCAGGCTCCGGGTGCGTACGGCGTCCGGGGTCGTCGAGTCACCGATGTAGGCCTTGGGGCTGGTCCCGGTGAGTGAGCGGACCGTGGCCACCATGCCGCCGTGGAACTGGAAGTAGTCGTCGGAGTCGGCGATGTCGTGCTCGCGGGTGTCGGTGTTCTTGGCGGCGACCGCGATCCGGGCATAGCTGCTGCGCATGTCCTCGGCCGCGGGCACGCCGTCCACGTCGCGGCCGTAGGCGTAGCCGCCCCAGGTCGTGTAGACCGCGGCCAGGTCCTCGTCAGTGCGCCAGTTGCCGGACTCGATCAGCGGCAGGATGCCGGCGCCGTACGCCCCGGGGCGGCTGCCGAAGATCCTTCGGGTGGCGCGGCCCCAGTCGCCGTGGGTCTCGCGGTCGGCAAGCGCGTGCGCGCGCACGAAGTTCTGACCCACCGGCTCGTCGAGCTCGGCGACCATCCGCACCGCGTCGTCGAGCATCGTGACCACGTGCGGGAACGCGTCCCGGAAGAAGCCCGAGATCCGCACCGTGACGTCGATCCGCGGCCGGCCGAGGTCGGCGAGCGGAATCACCTCCAGGCTGGTGACCCGGCGTGATGCCTCGTCCCAGACCGGCTGGACTCCCAGCAGGGCAAGGACTTCGGCCACGTCGTCCCCGGCGGTGCGCATCGCGCTGGTTCCCCACACCGACAGTCCGACGCTGCGCGGGTGCTCGCCGGTCTCGGACACGTAGCGCTCGACCAGGGACGTAGCCATCGCGACCCCGGTGTCGCAGGCGAGCCGGCTCGGCACCGCCTTCGGGTCGACGGTGTAGAAGTTGCGCCCGGTCGGCAGCACGTTGACCAGCCCGCGCAACGGCGAGCCCGACGGCCCGGCCGGGACGTAGCCACCGGCCAGCGCGTGCAGCGTGTTGTCGAGCTCGGCGGTGGTGCCGGCCAGCCGCGGGACCACCTCGGTGGCCGCGAACTCCAGCACCCGGGCCACGTCGCCACCCGCGATCTGCGTTGCCACGCTGGGCTCCCAGTCCTTGGACTCCATCAGCTCGACGAGACGGCGAGCCTCCGCCTCGAGCGCGTCCAGCGTCCCCCGCTGCTCGAGCTTGCGCCGTCCTGAGCCCGTCGAAGGGTCGAGACCATCCCCGAGACCATCCGCGAGCGCCGTCCGCAGCCCGGGTACGGCGTTGGCCGTGCCACCCCAGATCTGGCTCGCGCGCAGGATCGAGAGCACCAGGTTGACCCGCGCCTCACCGGCGGGCGGGTCGCCGAGCACGTGCAGCCCGTCGCGGATCTGGGCGTCCTTGACCTCGCAGAGCCAGCCGTCGACGTGCAGGATGAAGTCGTCGAACTCCTCGTCGCCAGGCCGGTCCGCCGCCCCGTCGAGGCCGAGGTCGTGGTCCATCTTCGTGGCCTGGATCAGCGTCCAGATCTGGGCGCGGACGGCGGGCAGCTTGGCCGGGTCCATCGCGGCGATGTTGGCGTGCTCGTCCAGCAGCTGCTCGAGCTTGGCGATGTCGCCGTACGACTCGGCGCGGGCCATCGGCGGGATCAGGTGGTCGACGATGGTGGCGTGCGCGCGGCGCTTGGCCTGCGCGCCCTCGCCGGGGTCGTTGACCAGGAACGGGTAGACCATCGGCAGGTTGCCGAGCGCGGCGTCGGTGGCGCAGGCCGCGGAGAGCGCGACGCCCTTGCCCGGCAGCCACTCGAGCGACCCGTGCTTGCCGAGGTGCACGACCGCGTCCGCCTTGAACCCGTGCTCCAGCCAGCGGTAGGCGGCCAGGTAGTGGTGCGGCGGCGGCAGGTCGGGGTCGTGGTAGATCGCGACCGGGTTCTCCCCGAAGCCGCGCGGCGGCTGGATCAGGATCACCACGTTGCCGGCGCGCAGGGTGGCCAGCACGATCTCGCCGTCGGCGTCGGTACGACGGTCGACGTACAGCTCCCCGGGAGCATCACCCCAGGTCGTCGCCATCGCGTCCGTGAGCGCGGCGGGCAGGTGCGCGATCCAGGCCCGGTAGGTCGCTGCCGGGATCCGGACCGGGCTCCCGGACAGCTGCTCGGCGGTCAGCCAGTCCTCGTCCTGGCCGCCGGCGTCGATCAGTGCGTGGATCAGCGCGTTCCCCGCCGCCGTGTCGTCGCCGTCGTAGGTCTCCGGGTCGAGGCCGGGCAGGCTCCCGTCGCCGAGGTCGTAGCCCTCCGCGCGCATCCGGCGCAGCAGCCGGACCGCGGAGACCGGCGTGTCCAGACCGACCGCGTTGCCGACCCGGGAGTGCTTGGTCGGGTAGGCCGACAGCACGAGCGCGACCCTCCGCTCCTCGACGGGCGTGTGCCGCAGTCGGGCGTGCGCGACCGCGATCCCGGCCACGCGTGCGCACCGCTCGGGGTCGGTGACGTAGCGCGGCAGCCCGTCGCGGTCGACCTCCTTGAAGGAGAAGGCGGCGGTGATCAGCCGGCCGTCGAACTCGGGTACGGCGACCTGGGTGGCCGCGTCCAGAGGCGACACCCCGTCGTCGCTGGCCTCCCAGGACGCGCGGTCCCACGTGAGGCAGAGCCCTTGCAGGACAGGGATGTCGAGCGCGGCGAGCTGCGCGACGTCCCACGCCTCGTCGTCGCCGCCGGCACTCGCGGCGGCCGGCTTGGTGCCGCCCGCGGCGAGCACGGTGACCACCAGTGCGTCCAGGGTGCCGAGCTCGTCGAGCAGGTCCTGCGGCGCGCCGCGGAGGCTGCTGGCGAAGACGGGTACGGCGGTCGCACCCGCGGCCTCGACGGCGTCCGCGAGGTCGTGCACGAACTGGTCGTTGCCGGACGCGACGTGGGCGCGGTAGCAGAGGATGCCCACGCGCGGCACCCCGTTGGTCGAGCCTGTCGAGACCATCGGCTCGACCAACGGAGGCGGCTCGACCAGAGGCCGGTCAACGAATCCCCAGGCGGGCAAGGCCTCCGGGGGCGCGAACCCGTCCCCGGTGAGCCGCACGGTGTCGGAGAGGAACGCGTGCAGCTGGCCGAGGTTGGCGGGTCCGCCCTCGGCGAGGTAGCGGTGCGCCTCGGCCGCCGTACCCACCGGGACCGTGGAGTGCCGCATCAGCTCGGCGGCCGGGGTCTGCTCGCCGCCGAGCACCACCAGCGGCAGCGCTGAGGCGAGCAGCGCGTCGAGACCGGCCTGCCAGGACCGCGCCGAGCCGAGGATCCGCAGCAGCACCAGGTCGGCGCCGGCGAGCAGCGGCGGCAGGTCCGCCTCCACGTCGAGCCGGGCCGGGTTGGCCAGCGTGTAGTCGGCGCGCGAGGCGCGGGCCGAGAGAAGGTCGGTGTCCGAGGTGGACAGCAGGACGATGCGCGCCATGGCGATGCTCCTCCACGGAGTTCTCGCTCCGCGTCGTGGGGATGTCTGGCGTCACGTGCAGTGTCTGGCTGCGGCGCTCGCGGACGAGGGCCTCACAGTGGCGGAACCGCCCCGGGATCTCACCGGGTTCCTGCCGTCGTGACGGTGCCGCCACCCTAGCGAGTACGCTCCCAGCCAGGCCGCGGCCCCAGGAACCCGGTGCAAGTCCGGGGCGGTTCCGCCACTGTGACCGGCCACCCCAGCGACGACCGAGGGGTGCCGGCAGCCAGACACTGACTGCGGCTGACTCCTTTTCCGTCGATGTGGAGCGAGAACTCCACGAGGGAGCGCCATGGCTGTCTTGTCATCCCCTGCCCCACCGCGCGAGCGCGCCGACCGCTGCCCCGGGGTCCTGCGCCCCTGGCCCGCCGCCGACGGTGGTCTGGTCCGGGTCCGCGTGGTCGCCGGCCGGCTCACCACGGCCCAGCTCGCCGGTCTGACCCAGTTGTCGCGGGAGTACGGCGACGGGGACCTGCACCTGACCACGCGGGCGAACGTCCAGCTGCGTGGCGTGCGCCTCCCGGTGCCGTCGTCCCTGGTGCTCCGGCTGGCCGACCTCGGTCTGCTGCCGTCCCTGGCCCACGACCGGGTCCGCAACGTGCTGGTCTCCCCGCTGACCGGCCGGGTCGGCGGGCGGGCCGACCTGCGTCCGGTGGCGGCCCGGCTCGACGCACTGCTGCTCGCAGAGCCGGTGCTCGCGGAGCTGCCGGGACGCTTCCTGTTCCGGCTCGACGACCGCGGAGACCTCGCCGACCGACCGGCCGACCTGGCCGCGGTGGCGCTGTCCGCGGACCGGGCCCGGCTCGTCGCCGGCGGCTGGGACGGACCCGAGGTCGACCTGGCCGAGGTGCCCGATCGTCTGCTGGGCTTGGCGAAACGCTTCCTCGACCTGCGCGGCGACGGGCCCTCGGCGGCCTGGCACGTGCACGAGCTGCCCGGTGGGCCGGCGTCGCTCGGGGCGTTCACGGCACCGGGCACGGCAGCAGGGGCCGCGCCGGGTCCGACCCGCCGGACGCCGTACGGGAGGAGCCGGCAGGACGACGGCCGCTGGATGGAGCACCTGGCCGTGCCCGACGGGGTGCTCACGCCCATCCTGCAGGGCCTGGTGCTCGGCGCCGCCGGCGGCGGGGTCGTCGTGACGCCTTGGCGCAGCGTGCTGCTGCCCGACCTGGAGGAGGCGCGGTGACGCAGCGACCGCCGCGCGGCTACGACTACGAGACCGACGGGGCCGCGATCTACGAGGCGTCGTTCGCGACGATCCGCCGCGAGACCGACCTGTCGCGCGTTCCCGCGGACGCCGAGAAGGTGGCCGTCCGGATGGTGCACGCCGCCGGGCAGACCGACCTGACCCGTGACCTGGTGGTGCACCCCCGGCTGGTCGCGTCGGCACGGGCGGCGCTCCAGTCCGGCGCCCCGATCCTCACCGACGCGCACATGGTCGCCTCCGGGGTGACCCGGACCCGGCTGCCCGCCGACAACGAGGTGCTCTGCCTGCTGCAAGACCCGCGGGTGCCGTCCCTCGCCCAGGCGTGGGGCACCACCCGGTCCGCGGCGGCGGTGTCGCTGTGGGAGGACCGCCTCGAGGGCGCGGTCGTCGCGATCGGCAACGCGCCCACTGCGCTGTTCCACCTGCTCGAGATGCTCGACGCGGGCGCGCCCCGACCTGCCGCGATCGTCGGCGTGCCGGTCGGTTTCATCGGCGCCGCCGAGTCCAAGGAGGCCCTGCTCGGCCACCGCGCGGACGTCCCGCACCTGGTGGTGCGCGGCCGCCGCGGCGGCTCCGCGATGGCCGCCTCCGCCCTGAACGCACTCGCCCAGGAGGCGGAATGACGAATGCAGGAAAGCTTTTCGGCGTCGGGCTCGGTCCCGGCGACCCCGAGCTGATCACCCTCAAGGCGGCCCGGCTGATCGGGTCGGCCGACGTGGTGGCCTACCACGCCGGCACGCACGGCAACTCGATCGCGCGCACCATCGCGGCCGACCTGATCCCGGAGACCGCCGTCGAGGAGCGGCTCGTCTACCCGGTGACGACGGGCATCCCCGCGCACCCGGGCGGTTACGCGGGCGCGATGGCGGAGTTCTACGAGGAGTCCACGCAACGTCTCGCTGCGCACCTCGAGGTGGGTCGGGACGTCGTACTCCTGGCGGAGGGTGACCCGCTTTTCTACGGGTCCTACATGTACATGCACGACCGCCTCGCCGGCCGTTTCCAGGCCGAGGTGGTGCCCGGCGTGACCTCGGTGTCGGCCGCGTCCGCCGCCGTCGCCAGCCCGCTGGTCCGGCAGACCGACGTCCTCACCGTGCTCCCCGGGACCCTGCCCGAGCCCGAGCTCGCCCGCCGTCTTGCCGACACGCAGGGGGCCGTGATCATGAAGCTGGGCAGGACCTTCCCGGCGGTACGGCGTGCACTCGAGGCCGCGGGACGGCTCGGCGACGCCGTCTACGTCGAGCGCGCATCCACCGGCCGCGAGGTCGTGCTGCCGGTCAAGGACGTCGACCCTGACAACGTGCCCTACTTCTCGATCATCCTGGTCGCGGGCGACACGTCCGAGGCGAAGGTGCGGCACTCCCCGCTGGTCGAGCCCGCCTCGTTGGTCGAGCCCGTCGAGACCGGTGGTTTCGACCAGCTCAACCAACGAGTGCAGCTCAACCAACGGGTGCAGCTCGACCAACGGGAGCTGCTCGTCGTCGGCCTCGGCCCGGCGGACGCGAAGTGGCTCACCCCCGAGGCGACCGCCGCCCTGGAGGAGGTCGACCACGTCGTCGGCTACGCGCCGTACGTCCACAAGGTCCCCCAGCGCCCGGGCCTGACCCGGCACGCCAGCGGCAACACGGTCGAGGTGGACCGGGCGCGCGACGCTCTCGAGCTCGCCCTGGCCGGCGAGCGGGTCGCGGTCGTGTCCGGCGGCGACGCCGGCGTCTTCGGGATGGCGTCGGCCGTGTTCGAGGCAGTGGCGAGCGACCCGCGCTACGACGCCGTACCCGTCCGTGTCCTGCCGGGGGTGAGCGCGGTCCAGGCCGTGGCGGCCCGCGCCGGCGCCCCCGTCGGCGGCGACTTCGCGGTGCTCAGCCTCTCCGACCGGCTCAAGCCGTGGGCGGTGATCGAGAAGCGGCTGGCCGCCGTCGCGGAGGCGGACCTGGTGCTCGCGGTCTACAACCCGGCCTCGCGCTCCCGTACCACGCAGGTGGCGCAGATGCAGGAGACGCTGCTCCGGCACCGCTCGGCCGACACCGTCGTCGTGGTCGGCCGCGACGTCGGTCGCGAGGGCGAGTCGCTCGAGGTCACCACGCTCGGCGACCTGGACCCGGACAGCATCGACATGAGGTGCCTGCTGCTGGTCGGCTCCTCCGGCACGACCGTCTCCCGGACCGGCCGGGTCTGGACGAGCCGCTCCGTCTCCGGCTGAGCGGGACAACTGGTCACGAACGACAGGTTCTTGCGCGAAAAGCTGGCGTTCGTGACCACTAGCGGGGCGGCTAGCTCTCCCGACGCTCGTGGAGGCGCTGCTGGGCGGCGTCCAGGTAGGCCAGGCAAGGGGCGTCGGCGTCCGGGTGCTTCTCGGTGAGGTGGAAGATCCAGCGGTCCATGGCGGCCATGAAGCCGTTGTCCTCGCCGGTGCGGTAGGCGGACCAGCTCCGGTCGCCCTTCACGGTGCACTGGGTGCAGGAGATCTTGTAGACGAACTGCTGCTGGTCGTCCAGGTCGATCCTCAGCTTCGCCAGCGGACCGGCCTCGGCTGCGGCCTTGCGCTCCCGAGCGGATCGGCTCGCGGTCATGTGGCACCTCAGTTCGGAAAAGAACCTGGAGCCTACCCTCGGGGCTAATCTCGACAGTGATGAAGGTGAGCCCGGGGGAACGGCGCAGCAACCTCCCCTCGGAGCTGTCGAGCTTCGTGGGCCGACGGCATGAGCTCACCGAGGTACGCACCGGGCTGGCCACGCACCGGCTGGTGACGCTGCTCGGGCCGGGCGGGATCGGCAAGACCCGGCTGGCCTACCGGACCGCGGCGGACCAGGAGCGCAGCCTCCCCGACGGCGCCTGGGTGGCCGAGCTCGCCCCCGTGCAGCTGCCCGAGCTGGTCCCGGACGCGGTGGTCGCCGCACTGGGCATCCGGTCGGCCGGGACGGGCAGCCCCACCGAGCGGCTGGTCGCGCACCTGCGGCCCCGCCAGCTGCTGCTCGTCCTCGACAACTGCGAGCACGTGCAGGACGCGGCGGCCGCACTCGCGGCCGAGCTGCTGGCGACCTGCCCGGGCGTTCAGCTGCTCGCCACCACCCGGCACGCGCTGGCCGTGCCCGGCGAGCACGTGCTCACCGTGCCGCCGCTGCCGATGCCCGCCCCCGGCCGCGGCGCCGGGTCACCCGAGGCGCTGATGCACTACGACGCGGTCCGCCTCTTCGTCGACCGGGCCACCGCGAGCTGGTCGTCGTTCCGGGTCACCGCCGCCAACCAGGACGCGTTGGCCGAGCTCGTACGGCGGCTCGACGGGATGCCGCTGGCGATCGAGCTGGCCGCCGTGCGCGCCCGGTCGCTGACCGTGCAGCAGGTGCTGGACCGGCTCAGCGACCGCTTCGCGCTGCTCAACCGCGGCAACACCGCCGCGCTCCCCCGCCAGCAGACGCTGACCGCCCTGCTCGACTGGAGCCACGACCTGCTCGAGCCCCGCGAGCGGATGGTCTGGGCGCGCGCCTCGGTGTTCCGTGGCGGCTTCGACCTCCAGTCGCTCGAGGCGGTCGCGTGCGACGACGACCTGCCCCGCGACACCCTCTTCGACGTCGTGGACGGGCTCGTCGCCAAGTCGGTGCTGGTCCGCGAGCAGGTCGAGATCGTGGGCGGCTCGCGGTTCCACATGCTCGAGTCACTGCGGGAGTACGGCGCGGCGCGGCTGTCCGAGGCGGGCGGGGCGGCGCCGTACACGGACCGGCACCGGCACTGGTACGCCGGCCTCGCGAGCACCGCCGCCGCCGAGCTGTTCGGACCCGACCAGTACGACTGGTTCGCCCGGCTGCGGGCCGACCACGGCAACCTGAGCGCCGCGCTGGAGCGGCTCTCCCACGACCCGGAGCACGCGGTCGAGGGGCTCCGGATGGCCTCGGCGCTGCAGCACCACTGGGTGATGGTGGGCCGGTTCGGGGAGGGCCGGGCGTGGGCCGACCGGCTGCTCGCCAAGCTCCCTGACACCGGCACCGGCGAGCAGGGCGTCGCGCGCGCTGCGGGCCTCGAGGTCGCCGGGCGGCTGGCGGTCCTCCAGGGCGACCTCGACGTCGGGAAGCCCCTGCTGGAGCAGGCCCTCGACGTTGCGACGACCGCCGGGGACGCGACCTGGCGGGCGCACGCGCTGCACGGCCTGGCACTCGCGTCGGCGTTCTGGGGCGAGCCGGCCGGGGCGCTGCCGCTGCTCGAGGAGGCGCTCGAGCTGCACCAGAAGGGCGCCGACCCGTTCGGCGTACCGCTCGCGCTGGTCCAGCTCGCCACCGTGCACGCCACCCTGGGCGAGCCCGACCGCGCGACCGCCTACGCCGAGGAGTGCGCCGGGCTCAGCGACGCCGCCTCCGAGCGCTGGTGCGCGGCGCTGGCCCGCTGGGTGATGGCGCTGGTCCAGTGGCAGCTCGGGCACGGCGCCCGGGCGCGCACCTACGCCCGCGACGTGCTCTCGCTGAAGGAGCCGTTCGGCGACCGGATGGGGATGGCGATGTCGGTCGAGCTGGTCGCCTGGACCGAGGCCGACGCCGGCCGCCCTGCCGAGGCCGCCCGGCTGCTGGGCGCCGTGCAGGCCGCCCTCGACTCCATCGGCGCCAGCCTCTTCGGCCACCTCCACGACGAGCACGACCGCTGCCTGGCGCGCACCCGCGAGGCGCTCGGCGGCACCGCCTTCAAGCGCGCCTTCGAGGCCGGCTCGCGGCTGCGGTTCGACGACGCCGTCGCCCTCGCCTCCGGCCGTCGTACGGCGTCCACGGACGACACCGAGGTGAGACTGACCCGCCGGGAGACCGAGATCGCGGACCTGGTCGCCGAGGGGCTGACCGACCGGGAGATCGCGGAGCGGCTGGTCCTCGCGCGCCGTACCGCCGAGGGCCACGTCGCCCGGATCCTCGGCAAGCTGAGCCTCACGTCCCGGTCGCAGCTGGCCGCCTGGGTCGCCGCGCAGCGACAGTCCTGACAATCCGGGCTGACCTGTTCGGGTCAGCCCGAACGGACTAGACCGAAGGGACAGATGCCGTCGCGCTGGGCACAATCATGGGCGCACGGGGGGCTGCCTGGGGAGGGAGCCGTAGTGGTGTTTCGTCGTGCCCGTTGGTCGGGTGGACTCGTGGCAGGAGCCGTGCTCGCTGCCGTGGTGGTCAGTCCGACCGCCACCGCAGCCAGCACGTCGGACGTACCGACGACGAGCTCGAGCCCGCCCGAGGTGACCTGGACGTCCTACCTGGCCGGCACCACCGACGCCTACATCCCGACCAGCGAGGACGACTGCACCGCCGGTCGGCCCGCCTGCCTGAAGACGACGCTGAAGGAGCTCGCGAAGATCGCGGACACGACCGCGACGAGCTGCTCGCACGACGCGGTGTTCGCGCGGTCCTACGTGCGGATGACCCAGACCTACGGGTGGAGCCGCGACATCCCGGGCTACTACGCCGACGTGCCGTTCGCGAACCACCAGGACGCGGTGTTCGCGAAGTACTTCGCCAACGCCTTCCACGCCTACCGCAACGGCGACCTGGCCAGCGTCCCGGAGGCGTGGCGGATCGCGTTCGACGCCTCGCGCGACAAGAAGCTGAGCGGTGCCGGCAGCCTGCTGCTCGGCATGAACGCCCACATCAACCGCGACCTGCCGTTCGTGCTCGCCGGGGTCGGGCTGGTCGCGCCGGACGGGTCGTCGCGCAAGCCGGACTACGACAACGTGGAGAAGTGGCTCTACACGGCCACCAAGCCGCTGATCGCCGAGATCGCCGCCCGCTTCGACCCGACCGCCGACGACACGGACGCCCCGTTCGGGATCAGCTATGCGACGTTGTTCCAGATGATCTCCGGCTGGCGCGAGGGCGCCTGGCGGCACGCGGAGCAGCTGGTCTCCGCACCGACGCCCGCGGCCCGCGCCCAGGTCGCGGCGTCGATCGAGACAGAGGCCACCACGGCGGCCAAGGCGTTGCTGGCCACCCAGTCCTACACACCGCCGTTGACCTCGTCGGACGCCCGGGACCGCTGGTGCGCGATCCACCACGGCGACACCCCGCCGATGGCCTACGACTTCGGCCCGGCCAAGCCCTACGGCTACTGACGGGTCCGCGATGAGGACGGTGGACCCGGTGCGTCCCGACGACCCGCTGGTGGGCCGTCGGCACGAGATCGGCGACCTGCGCAGGACGCTGGGCGCCGAACGCCTGGTCACGCTCACCGGTCCCGGCGGCATCGGCAAGTCTGCGCTGGCCCGGGCCGCGGCCGCCGACCACGAGCGCGCGCACCGCGAGGACACCTGGGTCGTCGACGTCACCGACCTCGTCGACCCCGACCTGCTCGCCGAGTCCGTGCCCGCGGCCGTCACCGACCGGGCCGGGCTGCTCGTGCTCGACGGCTGCGACGCGATGCGGCAGGCGGTGGTGCCGCTGGTCGCGTCCTTGCTGGCCACGGCCCCGCGGCTGCGGGTGCTGGCCACCGCGCACCGCCGGCTCGGCGTGACGGGCGAGGTCGTCGTACCCCTGGGTCCGCTGGCCGCCGACGACGCGCAGGCGCTGTTCGCGGCCCGCGCGTCCGCCGCGATGCCGTCGTTCCGGCTCACCGACGACAACGCCGCCGCGGTCGCGCAGCTGTGCGCCGCCCTCGACGGGGTGCCGCTCGAGGTCGAGCTGGCGGCGGCCCGGATCCCGGTGCTGTCGCCCCAGGACATCCTCGGCCGGCTGACCGGCGGACGTCAGGGGCTGCTGGCCAAGGGCGGCCGGCACGCACCGCCGAGCCAGCGCTCGCTGCGCGCCTCCCTCGAGGCCAGCGACCAGCTGTGCAGCCCGGCCGAGCGGCTGCTCTGGTCACGGCTGTCGGTGTTCACCGGCGGCTTCTCGCTCGAGGCCGCCGAGGCCGTGTGCGCCGGCGACGGCCTGGACCGCGAGGCCGTCCTCGACCTGGTCGACGGGCTGCTGGAGAAGTCGGTGCTGGTGCGCGAGGACGACGGCGCCTCGTTCGTGCGGTTCCGGATGCTCGAGTCGCTGCGGGAGTACGGCGCCTCGCGACTGTCTCCCTCCGAGCTCGGGGCGTTGCGGGGGCGGCACCTGGCGTGGTGCGTCGGCCTGACGAGGGGCACCCAGGACGCCGCGTGGTTCACGACGTTGCGACGCGAGCACGCCAACCTGCGCGAGGCGCTGCACCACGCGACCGAGGACGGTCACGACGCGGCGACGGCCCTGGAGGTGGTGGCCGCACTGGAGTCCTCCTGGTTGGTCTCCGGACGGCTGGGCGAGGCCCGGCACTGGGTGGCACGGGCGTCCGCACTCGCGGCGGCGGACGCCCGCGCCCGGGGCCACGCTCTGGTCGTAGCCGGCTGGGCGGCGACCCTGCAGGGCGACCCCGACGCGGGTCGTGCCCTGCTCGACGCGGCCGAGTCGTTGCCGCTCGACGACGCCGTGCGTGCCCGGCTGGTGGTCGCGCGGGCCGTCGAGCTGCTCTGGCGCGGCACCCCGTCACCGGCGCTGCTCGACCACGCGGTCGCCGCAGCCCACACCGTCGACGACACGGCCGCGGAGGCGTGGGCGCTGCTGGTCCAGGGACTCTCCTCGCTCGACGACCCCGACGGCGCCGAGGCAGCGCTGCGCGCGTGCGTCGCGAGCAAGGAAGTGGTCCCCGGGGGATACGCCCTCGCCGGGCTCGCGTCGGTGGCGCTGCTGCGTGGCGCCACCGACGCGGCGGCCGACCTGGGTCAGCAGGCGCTCAGGACCCTCGTCGACCTCGGGGACCGTGCCGGGACGTCGTACTGCCTGGACCTGCTCGCCCGCGCGGCCACGATGGGACGCCGTACCGACAGGGCGGCGAGCCTGCGCGGTGCCGCCGACGCGTCCTACGAGCGGCTCGGCGCCCCACCGCTGCTGGCCAGGGTGCGCAGCGGCGGGACCGACCAGGGGTCGGCGGCCTACCGGCGCGGCGCCGCGATGACCGAGGAGCAGGCGGTCGCGCTGGCGCTGGGCCAGGTCCCCGCCGAGGAGGCGCCCGAGGAGGAGCTGCTGACCCGGCGGGAGGTCCAGGTCGCGCACCTGGTCGGGCGCGGGCTGTCCAACAAGGAGATGGCCGAGCAGCTGATGATCTCCCAGCGCACGGTCGAGAGCCACGTCGACCACATCCTGCGCAAGCTCGGCTTCACCTCACGCACCCAGGTGGCTGCCTGGGTGGTCGAGCGGGAGGCCCTCCGCCGCTGACCGGTCAGACGGCCGTGGCGGAGCGGGAGACCTCGAGGTGGTCGGAGACGCCGCACAGGTCCAGCAGCCGCCAGATGAACGGCGTCGCGCGGACGATCTGCACAGAGCGGCCCTGGGCCGCGTGGATCCGGCGGAAAGCCAGCAGTGCCCGGACGCCCGCGCAGTCGCAGAACGCGAGCTCGCCCAGGTCGATCCGGACCGTCCTGATGTCCCAGCGCCCGGCGAACGCGTCCCGGGGCAGCTGGCGTGAGCTGCACAGGTCGAGCTCGCCGTGCAGGGTGAGGAACAGGGACGAGTGGTCGGGGACCAGCGAGACCTGCAGATAGGTGGGTCGTTGAGAAGTGTCGGGCATCGCGGGCATCCCTCCCAGAACTCCGCGTACGGATGGTGCTCTTCGAGAGTGCGCCTCCGGCGGCGTCCGCACGTCGGGACGACTACGGAGACGACTACGTGTCTCCGCGTGCGTACAGTGGCAGTCTCGCCCCTGCGCGCCGCCTGGGCTCTCCGGTGCCGGCGATTCCGGGGCACTCCATCTGGCCACGGCCAGGTCTGGGAGCACACATGCAGGAGCTCACCCTCGGCGTCATCGCGCACTCACGCAAGGAGAACGAGCACCGGCTCCCGATCCACCCCGCGCACCTCGGGCGCCTCGCTCCCGAGATGCAGGCCCGGATCTTCCTCGAGCACGGGTACGGCGAGAAGTTCGGTGTCACCGACGAGCAGCTGAGCGGCTCGGTGGCCGGGCTGCGCACCCGCGAGGAGCTCGTTGCGACCTGCGACGTCATCCTGCTGCCCAAGCCGCTGGCCGCCGACCTGGCCGAGCTGCGCACCGGGCAGGTGCTCTGGGGCTGGCCGCACTGCGTGCAGGACACCGAGCTGACCCAGACCGCGATCGACGCCAAGCTGACCCTGATCGCCTGGGAGGCGATGAACCACTGGACCAACGACGGGTCGTTCAACCTGCACGTCTTCCACAAGAACAACGAGCTCGCCGGCTACTGCTCGGTGCTGCACGCGCTGACGCTGGCCGGCTCCACCGGTGACTACGGTCGTCGGCTGCGAGCCGCCGTGATCGGCTTCGGCGCCACGGCCCGCGGCGCGGTCACCGCCCTGAACGCCCTCGGCGTGCACGACATCGACATCCTCACCAACCGCGGGGTCACGGCCGTGTCGGCGCCGATCCACTCGGCCCGGATCGTGCACTTCGACCACGACGACGAGGACGTGAGGCGCAGCTCGGTCGTCGACGAGGGCGCCCAGGTGCCGCTCGCGGACTTCCTGGCCAACCACGACATCATCGTCAACTGCGTGCTCCAGGACACCGCCGCACCGTTGACGTTCCTGATCGACGAGGACATCGACAACCTGCGTCCCGGCACCCTGGTCGTCGACGTCTCCTGCGACGAGGGCATGGGCTTCAGCTGGGCACGTCCCACGACGTTCGACGAGCCGTCGTTCGTGATCGGGGACAACATCCGTTACTACGGTGTCGACCACAGCCCGTCGTACCTCTGGAACTCGGCCACCTGGGAGATCAGCGAGGCCCTGCTGCCGTTCCTGCCCACCGTGCTCGGCGGGCCGGACGCGTGGGACGCGAACGACACGATCCAGCGGGCGATCGAGATCCGCGACGGCGTCATCCAGAACCAGGACATCGTCGCGTTCCAGGGCCGCAAGCCCGAGTGGCCCCACGAGCTTGCCTAAAGAGATCGCGCGGACAGGGCGAAGTCGGTCGGTCGCCGTCCCGGCACGCACCTGAGCACCTTCTCCTCGGTCGTCGGGACTCCGTCCCGCCTCCCTCGTCGGCGGCACTCATGCACGCACCCGGACGACGTCCGGCTCGACAGCCCCTATCCGCGCGATCTCTAGACCCTGTTGCTCACCACGGACACGGTCGCCACGACCTGGCCGCCAGCGCGGCTCTGGATCCGGATGGGCATGCCCGGCAGGTCGGTGGCAAACCAGAACACGTCCACGGTCGCGCCTTCACGCACGGTGTAGCGCAGGCAGTCCTTCTCGCCGATCGCCGTGCTGATCCGCTCGCGCTCGATCGTGGTGTCGGCGACCGGGAACGACGCGTGCGCCTGCAGGTCGCGCCAGCTCACCCGGCCCGTCTCCGGCTCCCCGAGCAGGTCGCCCTCGACCGACAGCTGCGAACGCTCGAGCGTCGCGCCTGACTCGTCGCAGTCGAGGAACCTGCTGACCCGGTCGTACGACGTCTGACCGGCCGCCACGACCCGGACCCGGATCGCCCGCCCGGTCGGGCAGCCGGCGCGGATCTCCTCGGCCGTGAACGGGGTGGGCGCGGTCCCCGGCGCGAGGACGTGGGGGTCGTGGGCCATGCCGGTCTCCTTCGGGGCTACGGGCCGAATGGCCCCAGCAGAGCATTCCATCCCCCGCCGACCGCGCGCAGTCTCGGATTGAGCGCGTCGACGAACGGCCGAGTCGCGGACAAGTGTGGGTCTGACCGAGTTTCACCGGAGGGTCGTCCCTAGGCCGGAAGCAGAGAGCGACTGGACTCGCCCACCGCCGGGTCGTCGACCGCTCCGGGGGATCGCGAGTGCCAGACTGCGAGGGTGCAGGTCCCCGACCCCGCCCTGGTGCTGCTCGTGGGTGCGTCGGGCTCCGGGAAGTCGACGTGGGCCGCGTCCCGCTACCGCGACGTCGAGGTGGTCTCCTCCGACGCGCTGCGGGGGATCGTCGGCAGCGGCCCCGCCGACCTCGACGCCTCCGACGACGCGTTCCGGCTGCTCGACCAGATCGTGGAGGGGCGGGTACGGCGCGGTCTGACGGTCGTGGTCGACACGCTCGGTCTCGACCCCGCCCGTCGCGCGACCTGGGCGGCTCTGGGCCGCTCCGCCGGGTTGCCGCTCGTGGCGGTGGTCTTGGACACGCCCGCCGGCGTGTGTCGTTCGCGCAATGGTGCACGCGATCGGCCGGTACCGGCCGCCGTACTCTCGGGGCAGCTGCGGCGCATGACCGAGGTCCAGCCCGAGCTCGAGCGCGAGGGCTGGGACGTCCGGGTGGTGGCGCACGACGCGCCGCTCCCGTCGCCGCCGCCTGCGCCGGCTGCTGTCTCGTCGCACTCCGGACCGAAGGTGATGCTCCAGGTCAGCCGGTTCCCCTGGGGCGAGGACCCGCTCGCGTGGCTGCGCGACGTCGCCCTCGCCGCCGACGAGGCGGGCTTCGCCGGGCTCGCGCTGATGGACCACCTGATCCAGATCCCGCAGGTCGGCCGCGCGTGGGACCCGATTCCCGAGCCCTGGGTGACCCTCGGCGCACTGGCTGCCCTCGGCACCGACCTTGAGCTCGGCACGCTGTGCACCCCCGCGTCCTTTCGCTCCCCTGGCATCATCGCCAAGGCCGCCGCGACCCTCGACGTGCTCAGCGGCGGCCGCGCGTTCTGCGGCCTCGGCGCCGGCTGGTGGAGTCGGGAGCACGCGGCCTTCGGCCTGCCGTTCGCCTCTTCCTCCGACCGGCTTGACGACCTCGCCGTCGCCGCCGAGACGATGCGCGCACTGTGGGCACCGGGCACGAAGGCGTACGACGGCGAGCGCGTGTCCCTGCCGGAGACCACCTGCTACCCCCGCCCGGTCGGCCAGCTCCCGCTGATCATCGGCGGCGGTGGCGAACGCCGTACCCTCCGCATCGCCGCGCAGTGGGGCGACGCCTGCAACGTCCGCGGGGACCTCGACACCGTGCTCCACAAGACCAGGGTGCTGCGCCGGTGGTGCGACGAGGTCGGTCGGCCGCACGACGAGGTCGCGGTCACCGTCCTCGACGTGGCCGTGATCGGGACGAGCCGCGAGGACACCTGGGCACGGGTCGAGCGGCTGCGCCGTCGGACGCGTGCTGCGGACTACGCCGCGCGGCATCACGCGGGGGAGGTTGCCTCGCATCGGGAGAGGTATCTGCGGTTGTTCGAGGCCGGCGTGAGCACGGTGTTCCTGGCGCTGCCGGACCTCGATGGGAGGGCGGATGTTGAGCGAGTCGGGGAGGTTGCGGGAGGGTGATGAGAGGCCCAGCTCCAAGGCGTCAATCCGCCGCGAGTGGGGGGCAGAGTTGGGTGCCTGGGTGGTCCCAGCTGGCCAAGGTGGCCGACCTGCGCCTCCCGACTCGGAATCTTCGACGGTTCACTACGAGGGGACTTGACTCGTGCGTGCATCGCGAGCCCCCACGCACGCTCGGTCCGACAATCGGCGGCCACGCCGTGCGCCCAGTGACCCTCCGACCAAGGCGCCGACGACGCCCGGTAGTAGGCACACCCACCAAGGCAGGTCGGTGGTGTTGACGAACGCCAGGAAGAGCGCCGGTCCGAGCACAGATCCGTCCAGGATCGGATGACCCTTCGACCACGTGACCTTGCCCTTGGAGCCGATCGACGTCGCCAGGACGATCACACCCCAAGCGACCACGGCGAGGAGTCCGAAGCCCCAGCCGCGTTGGTCAAACATTTCCGCCACGAGTGGGGCGATCATCGGCCACCGATAACGAACCCACCAGGGCGGACGAGGGGCGGCGTTGTCACTGGGCCTTGAGTACTGCTCGGTCATGTTTCCTCGTCCTTGGCCGACCACGTGCCGCACATGCTCCCAGAACGGGTCAGGATCCTGAGGCGTCGTCGAGCGCCGTCTCGAGCATTGCTCGCTTCGTCAGGAGCAGGTGCATGTCAGCACGAGCCCAGCTCACGGCGGCGCGCGCTGGCCCCGACCCCGCCGGCAGGTGAGCAGAAGTACGACGTCCCGTGGACTGTCGGGCGGCGCGCGCGTCGGATCGTCGGTGCCGGCTGGTTGCCTCGAAACATGCCCCCGGAACCTCCGAAAAGTTCTTTCCACAGATGTCGAACTGGTACTCGAAAAGTGTCGGTAGCCGGTGGTTCACTGGGTTCTATGACGACAGACACCCGAGCACCCGAGCAGCTGGCTCCCGCCGGCGTGCTCGAGGGTGCGCGTGCGTGTCTGGTCGAGCTGACCCAGGAGCTGTGGGCAGCCAAGTCCAAGGCCGAGCTGCTTGCTGCGAAGGAGGCGATCGAGCGGACCCGCTCGACGCTGGCCGCCCTCGACGCGAAGGTGTGCCTCGAGATCGAAGCCTCCGGCGCCGCCCGCGACGAGGGCTGGGCGTCGGCGAAGGCCTACGTCACCGCCGTGTCCGGGGGCCGCAACAGCACCGGCGCCCGCACCCTGCGCCTCGCGCGGGATCTGGAGGCGGACCGGCAGATGACCGCCGACGCCCTCGCGGCCGCGGTGATCTCCCCGGACCAGGCCGAGGTCATCGTGGATGCGATCCGCAAGCTCCCCGTCAGTGCCGCGGTTCGGGACGAGGCGGAGGTGGTGCTGCTGCAGAAGGCACAGCACCTCAACGCCTCCGACCTCGCCAAGGCCGCCGAGCACGTGCTGGAGGACGTCGATCCCGACGGCACCGAACGCCGCGAGGAGGCCGCCCTCGACCGACTCGAACGCTCCGCCCACCTCGGCCGGTTCCTCACCATCCGCCACGACGGACTCGGTGGCGCCTACCTCAAAGGCCGCGGCACCGTCGAGGACGTCGCCGTCATCGAGACCGCCCTCGCCTCCCTCGCGCGTCCGCACCCCGCCAGCGACCCGGCCGCCGACGCCACGAGTGGGTACGGCGCCTCCGACCCCGACTGCGGCATGGACGGTAAGGACGCCCGCGACCACGGCGCCCGCACCTGGGACGCTCTGGTCGAGACCTGCCAGCTCGCCCTCGACGCCGAGGTGCTCCCCGAGGACCACGGCCACAAACCCCGCGTCGCGGTCACCGTCGACCTCGAAACCCTCCAGTCCCAGGTCGGGACTGCGACGTTGGGCACCGACGACGACCTCTCCGCTGAGGCAGCCCGGAGGTTGGCCTGCGACGCCGACATCCTCCCCGCCGTCATGGGCGGCAAGTCCGCGGTCTTCGACTCCGCGCTCACCCAACGCCTCGTCACCGCCGCCTTGTGGCTGGTGCTCGTGCTGCGAGACAAGCACTGTGCCTTCCCGGGCTGCCGACAGAAGCCCATCGCCTGCGACGCCCACCACATCATCCACTGGGCCCAAGGCGGCCTCACGGCACTCCTCAACCTGGTGCTGCTGTGCCGGGCTCATCACAAGGTCATCCACCACACCCCGTGGCAGGTGCGGTTGAACCCGAACGACGGGCGACCGGAGTTCCTGCCGCCACCGGGGCGACATCGACTGTCACCCGGCTACCGGGACTCCCTCGAACCGACCGGCACTGCCGGGCCGGACGGGGAGACCTGGATCCGGGAGCGCAGGCCTCGCAGCTGACCCGAAGGCCGCGCTGATGGCAGTCCCGCAAGCGGGCGCCTGCTGACAGCCGGCTGTCGGCGAGAAGCCTGGAGCAGTATTGGTTCGCCTGCGGCGGGCCCCTGACCGACAATGGTGGACATGCCGTCGTCCAGCCAGTGGGTCGCCTTCCTGGTCGCCTCGTTCCTCTTCATCCAGGTGCCGGGGCCGAGCCTGCTCTTCACGATCGGCCGCGCGCTCAGCGTCGGCCGGCGCGCCGCGCTGCTCTCGGTCGTCGGGAACGCCCTCGGCCTGATGGTGCAGGTGGCGTTCGTGACGCTGGGGCTCGGCGCGCTCGTGGCCGCGAGCGCGGCCGCCTACAGCGTCCTGAAGCTCGTGGGTGCGGCGTACGTCGTGTGGCTCGGTGTCGCAGCGATCCGCCACCGCGCGGACGCGCGCGTCGCACTCGAGAAGGACGAGCAGCCGACCACGACGCACCGGCACGCCGTACGCACCGGGATCATCGTGGGCGTCACGAACCCGAAGACGATCGTGTTCTTCGCGGCGTTCCTGCCGCAGTTCACCAACGAGGCGCACGCCGCGGCCCCGCAGCTGGCGCTGCTCGGCGCGGTGTTCGGCGTGATGGCCGTCTGCTCCGACGGCACCTGGGCGCTGGGCGCGGGGAAGGCCCGCGACTGGTTCGCCCGCAAGCCGCAGCGGCTCGACAAGCTGAGCGCGACCGGCGGCGGGATGATGATCGCCCTCGGCATCACGCTGGCGGCCAGCGACTAATCGACTGAACGGCTCGCGGCAGAGAACGTGATGCGTTCGGCCGTCTCCGGGATCGCCACGGCGTCACCCCACGACCACTCGGCAGCCCGTGCTGCCTGGTCCGCCGGGACCACGGGCTCACCCGAACGGAAGGGAGGGACGGGATACGTCGCGTGGCTGTCGTGGGCGACGACCACGTCGTAACCCAACGCGAGAGCTGACCGCACGGTGGCCGCGACGCACATCTCCGACAGCAGGCCGCAGACTGACATCGCGTCCACTCCGCGATCCTGCAGCACGTCATGGAGGTCCGTGCCGTCGAAACCACTGTCGGCTGTCTTGCGGATGACGGTGTCCTCGCGCACCTCGAGTGCGAGCTCCCACCCCCACGTATGGGGCTCGTCACCGGTCTCGGCCGTGCCGTCGTTCTGCAGGTGCACCACGAGGGCGCCGGCATCCCGCGCGCTCGCCACCTGGGTCCGCACAGCAGCCAGGACACGGTCTGCCGCGGGCACGGCCATGTCGCCTTCGACGAACGCCCGCTGCACGTCCACGACGATCAGGCACTGAGGGTTGACCGGCGACGCCACCAGCCCAACCTAGGTGCCAACCCGGCGTGAGGGTGCCTCTCTCCTCACATGTGGCACCCCGCACGTCCCCGATCAGTGCCGAACGTGAGGAGAGACGCCTGGCAGTCGAGGGCGCCGTACGACGGAGGGCGGCGGGCCAACGCACTGAGGGCGGCGTCATGCTTGACGCATGCAGTTCACCGAGTACGAGCTCACGGCGGCGGTCACCGGCGCAGCCAAGAGCATCCTGGCGAGCAAGAAGATCCGCAAGCGCAGCAAGGCGATCGAGGCGGAGTGGGCTGCAATGGAGCGCTACCAGCGGTTCAAGCTGCTCGACGCGGTCGGGACCCAGGTGCTGCCGGTGCTGATCGCACTGCCGGATGTCGAGGTGGCGCCGGGTGAGCGGGCGACGTACACCAACAAGCAGGTCGAGGAGGTCGTCGAGACCCTCGTCGCCGACGACCTCGGGCGGATCAAACGGGCCGTCGCGGTGAAGGCACGGGTAGCGCTGGTGCAGACGGCGCTCGGGCACCTGCCGGAGCGCGCACGCATGGACACCGACGACACGGAGTCCTAGCCTGCGAAGGTCGCGACCTCGGCAGGGCAGCCGCCCTGTGCGGGCAGAAACGTCGACTCTCACGAGGAGGCGCGCGACATGCACCCCACCCTGTCCCGGCTCGACCTGCTGGCAACGTCCCTGCCCACCGACCCCGACGTGGTCGCCGTCCTCGGCCTCGGGTCCGCGGGCGTCGAGACCGACCGCTTCGACGAGCACTCCGACATCGATTTCTTCCTCGTCGTGGACGGGGCCGCGGCGAAGCGCCGCTACGTCGAGGACGTCGGCTGGCTGGCCGGCTTCGGCGGCCGGGTCGCCTGGTCGTTCGCCAACGAACCCAACGGACGCAAGGCGCTGTTCGAGGACGGCCTCTTCCTGGAGTACGGCGTCTTCACCCCGTCCGAGCTCGAGGCCATCCCGTTCGCGGGGGCGCGCGTGGTCTGGAGCCGCCCCAGCTTCACCGTCACCGAGCGGGCGCCCGGCCCAGCGACCACGCTGGACACCGTCGAGTTCCACCTCAACGAGGCACTGGGCAACCTCTACGTCGGCCTGCACCGGGAGCTGCGCGGCGAACGGCTGACCGCGATGCGCTTCCTCCAGGTCCATGCCGTGGACCGTGTGCTCGCCCTGCAGCGGCTCGACCCAGAGACCACCCGGGTGCAGCCGGACCCGTTCGAGGCGACCCGGCGCGTGGAGCTCAGCAGCGGGCGGGCCCTTCCGCTGGAGGAGATGGTGCCGGGCTACGGGCGCAACGCCGACGCGGCTGCTGCGACCTTGGCCTGGCTGCGACAGCACTACGACGTGGACGCGTTCGTCGCCGCGGCCGTGGAGGACCTGATCGAGCGGGCCCGCTGATCACGCCTCCTCGACGGGGGCGCCGGGCTTGCCCGCCTCGTCGTACGACCGGACGACGGAGATGTTGAGCGGGAAGTCGATGGCCCCGTCGCCGAACAGCAGCGTGGCCGCCGTCGACGCGGCCTCCCGGACCTGTTCGGCGACCGCGTCGGCGAGCTCGGCCGGCGCGTGGACGACCACCTCGTCGTGCAAGAAGAACACGAGGTGCGGCCGGTCGACGAGCGGGCCGGTGCCGCCGAGGCGCCACAGCCGGTTGCGCAGGTCGGCGATCCAGCACAGCGCCCACTCGGCACCCGTGCCCTGCACGACGAAGTTGCGGGTGAACCGGCCGAACGCCCGGCGGTAGCGCGCCTCGTTGTTGGGGTCACGCGGCGGCTCGTCGTTGTCGCGGGCGTCCGCGTCCCACATGCTCGTGGAGCCGCGGCCGAGCCAGGTGCGGACCGCCTCGCCGCGCTCCCCCGCCTGGGCGGCCGCCTCGACGAGCCCGAACGCCGCCGGGTAGCGCCGGGTCAGCCCCGCGACCATCCGGCCGCTCTCACCCGTGGTGGCGCCGTACATCGCGCCGAGCATGCCCAGCTTGGCGTCCTTGCGGCTCGCGACCGCGCCGTCATCGACCATGCCCTGGTAGAGGTCGGCCCCGCGCGCCGACCGGGCCAGCGCGTGGTCGCCGCTCATCCCGGCGAGCACCCGCGGCTCGAGCTGCGCGACGTCGGCCACGACCAGCACCCAGCCCTCGTCGGCCACGGCCGCCGACCGGACCTGGAGAGGGAACGACAGCGCGCCGCCCCCGTTGGACGACCAGCGTCCAGTGCTGGAGCCGGCAGGTTGGTACGACGGCCGAAACCGACCCCCGCTGACCCACTCGTCGATCCACGCCCAGCCGTTGGTCGAGAACAGGTGGGCGAGCTTCTTGTAGCGCAGCAACGGCTCCACGACCGGGTGCCGCAACGCCCGCACGCTGTGGGCACGGGTGTCGGTGACGTCGAGGCCGACCCGGCGCAGCGCGGCCAGCAGCTCGGGACGCGAGTCGGGGTTGAGGCCCGGCGCCTCGAGCTCAGCGCGGACGGTCACCGCCAGCGCCTCGAGCTCGCGGGGTCGTGCCCCCCGTGGCGGCCGCGGCCCGAGCAGGTCGGTCAGCAGCCTCTCGTGCACGTCGACCCGCCACGGGACCCCGGCGTAGGTCATCTCGGCGGCGACCAACGCGCCCGCCGACTCGGCGGCGAGGAGCAGCCGCAACCGGCCGGTCTCGTCCGAGGCGGCCACGGCGTCTTGCTGCCGGGCGTCCTCGAGGTCGGCGCGCAGGTGCTCGACCTCGTCGTCGATCGAGAACAGCGCCGGGTCGGACTCACGGCTCGGCCCGAGCCGGTCCCAGAGCCCGGACTGCTCGCCGACCAGCAACGCGGCGTCGACCGCGGGCGCCCGGCGCAGCAGGTGGTGCGCGAGCCGCAGGTCGTGGCAGCGCTCGACACGTACCCCGGCCGCGAGCAGGGACGGGTACCACCGCGCGGTGTCGTCCCAGACCCAGCGCAGCGGTTCTTCCTCCCGCCGCCGTACGACGTCCGGCAGGTCGGCCAGCGCAACCTCGTGGCGTTCGTCGCCGCCGACGAGGAGGACCCGGTCACCGGGCAGGCGGGACAGCGACACCCGAGGGAGGCTCGTCGTCACGTCCTCGTCACCCACGAGCACAGGCTAGGAGACGGCGCCGACGGTCCATACCAGGATGGCGGGGGCGCACGGCCCGGGTCCACGATGAAAGCGTGCCGCGTGGCGCTGAGCGGGGGTTGCGCCCAAGCCCGCGACGTCAGGAGCAGACATGCCGACCATCATGATCACCCACGAGGTCACCGACACCGACCACTGGCTCGCATCACCGAGGCGGGAGGAGATCCTGCCGTCGCTCGGGGTCAGCAGCATCCGGACGTTCGTGGACCCGCAGGACCGCAAGAAGGTCGGACTGGTCCTCGACGTCGCCGACCTCGACGCGTTCTTCGCTGCGCTGGCGAGCCCGCCGGACGAGCTCACCGAGGCGATGAAGTACGACACCGTGCTCCCGGAGACGATGGCGGTCCTCATCGCGTCCTGACCCGACGTCCAGTTGGGTGGTTTCGACGGGCTCGACCAGCGGCGTCAGCGGGCGCGGGCGGCGTCGTAGAGGTGCGACTCGGCAACGCACTCCTGGGTGCGCACACCCAGTGCGCGGCTGACCACGATCAGGGCGGTGTGGCGCAGGCCGGCGGCCTCGACCTGGTCGGCGATGTCGGCGAGCGTGCCACACAGGACCAGCTGGTTGGGGCGCGAGGCATGGGCGACGACCGCGACGGGGCAGTCGGCGCCGTACGTCTCGGCGAGGTCGGCGGCGAGCTCGCGCGTCCGCGTGATCGCGAGGTGCAGGACGAGGCTGCCCTGCAGGGCGGCGGCGTTGGCCAGTGACTCGGTCGCGGGCATCGCGGTCGAGCGGGCCTGGGTGCGGGTGAGCACGACGGTCTGGACGAGCTCGGGGACGGTCAGCTCGGTACCGAGGATCGCCGCAGCGGCGGCGTAGGCGGGCACCCCGGGGGTGATGTCCCACGGCACGCCGGCCGCGTCGAGGCGGCGGGTCTGCTCGGTGATCGCGGAGTAGACCGAGGGGTCCCCCGAGCAGAGACGTACGGCGTCCAGGCCTGCCTCGTGGGCGGCCACGAGCTCGTCGGTGATCTGGTCGAGGTCGAGGTGGGCGGTGTCGACGAGCCGGGTCCCGGGCGCGCAGTGAGCGAGCACGTCCTCGTCGAGGTAGGTGCCGGCGTAGAGGCAGACCGGGGAGGACGCCAGCAGGGACGCCGCGCGCAGGGTGAGCAGGTCGGCGGCGCCGGGGCCGGCTCCGACGAAGTGGACGGTCATCTGGGCTCCTGAGTGGTCTCGACGGGCTCGACCAACGTGGACGGTTTGGTGGCGGACCAGAGCACGACGGGGCGGGCGGGCGACCAGCCGGTGAAGGTGCCGACCGGCTCGGCCGTCTCGACGGCGAGCCTGACCAGCCCGCCGCCGACGCGACCGCGCCAGTCGACGAGGACGGCCTCGGTCTCCAGGGTGACGGCGGTGACGACCAGGCGGCCGCCTGCGGGAAGCGCGTCCCAGCAGGCGTCGAGCACGCCCGGCCGCGAGGCTCCCCCGCCGACGAAAACGGCGTCGGGGCCGGGCAGGTCGGCGAGTGCGTCGGGAGCTCGACCCTCGACGACCTCGAGGCCGGGGACGCCCAGACGCCTTGCGTTGCTGGCGATCCGGGCCGCCCGCTCGGGATGTGACTCGACCGCGAGAGCCCTGCAGCGCGGGTGCGCGCGCATCCACTCGATGCCCACTGATCCGGCTCCCGCGCCGACGTCCCAGAGCAGCTCGCCGGGCACCGGAGCAAGCCGGGACAGCACCGAGGCGCGGACGTCGCGCTTGGTGAGCTGGCCGTCGTGCTCGAACGCGTCGTCGGGCAGGCCGGCGAGGGCGGAACGGACCAGGGCGTGCGGACCACCGACGACCTCGACGCACACCACGTTGAGGGGTGGGGCATCGCGTACTCCCCACGACGACGCCGTCGCCGAGACCCGTTGCTCCGTTGGGGATCCGAGGTTGGAAAGCACCGTGATCATGCTCGACCCGAAGCCGGTGTGCACCAGTGCCGAGGCGACCGTACGGGGCGTGGAGCCGTCCGAGGACAGCACCACGAGACGACGACCTGGGGTGAGGTAGCGGCGCACCACGTCGTGGTCGCGACCCACCACGGTGAGCACGTCGGCGGTCTCCTCCGGCCAGCCCATCCGGGCCCTCGCCAGGGTCGCCGACGAGACGTGCGGAAGCACCGCGAGACGCTCAGGTCCCAGCAGGGCAAGGAGATTCGTGGCTACGCCGGAGAGGTAGGGGTCCCCGGAGGCGAGCACGACCAGCCGCCTGCCGCCGTACCTCTCCAGGAGCGACGGCAGACCCTCCACCAGCGGCTTCGGCCAGGGGCGGCGCTCGGCCGCGACGACCCCGGGCACCAGGTCGAGGTGGCGGGATCCCCCGACCAGGACGTCGGCGGACTCGACCACGGCGCGGGCCGCCGGACCGAGCCCGGCCCAGCCGTCGGCTCCGATGCCGACGACGGTGACCGGTGTGCTCATGGCGCGTCACCCTAGGTCATCGGCTGGACTGGACGGCCCGGCCGTCCGGGGCGCGGCCACGCTACGATCGCCGCGGCAGAACCAGAACGAGGTGCCCAACTCCGGAGACGGGGACGGGATAATCGGGAAGCCGGTGAGATTCCGGCGCAGGCCCGCTGCGGTGACCTGGGAGCCTGCCGACCAGCGCGTGAGCGCAGCCACTGGACCTTCGCGGGTCTGGGAAGGCGGTCGGCCAGGTGATGATCAGGAAGTCCGAAGACCGGCCTCGATCTGTGCCACGACACCCATCCCAGCGGGAGCCTGTGGAGGATCGAATGAGTCATTTCCCGTTCAGCGCCGTCGTCGGGTCCGACGACCTGGCGCGTGCCCTCGTGCTCGCGGCGGTCGAGCCCGCCGTCGGCGGCGTGCTGGTGCGCGGCGAGAAGGGCACCGCGAAGTCGACGTCCGTGCGGGCGCTCACCTCGCTGCTGCCCGAGGTCGCCGTCGTGGAGGGCTGCCGCTTCTCCTGCGACCCAGCCGCTCCCGACCCGCGTTGCCCGGACGCGCCGCACTCCGGGGATTCGACCTCGCGGCCGGCGCGGCTCGTCGAGCTGCCGGTCGGTGCCGCCGAGGACCGGGTCGTCGGCTCACTCGACCTGGCGCGCGTGCTCGGCGCCGGCGAGACGTCGTACGAGCCGGGGCTGCTGGCCGCCGCGCACCGCGGGCTGCTCTATGTCGACGAGGTGAACCTGCTCCACGACCACCTCGTCGACCTGCTGCTCGACGCGGCCGCGGAGGGGCGTACGACGGTCGAGCGAGACGCGGTCTCGCTCAGCCACGCGTCGCGGTTCGTGCTCGTCGGCACCATGAACCCGGAGGAGGGTGAGCTCCGGCCGCAGCTGCTGGACCGGTTCGGCCTGTCCGTCGACGTGGCCGCGCCGCGGGACCCGGCCGTGCGCGCCGAGGTGGTACGGCGGCGACTTGCGTACGACGCCGACCCGGCCGCGTTCGTGGCGCGGTGGCGCGAGCAGGAGACGTTGCTGGCCGAGCGGATCCTGAAGGCGCGGGCGTTCCTGCCCGCGGTGCTCCTGCCCGACGCGGCGCTGACCAAGATCGCCGAGGTGTGCGCGGCCTTCGGCGTCGACGGGATGCGCGCCGACCTGGTGATGGCGCGGGCGGCGATCGCGCATGCCGCGTGGTGCGAGCGGAGCGAGGTGACGCGGGGCGACATCCGGGTCGCGGCGCTGCTGGCGCTGCCGCACCGGCGTCGGCGTACCCCGTTCGACGAGCCCGGTCTCGACGAGGACCTGCTCGACCGGATCCTGGGGGACGACGAGCCGGAGCCGCCGCGTCCGCCCGAGGACGAGGTGGTCTCGACGAGCTCGACCAACGAGGACCGGTCGCCCCACGGTGCCGAGTCGGCGCCAAGGGACAGCCAGGAACCGTCCACAACCGCCGAGTCGGCGCCAAGGGACACCTCGAACGGCGAACCAAGTGCCGACTCAACGCGACCGGGTGCCGACTCAACGCGACCGGGTGCCGACTCAACGGGGGCGGGGGTGGCGTACCGGACGCGGCGGTTCGCGGTCGCGGGGGCCGGCGCGGGTGAGGCGGGGCGGCGGTCGCGGGCGGTCACGGACACCGGGCGGACGGTCGGGCACGAGGCGCATGGGCGCCGCGGCGGTCCCGTGCACCTGGCAGCGACGGTACGCGCTGCGGCGCTCGACGCCGGGACGTCGCGGGTCGTCGTACGGGCGGAGCACCTGCGGACCGCCGTACGCGAGGGGCGGGAGTCCAACCTGGTGCTGCTGTGCGTGGACGCGTCGGGGTCGATGGCGGCGCGGACGCGGATGGAGCAGGTGAAGACGGCGGTGCTGTCGCTGCTGGTTGACGCCTACCAGCGGCGCGACAAGGTCGGGCTGGTGACGTTCCGGGGCGACCGGGCGGACGTCGTACTCCCGCCGACGGGCTCCGTCGACCTGGCCGTACGGCGGCTGGAGGCGTTGCCCGCCGGGGGCCGGACGCCGCTGGCCGAGGGGCTCGCGCAGGCCGCGGAGGTGCTGCGCGTGGAACGGCTGCGCGACCCGAAGCGGCGTCCGCTGCTGGTCGTGGTCACCGACGGCCGGGCCACCTCTGGGGCGGACGCGGTAGCGCGGTCGCTGCAGGCCGCGCGGCACCTGGCCGGGGTGAGCAGCGTCGTCGTGGACTGCGAGACCGGGCGGATGCGGATGGGGCTGGCCGTGCGACTGGCCCAGGCACTCGGCGCCGAGCACGTACCCGTCGGCGAGGTCAGCGCGGACGCGCTCACCACGACGATCCGGACCCGGAGGGCCGCCTGATGCCGCAGGGACAGCCGACCGCCGTCCCCGACGACGGGCTCACCACCAAGCAGCGCCGCAACCGGCCGCTGGTGATGGTCCACACCGGCGACGGCAAGGGGAAGTCGACGGCGGCGTTCGGCCTCGCGCTGCGCGGCTGGAACCAGGGCTGGTCGGTCGCGGTGTTCCAGTTCGTGAAGTCCGCGAAGTGGCGCCTCGGCGAGCAGAGCGCGTTCGAGCAGCTCGGCATGGAGTGGCACAAGATGGGCTCGGGCTGGTCGTGGTCGCGCAAGCAGGGCGACGAGGAGGACCACGCGCGCGACGCCCGCGAGGGCTGGGCGGAGATCAAGCGCCGGATCGCCGCGGAGCAGCACGGGCTCTACGTCCTCGACGAGTTCACCTACCCGATCAACTGGGGCTGGGTCGACGTCGAGGACGTCGTCGAGACCCTGGCGAACCGGCCGGGGCACCAGCACGTCGTGATCACCGGCCGGCGCGCGGACCCGCGGCTGGTCGAGGTCGCCGACCTGGTCACCGAGATGACCAAGGTGAAGCACCCGATGGACGCCGGGCAGAAAGGCCAACGGGGCATCGAGTGGTGACGCTCCCCCGGCTCGTGGTCGCCGCGCCCGCCTCCGGGCACGGCAAGACCACGGTGGCCACCGGGCTGATGGCGGCGCTGCGTCGTGCCGGGCACGAGGTGTCGGGCCACAAGGTCGGGCCGGACTACATCGACCCCGGCTACCACGCGCTCGCCACCGGTCGCCCGGGCCGCAACCTCGACCCGCACCTCGCCGGCGAGGAGCTGCTGGTTCCCCTGCTCCTGCACGGTTCTCGCGTACCCGTGCCCGCGGACGTCGCAGTCGTCGAGGGCGTGATGGGGCTCTTCGACGGGGCGCTCGGTCGCGACGGATTCGCCTCCACCGCGCACGTCGCGTCACTGGTCTCCGCCCCTGTCGTGCTGGTCGTCGACATCGCTCACGCGTCCCGTTCGGTCGCCGCGGTCGTGCACGGGATGGCCACGTTCGACCCCGCCGTGACGGTCGCGGGAGTGATCCTGAACAAGGCCGGGTCTACCCGGCACGCCGAGGAGGTACGGCGGTCCGTGGCCGCCCTCGGCATCGAGGTACTCGGCGTGCTCCACCGCGACGACGGGATCGTCGCACCCTCGCGCCACCTGGGGCTGGTGCCCGTCGCCGAGCGCGACGAGGCCGCCGGTGCCCTGGACCGGCTGGCCTCGCAGATCGCCGCGTCGGTGGATCTCGAGCGGGTGCTGCAGATCGCCCGGTCTGCCCCGGACCTCGACGGGGAGGCGTGGGATCCCGTTGCTGCACTGGGATCCGCGGCCGCCCGATCGTCGGTCGACGCACCCGTGGTCGCGGTGGCCGGCGGCCGCGCGTTCACGTTCCGCTACCCGGAGACGCTCGAGCTGATGGAGGCGGCGGGTCTTCGTCCGGTCGAGTTCGACCCCCTCGTCGACCCGGCGCTTCCGGACGGGACCGCGGGGGTCTACCTGGGCGGCGGGTTCCCCGAGGTGCATGCCGAGCAGCTGGCCGCGAACGCCCCGATGCGCGCCGCCCTCGCAGCGGCGTTCCGGGACGCCGTACCCGTCGTGGCGGAGTGCGCGGGGCTGCTCTACCTGTGTGCCACCGTGGACGGTGCGCCCATGGTCGGTGTGGTCGACGCCGTTGCGGGTATGACCCCTCGACTGACGTTGGGCTACCGCACCGCCACGGCCCTGCGTGACAACCTGCTGGCACGGAAGGGTGAGAGCATCACCGGCCACGAGTTCCACCGCACGACGGTGACGGGTCTCGACCACGTCGACCAACGATCGCTCGACCCCGCCTGGGACCTCGGCGCGCGCACCGACGGGGTGGCCGGCCCCACCCTGCACGCGTCCTACCTGCACGTGCACTGGGCCGGGCACCCGCAGCTCGCGGCACGGTTCGCCGACGCCGTCCATGCGTGTCCGCAAGCGCCGGGTCGACGGGTTTCTGCTGTCCCTTCACGCCGGGTCGACGGGAGTGGGTTCGAGCAGTCGCTGCGCTCCTCCTCAACCAGCGAGCAGGCGGAGATCGACCTTTGGCACCACGGGGACCGGGAGGTGGCGGCCGGGGACGGGTTGGTCGACCTCGCGGTCAACGTGCACGTGGGGCCGCGGCCGGGGTGGCTCGACGACGCGCTGAGGGCGAGCCTCGAGGAGGTGGCGCGCTACCCGGACGCGTCAGCGGCGCGCGAGGCGGTCGCACGGCGCCACGGCCGCAAGCCCGAGGAGGTGCTGCCGACGGCGGGCGGCGCCGAGGGGTTCACGCTGCTGGCCCGCGCGCGGCCGTGGCGCCGCCCGGTGGTGGTGCACCCGCAGTTCACCGAGCCGGAGGCGGCTCTGCGTGCGGCTGGGCACGACGTGACGCGGGTGCTGCTGCAGCTCGAGGAGGGCTTCGCCCTCGACCCGGCGCTGGTGCCCGACGACGCCGACCTGGTCGTGGTCGGCAACCCGACGAACCCGACCGGCGCGCTGCACCCGGCCGCGACGATCAGCGCCCTGGCCCGGCCGGGGCGCCTGGTCGCCGTCGACGAGGCGTTCATGGACGCCGTGCCGGGCGAGCGCGAAACCCTTGCTGCACAAGCGGTTTCGGGCCTCGTCGTGCTGCGCAGCCTGACGAAGACGTGGTCGATCCCGGGGGTGCGTGCTGGCTACGTCGTCGGCGACCCCGCCGTGCTCGCCGACCTGGCCGTCCAGCAGCCGCCGTGGTCGGTGTCCTCGACCGCAGCCGCGGCGATGGTCGCGTGCAGCACTGCGGAGGCGGTCGCCGAGTCGGAGCGCCGGGCCTTGCAGGTGGTCGTCGACCGGCGCCACCTCGTGGCTGCGCTGGCCGATCTCGGTCTCGTCGTCGCGGGTGACGCCGCCACCCCGTTCGTGCTCGTCCAGGGACCGGTCGGACTCCGGGAGGCCTTGCGGGACAAGGGTTTCGCGGTCCGCCGCGGCGACACGTTCCCCGGGCTCGGGCCGTCGTGGTTCCGGGTCGCGGTCCGCGACGCAACGACGACAGACCGCTTCCTCGAGGCACTCACCAAGCTGCTCACCGAGGACGCCCGTGCGTGAGCGGCCGGCCGGGCTGGCGCTCGGCTACCTCGCCGACCGGCTGCTCGGTGACCCGTCGCGCGGGCACCCGGTCGCCGGTTTCGGTCGGCTGGCACGGGCCCTCGAGCTGCGTGTGTACGGCGACCAACGGCCGGCCGGGGTGGTGCACGTGGCCGTCCTCGTCGGCGGCGCCGCGGGAGCCGGCGCCCTCCTCGACCGCGTGACGCGTGGCCGGCCGGTCGCGCGGGTCCTGGTCAACGCAACGGCCACCTGGACGGTGCTCGGCGGCAGGTCGCTGGGCCGGGAAGCCCTGCTGGTGCACGGACATCTCGACCGCGACGACCTCCCCGCCGCCCGCGAGCAGGTCACCCACCTCGTCGGCCGCGACCCGTCACAGCTCGGCGCCGGCGGGGTCGCGCGCGCCACCGTCGAGTCGGTCGCCGAGAACACCTCCGACGCCGTGGTCGCACCCCTGCTCTGGGGTGCGGTCGCCGGACCGGCCGGGCTGTTGGCCTACCGCGCTGCCAACACCCTCGACGCGATGGTGGGCCACCGCAGCCCCCGCTACGAACGTTTCGGCTGGGCTGCGGCACGGCTCGACGACGTCGCCAACCTGGTGCCTGCCCGGGCCGCAGCCCTGCTCGCTGCGGCACTCGCCCCAACTGTCGGAGGCCAACCAGGCAAGGCGGTCCGGGCCTGGCGACGGGACGCGCACCGGCACCCGAGCCCCAACGCCGGTCCCGTCGAGGCGGCGTTCGCGGGGGCGCTCGGGGTTCGGCTCGGCGGCGTGAACAGATATGCGGGCGAGGTCGAGGACCGGGGGACGCTCGGCGACGGGCCTGCGCCGACCCCGGACGACGTGCCCCGTGCGGTACGTCTCGCGAGCCTGGTCGGTGCCGCTTCGGTCGCCCTCAGCGCGGTCGTTGCCGCCGTACCCAGGAGGCGGCGGAGCCGACGTCGCTGACGGTCTCCGTGCCCGCCGGAACCGAAGGGCGCCGCACCACGACCACCTCGACGCCGAGCGACGCGGCCGCGTCGAGCTTGGCGCGGGTCAGGTCGCCGCCGCTGTCCTTGGTCGCCAGCACCTCGGTGCCGTGGTGCTGCATCAGGGCCCGCTCGCCGTCGACGGTGTAGGGGCCGCGGTCCAGCAGCAGTTGCCAACGAGGAGGCAGATCACCGGGCGGGTCGACCACGCGCGCGAGCACGTCGTGATCTGTGAGTGGCCCCGCGAACGCCGGCAGGGCCTGCCGTCCCGTGGTCAGGAAGACCCGCGATCCCAAGCGGGCAACGGTTTCCGCCGCCTCGTCGTGGTCGTCGGCCCAGTGCCACCGGTGCGCGTCCGGGTGGTCGGTCCACCCGGGACGTGCCAGCCGCAGCAACGGTGTCCCGTCGCGACCGGGAGCCGAGTCAACGCGACCGGGAGCCGAGTCGACGCGACCGGGAGCCGAGTCAACGCGACCGGGAGCCGACTCAACGCGACCGGGCGCCGACTCAACGGGGAGGGCGAGGGCGCAGGCAGCGATCGCGTGGGCGGAGATGGTGGCCGCGAAGGGGTGGGTGGCGTCCACGACGGCGGCGACGCGCTCGGCCCGGAGGTAGGCGGCCAGGCCGTCGACTCCGCCGAAGCCACCGATGCGCACCTCCCCGACGGGAAGCCGGGGGCGGGCCACCCGGCCGGCGAGGGAGGAGACCACGTCCACCCCGTCGTCGACGAGCTCGGCGGCGAGCGCCCGGGCCTCCCCGGTGCCGCCGAGCACCAGCACCTTCACGCGAGGCCCCCGGTCACCACCGGCATCCCGGCGGGTGCGCCGTCCCGGGCCAGGGCCAGCAGGGCGTCGACGTCGAGGTGCTCCTCGACCGCGTCGGCGAGGGCGTCGATCCGCTCCTCGCGCACGGCCGCGAACGACAGCGGCCCCGGCGTGACCAGGCGGCCGAGCAGCGTGCCGACCTCGCGCAGCCAGGCCGCGCGGAACGCGTCGCCCTCGAGCGCGCCGTGCCAGAGCGTCCCGAACACGTTTCCGTCGCGGGCGCCACCGAGGAACTCCTCACCGCTCCCCCGTTCCACCCGTCCGTGGTGGATCTCGTAGCCCGCGACGTCCACCCCCGACCACGACCCGGTCGGCAGCCGGAGCACCTTCTCGCGGCCGAAGACGGTCCGCACGTCGAGGAGCCCGAGGCCGGGTGCCGTCGCGCCCGCCGGCCCCTCGACCCCGTCCGGGTCCTCGACGGAGCGACCGAGCATCTGGAAGCCGCCGCAGACGCCGAGCACCACGCCGCCCCGGCGCGCGTGGGCGAGCACGGCGTCGGCGAGGCCCCGCGAGCGCAGCCACTCCAGGTCGGCCAGCGTCGCCCGGGTGCCGGGCAGTACCACCACGTCGGCGGAGGCGAGCCCGCGCGGGGAGTCCACGAACGTCACGTCCAGGTCCGGCTCGAGGCACAGCGCGTCGACGTCGGTGAAGTTCGAGATCCGGGGCAGCACCACGACCGCGACGCGGACCCGTTCAGCAGCACCGGGAGGAGCGGCCGGCCGGTCGCGCACCATCAGGGCGTCCTCGCCGTCGAGCCACAGGTCGGGCAGCCAGGGCAGCACCCCGTGCACCGGGCGGCCGGTGAGCCGTTCGAGGGTGTCGAGCCCGGGCCGCAGCAGGTCCACGTCGCCGCGGAACTTGTTCACCACGAAGCCGGTCATCAGCGCCTGGTCGGCCGCCTCGAGCAGCGCCAGCGTGCCGTGCATCGCCGCGAACACCCCACCGCGGTCGATGTCGCCGACCAGCAGCGTCGGGATCCGGCCGTGCTGCGCGAGCCCCATGTTGACGTAGTCATGGGCCCGCAGGTTGATCTCCGCGGGGCTGCCGGCGCCCTCGCAGACCACGACGTCGAAGCGACCGACGAGGTCGTCGTAGGCCGCGAAAGCCGCGTCGTGCAGGGGTTTCCGACCACCCGCGAACTCGTGCGCGTCCAACGACCCGAACGGCTGGCCCATCACCACGACGTGGCTGCGCCGGTCGCTGCCCGGCTTGAGCAGCACCGGGTTCATCGCCGCCTCGGGCACCGCACGGGCCGCCACCGCCTGCACCCACTGGGCACGGCCGATCTCGGCGCCGTCGCCGGTCACCATCGAGTTGTTCGACATGTTCTGGGCCTTGAACGGCGCCACCCGCAGGCCGCGCCGTGCGAACGCACGGCACAGCCCGGTGGTCACCACCGTCTTGCCCGCATCGGAGGTGATGCCCGCGACCAGCAGGGCGCTCACCGCAAAGCCTCGGCGGCCAATGGACCGGGCTCCACCCGGTGCAGGAGTACGGCGTCCGGCGGGTCGGCCAGGCCGGGGCCACCGGCACGCACCCACGACGCGACGGCGTCGACGATGCCCGTGTCCAGCACCCACGCCAGCCACACCGGACGACCACCGGCACGACGGCCGGCCGGAGACGGCGAGACCACGACCACGTCCGAACGGTCGCACGCCAGCAGGCACGGCGTCACGTCCACGCGCGCCGACCCGGCCACGCCGGAGCGCAGCCGGGCCAGCAGGCCGTCGTGGTCGACGCCGGGGTGCTTGGTGGTCGTGCCGCAGCAGCAGTCGCGACAGACCCGGACCCGGCAGCCGCTCACGTCCTGGACCGCTCCGCGAGCAGGCCGAAGCCCAGTCCCAGCACGCCCCACAGCGTCAGCAGCTGCGCGAGCGAGGCGACCCGGAAGTCCCAGATCACGCCCGCCGGGACGTCCGCCGGGATCGGGTCCGGGCTGCCCGGCACCAGCAGCATCAGCGCCACGAAGCAGCTGACCCCGGCCGCGACGAGCACCAGGCGCCGTACGGGCGAGGACAGGGCGGCCAACCGCCGGTCGAGGGCGAACAGCATCCCGGTGGCGAGCACGGAGAGCAGCACGGTCAGCAGCCAGACCAGGGTGCGGCGGGTGATCGTCGACGGGTCGCCGACGGCGGGCGGGTTGGCCGGGATCCGCAGCGCGGGCACCAGCACGAACACCGTGAAGCCGAGCGCCGCGAGCTGGACCGCACGGCCCTGCTCGGAGCCGGCCGGCAGCCGGTGCCGCACCTTCGCGAACACGACCGTGAACACCAGGCCGAACAACATCCCCACGACCACCGTGGTGAGCAGTCCCGCCGCGACCTGGGTGGTGCGGGAGACCAGCTCCATGGGGTGCACCCCCTCGGCGTGGTCGCGGGCTTCCTCGACGGCGAGCGAGCGACGGATCACCGGCTCGACGACGAGGTACATCACCAGGGCAGCACCCAGCCCTGCTGCGGCACCGGCGGCGAGGCCGTAGCGCAGCAGGTGCGTGAACTTCACGCCCCGGGAATCAGTGGCAGGGCACGCCCAGCGCGTGCCGGGCGTCGTGGGTGAGCTCGTGCAGGTACATCGCCTGCGCGTGCGTGAGGACCGTGCCGTTGTCCTGCAGCAGCAGGACGTAGGTGGCCAGGGCGAGCGCGGCGACGAGCCAGGCCCAGGCGGGCACGCGGACAACAGATGCGGAGACAGGGGTCATGGGACGACCGTTCCTTCCATACCTCGTGGACAGATCAGGTCGCAGCCGGTCTCCTGGCTTCCGGATCAACACCCCGCTCCCGCCTTCCCGGTGCTGGCTGCACCCGTGGCGTCGTGGGAGGGGACTCCCCGGTCACAGTGGCGAGGACCACGCCGGAATCTCACCGGCTTCCCGTGCACTGCGACCGGGGCGCACTCTTCCACACCGCCGGGGTGCTCGGAAGGGCGCGCGCCGCTATGTGGTCGGTTGCACTCCGTAGCGCTCCTCGTGCACCGCGGCGGCCAGCGGTCGCTTGCCGCGCCAGCCGTGCCGCTCGAGGTCGGGCACCTCCTGGAGATGGCTGACCGGGCCGAGGCACAGCCACGCAACAGGGCGTACGGCGTCCGGAATCCCCAACAGGGACTGGAGGAACTCCTCGCGGTAGAACGACACCCACCCCACACCGAGGCCCTCCGCCGTGGCCGCGAGCCAGAGGTTCTGGATGGCCAGGCAGGTCGAGTAGAGGCCGGCGTCGGCGATGGCGTGCCGGCCCAGGACGGCCGGTCCGCCGCGAGTCGGGTCGTAGGTGACCACGACACCGAGGCCGGACTCCATCACGCCCTCGACCTTGATCTTGCGGAACGTCTCGGCACGCTCACCGGTCAGCGACGCGGCGAACGTGTCCCGCTCGGTGGCGACGTGCTCCTGAAAGGCGCGACGCGTGTCGACGCCGCGGACCAGGACGAAGTCCCACGGCTGGCTGTGCCCGACGCTGGGGGCGCTGTGCGCGGCGCCGAGCACCCGGTCGAGCACCGCCGGGTCGAGGGGTGCGCCGCTGAACTCGGCGCGGACGTCCCGACGACGTGCGATGACGTCGTACAGGTCCTGGGACAAGGTGGTGGGCATGAGGGCTCCCGCAGATAGAGCCGCCCCGAGCCGGGACGGCTGACGTCGCGAGGCCGGTCTTCGGACTTCCCGTCGTCACGTCCGGCCGCCTTCCCAGGCGTGCGCCCAGTGGCATGTGGCCGGCCGCTCGGGGTCACCGCAGCGGGCCCTGTGCCGGAGTCTCACCGGCTTCCCGATTCTCCCCGTGCGGGGCACCTCGCAGGTCTGTTGCCGGGACCGACCCTAGCGGGCGGGCGACCTGCTGGGAGACCGCGTCGAAGTAGCGCAGCATCTCGACCGGGAACGGCAGCACCAGCGTGGAGTTCTTCTCGGCGGCCACCTCGACCATGGTCTGCAGCAGCCGCAGCTGCAGGGCGGCCGGCGTCGCGGCCATCACCTGAGCCGCCTCGGAGAGCTTCTGCGACGCCTGGAACTCGCCGTCCGCGGTGATGATCCGCGACCGGCGCTCACGCTCTGCCTCCGCCTGCCGCGACATCGACCGCTTCATCGACTCGGGCAGCGCCACGTCCTTGATCTCGACCCGGTCGATCTCGACGCCCCACGCCGCCGCCGGGCTGTCGAGCATCACCTCGAGGCCCGAGTTGAGCTGCTCGCGGTTGGAGAGCAGGTCGTCGAGCTCGCTCTTGCCGATGATGGAGCGCAGCGACGTCTGCGCCACCTGCGCGATCGCGAACGCGTAGTCCTGCACCTTGACGACCGCGCTCAGCGGGTCGACCACGCGGTAGTAGACGACCGCGTCGACGCGCACCGTCACGTTGTCGCGGGTGATGCCGTCCTGCGCGGGCACCGGCATGGTGACCACTTGCATGTTGACGCGTCTCATCCGGTCGACGACCGGGACGAGCATCGTGAAGCCGGGCTCGCGCGCCTGCAGCTGCGCCCTGCCGAGCCGGAACACCACGCCGCGCTCGACCTGCTGCACGACGCGCGCGCTCATCGTCCACAGACCACCGGTGACGGCCGCGAGCGCGCCGAGTGAGAACCAGAGAACGTCCATGACGAGTCCCTCCGGGGCCATCCCTGCTTCGAGTCTACGCCGGTCCCGGTCACCCGGATCCGGGTACGGCAGGCGGCTGCTGCGCCTCGAGCAGTCCGCGGACGAACGCCGCCTGCCCCACGTGCTGCATGTTGTCGTTGACCACGCTGACCAGCCGGACCGAGAGTGTCACCGGCGGGTCCCAGCGGGTGTCCACGACCCGGGGGAAGTCGTCCTCACCCAGGGTGGCGACGTAGGACGTGGTCGCTGCGTGCACGGCGTCGTGGTAGCCGCGCAGCAGCTCCGCGCTCGCCCGGAACGCCGCGACGTCCTCGGAGGTCTGGCCGTAGCCGATCTCCATCGGCGGGTAGGGCAGCCCGAACCGCTGCTCCCAGCCGTCGGCGTGCCAGCGCTGCTCGGTGCCGGCGACGTGCGCGACGTGGTCGTCCTGGATCCGGGTCACGTGCCAGGACAGCCAGCCGATGGAGTTGGCGTCCGGACCGGCCCGCCACCGGAGCTGGTCCTCGGTGAGACCGTCGAGGACGCCGTACAGCACGTCGCGGACGCGGGTGAAGGCGTCGACCAGGAGGTCGTTGACTGCGGCCATCCCCTGATGCTGCCACGGTCTCGACGGGCTCGACCACCAAATCAGGTGCGAGGGCCGCCGGCGACGTAGAGGACCTGGCCGGAGACGAAGCCGGCCCGCGGCGAGCAGAAGAATGACACCGCGTCGGCGACGTCCTCGGGCTGGCCCGGCCGGTTGACGGGGATGTTGGCGACCCGGTTGGCGCTGAACTCCTCGAAGGACTGGCCCATCCGCTCGGCCGTCGCCTTCGTCATCTCGGTGACGATGAAGCCGGGCGCGACCGCGTTGCAGGTGACGCCGTAGCGGCCCAGCTCGTGCGCGACGGTCTTGGTGAAGCCCTGCAGCCCGGCCTTCGCGGAGGCGTAGTTGGCCTGCCCCCGGTTACCCAGCGCGGAGGTCGAGGAGAGGTTCACGATCCGGCCGTAGGACGCCTGCGTCATGTGCTTCTGCACCTCGCGGGTCATCAGGAACGTGCCCCGCAGGTGCACCGACATGACGGTGTCCCAGTCGCTCGCGGACATCTTGAAGAGCAGGTTGTCCCGCAGCACGCCGGCGTTGTTGACCAGCACGGTGGGGACGCCCAGGGTCGCGGCGACCTCGGCGACCACCCGGACCACGGCGTCCTCGTCGGCGACGTCCGCGGCGAACCCGGCGGCCCGGCCGCCGGCGGCCTCGACGGCCTTCGCGGTGGCCTCGGCGGAGGCGGCGTCGATGTCGAGGCAGGCCACCGCCATCCCGTCCTCGGCGAGCCGGAGCGCGATGGCCGCGCCGATCCCTCGTCCTGCTCCGGTGACCACGGCGACCGTCTGCTCTGTCATGGGCCGGACGCTACCGGACCTGGCGGTGAGCAATACTGCGAGGCGTGACCGACACCAACACCAGCAGCCCGATCGAGGTCGGCGGCCCCTTCACCGACTACCTGGGGCTGGAGTTCACCGAGCTCACCGGCGACCGGGTGGTGGCGACCTGGGACGCGCAGCCCAAGCACCACCAGCCCTACGGGATCGTGCACGGCGGTGTGCACTGCAGCGTGGTGGAGACCCTGGCCAGCGTGGCCGCGGCGCTCTGGCGCGCGGACGGCGCCGGCAACCCCGGCAAGGTCGTCGGGGTCAACAACAACACCGACTTCTACCGCGCGGTCTCCGAGGGGAGGCTGACCTCCACGGCGTCCCCTGTGCACCGTGGCCGGTCGCAGCAGGTCTGGCTGGTGGAGACCCTCGACGCCGACGGGCGGATGGTCTCGCGCGGCCAGGTCCGCCTGCAGAACCTCGACTAGACCGCGACGGCCTCCGCGACCGGGACGGCCTGCGCGGGCACGACCAGCACCGGCTCGTCCTCGAGAACCGCAGCGGCGTCGTACTCCCGCTGCTCGGGGATCAACGCCTCGGCGGTGTCGCTCTCGACGGGAGTGTTCGTGGGGTAGACGCAGACGTACGGCGACAGCCAGGCGTCGACGCCCTCGTCGGTGATCCGGCGCAGGTAGTCCTCCTGGATCGCCTCGTGCGCCGTACCCCAGCAGTCGTCGTGGAAGACGTGGCCGGTGCGCGGGTGCACCGTGCGCGCGTGCCGGGCTTTGATCGGGTTGCGGCAGCTGGTGCATCGTGGAGTGTCCACGGACTGGGCCCTTCTGTGTTGCTCGCGTCCGCAGTCGTCCGTGCCCCTCGGACCGCTGCAGGCGTCGGGCGGTATCCACCTGGGTAGCTGCGCCCCTCGGGCCGACAGTGCGGCCGCTGCGCCCACCTGACACCTCTAGATACGGTTTGTCACCACTCGAACTGGAGTCCTGACGGGTAAAACCTGCCCTCCGGTCCCCCGCCGAGCGGTCGGGAACTGACGTGCAGAACCCGCCGAGCGGGCGTGAACAGGCATGCAGAGTCTGCCGAGCGGTCGTGAACTGACACCTGGAGCTGTCAGTTCACGTCCGCTCGGCGGTTTTCGGCGTCACTTCACGACGGCTCGGCGGGGGGTATGGCGTCAGTGCACGACCACTCGGCGGCTCAGCCGGTCGCGGGCGGCACCAGGCGCGCGGTCTCGTCGTCGGTGAACAGCCGCGACCGGATCAGGAAGCGCACGCCCTCGGGTGCCTCGAGGGAGAAGCCGGCGCCGCGGCCGGGGACGACGTCGATGGTCAGGTGGGTGTGCGACCAGTAGGCGAACTGCGGCTTCGACATCCAGACCGGCACGGCCCGGTCGAGCCCGTCGACGTCCAGGTCGCCCAGGTGAACGTCGGAGGGGCCGGTGAGGAAGTCGCCGTCGGGGTAGCACATCGGCGACGAGCCGTCGCAGCAGCCGCCGGACTGGTGGAACATCACCGGGCCGTGCGCCGCCGTGAGGCGGCGGACCATGTCCGCCGCCTCCGGGGTGATCGCCACACGTGCGACTGTCACGGCCATCCTCAGAAGAAGCCGAGAGCGTCAGGCGAGTAGGACACCAGAAGGTTCTTGGTCTGCTGGTAGTGGTCGAGCATCATCTTGTGGTTCTCGCGGCCGATGCCGGACTGCTTGTAGCCGCCGAACGCGGCGTGCGCCGGGTAGGCGTGGTAGCAGTTCGTCCAGACCCGGCCGGCCTGGATGCCGCGACCCATCCGGTACGCCGTACTCCCCTCGCGGCTCCACACGCCGGCGCCGAGGCCGTAGAGCGTGTCGTTGGCGATCTTCAGTGCGTCGGCCTCGTCGTCGAAGGACGTCAGCGCGACCACCGGCCCGAAGATCTCCTCCTGGAAGATCCGCATCGAGTTGTCGCCCTCGAAGACCGTCGGCTGGACGTAGAAGCCCTCGGCCAGGTCGCCTTCGAGGACGTTGCGCTCGCCGCCGGTCAGCGCCTTCGCACCCTCCTGGGTGCCGATGTCGAGGTAGGACAGGATCTTCTCGAGCTGGTCGCGGGAGGCCTGCGCACCCATCATCGTGTCGGTGTCGAGGGGGTTGCCCTGCTTGATCTTCTCGACCCGGGCGATCGCGTCGGGCACGAAGTCGCTGTAGATCGACGACTGCACGAGGGCCCGTGACGGACAGGTGCACACCTCGCCCTGGTTGAGCGCGAACATCGTGAAGCCCTCGAGAGCCTTGTTGTAGAAGGCGTCCCGCTCCCGTGCGACGTCCTCGAAGAAGATGTTCGGGCTCTTCCCGCCGAGCTCGAGGGTGACCGGGATGATGTTCTGGCTGGCGTACTGCATGATCAGCCGGCCGGTCGTGGTCTCGCCGGTGAAGGCGATCTTCGCGATCCGCGACGACGACGCGAGCGGCTTGCCGGCCTCGACGCCGAAGCCGTTGACGATGTTGAGCACGCCCGGCGGGAGCAGGTCGCCCACCAGCTCGACGAGCTTGAGGATCGACCACGGCGTCTGCTCGGCGGGCTTGAGGACGACCGCGTTGCCGGCGGCCAGGGCGGGGGCGAGCTTCCAGACCGCCATCAGGATCGGGAAGTTCCACGGGATGATCTGGCCGACGACGCCCAGCGGCTCGTGGAAGTGGTAGGCCACCGTGTCGCCGTCGATCTCGGAGCTGGTGCCCTCCTGGGCGCGGAGCACGCCGGCGAAGTAGCGGAAGTGGTCGACCGCCAGCGGCAGGTCCGCAGCCAGGCTCTCCCGGACCGCCTTGCCGTTGTCCCACGTCTCCGCGACCGCGAGCTGCTCGAGGTTCTGCTCCATCCGGTCGGCGATCCGCAGCAGGATCCCGGAGCGCTCGGTGGCCGACGTACGACCCCAGCCGGGTGCCGCCGCGTGCGCCGCGTCGAGCGCGGCCTCGATGTCCTCGGTGGTGCCGCGGGCGACCTCGGTGAAGGGCTTGCCGTTGACCGGCGAGACGTTCTCGAAGTAGCCGCCCTTCACGGGCGCCACCCACTCCCCGCCGATGAAGTGCTCGTAGCGGCTCTTCACCGAGACCAGCGAGTCGGGCTGTCCTGGGGCTGCGTAGACGGTCATGCGGGGCTCCTCCGGATCGTCGAGAGTGACGGCCGTCACGCTAGGCAGGGCGACGTTGCAACCACGTTGCGAGCAGTACGGCGGCCCTGGACCCGTCCGGTCCACCCGGGTCGTAGGCGTGCGCGAACCGTCGCGAGCGGGTCTACTGGACCCCATGCCGGACCACGAGCAGGGCAGCGACCGTCCCGGGGCGATGCGTGCCCAGGTGGCGGAGTCCTGGCACCGGTCCGCGGCGGCGGGCGTCCAGGCCGACACCGTGGACGCCCCGATCACGCTGCCGGGCGACGAGCTGCGCGACTACCGCGAGGCGCACCCGCTGGCCCGGGTGTTCCCGGTGCTCGACGACGTGCTCGGCCAGGCCGCCCGGGACTGTGACGCGGTGATGGCGGTGTCGGACGCGGCCGGGCAGCTGCTCTGGGTGTGCGGCCGACCGGCGGTGCTGCGGCGGGCGGAGTCGATCGGCTTCGTCGAGGGCAGCAACTGGGACGAGCGGCTGGCCGGCACCAATGCGCCGGGCATGGCGCTCGCGCTGGACGAGCCGGTGCGGGTGATCGGCTCGGAGCACTTCCGGCGTTCGGTGCAGCGGTGGTCCTGCGCGGCGACGCCGATCCACGATCCGCACCACCGCGGCCTGCTCGGCGTCCTGGACGTCACCGGCGGCGACGAGGTCGCGGTGCCGCAGACGATGGCGCTGGTGCGGGCTGCGGCCAGGATGGCCGAGGCCGAGCTGGCCCTGCTGTCCGCGCCGCCGGTCGACCGCCCCCGGTCGGCGGGTCTCTCGGTCGTGCTGGAGTCGCTGGGCCGCGCCGAGTCGCTGCTGACCGTCGAGGACGGTGGCCGTCCGACGACGCTGCGGCTGAGCCGTCGGCACTCGGAAATCCTTCTGCTGCTGGCGTCTGCGCCTCGCGGGCTCTCCGGTGACGAGCTCGCCGTGCTCGTCTACGAGGACGACGTCACGTCCTCGACGTTGCGCGCCGAGCTCAACCGGCTGCGCCAGATCCTCGGCGACCAGCTGCTCGCGTCGCGGCCCTACCGGCTCGCCGCCGACGTCACCGGCGACTGGCTCGCCGTGCAGGCACTTCTCGCCGCCGGCGACGTGGCCGGCGCGATGCGGTCCTACGGCGGTCCGCTGCTGCCCCGCTCGGTCGCGCCCGGCGTGGTGCGGCTCCGCGAGGAGGTGGAGAACCTGCTCCGTGACGCCGTCCTGCACAGCGGCGACGCCGACCTGATGTCCCGCTGGACCCGGTCGCGCTGGGGCGCCGACGACTACGCGATGTGGTCGGCGCAGCAGGCCAGCCTCGGCCCGCGCTCCCCGTTGCTTCCGCTGGTCCGTAGCCAGCTCGCGCGCCTCGACCGGGAGTACGGCGCCCCTCGCTGAGGCGTCAGCGCGCGCAGCCCGTGGCGACCGTGCCGTGGAAGACGACCGCGCCCGCGGACGCGCGCAGCCCGTCGAGGCCGAGCGCCGAGACCCGCACCACCGGCAGGTCGGTCACCGCGAACGTGCCGGGCTGCGTGCAGCCGCCCGGACGGTAGGTGAACGTCAGCGCGAACGTGTCGGACTCCCCGGGCGCGAGGGTCCGCTTCCGGTCGAACACCGCCGTGCTCGCGTTGTGCGGGTCGCTGGTCGCCGTACGTCCTCCGAGGCTGGCGACATGCACAGCCGCCGTGCCGCGGGGTCCCATCGCGGGCACCAGCACGGCGGACTCGGACAGCGGAGCCCAACCCTGGTTGACGATTCTCACTGGAAGCGTGCACCGCATCGACGGCTGGAGTACGGCGCCCGGTGCCGTCTGACCGGGCTCGTGCACCATCCGCGTACCGGTGCAGGAGAGCGACCCGGCCCAGTCGACCGCGAGCGCGCTGCGCGCCGAACGCGCCAGCATCGTCCAGCCGAGTGCGCCGATGCCGAGGGCGAGGACCGTGGCGACCACGATCCAGGGGCCGTGCCTCCCCTCGACGCGCGCAGGTGCATGGATGTCCAGGGTTCCCGCCGTCACGGGCGGTGAGTCTAGGGGCCGGGGAGGCCGAGCACCGACAGGGATACCACAGGCAGGACGGCGAGGGCGCTGTCCGGCAAGGGGTTCGAGCTGCCGACGACCACGAGGACCAGGTCGTCGTGCCCGCCCGGCGGGATGGTCACGTCGCGCACGAACACCGCGTCGCGCAGGGTGATCTGCGGGTTGACGCCGCGCCCCAGCGACCGGCCGCCGGCCACCACGTCGCGCAGCGCCACGGTCGTGCGGCCGCGCGGCCCGAAGGACGGCAGCCGGACCTCCGTCTCCCGGACGGGCACCGGGCCGTGGTTGCTGATCCGGACCCGGATCCGGCACGCGTCGGTGCACGACGCCGCTCCCACCCGCTCGACGTCCACGAGGCGCCTGCCCACGAACGACAGCGTCACCCAGACGACGGCCAGCAGGACGACCGCGACAGCCAGCCAGCGCCGTACCAGCGCCCGACGTTCCTGCCGCTGCACCCAGACCTGCAGGTCGGCGTCTCCCCCGCTCATGCGCGGCACCCTAGAGCGCTGCGGCCAGGTGGTCGACGGCGGCCACCGACAGCACGTGGTCCAGGGCCAGGGCGGCGCAACCGACGACACCGGCGGCGTCGCCGTGGGTGGCGGGCAGGATCTGCAGCTCGCGGGTGGCCAGCGCGGTCGCGCCGCCGTACAACGTCTCGCGCAGGCCGGCAGCGAACGTGTCGTAGGCCAGCACCATGTCGCCGCCGACCACGACGGCCGCGGGGTTGAGCAGGTTGACGGCGCCGGCGAGCACCTCGCCGACGCGACGGCCGGACTCGCGGACCAGGCGCCGGGCCTCGGGGTCGCCGTCGTTCGCGAGCGCGACCAGGCTGCGTACGTGGTCGACGTCGCGGCCCTGCTCGCGCATCGCCTGCACCAGCGCCCAGCCGCCGGCGACCGTCTCCAGGCAGCCGACGTCGCCGCAGCGGCAGATCATCCCGCGGCCGGGGGCGGTCTTGGTGTGCCCGACCTCGCCGGCCGCACCGAGGGCGCCGCGGCGCAGCTCGCCGTCGAGCACGATCCCGGCGCCGACACCGGTCGAGGCCTTCACCAGCAGCACGTCGTCGTAGGTCCCGAGGTGGCCGCCGACGGCCTGCCGCTCGGACAGCGCCATCACGTTGGTGTCGTTGTCGACGAGCACCGGGCCGTCGGTCAGGCCGCGGAAGTACGGCGCCAGGTCGACGCCGTTCCAGCCGGGCATGATCGGGCTGTCGAGGCTGACGCCGCGGACCCGGTCCACGGTGCCGGGCAGGCTGAGGCCGACGCCGCGCACGTCGGCGCCGGTCTTGCCGGCCTCGGTGAGCAGCTCGCCGAGCCGGGTCACGGCCGCGGGCATCAGGTCGGAGGGGACCGCGCCGGGCTCCTGCTCCAGGTCGGCGCCGGCCAGCACCTCGCCGTAGAGGTCGCACACGGCGAGCTGGGTGCGGCTGCGCCCGATCGCGCCGGCCAGCACCACGCCGGAGGTGTGGTCGAAGCGCAGCGTCGCGGCGGGCCGACCGCCGGTCGAGGAGCCCTCGGCGCCCTCGACGACGAGCCCCGCGGCGAGCAGCAACGCGAGCCGCGCGGACACCGCCGTGCGCGACAGGCCGGTCGCGCGGCCGACGGCGCTGCGGGTGTCGGCGACCCCGGTCCGGATGAGCTGGAAGACCTCGCCCGCGGTGGCGGGGGCGGAGGCCGGGCCGAGGCCCACGGGCGGGCTCGGCGGGGTGTTCGGAACTGGGACAGTCGTCACGTCGGCCATTCTTCCAGCGGGCGTACCGGACTTCGGGGACCAGGGTGGGCGGCGTGTGGACACTTAGGTATTCCAAATCCCAAAGAGGTGCTTGTCAAGGTGCATAAGTCGCTCTACGGTGGAAGCTCAGCTCCCTGCACCGGAGAAGAGCACCCTGATGACTCCCCCCGCACCGACGGTCGCTGCCTGCGACTTCGTGGTCTTCGGCGGCACCGGCGACCTGGCGGTCCGCAAGCTGCTGCCGGCCCTCTACCTGCGCGACCGCGACGGCCAGCTGCCACCCGAGACCCGCATCATCGCCACCTCCCGCGCCGGCCTCGACGACGCCGGCTACCGCGACAAGATCCGTGGCGAGCTGCCCCGCTTCGTGACCGCCGCCGAGCTCGACGCCGACGTGGTCGACCGGTTCGTGGCCCGCCTGTCGCACCTGTCCATGGACCTGCTCGACGACCGGGACTGGCCCGAGCTCGCCCAGCGCCTGACCGGCAGCCCCGACGACCGGGTGAAGGTCTACTACCTGGCCTGCGCGCCCAGCCTGTTCGGCCCGATCTGCGAGCTGCTCGACCGGCACGGCCTGGTCGACGCGCACTCCCGGGTCGTCCTCGAGAAGCCGCTCGGCCACGACCTCGCCTCGGCGCGCGCCATCAACGACGAGGTGGGCGCGGTCTTCGCGGAGGAGCAGATCTTCCGCATCGACCACTACCTCGGCAAGGAGAGCGTGCAGAACCTGCTGGTCACCCGGTTCGCCAACAGCTTCCTCGAGCCGCTGTGGAACAACCACGCGATCGACCACGTGCAGATCACGGTCGCCGAGGACCTCGGCGTCGGCAGCCGCGCCGGCTACTACGACGGCGCCGGCGCGCTGCGCGACATGGTCCAGAACCACCTGCTCCAGCTGCTCTGCCTCGTCGCGATGGAGCCGCCGACCTACGTCGACCGGGAGACCGTGCGCGACGAGAAGCTCAAGGTCCTCCAGGCCCTCAAGCCGATCACGGCGTACGACGCCCACACGGTCACGGTCGCGGGCCAGTACGGCCCCGGCCTCGTCGACGGACAGCCCGTGCCGTCGTACGAGCAGGAAGCGGAGCGGCCCGGCAGCCGCACCGAGACGTTCGTCGCGATCCGCGCCGAGGTCTCCAACTGGCGCTGGGCGGGCGTGCCGTTCTACCTGCGCACCGGCAAGCGGCTGGACCGGCGCAGCAGCGAGATCGTGGTGCAGTTCAAGGGCGTCCCGCACCCGATGTTCCCGCACGCCGAGGGCACCAGCGAGCCCAACCGGCTGGTGATCCGGCTGCAGCCCGACGAGGGCATGACGCTGCACATGACAGCCAAGGAGCCCGGTCCCGGCGGCATCCGGCTGCGCCCGGTCGCCCTCGACCTGTCCTACGCCGACACCTTCCAGCGCCGCTCCCCCGACGCCTACGAGCGACTGCTCATGGACGTCGTACGCGGCAACCCGACGCTGTTCATGCGTCGCGACGAGGTCGAGGCCGCCTGGGCCTGGGCCGAGCCGATCCTCGTGGCCTGGGCCGAGAACGAGCGCGGCCCGCGCCCCTATCCCGCAGGCACCGGTGGTCCCACCGCAGCGACCACTCTCATCGAACGTGACGGCCGCTCCTGGTTCGAAGGAAGTTCCCGATGAACGCAACGACTCACCCCCTGCTCGCCGCGGTCACCGACCGCATCGTCGAGCGGAGCCGCCCCGAGCGGACCGCTTACCTGCAACGGATCCGCGCCGCTTCCGAGCGCGGCCCGGCCCGCGGCCGGCTGGCCTGCGCCAACCTCGCGCACGGCTTCGCAGCGTCCGAGCCGCGCGACAAGGAGGCGCTGCGCAAGGTCGTGAAGCCCAACGTCGCGATCGTGTCGGCCTACAACGACATGCTCTCCGCGCACCAGCCTTATCTGTCGTTCCCGGCCCAGCTGAAGCAGTCCGTGATGCGCGCGGGCGGCATCGCCCAGTTCGCCGGCGGCGTGCCCGCGATGTGCGACGGGATCACCCAGGGCCGCGACGGCATGCAGCTGTCGCTGTTCAGCCGCGACGTGATCGCGATGTCGACCGCGATCGCCCTGTCCCACGACATGTTCGACGCCGCACTGATGCTCGGCGTCTGCGACAAGATCGTGCCCGGCCTGCTGATCGGCGCGCTGTCGTTCGGCCACCTGCCGACGATCTTCGTGCCCGCCGGACCGATGACCTCGGGCCTGCCGAACGGCGAGAAGGCGCGCGTGCGGCAGGCCTACGCCGAGGGCAAGGTCGGCCGTGACGAGCTGCTCGAGGCCGAGTCGGCGTCCTACCACTCGGCGGGCACCTGCACCTTCTTCGGTACGGCGAACAGCAACCAGCTGCTCATGGAGGTCATGGGCCTGCACCTGCCGGGCGCGTCGTTCGTCAACCCGGGCACGCCGTTGCGCGAGGCGCTCACCACTGCAGCCGGCTCGCGCTCGGTCGAGCTGACCGCGTTCGGGGGCGAGTTCACGCCCGTCGGCGAGGTGGTCGACGAGAAGGCCGTCGTCAACGGCGTCGTCGCGCTGCTGGCCACCGGCGGCTCGACCAACCACACCATGCACCTGGTCGCGATCGCCCGCGCCGCCGGGATCACGCTCACCTGGGACGACATCGCGGACCTGTCCGCGGTGGTGCCGCAGCTGGCGAAGATCTACCCCAACGGCTCCGCGGACGTGAACCACTTCCACGCCGCCGGCGGGCTCGCGTTCACCATCCACACCCTGCTCAAGGCGGGCCTGCTGCACGACGACGTGAAGACCGTCGCTGGGCACGGGCTGTGGCGCTACACCACCGAGGCGAAGCTCGACGGCGCCGGCGTGGTGTGGGAGGAGGGCCCGAAGGCCAGCCTGGACACGGAGGTGCTGCGCGCAGCGGACGCACCCTTCGCCCACGACGGCGGCCTGCGGATGCTCGAGGGCAACCTCGGCCGCAGCGTCGTCAAGGTCTCCGCCGTGCACCCCGCGCACCGGGTGGTCACCGGGCCGGCCCGGGTCTTCGACGACCAGGCCGACTTCCTCTCCGCGTTCGACCGCGGCGAGCTCGACGGCGACCTGGTCGCGGTGGTCCGCTTCCAGGGCCCCGCCGCCAACGGCATGCCCGAGCTGCACAAGCTCACCCCCGCCCTCGGCGTGCTCCAGGACCGCGGCCACCAGGTCGCCCTGGTCACCGACGGCCGGATGTCGGGCGCGTCCGGCAAGGTCCCTGCGGCCATCCACCTCACCCCCGAGGCGGCCGTCGGAGGCCCGCTCGCCAAGGTCCGCGAGGGCGACCTGGTCACCCTCGACTCCACCCTCGGCACGCTCACCCTGCACGTGCCCGACGCCGAGCTCGCGCAGCGCGACGCCGACGAGGCACCGGTGGACCCCGCCACCTGGACCGGCACCGGTCGCGAGCTGTTCGCCGGCTTCCGCGCCGCCGTCGGCCCCGCCGACCAGGGCGCCAGCGTGTTCGGGCCGCCGGTGGTCGAGCCCGTCGAGACCCCCGTCGAGACCAAGGAGAAGCACGTTGCCTGAGTCGCTGCTGGACCGCGGCCCGGTCATCCCCGTCGTCGTCGTGGACCGGGTGGAGGACGCCGTACCCCTGGCGCAGGCGCTCGTCGCCGGCGGCCTGCCCGTCATCGAGCTGACCCTGCGCACCCCGGTCGCGCTGGAGGCGATCCGCGCGATCGCCGCCGAGGTGCCCGAGATCGTGCTCGGCGCTGGCACCATCGTCGACCCAGGCCAGGCCAAGCTGGCCGCCGAGGCGGGGGCGCAGTTCCTGGTCTCCCCCGGCTCCACGCCGTCGCTGCTGGGCGGGATGGCCGAGACCGGCCTGCCGTTCCTGCCCGGCGTCGCCAGCGTGTCGGAGGTGCTCGCCGTCCTCGAGCAGGGGTACGACGAGATGAAGCTGTTCCCGGCCGCGGCCTCCGGTGGGCCCGCGTTCCTGTCCGCGATCGGTGGCCCGGTCCCGCAGGTCCGGTTCTGCCCGACCGGCGGCGTCTCGGTCGCGAACGCGCCCGACTACCTCGCCCTGCCCAACGTCGGCTGCGTCGGCGGCTCCTGGATCACCCCGAAGAACCTGGTCGCCGCGGGTGACTGGGCGGACGTCTCGAAGCTGGCCGCGGAGGCCGCCGCGCTGTAGCGATGGTGTGGCGGGCGAGCGAGCCCGCGGGCAAGATGCTGGACATGGCCCTCAGGACGAAGAAGACCTGGTTCGGCGTGGTTCTCGACGCACCCGATGCCCGCGAGCTCGCGCACTTCTACCAGCGCCTGCTGGGCTGGACGATCTTCAACGAGTCGGACGGCTGGGTGGACCTCGCACCGTCGGAGGACGCGGGCTACAACTTCGCGTTCGCCACGGAGAAGGACTACGTCAGGCCGGTCTGGCCGACGGTCGACGGCCAGCCCCAGATGTCGATGCACCTCGACATCGAGGTCGACGACCTCGAGCGGGCGGTGGCCCATGCCGTCGAGGCGGGCGCCGTACTCGCCGACTTCCAGCCGCAGCAGAACGTCCGGGTGATGCTCGACCCGGCGGGACACCCGTTCTGCCTCTACAACGACTGACCGAGGACGCTCGGCGACGACGCCGGTGACCCACACGTCACGAACTCGACGCGGCAGCGCTTCGTCGGCGAGATCGAGTCGCTGACATAGAGGTGCACCGTGCCGTCGACCACGGTGGCGACTGCCGTCGACCGCGGGACACCCACGACGCTGCGCACGACGACCCGGCGTTCCGGGACGTCCTGCCCGCCGCTCCTGCAGGGCGCCGTACGGGCCTTGCTCAGCTGGTCCCGAGCGGGATCTCACGCGCCGCCGTCGGCATCTCCCAGTAGACGCGTTGGAGAAGCAGCGGAGCCGGACAGGCATAGCTGTCGGGCTCGACCGACGCGGACTGGCTGCACCCCGCGGCGGCCGTCGCATCCGGGCCGGGCCAGGACCGCTGCCCCTATGCTGCGGCAGTGCCGACTCGAGCGCCCGATGCCTACGCCGACGCGTTCAAGGCGCGGTGCGACGCCACCGAAGGTCCCGGGACCCGACGCGTGGACGCACCGGGCATCCACGGCCTGGTCCCCGTCGCCGGCCAGTCACCCACCGAGCTGCTCGTGATCGACGACCGCGCCGTCGACGAGCTGGCGGTTGTGCTGCCCCTGACCTCGGGCGGCACCATCCGCGTCCACGAGTCCGCCGTACGCTGCGCTGCCCTCATCCACCAGGACCCGACCTGGGTGCCCAAGGAAGCCACGGCGATGGTGTGCCACGACCTGGCGTCCGTCCCCTCGCCGGCCCTGCCCCCGGGCCTGGCACTTCGCCCGGTACGGCGTACCGCGGCCGACCCACCCGGCGGCGTGCCACTGACGCAGGCGGTGGCCGTCGCCGCCCAGGCGAACGGGCTGGACGCGACAGCGACCGCGTCGCTCGAGACCTACCTGCGGACACTGCCCGGCGATCCGCTGCTCTTCGCAGCGTCGGACGACGACGGAACCGTCCGCGGCACGAGCGGGTCGCGGACTTTCCTCACAGACGCCTACGTGTTCTTCGTGAACACCGACCCCGGCTGGCGCCGCCGCGGCGTCGGCCTGGCGATGACCGCAGCCGGTCTCCAATCGGCGGCGCAGGCGGGAGCCACGCGGGCCTGCCTCGACGCCAGCGGACCAGGCGTCCCGCTCTACCTGCGACTCGGCTTCACCGCCGCCGCCCAGATCACCCAGTTCTCACGCGCCCGTTGATCGCGTGGACCCCGTGAGTCTGGACGCCCCTCCAGATACGGTCGCGTGGCCCAGGGGCGGGCAGGCTTCAGCGCGCGGTCTCCTCGACGAGCAGGATCCGGTTGCCGTCGGGGTCGCGGAAGTAGGCCATCGCCGGCACGGGGCCTTCGCCACCCATCACGTCCTCGAACACGACGCCTCGCGCGCTGAACTCGGCCATCGCGGCCTCGAGGTCGGGGGTGTCGAAGCCGAACGGCGAGCTGCCGCCGGGCTGCGGGTCCTCGTCGCTCGACGGAGTCACGAGCGCGATCACGGTGTAGGCGCCGTACGGGGCGACCTCGACCCAGCGGAAGCCCTCACCGAACTCGGTGTCGGTGCGCACCTCGAAGCCCAGGCTGTCGCGGTAGAACGCGAGCGCGCGGTCCTGGTCGCTGACGGGGAGGTACACGGTGCCCACACCGGGGATGTGCTGGGGGTTCTCGCTGGCGGACATGCGGCTGCTCCTTCGGCTCGGAGCGGCCACCCTACCGACCCTCGCCCGACCGATCCGGTGCGCGCCGGGGCCGCGGAAACCGGGTGGAGCTCAGCGACATCGCGTGGTTGGCTGCCCACGACGACCTCGAGAGCGACCTGAGCAGCATCGGGCTCACCGTCGAGACCACGACGTTCGACCCCGCAGGCGAGGGATACCTGGTGGTCGCCGGCCGCTCCTAGCGACCGGCGTCGGGACAGCCGGGAGCCGTCGTCAGACCAGGTAGAAGATGCCGAGCCCGGCACCGATGCAGAGGCCCGACATGATCCAGAACCGCAGCACCACGCTCACCTCGCTCCAGCCGAGCATCTCGAAGTGGGAGTGGATAGGCGTGATCAGGAAGACCCGCCGGCCCGTGCCGGTGCGGATCCGGGTCCACTTGAACACGCTGACCTGGATCATCACGCTGACGGTCTCGAGCACGAACACGCCCCCGATGACGGCCATCAGGACCTCGGTGCGCGTCATGATCGCGAGGCCGGCCAGCGCACCACCGAGCGCGAGCGAGCCGACGTCTCCCATGAAGATCCGCGCCGGCGACGCGTTCCACCACAGGAACCCGATGCAGGCACCGGTGATGCCCGCGGAGACGATCGCGAGGTCGAGCGGGTCCCGCACGTCATAGCACTGCAGGCTTTCCACGAAGCCGCAGCGGCGGTTGTTCTGGCCGATGTTCACCATCGTGTAGGCACCGAAGATCATCGCCGAGATGCCCGCCAGCAGACCGTCCATGCCGTCGGCGAGGTTCGCGCCGTTGGACGCGCCGGTGATGATGAACCACAGGAACAGCAGGACGACGACCAGGGGCAGCCGGGGGCCCCAGTCCTCCACGGTGGACAGGAAGCGCGACGCCGGGTGCACGCCGCGGCCGTCGGGGAAGAAGCACACCGCCAGCACGCCGAAGGTCAGCGCCACGGCGGTCTGCCCGAGCATCTTCTGGCCGCTGCGCAGACCGAGGTTGCGCTTGAGGTAAACCTTGATGAAGTCGTCGAGGAACCCCACCAGGCCACAGCCCACGAACACCAGGAGCAGCAGCCAGCCGCTGGCGGTCGGCGGCCGGCCGGTGAGGAAGGTGACCGCCAGGTAGGCGACCGTGGCGCTGAGGATGATGGCCACGCCGCCCATCGTCGGCGTGCCCTGCTTGACGATGTGGGTGGTCGGCCCGTCCTGGCGGATGGGCTGGCCGAGACCGTTGCGGAGGAACCACCCGATCGCCCACCGGGTGCCCGCCAACGAGAGAACCATGGCGGTCGCACCACTCAGCAGCACCAAGAGCATTGTTCGGGCAGCCCCCGTCGAGACACGTCACTGGACAGCGCGTGCCCCACCCTGGGCGGTCACGCGGCGGTGGCCGAGTCTTGCACAACCGGCTCAGGTCAGCGCGCTGCCCGGGCCCGCTCCCAGGGTCCGACCCGCACGGTCGTCACCGTCGTGTGCGAACCGACCCGGGTGCCGATGTTCCAGTAGGTGTGGTGACGCATCGCCTGGGTGAAGGTCACGCCGAGCGCCCAGCGGTTCTTGCCGATCCGCTTGAACGGGACGTGCCCGCCGGCCGGCCGCAACGGCGAGGGCGCCGCATAGACGTAGGTCGGTCGGGTGGCCGCGGCCACCAGCACCGTGTAGGTGCGGCCACGATGGACGACGAAATGGCCCTGCCGGAACGCGGCTCCGCTGATGGCGACCGCGGTGGTGCGGGCGGTCAGGCGCGTGCTGCGGCGGTTGCCGGCGCGGTCGGTCGCGGTGGCGACCAGGGTGACCCGGTGCCCGACCGTGCTGCGTCGGACGGTGCAGCTGGCGACCCCCGACAGGCGGTCGGTGGCCCGGCACGCCGCGTGGGGTACGGCGGCGAAGTACGTCGCACTGGCGCGGACACCGGTGATCCGCACGGACGGACGCACCCTGTCGATGTTGACGTGGTTCACCACGGCCGTGGCCGCACCACCGTCGGCGGCAACGACCGTCCGGGTGACCGACTGGCCGGCGGCGTTGCGCGACAGCGTCACCGGGGCCGGGCAGGGCGAGGTCAGGGCAGCGCTGGTCGGCGCGCACGTGAAGGTGACCGTCACGGGCGCGGCGTACCACCCGTGGCGGACCGCCGTCCGGCTGGTGACGTGGGCGGTGATCACCGGGTCGCGACGGGCAGTCGAGGCGGACGAGCCGGTGAAGGAGCCGTCGCCGGCGTAGACCGCCGAGACCTGGCGCGTCGCTCCTGCGGGTACGACGTGGGCCAGCGTCGCCGTACCGCCCGCGAGGGTGGCGCTCCCGACCGGCGTGCCGGCCACGAGGAACTGGACCGTCCCGGACGGGACCCCGGCGCCCGGAGCTGTCGCCGTGACTGTCGTCGTCAGGTGGCCGGCGGCGACCGACAGAGACGAGGTCGTCGCTGCCCGGCTGACCGTCAAGGTCTGCGGGGCGGCGCTGGAGGCGGCGTACCAGCTCGGGTCGTCGGGGGTGAAGACCGCGCCGACCGGGTGCGCGCCGACGGCGAGGCCGGTCAGCTCGGGGCTGGTCGCGGTCCCGTCCGAGGCGGGCGCGACAGGGCTGCCGAGAGGTGCGCCGTCGAGGGTGAACTGGACGGACCCGGCGTGGGTGCCGGTCACGGTGGCCGTCGCGGTCGCGGGCTGACCGAAGACGACCGCGTCAGTCGGCAACGAGACGGCGGTCGCCGTGGGGTTGAGCCCGACGGACATCACCTGGGTCGTGGCCGGGGCAGCGGTGTAGGCGCTGTCGCCTGCCTGGGCGGCGGCCACCACACAGGAGCCGACGTGGTCGAAGGACACCGTGCTGCCGACGATCGAGCAGGCGTTGTGGGTGGTGGACGGGTCCACCGAGAACGTGACCGGCTGGCCGGAGCCCCCACCCGTCGCGCTCACGGTGTAGCTGCTCCCGACGGTCGCGGCCGAGGGGGCGGTGGAGGTGAAGGTGATCTCCTGGCTCGCGAACGGGGCGATCACGGAGATCGTGCTGTCGCCTGCGTTGGTGACGTAGATCCGGTGCGTGCTGGGGTCGACGCGTACGGCGACCGGGTAGGCGCCTACCGGGACGGTGCCGATGACGGTCTCGGTGGCCTGGTCGATCACCGACACCGAGTTGTCGTCTCGGTTGGTGACGAACAACGTGTGCGTTCCGGGGTCGACCGCGATGTCCGACGGTGCGCGACCGGCGCGGAAGGACCCGACGTTCCTGTCGGTGGTCGTGTCGATCACGGACACGTCGTCGACGTTGTTGTTGATGACGTAGGCATGGTGTGTGACCGGGTCGACCGTGACCTGGATCGGGCCGGACGAGGCAGCCGCATAACCAAGGATCGTGGTCCCCGCGACAACAGTGACGTTGCCCTCGAAGAGGTTGCTCGCGTAGGCCTTGTGCGTGGTCGGGTCGACGCCGACCGCCCACGGGTGGCTGCCGGCGTGGTCCGTGCTCGTGACGATGGCCGGGCTCGTCGTCGGGTCGACGTAGGAGACCGTCTCGGAGTCGTAGTTGGTGACGTACAGCCGGTGGTTGCTGGTGTCGGCGGCGACCGCGATCGGGGTGGTGAACCCAGCGATCGTGCCGGCGATCGTGTTGGTCGTCGTGTCGACCACGCGGAGGACACCGCCGCTGGTCACGTAGGCCCGGTTCAGGGCGGGGTCGACCGCGATCCGACCTGGGCCGGTCATCGCGATGGTGGCCGTCTCGGTGTTCGTGTCCAAGTCGATGACCGACACCTCGCCCGCGTCGGTCCGGGAGACGTAGAGCGAGTGGCTCCCCGGGACGACTGCGAGGCCGTCGTTGGGCACGCTGCTCAGCGGGATGGTGGCGATCACGGCGTACGACGTCGAGGCGACCGCGGTCGACGCGGACCCGAGCACGAGGCCGCTGGCGACGAGGACCGTCGTCAGTGCTCCGAGGGTGCCTCTGCGCCACCGGGACGTGCGGGCGACAGCGCCCGAGCAGTGCTGAGCGATGGGGTCCCCCGATCTCGGCGCCGACGAAGGGTCGGCACAGACCAGCGTGAGGCCACGAGGTCCCGGTGTCCCAGGTTCGTCCCAGCTGTCCCCGGCGCGGGGCGTGAGCCGGGGACGCCGCCGACTAGTGCCGGCCCATCCGGGTGTGCAGGCGGACGTGCGTGCCGGAGCGGTCGGTGCCGACGTCCACGGCGGTGCACAGCTGCCGCGCCAGCCAGAGCCCGTAGCCGTGGTCGGTGGGCTCGCTGGGCGGGAGCAGCCCGGCGAGCGGGTCCTGCGGTCCCGGGCCCCCGTCGTGCACGTGGCAGACCCAGGTGGGGCCCTCCTCGTAGACGTGCAGCGATGCGGGCGGTGCGCCGTGGAGCAGCGCGTTGGTCAGCACCTCGGTGACCGCCATCGCCACGTCGGCGACCACGTCGGGGTCGAGCCCGGCCTCGGCGCCGCGGTCCCGCACCAGGCGGCGTGCCGCGCCGACGTCCGCGGGTGACGCGCAGTCGATGCTGGTCGCGTAGGGCGGCGGGGAGACCACTCCGGCGAGGTCCGCGAGCGTGGCGACCGGGTCGTCGAACCGGGAGTTCGGTGACGCGGCCCCGTTCGTCATCACCGCTGCGTGGCTGTGCAGCCCGATGTCGAGGAGGTGCTCCGGCAGCGACGCGGTGTCGTAGGGGCAGAGCAGGTCGACGGCGTGCTGGGTGAACACGAGGTTGATCGCCGCCTCGAGCCTGCGGTAGTCGACCAGCTCGGCCGGGAGCCTCGAGGTCAGCGACTGCTCGGCGATCACGCGGGATCGGACCCCGGGTGTCTCGGCCGCGAAGTCGAGCAGCACGCGGTAGGCGTTCCACTGCGGCGTGTAGCCGATGCTGTCGTCGACGAAGGTGATCTCGTCCGCGTCACGGCCCAACGCCGCGCGCATCAGGTCCACCCGGTGCGACGGCGCGATCACCAGGCCGCGGTGGCCCTGCTCGAGGCCCTGGCGCAGGAACCCGCCCACCTCGGAGGTGTAGTGGGCGTCCCCGTCGTAGAAGAGCCCGGTGTGCGTCGCGGTGGTGGTGGCGGTGGTGGTCATGGTTCGAGTCGCATTCGCTCGTGCCCGATTCCGCAGATGTCCAGCGCCCGCCGTACGACGGCCGGGGCGTCCTCCAGCACCAGCCACCCGTCGTCGGGCAGACCCGCGGCGACCGACTGGAGCCGCCACAGGACGCCGACGTCGGCGAACTGCAGGTCCGAGAGGTCGAGGCGCAGCCGCGGGTTCACGGCCGCTCGCGAGTCCAGCGCGCGCTGGAGCAGGTCCCGGTTGAGGATGTCGACCTCGCCGCTGATCCGCAGCCCCCACGGCTCGTCCACCGCCGTGAAGCTGGCCAGCGGCGGCTCCGCCTCCTCGGGGCTGAACCCGGAGTGCTCACGGGTGAGCAACGTCCGGTGCTCGTCCTCGAGCAGCGCGACGTCATAGAGGCAGACCGAGGAGACCCCGATCTCCTGCTGCAGACCGGTCGAGAACCGCTCCCAGCGGACCACCTCGTCGGCGGACCCGAGGAGCGGGGCGAGCTGGTCCATCTGCGCGGCCACCCGGAGCTGGGGGAAGCCGTCCTTGCGGGACTGCGCGGCCGCGGCCCGGAACCCGTCGGCGACCGCGCCGAGGTCGTCGGGACGGCGGGTGCCGTAGGCCTCCGCGAACGAGCGGATCATCAGCTGGCCGGTGCTCACGGCGTCGGCGTGCACCGGGTCGTCCCGCAGCGTGCCGAGCAGTGCGTGCGCCTGCTCGTCGGTCGCGACGTAGAGCAGCTGGTCACCCGCGGACAGGCCGTGCCCGACGAACGTCGCGGCGATCCGGGTCAGCTGGTCGTCGTCACGGTGGAACGCGCACAGGTGCGTCCCCGGCTCGAGCGAGCCGAGGTCCACCGCAGCCTGCGAGCTCGGACTCATGCGATCACTGTAAGTCACCAACGGGCTACAGACGCTTGCCATGGGTGTGCGCGACGACCTGGGCCAGGATCGACAGCGCCATCTCCCCCGGCGTCCGGCCCCCGAGCGGGAGACCGGCCGGGCAGCGCAGCTTCGAGCGGGCCTCCTCGGGCAGGTCCGCGAGCGAGGCGAACACCTGCTCGGCACGCCCCCGGCTGCCCAGCATCGCGACGTAGCCGACCGGTGAGGCCAGCGCCGCACGCAGCAGGCCGTCCATGTCCGGGGTGTCGTGGTCGGCGAGCACGACCGCGTCCTGCTCCGCGAGAGGGTGCGCCCTCAGCCAGTCGGGGGGCATCTGGTCGACGCCCTCGTCGGCCAGCAACGTCGTACGGCGTCCGACGGCCGTCGCGAGCTCGACGAGCGACCGTCCGACCGGGTTGTCGGTGACGACCACGATCTGACCGTGCTCGGGGGCCTCGTCGGACCACGACTGCTGGCGGCCCTGCGGGGCTCGGGTGTCCACGCGCCGAGCCTACGCGGGGAAGTCGAAGGTCAGGTCGCGCAGCGCGACCCCGGGCACGAACCCGAGCCGGCGGTTGCTGGCCAGGATCGCGTCGTTGCCCTCCATGTTCTGGGTGGCGATGCTGCGCCAGCCGGCATCCCGCAGCGCCAGTGCCTGCGCGACCTTGAGCGCGGTGGCCAGGCCGTGCCCGCGCAGGTCCCGGTCGACGGCGGTGAGCCAGGTGTTGAGGCGGCGGGTCGTCTCGTCCCGGACCGCGATCGCGGTGAAGCCGACGATGGTGCTCCCCCGCCAGGCGCACATCACCTGCCACGGCTCCTTGAGCACACTGCGCAGCGTCTCGTAGGGCATGTCCTCGGCGCCGTCCGCGACGTCGGGGGTGTCGAGCATGAGCCGGTTGTAGACGGCCTGGAACGCGTGCCACTGCTCCTCGGTGCAGTCCTCCGGCAGCGGCCGGAGCTCGACGTCGGCACCGGTCCGGGCGGTCGCGAGGGCGCGGTGCTGCTCGACGGTCGCGAGGTCGAGCTCGCTCTCCTGGTGCACGCCGCGGAGCACCAGCCCGTGCGCCAGCGCGATCTCCTTGACCTGCGGGTCGGCGTCGTCGGTCTGGAACATGACGCCCGGCACCCGCTCGGGCGTGCACACCTCGAGCACGGCGTCCCAGAGCGCCGTACCCACGCCCCGACGGCGGTGCTCGGGGACCACGTAGACGTGCCCGAGACCGCGGCGACCGTCGGCGAAGCCGTGGCCGACCGCGTGCGCGTAGCCCACCGGGACGCCCTCGATCTCGGCGACCAGCATGGCCGTGGGGGCCGGTCCGGCGGTGGCGAACATGTCGCGGATCAGCTGCTGGCCGTACCAGGAACGCAGGCCCGCGTGCAGGGCGTCGAGGTCGTCGTCGACGCGCGCCGCGCGCACCGTCACCGTGGCTGCCGTGGTCGTCATGGCCGCCATCCTGCAGCGCCGTGCAGGACCGCGCAGACGAACCGATGACTTCTGTCCCCGGACGCGGTCTACTCGTCGTACCGCTCGAGGCCAGGAGGCAGTGATGGACGGATTCACGACGTGTCTGTGGTTCGACGACCAGGCAGAGGAGGCCGCCGAGTTCTACTGCTCGGTCTTCCCCGACAGCCGGGTCACCTCGACCATCCCGTACGGCGAGGCCGGACCGGGTGAGCCCGGCACCACGATGGTGGTGAACTTCGAGCTCAACGGGCAGAAGTTCCAGGGCATCAACGGCGGGCCGCTGTTCACGTTCAGCGAGGCCGTCTCGGTCCAGGTGGACGTCGACGGGCAGGACGAGGTCGACCACTACTGGAACATCCTCACCGCCGACGGCGGCCAGGAGAGCCAGTGCGGCTGGCTCAAGGACAAGTACGGCTTCTCCTGGCAGATCATCCCGGTCCAGCTCGGCAAGGCCTTCGAGAACGCCACGTCGCCCGAGGCCAGCAAGCGCGTCATGGAAGCGATGTTGGGCATGAAGAAGATCGACGTGGCCGCGCTCGAGGCCGCCTCGGCCGCCTTGGGCGCACGTGCGCCGTTCTGACACGGTTTCGCGCGAAATCCGTGTCACGACAGCGCACGTGCGCGGTTGTGGCGGGCGGTCAGTCCCTGTGCTGCGCGTAGTCCGCCGCGATCCCGAAGTCGACGATCACGCAGGGCACGTCGCCGACGACCCACGCGTCGTGACCCGGGTCGATGCGTACGGCGTCATCGGGCCCGCACTCCATCTCGCTGCCGTCGGCCATCCGTACGAGCATCCGGCCGGAGAGGCAGTAGAGCATGTGCGGGGACTGACACAGGTCCGTGCCGGCGATCGGGGCGACGTGCTCCTTCCAGTGCCATCCGGGCTGGTAGGTGCCCTTGATGACGGTACGTCCGCCGAGCGTCACGACCAGGCCCTCGCCCTTGTCGACGAACGGCCGCTTCTCCTCGGGGGTTGCGAAGTGCTTGATCTCCATGTCACCCATGACGGGCTCCTCTCGACCTGTCCACGCTAGGAAGGTCCGGGCCAGGAGCGCATGACCCGTCTGGGCTCGCCCGTCAGTCAGCCACCGAGGGCAGCGGAGACCACCTCGCGGGCCTCGGCCTGCACCTGGGCGAGGTGGTCGGGACCCTGGAACGACTCGGCATAGATCTTGTAGACGTCCTCGGTGCCCGACGGGCGCGCGGCGAACCACGCGGACTCGGTGGTGACCTTGAGGCCGCCGATCTTCGCGCCGTTGCCGGGGGCCTCGGTGAGCCTGGCGGTGATCGGCTCCCCGGCCAGGGTCTCGGCCTTCACGTCGTCGGGCGACAGCGCGCCGAGCTTCGCCTTCTGCTCCCGGTTGGCGGGCGCGTCGACGCGGGCGTAGGCGGGGGCGCCGTACTTCTCGGTGAGCGCGGCGTAGTGCTCCGAGGGTGACTGGCCGGTGGCGGCCTGGATCTCAGAGGCCAGCAGGCACAGGAGGATCCCGTCCTTGTCGGTCGTCCAGACGGTGCCGTCCTTGCGCAGGAACGAAGCGCCGGCGGACTCCTCGCCGCCGAACGCGATCGAGCCGTCGAGCAGGCCGGGCACGAACCACTTGAAGCCGACCGGGACCTCGAGCAGCCGCCTGCCGACGACGTCGGCGACCCGGTCGATCATCGAGGAGGACACCAGCGTCTTGCCGATCGCGGCGCCCTCGCCCCAGCCGGGTCGCGCGCCGCCGTACAGGTAGCCGATCGCGACGGCCAGGTAGTGGTTCGGGTTCATCAGGCCGGCGTCCGGGGTGACGATCCCGTGCCGGTCGGCGTCGGCGTCGTTGCCGGTCGCGATCGCGTAGTCGTCCTTGCGCGCGATCAGCGAGGCCATCGCCGACGGGCTCGAGCAGTCCATCCGGATCTTGCCGTCCCAGTCGAGCGTCATGAACCGCCAGGTCGGGTCGACGAGCGGGTTCACCACGGTCAGGTCCAGGCCGTGCCGGTCGGCGATCTCGCCCCAGTAGCCGACCGACGCGCCGCCGAGCGGGTCCGCGCCGATCCGCACGCCGACTTCGCGGACCTTGTCCAGGTCGAGCACGTTGGGCAGGTCGTCGACGTAGGAGCCGAGGAAGTCGTACGGCGACGCTGCGGCGCGCGCCCGGGCGAACGGGGTCCGCTTCACGCCGGCGAGACCGGCCTCGATGTAGGCGTTCGCCGCATCGGCGATCCACTTCGTGGCGTCGGTGTCGGCAGGGCCGCCGTTGGGCGGGTTGTACTTGAAGCCCCCGTCGGCCGGCGGGTTGTGGGACGGCGTGACGACGATGCCGTCAGCGAGACCCGAGCTCTTTCCCTTGTTGGCCTTGAGGATCGCGTGCGAGACCGCCGGGGTCGGCGTGTAGCCGTCGCGGTCGTCGACGAGCACGGTCACGTCGTTGGCAGCGAGCACCTCCAGCGCGCTCGCCCACGCCGGCTCGGACAGGGCGTGCGTGTCGCGTCCGACGAACAACGGGCCGTCGTACCCCTGCCCCCGCCGGTAGTCGCAGATCGCCTGCGTCGTCGCCACGATGTGGGTCTCGTTGAACGCCGTGCTGAGGCTGCTGCCCCGGTGGCCGGAGGTGCCGAACGCGACCCGCTGGTCCACGTCGGAGGGGTCCGGGACCCCGGTGTAGTAGGCGGTGACGAGGTGCGCGACGTCGACCAGGTCGGAGGCGGCTGCGAGCTGTCCTGCACGGGGGTCGGTCATGTCTCGCATCGTAGCCACGCTACGCGGTTACGGTGACCCGGTGAGCGAGCGCGTGGACCTGGGTCTGGACACCTCCGGGCGACCGCTGGTGCTCACCCTCCGGATGAAGGCGGCCTTCGACGCCGCGTGCGCGCGTGCCGGTGTGACGCCGGTGATCGTGCAGGGCGCGTTCATGGCCGAGCACGGCGGCGGCGCCGCGGCCTCGGACGGCACCCACGACGCCGCCGGCTGCCTGGACACCCGCACCTGGGACCTGACCGACGAGCAGCAGGACGCGATCCTCACCGCGGCCCGCGCCGTCGGGTGGGTGGTGTGGAAGCGCGACGAGCGGCACGGCATGGAGGAGCACCACCACTGGCTGCTGCTCGACGAGCCGGGCATGCACCCGACGGCGGTGGCGCAGCAGGAGGCCTACCTGCGCGGGCGGGACGGCCTCGACGCCGACGGTCCTGACTACCACCCGCGTCCCGACCCGGTGCCGAGGTTCGCGTGATCCGTCGGGCCGTGCGCGAGACGGCGCTGTTCCTGGTCGCGCTGGCCGTCTCCGTCACCGTTGGGTCCTTCGTCTACGACGTCTCCAGCGGCCGCACCGTGCCGGTCCCGCCGCTCGACGCGCACGGCCACCGGGTCCGGACCGGCAACGTGGTCACGCACTACGAGCAGTGGGGGTCGACCGGCAGCCTGGTCGTGCTGGTCCACGGGTTCCTCGAGTCGGCGCAGGTGTGGTCGCGCGTCGGTCCACGGCTCGCGGCCAGAGGACACCGGGTCTATGCGATCGACGTGCGGGGCTTCGGTTTCACGCAGCGCCGCGGCCCCTACACGCTGGGCTCGGACACCGCGCAGCTGCTGGGATTCCTGTCCGCGCTGCGGCTGCGGCACGCGCTGCTCGTCGGCCACTCCAGCGGCGCGGCGGTCGTCGGCAACCTGGCCCGCGTCGACCCGACGACGGTCGGCGGGGTCGTTTTCATGGACGGCGACGGGACGCCGTACGGCGTGGGGCCGGCGTGGATCCACCAGCTGTTCGTGGACCCGTTCGCGACCACGCTGATCCGGCTGACGAATCGTCACGAAGGTCTGGCTCGGAGCATCTACGCGAATGCGTGCGGCCCGGGCTGCCCGCCGTTCGACCCGCAGGTGTGGCTGGTCCCGCACGCGCGGCACCTCGGCATGCTCTCGGCGCCGGACGCCCTTGCTGCGCTGATCGATCAGGCCGGCAGCGGTTCGCCGACCTCACGCCGTACGTCTGCCACGGTGAGCCGGCGACGGCGGCGCGCAGCCACGGTCGTGAGCACCAGTCCGGCGACGCCCCAGGCGAGGAGCACGAGCACGTCGGAGCCGGGGGTACCGCCCCCGCCGCCGAGGGTGAGCCGGCCCAGCAGGTCCGCGGCGCGGGGCAGGGGCAGGAAGCCGTTGAGCGCCTGCAGCGGACCGGGCGCCGTACTGATCGGCAGCAGCCCGCCGAGCGAGACCAGCTGCACCACCGCGAACGCGATCGCGAGCAGCCAGCCGCGGCCCGGTCCCAGCAGCGCGACGAGCGCCTGGTTGACCGCCGCGCAGACCAGCGCCCCGAGCACGGTCGCGGCGACCACGCCGACCGGGGATGCGAGGTCGGCGCCGAGGGCGAGCAGCGCGCCGAGCAGCAGCGCGGCCTGCGCGAGCCCGAGGCCGGCGGCGGGCAGCCAGCCGGCCAGGGTGACCCGCCACGCGGGAACCGCTGCGACCAGACGGCGGCGCGGCAGGGCCGGTCGGACCAGGTAGGTCACGAAGCCGCCCAGCCACAGGGCCAGCGCGAGCACGGCCGGGGTGAGCAGGGTGCTGCCGTCGCTGGCGGGGTCGAGGGTGGTCATCCGGGCACCGACCGGGTCGGCGACGACCTGCGCCTGGTGGGCGGCGTCCTTGGCAGCCGGGATCGCCGCGGCGCCGTCGCGCAGGCCACCCGCGAGCCGGTCGCCACCGGTGGCGAGGCGACCTGTCCCGGAGGCGAGCCGGCCGCTGCCGTCCGCGAGCTGCCGGGCTCCGTCCCGGGCGGCGTGCCCACCCATGGCGAGCTTGCCGGCGCCGGTGGCGAGCGTCGCGGCACCCTCGTCGAGGCGGTGGCTGCCCGCGGCCAGGGTGCGGGTGCCAGAGGCGAGCCGCTGCGCCCCGTCGGCCGCCTGGGCGATCGCGTCGGCCAGCCGCGGGGTGGCCGCGGCGAGCGCGCCGGCCCCGTCGGCGACCTGGCGCGCACCCGACGCGAGCCGGTCGGCGTTGGAGCCCGCCGGTCCGGCGGCCTTGATGGTCGCCGCGCACAGCTGCGGGTTGGTGGCGGCCACGGTCGGGTTCGTGAGGCAGGTCTGCTCCCAGGCCTTCACCAGCTGCGTGTAGGGACCGACACCGCCGGAGACCTGACGTGCACCGTCGGCCAGGTGCCGGGTCCGGTCGGGCAACGGGCGGGTGCGCTGCTGGAGCGTGCCGAGACCGCCGGCCAGGGTGCCGCTGCCACGGGCCAGCCGGTCGGCGCCGGAGGCGAGCCGGTCGGTGCCGTCGTGCAGGGTGCCGGCGCCCTTCGCGAGCCTGTCGGCGCCGGAGGACAGGGTGCCGAGGCCGTCGGCGAGGCTGCCCGCGCCGGTGCCGAGCCGGGTAGCCCCGTCACCTGCCTGACGGGCGCCGTCGGCGAGCCGTCCCGCACCGTCAGCCGCCTTGCCCAGCTGGGACTTGAGGCCTCCGGTGCGGCCGAAGACGCTCTGCAGGTAGGTCGCGGTGACCCGGTGACCGAGCCGCGTCAGCGCGACGTCGCTGACCTGGTGGCCGACCTCGCCGGCCAGGGCGCTCGAGGCGTCGTTGCTCTGCACGGTGACCTGGGCCCGGCGGGGGTTCGTGGCGATCCCGGCGAGGGTCTTCGAGAACCCGCGCGGGATCGTGACGACCGCGTAGTAGCCGCCGTCGCGCAGCCCCTGCTGGGCGTCCGCGGCACTGGTCAGCTGCCAGCCGAGACCGCCGGTGGCGTGCCCCGGCTGGGTCAGCCCGGCCGCGAGCAGCCGGCCGGCGTAGATGATCTTCCGGTCCTTGCCGTGCCCCTGGTAGACGGGCTTGTCGAGGTTGACGACCGCGGCCGGCGCGGCGGTCGAGTGCTCGACGCGGTCCGAGAGCGACCACACGACCAGGCCGGCGAACAGGGTCGGCAGCAGCAGGACTCCGGCGATCACGCGGGTGCGGTTCATGAGCGGCTCTCCTTGGTCTCGACGAGCTCGACCGACGGGGTGTCCAGGGCGAGTACGGCGGCCTCCCGCGGCGCACCGCCGCGGCAGCCGGCCAGGACGGTGACGCCACGCCCGGCCAGGTCGCGCAAGGATGCCCAGCGGGCCTCCACCTCGTCCTCGCTGGCGAACAGGTCCACGTCGTCGACGGCGACCACCGCGACGCGTCCGAGCGCGTCGAGCTCCGCCTGCGTGGGGAACCGGTCCAGGAGCGTCGTACGGCGGCGGACGGAGGCGGCCTCCGCGGGCAGCACCCGGTCGAGCACGACCAGCCGGCCGTCCGCGTCGAGCCGACCGGTGAGCGCGGCCAGCAGGGCCCGGCGGGCGACGCGGTCGGTGCCGGAGACGGCGAGCAGCGATCCGGGCGCGAGGTGCAGGTCGACCCCGTCGACCACACCGTCGATCCGCAGGCCCTCGGCGCGGACGGCGACCGGTGCGTGGTCGGCGGACCAGCGCTCGTGCTCGAGGTGGTCGGCCAGGCCGGCGCCCTCGACGTCGAGGTGCGGGAGCCAGGCGTCCAGCAGGCGCGGCAGCCACCAGGCCCGGTCGCCGAGCAGCGCGAGAACGGCGGGGATCAGGGACATCCGGACCAGGAACGCGTCGACGAAGACGCCGACGGCCATCCCGAGCGCCATCGGTTTCACCGCGGCGTCGCCGTGCGGCACGAACGCCGCGAAGACGCTGATCATGATCACCGCGGCGGCGGAGACGACCCGGGCGCTCGCGGTGAAGCCGCTGGTCACCGAGGCCCGGGCCTCGCCGGTGTGCACGTAGTCCTCGCGCATCCGCGAGACCAGGAAGACCTCGTAGTCCATGGCGAGCCCGAACAGCACGCCCATCAGCAGGATCGGCAGGAACGGCATCACCGCGCCGACCCGGGTCACGTTGACGACGTCGGCGAACCATCCCCACTCGAACACCGCGGACACGGCACCGAGCGCGGCGGCGACCGAGAGCAGGTAGCCGACCGTCGCCTTCAACGGCACCGCGACCGAACGGAACACCACGGTGAGCAGCACCAGCGACAGCCCGACGACGACCAGGCCGAACGGCAGCAACGCCCCACGCAGCCGGTCCGAGACGTCGATCGAGACCGCGGTGAGGCCGGTGACCTTGAGGTCGCGGACGCCGTACTTCTTCTCGAGCGCCGGCCGGTCGGCACGGATCTCGCGGACCAGGTCGGCGGTGCGCGGGTCGGTCTGCGCGTGCTCGGGGACGACCTGCACGATGCCCAGGTCGGCGGTGGGGTTGGGGGTGGCCAGCGCGACCGCGTCGACACCGTCGAGGGCGGCGACGTCCTCGCCCAGCTTGCGCATCACGCCGATCGGGTCGGTGGTGTCGATGATGTCAACAGTGATGAGCAGCGGGGCGGTGTAGCCGGGGCCGAAGTCGCGGGTGACCAGGTCGTACGTCGTCCGCTCGGTGGTGCCGACCTCCGACGTGCCGGTGTCGGGGATGCCGAGGGTGAGGTCCTTGGCGGGCAGGGCCATCGCGACCAGGACGCCGACCACGAGCACGACGGTGAGCGCCGGGACCTTGGTGACAACGGCGACCCAGCGGGCGCCGAGGGTGCTGGTGCCCGCCCGCTTCGGCGTGCGCGGTGCCTTCGGCCGGAGCCGTTCGCCGGCGAGGGTGAGCAGGGCGGGTACGACGGTGAGCGCGACCAGCACCCCGATCGCGACGGCGGCCGCGGCGGCGAAGCCCATCACCGACAGGAACGGGATACCGGCGACCACCAGGCCACACAGGGCGATCACGACCGTGACGCCGGCGAAGATCACCGCGCTGCCGGCCGTGGCCAGCGAGCGGGCGACCGAGTCGACGACGCCCATCCCCTCGGCGAGCTGGGCGCGGTGCCGCGAGACGATGAACAGCGCGTAGTCGATGCCGACCGCGAGCCCGATCATCAGCGCCAGCGTCGGTGAGGACGTGTCGATGCCGGTGAACGCGGCCGCGGCGAGGATGCCGGACATCGCGACCCCGACGCCGACCATCGCGGTGAGGATCGGCATGCCGGCGGCGAGCAGCGACCCGAAGGTCAGCGCCAGGACAAGCAGCGCGACCAGCACGCCGGCGCCCTCGCCGAGGCTGGGCTTGACCGAGTGCGAGGTGAAGATCGAGCCGCCGAGGTGCACCTGCAGGTGGCTGCCGTGCAGGGAGCGGGCGGCCTTCTCCAGACCGGTGACGGTGGCCGGGTCGAGCCGGTCGAGGGGTACGTCGAGCTGCACCTGCGCCAGGGCGTCGCGGCCGTTGTCCGACAGGGAGACGGCACGGGTACGGGCCCCGAACGGGTCGGTCACGATCTCGACGTGGTCCACGGCGCGGGCCCGGCGCACCACCGCACGGACCTGGTCGTCGTACTCCCCGATCCGGTGGCCGGGCGGGGCCACGAACAGCAGCTGCCCGGAGACGCCGGCGACCTGCGGGAACCGGTGCGCGAGGGTGTCGAGGCCCTGCTGCGACTCGGTGCCGGGGATCGTCAGGTTGTCCTGGAGGCGGCCGCCGAGGCCGACCGCGAGCGCGCCCGCCGCGACCAGCACGACGAGCCAGAGCGCGAGCACCCGGCGCGCGCGGGCGGCGACCCCGTGGCCGAGCCGGTAGAGGAAGGACGACATGTCGATACACTAGCGTATTGAATACAGAAACGTATCGGGAGGTGATCGGCATGACAGGGCGGGATACCCTGCGGCGCATGCCCCGCCTCCCCTCCCGCGGCCCCCGACGCCGCGAGAACACCCGCGCCCGCCTCGTCGAGGCGTCCGAGGCGGTGTTCGCCGAGAAGGGGCTCAAGCGCGTGACCGTCGACGACCTGGTCGGCGCGGCCGGGTTCACGCGGGGCGCGTTCTACTCGAACTTCTCCTCGATCGACGAGGTCTTCTTCACCCTCTTCGAGCAGCTCTCCGAGCAGATGCTCACCGTGATGCGGACCTGCCTGGACGCCGTACCCGAGGGCGAGTTCACGCTGTCCTCGCTGGCCGACGTGTTCGAGCAGCTGAAGCCGATCGGGCAGCGCTGGTATGTCATCCAGGCCGAGTTCACGTTGCTCGCGCTGCGCTCCCCCGAGGCCCGCACGGTGTTCTGGGAGCACCGCCAGCAGTTCGAGCACCAGATGGTCGGCGTGATAGACGACGTGCTCACCCTGCTCGGCCGCGAGCCCCTGCTGCCGCTGGACCAGATGACCGAGACCGCGGTCGCGCTCTACGTCCACGCGCTCTGCCAGGACGGCCTCGGCATCGGCACGCTCGGCACCGACGCGCTGGTCTCCGACGTGCTGCCGCACGTGATCCTGGGCCTGTCGCGAGAACGCGGGTGACCGGCTCGGGCAACTACTGGCTCGCCATGGCCGGGCTCGGCGTGGCCGGCTTCGACCCGACGATCCCGTTCATCGCGCTGGCCTCGCTGCTGCTCGGCCTGCCGCGCCGTACGATCACCGCCTTCGTCGTGACGGCGGTGCTCGCCACCTGGGTGTACGGCGTGGTCCTCTCGCTCACCGTCGGGCACCTGCACGTGATCTCCTCGGCCGTCGACCACCTGCGCTCTGGCCCGACCCGCGCCGCCCTCGAGGCAGCAGTGGTCGTCGCGGGCCTGGTCTGGCTCGTCCTGCGCGTGCGTCGCGGACCCACACTGATGGGCGAGCAGAAGCCCCGCGCGACCGTGCCCGGCGCGGTCCTGCTCGCCCTCGCGATCGTGCTCGCCTGGGCCGCCGACCCGGGCTTCGTCGGCGGTGTCCTCGTGGCCGGCCACTCTCACAGCCTCGTCGAGGTCCTCCTCGGCCAGGCGCTGTGGGTCGTGTGCGCCCAGTGGCCGCTCGCGATCGTCGCCGTCGGCCTGGTCGTCGGCTCGCCCCAGCGGTTCGCCCGCGCCTTCGAGGACTGGTGGGACCGCATCGCCCCTGCCCGGTTCGGGCTCCTCAACGCCCTGATCGTGGTGAGCCTGCTGCTGGTCGCCGCGGACGCCCTCGGCTACGTGGCGGCCGGGCACTACCTGGTCCTCGGCACGCGCTCCGGCCACTGACGCCTAGAACTGCCGACCGGTGTCACGCACCGCCGCACGTGCACCGTTGTGACACCGATCGGGACGGAATCCGTGTCACAACCGCACACGTGCGCCGTTCGGTCGGCTCAGACCACCTGCGCCACCGACCGCGCCAGGTCGACGACGGCGAAACCGAACAGAACTGTGAGCCCACCCCGCGCGACCCGGGCACCAGTCGCGGGCACCGGCCCGACAAGCCGCAGGACCAGCCAGCCGGCGGCGACCACGGCCACCAGCGGCGCGAGAGGCAAGACCGGCAGCAGCGCGAGTACGACGACCGGTCGGGGTGCGGACGCGAGCAGACCGCGGGCCAGCCAGCGCTCGACGAGCAGGCCGACGGTGAGCGTGTAGCCCCAGGTCACCAGCAGGAACAGCAGGAGCGAGGCCTCGACGGGCTGGAGGACGGTGAAGTCCACGCCGTTCGGGTCGACCAGCTGCTGCATCGCGACCAGCGCCGGGGCGAGCGAGAGCGACAGCACCTGGAACCAGTGCGGCCCGATCCGCAGGCCGCGCAGGGCCAGGTAGACCAGGCCGCCGAGCACGCCGACGAACAGGCCGAAGACCGCGAAGTTGAAGGTGCCGGCGGCGGTGAACTTCCCGATCACGAAGTCGTCGTCGCTGGCGAGCCCGGTGGCCTCGGGGCTCAGCAGCGCGATCACGCGCATCGCCAGCCTGCCGACGACACCGACCCAGATCAGCCCGACCAGGGCGCCGGCGAGGGTGGCCGTCGCCAGACGTCGTACGGCATTGCTCAGGTCGTGGTCGGGGATGCCCAGCACCAGATCAGCGTGGCAGAACCCCGGACGCTACGCGGGCCAGATGCCCGAGGACCCGCGGCGGTGGCTGTCGACGAGGTGGGTGTCGACGATGCCGACGGCCTCCATCAGGGCGTACATCGTGGTCGGCCCGACGAACCGGAACCCGCGACGCTTCAGCTCCTTGGACAGCGCGACCGACTCGGGCGAGGTGGTCGGGACCTCGGCGTAGGACGTAGGCACCGGGGTCTCGGCAGGCTGGAAGGACCAGACCAGGTCGACCAGGCCCTCGGCGTCGCGCAGGTCCACCGTCGCCTGCGCGTTCGCGATGGTCGCCTCTACCTTGCGCAGGTTGCGCACGATCCCCGCGTCGCCCATCAGCCGCTCGACGTGGGCAGGACCGAAGGCCGCCACCACGTCGGGGTCGAAGCCCGCGAACGCCTCCCGGAACGCCGGCCGCTTGCGCAGGATCGTGGCCCACGACAGCCCCGACTGGAACGCCTCGAGCGAGAGCCGCTCGAACAGCCCGCGCTCGTCGCGGACGGGCATCCCCCACTCGGTGTCGTAGTAGTCCCGCAGCATCGGGTCCGTCGCCGCCCACGCCGGGCGCGCCAGCCCGTCCTCTCCCAGCACCGTCACCCGGACACCCTCGCACGGCCCACCGACGCCGTACGGCGTGGAGGGACGCCGGCTGGTGCACCTTCACGACGGCTCGGCCGGATTCCCGTGCACGTTCACGACGGCTCGGCCGGATTCCCGTGCACGTTCACGACGGCTCGGCGGGTCAGGTCAGGTCGCAGGCGCGCAGGCAGGCGGCCCAGACGGTGTCGACGTCGGACGCGGACGGCCGCGTGCGGGCGAGGTACGACGTGGGACGCGGGGCGCGGTCGTGCCAGAAGCGTCCACCTGCGGGGGCCGGCTGGGTGGCGGCCAGCCAGACGACGGTGTCGGCGCCCTGCGCGGGCGTGCGCAGCAGCGGGCCGACCAGGCGGGCGAACCCGGGCAGCGAGGAGACGATGCCGGGGGTCGCGGCCCAACCAGGGTGCATCGCGTGCACCGACAGCTCCGGCCAGCGCTGCTGCATCCGTGGGGTGAGCTCGACCTGCACGCGCTTCGAGCGGGCGTAGGCGGTGGTGCCGGAGTAGTCGCCGCGGCGGTACTCCAGGTCGTCGACGGGGAGCGGCCGGGCGTACATCCCGCCCGAGCTGACCAGCACCACCCGGCCGTCGGCGAGGAGCGGCCGCAGCAGCTCGGTCATCAAAAGCGGCCCGAGCACGTGCGTCGCCAGCGTGATCTCGTGGCCCTCGGCGCTCTCCTGGCGCTGCGGCGGGAGCACACCCGCGTTGTGGACGAGCACGTCGAGCGAGGGATGGGCACCGGCGAACGTCGATGCGAACGTGCGCACCGACACCAGCGAGGACACGTCGCACAGCTCGACCTCGACCTGCGCGCCGGGCACCGCGGCGACGATGTCGGCGGCGGCCGCGCGGCCCTTGGCCTCGTCACGCACGCCCAGGTGTACGGCGGCCCCGAGCCGGGCCAGGTCGAGGGCGGTCTGCTTGCCGAGGCCGGCGCCCGCACCGGTGACGAGCGCGCGTTTCCCCTCCAGGGCAAGGGGTTCCGGGTCGTTGCCCGTCCAGGAGCGACGACGCACGGCATAGCCGACCGAGGTGTAGCCGGGCACCACGAGCCGGTCGAGCACGGTGTCGAGCGGGCCGGTCACGAGGTCTCCGCCGGGACGTTGCCGAGCAGCCGGGTCAGCGTGATCCGCAGCGCGACACGGGCAGGGTTCGGACGCGGCTCCTTGTAGCGGGCGGCGTAGCGCCGGCACGCCTCCTCGACCACGTCGGGCTCGGAGTGCACGACCGCGCGCCCCTCCAGCGTCGCCCACCACCTGCCGTCGACCTGGCAGACCGCGACCGGTGCACCCTCCGGGCCGGCCGCGGCGACGTTGTGGGCCTTGCGCGAGGTGCCTGAGGTGATCCCCCAGGCCAGCCCGTGCTCGAGGTCGAGCGCGATCCCCATCGGCACCACGTGCGGGGTGCCGTCGGGACGCAGCGTGGTCACGGTGCACAGGTGCCGCGCCGCCCAGAACGCGGCGTAGTCGGCGCCCGGATTGCGCAGGTCGAAGCTCATCGGGTCACTCCCAGGTCGTCGAGCACGGCGGTGGCGGCGCGCCGCCCGGAGACCAGCGCGCCCTGGATCGAGCTGGTGTCGAGGTGGTCGCCGCACACGTAGGTCGTCGCCCCACGCCGTACGACCTTGCGCATCCGGTGCGGCGCCGGCATCGCGGGCAGCGCGTGCGGCACGTCGTAGGAGGCGACCTCCTGCCAGCTCGAGGTGTCGGTGCCGTGCAGCACCGCGAGCCGGTCGAGCAGGCGGCGGCCGGACAGCCGCTCGTCGCCGGCGTCGAGCATCGAGGTGGCGACCAGGTGCCGGCCGTCGGCGGCGTAGGTCGGCGCGGCCGCGGTCATCACCACGGTGTTCGCGACCGGCGTCGGGTCAGCGTCCACGACGAGCGTCGCGCGCACCCCCGGCCACGGGTCGGCGGCGTGGTAGACGGTGACCACGCCGCGCGCCTCCGGAGGGTCCACCCGGCCCGGCAGCAGGGTCGCGGCGGTCCAGCCGTCGGTGGCGACCACCACCGCCCGAGCGCGTACGGCGCCTGCTGCGGTGTCCACCTCGCCCTCGCCGACCCGGTGCACCCGGGTGCCGAGACGCAGCGTGCCCTCGGGGAGGCCGGAGGCGAGCTGCTCGGGGATCCGCTGCATGCCCAGCGCCGGGACCGCCGAGCGGCCGCGGGCGAACATCCGCATCATCAGGTCGGTGTAGCGACGCGACGTGCGCAGCTCCGGGTCGAGCACCACGCCGGCGAGGAACGGCACCAGCACCTGGGCGACCACCTCGGAGGGGATGCCCGCCTCGCGCCACGCCTGGTGGGCAGGAAGGTCGTGGCGGCGCTTGAGCATCCAGGTCGGCAGCGTCGCGACGCCGGCGACGTAGCGGCCCAGCGCGACCTTCCCCCACACGCCTGCCACCGGTGCGCGCACCAGCTCGCGGAGCGCGGACGGCTCGTGCAGCGGGTTGGGGATCCGGGCCGGAACGCCGTCGACGCAGACGGTCGCAGCCGCGTCGAGGAGCGCGAGGTCGAGGGCACCGACGTCGAGCACCCGGGTCAGCTCGGGGTAGCCGGTGTTGAGCACCTGGAACCCGCGGTCGAGCCGGAACCCGTCGACCATGTCGGTGCGGACCCGGCCGCCGACGGCGTCGCCTGCCTCGAGCAGGACCACGTCGAGACCGGCGCTCACGAGGTGGCGCGCGCAGGCCAGGCCGGCCAGCCCCGCGCCGACCACGACGACGTCGTGCTGCGCGGCCTCAGGCACCGTGGGCCCGGCGGGTGATCCCGCGGAACAGCGGCGGGAGGTACCTCAGCATCAGCACCGACCAGGTCAGGTGGGTGAGCACCGGCGCCTGCAGGCCTCCGGATGCACGGCGCTGCAGCCCGAACAGGGTGCCCATCACCCCGGCGGCGAGCACCAGTGCGGGGTTGCGGGTGGAGGTGGTGGTCAGGGCGTAGACCGCGGTCGAGGCGGCGACCCGGTGCCCGGGCGGCAGCGCGGCGTAGAGCGCGCCGCGGAAGAAGACTTCCTCGCCGAGCCCGTTCGCGGCGGTCGTCAGCACGACCAACGGACTGCTCCCCTCGTCGGCGAAGACCAGCACCCGTGCGATGGCCTCGTCCAGCACCGGGATCCTACGGGCAACCAGCGCGCACGCGTAGAAGAAGCCGAACGCCCCGACACCGGTGGCGACCGGGGTGAGCACCGGCCGGCGGAGGCTGCGGTCGCGTCGCTGGATCCAGCCCAGGTGCAGCGGCCCCGACAGCGCGCCACCCAGCGTCCAGGTCGCCGCCGTGGCCAGGCCCAGCCCGAAGAACGCCCGCGAGCCCGGGCGCGCCGACAGCGACGCCCCGAGCAGCCCGGCGCCCACCACGGACGCGCCGGCCACGACCCGCCTGCGACGCCGTACGACGGCAGGGGTCTCGTCGTGGGTCACCGGCACCACGTGCCGCAGCGACATCGGCAACCGCCCGGCCCAGCGGTTCACCGGGTGCGCTCCCGGCGCTCTGCCAGCGCCTGCCGCACCGCCTCGTCGTAGCCCATGGGTTCGAACGGTACGACGTCGCGGATCGTCGTGTCCTCCACCACGACCTCGTTGCTCATCGAGTCCACCAGGCTGCGGCCGGTCGCCGTGTCCACGTCGGTGACCAACGACAGCCAGCGCGAGCTGAGCCCTGGGGTCAGGAGCGGCACCGGCACCACCGGCGGTGGGCGGCGTCCTTCGACCCGCGCCACCCGCGTCATCATCTCGGAGTAGCGCAGCACGTCCGGGCCGCCGATCTCGAAGACCCGGCCGCGCGCCTGCTCCGGCTCGAGCACGCCGACGAGGTAGCGGACCACGTCGGCGACCGCGATCGGCTGGGTGCGGGTGCTCACCCAGCGTGGCGCGACCATCGCCGGAAGGTGCTCCACGAGCTGGCGGGTGATCTCCCAGGAGATGCCGCCGTCACCGACCACGATCCCGGCGCGGAGCACGGTCACGGGGACGCCGCCGTCCGCGAGCAGGCCCTCGACCTCGCGGCGGCTGCGCAGGTGCGCGGACAGGTCGTCGCCGTCGCGACCGAGCCCGCCGAGGTAAACGATCCGCTCGACGCCGGCGTCCGCGGCGGCCTCCCCGAAGGCCCGGGCAGCGTCCGCGTCGAGCCGCTCGAAGTCCTTGGAGGCCAGCGAGTGCACCAGGTAGTAGGCGGCGTCGGCGCCCTCGAGCGCGGCCGGCAGGGTTGCCGGGGAGTGCACGTCGCCGTGCACCGGCTCCCCCACGCCGGCGTAGTCGTCGGGGTGCCGGGTCATCGCGCGGACCCGGTGCCCGGCTTCCTCGAGCGCGACGCACAGCCGACGCCCGACGAAGCCGGACGCACCGGCGACCAGGACGGTCCGTCCCATCAGGCGCTCCCCCGCCTCTCCGCCGCGTGCCGGGGCGGCTGCGGCTTCTGGTGCCCGAGCTCGCCACCCACCCGGCCGCCGTAGGGACGTCCGTGGTCGGCGTACTCCTCCCGGACGAAGCTGAACGTGTGCCCGCCCAGCTGCACCCTCGACCCGGTGCGCAGGGTCCGCGCTGCGACCGGCTCGCCGTTGACCCGCACCGTGCCGGGTGTTCCGAGCCGGACCAGGACGTACTCGTCCTCGGCGTCGTGGCGGACCTCGGCGACGTAGGGGTCGACACCGGGCAGCGGCACGTCGCAGTCGTCGGCGCTGCCGAAGACGGTGACCTCGCCGCGCAGGTGGTGGACCGCCCGGGCGTCCCCGGGCCACCAGTCCTCGCGCGGTGCCTGCACCAGACGCGGGTCGCCACCGTGGGCCGGGTCGTGGGTGGTGGTGACGACCCGCGGCCGGCGCAGGAAGGTGGGCGCGAGCGGGAGCATGGTCGCGGGCGGGGCCAGCGCAGCGGTCGGCAGCGCGGGAGCCCGGCGGCCGCCGGCCCGGAACGCCGCCCAGGCCGCCCCCGTGCCGACCACGCGCAGGTGCCGGGAGCCGGTCACCCGGCGCTGCAGCCACCCGCCCCGGGCGCCGAGCGTGACCAGCGGGCCACGCGGGGAGACGACCGTGACGGTCAGGCCGCGACGGGCCAGCGCGGCGGCCAGCCCGCGCACGAAGCCGGCGTCCGTGCGGCCGGCGAACAGGCTCGGGTCGCTGACCTCGAGCTCGAGGTTTCGCCCCTCGCCGCGCAGGTGCCCGGTGACGGTGCGGCCGTCCTGGGTGGTGGAGAACCGCAGGTCGGCACGGACGGAGAGGGTGGCCACAGGTCAGCCCTCGCGACCCTCGTGCGTGGTCACCTGGAGCGTGCCGTCGAGCTTCCAGACCGCACGCGGCGCCTGCGGCCCGGTGTCGCGCGGGACCTCGACGGACATGTCGATGAACCGGTAGTTGATCGCGGCCTCGCGGCCGGTCAGGAACGACCACATCTCGCGGCCCAGGTCGGTCCAGTCGACCACCTGCTGGTCGGTCGTGTGCTGTGTCATCACGCCTCCAAAACTTAAACACTATCCTCAACAACTTGTTGAGGTTTACCCTCACAGGGTGACAACAAACCCCCGCCCGGCGCAAGACCCCGCGCTGACCATCAGCGAGCTGGCCGCCCGCACAGGCCTGACCCCGGCCGTGTTGCGCACCTGGGAGTCCCGCCACGGCTTCCCGCGGCCGACGCGGCTCGAGAGCGGTCACCGGCGGTACGGCGAGGGTGACGTCGCCCTGGTGGCCCAGGTGCTGCGCCGCCGCGACGCGGGGGTGCGCCTGGAGACGGCGATCGCCGAGGCGGCCCGGGCGCACGAGGCCGAGGCGGAGCCGCACGGTCCGTCCGTGTTCGCGACCCTGCGCCGGCGGCACCCGCACCTGCAGCCGCAGACGCTGCGCAAGTCGACGCTGCTGGCGCTGTCGTGGGCGCTGGAGGACGAGTACTGCGCCCGGGCCGAGCAGCCGGTGCTGTTCGGGGCGTTCCAGCACGCTCGCTTCTTCGGGCACTCGGCGTCTCGCTGGGGCGACCTGGCGCGCACCGCTCGCCGTACGACCGTGTTCGCGGACCTGGACGGCGACCCGGCGTCCCCACCCGGGGTCGACCTCGTCGACCTGCCCGCGGGCGCACCGATGCGGCGGGAGTGGTCGGTGGTCTGCGACGCCGCCGACCACCCGGCGGCGATGGCCGCCTGGGAGCTGCCCGGGCAGGGCGGCGCGGCCGACGCCGACCGGCTCTTCGAGGCGGTCTGGACACTGGAGCCGCCGGCGGTGCGCGACGCGGCGCGGACCTGCGCTGGGCTGGCGCGCCAGTGGGGCGCGGAGCCGGTGCAGCTCGACGAGGACCTGCCGCTCGAGGCGTCCGAGGACCTGCGGGCGGCGACGACGATGTTCAGCCGGGTGCTGTCCTACGCGGACCGGCTGCCCCATCGATAACCGACCCTGAACCCGCTCCGGACGCACGTCGGCCCCGGACCCTGCACTGGTCCGGGGCCGTCGCGCGTCTGGCGCTCAGGCGTCAGAAGACCCTGCGACGGGTGCCACCGACGGGCACGAAGTTGAGGATCAGACCGACGACGAGCAGGATCGCGCCGATCGTGGTGAGGATCGGGATCGCGGCCACGAGGCCGACGATAAGCAGAATCAGGCCGAGGACGACCATCTGTGACTCCTTAGTAGGTGAGGCATGCTGTGACCTGGGAGTACCCACCCGCACAGCGGTTATGCACGTCCTATTCGCGGGCTTCCCGAACCGTCCCTCGGACCTCGCCCAGCGCGATCCGGCCGCCGAGCGCGCCGGGCGCCGTCGCCCGCAGCACCACCTCGTCACCGTCCTCCAGGAATGTCCGCTTCCGGCCGCCTGCGGTGAAGGGCTCGCTGCCGCCCCAGGACAGCTCGAGCAGCGACCCGTGCTGGTCACGCTCGGGGCCGCTGACGGTGCCCGAGGCGAACAGGTCCCCGGTGCGCAGGCTGGCGCCGTTGACCGTCAGGTGCGCCAGCATCTGCTGCGGGGACCAGTACATCGACGCGTACGGCGGCCGGGCGACGACCTCCCCGTCGAGCTCGACCTCCAGCGCCAGGTCGAGGCCCGCGGGCTGCTGCACCGCGAGGTAGTCCAGCGGCGCCGGGTCCTGGCCGGGCAGGTCGGTCCAGGCCGACCCGAGCGCCTCGAGCGGGGTCACCCACGCCGACACCGAGGTCGCGAACGACTTGCCGAGGAACGGCCCGAGGGGGACGTACTCCCAGGCCTGGATGTCGCGCGCCGACCAGTCGTTGAGCAGGGTCACCCCGAAGACGTGGTCGGCGAAGTCCCCCGTGGCGACCCGGTCCCCCAGGGCGGTCGGGGTGCCCACCACGAAGCCGACCTCGGCCTCGATGTCGAGCCTGCGGCTGGCGCCGTACTCGGGCTGCCCGTTGGTCGAGCTCGTCGCGACCAGCCGCTGCCCGCACGGCCGCACCACATCCGTCCCGGAGACGACGACCGTGCCGGCGCGCCCGTGGTAGCCGACGGGCAGGTGCCGCCAGTTGGGCAGCAGGGCCTCACCGTCGGGCCGGAAGATCTTGCCGACGTTGGAGGCGTGGTCGAGCGAGCAGTAGAAGTCGACGTAGTCCGCGACCGTGAACGGCAGGTGCAGCCGCACGTCGGCCAGCGGGAGCAGCGACGGCTCCACGAGGTCGCGGTGCGCGGCGTCGGTGAGCAGCCCGCTCACCCAGGACCGAACGGCCGACCAGGTGGGGCGGCCGGCCGCCAGGAACGCGTCCAGGCTGGGCTGCTCGAACAGGTGCGCCACCTCGAGCATGTCCGCGGCGCCGACCGGCGCCAGGTCGAGCACGAAGTCGCCGACCCGGACCCCGACCCGCGCCTCCTCGGGCCCGTCGTCGGCGGTCGAGAAGACCCCGTAAGGCAGGTTGTCGACGTCGTACGGCGACCCTGCTGCTCCTTCGACCCAGCTGCTGCTGCTCACGGTGACTGACTCCCTTGTCTCGCCGGTGTTGCGGTCGCGCCGACCGTACTACCATGCCGAGGAGCGAACACATCCGTCCGATTATCGGATCCTCGGAGGACTGACATGGCGCACTACCAGCAGGTCGGCACCGTCCCCGCCAAGCGGCACACCGTCTTCCGCACCGACGAGGGCGCGCTGCACTACGAGGAGCTGATGGGCGAGGAGGGCTTCTCCTCCGACTCGTCCCTTCTCTACCACCGGGGCGTCCCGAGCGCCATCGTCGCCAGCGAGGTCTGGGACCTGCCCGACCTGGCCACCGAGCCCAACCACCCGCTCAAGCCCCGCCACCTGAAGCTGCACACCCTGTTCCGGGCGCCCGTCGGCAACCCCGTCGAGCACCGCCGGCTCGTCCTCGGCAACGCCGACGTCCGGATCTCCTACGTGGTGGCCGAGCAGCCCTCCCCGCTCTACCGCAACGCGGTCGGCGACGAGTGCGTCTACGTCCAGGAGGGCAGCGGCACCGTCGAGACCGTGTTCGGCGCGCTGTCGTTCCGCACCGGCGACTACGTGATCCTGCCGCGCGCGACGACGCACCGCTGGCTGCCCGACGGCCCGGTCCGGCTCTACGCGATCGAGGCGGCGACCGGCCACATCACGCCGCCGAAGCGCTACCTCTCCCGCTTCGGCCAGCTGCTCGAGCACGCGCCGTACTGCGAGCGGGACCTGACTGCGCCGGTCGACCCGCTTGTGGTCTCGACGGGCTCGACCAACGAACCGGTCGAGGACGTCGAGGTCCTGGTCAAGCACCGCGGCAACGGCCCGGGCGGCATCGTCGGGTCGCGGATGACCTACGCGACGCACCCCTTCGACGTGGTCGGCTGGGACGGCTGCCTCTACCCCTACACGTTCAACGTCGAGGACTTCGAGCCGATCACCGGCCGGATCCACCAGCCGCCGCCGGTGCACCAGGTCTTCGAGGGCCACAACTTCGTGGTCTGCAACTTCGTGCCGCGCAAGGTCGACTACCACCCGCTGTCGGTGCCGGTGCCCTACTACCACTCCAACGTCGACAGCGACGAGGTGATGTTCTACGTCGGCGGCGACTACGAGGCCCGCAAGGGCTCGGGGATCGACATCGGCTCGATCTCGCTGCACCCGGGCGGCTACGCCCACGGCCCGCAGCCCTCGGCCATCGAGGCCTCCCTCGGTGCCGAGCGCTTCGACGAGCTCGCCGTCATGGTCGACACGTTCCGCCCGCTCGAGCTCGGCGAGGGTGGCCGGGCAGCCGAGGACCCCGCCTACGCCTGGACCTGGGCCGGCCGCAGCCGCTGACCTGCCCCTGCCGCCGTACGGCGTCCACGTTTGCTCGGCCAACCGGCGCACGTGCGGGGTTGTGACACGGATCTGCGTGCAAACCGTGTCGCAACTGCGCACGTGCGGGGTTCAGCCGGCCCGCCACCAGCCCGCCCACGACGGGTCAGCAGGAGGGAGGTCAGATCGAGTCGAGGTCCTCGACGCCGATGCGCCCGAGGTCGAGCTCGTCAGCAGGTGCGGGGCGCGCGAAGAGGTAGCCCTGGGCGAGGTCGCAGCCGAGGTCGACGAGGCGTTCGCGGACGGCCTCGGTCTCGACGCCCTCGGCGATCACCTTCAGCCCCAGCGAACGGGCCATCCGGATCGTCGACTCGACGATCGCGACCGCACGGGCGTCGTCGGCGAGGTGGGTGACGAAGGTCCGGTCGAGCTTGAGGCCGCTGATCTCGTGCAGGTCGCGCAGGTAGCCCAGCGAGGAGTAGCCGGTGCCGTAGTCGTCGACCAGGATCTGCACGCCGAGGGCGCGCAGGTCGGCGATCACGCGCCGCGCCCTCGACGGGTCGGCGAGGAACAGGTCCTCGGTGAGCTCGAGGTCGAGGGCGCCCGCGGGCAGCCCGGAGCGCTCGAGCCGGGAGGCGACCGACTGCGGGAACGTCACGTCGAGCAGGTTGGTGACCGACATGTTGACCGAGACCCGGACCGGTCGGCCCAGCGAGTGCCAGGCCACCGCCTGGGCCAAGGCCTGGTCGAGGACGTTCTCGGTGACCATCCCCATCAGGCCACCGCTCTCGGCCAGCGGCAGGAAGCCCGCCGGCGGGATCAGGCCCACGTCGGGGTGCTGCCAGCGCGCGAGGGCCTCGACGCCGACGACCGTGCCGGAGCGCAGGACCACGATCGGCTGGTAGTGCAGCACCAGCTCGCCGCCGGAGACGCCCCTGCGGATCCGCTCCACGGACTCGAGCCGGGCCAGGTTCACCTCGTGCGGCTCGGGTCGGTAGAGCGCCTGGCCGGTGCGGGCGACCTTGGCCTCGTACATCGCGACGTCGGCGTGCTGGAGCAGGTCGACGGGGTCGGCGCCGTCCTGCGGGAAGACCGCGATGCCGATGCTGGCGGCGACGTCGAGGTCGCGGTCGGCGACGGTGAACGGCTTGCGCATCCGGGCCCGCAACCGCTCCGCGAGCGCCATCGCCTTCTCGGCGTCGGCGCCCTCGACGACCACCGCGAACTCGTCGCCGCCGATGCGGGCGAGCAGGTCCGTGGCGCCGACACCGCCCTGGAGGCGCGCGCCGACCAGCCGCAGCAGGTCGTCGCCGTTCTGGTGGCCGAGCGAGTCGTTGACGGTCTTGAAGTTGTCGAGGTCGACGATCAGCAGCGCGAGCGGGTCGCTCGCGGACCGGTCCCGCAGGCCGCGCGCGAGCAGCTCGTTGAACGCCCGCCGGTTGGCCAGCCCGGTCAGGTCGTCGGTGCGGGCCTCGCGCTCGTGCTGGGCGGCCAGTCGCACCGTCCGGAACGTGATCCCGGTGCGCACGATCGCGACGGCGATCCCGGCACTGGCGAGGTAGACGCTGGCCTGCGGCACGTCGACGGTGCTGGCCAGCACCAGCACGGCGAGGCACACGAACGAGAACAGGCCGGGCAGCACCAGGTCGGGCAGCGTCGCGTGCCGGGCGTGCATGGTGTCCTCGTCGGGCAGGAAGCCCGCCGAGCCGATCACCGCGTTGCCGACCACCGTGAGCGAGCTCAGCGGCGTGCCCGGGTGGAACGTGCCCGCGGTGACCTCGGCCAGGAAGATCCCGTCGATCACCACGAAGCCGGCGACCCCGACCGCGAGCGCCCAGATCGGCAGCGGCGGCCGCCACCCGTGGGCGGCGAGCACGCCGACCAGGACCACCACCAGCATGATGTCGAGCACCGGGTAGGCCATGTTGGTGATGACCACCGAGCTCGCCCCGGCGGCGTGCACGCGGCTGAGCAGGGTCGGGTAGAGCAGCGCGAACGACACGGCCGCCACCGCCAGCGAGGCGGTCACCCCATCGAGGGCGAGCCCCTGGCTGAGGTGGTCGAAGCGGGAGCGGACCAGCAGCACCAGCGCGACCATCAAGCACACGACGGTCAGCAGCCAGCCGCCGTCGGCCACGGAGGGGTAGGGGATCGGCACCTGCCGCCGTACCCACAGGAAGAAGGCGACGAAGCCGAAGGCCCGGGCGGCCAGCGCGACCGCGACCCAGGTCCACAGCCAGGCGTCGGCGTCCCGGCGCCACGCGCGCAGCCCGGCCAGCACCGCAGCGAGCACGAAGCAGGTGCCTTGCACCCAGCCGTCGAGCCAGGCCATGAACATCGGGCTCGGGCGGACGCCGGGCAGGTCCACGAAGAGGAGCAGCGCGCACTCGGCGAACATCAGCACGGCCACTACTGCGGGCAGGCGCGAGAGCCCTCGTGGCATCGGATCCCCCTCGGCACTTTTCCGGACCGTGGTTCTCAGAGTACGACGACCGCTGCCGACCCGGGCACAAGTTCAGGTGAGCCACATCGCGGCGTAGGCCGGGAGCACGAGGTCGTCCCCGGACCGCAGCGGCACGTCCCCGGTGACCCGGTCCTCGACGGCGGCGGGGTCGAGCCCGACCGCGCGCAGCACCTCCCCGGGGACCCGGCGCCCGTCACCGGTCACGTTGTAGGCACCGAGCATGGTGCCGAGCGGGTGGTGGCGGGCGACCAGGAGCACGCCCGGGTCGCGGACGTCGAGCACCTCGCTCGGGATGCCGGCGTGCAGGTGCGGCGTGCCGGCGCGGGCCCGGACCAGGCGGCAGAGGCCGTCGTACACCTGCTGCCCTGCGGGGGACCGTTGCGGCAGCCCGTCGTCGCCCCAGGGCATCCGCGGCCGGTGCACCCAGCGGTTGTCGGTCTGGTGCTCGGGGTCCTCGGCCCAGCCGGGGTCGTTGGGCAGGGCCACCTCGTCGCCCATCCAGATCACCGGCAGGCCACCGAAGCCGAGCACCAGCGCGTGCCCGAGCAGGATCCGGGCGACGGCCTGCGGGTTGCCGGCCTCGAGCCCGGCGAGCGCCGCCATCGAGCCGGAGATCCGCCGGTCGCCGGTCGCGTGGTTCTCCTGGAAGACCAGCCCGCGCGCCCACGAGCCGGCGAACGCGCCGGCGTAGAAGTCGGAGAGGAACCGGCGGTGGTGGTAGCCCTCGAGCCCGACTGCGGCCGCGTCCTCGTCGGAGATCGCCCAGCCGATGTCGTCGTGGCAGCGCGCGTAGGTGATCCAGCTCGTCGTCGACGGCGACCGGCCGAGCTGCTGGAGCGCCCGCGTCGCGAGCCGCGCGTCCTTGCTGGCCAGCATCGACCACAGCTGGACCATCAGCCCATTGTGGTAGGCGAGGTCGCTGACCTTGCCGTGGTGGCGGCCAGCGCCGAGGTAGGGCAGCAGGTCCTGCGGCCCGACGATCGCCTCGGCCTTGAACAGCACCGCCGGACAGGCGATCCGCGCCACCGTCCGCAACGCCTGGGTGAGGGCGTGCACCTCCGGCTGGTTCTGGCAGGAGCTGCCCAGCCGCTTCCAGATGAACGCGATCGCGTCGAGCCGGAACACCTCGACACCGTCGTTGGCCAGCGAGCAGATGACCTGCGCGAACTCGCACAGCACGTCGGGGTTCGCCCAGTTGAGGTCCCACTGGTAGTCGTTGAACGTCGTCCAGACCCAGCCGTCCAGCTCGTCGTCCCAGGTGAAGCTGCCGGGCGCGAAGTCGGGGAAGATCTCCGGCATCGTCGCCTCGAACGCGTCGGGCGTCTCCCGGTCGGGGTAGACCAGGAAGTAGTCGCGCAGCCGCGCGTCGCCGGCCCGCGCCCCGGCCGCCCACGCGTGCTCGCGGGCCACGTGGTTGAGCACCAGGTCCAGGCACAGGCTGATCCCGCGCTCCCGCAGGTCGGTGGTCAGCGCCCGCAGGTCGGCGCGGTCCCCGAGGTCGGGTCGGATCCGCTCGTAGTCCATGACCGCGTAGCCGCCGTCGTTGGGCCCCGGCCGCGGCTCGAGCAGCGGCATCAGGTGCAGGTAGCGCACCCCCAGCCCCTGCAGGTACGGCGCCCGCTGGGCCACCCCGCGCAGCGTCCCCGCGAACCGGTCCGCGTAGCAGGCGTAGCCGAGCACCTCCGGCCGCTGGAACCAGTCCGGCGCGAGCAGCCGCTTCAGGTCGAGCGCGTGCAGGTCGTCAGGACGGGCCGCGAACCCCTGTGCGGCGATCGCCACGAGCCGCCGCGCGACCGGGTCCGGGTCGTCGTACACCTCGGCGAGGGCGTCGACCAGGTCCGGCAGCCACCGGTCGAGGCGGGCAGCGAAGACCTCCTGCCGGTGCTGCGGCAGGGCGGCGAGGGCGTCGTGCTCATCAGGCGGCACGTCCGCCAGCCTAGGGCCGGACGCGCTCGCCCACACGAGTGCTCACGAAACGTGTCGCCAAGGCCGCTCGACGCTCAGTTCGTGCGCACTCTCAGCCGGCGCTGTCGACCAGGATGGCGTCGATCGCGGCATCGACGGCGAGGTGCTCGCTCTCCGTGCCCGGCCAGACGGCCTGCGACGAGCGGGCCAGGAACGCGATCACGTCGCGGCTGGAGGCCTCGAGCAGGGCACCGCCGTCCGGGGAGCGCAGCTCGAGCACCACGACGGCGCGGCCCTCGGCGTCCAGGGACGGGAACGCGTGCACGTCGCCGCGGCCGGTGGGCTCGTGCAGGCCGGCGATCAGCAGGTCGCGGGCGAAGACCCAGCGGACGGAGCGCAGGCCCATCAGGAAGTCGACGGCGACCGCGAACGGGTCGGCCGGGTCGTAGCAGAGCTCGGCCTCGACGGGCATGGACGCCTCGGGGCCGATCAGCTCGAGGGTGACCGGCGCGATGACGGTGTCCGGTGCAGCGTGCATGAGGGTTCTCCGTGGGGTCGCGTACGCGGGGCAATAGGCGCGCAGCCCTCCAGGGCCCCCGTGCCGCGCAGCTTTCGATGGTGGCAAGCCTGCGGCCGTTTGGCCAGGGCGCTTGGTCCGATCTGCCCGACATGAGGGCTATGCCCCCGGCAGATGTGAGGACCGTCGCGTCACAGCCAGCGGACCTGGCGCTGCTTGGCCTCGTCGTAGTCCCCCCGGCCGGGCAGCGCAGCCGGCACCCCGGTCTCCCACCAGGCGCCCGCCTCGGTCCAGGCGTCCTGCGCGACGCTGCACACCAGCACCGCCGGCCGCTGGGTGCTGCGGGCGGCGTCGCGGGCGCGCAGGTAGGCCGCCCGGAGCTCGGCGAGGTCGGTGCTGCCGCGGACGTCCTCGACGTGCGCGCCCAGCGACGCGGCGTGCGCGGCGAAGTCGACCTTGACGCTGCCGTCGGCGCCCGGTCCGCGGGAGTCGCGCAGCAGGTTGTTGAACCCGTCGGCGCCCTGGTTGGTCTGCAGCCGGTGGATCACCGCGTAGCCGGCGTTGTCGCACAGCACCGCGACGTAGGGGTGGCCCGCGAACGCCGCCGAGTAGATCTCGGAGTTCATCATCAGGTAGGAGCCGTCGCCGAAGATCGAGGTGACCAGGCCGTCGGGGTGGGTCAGCCGGCGCGCCATCGCGGCACCCCAGGGCGCGACGATCTCGTAGCCCATGCAGGAGAAGCCGTACTCCAGGTCCATGGTGGCCCCCGACGTCGCGGCGGTGCCGTGCTTGACCTCGCCGGTCCGCCAGCCGCCGTGCAGCTCCCCCGGCATCCCGCCCGAGGCGGCCAGCACGTAGTCGTCGGGGGTGCTGGCGTCGTTGACCACGCCGGTCACCTGCGCGTAGGTCAGCGGGGAGGCGGCGGGACCGCCCGCCCGCAGCCCGTCGACGTGCGCGTCCCAGGCGGCCTTCTCCTGCGACGCCCGGGCCGTCCAGGACTCGGCGCCCGCCCACCCGTCGAGGGCGGCCCCGAGCTCGACGAGCGTCTCGCGGGCGTCACCGGTCACCTCGTGCGCGTTGTGCTTGACCGCGTCGAACCGGGCGGCGTTCACCGACACGACCCGCACGCCGGCCGCGAAGCCGGTCCACGACGACGTGGTGAAGTCCTGCAGCCGCGTCCCGACGGCGAGTACGACGTCCGCGGACGCCGCGAGGGCGTTGGCCGACGCCGAGCCGACGATGCCGAGCGCGCCGCCGAACAGCGGGTGGTCGTGCGGGACCAGGGTCCGGCCGGCGACGGTCTCCACGACCGGGACCCGGTGCCGCTCGGCGAACGCGACCGCCTCGGCACCCGCCCCGGAGTAGCGGACCCCGCCGCCGAGCACGAGCAGCGGACGCTCGGCAGCACGCACCAGCGCGGCCGCCTCGGCGAGGGCGTCACGGTCGGGGCGCGGGCGCGGCACCCGGTGCAGCCGCGGGGCGAACATCGCCTCGGGGAAGTCGTGCTCCTCGGCCTGCACGTCCTGGGGGAGCGCGAGCACGACCGGGCCGGCGTCGGCGGGGTCGGTGAGCACCCGGGCCACCTGCGGCAGCGTGCTCAGCAGCTGCTCGGGCTCGGTGATCCGGTCGAAGTAGCGCGCTACGGAGCGGAACGCGTCGTTGACCGACGTGGTCGGGTCGCCGAAGTGCTCCACCTGCTGGAGAACCGGGTCGGGGGCACGCCCGGTGAACGTGTCACCGGGCAGCAGCAGCACCGGCAGCCGGTTGGCGTGCGCGACGCCGGCGGCGGTCACCATGTTGAGGGCGCCCGGGCCGACCGAGCTCGTCGCGGCCATCACCTGGCGGCGGTCCGTGGCCCGCGCGTAGGCGACGGCGGCCAGCGCCATGCCCTGCTCGTTCTGCCCGCGCCAGGTGGGGAGCTCGTCTCGGACGTCGTACAACGCGGTGCCGAGGCCGAGCACGTTGCCGTGCCCGAAGATGCCGAAGACCCCAGCAAACAAAGGGACTTCGGTGCCGTCGAGGAGCTCGGTGCGCTGCGCGACCATCCAGCGCACCAGCGCCTGCGCCGTGGTCAGTCGGACCGTCATCACGTCTCCCTCTCGGTTGCACTGGTGACCGGGCAGCGCGGGTCGGGCGCCTGGTCCGCCCAGGTGTCGCGGACCCAGCCGTGGGCCGGGTCGTCGCAGAACGCGAGCGCGCGCCCCTCGCCGGGGCCGGCCATCACGTTGAGGTAGTACATCGGGTAGCCCGGCGCCGCGATGCACGGTCCGTGGTAGCCGTGCGGCACCAGCACCACGTCGTGGTCGCGCACCTCGACGAGCTCGTCGACCACCGGCAGGCCGGCCTTGTCGTGCTCGGCCGCGGTGTAGGTGCGGTGGTAGCCGAAGCCCTGCGGCCCGGGCGTCACCTGGTCGGCGCCGCCGATCCGGTAGTAGTAGATCTCCTCGTTGACCACCGGGCAGGGCTCGCTCGTGTCGTGCTTGTGCGGCGGATAGCTCGACCAGTTGCCCGGTGGCGTCACCAGCTCGCAGCAGATCAGCTTCTCGGCGTGGTCCCAGAACCCCGGCACCCCGAAGTTGGTCACCTGCCGGGTCGCGGACCCGGCGCCCCGCACCTCCACGGGTACGGCGTCCGCTGCGCCGTACCTCGGCGGGAGCCGGCGCTCGCAGCGTGCCGACGGCAGCGCCACCTCGGCGCCGGCCGCACTGACCAGGGTGGCGGTGGTGTCGCGCCCGAGGTAGCCGAAGTCGGTGACCCGGGTGAAGACCGAGACCCGTCCGGTGAGGTCGAACCCGGTCTCGCCGTCGACGTCGACGCGGAGCCCGCCGGCCAGCGGGAGCACGAACATCTCCGACTCCCCGGTGTCGACGACCTGCGGGACCCCGGGGGCGAGCCGCAGCACGCGCAGCCCGGTGTAGCCCCAGCCGGCGTCCTCTGGCGTGAGGCCGACGAGCTCGGGACCCGGTCCGTCGCCGAAGGGCCGGTGCAGCCCCATCAGGCGTCGCCCTTCGCGACGTGCATCACCCGCGCGGCCGCGTCGACCGCGCTGCGCACGTCGCCGTCGGGCGGGTAGAGCAGCGCCCGGCCGATCACCAGGCCACGCACGGCCGGCTGCGTCAGTGTCTTCCCCCACGAGGCCAGGTCCTGCGCCGGGTCGGGGCTGGGCACGCCGCCGAGCACCACGCACGGCAGCGTGGTCGCGCCGAACACGGTCTCGGGCTCGTCGCAGGCCGGCATCTTCAGCCAGGTGAACGCACTGGTCGCGCCGAGGCCCGAGGCGATCGTGACCGCACGGGCCAACGCCGGCACGTCCTTGCGCAGCGTCAGCCGGCCGTCGTCGGAGCGGTGGTAGGGCAGCGGCTCGACCATCGCGACCAGGCCGCGTGCGGCGAGCTCGCTGACCGCCTCCGCGCAGCCCTCGAGGGTGGCGGCGGTGCCGGCGTCCCGGTCGTCGATGCGCAGCAGCATCTTGCCGCCCTCGAGCCGGTGCGCCTCGATGGAGGCGGCGTCATATCCGGTGAACCGGTCGTCCATCGTCCACGTCGCGCCGTCCAGGCCGCCGCGGTTCATCGACCCGATCACGACCTTGCCCTCGAGCGCCCCGAGCAGCAGCAGCTCCTCGACGATGTCGGGGGTGCCGAGCACGCCGTCGACGGCCGGGTGCTCCAGCGCCGCGACCAGACGCGCCAGCAGCGAGCGACGGTCCGCCATCGCCAGCGCGTCGCCGCCCGAGGAGAGCGAGCCGCGGGCCGGGTGGTCGGCGGCGACCAGGAACAGCGTGCGCTTCTGCGAGAGCAGGGCGGCGGGCCGCCGGCGGGCGGCGTAGGCACGGGCGACCGCGGCGGGGTCGGTGGCCCGCACCTCGAGCAGGTGCGCCCACTGCTCGTCGGTGAGGTGCGGCGGGCCCGGCGACACGGCCCGGACGTCGGTGGTGGAGGTCATCGGTGGGCTCCTCGGGAGGCGACCAGGGTGTCGAGCTCGGCCAGGGTGGGCATGGCGTCCGCGCAGGCCAGCCGGGAGGCGACCACGGCCCCCGCGGCGTTGGCGTACTCCGCGGTGCGGACCGGGTCCCAGCCGGCCAGCAGCCCGTGCACCAGCGCGCCCCCGAAGGCGTCGCCGGCCCCGAGCCCGCAGACCACCTCGACCGGGTGCGGGGGTACGACGGCACGGTCGTCGCGGGTGGCGACGAGCACGCCCTCGCCGCCCATCTTCACCAGCGCCAGCTCGACGCCGCGGGCCAGCAGCCGGTCCGCCGCCTGGTGCGGGTCCGCGGTGCCGACCGCGACCTCGACCTCGGCACGGTTGCCGACCACGACGCTGACAGAGTCGAGCATCCGGTCGTACTCCGTGCGCGCCTCCTCCGGCGACGGCCAGAACATCGAGCGCCAGTCCAGGTCCAGCACCGTGAAGCGTCCCGACCCGGAGGCCGGGCGGCCGCGGCGGGCCAGCATCTCCAGCTGCGTGGAGCGGGCCGGCTCGACCGAGACGCCGGTGCCGGTCACCCACAGCACGGGCACCTGCTGGACGACGTCCCAGGGCACGTCGGCGGGGCGCAGCATCAGGTCGGGCGCGACCGGCAGCCGGTAGAACAGCAGCGGCGGGTCCTCCGGCGGGTCGAGCTCGCAGAAGACCACCGGCGTCAGCAGGCCGTCCTCGGTGCCGACCCAGGACGGGTCCACCCCGAAACCGGTCAGCGCCTCGCGGACGTAGTCCCCGAAGCCGTCCGGCCCGACCTTCGTCAGCACGGCGGTACGACGTCCCAGGCGGGCCGCACCCACGGCGACGTTGGTCGCCGTACCGCCGAGGAACTTCTGGAACGTGCTGACGTCCTTGAGCGGGCCGCGCTGGAGCGGGTAGAGGTCGACCCCCACGCGGCCGACGCTGAGCAGGTCGGGAACGGTCATGGTCGTGCCGTCACTTCGAGGTCGGGAAGTGGAAGCTCGCGTCGCTGGCGTGCTCGACCCGCGGCCAGCGGGCGGTGACCACCTTGGCGCGCGTGTAGAAGCTGACGCCCTCGGGACCGTGGATGTGCTTGTCGCCGAACAGCGACGCCTTCCAGCCGCCGAAGGAGTAGAACGCCATCGGCACCGGGACCGGGACGTTGATCCCGATCATGCCGACGTGCACGCCGCGCTGGAACGTGCGCGCGGACTCGCCGCTGCTGGTGAAGATCGCGGTGCCGTTGCCGTAGGGGTTGGCGTTGATCAGCGCGATCGCCTCCTCGACGGAGCCGGAGCGGACCACCGACAGCACCGGCCCGAAGATCTCCTCGCGGTAGACGTCCATCTCGGTGGACACCCCGTCGAGGACCGTCGGGCCGACGAAGAAGCCGTTCTCGTAGCCGGGCACCGTGAAGCCGCGGCCGTCGACGGTGACCCGGGCGCCCTGCGCGGCTCCGGTGTCGATCAGGCCGAGGATCCGCTCCTGCGCCTGGCGGGTGACGACAGGACCCATCTCGCTGCCGGCCTCGCGTCCCGAGCCGACCTTGACCGCACGGGCCCGGTCGTTGACCGCCTCGACGATCCGGTCACCGGCGTCGCCGACCGCGACCGCGGCGCTGATCGCCATGCACCGCTCGCCGGCCGAGCCGAACGCGGCAGCGGCCAGGTGGTCGGCGGCGAAGTCGATGTCGGCGTCGGGCAGCACCACGGCGTGGTTCTTCGCGCCGCCCAGGGCCTGCACGCGCTTGCCGTTGGCGGTGCCGCGCTCGTGGATGTAGCGGGCGATCGGCGTGGAGCCGACGAACGACACCGCGGCCACGTCCGGGTCGTCGAGGATCGCGTCGACCGCGACCTTGTCGCCCTGCACCACGTTGAAGACGCCGTCGGGGAGGCCGGCGCGCTGCCACAGGTCGGCGAGCATCAGCGACGCCGACGGGTCGCGCTCGCTGGGCTTGAGCACGAAGGTGTTGCCACACGCGATCGCCACCGGGAACATCCACATCGGCACCATCGCCGGGAAGTTGAACGGGGTGATCCCGGCGACCACGCCGAGCGGCTCGCGGAAGGAGAAGGTGTCGACCCCGGCCGAGACCTGGTCGGAGTAGTCGCCCTTGAGCAGCTGCGGGATCCCGCACGCGAACTCCACGACCTCGAGGCCGCGCTGCACCTCGCCGAGGGCGTCGGAGAGCACCTTGCCGTGCTCGTCGGTGATCAGCCCGGCGAGCTCTTCGGCGTGCGCGTTCACCAGCTCCCGGAACGTGAAGAGGATCTTGGTGCGCTTGCTCAGCGAGGTCTGCGACCACTCGGTGAACGCGTCCTTGGCGGCGGCCACGGCGGCCGCGACGTCCTCGACGGAGGCGAGCAGGACCTCGGCCCGCTGCTCGCCGGTCGCGGGGTTGAAGACGGGTGCGGTGCGGTCGGAACGGCCCGACGTGGGCTTCCCTGCGATCCAGTGCTCGATGGTGCTCACCGGCTCGGCTCCCTTCGTTGTCCTGATCAGGTCACGAGCATATGTTCTAACAAACTGACATTCAAGAGTAGAGCGGCGGCCGGTTCTCCCGGGTGACCTCGACCCGGCCGGCACCGGCCGCCGACGCCACCGCCGCGAACGCGACCTCGTTGGCCAGGTAGCCGTCCCACGCGGAGGGGCCGGTCGGGGACGCCGTACGCACGCCGTCGACCCAGGCGGCCAGCTCGACCCGGTAGGCGTCGGCGAAGCGCTCGACGAAGTCGGGGCTGACCTGCCGCCCGTCCATGCCGCCGCGGCGCACGGCGAGGCCGTAGGGCGGGGTCAGCGCGACCGCGCCCTCGGTGCCGAGCACCTCGCACTGCACGTCGTAGCCGTAGCGCGCATTGACCGCGACCTCGACGGTGACCACCGCGCCGGACGCGGTCTCGAGGATCGCGACCTGGACGTCACGCAGGGTGCCGTCGGGGACGCGCGGCGCGAAGACGCTGACAGCCGTGACCGGGTCGTCGAGCAGCCAGGGCACGGTGTCGAACTCGTGGATCATCGAGTTGACCAGCACGCCGTCGGAGGTGGCCGCGGGGTGCGCGTGCGCGTTGCGGTGCACGCAGTGCACGGCACGTGGGGCGCCCACGGCCCCGGTGAGTACGGCGTCCCGGAGCGCCACGAACGCCGGGTCGTAGCGCCGCATGAACCCGAGCTGCAGCAGCCGGCGGCCACCCGCGACCTCGGCGTCCACGACCCGGCGGGCACCCTCGGCCGTGGTGGCGAGCGGCTTCTCGAGCAGCGTCGGCTTTCCGGCCGCGAGACAGGCCAGGGCGAGCTCCTCGTGCAGCGGGTCCGGCGCGGCCACCAGGACGGCGTCGACGTCGCGGTGCTCGACGAGCTCGAGCGCGGAGCCGGTCACCGTGGCGCCGACGGCGTGCGCGACCTGCTTGGCGCGGTCGGCGTCGGCGTCGAAGACCGCGACCACCTCGGCACCGGGGACCCAGCGGGCCAGGGTCTCGACGTGCGCGGCGCCCATCGCGCCGGTGCCGACCACGCCCACCCGGACGGGGCTGTGCGACGTCACGTGCTCACCCAGCTCTTCGTGTCGTAGGAGCGGACCATCGCGTCGATCAGCTCCGCGGTCACGACCACGTCGTCGATCGTCGCGCCGTGCGGGGTGCCGGACGCGATGCCCTGGAGCAGCCGGTGCGCCTCCACGACCTTGAGGTCGTCGTACCCCATCGCGGTGCCGGCGCCCGGCTGGAACGCGGCGAACTCGCCGTCGGACGGGCCGACCAGCCGGGTCTGCCAGGCGGCATCCTGGTAGTCCTGGTCCAGGCACAGCCGCAGCTCGCCGAACCGGCGGAAGTCCCAGGACAGGGCGCCCTCGGTGCCGCGCACCTCGATGCCGTAGGCGCACTGCTCGCCGACCGCGACCCGCGAGGCGGCGAGGTAGCCGCGCGCCCCGGACGCGAAGCGCAGCAGCGCCGCCGCCTGGTCCTCGTTGCCGACCGGGCCGCGCGGGCCGTCGCCGCCGCGGGCGAAGTGCGAGATCGCGCCGGTGACGACGGGACGCTCCGTGATGAACGTGGCCTGGTCGGCGACCAGCTCCGCGACCCGGCCGGTCTGGCCGCCGGCCACGTAGAGCGCGAGGTCGAAGCCGTGGCTGGCCAGGTCGCCGAGCACGCCGGTGCCGGCCATCTCGGGGTCGAAGCGCCACGACAGCGCGCCGTCCGGGTGCGCGGAGTAGTCGGCGAGCATCCGCACGTCCACGGTCTCGACCCGGCCCAGCCGGCCGGAGCCCACCAGCTGACGCGCGAGCTCGACGGCCGGCGCGTTGCGGTAGTTGAAGCCGACGGCCGAGGCCACGCCGGCCTTGCGGACCGCCGCCGCGATCGCCGCCGCGTCCTCGGTGGAGCGGCCGGCGGGCTTCTCGACCCACAGGTGCCGGCCGGACTCCGCGACCGCGCAGCCGATCTCGCGGTGCACGAAGTTGGGGCCGCAGACGCTGACCACGTCGACGTCGTCGCGCTCGAGCAGCTCGTGCCAGTCCGCGTAGGCGGCGGCGTAGCCGTAGGCGTCACGGGCCTGGGCGCGCCGGCCCTCGTCGGGGTCGGCGACCGCGACCAGGCGCGGGCGCAGCGGGCTGTCCGGGTAGTGGTGGAGCAGGCGGGCCCAGGCGCGGGTGTGCACCTGCCCCATCCAGCCGAACCCCACCACCGCCACACCCAGCTCGCGTGGCATCTCGGTGGTCACGACGGCAGGTCCTCCTTGGCGCCACTCGCACCGGGAGCCACGTGCAGCGTCTCCGCGACCTCCTCCTGCATCGACTGGGCCACCTCGGAGTCGGGCATCTGCCGGGCCAGCTCGTGGCTGAGCTGCTCGAGCTCGGCACCACCGGCCATCATCTGCACGAGCTCGTCGAGGGTCATCTCGGCCTTGGGGAAGTTGCCCATGCTGCGGCCACGTCGCAGCAGCATGAAGCGGTCGCCCACGGGATAGGCGTGGTGCGGGTTGTGGGTGATGAAGATGACGCCCAGGCCGCGGTCGCGGGCCTTGGCGACGTACTTCAGCACCACGCCCGACTGGCGCACGCCGAGCGCAGCGGTCGGCTCATCGAGGATCAGCACGCGAGCACCGAAGTAGACGGCGCGCGCGATCGCCACGCACTGGCGCTCACCGCCGGACAGGGTGCCGATCGGCTGGTCGACGTCGCGCAGGTCGATGCCCATCTGGGCCAGCTCGGACTTGGTGATCTTCTTCATCGTCTCCGTGTCGAGCCGGCGTAGAGGGCCGGCACCCTTGGTGACCTCGGAGCCGAGGAAGAAGTTGCGCCACACCGGCATCAGCGGGACCACCGCGAGGTCCTGGTAGACCGTCGCGATGCCCAGGTTGAGCGCCGCGCGCGGCGACGCGAACTTGCGGTGCACGCCGTCGACGATGAACTCGCCCGACGAGTGCTCGTGCGCCCCGGCGAGGATCTTGATGAAGGTGGACTTGCCGGCGCCGTTGTCGCCGAGCACGCAGGTGACCTCGCCGGCGTTGACCGTGGTCGTGACGTCGCGCAGGGCGATCACGGAGCCGTAGGTCTTGCCCAGGTCGCGGACCTCGATGATCGGCGTGCCGGGCTCGGGGAGGGTCGCCGTACCGGCGGTCTCGGTGGTCGTCGTGCTCATCGCAGTCTCTCCGCTCGTGCCTTGACCCAGTTGTTGACCAGCACCGCACCCAGGAGCATCACGCCGAGGAAGGCGTAGAGCCAGTCACTGTCCCAGCCGGCGTAGACGATGCCCTGGCCGACCATGCCGTAGATGAGGGCGCCGAGCGCCGCTCCGATCGCCGAGCCGTAGCCGCCGGTGAGCAGGCAGCCGCCGACGACGGCGCAGATGATGTAGACGAACTCCTGGCCGACACCGGTGGTCGACTGGGCGGTCGTGGTCTTGAACAGCGACAGCATGCCGACCAGCCAGCCGGCGACGGCGGTCGTCATGAAGAGGCCGACCTTGGTGCGGAACACCGGGACGCCGACCTGGCGCGAGCTGTTCTGCTGGCCGCCGACGGCGAAGATCCAGTTGCCCGGACGCGAGCGCTGCAGCACCCAGGTGGCGATGATGATGACGCCGATGGCCCAGAAGGTGGCGGAGTAGATCGTCAGCGTGGGGCTGTCCTGCGACCCCACCCAGGGCAGCCAGCCGAGGTCGATCTTCACGTTGGACCCGAACACCTGCGCGCCGGGCTGGAAGCCCTTCGCGGACTGGAAGTCCACCACCGACACCTGGTTGATGATCAGCTTGGTGACCGCGAGGTTCACGCCGCGGAGCACGAAGAACGTGCCCAGGGTGACGATGAAGCTGGGCAGCCCGGTCTTCATGACCAGGAAGCCGTTGAGGAAGCCGATGGCCAGCGCAGCCACCAGCGAGGTGACCACGGAGACCCACACGTTGACGCCCCAGTGGGTCATCATGATGCCGGTGATCAGGCCGGTCGTGCCGGTCATCGCGCCGGCCGACAGGTCGAACTCGCCGCCGATCATCAGCAGGGCAACGGCGACCGCCATGATCGCGAACGACGACGAGGTGAAGATCCAGGTGCTCGCCCCGGCCGGCATCGCGAAGGCGTGCGTGGAGAACGCGAAGTACAAGAAGATCAGCAGCGCCGCCACCGCGGAGCCCACCTCGGGGCGGCGGAGCAGGCTGCCGAGCCGGTGGTGCGCACCGAGCCGTTCGTCCCTCACCGGAGGCGCCGACGGCGCTGGTACGGATGTCGTGGTCATCTGCCCTCCCGGGCGATCGGGGTCAGTGAAAGGCGGGTGACCGGGGCCCGGCCTGGTGGCCGGACCCCGGTCGGAGGATCAGCGCGTGCCGCCTTGCGCGAACTTCTTCACGGCGTCGGCGTTGTCCTTGGTGATGATGGCCGGGCCCGAGTAGACCGGCTGCCCACCGCCGATGTCGTTGCCGTTGAGCGCCTTGAGGTAGATGCCCGTGACGCCGAGGTAGCCCTGCACGTAGGGCTGCTGGTCGACGGCGAAGAGCAGCTTGCCGGAGGCGACGTTGTTGACCACGTCGGCGTTGACGTCGAACGTGCCGACGGTGACCTTGCGGCCGACCGCGGCGACGGCCTTGACGGCCTGGCCGGACATGTCGCCACCGAGGCTGAGGATGCCGTCGATCGACGAGTCGGACTGCAGCTTCGACTCGATGGTGGCCTCGGAGCCGGCCAGGTCGGTGTTGTCGACCTGGAGGTTCGTCAGCGTGCCCGAGAACTTCGACTTGGCGCCGGCGCAGCGCTGCTCGAGGCCGACGTTGCCGGCCTCCTGGATCACGCAGAGCACGTTCTTCAGCCCGGCGTTCTGCAGCTGCTCACCGGCGGCCTGGCCGGCCAGCGACTCGGACTGCCCGACGTGGGTGATCGCGCCGAAGTCCTTCCACTGGTCGATGCCGGAGTTGATGGTGATCACCGGGATGCCGGCCGCGATGGCCGCCTTGATGCTGCTCTTGAGGCCGTCCGGGTTGGCCATCGAGACCACGAGCCCGTCGGTGCCGGCGGCGACCGCGTTGTCGATCAGGGTGGCCTGCTTCCCGACGTCGGGGTCGCTCTGGTACTTCAGGTCGACGCCTTCGTCCTTGCCGGCCTGCACCGCACCGGCCTTGACGACGTCCCAGAACGAGTCGCCCGGGGCGCCGTGCGTGATCACGTCGATGCGGATGCTGCCCTTCGAGGTGCCGGACTTGACGTTGCCGTTGCTGCCCGTGCCGGTCCCGGTGCTGCCGTTGTCGCTGGTGCTGGTGCTGCACCCCGTGAGCACGAGGGCCCCGGCGAGCAGACCTAGGGCGAGTGCCCGTCGGATCTTCATGCTGTTCCTCCTAGATCGACCGCGCGAAGCGGCTCCGGCTCCTCAGCCGGCACAATGGTGGGGCGCTACCTCGAGCAGGTAGTCGAGGCTGGTGCGTACGTCGCCGACCGGGCCCTCGTCCGCGGGGGCGGCGTCGAGCATCACGTCCTGCTCCAGGACGTACCAGCCCTGGTAGCCGACGGACTCGAGCGTGCGCACCATCGCGGCGATGTCGACGTCGCCCTGCCCGAGCGGGCGGAACATCCCGGCGCGTACGGCGGCACCGAACGTCAGGCTGCCGTCGACCACGCGCTGCGCGAGGGCCGCGTCGACGTCCTTGAGGTGGACGTGCACGACCCGGTCGGTGTGCTCGGCGGTGATCGCGACGGGGTCCGCCCCGCCGACCATCAGGTGCCCGGTGTCGACGCACAGCCCGATCCCGGAGCCGGCGACCACGCGCTCGGTCTCCTCGCCGGTCTCGACCATCGTCCCGACGTGCGGGTGCAGGCAGGCCACGACGCCGCGGCTGCGGGCCCGCTCGTCGATCCGGTCCAGGTTGGCCAGGAGCACCCGCCAGCCCGCGTCGTCGAGCACCGGCCGGTCGTCGTACCCGTCCACGCCGGTGAACGCGGCGAGCACGACGACGCCGGCGCCGCAGGCGACGCAGTCGTCGAGGAAGGCGTCCACCTCGGGCAGCGGGTCGTGGCCCGGGTCGTGCAGCAGGACCGGCAGGAAGCCGCCGACCGCCTGCAACCCGTAGCCGGCGAGCTGCGCGGCCTTGGCCTGCGGCTCCTGGGCGAGGAAGCCAACGGGACCGAACTCGGTGGCGCTCAGGCCGAGGGCCTGCATCTGCCCGAGGACGGTGGCCGGGTCGAGCTGGTGGCCCCAGTCGGGGACTTCGCAGACACCCCACGAGATGGGCGCACCCGCGACACGGTCACGGACCGGGACGACACCCTTGGACTGCTGCACGCTCGTCATGGGTGAGATTGTCGTCACACTCGAGGAGAGCCGTCAAGACTTTGTTCTGACATTCCGACGTTACGACATCTGGCCCACTTGCGACCAACCGCCGAGAACGCCTAGCGACCGGCCGTCGTGGACCGGACCACCAGGCTCGGCGGGACCACCACCTCGACCGCGTCCGACGTCGCACCCTCGGCGCGCGAGACCGCGAGGTCGAGCGCGCGGCGCGCGAGCTCGGGGGCGTCCTGGCGGACGGTGGTCAGCGCGACGGTCGCGAGGCCGGCCACGCGGCTGTCGTCGAAGCCGGTCACCGAGACGTCGTGCGGCACCCGCACCCCCCGCTCGCGCAGCACCGCGAGCACGCCGGCCGCGCAGTGGTCGTTGAACGCGGCGACCGCGGTCGCGGGCGGGCCGTCGAGCAGCTCCCCGGCCGCTCGCGCGCCCCGCTCCTCGTCGAGACCACCGGGCAGCACCCGGGCCTGGTCGGCGAGACCGGCTGCCTCCATCGCCGCGAGGTAGCCCCGCCTCCGCTCGGCCGCGCCGGCGGCACGCCCCCCGTCGACGTGCACGACCGCACGGTGCCCAAGCCCCACGAGGTGGTCCACGGCCAGCCGCTCCCCCGCCATGTCGTCGGTCCGTACGACGTCCACGACCCGCGAGCGCAGCGACCGCGCGACGACCACGACCGGGACCCGGCGCGCGAGCGTCTCGATGTCGGCACGCGGGAGCGTCGGGCCGAGCAGCACCAGCGCCTCGCAGCGCTGCTCCACCAGGTCGCGGACCGCACGGCGCTCGTCGCGGGTCGGCGCGCAGGCGCCCAGCCCGAGCTCGAAACCGGTGCCCTCGACGGCGCGGTAGAGCTCCTCGACGAGCTCGCCGTGGAACTCGCGGTGCAGGCCGAAGAGCACGCCCACGGTGCGGCTGCGCTTGCTGCCCAGCAGCCGGGCCCGCTGGTCCGGCTCGTAGTCGAGCTCGGCCGCGGCCCGCATCACCCGTTCGCGGTTCTCGGCGCTGGCCCCGGGGGCGTTGCGGAACACGATCGAGACCAGCGCACGGGACACACCTGCGCGCGCGGCCACGTCGGCCATCGTCACGGTTGCCGCCGGCCGCCTCCCGGTCATCGCCGCTCCTGGGTGCTCACCCGGGCAGTCTAGATCGATCTAGCCGGATCGCTTGACGATGTCGCCCTTCCGGCGCGACCCTAGAGCGATCTAGGGTTTCGAGCACCGAGGAGCGCCATGTCCGAAGCCAACCCCGCGATCGCGGACCCGGTCCGGGTCGGCGTCATCGGCGCCGGCCGGATCGGCGCCTCGCACGCCACCCTGCTGGCGACCCGCGTCCCCGGCGCACGGCTGGTCGCCGTCGCGGACGCCCGCCCCGATGCCGCCCGCGACCTGGCCGGCCGGCTCGGCTGCCGGGCGCACCCGTCCCCGGCCGACCTGCTGGCCGACGAGTCCGTGGAGGCGGTGGTGATCGCCGCGTCGACCGCCGCGCACGCCGCCCTGGTCGTGGCGTCCGCCGAGGCGGGCAAGGCGGTGTTCTGCGAGAAGCCGATGGGCATGGACCTCGACGACATCGACCGGGGCATCGCCGCCGCGGCCGCCGCCGAGGTCCCGCTGCAGGTGGGCTTCAACCGCCGGTTCGCCCCCGACTTCGCCGCAGCGCACCGGCTGGTCGTCGACGGCGCGGTCGGGACCCCGCAGCTGCTGCGCTCGGTGACGCGCGACCCCGGTCTGGCGGACCCTGCGGCCGTGCCTGCGGGGACGATCTTCACCCAGACGCTGGTCCACGACTTCGACACCGTGCTCTGGATGAACCCGGGCGCCGAGCCGGTCAGCGTCTACGCCACCGCCGACGCGCTGGTCGCGCCGGACTTCAAGGCGGCCGGCCTGCTCGACACCGCGGTCGTGGTGGTCACCTTCGACAACGGCGCCATCGCGGTCGTCGAGGCCAGCTTCTCCGCGACCTACGGCTACGACGTGCGCGCGGAGGTCTTCGGCTCCGGCGGCATGGTGACGATGGGGGACGCCGTACCCACCTCGGTGCGGCACTCCGACGGCAGCGGCCGGCACGGCGCGACGTCGCGCTCGGACACCGAGCTGCTCCGGGACGCCTACGTCGGCGAGCTCGCCGAGCTGGCCGCGGCGACCCGCGAGGGCCGCGCGCCGTCGGTCACCGGGACCGACGCACGGCGGGCGCTGAGCCTGGCGCTGGCCGCGATCCGCTCCGTCGAGACGGGTCAGCCGGTCCGGCTCGAGGTGGCCAGGTGAGCGGCTACGGCTTCACCCTGGCGGTGTGCGCGGAGATGGTCTTCCGCGACCTCCCGTTCCGCGAGCGCGTCGAGCGGATCCACGACCTCGGCTTCGCGGTCGAGATCTGGGACTGGACCACCAAGGACCTCGACGCGCTCGCCGCGACCGGGGCCCGGTTCACCTCGATGACCGGCTACGTCGACGGCGAGCTGGTCGACCCTGACGGCGCCGATGCCTTGCTCCGCTCCGCCGAGCGGTCGGTCGCGGCGGCAGCCCGGCTCGGCAGCCCGAACCTCAACCTGCACGGCACCGGCCTGGACCCGCAGGGCCTTCCGGTGCGGCCGGTCGAGGAGGTCACCGGCGCGATGTGGCTGGCCGCCGAGCGGACCCTGGCCCGCGTCGCCGCCCTCGGCGAACGGGAGGGCGTCGTGTTCTGCCTGGAGAACCTCAACACCGCGGTCGACCACCCGGGTACCCCGTTCGCGACGGCGGAGGCCACCCGGACCCTGGTCGCCGCGGTCGACAGCACGCACCTGCGGATGAACCTGGACCTCTACCACGCCCAGATCGGCGAGGGGAACCTGATCGAGCTGGTCCGCGCCTCCGCCCCCTGGCTCGGCGAGGTCCAGGTGGCCGACGTACCCGGCCGACAGGAGCCCGGCACCGGCGAGATCGCCTACCCCGCGGTGGCCCGGGCGCTGCACGGGACCGGCTACGCCGGGGTGGTCGGCCTGGAGGCGTGGGCCTCGGGCAGCTCGGAGACCGCGCTCGAACGGTTCCGCGAGGCCTTCACGGCTTCGTAAATGTCAGGTGTTATTTTGCTAGAACGTTCTGACATGATGGACGCCATGGCCACCTCGCCCGGAACAGCGGCGATCATCCCGCCGCTCGCGGTCGACCGGACCAGCCCGGTGCCGCTCTACTTCCAGGTCGCGCAGCACCTCGAGCACGCGATCAGCTCCGGCGCGATCCCGCCGGGCACCGTGTTCCAGAACGAGATCCAGCTCGCCGACGACCTCGGCCTGTCCCGGCCCACCATGCGCCGGGCCATGCAGCACCTCGTCGAGAAGGGCCTGGTCGTACGGCGACGCGGGATCGGCACCCGCGTCGTCCAGCCGACCGTGCGCCGGCGCCTCGAGCTGACCAGCCTGTTCGAGGACCTCGCCGGCACCGGCCAGGAGCCGACCACCCAGGTGCTGTCGTTCGAGACCCTGGCCGCCGACGAGGACACCGCCGCGCACCTGCGCGTCGAGGAGGGCAGCCAGGTCGTGAAGGTGGAGCGGCTCCGCTCGGCCAACCACCGGCCGATCGCCCGGATGACGAACTACCTCCCCCACGACGTGGTCGGGTTCGACGCCCGGACGTTGGAGACCTCCGGCCTCTACCAGCTGCTGCGCGCCCAGGGCATCCAGCTGCACACCGCGACGCAGACCGTCGGCGCCCGCACCTCCACCGCCGCCGAGGCCCGGCTGCTCGAGGAGCCCCGCGGCGCGGCCCTGCTGACCATGCAGCGGACGACGTACGACGACCACGGCACGGTCGTGGAGTTCGGCTCGCACATCTACGCCGCGAGCCGCTACAGCTTCGAGATCAGCCTGCTCACGCCGTAGGAAACACCGAAGGGCCCCACCCGCGAACGGATGAGGCCCCTCTGGTGTGGCAGGTGAAGGATTCGAACCTTCGAAGGCTAAGCCGACGGATTTACAGTCCGCTCCCATTGGCCACTCGGGCAACCTGCCAGGTGCCGACCCCGGATTGAACTCCGGCGTAGCGAGACGAAACAATAGCGCAGCAGCACCGTCCGATCGAAATCCACCCCCCGGGAGGGAACCCACCGTCATGGCCGACTCGTCGTTCGACATCGTCAGCAAGCTGGACCAGCAGGAGATCGACAACGCGATCAACCAGACGGAGCGTGAGATCTCCCAGCGCTTCGACTTCAAGGGAACCGGCGCCTCGATCAAGCGCTCCGGCGACAACGCCGTGGAGATCTCCGCGAGCGCCGACGACCGCGCCTCCGCCGTGCTCGACGTCTTCAAGGACAAGCTGATCAAGCGCAACCAGTCCCTGAAGATCCTCGAGGCCGAGGAGCCCCGCCAGTCCGGCAAGGAGTCCAAGATCGCGATCGCCCTCAAGGAGGGCATCTCGCAGGAGAACGCCAAGAAGGTCGGCAAGCTGATCCGCGACGAGGGCCCCAAGGGCGTCAAGGTGCAGGTCCAGGGCGACGAGCTGCGGGTGTCGAGCAAGAAGCGCGACGACCTGCAGGAAGTGATCGCGCTGGTGAAGGGTCAGGACTACGACTTCGCGGTGCAGTTCACCAACTACCGCTGACCCCCCACCCCGATTCGTCTGCGACCTAGGCGGAACGTCACGCGGGGCGGTCGCAGACGAATCGGCGGCTCAGCTGACGCGGCGCAGCCTCCAGCCGGAGCAGGCCGAGCACTTGAGCGGCACGAAGAACATGCCCTCGCGGGAGCGCGCACGGGCGATCACTCGGGCCTGCTCCTCGTCGGCGTAGAACGTGTGCACCCCGGGCGCGCACTGCGCTGTGGCCATCTGTGTCATGAACCAAGGGTGAACAGAACTCCTGTCCCCCAAACCGATTCGTCTGCGACCGCCGTACGGCAGAAGCCGCCTGAGTCGCAGACGAATCGGGGTGACAGGGTGGGAACGGAGCGTCAGAGGCCGAGGTCGCGGCCGATGAGCTCCTTCATGATCTCGTTGGTGCCGGCCCAGATCTTCGTCACGCGGGCGTCGCGCCAGGCGCGGGCCACGCGGTACTCGTTCATGTAGCCGTAGCCGCCGAAGACCTGGACGCAGTGGTCGAGGACCTCGTTCTGCACCTGGGCGCTCCACCACTTCGCCTTGGCGGCGTCGATCGGGGTGAGCTTCTTCTCCGTGTGCAGCATGACCGCCTGGTCGACGAAGGCCTGGGTGACCTCGACCTTGGTGACCAGCTCGGCGAGCAGGAACTTCATGCTCTGGAAGTGGCCGACGGCCTGGCCGAACGCCTTGCGCTCCTTGGCGTAGGCGATGGTCTCCTCGAGGATCTGCGCGGCGTGGCTGATGTTGGTGATCGCCGAGCCGAGCCGCTCCTGCGGCAGCCACGTCATCATGTGGATGAAGCCGTTGTCGAGCTCGCCGATGATGTTGGCCTCGGGGACGCGGACCTCCTCGAAGAACAGCTCGGCGGTGTCGGACTCGGGCTGGCCGACCTTGTCGAGCTTGCGGCCGCGGCTGAAGCCCGGCATCGACGCCTCGACGCCGAACAGCGTGATGCCGCGGGCCTTCTTCTCGGGGCTGGTGCGCGCCGCGACCACGATCAGGTCGGCGGAGTAGCCGTTGGTGATGAACGTCTTGGAGCCGTTGAGGACCCAGTCGTCGCCGTCCTTGACCGCGGTGGTCTTCAGCGACGCCAGGTCGGAGCCGCCAGACGGCTCGGTCATGCCGATCGCGGTGAGGTTCTCACCCGTGCAGAACCGCGGCAGCCACCGCTCCTTCTGCTCCTCGGTGGTCAGGTGCACGAGGTACGGCGCCACGATGTCGGCGTGGATGCCGACACAGCTCGGCAGCGCCATGTTGACCTTGGCGAGCTCCTCGGTGAGCACGGCGTTGAACCGATAGTCACCGGCCTCGGAGCCGCCGTACTGCTCGGGGATCTCGAGCCCGAGGAAACCCTGCTTGCCGGCCTCGAGCCACAGCTCGCGGGGCATCGACTTCTCCTCGATGTGCTCCTCGAGGTGCGGCTTGACCTGGCGGTCGAGGAACTCGGCCACCGAGGACCGGAATGCCTCGTGGTCCTCGTCGTAGATGCTGCGGCGCACGCGGGGTCACCTCACGTTACTCGTCGGTACGGTCGCGACCATCGTCTCACCCGACGGATTCGTCTGCGAGCCCCCTGTGGCGCATCCCACCTAAGTCGCAGACGAATCGGGGCGGATGGGTCAGCCGAGGACGCCGAGGACCGGGTCGAGGAGCCAGCCGGGGACCACCGAGAACACCAGGCCGGCGACCAGGGTCATCCCGATCGCGACGGCGACCCCGTTGGGGATGTCGTACGACGACCATGCGGCGTCCGTGGCGGGGCGGAACAGCTCGCGCAGCCAGCGGGCGTAGTAGACCAGCCCGATCGCGACGTTGGCGGCCATCACCACGGCCAGCCAGGTGACCGTGCCCGTGGCGGCTTGGAGCACGACGACCTTGGCGAGCAGGCCGACGATGCCCGGGGGCAGGCCGGCGAGCGCCACCAGTGCGAACGCCAGCGCCCAGCCGGCGCCGGGCTCCTCGCGGATCAGGCCGCGGTAGTCCTCGAGCCGCTGGCGCGGGTAGCGGGTGCCGACCAGGGCCGCCACGGAAAAGGCGCCGAGGTTCACGAACGCGTAGACCGCGAGGTAGCCCAGCGTCGCCCCCACCGTCCCGGCCGCGGTCCCGGCCCCGAAGGGCACCAGGACGTAGCCGGCCTGCGCCACCGAGGACCACGCCAGCAGCCGGACCGCGTGCGTCTGGCGCAGTGCGAGCACGTTGCCGGCGGTCATGGTCAGCGCGGCCAGCACCGCCATCACCGGGGCCCACGTGGACGCGAGCGCGCCGAGGCCCCGGTCGAGCACCAGGACCAGCCCCGCGAAGCCGGCGGCCTTCGAGACCACCGAGAGGTAGGCCGCGACGGCGACCGGGGCGCCGGTGTAGGTGTCGGGCACCCACATGTGGAACGGCACCGCGGCGACCTTGAACGCCAGCCCGACCACGGTGAGCAGGGTGGCCGCGACCGCGACCTGGTGCGCCTGCACGCCTCCGGACAGGGCGCTGGCGATGCCGTCGAGGTAGACCGACCCGGTGGCGCCGTACAGCAGGGAGATACCCATCAGCATCACCGCCGTCGAGACCACCGAGACGAGGAAGAACTTGACCGCGGCCTCGGAGGCACGCGGGTCGCTGCGGCGCAGCCCGGCCAGCGCGAACGCGGGCAGGGAGACCACCTCGAGCGCGACGAGCAGGGTGACCAGGTCACGCGAGGCGGCCAGGGTGAGCGCCCCGGTGGCGGTGCACAGCAGCAGGAAGCACCACTCGGTCTGCGGGACCCGGCCCTCGGCGACGGCCGCGGTGCCCAGCAGTGCCACCACGGCGGTGCCGAACAGCGTGACCGCCCAGAACACCAGGGTCAGTCGGTCCACCTCGAACGAGCAGGGTGCCGGTCCGCCGAGCGGCCCGCGGACCGCGCAGAACGTGCTGCGGGGAGAGGTCCAGAGCCCGAGGGCGGGTACGGCGGCCAGGACCGTGCCGAGGACGGTCAGGCCGGCAGGGACCAGGGCCGCGCGCCGGCTGCGGGGCTCGCCGGCGAGCGCGCCGACCATCAGCACCAGCACCGCGACGAGCGCGAGCACGGACGGCGCCGCCACGGCGCGGAAGTCGATGTCCTGCACACTCATCCGAGCCTCCCGAGGTAGGCGGCCGCGGCCTGCCCGACCGGGCTCAGCAGCAGCCCGGGGGCGACGCCGAGCACGACGCTGAGCGCGACCAGCGGGAACCAGGCCATCCACTCGGCGCCGTCCACGTCGGCCCGGTCGCGCAGGTCGAGCTTGTCGAGACCAGCGGCGTCACTGGGTTCGACGATGTCCTCGTTGGTCGAGCGCGCCGCGACCACGACCACGTCGGGCGCTTGCAGGATCGAGCGCAGCAGCGCCAGGAAGTAGGCCGCGGTCAGCACCACCCCGACCGCCGCCAGGACTGCGAGCACCACGAACGTGGCCCGCGGCAGCGCCGCGGCCGGGAAGAGCGCGGCACGGATCGCGAGCATCTCGCCCCAGAAGCCGGCCAGCCCGGGCAGCCCGAGCGAGGCCATCGCGCCGAACGCGACGAGCCCGGCCAGCCGAGGCACCCGGCCGTAGAGGGTGCGCAGCTCGCCGAGGTCCCCGGTGCCGTAGCGCTCCTTGACCGCACCCGCCAGGAAGAAGAGCAGGCCCGTGATCAGCCCGTGCGCCACGCTCGCGAAGACCGCGGCCTGGACGCCACCGACCGTGGAGGTCGCCACCGCGAGCACCACGAAGCCCATGTGCCCGACGCTGCTGTAGGCGACCAGCCGCTTGATCTCGGTCTGGGCCAGGCAGGCCAGCGCGGCATAGACGATGCCGACGACCGCGAGCCCTGCGGCGAACGGCGCGAGCAGCGGCCAGGCCGGGTCGGTGAGCGGCAGCCAGAACCGCACCAGCCCGTAGGTGCCGAGCTTGAGCAGCACCGCGGCCAGCACCACGCTGCCGACGGTGGGTGCCTTGGAGTGCGCGTCGGGGAGCCAGATGTGCAGCGGCCACAGGGGCGTCTTGACCGCGAGGCCGAGCCCGACCAGGACGGCGGCGGCCATCGCCAGCGGGCCGGCGGTGTCGTAGTGCCGCGCCACGGCGGTGATGTCGAACGTGCCGGCGCCGGCGTGCACGAGCAGAAAGCCGACGAGCATCAGCGCCGAGCCGAGCACCGTGAACACCAGGAACCGGCTCGCCGCTCGCAGCCGGACCGGCTCGTCGTGCGGGTCGCCCCAGCCGTTGATCACGAACCACATCGGGATCAGGGCGACCTCGAAGAACGCGAAGAACAGCACCATGTCCAGGGCCAGGAACGCGCCGAGCACGCCCGCCTCGATGAGCAGCAGCAGCGCCGCGAGCCCTGCCTTGCCGCCGCACCCGGGGTCGTGGTGGACCAGGGACCAGAGGCAGCAGGCCAGCACCAGCGTGGTCATCAGCACCAGCGGTGAGGAGATCGCGTCGATCCCGAGGTGCCAGTGCACGTCGAGCGCCCTGATCCACACCACGTCGACGCCGCCGTGCAGCCGGGTGCCGGCGGCGAGCGCCGCCCAGACCGACCAGCCCAGCGTGACCAGGCCGCCGAGGACGGCGACCCCGACCGCGAGCGACTCGCGTCGGGCCAGCAGGAAGGTGAGGACGGCGAAGCCGAACGGGACGGCGGCCAGGCCGTCGAGGATGACGGCGTCCATGCCAGTGTTCATGCCAGGGCTCCCGCCGCCACGGCGACGGCGGCGGCGCCGACCACGACCACCATCAGGTAGGTCTGCACGTCGCCGCTCTGGGCCAGCCGCAGCAGCCGGCCGAGACCGCGCACGCTCGCACCGGTGCCGTCGGCCCAGCCCTGGACCACGTCGCGGTCGCCGGCCTTGACGACGCGGGCCAGCACCCGGGTCGGCCGGACCAGGACGGCGTCGTAGAGCCGGTCGACGGGCGGGTGCGGCAGCACGACGGGGTCGAACAGGTCCCGCCCGCCGCGGCGCTGCCGTCGCCACAGCACCAGGGCCGCGGTGGCAGCGACGACCGCGGTCATCACCACGGACACGCTCACGTGCACCTGCTTCTCGTCGTACGACGGCCCGAGAAGCGACCCCGGCGCGGCGACCGCGAGGCCGCCCAGCGCGGTCGGGACCGCCAGCAGGAGCAGGGGGACGCGCATCGTCGCGGGAGCGTCGTGCACCTCCGGCGCGCCGTCGGGCCGGTCGCCGAAGAAGACCAGCAGCCAGGCCCGCAACGAGTAGGCGACGGTGAGCGCCGCGGTCGCGACCATCGAGGCGACCAGCAGCCAGGCCACCCACGGCCAGACCAGGTTGCCGTGCCGGGCCTCGTCCCAGGCCGCCGCGACGACGGCGTCCTTGGTGAAGAAGCCGACCAGCGGCACGATCCCGGCCAGGGCACCGAAGCCCAGCGTCATCGTGAAGAACGTGTCGGGCAGCTTGTCGCGCAGCCCGCCCATCGCGTCCATGGTCGTCGCGCCGCCGACCGCGTGCACGACCGAGCCGGCCGCGAGGAACAGCAGCGCCTTGAACGCGCCGTGCGCCAGCAGGTGGAGCACCGCGGCCGGGTAGGCGCCCACCGCGAGCGCGCCGAACATGTAGGCGAGCTGGCTCACCGTGGACCAGGCCAGCACCCGCTTCAGGTCGTGGGTGAACAGCGCATAGAGCGCAGAGAGGAACATCGTCGCCGCAGCCGCGAACGCGAGCAGCGTGAGGGCCGTCGGCGCGGACAGGAACAGCGGGTGCAGCCGGGCCACCAGGAACACGCCGGCCGCGACCATGGTGGCGGCGTGGATCAGCGCGCTGATCGGGGTCGGGCCGGGCATCGCGTCAGGAAGCCAGGTGTGGAAGGGGATCTGGGCCGACTTGCCGAGCACGGCCACCACCAGCAGCAGGGCCGGCAGGGCCAGCGCGTCGCGGGCCGGGCCCTGGTCGGCGATCGCGGTGAGCACGTCGGTGATGCGGTAGCTGCCGAACCGGTCGCCGAGCAGCAGGATCGCGAACAGCAGCCCGAGGTCGGCGGTGCGCGTCATCAGGAACGCCTTCACCGCGCCGGCGCGGGCCTCCGCGAGCTCCCAGTGGTGCGCGATCAGGAAGTAGGAGCAGGCGCCCATCACCTCCCAGCCGACCAGCAGCACCCACAGGTCGTCGGCCGTCACCACCGCCGTCATGGCGGCACTGAACAGGCAGACCAGGGCGGCGTACGACGGGTAGCGCGGGTCGTCGGCGAGGTAGCCCAGGCTGTAGACCTGCACCAGGAACGCCACCGTGTGCGCGAGCAGCAGCATCACCGCGGACAGCGGGTCGACGTGCAGCGCGAACGAGATCGCCGGGGTCCCGGACCCGTGGCCGATGACCAGGTCGGCCGGGGCGTGGGCGCCGAGGTGGGCGACCGCGACCACCACGGCGAGCGCCAGCCCGAGGGCCTGGCCGCCGACCGCGATCCCCTTGGCCGCGACCACCGAGCGGTGCCCCGCGAACAGCACCACGGGGGCGGTCGCCGCCGGCACGACCAGCGGCAGGATCAGGGCGAGGTTCACGCGTCCTCCCGGTCGAGCGAGTCCCGGTCCGCCAGCGCACGCAGCCGGTCCACGTCGATGTGCCCGTGGGTGCGGAAGACCAGCAGCACGATCGCGAGCGCGAGCCCGACCTCGGCCGCGGCGACCACGATCACGAACAGGGCCAGGGTCTGGCCGCTGTGCAGGACGTCGCGCAGGTAGGCGTCGAAGGCGACCAGGTTGATGTTCGCGGCGTTGAGCATCAGCTCCACGCCCATCAGCACCAGGACCGCGTTGCGACGTGCGAGGACGCCGTACACGCCGATGGCGAAGAGCCCGCTGGCCAGCAGCAGCGGCCACCACAGCGGCATCAGTCGGCCTTCCGTCCGTCGAGCCGCGACAGCACGATCGCGCCGACCAGCGCGGCGAGCAGCAGCACGCTGAGCACCTCGAACGGCAGCACCCACTGGCGGAACACGGTCGCGCCGGTGACCTCCGCGGAGCCGACCACGCTGCGCGACAGGTCCAGCCGGACGTCGCGGAAGCCTGCGACCACGGTGGTGCCGAGCAGGCCGGCGACCATCAGCCCGACGAGGGCCGCAGGGATGGCACGGCGCCGGTCGACGTGGTCCATCGCGCCGGTGGGCGCGCGGGTCAGCATCAGCGCGAAGAGCAGCAGCACCACGACGGCGCCGACATAGATCAGCACCTGCACCCACGCGACGAACTCGGCGGAGAGCAGGAGGTACTCCCCCGCGACCGAGCCGAGCGTCAGCACCAGCCAGAGCGCGGCGTGCACCAGGTGCCGGGTGGTCACCACGAGCAGCGCGGAGCCGAGCGCGACCAGCCCGAGCAGCACGAACACCCCCTCGGCCCAGGTCATGCCTGGTCCCCGCGCTCGGCCGCCTTCTGGGCCACGCCGATCTCCTTGGCGGGCTCGGCGTGCGGGTCGAGCGCGGCCGGTGCGGGGACGGTCCACATCCACTCGCGGAGCCGGTCCTTCTCGTGGGTCAGCTCGCGGATGTCGAGCTCGGCGTACTCGAACTCGGGGCTCCAGTGCAGCGCGTCGAACGGGCAGACCTCGATGCAGATCGAGCAGTACATGCAGATCGAGAAGTCGATCGCGAACCGGTCGAGGACGTTGCGGGTCTTGTCCTTCCCGCCCTCGGTGGTTGCGGGAACCGTGTCCTTGTGCGAGTCGATGTAGATGCACCAGGCCGGGCACTCGCGCGCGCAGAGCATGCACGAGGTGCAGTTCTCCTCGATCAGCGCGATCACCCCGCGCGAGCGGGGCGGCAGCACCGGCATCGCGTCCGGGTAGTGCGAGGTGACCGAGCGCCGGGTCAGGTTGCGCATCGTCACGACCAGGCCCTTGGCGAGCCCCGATCCGGGCAGCCTCACTGCATCATCACCACCCCGACGGCCGTGACCGCCAGCTGGAGCAGGGCGAGCGGCACCAGGCCCTGCCACGCGAACTTCTGGAGCTGGTCCTCGCGCAGCCGCGGGTAGGCCACCCGCAGCCAGATCACCACGAACGCGACCGCCAGCGTCTTGAGCGCGGTCCACAACCAGCCGATGCTGTCGCCCCACGGTCCGTGCCAGCCGCCGAGGAAGAGTACGGCGGTCAGCGCGGAGAGCACGACGATGCCGGCGTACTCCGCGAGGATGAAGAGGGCGAACCGCAGGCCGCCGTACTCCGTGTAGGGGCCGAACACGATCTCGGCGTCCGCGACGGGCATGTCGAACGGCGGCCGCTGCAGCTCGGCGAGGCCGGCGCTGAAGAAGACGAAGAGCGCGATCCCCTGCCAGGCAAGCCACCACGGGCTCCAGGCGGCGACGATCCCGGTCAGCGACAGGGTGCCGGCGGCCATGGCGACCGACGCGGCGGCGAGCACGAACGGCAGCTCGTAGGCCATCAGCTGCGCGGCCACCCGGATGCCACCGAGCAGGCTGAACTTGTTGGCGCTGGCCCAGCCGCCCATCAGGGAGCCGATCACGCCGACGCCCATGACGGCGAGCACGAAGAAGAGCCCGAGGTCGAGGTCGGAGCCGACCAGGCCAGGGCCGAGCGGGATCGCCAGCAGGGCAACGAGGTAGGGCAGCAGCGCCACCGCGGGCGCCAGCTTGAAGACGGTGCGGTCGGCCGCGGCCGGGACCACGTCCTCCTTCTGCACGAACTTCACGCCGTCGGCGACCAGCTGCGCCCAGCCGTGGAACATGCCGGCGTACATCGGGCCGACCCGGCCCTGCATGTGCGCCATCGCCTTGTGCTCCATCTGGCCGACGACCAGCGGCACCACCAGGAACGCGACCACCACGATGACGACCCGGAGCAGCGCGTCGAGGACGTCACCCATCGGCTTCCCCGTCGGTCGAGCCTGTCGCGGCCGGCGGGGCCGCCCGCGGCACCCGCCGCGGCCGTGCGGCCGGACCGCTCGAGGCGGCCGGGGCGAGCGGGTCGGGGGCCTCGGAGCCGGGCTCGCGCGGACCCCACTGCTCCGGCTCGGGCGAGCCGGGCGGACGCATCTTGCGGCGACCCGGTGAGTCATGTCCTTCGGCGCTCTCGCCGGGCTCCTTGGCGCCGGGCCAGGCCTTCGCGACCCGGGAGGCGAGCACGAAGTCCTTGCGCAGCGGGTGCCCCTCGAACTCGTCGGGCAGCAGCAGGGTGGCCAGCTCGAGGTCGACGCCCTCGGCGGAGAACGCGATCCCGAACATCTCGTGCGTCTCCCGCTCGTGCCAGGAGGCGCCGCGGAACACCGTGGTCGCGGTCTCGACGCGCGGGTCGTCGCGCGGCAGCAGGGTGCGCACGACGAGGTGCTCGACGCCGCCGGGTCGGTGGTCGGCGAGGTGGCAGACCATCCGGAACCCGTCGGTGAGCTCGTCGACGGCGGTCAGGAAGTCGAAGAACGTGCAGTCGAGGCCCTCGCGCGCCAGGGTCAGCGCCTCCACCCAGCGCTCGCGGGGCACGTCGACCGACACCGGGCCGAACCCGTCGTCGACGCTGACGTCCTCACCGAGGGCCTCCGCGAAGGCCGCACGCACGCGGCCGGGCCACAGCTCCTGCGAGCGGGTCACGTCGTCTGCTCCGGCGGCAGGACCAGCGGGCGCCGTACGGACGCAGCGTCCTCGGAGCGGTAGCGCTCGGCGAGGTTCTCGCCGTCGATCTTCTCCTGCAGCTTGAGGATCCCCTGCAGCAGCGCCTCGGGCCGCGGGGGGCAGCCGGGCACGTAGACGTCGACGGGGATGATCTGGTCGACGCCCTTGGTGACGCAGTAGGAGTCCCAGTAGGGGCCGCCGGAGTTGGCGCACGAGCCGAAGGAGATGACGTACTTCGGCTCGGGCATCTGCTCGTAGAGCCGCTTGATCGCCGGCGCCATCTTGTCGGTGACCGTGCCGGACACCACCATCAGGTCGGCCTGCCGCGGCCCGGGCGCGAACGGGATCACGCCGAGCCGGATGAAGTCGTGGCGCGCCATCGACGTCGCGATGAACTCGATCGCGCAGCAGGCGAGGCCGAAGTTGAAGACCCACAGGGAGTACTTGCGGCCCCAGTTGAGCAGGTAGCGCGCGGGCTTCGGCGCCGCCTTCTGCAGGGCGCCCACCCGCGGCATCCCCAGGTCGCTGGTCGAGCTCGTCGAGATCATGTCCACGTCAGCACCCCCGTCCGCCACGCGTAGAGCAGCCCAACGGCGAGCACCCCGAGGAAGACACCCATCTCGGCGACGCTCGCCCAGCCGAGGCCGGCGAAGACCGTCGCCCACGGGAACAGGAACACCGCGTCGACCGCGAACACGACGTAGAGGAAGGCATAGACGTAGTAGCGCACGTGGGTCTGCGCCCAGCCCTCCCCGACCGGGTCGACGCCGCACTCGTAGGTGAGCAGCTTCTCGCGCGTCGGCGCGTGCGGGCGCAGCAAGGCGTTGCCCGCGAACATCGCCACCACGAGCAGGACCCCGACGACGAGGACCACCGCCAGCGGCAGGTACGACGCGAGGTAGTCGCTTCCGTGCTGCGCCTGCTCCCTCACGTGGGGGAGTCTAGGGGGTCGGCTCCGCGCGGGGAGCGACGCTCACGCGTCGTGGTCGTAGGTCCGTCTGATACTGCTGCCGAGGCGCAGCACGTCGGCGCCGTACACATGCAGGGAGATGGCCGTGCCGGTGCCCGAGTTGGCGACCTTGTGGATGTCGCCGGGCGGTGCGACCGCGGACACCTCGCCGGGGCGGTTGACGCAGCCACCGTCCTCGACGAGCCGGCGACGACCCTTCGGGCCCGCGACCCGGTAGCGGGTCTCGGTCTCGCGGCCCTCGTAGACCCCGACCGTGCACCAGGACACGTGGTCGTGGATCGCGGTGGCCTGCCCGGGCAGCCAGACCAGGGCCACCACGGAGAACGACCCGTCGGGCTCGACGTGGAGCACGTGCTGGCGGTAGCACGCGGGGTCGCCTTGCCGCTGGGCGTCGGTCAGCAGGCCGGGCTCGGAGAGCACCGGCTGGAGCAGGCCGCCGACCGCGTCGGCGGTGCGCTGGACGGAGAGGCGCCGCCCGACCACGCCGCGGATCTCGCCGACGAGGTGGTCGAGCGGGGTGCAGAGGGCGGTGCCGCCGGTCAGCGTGCTCATCCGGCCACCCCGTCGAGCTCCGGGACGCTGGACGCGAGGTGCTGCGCGATCGCGGTCGCCTGCCGGCGCAGGTCCGGGACGGCCGCGACCTCCCACTCGCTGCCGCGGCGGGCGGCGCCGACGACGTACATCGCGCGGGCGCGCATGCCGTGACCGTCGAGGACGGCGCCGAGCGGGTCCACGTCGATGCCGAGACCGAACGGGCCCGGCCAGAGCATCCCCTTCACCGCGAGCCGGTCGACGAGCGGGTTCCAGCCCGGGGAGCATGCCGGGGCGGGGCCGGTGCAGTTCACGACGAGGTCGTAGTCGCCGGCGTCGAGGCCGTCGGGGGCGGTGCCGACCACGAGCCGTCCCGAGCCGACGAGGTCGTCGATGACGCGGGCCATCGGCGGTGCCATCCGGTGCCGCACGACCTCCCAGTGCCGGGACACGTGCCGCACGAAGCGCTCGCGGTCCACCGGCCCGAAGCCGGCCCACAGGTCGTTGGCCACGCACTTGAGGGACTCCACGACCGCCCGCCAGTCCTCGCCCCGCTCCGCGGGCCGCCGTACGGCGTTCACGAGCGTGCCCAGCGCCGCATCGGTGTTCGGGTAGGGCGGCACCAGGCCACGGTCGACGGCGAGGTGCCGCTCGGGGAGCAGGCCGTGCCGGGAGACCGCCGTGATCTGCGCGAACGGGCGCGACTCACCGATCCGGGCGGCCACGTCGACCATGGTCAGGCCGGTGCCGACCAGCAGCACCCGGCCGTCCTGCGGGACCCGCCCGACCAGGCCGGGCTCCCACGGGTTCTCGGCGACCGCGTCGGCCCGGGACACGTCGAGGCCGCGCAGGCCGCGCAGGGGCCGCGGCGGCGGGTTGCCGAGCGCGAGCACGACCACGTCCGCCTCGACGACCGCACCGGTGGCCAGCGTCGCGCGGTAGCCGAGACCGGTGTCGTCGAGGTCGACGACCTCACCGCGGAGCCGGGACAGGCGGGAGCCGCGCGGCACCGGCACCCGGTCGAGCAGGCTGCCCAGGTAGCGGCCGTAGGTGGTGCGCGGCAGGAAGGTGTCGGGGGTGGCGGCGACGCCCTGCTCGGCGCACCAGCGCAGCAGGTCGTCGGGCCGGTCCTCGAGGGCGCTCATCCGGCCCGCGTAGTTGTTGAGCAGGTGCAGCGGGTCCTCGGTGCTGTAGGCCAGGCCGGGGCCGGTGACGTCCCCCCGCTCGACGACCTGGACGTCCACGGGCGACCCCACCGCGTCGCGCAGGACGGCGGCGGCGGTGACCACCCCGGCAGCTCCCCCGCCGACGACCAGCACCCGGGTGGGACTGTGCTCGAGCTCCGGCATCGCTCACCTCTCCGGCCCCCCGTCGTGGGCCTGCCCGTCAACACCATCGAATCTAATTACTTTTGTAGACTAAGGACAGTTCGAACCGCCGTCAAAACGCCCCTCCGACACGCCGGTGACCACTCCCGCACCACGCGTCACATCGCTACCGTGACCCGAAGGTAAAGGACGTTGCTCCTCGCCGAGCTGATGTCGGACCAGCTTCGGCACAACCGAACGGCGACTTCCTGCGTCTACACAGTCACAGGCCCGCAGTGCAGCGGGCCGGACACGGGGAGCAGCGATGCGCGGCACGAAGCACGACGACCACGAGACGGACAGCGGCGGGACGGCCCGCGCGGGCCGGGTGCTGCGGCGCACGGTCACGGTCGTGACCAGCACGACGGCGGTGCTCGCCACCGCGGCAGCGGCGTCCTACGGCGTCCTGGGCCTGTCCCGCGCCACCGACGACGCGTTCCGGCACCGCGACCTGCCCACGGCGCAGACCCCGCGGACCACTGGGCCCGCCCCGATCGCCGCGCCGGCCGAGGCGCCGACGACGCCGGCACCGGTGACCCGTCCCGTGCACCTGCAGCCGCTGCTCGCAGCCGGCGACACCGGCCCACGGGTCCGGGAGCTGCAGGCGCGCCTGTCGCAGCTGGCCTGGTTCGCACCCGTCACCACCGGCAGCTACGGCTCCGGCACCACCGACGGGGTGCGCGGCTTCCAGCACAAGCGCGGCCTGCCCGTCACCGGCAGCGTCGACCTGCGCACCTGGAACCGGCTGGCCGCAATGACGCACGCGCCGACCCACGCCGAGCTCTACAACAAGCCGGGGCCGACCCTGCTGGGGCCCGGCCAGGAGTCGGCGGCGGTCCGCGGCCTGCAGGCGCGGCTGCGCCAGGTGGCGTGGTACTTCGGCGACGTGACCGACCACTACGGCAGCCAGACCACCGCAGCCGTGAAGGGCTTCCAGGCCAAGCGCGGCATCCCCGCGACCGGCCGCGTGGACCGGCGGACGCTGGACCTGCTCGTGGCCATGACGCACGAGCCCACCGCCGACGAGCTCGCCAACCGCAAGCCCGACCCCGCCGACGGCGCCGCCCTCGACCCGCGCTGCACCACCGGGCGCGCGCTGTGCATCGACAAGTCCACGAGCAGCCTGCGCTGGGTGGTCGACGGGAAGGTGCTCACCAGCCTCGACGTGCGGTTCGGGGCGTCGTACTCCCCGACCCGGGAGGGCCTCTTCCACGTCTACACCAAGGACCGCGACCACGTGTCGCACCTCTACGGCTCGTCGATGCCCTACGCGATGTTCTTCAGCCGCGGGCAGGCCGTGCACTACTCCAGCGACTTCGCGGCGCGCGGCTACGCCGGCACCTCCCACGGCTGCGTGAACGTGCGCGACCACGACGCCCTGTCCCGGCTCTTCGACCAGGTCCGGGTCGGGGACAAGGTCGTCATCTACTGGTCGTGACGCGCTCCGGCTCGGTCGCGCCCGGCGGGATGATCCCGGCCCCCAGGTTGGGCGAGAGCCAGACCCGGCCGCCCTCCTCGAGCCTGCGCGCCCGCGCGGTCGAGCGGGTGACCACGACGGTCACCTCGTCGCCCGGGTCGGCGCCGTCCGGCTGGACGGTGATCCGAACCTCGAAGCCGATGCGCAGCATCCGCGTCACGGTCCCCTGTACGGCGTCCGGTACCGGCTCAGTGGCCACCTCGATGTCGTGCGGCCGGATCAGCGCGCCACGGAGGCGGGTGACCGGGCCGAGGAAGCTCATCACGAAGTCGTTGGCCGGGGCGTCGTAGAGCTCGTCGGGGCTGCCGACCTGCTCGATCCGGCCGTCGTTGATGACCACGATCTCGTCGGCGACCTCGAGGGCCTCCTCCTGGTCGTGGGTCACGAACACGGTCGTCACGTGCACCTCGTCGTGCAGCCGGCGCAGCCAGTCGCGCAGCTCCTTGCGGACCTTGGCGTCGAGCGCGCCGAACGGCTCGTCGAGCAGCAGCACCTTCGGCTCCACGGCGAGGGCCCGGGCCAGCGCCATCCGCTGCCGCTGGCCGCCGGAGAGCTGCGAGGGCAGCCGGTGCGCGAACTGGCCGAGGTGCACCAGGTCGAGCAGCTCGGCGACGCGGGCCTTGACCTCGTCCTTGGGCCGCTTGCGGATCTCCAGGCCGAACGCGACGTTCTTGGCCACGTTCATGTGCTTGAAGGCCGCGTAGTGCTGGAACACGAAGCCCACGTTGCGCTTCTGCGGCGGCAGGTGGGTGGCCTCCGTGCCCTCGATCTCGACGGTGCCCTGGTCGGCCGACTCCAGGCCGGCGATGATCCGCAGCAGCGTCGACTTGCCGCCGCCGCTGGGCCCGAGCAGGGCGGTGAGCTGACCGCTCGGGATCGTGAGCGACACGTCGTCGAGCGCGACGAAGTCACCGAACTGCTTGCCGACGTTCTTGACCTCGATGCTCATGAGTCCTCCTTGGGACGCAGCAGCGACACCACGACGATGCACAGCACCGCTGCGAAGGCGAGCAGGAACGACACCGAGTAGGCGGTCTCCTGCTGGAAGTTCTGGTACTTCTGCTGCACCACGAGGGTGGCCAGCTGGGTGTCGCCGGTGACGTTGCCGGAGACCACCTTGACGGCGCCGAACTCGCCGAGCGACCGGGCGAGGCTGAGGACCACGCCGTACACCACGGCCCAGCGGATGCTGGGCAGCGTGACGCGGCGGAAGGTCTGCAGCGCGTTGGCGCCCAGGCTGCGGGCGGCCTGCTCCTGCTCCTCGCCGACCTCCTCGAGGACCGGCACCACCTCACGGATCACCAGCGGCAGCGCCACGAAGCAGGTCGCCATGACCATGCCCGGCGTCGCGAAGATGACCTGGAGGCCGTGCGCCTCGAGCTGGGGCCCGAACCAGCCGAAACGGCCGTTGTAGACGAGCACCAGGGCCAGGCCGACGACGACCGGCGACACCGAGAGCGGCACGTCGATCATCGCGGACAGCAGCCGCTTGCCAGGGAAGTCGTAGCGCACCAGCAGCAGCGAGACGCCCACGCCGAAGACCAGGTTGATCGCGACGGCGACCAACGACACCACGGCGGTGAGCTTCAGGGCGTGCGCGACGTCGGGGTCGGCGAGCGCGTCGCTGATCCCGGCCAGGCCGTGCTCGAAGGTCTGCTTGACCACCAGCGAGGTCGGCCAGGCGACCAGCAGGAACAGGTAGCCGACGACGAGCAGCCGCAGCAGCCAGCCGACCAGGGAGGTCTTCCTCTTCTGCGCGCTAGCCACGGCGCGCCACCCTCCGCTGGATCACGTCGAGCGCCACGATCGCGAGCAGCGCGACCACCAGCATCACGGTCGCGATGGACGCCGCCGCGGCGGTGTTGCCGCCCTCGAGATAGCTCAGCACGCGCACCGAGACGACCTCGGTGCGGTTGGGCAGGTTGCCCGAGAGCAGCACCAGCGAGCCGTACTCGCTGATCCCGCGCGCGAAGGACAGCGCCGCGCCCGCGAAGATCGCCGGCACCAGGGTCGGGAGTACGACGCGGCGGATCGTGGTGAGCCGGGACGCGCCGAGCGAGGCAGCTGCCTCCTCGACGTCGCGGTCCATCTCCTCCAGTACGGGCTGGACGGTGCGGACCACGAACGGCAGCGTCACGAACGCCAGCGCCAGGAAGACCGACTTCTGCGTGTTGGCAACGTCGACGCCGATCGGGCTCTGGGTGCCGTAGAGCGAGAGCAGCACCAGGCCCGCGACGATCGTCGGCAGCGCGAAGGGGATGTCGATGACGATGTCGAGGACCCGCTTGCCCCAGAACCGGTCGCGGACCAGCACCCAGGCGATCAGGGTCCCCATCACCATGTTGACGAGGGTGACCAGCAGCGAGGTGCCGACGGTCAGCTTGAGAGCGTTGAGCGTCTGACCGTTGGTCAGGGTGTGCGCGAAGGTCTCCCAGCCGCCGCCGGCGGCCTTGACCACCACGGCCGAGAGCGGGATCAGCACCAGCAGGCTGAACCACGTCATCGCGACGCCCAGCCCGAGTCCGCTCGCTCGTGTCAGTGAACCGGGACGGGCCGCCCGACGCTGTCGCGTCGAGCGGCCCCCTCCGGTCGTCGTAGTGACGACGGCGCTCACTTGCCTGCCGCCGCCTGCAGCTTGGTGAGGATGCCGACGGTGTCGTCGAAGAACTTCTTGTTGGCCGCGTCCCAGCCGCCGAAGTCACCGTCGATGGTCTGCAGCTGCGCCGGCTTCGGGAACGGGTTCGCCTCGTCGGTCGCGCCCTTGACACTCACGTTGCCGATGTCGGAGATCGGGCGGTAGCCGGTCTCGGCGTAGGCCTTCTGGCCGGCCGCGCTCTTCTGGTAGGCCAGGAAGTCCGAGGCCGCCTTCGGGGCGCCCTTGGTGACGGCGCACGGGTTCTGGATCAGTAGGGTCTGGTCCGGGACGATGTAGTCGAAGTCGGCGCCGCTCTGGCGGGCCAGGATCGCCTCGTTCTCGTAGGACAGCAGCACGTCGCCGTTGCCGCCGGTGAAGGCGGTGGTCGCGTCGCGGCCGGAGTCCGGCAGCGCCACGGTGTTCTTGAAGAACTTGGTGATGTAGGCCTTGGCGGCGGTCTCGTCGCCGCCCTGGGCGAGCACGTGGCCGTAGGCGGCCAGCAGGTTCCACTTCGCCGAGCCGGACGACGCCGGGTTCGGGGTCACGATGCCGACGCCGGGCTTGACCAGGTCGTCCCAGCCCTTGATGTGCTTGGGGTTGCCCTTGCGGACCACGATCACCACGACGGACGAGGTGCAGATGCCCTTGGTGGCGTTGTCCTTCCAGCCCTTGTCGACGATGCCGGCGTCGACCAGCTTGGTCACGTCGGGCTCGAGGGAGAGGTGCACCTCGTCGGCCTTCTGCCCGGCCAGCACCGCACGAGCCTGGTCACCGGAGGCGCCGTACGACGTCTTGAAGTCGACGTCCTTGCCGGCCGACGTGCCCTGGAAACCCTTCACGACACCGTTGTTGGCCTGCTCCAGCACGGAGTAGCCGACGATGTTGAGCTCCGACGTGCCGCCGCCGGCGGCGTTCGAGCCGCCACCGCACGCGGTGAGGGCGATCAGTCCGGTCACGGTCGCCGCTGCTGCGGCCTTCCACCTGGTCTTCGTGCTCATGCCTGTTGCTGCCTTTCGAGTGCGGGGTCCCGACTGGTTATGTTGATTAGATTAGGCGACTTTAGTGAAGATAGCAGCATTGACCACTACGTGGACGTGTCGGGTGGGTCACACCGACGCCGCGAGCCGCGGGAAACCTCGTCACGACGAGATCCGGACGTCGCCTGAACGGCGCGTTCCGCAGTCGTAGAGTGAGTGCGTCAGGGCGTCCCGCTCCGCACCGGCGGGCAGTACGACGGACGCCGCCAGCCCTGCGGAAGGAAGGCGACAGCGTGGCCAAGCAGGTCAAGCAGCTCGACCGCGTGATCATCCGCTTCGCCGGCGACTCCGGCGACGGCATGCAGCTCACCGGCGACCGTTTCACCCAGGAGACGGCGACCTTCGGCAACGACCTGTCGACACTGCCCAACTTCCCGGCTGAGATCCGGGCGCCCCAGGGCACGCTGCCCGGCGTCTCGTCGTTCCAGGTGCACTTCGCCGACCACGACATCCTCACGCCCGGCGACTCCCCCGACGTGCTGGTCGCGATGAACCCCGCGGCGCTCAAGGCCAACCTGGGCGACCTGAAGAAGGGCGCGGCGATCATCGTCGACAGCCACGACTTCACCACCCGCAACCTCAGCAAGGCCGGCTACGCCGCCAACCCGCTCGAGACCGACGAGCTCGACGAGTTCGCGGTGCACGCGGTGGACCTGACCGACATGACCGTCGATGCCGTCAAGGAGTTCGGGCTGTCGCGCAAGGACGCCGCCCGCGCCAAGAACATGTTCGCCCTCGGCCTGCTGTCGTGGATGTACGGCCGCCCGACCGACCCGACGATCGCGTTCCTCGAGCGACGCTTCGCCAAGGCCCCCGACATCCGCGACGCCAACGTCACCGCGTTCAAGGCGGGCTGGAACTTCGGTGAGACCACCGAGGCGTTCGTCGTGCAGTACGAGATCAAGCCCGCGCCGATGCAGCCCGGCACCTACCGCAACATCACCGGCAACCTGGCGCTCGCCTACGGCCTGGTCGCGGGGTCGACGCAGTCGGGGCTGCCGCTGTTCCTGGGCTCCTACCCGATCACGCCGGCCTCCGACATCCTGCACGAGCTGAGCAAGCACAAGCGGTTCGGCGTCACCACGTTCCAGGCCGAGGACGAGATCGCCGGCATCGGCGCCGCCCTCGGGGCCTCGTTCGGCGGCGCGCTGGGCATCACGACCACCTCGGGCCCGGGCATCGCGCTGAAGTCGGAGACCATCGGGCTCGCGGTGATGCTCGAGCTGCCCCTGCTCGTCATCGACGTGCAGCGCGGCGGTCCGTCGACCGGTCTGCCGACCAAGACCGAGCAGGCCGACCTGCTCCAGGCGATGTTCGGCCGCAACGGTGAGGCACCGGTCCCGATCGTGGCGCCCCGCTCCCCGGCCGACTGCTTCGACGCCGCGCTGGAGGCGACCCGGATCGCGGTCACCTACCGCACCCCGGTGATGCTGCTCTCCGACGGCTACCTCGCCAACGGCTCCGAGCCGTGGCAGATCCCCGACGTGGCCGACCTGCCCACCGTGGACCCGGACTTCGCGACCGGTCCCAACCACGTCACCGAGTCCGGCGAGCAGGAGTTCTGGCCCTACAAGCGCGACCCGGAGACGCTGGCGCGGCCCTGGGCGGTGCCCGGCACGCCCGGTCTCGAGCACCGGGTCGGCGGTCTGGAGAAGGCCGACGGCACCGGCAACATCTCCTACGAGCCGGCCAACCACGACCTGATGGTCCGCACCCGTCAGGCCAAGGTCGAGCGGATCGCGGACTCGCTGCCTCCCCTCGAGGTCGACGACCCGGGGGCCCGGGACGGCCAGGGGGCCCGCGTGCTCGTGCTCGGCTGGGGGTCCACCTACGGACCGATCGGGGCCGCCTGCCGCCAGGTGCGCAACCAGGGGCTGCACGTCGCCCAGGCGCACCTGCGCCACCTCAACCCGTTCCCGAAGGACCTCGGCGAGGTCCTCAAGCGCTACGACCGGGTGCTGGTGCCGGAGATGAACCTCGGCCAGCTGTCGCTGCTGCTGCGCGCCAGGTACCTCGTCGACGTCGTCGGCTACAACCACGTGCGCGGCCTGCCGCTGCGGGCCGCCGAGCTCGCGGAGGCGATCACCGGGCTCATCGAGAGCACCCACGAGGAGGTCACCCGATGACCATCGAGCTGCCGTTCCCCGGGCTGCGGGGCGTCCCGACCAACGACGAGCCGCAGAACCGCAAGGAGTACACCTCCGACCAGGAGGTGCGCTGGTGCCCCGGCTGCGGCGACTACGCCGTGCTCGCCGCCGTCCAGGGCTTCCTGCCCGAGCTCGGCCTCAAGCGCGAGAACATCGTGTTCGTCTCCGGCATCGGCTGCTCGTCGCGGTTCCCCTACTACCTCGACACCTACGGGATGCACTCGATCCACGGCCGCGCGCCCGCGATCGCGACCGGGCTGGCCACCAGCCGCGAGGACCTGTCGGTGTGGGTGGTCACCGGTGACGGCGACGCGCTCTCCATCGGCGGCAACCACCTGATCCACGCGCTGCGCCGCAACGTGAACCTCAAGATCCTGCTGTTCAACAACCGGATCTACGGCCTCACCAAGGGGCAGTACTCCCCGACCTCCGAGCCCGGCAAGGTCACCAAGTCCACGCCGATGGGCTCGGTCGACACCCCGTTCAACCCGGTGTCGCTCGCGCTCGGCGCGGAGGGCACGTTCGTGGCCCGCACCATCGACTCCGACCGCAAGCACCTCACCTCGGTGCTCACCGCGGCCGCGCAGCACCGCGGTACCGCCCTCGTCGAGATCTACCAGAACTGCCCGATCTTCAACGACGGCGCGTTCGACGTGATCAAGGACAAGGACGAGAAGGAGAACGCGATCATCCCGCTCGTGCACGGCGAACCGATCCGCTTCGGCGTCCCCGACGAGACCGGCGTCGGCTCCCGCGGCGTGGTCCGCGACCCCGCCACCGGTGGCGTGAAGGTCGTCGAGGTCGGCGGCCCCGACGGCGTGGACCCCTCCGAGCTGATCGTGCACGACGCGCACGCCGACGACCCGACGACCGCGTTCGCGCTGTCCCGGCTCACCGACGCGGGCGTGCTCTCCCAGGCGCCCATCGGGATCTTCCGGCAGGTCGAGCGGTCCACCTACGACGACGGCGTGCGCGAGCAGATCGCGGTCGCCTCGCAGGGCACCGACGACCGGCGTACGGCGCTGGCCGGGCTGCTCGCCAGCGGGGACACCTGGACCGTCGTCTAACCGCTGGTCGAGCTTGTCGAGACCACGTCAGTGCGAGCGCACGAACGGCGTGACCGTCGGCGACGGCGGCAGCGCGCCGCAGCTCGCGCAGGGCGTGCGCACCACCTGAGCAGGGCTGTGGTCGACGGCGGGCGGCCGGACGTGCGTGCCTGTCGTGGCGCCGGCAGGCGTGACCTGGACGCTGCCCTGCCAGGGCGGCACCCAGCCGGTCAGCAGGGCCGCAGCCGTGCCGACCAGCACCGGCAGCCCGACCATCCAGAACAGGCCGAGCAGCAGGTCTCGCAGTCGTTCGCGCATCAGGCCCCCCTGCAACGCGTCAGGTGGCGCGCCCCCGCGCCACTGCCAGGGTAGCGGCGCGGACCCCTTCCCGACCCGGTGCCGGTGAACCTTTTGCCCGGCTCGTCCGGTCAGGGGCCACCACGTGTTGACTCCTGACACAGCCCCGTAGACTCGCGGCCATGCCTGCCGCGACCCGCACCCCCGACGCCACGAGGCGCGGCTTCGCCCTCGGCCTGGCCGCCTACGGCATGTGGGGCCTGTTCCCGCTCTACTGGCCGCTGCTCGAGCCGGCCGGCGCCGTCGAGATCCTCGCCCACCGGGTGGTGTGGTCGCTGGTCGTGATGGCCGTGCTCGTGGTCGCGCTGCGGCGCACCGCGCAGCTACGGGCGACCGTCGCGGACCGCCGTACCCGCACCATCCTGGTCGGCGCCGCCCTGCTGATCACGCTCAACTGGGGCACCTACATCTGGGGCGTCAACAACGAGCACGTCGTGGAGACCTCGCTCGGCTACTTCATCAACCCGCTGGTGACCGTGCTGATGGGCGTCTTCCTGCTCGGCGAACGGCTGCGCCGGCTGCAGTGGGTGGCGATCGGGATCGCGGGCGTAGCGGTGCTGGGCCTGGCCGTGGAGTACGGCCGGCCGCCCTGGATCGCGCTCGTGCTCGCGTTCAGCTTCGCCGGCTACGGGCTGTCGAAGAAGAAGGCCGGCGCCGGCGCCGTGGAGAGCCTCGTCGTCGAGACCACGGTCACCGCACCGGTGGCGCTGGGCTACCTGCTCTGGCTGGGCGCGAGCGGCGCCTCGCACTTCACGTCCGCCGGCACCGGGCACGCGCTGCTGCTGGCCACCACCGGCCTGGTCACCGCGATCCCGCTGATCTGCTTCGGTGGCGCCGCGACCCGCGTCTCGATGACCACGATCGGACTGATGCAGTACGTCACCCCGACGATCCAGTTCGCCATCGGGGTCTTCTTCTACGGCGAGCCGATGCCGCCGATGCGCTGGGTCGGCTTCGGCCTGGTGTGGGTGGCGCTCGCGCTGTTCACCGTCGAGTCGCTGCGGCACCGCCGCCGTACCCTCCGACTGACTGCCGAGGCCGTCGCCGCCTAGGCGGTGCGGGTGGCGACGATCTCGGCGAAAGCGTCGAGCGCGTCGCGGACGGGGCCGTCGGGCAGGACCTTGAGCAGCTGCTGGGCCTCGCGGGCCCGGTCGAGGACGTAGGAGCGGGCCTCGTCCATCGCCGGGTGCTTGCGGAGCAGGTCGAGGGCCTCGGCGTGCAGGGCGTCGTCGGTGAGGTCCGCGCCGAGCAGCTCGAGCAGGCGGGCGTCGGCGGGGTCGGTGGACCGCTGGGCGATCAGCACGGGCAGCGTCGGGACGCCCTCGCGCAGGTCGGTGCCGGGGGTCTTGCCGGACTCCTCGGACTCGCTGGCGATGTCGAGGATGTCGTCGGAGAGCTGGAACGCCGAGCCGATCCGCTCGCCGTAGGCCGTGAGCGCCTCCTCGACCTCGAGCGGGGCGCCGGAGAACCGGGCGCCGTAGCGGGCCGAGGTCGCGATCAGCGAGCCGGTCTTGCCGGCGACCACACGCAGGTAGTGCTCGAGCGGGTCGTCGTCCTCGCCGGGGCCGAGCGTCTCCAGGATCTGGCCCTCGACGAGGCGGGTGAACGTCTCCGCCTGGATGCGTACGGCGTCCGCGCCGAGTCGCGCGGTGAGCTCCGAGGACTTGGAGAACAGGAAGTCGCCGGTGAGGATCGCGACGAGGTTGTCCCAGCGCGCGTTGGCCGACTCGGCACCGCGGCGCAGCGCAGCCTCGTCCATCACGTCGTCGTGGTAGAGCGACGCGAGGTGGGTCAGCTCGACCACGCACGCGGCCGTGACCACGCCGTCGGCGCGCGGGTCGCCGGTCTCGGCGGCGAGCAGCACCAGCAGCGGGCGGAAGCGCTTGCCGCCGGCGTTCATCAGGTGGCGGGCGGCCTCGGTGACGAAGCCGGCCTCGCTCTGGATCGCGGCCTCGAGCTCGACCTCGACCTCGCTCATCCGGGCACGCAGGCGCGCCTCGAGCTCGTCGTCGAGGATGGGCAGTGCCAGCGCCTGGTTCGGCGCCGTCACGGTTGCATCACGGGGATCGTGCTCCTGAGGCTCGTGCCGACCTGCATGGTGCAGGTCAGCGGATGAACTGGCCGGCCGCCGCGGCGAGGTCCAGGACGGGTCCCGGCAGGACGCCCAGGGCCACGGTCGCGGCGAAGCCCACAGCGATCACGATAGTCGTCATCAGGGAAGGCACCGCCACGGTGGGTCCCTCACCGACCGGCTCGGAGAAGTACATCAGCACGATGACCCGGACGTAGAAGAAGGCCGCGACCACGGACAGCAGCACGCCGGCGACCGCGAGCGGCCAGGCGCCGCCGCTCACCGCGGAGGTGAAGACGGCCCACTTGCCGGTGAAACCGCTGGTCAGCGGGATGCCCGCGAGCCCGAGCAGGAAGAACGCCATCACGCCGGCCAGGACCGGGTTGTCCTTGCCGAGGCCGGCCCAGCGGGACAGGTGGGTCGCCTCCCCCGAGCCGTCGCGGACCACGGTGACGATCGCGAACGCGCCGACGGTCATGAAGCCGTAGGTGACCAGGTAGAACAGCACCGCCTGCAGCGAGGAGAGCTCGTTGCCGGAGGTGTCAGCAACCTGGTGCAGGCCGACGAAGCCCGTGAGCAGGAAGCCGGCGTGCGCGATCGAGGAGTAGGCCAGCATCCGCTTGATGTCGGTCTGGGTGATGGCCAGGATGCAGCCGACCGCCATGGTGACCAGGGCGATCACCCAGATCATCGGGGTCCAGTCCCAGCGCGCGGCACCGAAGCCGACGTAGAACAGCCGCAGCAGCGCGCCGAAGGCCGAGATCTTGGTGCAGGCGGCCATGAAGCCGGTCACGGCGGTCGGGGCGCCCTGGTAGACGTCCGGGGTCCAGGCGTGGAAGGGCGCGGCGCCGATCTTGAACAGCAGGCCCACCGAGAGCAAGCCGATGCCGCCGAGCAGCAGGGCGTCGGAACCGATCCGGCCGGTGATGGCCTCGCTGATCGCGGCCATCTGCATCGAGCCCGCGTAGCCGTAGACCAGCGCCACGCCGTACAGGAAGAAGCCCGAGGAGAACGCGCCGAGCATGAAGTACTTCAGCGCCGCCTCCTGCGAGAGCAGCCGGCGCCGGCGGGCCAGGCCGCACAGCAGGTAGAGCGGCAGCGAGAGGATCTCCAGCGCCACGAACATGGTGAGCAGGTCGTTGGACGCCGGGAAGAGCAGCATGCCGCCGACCGAGAACAGCATCAGCGGGAAGACCTCGGTGTGCTCGAGGCCCGCGGTCGACGCCTCGCGCTCGGCCTCGGTGCCGGGCAGCGCCGCCGCCTGGCCCGCGAACGCGGTGATGCCGCCCTCGAGCTTGCGCTCGGCGAACAGCAGCACGCTGACCGCGGAGAGGATCAGGATCAGGCCCCACAGGAAGACCGTCGGGCCGTCGACGGCGATCGCGCCCTCGGCGGTGATCTGGCCGAACGCGGGGTGGTCGCCGCGCTGGTCGAGGTGGGCGGCGACGACGATCGTCATCACCAACGCCGCGACCAGGCCGGCCAGGGTGAGCACGACCTGGAACAGGTAGCGCAGCTGCCGGGGCGCGAACGCCTCGACCAGCACACCGGCGGTGGCCACGCCGAGGACGATCAGCAGCGGCGAGAGCTGGAAGTACTCGATGCTCGGCGGGGTGAAGTCGGCCGCAGCGGCAACCATGGACGTCACTGGTTGTTCTCCTGTTCGGCCCCGGCCGTCACCGGCACGTAGGGCTTCGGGTCGTGGGCACCGATGTCGGTGAGCACGTGCTGGACGCCGGGCTTGATGATGTCGGTGAGCGGCTTCGGGTAGAAGCCGAGCACCACCAGCAGCAGCACCAGCGGCGCCATCGCGACGACCTCACGCAGGTTGAGGTCCTTGGTGCCGGTCAGCTCGGGACGGGTCGGCCCGGTCATCGTGCGTTGGTACATCAGCAGGATGTAGAGCGCCGCCAGCACGATGCCGAGCACCGCCGCGAGCGCGTAGCCCCAGCCGTAGACGAACGCGCCCACGAGCACCAGGAACTCCGACACGAACGGCGAGAGCCCCGGCAGCGACAGCGTCGCGAGGCCGGCGACCAGGAACAGCCCGGCCGCGACCGGCACGACCTTCTCGGCACCGCCGAAGTCGCTGACCAGCTTCGAGCCACGGCGACTGATCAGGAAGCCGGTCACCAGGAAGAGCGCGGCCGTCGAGACGGCGTGGTTGACCATGTAGAGCGTCGAGCCGACCTGGCCAGAGGTGTTGAGCACGAAGATGCCGAGCACGATGAAGCCCATGTGCGAGACCGACGTGTAGGCGATCAGGCGCGGGATCGAGTCGACGCCGATCGCCAGGATCGCGCCGTAGACGACCGCGATGACCGCGAGCACCAGCACCACCGGCGTCGCCCACTGCGAGGCGTGCGGGAACAGGCCCAGGCAGAACCGGATCATCCCGAAGGTGCCGATCTTGTCCAGGATGCTGACCAGCATCACCGACGTGCCCGGGGTGGCCTCGTCGGCGGCGTCGGGCAGCCAGGTGTGCACCGGCACCATCGGCGCCTTGATCGCGAACGCCACGAAGAACGCCACGAACAGCCAGCGCTCCGTGGTCGCGTCCAGCGGCACCTTGCTGAGCTCGGTGAGGAGGTACGACGGCCCGCCGGCGGTCTTGGCCGACGCCACGTAGAGGCCCACCACGGCCGCCAGCATCACCAGGCCGCCGAGGAGGCTGTAGATCAGGAACTTCACGGCGGCGTAGGCCCGGCGCGGACCGCCGTAGCCGCCGATCAGGAAGTAGATCGGGATCAGGATGGCCTCGAAGAGGACGTAGAAGAAGAACACGTCCATCGAGGAGAAGATCGCGATCGAGAGGCCCTCGACGGCCAGCAGCTGCGCGAAGAACGCGTTGCTGCTCCAGCGGCCGTTCTCGCCGTCGTGCCAGGACGCCAGCAGCACCACCGGGGTGAGCACCGCGGTCATCAGCACCAGCGCCAGGCCGATGCCGTCGACGCCGACGGCGTAGTGGGCGCCGACCACGCGGATCCAGACGTGGTCCTCGGTGAACTGGTAGCGCGCGCCGTGCGGGTCGAAGCCGAGGCCGACCACCGCGGACACCCCGAGGGTGACCAGCGAGAAGGCCAGCGCGACCCACTTGTGCAGGTCACCCACCTTGGGCAGCAGCGCGACCACGAGCGCGCCGACGAGCGGCAGCGCGAGCGCCGTGGTCATCCAGGGAAAGCTCACTTCGACACCACCATCGGGTTGTTCCGGACGTCGAGCAGGTCGAGGGGCCTCATGCGAGGTTCACCGCCAGCAGCGCCAGCACCACGACCAGCGCACCGCCGAACAGCGACAGCGCGTAGGAGCGCACGAAGCCGGTCTGGGTGCGGCGGAGCACGGTGGACAGGCCGGAGAACGTGGTGCCGGTGCCGGTGACCGTGCCGTCGACGAGCGCGTCGTCGAAGCCGACAGTGCCGCGCACCAGCGCGTCGCCCGGACGCATGAACAGGCCCTCGTTGATCGCGTCGCCGTAGAGGTCCGCGCGAGCGGCCTTGGTCAGCACCGAGACGTTCGTGGGCGCCGTACGCGGGACCGGGTTGCGGCCCACCGTCAGCCAGGCGATCGCAATGCCGACCGCGACCACGGCGAGCACGACCAGCGAGAGCAGGACCGGCGACAGCGCGAGCTCCTCGTGCGGGGCGGTGCCGACGACCGGCGCGAGCCAGTCGGAGATCCAGCCGCCGAGCGCGAGGATGCCGCCGAGCGCGGACAGCGCGGCCAGCGCCATCAGCGGCACGGTCATCACCTTGGGCGACTCGTGCGGGTGCACGCCGTCCTCCCAGCGCTTCTCGCCGAAGTAGGTCATCAGCATCAGCCGGGTCATGTAGAACGCGGTGACGCCGGCACCGAGCAGCGCGGCGAGACCGACCACGAGGTTGTCCGCGAAGGCGGCCTCGATGATCTTGTCCTTGGACCAGAAGCCCGCGAACGGCGGCACGCCGATGATCGCGAGGTAGCCGACCGCGAACGTCAGGAACGTGACGGGCATGGCCTTCTGGAGCGCGCCGTAGTGGCGCATGTCCACGTCGTCCTCCATGCCGTGCATCACCGAGCCGGCACCGAGGAACATGTTGGCCTTGAAGAAGCCGTGCGTGAGCAGGTGGAAGATCGCGAACGCGTAGCCCGCGACGCCGAGGCCGGCGGCCAGCATCATGTAGCCGATCTGGCTCATCGTCGAGCCGGCGAGCGCCTTCTTGATGTCGTCCTTCGCGCACCCGATGACCGCACCCCAGAGCAGGGTCACCGCCCCCACGATCACCACCGCGGTCTGCGCGGCCTCGGTGTAGTCGTAGATGAAGTTCGAGCGGACCACCAGGTAGACGCCGGCGGTCACCATGGTCGCGGCGTGGATCAGCGCCGACACCGGGGTCGGGCCCTCCATCGCGTCGAGCAGCCAGGACTGCAGCGGCACCTGCGCGGACTTGCCGCAGGCGGCGAGCAGGAACGCCAGGCCGAGCAGGGTGAGCACGGTGTGCGAGGCGTGCGGCGCACCGGCGGAGACGCCGGCGAACGACGTGGTGCCGAACGCGGCGAAGGCCAGCATCGTGCCGAGCGCCATGCCGAGGTCGCCGACGCGGTTCACCACGAACGCCTTCTTGGCCGCGACCGCCGCCGAGGGCTTGTGCTGCCAGAAGCCGATCAGCAGGTACGACGCCAGGCCGACGCCCTCCCAGCCGAGGAAGACGCCGAGGTAGTTGTCGGCCAGGATCAGCATCAGCATCGAGGCGACGAACAGGTTCAGGTAGCCGAAGAACCTGGCCCTGCGCACGTCGTGCTCCATGTAGCCGACCGAGTAGACGTGGATCAGCGAGCCGACACCGGTGATCAGCAGCAGGAACAGCGCCGCCAGCGGGTCGTAGAGCAGGGCCATCTCGGCCTTGAAGCTGCCCGCGTCCACCCAGGTCCACAGGTGCTGGTCGACCTGGCGGCTGCCGGTGCCCCGGCCGAGCAGGCTCAGGAACAGCACCAGGCTGAGCACGAACGAGCCGGCCACCGTGGCGCAGCCCAGCAGGTGCGCCCAGGCCTTGGTGCGGGTGTTGCCGGCCACCAGGATCACCGCGGCGCCCAGGGCCGGCAGCGCCACGACCAGCCAGAGCAGGGAGAAGACCCCGCTGGCGGCGTGCGGCGCGACGGTCGGTGCGAGCGCGTCGCCGGAGGTGAAGCTCATCGACTCCCCTTAGTACTTCAGCAGGCTGGCGTCGTCGACCGAGGCCGACCGGCGCGTGCGGAAGATGGTCATGATGATCGCGAGCCCGACCACGACCTCGGCGGCGGCGACGACCATCACGAAGAAGGCCGCGACCTGGCCGTCGAGGTTGCCGTTGACGCGGGCGAACGTGACCAGCGCGAGGTTCGAGGCGTTGAGCATCAGCTCCACGCACATGAACACCACGATCGCGTTGCGGCGGGTCAGCACCCCGACGCAGCCGATCGTGAACAGGATCGCGGAGAGCACCAGGAACGGTGTCGCGCTCATGACTTGTCCTCCTCCATCCGGTCGGTGAGCACCGTGATCGCGTCGGCGAGGGCCGGCGCGTTGCGGACCGTGCCGCGGGCCACGAGCACCCGGGAGACCGAGGACTCGGCCGGGGTGCCGTCGGGCAGCAGCGCCGGGGTGTCGACGGCGTTGTGGCGGGCGAAGACGCCGGGCGCGGGCAGCGGCCCGAGGTGCTTGCCGTGGGCTGCGTAGTCCTTCATCCGCTGCGCGGCGACCTGGGCCTGGGTCAGCTTGGGCGTCAGCCGCTCCCGGTGCGCGAGCACCATCGCGCCGATCGCGGCGGTGATCAGCAGCGCGCTGGTCGCCTCGAACGCGAAGACGTACTTGGAGAACAGCAGGTCCGCCAGCGCGGGCACGTTGCCGTCGGCGTTGACCTTGTCGAGCCCGGTCACGGCCCCGGTGCCCACCTGGGCCACGGCGACCACGATCGTCGTACCGAAGAGCAGGCCGACCACCGTCGCGGCGAGCCGCTGGCCCTTGATCGTCTCCACCACCGAGTCGGAGGCGTCGACGCCGACGAGCATCAGCACGAAGAGGAACAGCATCAAGATCGCGCCGGTGTAGACGATGATCTGCACCGCGAACAGGAACGGCGCGTCCTGGGCGGCGTAGAGGATCGCCAGGGAGATCATCACGACGGCGAGCAGCAGCGCGGCATGGACGGCCTTGCGGGCGAACAGGATGCCCAGCGCGGCCGCGACCATGATCGGGGCGAGCAGCCAGAAGACGATCACTGGGAACCTCCGTCCCGGCCGCCGTGCGGCACACCGGCGGTCGACGGCGAGAACGAGCCGCGGTAGTAGTCGCCCTCGTCGTCGCCGAGCAGCATCTTGTGCGGCGGCTGCTCCATGCCCGGGAGCAGCGGCGCCAGCAGGTCGGACTTCTCGTAGATCAGGTCGGCGCGGTTGTCGTCGGCCAGCTCGTACTCGTTGGTCATCGTCAGGGCGCGCGTCGGGCAGGCCTCGATGCACAGCCCGCACAGGATGCAGCGCAGGTAGTTGATCTGGTAGACGCGGCCGTAGCGCTCACCCGGTGAGAACCGGCCGGAGCCGTCGGCGCTGTCGTCGTTGCTGGCGCCCTCGACGTAGATCGCGTCGGCCGGGCAGGCCCAGGCGCACAGCTCGCAGCCGATGCACTTCTCGAGGCCGTCGGGCCAGCGGTTGAGCTGGTGCCGGCCGTGGAACCGCGGTGCCGTCGGCAACTTCTCGAAGGGGTACTGCTCGGTGACGACCTTCTTGAACATGGTCCGGAAGGTGACGCCGAAACCGGCGACCGGGTCCCAGAACTGTTCCTTGAGCGTGGGCATGACTCAGGCCTTCCTGGGGGTGGCGGGGGCGGGCATCGGAGGGACGGGGTAGCCGCCCGCGAAGGCGTCGAACGCAGGCTCGACCTCGCGGTCCGGCTCGCCGGCGCTGGCCTTGTCGGCCTCCTCGGCCTCGCCGCCGAAGAAGAACAGCGCCAGGAACAACACCGCGACGACACCGAAGGCGGCGAGCAGGTACTGGCGGTCGATGCCGCCCTCGAGGCTCATCGCGCGGATCGAGGCGACCGCGACGATCCACACCAGCGAGACCGGGATCAGCCGCTTCCAGCCGAACTTCATGAACTGGTCGTAACGCAGCCGCGGCAGGGTGCCGCGCAGCCAGATGAAGAAGAAGATGAAGCACATCACCTTGACGATGAACCACAGGAACGGCCAGTAGCCGTGGTTGAACATCCCGTCGTTGACCGCCGACAGCGGCCACGGGGCGCGCCAGCCGCCGAGGAACAGCGTGGTCGCGAGCGCCGAGACGGTGACCATGTTGACGTACTCCGCGAGGAAGAAGAGTGCGAACTTCAGCGAGGAGTACTCCGTGTGGAACCCGCCGACGAGCTCGCCCTCGGCCTCCGGGAGGTCGAACGGCGCGCGGTTGGTCTCGCCGATCATGGCGATCACGTAGATCACGAACGACGGGATCAGGATCAGCCCGAACCACAGCCGGCTCTGGGCGTCGACGATCTCGCTGGTGGACATCGAGCCGGCGTAGAGGAACACCGCGACCAGCGCGAGACCCATCGCGACCTCGTAGGAGATCATCTGCGCCGAGCTCCGCAGGCCGCCGAGCAGGGAGTACGTCGACCCGCTGGACCAGCCGCCGAGCACGATGCCGTAGATGCCGATCGAGCTGATCGCGAGGACGAACAGCACGCCCACGGGCATATCCGTGAGCTGGAGCGGGGTGCGGTGGCCGAACATGCTGACCACCGGGCCGAACGGGATCACCGCGAACGCCAGGAACGCGGGCACCGTGGACAGCACCGGGGCGAGCAGGAAGACGACCTTGTCGGCCGACTTCGGGATGATGTCCTCCTTCAGCGCGAGCTTCACGCCGTCGGCGAGGCTCTGCAGCAGGCCGAACGGACCGTGCACGTTGGGGCCGATGCGGTGCTGCATGCGGGCGACCACGCGCCGCTCGAACCAGATGTTGAACAGCGTCAGCAGGACCAGCACCAGGAAGATCAGCACCGCCTTGATGACCACGATCCACCACGGGTCGTGGCCGAAGGCCGCGAGGTTGTTCCCGGCTGCTGCCGTGAGGGCCAGGCTCGTCATGCCACACCGCCTTCGATCCGTACGACGGTCCCGGCTCGCTTCGGCCCGGAGGCCAGCGTCGGGACCCACACCACGCCGTCGGGCAGGTCGGCCACCGCGAGCGGCACCGTCACCGCCCCGTCCTCACCGGTGACCGTGACCTCCGCGCCCTCGGCGATCCCGAGGTCGCTCAGCGTGCCACCGGAGACCAGCGCCACCGGCCGTCGGGCCGTGGCCTTGAGGTAGTCGTCGCCGTCGAGCAGCCGCCCGTCGTCGACCAGCTGCTTCCAGGTCGCGAGCCGCACCCCGTCGTCGTTGGTCGAGACCACCTCGGTCGGGACCATCGCCGCGCGCTCCCCGTCCCACGGCCCGATGTCCTGCATCTCGGCGCGGGTCTGCTCGACGGTGCGGAAGCTCAACGGGCGGCCGAGCTCCTCGGCGATCCCGGCGAGCACGCGCAGGTCGGGCAGGGCGTTGGAGTCGCGGAGCACCTTCTCGAAGGTCCGGGTTCGGCCTTCCCAGTCCACGAACGTGCCGGCCTTCTCGGCGACCGGGGCGACGGGCAGCACGACGTCGGCGCGCTCGCTGACCTCGGAGGCGCGTACCTCGAGGCTGACCACGAAGCCGGCAGCCTCGACGGCGGCCAGCGCGGCGGCCGGGTCGGACAGGTCGACCGGGTCCACGCCGCCGACCACCAGGGCGGTCAGCTCACCGGCGGCAGCCGCCGCGAGGATGGCATCGCCGTCACGGCCGGGCTCGGTCGGGACCGTCGTACCCCAGACCGTGCCGAGGTCGACGCGGGCGGCGGCGTCCTCGACGGGACGTCCGCCAGGCAGCAGGGTGGGCAGGCAACCGGTCTCGACCGCACCGCGGTCACCGGCGCGACGCGGCACCCAGGCGAGCTTGGCGCCGGTGGTGCCGGCGAGCTCGAGCACCGCGGTGAGCGCGCCGGGCACGGAGGCGAGCCGCTCGCCGACCAGGATCACGCCGCCGGAGTCGAGCGCGACCTCGCCGTCGTTGGCGAGGCCGGAGAGCACCGACGCCTCGTCGCCGGGCGCCGTACGGACCAGCTGGCCGTGCATCTTGCGCAGGCCGCGACTGGTGAACGGCGCCACCGAGAACACCCGGGTGCCCTTGCGCGCGGCCTTGCGCAGCCGCAGGAACACGATCGGGGACTCGTCCTCGGGCTCGAACCCGGCGAGCACCACGGTGCGGGCCTTCTCCAGGTCGGCGTAGGTGACCTCGAGCGAGCGGGCCACCACGTGCGCGGCCAGGAACGCGGCCTCCTCGGCGGAGTGCGCGCGGGCCCGGAAGTCGATGTCGTTGGTGCCGAGCGCGACGCGGGCGAACTTGCTGTAGGCGTAGGCGTCCTCGGCGGTCAGCCGGCCGCCCGTGAGCACCCCGACCTTGCCCTCGGCGGCCGCGAGGCCGCGGGCCGCGACGGCGAACGCCTCGGGCCACGACGCCGGGCGCAGCTGGCCGGACTCCTCGTCACGGACCAGCGGGTGCGTGAGCCGGTCGGCCTGACGGGCGTAGAGGAAGCCGAACCGGCCGCGGTCGCAGTTCCACTCCTCGTTGACCTCGGGGTCGAAGCCGGCGAGGCGGCGGGTGACCTTGCCGCGACGGTGGTCGGTGCGCAGCGAGCAGCCGGACGCGCAGTGCTCGCACACCGACGGCGAGGAGACCAGGTCGAACGGGCGGGCCCGGAAGCGGTACGACGCCGAGGTGAGCGCGCCGACGGGGCAGATCTGGATCGTGTTGCCCGAGAAGTAGGACTCGAACGGCTCCTTCTCGTAGATGCCGACCTGCTGGAGGGCACCCCGCTCGATGAGCGCGATGAAGGGGTCGCCGGCGATCTGCTCGGAGAAGCGCGTGCACCGCGCGCAGAGCACGCAGCGCTCGCGGTCGAGCAGCACCTGCGCGGAGATGTTGATCGGCTTGGGGAACGTCCGCTTGGTGCCGCCGCTGTCGTGGAAGCGGGACTCGCCGCGGCCGTTGCTCATCGCCTGGTTCTGCAGCGGGCACTCGCCGCCCTTGTCGCAGACCGGGCAGTCGAGCGGGTGGTTGATCAGCAGCGCCTCCATCACGCCCTGCTGCGCCTTGTCCGCGATCTTCGAGGAGATCTGCGTGTTGACGACCATGCCGGGCGCGACCGTCATCGTGCACGAGGCCTGCGGCTTCACCCGTCCGGGCGGGCCCATCATGGTGCGCGGCTCGCCGTCCGGGCCGGGCATCGCCACCTCGACCAGGCACTGCCGGCAGGCGCCGACGGGCTCGAGGAGCGGGTGGTCGCAGAACCGCGGGATCTGGATGCCGACCTGCTCGGCGGCGCGGATCAGCAGCGTGCCCTTGGGCACGCTCACCTCCACGTCGTCGATGGTCAGCGTGACGAGGTCTGACTGCGTGACCGTCATGCGTGCGCTCCCGCCGGTGCGAAGAGGGTGGACGCGGCCGGGTCGAGCGGGCATCCCCCGTGGGTCAGGTGGGCGACGTACTCGTCCCGGAAGTACTGGATCGAGGAGGTGATCGGGCTGGTGGCGCCGTCACCGAGGGCGCAGAACGAGCGGCCCAGGATGTTGTCGCACTGGTCGAGCAGCTGCTCGAGGTCGCTCTCGGACCCCTGGCCCTTCTCGAGCCGGGCCAGCGTCTGCACCAGCCACCAGGTGCCCTCGCGGCACGGGGTGCACTTGCCGCAGGACTCGTGCTTGTAGAACTCGGTCCAGCGCAGTACCGCCCGCAGCACGCAGGTGGTCTCGTCGAAGATCTGCAGGGCCTTGGTGCCGAGCATCGAGCCGGCGGCGCCGACGCCCTCGTAGTCGAGGGGAACGTCGAGGTGCTCGGCGGTCAGGATCGGGGTGGACGAGCCGCCCGGGGTCCAGAACTTCAGCTGGTGGCCCTTGCGGACGCCGCCGGCGAGCTCGAGGAGCTGGCGCAGCGTGATGCCGAGGGGGGCTTCGTACTGGCCGGGCCGCGTGACGTGGCCCGAGAGCGAGTAGAGCGTCATGCCCTTGCTCTTCTCGGTGCCCATCGAGCCGAACCAGTCGGCGCCGTTGCGCACGATCGAGGGCACCGACGCGATCGACTCGACGTTGTTGATCACCGTCGGCGAGGCGTAGAGGCCCGCGACGGCGGGGAACGGCGGGCGCAGCCGGGGTTGGCCGCGGCGGCCCTCGAGCGAGTCGAGGAGGGCGGTCTCCTCGCCGCAGATGTAGGCACCGGCGCCTGCGTGCACGGTCAGCTCGAGGTCGTAACCGCTGCCCTGGATGTTGGTGCCGAGGTGGCCGGCGAGGTAGGCCTCCTGGACCGCGCGCTGCAGGCGGCGGATCACGTGCAGCACCTCACCGCGGACGTAGATGAACGCGTGCGAGGCACGGATCGCGAACGCGCTGATGATGACGCCCTCGACCAGCGTGTGCGGGCTGGCCATCATCAGCGGGATGTCCTTGCAGGTGCCCGGCTCCGACTCGTCGGCGTTGACCACGAGGTACTTCGGATTCGGGTTGTCCTGCGGGATGAAGCCCCACTTCATGCCCGTCGGGAACCCGGCGCCACCACGACCCCGCAGTCCCGAGTCCTTCACGAGCTGGATGACCTCGTCGGGCGCCATGCCCAGCGCGGTCTTCAGGGCGCCGTACCCGCCGTTGTCCTCGTAGGACTCCAGCGTCCAGGACCGCTCCGCGTCCCAGTTGTCGGTGAGCACCGGGGTCAACGTGTCCGGCATCTACTTGCCCCCTTCGATCTCGCGGCGGCCGCTCTCCGGAGCGGTCCAGCCGCGCTCGCGCGCGATCTCGAGACCGGCCAGCGACGCCGGGCCGGCGGCCGGGCCCTCGTCGGCGCGGTCGTCCGGGAAGCCGGCGAGCACGCGCTCGGCCTCCCGCCAGGTGCAGATCCGCGGGCCACGGGTGGAGCGGACCTCCTTGCCGGCGCGCAGGTCGTCGACGAGCTGCGTGGCGGACTCGGGGGTCTGGTTGTCGAGGAACTCCCAGTTGACCATCATCACCGGGGCGTAGTCGCAGGCCGCGTTGCACTCGAGGTGCTCGAGCGTCACCTTGCCGTCTTCGGTGGTCTCGTCGTTGCCGACGTCGAGGTGGTCCTTGAGGCGCTCGAAGATCAGGTCGCCGCCCATCACCGCGCAGAGCGTGTTGGTGCAGACGCCGACGTGGTAGTCGCCGACCGGCTTGCGCTTGTACATCGTGTAGAAGGTCGCGACGCCCGAGACCTCGGCCGCCGAGATGCCGAGGATGTCCGCGCACGCCTCGATCCCCCGCGGCGTGACTCGGCCCTCGACGCTCTGCACCAGGTGCAGCATCGGCAGCAGCGCCGAGCGCGGCTGCGGGTAGCGCGTCGTGATCTCCGTCAGCTCGGCGAGCGTCTTCTCGTCCAGAGGCTCGTCAGTCATCGGTCCACTCCGCCCATCACCGGGTCGATCGACGCGATCGCGACGATGACGTCGGCGACCATGCCGCCCTCGCTCATCACCGACGTCGCCTGCAGGTTCGTGAACGACGGGTCACGGAAGTGCGCCCGGAAGGGACGCGTGCCACCGTCGGACACCACGTGCGCCCCGAGCTCGCCGCGTGGCGACTCGACCGGCACGTAGGCCTGGCCGGCCGGGACCCGGAAGCCCTCGGTGACCAGCTTGAAGTGGTGGATCAGGGCCTCCATGGACTCACCCATGATGTGCCGGATGTGGTCCAGGCTGTTGCCCATGCCGTCGGTGCCGACCGCGAGCTGGCTCGGCCAGGCGATCTTCTTGTCGGCGACCATGACGGGCGCGCCCTCGAGCCCGGCCAGCCGGCCAGCGGCCTGCTCGACGATCTTGAGGGACTCCCACATCTCGTTGAGCCGGATCCGGAAGCGCCCGTAGGCGTCGCAGGTGTCCCAGGTCTGGACCTCGAACTCGTAGTCCTCGTAGCCGCTGTAGGGCTGGCTCTTGCGCAGGTCCCACGCGTAGCCGGTGGAGCGCAGCGGCGGGCCGCTGATCCCCAGCGCCAGGCAGCCGGCCAGGTCGAGGTGGCCGACGCCCTCGAGGCGGCCCTTGAAGATCGGGTTCGCGTTGCAGAGCGCGGCATACTCGGGCAGCCGCTTCTTCATCAGCGCGATGAAGTCGCGGATCTGGTCGAGCGCGCCCGGGGGCATGTCCTGGGCGACGCCACCGGGACGGATGAACGCGTGGTTCATCCGCAGGCCGGTGATCAGCTCGAACAGGTCGAGCACCATCTCGCGCTCGCGGAAGCCGATCGTCATCACCGTCAGCGCGCCGATCTCCATGCCGCCCGTGGCGATGCAGACCAGGTGGCTGGAGATCCGGTTGAGCTCCATCAGGAGGACGCGCATGACCTGCGCCTTCTCCGGGATGTCGGCCTCGATGTCGAGGAGCCGCTCCACGCCGAGCACGTAGGTGGCCTCGTTGTAGAACGGGGAGAGGTAGTCCATCCGGGTGCAGAACGTGACGCCCTGCGTCCAGGAGCGGAACTCCATGTTCTTCTCGATGCCCGTGTGCAGGTAGCCGATGCCGCAGCGGGCCTCGGTGACCGTCTCGCCCTCGAGCTCGAGGATCAGCCGGAGCACGCCGTGCGTGGACGGGTGCTGCGGGCCCATGTTCACGACGACTCTGTCAACACTGTCGTCCCCCGCTCCCCCTTGACTGGCGATGCCGCTGACGACGGAGTCCCAGTCCTGGCCGGTGACGGTGAAGACCCGGCCCTCGCTGGTGTCGCTCGGCTGGGCGTAGGGGTCCTGGGTGTCGTGCGCGCCGTGCGCACCGTCGGTCTTGATCATCAGGAGTAGCTCCTCCGCGTGTCCGGCGGCGGGATGGTCGCACCCTTGTACTCGACGGGGATGCCGCCGAGCGGGTAGTCCTTCCGCTGCGGGTGGCCCGGCCAGTCGTCGGGCATCTCGATCCGGGTGAGCGCCGGGTGACCGTCGAAGATGATCCCGAAGAAGTCGTAGGTCTCGCGCTCGTGCCAGTCGTTGGTCGGGTAGACCGCGACCACCGACGGGATGTGCGGGTCCGCGTCGGGGCAGGTGACCTCGAGGCGGATCCGGCGGTTGTGGGTCATCGACAGCAGGTGGTAGACGGCGTGCAGCTCACGGCCGTCGTCCTGCGGGTAGTGCACGCCCGAGACGCCGGAGCAGAACTCGAAGCGGAGCCGCTCGTCGTCGCGGAGCAGCTGCGCGACCGCGAGCAGGTCCTCGCGGCGCACGTGGAAGGTGATCTCGCCGCGGTGCACGACGACCCGCTCGACCGCGTGGGTGATCCCGGACTCGCCGAGCGCGACGTCGAGGCTGTCGGCGAAGTCGTCGAACCAGCCGCCGTACGGTCGGGTGCTGCTGCCCGGCATGGTGACCGGACGGACCAGGCCGCCGTAGCCGGACGTGTCGCCCGAGCCGCGGACCCCGAACATGCCGTGGCGTACGGCGACGACGTCGCCCTCCTCGGGCAGGGAGTTCTCCGGCGCGGTGTCGGTCGCGTCGACCTCCGTCGACGTGGTGACCTCGGGGAGGTCAGTGGGATCCTTCTCGCTCACCGGAGCAGCCCCTTCATCTCCGAGGTGGGCAGCGCGTTGAGCGCGCTGGTCTCGAGCTCCTCGATCTGCGCGGCCCTGTTGGCGCCGAGCTTGGCGGTCTGCACCTGCTTGTGCAGCTTGAGGATCGCGTCGATCAGCATCTCCGGCCGCGGCGGGCAGCCGGGCAGGTACATGTCCACGGGCACGACGTGGTCCACGCCCTGCACGATCGCGTAGTTGTTGAACATGCCGCCCGAGCTCGCGCAGACGCCCATCGCGAGCACCCACTTGGGCTCGGGCATCTGGTCGTAGATCTGGCGGAGCACCGGCGCCATCTTCTGGCTGACCCGGCCGGCCACGATCATCAGGTCGGCCTGGCGCGGCGAGGCCCGGAAGACCTCCATGCCGAAGCGGGCCAGGTCGTAGCGCGGGCCACCGGACGTCATCATCTCGATGGCGCAGCACGCCAGACCGAACGTCGCCGGCCAGAACGACGCCTTGCGCATGTAGCCGGCGACGCCCTCGACCGTGGTCAGCAGCACTCCGCTGGGGAGCTTCTCCTCGATACCCATGTCAGAACCTCAGTCCCACTCGAGCCCGCCACGTCGCCACACGTAGGCGTAGGCGACGAACACGGTCAGGATGAACAGCACCATCTCCACGAGGCCGAAGACCTTGAGCGAGTCGAACCGCACGGCCCACGGGTAGAGGAAGACGATCTCGATGTCGAAGACGATGAAGAGCATCGCGGTGATGTAGTACTTCACCGGGAACTTGCCGCCGCCGAGGGCCTGCGGGGTCGGCTCGATGCCGCACTCGTAGGAGTCGAGCTTGGCGCGGTTGTAGCGCTTGGGACCCACGAGCGCGCTCATGATCACCGAGAAGACCGCGAAGCCTCCGGCGAGGATCAGCAACGCCAGGACGGGCGCGTAGAGCATGTCGTCTTCCTCCTTCCTCTGGTGCTTCCTCGGGTGGTGGTGCTGGTTGCGTGGCCGCTAGGCGGCGGGGGCGATCCTCGACAGCGCGTTGATCAGCCGGTCGGACATGTCGCCGTCGCGCGGGTCGGTGAGGTTCGCCATCAGCTTGAGCGTGAACCTCATCAGCGCGGCGCGCGGCAGGCCGTACTTCGTTGCCTGCTTCATGAAGGTCGGGTTGCCGATCATCTTGGCGAAGACCCGGCCGAGCGTGAAGTAGCCGCCGTACGTCGCCTCGAGAGCGGCCGCGTAGCCCTGGAGGACCGCCTCGCGGGCCGGCCCCTCGGGACGCGCGAGCGCCTGCACGATCGTCTCGGCGGCCATGTGCCCGGACTCGAGCGCGTAGTCGATGCCCTCGCCGTTGAACGGGTTGACCATGCCGCCGGAGTCACCGACGAGCAGCACGCCGCGGGTGTAGTGCGGCTTGCGGTTGAAGCCCATCGGCAGCGCGGCGGAGCCGATCTTGCCGACGAGGTTCTCGTCGCGGAAGCCCCACTCCTCGGGGGTGTTCTCGAGCCAGCGGCGCAGCACGTCCTTGTAGTCGACGTGCTGGAACGCCTTGGAGGTGTTGAGGATGCCGAGGCCGACGTTGGAGGTGCCGTTGCCCGTGGCGAAGATCCAGCCGTAGCCGGGCAGCAGGTTGCTCTCCCCCGGCTTGCCGTCCCAGAGCTCGAGCCAGGACTCCATCCACGGGTCGTCGTGGCGCGGGGTCTCGTAGTAGGCGCGCACCGCGACGCCCATCGGGCGGTTCTCGCGGCGCTCGAGGCCGAGCGCGATCGCGATCCGGGCGGAGACGCCGTCGGCGGCGATCACGACCGGCGCGCGGTAGGTGAGCTCCTCGCCGACCTTGCGGCCACGCTCGTCGACGGCGCGGGCGGTCACCCCGACGACGCGGCCGGTGCGCTCGTCGACCAGCGGACCGGTCACCGCGGTGGCTTCGTAGAGCCGGGCGCCGGCCTTGTGGGCGTGCCGCGCGAGCAGCTCGTCGAGGTCCATGCGGGTGCGGACCAGGCCGTATGCGGGGTAGGAGGCGAGGTCGGGCCAGGGCAGCTCGATGCGGTGCCCGGCCCCGACGATGCGCAGGCCCTTGTTGCGGATCCAGCCGGGGGCGTCGATGTCGATGCCCATGGCCAGCAGCTGCTTGACCGCGCGCGGGGTGAGCCCGTCGCCACAGATCTTGTCGCGGGGGAAGGTGGCCTTCTCGAGCACCAGCACGTTCACGCCGGCCTGGGCCAGGTGGAACGCCGCCGCCGACCCTGCCGGGCCGGAGCCGACGACGATGACGTCGGCCTCCCGCTCCGGAGCGGTCGTCGGGCTCATCGGTGCATGTCCTCTGTTCGTCTCGATCACGTCCGGTCAGTACCACGGTCGAGTCGGGGTGGCGGACCACGCGGGGCTCGGAATGTGGCGCATGTGACTTAGTGAATTGCTTCACTAGTGGCCAGCGCGCTCATCCTAGAGGCCTGGGTCACATCACGCGACCCAGGGGGGTGGGGCGTGTCACATCCGCCGACCCGTCGTGAACCTGCACCCCCAGCACGCCGAGCCGTCGTGAACTTGCAACCCCAGCACGCCGAGCCGTCGCAAAGGTGCACGCCAATCGGCCCGAGCCGTCGCGAAGGGACATCCGCCCTGCGCCGTACGGCGCACATTCACGCCCGCTCGGCAGGTTCTGCGTGCACCTCCACGCCCGCTCGGCGGGTTTTGCGTGCACCTTCACGCCGGGTCGGCAGGGTTGGTCAGGCGGTGGCGCGGTGCAGGGCGACGATGCCGCCGGAGAGGTTGCGCCACTCGGGGCGCTTCCAGCCGGCCTCGGCGAGGCGCGCGGCGAGGCCGGACTGGTCGGGCCAGGCGCGGATCGACTCGGCCAGGTAGACGTAGGCGTCGGGGCTCGAGGAGACCGCGCGGGCGACGGCGGGGAGCGCCTTCATCAGGTACTCCATGTAGACCGTGCGGAAGGCCGCGTTGACCGGGTGGCTGAACTCGCAGACCACGACGCGGCCGCCGGGGCGGGTCACGCGCAGCAGCTCGCGAAGGCCGGCGTCGGGGTCGACGATGTTGCGCAGCCCGAACGAGATGGTGACCGCGTCGAACGTGTCGTCGGCGAACGGGAGCCGGGTGCCGTCGCCGGCGGTGAACGGCAGGTGCGGGCGGTGCCGCTTGCCCTCGCGGAGCATGCCGAGGGAGAAGTCGCAGGGCACCACGGTCGCGCCGGCGGAGCGGAACGGCTGGCTGGAGGTGCCGGTGCCGGCGGCCAGGTCGAGGACTCGCTCACCCGGCTTCGGGTCGACCGCCTTGACCACCTCGTGCCGCCAGCGCCGGTCCTGGCCGAGGGAGAGCACGTCGTTGGTCAGGTCGTAGCGGCGGGCCACGTCGTCGAACATCGCGGCGACGTCGGCGGGGCGCTTGGAGAGGTCGGCTCGGGTCACGGGGGAACTCTACGAGGACGGTCGGTGTGGGGAGGGCGCCCGCCCGGACGTAGGCTGACTGACCGTGACTGAGCCCGCTGCTGCGTCGACCCCCCTCGTGGTCCGCACCGTCCCGCTCGCTGACCCCGGCCCCCTGCTCGCGCTGCTGCCCGAGGACGACTCCGTCGCGTGGGTACGGCGCGGTGAGGGCCTGGTCGGCTGGGGGGTCGCGGCCATGGTCCGGACCACCGGCGCCGACAGGTTCGCCGAGGCACGCGCGTGGTGGGAGGAGCACACCCGCACCGCCGCGGTCCGCGACGAGGTGGGCGAGCCCGGCACCGGCCTGGTGTGCTTCGGCTCCTTCGCGTTCGCCGACGAGCCCGGTGAGAGCGTGCTCGTCGTCCCCGAGGTCCTGGTCGGCCGTCGCGGCGACACGGTGTGGGTGACCACGATCGGTGTCGACGCGATCCTGCCCTCCCCCGACGTCGCCGCCGCCGCCGAGCCGCAGCCGCCGAGCGGCATCGCGTTCGCCGACGGCGCGCGCTCCGGCGCCGAGTGGGAGACCGTCGTCGAGGAGGCCGTCCGTCGCATCGGCGCCGGCGACCTCGAGAAGGTCGTGCTGGCCCGCGACCTGGTCGCCACCGCCGCCGACGACATCGACGTGCGCTGGCCGCTGCAACGGCTCGCGTCGTCGTACCCGATGTGCTGGACGTTCCACGTGGACGGGCTGTTCGGGGCCACCCCGGAGATGCTGGTGCGCCGCGAGCGGGGCCTGGTCACGTCCCGGGTGCTGGCCGGCACGATCCGTCGTACCGGCGACGACGCGCGCGACCTGGGCCTGGCCGCCGCCCTGGCCCGCAGCTCCAAGGACCTCGAGGAGCACGAGTACGCCGTCCGCTCGGTCGCCGACGCGCTCGCCCCGCACTGCACGTCGATGAACGTGCCCGAGGCGCCGTTCGTGCTGCACCTGCCCAACGTGATGCACCTGGCCACCGACGTCGCCGGCGTCATCGACGACGCGACGTCCTCGCTCGCGCTCGCCGAGGCGCTGCACCCGTCGGCCGCGGTCGGCGGCACCCCGACCGCCACCGCGACCGCGCTGATCACCGAGATCGAGGGCATGGACCGGGGCCGCTACGCCGGGCCGGTCGGCTGGATGGACGCCACCGGCGACGGCGAGTGGGGCATCGCGCTGCGCTCGGCGGAGGCCGACGGCGCGAGCGTGCGGCTGTTCGCGGGCTGTGGGATCGTCGCGGACTCGGACCCGGCCTCAGAGCTCGCGGAGGCCCAGGCGAAGTTCGTCCCGGTCCGGGACGCGCTCGCGGGCGACTGAGCCCGGAACCGATCTGCCCGGAACGGATCTGCCCGGAAACGGAACTGCCGTGGGTGGCGACACCTTGGGACGTCACCACCCACGACAGGAACCGTGGGTGCCACCCCCCGTACAGGGTGTGGGATTTGCTCCACCAGTCTCCGGGCCGGACGGCCTCCGGGTCTGTAGCGAATGCCGGTCATGGCCCCCAGCCGTTCGGTCAGCCGTCCTGGCCGAACGGCCGATTTCTCCGTTTCCTCCGGTCAGCCCAGCCGCCCGTCCACGAAGCACCAGCGCCACACCTCGCCAGGCTCGGCCGAGCGCATCACCGGGTGGCCGGTCTCCTCGAAGTGCCGGGTCGCGTGCGTGCGCGGGGAGGAGTCGCAGCAGCCGACGTAGCCGCACTCCGCGCACATCCGCAGGTGCACCCAGGTGTCGAGGCCCTCGGCGTCGCAACCCTCGCAGTAGCCCTCGACGTTGGGCCTCGTGCCCTCCGGCGCCTCCCGCAGGTGGTCGCAGGCGGCGATCATGCCGACCCGCCCGCTGACCTCGTCGGCCTCCCGGATCTCGGCGCGGCGCACGTTGCGCACGTCGAGCATCGACTCCTCCACGTCGAGCACGGCGAGCACGTCCTCGACGACCTCGTGCGGGATTCGGCCGGTGCCGCGCACGTGCAGCACCTTGGCGCGCTCGGCGGACAGCATCTCCAGCCGCAGCCGCGCGTAGGTCTCGCTCGGGGTCTCCTCGTCGGGGTGCGTCGACCCGAGCCGCTCCCACGCGGCCGTGTCGCGCTGACGGGCCCGCCGCCGGATCTCCTCGACCGTGCCGAAGGGGTCGTCGTCCTCCTCGTGCTCGGCCAGCACCTCCATGCCGGCCGCCGTGGCCTTCTCGAACAGCGCCGCCCGCGCCAGGGCGTCCTCCCGCGGGTCGGGTGAGGGCAGCCGCAGCCGCCGTACCAGCAGGGGCAGGGTGAGCCCCTGCAGGAACAGCGTGCCGGCGGTGACCACCAGCGCGACCAGCACCAGCACCTCGCGGCGCGCGAACGACTCGGGGATCGCGAACGCCGCGGCCAGCGTCACCACGCCGCGCATCCCCGCCCAGCCGAGCACCGCGGTGTAGTGCCAGGAGGCGTGGTCGCCGGTCGTCGCGTCCGGCCCCGGCCGGATCAGCAGCCAGCGGGCGGGGAACACCCACGCCAGCCTCAGGAGTACGACGGCCAGCAACGTCGCCAGGCAGGCGAGCGCGACCGTCCCGGGCGCGAGCGAGCTCTTCGCGACGCCGGCGACGATCCAGCGGAACTGCAGGCCGATCAGCAGGAACACCGCGTTCTCGAGCAGGAACGCGATGGTGCGCCAGTTGAGCCGCTCCGCGATCCGGCTCGACGCGGTCTGCAGCACCGGCGCGCGGTGGCCGAGCAGCAGGCCGGCGATGACCACGGCGAGCACCCCGGAGGCGTGCGCCTGCTCGGCGGCGACGTAGGCGAGGAACGGCGTCACGAACGAGACGCTGGTGTCCAGGACCGGGTCGGTGAGGTGCTTGCGCACCCAGCCGACGGCCACGTAGGCGGCCAGGCCGACCAGGACGCCGCCGCCCGCAGCGAGCAGGAAGTCCAGCCCGACCGAGGTCACCGAGAACGCACCGCCCGCGGTGCCGATCGCCGTGCGCAGGGCCACCAGCGCGGTCGCGTCGTTGAGCAGCGACTCGCCCTCCAGGATCGTCACCACCCGGCGTGGCAGCCCGATCCGACGGGCGATGGCGGTGGCCGCGACCGCGTCCGGCGGCGCGACCACGGCGCCGAGCGCGAAGCAGGCGGCCCAGGACAGCTCGGGGACCACCAGGTGCACGACCAGGGCGACACCGGCGGTCGTGAACGCGACGAGCCCGATGGACAGCAGCAGGATCGTGCGCCGGTTGGCGTTGAAGTCGACCAGCGAGGTCTGCAGCGCGGTGGCGTAGAGCAGCGGCGGCAGGAAGCCGACCAGCACCACCTCGGCGGAGAGCTGGACCTGCGGGACGAACGGCAGGAACGACGCCCCCGCGCCGACTGCGACGAGCACGAGCGGGGCGGGCAGGTCGAACCGGCGGGACAGGCCCGCGACGGCGATGACGACCGCGGCCAGCCCGGCCAGGGTGAGGGCGAGGTGCACCTCTCCATCGAACCAGGCCGGCCCAGCCGCCCCTGAGATTCCGAGACCCGGAAGGCCTAGTCATTCCGGACTAGGCGAAACCGCCCGTTCGGGGGACTAACGCCGCGTATCCCTGTCTCGTTGTCCTCGATGTACGACCGTGGAAGAAGGAAACCTGGGGGAGGTGCCCGACGTGACCGACGCACTCGACGTCGACCTGCAGGACCGCGAGCTCCGCGACGAGATCCGCCTCGTGGCCGACCTGATGGTGGCCGGTGCCACCGCGTCCGGCCACCTGTGCCAGGACGCGATCGACCGGATCCTGCTCGACTGACCAGCTAGCCGGCGACCCAGCGCATCGGGTCGCCCCACCCGATCTCGGTGACGCCGTGCTTGTCGAGCGCGAGCGCCACCAGGGTCCGCCGGTGCGCCGCGAAGGTCAGCACGTGCGCCACCATCCCGCCGTAGGTGAACACCTCGGCCGGCTCGCAGAGCGCGTCGACGAACGTCTCGTCGAGGCGGCCCTGCTCGCAGACCTCGCGGATGTGACCGAGGTAGGTCGCCCCCTCCTCCGCCAGCCGCGCCCGCAGCGACGCGATGCTCTCGTGCTCCTCGACCGACCAGTCGTAGGCGCGGTTGGCGAGCGCGGCGTTCCACATCCCCATCTGCCCCACCAACCGGGAGAGCAGGGAGCGGATCGTCTGGCGGTCGCCGTCGACGTCGAGCACGATCGGCTGGTCGAGCTGCTCGTCGCTGAGCCGCGACGCGCAGGTCACCATCTCGCCGGTCAACCAGACGTGGTGCTCGACCATCTTCAGCAGCAGGTCCATGGAGGTCACCTTCGTTCGTGCCGGCAGCCGCAGGCTGGCCGGCGGGTGGAAGTGGACGTCGCTGGGCGCCTCGATCCGGATCGGGCCCGGGGCGGTGCGCCACCGGCTCGGTCCGGCACCGAACGCCTTGGAGAACGCGCGCGTGAACGCCTCGTGTGACCCGTAGCCGGCCTCGACGGCGACGTCGAGGATGCTCCGGTCCGTGGTCAGCAGGCGGTAGGCGGCGCGCTCGAGCAGGACCCGGCGCCGGAACGCGGCCGGCGGCTCCCCCGCGACCGACGAGACGATCCGGTCGAGGTGGAACCGCGACAGGTAGAGCCGCGCCGCCAGTGCGTCACCGGTGATCTCGGGGTCGTCCAGCGCGTCGGCGAGGACGTCCACGAAGGCCGTGAAGTGGTCGGCGGCGTTGCTCATGCAGCCATCCTCCGGGCGGTGCGCCGGGTCGCGCTTGATCAGTCTTGCGCAGCCAGGGCCCGGATCCGGGCGTCCAGGTCACGACGGTTGTCACGCCGTACGACGGCCTCGACGACCTCGATGCCGCCGTTCGGGCTGGTCAGCGCGTGCCGCAGCTCGTCGAGGGAGTCGACGCGCCAGTGCGGGGTGCGGGTGGCCGCGCAGAGGCTGGCCAGGTCGACGCCGTGCGGGGTGCCGAAGAGCTTGTCGTAGGACGCGGCGTAGTCGGCCGCGCCCTGCTCGAGGCTGGCGAAGATCGAGCCGCCGTCGTCGTTGACGACCACGACCGTCAGGTCCGGGCGGGGCTCGCCGGGTCCGACCAGCAACCCGTTGGTGTCGTGCAGGAACGTCACGTCGCCGAGCAGCGCGAAGGCCCGGCTGGTGCGGCGCCGCCCGAGGGCCGCGCCGACCGCTGTGGAGACGGAGCCGTCGATGCCGGCCAGGCCGCGGTTGCCGATCACCAGGCGGCGGTCGCCGACCGGGTAGCGCGGCACCATCAGGTCGAGGTCGCGGACCGGGTTGGAGGCGCCCACGAACAGCAGGCCGCGCGGCGGCAGCGCGGCCGCGACCGCGCCGGCCAGCTCGTGCGGGGTCAGGCCGGGCTCGGCGGCCAGCAGCGCGTCGAGGTCGCGGGAGACCTCGGCGTCGCGGCTGTTCCACTCCTCGAGCCAGGCGGCGTCCTCCTGCGTCGGCCCGCCGTTGGCCGACTCGGCGTGCTCGACGAGCACGTCCGCGCGCAGCCCGGGGTCCGCCCAGCCGCCGGGGCCCTGCACCACGACGACCTCGACGTCGTCGCGCGCGAGCAGCCGGGTCACCGGCCGCGACAGCGTCGGGTGGCCGCAGACCACGACCCGCTCGATGCGACGGGCGAGGGTGTCGTCTCCGAGCAGCAGCCGGTAGGTGCGGATCGCGTGCGTGCCGGTGCGGGAGCCGCTGGTCGGCTCCGCGAGCAGCGGCCAGTGCCCGGTCTGCGCGAGCATCCGGGCCGGCGGGCCGGCGTCGTCGCCGGCGACCACGACGGTGCGCTTGCCGGGTTCGACCAGGTAGGGGTGGTGGGTGGGGCCGGGCAGGAACCGACGGCCGGTGCTCACCGTGCTCCACGGCCGGTCGTGCGGGCGTCCGTCGGTCGCGGCCGCCCAGCCGTCGGCGGTGCCGGGCACCAGCGGCTCCTCGAGCTGCAGGTTCAGGTGCACCGGCCCGGGCAGGCCTGCCTCGGCACCGAGAGCCGCGTGGCAGGCGCGGGCCGCGAGCGAGCGCCAGGCCACCACCTGGCGGGTCTCGTCGGCACCGGGGTGGGGCGGGGGTACGTCGACCGCGCGCCGGACCGCGTCGCCGAACACCTTCACCTGGTCGGTGGTCTGGCTGGCGCCGCTCCCCCGGAGCCGGGCCGGCCGGTCGGCGGTCAGCACCAGCAGCGGCAGGCCGGCGTGCGCGGCCTCCATCACCGCCGGGTGCAGGTTTGCCACCGCCGTACCGCTGGTGACGACGACCGGCACCGGGCTGCGCGAGGTGCGGGCCAGGCCGAGGGCCAGGAAGCCGGCGGAGCGCTCGTCGATGCGGGTGTGCAGGGTGAGCCGGTCGACGGCTGCGGCGGCGTGCAGCGCGAACGCGAGCGGGGCGGAGCGGGAGCCCGGCGCGAGCACCGCGTGCCGCACCCCGCCGCGCACCAGCTCGTCGACGAGCGTCTCGGCGAGGGCGGTGGCGGCGTTGGCAGGGCTCACGGGTGCTGATCCTGCCGCATCACGGCCTCGAGCCGGCGCTGCCAGTGCGCGACGCGGTCCGGCGGCGCGGCGTGCGCGGCGAGCAGGTCCGCCTCCGGCGCCGGTCGTACGACGTCAAGCGACCCGTCCACGGGGAGCAGCGGGTGCGCGACCACGTCGCCGGTGAGCAGCTGCACGGTGGCCAGCCCGGACGCGAGCACCGGTCCGGGCAGCGCAGCCGCCAACGCGACGCCGGCGGCGATCCCGACGCTGGTCTCGAGCGCGCTGGAGACCACGACGGGCAGGCCGATGTCCTCGGCGATCCGCAGGCAGGCCCGCACCCCGCCGAGCGGCTGCACCTTGAGGACCGCGACGTCGGCGGCCTCGAGGTCACGCACCCGGTAGGGGTCCTCGGCGCGGCGGATCGACTCGTCGGCGGCGATCGGGACGTCGACGCGGCGGCGCACCCGGGCCAGGTCCTCGACGTCGGCACAGGGCTGCTCGGCGTACTCCAGCCCACCGGCCGCCGTGTCCAGCAGGCGGATCGCGGTCACGGCCTCGTCGAGGGTCCACAGGCCGTTGGCGTCGACGCGGATCCTGCCGTCGGGGCCGAGGGCGTCACGGACGGCCTCGAGCCTGGCCTGCTCCTCGGCGATCGTCTGACCGGGTTCGGCGACCTTGACCTTCGCGGTCCGGCAGCCGTTGCTCGCGCGGACGATCTCCGCGGCCCGCTCGGGGTCGACCGGAGGCACGGTCACGTTGACCGGGACCCGGTCGCGCAGGGGCGCCGGCCAACCCTCGTCGGCGGCCTCGCGGGCGGCCCGCAGCCAGGGCGCGGCGGTCGGGTCGTCGTACTCAAGGAAGGGGCTGAACTCGCCCCAGCCGGCGTCGCCGCGCAGCAGCATCCCCTCGCGCACGGTGATCCCGCGGAACTTCGTGCGCATCCCGATGGCATAGACATGGGTCATCGCGCCGCCGCCCGCTGCACGGCCAGCCGGTCGACCTTCCCGTTGTCCAGCAGGGGAAGCGCGTCGAGGGCGACGACGTCGCGGGGCGCCCAGGCCCGGGGGTGCACGGCCGTGACCCAGTCGCGGGCCTCCTCCAGCCCGAGGTCGCCGACCAGGACCGCGACGACTCGCTGGCCCCACTCGTCGTCTTGGACGCCGACAACCTCGGCAGCCCGGACCGCCGGGTGCGCGCGGAGCCGGTCCGCGACCGCCGGGGCGGGCACGTTGACGCCACCGGAGAGGACCACGTCGTCGGCCCGGCCGAGCACGGTCAGCACCCCGTCGTCGAGGCGGCCGAGGTCCTGGGTGGTGAACCAGCCGTCCCGCTTCACCTGTGCGGTCAGGTCCGGCTGTCCGTCGTAGCGGTCGAACAGCACGGGCCCGCCGAGCCGCACCCGGCCGTCGTCTCCGACCGCGACCTCGACGCCGTCGAGGGGGCGGCCGTCGTAGACGCAGCCGCCGCAGGTCTCGCTCATCCCGTAGGTCGACACGACGGCGACCCCGGCCTGCGCCGCGCGCGACCGCAGCGCCGGGTCGAGCCGGGCACCGCCGACGAGCACGGTGTCGAAGCGTCGCAGCGCCTCGGCCTGACGCTCGTCGTCGAGCAGACGGGTGAGCTGGGTGGGCACCAGCGACACGTAGCGCCGCTCCCCTGTCATCGTGGCCGCGGCGCTCGCGAGGTCGGCGTCCTGCACGACCGGGGTGGTGCCGGCGAGCACCGAGCGGAACAGGACCTGCAGGCCGGCGACGTAGGACGCGGGCAGGTTGAGCAGCCACTGGCCGATGCCGCCGAGCCGGCGCTCGGTGGCGCTCGCCGACGCGCGCATCGCGGCCCGCGACAGCACCACGTCCTTGGGCTCCCCGGTCGACCCGGACGTCGCGACGACCACCGGACCGGGGTCCTCAGCGGCCTGCCACGCACGCAGCAGCGTGAGGACCTCGGCGGGCGTCCCGGTCACGGGAGTCAGGCTGCTCACGAGGTCACACGCTATGCCTGGAAGAATCCGCGACCATGGCTACCCCTGCACAGTGGCTCGAGGGCGCACGCCCCCGTACCCTCCCCGCCGCCGTCGCGCCCGTGCTCGCCGGCACCGGCGTTGCGGCCTTCCTCGACGACGCCGTCTGGTGGAAGGCAGCGCTGGCCCTGGTGGTGTCCCTGGCGCTCCAGGTGGGGGTCAACTACGCCAACGACTACAGCGACGGGATCCGCGGCACCGACGACGCCCGGGTCGGCCCGCTGCGGCTGGTCGGGTCCGGGGTCGCCACGCCTGGCTCGGTGAAGCGTGCGGCGTTCCTCGCCTTCGGCCTCGCCTGCGTCGTGGGCCTGGTGCTCGCCGCGACGACGTCGTGGTGGCTGGTCGCCGTCGGCGCGCTGTCGGTGCTGGCCGCGTGGTTCTACACCGGCGGCGAGAAGCCCTACGGCTACCTGGGCCTCGGCGAGGTGATGGTCTTCGTGTTCTTCGGCCTGGTCGCCGTGGTCGGTACGACGTTCGTGCAGACCCGGACCTTCGAGCTCGCCGCCCTCTGGGCCGCCGTCGGCATCGGCGCGCTCGCCTGCGCGATCCTGGTCGCCAACAACCTGCGCGACATCCCCACCGACGTCGAGGCCGGCAAGCGCACCCTCGCGGTCCGCCTCGGCGACGCCGGCACCCGCCGCTTCTACGTGCTGCTGGTGCTGCTCGCGGCCGCCGCCCTCGTGGTGCTCGCCGCGACCACGACCTGGTGGGCCCTGCTCGGCCTGGTCTTCCTCGTGGCAGCCGTGCCCGCCGTACGCCTGGTCCTCGGGGGTACGACGGGCCGGGGCCTGATCCCCGTCCTGCAGCGCACCGGCCAGGCCGAGCTGCTCTGGGCCCTCGGCGCCTTCGCCGGCCTCCTGCTGCGCTGAGGCGGCTACTGCACGTTGGCCTGGAAGTGGAACAGCTCGGTGCCGTTGGTCTCCTCGCCGTTGTCGGGCGCAGCCCACAGGTCGAGCGTGCTGCCGTTGGCATAGACCTTGAGCGGGTTGCGGGTCATCACGTGGCCCGCGGACGACCACTTCTGGAACGGCACCTCGTGCAGGATCGTGTGGCTGTGCAGGTCGGTCAGCGACATCCCGCCGAGCTCGTAGGTCGCACCGGCCCCGCCCGCGGACGGCGTCTGCGGCAGGTTGGTGACACCGCCGCAGAGCATCTTCCCGGCTGGGACGTACTCGCAGTCCTGGTCGTCGACGAAGTGGTTGGCGTTGAGCCAGGTGTCGACCTGGGTGCCGTCGGGCTGCCAGGCGTAGAAGCGCCGCGAGCCCCACGTGTTGCCGACCAGGTGGTGGGTGGTCGGGTCCATCACGATGCCACCGATGTGGTCCTGCACGGTGAACTGCTTGTGCACGGCGAGGCTGTCGGCGTCGACGCGGTAGATGATCGCGCTGCTGTTGGGGCGGTACTGCGCGACCGGGACCCAGACGTTCTTGCCGTCGACGTCGATGCCGCCCGGGTGGTACATGTCGCCCTCACCGAGGTGGATGTCCTTCTGCAGGTGGCCCTGCCGGTCCATCACGAACAGGTGCCCGACGCCCTTGCCCGGGGTGCGGTCGTAGCCGCCCTGCGGGGTGGGGTACTTCTGCGTCGCCTCGGTGATCTCCACCGAGGACAAGAAGATGTGGTCGCGCGTGATCGCGAGACCCTCGGTGTGGAACGTCGGGAAGTCCAGGTGCAGCTTGTCGACCTGGGTCCAGGCGGTGTTCCGGTCGACCTTCATGAAGTCGTTGGCGAGGTCGCCGTCGGCGGCAGGTGCGGCCGAGGCCGCGGCGCCGGTCGCGACCAGGGCGACGGCGCCGGCCAGGGCGAGGCGGGGAAGGGCGAGGCGGGGAAGGGTGAGGCGCATGGGGAGGTGCTCCGTCCGAGAAGTCCGTTATCTACCGGAGCGTTGACCGTCCGTGTGAACGGACGGCGACGGACGCCGTACGGCCGGACGAACGCAACGCTCTGCGTCAGGCGAGGGCGGCGATCCGGGTGAGCATGCTGATGCTCGGGAACCGCTCGTCGTTGACCTTGCTGAGCAGCAGCCGCGCGTAGGCGGGCACGTCCTCAGGGGTCAGCAGCTCCTCGATCTTGTCGAGCATGGTCAGCGACGGGAACGGGTCGTCCTCGACGTGAGCCATCAGGCTCTTCAGGAGCTCGGTTCGCACGTCGTACTGGCGGTCGGCCACGAGGCCCTCCTCCGGGTCGGGACTGCGGAGGTACCCGGCCTTCGGGGGCCGAAACAGCGTGGACTAGCGGGGTGGCTCGCGGGTCAGCGGTCGCGTACGGCGCTGAGGGGGCGCCGGGTGGCACCCCGCAGCCAGGCGCTGACGACCGCGGCGGTGGCCAGGACGAGGAGCACCAGTGGCCAGCGCGTCTGCCAGACGTCGCCGGTCGACATCGTGCGGAAGAGCACCCCTGCGCCCTGGTGGTTCTGGAGGACGACCAGGCCGGCGAACAGGGCCAGGGTCGACACCGAGCCCGCGACCGGGCCGAGCAGCTGGGTCAGCAGCAGGCCGACGGCGCCGTAGACGAGCAGCGTCCCCACGAACGGCAACGGCTGCGGGGTGCTGCCCAGGTTCAGCTGGTGCACCCGGACGTACCAGGCCAGGAACGGAACCAGGCCGAGCACGGCCGGGGTCAGGGCCCAGCCGGTCAGGACGGCGATCCGGGCGGCCCGGCTGCAGCGCCGCTCGTGGACGCCGTACGACGTGACCGCCAGCGCCGGGAGGAACGCGGACAGCAGCACCCCCACCATCTCCGCGACGCTGACGCCCCGCGCCGGGCGGGGGTAGAACATGTCGACGGTGACACCGACCCTCGGCCAGAACCAGACGACGAGCACGGCCGCTGCCGTCGCACCGAGCGCCATCGGAACCCGGTGCGCGACCGCGGCCCGCCAGGCACCCCTCACAGGTCGCTCCACAGCAGGCTGCACGAGCTGAGGGCATCCCGGTCGGCCAGCGCCCGCCGGAAGCGGTCGGGGCTCAGGCGGGCGACCCGGGCAACGGCGCGCGCGTCGAGCACGGGCGCGACCATCTCGGTGGCCGCCGCCCGGTCACCGACGGTGCCCAGCAGACGTCCGGCAAGGGCGAGGGCGAGGTTCGCCGACGCTGCGCCGGCACCGGTCTGCGTCGGGAACTTCTCCACGCAGCGGTCGACTCCGAGACCTGCCCTGACCACGGCGACGTCCACCTGCGCCCGGGTGGTGGTCGGGTCGAGCGGGACGATCAGCTCGCCCGGCCGTGCGAGCAGCGTGCCGGCCGCGTCCTGGTCGGTTAACCGCGCGACGAGGGTCTGCCCGGACGCCCCGCGCAGCGCCGCCAGGGAGGCGCTCACGACGACGAGGCCGTCGCGGTGGGCGGGATGCACGCAGACCGAGGTGCCGGCCACCTGTGCGCACCGCGGCGCCGGGTCGCTGCGCAGGACGTAGAGGTCCGGTCGCCAGGCGAACGCGGTCGCGACCAGCACCAGCACACCCACCAGGGCGGCGGCCCTGCGTGCGGCCAGTCCTCGTTCGCGGCGCGCCTCGAACACGAGTGCGGCCGCGAGGACCACGAGCGCCGCCACGAGGACGAAGAACAGCACCGCCCCCGGGTTCGGCGAGAAGCGCGCCGTCGACCACCACGACTGGACCGGGAGCACGGCGGCGAACCCGCGGTCGAGCAGCCGTGGGAGCAGGAGTACGACGGCACAGACCACCGGGACCAGGGGGACCAGCCGGACGTCCTTGAGCCGGGCGCCCGCCGTGAACGCGGCGGCGACGATCATCGTGGTGCCGGCCAGCGACCACACGGCGTCCAGGATGCTCGGACGACCCCAGCTGGCCGTCACCGCCGCGTGCGCCAGCTCCGGGACGAGCCCGGCGAGCACGGCCAACCACGACAGCCCGGCCAGCGCGGTCACGTGCGCCGCGAACTGGCGGCTCCGGCGGCGGACGCCGTTGGCGTGGAAGAGCTGGAGGTCCGCGCCGAGGCAGTGCCCCGTCGCTGCGCCCCACAGCGCGATGAGTGGACCGCAGCCGATCAGGACCTCGTGCATCCAGGCAGACGCGACGACCCACTCGGCGTAGGCCCCGGGAGAACGTCACGGCCGGCGTGCTCACGGCGTCGCCTCCGGCCCGTTGACCAGCTGCTCGTAGGCAGCCTCGAACGCGGACCCGTAGTCCGTCTCGGCAGTGTCCGGTGCCCGGGCGAGCAGCTCGTCCACGCTGCCGGTGAAGCGGATCTGTCCGTCCGCCAGGACCCCGACCCGGTCGCAGAGGTGCTCGACGTCCTCGAGGAGATGGGTCGAGACCAGAACGCAGTCGAGGTGCTCGAGTCCACGGATGGCGCGGCGGACCGAGAGCCGGTGGCTCGGGTCGAGCCCCGCGGTCGGCTCGTCCAGCACGAGCAGGGACGGGCGGTGGCTGACGGCCGCGGCGATCGCGACCCGCTGGCGCTCGCCGCCGGACAGGGTCCGGAAACGACGTCGTTCGAAGCCGTCGAGGCCCATCAGCGCCACCACGCTCGCGCACGCCGCGCCGAGCTCACCGTTGGGGACGCCCTGGAGCCAGGCGGCGTACTCGATGACGTCGCGGACCCGCATGTGCCCGGGGGCGCCGGCGCGCTGCGGGACGTAGCCGACCGCGCCTCCGGACAGGGCGACAGTCCCGGACTGCGCGCTGCGAAGCCCGACGAGCAGGTTGATCAAGGTCGTCTTGCCCGCGCCGTTGGGGCCGAGCAGCCCGACGAACCCCGTCGGGACCGACCAGCTCACCCCGTGCAGGACCTCGCGCCCGCGGTAGCCGAACCGGACGTCGTCCAGCAGGATCGACGGCTTCGCCATTGCTTCCCCCTGTGTCGATGGTGGTGACCACCAGCAATGCCGATCCTGGCCGAACGCGGGACCGATGACGTGCCGCCACACCGACCGACGCCGTCGGGTCGCCAGCCGGGCTCCGCACCGACACCGCTCAGCCGGTTCCCACCGAAGCAGCCGGCTCGCGCCACTCCCCGGTCTCGTAGAACCCTTCCAGGGTTGCGGTGTACGGCGCGATGTCGATGCCCTGGGCGCTCAGCCAGGCGTCGTCGTAGTAGGTGCCGCGGTAGCGCTCGCCACCGTCGCACAGCAGGGTGACGACGCTGCCGGCCTCGTCGGCCGCGCGCATCTCCGAGACCAGCCGCAGGGCGCCCCAGATCGCCGTACCCGTGGACCCGCCGACCAGTCGGCCGGTGACCCGCGAGCACCAGCGCGCCGCGGCGATCGAGGCCGCGTCGGGCACCGAGACCATCGCGTCCACGACCGACGGCACGAACGACGGCTCGACGCGCGGTCGGCCGATGCCCTCGATCCGGGAGCCCCGGGCGACCGTCGCGTTGTCGAGGTTGGCCCAGCCGTCGAAGAACGCGGAGTTCTCCGGGTCGACGACGCAGAGCCGGGTGTCGAAGCGCCGGTAGCGCAGGAATCGTCCGATGGTGGCCGACGTGCCGCCGGTGCCGGCGCCCACGACCACCCAGGTCGGGACCGGGTGCCGCTCCTGAGCGAGCTGCTCGAAGATCGACTCGGCGATGTTGTTGTTGCCGCGCCAGTCGGTGGCCCGCTCGGCGTAGGTGAACTGGTCCAGGTAGTGCCCGCCGGTCTCGTCGGCCAGCCGGCGTGCCTCGTCGTAGACCGTCGACGGGTCCGCGACCAGGTGGCAGCGGCCGCCGTGGAACTCGATCAGCGCGATCTTCTCCGGCGACGTCGACGCCGGCATCACCGCGACGAACGGCAGCCCGAGCAGCCGCGCGAAGTAGGCCTCGCTCACCGCGGTCGAGCCCGACGAGGCCTCGATGACCGTGGTGCCCTCGTGGACCCAGCCGTTGCACAGCGCGTAGAGGAACAGCGAGCGGGCCAGCCGGTGCTTGAGCGAGCCGGTCGGGTGCACCGTCTCGTCCTTGAGGTAGAGGTCGACCTGCCACGACGCCGGCAGCGGGAAGACGTGCAGGTGCGTGTCGGCGGAACGGTTGCTGTCCGCCTCGACCTTGCGGATCGCCTCACTGACCCAGGCACGGTCCTGGGCGTCGTACCGCTGCAGGACGGTGCAGCAACCGTCGTCCACTAGTCCTCGTCCTCCTTGGCGCGCATCGCCTCGAACGAGGCGGCGGCCCGGCGGGCGCGCGCGTCGACCTTCGCGGCGAACCGCGCGCGCGGCCCCTGGAGCAGGTAGTAGGACGCGACCGCGGAGGCGACGCCGGCGAGCAGGACCGGGATCAGCAGACCCGGCCCGAGGCCCTGCCCGGCCAGCAGCCAGATGCCGATGAACACGGCGAGCGCGGCGACGAGCAGGCCCAGGCGGGCAAGGGTGTAGACAACGAACTCCTTCACTCCCCCAGGGTAGAGCCGAGGCGATCGGCCACGGTTCCCGGGCAGGCGTGCCTACATTGGTCACGTGCTCAAGTTCGTGCTCGTCGTCGTGGTGATCGGGCTGCTGGTGTACGGCGCCCTGCGGATGCTCGAGGGCCGCAAGGCCACCGGGCCCAGTGGACCGGCGCGCCCCACGCGCAGGCCGGGACCGCAGCGCCGGATGACCGCGCCCGACGACGACGAGGACTTCCTGCGCGGCCTGAACCGCAGGAAGCGCACCAACGACCCCGACAACGGCGGCGACGCGCCCTCCTGAGCGACGCCCGGGGCTACTTGCCGGCGTAGGAGTGCATGCTGCCGTTGCCGAAGAAGAAGTTGATCCCGACGAAGTTGAACAGCAGGCTCGCGAAGCCGACCAGGGCGATCGCCGCGGCGAGCTTGCCCTTCCAGCCGGCGGTCGCGCGGGCGTGCAGGTAGGCGGCGTAGATCACCCAGGTGATGAACGCCCACACCTCCTTGGGGTCCCAGTTCCAGTAGGAGCCCCAGGCGTACTCCGCCCAGACCGGACCGGCGACCAGCGCGGCGAACGTCCAGATCGGGAAGCCGAACGCGTGCACGCGGTAGGCGACCCGGTCCAGCACCCGCAGCTCGGGGAGCCGGGCCAGGTAGCCGCGCGGCGCCAGGCTGCCGCGCTCGACGACGCGGTTCTTGAGCAGGTAGAGCAGCGACGTGATCGCACCGACCGCGAACGCGCCGGAGGCGATCACGGCGGCGACCACGTGGATCACGAGCCAGTAGGAGTGCAGTGCGGGCACCAGCGGGCCGGCCGGGACGTAGAGCACCAGCACGTCGAGCATCAGCACGACGACCAGGAACCCGGTCACCCACAGCCCCATCCAGCGCAGGCCGTAGCGGCGGCTGAGCAGCAGGTACATCACCGAGACACCGAACGTGCCGGCCAGGGTGAACTCGTACATGTTGCCCCAGGGCACCCGGACCGGGTCGCTGCCGAGCGCGCGGCTGACCAGGGCGCCGAGGTGCAGCAGGCAGCCGAGGATGGTCAGCGCGACGCCGATGCGGCCGAACTTGTCGACCCGCTCCTCGTCGTCGTCGCTGGTCGAGCTCGTCGAGACCACGGGCGCCGGCGAACCGGCCCCCACCAGCGCCGGCTCGGCGGCCGGCGTCGGCAGCTTGCGCGCGAGCGCGAACTCCGTGATGTGGGACAGGAAGGCCAGCACGTAGACGACCGACGCAGCGGCGACGGCGTTGTTGCTGAAGGCGGCGAAGTCCGCGGTGGTCACGGAGTCTCCTCACGGGTGGTGGGTTCGCCCGTCACCAGACGGGTGAGCTCGTCGATCTCGTCCCCCAGGTCGCTGCCGCCACCCGAGCTCCGGTCGAGGCCGGCGACCTCGACCACGGTACGCCCGCTCCCGTCGCGGCTGCGCGTCACCCGGACCCAGGCCCGTCGCGGCCGGATGAACAGCGAGCCCATCAAGCCGATGATGCCGATGAGCACGCCGCCGAGGGCGATGCCCTTGCCGGGTGAGTCACTGACCTGGAGCTTGACCCAGCGCTTCACGCCGTCGAAGCGGATCGAGCCCGCGCCGTGGGGCAGCTGCACGGTCTGGCCGGGGCTCAGCTTGATCCGCGCGACCGGGCCGAGCGTCTTGGGGTCCTTGCTGGGGAAGGGCTTCAGGTGCGTCTTGTCGAGGTTGTAGACCGACTGCGGCTTGCCTGCGTCGAGCCCGAGGTCGCCGTGGTAGGGCACCAGCGACAGCACCGGGTCGAGGGTGTCGGGGAACTGCGAGAACGGCCCGCGCCCCATCGTGAAGCCGTACGTCGGCAGGAACAGCCCCTCGAAGCCGAGCTGCTCGGGCGCGGCGTCGGGCACCTTGACGACACCGAAGGAGGCGTACGACGGGTCCTGGGGCAAGAACACCACGGGACCCTGGTAGGCCACGTCGCCGTGCCCGTCGCGCACCGTGACGACGGGCGCGTAGCCGTTGCCGACCAGGAAGACGTTGACGCCGTCGAGGTTCAGCGGGTGGTTCACCTCGAGCCGCTTGTGCTCGGTCGGCGCACCCGGCTCGGCCTGGTAGTCCAGGTCGGCGGCGAACGTCTCCGGCTGGCCCATCTCGGGGCCGGAGGTCAGGTACTTCACGTGGAAGTCCCTGACGGTCAGGCTCAGCGGGCTCAGCGCGTCGGGGTCGAAGAGCTTGCCCGGCGCGAGGTCGTCGTACTGCGAGATCGAGTTGGAGAAGCCCTGCCCGACCACGGTGATGACGCCGCCCTTGTAGCCGTAGAGCTGGCCGAGCGCGAACCCGACGAGCACCACGAGGACGGAGGTGTGGAAGACCAGGTTGCCGGCCTCGCGCAGGTAGCCGCGCTCGGCGGAGACGGCGTCGTCGGTCGAGACGACCCGGTAGCGCTTTGTCCGCAGCACCCGCGCGGCGTGGGCGAGTACGGCGTCCGGGGCCGTCGCGACCTCGACGCTGCGTGACTCGGGCAGCCGGGAGAGGTGGCGCGGCGCCTTCGGGGGCAGCGCCCGCATGCCGCGCCAGTAGACCCGCAGCCGCGGCACGATGCAGCCGACCAGGGAGACCATCAGCAGGATGTAGATCGCGGAGAACCACACCGAGCCGTAGACGTCGAAGAGGCCGAGCTTCTCGTAGACGGGGGTCAGCGTGGTGTGCGCGGCCTTCCAGGTCGCGACCTTCGAGGCGTCGATGTTGTCCTGCGGGACGACCGACCCGGGCACCGCGCCGAGCGCCAGCAGGAACAGCAGGACGAGCGCCGTCCGCATCGACGTGAGCTGGCGCCAGGCCCAGCGGGCGAGCTCGAGCGGGCCGAGCGCGGGCGGCGCGGACGGCGGCTGCGGCGGGTTGGTCGCGGCGCCACCGGCCTCGGCAGTCGAGACGGGGGCGCTCATACTGGAGCCTCTACGGAGCCGACCCAGTCGCGCAGGTGGCCGATCAGCAGGTCCCAGGCGCCGGTCACCAGCATGATGCCGAGCGTGACGAGCATGATGCCGCCGACGCGGGTCACCCAGACCTGGTGCTTGCGCACCCAGGTGATCGCGCCGAGCATCCGGCGGAAGGCGACGCCGGCGAGGATGAACGGGATGCCCAGGCCGAGCGAGTAGGCCACCGAGAGCAGCGCCCCGCGTCCGGCGGTGCCTTCGGAGAACGCGAGCGTCTGCACGGCCGCCAGGGTCGGGCCGATGCACGGCGTCCAGCCGAGGCCGAACAGCACGCCGAGCAGCGGCGCGGCGGCGAGCCCGACGGCGGGCACCTTGTGCACGCGGATGTCGCGCTGGAACCACGGCACCAGGCCGAGGAACGCGACGCCGACCAGGATCGTGATGACGCCGAGCACGATGCTGATCTGCCGGGTGTAGTCGAACAGCCAGCTGCCCAGCGCGCCGGAGACCGTGCCCAGGCAGACGAAGACGAAGGTGAAGCCGAGCACGAACAACGTGCTGCCCAGCACCATCCGGCCACGGCGCGCGTCCTTGAGGTCGGCGCCCGACAGGCCGGTGGCGTAGGACAGGTAGCCCGGCAGCAGCGGCACCACGCACGGGGAGAAGAAGGAGACCAGCCCGGCGACCATCGCGACCGGGACCGCGAGCAGCAGCGAGCCGGACGAGACCGTGCCCGTGAACCAGGAGCCGACGTCGAGCAGCGTCACGAGCGCACCTCGTCGACCAGGTCGTAGAGCGTGGTGCGGGTGACCTCGCCGAGCACGCTGGCCGCGACCCGGCCCTGCCTGTCGAGCACCACGGTGCTCGGGATCGCGTTGGCCGGCAGGGTGCCCCGGAACGCCAGCAGGGTGCGGCCGTCGGGGTCGTAGATCGAGTCGTAGGGGATGCCGTAGCGCCGCACGAACGCGCGCGGCGCGGCCTGCTCGGGGTTGCGCGAGTTGATGCCGACGAACACGACGCCCTTGCGCTGCAGGTCCTTCGCGGCCGCGGCGAGCATCGGCGCCTCGGCGCGGCAAGGGCCGCACCAGGAGCCCCACACGTTGACGACGACGACCTTGCCCTTGAGGTCCGCCAGCGAGATCTGCTTGCCCTGCAAGGAGGTTCCGCTCACCGGGCCCGGGGCCTTGCGGTCCGCGGCGGGCAGCGTGCGGATGTCACCGTTGCCGGAGACGAAGCCCTGGTCCCCCGAGCCCCCGATCCCGTTCGAGCAGCCGGCCAGTGCCGCGCCGGCGAGCAGCGCAGAGACGACCAGGGACGCCGTACGGCGGGGCCTCGGAGACATCGGGGACATCACTCAGGCGCCCCACCGGAGGAGAACGCCGCGTTGCGGTCCTTGGCGGGGATCAGGTCGGCGGCGGGCTCCGAGTAGCGCACCGTGGTGAGCGTGTCGTCCTCGAAGGTCAGCGAGGTCAGGCTGCACAGCGTGCACTGGCGGCGCCGGGGGTCATGCAGGAAGGAGCGCTTCTCCACGTGCAGCCGGGTGATCCAGATCGGCAGCTGGTGGCTGACCAGCACCGCCTCGTGGCCGCGGGCGGCGTCGCGGGCGTCCTCCACGGCGGCCATCATCCGGGTGACGACCTCCTTGTAGGGCTCGCCCCAGGACGGCTTGAAGGGGTTCCACAGGTGCTTCCAGGCGCTCGGGTTGCGCAGCACGCCGTTGCCCATCGAGAACGGCTTGCCCTCGAAGATGTTGGTCGACTCGAGCACCCGCTCGTCGGTGCCGACCTCGAGCCCGCGCGCCAGCGCCAGCGGGGCCGCGGTCTCCCGGGCCCGCTCGAGCGGCGAGGACACGATGTGGGTGATGTCGCGGCCGCCGATCGTGTCGGCGACCCGCTGCGCCATCGTCCGGCCCAGCTCGGAGAGGTGGTAGCCGTCCATGCGCCCGTAGAGCACGCCGCCGGGGTTGTGCACCTCACCGTGCCGCAGCAGGTGGACGGTGGTGGTCTGGCTCATCGGGCTCCTCCGGTGGGTACGGCGGCAGCGGCCGCCGCGGCCGCGGGCAGGGCGCTGATCACCCGGTCGAGGGCGCGGTCGTCGTGCGCCGCGGAGAGGAACCACACCTCGTAGGCGCTCGGCGGCAGGTAGACGCCCCGGTCGAGCATGGCGTGGAAGAACGCCTTGTAGCGCTCGCTGCTCGTCGTCGAGGCGCCGGCGAAGTCGCGCACCGGGCTGCCGTCGTTGAAGAAGACGCTGAACATGTTGCCGTTGCTCTGCAGCGCGTGCGGCACCCCGGCCTCGGTGAGCGCCGCGGTCGCCGCGGCACTGAGGGTGTCGGCGGCCTTGTCGACGCGCGCGTAGACGTCATCGGTGGCCAGCCGCAGCGTGGCCAGGCCGGCCGTGGTCGCGACCGGGTTCCCCGAGAGCGTGCCGGCCTGGTAGACCGCGCCCTCCGGGGAGAGGTGCGACATCACGTCGGCACGACCGCCGAAGGCCGCCGCCGGGAAGCCGCCGCCCATCACCTTGCCGAAGGTGACCAGGTCGGGGACCCAGCCCTCGACGGCGCCGTCGAGGCCCCACTGGCCGGAGCGGGTGACCCGGAAGCCGGTCATCACCTCGTCGCTGACGAACAGGGCACCGTGCGCCGTACAGGTCTCGGCGAGGAACTTGTTGAAGCCGGGCTCGGGCGGGACGACGCCCATGTTGCCGGGGCCGGCCTCGGTGATCAGGCAGGCGATCTGGTCGCCGTGCTCGGCGAACGCGGCCTCCACCGCGGCCCGGTCGTTGTAGGGCAGCACCAGCGTCGCGGCGGTGGACGCGGCGGGGACGCCGGGGGTGCCGGGCACCGCGAGGGTGGCCAGGCCGGAGCCGGCGTCGGCGAGCAGTGAGTCGACGTGGCCGTGGTAGCAGCCGGCGAACTTCACGACCAGGTCGCGGCCGGTGAACCCGCGCGCCAGCCGGATCGCCGACATGGTCGCCTCGGTGCCCGAGGACACGAAGCGCACCTTCTGCACCGGCGTGCGCGCCACGATCTCCTCGGCCAGCTCGACCTCGGGGCGGGTCGGGGTGCCGAAGGAGGTACCGCGGGCGGCGGCCTCGGCGACCGCGGCGAGCACCTCGGGGTGGGCGTGGCCGAGCAGCATCGGGCCCCACGAGCAGACCAGGTCGACGTAGTCGTTGCCGTCCACGTCGGTCAGGTAGGCGCCGCGTGCGCTCTCGATGAACCGGGGGGTGCCGCCGACGGCGTTGAACGCGCGCACGGGCGAGTTGACGCCGCCCGGGGTGACGGCGTGCGCCCGCTCGAACAGCGCGGCCGAGACGGTGGTCGGGTTGCCGGAAGTCACCCCAGCATTGTCCCCGGTCGTTGCGAATACCACGAACCAGGGCGGGCTGGTTCCCGTGTGACACTGGTCAAGCCATGCGGGCGCCGGGCTGGACCAGACCGGTCCCCCGGTATGCTACTCACGCGTAACTTGGCGGCCGTCTCCTCGTTGGAGGGTTGCCGGAGGGGCGTCCCGGGTAACCGTGGGGAAGACGGTTCTTGGGGGAGAACAGGGAGATGGGGACGAGACGATGTCTCACAAGCACAAGAAGTCGTTGACGAACTGGCAGAAGGCGTCCGCGCTGGTGCCACTGGCGCTGCTGTCCGGCGCCTGGACGACCAGCCTGGCGATGACCGGCGGCGCCGCCAACGCCGACCCGCGCCACCCCACGCTCCCCGACGGCACCTCGCTGCCCGCCGGCGCGGTGAAGTCGCCCGCCAGCATCTCGCTGCCCGGCGAGATCGCCCCCGGCGTCACCGCCGGCTCGGCCGGCGACGTGATCGCCTCCGCGTCCACCAACGGCATCCCGTCCGCCGCCCTGGCCGCCTACCAGCGCGCTGCGCAGGTCATCGACGCCGCCGACACCGGCTGCCACATCGACTGGAGCCTGATCGCGGCGATCGGACGCGTCGAGTCCGACCACGGCCGCTACGGCGGCAACACCCTGGGCAGCGACGGCGTCAGCCACCCCGGCATCTACGGCATCCCGCTCGACGGGACGCACGGCACCCAGCTCGTCAAGGACACCGACGGCGGGCAGTACGACAACGACCCGATCTACGACCGCGCGGTCGGCCCGATGCAGTTCATCCCCGCGACCTGGGCAGTCGTCGGCGTGGACGGCGACGGCAACGGCGTGCGCAACCCGCAGGACATCGACGACGCGGCGCTCGCGACCGCGGTCTACCTGTGCTCGGGCAGCGAGAACCTCGCGACGACGCCCGGAGCCCGCTCCGCGGTGCTCCGCTACAACCACAGCCAGGCCTACGTCGACCTGGTGCTCTCGATCGCCAAGGCCTACGCCACCGGCGACTACAGCTCCGTCCCCGACGGCACCGCGGCGGCCACCACGTTCGAGCCCTGGTCGACCGGCAGCTCCGGCTACCCGGGCACCCGCACCGGCGCCCAGCACGGCACCCGCCACCACACCGCCGGCTCGACCAGCGGCTCCGGCACCAAGGGCTCCGGCAGCGGCTCGGCCGGTTCCGGCACCGGCGGCGGCTCGACCCCGGCGGTCCCCGGTGCCCCGAGCTCCCCGGCCCCGTCCTCCGGCGACCCGGTCGGCTCGGCCACCGGCACCGCGACCCAGGCCGCCGGCGGCGCCCAGAAGGTCGTCATCACCACCGCCCAGGCCGTGTCCCTGTGCACCGACGAGCTGAAGAAGCAGTACGGCTCGGCCCCCGACAAGGCCGTCTCCGCCTGCGCCGCCAAGCTCCAGGGCATGACGCTCACCGAGGCCAAGAACGCCGTCAGCGGCATCGTCGCCGGCCTCGCCGACCTGGTCGGCTCGCTGGTCGGTGGCCTCACCGGTGGCAGCACCGGCGGCGGCCTCCTCCCCTGACCCTCGTCGGGTAGGCGGGGTCAGAGCAGGCGGGCGGCGGCCTCGGCGGCCCAGTAGGTCAAGATCACGTCGGCGCCGGCGCGGCGGATCGAGGTGAGCGTCTCGAGGATCGCGGCGTCGCGGTCGATCCAGCCGTGGGCGGCGGCGGCCTCGACCATGGAGTACTCGCCGGAGATGTTGTAGGCCGCGACCGGGACGTCGACGGCCTCGCGGACCGCGCGGATCACGTCGAGGTAGGCCAGCGCCGGCTTCACCATCACCAGGTCGGCGCCCTCCTCGACGTCGAGCAGCGCCTCGCGGACGCCCTCGACGACGTTGGCGCCGTCCTGCTGGTAGGTGCGCCGGTCGCCCTGGAGCGCGGAGTCGACGGCCTCACGGAAGGGGCCGTAGAAAGCGGAGGCGTACTTCGTCGAGTAGGCCAGGATCACCGTGTCGGTGAAGCCAGCGCCCTCGAGCGCGGAGCGGACCACGCCGACCTGGCCGTCCATCATGCCGCTGGGGCCGAGCACGTCGGCGCCGGCCTCGGCCTGCGCGAGCGCCATCTGCGCATAGATCTCGAGGGTCGCGTCGTTGTCCACGGCACCGGACGGCGTGAGAACGCCGCAGTGGCCGTGGTCGGTGAACTCGTCGAGGCAGAGGTCGGCCATCACGGGGAGGGCGTCGCCGACCTCGGCCTTCACGTCGCGCAGCGCGACGTTGAGGATGCCGTCGGGGTCGACGGCGCCGGAGCCCCGGGCGTCCTTCACCGTCGGGACGCCGAACAGCATGATCCCGCCGAGCCCGAGGGAGGCCGCCTCGGCGGCGGCCTTCCGCAGCGACTCACGGGTGTGCTGGACGACGCCGGGCATGCTCGAGATGGGGGTCGGCTCGCTCGCGCCCTCCCGCACGAAGACCGGCAGGATCAGCTGCCGGGCCTCGAGCGAGGTCTCGGCGACCAGGCGCCGCAGGGCGGGAGTACGACGGAGCCGACGCGGCCGCATCTCGGGGAAGCCCATCCGGTCGCTCCTCAGGTGGCCTTGCGACGGGCCGACGGGCGGCGCTCCGACGGCTTGGTGACGGGCTGGCCGGCCTCGAGCAGGGACGCCCGACGCTGCGCACCGAAGTCGGCGAGCGCGTCGACGAGCACCTCCACCGACGGCGAGGGCGCGAGGACGTCGACCCGCAGGCCGTGCTCCTCGGCGGTCTTCGCCGTCGCGGGCCCGATCACCGCGATGATCGTCGACGCGTGCGGCTTGCCGGCGATGCCGACCAGGTTGCGCACCGTCGAGGACGAGGTGAACACGACCGCGTCGAACTTGCCGGTCTTGATCGCCTCGCGGGTCGGGGCCGGCGGCGGGGCGGCGCGCACGGTCCGGTAGGCCGTCACGTCGTCGACCTCCCAGCCGAGCTCGAGCAGCCCGGCGACCAGGGTCTCGGTGGCGATGTCGGCGCGGGGCAGGAACACCCGGTTGATCGGGTCCAGCACCTCGTCGTACGGCGGCCAGTCCTCGAGCAGCCCGGCGGCGGACTGCTCACCGGAGGGGACCAGGTCGGCGCGCAGGCCCCAGGCGGCGATCGAGGCGGCGGTCTTCTCGCCGACCGCGGCGATCTTCAGGCCGGAGAAGGCGCGGGCGTCCAGGCCGTACTCGTCGAACTTCTCGCGGACCGCGCGCACGGCGTTGACCGAGGTGAACGCGATCCACTCGTAGCGGCCCTCGACGAGGCCGCGGATCGCCTTGTCCATCTGCTGCGGGTTGCGCGGCGGCTCGACGGAGATCGTGGGGACCTCCTCGGGCACGGCGCCGAAGCCACGCAGCCGCGAGGACAGCGACCCGGCCTGCTCCTTGGTGCGGGGCACCAGGACGCGCCAGCCGAACAGCGGCTTGGTCTCGAACCAGGACAGCGTGGTGCGCAGGTCGACCACGTCACCGACGACGGTCACCGCCGGCGGGGTCATCCGCGCGGCGCGCGCGTCGGCGGCGATGTTCGCGAGCGTGGAGACGACCGTCTCCTGCTCGGTGGTGGTGCCGACCCGCGTCATCGCGACCGGGGTGGTCTCGGAGCGGCCGGCCGCGATCAGCGCGCGGGCGATCTCCTCCATCGAGGAGACGGCCGAGAGCAGCACCAGGGTGCGGTCGTCGGCGTAGGCGCTCCAGTCGACCTTGGCCTCCGAGCAGGTCACCACGGCGACCTCCCGGTGCTTCTTGTCGGTCAGCGGGACACCGGCGTAGGCCGGGACCGCGGTCACCGACGAGACGCCGGGCACGATCTCGAAGCCGATGCCGGCCTTCACGCAGGCCTGGGCCTCCTCGGGGCCGGAGGCGTAGACGAACGGGTCGCCGGCCATCAGCCGGACCACCCGCTTGCCCGACTTGGCCACCTTCACCACGACCTTGGCCCGGCCGGCGTGCGTCAGCGGCTGGCCGTCCTGGCCGAACCCGCCGTCGAGGACCTCCGCCTCGGGGGCGAACAGGTCCACGAGGGAGACGTGCTCGGGTGCCTCGGTCACCACGACCTCGGCGTCCCGCAGCAGCTCGACGGCGCGGACCGTCAGCAGCTCCGGGTCACCGGGGCCGCTCCCGACGAAGGAGACGAAGCCGAGGGGTGCCGACGGCTTCACCACCGTCTCGGTCGTGGTGGCTGCGCTCTTCGCGGTGCTCTTCGCTTGCGTCTTGCTCACAGTCGCCTTCTTGCTCGTCGCCGTGGACCGGGTCGTCCGGTCCGCCTTGCTCGTCCCCCGTGTCATGACACGCGCTCCTGGATCAGGTCCCGCGCACCGTCGTCCAACATCTCCTCGGCCAGTCGCCTGCCGAGCCCCTCCGCGTCGTCGGGGCGGCCGGTTGCCGACCGCCGTACGGCGAGGGCGCCGTCGTGCGAGAGCGCCACGGCCCGCACCCACAGCTCGTCACCGTCGTCACCCTCCGCGACCTCCCCCAGCGCACCCAACGGCGCCGAGCAGCCCGCCTCGAGCGTGGCCAGCACGGCCCGCTCGGCGGTCACCGCGGACCGGGTCCGCGGGTCGTCGAGCGCCCGCCGTACGTCCTCGACCAGGTCGGTGTCGGTGGCCCGACACTCGATGCCGAGCGCGCCCTGCCCGGGGGCCGGGAGCATCTGCAGCGGGTCCAGGACCTCGGTGACCTCGTCGAGCCGGCCGATGCGCGCGATCCCGGCACGGGCCAGGACCACCGCGTCGACCTCGCCGTCGGCGACCTTGCGGATCCGGGTGTCCACGTTGCCACGGATCGGGCGTACGTCGAAACCGAGTCCGAGCGCGTGCAGCTGCGCGGCCCGCCGCGGCGAGCCGGTGCCCACCACGGAGCCGTGCGGGAGCTCGCCGAGGGTGAGCCCGTCGCGGGCCACGACCACGTCGCGCGGGTCCTCGCGCAGGGGTACGGCGGCAAGTGCGATGCCCGGCTCGGGGTAGGTGGGCAGGTCCTTGAGGGAGTGCACGGCCACGTCGCACTCGCCGCGCAGCAGCGCCTCGCGGAGCGCGGAGACGAAGACGCCGACGCCGCCGAAGGAGGTGAGGGGCGCGTTGTTGACGTCGCCCTCGGTGGTCACCTCGACGAGGACCACCTCGCGACCCAGTGCCGCCGCCAGCTGGTCGGCCACCTGGCCGGACTGGGTGCGGGCGAGCAGCGAGCGGCGGGTGCCGACGCGCAGCGGTGCGGTGCTCACTTCGGACCCTCCGCCCGGGTCACGGCCTGCACGGCCTCGGGGTCCAGCGAGAACAGCTCGGCCAGCGCGGCGGCGTAGGAGACCACGCCCTCCTCGTTGGCGAGCTCCTTCACGCGCACGGTCGGCTGGTGCAGCAGCTTGTCGGCGACCCGGCGCACCGTGTGCTCGAGCTCGCCGCGCACGGCCGGGTCGAGGTCGGGGAGCCGGCCGACGAGCCGATCGATCTCGGCCTCCACGACCGCGGTGGCCATGGTGCGCAGGGCGACCACGGTCGGAGTGACGGAGGCGGACCGGCGGGCGGCCAGGAACGCCTTGATCTCCTCGGCGACGATCGCCTTGACCGCGGCCACGTCGGCGGCAGTCTCGCTGTCGTGGAGCTCCTCGGCGAGCCGGGCGAGGCCGATCAGCACGACGTCGGGCAGCTCGCCGACGGCGGGGTCGACGTCGTGCGGCAGGGCCAAGTCGATGATCGCGAGAGGGCCGGTGGGGTTGCTCCGCGCGGCGGCCACCATCGCCAGTGGCAGCACCACGCCGGTGGCGCCGGTGCAGGAGACCAGCACGTCGACGCTCTCGAGCTCGGCCTCCACCTCGGCGAGTGCGACGGCCCGGCCGTCGTACTGCTGGGCGAGGCGGGCGGCGTTGCCGAGCGTGCGGCTGGCGACGACCACGTCGCGGGCGCCGAGCCGGGTGACGGAGGCGACCGCGAGGCCGGCCATCGCGCCGGCGCCGACCACGAGGACACGCTTGTCCGCGATGCTGCCGACGTGCGCGACGGCGCGTTCGAGGCTCACCGAGACCAGCGACGGGGCGGCCCGGTCGATGTCGGTCTCGGCGTGGACCCGCTTGCCGACCCGCAGCGCCTGCTGGAAGAGGGCGTTGAGGGCCGGACCGATGGTGCCGGTCTCCTGGCCGAGCCGGAGCGCGTCGCGGGCCTGGCCGAGGATCTGGCCCTCGCCGACGACCATCGAGTCGAGCCCGGAGGCGACGTTGAACAGGTGCGAGACGGCGCCGTCGTCGTAGTGCACGTAGAGGTGGGGTACGACGTCCTCCGGCGCCCCACCCCGGCGGCCCGCGAGCTCGCACAGCAGCCGGGAGACGGTCTCGACGGAGCCGTGGAAGCGGTCCACCTCGGTGTAGATCTCGACCCGGTTGCAGGTCGCGAGCGCGGTCGCCTCGAGCACGTGCTCGGAGCCGATCACGTCGCGCACGAGCTTCTCGAGCCCGTCGGCGTCGAGCGCGAGGCGTTCGAGCACCGGGACCGGCGCGGTCTTGTGGGAGACACCCACCACGAGCACGCTCACCGGCCCACCACCTTGGAGGCGACGGCCGCGTCGGCGTGGCCGTCGAGCTCGCCGCCGAGGCTGCCGATCGGCGCGTCCTCGTGGCCGAGCAACGCCTTGCGCTGCTCGTGGTAGGCGAGGATCTGCAGCTCGATGGAGAGGTCGACCTTGCGGACGTCGACGCCCTCGGGGACGGTCAGCACCGCCGGCGCGAAGTTCAAGATGCTGGTCACCCCGACCTCGACGAGCCGGTCGCAGACGTCCTGCGCGGCGACCGCCGGGGTGGCGATCACGCCGATCGCGATGGTCTGCTCGGCCGCGATCCGGTCGAGCTCGCCGAAGTCCTGGACGACCTGCTCGGCGACCTCGGCGCCCTGGCGGGCCGGGTCGCTGTCGAGCAGCCCGACGATCCGGAAGCCGCGGGAGGAGAAGCCGGAGTAGTTCGCGAGCGCCTGGCCCAGGTTGCCGATCCCGACGATCACGACGGGCCAGTCCTGGGTCACGCCAATCTCGCGGGCGATCTGGTAGCGGAGGTACTCCACGTCGTAGCCGACCCCGCGGGTGCCGTAGGAGCCGAGGTAGGAGAGGTCCTTGCGGAGCTTCGCCGAGTTCACGCCGGCGGCGGTCGCGAGCTCCTCGCTGGAGCAGGTGGCGATGCCCCGCTCGGACAGCGTGATCAGCGCGCGCAGGTAGATCGGCAGCCGGGCGACGGTGGCCTCCGGGATGCCGCTACGGCTGTCGCGTGCTGAGGTCACGACTCTCCTGACGTCTCGCGAAAAGGCGCTGCCGGGGGTCGCCGTCGGCCGGTGGCCTCGGGGATCGCCGCTCTCGGACCGGCAGCACGTTCACTGTAGGAGGTTTGTGAACGTGAGAACAAACTGAGCGGTAGCGGGCGCTATCACATGTGGCACGCGTCACCGCAACCGGGGCCGATCGGCCCCGAACTGGCTCAGACCACCCTCAGGACAGGGCCCGGCGGAGCCGCTCGGGGTCGACCCGCCAGTAGTCGTGCTGCACCCCGTCGACGAAGGTCACCGGGATCTGCTCGCCGTAGGTGCCCATCAGCTGCTCCGAGGCCGAGATGTCGACCTCCTCATAGCTCTCCCCCAGCTCGGCGCAGACCGCCTCGACGACCACCCGCGCCTCGTCGCACAGGTGACACCCGGGCTTGCTGTAGAGCAGGACCCGGGGAGGCGTCTCGCCCAGCTCGGTGACGTGGTCGTTCACTCCAGCAGCCCCGTCGTCCGCCGCCGCGCACGCAGCCGGCCCTTCGCGACCTTGCCGGTCACGGTGTGCGGCAGCTCGTCGACCACGTGCACCTCGGTCGGCCGCTTGAAACGGGCCAGCCGCACGGCGCAGTGGTCGCGGACCAGCTCCTCGACGTCCGCCGGGGAGTACGACGTCCCCGCACGTGGACGGACGTAGGCGACGACCGCCTCACCGGTGGCCGGGTCGGGGGTGCCGATCACCGCGGCCTCGGCGACCGCCTCGACCTCGGTGATGACCTCCTCGACCTCGGAGGGGTAGACGTTGAAGCCGGACACGATCACCAGCTCCTTGAGCCGGTCGACCAGGAACAGGTCACCGTCGGCGTCGAGGAAGCCGACGTCGCCGGTGGCGTACCAGCCCTGTGCGTCGGGGCCGTCGGTCCCGTCGGGCCAGTAGCCGCTGAACAGGTTCGCGCCGCGGACGTGGATCTCACCGGCGTCGCCGCCCTCGGGGGTGCCGCCGACCTCGTCGACCAGTCGGATCTCGATCCCGGGCAGCGCCGCGCCGACCGAGCCCGGCTTCGGCTCGCGGCTGCACAGCGTGGAGGTGACGACCGGGGCCGCCTCGGTGAGGCCGTAGCCCTGGTGCACCGCGACGCCCGCCCGCTCGGCGAACGAGCCGACCAGCTCCGGGGACAGCGGCGCGGAGCCGGAGAGCACCAGCCGGACCCCGGAGAGCCGCTCGCGCAGGTCGGGCACCGCCATCCAGTAGGCGAACACCGGCGGCGCGACGGGGAGCACCGTGACGGCCTCGTCCTCGATGACGCCCAGCGACGCCTCGACGTCGAAGCCCTCGACCAGCACCAGCCGCGCGGCCTGGCGCAGCACCAGCCCGAGCACCGCGTTGAGCCCGTAGACGTGGAACATCGGCAGCACGCCGAACACGACGTCGTCGCCGGTCAGCATCGGCGGGTCGACGCTCACCGCCTGCTCGATGTTGGCCAGCAGCGCCCGGTGCGTGAGCATCGCCGCGCGCGGCCGCCCGGACGTGCCGCTGGTGTAGAGCAGCACCGCGAGCGCCTCCGGGTCCGCGGGCGCGGGTGCACCCGCCCCCGGGGTCGCCAGCAGGTCGTCGTACGTCATCTCACCGGGGACCGCGAGCGCGCCGACCACCACGATGCGGGGCACCACGGTGCGGCTGCGCAGCTCCTCGTCGGCGCCGACGAGCGCGTCCTCGAGGCCGGCGACGGCCTGCCGGACGGTGGTCAGGGTGCCGGTGTCGGCGACCACGACCCGGGCGCCGCAGTCCGCGACCATCCGGACCAGCTCGCCCGTCGCGGAGCGCGGGTTGACCGGGACCGCCACCAGGCCGGCCCGCAGCACCCCGAGGTACGACGTCACGAACTCGATCCGGTTGGAGAGCGCGATGACGACGCGGTAGCCCGCGACCAGGCCCAGCCCGTCGAGCCCGGAGGCGACCCGGTCCACCTCGGCGTCGAGCTCGGCCCAGGTCACTCTGCGGCCGGATCCGTCCTCGACGAGCGCGACCCGGTCCGGGTGCGCCGCGGCGGCGCGCGTGAGCAGCAGGGCCAGGTGGCCGGGTGGGTTGGTCACGGGCGTGAGTCTGGCACATGCCGCAGATCACCTTGCAGCACTAGGGTTGCCCCGTGACCGCTGCTCGGAACGCTGCTCGCAACGCCCGTACGGGCAAGACCGCCCGCGCCGACCTGCGCGCCCGCTCGGTGCTCGCCGGGGAGGCCGCCGCTGCGGTCGCCGAGGTGGAGACCTCGCTGACCACGCCACCGGACCCGACGGGTGCGGCCTTCTTCGACGTCGACAACACCGTGATGCAGGGCGCGTCGATCTTCCACCTCGCCCGCGGCCTGCACCGACGCCAGTTCTTCACGACCCGGGAGATCCTGGGCGCCGCCTGGAAGCAGGCCTACTTCCGCGTCGTCGGCGTCGAGGACCCCTCGCACGTCGCCGACGCCCGGGCCTCCGCGCTCGCGTTCATCAAGGGCCACCCGGTCTCCGAGCTCGAGTCGCTGGGCGAGGAGATCTTCGACGAGGCGATGGCGCACCGGATCTGGCCGGGCACGCGGGCGCTCGCCCAGCAGCACCTCGACCAGGGCCAGCGGGTCTGGCTGGTGACCGCTGCGCCGATCGAGATCGCCTCGATCATCGCCCGCCGGCTCGGCCTGACCGGCGCGCTCGGCACCGTCTCCGAGCACGAGGACGGCGTCTACACGGGCCGTCTCGTGGGCGACCTGCTGCACGGCCCGGCCAAGGCGGAGGCGGTCAAGGCGCTCGCCGAGCGCGAGGGGCTGGACCTGGACCGCTGCTCGGCCTACTCCGACTCGATCAACGACTTGCCGATGCTGAGCCTGGTCGGCGACCCCTGCGTGATCAACCCGGACTCCCGGCTGCGCGACCACGCCCGGGCCAACGGCTGGCGGGTCCGTGACTACCGCACCGGCCGCAAGGCGGCCCGCGCCGGACTGATCGGGGCCGGGCTGGCGGGCGCCGTGACGGGCAGCGTCGCCGCCGGGGTCGCGATCCGTCGCAAGGTCCGCTGACCCCGGGGGGTTTGACATGGTGCCCGGGGTGGCACCATGCAAGGACGGTCCGTCTGTGACGGGAGCCACAGGCGAAACTGCAACTGGGAGTTACGCACCGGTTCACAAATCGGTCGTGGACTCCTACCCTTCTGTGAGTTCCTCGGGGGATGGGAGCCCGGTGCGCCAGCACCGGGGAGGGAGTGTCATGACCACGCGCGACGAACGACGCCTGCGCGGCCTCCGAGCCTTGCGCTGGGCAGTTGCCTGCGCGCTCGACCCCCTGCTCTCCCCCGCGCTCACGCCGCAGACCGCCGGCGGGCCGTCGTACCGCCGCCCCAACGCACTGGACGCCTGGCTGCTCGCCGACGCGCTCGACGTCGAGGAGCGCGACCCGGTCCCGACCGCGGGCACCGTCCCCGACGACCACACGATGGCGGCCTCGTCGGTGGAGGACGAGGCCGAGGCCGGCCGGCTGATCGCGCTCGTGGAGCTCGCCCGCGGCGGCGACGCCGAGGCGTTCGGGCTGCTCTACGACCACTACCACACCTCGGTCTACCGCTTCCTCTACTACCGGGTCGGCACGGTGGCGCTCGCCGAGGACCTGATGAGCGAGACCTTCTTCCGGGCGCTGCGCAGCATGAGCTCGTTCCGATGGCAGGGCAAGGACTTCGGCGCCTGGCTGATGACGATCGCGCGCAACCTGACCGCCGACCACTACAAGGCCGGCCGGACCCGCCTCGAGTACGCCACCGAGGACATGACCCCGCACGACTCGGCGACCGACGGTCCCGAGGTCTCGGTGCTGTCCTCGCTGACCAACGAGACCCTGCTCAAGGCGCTCACCGAGCTCCCGCACGAGCAGCAGGAGTGCCTGATCATGCGGTTCCTGCAGGGCCTCTCGATCGCGGAGACCGCCTCGGTGCTCGGCCGCTCCGAAGGTGCCATCAAGCAGCTCCAGCTGCGCGGGGTGCGCAACCTCGCCAAGCTGCTGCCGGAGGGTCTGCGATGACCCCGGCGATGACCCTGGCGATGAGACGTGCACCACGAACGCTTGACCTCGGGCTTGACGTGCGTCACCCGGGCGTAACCCGGGGCTCCGGTGCCTCGTTGATGCGGTCGACAGGCACCCACCTCGAGACAGGACGACCGTGATGACCTCCGCTTTCCGGGCGCGTTCGCGCGCTGAGGAGCTGGACGCCCTCCTGGGCGGTCGGATCCCCGCGGAGCATGCCCACGCCGAGACCCGCGAGCTCGCGGGCGTCGTCGCCACGCTCCGCACCCAGCCCGAAGTCGCCCCTCGGGGGGACTTTGCGGTAGCACTGCGTGAGCGCCTGATGACCGAGGCCGCCGAGGTGCTCGTCCCCACGCCGTTCCAGCACCCCTCGACCGACGCCCGCACCGCCGCGCTCCTGACGCTCCCGCCGCGGCACCGCGGCAAGCGCGAGCGCCGGCTGGTCGCCATCGCGTCCGTGGTCGTGGTCCTGGGCGGTAGCGCGTCGATGGCCGCCGCGGCCCAGCACGCGCTGCCCGGCGAGGCCCTCTACCCGCTCAAGCGCGGCATCGAGCACGCCCAGACCGGCCTGTCCACGAGCCCCGAGGGCAAGGGCCGCGACCTGCTCTCGCAGGCCGACGACCGGCTCACGGAGGCGCGCGGCCTGCTGGCCCGCAGCGACCTGGGCACCGGCGCCGAGGTGCCGGGCACCATCTCCGACTTCACCGCGCAGGCCCGCGAGGGCGCCGACCTGATGATGCAGTCCTTCCGCAGCAACCAGGACCCGGCCACGATGGTCGCGGTGCGCCGCTTCGCCGCCAACGGCGTGGCCACCCTCCAGGACCTGGCGCGCACCGCGCCGCCGCAGGCCCAGGACGAGCTGGCCGCCGCCGCGACCGCGCTCAGCGAGATCGACGCCCAGGCCCGTGGCCTGTGCCGCACCTGCGCCCAGGACCTGCCCGACCTCGACGTGCCGCCGATGTTCCTGACCTCGGCCGACGTGAGCCGGGCCATCAGCCGCGCGCACGACTCCACGAAGCTCAGCAACGACCACCCGGTCGTCGTCGACGACAAGCTGACCCGCCTGCTCGGCGGCCTGCTGGCCACCCCGAGCCCCGCGCCGTCCAAGGCGCCGTCGGACGGTGGGTCGCCCAGCGGCCCGACCGACACCAACCCGCTGCCGCCGCTGCTGCCCAGCCTGCCGACCACCGGCTCCTCGACGAGCAACGGCACCGTCGACCCCGGCAAGGCGGTCACGGACCTGTCGAAGACCGTCGACGACGTGACCGGCACGCTCACCGCGCCGCTCAAGACCCTGCTCCCCGACACCTCGGACCCGACGCTTCCCTGACCTGTCCACAGGCCGGTTGACGCTCGGCGCCTTCGCCGGCATTTCTGTCGGTGCCGCCTGGTCTGATGGTGGGCATGACGACGACATCGATCGAGGACTACGACGCAGCTCGCTGTGCCGACTTCCTCGTCGGTGCCACCGCGCGGATGCGCGCCGAGGAGTGCCGTCGGCTGGTCGGCATCGCCCAGTGGGAGGTCCTCCACAACGCCGACACCGTCGCTGAGTCGCGGGACGTCTCCGGCCACCCGATCCCGGGCACCCGATCCCGGGCACCGAGCGTGCCGTCCGGGTCGGTGGTGACGGGACGCCGGAGGTGGCCGAGTTCGCCATCGACGAGCTCGGTGCCTACCTCGCGCTGCCGACCCTGACCGCGAAGGCGCTGCTCGGCGACGTGCTCGACCTGCAGCACCGGCACCCGCTGCTGTGGGCGCGGGTGCTGGACGCTGCCACGTGTGACGAGCCGGACCGGGTCGCCACCGCGGCCGGGTGTCCGCAGGGCTGGCAGGCCACCTGGGTCGCCGGCCGCTGCCGCGCCGCCGGTCTGTCGTTGGAGGCGGCGCAGTGGGTCGATGCCCAGTGCGCCCACCAGGTGGCGTCGATGGCGTGGACCCCGTTCCAGGACCGGGTCGCGGAGCTGACCCTGCGGGCCGATCCTGCTCTCGCGGAGGAGAAGCGCCGCGCCCGCGAGGCCGAGCGCCAGGTGGTGGTGTCCCGCACCAACGCCGACGGCATGAAGCGTCTGGTGATCCAGGGCCACGCGGGCGAGGTGATCGTGAGTCGCGGCCGGATCCACCAGATGGCGTTGATCCTGCAGTCCCGGCGCACGCCCGACGACCCTGCGGTCCTGATCGCACAGCTCGAGGCCGATGCCGCCACCCTGCTGCTCTCCGATCCCGGCGAGGCGCTCCGGTTGCTGCTTTGCGCCGCAACCCAAGACGCCGACCTGGCCGAGGACATCCGCGAGCTCGCGGTCCTCGACGAGCTCCAGGCGCTGGCCGACGCCCGTGAGCCCGGTCGCCTCGAAGGCGGACCCGCCAGCGAGGACTGGACCGACCCGCACGACAACCCGTTCCTGCAGCACCTCGCCGGACCGGAGGTCGACCTCGCCACGCACGACCTGCTCGAGACCGAGCCGCCGCTTCCTGACACCGCGCCCGCGCTTGACGCAGATGCCCTCGACGAGCCCGAGCCAGCTCCAGGCAGGACCACCAGGCGACGCTTGCGGGGAGAGCTACGCCCACGAACGGCTGGACCAACCGCCAGAACCACGGCGGGACTGGCCCGCCCTGCCACCCGACGTCGACCTGGCCAAGCTTCGGCCCGACGCAACGCTCTACCTGCACTGCACCCTCGACGACCTGCGCCCTGACGTGGGTGCTCCCGGCGTGGTGACGTGCGAGGGGGCGGGCGCGCTGACGCTGACCGAGGCGGTCCGGCTGCTCGGGCACTGCAACGTGACGATCCGCCCGGTGATCGACCTCGAGCGCGTCGAGGTGCACGACACCTACCGGCCCTCACCCGTCCTGGCGGCGTGGGCCGCGTCCACACCCGCCGCTACGTCCCGGCGTCAAGGGCCAGACCCGCCTGAGCAACCTTGGCCCCCTGCTGCGGCGCAACCACCGGGCCAAGACGTTCGCGGGCTGGAGCAACGCCCAGCCCGCCGTAGGCGTCCAGCTCTGGCGCAGCCGGCTCGGCCACGGCTACCTCGTCGACGGCGACGGCACCCACCCTCTCGGCAAGCTCACCGCCGAGACCTTCGAGGACCTCTGCTGCACCCTCCAAGCCCGAGACGCCGAACGAGCCCACACCGAGGCGATCGGCAGGCAGCTCGGCTAGGTTTCCCGGCATGGAAGCGCAGACCGCCTGGACGAACACGACGCACGACTGGTCGAAGTCGGTCGACCAGGAGCACCTCCAACTGGTCCGAGACCACCACGGCGACTACGCTCCCACCGGACTGCTGCACCTCGTCCTCGAGACCTTGGCCTACGCCGACGACGAGGCCGAGTCACTCGGCCGGCGAGGGCACTGCACCGTCACCTCCCACAGCGACGGATCTGTCTCCGTGACCGACAACGGACGCGGGACAGACACCAGGCGCAATGAGCACGGACGGCTCGTGCGCAAGCCCGTCATGGCCACCAAAGACCTGCGGTTCTTCGACGAAGCGACGGTGGTCCTGCCCGACGGACACCCGCGCCGCGGAATGTCGGTCGTGGCCGCCCTGAGCGTCTGGCTTGAGCACACCAACCACCGGGCCGACGGTGCGTGGACCCAGCGCTACGAGTACGGCGTTCCGGTCGCCGACCTCACGGACATCCCGACCTCCACGCGCACGGGCACGACCGTGCGTTTTCGTCCGGACCCGCGACTCGTCGCGGTGGATGGCGTGGACCTGACGGCCTTCGGCGGATTCCACTGGCTTACGGTGGAGTCGACGAGGGGCTAGCACCGAGACGGCAGAGACCGTCCCGTCAGGAGAAGACGGAGCGGCGCTGCATCAGCAGCGTGTAGAGCGTCTGCTGGATGGTCTCGCGCACCTGGTCGGTGACGTTGAAGACCAGCATCGGGTCGTCGGCCGCACCCTCGTCGTAGGAGTCGGTGCGGATCGGCTCGCCGAACTCGATCAGCCACTTCGACGGCAGCGGCACCATGCCGAGCGGGCCGAGCAGCGGGAAGAACGGCGTGATCGGGATGTAGGGCACGCCGAGCAGGCGGGCGAGCGCGGGCACGTTGCCGACGAGCGGGTAGATCTCCTCGGCGCCCACCACCGAGCAGGGCACGATCGGCACGCCGGTGCGTACGGCGGCGGAGACGAAGCCACCGCGGCCGAAGCGCTGCAGCTTGTAGCGGTCGGCGTAGGGCTTGCCGATGCCCTTGAACCCCTCGGGCCAGACCCCGACGAGCTCGCCGCCGGACAGCATCCGCTGGGCGTCCTCGGCGCAGGCCAGGGTGGCGCCGCCCTTGCGGGCCAGCTCGCCCACGACGGGCAGCCGGAAGACCAGGTCGGCGCCGAGCGGGCGCAGGTTGCGGCCGGCCTTGTCGTGCACCGACAGCATCGTGACCAGGCCGTCCATCGGCACGGTCCCGGAGTGGTTGGAGACCACGAGGGCTCCGCCCTCGGTGGGGATGTTCTCGATGCCGCGGACCTCGACCCGGAACCACTTCTCGGCCAGGGGGCGTACGGCGGAGAGGAAGAACCGCTCGGTGACCTCGGCGTCGAAGCCGTACTCGTCGACCACGTAGTCGCCTGTCACGCGGCGGCGCAGGAACGCGAGGAACTCGGCCAGGCGCGGCTCCCAGGAGTCGCCGAAGACGTCCTTGGCCGCGTGCCGGAAGGCCGACAGCCAGTCGCCGACGGGGATCCCGGTGGACGGCGTGGCCGAGTGCCCGGGGTCGCCGGGCTCGTGGACCTCGGTCTGCGCACCGGTGGTCTCGGCCGGCTCGGCGGGCGCCTCGGGCGGGGTGTCCACGGGCTCGTCGTCCGACGGCGGCTCGGGCTTGCTCCGCTGCTCCGGGGGTACGGCGCCCGCGCGGGCGGACCCGGGGGCGAGGGTGCGAGCGGCGGACGACGGGTTGGCGTTGCCGGTGCCGCGGCCGGGGCGGCCGCGGGTGCCCAGGGGAACCGTGTTCAGGGGGATGACGTCGGCGTCAGCCACGGGAACCTCCCATTGTCGTCGCGGTGCTCGGCACCAGGCCGGGCGAGACCGAGCGCGCGAAATCGGCGAAGGCCTCCTCGGTCGAGTATCCAGGCTCGAAGCCGAGCACGTGACGCATCCGCGAGGTGTCCACGCCTCGGCCGAAGGTCAAGAACGTGGTGAGCTCGGGCGAGAGCCCCTGCAGGCCGGCCTGCTTGAGCACCGAGCCGACCGAGGACAGCGCGAACGACGGGACCGAGACGGACGGGCGGCCGAGGCGACGCACCGCCTGCGACAGCATCAGCACGCCGTCGCCGGCGATGTTGAAGGTGCCGTGCACGCCGGCCAGGGTCGCGTGCCGCAGCGCCGCGAGCAGGTCCACCTGGTGCACGAACTGCAGCCGGGCGTCGTACCCGAGGACCGTGGGGACCACGGGCAGCCGGAAGTACTGCGAGAGCGGGGTCATCACGTGCGGCCCCACGGCGTTGGCGGCGCGCAGCATCGTCACGGTGACGTCGGGGCGACGGCGCGCGAAGCCACGCACGTAGCCCTCGACCTCGAGGACGTCCTTGGCGTAGCCGGCACGCGGCAGCCGCTTGGCCCCGACGTCCTCGGTGAACATGGCGGGGTCACGGCTCGAGCTGCCGTAGACCGCGGTGGACGACTTGACCACCAGCCGCTCGAGGCCGGGTGCACGCTGGCACGCGGCGAGCAGCTGCATGGACCCGATGACGTTGTGCTCCTTCATCGAGGAGCGACCACCGGAGCCGCTGGTGGCGTGCACGCTCATGTGCACGACGGTGTCGACCTCCTGGCCCGCGATCACCTTGGCGATCACCGGGTTGCGGATGTCGGCGCGCACGAAACCGACGTCTCCCATGTCCCCACGCGGAGGAACCACGTCGACACCGATGACCCGCTCGACGGCGGGGTCGGCCGCGATGGACCGCGCGAACCTGCTGCCGAGGTCGTGGGAGACCCCGGTCACCAGAACGACGCGTCCCATGGGAGCTTCCGGCCTACGGCTGAGAGGGCTTACTTGCCCTGGCGACGACGCTGGATGCGCGTCTTCTTCAGCAGCTTGCGGTGCTTCTTCTTGGCCATGCGCTTGCGACGCTTCTTGATGACGGAACCCACTGCGGCCCTTCCAGAGACAACGGCGGACGTGCGGCGGGATGCGCGCACGACACGGAAGACCCCAGGGTATCGGGCGCCGCGCCACGGACCTAACCGCGGGTCGGCAACCGGGATCCCGGGCAGCCTGCGAGATTCCATGTCCCCCGGCCTCAAGTCGGGACGCCCGCGCGACGACGCTGTGGGTACGAAACCTGTTTCGGTCGCACGCCGGCAGGTAACCCTCGATCCACTGGGGGTAACCACACAGAGTCACCGACACCGTGTGCAGGACGGGTTCCTTGGGAGGGGAACCGGCCCGCCACATCTTGAGGCCTTGGGAGGGGCCTTGATGATGACCCTTCACCGTGTGCTGCGCACTGCGCGCCGAACCATCGTCAGCATTCTCGTCACCGGCTCCGTCGCGGTGGCCGTGGCCGGTCAGACCGGCACCCAGACGGCCACCGTGGCCCAGGCCCCGGCCCACGCCACGCGTTCCGTGGCCAGCGCCTACGCTGCGTCGCCGGCCCTCGACCGCGCCTACTACGAGAAGCGCGTCCAGTACTGGATCAACGTGCGCCGCCACGAGCACGGTCTCAGCGCGCTGAAGCTGGCGACCTGCACCGACGCGGTCGCCGACAAGTGGGGGTCCTACCTCGCCGCCACGGACAGCTTCTACCACCAGTCCATGGGCACGATCATGAACAAGTGCAACGCCTACTACGCCGGCGAGACGCTGGGCCGTGGCTCGATCACCCCGAAGCGCCTCATCTACTTGTGGATGCACTCGCCCGAGCACCGCGCGGTGCTGCTCAGCCACTACCCCCGCCGGGTCGGCATCGGCGCCTTCCCGAACAGCCGCGGCGAGTGGGTCGTCGCCGCCGACTTCATGAAGTTCTGACCCGCACACGGACTCGCACCACACGACGGGCTCGCACCCACGTCGCACCAGAAGAAGGAACGGCCCCCGCCTCTCGAGGCGGGGGCCGTTCTGCGTCTTCTGGCAGGCGTCTCAGCCGGTCTGGAAGAAGCTCTTGCGGAGATACTCGTTGACCGCGTCCTCGGGGACCCGGAACGAGCGACCGACGCGGACCGCCGGGAGCTCCCCCGAGTGCACCAGGCGGTAGACGGTCATCTTCGACACGCGCATCACCGAGGCAACTTCTGCCACGGTCAGGAACTTCACCTCCGAGATGTCTCCGGAGCTGTTTGAGGCCATGCTGCACCGACTTTCGACGCACGTGCGCCCTCCGGCTTCCCCACCGGAGACCCATCACACCTGCTTCCGTGAGAATAGAGCCTAGTGTGACGCTTGGGGAAGGGGAGGCCATACCGGTCCGATTTTTACCTTTTTCCCGGAGTGTCGGCTGGACGCGACAGCCTTCTCAGCACCGTGTCACGGCAGCGGATCGAGACCGTGCAGCGGGAAGACCGCCTCGCGCGTCGCGTTGATCGCCCGGTCGAGCCAGGTCCCGGGGTCGTAGCCCTCGCTCCAGTCGCGGTAGGCAGGGTCGCGCCCGTCGGTCATCCGGAACGGCCCGGTCCGGCCGAGCAGGGCGGCGACGTGCTCGCGCCACAGCGGCGGCGTGTCCGTCTGCGGGTCCAGCGGGTGGCCGGCGACGATCGCCAGCAGGTGCGTCCACGCCCGCGGTACGACGTCCACGACCGCATAGCCGCCGCCGCCGGTGGCGACCCACTTGCCGGCGCACAGCTCGTGGGCCAGCTCGTGCAGCGCGAGGTAGGCGGCCCGCTGGCCGTCGACGGTCAGCATCAGGTGGGCGAGCGGGTCCTCGATGTGGGAGTCGCAGCCGTGCTGGGTGACGAGGACGGTCGGCTTGAACTCGCGCAGCACCGGCGGCACCACCGCATGGAAGGCACGCAGCCAGCCGGCGTCCGAGGTGCCCGGCGGCAGCGCCACGTTGACCGCGGTGCCCTCCGCCCCGGGGCCGCCGGTGTCGGTGGGGAAGCCGGTGCCGGGGAAGAGCATCTGGCCGGTCTCGTGCAGGCTGACCGTGAGCACCCGCGGGTCGTCGTAGAAGACCGCCTCGACCCCGTCGCCGTGGTGCACGTCGACGTCGACGTAGGCGACCCGCTCGGCGCCCTGCTCGAGCAGCCACCGGATCGCGACGGCGACGTCGTTGTAGACGCAGAAGCCGCTGGCCTTGCCCGGCATCGCATGATGCAGGCCGCCGGAGATGTTGGCGGCGTGCAGCACCTCGCCGGACCAGACCTGGCGGGCCGCCTCCACGCTGGCCCCGACCACGTGGGCCGACGCCTCGTGCATGCCGGCGAACGTCGGGTTGTCCGCCGTACCCAGCCCACGCTCCTCGTCGTGGTCACCGGGGTCGGCACCGATCCGCCTCACGGCCGCGATGTAGTCGACGTCGTGCACGGTCGCGACCAGCTCGTCGGAGGCAGACGGGGCCGGCACGGTGGCCAGCTGCCCGGGTCCGCCGTCGAGGGCCAGCACCCCCAGCTCGGCGGCGAGCCGGACGGTGAGCTCCACCCGGACCGGCGACATCGGGTGGCCGACCCCGAAGTCGTAGTCGGTCAGCGACGGGTCGTAGACGGCGCAGGCGGAGCACCCTGTGCTGTCAGGACCGGTCATGCGGCGACACTACCCCCGTGTGAGCGCGGCTACACTGGCCGCATGCGCACCCGACACCTGCTCTCCACCTGCTGGTGGCCCGCCTCCTAGGCGGACCTCCCTGCGCACACGCACACCGACGGCCGCCCACGGGCGGCCGTTTCGCATGCCCGGGACCACCGTCTCGGCGCGAGGCCCTCGAGGGCGGACCCCCACCACCCCCTCGAGAGGACCACCCATGACCACCACCCGCACCCGCCCGCGCCGGCTCAGCCTGCTCAAGCCCACCGGGCGGCTCACCCTCGGCAACCTGCTGGGCGCGCTGCGCCCGATGGTCGCCGAGCAGTACGGCGCCACCTGCTTCTACGGGATCGCGGACCTGCACGCGCTCACCGTCCCGCACGACCCGGCCGTGCTCGCCGAACGGGTGCGCGAGATGCAGACGACGCTGCTCGCGGTCGGCCTCGACCCGGACGCGGCGACCCTGTTCGTGCAGAGCGGGGTGCCCGCCCACAGCGAGCTCGCCTACCTGCTCGAGTGCACCGCGCACATGGGGGAGCTGAACCGGATGATCCAGTTCAAGGAGAAAGGACGTGGCAACCCGGGCACCCGGGTGTCGCTGTTCACCTACCCGGCGCTGATGGCCGCGGACATCCTGCTCTACCGGGCCTCCGAGGTCCCGGTCGGCGACGACCAGCGCCAGCACGTGGAGCTGACCCGCGACCTCGCGATCCGCTTCAACCGGACCTACGGGCACGTGTTCACGGTCCCCGAGATCACCGTCGCCCAGGTCGGCGCGCGGGTGATGGACCTGGCCGAGCCGACCTCGAAGATGGGCAAGTCCAGCACCAGCACCGCCGGCACGATCCACCTGCTCGACTCCCCCGACGTGGTGGCCCGCACCATCGCCCGGGCCGTCACCGACTCGGACACGGCGCGGGACGCCGTACGCCACGACCGGGAGCGCAAGCCCGGCGTGAGCAACCTGCTGGAGGTCACCGCGGCCTGCGCCGGCACCAGCGTCGAGGAGGTGGCGGCGCAGGCGCCGACCTACGGGATGCTCAAGAAGCAGGCGACCGAGGCGGTGCTGGCCGTGCTCGACCCGCTGCGGGCGCGCTACGCGGAGCTGGCGGCCGACCCGCGCCACGTGGCACAGGTGTACGGCGACGGGGCACACCGCTGCCGGGAGGAGACGGCCCCGGTGCTGCGTGCCGCACGGGAAGCGATGGGGCTCTGACTGATAGGGCAGGCGTCCTGCGGGGAACCCTCCGTGCACGGGGCGAGACGAACGACCGAGGAGATTCCCGTGGCCCGATGGATCCGTTGCTCCGACGACGCGTGCGAGGTCTTCTGGGCTGACGGCGCGCCCGAGTGCTGGGCGTGCGGCAACCCGGGCGCCCCCGACTCGGGGCCGAGCCTCACCAGCCAGGTGGGCGCGCCGCTGTTCGCGATGCGTCCGCTCCCGACGGGGACCAGCGAGGTCGCCTGACGGTGGTGCGGGCTACTGACCCTCCGCCAGCTCTCGAGACCGGTCCCGGGCGGCTTCGAGCGCGGTGAGGAACGCGGCCCGCACCTTGTGGTCCTCGAGCTGGCGGATCGCCGCTGCGGTGGTGCCGCCGGGCGAGGTGACCCGCTCGCGCAGCACGGTCGGGTGCTCGCCGGTCTCGCGGAGCAGCTTCGCCGAGCCGACCATGGTCTGCACGACGAGCTCGCTGGCGGTGGAGCGGGGCAGGCCGAGGTGGACGCCCGCCTCGACCATCGCCTCGACGACGAAGAACAGGTAGGCCGGGCCCGAGCCGCTGATCGCGGTGACCGCGTCCTGCTGCCGCTCGGGGACCCGCAGCACCTTGCCGGTGGAGGCCATCAGCGCCTCCGCCTCGGCCAGGTGCGACTCGTCGCAGTGGCTGCCGCGGGAGATCGCGGCCATCCCCTCGTCGACGAGCGCCGGGGTGTTGGGCATGACGCGCACCACCGCGACGCCCTCGGGCAGCCGGGCCTCGATGAACGCGGTGGTGATGCCCGCCGCGAGGGAGACCACGAGCTGCCCGGGGCGCACGTGCGGCGCGAGCTCGTCGAGCACGTCACCCATGTCCTGGGGCTTGACCACGAGCGCGAGCGTGTCGGCGACCTTGGCGGCCTCGGTGTTGGACACCACCGTGACGCCGTACCGCTCCTCGAGCTCGCGAGCACGCTCGCGCCGCTTCTCACCGACCAGCAGGTCGGCCACCGGCCGACCGGCGCGGACCAGGCCGGAGAGCAGGGTCTCCCCCATCACCCCGGCGCCGATGATCGCGAGCGTGCTCATGCGGGCCTCACTTCTTGGAGATCAGGGACCGTGCGAAGAAGGCGAGGTTCTGCGGGCGCTCGGCGAGGCGGCGCATCAGGTAGCCGTACCACTCCTGGCCGTAGGGCACGTAGACGCGCATCTTCTCGCCCGCCTCGGCGAGACGCTTCTGCTCGTCGGGACGGATGCCGAAGAGCATCTGGTACTCGTAGGTGCCCTGCGCGCGGCCGTTTCGGGTCGCGAGCGCGCCGGCGATGTCGACCATCCGCGGGTCGTGCGAGGCGATCATCGGGTAGCCCTGGCCGGCCATCAGGACCTTGAGGCAGCGCACGTAGGACTTGTCGACGTCGTGGCGCTCCTGGAAGGCGACCGTCTCGGGCTCGTTGTAGGCGCCCTTGCAGAGCCGGACCCGCGAGCCCTCGTAGGCGAGGTCGCGGCAGTCGGCCTCGGTGCGGTGCAGGTAGGCCTGCAGCACGGCACCGGTCTCCGGGAAGTCCTTGCGCAGCTCGCGCAGGATGCCCAGTGTCGAGTCGGTGGTGGTGTGGTCCTCCATGTCGAGGGTCACCGTGGTGCCGGCGTTGCGGGCGGCCTGCGCGATGGCGCGGGCGTTCTCGAGGGCGATCTTCTCGCCGTCGGCGCCGAGCGCCTGGCCGACCGCGGACAACTTCACCGAGACCTCGGCGTTGCGCGCGAGGCCCTCGGCCGACAGCGCGGCGAGCAGCTCGAGGTAGGCCGCGACGGTGGCGTCGGCCTGCTCGCGGTCGAGGGTGTCCTCGCCGAGGAAGTCGAGGGTCGCGTGCAGCCCGTCGGCGATCAGGCCACGGGTCGCCTCCACGGCGGACTCGGTGGTCTCACCGGGGACATAGCTGTGGACGATCCCGCTCGACACGGGCATGGCGGTGACGAGGCTCTTGACCTTGTCGCTGCGCGAGAGCAACAGCAGCGGCTGCCGAAGCACTGGTTCCCTCCCAGGGGTGTGGACGCTCCGACCGCCTCGTTGCGGCCGGGGTGGCTCCCAGGCTACGCGGTACGGCGGCGCAGGGTCGCCGCGCCCAGTGCCAGGGCGGCCACCGCGAAGCCGACGACCAGCGCCAGGTCGCCCCAGGTGCCGCCGGTGACCCCGCCGGAGGTGCTGGCCACGTTGCCCATCGCGTCGACCGCGTAGGACAGCGGCAGCACGTCGGAGACCACGTGCAGCACGCCCGGCATCGCGTCCCGGGCTATGAACAGCCCGCACAGCAGGATCTGCGGGATCACCACCGCCGGCATGAACTGCACCGCCTGGAACTCGGTGCGCGCGAACGCGGAGACGAACAGCCCGAGCGCGCTGCCGAGCACGGCGTCGGCGACCGCGACCACCACCAGCATCCAGACCGGGCCGGCGACGTCGAGACCGAGCAGGGTCGTGCAGAGGACCACGGCGAGCGTCGACTGGACCGCGGCGACCAGCCCGAAGGCGAGCGCGTAGCCACCGAGGAAGTCACCCTTGCCGGTGGGCATCGCCAGCAGCCGTTCCAGCGTGCCCGAGGAGCGCTCGCGCAAGGTGGTCACCGAGGTCACCAGGAACATCACGATGAACGGGATCAGCGCCAGCAGCGGCGGACCGAGACGGTCGAAGCCGATGCCGAGCTCGTCGTTGCCGAACATCCACCACAGCAGCGTGAGGATCAGGCAAGGCAGCACCAGCAGCATCGCCAGGGTGCGGTGGTCGCGCCGCAGCTGGGCGAGCACGCGGGCGGCCACAGCGCCCGTGATCCGGGGAGTCATGCGACCGCTCCGCTCTCGACGAGGTTCAGGAAGGCGTTCTCGATGTCACGGGCGCCGGTGCGGGCCAGCAGCTCGGCCGGGGTCTCGTCGGCGAGAAGGCGGCCCTCTCGCATCAGCAGCAGCCGGTCGCAGCGTTCCGCCTCGTCCATCACGTGGCTCGAGACCAGCACCGCGACCCCGGCGTCGGCGAGCTCGTGGAACATTGCCCACAGGTCGCGGCGCAGCACCGGGTCGAGGCCGACGGTCGGCTCGTCGAGCACCAGCACCTGCGGCGACCCGAGCAGCGCCACGGCGAGCGAGACCCGGGAGCGCTGGCCCCCGGAGAGCCGGGCCACGACCTGGTCGCGGTGGGAGCCGAGGTCCACCGCGGCGATGCACCGGTCCACCTCGGCGGCGTCCGTCCCGAGCACGCGGGAGAAGAACCGGACGTTCTCCGCGACGGTCAGGTCGTCGTACACGCTCGGCGCCTGGGTGACGTAGCCGACCCGGTCACGCAGCGCCTTGTCGCCGGCCGGGCGGCCGAGCACGGTGACGCTGCCGGAGGTGAGCACCTGCACGCCGACGATCGAGCGCATCAGGGTGGTCTTGCCGCAGCCGGAGGGGCCGAGCAGGCCGGTGACCTTGCCCGGCTCGGACGAGAACGAGACGTCACGGATCGCATGGGTGCGGCCCCGGTCGACGCTGAGGTGGTCCACCACGACCGCCGCACTGTCGTTATTCATCATGTGTTGAATTATGCTCCCGTTGGTCGAGCTTGTCGAGACCTAGAGCGGGCCGTCGAGGTAGCGCTGCAGCGTCGGGCCGACCCAGGCGACGAGCTCGTCGGTCGTGTAGGAGCGCAGCGGCTCGAGCTCGAGCAGGTAGCGGGCCACGATCAGCCCGAGCACCTGGGTCGCCACCAGCTGTGCGCGACGGTCCGCCTCCGCCGCGGGGAGTACGGCGCGCAGCGGCGTGAGCACCATCCGGACGATCCCGTCCTGGAGCAGGGTGTGCGAGGTCTCGGCGCCCAGGCTGGAGCGGACCAGCGCGACGAGCGGCAGCCGCGTGGCCGGGTCGTCCCAGACCGTGAGCATGGTGCGCAGCAGCCGCTCCCCCGCCCCGGCCACCCCGTCCGCGAAGACCAGCGGCACCATCTGGCGCGGGTCGACCTCGATCGAGAGCGCCGCCAGGAACAGGTCGTCCTTGGAACCGAAGTAGTGGTGCACCAGCGACGGGTCCACGCCCGCCTCGGCCGCGACGCCGCGGATCGTCGTACCACCGAAGCCGTCGCGCGCGAACGACTCGCGGGCGGCGTCGAGGATCTGGCCGCGGGTGTCGGGGCCCCCGGGTCGGCGGCCGCGGCCGCGGGTCCGGGTCATCGCAGGTCGGAGGTGCGCGCGAAGTTGAGCCGGGCGAAGGCCAGCGACTCCAGCAGGTCGAGCTCGCGGGCCTCGCGGTTCGAGGCCTTGCGGGTGTTGATCTCGACCACGATGTGCCCCTCGAAGTCGGCGTCGGCGAGGTGCTCGAGCAGCTCGACCACCGGGAGGTTCCCGCGCCCCGGCACCAGGTGCTCGTCCTTCGCGGAGCCGCTGCCGTCGGTGAGGTGGATGTGCCGGAGCCGGTCCCCGAGCCGCTGCGCCATCTGCACCGGGTCGGACCGCGAGGTCGCGGCGTGCGAGACGTCGATGGTGGTGTTGGCGTAGTCCTGCTCGGAGGGGTCCCAGCCGGGCAGGTAGACCTCCATCTCGCGGCGGGAGGCCCGCCACGGGTACATGTTCTCGACCGCGAAGGCCACCCCGGTGGACTCCTCGAGCCGCGCGATGCCCTCGACGAAGGTGCGTGCGTAGTCGCGCTGCCACCGGAACGGCGGGTGCACGACGACGACGTCCGCGCCGACCGCCTGGGCCATCTCGGCGGACCGCTCGAGCTTGCCCCAGGGCTCGGTGCCCCAGACCCGCTGGGTGATCAGCAGGCACGGCGCGTGCACGGCGCACACCGGCATCTGGTGGTAGTCGGCGAGGTGGCGGACCGCCTCGACCTCCTGGCTGATCGGGTCGATGCCGACCATCACCTCGACGGCGTCGTAGCCGAGCCGCGCGGCCATCTCGAAGCCGTTCGCGGTCGACTCGGGGTAGACCGAGGCGGTGGAGAGGCCGATCACCGGACCAGACTAGCGAGCGACGGCCGGCCGACCCGCGATGACGCTGATCTGGTCGAGCCGCTCGAGGATGATCCCTTCGCGCAGCGCCCAGGGGCAGATCTCCAGCTCCGGCAGGTCGAACAGGTCCATCACCGCGTCGGCCACCAGGGCGCCGGCGACGAGCTGGTGGGCGCGGCTCGGGGAGACGCCGGGCAGCTCGGCGAGCTCGTCGGGGCTCATCGCCAGCAGCTGCGGGATCATCTCGGCGAGCGCCTCGCCGTCCAGCACGCGCCGTACGAGCGGGCCGTCCCCGGAGGGTGCGGCACCGCAGACCCGGGCCAGCGAGCGGAACGTCTTGGAGGTGGCGACCGCGTGGTCGGGGCCGCCGGCGCGGACCACCGAGCGGGCGTCGCGCGCGATGTCGGCACGGATCTTGCGCCGCAGCTCGCGCACCTCGCCGGCGTCGAGCCCGTGCTGCAGGTGGTCGCGGGTGAGCCGGCCGGCACCGAGCGGCAGCGACTGCGCGACGTCCGGGGCCTCGTCGGCGCCCACCGCGATCTCCAGCGAGCCGCCGCCGATGTCGAAGACCGCGAGCCGGCCCGAGGACCAGCCGAACCAGCGGCGCACCGCCAGGAACGTCAGCCGGGCCTCGTCCTCGCCGGGCAGCACCTCGATGGCGACACCGGTCTCCTGGCGCACGTGCTCGAGCACCTCGTCGGAGTTGCTGGCGTCGCGCACCGCCGACGTGGCGAAGCCGGTCATCTCTTCGCAGCCCTTGTCCTCGGCGACCTGGAGCGCCTCGCCCGCGAACTTCGTGAGGGCGTCGATGCCTGCCTGGTTGACGGCGCCGGACGCGTCGAGGTGCTCGGCGAGACGCAGCGGCTCCTTGTAGGAGTAGGCAGGCAGCGGCGCCGCGCCGCCGTGCGCGTCGACCACCAGCAGGTGCCCGGTGTTGGACCCGATGTCGAGAACTCCCAACCTCATGGGGCCACGCTACTCACCGACGTACAGTGGCGCCGTGCCTGAAGTCGATCTGGTGTTCCCGCGTGCCTGGGTCGAGTTCGCCGACCCCGCCGACGACGCCCAAGTTTTCCGCTGCGACCTGACCTGGCTCACCTCGAGCTGGACGTGCATCTTCGGTCAGGGCTGCTGCGGCATCTATGCCGACCGGCCCGACGACGGCTGCTGCACGCTGGGCGCGCACTTCTCCGACAAGGCCGACGAGAAGCGGGTGCGCACGTTCGTGAAGATGCTCGACCGCGAGCACTGGCAGTTCCACGACGAGGGCCAGGGCAAGGCGTGGATCGAGACCGACGAGGACGGCGACCGCAAGACCGCCGTCCACGAGGGCGCCTGCATCTTCCTCAACCGCCCGGGCTTCCCGGCGGGCGCCGGCTGCGCCCTGCACGGGCTGGCGCTGCGGATCGACAAGCACCCGCTGGAGACCAAGCCCGACGTCTGCTGGCAGCTGCCGATCCGGCGCACCTTCCGCGACGTGGAGCTGCCGGACGGTACGGCGTACAGCGAGGTCTCGATCGGGGAGTACGACCGTCGTGGCTGGGGCCCCGGCGGCCACGACCTGGACTGGTACTGCTCGGGCAACACCGAGGCACACGTCGGCACCGAGCCGGTCTACGTCAGCAACGGCCCGGAGCTCGTCGCGCTGATGGGGCAGGCGGCCTACGACGAGCTGGTCCGGCACTGCGAGGCGCACCTGCGCTCACGGTCGGCGCTCGCGCTGCACCCCGCCGACCCGCACTGACCCGTCGGCGACCCGGCCGTCCGCACGCAGCACCACGCGCCCGGCCGGTCCGACGACCACCGCCGACACCCGGTCCGCCGCTGCGCCGTCGGTGAGTGTCAGCCGGAACGAGCCGGGGCGTCCACGGACCGCCGTACCACCCCACCAGGAGGACGTGCGGCCGCGCGTGCCGACGACCAGCGGCACCCCACGGACCACGAGATTCCCCTTGCGCAGCAGGAGATCACCGACCGGGCCGTAGGACGTGACGCGTGCGGTGGCCGCGACCGCGACCCCGTCGACGGTGGCGGCCGCGACCACCGTCGCGGCGGGGTCCGCGACGACGAGCACCACCCGCCCCGGCTGCCCGGTGGCGTTGCCGGCACGCACGGTCAGCAGCCGCACGCCCGGCGACAGGTAGCGGTGCCGGGCCAGGCAGCCCGCTCCCGTGCCCCGGCTCGCGGTCCCGTCGTCCCAGGCGACGCGGCACCCGGTGCCGGCTCCGACGTCGGCCCGCAGCGTGACGAGCGTCCCGGGCGCGACGACGCTGACCGACGGGGCGGCGACGTGGACCCGCACGACGGTCCGCGGCCCCTCCGCGGTGGGTCCCGCCACCGCGACGGGGACCGCGACCGCCGCGGTCGCCAGGGCGAGCGCGGGCAGCGAGGTGCTGACCGGGAACACCCCACCAGCGAACTCCCGGCGGGCCGTCGCCGCCATCGGTCCGCAGCGTCAGATCCCATGGCACGTTGGGATGTGGCCACCTGCGGCATAGCGCCGGGACCGGAGGATTCAGGTCAGCTTGGCGGCGATGTGGTCGGGCATCGGCTCGTAGCGGGCGAACGTGCGGGTGAAGGTCGCGGCCCCGTGGGAGAACGCGCGCAGGTCGATCGCGTAGCGCCCGATCTCCATCTGCGGCACCTCGGCGCGGACCAGGGTGCGGTCCTCGCCGACCGGCTCACTGCCGAGCACCCGGCCGCGCCTGCCGGACAGGTCGCTCATCACCGCGCCGACCAGGTCGTCGGGGATCATCACCGCGACCTCGTCGACCGGTTCGAGCAGCGCCATCTTCGCGCTCGCGGCGGCCTCGCGCAGGGCCAGCGCACCCGCGGTCTGGAAGGCCATGTCGGAGGAGTCGACGCTGTGCGCCTTGCCGTCGGTCAGCGTGACCCGGATGTCGACCACCGGGAAGCCGGCCGCGACGCCCTTCTCCATCTGGGCGTGCACGCCCTTCTCGACCGACGGGATGAACTGCCGCGGCACGGCGCCCCCGACGACCTTGTCGACGAACTCGAAGCCGGAGCCCTGCGGCAGCGGCTCCACGGCAATGTCGCAGACGGCGTACTGGCCGTGGCCACCGGACTGCTTCACGTGCCGGCCGTGGCCCTTGCCCCCGGACGCGAACGTCTCGCGCAGCGGCACCCGCAGCTCCACCTGGTCGACACCGGCGCCGTGGCGGTGCTCCAGCCGGTCGAGTACGACGTCCGCGTGCGCCTCGCCCATGCACCACAGCACGATCTGGTGGGTCTCGCCGTTGTGCTCGATGCGCAGCGTCGGGTCCTCGGCGGCCAGCCGCTGCAGGCCCTGGCCGAGCTTGTCCTCGTCGGCCTTGGCCCGGGCGGCGATCGCGATCGGCAGCAGCGGCTCGGGCATCGACCACGGCTTGAGCACCAGCGGCGTCTCCTTGTCGGAGAGCGTGTCGCCGGTCTCGGCGCGGGAGAGCCGGCCGACCGCGCAGATGTCACCGGCGACGACCTTGTCGACCGGCCGCTGGTCCTTGCCGAGCGGGCAGGAGAGCGCGCCGATCCGCTCGTCCTCGTCGTGGTCCTCGTGCACGCCGGGCTGGCCGTCGCCGTAGAAGGAGGAGAAGTGCCCGGACACGTGCACCGTCGCGTCCGGCAGCACGGTCCCCGAGAACACCCGGACCAGGCTCACCCGTCCGACGTACTGGTCACTGGTGGTCTTGACGACCTCGGCCACCAGCGGCCCGGCGGCGTCGCAGGTCAGGTCGGGGCCGCGCTTGCCGTCGGGGGTGAACACCTCGGGCATCGGGTGCTCGAGCGGCGAGGGGAAGCCGGAGACCACGAGGTCGAGCAGCTCGGTCGCGCCGGTGCCGTCGGAGGAGTCGACCGGGACCACGGGGTGGAACGACCCGCGGGCGACCGCGCGCTCGAGGTCCTTCACGAGCAGGGCGCGGTCCACCTCCTCGCCGCCGACGTAGCGCTCCATGAGGGTCTCGTCCTCGGACTCCTCGATGACGCCCTCGATCAGCGCGCCCCGGGCCTCGTCGTGGGCGTGATCGTCGGTGAGCAGTCCGACGAGCCGGTTGCCCTCGCGCAGGAACGCAGGGACGACCTTCTCCCCGAACGCCGCCTGCGCCTGGAGCACCACGTTGTCGTAGTCGGCGCGGGCGTGGTCGAGCTTGGTGATCACCACGACCCGCGGCATCGACACCTCGGCGCACTCGCGCCACAGCTGCTTGGTGGGCTCGTCGACGCCCTCGTTGGCGGCCAGCACGAACATCGCGCAGTCGGCGGCGCGCAGGCCAGCGCGCATCTCGCCCACGAAGTCGGCGTAGCCAGGAGTGTCGAGCAGGTTGATCTTCACGCCGTCGTGCCGCAGCGGCGCGAGCGCGAGGCCCACCGACCGCTGCTGGCGCAGCTCGGCCTCGTCGAAGTCCGACACCGTCGTGCCGTCGACCGTCGTGCCGGCCCTGTTCAGCACACCGGCCGAGACCAGGAGGGTCTCGACCAGTGTCGTCTTGCCGGATCCGGCGGGGCCGACCACGGCCACGTTCCGGATCGCCTCAGCCCGGTCCGCGACCGGGACACCTCCCTTGCCGCCGTTGGCAGCCGCACCCTTCGCCGTCACCTGACCCGCCTCCTCGCGCCGTGTGCTTCCTCACTGTTCACCCGGGCCACGGGGCTGCACAAGGGGTGGCGCGGACCCCACCCCGGTGTCAGGTGCCTCACGGCGCGCAGCCACAATGCTGGTTATGCGCCTGGACCATCTCTCGTACGCCGCCGGACCCGACGGACTGGCGAGCACCGCCCGCCGTCTCGGCGACCTCCTCGGTGAGGAGTTCCTCGACGGTGGCATCCACCCCCGCTTCGGCACCCGCAACATGGTGCTGCCGCTGAGCGCGGGCACCTACCTCGAGGTCGTCGAGGTGCTGGACCACCCGGCTTCGGACAAGGCCCCGTTCGGGCAGGCCGTGCGGGCCCGCTCCGAGCTCGGTGGTGGCTGGCTCGGCTGGGTCGTCTCGGTCGACGACATCGCCGGTGTCGAGCAGCGCCTGGGCCGCGAGTCCGCGCAGGGCAACCGGCACCGCCCCGACGGCCACGAGCTGCGCTGGAAGCAGATCGGCATCAAGGGGCTGCAGGCCGACCCGCAGCTCCCGTTCTTCATCCACTGGGAGTCGCCCGTCGAGGACCACCCCAGCACCGGGTCCACCGGCAACGTGCACCTCGACGCCATCGAGATCGCGGGCGACCCGAGCCGCGTCCGTGAGTGGCTCGGCGACCCGGGCGTGGACCCGCTCGAGGACGTCGACGTCGCCTGGGTGGCGCCGCACGGCACGCCCGGCGTGGTGGCCGCGCAGTTCTCCACGCCGAACGGTCTCGTCCGGATCTGACCGCCGTGGCCCGGCACCTGCCCGGCGCGGTGCCGAGCCCGAACATCTGGGCGCACCCCCAGGTCTACGAGACCGAGAACCGCGCCGCTGACCCCGACGGCCTGATCGAGCGGGCCATGCGCTCGGTGCTCGACTGGTCCGGGCGGAACCTGCTCGACCTCGGCTGCGGCACCGGCTTCCACCTGCCAGCGTGGGCGCGCGAGGCGGCCCAGGTGTACGGCGTGGAGCCGCACCTGGACCTCGCGGCCGTGGCCCGGCGCCGCACCCGTCGGCTCGACAACGTCACGGTCCTCGACGGCACCGCCCAGAAGCTGCCGTTGCCCGACGCCTCCCTCGACGTGGTGCACGCCCGGTGGGCCTACTTCTTCGGGCCCGGCTGCGAGCCCGGGCTGCGTGAGCTCGACCGGGTGGTACGGCGTGGCGGGGCGGCCTTCGTGGTCGACAACGACGCGACCCGCTCGACGTTCGGGCGCTGGTTCGCACGCGGCTACCCGGGCGTGGACGCGCACGCCGTGGAACGTTTCTGGTCGTCGTACGGGTGGGAGCGGGAGCGGCTCGACATCGGCTGGCGGTTCGGCAGCCGGGCCGACCTCGAGGCGGTGGTGCGCATCGAGCTGCCCGTCGACGTCGCGGAGGCAGCGCTGCGCGAGCACGTGGGGCTCGAGGTGGACTACGCGGTCAACCTCTGGTGGCGGCGCTTCTAGCTGCTGGCGCGCAGCTTCAGCGTCGGGGTGAGCATCCGGCCGGGGTTGCTGATCGGCTTGTGGGCAAGGAGATCGCCGAGGTGGCGGACCACCTCGACCGCCACCTGCTCGAGCGGCTGGCGGACCGAGGTCAGCCCCGGGGTGCAGGTCTGCGCGGCGATCGAGTCGTCGAAGCCGACCACCGCGGCGTCGCGGCCGGGGACCATGCCGCGCTCGGAGAGAGCACGCAGCACGCCCATCGCGACCGTGTCGCTGACGCAGACGAACGCGCTCGGCGACTCGTGGTCGATCAGCGCGTGCGCGGCCCGGCGGCCGAAGTCGAGGTGGTCCTCGCCGCGTGCCGACAGCCTGCTGGTGGGGAGGCCGTGGTCGTGCATCCGGTCGGACCAGCCGCTGCGGCGGTCCTCACCGATGTAGGAGTCCTTCTTCCAGCCGACCCAGGCGATCCGGGTGTGCCCACGCCCGACGAGGTGGTCCACGGCCAGCGCGACGCCGGCGTGCCCGTCGACGTCGACCCACGGGTGCGCAGCCGCCGGCTCCGACCAGGGCCGGCCGAACGCGACGAACGGGATGCCCTGGCGGGCCAGCCACGCGGCCTGCGGGTTGCCGCGGTAGGTGTCGGTGACGACGAACGCGTCGACCGCAGCGGAGCGCAGCAGCTCGGCGTAACCGGCGACCGGGTCGACCTCGACGCCCTCCTGGGGCTGCTCGCCCGAGAACAGCAGCACGTGGTAGCCCTCGCCCTTGGTGCTCTCCACCAGCGAGTGCACGAAGCGGTCCATCAGCGCGTTGGCGCTCTCCTCGACCGGGGGCTCGACGCTCATCCCGATCAGGTGCGAGGCCCGGGTGCGCAGGTTGCGGGCGGCGCGGTTGGGCGAGTAGCCCAGGCGCGAGATCGCCTCCTGGACCCGCTGCAGCGTGTCGGGGCGCAGCAGGTCGGGGCTGTTGAGCGCGTTGGACACCGTCTGGCGCGACACACCCGCCTCGGCCGCCACGGTGGCGAGCGTCGGTGCTGCGTCGGTGCGGTTGGTCGTCCCTGGCATTCTCCGTGGTCCCCCCAGACGGCTGTGGATCGTTCCAATCATGACATGCGACGGCACCGGAGGGTCGGCGTCGCCCTGTCGGTGGGGTCGCATAGCGTCCTCGACATGACCAGCCGCACCAAGACCGCGACCCGACCGTCCTACCGCTGCACCGAGTGCGGCTGGGAGACCGCGAAGTGGGTCGGCCGGTGCGGCGAGTGCCAGGCGTGGGGCAGCGTGATCGAGGCCGCCGCCCCCAAGAGCCGTGCCCAGGCAGGGCCGGTGAGCTCGCCGGCGGTCCCGATCGGGCAGGTGCCCCTCGAGGACTCCCAGTCGCGCACCAGCGGCGTGCCCGAGCTCGACCGGGTCCTCGGCGGCGGGCTGGTGCCCGGTGCCGCCGTACTCCTCGCCGGCGAGCCGGGGGTCGGCAAGTCCACGCTGCTGCTCGAGGTCGCGGCGCAGACCGCACGCACCGGGCTGCGCACGCTCTACGTCACGGGCGAGGAGTCCGCGGCCCAGGTGCGGCTGCGGGCGGACCGCACCGACAGCGTGCACGACGAGCTCTACCTGGCCGCGGAGACCGACCTGGGCGCGGTGCTCTCGCACATCAACGAGGTCAAGCCGCAGCTGCTGGTGATCGACTCCGTGCAGACCATCGGCGCGGCGGACGTCGACGGGGTGCCCGGGGGCGTCACCCAGGTCAAGGAGGTTGCTGCCGCGCTGGTCCGGGTCGCGAAGACCCAGAACATCGCCACCGTGATGGTCGGCCACGTCACCAAGGACGGCTCGATCGCTGGCCCGCGGGTGCTCGAGCACCTCGTCGACGTGGTGCTCCAGTTCGAGGGCGAGCGGAGCTCCCGGCTGCGGATGGTCCGCGCGGTGAAGAACCGCTACGGCCCGATCGACGAGGTCGGCTGCTTCGACCTGTCCGGTGAGGGGATCGTCGCGGTCACCGACCCGACCGGGCTCTTCATCGCTCGCCACCACGAGCCCGTCGCCGGCACCTGCATCTCGGTGGTGCTCGAGGGCCGCCGCCCGATGCTCGCCGAGGTGCAGGCGCTCGTCACGCCGTCGGCGGCCGAGCGTGCCCGCCGTACGACGTCCGGGCTCGACGGCAACCGGCTCGCGATGGTCGTCGCGGTGCTGCACCAGCGCTGCAGGATCGCCCTGCACGGTCACGACGTCTTCGCCTCCACCGTCGGCGGTGTCCGGATCGCCGAGCCGTCCGCCGACCTTGCCACGGCGATCGCGATCGCCTCGGCCTCCAAGCAGCGGGTCGTCCCCACCGACCTGGTCGCGATCGGCGAGATCGGGCTGGCCGGCGAGGTGCGCCGGGTCCGCGACATCCCGCAGCGGATCGCCGAGGCCGCGCGGCTCGGCTTCGCGGCGGCGATCGTGCCGCTCGAGCCGGGCACCCGGGCCGGCTCGATCCGCAAGGTCGACGGCATGGACGTGGTCGGCGTGCCCGACCTCGACGCCGCGCTGCGGGTGCTCGACCTCGGCAAGCAGGACACGGCTCCGCTGATCGCGGCCGGCAAGGGACGCGGTGGTCGACCCGAGCTCGGGCTGGTCTGAGGCAAAGCAAAGAATCGTCGGCGCCGCGTCCCCTAGACTTGCCGCGGCACAGCGACTGACCTGGGGAGACACGTGGCGACCGACCGCTCGGAGGAGACGCTCCGGCTGCGCGCGACCCTCGCGTCCATCGCACCCGGCACCATCCTGCGCGAGGGGCTCGAGCGGATCCTGCGCGGCCGCACCGGCGCGCTGATCGTGCTCGGCAGCGACCGCACCGTCGACTCGCTGTCGACGGGCGGCTTCACCCTCGACATCCCGTTCTCCTCGACCGCGCTGCGCGAGCTCGCGAAGATGGACGGCGCGATCATCCTCGACAAGGACGCCTCGCGCATCCTGCACGCGGCCGTGCACCTGATGCCGGACCCGTCGATCCACTCCGAGGAGACCGGCACCCGGCACCGCACCGCCGACCGGGTCGCCCGGCAGGCCGGCTACCCGGTCATCTCGGTGTCGCAGTCGATGCAGATCATCGCGGTCTACGTCGGCGGCACCCGCTACGTCCTCGAGGACTCCGGCGGCATCCTGTCGCGCGCCAACCAGGCGCTCGCGACCCTGGAGCGCTACAAGATGCGCCTCGACGAGGTGTCCAGCACCCTGTCCGCGCTCGAGATAGAGGACCTCGTCACCGTCCGCGACGTCGCCGTGGTCGCCCAGCGGCTGGAGATGGTCACCCGGATCGCCCGCGAGATCGAGGACTACGTGCTCGAGCTCGGCAGCGACGGCCGGCTGCTCTCCCTCCAGCTCGACGAGCTGGTCACCGGTGTCGACATCGAGCGCGAGCTGGTGATCCGCGACTACCTGCCGCCGACCCGCCGCAAGAAGAGCGCCGAGGACGTCCTCAACGAGCTCGAGGGGCTCAGCCCTGCCGACCTCGTCGACGTCGCCGCCGTCGCCCGGGCCCTGGGCCTCGGCGCCAGTGAGCACCTCGACGGCGCGGTCACGCCCCGCGGCTACCGGCTGCTGGCCAAGGTGCCGCGCCTGCCCGGCGCCGTCGTCGACCGCCTCGTCGAGCACTTCGGCTCCCTGCAGAAGCTGCTCTCCGCCAGCATCGACGACCTGCAGGCCGTCGACGGTGTCGGCGAGCTCCGCGCCCGCTCCGTGCGCGAGGGTCTCTCGCGGCTGGCCGAGTCCAGCATCCTCGAGCGCTACGTCTGACCCAGGGCTCAGCGCTTCGAGGGCGTGCCCGACGGTGAGGCGCTCGCGGACCCGCTCGGGCTCGGGGACGGGCTGGGGCTCGGGGTGATCGTGGGTGCCACCGGCGCGAGCAGCTTGAACTGCTGCTCGTCGGGCTCGGCGCCGATCGCCGCGGCGGTGACGTGGTAGTAGCCGGGCAGGGCCCACGGGTTGGTGTCGCTGCAGGTGCCGTCGGAACGCTGGCCGCGCCACTTCACCGAGATCGCGGTCGGCACGTCGCGACGGACCACGACCTGCTGCGGGGAGATCGCGTCCGGGCAGTCCTGGGTGGACCAGATCCGGTCCGTGCCCGAGGTCAGCCGCACGACCAGGGTCCGCTTGGAGACCGTCCAGGTGCAGGCGGGCGACTGGGAGGTGGTGAGCTGCAGGTCGAAGATCACCGGCCGCCCGGCATAGGGGATGCCGTGCACGGCCGGGGTGACCACGACGTCGCTGTCGGGGCAGCTGCCCGTCGGCACCGCGAGCGGCGTCGGCGTCGGGCTGCCCGTGCGCGCGTGCTTCGTCGGCGATGCCTGCGGGGTGGTGGGCCGGCTCGACGGGCTCGCGGAGACGTCGGCGCCGACCGGGCGCGCGGACGGGCCGTTGGCGCCGCTGCCGCCGCCGAGGAGGTGCTCGATCCCCACCACGAGACCGAGAGCCACGACGGCGAGGAGCACGCGACGGGTCCAGTAGACGCGGGCCGGCAGCGGCCCCCGAGGACGCGTCACGGAGCTCATGCGCACCACGGTAACTTCGCGAACCGGCCCTTTCGGGCTGACACACCGGCGGCCGGCCCAGGACGCGCACCGCCTACCCTGGACGGCGATGAGCGACCTCCGTGAACGCATCCTCGAGTGGTACGGCGACCATGCACGCGACCTCCCGTGGCGACGCCCCGACGCCTCGGCGTGGTCGGTGATGGTCAGCGAGTTCATGCTCCAGCAGACCCCGGTGGCACGGGTGCTGACCGTCCACGAGCGCTGGCTCGAGGAGTGGCCCACTGCGGCAGCGCTGGCCGCCGTACCCACGGGTGAGGCGGTGCGCGCCTGGGGCCGGCTCGGCTACCCGCGGCGGGCGCTGCGGCTGCACGCGGCCGCGGTGGCGGTCGTCGAGCGGCACGACGGGGAGGTGCCCGCCGACTACGACGACCTGATCGCGCTGCCGGGCGTGGGCGACTACACGGCGGCGGCGATCGCGTCGTTCGCCTACGGACGCAGGCACGTCGTGCTCGACACCAACGTGCGACGGGTGCTCGCCCGGGCCGTCACCGGCGCGGAGTTCCCGGGCGCCTCGGTCACCCGCGCCGAGCGTGACCTCGCGACCTCGCTGCTGCCCGACGACGACGCGACCGCCGCACGCTGGGCGGTCGCGGTCATGGAGCTCGGTGCGCTGGTGTGCACCGCCACGTCACCGGACTGCGCCGCCTGCCCGGTCGCGGACCTGTGTGCCTGGCGCGCCGCCGGCCACCCTGCCTGGGACGGGCCGCCGCGCAAGGTGCAGACCTATGCGGGCACCGACCGGCAGTGCCGCGGTCGGCTGCTCGCGGTGCTCCGCGACGCGCACGAGCCCGTGCACGTCTCGCGCCTCGAGGCGGTCTGGTCCGACGTCGCGCAGCGCGACCGGGCGCTGGCCGGGCTGGTCGCCGACGGCCTGGTGGCGCGGGTCTCCGACGAGATGTACGCGCTGCCCTGACGTCAGCTCACGTCCGCTCTGCGATGTGGGCGACGGCGTCGGCGAGGTCCGCGACCGCCTGCTGCACGGCGTCCCTGGCCGCCGTACCGGTGTCGAGGGGCAGGTCGAGCTGGAAGCCCATGAACGCGGCGTCGAGCAGGACCACCGCCCGGGCGGCGCGGGTCGCGGGCATCCCGGACGCGACCAGGTGGTCGGCGAGCGCCTGCACCCACACCGCGTTGGCCTCGCGCACCACGGTCGCGTAGGGCTCGCTGCCGAGCAGGCCGAGCGCGGCCGCCTCGACGTAGAGCCGCTGGCACCGGTCCTGCTCGGGCGAGGTGACGGTGGCCCAGAGCGCGTGCACCGCCGCGTGCACGTCGGACGAGGGAGCCAGCGCCTTGATGCCGGCGACCGAGCGGTCGTTGGAGACCCGCAGCAGCGTCGCGACCAGGTCGTCCTTGTCGTCGAAGTGGTAGAGCAGCATCCGGTCGCTGGTGCCGATCGCCGCGGCCATCGGCCGCAGGCTGAGCCCGACCAGGCCGTGCTCGAGCACGTAGTCGGTCGCGGCCGCGGCGAGGTCCTCGCGACGGGCTGTGCGGCGGGCCACAGGCTGCTCCTGCTCTCTCGGGTCGACCGCCACTGTAGCGGGTGCTACAGTCGCATGTGTAGCAAGTGCTACAGAAAGGCGGTTCTCCTCATGCTGGCGTTCGGTGTGCTCTTCGTGGCCATCCTGACGGAGGTCGCCGCCACTGCTGCCCTGCCGCGCGCGGAGGGCTTCCGCGATCCGGGTTGGACGGCGTTCGTGCTCGGCGGCTACGCGATCTCGATCTGGCTGCTGGCCGTCGTGGTCAAGCAGATGCCGGTGAGCATCGCCTACGCGGTGTGGTCGGGCGTCGGCACGGCCACCATCGCGGTCGTCGGGGCGACCTACCTCGGCGAGTCCTGGAACCCGCTCAAGATCACCGCCCTCGCGCTGATCGTCGTCGGCGTCGTCGTGCTCAACCTCGCCGGCGCCCACTGAGAACGACAGAGGCCCCGACCGGTGGTCGGGGCCTCTGCGCTACGTACTGCGCGCTACGTACTACTGCTCGGCGTCGCCGGTGCCGGCGGTCTCCTCGATCGGCGGCAGGTCCGGGAGCTCGGACTTGTGCTCGCCCTTGAAGGTGAACGCCGCCTCGGCGCCCTCGCCCTCGACGTCCACGAGCACGATCTGGCCCGGGCCCACCTCGCCGTACAGCATCTTCTCGGCGAGCGTGTCCTCGATCTCGCGCTGGACCGTACGACGCAGCGGCCGCGCGCCCAGGACCGGGTCGAAGCCCCGCGTCGCGAGCAGGTCCTTCGCGGTCTGGGTCAGCTCGATCGACATGTCGCGGTCGCGGAGCCGCAGCTCCACCCCGGCGATCATGTTGTCGACCATCGCGATGATCTGCTCCTTGGTCAGCGGCGGGAAGACAACGATCTCGTCGACACGGTTGAGGAACTCCGGACGGAAGTGCTGCTTGAGCTCCTCCGACACCTTCGCCTTCATCCGGTCGTAGGAGCCCTGGGTGTCGCTGCCCTGGTTGAAGCCGAGGTTGACGCCCTTGGAGATGTCGCGGGTGCCGAGGTTGGTCGTCATGATGATGACGGTGTTCTTGAAGTCCACGACCCGGCCCTGCGAGTCGGTCAGGCGACCTTCCTCGAGGATCTGCAGCAGGGAGTTGAAGATGTCCGGGTGGGCCTTCTCGACCTCGTCGAAGAGCACCACGGAGAACGGCTTGCGGCGCACCTTCTCGGTGAGCTGGCCGCCCTCTTCGTAACCGACGTAACCGGGGGGCGAGCCGAACAGGCGCGACACGGTGTGCTTCTCGGAGAACTCCGACATGTCGAGCTGGATCAGCGCGTCCTCGTCGCCGAAGAGGAACTCCGCGAGCGTCTTCGACAGCCAGGTCTTACCGACACCGGAGGGGCCGGCGAAGATGAACGAGCCGCCGGGACGCTTCGGGTCCTTCAGGCCGGCACGGGTACGGCGGATCGCCCGCGACAACGCACGGACGGCCTCCTCCTGGCCGATGACGCGCTTGTGCAGCTCGTCCTCCATCTTGAGCAGCCGCGTGGACTCCTCCTCGGAGAGCTTCACGATCGGGATGCCGGTGGCGACCGCGAGGACCTCGGCGATGAGCTCCTCGTCGACCTCGGCGACGACGTCCATGTCGCCTGCCTTCCACTGCTTCTCGCGCTCGCCCTTGGCGAGGATCAGCTTCTTCTCCTCGTCACGCAGGGACGCGGCCAGCTCGAAGTCCTGGCTGTCGATCGCGCCCTCCTTGCGGCGGCGCACGTCGGCGATCTTGTCGTCGAACTCGCGCAGGTCCGGCGGCGCGGTCATCCGGCGGATCCGGAGCCGGGAGCCGGCCTCGTCGATCAGGTCGATCGCCTTGTCGGGCAGGAACCGGTCGGACACGTAGCGGTCGGCCAGCGTCGCGGCGGAGACCAGGGCCTCGTCGGTGATCGTGACCCGGTGGTGCGCCTCGTAGCGGTCGCGCAGGCCCTTGAGGATCTCGATGGTGTGCGCGATCGAGGGCTCCTGCACCTGGATCGGCTGGAAGCGGCGCTCGAGCGCGGCGTCCTTCTCGAGGTGCTTGCGGTACTCGTCGAGAGTCGTCGCGCCGATGGTCTGCAGCTCGCCGCGGGCCAGCATCGGCTTGAGGATGCTGGCGGCGTCGATCGCGCCCTCGGCGGCGCCGGCACCCACCAGGGTGTGCAGCTCGTCGATGAACAAGATGATGTCGCCGCGGGTCTTGATCTCCTTGAGCACCTTCTTCAGGCGCTCCTCGAAGTCACCGCGGTAGCGCGAGCCGGCGACCAGGGAACCGAGGTCGAGGGAGTAGATCTGCTTGTCCTTGAGCGTCTCGGGCACGTCGCCGCGCACGATCGCCTGGGCCAGACCCTCCACGCAGGCGGTCTTGCCCACGCCCGGCTCTCCGATGAGCACCGGGTTGTTCTTGGTGCGCCGCGAGAGCACCTGCATGACGCGCTCGATCTCCTTCTCGCGCCCGATGACCGGGTCGAGCTTTCCTTCGCGCGCTGCCTGGGTGTAGTTGCGGCCGAACTGGTCGAGCACCAGCGAGGAGGACGGCGTGCCCTCGGTCGGGGCGCCCGCGGTCGCGGTCTCCTTGCCCTGGAAGCCGGAGAGCAGCTGGATGACCTGCTGGCGGACCCGGTTGAGGTCGGCGCCGAGCTTGACCAGCACCTGGGCGGCGACGCCCTCGCCCTCGCGGATCAGGCCGAGCAGGATGTGCTCGGTGCCGATGTAGTTGTGGCCGAGCTGCAGCGCCTCGCGCAGGGACAGCTCGAGCACCTTCTTGGCGCGCGGCGTGAACGGGATGTGCCCGCTCGGCGCCTGCTGGCCCTGGCCGATGATCTCCTCGACCTGGGCGCGCACGGCCTCCAGGGAGATGCCGAGGCTTTCCAGCGCCTTGGCGGCGACACCTTCGCCCTCGTGGATGAGCCCCAGGAGGATGTGCTCGGTGCCGATGTAGTTGTGGCTGAGCATCCTGGCCTCTTCCTGCGCCAGGACGACCACCCTGCGGGCCCGGTCAGTGAACCGTTCGAACATTCTCATCGCTCCTTGCCAGGCGCACCGCCGCTGCGGTCGCCAACTCACGTGCACTCTAGTCCCGCACGCACGGGCCCGTCGTTGCCTCCGTGCTGTTCAACTCCCGTGACCACCCTACGTGTTCCGAAACCCGCCTCCAGCCGCATTCGCCATCAGCGAACACGGCGCCGCCCGCCCGCTGTGGCGCGGACGGGCGGCAGCCCTCACGTGGGGGGTACGACGTCAGTGGGCGGCGGCGTAGGCCTCACGCACGTCGGCGGAGACGCGGCCGCGGGCCGGGACGTCCCAGCCGTTCTCGCGGGCCCAGTCGCGGATGTCGGCGGCGGAGGCTCCACCCTTGGCAGCCGGGGCGGCCTTGCCTGCGGACTTGCGGCGGCCGCCGGTGCGGCGGGCGTGGCCGAGGTAGAGAGCGAGGGCCTCGCGGAGCTCGCCGGCGTGCTTGTCGGACAGGTCGATCTCGTAGTCGACCCCGTCCAGCCCGAACGAGACGGTCTCGGTGGCGTCGCCACCGTCGAGGTCGTCCACGAGGACGACGTGCACGCGCTGTGCCATATTGTTTTCTGCCTTTCGACCGCGCCGGTGAGGGTGTTCTCACGCGGATTTCCGAAAAGCAATCTAGCGCACGCGCCGAATTTATTCGCGCGGGCTCACGAGACCATTCTCATAGGCGAACACAACGGCCTGAATTCGGTCTCGCAAACCAAGCTTTCTCAGGATTTCTGCGACATGGATTTTCACGGTCTCGACGCCGATGAACAACGCCTGCGCAATCTCTGCGTTGGACCGTCCGCGGGCTATCTCGAGAAGCACTTCGCGCTCGCGTGCACTCACCACCGCCGCCACCGGGGCAGCGAAGGAACCGTGAGGCGTCGCCTCGCCACCGGAGCTCAGCATGGGTGCAGTCGTCATGGCAGCACCCTGCCGAGCAGGCACCCGCGCCCACCACCCTCAGCCGAGTGGTTCGCACTCCCCCTCACGAGGGACCCCCGTCCGTCGTACCGTCAGCTCACTCCGGGCGCAGCAGCGGGAACAGGATCGTCTCGCGGACCGAGGCTCCCGTCAGCAGCATGATCAGCCGGTCGACACCGATGCCGATACCACCAGCCGGCGGCATGCCGTACTCCATCGCCTTGAGGAAGACCTCGTCGAGCTCCATCGCCTCGGGGTCGCCCTGGGCCGCGAGCAGCGACTGCTCGACGAGGCGCTGACGCTGGATCACCGGGTCGTTGAGCTCGGAGTAGGCCGCGCCGAGCTCGACGCCGTTGATGATCAGGTCCCACGCCTCGTTGAGGCCGGCGGTGGTCCGGTGCGGCTTCGCGAGCGGCTTGACCTTCTCCGGGTAGTCCATGACGAACGTCGGCTGGATCAGACTCTCCTCGACGAGCTGCTCGAACAGCTCGACGACGATCTCGGGTGCGCCCCACTCGTCCTTGAGCTCGACGTCGTGCTTCTTCGCGAGCGCGCGCAGGGTCTGCTCGTCGGTGTCGACAGTGACCTCGACACCGGTCGCCTCGGAGACCAGGTCCAGGATCGGGGCCTCGCGCCACTCGCCCTGCAGGTCGATTTCGCTGCCGTCGCGGCCGATCACCGTCGGACTGCCGATCGCCGCGTGCGCGTTGCGGACCAGCGCCTTCACCAGGTCGATCATGGTGTGCTGGTCGCCGTAGGCCTGGTAGGCCTCGAGCATCGAGAACTCCGCGGCGTGCGTGGAGTCGAGTCCCTCGTTGCGGAACGTGCGGCCGATCTCGTAGACCCGGTCGACGCCGCCGATCATCGCCTTCTTCAGGTCGAGCTCGAGCGCGATGCGCAGCAGCATCTCCTGGTCGAGGGCGTTGAGGTGGGTCTTGAACGGACGCGCGGCCGCACCGCCGTTGGTGAGCTGGAGGATCGGCGTCTCGACCTCGATGAACTCGCCGTCGTCGAGGGTCGCGCGCAGGCTCTTGAGCACGGCGGCCTTGGCACGCACCATCCGACGCGGGTGCTCGCTGACCATCATGTCGACGTAGCGCAGGCGCACGCGCGCCTCGTCGGAGAGCGGCTTGTGCTCGTTGGGCAGCGGGCGCAGCGTCTTCGCGGCCATCGACCACCCCGTCGCCTGCACCGACAGCTCGCCACGACGGCTGGTGATCACCTCGCCGCGGACGGCGAGCAGGTCGCCGATGTCGACGGTGGCCTTGTAGTCGGCGAGCGCCTCCTCACCGACGTCGGCCAGCGAGAGCATCACCTGCATCTCGGTGCCGTCGCCCTCGCGCAGCCGCGCGAAGCAGAGCTTGCCCGTGTTGCGCGTGTGGATCACCCGGCCGGTGACGGCCACCTGCTCGCCGGTGTGCGTGTCGGGCTCGAGCGCGCCAGCAGCCAGGGGGCCGTCGTACGTCGCACGGATCTGCCGGAGCGTGTGGGTGCGCTCGACGGTCACCGGGTAGGCGCCGCGGCCGTCGTTGATCAGCCGCTCGCGCTTCTCCCGACGCACCCGCATCTGCTCGGGGAGGTCGTCCTCCACGGCGTCGGGGCTCGGGTTCTGCGGCTGCTGGCTCATGGTCCCCAAGCCTAGGCGGTACGGCGTCCCCGCCCCGCACCGGTTCCGGTCAGGTGTTGCGGGAGAAGACGATCTCGAGGCCGAGCAGGGTCAGCCACGGGGAGTGGTCGGTGAAGCAGGCGCACTCCTCGACGACGAGGGGCGCGAGCCCACCAGTGGCGATCACGTTGGCCTGGCCGGGCTCGAGGCCGAGCTCGACGAGCATCCGGCCGACGATCCCGTCGACCTGGGAGGCGAAACCGTAGAGCACCCCGGACTGGAGCGCCTCGACGGTGTTCTTGGCGATCACCGAGCGGGGACGGAGCAGCTCGACCTTGCGCAGCTGGGCGCCGCGGCGGCCGAGCGCCTCGAGCGAGATGTCGATGCCCGGGGCGATCGCGCCACCGACGTACTCCCCCTTCGCGCTGACCACGTCGAAGGTGGTCGCGGTGCCGAAGTCCACCACGATCGACGGGCCGTCGTAGAGCTTCGCGGCGGCGAGGGCGTTGATGATCCGGTCGCTGCCGACCTCGCGCGGGTTGTCCATCAGCACCGGCACCCCGGTCTTCACGCCGGGCTCGACCACCACGTGGTGGACGGTGCCGTAGTAGTGCCGCAGCATCTCGCGCCACTCGTGCAGCACCGACGGGACGGTGGCGCAGACCGCGACGCCGAGCAGCGGCTCGGTGACCGGGGAGTCGCGCAGCAGGCCGCGGAGCAGCACGCCCCACTCGTCGGCGGTACGGCGCTCGTCGGTCGCCACCCGCCAGTGGTCGATCACCTCGCCCTCGTCGACCAGACCGATCGTCGTGTGGCTGTTGCCGATGTCCGCGCAGAGCAGCATGGCTAGTTCCCCCGCAGGTCCATCGCGATGTCGAGCACCGGAGCGGAGTGGGTGAGGCCGCCGACGGCGAGGAAGTCGACGCCGGTGTCGGCGACCTCGCGGGCCCGCTCGACGGTCAGACCGCCCGAGGCCTCGAGCCGGGCCCGGCCGGCGGTGACCCGGACCGCCTCGGCCATCTGCTCGGTGCTCATGTTGTCGAGCAGGATCTCGGGTGCGCCGGCCTCGAGCAACTCACGGAGCTGGTCGAGCGTGGTCACCTCGACCTGCACCGGCAGGTCCGGGTAGCGCTCGCGCACCGCCCGGTAGGCGGGCACCACGCCGCCCGCGGCGAGCACGTGGTTGTCCTTGACCAGCGCCTGGTCGGACAGCGAGCCGCGGTGGTTGACGCCGCCGCCGCAGCGCACGGCGTACTTCTCCAGGGCCCGGAAGCCCGGCGTGGTCTTGCGGGTGTCGCGCACCCGCGCCCCGGTGCCCGCCAGCGCCCCGACCCAGCGGTGGGTGGCGGTCGCGACCCCGGACAGGTGGCACAGGAAGTTGAGCGCGGTCCGCTCGGCGGTGAGCAGGAGCGGCACCGGGCCGCGCACCGAGAGCAGCATGTCGCCGCGGACCACGCGGTCCCCGTCGGTGGCGGTACGGCGCACCTCGACGTCACCGACCAGGTAGCGGAAGACCAGCTCGGCGACGGCCAGCCCGGCCACCACGCCGTCGGCGCGCGCCACCAGGTCCGCCCAGCCGACCTGGCCGGGGTCGAGGGTGGCCTCGCTGGTCACGTCCTCCCCGGGGAGGTCCTCGGCGACCGCGCCGGCGACGGCGCCGTAGACGAGCTGGGGCACGAGGCCGCAGTCGGCGAGCTCGGCGACGAGCTGCTCGGGCAGGTCGGTGAACGGGGTCAGCGCGGGTGCGAGGCGCGTGCTCACGTCGTCTCCTGGAGGTGCGGTGCGGGGTGGTAGCCGGCGGCGGGTGCGGCGCCGGTCGTCGTGGGGACCAGCGTCACGTCGAGGTGGCCGGCCCAGTGCAGGTCGTCCCGGTCGGGGTAGTCCTCGCGCCAGTGGCTGCCGCGGGTCTCCTCCCGGAGCCGGGCGGACTCGAGCAGCGCGGTCGCCACGGTGAGCAGGTTGGTGGTCTCCCACGCGGCGACGCCCGGCTCGTCCTCGGGCTCGGCGGCCAGCCGACCCAGGGCGGCGGCACCGGCGGCGAGCCCGTCGGCCGACCTGAGCACGCCGGCGCGCTCGGTCATGGTGTCCTGCAGCAGGCTGCGGGCGTCGGCCGGCACGAGTCCGGGAACCCGCGGGTCGGGGGCGGCCTCCTCGCGGGCCGGCAGCGCCTCCCGCAGCACGCCCGCGATCCGCCGCGAGAACACCAGCCCCTCGAGCAGCGAGTTGGAGGCGAGCCGGTTGGCGCCGTGCACGCCGGAGCAGGCGACCTCCCCGCACGCGAACAGGCCCGGGACCGTCGTACGGCCGTGGAGGTCGGTGGCCACGCCGCCGGACGCGTAGTGGCAGGCCGGGGCGACGGGGATCAGGTCGGTGACCGGGTCGATGCCGTGCGCGCGGCAGGTGGCCAGGATGGTCGGGAAGCGGCGCTCCCACTTCGCGGCACCGAAGTGCCGGGCGTCGAGCCAGACGTGCCCGGCGCCGGTCTCGCGCATCCGGCGCATGATCGCCTTCGCGACCACGTCGCGGGGAGCCAGGTCGGCGAGCTCGTGCTGGCCGGTCATGAACCGGACGCCGTCGTCGTCGACCAGGAAGGCGCCCTCGCCGCGGACCGCCTCCGAGATCAGCGGTTGCTGGCCGGTCGACCCGGCACCCAGCCACATCACGGTCGGGTGGAACTGCACGAACTCCAGGTCGCGCAGCACCGCGCCCGCACGCAGCGCCAGCGCCATCCCGTCGCCGGTGGAGACGGCCGGGTTGGTGGTCGCGGAGAACACCTGGCCGAGACCGCCGGAGGCGAGCACCACCGCGCGGCAGAGTACGGCGCCCACCCCGTCGCGCTGGCCCTCGCCCATCACGTGCAGGGTGACCCCGGCGACGCCGCCGTCGGCGCCGGGGACCAGGTCGAGGGCGAGCGCGTGCTCGACGACCTCGATGTCGGGGGCGGCCCGGACGGCGGCGACCAGGGCTCGCTGGATCTCCGCACCGGTGGCGTCGCCGCCGGCGTGGGCGATCCGGTCCCGGTGGTGGCCGCCCTCGCGGGTCAGCGACAGCTCGCCGGCCTCGGTCTGGTCGAAGACGGTGCCGAGCGCGATCAGCTCGCGGACCGCCTCGGGGCCCTCGGTGACCAGGACCCGGACCGCCTCCGCGTCGCAGATGCCGGCCCCGGCGACCAGGGTGTCGGCGAGGTGCTGCTCGGGGGTGTCACCGGGACCGAGCGCTGCGGCGATGCCGCCCTGAGCCCACCGGGTGGAGCCGGCCGAGAGGTTGTCCTTGGTGACCACCAGGACGGTGCCGGCGGCACGGGCCTGCAGCGCGGTGGTCAGCCCGGCGATGCCGGAGCCGATCACCACGACGTCGGCGTAGGTGGTCCAGCCGGGCGCCGGCGCGGCCAGCCGCGCGGGGACCGGACCAGGACGCGAGGGGGTCGGCACTCCGGGAGGCTATCGGTGCGTCAGCGCGAGCCCGCGAGGGTGTCCCCGCGGACCAGACCGGTGCCGGGCAGCGCCTCGGCCGGGTCGGAACCAGTGCCGATCACCTTGTTGTCCGCGTCGACGAAGACCACGTGCGGCTTCAGCTCGCGCGCCTCGGCGGTCTCCATCTGCGCGTAGGCGATCAGGATGACCAGGTCGCCGGGCTGCACGAGCCGGGCCGCGGCGCCGTTGATGCCGATCACGCCGGACCCGCGCTCGCCCGCGATCGTGTAGGTCTCCAGGCGGGCGCCGTTGGTGATGTCGACGATGTGCACCAGCTCGCCGGGCAGCAGGTCGGCGGCGTCGAGCAGGTCCTCGTCGACGGTCACCGAGCCGACGTAGTGCAGGTCGGCCTGCGTCACCGTCGCGCGGTGGATCTTGCTCTTCATCATCGTGCGCAGCATCAGGAGTTCCCTCGGGTGAGGCCGTGGTCCCCCAGCGTCACGGCGATGTTGTCGATGAGCCGGGTGGTGCCGACCCGGGCTGCGACCAGCAGCCGGGCCTCTCCGCGCTCGGGGGCCGCACCCAGGTCGGGGGCGGTCAGGGTCAGGTAGTCCAGGTCCACGCCGTCGGTCTGGCGCAGCACCGCGCGGGCCGCCGCGAGCACGGCGTCCGCCCCCGCGTCGCCGGCCTCGGCCCCGGCGTGCAGCGCCGCCGACAGCACCCGCGAGGCGAGTCGCTGCTCGGTGTCGAGGTAGCGGTTGCGCGAGGAGAGCGCGAGCCCGTCGTCCTCGCGGACGGTCGGCGCACCGAGCACCTCGATGTCCAGGCACAGGTCGGCGACCATCCGGCGGATCAGCGTCAGCTGCTGGAAGTCCTTCTCGCCGAACACCGCGACGTCGGGCCGGACCAGGCCGAACAGCTTGGCCACCACGGTGAGCACGCCACGGAAGTGACCGGGGCGGACCTCGCCCTCCAGCACGCTGCCGAGCGGCCCGGGCTCGACCGTGACCTGCGGGTCGCCGCCCGGGTAGACCTCGTCGACGGTCGGCGCGAACACGACGTCGACCCCGTGGTCGGCGCACACCTCGAGGTCGGCGTCGAACGTGCGCGGGTAGCGGTCCAGGTCCTCGCCGGCCCCGAACTGGAGCGGGTTCACGAAGACCGACACCACCAGCGCGTCGGCGGCCTCGATCTGCCCACGGGCGTGGTCCATCAGGCTGGCGTGCCCCTCGTGCAGGGCGCCCATCGTCGGGACGAACGCCACCCGTCCGCCGGCGGCACGGGTCGGCGCGAGGGCCTCGGTCAGCTCGGCCCGGGTGCGCGCCACCACCGGACGTCGTACGGCGTGGGGCTGGGCGCTCACCGGCGGGCCACGGGCGCGACGGCGGCGTCGAGGACGCGGCGCAGGGAGTTGGCCCGGATCGGCAGCAGCCGGCCGTCGGCCACCGCACGGTCGGCGGTGGCGCGGGCCATCGCGACGTAGGAGTCGACGGTCCCCGGGGCGCTGACCGCGATGTCGCGCAGGTGCGCGCGGACCGTCTCGACGTCGCCGCGCACGATGGGGCCGGTGAGGGCGGCGTCGCCGGAGGCGAGCGCGTTGTCGAGGGCCGCGGTGAGCAGCGGGCGCAGGGTCGCGGCCGGGTCGGCGGCACCGGAGGCGGCGAGCAGGTCCATCGCCTGGGAGACCAGGGTGACCAGGTGGTTCGCGCCGTGCGCGAGACCGGCGTGGTAGAGCGCCCGGTGCTCCTCGGCGACCCAGGAGACGGTGCCGCCGAGGTCGGCGACCAGCCGCTCGGCGAGGGCAGCGGTGTCGGGGGTGGCGGTGACGCCGAACGCGCAGCCGGCCAGCCTCGGCAGGTCCTTGTCGGTGCCGGTGAACGTCATCGCCGGGTGCATCGCGAGCACGTGCGCGCCCAGGGCGGCGGCGGGCGCGAGCACCGCCAGGCCGTGCTTGCCGGAGGTGTGCACGACGTACTGGCCGGGCCGGATCGCGCCGCTCGCGGACAGCATGCTGACCACGTTGGACAGCATGTCGTCAGGCACGGTCAGCAGCAGCAGGTCGCACGAGCGGGCGACAGCGGTGGGCTTGTCGGCGCGGACGCCGGGAAGCAGCGTGCGGATGCGTTCGCGGGAGGCGGCGGAGTCGCCACCGGCCGCGGTGATCTCGTGGCCGGCGGACCGCAGAGCGGCCGCCAGGACGGCGCCGACACGACCGGCGCCCACAACCCCGATACGGGTCAAGGAACTCATCGCCTTTCGTTCCAGTCCCACCGAGGGGTACCGGACGGTTTGCGTTGAAAGCGTGCTCGTTCAGCGTACGTCCGTGCCGCGGGCCGCCGGAACACGACGGCCACGTGGCCTCGCTCACAGGGTCCCCGGACGCCGTACCCTGTGCGGCATGAGCAGCCCGACCCCGCTCGGCATCCCGGTTGTGCCGCCGCCGACGACGGACCCCACGTGGAAGTCCGCGTGGGACGCCGCGCTCTACGGTCCGGACGGCTTCTTCCGCCGGGAGTCGCCGGTCGCGCACTTCCGGACCTCGGTGCACGCGTCCCCGCTGTTCGCGGAGGCGCTGGTGCGGATGACCCGCGAGGCCGGCCTGGACACGGTCGTCGACATCGGCGCGGGTCGCGGCGAGCTGCTGGTCGCGATGCACGCGATCGACCCGGGGCTGGACCTGCTCGGCGTCGAGGTGGCACCCCGGCCGGCCGAGCTGCCCGACGACATCGCGTGGACCGCGGCGCTGCCGGAGTCCGTCGAGGGCGTGGTGGTGGCCAACGAGTGGCTGGACAACATCCCCTGCCACGTCGTCGAGGTGGGTCCGCACGGCGGCCCGCACATGGTGCACGTGGACCCGCGCACCGGCGCCGAGACGCACGGCGCCGCGCTCGGCCACTCCTCCGTGCCGGGCTCGTTCGCGTCCTGGCTGGCCCGCTGGTGGCCGCTGGACTCCCGCGAGCCGGGCACCCGTGCCGAGATCGGCAGCACCCGCGACGCGGCCTGGTCCGACGTGGTCGGTCGGGTCACCCGGGGCATCGCGGTGGCCGTGGACTACGGGCACCTGCACCACGCCCGGCCGCCGTTCGGCAGCCTGCGCTCCTACCTCGACGGCCGGGAGGTCGACGTGGTTCCCGACGGCTCCCGTGACGTCACCGCGCACGTCGCGGTGGACGCGGTCGCCGCCGCCACCGGGGCGGTGCTGCTGCGCCAGCGGGACGCGCTGCGGGCGCTCGGCGTCGACGGCGGGCGCCCCGACCTGGCGGTCGCGACCAGCGACCCGGCGGGCTACGTGCGGCAGCTCAACCGGGCCGGCGAGGCCGCCGAGCTCACCGCCGAGGGCGGCCTGGGCGACTTCTGGTGGATCGTCACCAGCACCGACGGCGTGCCCGCGCCGTTCCCGCCCTCAGCCGCGTAGCGCCCGCGCGTCCCGGGCCCGCTCGCGGGCGTCCTCGAGCAGCACCCGTGCGGCACCCGCGTCGCGGTGCCGGATCCGCACCCCGACCGGTCCGGGCGGGCTGTCCACGACGAGGTCGGCGAGACCGAACGGCCGCTGCCAGGGCCGCTGCACCAGCCGCAACGACTGCACCCGGGCGTGCGTGACCACGTGGGTGCGCCGGGTGAACCAGCCGTGCCGGGCGACCAGCAGGTGCTCCCCCGCGCCGCCGAGCAGCCAGCGCCGGCGCACCGGGGCGACGAAGCGGGCCGGCTCGGGTGGCGCCGCGAGGGGTACGGCGTCCGGGTCGAGGTCGCGCTCGGGCGGCAGCCCAGCCGAGGCGGTCAGCAGCATCCGGGCCATCGCCATCACCTCGGCGCGCGGCGCGACCGGCAGCACCGTCGAGGTGAAGCCCTTGTCGCCGTTGCTGTCGGAGCGTTCCTGGCGCGCGACCGCGACGTCGAGCCGGGCCCAGCCCTGCGAGCGCCACAGCCACGGCTCGGTGACCAGCACGCCCTGCACCCGGTGCAGCACGAACGTCGCGGTGTTGCGGTCCAGCAGGCCGCGCCGCACCTGCAGGCCCGCCGGTGAGCGGGTGAGCGTGAAGTCGTAGAACGCCGCCAGCCGCCGTACGGCAGCGAGGAGGAAGCCGCCGACGAAGGTCAGCAGGCTGGCCGCACCACCGACACCCTGGGCACCGAACGCGGCGAACAGGCCACCGACCGCGAGCGCGGAGACGAGGAACCCGCCGGTCTCCGAGGACAGCAGGATCGAGGCGACGAGCCGGGTCAGGTCGAGCCGCGCGAGCACCTGGGCGGGCGGGGCGTCGGCCGGCGGCGCCTCGATCCCGCGGGCCGCGTCGCGACGGGCCAGCAGCACCCGGCGCACCTGCTCGGCCTCCGCGAGCGGCAGGAACGCGAGCTTGCCCTCGTCGCCGCCCGCCGCCACGTCGAAGCGCAGCTCGGCGACGCCGAGCAGCCGGGCCACGAACGGTTGCGCCACGTCGACGCCCTGGAGCCGGTCCACCCGGATCCGGCGCGAGCGCCGGCCCAGCAGCCCGGTCTCGATCCGCAGCTCCCCCGCGTCGATGACGTACGACGTCCGCAACCAGCTCACCGCGCCGAACACGCCACCGGCGACCAGCAGGCCGAGCAGGATCCAGCCGAGGAAGCCGACGTCGCCGCGCAGCACGTCGTCCCACGAGGTCAGCGCGAACGCCACCACGAGGTAGAAGCTGCGGACGACCGGGGTGAGCGGCGAGAGCCGCCGCGGCTGGGGGGCCTGCGGAGCGTTCACAGCCCCGCGGCCTGGGACTCACCGAGCGCGGTCAGCCGGTCCCGCAGCCGGGCCGCCTCCTCGACCGGGAGCCCGGGGATGTGCGCGCTGGTGCCGGGGCTGGCGGTGTGCAGGCGCACGCCGGCGATGCCGAACGCCCGCTCGAGCGGACCGGCGTGCACGTCGACGTACTGCATCCGGCCGTAGGGCACCGCGACCAGCCGCCTGAAGAGCGCACCGTGCCGGACGTAGAGGTCCTCGGCGCGCTCGGCGTAGCCCCAGCGCCGGGCGTTGCTGCCGGCCCACCACCACAGCCCCGCCGCGACCAGCAGGACGGGCAGCGCCACCAGCAGGCACGCGCCCCACGACTGCAGCCCGACGGCGGCCGCGACCACGTCGGCGAGCAGGAGCAGCGCGGTGGCAACGGCGACGAGCAGGCGTCGCAGCCGGGCCAGCGCGGGCGACACCTGCTGCCAGGCCGCGCCCGGTGGTGCGAAGGGATCGGTCACGGCCGCCAGTCTGTCCCGTCCGGCCCCCCGATGCGAGAACCGGGCGAGGAAGCTAGCGAAGTGCCTTGCGGAGCACGCGCTTGACCGGCTCGGGCAGCCGCCGCCGCGCGGCCCGGGTGACCCGGGTCGTCCACGGCTCGGGTCCCGGCGCGGGCACCGGCTCGGGCGCGGGCATCGCGGCGGCCTGCTGCGCGGCGACCTCCTCGCGCACGTGCTCCTCGCCCTGGCGTCGGGCGGCACGGGCCGCGACCTTCGTGGTGTCCTGGGCGACGGCCTGCGCCACCCGGACCAGCTGGGCGTAGCGCTCCGCGAGCTCGTCCATCTCGGCCTCGGCCGCGGCGTCGGAGCCCTGGCTGTCGGCGAGCCTGCTCATCGCGGCGAAGACACCCTCGGCGACGGCCACCAGGTCAGCCGGCATGTCCAGGCCCTCCCACGACGGCTCGTGCCGGCGCAGGGAGGGGTCGATGAAGTCGTCGACCGGGTGGGACTCCGCGGTCAGCGCGTCGCCGAGGTCGAGCCCGCAGGTCTGCGCGACGTCGTGCATGACCCCGCGCCAGTCCTCGAGCAGGTCGTTGTAGCGGACCACCGAGCGCGGCCGGCCCCGGGTCTCGCGCTCCACGATCAGGTTGCCGTTGACCCAGGCGGCCAGGTTGCTGACCGCGAACATCCACGCGTCGCGCCCGGCGCCGTAGTAGGTGGAGCGGCTGCCGACCACCTCGGCCGGGTGTCGCAGCATCGTCACGTAGCCGGTGCTGACACCGAGCTCGGCGGCGGTCTCGGCCCACAGCTGCGGCACGAACAGTGAGCGCGGGTCCTTCACGACCACCTGGTCGGACTCGGCCATCACGTCGGTCAGCCAGGTGCGCAGCCGGTCACGCTGCACGTCGTCGATGACGTCCTTGACCGCGGCGAGCGCCTCGGGGCGGGTGTCGGTCTGCTCGACGTTGGCGATCTCGAAGAGCCGCTTGTGGAAGCGCACCGGCCACCACGACTCGAAGAAGCCGAGCGGGTTGGACTCGTTGGCCTTCAGCACCGGCAGCGGCACGTGCAGGCCGAGGTGGTGCAGGGTTCCGGCCACCGTGCTGGTGCCGCTGCGCCCGGCGCCGGTGACCAGCACCAGCCGTCGCTGCGGGGCGGGGGTGGACTCGGTGCTCATCGCTGTCCCTCTCGTTGCGGTCGCAGTCGGCGGACTGCCCGGCCGGCCACCCGGCGGGCCCGCCTGCTGAAGCGCTGCTCGGTCGCGGCCACCCGCTGCTCGAGCTGTCCGACCCTGTCACGGAGCCGCGCGATGCGCACCTCGCGGCGCGCCACGTCGACCGCGCTCCGGCCCCGGGCCGCCTCCGCGATCTGGTCGAGCATCTCCGCCTCCCGCTCCCGGCCCTCCGCGCGCAGCGTGCGGCCGAGGTGGATGCGGTTCAGGGCGGCCAGGAAGTCGTGGTAGTAGTCCAGCGTGTAGTGGACGTAGAACGGTCCCCACGGGTGCTCGGGGAACGACGGGTACGGCGTCCCGAGCAGGTCGATCTCGGCGAAGCCGGTCGAGGAGACGGCGTAGTCGTCGAGCTGCGACCAGAGCTCGTTGGCGCGCTTCACGTCGAGCTTCCACAGCTTCTTGTGCTGGGTCAGCGGCAGGGACCGCTGCTCGTCCTCGATCCAGATCCGGTTGGTGTTGTGCCCGCGGTGCACGACCACCGTGGTGCCCGGCAGGTGCTCGGCGAGGTAGGCCACCAGCCGGTCGTAGGCGTCGCGCCACAGCGCCAGGTAGCGCTCGGTGTCGGTCTCGATCCGCAGCGGGCGCAGCCGGTCCTCGGCCTTGAGCCGCTGGTAGAAGGGCGTCGGCCAGAGCTTCCACCTGTTGTTGGTGATGAACCGGCCGTCCTCGAGCTCGAGCACCCCGAAGTGGATGTCACCGAAGAAGTCGAGCACCAGGTAGTCCGGCGCCTCCTCGACCACCCGGCGCAGGAACTCCTTGCCGGTGTCGGTGCGGACGTTCCACTTGTCGTAGTCGCTGGCCTCGCCGATCTCGTCCTCGGTGAGCGGCGTGGGCTCGGACATCAGGCTGATCAGCGACGACTGGTTCTGGATCAGCACACACGTCCAGGTGCGCTTGTAGTCAGGGTTGAACTTCGAGTTGAACGGGTCACGGCTGATGCAGCTGCCCAGGACGGCGACCCGCACGGGCTCCCGCTGGTCAGTCTCCATCACGTGCTCCTCGTCCCCCTGCGTCGAACCTGTCTGCGTAGAACCTGTCGACCAGTCTGGCCGCGGCGTGCCCGTCGTGGTGCCCGTTGAAGCGCCGGTCGAACTCCGCGTAGGCCTCGTCGTGCTGCCGCCGTACGGCGTCCAGGTCGCGGAGCGCGGCGACGACCTGGTCGGTGTCCTCCAGCAGCGGCCCGGGCGCGGACTCGGTGTAGTCGAACAGGAAACCACGCCCGCCGCCGGTGTAGAGCTCCAGGTCGGGCACCAGGAACAGCATCGGCCGCCCGGTCAGCGCGAAGTCGAAGCGCAGCGAGGAGTAGTCGAAGACGCCGGCGTCGGAGGCGAGCACGAGCTCGTTGACGTCCGGGTGGTCGCTGACGTCGAGGACGGTCGCGCCATGGCCCGTCGGGTCGACCGCGGCCTGGAACCGGTGCCCGCGCATCAGCAGCACGTAACCGTCCCCGAGCGCCCCGGCCGCGCGCGCCGCGTCGAGGTGCGTCGTCGCGGGCGCGGACTCGTAGCCCGAGGCCACGTCGTCGCGCCAGGTCGGGGCGTAGAGCACCGCGACCTGGTCGTCACGGATCCCGAGCAGAGCCCGGGCCCGGGCCCGGACCTCGTCGCGGTCGGCGGCACGCAGGGCGTCGTTGCGCGGCAGCCCCTGGTCGAAGATCGGTCCGTCGTAGGCGTACTGCTCGCGGTAGTGGGCGTCCATCTCCGGGGTCGGGGTGATGATGAGGTCCCAGTCCGCGCAAGTACGGCGCCTCTCGGCCTCGATCCGCAGCGGTGAGTAGCCCTTGGCCTGCCAGAGCCCGATGCCCATCGCCTTGGACGGGTAGCCGTGGAAGGTCTCCAGGAACAGCTGGCCCTCACGCTTGTGGAACCGGCGCTCGAAGTCGACGTTGCTGCACAGGTAACGCGCGGTCGCGAGGGTGCGGTGCCACTCGGGGCTGCCGATCACCAGCGGCACGGCGCCCTCGGGGAGCACCGTGGCCAGGTCGTGCACGCCCCAGTAGAGCGTCAGGTCGCTGCCGCGCCGGCGCAGCTCCTCGTGCAGGGCACGCTGGGAGTCGCCGGCGACCTTGCCGTCGTAGGACTGGAAGTAGGCGGCCCCGTGGTCGATCGGGAGCCCGGCCTCGCGGGCCTCGACCAGCAGCCGCTCCTGCGCGTGCGCGCCGAGGTGCTCGTCGTAGAGCGGCGGGGAGACCGCGAGCAGCACCCGCTCCTGCCCGTCGCGTCGCAGCCCCCACCGGAACAGCGCGTTGACCTCGTCGCGGCCGCAGGTCGCGAAGGCCTCCGGCGCCGCCGCCACCGGGGTGCCGTCGAGCCGCAACGTGTAGTCCCCGCTGGGCAGAAGGACGTCCTCGCGCCCCCACCAGGGGCGGCGGGTTCCGAACGTGACGAGGTGGTGGTCGCCGTCGGACTCGACCGCGGACGCCTCCAGCACCGTGCGCCCCGCCGTCAGCGTGAATCGTCGGTCGAGCCCCTCCCGTTGGTCGAGCTTGTCGAGACCAAGGACCCGGAAGCGGACCGCCTCCACGTCGGCGTCGACCCCGTCCACCAGCGGACCCGCGGGCGCCTTCGGCGGCTTGGCGCGCCCGCCCACGTGCACGCGCAATGGGTCGCTCCCGGTGCACTCGACGCGGACCGTCGTACCGCCGTCGTCGCGGACCGTGGTGCGCGGCACCGGCCCGCGGGCGAACAGGTGCGTCAGGCCGCTGGTGCGCGTCACGCCCCGGGCCGACCACGTGAGCTCGAGCGACCAGGCTCCGGGCTCGAGTCCGGAGAGGTCGAGGTCGAGGTCGAACGCGCAGCCGTCGTAGCGCTGGTAGCGGTCGTTCGCCCAGGCGGTGACATCCGGACGGAGCGCCGACTGAACGCGACCGGGTGACGACTCAACGGGGAGGGAGCGGCGGGCGCCGGTGCCCTCGTGGACGAGCGTGGCGGTCAGCGACGGGACCTCGGCGCCGAGGTCGAGGTAGCGCACGAACGCGAACACCTCGGCGGTGCAGCGGGCCGGACCGGTCCAGCGCAGGTCACGCAGCGAGGCCACCAGCGGCAGCTCGGCCCCGGCCATCACGTAGAGCTCGCGCGGCACGCTGCCGTCGTCGACCAGCGGCAGCACGGCGAGCACGCTGGCACCGTCAGGGCCGTCCTCGACGCGGGTGGGCAGGTGCCGGTTCTCGTACCAGCGGGCGGCGACGAACTGCTCGAGGTCGGCGCGCCGGTCCTGCGCGGTGAGCCACGCGCGCACCCGGTGCTCGGCGGTGACCAGCGCCCACTGCTCGGGGGCGGTCGCGGTGATCGCCTCGACCCAGCCGGCGGTGGCCACGGTCAGGGCCCGCCACTGCCACGCGTCGGCGGCCTCGGCGTCGGCGAGGAAGGCCTGCACCCCGGTGTCGAGCAGCGCCCGCAGCCACGGTCCGCGCAGCGAGTCGGGCACCTCGGCGTCGACCTCGCCGACCTGCCGCAGCCACGCATCGAGCGCGGGCATCACCGGGCGGATCGTGCCGATGGGCGCGCGGAGGGCCCGGTCGTGCCGTTGGTAGGCGACGTCGGGGAGCACGTCGAGGGAGCGGGCGCGCAGGGTCGCGCGCAGCGCGGGGAGCACGTCGTGGACGCCCGCGGCCTCGTCGAGCCCGACGCCCAGCTCGTCCCAGAACGCCCGCCGGAAGACCCGGTTGCCGAGCGTGGCGTCGGTGAGCGCCTCCGGCACGTCGGCGACGGTGACCCCGAGCAGCGGCGCCTCCACGGCGAGGCGGCTCGCGGACGCGGGACCGCGGCGGACCACCAGCCCGCCGACGGCGACGTCGGACCCAGAGGTCGCGAGGGCACGGACCAGGGCGCCGTACCCACCGGTCGGGACGACGTCGCTGGCGGTCACGAACGCCAGCAGGTCGCCGTCGGCGGCCGCGACCCCGGCCGTGCGGGCGGCGGCGCGGTCGGCCGCGGACCCGGGGAGTACGACGACCCGGCCGTCGGCAGCGGCGTGCCGGCCCGCGACCTCGCGGACCTCGGTGAACGGGCCGTGCAGGGCGACCAGGACCTGGAGCCCGATCTTGTGGCCGAGCAGCCGCGCCAGGCACTCGTCGAGGAACGGCGCCTGCTCGTCGGTGGCGTCGACGACGACGCTGAGTGTGCCGAGGCGGCCCTCGGACCCGGCCTGGCGGCGGGAGTCGACCGCCGCACGGGCCTTGCGGAGCAGGCCCTTCACTGGCCGCTCCCGGCCCGCGCGAGCGCGGCCTCCAGGGGCCGGTCGAGGTAGCGGGCCAGCGTCTTCGCGTAGGTGGCGCTGATGTGTGAGGAGTCGAAGTAGGTGACCACGCCGCCGACCACCGCGGGGCAGCGGACCGGGGTGCAGATCCTGTCGGTCAGGTCCACGGTCGTGAACGGCGCGCCGTAGGCGTCGGCCGCCTGCACCAGCGGGTCGGGCGAGACCCAGTCGGCACGCGAGCCGCCGCACGTGGTCAGGTCATCGAGGTGCTGGGCCACGCAGTCGGGCACCGCGCCCATCGTGTTTCCCGGGTAGGGGGTGTCGTGGACCACCAGGACCGGGGTCGTCCGCTCCGCCCAGGGGCGCAGCCACTCGCGGTAGCCGCGGCGCCAGTCCGGCAGGCTCTGCACCCGCGTCTTGTGGGGCACGGCGTGGCTGTTGCGGGCCGAGGTGACGATCAGGTCGTAGTGGCCCTTCAGCGAGAAGTCCCGGGCCTTGCGCGCCCAGCGCAGGCAGCCCGGCCCCTTCGAGGCGGCGTCCCACTGCACCGGGACGGTCGACTGGGTGCACTCGGAGGCGAGCACGGTGGTGATCTGCCAGTGCTTCTGGCGGCCGAGGTACTCCAGGGCGGGCAGCCACTGGCCGGCGTGCGAGTTGCCGATCAGCAGCACCTTGGTGGAGCCGTGCGGGTCGCCGAACGTGCAGGACTTGACCTGCGTGAACGGCGGGTAGGCCCAGCAGTCGCCGTCGTAGGCGTCGGACTTGTCGTCGCCGGCCTGCGCGGGCGCCGGGACGACCGGGCCGTGCGTCGTCGGCGGGCACTGGTCAGGCGTGGCCAGGGCGGCGGCGCCGAAGCAGGGCTTGTCGCCGGCGAGCGCGCTGGCGACCTGCTCGCGGGCGACCGCGCGCTGGTGCTTGACGACCAGGTCGAGCCCGCTGCCGAGACCGGCGACGACGAGCATCCCGGCCAGGCCGAGCAGGAACGGCTTGCGCAGCGGCCGGCCCCAGCGGGCGGTGCGGAACCGGTCCTCGACGAAGGTCTTGGTCAGGTGGGCGACCAGGTAGGAGAAGGCGATGATGCCGAGCTTCTCGACGGTGGTCAGGTCGTGCTTGGTCGCGTAGGGAACGAGTACGACGAGCGGCCAGTGCCACAGGTAGACCGAGTAGGAGATGTCGCCCATCCACTGCAACGGGCGCAGCGCCAGCCAGCGGCCCGGGGAGAGCACGTGCAGGTCGCAGGCCGCGCCGATGACCGCGGCGGCGCCGAGGACCGGCAGCAGCGCCCGCCAGCTCGGGAACGGCGTGGACTGGGTGTAGGACCAGGCGGCCCAGCCCATCGCGGCGAGGCCGGCCCAGGCCAGCAGCGAGCGGGCGGGGCCGGGCAGCGGCAGACCCTCGTCGGTCTTGTCCGCGCCGAACGCGCGCCGCGACAGGAACGCCGCGAGGAGGCCGCCGATGCCGAGCTCCCAGATCCGGGTCGGCGTGACGAAGTAGGCGCTGGCGGGCTCAGCCGCCGTGGCGTGCACCGAGTAGGCCAGCGAGACGACCACCGTGAGGGTGAGGCCGAGCCGGACCACCGGGCCGACGGCGCGTCCGGCGCGCACCGCCAGGAACGCCAGCACCAGGATCAGCACCGGCCACATCAGGTAGAACTGCTCCTCCACCGACAGCGACCAGAAGTGCTGGACCGGCGAAGGGGCGTCCTGGGCCTGCAGATAGTCCACGGAGGTGGAGGCCAGCCGCCAGTTCACGACGTAGAAGGCGGCCGCGACCGCGTCCCAGGCCGACGCCGCCCAGCGGGTGGGCGGGGCCACCGCCCAGGTGCCGAGCACCGTCGCGGCCAGCACCAGCAGCGAGGCCGGCAGCAGCCGCTGCACCCGGCGGGCCCAGAACCTCGCCAGGTCGCGACCGGTCGCCGGGACCGCGGCCAGCAGGTGCGAGGTGATCAGGAAGCCGGAGATCACGAAGAAGACGTCGACGCCGACGAAGCCACCGCCGAGCCGGTTGGGCCACAGGTGGAACAGCAGCACCATGGTGACGGCGATGGCGCGCAGGCCCTGGATGTCCGACCGGACCGTGGCGCGGGCGGGTGCGGCAGGCTCGGCCTCTCGGGGCAGGGAGTGCTCTCGGGTGGCAGCGGTCACGACTGGTGGGGGCTTTCCTGTCGACGTCAGACTGGCCCCAGGGGTCCAGGGCAACTGATCGAGGATACCCATCGCCCCGCTGGGCCAACCCTGCCCCGCTGCTAGGGTCGCCGGGCAGTCAGCCGTTCGCAGGCGCAGAAGAGAGGCACCACCCCGATGACCGACGAGACCCCCAACGTTGCAGTGATCCTGGCCGGGGGCGTGGGCACCCGGGTCGGCCTGGACATCCCCAAGCAGCTGATCAAGATCGCCGGGAAGTCGATCCTCGAGCACACCCTCGCGACGCTGGACCGGCACCCCGACGTGGACCAGATCATCGTGATGATGGCGCAGGGTCACCTCGACGCGGTGCACGAGATCGTCCGCAAGGGCGGCTACGGCAAGGTCAGCCACGTCCTCGAGGGCGCGGACACCCGCAACGGCACCACCCTGAAGGCGCTCGACGCGGCACCCGACTCGGACTGCAAGCTGCTCTTCCACGACGCGGTGCGCCCGCTGGTCAGCGACAAGATCATCACCGACTGCTTCGAGGCCCTCGACACCTACGCCGCGGTCGACGTGGCGATCCCCTCGGCCGACACGATCATCGAGGTCGACGAGAACAACGTGATCAAGGAGATCCCGCCGCGCGCCAACCTGCGCCGCGGGCAGACCCCCCAGGCGTTCCGCGCCTCGGTGATCCGCAAGGCCTACGCGGTCGCCGCCGACGACCCGAACTTCGTGGCCACCGACGACTGCACCGTGGTGCTGCGCTACACCCCCGAGGTCCCGATCTGGGTGGTGGCCGGCGAGGAGCGCAACATGAAGGTCACCGAGCCGATCGACGTCTACATCGCCGACAAGCTGTTCCAGCTGACCAGCATGGTCGCGCCGGTGTCCCGCTCCGAGGAGGAGTACCGCACCCTCCTGCAGGGCAAGACCGTGGTCGTCTTCGGCGGCTCCTACGGCATCGGCGCCGACATCGCCGAGCTGGCCACCGACCTCGGCGCCCGGGTGTTCTCGTTCAGCCGCTCGACGACCGACACCCACGTCGAGCGCCGCGAGGACATCGCGGCCGCTGTACGCACGGTGCTGGCCGAGACCGACACCATCGACTACGTGGTCAACACCGCCGGCGTGCTGCCCCGCGGCGAGCTCCAGGACACCTCGGAGGAGACGGTCTACACCTCCACCGAGATCAACTACCTGGCGCCGATCTTCATCGCCCAGGAGTTCTACCCGCACCTGGTGCGCAGCCAGGGCAGCCTGCTGCTGTTCACGTCGAGCTCCTACACCCGGGGCCGCAGCGGCTACAGCCTCTACTCCTCCGCGAAGGCGGCGGTGGTCAACCTCACGCAGGCGCTGGCCGACGAGTGGGCGGCCTCCGGCGTGCGAGTGAACTGCATCAACCCCGAGCGCACCGGCACCCCGATGCGCACCAAGGCGTTCGGCGACGAGCCGGCCGGCTCGCTGCTCGAGTCCACCGAGGTCGCGCGCGCCTCGATCGAGGCGCTGGTCAGCAACGACACCGGCCACGTGATCGACATCCGCCGGCAGGACCCGCTGGCCAGCCACGAGTTCGCGGCCGAGGCGGCCGACGAGCTCGACGCTCAGGAGTCGTAGAGACGACGCACGACCCGCTCCGCGGCGTGACCGTCGTGGAGCGGGTTGAAGCGCGCGTTGAACACGGCCAGGTCGTCCGCGTGCTCGGCGGCCACCTGCGGCAGCCGGCGCAGCGCGTCGACGACCTGCTCCTGCGAGGCGCACAGCGGTCCCGGCGCGGTCTCCTCGAACGGCATCAGGAAGCCGCGCACCCCGCCGGTGTAGTCGGCCAGGTCCGGCACGTGGAACACCATCGGCCGCCCGGTGAGCGCGAAGTCGAAGCGCAGTGACGAGTAGTCGAGCACCGCGGCGTCGGCGGCCAGCACCAGGTCGTTGACCTGGGGGTACGACGTCACGTCGACGACGTTGGGGGCCGATGCCCCGCCGTCCGCGTGGAACCGGTGGCCGCGGGCCAGCACCACGAACCCGTCGCCGAGGGCGCGCGCCACGGCGGCCACGTCGAAGTCGCCGGGCAGCGCGGCAGCCCGGTAGGCCGTGGCCAGGTCGTCGCGCCAGGTGGGTGCGTAGAGCACGGCCGTCGTACCGTCCGCGATGCCGAGCCGGGCCCGGATGGCGTCCCGCACGGCGGCCGCGTCCGCGCCGACCAGCGGGTCGTTGCGGGGGTAGCCGAGGTGGGCGACCTCGCCGTCGTAGCGGTAGGTCTCGCGGTAGACCCGGTCCATCTCCTCGGTCGGCGTGAGCGCGAGGTTCCAGGCGCCGCTGGTCTGGGCCAGCTGGGCGGCCACCCGCAGCGGGGTCCACCCCTTGGCCTCCCACAGCGGCACCCCCATCGCCTTGGACGGGTAGCCGTGGAAGGTCTGCAGGTAGGTCTGGCCGGGGCGGCGGCGGTACCACCGGTCGAGCTCGATGTTGGCGCACACCACCCGCGCGGTGGCGAGCGCCCGGTAGTGCTCGCGGCTGCCGAGCAGCACCGGCTCGGCGTCGTCGGGCAGCCACTTCGAGCGGTCCGCGACGCCCCACTGCACCTGTACCTCGGGGTGGGTGCGGCGCAGCTCGTGGAAGATCTCGAGCTGGCTGTCGGTTGCCGACTCGCCTGGGTAGGACTGCAGGTAGACCAGGTCGTCGCGCAGCGGCTCGTCGAGCTCGGCGTGCCAGGCCTTCAGCCGGGTCTGGGCGCGCTGGCCGAGCTCGTCGTCGGTCAGCGGCGGGCGCAGCGCCAGCGCCAGCCGGCCGCGCGGGGAGCCGGTCACCACGACCCGGTGCCGGTCGCCGAGCAGGTGCAGCGGGAACGTGTCGAGCAGCCCGTCGGCCGCCGCGACCGGCCGGTCGGCGGCCAGGGCGTAGCGGCCGCTCGCGAGCGGCAGCAGCCCCTGCTCCCAGGCGTCGTGACGCAGGTCGAACCACGCCTCGCCGTCCGGGGAGGTGCGCACCGGCAGCAGCCGCATCCCGCGCCCGGTGACGGCCAGCCCGTCGGCGGGGCCGGTGGTCCTGACCCGGAGCAGCGCGCCGTCGAGCGTGATCTCCTCGACCGTCGTGGCCGGGCCCCGCGGCGGCGGTCCCGGCGTGACGGCGATCCGGAGCACCGGGGCGCCGTCCTCGTCGGCGACCCGCGCGGTCGCGGTGGCCTGGCCGTCCGCACGCTCCCGGGGTACGGCGGCACCGCCCCCGTCGAAGAGCTGGTCCAGGCGTGCGGTGCCGTGCAGGCCGCCGTACGACAGCGTCACCTCGACCGCCCAGGAGCCGCCGCCGACCTCGGGGAGCAGCACGCCGAACGCGCCGTGGGCGTAGCCGTGGTGGCGCTGGTCGGCCCACCGGGTCATCTCGAGGTCGAGCAGCGGCTCGACCTGCGGGCACGGGAGCCGGGTGCCGTCGGCGGCGACGAGGGTGACCGCCACCTGCGGCGGCGCGGTGTCGAGGTCGACCTGGTCGAGGTAGCCGAACAGCACCAGCCGGAGCCGTCGCCCGACCCAGTGCAGCGTGCGCAGCTGCAGGACCGGACGGACCTCGTCGGCGCTGAGTGCGCGCACGTCGTCGGGGACGCCGGCCAGGCCGTCGAGCGGCAGCACCGCGAGCACCCGGCCGTCGCGGACCTCGGTGGGGTGGCCCTGGTCGGCCCAGCGCCGGCTGACGAGGGTCTCCAGGTCGGCGCGCCTGCCCTCCGCGGCGAGCCAGGCCCTCACCCGCGGCTCGGCCCGGACCGCCGCAGAGCCGTCCACACCTGCGCGCTCCAGGCACGAGGCGACGAAGCCCGACAGCGCCGTCCACTGTGCCGCGTCGGCCCGCTCGGCGTCGTCGAGGAAGCGCTGGACTGCGCTGTCGAGGACGCCGCGCACGTAGGCGACCGCGGTGGGGCCGTCACCGGCGAGCGCGAGGAGCCGCTGCTGGGCGGCCAGCCACGCGTCGAGCTCGGGCATCGACGGGCGCAGGGTGCCGAACGCGAGCCCGTCGCCGCGGGACATCGCGTGGTAGCTGACCTCGCGCCGGACGTCGAGCCGCTCGGCCCGCAGCAGCGCCTCGGCCATCACCGTGTCGGCCGGCCCGGACCCGAAGCAGAGCCCGGTGGCGTCCCAGAACGAGCGCCGGAACAGCCGGTTCTCGACGAGCAGGTCGCGGGCGAGCTCCGGCGCCTGCGCGAAGGTGGTGCCGGTCCGGGTGCGGCCGTGCACGCTGCGGTGCTCGGAGCGGGTCAGGTGCTTGAAGGGGGCGGCCTGGGTCAGGTCGCCGACGGCCAGGTCGGAGCCGCTGGCCACGAGCGAGGCGACCAGGATCTCGGTCCCGGCCGGCGGCACGGTGTCGGCACCGGTGGCGAAGCAGAGGTACTCCCCCCGCGCTGCCCGGGCACCGGCGTCCCTGGCCGCGGCGAGGTCGGGCTCGGTGGCCAGGACCGTGACCCTGCGGTCCGAGGTGTGACGCCGTGCGGTGGCGAGCAGCGGGTCGGAGGCGTCGTACGGCACCAGCAGGATCTGGAGGTTGCGGTGCAGCTGGCCGCGCAGGCTGTCGAGGCACTCGTCGAGGAAGGGCTGCTGGCGGGCGTCCGCGGTGACCACCACGGTGACCAGCGGGCCGGGGCGGAGACGGCGGCGCGCACGACCGAGCGCGGCACGTGCCCGCACACGGGCAGGAGGCCGTTGCGCCGCTTGCAATACACTCTCCCTTCACCGAGCCAGCGCGCCCATCATCGCCTGACCCCGAAGGAGATGACGAACCGCCCATGCCTGAAGACTCGTCCGCACAGGGGCCCCGCGGCCCGCGCCAGCAGGTGCTCGGCCTCCTCAAGAGCACCGCTCCCGCGCCCGCGCGCCGCTTCGCCAAGCGGGTCGCGAAGCGCCGCTACGTCGCGGCCGCCCGCACCGCGCTCGAGCCCACGCTGAGCGTCGTCGTGCCGGTCTACAACGTCGAGAGCTACCTCGAGGAGTGCCTCGACAGCGCGCTCCGGCAGACCCTGCACAACCTCGAGGTGATCGCGGTCGACGACGGCTCGACCGACGGCAGCCTGGAGATCCTGCGCCGCTACGAGGCCGACGACCACCGGGTCCGGGTCTACACGCAGACCAACTCCGGGCAGGGCATCGCCCGCAACCTCGGCGTCTCCCACGCGCGCGCCGAGTTCGTGACGTTCCTCGACGCCGACGACACGGTGCCGCCGCCGGCCTACGAGCAGATGGTCCGCACCCTGCAGCGCACCGGCTCCGACTTCGTGGTCGGCTCGGCGCGACGGATGGCCAACGGCCGCTTCTCCCCCACGCCCTGGACGCGGGTGGTGCACGAGTCCGACCGGCTCGCCACCACCATCGACGAGTTCCCGGCGGCGATGCAGGACGTGATCGCCTGCAACCGGGTCTTCCGCACGGCGTTCTGGACCGAGAAGGTCGGCGCGTTCCGCGGGCACATCGCCTACGAGGACCACGTGCCGATGATGGCCGCCTACGTGCGCGCCAAGAGCTTCGACGTGCTGGCCCGGGCCACCTACAACTGGCGCCAGCGCGAGGACCGCACCTCCACCAGCCAGCAGAAGGCCTCGCTGGAGAACCTCCTCGACCGGATCGCGGTCAAGGAGGAGGCCCACGACATCCTGCTCGCCGAGGCCTCGACCCTGGTGTACGACGCCTGGGTGGCCCGCGCGATCGACATCGACTTCCCGCCGTTCATCCAGCACGCGCTCGCGGCCAACGACATGTACCGCAACATCCTCGGCGCGACCTACCGGACGTTCTTCGGCCGCATCAGCCCGGCCGCGATGGAGCAGGTGCGGTTCTTCCAGAAGCTGCGCGGCTGGCTCGTCGCCGAGGGGCGCTGGGCCGACCTCGAGGAGGCCAGCGAGTACTTCCGCCGCTTCGGCAACCTGCCGCCGACCCGCGTCGAGGACGGCAAGATGTTCGCCGCCACCGACGACGACGCGCACTTCCTCAACGGCGTGCCGACACACATCAGCGAGATGAGCGTGCACGAGACCGGCCTGATGGCCGCGCTCGAGACGGTCCGCTGGGACGGCCCCGTCCTGGTCGCCTCCGGCTTCGCGATGATCGCCGGCCTCGACACCCGCGACGACTTCCCGACGACGCTCGCCTGGCTCGAGGACACCGCGTCGGGGCGGACCGTGCCCCTCGAGGTCGTCCAGTCCCGGACCTACGGCGCCTCGCGGTGGGCCAAGCACCACAACGCGGGCTACGACGCGGCCGGGTTCACCGTCCGCATCGACACCGACAGCCTCCCCGACGAGGTCGGGACCACCTGGTCGCTGCGCGTGCGGGTCACCCACCGCGGCGTCACCCGCGAGGGTCCGGTGCACAACCGGGTCATCGGCTCGAGCGCCTCGGTGCTCTCGGCCCGGCCGACCGGCCGCGACGACGCCTCCTGGGTCCCTCACCACAACGGCAGCCTCGGCTTCGGCGTGAGCCTGGAGACGCCGACCGTCCGCGTCGAGAACCTCAAGATCGAGGGCCGCAAGGTCACCGGCGTGCTCCGGGCGACGTCGCCGGACGTCGTACCCGTGCGGATCGAGCTGGGTGGCGGGGACCGCGAAACGACCGTGGTGCTGCGCAAGCAGCGCGCCGACGGCGGGTTCCCGTTCGTGGTCACCCTGCCGCCGGGCCCGGCCCGCACGATCGTGCTGTCGGTCTTCGACAAGGACAAGCGCCGGCACCGGGCGACCTGGCCGGCCGACCTGCCCGAGTCCCTCGGCAGCCGCGCCGTCGGCGCCCTGCACGCCGCGAAGGCCGCCGAGGGCGGCACCGTGCTGCACTCCGACAGCCCCCGCGTGCAGGTGCACGCGGTCAGCGTCACGGCCGACGCCGTCGAGGTGGAGGTCGACGGGGACGGGGTTCCCGAGGCGGCCTGGGCCGGTGCGCTGCTGGCCTCCGAGAACGACGCGCTGCCGCTGGTCGACAGCCGCGAAGGTGCCGAGGGCCACCGGGTGCTCAGCTTCGGCAAGCGCTTCGCCCGCCTCGGCGGACCGGTGCTGCCCGCCCCGTCCGGCAACTACCACCTGACGGTGCCGGCCGGGGGCGAGGAGCCTGCGCTCGGCACGGCCTCGGCCGCACTGACCGAGCGGCTGCCCGAGGAGCACCTCGACGCCGACTTCGACCTCGACCTCGTGCTCACCCCGCAGGGCCCGCTGCGCTTCGCGATCGAGCCGCCGCTCGCGCCCGAGGAGCGCTTCCTCACCGCGCAGAAGCGGATGCAGCGCGCGTTCCGGACCCTCGACGTCGCGCCGCAGGACGCGGTGTTCTTCCAGTGCTACCGGGGCGAGTTCGCCACCGACAGCCAGCTCGCGCTCGACGAGGGGCTGCAGAAGGCGCGTCCGGACCTGACGCGCTACTGGGGCGTGAAGGACCTCTCCACCGCCGTCCCCGAGGGCGCGGTCCCGGTCGTCTACGGCAGCCAGGCCTGGTACGACGCCCTCGCGGCGTCGCGCTACCTGTGCAACAACATCGACTTCGACGCGTTCTTCGTGAAGCGGCCGCACCAGCGCTACCTCCAGACGTTCCACGGCTACCCGTTCAAGTCCATGGGTTCGAGCTTCTGGGCCGGCAAGGGCTGGGGGCAGCAGCGGATCACCGCGGAGCTGGCCCGCCGCAACAAGGAGTGGGACTCGATCCTGGTGCCGAGCGAGGAGTGCGCGCAGTACTACCGCGACGAGTACCTCTACGAGGGCCACGTCCTGGTCAGCGGCTACCCGCGCAGCGACTTCCCGGTGACCGCGGACCGCGACGAGGTCCGGACCCGGGTGCTCGGCCGGCTCGGCGTGCCGACCGACAAGACCGTGGTGCTCTACGCCCCGACCTACCGCGACAACCTCACCACTCGCGTCTTCGCGGCGAAGATCTTCGACGAGCTCGACCTCGACGAGCTGACCTCGGCGATCGGCGACGACTTCGTGGTGCTGCTGCGCGGCCACAACAACAACCAGCGCGAGACCGACCGCGTGCGCGGCAAGGCACAGGTCGTCGACGTCACGGACTACCCGGAGATCAACGAGCTCACGGTGGCCGCGGACGTCGCCATCCTCGACTACTCCTCGCTGCGCTTCGACTGGGCGCTGACGGGCAAGCCGATGCTGTTCTTCGTGCCGGACCTCGACACCTACTTCTCGGCCCGCCCGCCGCTGTTCGACTACGCCGACACCGCGCCCGGTCCGCTGCTGAGCACGACCGCCGAGGTGTCCGACCGGCTCCGCCACCTCGACGAGGTGCGGACGTCGTACGGCCCGGAGATCAAGGCGTTCAACGAGCGCTTCAACGCGCTGCACGACGGGCACGCCACCGAGCGCGTGATCGAGGCCTTCTTCACCGACTGACCGGCGGTCAGGCCGCGTACAACCAGCCGATGTCGCGCATGGCGGCGAGGGTGGCGGTGATGTCGAGGTCGTGGCCGTTGAGGTGGGCGGCGTGGTCGGCGTCGACGGCGGCCTGGAAGGCAACCAGGTCGTGCTTGCCGAGGGGGTGGGTGCCGGTGGGGTCGACGCGGTAGACGTAGCCGTGGCGGCTGTGCCAGTAGCGGACTCCGGGGCGGGGTTGGCGGCAGGTCCAGCCGCGTTGGTGGGTCTTGAGGCGGTGCGCACCCCGGTGCAGCGGGCCGAGGTTGTCGAGACAGGTCTGCGGCTCGGTGCCCGCAGTGGTGTTGGGGTCGTACTCCTGGGCGTGGTCCATGTCGATGCTCTGGGCGCGGCTGCTGGTGGGTGCCCAGGGCGACAGGGACCGGGTCGCGGTGAGCTGGACGGCTTCGCGCAGGTCGTCGGGCACTGCGTAGCGCTCCACGGACCGGGTGTTGGCCAGGTCGATCACGGGTTTCAGCGTGACCCGGGTGCCGGCGAGGAGCTCGAGGAGGTGGCCGAGGGTGATGGGTTGCTCGTCCTCGAACCGGACGGCACCGTTGCGGTCCCGGGCGAACGAGGACTCGTTCAGGTGCAGGTACAGCACCCGCTTCGGGGTCAACCTGGTCGGGTCGATCCGCCTTCCCAGGAGGGCCAGCAGCCCGGTCAGGCCCTCGACGCCGCCGAGATGGATCATCCACTGGTTCGGGGCAGAGCTCTCCCCAAGGTCGTCGTCCGGGGGTCTGTCATCGAGGTCGGGTGAGGCGATGTCGCGGGGGTCGGTGCCCGGCGGTGGGCCGGCGTCGGCTTCGCGGGGGTCGATCCGGCGGTCGGCGAACAGGTCCTCGACCGACGAGGTCGGGGCGTCGGGAGTGGCCTCGACGGTCTCGACCAACGAGGTGGTCTCGACCAGCGGGGTCGGGGCGTCGGGAGTGGCCTCGACGGTCTCGACCAGCGGGGTCGGGGCGTCGGGAGTGGCCTCGACGGTCTCGACCAGCGGGGTCGGGGCGTCGGGTGTGGTCTCGACGGGCTCGACCGACGGGGTGGGCTCGCACGGCGGGGTCGTGTCCGGAGTGGGGGTCTGGTCTTTGATGGCGTGGCGCAGCAGGAGGGCGAGTGCGGTGGCGGGGTTGGCGATGATCCCGACCGCTGCCGCACGGAGCTCGTCGCGGGTGCCGTCGACCCCGTCGGCCTTCAGGCAGCCCGCCAAGAGGTCGAGCATCGCGAGCAGGGCGATCACGTCACCCGCGCGGGCTTTGGCGACGAGGGTCTTCACGCCGTGCTCGTTGGCCTGACCGGCCGCGACGTAGGTGGCGCGCTCCTCGTCCGCGCGACGTGCCTCGGCGGCGTCGGGGTCGGCGGCGATCACGCGTTCGGCGAGAACGTTCAGCAGGGTGGACCAAGGCAGGTGCCCGAGCAGTGGGGTGATCTCGGCATCGACCCACCGGGCCTGGTCCAGGGTGAGCCCGGCGGTGTGGCAGGCCTTCGCGACGGCGCGGGCCTGCCAGACCTGCACCATGCCGGCCGCCAAGGCTGGGTCGGCACCGGGGGCGTCCGCGGCACAGGTCTCGAGGAGCCGGGCCCACGTCTGCGGGTGCCGGTGGCGCACGTCCAACGCGTCCTGGAGCTGGTGGGATCCCGCGACCGGGGACCGGCCGAGGAGGGCCCCGATCTCCTGGGAGGTCAGGTCCAGCACCTCGGGGGTGCCGTCGCCACCGAAGGTGCGGAGCCTCGGCTCCCCCGGCACCCCGGTCCGAACATGTGCCTCGGGGCCGTAGCAGTCCGCATAGGCGGCCACCGCCACGAACCGACGGGCCTCGCCGGCGATGATCCGGGCGGTCTCGAGCACGAGGAAGTCGGCCACGGACTGGCCGTCACCTGCGTCGTACCCGAAGTTCCTCATGCATCCAGGACATCAGTGACCACCGACAGAACTCCGCCTGATTCACCCCGACGGGTGACAGTTTCCGAACAAACTGTCTAGACAGGATCGTCAGACTCGTCTGTCAGGTCGCCGTTAGCGGGGACGGACCCTCGAGGCTCACTATTCGTTGGCCGTGGTGTCCGCTGACAGTCGAGAGGGTCACCATGATCGGCGGATCCGGACGTCCTCCGGCACCATGGCCACGTGTTCGCCGAACGGGAGCACCTCCGGCAACGGCACGATCTACACGGCCGCCGCCGACGACAGCACGGACGTGGTCATCTACGTTCGAGACGGCGACACGCTGTGGGAGTACTCGCTGGTCGGCGGCCCGTAGAACCCCACCGCTCAGCCGAAGGTCCGGTGAAGGCACCCGAGAACGCGGCACCCAATACGGACTCACCCAGTCAGGCCGGGAAGAGTCGCCAGCTCCCTTCCGACACGACCTCCGCCACGCCGTCGACGACCGTGATGGCCGTCTCGTCGTCCATCGCGTAGGCCGGGCCGCCGACGTCAGCCACCCAGGCCTCCGCCTCGGCCATGGTGTTGCCCCACCCGCCGTCCGTTGCCAGGTGCGGGAAGAAGGAGAAGTCCACGAGGCCGAGGGTGGTGTCGTCACCGGTCGGCGGTCGCCAGTGCGCGAAGTCCTCACCGATCCGCGGCGTCATCACCATGCTGCCCGCGCTCATCCCGACCCAGACGGTGTCGCGCAGGGACGGCAGCAGGTCTGCGAGCCCGGACTCCCGCATCCAGTGGGCCAGGTAGACCGCGTCGCCACCGGCTGCCAGCAGGACGTCGGTCTCCCGGACCAGCGGCACCCACCGCTCCTCGTCGATGCTGGGCAGCGCGGTCAGCTCGAGGACGCCCACGGACTTCCAGCCCAGCCCGACCATCGAGTCGGTCTTCCCGGTGATGAAACCCCAGGGCTTGGTGCCCGGACCGACGCTGGGATGGCCGTACTGCGCCGTCGGGATGCACAGCGCGTTCGCCTCCTCGATCGGCTTGCCGAGCAGGTCGATCAGCGCCTGGTGGATGGTGGCGTTCCTGACGCCGCCGGACGTGAGCAACAGCTTCACGGGGCCTCCTGGTTCGAGTGCGACGGAGTGGTACGGCGGCACCATCCTCGCCCACGGCGGCGTCCGGAGGGGCAATGAGAGGATGGCCGACGTGACGGAGCAGCGGATCGTCGGACTGGGCAGCGGAGCCGCGGGGTTCCGCGGCCACGAGCGTGGCGGCGGGCAGGGCGGTGGCCTGGCGACCCAGGACATGGTCCTCAACATCGGCCCGCAGCACCCGGCGACCCACGGCGTGCTCCGGCTCAAGCTCACCCTCGACGGCGAGCGGATCGTCGACTGCGAGCCGATCGTCGGCTACATGCACCGCGGCGTCGAGAAGCTGTTCGAGGTCCGCGACTACCGGCAGATCATCGTGCTGGCCAACCGGCACGACTGGCTCTCGGCGTTCGCCAACGAGCTGGGCGTCGTGCTCGCGGTCGAGCGGATGCTCGGCATGGAGGTCCCGGTGCGCGCGGTGTGGCTGCGCACGATGCTGGCCGAGCTCAACCGGGTGCTCAACCACCTGATGTTCCTGGGCTCCTACCCGATCGAGCTCGGCGCGATCACGCCGATGTTCTATGCGTTCCGTGAGCGGGAGACCCTGCAGGCCGTGATGGAGGAGGTCTCCGGCGGACGGATGCACTACATGTTCAACCGGGTCGGCGGCCTCAAGGAGGACGTCCCCGCCGGCTGGCTCGACCGCGTGGCGGCGGCCACGGGCGCCGTACGCCACCGGATGCCGCAGATCGAGGACCTGGTGCTCGGCAACGAGATCTTCCGGGCCCGCACCCGCGGCGTCGGGGTGCTGACCCGCGAGACCATCGATGCGTACGGCGTCAGCGGACCGATCGCCCGGGCCAGCGGTGTCGACTTCGACCTGCGGCGCGACCAGCCCTACCTCGCCTACGAGGAGCTGGCCCGCGACGGCGTGCTCGACGTGGTCACCGGCGAGGACGGCGACTGCTACACCCGTTTCGCGATGCTGCTCGCGCAGGTCCAGGTCAGCCTCGACCTCGTCGAGGCCTGCGTGGAGCGGTTGCGCAGCCTGCCGGCGGGCCCGGTCAACGTGCGCCTCCCCAAGATCCTCAAGGCACCCGAGGGGTCGACCTACGCCTGGACCGAGAACCCGCTCGGCATCAACGGCTACTACCTGGTCTCGCGCGGCGAGAAGACGCCGTGGCGGATGAAGCTGCGCAGCGCGTCGTTCAACAACGTGGCCGTGCTCCCGGAGGTGCTGACCGGCTGCGTCGTCGCCGACATGGTCGCCGTCCTCGGGTCGATGTTCTTCGTGGTCGGAGACATCGACAAGTAGGACGGCGACCCCAACAGGGTCAGCGCACCGCTGCGGCGGCTGCCCGCCACGTGTCTCGCGCGGGCACGACACCGTCGCCCCAGGGCTTGCCCGGGCCGTTCCAGTGCGTCAGCAGCGCGCCCTCGAGCACCGTCCGCCCCGGCATCGCGTGCCACGCGGCCGGCACGACCGCGCGCTGCGGCCCGACCTCGAGGAACAGCAGCTCCTTGAAGGTGAGCCCGAACTGCTCGACGTAGGGCACGGCGCGGGCCGTGAAGCCGCTGGCCCGCAGCGCCGCGAGGTCGAGCACCAGCACGTCGACGTCGAAGGCGTCGAAGTCGAACGCGTGCCGCTGGTGGCCCTGGCGACGCAGCTCGGCGGCGGCCACGGTCTCGGGGCCGAGCCGGTTGCCGGCGGCGTGCAGCACGGAGAAGCCGCTGGTGCCCTTGGTGCCGGGCACGGTGGGCGCGGCGAGCACGTGACCGGCGAGGTCGATCGCGGCCAGCTCCGCCACGTCACCGGTGACCAGCGCGTCCGCGGGCAGCAGCACCAGGCGGTCGACGCCAGGCAGCAGCTCGGGGAGCGCGGTCAGGTCGACGTCGCGCGGCGCGGGCTTGCTGCCTCCGACGCGGCGCAGGTCGGCGCCGAGGCCGGCCGTCGGCACGACCGAGACGGGCGTGCCGGGCAGCGCCGCGCGGAGGCCGTCGGCCTGGGCGGGGTCGACCCGGCCCAGCAGCCACAGGTGCACGGGGCTCTCGGTGCTGCGGACCACGGACGTGGCGAGCACGGCGAGGGCGTCGCCGCCGAGGGTGCCGCGGGGCACGTGCACGCCCACGTGCACGGTGCCGGAAGCGTCCTCGGACGCCGGCGGGCCCTGGGTGGCCGCGACCGCGCGGGCCAGCCCGGCCGTCAGGTCGGCGCGTGCCGGGGCGACCTTCGCGGGGGCGTCGTGTCGCCGGCGGGCGGCCTCGACGTCGCCGGCGGTCAGCTCGCGCCACAGGGCGTAGACCTGCTCCGGCTCCTGGCCGGACAGCGCCGCGGACATGACCTTCTCCAGCTTGGCGCTGATCCCGTCGCGGATCGCGTCGAACTCACCGTCGGTGATGTCGATGAGGCCGGCGAACCGGATGTCCGAGCGGTTCTTCGGCTGGAAGTCGACCGGGCAGCCGATCGAACGCCCGGGCAGGTAGCAGTGCAGCCGGCTGGTGACCAGGCCGGAGTGCTTGCGCCGGTAGGTCTCGAGCAGGTCGATGGCGTCGTACACGTTGTGGGCGAAGCTGCGGAATCGCACCTCGTCATAGCTGTGCCGGTAGGTCGGCGCTCCGGACGGTACGACGGAGTCGGGCACGTCCACGTAGGCGACCGGGGCGTCGGCGGCGGGCTTCTCGGGGATCTCGGGGAAGACCGTGCTCACCGTCGTGGTCATGCAGCCGGAGAAGAACGCCGGCACGCCCACGGACAGCAGGATGTCGACGGTGGTCCAGTCGCGGCAGCCGATCGGGCCGAACTTCTTCAGGTAGTCCACGGCCTCCGGCGAGAGCAGCCCGCGGTGGTTGCAGTGGAACGACACGAAGATCGGCAGCAGGTTCTCGTGGAACGGGAAGCCGTAGCGGATCTCGAACATCGGGTGCATGAACCAGCCGAAGCCGAGCGTCCAGGTGTTGGGCGGGACCTCGTTGTACATCGAGGCGTCGCGGTCGACCGCCACCAGGTTGACGGTGGCCTCGACCTCGTCGCGGGCCATCTCGGGGCGGACCCGGCCGTGCAGCTGCTGGAGCAGCTCGACGAGGTCGGCCTGCCCGTCGAAGGTGAGCTTCTGGTGCCGGGCGAGGTGGCCGAGCGAGGCCAGGCTCTGCACGTGGTCGCCGATGTTCGCCGACGCACGGTTGCGGCCCGGGTGGCCGTAGTCCATCACCGCGAACGAGACCTGACCGTCGGGCGCCGTGCCCTGGGGGGAGTCGCCGGACGCGGCGACCCACGGCCGCAGCCAGTCGCGCTGCACGACCAGGTCGTCGCCGACCGTGCTGCCGTCGCCGACTGCCTGGTCCAGACGGGTGTAGAGCGCCCGGGTCAGCTCCTCGTCACCGTGGGCGAACACCGGGCCGACCAGGGCCAGCCAGCCGTCGGCGGCCACGGGCGCGTCGGCGCGCCCGGCCAGCTCACGCACGGTGGCCAGCGTCTGCTCCGGCTCGACGAGGAGCCCGGTGCGGACCCACTCGTCGGCGGCGTGGACGGCCCACAGCTCCGCGGGGACCTCGGCGAACGCGCGCCAGGCCAGCTCGGGGTAGCCACGCCGGGCCGCCACCAGGGCCTCGGCCAGCGCCCCGACAGGGTGGGTGGCCGCCTGCTGGGACAGCGACGTCGCCAGCGCTACCGCCAGCCCGCCACGCCCGTCCGCCAGACAGCTGCGTACCTGCGCGACCACGGCCTCCTCGAAGGAGCGCCCGGTGCGCAGCAGCTCGACCAGCGGCTCGGGGGCCGCCGCCGGGGCCGGCTTGGCGCGACCGGACGGGGCCGGCGTCGACGGCGCTGCAGCGGCGCGCAGGCGCTCGACGGCGGCGCGGCGCAGCGGCTCCGGAAGGTACTTCCGGGCGAGTCGGCGGGCAGGGTTGGGCATGGAGCTCCTCGTGCTGGGGGGCGTACGGCGGCGCGGGGCTGACCCCGCAGCCTACCCGGGCACGGTGCGGTGGTCGGCAGGGCTGCGGGGTACCTTCCCTGGGTGACGAACACGCTGACCCCGCCGGCTCACGCCGACGACGTGCCCGCCGAGAGGCCCGCTGCGCGACCCCGCCTCGCCGCCCTGGACGGGCTGCGTCTGGTCGCGGCCTTCGCCGTGCTCTCCTTCCACTTCACCGGCATCAAGCTCCCCTACTGGGGTGCGCCGGCGTTCGTGGAGTTCCCGTCGCTGAACCACCTGACGCGCTACGGCTACCTCGGCGTCGAGCTGTTCTTCGTGATCAGCGGCTTCGTGATCCTGATGACGGCCTACAACCGGACCATCACGTCGTTCGCCGCCTCCCGGGTGGCCCGGCTGTTCCCGGCCTACTGGGTCGCCATCGCGCTGACGTTCCTGCTGCAGCAGTTCTGGCACGGCGGTCGGGAGCCGTCGTTCGTCGCTGCGCTCGTCAACACCACGATGGTCCAGGACGCGTTCGACGTGCCCCACGTCCAGGGCGCGTTCTGGACGCTCTGGATCGAGCTCAAGTTCTACCTGCTGATCGGCGTCTTCATCCTGGTCGGCATGACCAAGCGCCGGGTGCTGGCGTTCGCGTTCCTGTGGCCGCTGCTCGGCCAGGTCGCCGCGGCCACCCACAGCGGGTTCCTCAACTCGCTGCTGTTCCCGACCTACGCGCCGTACTTCGCTGCCGGCATCTTGCTCTTCCTGCTGCACCGCGAGGGCCACGACGTGGCCACCTGGCTGGCGCTCGCCTTCAACTGGGTGCTCTGCGTCCAGCAGGCGACCGGCTACGCGCCCCGCGCCAGCGAGCTGGTCGGCGCGCACGTCTCCGCGATGGTCTGCGGGGCCGCGGTCACCGCGATGATCGGCGCAGTGCTCGCGCTCAGCCACGGCCGGCTGGCGCGGGTGCAGTGGCGCTGGCTGACGTTCGCGGGCGCGCTGACCTACCCGCTCTACCTCGTGCACGGGCAGTGGGGCTTCTTCGTGATCGACACCCTGCAGAGCGGCGTGTCGAGCTACCTGGTGCTGGCCCTGGCCACCGCCGGCGCGTTCGTCATCGCCTGGCTGATCCACCGCCTGGTCGAGCGTCCCGTGGCACCCCGGCTGCGGCGTGCGGTTCAGGCATCGCTCGAGTCCGACTAGGCTCCCGCCCATGCCTGACATCGAGCTGCCGTCCGGGCGGTACATCTCGCTCAGCGGAATCGTGCGCGCCGGCGCCGGGGGCCAGACCCGCGCGCTGCTGATGCGCAACCGTCTCTTCGCCCAGCACGCAGGGGTCGAGCCGCTCCTGGTCACCTTCGACACCGCCCCGGTCTACCCCGAGGTCCGCGCGTCGTGGCGTGAGCACGGGGCACTGGTGGACCCCATGCAGCTGCTCAACCTCTTCGAGTACTACCGCGAGACGCTGCCCGTGCTCGGGGAGCCGGTCGACGACGAGCTGCCCGAGATCCACGGGCTGGCTCCCCGCGAGGCCGCGCACCCGGACGGCACGCTCTACAAGACGAGCTGGGTGGGCGAGCGCAGCGGCGAGCTGTTCATCGAGGACTTCCACCGTCCCGACGGGACCGTCTACCTGCGCCGTCCGGCCGGCGGGATGGCGGAGAAGAACCCCGCGTCGCCCTACATCCTCACCAACGAGAAGGGCCGCGTCGTCGGCCGGTGGGCGCGCAAGTCCGGCCTCAACCGGGCCTGGCTGCGCCAGCTCGGCGGCGACGCCGAGCGGGTGATGATCATCAGCGACAGCCGGTTCGCCCTGGGCGACATCATCCCGATGAAGGACCCGCGCTTCCACGTCGTGCACCTGATGCACAACACCCACGTGGCCGGTCACCGCCGCTGGAACGCGCCGCTGAGCCCGCTCTACGAGCCGCTGCTCACCAAGATCGACCAGATCGACGGCCTGGTCACGCTCACGGACCGGCAGCGTCAGGACGTGGCGGAGCGCTACGGCCGCACCAGCAACCTGTTCGTGGTGCCCAACCCGGTCGACCTGCCGGTGCTGCCCGACCCGTTGCCCGCCCGTGACCCGAAGCTGTTCACGATCGTGTCCCGCCTCGAGCCCCAGAAGCGGCTCGCGCACGCCATCCAGGCGTTCGCCCTCGTGCTCGAGCAGGAGCCCGAGGCCCGGCTGGAGATCTACGGCGACGGTGCCCAGTGGCGGATGCTCGAGAAGCTCGTCGAGAAGCTCGACGTCGGCCACGCCGTGACGATGCTGGGTCACAACCCGCACGCCCGCGAGTCGCTGTGGACGGCCACCGCGTTCTTGATGAGCAGCGGCTACGAGGGCTACCCGCTGGCCACGCTGGAGAGCCTGTCCCACGGCTGCCCGGTGATCAGCTACGACATCAAGTACGGCCCCCGCGAGCAGATCAGCCACGGGGTCGACGGTTTCCTCGTCGAGCCCGGCGACATGCAGGGTCTCGCGGACCGGATCGTCGAGCTGATCCGTGACCCGGCCCTGGCCGCACGGATGAGCGAGAAGGCGTTCGAGAAGGCCAAGGCGCACGACTACAACGCCTTCCTCCGGGACTGGAAGCACGTCCTCGACACGGTCGTGGCGCAGAAGCAGGACCGGACCCGCATCGACGGCGTCGAGCTCGACGTGATCGAGCTCGGCCAGGTCCCGCTCCCCGCGGTCCGGACCCGGATCGACCAGCGCATCGGCCGCCGCCTGCTCGGCGCACGTCCCGCCTCCGGCAGCAGTCGTACGGCGCCCCACGTGCGTTTCCTGGCGAGGCTGGACCTGCGCGGTCCCGGCAAGCCACGGACGGTGGAGCGGGTGCAGGTCACCCTCGACGCGGTGTGCGAGGCGACGGCGGACGTCGTACCCGTGCCGCTGGAGGTGACGCGCAACGGGCGGACCTTCGTGCTGTCGTCGCTGTTCGACGCGGCCGCGATCTTCGAGTCCGTGGCCGGCGACGCCGACTCGGTCCGGCTGCGGCTGCGCCTGGTGTGGGAGAACTCCAGCTGGGAGACCCACCTGTCCCGCGGGGACGTGAAGCGGCCGCCCTACGAGATCGCGTTCACGAGCACCGGCGAGCTCCAGCTCCATCGCGGAGGTGGCCAGGCGTGATCCGGCACGGGGGAAAGAAGAAGTACGTCAACTCCTCGCGGGTGCACCTGCGCGAGCAGGTGCGCAGGTTCTCGCGGGGCACCAAGAAGGGGATGCTGGTCCTCGACGCGGGGGCCGGCAAGTCGCCCTACCGCGGACTGTTCAAGCACGCGCGCTACGAGGCCTGCGACTTCGCGCAGCTCAGCACCGGCTACGCGCCGCTCGACTACGTCTGCGACATCACCGACATCCCGGTCGAGGACGGCCGGTTCGACCGGGTGGTCTTCAACCAGGTGATGGAGCACCTGCCCGAGCCGGACAAGGCGCTCGCGGAGCTGCACCGGGTGCTCAAGCCCGGCGGGCGGATCTTCTGCTCGGTGCCGCTGTTCTACGAGGAGCACCAGAAGCCCTACGACTACTTCCGCTACACGCAGTTCGCGTTGCGCAAGCTGTTCGAGGACGCGGGGTTCCGGGTGGTCCGGATCGAGTGGCTCGAGGGCTACTTCGGCACCGTCAGCCACCAGTTCCACCAGATGTACCGGTGGCTGCCGCACAACGTGCGCGAGGTCCGCGCCCTCGGTCTCGGCTGGCGCGGCCTGCGGGTGCTCCCGGTGCTGCTGCTGACCCGGCTTCTCGCCGGTCGTCTGCGTGCCTTCTACAGCGAGCTCGACGTCGCCTCGAAGCAGACCGACCGCGGGATGCCCAAGAACTACGTGGTCGTGGCCGTCAAGCCGGTCGACTGACCGAAGAACCGCTCCACCACGACCCGCGCCGACTGCCCGTCCTGGAGCCCGTTGAAGCGTGCGTTGAACGCCGCCAGGTCGTCGGCGTAGGTCGCGCTCAGCCCGGGCAGGTCGCGCAGCAGCTCGACCGCCTCCTCGGCGGTGGCGGCCAACGGACCCGGCGCGGACTCCTCGTAGGGGAACAGGAAACCACGGGTCCCCCCGGTGTAGGCGTCGAGGTCCGGGACCAGGAAGACCATCGGCCGGCCGGTCAGCGCGAAGTCGAAACGCATCGACGAGTAGTCCAGCACCGCAGCGTCGGCCGCCAGGATCAGGTCGTTCACCTCGGGGTACTCGGTCACGTCGAGCACGCGCGCGGAGCCAGCCGGACGGACCGTCGTGCGGTGGAACCGGTGCCCGCGCATCAGCAGCACGTAGTCGTCGCCGAGGGCCTGGGCCGCGCCCTCGAGGTCGAGGTGCTCGACCATCTGCGCCGAGGCGTAGTTGAGCGCCGCGTCGTCGCGCCAGGTCGGGGCGTAGAGCACCACCTTCTGGTGCGGCGCGATCCCGAGCAGCCGCCGGGTCCGCTTCCGCACCGCGTCCGCCTGGTCGGACACGAGCACGTCGTCGCGCGGGTAGCCGTGGCTGAGGATCGGCCCGTCGTAGGCGTACTCGCGCCGGTAGTGCTCGTCCATCTCGGGGGTCGGCGTGAGGATCAGCGACCAGTCCGCGGACGTGCGCCGCAGCTCGGCGGCGATCCGGCGGGGGGTGAACCGCTTGGACGACCAGAGCCCGATGCCCATCGACTTCGACGGGTAGCCGTGGAAGGTCTGCAGCACCTGCTGCCCCTCGCGCGGGTGCCACCAGCGCTCGAAGTCGACGTTGCTGACCAGCCAGGTCGCGCGGGTCAGCACGTCGTACCAGGCGCGGCTGCGGATCAGCACCGGCACGCCGCCCTCGGGGACCGAGGTGCTGCTGGTGGCGACCCCCCAGTAGAGCGTCAGGTCCGGGCGGGTGCGCCGGAGCTCGTGGTGGATGGCCAGCACGCTGTCGGTGCAGGTGTGCCCGGTGTAGCTCTGCAGGTAGACCGCGGTCGGGTCCAGGGGATCCTCGCGCCGGCTGTACGACGTCCGGAGCCGGCTCTGGCCGAGCCGGTCCACCTCGTCGTCGGCGAACGGCGGACCGAGCCGGAGCATCACGCGTCCGGGACCGGAGCGGGCCAGCACCATCCGGAAGGCGTCGCTGCGCTGCTGCTGCGGGAAGGTCGCGAGGAGGTCGGCACCCACGAGCGGTCCGGTGAGCGGCTCCTCGAAGCCGGTCGCCGTCAGGACCACCTGGTACCAGCCGGTCGGCACCGGCGCCTTGCCCAGCCCCCACGGGTCGGAGGTGAGCGGGAACGTCACCCGCTGCGTGCCGTCCCCGGCGTCGTCGGGGACCGAGCCCGGGATCGACAGCCGCGGGGTCCGCAGCGACAGCGACCAGCCTGCCGGCGCCCGGCCGAGCCAGGAGACGGTGACGACGGCCTCGTCGGCGCCCAGCGTCACGTCGGTGACCTCGCAGGTGCCGGCCACCTCGACCACCTCGGTGTTGCCGCGCGGGGACAGCCGCAGGGCCAGCGACCGGTCCGGGCCGGTGGACAGGTAGCGCTCGCCCGACGACTCGGGCCAGCCGACGGTGACCCGGCTGCCGTCGTCGAGGACCGCGCGGAGCCGCCAGTGCCTGGCCTCGTCCTCGCGGTTGGCGAAGCCCACGTCGGGCAGGTCGAGGGAGAAGGACGCGCGGCCGGCCACGGGACGGACGTCGACGCGGACCTTCACGTCGGCGGTCGGGTGCACGGCGACGACCTCGGCCACCCGGGCAGCGTCCGGACCGGTGACGGCACCGTGGACCGACCGCCCGGCGGTGGTGCCCTCGGCGAGCACCAGCGTGGGTCGCACGGTGCGCAGGACCAGGTCCCCCTGGTCGTCCACGGTCGGCCCCACCAGCACCCCGCCGACGTTGCGGTGCACCGGCACGGCCGCGGAGCTGGTGAGGTCGCGGTGGTCGACGGGGCCGCTCCTGCGCACGCCACGCACCACGAGCTCGACCTCGACCCGCAGCAGCCGTTCGCTGTCGGACACGTGGGCGAGGGCGGCGGCGTCCACCCGGGCGATGAGCGCGCCCGGGGCATAGCTCACGAAGCGGTCGTCCGCGAACCTGTCGACCTCGGGGTCCTCGCGCTGCACCACCGGCACCTCGCGACGCGTCCCGTCGCCGACGAGGTGCACCCGCACCTCCGGGCGGCCGTCCATGGGGACCCGGCGAACGAACGCGAAGAGGTCGAGCTCGAGGACGTCGCCTACCCACGCGACCCGGCGCAGCGAGACCACCAGCGGGGTGTCCACGGCTCGCAGCTCGAAGACCTCGTCGGCCAGGCCGAGAGTCGGTTCGCGGAACCCGGGCAGGGCCGCGAAGAGGTGCTCCCCCTCGGCGACCGTCTCGAAGTGCGGGGCGTACAGCCAGCGGTCGAGCACCAGCTCCTCGAGCGCGGCGCGGTGACCCTCGGCCGCCAGGGTCAGCTTCAGCCGGGGCTCGACGCGGATCCGGGCCATCACGTCGGCGCCGGCCATCCCGGTGAGCCGGTGCACGAGCTGCTGCAGGCGCGTCCAGGTGGCGTCGTCGGCCCGCTCGACGTCGTCGAGGAACGGGATCAGGGCGGCGTCGAGCACCCCGAACAGCCAGGCCTCGCGCACCGGCCGCAGCCGCTCGTCCTCGAGCAGGGTCGCGATCGAGTCCTGGGCGGTGAGCCAGGTCTCCAGGTCCTCGAGCGCGTTGGTCTGGGCGCCCACCGACTGCCCGGTGCCACGGCGCATCCAGCGGTAGACCGCGGTCGGCACCACGTCGAAGGCGCGGGCCCGGACGAAGGCCGCGACCACCGGTACCGTCATCCCGGGTCCCTGGGCCTCGGGGAAGCTGAGGCGCTCGGAGCGCCAGAAGGACCGGCGGAACAGCTTGTTCTCGGCGAGCAGGTCGCCCATCGCGTCCGGCGCCTGGTCCACGCGTACGGCGGTGCGCGGCCGGGCCGTCAGCCGCGACTCGTGCTGCTCACCGAGGAGGCCCGTCTGTGGGGAGGTCGTGCGCGCCACGGCCAGCGCCGACCCGGTCTGCTCCAGCGACGTCACCAGGCGCCGTACGGTGTTGGGCAGGAGCAGGTCGGCAGCTCCGACGAATCCGAGGTAGCGGCCGGTCGCCGCGAGTGCTCCGGCGTTGCGGGCCGTCCCGAGCCCGGCGTGCGTGCCGGGCAGCACGGTGACCCGCGGGTCCTCCGTCGCGTGGGCCCGGGCGACCGCGAGGGCGTGCTCACAGGCTCCGTGGCCCACGACCAGGACCTCGAGCCGGTCGTGGGTCTGCTCGCGCACCGAGGTCAGGCACTCGTCCAGATGGGGAGCCTGAGGGTCGGAGGCCGCCACGACGAGGGTCACGACCGGCAGCGACGCGTGGGCACGGTGGCCCACGGAACCGATCCTGCGCAGCGCCGCGCGTAGTCTCCCCAGGGCACGTCGATCGTCGAGCACGGATCCAACCTCTATCGTCGCGGTCTCTCTGTCTTGCACCCGCGACGATGTTAACTCAGAGCAGGCCCTGGTCGGTCAGCCACTGCTTCGCGACGTCGGCAGGCTTCTCGCGCTCGTTGCCGACCTTGCCGTTGAGCTCGGTCAGGTCCGCCGTGGTCAGCTTGGCCATCAGGTCGTTGAGCACCGGCTTCACGTCCGCGTGCTTGTCGAGGAACGCCGTGCTGACCGCAGGCACCAGGTTCTGCGCGGGCTGGACGCCCTGGTCGTCGGTGAGCAGGACCAGACCCTGCGCGGCCAGCGAGCCGTCGGTGGTCGAGGTCTCGCCGAGCTGCGACTCGCCCTTCTTGACCGAGTCGTAGGTCTGCGCAGACGCGTAGCCCAGCGGCAGGATCTTGGTGATCTTGATGCCGTAGGTCTTGCTGAGACCACCCTCGCAGTCGCTGCGGCCCTTGCAGTCCGGCGCGGCAGCGAGGACCACCGGCTTGCCGAGCTTGCCGAGGTCGGAGAGCGTCTTGAGGCTGTTGGTGTCGGCGAAGTCCTTCTTCACCATGAAGGCGTTCTGGTCGGTCGCCTCCGAGGTGTCGAGCATCGTGATGCCCGCCGCGTCGGTCAGCGGCTTCACCGCCGACAGGGTCCCGGCCGGGTCGTTGGTGGAGACCGGCGCCGCGTTGCTTCCGTTCTGCTGGGTGTTGAGGAAGTCGGCGATGCCGGCGACGTACTCCGGCACGATGTCGACGCTCTTGGGGAACTGCTTCATGTAGACGTCGCGGGTGCCGACGAGCTTCACGTTGACCGTGTAGCCGTTCTTCTCCAGCACCTGCTTGTAGATCTCGGCGACCAGCGTGGCCTCCGGGAAGTTCTGGCCCGAGATCGAGACGCTGCCCTTGTCCTTGGACCCGCCCGCGACGTCGTTGCCGGCGCACGCGGCGCCGAGGAGCAACGAACCTGCAGCGAGGCTGACGGCGATGATTCGGCGTGCGCGCATGGTTTCCACCTTCTGTGTCCCGCGGCTCGTCGCCGCGCGTGTCAGGCCGGTCGTGCAGGCTCTGCACACATCATGCCGCAGCCTGCAAACCGGAACCGCGGCGTATCACATCGCGGCGCGTCCGGCGCAGCGGGTCCGCCAGCCGCTGGCCACCTGCGGCGAGCAGCTCGAGCACCAGGGCGACCAGCGCGACGACGACCGCGCCGGCGAAGCCCTTGGCGTAGTTGGAGTGGTAGAAGCCGTCGGTGATCACCCGGCCCAGGCCGGGGCCGGCCACCAGCGCGGCGATGGTCGCGGTGGCCCAGACCTGCACCAGCGCGAGCCGCACCCCGGCGGCGACCAGCGGCATCGCCAGCGGCAGCTCGACCCGGCGGAACAGCTCGGGACCGGTCATGCCCATCCCGACCGCGGACTCGCGGACGTCGACGGGCACCTCGCGCACGGCGACGTAGGCGTTGGTGATGATCGGCGGCAGCGCGAACAGCACCAGGCTGATCAGGGTGGCCAGGCCGGCCCGCCCGTAGGGACCGAGTACGGCGGTCCCGACCGGCCCGACCGAGAGCAGCACCAGCACCGCGAAGGTGGGCACGGCCCGGCCCACGTTGGAGACGTTGACGGCCAGGAAGCCTCCCCGGCCCAGGTGCCCGAGCCACAGGGCGACCGGCAGCCCGACCGCGACAGCGAGCAGCAGGGCGGTCACGGTGAGCAGCAGCTGCTGCACCAGCAGGGCGCCCATCCCCTCGGACCCGCTCCAGTTGGCGCCGTCGGACAGGAACGCCCAGGCCTCGCTGAACAGCCGCACCTCAGGCCTCCCGCCCGTGTCGCGCCCACGGTGTCAGCGCCCGCTGCGCCCCGAGCAGCAGCACGTCGAGCACCAGTGCGAGCAGCACGCACAGCACGCTGGCCGCGAGGATCTCTGCCTTGAAGTCCTCCGAGACGCCGTCCGAGAGCAGGTTGCCCAGGCCGCCGTACGCCACGATCGCGCCGACCGTGGTCAGGGCGACGGTGGAGACCGTCGCGATCCGCAGCCCGGCCATCAGCACCGGCAGCGCCAGCGGCAGCTCGACGCGCAGCAGCAACCGCGCCGGGGAGTAGCCCAGGCCGACCGCCGACTCGCGCACCTCGTCGGGCACCGAGCGCAGGCCCTCGAGGGCGTTGCGGACGAGAATCGTCAACGAGTACAGGGCAAGGCCGATCACGACGGTCATCGGGGTCAGACCCGTGAACGGCACCAGCAGCGGGAACAGCGCCAGCGACGGGATCGTGTAGAGGCCGGTGCTCAGCCCCAGGATGGTGCTCTCGAGCCGTGCGTAGCGGCGGGCCAGCAGCGCGAGCGGCAGCGCCAGCAGCAGCCCCAGGCCGACCGAGGCGACGGTGATCCACAGGTGCTGCACGGTGGCCTCGACGAGGTCGGAGCCGCGGTCGCGGAGGTAGTCGCCACAGATCCAGGCGTTCACGTCGCGGCTGTAGCAGCTCGGTGCGGATGCCGCGGCGGCTGTGGCGCCGGCGAGTAGGGTCACGCCATGGACGCTACCGAACGCCCGATGATCCGTCTGGAAGGCGTGGGCAAGACCTACGCCGACGGCACCGTCGCGGTGCACGACCTCGACCTCGACGTGCCCCGCGGCGCGATCGTGGTGCTGGTCGGTCCGTCGGGCTGCGGCAAGTCGACGACGCTGAAGATGGTCAACCGGCTGATCGAGCCCTCGCACGGGCGGATCCTGCTCGACGGCGAAGACATCACCGAGGGCGACCCGGTCGCGCTGCGCCGTCGGATGGGCTACGTCATCCAGCAGATCGGCCTGTTCCCGCACCAGACGATCCGCACCAACGTGGCGACCGTGCCGTCCCTGCTCGGCTGGGAACGCCAGAAAGCCCACGCCCGCGCCGAGGTGCTGCTCGAGCTGGTCGGCCTCGACCCGGCCACGTTCGCCGGTCGCTACCCGCACCAGCTCTCCGGAGGCCAGCGTCAGCGCGTGGGCGTGGCCCGGGCGCTGGCGGCCGACCCGCCGGTGCTGCTCATGGACGAGCCGTTCGGGGCGGTCGACCCCGTCGTGCGCCTGCGCCTGCAGGACGAGTTCCTGCGCCTGCAGCAGGAGCTCGGCAAGACCGTGCTGATGGTCACCCACGACATCGACGAGGCGGTGAAGATGGGCGACCGGGTCGCGGTCTTCGCCACCGGCGGCCGCCTCGCCCAGTACGACGTCCCCGCACGTGTCCTGGGCCGACCCGCCGACGACGTGGTCGCGGAGTTCGTCGGCGCGGGTCGTGGCCTGCGCCGGCTCTCGGTCACCCCGATCGACGTCACCGAGCTCCAGGAGATGGACGGCCGCCCCACCGGCGACAGCGTGGACGTCGACGCGACCCTCGAGGACGCCCTGGCCGCGCTGTTCCGCGGCGACGCCGGCGCGGTCGCCGTGACCCGCGACGGCCGGCCCGTCGGCATGCTCACCCCCGCCGGGGTGCACCTGGCCCTGCGCCGCGCCGTCAACACCGACGAGCTCAGCTGACGCGGACGTCCTTGTGCCAGGACTGCGTGACGTACTTCGTCTTCCAGCCCATCGAGACGTAGAGGCCGTCGGCCCCGGTCGGTGAGTCGGCGTCGACCTCGAGGCCGACCCGGTCCCGGTGTCGCTCCGCGGCGTCGGCGATCACCGTGGACAGCAGCGACTTGGCGACACCGCGACCGCGGGCGTTGGACAGCACGCCGATGTACTCCACGTAGCTGCCGTCGGGCTTGCCGTCCCCACCCTCGCTGACCGCGGCCACCAGGGCGCCGGCCGGCTCGGGCTCGTCGCCGTCGACGAGCTCGGCGATCCACCAGTGGTCCCAGCGGTGGCCCGGGTCCTCGCGGAGCCGGAAGACGAACTCGTCGAAGGTCTCCTCGTGGGAGTTGAAGTGGTCCTCGAAGGCGCTCTCGAGGATGTCGTGCACGGTGCGCAGGTCCTCCTCGGACGGCATCCCGGTGCCCTGCCGCTCGACCGGGCGGATCCGCACGCCTTCCTTCACGTCGGCGTCCAGGGCCGCCTCGTCGGCCGTCACCGGCCGGGTCATCTGCCACCAGGTGCGCACCTGGCGGAAGCCGGCCCGCTCCAGCCACCGGTGCTGGCGGGCGTCGTCGGCGAACGCGCCGGAGTCGATCTGCTGGACGTCCAGGCCGCGCTCCGCGCCCACGCGCGCGGCGGCCTCGTCGGCCCAGGCCAGCAGCCGCTCGGCGACCAGGTCGGCGGTGGCGTCGTCGAGGCGGTGGTCGACGATCGCGACCAGCAACATCCGGCCGGCGGCGCGGTCGTGGGCGGACGCCCAACCGCGGATCACGCCGTCGGCGTCGCGCAGGACGACGTTCTCGCGGGTCATGTAGCCGCGCGCCGAGACCTCGACGAGCAGGTCGTCCTCGGAGGCGCCGGCCCAGCCACGGCCCTTGCTCTCGTGGGCGCGCAGCAGCGCGGTCAGCTCGGCGGCGTCGTCCTCGTCGGGGGCGCCGACGGTCCAGCCGTCAGGCAGGTCGGAGGGAGTCACCACGCCCATGCCCGGGTCGTCGTTGGGGCGGTCAGATCCGGTTGCGTCGGTCGACATCACTCGGCGAGTCTTCCGCACAAGGGCACAAGCGAAACGTGCGGGTGAGCCAACTCACCCTTCCCCGTGACCGGTCAGGCGTGCTTCTCGGCCTGCTCCGACGGGCCGCCCACGGTGACCTTCTCCTCCCAGACCATCAGGTCCACGAGGCTGCCGGCGGTGTCCATGCTCTCGCCGTCGAACAGGCCGGCGCCCTCCCAGGTGGCGAGCTCGTCGGACTTCTCCGCGATCTCGACCTCGAGGGTCTCCACGCGCTGCTGCAGCGCTGCGACCCGCTCCTGGGCCTCGGTCACCCGGCGCGACTCGCGCTGCACCCGGTTCTCGGCCTCCATGGCCCGCTGCTCGGCGGCCACCACGGCAGCGCCGAGCTCGCCGACCTCGCGGTCGCGGGCAGCCAGACGGTCGGTCATCGCGGTGGTGAACTCGGCGTGCTCGCCGGCCCGCTCCACGAACATCGTCCGGTAGGCCTGCGCCTGCGCGGCCCGGTCGATGGCGGCCTCGCGGCGGCTCTGGGTCAGCTCGGAGTAGACGATCCGCGCCGAGGCCCACCCGCAGGCCAGCGAGAGCACCGACGCGGCACTGAGCCACAGCGGCGACTGGGTCGGCAGCGCGGCCACGACGGCGGCGGTGGCCACGGCCATCAGCACGATGGCCACGGTGACGCGGACGCTGCGCTGGCGCCGACGGCCGGGACGGCTCGCGGTGACGGGGCTGGGCTCGGGTGACGGGGCCATGGGCCCCAGGGTAGGCGTCAGCGCGGCGTGCGGCGGACCCGACACGCGCGCTCGAGCAGCAACGATCCGGCCACGGCCAGCCCGGCCGCACCGGCGGCCACCAGGGAGTGCACGACCCGTTCGCGGGCCAGCTCGGCGTCCGTGTGCCCGAGCCAGGAGAGAACGTAGCCGAGATAGCCCCCCGACACCATGGCTCCGGCCAGGGCAACCGACTTCGCGAGCACCAGCCGGTTCACCGCGTGGTGCGGCAGCAGCCGCTCCCCGCGGGTCTGCACGCTGCGGTACGTCGACCAGGCGACGGCCCAGACGATCACGGCGACCAGCACCAGGGCCAGCACCTGGATCCAGCCGACCACGGGCGCCGTACCCCGCCAGCGGACGCTGAGGCCGCGCACCGACCAGCCGACGACGAGCCCGACCAGCGCGAACCCGAGGAGGGAGCCCACCGTCGTGGGGCCGACGTGGCCGGCCGGCTCGGGCGGCTCCTCCTCGTCGGGGTCGCGCGGGAGGTCGGGCTCCCGGCTCACTGCAGCGAGAGGGACAGGTCGTCGCGCCGGGTGACGCCCTCGCGCCCGGTCTTCTCCAGGAGCTCGGCGACGGGGCCGCTGTCGAGCAGCTCGGCGTCGGGCTCCACGTCGTGCCAGGGCGCGAGCACGAACGCGCGCTCGTGGGCGCGCGGGTGCGGCAGCACCAGGTCCTCGGCGTTGCTGCGACGGTCGCCGACGACGATCAGGTCGACGTCGAGGGTGCGCGGGGAGTTGTGCTCGGGACCGCGCTCACGGCCGTAGGCGTCCTCGATGGCGAGCGCGCGCTCGAGGAGGGTGCGCGCCGAGAGCGTGGTGTCGGCCAGCACGACCGCGTTGAGGTAGGGCTTCGCGTCCCCGGGCGAGTCCACCGGAGCGGTCTCGTAGACCGGCGACACCTCGGTGACCCAGACCTCGGGGGTGTCGGCCAGCGAGCTGAGCGCGCCCTGGAGGTAGGTGAGCCGTTCCCCGAGGTTGGAGCCGATCGCGAGCACGCAGCGGCGGATCGGGTGCATCTCGCCGGTCAGGGTGTCGGTGTCGACGATGTGGGGGTTCGGGGTCTCAGTCACAGTCTGCTCCGAGAGATCGTCAGGGCCACGTCCGCAAACGTGGTCTCGATAGGGGCATGGGGCTTGTGCACGGTGACCTCGGTCCAGTGCACCCTCTCGTCGGCCAGGCACAGAGCGGCGATCCGCTCCGCCAGCGTCTCGATCAGGTCCACCGGGTCGTGGGCCACCGCCTCCGCGACCGACGTCACGAGGCGTCCGTAGTCGACGGTGTCCTGCAGGTCGTCGCTGCGCGCAGCCGGGCGGGTGTCCAGGCCGAGCACGAGGTCCACGGTGAACAGCTGTCCGTCGCGCCGCTCGAAGTCGAAGACTCCGTGGTGGCCGAGGACCTCGATGCCCGTGACGGCCAGCCGGTCGAGGCGCGCAGCGCCACGATCACGGCTGCCGGGGGTGTCAGTCGTCGTCGTCATGGTGTCCTCCTGACAGTACCGGGGACGCGTGGTGGATCCACAACCGCCAGCCCTCCCCGGTCCGGACGAACACGTTGCTGGCAACGGCCCTGGCGCCTCCGAACGCGTCCGGTCCGGTCCGCTCGTCCGCGGTCAGGACGTTCTCGGTGCAGGTGACCGAGGCGACACCGTCGAGGACGCTGACCTCGACGTCGGTGAGGAAGAACTGGATGTACGGCGTGTTCGCCATGATCAGCGCCCACGAGCGGTTGATCGCCGACGTGCCGCGCACCGGGAGCGCCCCGGGGTGCACGCACAGGGTCTCGGCGTCGTCGAGCCACAGGTCGAGCATCGCGTCGAGGTCGCCGGCCTCGAAGGCTGCGTAGAACGCCGTGTTGGCGGCCTCCACGGCCGCGTGCTCCGCGCCGCGCTGCTCCTCGCGGGGATCAGGCATCGGGCATCCCTTCCCGGCCGCCCGCCCACCGGTGCGCCACCCGCACCGCGTCGAGGGTCGGCCGCACGTTGTGCGCGCGCACGCACCAGGCGCCGGCGGCAGCCGCCAGCGTGGTCGTCGCCGTCGTCGCGTCGTCGCGCTCCAGCGCCGGCCGTGGCTCCCCGTCGGCGCCTGCGAGCAGCGCCCCCAGGAAACGCTTGCGGCTGGTCGCCACGAGCACCGGCAGCCCGAGCTCGTGCAGCCGCTCGGTGGCCGCCAGCACGTCCCAGTTCTGCTCCGCGGTCTTGGAGAAGCCGATCCCCGGGTCGACGGCGATCCGGTCCCGGGCGATCCCGGCGGCCAGTGCCGCCTCGACCTGCTCCCCCAGCTCGCGGAGCACGTCGTCCACCACGTCGCCGTACGACGTCAGCTGCTGCATCCGGGCGGAGTGGTCGCGCCAGTGCATGAGCACGTAGGAGGTGCCCAGCCGCGCGACGGTGGCCAGCATGGCCGGGTCGGCACGGCCGCCCGAGACGTCGTTGACGAGCACCGCGCCGGCCTCGACGGTGGCCTCGGCGACCTCGGCGCGCATCGTGTCGACGGAGACCGCGACCCCTTCCGCGGCGAGCCCACGCACGACGGGGAGCACCCGGGCCAGCTCCTCCTCGGGGCTGGGCCGCTGCGCCCCGGGGCGGGTGGACTCGCCGCCCACGTCGACCAGGTCGGCGCCCTCGGCGACCAGCTGCCGCCCGTGCGCCAGCGCCGCCTCGGTGTCGAGGTAGCGGCCGCCGTCGCTGAAGGAGTCCGGGGTGACGTTGAGGACGCCCATCACCAGGCACCGGTCGGGCCGGGGCAGGCCCGCGACGTAGCGGGGCGGGCGGGCGAACATGACGGTGACCCTATCCGTGCCGGTCCGGGCTGGATCAGGGCAGCCGGACCACGTGCGCCTTGACCCGCTTCTCGAGCCGGAAGCCGCGCCGTCCCGCGAAGTACTCCTCGACCGCCTCCCGGCAGCCCGACCAGGCGAAGTAGTCGTCGAGCACCAGCCGGCCGCCGGGTACCAGGTGCGGGGTGATCCGCTCCAGACAGGTCATCGTGGACTCGTACCAGTCGCCGTCGAGGTGGGCGAGCGCCACCGGCTCGTCGACCTCGAGGGTGTCCTGGAAGAGCCCCTTGACCAGCGTCACGTCGTTGGCGGCGACCGGGACCCCGAGCCGCTCGAAGGAGCCGGTCACCTCGGCGAGCAGGTCGTCGCGGTAGCCGTAGTAGACGTCGCCGCCGTGCCCGGTGGCCTCGCCGCGCAGGATCTTGTCGTAGCGGCGGTGCACGTCCTCGCCGTCACGGTCGGTCGGCGGCGGGATCGTGTCGAAGACGTCGTACACCCGCATCGGGCGGCCGACGGCCTTCGCCGCCGCCATCACGATCGCGGAGCCACCGAGGGCGGTGCCGGTCTCGAGGATCACGCCCTTGCGCCCGCTGGTCTCGGTCTCCTGGACCAGCCGCGCCAGCATGCACAGGTCCTCGCGCTGCAGGAAGCTGAGCCGCTCGGCGACCACCGCGTCGATGACCGTGTCCACGTCCGCGGGAAGGACCACGTCCGGGAACGGGTCGCGCACCGAGAGCCGCACGGAACGGTGCTCCTCACGCAGGGTCTCGAGCTCGGCCTTCGTCTCCTGGAGCTTGCGGCGGGTGCGCCGGAGCCGGCCGCGCACCTCCGCGAGCTCGGCCTGGGCCGCCGCTGAGCGGCCCCGTGCCAGCATCCCGCGTGCCCTGCTCGCCAACGACTTGTCGGTCACCGTGCCACCACCTCGCCTGGGTCGTCAGGGAGTGTGCCACGTCACAGCCGGGCTGGCGATCAGTGGCGCCCGGCCATGATCAGGCTCATCGCCTCGTTACGGGTGGCGGCGTTGTGCATGGAGCCGCGGACCGCCGAGGTGACGGTCTTGGAGCCGGGCTTGCGGACCCCGCGCATGGTCATGCACAGGTGCTCCGCCTCGATCACCACGATCGCGCCCTGGGCCTCCAGGATGCCCATCAGCGAGTCGGCGATCTGGGTGGTCAGCCGCTCCTGGACCTGCGGGCGGCGGGCATAGACGTCGACCAGCCGGGCCAGCTTGGACAAGCCGGTGATGCGGCCGTTGTCGCCGGGGATGTAGCCGACGTGCGCCACCCCCGTGAACGGCACCAGGTGGTGCTCGCACATCGACCACAGCTCGAGGTCCTTGACCAGGATCATCTCGTCGTGGCCGATGTCGAACGTCGTGGTGAGCACGTCCTCGGCCGACATCCGCATGCCGCGCAGCAGCTCGGCGTAGGCCCGAGCGACCCGGGCCGGGGTGTCGAGGAGTCCCTCGCGGTCGGGGTCCTCCCCGACCGCGATCAACAGCTCCCTGACCGCGGCCTCGGCGCGCTCGTGGTCGAACGGCGGGATCTCCCCGCGGGGCTCCTGGCTGATCTTACTGAGCGTCATCGGAGTGCATGCCCGGGTCCCCGTGCACGTCGCCCCCGCTGCCGGGCGGGGTCAGGATGACCGCCCCCTCGCTGCTCTCCGGCGCGACGCCGTTCTCGCCGCGACGGGCCGAGGCAGGCACGTCGACCGGCGGGATGGAGGACGGGTTGCGGTCCGGCGAACCGGTCCAGGCCGGACGGGTCGGGCGGCGCCGCAGCGCCTCGAAGACCGTCGCCACCTGCTCCTTGTCGAGCGTCTCCTTCTCCAGCAGCTCGGTGACCAGCGTGTCGAGGACGTCGCGGTTCTCCTCGAGGATGTCGAAGGCCTCCTGGTGCGCGGTCGAGAGGAGCTTCTTGGTCTCCTCGTCGACGATCGCGGCGACGTCCTCGGAGTAGTTGCGGGTGTGCCCGAGGTCGCGGCCCAGGAACGGCTCGGCGTTGTTGTCGCCCAGCTTGATCGCGCCCAGACGCTCGGTCATGCCGTACTGCGTGACCATCGCGCGGGCCAGCGCAGTGGCCTTCTCGATGTCGTTGCCGGCTCCGGTGGTCGGGTCGTGGAAGATCATCTCCTCCGCAGCCCGGCCGCCCAGCATGTAGGCGAGCTTGTCGAGCATCTCCGAGCGGGTCTGGGAGTACTTGTCCTCGTCGGGCAGCACCATCGTGTAGCCGAGGGCGCGGCCGCGCGGCAGGATCGTCACCTTGTGCACCGGGTCGGTGCCGGGCAGTGCCGCCGCGACCAGGGCGTGGCCGCCCTCGTGGTAGGCGGTGATGAGCTTCTCCTTCTCGCTCATCAGCCGGGTGCGCTTCTGGGGGCCGGCGATCACGCGGTCGATGGCCTCGTCGAGGGCGTCGTCGTCGATGACCTTCTTGTTCTGCCGGGCGGTCAGCAGGGCCGCCTCGTTGAGCACGTTGGCCAGGTCGGCGCCGGTGAAGCCGGGAGTACGGCGCGAGACCGACATCAGGTCCACGTCGGTGGCCATCGGCTTCCCGCGCGAGTGCACCTTCAGGATCATGTGACGGCCGTTGAGGTCGGGCGCCTCGACGCCGATCTGCCGGTCGAAGCGACCCGGGCGCAGCAGGGCCGGGTCGAGGATGTCGGGCCGGTTGGTGGCCGCGATCAGGATGACGCCGCCGCGGACGTCGAAGCCGTCCATCTCGACGAGCAGCTGGTTGAGGGTCTGCTCGCGCTCGTCGTGGCCACCGCCCATGCCGGCACCGCGGTGCCGGCCGACGGCGTCGATCTCGTCGATGAAGACGATGGCCGGGGCGTTCTCCTTGGCCTGCTCGAACAGGTCGCGGACGCGGGAGGCGCCGACACCGACGAACATCTCGACGAAGTCGGAGCCGGAGATCGAGTAGAACGGCACACCGGCCTCACCTGCGACCGCGCGGGCCAGCAGGGTCTTGCCGGTGCCGGGCGGGCCGTAGAGCAGCACGCCCTTGGGGATCTTGGCGCCGACGGCCTGGAACTTCGCCGGCTCCTGGAGGAACTCCTTGATCTCGCCGAGCTCCTCGATGGCCTCCTCGCAGCCGGCGACGTCGCTGAACGTCGTCTTCGGCATGTCCTTGGAGATCAACTTGGCCTTCGACTTGGCGAACTGCATGACGCGGCCGCCGCCGCCCTGGACCTGGTTCATCAGGAACAGGAAGAGCAGGATGATCAGGACGAACGGAAGGAACGTCGCGAGCAGCGAGCCCAGCAGGCTCGGCTTCGGGACGTCGGCGTTCCAGCCCTTCTCGATCTGGCCGCTCTCGGTGCCCTTCTGGGCGAGCACGGTCAGGTCGCGCTGCTGGCCCTGGATCCAGTCAGCGGTGATCTTGTCACCGTTGTCGAGCACGGCCTTGATCTGCTGGTCGCCGTCGACGAAGGTGACCTTCTGGACGCTGCCGTCCTTGAGGTGACCGATCATCGTGGAGGTGTCGACCTGGGAGTAGCCGCCGTTGGGCGCGAGGTACTGCAGGGCGACGAGCACGCCGATCACCGCGATGACGATCCACAACCAGGGACCGCGGAAAATTCGCTTCACGTCCATGTTCCGGGGACGGGTCCCCGACCTCCTACCCGCTCAACGTCGAGAAAACCGGCTGAGTTTCGACTCCGAGAGACCGACGTTACACGCGCGCACCCAACGGGTCCGCGGCGCACACCGGGCGTCGTACCCAGTGTCCCACTCCGTGCGATCTCTCAGGAGTACACGTGCGGCGCCAGCGTGCCGATGCAGCGCAGGTTGCGGTACTTCTCGGAGTAGTCGAGGCCGTAGCCGACGACGAACTCGTTGGGGATGTCCCAGCCGATGTACTTCACGTCGACGGCCATCCGCAGCGCCTCAGGCTTGCGCAGCAGCGTGCAGATCTCGAGGGACGCGGGGTTGCGCGAGCCCAGGTTGGAGATCAGCCACGACAGCGTCAGGCCCGAGTCGATGATCTCGTCGACCACGATCACGTGCCGGCCGGTGATGTCGGTGTCGAGGTCCTTGAGGATCCGCACCACGCCGGAGGACTTGGTGCCGGAGCCGTAGGACGAGATCGCCATCCAGTCCATCTCGAGGTGCCGGCCGAAGGCGCGCGACAGGTCGGCCATCACCATCACCGCGCCACGCAGGACGCCGACGAGCAGGATGTCCTTGCCCTCGTAGTCCTTCTCGATCTGCGCGGCCAGCTCGCCGAGCCGCTGCTGGATGTCGGCCTCGGTGTAGAGGACGTTGACCAGGTCGCCCTCGATGTGCTTCTCGTCCATGGACGCCAGCCTGCCACAGGGGTTCAGGGCGTCTCAGGACCGGCCCGCTCGAAGGTGACCAGGTCGGCGTGCCGACGGGCCCGGACGTGACCCGGCAGGTCCACGCCACGTTGGCCCCGCCAGGCCGTGACCAGCTCGTCCACGGCCAGCACGTGCACCCGGAACAGCTCCCCCGGCGGACACCCCGCAGCGACGGCGGCGAGCCGCAGCACTCGATGTCGTACGGCGTCCGGGGCCGTGGCGAGGCGGGCCACGGGCAGACCGGAGGGCCCGGCGAGCTCGTCGTGGACGGCGGCCGCCCAGCCGTCGAGGGCGGCGAGGTCTTCCTGGAGCCCGTCGGCCGTGCGGGCCAGCGCCGCGGCGACACCGGGACCGAGCTCGGCCTCCAGCGTCGGCATCACCACCTGCCGGACCCGGCTGCGCGTGAAGCGGGGGTCGGAGTTGTGCGGGTCCTGCCAGAACGCGATGTCCTCGGCGGCGCAGGCCGCCTCGGTCTGGGCGCGGGTCACGCCGAGCAGCGGCCGGCGGAACACGTCGAAGCCGTGCCGCATCCCGGCGATGGACCGGCCGCCGGAGCCGCGGGCCAGGCCGAGCAGCACCGTCTCCGCCTGGTCGTCGAGGGTGTGGCCGAGGAGCACGAACCGCGCGCCGAACCGGGCCGCCACCTCGGTGAGCACGTCGTAGCGGGCGTCCCGCGCCGCGGCCTCGGGACCCTGGCCGCCGGCCTCGACGACCACCCGGACGCCGACCGTCTCGTCCACCCCGAGGCGCGCCATCTGCTCGACCACCGCGGCGGCGTGCTCCGCGGAGCCCTCCTGGAGGCCGTGGTCGACGGTGGCGCCGACGACGTGCCAGCCGCCGCGCCGGCCCTCGAACACCGTGGCGGCGAGCAGCGCGAGGGAGTCGGCGCCGCCGGAGCAGGCCACCACGACCGGCTCGCCGACCACGTCGGCCAGCGTCCGCCGTACTCCCAGCCGGACCGCCGCGACCGCAGGGTCGGGTCCTGTCACGGCAGGGTCACCCGTGGACGCGGGCGACCCACGCGGCGGGGTCGCCGATCTCGGCCTTGGACGGCAGGTGCCCCGGGTCGGTCCAGACCGCGTTGAAGCCGTCCATGCCGACCTTCGCGACCACGGCGCGGGTGAACGCGGCACCGTCGCGGTACTGCGCCATCTTCGCCTCCAGACCGAGCAGCCGGCGCAGCAGCCGGTCGAGCGGGCCGGCGCCCTTGCGGCGCTTGTTGAACGCGGCCCGGATCGTCTCGACGCTGGGCACGACCGTGGGGCCGACCCCGTCCATCACCACGTCGGCGTGGCCCTCGAGCAGCGACATCACGCCGGTCATCCGGTCCATCACCTCGCGCTGCTCGGGGGTGGAGAACAGCTCGAGCACGGAGACCTCGTCCTGGCCGCGGACCACGTCGCCGAGCCGCTTGACGCTCTCGGCGACCATCGCGGCCATCCGGCCCGGGTCGAGGTCGACGGCATCGACGAGGCGGTCGATCTCGCCGTGGATGTGGTCGCGCATCCACGGCACCGCGGTGAACTGCACGCGGTGGGTCTCCTCGTGCAGGCAGACCCAGAGCCGGAAGTCGGCGGGGTCGACGCCGAGCTCGCGCTCGGTGTGCACGATGTTGGGCGCCACCAGCAGCATCCGGCCGGCTGTGCCGTGATCGAGGGGACCCGCTCCTGCGGCGAAGAACGGGTCGAACTGGCCGAGCACCTTGCTGGACATGAAGCCGAGCAGGCCGCCGACCTCGAGGCCGGTGACCTTCGAGCCGACCGCGGCGGCAGCCGGCGAGGGTGCGCCCTTCTTGGCCTGCACCTTCTCCAGCAACGGGCTCATGATCTGGGCGAAGCCGTCGGCGTTGGCCTGGATCCAGCCGGGCCGGTCGACGACGAGGACCGGCGCCGAGCGCTCCCCATCACGACCCGCGACCAGGCCGGTGAACTCGCGGACCAGGGGCGTGGACCGCTCCGCGTCTGCGCGCAACTCGGCGACCACGTCGTCAGCCTCGGCCCGGCTGATCTGCGGGCCGGGGCCGGCGATCCGGGACGCTGCACTGACCGCGAGGTCCCAGTCGATCAACGTGGAGGGCGCCATGCCTTCGACCTTACGGGGTGGCCGCGCAGGTGCAGCCGGCCAGCGCGGCCGCGATCTTGTCGAGGTCGTCGCGGGCGGCCAGCGTGTTGGCCAGCTTCACCCGGTCGGCTACCCCGACGAAGGCGAGCAGGGTGCCGTCCTTGGTCAGCACGGTCCCGGCCAGGCCGTGCACGCCGGTCAGCGTGCCGGTCTTCGCGCGGACCACGCCGAGGCCCGCGGCGGGGGCGTTCTGGAACCGCAGCGCCAGCGACCCGGTGAAGCCCGAGACCGGCAGCCCGGTCACCACGGTCCGCAGCTGCGGGTGCTGCGGCGACGCGGCGGTCTCGAGCACCTCGAGCAGCGTCTCCGGGCGGAGCCGGTCCTTGCGCGACAGCCCGCTGCCGTCGTACGTCGTCAGGCCGGTGAGGTCGACGCCGAGCCGCTGCAGGCGCGCCCGCACGGCGGCAGCGCCACCGGTGAACGTCGCCGGGCGACGGGTCGCGATCGCGCTGTGCCGGGCCAGCACCTCGGCACCGGCGTTGTCGCTGGCCTCGAGGACGTACTGCACGACCTGCGACAGGGGCGCCGACTGCACGTCGGCGAGCGTGGTGGCACCCGGCGGCGTCGGCGCCGCCAGGGGCGCGCCGACCACCGTGACCCCGTGCCGGTGCAGCGCCTTGGCGAAGACGGTCGCGGCGAACCGCGCCGGGTCGGGGTGCAGGCCCTCGCCCCGGCCCTCGTCCACCCAGAGCGCCGAGATCGGGCTGACCACGTCGGGCACGTAGCCCTGCTCCCAGCTCGGGCTGACCGCGGGCCCGGCGAACAGGCCGGCGTCGTAGCGCAGGTGCACCGCGTGCCGGCCCTTCTGCGCGAGCGCCTTCGCGGTCTGCGCGGCCAGCGTCTGCAGGTCCGCGTGGTGCGGGTAGGCACCGTCGATGTCCGGCCTGCGGGCCAGCAGCGGGTCCCCGCCACCGACGAGGGTGACCACGCCCGGCTGGGCGCCGACGACCACGCGGGTGCTGAACCGGTGGTCAGGGCCGAGTGCCGACAGCACCGCCGTCGAGGTCAGCAGCTTCAGCGTCGACGCCGGCGTCACCTCGTCCGGCCCGCTGCTGAACACGACCTTCCCGGCGTCCGGCCCACGCAGCTCGGCCACCCGCACGGCCGCGTGCGGCCCGAGCTTCTTGTCCTTCACGAGTGCCCGCAGGGCCCGCGTCACCGCGGCGGGGTCCGCTCCCTGGTCGGGTACGGCGTCCGCGACCGGCGCAGCCACCCGCGCCACCGGCAGCTCCAGCCCCGGCGGCGGCGCCACCTCCGCCGGCTGCGTCAGCGGCGACGGGTAGTCCCACCCGAACCAGCGCGGCCCCAGGTCGAACGCGAACGCCGCCACCGCCCCCACCAGCAGCAGCGCCACCACGCCCGCCGTCACCCGCCGCAGCCGCCGCCCGCTCGGCTCCTCCGGCTCGTCCGGCTCGGTCTCGGGCTCGGGCTCGCCGGTGTCACGTGGCGGCGGGTCGGCAGAAACAGACTCAGACGTTTCCGCCGAGCCGTCGCCAACTGGCACCTCGCCGGGGTCAGACCCGCCAGTTGACGCCCGGTCGGCAGAAACAGGCTCGGGCGTTTCCGCCGAGCCGTCGCCAACTGACACCTCGTCAGGCTCCGCGCTGTCAGTTGACGCCCGGTCGGCAGAAACAGACTCAGGTGTTTCCGTCGAGTCGGCAGAAAGGGACACCGGCTCGGCCACCGTACCCGGCTCCTCGTCCGCCTCGACCGTGTCCTCAAGCGCCGGGTCGACAGATTCACGCTCGGGCGTTTCCGCCGGGTCGGCGGGCGGGGACACGGGGTCGGACGCCGGTTCCGGCCCGTTTTCCGGGTCGTCGGCGTGGCGTCCGTCACTCTCGGGCACGATCCGCCCCTCCCGACTCGGAGAATCCGCTGTTCGTGCGGGACACTAACCGAAGCGACAAGACGTAGCCGAAGCGGAGGAAGCGCAGTGGAGTTCGACGTCCTGGTAGAGATCCCCAAGGGCCAGCGGAACAAGTACGAGGTCGACCACGAGTCGGGTCGTATCCGTCTTGACCGCACCCTGTTCACCTCCACCCAGTACCCCGCCGACTACGGCTACATCGAGGACACCCTCGGTCTGGACGGTGACCCGCTCGACGCGCTCGTGCTGCTGCAGGAGCCGACGTTCCCGGGCTGCCTCATCAAGTGCCGCGCGATCGGCATGTTCCGGATGACCGACGAGGCCGGCGGCGACGACAAGGTCCTGTGCGTCCCCGCGTCGGACCCGCGCCTGGAGCACCTGCGCGACATCAACCACGTCTCGAAGTTCGACCGTCTCGAGATCCAGCACTTCTTCGAGGTCTACAAGGACCTCGAGCCCGGCAAGTCCGTCGAGGGCGCCAACTGGGTCGGCCGTCACGAGGCCGAGGCCGAGGTCGAGGCCTCCTTCGCCCGCGCGAAGGAGCAGGGCGCTCACTGAGCCCCACCCGCAGCATCCCCACGGGGTGGGTCGTCGGCAGCACGTGCCGGTGACCCACCCCGTTGCCATGTCCGGACCTAGGCTCGGGTGATGAGGACACGCACGGACGCGCGGACGTTCGACCCGGTCGCGGTCGGCAACCTGGAGACCGACGCCTGGGCGGCCTACTACCGCCACGAGTGGCGCCGGTTCCTCGTCGCCGCGGTCGGCATGGTGTCTGCCGGGTTCGGGATGGGTCCGGTGCGCACGCTGCGAGGTGCCTGGTACGTCCTGCGTGCGAACCAGCTCTGGGCGCCGTACCCCGACAACGACCCGGACGGCGCACGCGAGCAGATGCGCCGCTTCTACGCGCTGGTGGCAGCCGACCAGGCACCCGAGGTCGAGCCGGTGCGCGCCTCGCAGCTCGAGGTCGAGTGGTGGCGGCTGCACCGCGAGCACCAGCACGACCCCGACGTCGCCGAGTCAGCCCTGGCGCAGGCGCTGGTCGACCTCTACTCCTTCGTGTACGGCGTCCCCGGGCCGTCCGTGCGACCGGCCGCCGAGCACCGCGTCCGGGCCATGGACCTCTCCGACGCCTGGGTCGAGGCCGGTTGCCGTGCCGACGACCCGCTGCTCGCCGAGGAGCGGCGCGAGCTCGTCGCGTCCTACACGGCGCTTCGCGAGGCCATCAGGCGCTGAGGATCGCCTCCGCGCGGAGCATCTCCGGGGGTACGGCGAACGCGTCGACGAGGTCGCCGGCCAGCGGACGCACCTTGCTGCACAGGTCGTTGACGGCCCGCGTGACTGCCTTCGAGCGTTCCTTGGAGAGCCGTCCGTGCTCGAGGAACCAGCCCCGGTCGGCCTCGACGCAGGACAGCGCGAACAGGTCGCACAGCAGCGACAGGGCGTCGCGCTCGGGACCGGCCGCGGCACCGGCGAGCTTGTCGAGGAACGCCTCGAGCACGATCCGCTCGACGTGCGCGTGCGCGGCGGCGATCACGTGGTCCTGGCAGGCGCCGAACACCTTCGCCGGGTCGCCACCGTTGTCCATGCCGCGCTTGAGCCGGCGCGCGACCGAGGAGAGCATGTGCTCCTCGCGCCAGCCGAGCAGCGCCAGGTGGTAGCGGCTGTCGAGCAGGTCGCCCTCGGCCTCGTCGTCGTCCGACCGCCCCGTGGGTACGACGTTGCGCAGCCTCTCCAGCAGGGTGCGGGCGCTGGTCTTCTCCAGGACCGTCTCGACCGCCGTACTCGCGACCAGGCGGACCAGGCCGATCTGGTCGAGGTCGTTGAACGCCGAGGCGTAGTCGGTGAGCAGGCCCTTGGCGACCAGCTGCAGCAGGATCGTGTTGTCGCCCTCGAAGGTCGTGAACACGTCGGTGTCGGCGCGCAGCGCGTCGAAGCGGTTGACCGACAGGTAGCCCGCGCCGCCGCAGGCCTCGCGGCACTGCTGGATGGTGTGCGCGGCGTGCCAGGTGCCGAGCGCCTTGGTGCCGGCCGCGCGGGACTCCAGCGCCCGGCGGTCGTGCTCGCGGGGCTCGTCGTCGCCGGTGAACGAGAACACCTCGTGCAGGTCGGCGGCGACCCGCTCCTGGGCGAAGTGCAGCGCGTAGGTGCGCGCGAGCAGCGGCAGCAGCCGGCGCTGGTGCATGCCGTAGTCGAGCAGCAGCTCCTCGGTGTCCGAGCCGGGCGACCCGAACTGGCGGCGCCGCAGGGCGTACTTCACCGCGATCGCGATGGCCACCTTGCTGGCGTTGATGCCGGCGCCGCCGACGCAGACGCGGCCCTGCACGAGCGTGCCGAGCATCGTGAAGAAGCGCTTGTCGGGGTTCTCGATGTCGGAGAAGTAGCGGCCGTCCTCGGTGACCACGGCGTAGCGGTCGAGCAGGTTGGTGCGCGGCACCCGCACCCCGTCGAACCAGATCCGACCGTTGTCGACGCCGTTGAGGCCGATCTTGCGGCCACAGTCCTCGATCCGGATGCCGGGCAGCAGCGCGCCGTCCTCGTCGCGCAGCGGGACCACCAGCGCGTGCACGCCCTTGGACTCGCCCTCCACGAGCAGCTGCGCGAAGACCACCGCGACCCGGCCGTGCTCGGCGGCGTTGCCGATGTAGTCCTTGCGGGACGCCTCGTCGGGGGTCTGCACCACGAACTCGCCGGTCTCGACGTCGTAGGTCGCGGTGGTGCCGAGGGCCTGCACGTTGGAGCCGTGGCCGGTCTCGGTCATCGCGAAGCAGCCGAGCAGCTTCCCGGTGATCAGGTCCTCGAGGTAGGCGTCGTGGTGCGGCTTCGTCCCGAGCTGGAGTACGGCGCCCCCGAACAGCCCGAACTGCACGCCCACCTTGGTGAGCACGGACAGGTCGCCGAAGGCCAGCGTCTCGAACGCGGCGACCGACGCCCCGATGTCGCCGCCGCCGCCGTACTCCTCCGGGAAGCCGAAGCCGGTCTGCCCGGTGCCCGCCATCAGCTGCACGACCTCGAGGACCCGCCGGCGGAAGTCGGGGCGGCTGAGCTCCTCGGCGTCGGTGAGGATCGAGGCGTGCTCGGCGAGGTTGTCGCGGACGAGCTGGCGGACGGAGGCGTAGGTCCCGTCGAGGAGTGCGGTCAGTGCCGGCACGTCGAGCGTCATGGCGTCACAGTGCCACGTTTTACCGAGCCCCAAACGGCATGCTCACAGGCGGACGGCGTAGTCCGGGTACCAGGCGTAGATCGAGTTGTAGCGGACGTCGGCGCCGGTGTGCGGCGCCTCGATGAAGTCGCCGTCGCCGAGGTAGAGGGCCACGTGGTGGATCCCGCTCGGAGAGCCGTTGGAGGTCCAGAACAGCAGGTCGCCACGACGGGCCTCGGAGACCGGGATCGGGGTGCCCATGTCGTACTGCGCGACCGAGTAGTGCGGCAGGTAGACGCCGGCGGCTGCCCACGCGGCCTGGGTCAGGCCGGAGCAGTCCCAGCGGTCTGGACCGGTGGCACCCCACAGGTAGGGCTCACCGAGCTGGTTCTCCGCGAAGCTGACCACGTCCTCCACGCCACCGTGCGACGACGGCGCGGCGGCCGGGGTGGGGGCCGGGGGCTGCGGGGCGGGCTGCTGCGGGGCTGCGTGGTGGGCCTTCTTGTCGCGGGCTGCCTTGGCCGCTGCCTCGGCGCGGCGCTTTGCCTCCGCACGGGCCACCGCGCGGGCCTTCGCCTCGGCACGGGCCCGGGCGGCCGCCTCGGCCTTGGCCTTGGCGATCGCGGCGCGACGGGCGCGCTCCTCGGCACGGCGGCGGGCGATCTCCTCGAGGGCCGCCTGGCGCTTGCGGGCCAGCGACACCGAGATGTCCTGGGCCCGGGCGAGCTGGGTGATCAGCCGGGTCTTCTCGGCGGCGATGCTCGCGGCGGCGGTGCTGGCGGCCTGCTCGGCGGCACCGGCGGCGTCGCGGGCCTGCTTGGCGCGGTCAGCCATCTTCTTCTGGTCCGCCTGCGCAGCCGCGGCCTTGCGGGCGAAGACGGTGGCGAGGGAGTCGGCGGCGGCGAAGCGCTGGTAGTCGGCCTGCATCGAGGACGCGGCGCCCTGGAAGGCGGCGTACTGGTCGAGCACGCCCTCGGGGCCGTCGGCGCTCATCATCGCGTTGAGCGCGGTGAGGTCGCCGCCTTGCTGGTAGGACGCGGCGACGAGTGCCCCGATGTGGTCACGCTGCCGGGCCACGGTCGCCCGGGCCTGGGCGGCGTCGGCGCGGGCCACGGCGAGCCGGTCGGTGGCCTGCTGGAGACGGTAGAGCGCGCCGTTGTAGGCCTCGGCGGCCTGCTCGGCGCGGGTCTGGGCCGCGACGAGCTGCTGCTGGGCGAGGAGGAGACGGGCCTTGATCACCGCGACGTCGTGGGCCTTGCGGGCCGCGGTGGCACGGGCGGCGTCGACCTGGCCCTGGCTCGGGTAGGCACCGACCGGGTTGCTGCCGTGGCCGTGGTCGGCCTGCGCGGGCGCGCTGGTCAGCACACCGCCGAGCAGGGCGAGCACCGTCACGGACGCGGCCGCGGTCGCCTTCCGGAGTCGTCGCACAGGCACACCTTTCGTCGTGCGGGGCGAGCCCCTTCCCCGGTGGCTCGTCCCGCCGCGGACCGGGCGGACCCGGACCCCCGGCCCCCGCGTGCCGGCTGCTGGTCCTCCCAGTAGCCACCCACGGCCGGCCCACAGAGGTCGCGGGTCCTGCTCGGTACTGCGGCGTCCCCGTGGAGGGGACGGCATGACGCTAGACCTCATTCGTCCCACGCGGAACACTTTTCCCAGAAAAAACTTCTGTCACACGGCGTGTCGGGTTGACGAACTACAAGGTTGTAATTCTCGGGAGGGGCTCGGCGAGCTCGACCACCGCGGTGGGAGCAGCGCGAGAAGCGACAGAAGGCCCCGCCCCATTGGGAGGTTGGGGCGGGACCTTCTGCGAGTGCTCGACCTCGTGGCATTGGGAGGTTGCCACGTGGTCTCGCTGTTTCAGGATAACCAGGGAGGCGCTGTTCCGGCAGGTGCGCAGGAGTCCTTGCGGACTGCGTGCACGTACCCCCCACCCGGTCGGCGACCCCGGTCCACGAGGACCCCCCGGACCTCGTTTTCCCGTGTCCCCAGAATAAGTCAGACCGGCCTGAAAAAGCGGACAGAACGGGCACATATTCGGGCCATTGTGCGTCCACCTTGAGAGCCCGTCATGACTATTTTCTCTAGCCCGAAAGGGCTATCCCAGGCTCAGTGCGCGGAGTCGGCGAGCTCGTCGACCGGCACCGAGGCGGTCGACGTGGTGGGGTGCGAGGCGCGGCCGTGCCGCTCGAACTTCTGCCCGGTCGCGAGCCCGCCGATCCAGACCGACAGCCAGGCGATCAGGGCGCCGGCGATGTCGTCGGAGATGTAGTGCCAGCCGAAGTAGAGCGTCGACAGCACGGTCAGCCCGAAGTAGACCCACATGCCGATCCGGATCCAGCTGTGCCGCACCACGTAGTGGGTGACCAGGGCCAGGGTCAGCACGATCCCGACGTGCAGCGAGGCGAACCCCGCGACGCTCTGGATCGAGTCGCCGAGCGGGTTGTAGAGCACGTCCATGCGCGAGTAGTAGAGCCCGTCCTGGAGCGACTTCACCCCGGCCGAGTCGAGGTCGACGTACAACCAGGGGTAGGAGAACGCCGGACCGAGGGTCGGCACGGCGTAGTAGCTCGCGGTGCCGAGCGCCCACGCGAGGCACTGGGCGGTGGCGTACCAGTAGCCGTAGCTGATGTTGCGCGACCAGACCAGAAACACGATCAGCGACACCGGCGCCACCGGCAGGAAGATCAGGTAGACCGCGCCCAGCACGTGCGAGGCGATCGAGTCGCCGAGCACCGAGTGCAGCACCACGGCCGGCTCGTGGCCGAGGAAGAAGAACTTGTCGATCTGGTGGAGCGCCGGGTCCTTGAGCTGGCCGGCCAGCCGCGGCAGGAAGTTCTTGAGGTTCCGGTAGGACACGTAGGTCACGTAGAAGCCGACGAGCCCGATCACCACGAGCTGCACCCGGTCGCGGGTCCAGTGCTCGTCGACGAGCTCGCGGACGTGGGTCCGGAACGAGCCGCCGTCGCGGCGGGTCCGCCACAGGGACCGCGGCAGCACGTCGACGGCGAACGCGGCGACCAGCATCAGCGGCAGCCGCACCCACGACGGGCCCAGCGAGCCGTCGGGGTCCTTGAGCGGCTCACGGAGGGCCTGACTGGCGACTGCGGCGAGCACGCCCATGACGAGGGCGACCCCCACCAGGAGTCCGTAAGCGCGCCGGTTCACAACGGAGAAGTCTAGGAGACGACGGCGTTCAGGAGAGTACGGCGGCCCGCGCGAGGTCCACGGTGAGACGGACGTCATGCCCGGGTGCGGCGTCCGACCCGTCGGCGGCCACCGCGTGCACCTCGCCGATGCCCTCGACCGCGACGACCAGCCGCACCTGCTCGGGGCCGACGCGCGCCGAGCGGACCAGGCCGTGCAGCCGGCCGTTCGGGTCCACCCGCAGCGCGGAGCGGCGCAGCGCCACGGCTCCGGCCGGGAGCGCCCCGCCCGCGGCGAGCAGGCGCGCGGCCGGGTAGCCGCTGAGCACGGTCGCGTAGCCGAGGAACGCGGCCGCCTCGGCGTCGACCGGTGCCCGCCAGACCTCGTCGACCGTGCCGCTCTGCACGACCCGGCCTGCGCGCATCACGGCCATCCGGTCCGCGACCACGAACGCCTCCTCCTGGTCGTGGGTGACGAGCAGGGCCGTCGTACCGGCGCGGAGGAGGATCGTGCGCAGGTCGGCGGCGAGCCGCTCGCGCAGCGACCGGTCCAGCGCGGACAGCGGCTCGTCGAGCAGGAGCAGCCGCGGCTCCACCGCGAGCGCGCGCGCCAGCGCGACCCGCTGCCGCTCGCCGCCGGACAGCGACGCGGGGCGGCGCTCGCCGAACCCGGCCAGGCCAACCAGCTCGAGCAGCTCGGCGACCCGGCGGGCCACCTCCCGGCGGGGCGTCCGGCGCAGCCGGAGCGGGTAGCCGACGTTGCCGGCGACGCTCTGGTGGTTGAAGAGCTGGCCGTCCTGGAACATCAGCGCGAAGCCGCGCCGGTGCGTGGGCACCCCGGCCAGGTCGGCACCGTCGTAGAGCACGCTGCCGGCGTCCGGCGGCTCGAGCCCCGCGACGGCGCGCAGCAGCGTCGACTTGCCGCAGCCGGACGGACCGAGCACGGCCAGCACCTCGCCCTGCGGCAGCTCGAGCGAGACGTCGTCGACCGCCGGGGCGTCCTTGCCCTCGAAGGCCACGGTCAGGTGGCGGACCTCCAGCACCTCAGAATGCTCCCATCGAGCCGACCCGGAGCCGTTCGACGAGTCCCATCACGGTGACCGTCACCAGCGCCAGCACCACCGAGGCGGCCAGTGCCATCCCGAAGTTGTCCGCGCCGGGTCGGCCGGCCAGCGCGAAGATCACCACCGGCAGCGTGGGCCGGTCCGGGCGGGCCAGGAAGCTGGTGGCACCGAACTCGCCGAGCGAGACGGCGAACGCGATCCCGGTGGCGGCCAGCAGCGGCCGCCACACCACCGGCAGGTCCACGGCGAGCACGGCCCGCAGCGGCCCGGCGCCGAGCGACGCCGCGGCCTGCCGCTGCCGCGGGTCGATGGCGCGGAGCACCGGCGCGAGGGTGCGTACGACGAGCGGCAGCGCCACGAGGGCCTGGGCGACCGGCACCAGCCAGGGCGAGCCGCGCAGGTCCAGCGGCGGCCGGTCGAGGGTGATCAGGAAGCCGAAGCCGAGGGTGACCGCGGAGACGCCGAGCGGCAGCATGAACACCCCGTCGAGGACGCCGAGCGCCCGCCGGCCGCGACGCTCGCGCGCGGTCCGGGTGACCACGACCGCGACCAGGACGCCGAGCAGCATCGCCAGCAGCGTCGCGTCGACGGCGACGCGCCACGAGTTCACCAGGGCGTCCCACACCGGGACCAGCAGGGCGTTGTTCCTCCCCGTGGTGCCGAGGGCGCGGTAGTGGTCGAGGCCGACGCCGTGCCCAGTCCGCAGCGAGCCGGCCACCAGCGCGGCCACCGGCGCCGCCATCGCGAGCACCACCAGGACCGTCACGGCCACCGCCGGCAGGTCGCCGCGGCGGACCCGTCGGGCCCCGGCACGGGCACCGACCCGGTCCAGGGACTGCTCCCGGGCGGCGCGGGTGCGCTGGGCGACCAGCAGCAGCACGGTCACCACGGCGATCTGGAGCACCGAGAGGGCGGCCGCGCCGCGCAGGTCGAGGAATTGGGTGGTGAGCAGGTAGATCTCGGTCTCGACGGTGGCGTAGTGCAGCCCGCCCAGGGTGAGCACCACCCCGAAGCTCGTCGCGCAGAACAGGAACACCACGCTGCCCGCGGACACCAGCGCCGGGGCCAGCGCCGGCAGCGTGACCGTGCGCAGCACCTGCCAGGGCGTCGCGCCGAGCGCCGCCGCGGCCTCCTCCGGCCGGCGGTCGAGGCCCTCCCAGACCGCGCCGACGGTGCGTACGACGACCGCCACGTTGAAGAAGACCAGGGCCGCGACGATCGCGGACGCCGTACCGTCGAGGTGGAGGGCGCCCAGCGGCCCCGACGAGGCGAGCAGGGTCCGGAACGCGACACCGACGACCACCGTGGGCAGCACGAACGGCAGCGTCACGAACGCCCGCAGTGCCCGGCGGCCCGGGAAGCGCAGCCGGCTCAGCACGTAGGTCACCGGCAGCCCGAGCAGCAGGGTCACCGCGGTGGCCAGGGTCGCCGACCAGAGCGTGAACCACAGCACCCGGTGGACGCGGCCGCTGCCCAGCACGCCGAGCACCGCGCCGGGGTCGAAGCGGCCGTCGGCCCAGAAGCCGCGGGCCAGCATGCCGCCCACGGGCAGCACGAAGAAGACGCCGAGCACGGCCAGCGGGACCGCTGCGAGCGCGAGCACTCCCAGCGGTCCCCTCCACCTGTCCGTGCGGTGCGACATCAGCCCGTCGCGATGTCCGACCAGGCGCGCAGCCACGCGTCACGGTTCGCGGAGACCGTCTGCGGCGCCACCGTGAACGGCTTCGGCGCCACGGCCGCGAACTTCGACCAGGTGGCCGGGAGCGCGACGGAGGTGTCGGCCGGGTAGACGTACATGTTGTCCGGCAGCGCGGACTGGAACTGCCGCCCGAGCATGAAGTCGATGAACGCCTGGGCGCCCTTCGGGTTCCTCGCGCCGTTGAGCACGCCGGCGTACTCGACCTGCCGGAAGCAGGTGTCCAGCAGCGCGCTCGTGGTCGGCTTGCTGGCGCCGTCGGGGATCGTGAACGGCGGCGACGACGCGTAGGAGACCACGATCGGCCGGTCACCCTTGCCGCCCCCGCCGGTGAAGTCGACCTCGTAGGCGTCGGACCAGCCGGCGTCCACCTTCACGCCGTTGGCGACCAGCTTCTTCCAGTAGCCCTGCCAGCCGTTCTCGCCGTACTTGCCGACCGTGCCGAGCAGGAACGCCAGACCCGTCGACGAGGTGGCCGCGCCCGGCGTGACCAGCAGGTTCTTGTAGGCCGGCTTGGTCAGGTCGTCCAGCGTCCTCGGCTCGGTCGTGTGGTGCTTCGCGAACCAGGTGTCGTCGACGTTGACGCACACGTCGCCGTAGTCGACCGGGGTCAGCGCCTGCGCCTCGGTCGCGTCGGCCGGCTCGAAGCGCCGGGTGCTGGTCGGCTGGTCCTTCGGCGTGTACGGCGCGTAGACACCGGCCTGCACGGCCCGCGACTCGAAGGTGTTGTCGACGCCGTACGCCAGGTCGGCGATGGGGGCGTTCTTGGTCAGCACCAGCTTGTTGGTGAGCTGACCGGCGTCGCCGTTGGTCTCGATCTTGACCGTGTAGCCGGTCTTCTTCTCGAACGCCTTGATCACGCTCTTGGGCATCGCCCACGAGTCGTGACTGGCCACCACGACGGTCTTGGTTCTGCTGCCGGCGTCGGCGGTCGAACCACCGACGGAGCAGGAGGTGAGGGCCACCAGCGCTGCGGCTGCGAACGTGGTGCCGCTACGGGCATGAAGCATGTGTCGTCTCCCTGACGTGCCGGGAGGGTTCCGCGGTCTGCGGAAAGAGCTCGACTTCCTTCGCCGGTGCTAGCCGGTGCAGGTTCGAGGGTCTGCGGCCGTTCCCGCACTCTCAGCGCCCGGTGGCGCTCCCCTGTCGTTCACCTCGGAGCCTACCGCCCCGCTGGTCGAGCCCGCCTCCGCCGGTCGAGCCCGTCGAGACCACCCCGCAGCTGACGGGACGCACGGGGCCAGCGGGATCTGATCTCGACAAGCTCGATCAACGCGACCGGGTGCCGACTCGACGCGACCGGGTGCCGACTCGACGCGACCGTGTCAGGTCCATCACGGCTCCTCGGGTGGGCTGCGGTCTGCCTTTCGCGAGACTTGCCCCGGCTTGGGTAGCCTCCCCCGGGTGTTCAGGTCCGTTCCCCGGCTCTCGCCGAGCGTCCGGCACCGTGCCCTCGCCCAGGTGATCGGGCGGGTACGGCGCAGTGCCGACGTCGTCGACCCCGAGCAGACCCGCCAGGAGATCCTGGCGGGCCGCCGTCCCGACGGCTCGGCGCCACCGCTCCGCGCGGTCCGCGGTCTCGACGTCTCCCGCGACGACAGCGCCGGCTTCCCGGTCTGGACGGTGGCGCTCTCCGGCACCGACCCGGACCGCAGCGTGCTCTACCTGCACGGCGGCGGCTACGTCGGCGAGATCGACGCCTACCACTGGCGCTACGTGGCGTCGCTGGCCCGCAGGCTGGGCGTGCGCGTGGTGCTGCCGTCGTACCCGCTGGCGCCCGAGCACACCTGGCGCGACGCCCTGCCGCCGCTGGTCGACCTGTTCGAGCAGACCGCGATCGCCTCCCCGCGCGGGGTGGTGCTGATGGGCGACTCGGCCGGCGGTGGCCTGGCGCTGGCGCTCGCCCAGCAGGTCGTACGGCGTCCCGGACCGCAGCCCACCTCGCTCGTGCTGCTCTCGCCGTGGGTGGACCTGACCTCGCAGACCGCGGGGACCGCCGAGGCGGCACGCAGGGACCCCTGGTTACGGTTGTCGAAGATGGACCTCTACGCCCGCTGGTGGGCCGGTGAGGACGACCTGTCCCGCGCCGAGGTGAGTCCGCTGCACGGAACCATGGCGGGTCTGCCCCCGGTGCTGGTGTTCTGCGGGACGCTGGACACGTTGTGGCCGCAGGTCGCGGCGTTCGTCCGGGAGGCCCGGTCCGCCGGGGTCCCGGTGACCTACCACGAGGAGCGCGACCTGCTCCACGTCTACCCGATCCTGCCCGTGCCCGAGGCAGCAACTGCGATGGAACACCTGGTGACATGGCTGCGATGAGCTCGATCTGGAAGACCCTCACCACCCCGTCGTGGGTGGCCAGGATCGTGGGCCTGGTCGGGCTGGTGACGTTCGTGAGCGCGCTGCTGCCGAGCCTGCGCGACCGTACCCACCTGATCACCCAGGTCGTCCCGGCCGCGTTCCCCGCGGCGGCGACCACCGGGTCCGCCGCGGTCGGGCTGATCCTGGTCGCACTGTCGCGGGCGCTGCGGCGCGGCAAGTTCCGCGCCTGGCTGCTGGCGACGGTGCTGACCGCGCTCACCGTGCTGCTGCACCTGGTCAAGGGCCTCGACGTGGAGGAGGCGACGCTGTCGGCCGCCCTGTTCGCGGTGCTGATCGCGGCCCGCCCGCACTTCACCGCCAAGCCGGACCCGCGCTCGCTGCCGCGGCTCGGCGCCGTGCTGGTGCTCGCGCCGCTGGCGGCGACCGCTCTCGGCTACGCCTGGCTGTCGATCGACGCCGACGGCCAGGCACCGGGTACGACGTTCGGTGACCGGCTGCTGCAGGCGTTCCTGGGGCTCGTCGGCATCAGCGGCCCGGTCCACTTCTCCGACAGGGCCGACTCCGACCACGCGGCGATCGCGCTCGTCGTGCTCGGGGCGGCGGTGGTCCTGCTCGCGGTGCTGACCGCGCTCCAGCCCGCCGACGGCCCGCACCCGCTGACCGAGCCGGAGCGCGAGCAGCTCCAGCCGGTGCTCGACAAGTGGGGCAAGATCGACTCGCTGTCCTACTTCGCGCTCCGTGACGACCGGTCGGTGATCTTCTCCCCCAGCGGCAAGGCCGCGATGACCTACCGCGTGGTCGGCACGGTGTCGCTGGCGGCCGGTGACCCGCTCGGCGACCCCGAGGCGTGGCCCGGCGCGATCGCGGCCTGGCTCGACGAGGCCCGTTCCTACGGCTGGGTGCCGGCGGTGCTCGCCGCGTCCGAGAAGGGCGCCGAGGCGTTCCACCGGGTCGGCATGGACGCCCTCGAGCTCGGCGACGAGGCGATCCTGCACGCCGACGACTTCTCCCTCGAGGGCCGGTCCATGCGCGTCGTACGCCAGGCGGTGTCGCGGTGCTGCCGCGCCGGCCTGAGCGTCACCTGTCACCGGGTCGGCGACCTCGACGAGGAGACCCTGGCCGAGCTGCGCAGCAAGGCCGAGGAGTGGCGCGACGGCGCCGTCGAGCGCGGCTTCTCGATGGCGCTCGGCCGTTTCGGCAGCCCCGCCGACGCGGGCTCGGTGGTGACCCTGTCGCGCGACGAGTCCGGCGAGCTGCGCGGCCTGCTGCACTTCGTGCCGTGGGGCAAGGACGGCCTGTCGCTGGACCTGATGCGCCGCGACCGCGACTCCGAGAACGGCATCGTCGAGCAGATGGTGGCCACCTTGATGAGCGAGACCAAGACGCTCGGGGTGACCCAGGTGTCGCTGAACTTCGCGGTCTTCCGCTCGGTGTTCGCGCGCGGCGAGCGGCTCGGTGCCGGCCCGGTGCTGCGGCTGTGGCGCTCGGTCCTGCTCGGGCTGTCGCGTTTCTGGCAGATCGAGTCGCTCTACCGCGCCAACGCGAAGTACCAGCCCGAGTGGCGCCCGCGCTTCATCTGCTTCCGCTCGTCGGCCGACCTGCCCCGGGTGGGCGTGGCGGCGCTGCGCGCGGAGGCGTTCCTGGTCGCGCCGGCCTGGGTCAGGAAGCTGACCCGGAGCTGACCGCGTAGACCCGGGCGTCCCCGGACTCGGTGCGCACCAGGTCCCCGCGGGCCGCCAGCAGCTCCAGGTGCGCCATCGTCTCGAGGCTGGCCAGGGCCGCGTTGAACAGGTCCAGCTCCGCCAGCGTGCGGGCGTGCCGCGTCCACGGCAGGTCGGCGGCGACCTCGTGGGCCGTGCTCCGCCCCGAACGCACCGACGCCAGGCACTGCGCGAGCCGCTCGTCGTGGTGGGCGACCAGCTCGTCGACGCGGGCGTGCGCCGAGTCGGTCACCGGGCCGTGCGCGGGCAGCAGCCGCAGGTCGGGCAGTGCGCGGACCTTGGCCAGCGAGCCGAGGAAGTCCCCGAGCGGCTCCGCGGCGTAGTTGGGCTCGAACCCGATCGAAGGCGTGATCGTGGGCAGCACGTGGTCGCCGGCGAAGAGCAGCCCGGCCGCGCGGTCGGCGAACACGTAGTGGCCCTGGGTGTGGCCCGGGGTCGCCACCGCGTCGATGGTGCGGGTGCCGACGGACAGCTGCAGGTCGCCGTCCAGCCAGGTGTCCGGCGGGCCGTAGTTCTCGACCTCGGGACGCACCTGCGCGAACGCCTTCGCCCACGACGCGGCCACCCGGTCGGCGCCCGCGCGGCGCAGCTGCAGCGGCGTCGGGTCGGAGGCCCGGTCCGCGCCGACCAGGTCGAGGGTGCCCTTGTCGCCGAGCCCGAGGCTGACGTGCGCCCCGAACTCCGAGCGCACCGCGACGGCCTGGGTGTAGTGGTCGCGGTGCACGTGGGTGACCAGGAACCGGGTGATGTCGCGGACCTTGTGGCCGATCGCCGCGAGCCCGTCCTCGAGCCGGCCCCGGGCCTCCTCGATCGCCCAGCCGCCGTCGACCAGGGTCAGCCCGTCCTCGGTCGCGAGGACGTAGACGTTGACCGCGCGCAGCCCGTCCATCGGCAGGGGCAGCGGGATCCGGTGCACCCCGTCCGCGACCTCGTAGGCGCCAGGCTCTGTCCAGTGGGGTGCGTCGCTCACCGGGCCAGTCTGTCAGCGGACCGTACGGCGACCCCGAGCCCGACCCGTACGGCGAGACCGACTCCCCAGCCCACCGCACGCCTGCGCTCCGAGACCAGCAGCCTCCGGGCCGACCGGGTCTCGTAAGTCAGCACCGACCGCTCCAGGCCGTCGGGCAGCCGCGCCAGCCAGTCCCGGGTGCCGCGAGCGGACGCCCGGTTCGGACCGGTGACCACGACCACGTCGAACATCTCGGCGTACTGCGGCCGGACACCGTGCACCTCGGCGACGGTCACCGTCGTCTCGGGGTCGTGCCCGAGCCCCTCGGCGACCGCGCGGGCGGCGTCGGCCTCGCAGCCGAAGACCGTCTCGTAGACCACGAGCGCTCGCATCACCTGCTCCCTCCCTGCGGACCCGGGATCCACTGTCCCCCTGCGCCCGCCGATCCGGAAGAAGCCGAAGGTCCCGTGCTACCGCAACGGAAGGGTGGTCTCGACCGGAGCTGCCACGAACGTTGGGTGGACGGGAGTTCAATAGCAGGGTGCTCACCGATGACCAGATCGCGGCGATGACCGCGCACGAGCGACGGGCCCTGATCAAGCGGCTGGCCCGTCCGGTGGACGAGATCGTCCCCTCGCACCGCTGGCTGCGGCGCACCCGCGAGGTGCGGGTGGCGCTGATGGTGGGCAGCGTGGTGGCGATGGTGCCGTGGATCGTCTACCTGGGGCTGACATTGCCGAAGGCCTACGTCGCGCACCACTGGGACCTCACCTGGGTCGGCTTCGACGTGCTGCTGCTGGTGATGATGATCGCCACCGCGGTGCTCGGCTTCCTGCGCCGCCAGCTGCTCGTGCTCACGGCGTTCGCGACCGCCGTACTCCTGGTCTGTGACGCGTGGTTCGACACGATGACCTCGAGCCCGCACGACCGGTGGATCTCGGTGCTCACCGCGTTCGCGGTCGAGCTGCCGATGGCCGCGTTCCTGGTCTACGGGTCCTTCCAGGTGCTGCGCCTGACTGCTGCCCGGCTGTGGGCGATCGACGCAGGCGAGCACGCGTGGCAGGTGCGGATCCCGCTGCCCAGCGACGCCGACCTGGCCGTGCACCGGTCCCGCCGGGCCGCGGCCCGCGCTGCTCGCTGAGCTACTCCCCCGGCCGTACGACGGCCACACTGCCGTGCGCCTTCTCGACGACCTCGCGGCTCACCGAGCCGAGCAGCAGCCCGGCCGCGTCGCCGCGGTTGCGCGAGCCCACGACCACCAGCGAGGCCTCCTGGGAGGCGCGCACCAGCGCGTCCACGGCGTCGTTCTCGACGACGTACTCCGCGACCACGACGTCGGGGTACTTCTCGGCCAGGCCGGCCAGCGCCTCGGCGACCAGCAGCCGGTGGTCCTCGGTGACCACCCGGCGCTGCTCGCCGACCATGCCGCCCGGGTAGGGCGTGCCGCCGCCCCAGGTGTTGACCACGTCGAGCTTGCGGCCCTGCCAGGACGCCGTGTCGAAGGCGAAGCCGAGCGCGCGCACCGACGACTCGGTGCCGTCGACGCCGACGACCACGTGCCCGTCGTCGTGACCGGGCCTGGCCACCACGACCGGGCAGGCGGCGTGCGCGGAGACGCCGACACTGACCGAGCCGAGCAGCACCGACGCGATGGTGCCGCGTCCGCGCGAGCCGACGACCAGCAGGGCCGCGTCGGCGGCCGCCTCGAGGAGCGCGTCGCGCCCCTCGGCGAGCAGGACCTGCACCCGCACCTCCACCTCGACGCCGGAGGAGCGCATCAGCTTCTGCGCCTTCGCCAGGGCGTCGTCGGTGACGCGGCGGCCCTCGATGCGCATCTGCTGACGGGTCACCGTCGGGTCGAACGACGTGAGCCGGGCGAAGGTGCCGGCCCCGTGGACCAGCGTGAGGGGCAGCCGGTGCTCGGCCGCGTAGCGGGTCGCCCAGGCGATCGCCGCGTCGGTGTGCGCCGCTGCGTCGACCCCCACGACGACGGCGCCCTTGGTCACTGAAGTGGTGGTCATGCCCTCAGCCTGGGCCGCGGGCCTCTACGTCGGATGGGTCCGACGGCCGTCCCGCCGGGGACCTTCGGCCCGTGTGATCTCCTCGACAGTTCGTTGCTGGACCCAAGGAACCGCTCCTACGGTGGAGGCGATGACCCCGGCCACGAGCGTGCACACGAGCGAGGGGCTGCGCACCGGCAGCGCCGAGCTGAGGCGGCTCAACCTGGCGATGCTGTGCGCGGCGCTGGCGGCGTTCGGGTTGCTGTACGCGACCCAGGCACTGCTGCCCACCGTCGGTACGGCGTTCGGTGTCGGTCCCACGGCGGCCTCGCTGACCGTCTCGGTCGCGACCGGCGCCCTCGCGCTGGCGATCCTGCCGCTCTCCTCGCTCGCCGAGTCGGTGGGCCGGGTGCCGGTGATGCGGACCGGGCTGCTGGTCGCCTGCGCCTGCACGTTCGTCGCCGCCGGGGCGCCGTACTTCTGGGTGCTGCTGGTGGCCCGCGGTGTCGTCGGCGTCGCGCTGGCGGCCGTGGTCGCGGTGGCGGTGGCGCACCTGGGCGACGAGGTGCACCCGGCCGAGCTGGGCACCGCGATCGGCGTCTACGTCGCCGGCAACACCCTCGGCGGGATCTCCGGCCGGCTGATCCCGGGCCTCGTCGAGGAGTCCTCGTCCTGGCGGGTCGCGGTCGGCCTGCTCGGGGTGGTGGCGCTGCTCGCGGTGGCGGCGTTCACCGTGCTGCTGCCGCCGGCGCGCAGGTTCCGCCCCGCGCCCGCCCACCTCGGCACCCACATGCGCACCCTGCGCACGCTCGCCTCCGACGGCCGGATCCTGCGGCTGTGCGGGCTCGCGTTCGTGCTGATGGGCGGCTTCGTCGCCTGCTACAACTACCTGACGTTCCGGCTCGAGGCCGCGCCGCTCGGGTTGTCGACGACCCTCACCTCGCTGCTGTTCCTGGCCTACCTCGCCGGCACCGTCAGCTCACCGCTCGCGGGCCGGCTCTCCGACCGCTTCGGTCGGCGCCGGCTGGTGCTGCTCGGGATCGCCACCTCGCTGGTGGGCCTCGCGATCACGCTGCCCGACCACGTCGCCACCATCACCGTCGGCCTGCTCGTCTTCACCGCCGGGTTCTTCGCCGCCCACTCGGTGGCCAGCTCGTGGGTCTCCTCGCTCGCCGCCGGTGGTCGTTCCCAGGCAGCAGCGATGTACCTGATGTCCTACTACGCAGGCTCCTCGGCGTTCGGCGCCCTGATCGGTCTGGCGTTCCAGTCCGGAGGCTGGCCGCGCGCCGCCCTCGCGATCGCCGCCCTCTACCTCGTCGGCGCCGCCCTCACCCTCTCGTTGAGTCGTCACTCCGGGCCAGTTGAGTCGGCACTCCGAGCAAGTTGAGTCGTCACTCCGAGGCGGTTGAGAGGTCAGTACGGCGCTCGACACCACCGGGGACCAAAAATGCCGACTCCGGGTTTCGAGACTCGCCAGGTCCTATCCTCGGGACGTGACCATGAGCCCGGCAGCCGGCTCCGAGGACGCGCTCGAGGCGCTCCCGGACCCCGTCGCGTCCGTGCTCAACGGGCTCCCGGAGATGATCAGCTACTGGGACTCCACGCACATCAACCGGCTCGCGAACGACGCCTACACCGACTTCTACGGCGTCACCCCGCAGGACCTCTACGGCACCCACCTGCGCGACCTGGTCGGCGTCACGGTCTACGAGAAGAACCTGCCCTACCTCGACGCCGCGCTCACCGGCCGTCCGCAGCAGTTCGACCGGCTGCTGACCGACCGGCACGGCGCACTGCGCAGCATGCAGATCACCTACACCCCGGACCTGCGTGACGGCTCGGTCGCCGGCGTCTTCGTCAGCGTCAGCGACGTGAGCGCCCGGGTGGCGGCGCAGCGGGCTCTCGTCGACAGCGTCGAGCAGTACCGCGCCCTGACCCGCAACCTGCCCAGCGGCTGGGTGCTGCTGTTCGACAGAGCCCTGCGCATCCTGCTGATCGACGGCGTCGACCTCACCGTCTTCGGGTTCCGGCGCAGCGAGCTCGAGGGCCGGTCCATCCACGAGACCCTCTCCCCCGAGCTCGCGGCCGAGCTCGAGCCCCGCTGGCGCACGGCCCTCGCGGGTGAGCGGGTGTCGTGGGAGCGGCACCTCGGGCCACGCACCTTCCGCCTGACCGCGACCCCCGTGGTGCCCGGCGACGGGCCGGTGGTCTCGGGGATGGTGCTCGCCACCGAGGTCACCGAGGAGCGCTTCAACCAGCGCTCCTGGGCAGCACTGCACTCGATCGCCCTCGACGTGGCCCGCAAGCTGAGCCCCGAGCAGGTCTCCCACCGGGTGGCGGAGGCACTGGTCGACCTCTTCCACGTCGAGTCCAGCGCCATCGCCAAGCTCATCGGGCCTTCGCGGATCGAGATGGTGGCTCGGGCCTCCCACGCCGCGCAGCCCGCCGGCACCGAGGTCACGCTGCAACCGGGCGAGCGCACGGCGACGGCCGCGATGCTGGCGACCGGGGAGCCGGCGCTGGTGGAGTACGGCGAGAACGACGGTCCCCTCGCCGAGCGGATGCGCGCCCGGGGCCTGGTCGCCGCGGCCGCCGCGCCGATCCGTCTCAACGGGGAGATCTGGGGCATGGTCTCGGTGATGGCCGCCAGCACCGAGGTGCTCAGCGAGGCCACCCTGCCGAGGCTCGCCGCGTTCGCCGACCTCGTCGAGCTCGCGATCGTCAACACCGAGGCCTGGGGCACGCTCGCCCACGACGCCGCCACCGACGAGCTCACCGGGCTCCCCAACCGCCGTACCTTCATGACCTCCCTGCGCAGCGAGGTCCAGCGCGCCCGCCGCCACGACCGGGCGCTGAGCGTGGCGATGATGGACCTCGACCACTTCAAGCGGGTCAACGACGACCACGGGCACCCCGTCGGCGACCGGGTGCTGGCCGAGCTGGGCAGGCGGCTGCGCGAAGCCGCACGGGAGGGCGAGATGGTGGCGCGCCTCGGCGGCGAGGAGTTCGCCTGGCTGCTGCCGGAGGCCGACGAGGAGACGGCGTGCGACGCCGCGGACCGGCTGCGGCGCACGCTCGGCCAGGTCCCGTTCGCGGAGGTCGGCGCGCTGACGATCTCGATCGGGGTCTGCGGGCTCGGGGCCCACGACAACCCCGTCGACCGCTTGCTCTCCGGTGCCGACGAGGCGCTCTACGCGGCGAAGACCGGTGGGCGCGACCGGGTGGTCGCGCGCGGCGACCTTCCCTGAGTCCTACGTCAGGTCCTCCGGCGGTCACGCCCCGGTCTCCACGGTAGACCGGGGCGCCAACGCCGTACGGGGGTGTGTCAGTGCCGCTTGGCGCTCGGCATGATCACGGCGGCCTTGTTCTTGGCGTCCGCCTTGGCCTGCTTCTCGGCGCGCTTCTCCTTCAGCGACTTCCCGGCCTTCTTGGACAGGTGCTGACGGGGTGACTTGTCGGCCATCGGAGGCTCCCTCGCGGAGCCGGTGTGGCTCCTCGTGCTCAAGGTACGCCGGGAACGAGGCCGGGGACACCCAGTAGGGTCCGTCCGCATGACGGGGCGATCGAAGGCAGCACTCATGGCGGCGTTTGCCGTCGACAACGTCGGGTCCGGGCTGTTCCTGCCGCTTGCGGTGTTCTACGCCGTCCGGGCGGTCGGCCTCCCCGTCGGGGTCGCCGGCACCGTCGTCGGTGTCGCGGGGCTGGCCGGGTTCGCCGTCCCGCCGCTCGCGGGACGTCTGGCGCACGCGCGCGGCGCCAAGCAGGTGGTGGTGCTGGCCCAGCTGCTGCAGGGCGCGGGCGCGCTGCTCTACCTCGTCGCGCAGGGACCGGTGACCGTGTTCGCGGCGGCGCAACTGATGTCGACGGGCCTGCAGTTCTTCTACTGCTCGTTGACCCTGCTGATCGCGGACGCGACCGCGGCGGCCGCGAAGGAGCGCGCGTTCGCGCGGGTCGGTCAGGTCCGGTCGCTCGCCTTCGGGCTGGGCAACTTCGCCGCCGCCGGGGCGATCGCCCTGGGTGGCGACCGGGTGCTGCGCTGGCTCGTCGGCCTCGACGGGCTGACCTTCCTGGTCTCGGCGGTGCTGCTGGTCGTGCTCGTCGACGCGACCCCGGCCGACCACGGTGGGGCACCGGCCACCGGCGTGACGACGGTGCTGCGGGACCGCCGCTACGTCGCGATGATGACCGCGACGTTCCTGCTGGTGCTCACCACCGACACGGCACCCATCGGTCTGCCGGTCTATCTCACCGAGGTCCTGCACGGACCGGCGTGGCTGGCCCCGACCGTGCTCGCGATCAGCGTGGTGCTCTCGAGCGTGCTCGGCGTGCGCGTCGTCGACGCCCTCCGCGGCCGGCGACGGACCCGGTCGATGCAGGCGGGTGGCCTGGTCTACCTCGGGTGGTCGCTGGCGGCGATGGCGATGCTGGCGCTGCCGTCGTCCTGGGTCGTTCCCTACGGCCTGCTCGTGCTGGTGCTCCTGGTCGCCGGCAACAAGGTCGTCTACCCGATGTCGGCCGCCCTGTCCGACGCGCTCGCACCCCGGCACGCGCGCGCCGGCTACCTCGCGACCTACCAGTACGCGTTCACCCTCGCGCAGTCGGTCGGGCCGCTCGTGGTCGCCTTGTTCGCGCTGGCGGACTGGGCGCCGTGGGGCGTGCTGGTCGGCACGAACCTCGCGGGCGTGCTGGTGCTCGGCTGGATCGGCACCCGGCTGCGTGACGACGTGAACCGCGCCCAGCCCGAGCTGGTCTCCGCATGAGCCCGCTCGAGCTGCGCACCGTCACCGGCGACGACTGGGAGACCTGGCGCGACCTGCGGCTGGGGCGACGGCACCAACCTGCTGGTCGCCGTCGACGGTGAACCGGGCGCCATGGCCAGCGGGATCCCTCACGGCGACGCCGTCGTCGTGATCTCGATGTGGGTCGCGCCCGTGGCGCGCGGCCGCGGCGCCGGCGACCTGCTGCTCAGCACGATCGAGGAGCTCGCCCGTGCACGGGCCGCCGTACGGCTGCGGCTGGCTGTCGCCGAGGGCAACGAGCCTGCGATGGGGCTCTACCGGCGCAACGGGTTCGCGCCGGCGGACGAGACCGACGGGCACGAGCGGACCTGGGAGAAGCCGGTCCCGACGACGAGTTCAGCGCAGAGCGGTCGTGCGGAGAAGTCGTAGCACGAGGGCCAACGGCGGCCACGCGGTACGCCCCTTCCGGGCAACCGCGTAGGCGCGCAGGGTCACGTCGGGGTCCCGCAACGTGAGCACGTCGACCCCCTCGATCGTGGCCTGGCCGACCGGGAGCAGCCCGACCCCGAGGCCGGCCACGATCAGGTCCTGGACCAGCTCCAGGCTGTCGGCCCGGTGCACCACCCGCGGCGTGAAGCCGGCCAGCGACGCGACGGTCCGCACCGCGTCGCCGTCGGCGCTGTTGCGCGAGTTGACGATCCAGTCGTGCTCCGCGAACCGGGCGAACACCTCCAGCGCCGTGCCCCTTCGGCGGCCTCCTGCCGGGACCCCGAGACCCCACTCGGTGGAGCCGAGCGGCTGGCTCACCAGCGTCCGGTCGAACGTCGCCGGCGCGAGCGCGAAGTCGTAGGTCAGCGCCAGGTCCACGTCGTCGCTCGCCAGCAGCGCGAACGCCTCGTCCGGCTCGTGCTCGAAGATCTGCACCTCGACCGCCGGGTGGTCCGTCGCCAGACGCCGTACGACGGGGAGGAGGGCCTGGCGTACGGCGGTCGCGAACGCCGCCACCCGCAGCGTCCCGGCCGGCTCGGACCGCGGGTCGAGGTCGGCACGGGCCGCCTCGAGCGCCGCGAGCACCGTCACCGCGTGGTCGGCCAGCCGCCGGCCCGCGGGGGTGAGCCGCACCCGGCGGCCGTCCGGCTCGATCAGCGGCGTGCCCGCCTCCTTGGCCAGCGCGGCGATCTGCTGGGACACCGTCGAGGTGGTCACGTGCAGCGTCTCGCCGACCTCGCGCATGGAGCCGAGCCGCGACAGCTCCAGCAGCAGCTCGAGACGGCGGGGTTCCATGCACAGGATTGTTCACAGTTGTTGAAGGATTTGTCCATTCATCTCACGTGGACGCGAACGGTTATCCCCAGGTCCAATGGATCTGTGAACATCTCGACTGCTTCGTCCACCGCCCGTACCGGCACCCTGATGGCGCTGGCCTCGATGTCGTGCGTGCAGCTGGGCCTGGCTGTCTCGGTCGACCTGATCGGCCAGGTCGGCGCCGAGGGGGCCGCGCTGCTGCGGCTGGCCTGGGCCGGACTGATCCTGCTCGTGGCCGTCCGCCCGCGTCGCCGCGACTTCCCCGGCCGCACGCTCGGACTGACCGTCGGGCTCGGCGTCGTCACCGCCGGCCTGACGATGCTGTTCATGGCCGCCGTCGCCCGGCTGCCGCTGGGCACCGCGAGCGCCTTGGAGTTCCTGGGCCCGCTCGGCGTCGCCGTGGCCCGCAGCCGTGGCGGTCGTGCGCTGGTCTGGCCGGCGCTCGCCGGCATCGGGGTCCTGCTCCTCACCGAGCCGTGGCACGGCGCCGTCGACCTGGTCGGCGTCGGCTTCGCCCTGGCGGCGGCCGGTTGCTGGGCGGCGTACATCGTGCTGACGCAGTCCGTCGGCGACCGCGTGACCGGCATCCACGGCCTGGCCGTCTCGCTGCCGGTCGCCGGCCTCGTCGCCACCCTGGTCGCCGGCCCCGCCGTCGCCCCCATGCTCAGCCCGCGGCTGCTGCTGCTCGGCCTCGGCCTCGCGCTGCTGCTCCCGGTGGTCCCGTTCACCCTGGAGATGCTGGCCCTGCGCCGCCTCACCACCGCGGCGTTCGGAACGCTGATGAGCCTCGAACCAGCCATCGCCCTCGTCGCCGGCCTGGTCCTGCTCGACCAGGTCCCCGGCCGGTGGCCCCTCGTCGGCGTCGGCTTCGTGGTCGCCGCCGGCATCGGAGCCGAGCGAACCGGCACCCGGTCCCCGCACCCAGCCCGTATCACGGGTGACGGGCACAGCAGTCCGTCCACCTGTCAGGCGGTGAGTCCCCAGTTGAACCCGGGGTTGCGGTAGATCTCGATGACGACCGGCTTCACTGCCCGCTTCGGCTTTGCCTGCTCGGTGGTGCGGGTGCCGGTGTGGTCGACGAGGTAGAACCGGCCGCAGCCGTCGCGCCACACGTAGACACCCGGGAACGGTTGCTGGACTGCCCAGTGGCCGTGGGTCTTGGCCCGGTGGTGTCGTTTGCCGAGGGGTCCGTAGTTGTCCAGGCTCGACTGTCCCTCGCCCCCGTCGGGGTCGTAGGCCACGGTGTGGTCGATCTCGACCTCACCGGTGGTGGTGGCGAAGGGGAAGCAGTCGGCCGGCGTCCGTAGATGCACGGCCCGTCTATGTCGGGCTGGTATCTCATAGGCATCGACCGGTTCTTGTCCGTCGAGGTCGATGACCTCGCGAATGGTGCAGTGCTGGAACGGCGCCACCTGACGCCTCAGGTAGTCCAACGTCAACGGGCCGTGGCCCTCGAAGCGCGTCACGCCGGACCCGCTCTCCAGGGTCTCCCTGGCGACATGGACGAACATCTGCACCCGCGGCAGCAGCTTCGACCAACTCACTCCTCTGTAGCCCTTGCCGGGCCTGTGGCCCAGGACCAGGTCCCGCAGCCAAGCCGGGAACCCCGACGGCCGGAACAGCTCGGGTTCGGTCGGGGACGACTCGGCCTCGGCGGGTTCGCTCGTGGAGTTCTCGGCGGCATCGCTGGCCTCGGTGTCAGCATCGGCCGTCACGTCGTTCATGGCCCCTGCGGTGGCCTCGCTGGGTTCCGCCGGCTCATCAGTCCCCGACTCGTCAGCCGGCGGCTCGTTGACGGGAGCCGAGTCGTCGATCGGGAGCGGCTCGTCGGCCGTCTCGGAACGCTTGGCAGCGAACGCCGCGAGCAGCTCGATCGCCTGCATCGGGTTCGCGAGGATCGCGAACGCCTTCACCCGCCGCGCCTCGAGATCCTCACCGTCACCGAGTGCCTGGAGCGCTTGGGCGAGGTAGTCGACGCTCGCATCAAAGCCCACCACCCACGCGACCGGTGCCCGGGCCACGAACGTGCCCATCCCTTCCACGGTGTTGCGGGACTTCCGGGCGAACTGACGCTCCGCCGCCTCACGCTCCCGCTGCTCGGCGACCTCCGGGTCGGCGGCCTTGACCTTGCCGGCCAGCACATCGACGAACCTGCTGTACGGGAGCCGGCCGTCCACGCTCTCGACCATCTCCGCATCCACAAAGGCCGCTGCCTCGACACTGAGGTGGCGGATCTGCTGGGCGACCTGACGCACGAGGGGGATCTTCACCTCACCCGCGTCGACGCGAGCCGCGATCAACGGGAGCCGGTGCCAGACATCCAGCGCGTCGGCGAGGTAGTGCTCGGCGGCGACCATGCCGAGCTGCATCCGCACCCCGAAGTCAGCAGCCGCGAACTCCAGCACCTTCGGCGTCCCAGGACCACCGATCCGCACCGCCCGCTCAGCACCCGGAAGCACGTGCCCGTGCTGGGTCGCGTCCTCGTTGCTGACCGTCGCGAACTCATACGCCAGACGGAACAGCTGCGCGCTGTCCGCCACGGTCCGCGCATACACGGCACCGACCGCGTCGAGGATTCCCTCGCCGGTGTCGAGTGCTGTCGTCGCGTCCATACAGTCATTCAAGCACCGACCAGGAACATATTCGAGAGTGTGTTCGACATCTGTGGACAGAGATTTCAGATGATCTCGACGGGCTCGAGCAACCATCCGGGACGTGGTCTCGACGAGCTCGACCAACGGACTCTCATCACACCACCGAGCACCGACAACCAGGCGCCGTACCTGCTCGGCGCTGCCGCGCGTGTCGGCTCGAGACGCCCGTTGTGGCTCGCGCGACCTCGTAGACCATGCAGACGACCCCGATCAGACGTGGCTCCGCCCCCACCCGTCCCCTGCCAGGCTCAGCGGGCCTGCAGTGCGTCCATGCCGACCGCGGCGGCGAGCACCAGACGCCGGTCGAGCGTCCGGCCCGTGTCCGGCGTGCAGTCGATCTCGTAGTGGTCGGTGAGCTTCCACTTCTGCCGGGTGTGCCGCGCGAGCAGCTGGTCGCCGCGCTTGAAGTCGAAGTGGTAGGGGATCGGCAGCCAGTCGGCATAGTTGCCGACGTAGGGCAGGAAGCCGACCAGACGGCGGAACAGCGCCACCCCGAGGCTGCGCTCGCTCGCCTCGCAGGTCTCGGCGCCGCTGGCGTCGTACAGGCGGTAGGTGGAGCGGAACAGGCTCTTGCCGAAGACCTTCTGGATCTCGCCGATCTTCACGCCGTTGGGATCGGTGATGTCGTAGCGCGCCTTGGGGTCGAAGCGCTGGCGCGCCTTGATCCGCATCAGCTCGACGGTCCTGGACTCGTCGGTGAAGAACCGGATGTCCTCCTTGAACTTGAACCGCTTCTGCTCGACGAACGCGAAGACCTCCCCCTCCTTGCCGTCCGCGTCGGGCAGGGAGAACAGGTAACGGTTGACCACCAGCGTCCACTTCTGCCGAAGCAGGAAGACGTCGTGGTCGTTCGGGTTGAAGGACATGGGCGACAGACTAGGCCCCGTCAACCGGCGACGCGATCTGTTCAACAAGGCGTCACCTCGGGGTCTCCCGAAGGTCCCGTCGAGTCTCGACACGGCCCCTAGGTTCCGAACGGTGACGACGATGACCTTGCCTGCTCAGGACCTGGCCACGCAGAGCCTGTTCGAGCTGATGAGCGCCTACGCGCGCCGGTCGCCGGTGTCCTCCGTGGCGGTGGTCGGCAACGCGCCGCTGCCGCCCGACCCCGACCGGGCGGCGGCGATCGACGCGGCCGACCTGGTGATCCGGATGAACAGCTTCGTGATGGACGTGCCCGGAGGTGCGCCCTGCCAGGGGAGCCGGGTCGACGTCGTGGTCTGGAACCGGATCACCCGCGCGACGGAGTTCGTGTTCTCGGACTACCGCAACCGGCTCTACGTGCTCGTCGAGCCGATGCGCCTGCACGGCAACCCCGAGATGTGGCCGTCGTCGTGGCCCGAGGACCTCGGCTTCGTGCCGGTCCCCAACCGCGGCGTCACCACCTCGCTCAACGAGCTGCTCGGCGTGCCATGGCGGGCCGAGCGACTGGCGCCCACCACGGGCACCCTTGCGTCCTACCTCGCCGTCACGCTCTTCCCCGACGCCGACGTGCTGCTCACCGGGCTCTCCTACGTGGACGACCCGGCGCAGACGCGCTGGCAGCACCAGTGGGGAGACGAGTGCCCTGTCGGTCCGGAGCACCGGATCGCGCAGGAGGGGGAGCTGATCCGTTCCTGGATCGCCGAGGGCCGCGCGAGGTTCATGCGCTGAGCCGTCACCCGTCCCACCCCGCATCCCGAAGGGACTCCCATGACCACTCCCCCCTCCGTCGTACGACGGCTGCTCGGCCGCCTCGCGCGGTTCGTGCGCGGTCTGCTCGGAGCCGGCGACGAGCCGACCGTCGAGGAACGGTTCGAGCGCCAGCACCAGCGGATCGCCTCGCTCGAGCGTGACCTGGCCCGGATCGGGCCGCAGGTCGCCGCGCTCGAGGCACGCATCGAGGACGTGCGGCACCGCCTGACCACGCCGAGCGCCACCCCCGACGAGGTCGAGCAGGCCGTCGGGCTCGTCGAGGAGATCCGCCGCGAGCACGAACGCATGCGTGCCCGCGTCACCGCTGCCGCCCGCTTCGAGGAGCGGCTCGAGCAGCTCGAAGACCAGATGGCGGCCTCGGGCCGCACCTCCTGAAAGGGAACCCCATGACTGAGCACAACGACACCCCGTCGATCCTGACCGGCGCGAACATCCTCGTCACCGGCGGGACCGGCTCGTTCGGCAAGGCGTTCGTCCGCTACGCCCTCGACAACCTGAACCCGAAGCGGCTGGTGATCTTCTCCCGCGACGAGCTCAAGCAGTACGAGGCCCGCCAGCAGTTCGACAACGACCCGCGGCTGCGCTGGTTCATCGGCGACATCCGCGACGAGCGCCGCCTGCAGCGCGCGATGACCGACGTCGACTACGTCGTGCACGCCGCCGCGCTCAAGCAGGTCGACACCGCGGAGTACAACCCCGTCGAGTTCGTGCAGACCAACGTCGTCGGCTCGCAGAACGTCATCGAGGCGGCCATCGACTCGGGCGTGAAGAAGGTCGTCGCGCTCTCCACCGACAAGGCCTCGAGCCCGATCAACCTCTACGGCGCCACCAAGCTGACCGCCGACAAGCTCTTCATCTCCGGCAACCACTACGCGGCCAACCACCCGACCCGTTTCTCCGTGGTGCGCTACGGCAACGTGATGGGCAGCCGCGGCTCGGTGATCCCGTTCTTCCGCAAGCTGGCCGCGTCCGGCGAGCCGCTGCCGATCACCGACATGCGCTGCACGCGCTTCTTCATCACGCTGCCGCAGGCCGTGAAGTTCGTCGTCGACTCCTTCGACATGATGCAGGGCGGCGAGCTGTTCGTGCCGCGCATCCCGTCGATGAAGATCACCGACCTGGCGCTGGCGATCGCGCCCGACGCGGAGCTGAAGGACGTCGGGCTGCGTCCCGGCGAGAAGCTGCACGAGGAGATGATCTCCCCCGAGGAGGGCCGGCGCGCCCTGTGCGTGGGCGACCGCTACGTGCTCCAGCCCGACATGGCCACCTGGGGCTACCGCGCCCCGCTCGACGGCACCCCGGTCGAGGCGGACTTCTTCTACCGCTCCAACACCAACGACGAGTGGTTCACCGCCGACGACATCACCGAGCTGCTCGAGACCGCTCTCTGATGCTGCCCTACGGACGACAGTCGGTCATCGAGGAGGACGTCGAGGCGGTCGCGGCGGTGCTGCGCGGGGACTGGTTGACCACCGGCCCCGCGGTCGCCGCGTTCGAGCGTGCGCTCTCCGAGAGGTCCGGCGGCAACCCCGTCGTCTCCTGCACCTCGGGTACGGCGGCCCTGCACATGGCCTACGCGTGCCTCGGGCTCGGGCCCGGCGACGAGGTGGTGACCACGCCGATGACGTTCGTGGCCACCGCGTCGTGCGCCTCGATGGTCGGCGCCACCGTCCGGTTCGCCGACGTGGACCGGGAGACCGGCCTGGTCGACCCGGCCGCGGTCGAGGCCGCGATCACGCCGCGCACCAAGGTCGTCGCGGCGGTCGACTACGCCGGGCACCCGTGCGACTACGACGCGCTGCGCAAGGTCACCGAGGCCGCCGGCGTCACCCTGCTCGCCGACGCCGCGCACTCGGTCGGGGGCAGCCGCGACGGCCGCCCCGTCGGCGACCTGGCCGACGTGACGACGTACTCCTTCTTCCCCACCAAGAACCTCACCACCGGCGAGGGCGGTGCTGTGGTGGCGCGCGACCCGCAGCTGGCGCGCCGGCTCGCGGAGTTCCGCACCATCGGCCTGGTCCGCGACCCCGAGCGGTTCCGGATCGAGGGCGAGGGCCCGTGGCACCAGGAGGTGCACGACTTCGGGCTCAACTACCGCCTCTCCGACGTCGCGAGCGCGCTCGGCCTGAGCCAGCTGCGCCGCCTCGACGCGTTCCGGGTGCGACGTGCGGAGATCTTCGAGCGCTACCGGGCCGCCCTGCACGACGTCGAGGGCCTCGGCCTGCCGACGACCGAGCCGGGCACCGAGCCGGTGTGGCACCTGTTCCCGGTGCGCGTGCTCGACGGCCGCCGTCGCGAGGTCTACGACGCGATGCGCGAGCAGGGCGTCGGTGTGCAGGTCAACTACGTGCCGGCCTACTGGCACCCCGTCTACGCCGACCTCGGCTACCCCCGCGGGCTCTGCCCGGACGCCGAGGCGTTCTACGCCGAGGAGCTGTCGCTGCCGATGTTCCCCGACCTGACCGACGACCAGGTGGACACCGTGGTCGACGCGCTGCGCGAGGCCCTGCGGTGAGCCCCCGCGTCGGCGTCGTCACCCAGGCCCGCACCTCGAGCACCCGGCTGCCCGGCAAGGTGCTGGAGCAGGTCGGCGACCGCACCCTGCTCGAGCACCACCTCGACCGGCTCGCGGCCTCCGGGCTGCCGACGTTGGTGGCCACCACCACCAACGTCGGCGACGACGCGCTCGCGGGGATCGCGCGCGACCGCGGACTGCCGGTGTTCCGGGGCAGCGAGCGCGACGTGCTGTCGCGGTTCGCCGGCTGCGCCCGGGAGCACGACCTCGACGTGGTCGTCCGGGTCACCTCGGACTGCCCGCTGATCGACGGCGGCCTGGTCGCCCAGGGGGTCGAGGAGTTCCTGGCCGCCGATGACGCGGACCTCTACCTGTCCAACTGCCTGACCCGCAGCTATCCGCGGGGCCTCGACTTCGAGGTGTTCAGCGCCACCGCCCTGCTCGAGGCCGACGAGCGGGCCACCACGCCCGCCGACCGCGAGCACGTGACGCCGTACCTCCACACCAACCGCAACGGCCTGATGCGGCTACGCAACCTGACCCGGGCCACCGACGCGTCCCGCTTCCGGGTCACCGTGGACACCGCCGAGGACCTGCGCCTGGTGCGTGCCCTCGTCGAGGAGCACGACGCGCACCTGCTCGACGGCGACGGCCTCGTCGCCCTGCTCGAGCAGCACCCGGAGCTGGTCGCGATCAACGGCGACGTGGAGCAGAAGTCGCACGAGACCGCGCAGGCCGCCGGCTGATGGCGCGCCGCGTCATCCTGCACGTCGGCGCCCCGAAGTCCGGGACCTCCTACCTGCAGCAGATCCTCTGGAACAACCTCGACCGGCTGGCCGAGGACGGCATCACCATGCCCGGCAACCGGCGCGCGCACTACCAGGCGATGGGGTCGCTGCGCGGCGGCGTCTGGGAGAACCCGGACGCACCCTGGACCTGGGACCGGCTCGCGGCCGCGGTGCGCGACGCCGAGGGCACCGTGCTGGTCAGCGAGGAGATGCTGGGCGCCGCGACCACGGAGCAGGCGGAGACCGCGGTGCGCTCCCTCGGTGACGCCGAGGTGCACGTCGTGGTCGCCGAGCGCGACCTGTGGCGGACCATCCCGTCGGCCTGGCAGCAGTCCGTGCGCGGCCGCACCGTCGGCACGTTCACCGCGTTCGTCGACGCGCTGCGCACCGGTGCCAACCCCGGCTTCTGGGCCCACCAGTTCGCGCTGCCGATCTTGGAGCGCTGGGGCACCCTGGTGCCCCCGGAGCGCCAGCACGTCATCACCGTGCCCGCGCCCGGCACCGCACGCGCGGAGCTGTGGACCCGCTTCTGCGTCGTGCTCGGCGTCGACCCGGACGGTTACGACCTGGACCAGACGCCGGGCAACCCGTCACTCGGCGCCCCCGAGACCGAGCTGCTGCGCCGGCTCAACCTGGCGCTCGGCGACGAGTTCCCGCTGTCCAAGCCTTACCTCGACGTGGTCCGCGCCAACCTGACCCTGCCGGTGCTGATGGCCAACTCCGAGCCCGACAAGTTCGGCGCTCCCGCGCACGCCCGGGACTGGGTCGAGCAGCGGTCCGAGGCGATGGTCGAGGCGCTCGAGGCCCATCCCTGCAACGTGATCGGCGACCTGGACGACCTGCGCCCGCCGGTGACGGCCGAGACCCGCGCACCCGACGACTACTCCACCGAGGAGCTCCTCGACGTCGCCGTGCACACCATGGTCGGGATGCTCCGCCACACCGACGCACGGGCGACCAAGATCCGCGAGCGCGCCGAGACGGCCGAGCGGGAAGTACGGCGCCTGGAGCTGCAGCTCGCCGGTGGCCACACGTTGCGGGTCGCCAGAGCCGTGCGCGAGCGGGTGCGCCGAGCGCGCGTGGACGAGGCATGAGCGGCGTCGCCCTGATCGTCTGCGACCTCGGTCCCGGGACCGGCATCGGCCACCTGATGCGCTGCCTGGCGCTCGCCGAGGAGTTGCGCGCCCGCGACCTCGAGCCGTGGTTCGTCGCCGACGCCGCCGCGGTGCCGTTCGCCGCCGAGCAGCTGCGCGCCCGGGGCTTCTCGTGGACCGCCCCACCGGCGCCGGACGCCCTGCCCACGTTGGCGATCCGGCACGGTGCCGCGCTCGTCGTCGTCGACTCCTACGTGCTGCCGGCATCGGCCTACGCGGACCTGCGCAGCACCGGCACCCCGCTGCTCGCGTTCGTCGACGGCGCCCCCGGCGGGCGCGAGGCCGACGTCTACCTCAACCAGAACCTCGGCGGCGAGCACGTCCCCCACGGCCTGGCCGAGGGCGCGACCTACCTCGGCGGCATCGACTTCGCGCTGATGCGCGACGAGATCCTGGCACCCAGCACGACACCGGTCCGTCACGACGAACGCCCTTCCGTGCTTGCGTTCTTCGGTGGCACCGACGTGCACGGCGCCGCCCCCGTGGTCACCGAGCTGCTCGTCGGCACCGGGGTCCCGTTCGACGCCACGGTCGTCGCCGCGACGCCCGAGCTCGCCGAGCGGGTCCGCGCGGTGGCGACGGGTCCCGGGCAGGACGTCACCGCGGTCCCGCCCCTGGGCCGGCTCGTGGACGCCGTACGGGGGGCGGATGCGGTGGTCAGCGCGGCCGGCACCAGCACCTGGGAGCTGATGTGCCTGGGCGCCGCGACCGCGCTGGTGGTCGTCGCCGACAACCAGCTGGCCGGCTTCGAGGCCGCCACCACCTCCGGCGCGGCCCTCGGGCTGGGCCGGCTCACCGACCTTCCGGAGTCCGGCGCGGCCTCCCGGACCCTGCACACCCTGCTCACCGAGCCCGACGTACGGCGCGACCTCAGCCGTCGCGCGCGCGGGCTCGTCGACGGGCAGGGCCGGCGCAGGGTCGTCGACGCCGCACTCGACCGCATCACCAGAGGAGCACTGCATGGATAAGCGACCCGGTTTCGAGCTGACCGACCTGAAGGCGTTCTGCGGCGTGGCCACGACGTTCTGGGCCAACAACGTGCCGCCCGCCGGCGAGCGCGTGGTGCTGGTCGAGGCGATGAGCCAGGACCTCCGGGTGACCGTGCGCAACCTGACGGTGGCCAACGCCCTGCGCCGCATCGAGCCCGCCGGGATGGTCGTCTACAGCGGCGCCGACGAGGACTGGAACCAGGTCGTCTGGACCTACTTCAACCTCGACGAGATCTCCCAGCTGTGCAAGGCGTACGGAGCCTCCGACGTGTTCGACGCGCACCACCTCGTCGACGAGCGGGCGGCCGGGCGCCGCACCGACCTGACGGTGGCCGGCGTGGACCTCGGCGGCGAGCTGCCGGCGTCCGGGATCGACCCCGACCGCTTCGACCAGATCGTCGACGCCACCACCTGCCGGATGGCGAAGGTGGCCCGGCTCGACGACTCCCCCGAGCACGCCCGCCGCCGCGCCCACGTGGCCTCGCGCAGCCGCGAGTTCGCGGATGTGTTCGACCGGCTGCTCACCGAGCTCGACGTGGTCGCGCTCGTGTCCAGCCACGTGGACTACAACAACTTCGGGCTGGCCGTCGAGGCCGCGATTCGTCACGACGTGCCGGTGCTGTTCCCGCAGTCGACCGGCGGCCTCAAGGTCTACGGCCTGTTCCCCGAGCGTCAGGTCGACGGCCCGGTGCGCGCCGGGCTGACCGCCGAGATCGGCGAGTGGTTCGAGGAGCACATCTGGGCCAACCGCGACCTGCTGCGGCGCAGCTCCGAGCTGACCACCTGGCGTGCGAAGGCCACCCTCGGCCGACCGTCGTGGTGGCGCCCGGGGCGCAGCTTCTCCAACGTGGAGCTGCGGGGTGCGGACGACCGCGACGAGGTGCGCGCCTACGCGGCCCGCCGTACCGGCCTGGACAAGGACAAGCCCACCGTCGCGGTCTTCAACCACGCGGTGTCCGACGCGCTCGGCACCAACGTCGAGGCCTACCCGGACCTGGGCGCGTGGTTCGAGGCGACCGCCGAGTTCGCCCGGGGTCGCGACGACGTGAACTGGCTTTTCCTGGACCACCCGAGCCAGAAGCTCTACGACGACTCGGAGTTCTTCGCCCGCGTCGGTGCGCGCTACGCCGACTGCGACCACATGACGTTCATGCGCAGCATGGACCTGAGCAAGAACTTCCTGACCAGCCTCGCGGACCTGGTGCTCACCGTGCGCGGCAGCGTCAGCAACGAGTACCCCGCGCTCGGCATCCCCGCCATCCAGTCCGGCTGGTCGGAGTGGAGCCACTGCGGCTTCACCACGGTCGCCGAGACGCCGGAGGACTACGTCGCCGTGCTCGAGCAGCACCTCAAGGGGCTGCTCGCCGGGGACGTGCTGATCACGCCCGAGCAGGTGGAGCGCGCCCGGCTGTGGGCCTGGTTCTACCGGTGCGCCAGCGACGTGGCGTCCGGGCTGGTCCAGCAGTGGCAGGCCGGGCAGGGCGACACCCTGTTCGGGATGCTCTCGATCAACATGCTGCACGTCGAGGCCGACGCGGACCCCGCGTTCGCGAGCCTGCGACGGATGTGGCGCAGGAGGGAACCGATGGCCACCCGTGTCGACTTCGAGGTGGACGCCGAGCGTCTCGCCGACAGCCTGGGCCTGGCAGGTGGCCGATGAGCTACCGCCTCGCCTCCCTGCACCTGGGCACCGAGTTCGACCGGCCCGTCGAGGCGCTCCCGGTGCCTGGCGTGGCCGGCAAGGGCGACGTCCCCGCCCTGGTCATCCTCGACGGCGCCGCTCGCGGCGCGGTCCGGCTGGCCCGGCTGGTGCGCCAGCCGTCGCTTCTCGGCCTCCAGGTCGAGAAGCCCGCCGGGCCGGTGCGGGTCACCGTCACGCTGATCCTCGACGACCTGTCCACAGAGATGTGGCGGGCCGCGCACGACCTCGAGCCGGCCGACTTCCGCAACGAGCACCAGCACCACCGGCTGGTGCAGGTCAGCCTGCAGGGCCGCGTCCGGGCGGGCGTCCTGCTGGACCGCCGCGGCGCCGACCGCGGCACGTCCGTGCAGCGCATCTCGGTCGAGCTGAGCGCCGACGAGCTCGGCGCCCTCGGGCTGCTCACGCTGTCCGTCGACCTCCCCGCCACGATCCCGTCGTGGCTCTCCCACGGCCTGCTGGACCAGGGCCTGACCGGCGTCTGCCTGGGCCGGGTCAAGGTCGAGCCCGTCGAGGCCGGCACCACCCGGGCGGGGCTGTCCACGGGACGCAGCCCCGCCGGCCCCCGGCACCTGGTGCCCCGCACCCCCGGCGGCTTCGTGCTCAACCCGGGCGCGGACCGTGCGCCGGTCACGCTCGCGGTGATGCCGCGGGTCCTCGGCCCCCGCAAGCGGCCGCCGGGCCGTCGTGCCCTGGTCAAGGAGCCGTTCGCCCGGGTCCGGGACGTGGCGCTGCGGATGGGCCGGGCGCGCAGCCAGCGGCCGGTCGACGTCGAGGTGGTGCCGCTCGACGGCGCCGCCGCGTACACGTCGCAGGTCACGCCGGACGCCCGTGGCACCTACCGCCTGGAGGTCGCCCCGGCCTCGCTGCCCGCGATGGTGCGGGTCGGGTCCGGTCGTACGGCGGACTGGTACGTCTGGGTCGACTGAGGGCGTTTCTCCTGCGGGTCGGGGGCAGGCGGCGGATATTCGGCCCATGGCCACTTCCGACACCGCGGGACACCGCACCCACCCGGTCACCGCAGCGATGATGGCGCGGCGCGCTCAGAGCTTCCAGCTGCGGGTCGCCGACCGGATCACCGCGTTCGCCGGGTCGATGATGTTCGTGTACCTCCACGCGGCGGCGTTCGGCGTCTGGATGCTCGTCTTCGAGCGCAGCCCCTGGCCGACGCTGACCCTGGTCGTCTCCCTCGAGGCGATCTTCCTGTCCACGTTCGTGATGATCGGGCAGAACCGTCAGTCAGCGTTCCAGCAGGCCAAGGCCGACCACGACTTCATCGAGTCCGAGCTGGAGCTGAAGACGAACACCGAGCTGACCCGTCAGATCCACGCGCTCACCACCGAGCTGCACCACCGGGTCATGACCGAGTCGCCGGAGTGAGCGCAACCCGGCAGCCGCCTAGTGCACCATCCGGCCGCGGATCACCCGTCGGAGCTGGACGATCCGCGCCGTACCGATGACGGCGGTCGCGCCGATCCCGGCGACCGCGGCGATCAGCAGCATCAGCGAGAGCGAGGTGCTGGTCGACATCCAGAGGAACGACACTCGGACCCGATGGGTGTTCTCCACCAAGAAGATGATCACCAGGACCGCAACCACCGCGGCGGCGATCAGGCTGACCCAGGCAGCGCCGGCCCGGGTGAGCGGCAGGGCGTTCTCGTGCTGCGCTGCCGCGGGCGCGGTCGCCTCCGCGGCGGGAGGGCTCGTCGCGCTTGCGGGCTCGTCTGCGCGCGTACGACGAAGGAAGGCGGTCATGGTCTGCTCCGATCGAGTGGGGCGCCGGCCTGTCAGGCACTCGTCGAGCAATGTCGTCGTGTCCGGTGGTGTCTCGAGCCTACGTCGGGCCTCCGCATCGTCCGGTCCACCGGCGGCCCACGGGTAGGCTCGCAGAACCATGGAGGAGAACAAGGCCCGTCGCGTCGTCGACGCCCTGCGCGACCGCGGCACCAACGCCGACCTGGCGCGCGTCGGCGTCTACCAGTTCGGGATCAGCGTGCACCTGCCCGACGGCCGTGAGGCGACCTGGGACTCCGACGACACCGCCGAGCTCGAGGCGCAGGTGATGCGCAACGGGATGCTGGTCGGCTACGTCCCGGCGATCGAGGGCTCGGGCGACTTCACCGAGGAGCAGGTCATCGACACGATCCTGCGCACTGACTACGACCAGCCGGTCGCGACCCGGCGTGCGACGGCGCCGCCTCCGGCAGCCCCGCTGGCCCGTCGCGGCGGCCTGTTCCGACGCTTCATGGACGGCTTCCGCTACCGCTAGCCTGCCGCCATGGACTTCGCGTTCAGCGGCGAGGTGTGGTGGTGGCGCGGCCCTGCGCCCTACCACTTCGTGACCCTGCCCGAGGACGAGTGCGAGGAGATCGAGGCGACCGCCTCGGCGGTCACCTACGGCTGGGGGATGATCCCCGTCGCCGTCACCATCGGCGACACCGACTGGACCACGTCCCTGTGGCCGAAGGACGGCCGCTACGTCCTGCCGCTCAAGGACAAGGTCCGTCGGGCCGAGGGGATCGAGCTGGGCGACACCGTCACGGTCCGCCTCACCGTCTCCCCCCGTTGAGTCGGCACTCCGGGCCAGTTGAGTCGGCACTCCGGGGCAGTTGAGTGGGCAGGCGCGGGGACGCCGTACCCGCGGGTGACGGGTCACGTGCCCCGGACTGACGACTCAACGTGACCCCGCAGACAACTCAACGTGACGCGAGTGACGACTCAACGGGGAGGGTCAGAGCAGGTCCCAGGACATCGGGGTGCCCTTGGCGGCGTCCACGCGGAACACCCGTCCCTCGAGCTCGTCGAACGTGTCCGGCGCCAGGCCGTCGGCGGGGCGGACCGAGCGCACGTTGTCGGCGGTGATCTTGTCGCCGGCGCGGACGTCGTCGCTGACGAACAGCGAGCGCCGGAAGCGCAGGCCCTCCTTCTCGACGGTGCGCGGGCCGACGACGGGACGGCCCAGGGCCTGCCAGGCGGTGCGGGTCTCGGTGACCAGCAGCCGCAGGTCCTCGGGCTCGAGGGAGAACGCCGAGTCGACGCCGCCGTCGTTGCGGTCGAGCGTCACGTGCTTCTCGATCACGGTCGCCCCGAGCGCCACCGCGGCCACCGAGGCGCCGATCCCCAGCGTGTGGTCGGAGAGCCCGACCTGGACGTCGAGGGCGTCACGCAGCACCGGCAGGCTGCGCACGTTGGACGCCTCCGGCGGTGCTGGGTACGACGCCGTGCAACCGAGCACCACGAGGTCGTCGTTGCCGGTGGCACGTGCGGCCCGCACGGCGGCGTCGACCTCACCCAGGGTGGCGGTACCGGTCGAGATGAGCATCGGCAGGCCGGCGCCCGCGATCGCGCGGATCAGCGGCAGGTCGGTGATCTCGCTGGAGGCCGACTTCATCAGCGGAACGCCCAAGCCGGCAAGGAAGTCCACGGCGGTGGGGTCGAACGGCGCGCTGAACGCGACCATCCCGAGCTCCTGCGCGAGCGCGAAGATCGGCTCGTGCCACGCCCAGGGCGTGTGCGCCTCGTCGTACAGGTCGTAGAGGCGGCGGTTCGGCCACAGCGGGTGGTTGGCGCTGAGCCGGAACCGCGGGCTGTCCACGTCGAGGGTGATCGTGTCGGCGGTGTAGGTCTGGATCTTGACCGCGTGCGCGCCGGCGTCGCCGGCGGCGCGGACGATCTCGAGCGCGCGCTCGAGGTCACCGTTGTGGTTGCCGGACATCTCGGCGATCACGAACGGCTCGTGGTCGCTGCCGATCAGGCGGTCGGCGACCGCGATGGAGCCGTTGCTGGCCATCAGCTGCCCTTCCTGCGTTGACGTCTGTTGTCCCGGTGGAGGCTGACCGGGATCACCTCGATCCGACGCCCGTCGACCTCACGCACCTCCGGCTCGCCCTCGACGAACCCGAACCTGCGGTTGGTCAGCCGGACGGCCTCGTTGTGCGCCAGCACCTCGGCGTTCAGCACGTCGAGGCCCAGCTGGTCGAAGGCGTGGTCGAGCGCCTCCTGCATGACCAACTGCCAGGCGACGAACGTGAGCCCGGCAGCGCCCACCCCTTCATGATCGAGGTAGAAGCCCCAGGAACCGGTCGCCGGAGTGGCATCAGGGTGAACATCGAAATAACTCACGACGCCGAGCGGCCGGTCCTCCACGGTGAACACCAGGACCTCGCGCGTGTCGTCGTCGCAGACCCGCTGCCACCACGCGAGGTGCTCCTCCCGCGTGATCACGTGCTGGGTGTTGCTGACGAGGCGATTGGCCTCCTGGTTGCGCCAGGACAGCATCAGGTCGAGCTCGTGAGGCTCCGGTGAACGAAGCATGAACGCGTCCTCTCGGGAGTCGGGGAAGGCGTGGTCCTGCGGCGGGAACCCGGCTTTTCGCGTGGCTATCGTGCCGCCATGAGCACACTGTCACGTGACCGTATCCGCGACCTGATGGGAGCAGTTCTGTCCGCCCAGGGCAAGTCGCTCCCGGACGGGGACGACGCGGCCCTGCAGGACGTCGGCTTCCGCTCGCTGGACTTCTCCGAGCTCGCGCTGCGGGTGGAGGACGAGCTCGGCGACGAGCTGAACTTCGAGGCCGCCGGCCTGCGCAGCATCACCACCGTCGGCGACGTCCTCGACCTGCTGCAGGACCTGCAGGCGGCATGAGCCGGCCCGAGGGCAACGTCCTGGTCGACGGCCGGGACGGACGTCGTACGTCGTGGGGCGAGCTGCCCGCGGCGGACCTGAACGGCCCGACCGCGCTCAGCGTCGTGTCCGGGTTCGACGCCTTGCCGGCGGTGCGCGCGCACGCCGAGGGCGACGGCGAGCTGCTGGTCGTGTCCGCCTCACGGCTCGACGACGCCCTGCACCTCGAGCTCCTCGACGAGGGCTTCACCGTCTCCGGACCGGCGGCCCTCGGCACCCGCCCGGCGGGTCGGCCCGCCGAGCCCGGACGCCTGTGGCTGCTCACGTCCGGCAGCACCGGACGGCCCAAGCGCGTCGGCCACACGCTGTCCTCGCTCGCGACCGTCACCGGTGAGCAGGAGCCGCGACGCTGGCTGTGCCCCTACTCGCCCGGCAGCTATGCCTGGTGGCAGGTGGTCACCCTCGGCCTCACCGTCCCCGGGCAGGACGTCGTCTTCACCGATCCCGCCCGCCTCGAGGACTGGCCGCGGCTCGCCCTCGAGCACGGGGTCGACGCGGTCTCCGGCACCCCGACGTTCTGGCGCCAGGCGCTGACCACCGCCGGGGACACGCTCGGCCAGGTTCCGCTGCGCCAGGTCACCCTCGGCGGCGAGCCCGTCGACCAGGCCGTCCTCGACCGGTTGCGTACGACGTTCCCGGACGCCCGCATCTCGTGGATCTACGCGTCCTCCGAGGTCGGCGCCTCCGTGGTGGTGCACGACGGGCAGGCCGGCTTCCCCGTGCAGTGGCTGGACGTCGAGCGTCCGGGACGGCCGGTGCTGTCGGTGCGCGACGACGAGCTCGTGGTCCGCTCTCCCCACCACGGCGTCGGCCTGGACGGCGAGGTCCGCACCGGCGACCGTGTCGAGGTGCGCGATGGCCGGGTGCTGATCGTCGGCCGGCTCGACGGCGACGAGATCAACGTGGGCGGCGCCAAGGCGTCCGCGGCCGCCGTACGCGAGTGCCTGCAGGCGCACCCCGACGTCGCCTGGGCGTCCGTGCGCGGCCGCAAGGCCCCGATGGTGGGCACCGTCGTGGTCGCCGACGTGGTGCCCAGCAACGGCGCCGCCGACCTCGAGGCCGCCCTCACCACCTGGAGCCGTGCCCGCCTGCCCGAGCACGCAGTGCCGCGCCGGTTCCGCTTCCTGGACCAGATCCCCGCGAAGGAGACGCTGAAGAGCGATGTCTGAGACCACCCCCCGCCCCGCCGTCCCGCCCGCCTCCGTCGTCCTGGTCTCCGGGGCCTCGCGCGGCCTCGGCCTGGCCATCACCGCCGACCTGCTCGGCCGCGGCGTCAAGGTCGCCGCGTTCGCGCGCACCGTCACCCCCGAGCTCACCGAGCTCGCGGCGAAGTACCCCGACGACAGCCACGTCGGCTCGGTCGACATCACCGATCCCCAGGCCTACAAGGGCTTCCTGACCGAGGTGGAGGCGAAGCTCGGCACCGTCGACGGCCTCGTCAACAACGCCGCGATCGGGCAGGACTCGCTGCACGTGCACACCGCACCGGAGCGGATCGAGCAGATCATCGCGACCAACCTGACCGCGCCGCTGCTGCTCACCCGGCACGTGCTGCGCCGCCTGCTCGCCAAGGGCGGACAGGGTCGCGTGGTCAACGTGACGTCGGTGTGCGGCCAGCGCGGCTACCCGGGGCTGGTCGCCTACTCGGCCACCAAGGGCGGCATGGACGCGGCCACCCGGTCGCTGGCGCGCGAGTTCGGCGGTCGCGTGCTCGCCAACGCGGTCGCCCCCGGCTTCTTCGCCTCCGAGATGTCCGCGGTGCTCGGCCAGACCCAGCTCGAGCAGATCCAGCGGCGCACCCCGTCGGGGCACCTCACCACCCCCGAGGACGTTGTCCCGGTGGTCCGGCAGCTGCTGCTGGAGAACACCAACCTCAACGGCCAGGCGATCGTGATCGACGGTGGCGGCAGCATCTGACGCCACCGGCCTGCTGCGGGTCGGCACGCCCGCCGAGATGGCCGGCGCGGCGACCCGCAGCCACCTGCCCGACGGCCGGTGCGTGGGCTGGTACGGCCCGGTGCCGCGCGCCGGGGTCGCCCTCGACGCGGAGTACGACGTGGAGCCCCCGCCCTCGCTGGTCGCCCGCCACGGCCGGCCGCAGTTCTGGGAGCGCTGGACCCTCGTCGAGTGCGCCGCGAAGCTCTACGGCGTCCCCGTCGCGATGTGGCTGCGGCAGCACGGCCTCGCCGTACCCGCTGGCCTGCTGCACGCCCGCACCCTGCGCCCCACCGGGCTCGTCGGGCGGGCCGGGGCCGCGGTGGTGGTGACCGTCGCCCGCCGAGCCGGCGCGGTCCCGGAGTCCCTCAGCGCCGGGTGAGCGCCTCCGCAGTGTCCGTTCGCGCCGGGTCGGCGGGGGCGGCAGGCGACGCGTGCCGCGGGGCCGGCTCGCGGCGGACCAGCACCCCGAGCCCGACCACGAGCAGGTTGGGCACCAGCCCGATCAGGCCGACGTTGAACGTGCCCGTCCCCGGGTTGGCGAAGGTCAGCCACATCACCACGGCCTCACCCACGAGCAGGCCGGCGAGCACCCACCAGGCACCGACCAGGCGCCGCGCGAACAGGGCCAGCCCGATCGCCGGGACCAGCTGGTCGAGCCCCGAGAACGTGAGCAGCAGCAGGTTCGCGAGCAGGTCCGGGCGGGCCAGGGCCAGACCGAGCGCGAGCCCGGTGACCACGACGACCGAGCCCTGGTTGACCAGGTAGGCGCCGCGGTCGGTGCGCGCGCGGACCAGGTTGCGGGCGACCAGCGAGGACATCCCGACGATCAGGCCGGCCGCGGGCACCATCGCCGCGGACGCGGTGGCGACCACGACGAGGCCGACGAACCAGCCCGGGAACGCCTGCTGGGTGAGGCTGAGCAGAGCCCCGTTGCTGTCGCTGCCCGGCTTGAGCACCAGCAGCGCGGTGAAGCCGACGATCATCGGCAGGGACAACGCGACCGAGTAGACCGGCAGGAACACGTAGTTGCGGCGCACCGCCTTCGGCGACTCCCCCGACAGCAGCGCCGGCCACTGGTGCGGCAGCGTCATGAACAGCACCCCGAGCGTCGAGGCGAGCATGCTGGTGAAGAACCAGACGTTGTCGAAGTCGCCGGCGTGCACGTGCAGCACGTCCGGGTGCGTGGCGAGCACCTTGGTGAAGGTGGCGCCGATGCCGCCGCTGAAGTGCGCGGGGATGGCGACCACCAGGACGCCGAGGACGGCCAGCATCAGCACGTCCTTGAGGTACGACGTGGTGGCGACGCCCCGGATCCCTGCCCAGAGGACGAACGCGACCACCAGCACGAACGCGATCACGATGCTCAGGTGCGACGACGTGGTGTCGCCGGTGGCGAGCTGGACCGCGAGCCCGAGCCCGGTGATCTGCAGCTGCAGGTAGGGCAGCAGGAACACCACGCCGAACACCGCGGTCACGACGCCGAGCACCTTCGACCCGTAGAAGTCCTCGAGGAAGTCGGCCTGGGTCAGGTGGCCACGGGCGCGGGCCCGCTTCCAGATCTTCGGGCCGAGGAAGTAGAGGCCGACATAGCCCAGCGGGACATAGGGAATCGCGTAGAACGCGGCCACGCCGCCGGTGAACGCGAGACCCGCCATGCCGAGGAACGTGAACGTCGTGAAGACCTCACCGGCCTGCAGGAACCACATCGTCAGCGCGCCGAACTGGCGCCCGCCGACGGTCCACTCCGCGAGGTCCCCGGTCGCCGTACGACGTCCGAGGAAGCCGAGCACCGCGATCAGGACGATGCCGCCGAGGGTGACGGCCAGGGTGGCGCTCATCGGACCGCCTCCTGCTCCGCGTGCAGCCGGTCGTCCTCGCGCTGCTCGGGGCTGAACTCCAGCAGGGCAAGGGCGGGCGTGATCATCAGCACCCAGCCGACGGTCCACACCATCACTGACGGCAGACCAAGCCAGAGCGTCGAGGTGTTCACGAACGGCAGCCAGACGGTGGCCAGCAGCGCCACCACCGGCACTGCCACGACGAGATGACGGGGACGCATCAGCGGGCTCCTTCCAGACGGGCGGCGTCACGCTCGAGGGCACGGGTGGCCAGGGACGCGTGCAGGAGCACGCCGTCGGCCATCACCTCGTCGACGAAGACCGCACGGGGACTGTGGTTGTTGGGGGTGTCGGCGCTGTCGCCGGGGTGCGCACCGAGGAAGACATAGCTGCCGGGCACGGCGTCGAGCACCCGGGAGAAGTCCTCGGCGCCCGGCGTCGGCACCTGCATGTGCTGGTAGCCGGAGTCGCCGAACACGTCGGTGGCCACCTCCGCCGCGAAGGCCGCGTGGGCGGCGTCGTTGACGGTCAGCGGGTACTCGTCGTGCCAGTCGACCTCCGCCTCCAGACCGTGCGCGTGCGCGACGTCGCGGGCCAGTCGCGGCGCCTCGGCCTTGATCCGCTCCCGCGCCACCGCCGAGAAAGACCGGACCGTGATCTCGAGGCGCGCGCTGTCGGCGATGATGTTGCGCTTCGTGCCGCCGTGGAACGACCCGACGGTGACCACGACCGGGTCGAAGATGTCGAAGCGCCGGGTCACCAGCGTCTGCAGGCTGGTGATGATCTCGGCGGCCACCGTGATCGGGTCGCGGGCCAGGTGCGGCATCGAGCCGTGGCCGCCGGTGCCGTGCACGGTCACGTACATCGCGTCGCTCGCCGCCATCAACGTGTCGGGGCGGGTGGTGAACACGTGCGCGGGGATCTGCGCCGACATCACGTGCATCCCGTAGGCGGAGTCGGCTCGCCGGCCGGACGCGTCGAGCACGCCCTCCTCGAGCATCACGCCGGCGCCGTCCCAGCCCTCCTCGCCGGGCTGGAACATGAACACCACGTCCCCGGCGAGGTCGTCGCGCTGGGCGCTGAGCACCTTCGCGGCGCCGACGAGCATCGCGGTGTGCAGGTCGTGGCCGCAGGCGTGCATGGTGCCGTCGACCTGGCTGCTGAAGTCGAGCCCGGTCTCCTCCTGCACCGGCAGCGCGTCCATGTCGCCGCGCAGCAGCACCGTCGGCCCGCCCGGCTTGCCGCGCAGCACCGCGGTCACCGACGACAGCGCCTTGCCGGTGGTCACCTCGAGCGGCAGCCCGTCCAGCGCGCGCAGCACCAGGTCCTGGGTCACCGGCAGGTCGAGGCCCACCTCGGGGTGCCGGTGCAGGTCGTGCCGCAGCGCGACGACCTCGTCGTGCACCGCTCGGCTGTCGTCCCTGAGTCGGTCCTGCAGCGCCATCGTGCTCCCCTCGTCGTACCGCGGTCAGAGCCGTCACGCTGGCACCGCCCGGCGACCGGGGGTCGATTTGGTCCCTTTCCGGCATCTAGCCTGCGGGCATGAACGAATCCGTCACGCTGACCGAGGCGGAGCTCGCCCTGGTCGAGGCCCTGCAGGTCTCCCCGCGGGCGCCCTGGTCGGCGGTGGCGAAGGCGACCGGCGGCAGCCCGGTCACCGTGGCCCGGCGCTGGGACAGGCTCGTCGAGCGCGGCGCCGCGTGGGTGACCGGGACGCCGGGGGCGCCGGTGTGGAACGCGCAGTGCCTGGCCTACGTGCGGATCCGGTGCAGCCCCGGTCGCAACATGGAGGTCGCCCGGACGCTGGCCGGCGACGCGCACGCGCTGAGCGTCGAGCTGACCGCCGGCGACTTCGACGTGTTCCTCACTGTTGCCACCACCGACCTGCGGACCCTGTCCCACTACGTGCTCGAACGGATCGACCTGGTCCCCGGGATCACCGACACCCAGACCCAGATCTGCACGCACCTCTACCGCGAGGGGTCACGCTGGCGGCTCGGCACGCTCGGCCAGGACGCGGTGTCCCGGCTGCCGGCCCGGCCGGAGAGCCTGCGCGCCGTCGAGCCCGTGGCGGCCGCCCAGTGGAGCGCCGAGGACCGCGCACTGATGGTGCAGCTCGGGATCGACGGCAGGTCGTCGTACCCGACCCTCGCGGAGAGCGCCGGGGTCAGCGAGGCGACCGCGCGACGCCGGGTGGGCGGCCTGCTGGCCAGCGGCACGGTGGCGCTGCGCGCGGAGGTGGCCGCGCACCTGTCCGGCTGGCGGGTCCCGGTGATGCTGGGCATCGACGCGCCCTCGGCCCGGCTGGCCGAGGCCGCGGCGGCGATCGCACGGCTGCGGCACGTACGTCTCTGCGCGACCCTGGCCGGCACCCCCGCGATCATCGTCTCCGCGTGGCTGCGCAACATCGAGGCCATCCACGACTTCGAGACGTCGCTGGCCAAGGCGATCCCCGAGATCAGCGTGACCTCGCGGATGGTGACGCTGCGGACCGTGAAGCGGACCGGGCGGCTGCTCGACGAGGACGGCCGGGCCACCGGCGCGGTCCCCATGGACATCTGGTCCGACCCGGTGGTCAGTCGCTGACGGGGCGGCCGCGGGCGAGCTGGGTCGCCAGCGCCAGCAGGGCGACGCAGGAGGCGACCGCCGGCAGCAGCAGCTCCCACCCGGTCTGCCCGACGACGGTCAGGTCGTGCGGCCGGATCAGCCCGACCCCGAGGTGCCGCGCGGACGTCCAGACCCCCGGGAGCACGGCGACCACCAGGCCTGCTGCCAGGGCGTACGACGCCCACTGCAGCCACCCGACGGAGGGCACCCGCGCCCAGTCGTGAGCGGTGAGCGCGACCACCAGGGCCAGCACCGCGAACCAGGCACGACCGCCGAGCCGGTCCCGCCACCACGTCACTGCGGTCGCCAGGGCGACGCAGCCGAGCCCCGCGGCACCCGCGAACGAGAGCGCCCGCAGTCCGCCCGGGACCGCCGTACCCCCGGAGGCAGCGTCGTGGACGTCGACCCACGTCAGCCCCCACAGCACGCCCTCGAGCAGCGCGGCCCAGACCAGCAGGTCGAGGAGCGCGGCGCGGGCGCGGGTGGGAGCGGACATGCACAGAGGGTTCCCCGCGCAGGGCCGGGTCAACTCCGCTGTGGCGGGGTTCACCGTGCCGCTGGCGGTCGAGGACGTCCCGGAGGAGGATCGGTCCATGAGGGGGTCGTCATGACGGAGCAGCCGGGCAGGCTCGGGCGGGTGCCGCGCGTCGCGCTCATCACAGGCACGGTGTGGGCCGTCGCCCTGGTCGTCGCCGGGTTCGTGGCCCCGGTCTACGACTCGGCCGGCGTCTCGTCCTCCGGCGCCGCCACGCACACCACCAAGACCCTTGTCGAGGTGAACGGCGCGGCCGTCGTGGTCGTCCTCGCCGTGCCGCTGCTGCTGACGCTGCTGGTCGCCGGCCTGCTGCGGCTGCGCAGCCACCGGTGGGCGCTCGTGCTCGCCTGGTCGCTCACCGGCCTCCTGGCGGTCTTCAACCTGCTCGCCATGCTCTCGATCGGTGCCTTCGTGGTGCCGGTGACGCTGTCGCTGATGGTCGCCTGCTTCAGCAGCGCCCCCACCGCGACGTCCGTGGCCGCCGTACCCCGCTGACCACGGGGTGAGGAGACACCGAGGTACGACGACGTTGGGCGTCACCGCCGGGGCCACCCACCACGGCACTGCGTCTCTCACCGAGGCGCCCGTCAGCTGAGAGCGTGGTTGGATCGGGGGTCATGGACTTCACCGAGGTGGCACTGGTTCTCGACGCCCTCGACGCCGCCGGGGTCCCGCGGTGGGTCGCCGGCGGCTGGGGCGTCGCCGCGCTGGCCGGCCGGCAGACCCGCGAGCACCGCGACCTCGACCTGCTCGTCGAGGCGTCGTCCCTGTCTGCCTGCCTCGCCGTGCTGACCGACCTCGGCTACGCGCGCGAGACCGACTGGCTCCCCGCCCGCGTGGAGTACGGCGCCCCCGGACGCGGCTGGGTCGACGTGCACCCCGTGGTCTTCGACACCGAGGGCAACGGTCGCCAGGCCGGACTCGCCGGGACGCACTTCGACTACCCCGCGGAGTGCTTCGTCGTCGGGTCCGTGCACGGTCGTTCCGTGGCGTGCCTGTCGGTCGACCGGCAGCTCGAGGCACACGTTGGCTACGACCCGCGCCCGCAGGATCTGCTGGACATCGCAACGCTGCAAGGGCTCTGAGCCCACGCCGCTCGGCTCCGGTCGTGGGCAGCCCTGCTCCCACGAGAACTCCGGAGTTCCGTGACCCAGGTCTCATCGTCCCGTTTGGCTTGTGACAGTGAAGCTCGACAACGGAGGACCGATGTTTTCTCGGGAACGACGCAGCACACGTGTCCGCGCAGGCGGGGTCGCCGCAGTGACGCTCGCCATGGTCACCGCCCCGTGGTCCGCGACGGCCGCGACCAACGGGCAGGTCGGCAACTTCGCCTACGGCGAGATGCAGGGGCAGACCATCGGTAGCGCAGGCTGCGGGACCAACCAGGACGGCGAACCGTCCATCCACGTCTCGAAGGACAACCTGGTGGGCCTGGGCAGCGAGGAGGGACTCGGCGGAGGGAGTCAGTACTGGGCGGCCACCCAGGTCGGCGGCAGCGCCAGCGCGGCGGCCTGCGACCTCACCTACAAGGGGCAACCCAACGCGGTGAACGGCGCCGGGGCCTCAGGCGGCGACATCGACACGGCGTTCGCGCCGACGAAGTCGTCGGCCGGCACCTACCGGATCTACGTGGCCAGCCTGAACCTGGGTTCGGTGAACGTGGCCCACTCCGACGACAACGGAACCACGTTCAGCCAGACCCCCGTGCAGGCGGGCGTGCCCGGGGACGACCGCGAGTGGATCGCCGCCTACGGCGCGGACACCTCGCTGCTGACCTACAAGGACATCACGACCGGCAACATCGACGTGCTGCGCTCGGACAACGGCGGAGCGTCGTACACCCAGACGTCGCAGGCGATCCCGGCGACCGACTACAAGGCCGGCAACAACGAGCTCGGCAACATCGTGATCGACCACAACTCCGGGTCGGGCACGAGCACCTCGCCGTTCTACGCCTACCAGTCGTTCGTCGCGCCGAGCACGTCGTCCGGCTCGGCCTACAACGAGGCCTTCCTCGCCGTGTCGGCCGACGGCGGAAAGACCTGGGCGGACAAGGGCATCGGCTGCTCGACGAGCTGGGGCGGCAGCCTCGACCACCAGTTCCCCAACGTGTCCGTCGCTCCTGACGGCACGCTCTGGTACGCCGTGTCCAACGACAGCAACATCTACACCGCCAGCTCGAGCGACCACGGCAGCACCTGGTCGTGCTCCGGCCCGGTCAGCACCACCACCTCACAGGCGGTCATGCCGTGGCTCGTCGCCACGAACAGTGGGGTCGACCTGGTCTACTACGGCACCAGCACCTCCGGCGCCAACCAGCAGTGGAACGTCGAGTTCGCCCAGAACATCGCGCGTACGACGACGGGCTGGGGCGCCCCTCAGCAGCTGATGCCGGTGCACACCGGCCAGATCTGTGAGGGCGGCGTCTCCTGCAACGGGGGGCGGCAGCTGCTCGACGACTTCGGTGTCGACACCGACCAGAGCGGCTGGGCCCACATCGCCTACAGCCACGACGCACCTGACCTCGGCGGGTCGAGCAGCTACACCGGCTACGCCGTGCAGACCGGCGGGCAGGCCGTGGGCGCCCCCAACTGAGGGGTGTCCCGACACGTGGCCGGCGCTGCAGCCATCAGCGTCGGCCACGGCCGTCTGGAACGACGAAACCCCAGGTGCACGACCTGGGGTTCTTGGTTGGAGCCGCCTGTCGGAATCGAACCGACGACCTTCTCATTACGAGTGAGACGCTCTACCGACTGAGCTAAGGCGGCAATGCTCCGCCGAAGCCGAGCACGCCGGACGAGTATACGGACAACGACTCGTTCCGCCGAATCGGGACGTCCCGGGTCGCCGTACCCGGTGGCTGTTTACCAGGGTATGCAGGCGAACTGCCGCTCCCCATGGTGATTTCCCCATGGGGAGCGGCAGTTTCTCGACATACCCTGGTAAACGGCTTGCACCTAGGAGCAGTCCACCTCGCGCTTCCCCGGGACGACGCCAGAGACCAGGTAGCTCTCGACGGTGTGGTCGACGCAGGTGCTGCCGCGGTGGTAGCCGGTGTGGCCGTCACCGTCGCGCTTGACCAGGATCCCGTGCTCGAGCTGGCGGGCGAGCGCCTCGGCCCACGTGAGCGGGGTGGCGGGGTCGCGGGTGGTGCCGACGACCAGGATGGGCGGGGAGCCGGCGGCGTGGATGGGCTCGGGGCGGCGGTGGGTGTGGATCGGCCACACCGAGCACGAGGACAGGCCGAAGGCGAAGATCGCGCCGAACGTCGGCGAGGCCTTCTCGAAGCGGGGGATGTACGACGGCACCTGGCTGGTCGGGATGGCGTCGTCGTGGTCGAGGCAGTTGACAGCGTAGAGCGCCTCGAACGAGTTGTCGTAGTAGCCGTTGGGACCGCGGGAGTCGTAGGCGTCGGCGAGGCCGATCAGCTGCGACCCGTCGCCGCCGAACGCGGCACGCAGCGCGTTGTCGAGCAGCGGCCAGTAGTTCTTGTTGTAGAGCGGCGCCCAGATGCCGAGCACCGCGAGCCCGGCGGCCAGCGGGCGGCCGGCCGAGCCGGTGATCGCCTTCTTCTCGGTGCCGTCGAGGAACTGCCGGATCCGGCGGGTGCCCTCGTCGACGGTGCCGCCGAGGAAGCAGCCGCCCGCGTCGACGCAGTGGCCGACGTAGGCCCGCAGCGCCACCTCGAAGCCGTGCGCCTGGACCAGGTTGAGCTGCAGGGTCGAGAGGGACGGGTCGATCGCGCCGTCGAGGACCATCCGACCGACCCGCTTCGGGAACAGGTCGGCGTAGGTGGCGCCCAGGAACGTGCCGTAGGACGCGCCGAAGTAGGTCAGCTTGTCGTCACCGAGCACCGCACGGAGCACGTCGATGTCCTTGGCCGCCTCGATGGTGGAGATGTGCGCGGCCAGCGCGCCGCTTCGCTTCACGCAGCCCTCGCCGAAGGTGCGCAGCAGCCGGTCGGAATCGTCGCGCTCGGCGGCCGTGTCCGGGTCCGGGTCGGAGGCGACGACGGTGTCGAGCTGCTTGTCGGAGAGGCAGTCGACCGGGGTGCTGCGGCCGACGCCGCGCGGGTCGAAGCCGACGATGTCGAACGCGCGGTGCAGCTCGGTGCCGAAGTAGGCCGACCAGTTCACCGCGTAGTCGACGCCCGAGCCGCCGGGCCCGCCCGGGTTCACCACCAGCGAGCCGACCCGCTTGCCCGGGTCCGAGGCCGGGACCTTGACGACCGACAGCGAGATCGACCGGCCGGCGGGCTTCGCGTAGTCGAGCGGCACCCGGATCCGGGTGCACCGGTCGCCGTCCTGGCAGCCGTGCCAGGTGACCTTCTGCCCGTAGAACTTCGCCAGGTCCGCAGCCGGCGCGCTGCCCGTGCTCGTGCCCGACGACGTGATCGGGCTCGGCGACAGGCTGGGCTCGGGTGCGGACTTCTTCGCCCCGAGGGCGGAGCACCCGCTGGCCAGCAGCGCGAGTACGGCGATCAGGGAGGCTGCGCGCAGCGGCGCGGTCGTGGGCACGAGGCAACTCTAGAGCGAGTCACCTGATCCGCAGCGCGACCATCATCCCTTCGAGCGACAGCAGCAGGTTGGTGTTGAACTCCATCATCTGGTCACGCGCCTTGAAGATCGCGTCGATCCGGCGCAGGTGCTGCTCGGGCGACGAGCGGCGGGCGATGTCGGCGATCTCCTCGCGCATCTCCTCGTTGACGAGGTCGCTGCCCGAGCCGGTGCCGAGCGCGATCGCGTCACGGTAGACCGAGGTCAGGTCCATCAGGCAGCGGTCCACGACGTCCATCACGCGGCGCTTCTCGCGGCGCTTCTGCTCGTCGGCGAGCTCCTTCGCCGCGGCCTTGTAGCTGCGGCTAGTGCGCGCCTTGGGGTCGGTGCCGTAGAGCGAGCCGAGCTGCTCGACCTCCCGGGCGTTGGCGGTCTCGGTGATCGCGGCGGTCTCGTCCTTGGCGATGTCGACGAGGTTGGCGGCGGCGTTCATGCACGAGGCCAGCGACGTCAGCCGGGACGGGATCGAGGTGACCTCGCGGCGGCGGCGCCGGGTGGCCTCGTCGAGGGCGAGCGCGCGGGCCCGGCCGATGTGGCCCTGGCTGGCGCGGGCGGCGTAGGCCGCGACGCTGTCGGCGACGCCGACCTTCTCGACCAGGAACCGGGCCACCTGCTCGGCGGTCGGGGTGGCCAGCACCACCAGCCGGGACCGGGACCGGATCGTGGTCAGCACGTCCTCCGCGGTCGGCGCGCACAGGAGCCAGACCGTGCGGGCGGTGGGCTCCTCGATCGCCTTGAGCAACGCGTTGTTCGCGCGCTCGTGCAGCCGGTCGGCGTCCTCGACGATCATCACCTGCCAGCGATCGCCGGCGGGGTGCAGCGCGGACGCGCGCACCAGGTCGCGCGCCTCGTCGACGGTGATGATCGCCTTGTCTGTGCGGGTGACCGACACATCGGGGTGCGAGCCGGCCAGCACGGTCGCGCAGTCCTTGCACTCCCCGCAGCCGCCCCGGGGGCACTGCAGCGCAGCCGCGAACGCGATGGCGGCGTTGGAGCGCCCGGACCCGGGCGGCCCGGTGAACAGCCACGCGTGGGTCATGCCCTGCCCGTGGGCGGCACGCTGCAACGCCTCGATGGCGCGCTCCTGCCCGACCAGCGTCGACCAGACACCGCCGGGCCGGGTCGCGGCCGGGGTGCTCACGCCTCGCCCCGCGGGTGGGTCTCGTCGACCAGGGTCGGCGTCGGGTCGCCGGCGCCCAGGTCCCGAGCGGCCTGGGCCAGCAGCGGCTCGACCCGGACCCGGATCTCGCGCGCGATCTCGTCGACGGGCTTGCGCGCGTCGACGACCAGGTAGTGCTCGGGCTGCGCGGACGCGAGCTGGAGGAACATCTGCCGGACCCGCTCGTGGAACTCCGCGGGCTCGGCCTCGATCCGGTCGCGCCCGGCGAACCGGTCCAGGCCCTGCTCCGGCGGCAGGTCGAGTACGACGGTCAGGTGGGGTCGCAGGTCGTCGGTGGCCCACCGCGCGACGCGCTCGACCTCCCGGTCCAGCAGGTCACGGCCGGCGCCCTGGTAGGCCAGCGTCGAGTCGACGTAGCGGTCGGTGATGACGACCTGGCCGCGGGTCAGCGCGGGCTTGACGACCTTGTCGACGTGCTCGGCCTTGTCGGCCGCGTAGAGCAGCGCCTCGGTGCGGTGCGAGATGTCGCCGGTCGCCGGGTCGAGCACGATCCTGCGCATCTCCTGGCCGACCGCGGTGTCACCGGGCTCGCGGGTCAGCAGGACGTCGTACCCCTCGTCGCGGAGCCAGTCGGCGAGCTGGCGCGCCTGGGTCGACTTGCCGGCACCTTCGCCACCCTCGAGCGCGACGAAGCAGCCGGTGGCGGCGTAGACGCCGGCCGAGCCGGCGAAGGCGTAGCGCAGGTCGGTGATCAGCGGAGTCCCCTTGCGGTCGTCCATCTGACGGTAGGAGAGGACACCGACAACCGTCATCAGCACGGCCGCGACCAGGAAGGTGAAGGCAGCGCCGTTGTAGACCAGCACCGGGCCGTTCTGCTCGAACGGGCCGAACTTGTGCTTGCCGATCAAGCCCGCCAGCAGCGGCGCCACGGCGAGCACCAGCGCCAGCGCGAGCCGGATCAGCGAGCCGACGAAGGCGAACGTGCGGCCACGGACCTCGTCGGGCACCTCGAGGCCGAGCAGCGTGTTGCCGGTGATCCAGCCGACGCCCGCGAAGAAGCCGATCACCAGGGTGAGGGCGGTGACGATCTCGAGCTGCTGGACCAGCGCCAGCGGGAACAGCAGCAGCCCGGTCAGGGTGAGCGCGATGCCGAACAGCCGGCGCCGGGACAGTCCCGACAGCAGCCGCGGTCCGCGCCACATGCCCAGCCCGAGGCCCAGGAACACCGCGCCGAACAGTACGCCGTAGCCCGGGTCACCGCCGCCGAGGTCGGCCACGAACGTGCGGGCCAGGCCGATCACGACGCCGCCGGCGCCGAACGCGCCGACGATGCCGACCACCAGGCCACGCACGAGCGGAGTGGTGCCGACGTACTTCCAGCCGTCGACGATCACCCGCAGCGCGCTGCCCTCGGACTCCTCGGCGGCCGGGCCGGCGGGGAAGTGGTGCAGGCGCGCGATCACCAGGCCCGAGACGATGAAGGAGACCGCGTTGAAGTAGAGCGCGAAGTCGATCGGGCCGCGGTCCATCCACGGGAACTGCTCGACCTCGGCGAACAGGTGCCGGTAGAGCTTGTCGACCAGCGTCAGCCCCGTGAAGATCGCCGCGGCGGGCAGCGCGGAGCCGTAGGTGGTGGCGAGGCTCAGCTGGTTGGCGGCCTCGAGCCGATGCCGCGGCACCAGGTTGGGCACGGTCGCGTCCTTGGCCGGGCCCCAGACCAGGCTGATCGCCTCGACGAGCACGGTGACCACGAAGATCCACCACAGGGTGCCGACGATCGGGATGGACAGGAACAGGAGGCCCCGCAGGTAGTCGCCCCAGATCAGGGTGCGCCGCCGGTCCAGCCGGTCGGCGACGTAGCCCGCGACCGGCCCCATCACCAGCGCCGGCAGCACGCGCAGGAACAGCACGCCCGCGATCGCGTAGTTCTTGGTCGCGTAGGTGTCGGCGCTCGCGCCGGCCAGGGCGGTCAGCGCGAGCAGGCCCATCCAGTCGCCCAGGCTGGACAGCCCGAGGCCCACCCACAGGTGCCGGAAGTCCCGGATCTTGAGCACCGCCGTGAGCGAGTGCGTGGGCGCGTGCCGGAGGTCGTCCGGCGCCGCCTGGTCGTAGCCCTGGTCGCTCACGGGATCACCCTAATCTGCGCGCCCACGAACCCCGCGGCCCGGCGGCGTGCGGCCGCCGGTGCCGTCGTACGACGTCTGGTACTCAGGCCTTCTTGGCCGCGGTCTTCTTGGTCGTCTTCTTCGCGGCGGTCTTCTTGGCCGCCGTCTTCTTGGCGCCCTTCTTGGCGGCCTTCTTCGCCGGGCCCTTCGCGCGACGCTCGGCCAGCAGCTCCGCGGCGCGCTCGATCGTGATCGTGGACTCGTCGTCGTCCTGGCGCAGGGTGGCGTTGTACTCGCCGTCGGTCACGTAGGTGCCGAAGCGCCCGCTCTTGAGCCGGACCGTCTCACCGCTGACCGGGTCGGTGCCGATCTCCTTGCCCGGGTCGGCCGCGGCCCGGCCACGCTGCTTGGGCTGCGCGTAGATCGCGAGCGCCTCCTCGAGCGTGATCGTGAGCAGCTTCTCCTCGGCGTCGATCGAGCGGGAGTCGGTGCCCTTCTTGAGGTAGGGCCCGTAGCGACCGTTCTGCGCGGTGATCTCCTCACCGGACTCCGGGTCCTCGCCGACCACGCGCGGCAGCGTCAGCAGCTTGAGCGCGTCGTCGAGGGTGATCGTGTCGAGGTTCATCGACTTGAAGAGCGAGCTGGTGCGCGGCTTCCTCGACTTCGGCGCGTCCTCGGGCAGCACTTCGGTGACGTAGGGACCGAAGCGGCCGTTCTTGGCCACGATCGTCAAGCCCGACTCGGGATCCTCGCCGAGGACGTTCTCCTCGCCGGCGGGGTTCTCGAGCAGCTCCTTGGCCTTGGCGGCGTCGAGCTCGTCGGGCGGCAGGTCGTCGGGGACGTTGGCACGGGTGCCGTCCTTCGTCTCCACGTAGGGCCCGTAGCGGCCCACCCGCAGGTCGATGTCCTCGGTGATCGGGAACGTCGCCAGCTCACGGGCGTCGATGTCGCCGAGCTCGGAGACGAGCTTCTTCAGGCCCTCGACGTCGTTGTTGCCGAAGTAGAACTCGCCGAGCTCGGTGTTGCGGTCGCGACGGCCGGCCGCGACCTCGTCGAGCACGTCCTCCATCTGGGCGGTGAACTCGTAGGAGATCTGCCGCGGGAAGTGGTCCTCCAGCAGCCGGATCACCGAGAACGCCAGCCAGGCAGGCACCAGCGCGGTGCCCTTCTTGTAGACGTAGCCGCGGTTGAGGATGGTGCCGATGATCGAGGCGTACGTCGACGGGCGACCGATCTCGCGCTCCTCGAGCTCACGGATCAGCGTGGCCTCGGTGTAGCGGGCCGGCGCCTTCGTCTCGTGGCCCGCGGCCTTGAGCTGGGCGGCCGTGACCGCGTCGCCCTCGGCCACGTTGGGGAGCCGGGTCTCGCGGTCGTCGGACTCGCCCTCGTCGTCGCGGCCCTCGACGTAGGCCTTGAGGAAGCCGTGGAACGTGATCACCCGTCCGGACGCGGAGAACACGACGTCCTCGCCGGTGCCGGCCGCGCCACCGAGACGGATCGTCACGCTCTGGCCCTGCGCGTCCTTCATCTGCGAGGCGACGGTGCGCATCCAGATCAGCTCGTAGACCCGGAACTCGTCGCCGTGCAGGCCGGTCTGGGCCGGGGTGCGGAACGACTCGCCCGCGGGCCGGATCGCCTCGTGCGCCTCCTGGGCGTTCTTGACCTTCGAGGCGTAGGTGCGCGGTGCGTCGGGGACGTACTCGTCGCCGTACAGGTCCCGCGCCTGCTGGCGGGCGGCGGCCACGGCCGACTCCGACAGCGTCGTGGAGTCGGTACGCATGTAGGTGATGAAGCCGTTCTCGTAGAGCCGCTGCGCGACCGACATGGTGCGCGAGGCGCCGAAGCCGAGCTTGCGCGAGGCCTCCTGCTGCAGCGTCGTGGTGCGGAACGGCGCGTAGGGCTGGCGGCGGTAGGGCTTGGACTCCACCGAGCGGATCTCGAACGTGGAGTCGTCGAGCGCGGCGGCCAGCGCCTCGGCGCGGCCGCGGTCGAGGTGGACCACGCTGGACGCGCCGTCCTTCAGCACGCCCTGGGCGGTGAAGTCGGAGCCGCGGGCCACCCGCGCCCCGTCGACCGAGTGCAGCTTGGCGGGGAACATCCGCTCGTCGTGCTTGGCGCCGGCGTCGAAGGTGCCCTCGAGGTCCCAGTAGGCCGCACTGCGGAAGGCCATCCGCTCGCGCTCCTTGTCGACCACCAGCCGGGTCGCGACGGACTGCACGCGGCCCGCGGACAGGCCGGACATGACCTTCTTCCACAGCACCGGGGAGACCTCGTAGCCGTAGAGGCGGTCGAGGATCCTTCGCGCCTCCTGGGCCTCGACGAGGTCCATGTCGATGTCACGCGGCGTCTCGACGGCGGCGGTGATCGCCGAGCGGGTGATCTCGTGGAACACCATCCGGCGGACCGGCACCTTCGGCTTCAGCTCGTCGAGCAGGTGCCACGCGATGGCCTCGCCCTCGCGGTCCTCATCGGTGGCGAGGAAGAGCTCGGAGGCGTCCTTGAGCAGGCCCTTGAGCTTGGTCATGTGGGACTTCTTGTCCCGGGAGACCACGTAGTAGGGCGTGAAGCCGTTGTCCACGTCCACGCCGAGGCGGGCCCAGGACTCGCCCTTGATCTTGGCAGGCACGTCGGCCGCGCTCTGGGGCAGGTCGCGGATGTGTCCGATGGAGGACTCCACCACGTAGCCGCGGCCGAGGTAGCCGGCGATCGTCTTCGCCTTCGCAGGCGACTCGACGATCACCAGCTTGTGACCGTTCCCCGTGTCCGCACTCTTCGCCACTACTCGTCTGCTCCCTCGAAAGTCTGTTCGCGTGGACACGGTAGCGCTTCACGTCAACCCGTCCTGCCGACCCGCCCCGCACGAAGGTAGCCCAGGTCAGGCCGGTTCCAGGAAGCCGTCCGCCACGAGTCCGCGGATCTCACCCGCGTAGGTGGCGCGCAGCACCTCGCCGTCCTGGCCCAGGAGCGTGCCCAGGGCGTCCAGGATCTGGCCCGCGGTGAGGTCGCCGTCACTGGCCCCGACCAGACCAGCGACCACGGTGTCGGCCCGGTGGGCGCGCCGCATCCCGCGCTGCTGCCGGAGCACGATCGTCTCCGGGTCCTCCTCGCCGGGCGCGCCCTGGGTCTCCTGCTGCACGTCGACACGGGTCACCAGGCGGGTGCCGAGCAGCGCGGCGTCGTCGAGCCCCGCCAGCACGTCGGTACGGCGTCCGCGGGCCGCCACCTCCGGGCCGAGGGGCTGCTCGACGTCGTACGGCCACTCCTCGAGGTGCAGCACCGGCTCCCGGTCCACGCGACGCAGGTTCACCCAGCCGAACCCGATCGCCTCGATGCCCTGCGCCTCGAACCAGGACAGCCAGGTGTCGTAGCGCTCGGCGTAGTCGGGACCGCCGTGCACGCCGGCGTCCTTGAGCCACAGCTCGACGTACTCCGCGAGGTCGGCGACCTCGCGCTGGACCACCCAGGCGTCGCAGCCGGTGCCGGCGATCCAGCCCGCGAGGCGGTCCTGCCAGGGCTCGCCGGCCGCGTGCACCCAGTTGGCGAGCACCTGCGCACGCCCGCCGGGGGCCAGGTGACGGGGCGCCTGGGTGACCACCCGGCGCACCACCTCGTCGCCGGGCAGCCCGGAGTCGCGGTAGACCAGCCGCTCACCCGTCGCCGGCGACACCACGAACGGCGGGTTGGTGACGACGAGGTCGAACTCCTCGCCGCCGACCGGCTCGAAGAGGCTGCCGGCGCGCACGTCGAAGCGCACGTTGTTGAGGGCGGCGTTGAGCCGGGTCATCGCCAGCGCCCGCTCGTTGACGTCGGTGGCGACGATGTCGCGGGCGTGCTCGGCCAGGTGCAGCGCCTGCACCCCGCAGCCGGTGCCCAGGTCCAGGGCCCGGCCGACCTGGTCGCGGACGGTGAGCTGGGCCAGCGAGGTGGAGGCGCTGGAGATGCCGAGCACGTGGTCGGGGCCGACCTTGTTGCCCGCGCCGTCCAGGCCCGGGGTCAGGTCGGAGACCACCCACCAGTCGGTGCTGTCGTCGGCGTAGGGCCGGACGTCGACCCGCGCGCGGACCTCGCCCACGGAACGCTCGAGCACGCCGGCGACGCAGAGCGCGTCCACCAGCCCGGGCAGCGCCGCCTCGGCGTCCGCGACGGGTACGGCGGCCTGCAACGGCCACAGCCGGGTCAGTGTCGCGAGCGGCGACCCGTCGCGGGTCGCGCGCAGGCCGGGGGTGGTCTCGTTGCGCGAGAGCGCCCGGTGCCCGAGCGGCCCGAGCAGGTCGGCCACCCCGTCGTAGGTGTAGCCGGCAGCCTCGAGGGCGGCGCGCAGCCGGGAGATGTCGTCAGGTCGCAGCAGGTCCACGGAAATCAACAGTAGGAGACCTACCCTGGCGAGCATGAGGCTCACCCGTCGCGAGCGTGACGGGGATCGCCCGGGGCCGCGCCCCACCCGGGTCGTCCTGCACCTCGGCGCACCCGTCACCGGGACGGCGTTCCTGCACGACGCGCTCGCGGGGAACCGGCGCCGGCTGGCGCGGCAGGGCGTGCTCTACCCCTCGGGCCACGTCGGCGGGCCCGGCCAGCTGGACGCCGTGCTCGACGTGCTGGACCTGACCCGCGACGAGCACCGCGTGACCGGTGCTTGGGACCGGCTCGGGCAGGCTGCGCGGGACTGGCGGCGCGGCACCGTGGTGGTCTCCCACGAGCTGCTCGCCGACGCCGACGACGTGCAGGTCAGGCGGGTGCTCGCGTCGTTCGGGCACGCCGAGGTGCACGCCGTCTATGCCGCCCGCGACCTGGCCCGGCAGCTGCCGCTGGCCTGGCAGGCGTGGCTGAGGTACGGCGGCACCTCGCCGTTCGACGCCTACCTCGAGCGGGTGCTGGCGCGCGAGGACCACCGCGTGGCGCGGGTGTTCTGGCGCTCCCACGACGTGGTCGAGGTGCTCGGTCGCTGGTCCGCCTACCTGCCGCCCGAGCGGGTGCACCTGCTGACCGTGCCGGGCGCCGCCGACGCCGACCGGGTGCTGTGGGAGCGGCTCGGCCCGGTGCTCGGCGTGGACACCGGACGACTGGCCACCCCCGAGCCGGCCCCGCGTCCCCTGGGGGCGCTGGCTGCGCTCGAGGCGGTGCGGCTGCTCACGGTCGCGACCGGCGAACGGCCCGGGGACGCCGTACTCGCCGTGGCGGCCCGGACGCCCGGTGCGCCGCCGACGGTGCCTGCGGCGCACGCCGAGCGGCTGCGCGACGAGGCCGAGCGCACCGTCGCCGGGGTCAAGGCGGCCGGCTACGACGTGCTCGGCGACCTCACCGAGCTGCGGTCCGACCCGGACCGGCTCGGCACGGACGGCCGGGTCGTCCCCGCAGCGACCGAGGTCGTCGTCGCCCAGACCGCGCTGCTCGCGGGCCTGCTGGACACGGAAAACTGCCGCTCCCCACGGTGAGTTCACCGTGGGGAGCGGCAGTTTCGCTGCATACCCTGGTGATCAGGCGTTCGCGGGCTCCTTGGCGGGGGCCTCCTCGCCGATCGCCACCGGGCGACGCTTGGAGACGTAGACCGCGACCGCGATGACCGCCGTCGCCACCAGCGCGATGACGATGCGCAGGGCGTCGTTCTCGCCGGAGCCGACGCTCAGGTTCACCACGGCGGCGGCGATCAGCAGCGAGACCAGGTTCATCACCTTGATCAGCGGGTTGATCGCCGGGCCGGCGGTGTCCTTGAACGGGTCGCCGACGGTGTCGCCGATGATGGTCGCCTCGTGCGCGGGCGAGCCCTTGCCACCGTGGTTGCCGTCCTCGACGAGCTTCTTCGCGTTGTCCCATGCCCCGCCCGAGTTGGCCAGGAAGATCGCCATCAGGGTGCCCGAGCCGATCGCACCGGCCAGGTAGCCGGCCAGCGCCTCGACGCCGAGGCCGAAGCCCACCGCGATCGGGGCCATGATCGCGAGCAGGCCGGGGGTGGCGAGCTCACGCAGCGAGTCGCGGGTGCAGATGTCGACGACCTTGCCGTACTCCGGACGGCCGGTGCCCTCCATGATCCCGGGGATCTCCCGGAACTGGCGGCGCACCTCGTAGACCACCGCACCGGCGGCGCGGCCGACGGCGTTGATGGCCAGGCCGGAGAACAGGAACACGACCGCGGCGCCGACGAGCAGGCCGACGAGCACGTTGGGCGCGAACACGTTGGCCGTGAAGGTGGCCTTCTCGCCCGCCTCGGTCAGGGCGTCGCGGATGGCGCCCGTGTAGGAGCCGAACAGCGCGGTCGCGGCGAGCACGGCCGTCGCGATCGCGATGCCCTTGGTGATCGCCTTGGTGGTGTTGCCCACCGCGTCGAGCTCGGTGAGGATCTGCGCGCCCGCACCGTCCACGTCGCCCGACATCTCCGCGATGCCTTGCGCGTTGTCCGAGACCGGCCCGAAGGTGTCCATCGCGACGATCACGCCGACGGTCGTGAGCAGGCCGCAGCCGGCCAGCGCCACCGCGAACAGCGAGATCGCGACGACCCCGGAGCCGAGCAGGAAGGCGCCGTACACGGCCGCGCCGATGACCAGCGCGGTGAAGACCGCCGACTCGAAGCCGACCGAGAGGCCGGAGAGGATGACGGTGGCCGCGCCCGTGAGCGAGGTCTTGCCGACGTCCTTGACCGGCCGGTGGTCGGTGCCGGTGTAGTAGCCGGTCAGCGACAGGATCACCGCGGCCAGCACGATGCCGATCAGCACCGCGACGGTGGCGATCACCCGCGGGTCGCCGCTGTAGGACTGCAGCGCCGACGGCACGTCGGTGAGCGCGGCGAAGCTGCTCGGCAGGTAGACGAACGCCGCGATCGTGCACAGCACCGCCGAGACGGCCGCGGAGATGTAGAAGGACCGGTTGATCGTGGTCAGGCCGTTCTCACCCGGACGCGGCTTGGTGATGAAGACACCGAGGATCGCGGTGAGCGCGCCGATGGCCGGCACGATCAGCGGGAAGACCAGGCCCTCGGCGCCGAACGCCGCCTTGCCCAGGATCAGCGCGGCGACCAGCGTCACCGCGTAGGACTCGAACAGGTCCGCGGCCATGCCGGCGCAGTCCCCGACGTTGTCACCGACGTTGTCGGCGATCGTCGCGGCGTTGCGCGGGTCGTCCTCGGGGATGTTGTTCTCGACCTTGCCCACCAGGTCGGCGCCGACGTCGGCTGCCTTGGTGAAGATGCCGCCGCCGACGCGCATGAACATGGCGAGCAGCGCGGCCCCGAAGCCGAAGCCCTCGAGCACCGTGGGGGCGTCGGAGCGGTAGATCAGCACGACCGCGGCCGCGCCGAGCAGGCCCAGGCCGACGGTGGCCATGCCGACGGTGCCGCCGGTGCGGAACGCGACCCGCATCGCGGGGTCACGTCCCTCCTCGCGGGCGGCGGCGGCCACGCGGACGTTGGCCTTCACCGCCAGCGACATGCCCATGTAGCCGATGCCGGCCGAGAAGCCCGCACCCACCAGGAAGAAGATCGAGCGTCCGATCCGGACGTCGGTCCCGCCGTGGGCGGGAAGGGCGAACAGCAGGACGAACGCCAGCGCGGCGAAGATCCCGAGGGTCTTGAACTGGCGGGTCAGGAACGCCGAGGCGCCCTCCTGGACCGCCTGGGCGATGTTCTTCATGTTGGTGGTGCCCTCGCCGGCAGCGAGCACCTGCTTGCGGAACGTCATCCCCATGGCCAGCGCGATGACCGCGATGGCTCCGACGACGACGACCAGCGTCAGGTTGCTGCCAGACAGGTCCACGGTCGCAGCCCTGCCGCTCGAGCCAGCGGCAAGAATGTGCCCGGACATAGTCCTCCTCCGGTGGGCGCAGTCCGCCCGTCGTGGTGGCGCAGAGTGCCCGATGGCTTTCTCCACAGGGCACAACGAGGCTGGCTTGTGTGACCAGCCTCACGCTCTTCGTGCCCGGAGTCTACGCACGACAGGTCCCCGCGGACGATGCCCGCGTGTGGTCTACGCCACATTCTTGCGAACATCCCGTGCCCGACCCACCCCGTTGAGTCGTCACTCGGGACACGTTGAGTCGTCAGTCCGGGGCAGTTGAGACGTCAGTCCCGGGCAGGTGAGGGGTCAGGCGAGAGCCCAGGACATGCTCAGCCGGGTGCCGGCGGCGTCCTGGTCGATCTCGAAGTCCTCGATCAGGCCGCGCAGCAGGGCCCACGGCTCGACGCCGTCGATGTCGCTGCTGGGCTCGTCGACGACGGAGACCGGGCCGGAGGAGGCGACCGCGACGTGCAGGCGGTCGTTGAGCCGCATGGTGACGACCACCGGCTCGCCGGCGACGGGCCGGGGCGTGACGGCCTCGGTCTCCGGGCCGATCATCAGGGCGCAGGCCTCGCCGACAGCGAGGCGCACCTCTTCGACGAACTCCTCGTCCTGACCGGTACGGCGCGCGACCGCGGCCGCTACCAGGCGGACGGTGCGGACCAGCGCCGGGTCGCGGGCGATCGAGACCGAGATGCCCGAGCCGGGCTCAACCCCGAGGCCCACGGGTCAGTGTTCGGCGAGCGCGTCGGCCTGCGACCCGTGGATGGCGAAGACCTTCGCCAGCCCCGTGATCCGGAAGATCTTGAGCAGACGCTCCTGGTTGCAGATGAGTCGCATGGAGCCGTCGTGCGCGCGGACCTTCTTCAGGCCCCCGACCAGCACACCGAGACCGGTGGAGTCGAGAAAGTCGACCTTCTCCATGTCGATGACCAGGTGGTAGTTGCCCCCGGACACCAGCTCGGTGATCTTGTCCCGCAGCTTGGGTGCTGTGTAGACGTCGATCTCCCCGCCCACCTCGATGATCGTGTGACCATCCGCGTGGCGCGTCTCGAGTGACAGGTCCACGTGAACTCCTCGACGATCCTGCTCGGCGCTACGTCCAGGCAGCGGGATGCTGCCCGGCTCATTCAATCATGCACCGTAGCGCGTCGGCGGTCACTCTTTGTACATAGCGGTCAGCGAGCGGTCCGTCCGATTTAACTCGTCGGGGCCGTCTGGGAGGATCCGGGCGTGACCCCGCCCGCCCCGTCGACCGCTCAGGAGCTGGTACGACGGCTGGTGGCCGCCCCCGGTCGCGAGGACCGGCTGACGCACCTCGAGCAGCTCCCGGCCCGCCCCGGACGCACCGCCGCGTGGCCAGCGTGGGCGCACCCCGAGGTGGTCGCTGCCTTCGGCCTGCGCGGGATCACCGCCCCCTGGACCCACCAGGTCGAGGCCGCCGAGCGCGCGCACCGCGGCGAGCACGTGGTGCTGTCGACGGGCACGGCCTCGGGCAAGTCGGTCGGCTACCTGCTGCCCGCACTCACCGACGTGCTGTCGCTGCGCGAGCCGCGCGGCCAGCGGGGCGCCACGGTGCTCTACCTCTCCCCCACCAAGGCGCTGGCCCAGGACCAGCTCAACGCGCTGCTCGCCCTCGACCTGCCGGACCTGCGCGCCACCACCCACGACGGTGACTCCGCGACCGAGCAGCGCGACTGGGCCCGCGACTACGGCGAGTACGTCCTGACCAACCCCGACATGCTCCACCACTCGCTGCTGCCCGGCCACGCCCGCTGGGCGCGCTTCCTGGCGACGCTGCGCTACGTCGTCATCGACGAGTGCCACCACTACCGCGGAGTCTTCGGCGCCCACGTCGCCCAGATCCTGCGCCGGCTGCGCCGGGTCTGCGCGATGTACGGCGCTGCGCCGACGTTCGTGCTGGCCTCGGCCACCGTCGCCGAACCGGCTCTGTCGGCGTCGCGGCTGGTCGGGCTGCCGGTGTCCGCGGTCAGCGACGACGGCTCCGCGCGGGGGGCGGTCTCGCTGGCGCTGTGGGAGCCGCCGTTCACGTCCTACGCCGGGGAGCACGACGCCCCGGTCCGCCGCTCCGCGACCGCCGAGATCGGCGATCTGCTGGCCGATCTGGTCGTCGAGGACGTGCGCACGCTGGCGTTCATCCGGTCCCGGCACGGCACCGAGACCGTGGCGCTGCACGCGAAGCGGCTGCTCGACGAGGTCGCCCCCGGGCTGTCGGCGCGGGTCGCGGCCTACCGCGGCGGCTACCTGCCCGAGGACCGGCGCGAGCTCGAGCGGGCTCTGCGCGACGGGGAGCTGGTGGGCATCGCCGCGACCAACGCCCTCGAGCTCGGGATCGACATCGCCGGCCTCGACGCGGTGCTCCTGGCCGGCTTCCCGGGCACCCGTGCGGCGCTGTGGCAGCAGGTGGGACGGGCCGGCCGCGGCGGCCAGGACGCCCTCGGGGTGTTCGTGGCCCGCGACGACCCGCTGGACACCTACCTCGTCACCCACCCGGAGGCGCTGCTCGGGGCCCCGGTCGAGGCGAACGTGTTCGACCCCGACAACCCCTACGTGCTCGGGCCGCACCTGTGCGCGGCCGCCGCGGAGCAGCCGCTGACCGAGGCCGACCTGGCGCTGTTCGGCCCGGCCGCCCGGTCCGGTGTCGACGCGCTCACGGAGGCGGGCCTCTTGCGGCGCCGACCGCGGGGCTGGTTCTGGACCGACCGGCGACGCGCGAGCGACCTGGCCGACATCCGCTCCAGCGGCGGGCCGCCAGTGCGGCTGGTGGAGGAGACCACCGGACGGCTGCTGGGCACCGTCGACTCCGGCTCGGCCCACGGGAGCGTGCACGAGGGCGCGGTCTACCTGCACCAGGGCGAGACCTACCTGGTGCGCAGCCTCGACCTCGACGACCACGTGGCGGTGCTGGTCGCCGACGACCCGGACTACAGCACCTCGGCTCGCGAGGTCACCGACATCGCCGTGGTCGCCGAGCGCGAGCACGCCACCTGGGGGCCGGCCCGGATCTCCTTCGGCGAGGTCCGGGTGACCCACCAGGTGGTGTCCTACCTGCGCCGCCGCCAACCCTCGGGCGAGGTGCTCGGCGAGGTGCCGCTCGACCTGCCCGAACGTCACCTCGAGACCCGGGCCGTCTGGTGGACGCTGCCGGCGGCGACCCTCGACGACGCCGGGCTCGCCGCCCGGGACCTGCCCGGCTCCGCGCACGCCGCCGAGCACGCCTCGATCGGGCTGCTGCCCCTGTTCGCGACCTGCGACCGCTGGGACATCGGCGGCGTCTCCACCGCGCTCCACCCCGACACCGGGCAGCTCACCGTCTTCGTCTACGACGGCCACCCCGGCGGCGCGGGCTTCGCAGAGCGCGGCTTCGAGGCGTCGTACGACTGGCTGAGCGCCACCCGGGAGGCGATCGCGTCGTGCCGGTGCGACTCCGGCTGCCCCTCGTGCGTCCAGTCGCCCAAGTGCGGGAACGGCAACGACCCCCTCGACAAGCAGGGCGCGATCGCGCTCCTCGACGTGCTGCTGGTGCAGGCAGGCCCAGTTGTGGGTAGAAAGGGCTGACAGCGCGGTCACCCCCGGTCCCGCGTGCTGCTGGAAAGGGAACACCCCCATGCTGATTCTCGGACTGATCCTCATCGTGATCGCCGCCCTCGCCCTGCTCGCCGCCATCGTCGGCGGCTCCAACGACCCGGCCACGCTCGCCATGGGCGGCGTGCAGTGGCACACCAACGCGATGTGGCTCTTCCTCGGTGGTGCTCTGAGCCTGCTGGTGCTCGTGGTCGGCCTGGACCTGCTGCGCAACGGCCTCCGTCGGGCGCACCAGCGTCGCAAGGACGCCAAGGAGCTCAACCGGCTCTCGGCGAAGCTCGAGCGCCAGGAGGAGGAGAAGCGCCTCCGCGAGGACACCCGCGGCACCGACACCGTCGCGGACAGCGACACCGAGGTGACCCGCGAGCACGGCGCCCACCGCGACCCTGAGACCCGGGAGATCTGACCAGCTCACCCGGTGGTCGGGCCGGCCCGGGCGTGCGCCCGCAGGTCGACCCGGCCGACCAGGGGCAGCCGTACCCACCGCTCCACGAGCACCGCGACCACCTCTCCCCGCACCGTGCAGGTGCGGACCGCCGCCTCGTTGCCCGCGGCGACCCGGGCCGCGGCCCGGCACCCGTCGTCTGAGCGCTGCACCGCGGCCGCGCCGCCGAGGGCGGCCAGGTCGGCCGCCGACTCGACGCGCCGCTGCGACGTGGCGACGGCGCCCAGCACGGCTCCCGCGACGCCGCAGACGGCGAGCAGCAGCACCGCAACCATCACCAGCACGGTGCCGCCACCACGCTCGTCCCGCCTCATGTCTGCTCCGCGGCGGCGACCGCGTCGGCATGCAGCCGCACCGGCGGCAGGAACGCGAGCAACCCGGCCGGGGCGTGCACCTCGGCGGTCACCTCGACCGTCACGGTGCCGTCCCCGCGGTGGACGTTGATCGTCGACCCGGCGGGCGCGACCCGGCGACCCAGGACCTGTGGGGCTCCGGTCGTGTCGTCGCGGGCGGCCGCCCTGGCCACCTCCCGTGCAGCGTCGACGAGTCGTACCTCGGTGACGGCCAGGGACAGCGTCCAGGCCAGGGCCAGCGCGACGGCCGTGAGCACCGGCAGCACCATCGCGGTCTCCGCCGTGACTGCCCCTCGCTGGGACCGGGCGGGGGCGCGCCGACCGCGCGCCCCCGTCGTGGGCCGCCGACCCGCGGCCGGGACCGGCTCGCGACGCATCAGCCGATGCCGAGCAGCTTCAGCACCATGCCGAACAGCTCCTTCAGCAGGGCCTGTCCCCAGTCGCTGGTGAGCAGCTTGATAAGGATGCCGGCGAAGCCGCAGCCCGCCGCGGTGACCACGGCGTACTCCGCAGTCGTGGTGCCGATCTGGTTGCGGACCCGTGCGTTCGGGGACCTGGTCATGATGACCTCCTGGAGTGACCGTCGGCGCTGGCGCCGGCGGGGATGGGAACTGACGACGCGACTCTGACCGGCCCCCGGGGATCGGCACGAGGGCCATCTGCAGAGCTGGGGACGACCGGCCCTGAGCGACCCCTGTGGACGCCACCTGGCCTCCCGGACTGGCCGGTTGACGGGGCACTCACCGGCCCACCAGGACCGGCAGCAGCCCCGCCACCAGCGGCGTCACACCGACCAGGACGAAGGCGGGCAGCAGGCAGACGCCGAGCGGCACCGCCGCCTTCACGCCGACCGACCGCGCCCGGGACTCCACCTCGGCCCGCAGGTCGAGCCGCAGGTCCTCGGCGAGGCGGCCCATCGCGTCCGCGACCGAGGCCCCGCCGTCCACCGAGCGCGCCACGCACCGACCCAACGGTCCGAGCTGAGGGTGTCGCCCGAGCTCCGACCAGGCCACGAGCGGGTCGACACCCAGGGCGAGGCGGTGTCGGACCCGGTCGAGCTCCTCGACGACCGGCCCGTCCACGGCTGCACACACCCGGGCCAGGGCGGTCTCGGGTGCCAGTCCGACCGTCAGCACGGCCGCCAGCAGGTCGACGACGTGCGGCAGGTCCGCGCGGACCCGCTCACGACGCCGCCGCAGCGACGCCGGCTCCGTGCGGGCGGCCACCAGCCCGGCCAGCACCGCCAGCACCGGGCCGACGACGGCGCCCCAGGGCAGGCCGACCAGGGCCAGCGCCCCGAGACCGGCTCCGCCCGCGACCAGCACCACCCGGTGACGGCGGTCGGGCCGGCCGGCCCGGGTGGCCGCGGTCGCCCTCCCGGGCCCGGGCTCCAGGGTGAGACCGTGATCGGGCAGCCGAGAAGGAAGCCGGGCACGGCGCCGCGGCACCACGAGCGCCACCGCCAGCCCGGCGAGCAGGGCCGCGAGCACCGCCGGGCCGGTGTCGAGGCCAGTCACGGGGCCAGTCACGAGGCCCGTCACGGGGCCCGTCACGGGGCCAGCACCCGCGCTGCGATCCGGTCGATCCAGCGCAGCCCACCCCACGCCGCCAGGCCGCCGGCGGCCAGGCAGGCCAGGCCAGGCGGCGTCGCGAGCAGGAAGTGCCAGGGTCGACCGCCCAGACCCGACCCCATCGCCAGCACCGCGACCGGCAGCAGCGCGACCATCCGGGCGGTCGCCTGCGCCGAGGCGAGCTCGGCGACCACGACGTGCCGGCTGGCCTGCCGCGCCCGCGCGCTGGCGGCGACCTGCCCGAGAGCCAGGGCCAGCCCGGCCCCGGACTCGTGGGAGACCCGCCACGCGCTCGCCACCCTGGCCAGCTCCTCGGCCCCGGGCTGGCGCGCCAGCTGCTGCAGCGCTCCCGGCACGTCGGCCCCGAGCCTGGCCGCGGCCTCGACGACGGCCAGCGGCGGCCACACCTCGACGGTCCGGGCCAGCGCGCGGAGCACCGGCTGGCCGGCACGCAGCTCGCCTGCCAGGGCCTCGGCGGTCTCCACGACGCAGGCGCGGCGACGCTCCGCGGCCCTGGCCGCTCGCCCCCGACGGAACCCGTCGAGGACGGCGGCGCCCCCGGCCAGCAGCTCCAGACCGAGCACCAGCGCGGTGCCGTCGAGCCAGCTGACCAGGAGCAGGGCGGCCGCGCCGAGTGCCAGCAGCGGCAAGGACATGCGGAGTGCGGGAGCACCCGCGGTCGAGGCGGCCGAGGAGCGCGACCCCACCGCGCCGGCAGGGCGCGCCAGGAGCGCCGCAGCCCCGCCGGCCGACAGCACGGCGACCGCGGCTGTGGCGCTCACGGGTCTCGCTCCAGCCGTGCCGCCAGTGCCTCGCTGGCGGGGTGCTCGGCGGCCCGTCCGTCCGCGTCGAAGGTGACCGCCGGCCGCGCGTGCACCAGCCCGTCCGGTCCCCGGGCCAGCACCGCGACCTCGCGCATCCGCCGGCACCCGTCGCGGTCACGGCCGAGGTGCACGACCGCCTGGACGGCCGAGGCGAGCTGGCTGTGCGCCGCGGCCTGGGTGAGCCCGGCGGCCATCGCGAGCGCCTCGATCCGCGCCGGCACGTCGGCGGCCGCGTTGGCGTGCAGGGTGCCGCAGCCGCCCTCGTGCCCGGTGTTCAAGGCCGCCAGCAGGTCCAGCACCTCGTGGCCGCGGACCTCACCGACCACCAGCCGGTCCGGACGCATCCGGAGCGCCTGGCGGACGAGCACCCGCATCGGGACCTCGCCGGCCCCCTCGATGTTCGCCGGACGGGACTCGAGGCCGACCACGTGCGGGTGGTCGGGCCGGAGCTCTGAGGCGTCCTCCACCAGCACCATCCGGTCCCCCGGGTCCACCAGCCCCAGCAGCGCCGCGAGCAGCGTCGTCTTCCCGGTCCCGGTGCCTCCAGTAGCGGAACCACTAATGTCACCAGTACCCTGGAACTCCGACCCCGCCGACCGGAGCGGGCGAGGAGCCGAGGAACCCATGAGCCCCACGAACGTGCGCCGCTGCGCCATCTACGTCCGCATCAGCCTCTCGACGGAAGAGTCCGTCTCCATCGAGCGGCAGATCGAGTCGGCCACCGCCTACGCCAAGGCACGGGGCTGGACCGTCGTCGGCATCTACGAGGACCGGGGCGTGTCCGCGACCCACAACAAGCCCGAGGACCGCGATGGCTGGCAGGACCTGCTCGCTGCGCGGGACGCCTACGACGCGGTCGTGATCTGGAAGGTGGACCGGCTCGCCCGCCGAGTCATCGACTTCCTGAACGCGAACGAGGCGGTGAAGGCTCGCGGCGCAGGCATCGTGGCCGTCGAGGACCCCATCGACATGACGACGGCGCAGGGCGAGGCCTTCGCGATCATGCTGGCGGTGTTCGGCCAGCTGGAGGCAGCCACGACCCGAGCACGTGTGAAGGCCGCTCGGGACTTCCTGCTCCGCAACGGTCGCTACGTCGGCGGGGCCGTTCTGTACGGCTACCGAGCCGTGGAGAACCCCGACGGCGCGGGCTACATCCTCGTGCAGGACGAGGAGCAGATCGGCTACGTGCGGGAGATGGTGCGGCGGACGCTTGCCGGCATGTCGCTGTACTCCACGACCAAGTGGCTGGACGAGGTCGGCGCACCGACCAAGCAGGGTGCCGAGACGTGGTCGTACAACACCGTGGACCGCATCGTCCGCCATCCGCTGCTCGCCGGGATGGTGCCGCACAACCCAGGCCACACCGACTCCCAGAACCGACGCGGCGAGGACGTCGTACGCGACCCCGAGACGGGCCTGCCGGTTGTTGACGAGGCGCTGGCGATCATGCCGGTGGGCCAGTGGCGGGCGATGCAGGCGAAGCTGGCCGAGCCGAACGCCCGGCGTACGCCGCGAGCCATGCGCCGCACCCACTCCGGGCTGCTGTCCGGCCTCATGTGGTGCGGGGACGCCCGCCACGACGAGCCAGTCCGCATGTGGCGCGGGACGGTCGGGTCGGCCAGCGGTCCTCGCCCGGCGTACTCCTGCCCCGACTGCCACCAGACCCTCTCCAACGCCGAGGACCTGATCGTCCGCCATTTCCTGGCCGAGCGCGGCGACGTGCTGCACCTGTCGTACGTGGAGGAGGTCGTGGAGGGCGGCTCCGTCCAGATGCAGGAGGCGTCCGTCCGGCTCGCGGAGTTGGGCCGAGAGATCGTCAACGCGACCCCGGAGCGGGCCGTCGCCATCGTGGGCGAGATGACCCGACTGAAGGAACTCCAGGAGGAGGCCAAGGGCCAGCCTGCGCAGGTGCGACACGTCCCCGTGGGCGAGACGCGGACGTTCGCGGAGGACTGGGCCGCAGCCACCGACGACGAGGAGCGGCGCACCGTGCTGGGCCACGCGCTGGACCGCATCGTGGTGGCCCGTGGCGGACGGGGAGCGTGGACCGACGCCGCGAAGCTGGCCCGCTGCTCGTTCGAGTGGATGCCCGCTGGACAGGTGGAGGAGCCGTCGCAGGAGGAGTTGGCGGCCTGGGCCGAGGACGTGCCTGGAAGGGCCTGAGAACGCCCTCTCGCAGCCGTAGAGCCGCTGCCCTGGCACTCGCCGGGGCAGCGGCTTTCGCGTTACTGGAAAGGAAGTTCGGCCGATCAGCCTGTTTCCGCTACCGCTCGGCCGAGTCGCCAGCTAACGTTCAGGTCTAGTGGGGCAACCCGCTCGCCCACCAAGGGCATCCGCGACACTCCGATTCTCGTTACGCAAGGCACTCCGACTCTCGACCAGCGGGACCTTCGAGACATCGGAGTGTTTCCATGTCTGCACACCTCGACCCGGCTCTCCGGGCGTGGGTTGGCGTCGCCGTCCGCAGCGGTGACGCCGAGGCGGAGCGCATCGCCCGCCAGAACCTCGCGGAAGCCAAGCTGGCCCGCGACATCACCAACGCCCTCAACGCCGACCACTCGCTGAGCCGTGAGGCCTGCGACCGTCTCGCGTCCCTCCTGCAGAACGGAGGGAAGTGACGATGCTCCCGAACAAGAGTCGTCGCCCCAGCCCGGGAATGGCTGGAGCGACGAAGTGTGAGACCAAGGGCAGCGGACTCGCCTTCAAGGTTACTGGCTCCACTGCTGAACTGATCGCTGCTCTCCTTCTCCAGAACACGCTCGTGCTGCTCGCCCTGCTGGTGTCGCTGGGGGTGAACCGGTGATGGCTGAACTGACTGAGAGCCAGAAGCTGGCGCTGGAGCAGGCTCGCTACCTGGCCGAGAACGGTGCGCCGATCTTCCTGGCCCGGCCCAACAAGTCCGAGCTCGGCTACCGCCTGCCGGACGGCTGGCAGCACACCGAGCCGGACCCGTCCGTGGTCGACCTGTGGAAGCCGGGGTACGCGCTGTGCCTGGTCACCGGCGTCCTGGTGGACGCGGTGGACATCGACCCGCGCAACGGTGGAGACGCCGCTTCCCTCGACGGCCTGATGCCGACGACGTACGGACGCCAGACCACGCCGTCCGGAGGGACGCACGATCTGATCGCGCCTCTGGGCGTGCCGAAGGGGAAGCCCTTCCCGGGCATCGACGTGCAGGCCGGGGACGCCGACGGCACCGGGCGCGGCTTCGTGTTCATCGCCCCCACCGAGCGCGCATCCAAGACCGACGGAGTGATCCGTCCCTACGAGTGGGAGGAGGAGCCCGACGTGGACGTTCTCGCGCTGATCGGTGACGACGGAACCGGCAAGGCTCTCGCCGAGGCCATGGAGGCGCGGCAGCAGCCCGCCTACGACGGCCCCAGCTACGACGGCCCCAGCTACGACGACCTGACGGACGCGCAGCGTCAGCAGGCCGACGAGCACGTGCGAGACAACGCCGACAGGTGGCGTGCTCGGTTCGCCGAGGCGCAGGACTGGCCCGACGGCGCGACCGACGACGCGGGACGCGGCTGGGAGGCCCTGACCCGGGACTGGGCCTGGGCGTGCGCACGCATGGCCACGACGCCCTGGCTCGGGCTGGACGACACTGCCGGGCAGGACCTGTTCCACGAGGTGCTGCCGGACGTGATCGCGGCCAACGGTCGGTGCTCGGGCAAGTGGGACGCCGACCTGCTGAGTCGGGCCGCGTCCAAGCCGGTGGAGCCTCCCCCGTGGCAGACGCCATTCGACGCCGTGCCCTACCACGATGACGTGGACGTGGCGGACGAGTCCGTCGCGCTCCGGTGGCTGAAGGCGGAGGTGGGCCGGGGTCGGCTGTCCGGCATCCTCCGGCGCGGGCACGAGCTGGTGCACACGCCGCGCATCTGCGAGGCCGGGTACATCGCGCCGAAGGACGACCGCGACAACAGCGGCCCGGCCCAGGTCCGCCGCATCGATGCACTGGAGATCGCCGGGCGCATCGACCACGGCTACCGGATCGTCCGCGTCGGCAAGAAGGACACCGCGAACGCCCTGTTCCCGCAGGCGATTGCTGCGCGGGCTGCCGCCACGCCGGACCTGCTGCCGAACGTGTCGGACCTGCGCGGAGTGACGCACACGCCCGTGATCCGCAGGGACGGCACCGTGCTGGACACGCCCGGCTACGACCCCGCCTCGGGCATGCTCTACCTGCCGGACCCGTCCCTCACCGTTCCGAAGGTGTCGGACAGGCCCACCCGGCTCGAGGTCCAGAAGGCCGGCAAGCTGCTGCTCGACATGGTGGCGGACTTCCCGTTCGTGACCCCGCACGACCGCGCCAACTACCTCGGTGCGCTTCTGACGCCGCTGCTGCGTCCGCTGGTGCCTCCGCCGTACAAGCTGGTCGCCATCGGTGCGCCCCAGCGCGGGTCCGGCAAGTCGCTGCTGGCGTGGATCGTGCGGGAGGTGCACGGGGGCGTGCTGAAGTCGGACTTCCCGACCAACGACGACGAGCTGCGCAAGTACGTCACCGCGACGCTCGACACCACGACCGGCCCGGCTGTGCAGTTCGACAACGTCACGGGCGTGCTGAAGTCGGCGGTGCTGGATGGCCTGCTGACCACGGACGAGTGGTCGGACCGTCGGCTGGGTGTCGGTACGTCGGTGACGCTGCCCAACGACCGGCTCTGGCTGGTGACGGGCAACAACCTCCACATCGGTGGCGACCTGGAGCGGCGCACGCTCTGGGTCACCATCAACGCCAACGAGGAGCGTCCCGAGGAGCGCACCAACTTCGCCATCCCGCACCTGGAGACGTGGGTGCGGGAGCACCGGGGCGACCTGCTGTGGGCGCTGCTGACGCTGGTGCGGGCGTGGGTGGCGGTCGGCCAGCCGACGCCGGAGCGTCCCGAGTCCACCAACTTCGGCAGCTGGATCGCCGCGCTCCGCGGCATCCTGAAGATCGCCAAGCTGGGCGACGCGGTGGGTGTGGTCGGGCACGCGGAGTCCGCCCAGGGGAAGGCCGACCCCGAGGAGGAGGAGTGGGCGGCTTTCCTGGCTGCGGTGTTCCGGGTGCTCGGGTCGGAGCCGTGGACGGCGAGCGACCTGCTGGAGAAGGTCAACAGCTTCGACGGCCTGGAGGACGAGGCACTGGAGTCGTGGCTGCTGGTCAGCGAGTTGCCCGGAGACCTCGCCCTGAAGTTCTCGCACTCCTACACGACCAACGCCGTGGTGGCGAAGTCGCTCGGCAAGTGGCTCGGCTTCCGTGACGGTCGCTGGGCTGGCGGGCTGTCGATCCAGAACGCCGGGAATCGCAGAGGCAGCAAGCTGTGGCGTGCGGTCGACAAGAGCACGCTCGGCTGATTCGGACAAGACAAACCCGCTAAACCCGCGCTGGCCCTTGCAGGCGCGGGTTTAGCGGGTTTAGGGGGTTTGTCTCTAACCCCAAGGAGATCTCAACTTTGGTGATCGGGTGACAGAGGTACCGAAACTTCAGAGATGAGAGGAGTGGCGAACTAACCAACGAAACCCGCTAAACCCGCGCTGTGGGGTGTCGGGGCACGACGGCGACGGAGAAGCTGCCCGGCCAGCGATACCCCTGGAGGCCCCGTCGGTGCCTGCGAGAAGCGTGTGGAACACAGGTCGTCTGCACGTCAGGAGGTCATACGCACGCGAGTACGAAGCGTCCCTCAACGCCGATGACGACAATCGAACGTGTGAGCGAGAAACCAGCTACGGTTCGGTTCGCGGGTAACCGGGCGGTTGCCAGCGACGACCTAGGAGGCAGCCGTGAGGGCAGTGGGATACGTCCGCATCAGCAAGGCGGACCGAGACAAGACCGAGGCCGAGCAGCGGCTATCGCTTCGGCAGCAGGCGGACTCCATCCGAGCGACCTGCGAGGAGCGCGGCTGGCACCTGGTCGCCATCCACGAGGACTTCGCGATCTCAGGCAACGACGACACCCGGCCCGGCTTCGCCGCTATCGCCGACGCGATGCGGGACGGCTCCGCGGACCGCGTGGTGGTGCGCCACGTGGACCGCCTGTACCGCAAGGCGTGGCGGCTCCTCCGGCTCGTGGACCCGGTGGAGGACGGTGGCGAGGGATGGGACATCTACTCCATCGAGCAGGCCTTCGACACCAGCACTCCGGAGGGCTGGTTCGCCTTCGCTCAGTTCGCCCTCTTTGGCGACTTCGAGCGTCGCGTCATCGGGAAGCGGACGAAGCTGGCGCTGGCCCAGCTGCGCAAGGAGGGAAAGCACACAGGCCGTCCCTCCGGCATCCCGGCCGAGGTGGAGGACCGCATCCTGGCCCTGCACACCGAGGGCTTGTCGGCGTCCGCCATCGCGGAGTTGCTGGAGGCGGAGGGACTCGCCCGGCCCACCGCCAAGTCCAAGTCGTGGCACCACTCCCACGTCCTCGCAGCCGTCCGTCGCGCCGAGGCCCGAGCCGTGCACTCGCAGGCCAGCTAGGGTTCAACCCGCTCATGTCGCGGCCTTCCCCGCACAGCACATCGCCCCGACGTCGGACACGGTTCCCCGACGTCGGGGCGATGTCGTACCCGGCCCCGAAAACCCGAAGCGCGATTCGGCCCTGGAGCCATAGCGCGACCTCCGTCGCCAACGTAACCTTCGAACTCAGCGCCAAGTAGCGCAGTTTCCGCGAGGCACGCGGGGCCAGTCGGCCGAAGCTGCCAGGTCGCCTCCGGGCGATGGGAGCAGGAGCTCCAACGGCACAACCCGCAGTCGCTGGGTTGCCGGACTCCATGCAATCCCCCATCGACTACAGGAGACACCAATGAACCTCCAGGCACAGAAGGCCGCACTGCTCGCCGCTGGCGACGTCGCTGGCCTCATGGCTCTGAACAAGTCGCTGTACGGCGGCTTCGAGATGATGGCACGCGGCTACAACGGAATGGCCGACGCGCTCGTCACCTCCGACGGCGTGAACCCCAACGACGTTTGGGCCGAGGCTCAGTCCGTCGTCGCCGAGCGCAACAACCAGCGCGACCGCTGGGTCAACCTGCTCACGTTCGGGACGTCCAACGTCTCCGAGAACGTGTGGCAGTTCGGCGACAACAACGACGCCGTCATGGAAAAGGCCAGTGAGTACGGCGTCCCCGTCGCGATCCGCCCGGAGGAGACCGGCACCGCGTTCGGTACGCCGGGTGACTGGTACGACGTGTCCGCTCGTCTCACATTCCGGGCCATCGCCGAGATGTCGTCCAACCAGCTGGCTGCCATCACGAACATGGCGCTGGAGGCGGACAACAAGCTGATCTACCGGCTCGTGATGGAGCGGGTGTTCAACCCCGCCAACGTCACCTTCGCGGAGAAGGGTGGCTCCTTCACCGGCTACGGCTTCTACAACGCCGACGGCGTCGTGCCGCCGACCTACAACGCCAACTCGTTCAACGGCACCCACACCCACTACCGGACGTCCGGCGCGGCCAGCGTCCAGAGCGGCGACCTGGACGAGATCGTGACGGACTTCAAGTCCCACGGCTTCGGCCCGGAGAACGGCAACACGCTGCTGCTGTTCGTGAACCCGGTGGAGGCGCAGGCCATCCGTGGCTTCCGCCACGCGAGCGGTGCGGCCGAGGACTTCGTGCCGTCCAACGGCTCGCGGTTCTTCACCTCGGACAAGCTGTACGGCACGCAGCCGTCGGCCACCTGGGGTCCGTTCTCGGTCATCGGCGCGTACAACGAGCTGCTGATCATCGAGGACACCCGCATCGCGGTCGGCTACATGGTGGCGCTGGTGTCGGGAGGCGCGAACGTGCCGACCAACCCGGTGGCGCTGCGGCAGCACAAGAACATGCCGGGCCTCCGCATCTTCGAGGGCAACCGCCAGGACTACCCGCTGGTGGACTCGTACTTCGCCCGGTTTGCCGGCGCTTCCATCCGTCAGCGCGGGGCTGGCCTGGTCATGCAGATCACGACCAACGCCAGCTACGCGGCTCCGTCCGCCCTGGCGATCTGAGAGGGCTGACGACCATGGCTGCTCGCTACGACAAGTACAACCCGAAGTCCGGTGGCTTCCGCGCCCAGCTGGCTGCAGCCATCACCGGCAACGACGTCGGCGTCCCTCTGGGCGTCGGCCTGGACGCCAACGGTCACGTGGTCAAGGGCGCAGGCAACACCGGCGTCCTCGCCGTCCTCGTGGTCGACCAGGACAAGGCTGCCGCGGAGGTCGTGGACTGCATGACGGACGGCGAGATCGTCGGCGTCGCGGGCCTGACCGCAGGGACGGTCTACTACGCCGCTGCCGCTGCTGGCGCGGTGTCCACCACCAACACCGGCACCCGGCTCGGGTCCACCGTCGAGGTCACCCGCCTCGTCGTGCGGGTCGCCCGGTAGCAGAACCCCGACCCGGCGAGACGCCATGGCTTGGATCGTCTCGCCGGGTCGGTATCCAAGCCGCATCCAAGCCAGCTAGGGAGAACCCGACATGACCACCAACTCCGGTACCTGGATCGACGCCGCGATGAAGGACGCCGAGGACCTGCTGCCGTGGGCCAAGCCCAACGACGCCGTCCTTCAGTTCGGCCACCTGGCGCAGACGCTCCGGAAGACCCTCGGCGGACCGGTGCAGGCCGATTGCGAGTTCGGAGTCCCGCTGCTCCGGATCGCGAACAGCGACGCCCCCGCGACCCCGCTGGTCCGCGCTGTCGTCAACTGGGTGGCGTCGTGCAAGGACACCTGCGACTTCTGCCTGGGAGAGCGTCCTTCCGGCCACCGTCTCGCCGTGCTGGCGGGCGCGTCGGCGGTGTTGTTCCACTTCTGCCCTCGCTGCCGCGACGTGATGGACGAGGTCTTCACCGGCCTCCACTGGGAGGGCTGACCATGGGCCGACGGACGCAGATGCGGCACTCCGAGGAGTGGTGGAGCACCGCTCCGGTCCACGTCCTGCGCTGTACCGCACCGCTGAAGTCGGACGGTGGCAGGTGTCTGCGCGAGGCACTGCCGGGGACCAACGTCTGCCGCATCCACGGTGGGGCGACCCCGGCAGTGCAGGCCGCAGCAGCTACGCGCATCGGCATGACCGTCGAGTTGGCGGTCAAGGAGTTGCAGCGCATCCTCACCGACCCCAACGCCGCCGACCGCGACAAGATCATTGTGGCGAAGGACCTGCTGGACCGTGGCGGACTCGGTGCGACGTCCAAGGTGCTGGTGGGCATCGGCTCGGTGGACCCGGTGGAGCAGCTGTTCCAGGACCTGCTGGCGACGCCCGGCGCGTTCGGGGAGCCGGAGCAGCCCGCTCTCGGGGCCGGAAAGCACTACGAGGCCGACCCTGACGAGAACCCGCTGCTCGCCTCGGAGAACGCCTTCGACGGCCTCGACGACGTGGTGGACGCCGAGGTGGTCGAGGACGCCGAGCCCGAGCCGACCCGGCCCCACACGGTCGACATCGGCGAGGTGGGCAAGACGCCGGAGCACATCCGCAAGGCGCTGGAGCGGTTGCTGTGAGCGGCGTCGCGGAGCTGCCCACGGACCTTCTGGCGGGCAACTGCGAGGACGTCGCACTGTGGGTGGCGTCGCTCCTCGAGGGCAGGTACCGCTTCATCCCCGACCACGGCATGAACGGCGTGTGGCTGCGTAGCTGCGGACGCCGCTGGGTCGAGTGCGACCGCAACCTCCCGGCCCGGGTCATCGAACACGAGCTGGAGCACGCCTACTACCGCCTGCTGGACGATCACCGGCTCACCGCACGGCAGCTGCAAAGACTGGTGACGAAGACGTGGGTCGAGGGATCAGTCCTCCCGTCTGTTCGGCTCTTGCTCGCGATGGCGAAGCGGCAGCAGGAGGCCGTCGCATGACCGTCGCGCAGGCACTCATCCTCGCCAATCTCGCCGGGCTGGTGTTCGGCATTGGCATCGGAGTCGTGTTGGCGAGAGCCGACATCGGAGAAGGAGACTGACCATGGCCACGACGGAGCAGATCGCGGACCTGCGGCGGATGGTGAACGAGCCGACGGCCGACACCTACGCCGACGCGGACCTGGGGTCGCGCATCGATACGAGCGGGTCGTTGAAGGCGGTCGCCGCGACGATCTGGACCGAGAAGGCAGCCCAGTACGCCGACCTGGTGGACGTGCAGGAGGGAAGCTCGCGACGGTCGCTCGGCAAGCTGCACGAGCAGGCCCTCGCCATGGCCAGCATGTACGGCGAGCCGGACACCACCCGTCGCCAGTCCCGCACCCGCCAGATCGAGCGGCAGTGATGGACCCGAACCTGCTGGGCGTGCAGCGACGACTCACCCACGCCTTCATCGCGGAGAACCCCGTGGCCCTCACCCTGACTCCGCGGAGCCGGGTCAAGCAGCCCGCTGGCGGCTGGGCCTGGGAGGACGCCGAGCCCCGTACGCCCCAGACCATGACGCTGATCGAGCCGACGTCGTGGCCGCGCCCGACCGTCACTGCTGACGGCGTCGAGCGGTCGGTCGACTTCACCCTGCTCGGCGACTGGGACTCGGTGGTGGCCGTGGACGACTGGTTCCTGCACGGCGGCGCGACCTGGGAAGTCGTGGAGGTCGCCTACTTCAACGGCTGGGAGACCCGAGCGCTCGTGTCCCGTAGGGCCAGCTAGCCGCCTCGGGCCGAGGACTCCTGTCGCCCTAGAACACGAAGCCGTGAAACCTCGGCTGCGGGAGCACGGCAGCGTCGTCCCAGGTCTCCTTGCCGATCCGGCACTTGATCCGGACACGGAACTCCGGCAGGTTCTCGGCGGAGCCGATGGCCAGGACGAACGCCTGCTTGGCCTTGATCTCCAGCGGGCCGAGTTCGGCTTCGTCGCCGAAGTCTCTGCCGAGCCGGGCCACCGGGTACCGCACTCGGTCGGCCGTCTCTGGCCGGCAGACCACCACGGAGTCGAGGTCCTCGTCTCCCTGGTTCTCCACGTAGAAGATCGCCTGCGTCTCGTCCACCGACACCTGCTCCTGCAAGGTGACCGCGAGCACGGGACGCCGAGCACGACGGTCCTCGCTCGTAGCGGCCTTGGCCTGCGAGCGGGCATACAAGGCGGACAGCCCAGCTACCGCAAGGGCGAACAGAGACACGACGAGAGCTGCAACATCCACGGCGACGCCCTCACGCCTTCTCTACGTCGGCCTGGTCGACCCAGCGGGCCAACAGGCTGAACGCTGCCAGCTGCTCCAGGGCAAGCTGCTCCTCACCGCCGTCGCTCTCCTGAGGCTTGTGCATTCCGGGGTTCCGGATCGCCGTGTAGAGCCCGTCCGCGAACGCCCGAGCACCCCGGTGGAGGTTCAGGTAGGTCTTCCCGCCGTCGTCCTCAGCGAGCCTCAGCCGGGCGGCGTCGGGCTTGGGCGGGTCGAGCGAGAAGGCCTGGTTGAACAGGTCGGCCTCGGAGACGTCCATCCGGCCCAACTTGGCCTGCGTCTCGGCGTTGATCCGGATCGCGGCCTGCATGACAGCCTGGTGGTAGTGGCCGGTGTTCCAGTAGGACTTGCCGTTCTCCCACGCCCACGGGTGCAGGTTCGAGGCGTCCATGTCCGGCGCGTTGTCGCCCAGCTTCTCGGCGAGTTCGGCCTCCCGCTGCAACGCGGCCTTGGCACGCGAGGCCTGGTCGCGGAGCCACACGTACTCGCGGTCCTTGGTGGGACGATCTCGCGACCAACCCGGCAGAACGCGATCGAGGATCTGCTCCACGACGTGCGCCTGCCCCGAGGCGTCCGTCTTCGAGCCGCGCATATGCGTGCCGAGCCTGACGATGCTCGAGTACGGGTCGTTGTGGTACCCCACCTGATCCGTGAGGTGCACGAACTTGTCGATCTCGCCGATCGCCCACTCGGGGTTCAACTTCGCCATGAGGACATCCTGCCGTGCCGCGCCGACGGTTCAGGGCGGACAGGCTGACGGGCCGGGCGGCAGCACAAAACGCCAGAGTCGGTGGCTCCCGTCACGTAAGGTGCCCCGCATGCGAGTGGGTGTCTACGTGGACGGTTACAACCTCTACTACGGCGGTAGGTCGAGTTGCCAGCGCGGCACCAAGGGGTGGCGATGGCTTGACGTCCGCGCCGTCGCCGAGTCGGTGCTGCAGCGTCAGACCGCCTGGCAGTCGCCGCAGATCGAGAAGCTGATCTACTGCACGGCTCGAGTCGACGCGAAGACGAACCCCACGGGCCACGCCGACCAGGACATCTACCTGAAGGCGATCCTTGCTGCGAAGTCGGTCGACCACATCGAGTACGGCAACTACGTCGCGCGAACCAAGAAGGCGCTTGTCGCCACTGCCGACAAGAAGGGGAAGCCGTCACTCGTCACGTCGGATTGGCCGCTCATGGTGCAGGACGAAAAGGGGAAGCCCGTACGGGATGCCCGCTTCATGGTCCAGTATCTGCATCTTGAGGAGAAGGGCAGCGACGTCAACGTCGCGTCCCACCTGCTCCTGGATGTGTTGTCGCAGGGCGTCGACGCGGCGCTGGTCATCTCCAACGACAGTGATCTCGCATTCCCGATCACGGAGGCGCGGAAGCGAGTCCCGGTCGGCGTGGTGAACCCGAACCAGAAGAGTTACACCGCTGGCGCACTGAAGTGCCCGGCCAACTTCGGTGTCGGCAACCACTGGTGGGACCGTCTTGGCCCCGCAGACTTCTTCGGCAACCAACTGACCGACCCGGCAGGCCACTACACGCGACCCACCGATTGGTGAGACACACCGCACATTGCAAAAACGTATACAGAACTCGTCTCTAGGTACTACGGTTCTGGCATTACCCACCCGGCCCCTTGTGGGCCGGGTTTTTACTTGGCGGCGTACGCCGAAAGTTGGTCCGTAGGCGTACGCCGCGCTACGCTTCGAACATCGACCCACCTAGTCCCTTGTGGGCCAGGTCACATGTACTCACTCAACTCCTCGTGGGTTGGGTTCGCAAAGCTCAACTCACCCGGCCCCTTGTGGGCCGGGTTTTGCGTTTCCAGACGAAATGCGCTTGCGCCGTCCACTAGGATCGGCCCTGTCGCCGCAGGCGACCCGAAGGGCTACGCAGGGCCGATCCTAGTGGACGGCGCGCGCGAGGCTCGTTGCCGCATCAGCATTAGTGTTTCCCCGCTTGGGGAGGTGCCCCCGCTCACCAGGAAGGCCAGCCGGGCACGCACCAGGGCGCCCAGGAGCCGGGCGCCGTCGTCGGTGAGCGTGCCAGCGGCGACCAGGTCCGGCAGCGTGAACGCCCCCGAGCGCGGGACCCGGAGCGAGATCACGGTCCCCGGTCGGGCCAGCGGCGCGAGCACGGCGTGGAACCGTGTCCCGTCGGGCAGCCGCAGGTCGCAGTAGGGCGTGGCGTCGTCGAGCCGTCGGCCACCCGCCGCGGCCAGGCGCTGCGCCAGCCGTCGCACCGCGTCGTCGCCGCTGAACCGCACGTCGGTGCGTTCGAGTCCCTGGCCCCTGTCGAGGTAGACCTCGGCCGGCCCGTTGACCAGCACGTCGGTGACTCCCGGTGTGCGGAGCAACGGCTCCAGCGGGCCGGCGCCGTGCACGTCCTGCCGGAGCAGGTCGTGCACCGCGAGCACGGCGGCGTCCCCGACGGGACGTCCCCGCTCGCGCAGGGCACCCGCGACCAGTGCCGGGGACAGCGCTGCACCGGAGCGAGCGATCTGCTCACGCACCCCGTCGAGCAGGTCGGCCGGCAGGCCGTGCCCGGGCGAGGACGCTCCCCCGGCCGTCATGCGACCCACCGCTCGGGTGGTTGCCCGATGCCGTCGAGCACCTCGCGCGCCGCCCGGGCCAGCGGCGAGCGACGGCTCCGCACCGGCCCGAGCCCGAGGTCGACGTCCTCCGCGAGCCGTCGGTGGTGCCCGAGCTCGGCGAGTACCGGGAGCCCAAGCGCCTCACCCACCTGGGCGGCGGCCACCCCCCGCCCCTGTCGTACGACGACCCCGAGCGCCGAGGTCAGCCGCTGGACGCGCCCCACGAGTCGACCCGCGGACGCCACCCCCGGCACCGTCGGCTCGACCAGCACCACGACCTGGCCGGCCCGGGCGAGCACCTCCTCGGTGACCGGGTCCACACTGCGGGGCAGGTCGGCGACGACCAGGTCGTGGCCCCTCCGCGCAGCGGAGAGCACCTCCCGGACGGCGACGGGGTCGAGCGCGACCGGTGGCCGCGGGCCCCAGCCGAGCACCGCCAGCCTCCCGTGCCGGGGCAGGGCGTCACGCAGCGCCCGGGAGCCGAGCCGGCCGCTCGCGGAGACGAGCGCGTCCCAGCGGACCGCGAGCCCGTCGGCCAGCGGCAGCTCGGGGTCGCCGACGGCCGGGTCCAGGCCGACGACCCGGTCGACTCCGGGTCCGAGCGGGTCGAGGTCGACGAGGACGGTGTCCTGCTCCCCGGCCGCGACGAGCGCGAGCGCGCACGCGAAGGTGGTCGCGCCCGCGCCGCCGGACCCGGCCAGCACCGCCACCAGCGCACCCTCCCGGGGAGACCCGTCGCCGAGGTCGGTCAGCAGCTCCACCAGCCACGTGTCGGCCGCAGGCAGCTCGAGCACGTCGCGGGCGCCGAGGGCGAGGGCGTGCCGGAACTGCTCGTCGGGCAGGGCGCCGCGACCGACCAGGTGCACCTGCTCCCGCGCCGGCGGCCGCAACTGCGCCATCGCGGCGGCCTGGTCGGCGCCCACGAGGACGGCGGTCGCGGTCGGCCAGGCCCGCACTGCCGCGGGCGGGTCGTGCGCGACCTCGACCCGGTGGCCGGCCGCGGCCGCGAGGCGCAGCACGTCGTCGAGGAGCAGGTCGTCGGTGGTGATCAGCAGGGCTGTGGCGGTGCTCATGGGCCGAGCCTGGCCCCGGCCACCGACCGCCGTACCCCGGCAGCGGACGGGCTGTGGACAGGCGGCAGCAGGAGCAGCCTGGGGACGAGAACTGGCCGGACAGGGGGGCGACCCCCGACCGGGGGGTGGTCGGGGGTCGCGGGGTCCGCGCTCGGGGGGAGAGCGGCGGACCGGGGCCAGCGGCTGGGGGGTGCCGCTGGAACTCGGGGAAACGGCGTATCGGTTTCCGGTGGGACTCCACTCGTCGAACGACGTGCCAGGGCCAGCGTGCCAGGCCCGGCCGGTTGAGCAAAATAGTAGACCTGACTTTACTGATGTCCGGGTCACTATGCTACGGATGCCGCGGCCGGGAACGGGGAGGCCGCGCCCGAGCGTTCCCCCTGGCGACCGCACCGACCCTCGACGGAAAGGCCGACCACGATGGGCGTCCCCCACGGCCGTCCCGCGGCGTTCTTCGACCTCGACAAGACGATCATCGCCAAGTCGAGCACGCTCGCGTTCTCCAAGCCCTTCCAGGCCGGCGGCCTGATCACCCGGCGGGCGGTGCTGCGCAGCGCCTACGCGCAGTTCGTCTACCTGGCCGGCGGCGCCGACCACGACCAGATGGAGAAGATGCGGGAGTTCCTCTCCGAGATGTGCGCGGGCTGGGACGTGCAGACGGTGCGCGACATCGTCGCCGACACCCTGCACAACGTGGTCGACCCGCTGGTCTTCGACGAGGCCGTGTCACTGATCGAGGAGCACCGGCTCGCGGGCCGCGACGTGATCATCGTCTCCGCGTCCGGGTCCGAGGTGGTGGAGCCGATCGGCGAGCTGCTCGGCGCCGACGGGGTGGTCGCCACCCGGATGGAGATCGTCGACGGCCGCTACACCGGCAAGATCGACTACTACGCCTTCGGCATCAACAAGGCCGCGGCGATGCGTGAGCTCGCCGACCAGCACGGCTACGACCTGGCCCGCAGCTATGCCTACAGCGACTCGATCACCGACCTGCCGATGCTCGAGGTCGTCGGGCACCCCTACGCGGTCAACCCCGACAAGGAGCTGCGACGGCAGGCCACCGGACGCGGCTGGCCGGTGCTGGTGTTCACCAAGTCCGTGACGCTGCGCAGCCGGGTGCGGCTCCCGCAGAGCAAGCCCACGCTGGCCGCGCTGGCGCTCGGGACGGCCGCAGCGGTCGGCGGGGCGGTGTACCTCTCGGCCCGCCGGCGGATCGCGCGCCCGCCTGCGTAGTCCGATGTAGACCACTACGCCGTTTTCACGCGGGACTGTCACTAGACCACGACGAGGGACCCTTGTCGGCCCCGGCGACGCGGCGTAGAAAGTAAGACACAACTCAAGACCCGCACGTGAACCAGGTACCCACGCGGCGAACCACCCTTCCTTTGGGCGTTGACCTCAGGTTCACCTGGGGCAACACAAGATTGCACGCTTGGTAGCCCACGGTTTCACGTGTCAGCGGCGGCACTCGACGGTCAATGGGACCCGAGTGCCGCTCGCATGTCCGGCGCAGCTCCGTCCCGCGTCAGTCCCGCCGTCAGTCCCGCAGGGGGCTCGCCTCCGCGCCCTTCGTGTAGGCCTCGGCGGCGTAGAGCAGCCACCCGTGCACCCCGGCGGTGCCGCCCTCGCGGTAGCCGCGCAGGTTCGACTCGTACTCCCGCCGCAGGCTCAGGTGCCCGGCCTCCGGCACCACCAGCGACTTCGCGTCCACGCCCCGGCCGACCAGCAGCAGCCGCTCGACAGCACGGGCCACCAGCCCGTTGTGGGAGACGAACGGCGCCACCGTCGCGAGCTCGGCGTGCACCACGGCCGCCAGCACCAGGGCCGGCGCCGAGGTCGGCGCGGTCAGCAGCCGGGCCAGCTCGTGCAGCCGGGCCGCGGACTCCTCGTCGCGGGGCCGGCCCAGGTCTGCCTCGTCGACCACGCCCTTGCCGGCCAGGGTGTGCACCCGGGCGACGGCCTGCAGCGGCGCGCTCGCCAGCGTCGGGACCAGGCCGAGCAGCTCGGTGCTGACCCGCAGCGCCGCCTGCATGGTCGGGTCACCGCCACCGGCCCGGACCTCCTCGAGAGGCGTCTCCGCGCCCTCGAGCACGGCGCTGGCATGGGCGCCGCGCAGCAGCGACTCGGTCGTCGTCTCGGGCGTCGTACGGCGCAGGCCACGGTCGCGCAGCAAGGCGTCGATCCCGTCGCGGGTCGCGGCCATCGCGGACCCGACCCCCTCGAGGGAGGCGAGGCGGGCCAGCGGGTCGGTACTGTTGTCAGGCACGAGCGGCAGGGTAGCCGCGCGCGGGCCGCTCAGGCGTCAGGCCCCTTGGCGCGGACGTCGGCGACGTGCGTCATCGCCGCGCGCAGCTCGCCGAGCCAGTCGTCCTCGTGCTGGCCGACCAGCCGCACGCACCACGCCAGCGCCTCCGAGCGCGACCGCGCCACGCCCGCGTCGACGAGCGTGTCGAGGACCTGCCGCTGCGGCTGCCGCAGCCGCGTCATCACCGGCGCCGCGACGTGCGTCCACAGCTCCTGGTGGCCGTCGGCCCCGACCCGCAGCCCCCAGGAGACCTTGCGGTCGTAGCGGTGCTCGGCCTCGCGGGCGATCGCGATCCGCTGGTCGCGGGTGTCCTCGCGGAACGCCCGGGCGCGCCCGGTCCGGGCCTCGGCCCGTTCGGCGTCCGAGGCGTCCGCGGCGGTCTCCACGTCCGGCACGCTGAGCCAGACCGTGACCTCCTCGCGGTCCACCACCACCGTGAGCGGCTCGCTGCGCCACTCCTCCGGGACCCGGCCGGTGAACCAGCCGCGGACCCGCTCCTGCGCTTCGTTTGTAATCATGTAATCAATATTGCGCGCTTGCAGACACGAGCCCAGCTGGTCAAGACCAGTCCCAGCCGCCGTACCGACCTCCCGACCACCCACGACTGACGTCTCGACGACCCGCAACTGACGTCTCAACGAGGGGGTGGGTCGTTGATAGCCTCGGCGTGACCATGGACGACCCCCACGACCTCCCCCTCGACCGGCCCGACCCGGCGCGCTCCTTCGGCTCGGTGGCCGACGCCTACGACCGCGCGCGGCCGTCCTACCCGCGCGACGCCGCAGCCTGGCTGGCCGGGTCGCGCCCCGGCGACGTGCTCGAGCTCGGGGCCGGCACGGGGAAGCTCACCGCGCAGCTGACCGCGCTCGGGCACCGGGTGGTCGCGACCGACCCCGACGAGGAGATGCTCGGCTACCTGGCCCGCCACGAGGCGGGCGCCGCAGTGGTCTGCGGGACCGCCGAGCACATCCCGGTGCGCACCCGGTCGGTCGACGTCGTGGTGGCCGGCCAGGCGTTCCACTGGTTCGACCTGACCCGCGCCCTGCCGGAGGTCGCCCGGGTGCTCCGCACCGGCGGCGAGATCGCGCTGACCTGGAACCTCCGCGACGAGCGGATCCCCTGGGTGCGCCGCCTCGGCAAGCTGATCGGCACGCCCTGGCAGCAGAACGACCCGACGCACGCGCTGCTCGCCTCGAACCTGTTCGGCTTCGTCGAGTCCAAGACGTTCCGGCAGTGGCACACCCTCGACCGCGAGGGCCTGCGCGACCTGGTCCGCTCCCGCTCCAACATCGCGGTGATGTCCGAGCTCGAGCGCGAACGGGTGCTGCGCAAGGTCGACGAGCTCTACGAGAGCTACGGCCGCGGCGCCGACGGGATGCAGCTGCCCTACGTCACCCACTGCTACAAGGCCGTGGTCCGGCCGACCGCGCTGCCCGACCTCGACGACGGGGGCCCGGTCCGGCTCGCCGCCCAGGGCTCGGACGGCGCGGACACCGACGCGCTGCTCATCGACTTCTCCTGACCCGGCGCAGCGCACCTGCAACGTTGCGTGACTAGGGTGACCCTGAGAGAGACCCCCGTCACAAGGAGATCGCGACCGTGAGCGACACCGGCCTGTCCAACCTGCTCCACGAGAACCGGCGTTTCGACCCGCCTGCGGAGCTCGTGGCCAACGCCAACGTCACTGCCGAGGCCTACGAGGAGGCCGAGAAGGACCGCATCGGCTTCTGGGCCAAGCAGGCCGAGCGTCTGGACTGGGCCGAGCCGTTCACCGACGTCCTCGACTGGACCAACCCGCCGTTCGCCAAGTGGTACGTCGGCGGCCGGCTCAACGCCGCCTACAACTGTGTCGACCGCCACGTCGAGGCCGGCAACGGCGACAAGGTGGCGTTCCACTGGGTCGGCGAGCCCGTCGACGACACCCGCGACATCACCTACGCCGAGCTCAAGGACGAGGTGTCCCAGGCCGCCAACGCGCTGCTCGAGCTCGGCGTCACCGCCGGCGACCGGGTCGCGATCTACATGCCGATGATCCCCGAGACCGCGGTCGCGATGCTGGCGTGCGCCCGCATCGGCGCCCCGCACACAGTCGTCTTCGGCGGCTTCTCGGCCGACGCCCTCTCCAGCCGGATCGAGGACTGCGGCGCGAAGGTCGTCATCACCTCCGACGGCGGCTACCGGCGCGGCACCCCCTCGGCCCTCAAGCCGGCCGTCGACGACGCCGTCACCAAGACCGGCGACCTCGTCGAGCACGTCCTCGTGGTGCGCCGTACCGGCCAGGACGTCGCGTGGAACGACGCCACCGACGTGTGGTGGCACGACATCGTGGGCCGCCAGTCCACCGAGCACACGCCCGAGGCGTTCGACTCCGAGCACCCGCTCTACGTCATGTACACCTCCGGCACGACCGGGCGACCCAAGGGCATCCTGCACACGACCGGCGGCTACCTGGTCGGCACGTCCTACACGCACTGGGCGGTCTTCGACCTCAAGCCCGAGACCGACGTCTACTGGTGCACCGCCGACGTCGGCTGGGTGACCGGCCACTCCTACATGGTCTACGGCCCACTCGCCAACGGCTCCACGCAGGTGATCTACGAGGGCACCCCCGACTCCCCGGAGAAGGGCCGCTGGTGGGACATCATCGAGAAGTACGGCGTCACGATCTTCTACACGGCGCCGACCGCGATCCGCTCGTTCATGAAGCAGGGCGAGGAGATCCCCAAGCGCTTCGACCTGACGTCGCTGCGGCTGCTCGGCTCCGTGGGTGAGTCGATCAACCCCGAGGCCTACATGTGGTACCGCGAGCACATCGGCGGCAACCGCTGCCCGGTCATGGACACCTGGTGGCAGACCGAGACCGGCATGCACATGATCAGCCCGCTGCCCGGCGTCACCTCCGGCAAGCCTGGCTCGGCGATGACCGGCATCCCCGGCGTCTCGGCGAAGGTCGTCAACGACGCCGGCGTCCCGGTCGAGAACGGCTCCGGCGGCTACCTGGTGCTCACCGAGCCGTGGCCGGCGATGCTGCGCACGATCTGGGGCGACGACGAGCGCTTCAAGGAGACCTACTGGTCGCGCTTCGAGAACATGTACTTCGCCGGTGACGGCGCCAAGCTCGACGAGGACGGCGACATCTGGCTGCTCGGCCGCGTCGACGACGTCATGAACGTCTCCGGGCACCGGCTGTCCACCACCGAGATCGAGTCCGCGCTGGTCTCGCACCCGAAGGTCGCCGAGGCCGCCGTCGTGGGTGCCAACGACCCCGACACCGGCCAGGCCGTCCACGCGTTCGTGATCCTGCGCGAGTCCGCCGGTGACGGTGGCGCCGACATCGTCAAGGAGCTGCGCGACCACGTCGCCAAGGAGATCGGCCCGATCGCGAAGCCCAAGGCGATCATGATCGTCCCCGAGCTGCCCAAGACCCGCTCGGGCAAGATCATGCGCCGGCTGCTCCGCGACGTGGCCGAGCACCGCGAGCCCGGGGACGCCACCACGCTCGCCGACTCGTCGGTGATGGACCTGATCGCGAGCAACCTGAAGACGGCGCCGCAGGACGACTGAGCCTGCCCGTTTACCAGGGTATGTCGAGAAACTGCCGCTCCCCATGGTGATTTCCCCATGGGGAGCAGCAGTTTCTCTGCATACCCTGGTAAACATCCACCCTGCGTACGGCGTCCCGCACCGGCTCAGGCGACGACCGCGCCCAGCGACTCGGCGACGACGACCGCGCCGGCCAGGTCCAGGTGGGCGCCGCGGAGCCGGGCCGCGGACAGGTCGACCCCCTCCAGGGTGGCTCCGCGCAGGTCGGTCCCCTCGAGGGTGGCCCCGCGCAGCACCGCCCGGGACAGGTCGCAGCCCGCCAACGACGTGCCCGACAGGTCCGCGTCCGCGAGGTCGGCCTCGGTGAGCGGCAGCCCGGCCAGGTCGAGACGGGTCAGGTTCGCACCGCGCATCACGACACCCCGCCACTGCCCGCCGCGCACGGTCAGCGGCCGCAGCGTGCAGTCCACGAAGACGCTGCCGATCACCTTGCAGCCCTCGAGCGTCGCGCCGAAGAACGACGTCCGCGTGAACGTGCACCCCGCCAGCACGGTCGCGCGCAGGGTCGCCGCGTTGAACCGGCAGCTCTCGAAGCGGCACGACGTGAACGCCCCGGCGCCGTGCACCTCGGTGAGGTCGACGTCGCGGAACGTGCAGTCCACGAACGTCCGCCCGGTCAGGTCCTCGCCGTACCAGTCCTCGTCGACGACCCGCTCGCCCGTGCGCTGCTCGCTCATGGGCGTCACTCTCCCACCCCGCTGGTTGCTAGCCTGGGTGACGGAACGACAAGGGTGTGCCGGGAAGTCTGGTCGGCGTCCGTGCCGTCGACCCCTCAGGAGCCCGCGTGATCTCGCCGCGCCGCCGCCTCTTCCTTCCCGCGGGCACTCCCCGCGACACCTCGTTCGTCGGCGACCTGCTGCGCCAGGAGACCGTCGGCGGCACGGTCGTCCTGGTCGCTGCCGTGGTCGCCGTACTCTGGGCCAACTCGCCGTGGGGACCCGCCTACGACGCGCTGCGCACCCTGCACCTCGGCCCGCTCGACGTCGAGCACTGGGCCTCCGACGGGGCGCTCACGCTGTTCTTCTTCCTGGCCGGCCTCGAGCTCAAGCGCGAGCTGCTGGTGGGCTCGCTGCGCCGTCCCGCGGACGCGATGGTCCCGATCGTCGCCGCGCTGTCCGGGGTGGCCGTGCCCGCGCTCGTCTACACGGGCGTCAACCTCGCCGGCCACGGGCGCCTCGACGGCTGGGCGGTCCCCTCGGCCACCGACATCGCGTTCGCCCTGGCCGTGCTCGCGGTCGTCGGCTCCGCGCTGCCCGCGTCCCTGCGCGCCTTCCTTCTCACCCTCGCGGTCGTCGACGACCTGGTCGTGATCGCGATCATCGCGGTCTTCTACACCTCCTCGCTGCACCTGCTGTGGCTGGCGGCTGCGGCCCTCCTGCTCCTGCTGTACGGCGTCCTGCAACGCCTTCGGGTGGAGCGCTGGGTGCTGCTGCTGCCGGTCGCGGTCGCCGCCTGGTGGTGCATGCACGAGAGCGGCGTGCACGCGACGATCGCCGGGGTCGCGGTCGGCCTGCTCACCCGCGTCCTCCCCGACCCCGACGAGGACGCCTCCCCGGCCGAGCGCCTCGAGCACGGGCTGACGCCACTGTCAGCCGGGGTGGCGGTGCCGTTCTTCGCGCTGATGTCCGCAGGGGTCGCCCTGCAGGGTGGCAGCACGCTCCTGCACGACCCGGTGGTGCTCGGCGTGCTTGCCGGCCTGGTCGTCGGCAAGCCGGTCGGGGTGATGGCCGGCGCGTGGACGGTGACCCGGCTGACCCGCGCGGAGCTCAACGAGGACGTGTCCTGGCGCGACGTGCTCGGCCTGGCCGTGCTCGCCGGTGTCGGCTTCACCGTCGCGCTGCTCGTCGCTGACCTCTCCTTCGGTGCGCACGAGGCCGAGGCCGCCAAGACAGGGGTGCTCGTCGGGTCGCTCTGCTCGGCGTTGCTGGCCGCCGTACTCCTGCGACGGCGCAGCCGGCTGCACGCCGGAGCCGGGCCGTCGGGTGCCGCCGGGTAGGGTCGGGCGAGCGAGAGGAGCGCCCATGACGAGCAACGCACCGACCACCCGGCCGACCGCGGACGTGCCCAGCAAGGACGAGCCGACGATCGGCAAGCTGGTTGCCGACGCCAGCCGCGACATCTCCACCCTGGTCCGCGACGAGATCGCGCTGGCCAAGTCCGAGCTCAAGGTCTCCGTGACCACCGGCGGGATCGCGATCGCGCTGTTCGCGGCTGCCGGTTTCCTGCTCCTGCTCGCGGTGATCATGCTGTCGGTGGCGGTCGCCTACTTCGTGCACTTCACCGGCCTCGGCCTGGCCTGGTGCTTCCTGATCGTGTTCGGCGGCTACGTCCTCATCGCGGCACTGCTCGGCCTGGTCGGCGTCCGCAAGGTCAAGCGCGTCGGCCCGCCGAAGAAGGCGATCAAGCAGGCCCAGGAGACCAAGGGCCTGCTCAAGCGTGGCTGACCTGCCGGACCCGACCCGCGCGGTCGAGCTTCCCGGCCCCTGGCAGCACCGCTACGTCGCTGCCAACGGCGCCCGCTTCCACGTGGTGGAGGCGGCCGGCAGCCCCGCAGGGGCGCCACTGGTGCTGCTGCTGCACGGCTTCCCCGAGTTCTGGTGGGCCTGGCGCGACCAGCTGCCGGCCCTGGCCGCAGCCGGCTACCGGGCCGCCGCGATGGACCTGCGCGGCTACGGCGGCTCCGACAAGACCCCCAACGGCTACGACCCGCTGACGCTCGCGCAGGACGTCGCCGGCGTCGTCAAGGCGCTCGGCGCCCGGAAGGCGGTCCTCGTCGGACAGGGCTGGGGCGGCTACGTCGCCTGGGCCGTCGCCCGCCAGCACCCCGCCCAGGTGGCCGCGCTGGCGACGATCTCGGCTCCGCACCCCACCCCGATGCTCGCCGCCGTACGACGGATGGCGGTCGGAGGCCAGCAGGTGAAGGCGATCCAGCACGTGCTGGCGATGCAGGTGCCCAAGGTCCCCGAACGCCGGCTCGCCGACCCGGGCAGCGGCTTCCTCCGCGACCACCTGCGCGCCTGGGCCGCGCCCGGCTCGACGTTCCCGTCCGAGGACGTGGTCGCGACCTACCAGTCCGCGATCGGCCTCTGGCCGTCCTCGCACTGCGCACTGGAGTACCACCGCTGGCTGTTCCGCTCCCGGCTCCGCGCCGACGGCCGCGAGTTCGCCCGGCTGATGCGACCGCCGGTCGGGCAGCCGGTGCTCTGCCTGGCCGGGGCCGTCGACCCGGCGCTGCCGGCCCGCGCCGTGGCCGCCTCCGGCGAGCACGTCAGCGGCCCCTTCGAGACCCACCTGCTCGACGGCGCCGGCCACTTCTGCCACGAGGAGCAGCCCGAGCGCGTGACCGCCCTGCTCCTCGACTGGCTGCACCGCCTCCCCGCCGACCCGGCGTGAACGAGCACGCCTGGGCGACGGGTCAGGCGCAGCCGCCGGTGCCGACCCGGGTGTCGTGGGTGAGGCCCTGGGCGGCGGCGTCCTCGACCTGCTTGGCGGTCAGGGCGTAGCCGGTGTCGTTGTCGGTCACCGAGGCCGCGAAGATCACGCCGTACACCTTGCCAGCGGTGGAGACGAGCGGACCGCCGGAGTTGCCGGGCCGGACCAGCGCCCGCAGCGAGAACACCTTGCGCAGCACGGTTCCGTGGCCGTAGATGTCGGGGCTGCGCAGCCGCTGCTCGCCGCGGATCCGGGCCGCCTGTACGTTGAACGGGCCGTCCTGCGGGTAGCCGAGCACGGCACCCGGGTCGTTGGTGGCTCCCGAGGTGTCGAAGCGCAGGAACGGCCGGTTGAGGCCATCGACGGCGAGCACCGCGACGTCGATGTCGGGGTTGTAGTAGACGACCTTCGCGGGCTCCTCCTGCGAGCCGACGTAGATCGAGGGGTGCCGGACGCCGGCCACCACGTGCGCGTTGGTCATCACCCGGTGCGGCGAGTAGAGGAAGCCGCTGCCCTCGACGCCGCGGTTGCAGGAGTTCTCCCCGCGGACCTTGACCACCGAGCGCGACGCGAACTGCACGTCGGGGTCGCGGCCGACCTTGCCGGGCGGCGGGCCGACGTCGACGATCCGCTCGGGTGCGAACGGCTCGAGGTAGCGGGGGAAGAAGCTCGACCCCACCACGTCGTTGAAGGAGTTCAGCGCGGTCACGGCCTGGTCGGGCATCACCGCGTCGACGCGCTTGAGGACCTGGGAGTTGCGGACCTCCGCGGAGACCCACGGCAGCTTGGCGCCGCTGACAGCGACTCCGAGCGCCCACGCCACCACGAGTACGGCGACGATGGACAGCGCAGCCCCGCCGACGGCGTCGAGCGCGCGGACGGGCTGCCAGCGGATCGTGTCGCGCAGCCGGCCGCCCACGAACTGCAGCAGGGCCTGGCCGAACGAGGCCGAGAGCAGCACCACGAACAGCGCGCCCAGCGAGACCATCAGCCCGGGCTTGACCTGGCCGAGCAGCTGCGGCGCCAGCCAGACACCGGCCAGCCCGCCGAGCAGCAGGCCGCCGGTGGCGAACGCTCCGGAGATGAAGCCCTGCCAGTAGCCGGAGACCGCATAGGCGAGCACGAGGGCGACCAGCACCCAGTCGAGGGCGTTCACGCGGGGAGGCTCCTCACGGCTCGCGGTCGTCGGTGGCGGGTCGTGCCGGCGGCTCGCCCCTGCCGACCAGCATATGGTCCGGAAGGTCGCGGACCACGTCGGCGTCCCATGAGGTCGACCACCCCACGAAGTCGAACAGCCGGGCGATCACGCCGGCGGTGAAGCCCCACAGGATCAGGTCCTTGCCGTCGCCGATCAGGAAGCCGGGGCCCTTCCAGCCGGAGGGGTGCCGCACCGAGACCCGGTGCTGCGGGTCGAGCAGCTCGGCGATGGGCACCCGGAGCACGGCGTGCACCTCCGCAGGGTCGACGACGCTGACCGGGGTGGGGGCGCGCCACCAACCCAGCACGGGCGTGACCGCGAAGTTGCTCGGCGGCAGCCACAGCTGCGGCAGCTCCCCGAAGACGTCGACGCCGGCCGGGTCGAGCCCGGTCTCCTCCTCGGCCTCGCGGAGCGCGGCGGCCGCGGCGGAGGCGTCCGTCGGGTCGACCTTGCCGCCGGGGAAGGACACCTGGCCGGGGTGCGAGCGCATGTCGTGGGCGCGCTCGGTGAGCAGCAGGTCCGGCCCGGCCGGCCCCTCGCCGAACAGCAGCAGCACCGCGCCCTCGCGCGTCCGGGCGTCCTCGGGCGGGACGAACCGGGTCAGCTCCTCCGCGGTGATCTCGCGCGCCCCACGCCGTACCGGCTCCAGCCAGTCGGGCAGGGCGGGATCGGTGCTCACGAGCGCGAGCCTACCCAGCCGGTCAGGAGGGCAACCGGACGTGCAGCCGGTCCTGGACCAGCCCGCGGAGCTCGGCGTAGGAGCGGACCACGCCGTAGTGCGGGGCGCCGACGAGCTGGCCCTGCGCGTCGACGAAGACCATGCCGGGCAGGCCGGGCACGTGCAGCGGCGCGCGCAGCGCACCGGACGGGTCGGCGAGCAGCGGGTAGGTGACCCCGGTCTGCTGCGCGAGCTCGAGCGCGAGCCCGGGCTGGGTGTCGAGGTAGTCCACGCCGAGCACCCGGACCTTGTCGCCGGCCTTCTCGTGCAGCTGCTGGTAGTAGGGCATCTCGCTGCGGCAGGGCCCGCACCACTGGGCGAACAGGTTCACCACCGCGGGGCCGCGCAGCCCGGACAGGCGGACGCCGGGGCCGCCGCCGAGGCAGGCCAGCGTGAGGTCCGGCAGCCCGTGGGTCGCCGGCGACGCGGTGCTCGCGGAGCAGTCCTCGATGCCGGCGGCCTTCTTCTGGGCGCGCAGCGCGGCGGTGTCGACCTTGACGTTGCTGGCCGGCGTCTTCGTGCCGCTGGCCGCGGGGCTGCTGGTGCAGGACGCGAGCAGGAGTACGGCGAGCAGGGGCGCCAGCCGCTTCACGCCGGCCCCTGGGTCTTGACGAGCTTCGCGGCCGTCTCGTGGTCCGTGGGCCCCTCGCCGTACGACGGGCACCAGCGCGCGACCGGGCAGGCGCCGCACGCCGGCTTCTTCGCGTGGCAGACCCGGCGGCCGTGCCAGATCAGGTGGTGGGACAGCATCGTCCAGTCCCTCTTGGGGAACAGCGCGCCGACCGCGTGCTCCGCCTTGACCGGGTCGGTCTCCTCGGTGAAGCCGAGCCGGCGCGCGAGCCGGCCGAAGTGGGTGTCCACCGTGATGCCGGGGACGTCGAACGCGTTGCCCAGCACGACGTTGGCGGTCTTGCGGCCCACACCCGGGAGGGTGACGAGCTCCTCGAGCTTGGGCGGCACCTGGCCGTCGTACCGCTCGACGAGGGCCTGCGACAGCTTCAGCAGCGCGTCGGTCTTGGCCCGGAAGAAGCCGAGCGGGCCGACGATCGTCTCGAGCCGCGCCCGGTCCGCGGCGGCCATCGCGGGCGCGTCGGGGTAGGCCGCGAACAGCGTGGGGCGTACGGCGTTGACGCGACGGTCGGTGGTCTGCGCGGACAGCACGGTGACCACGAGCAGCTCGAACGGGTTGGCGAAGTCGAGCTCGCAGCGGGCGTCGGGATAGGTCTCCGCGAGCACCCGGTCGACCTTGCGGGCGCGCCGGACCAGCGAGGTTTCAGGCACGCAGCCAGCCTACGATGCCCGATTTTGGCTTTTCGGGTGGGTGATGCGAGAGACTGTGGGGTAACTAACCGCTGGGGCGCCATGCCCGGCGTCTGTGCTGGGGGTCGAATGAGGAGGACTTCTCGTGGATAACGACGTGCTGCGTCAAGCGCCGCTGTTCAGTGCTCTCGACGACGAGGCGGCGACCGCACTGCGCGCCTCGATGGCCGAGACCCGCCTGCGCCGCGGGGAGGTGCTGTTCCACGAGGGCGACGAGGGCGACAAGCTCTACGTCGTCACCGACGGCAAGGTGAAGCTCGGCCGGACCTCGTCCGACGGGCGTGAGAACCTGCTCGCGATCCTCGGCCCCGGCCAGATGTTCGGTGAGCTGTCGCTGTTCGACCCGGGCCCGCGCTCGGCGACCGTCACCGCGGTCACCGACACCACGTTCTCCTCGCTCTCCCACGAGGACCTGCTGCGCTGGCTCGAGGGCCGCCCGGCCGTCGCCCGCGGCCTGCTCTCGCAGCTCGCCGGCCGGCTCCGCAAGGCCAACGACGTCGTCGCCGACCTGGTCTTCTCCGACGTCCCCGGCCGTGTCGCCAAGGCGCTCCTCGACCTCGCCGACCGCTTCGGCCGCACCGCCGACGACGGCGTGCACGTGCACCACGACCTCACCCAGGAGGAGCTCGCCCAGCTCGTCGGCGCCTCCCGCGAGACCGTCAACAAGGCCCTCGCCGACTTCGCCTCGCGCGGCTGGCTGCGCCTCGAGCCCCGCTCGGTCGTGATCATGGACATCGAGCGGCTGTCCCGCCGCGCCCGGTGAGTCTCACCCGTCACCCGTTTACCAGGTGATGTCGACAAACTGCCGCTCCCCATGGTGATTTCACCATGGGGAGCGGCAGTTTCTCTGCATACCCTGGTAAACAGCCACGCCCCGCCGTACGGCGTCCGCGAACGGACCAGCGGCCGCGCACTCAGCCGCGCAGGTACTCCAGCTGCGCCCGCACGCTGAGCTCGGCGGCGCCCCACAGCACCGGGTCGACGTCGGCGTAGACGATCTCCACGATCTGCCGCGGGATCGCGTCGTGGTCCACCGGCTCACCCGCACGGGCGCCGGCGTGGATCTCGCGCAGCGCGTCGCGCACCTGGGTCAGCCGCTCACGCCGGTGGGCGAGGTAGAAGTCGAGCGCCCCGAGCGCGTCGTCGATCACCGGGCCGTGGCCGGGCCAGACCGACGTCACCTCCTGCGCGGAGGCCAGCGCGTGCAGGCGTTCGAGCGAGCCGAGGTAGGCCCCCAGCTTGCCGTCGGGGTGCGCCACGACGGTCGTACCCCGCCCCAGCACCGTGTCGCCCGTCAGCACCGCACGCTCCTGCGGAAGCACGAACGACAGCGAGTCCGAGGTGTGGCCGGGCGTCGCCACCACGTGCACCTCGAGCCCGTCGACCGCGACGACGTCGCCGTCACCCAGACCCTCCGACCCGAGCCGGTGCGCCGGGTCGAGCGCCCGCACGCCGCAGCCCACCCGCTCGGCGAACTCGCGTGCCGCCTCCGAGTGGTCGAGGTGCCCATGAGTCAGCAGCACCGCGGCGACGGCCCCGGCGACCTCGGCCACCTCGTCGAGGTGGGACAGGATCAACGGCCCCGGGTCGACCACCACCGAGCGCGCAGCACCCGGCTCGCGGAGCACCCAGGTGTTGGTGCCGTCGAGGGTCATCATGTCGGCGTTGGGGGCGAGCACGCAGCGCGCCCGCTCGCCGAAGGAACCGCCCGCCCAGCTCACAGCCCGCGCGTCTCCACGAGCGGCTCGAGGTGCGCCGGCATCGAGAGCACGAAGTCCTCGCCCGCGGAGACCACCTCGGGCATGAACATCTCGACCGTCCGGTCGTGCGCTGCCTCGAGCACGGCGGCGGGAGAGGTCGACTGGCCGACCTCGAGACAGGTCAGGTACGTCGGCGGCAGCATCAGCATCTCCTGCCGCTCGACCGCCTCGACGGCCGCCAGTGCGGGCATCCAGGTGACCTGGTCGGACTCGGTGGACACGTCGCGGGTGCGCTGCCCGTCGGGGAGTACGGCGACGAAGAACCAGGTCCGGTAGCGGCGCGGCTCGAAGACCGGGGTCAGCCAGCCGGACCAGACGCCGAGCAGGTCGGTGCGCAGCACCAGCCCGCGCCGCGCCAGGAACTCGGTGAACGCGAGCTCCTTGCCCTCCAGTGCGAGCCGGTCGGCCTCCCAGTCGTCCCCGGTCACGTCGGAGACGACGTCGTCGGACGCCGTACCCGCCAGCAGGACGCCGGACTCCTCGAACGTCTCCCGCACGGCCGCGCAGACCAGGGCCCGCGCCAGGTGCTCGTCGACGCCGAGCCGGGCGGCCCAGTCCGCGGCCGGCGGGCCGGCCCACGCGACGGAGGCGTCGAAGTCACGCTGGTCGACGCCGCCGCCGGGGAACACGCACATCCCGCCGGCGAACGCCATCGAGGTCTGCCGGCGCAGCAGGTAGACCTCGGGCCCGCGCGACGACGGCCGCAGGAGTACGACGGTCGCTGCGTTGCGCGGCTCGGCCGGCTCGGCGGACCCGTCGGTGTAGGCACGCGCCTGCTCGACCAGCCGGTCCGGCAGCGGGATCCGCACGGGTCAGACCTCGACGATCAGCTCGACCTCGACCGGCGCGTCCAGCGGCAGCACCGGCACGCCGACGGCGCTGCGCGCGTGCCGGCCGATCTCGCCGAACACGTCGCCGAGCAGCTCCGAGGCGCCGTTGGCGACACCCGGCTGGCCGGTGAAGTCGGGGGTCGAGGCGACGAACGCGACGACCTTCACGATCCGCTTGATGTTCGACAGCTCGCCGATCTCGGCGCGCACCGCGGCGAGCGCGTTGAGCGCGCACTGGCGGGCGCACTCGACGGCCTCCTCGGCGGTGACCTCGCCGCCGACCTTGCCGGTGGTGATCAGCTGGCCCTCACGCATCGGCAGCTGGCCGGAGGTGAAGACGTGGTTGCCGCTGCGGACCGCCGGGATGTAGGACGCCACGGGCTTGGCGACCTCGGGGACCGCGAGCCCGAGCTCCTCGAGACGCTGCTCCGGGGTGCTCATGCGACCGGCCGCTTGAAGTAGGCGACGAGGTTCTCCGGGTTCATGCCCGGCACGACCTGGACGAGCTCCCAGCCGTCCTGGCCGAAGTTGTCGAGGATCTGCTTGGTCGCGTGCACCAGCACCGGTGCCGTCAGGTATTCCCACTTGGTCATGCCCGCGACTCTAACCGTTGCCCCGGCTAGGTTGAGCCCGTGGATCCCGAGGACGTGATGACCCGAGCCGCAGCGCTGCCGGACGCGGTGCTGCGCTACGCCGCCCACCCGGACGGGCTGGTCGACGTCCGGATCCCCGAGGGCGACGGTCCGTGGCCGCTGGTGGTGCTGGTGCACGGCGGTTTCTGGCGGCAGGGCTATGACCGCAAACACAACCGCCCGATGGCAGATGCCCTTGCTGCACAGGGATTCGTGGCCTGCTCGGTGGAGTACCGACGGGTCGGCGGCGCCGGCGGCTGGCCGGTCACCGCCGAGGACGTGGACACGGCGCTCGCGAAGCTGCCGGACCTGCTCGCCGGGATCGGGGTCGCCACCACCTCCACCACCCTGGTCGGCCACTCCGCCGGCGGCCACTTGGTGCTGTGGCTCGCCGACCAGGGGCACCCGGTCGACCGGGTCGTCGCGCTCGCACCGGTCTGCGACCTGCGCGCGGCCGCCGCCCAGCACCTCGGCGCCGGCGCCACCCAGGACTTCATGGGCGGCGGACCCGAGCAGCTGCCGGACGCCTACGACGCAGCAGATCCCGCCGTACGCCTGGAGGAACGGGACGGCACCGAGGTGGTGCTCGTGCACGGCGCGGCCGACGCGGTCGTGCCGCCCGGGCTGAGCCGTGGCCTGGTCGAGGCGCACCCGTGGGTGCGGCTCGTCGAGCTCGACGGCGCCGACCACTTCGCGGTCATCGACCCGCTCTCGTCCGCCTGGCCGACCGTGCTCACCGCGATCCGCGGCGGGTGAGAACCTTGCAGGCATGACAGCCACACCGCGCCGGGTCGCGATCGTCGGCGCCGGACCGGCGGGTACGGCGCTCACTGTCGGCCTGCTCGGGCACGGGCAGCAGGTCACGCTGGTCTCGGACCGCACCGCCGACCAGATCCGGGCCGGCTCGGTCATGTCGAGCCAGGTCACCTTCGAGTCCGCCCTCGACGCCGAGGCCGCGCTGGGTGTCTCCGACCTGCTCCCCGAGGCTCCCCCGCTGGGCCGTTTCGCCTACGACACGAGGCGTCTGGACGGTTCCGGCACGTCGTTCACCGCCCGGCTCGCGACCCCAGCACGCTCGCTCGACCAACGCCTGCGCGTGCCGTTGCTGCTCGAGGAGATCGAGCGGCTCGGCGGCGACGTGCGCGTGCACTCCGCGACCGTCGACGACCTCGAGGCGCTGGCCGAGGACCACGACCTGGTCGTCGTCAGCACCGGCCGGGGCGGGCTCGGTGCCCTGTTCGAGCGCGACGCCGAGAGGTCGCCGTACGACCGCCCGCAACGCGTCGCCGCGCTCACCTACCTGCACGGGATGCGCCCGGACCCCGACGGCCCCGGGCTGCGCTACCACGCGGTCGAGGGTGCCGGTGAGTGCTTCACGTGCCCCGCCCTGACGCTCGACGGACCGTGCGACATCGTCGTGGTGGAAGGCGTTCCGGGCGGTCCGCTGGACCGCTGGGACCCTGCCGACACCCCCGCCGAGCACCTCGCCACCCTCGAGAGCGTGCTCGCCGAGCACTTCCCCGCCGAGGCGGCCCGGCTCGGCGGCCACCGACTCGTCGACGAGCACGCGACGCTGTCGGGCGCCATCGTCCCGACGGTACGGCGTCCGGTCGGCGTGCTCCCGTCGGGACGCAGCGTGCTCGGGATGGCCGACGTGGTGGTGCTCAACGACCCCCTCACCAGCCAGGGCTCCAACAACGCCACGAAGTCCGCGTCGTTCTACCTCGAGTCGATCCTCGGCCACGAGGGCCCGCTCGACGCCGCGTGGATGCAGCGCACCTTCGAGAACTTCTGGCGCGGCTGGGCCCGCTGGGCCACCACCTGGACCAACGCCTGGCTCCAGCCCTCGACGCCCAGCCAGGCCCGGGTCGTCGACGCCGCTGCCCGGCACACCGGTGTCGCGGAGAGCATCGCGGCCGGCTTCGACGACGCCCGCCTGTTCCACCCGTGGTGGTTCGACGCCGACGAGGCCGCCAGCTTCCTCGACGCTCAACGCCACGCCGAGACCGCCCGCTTCGAGGTCCGCGACCTGCGTCGCGCGCTCGGCCAGTACGCCACCGGCGTGACCGTGGTGACCACCACCGACGCCTCCGGCGAACGCTTCGGGATGACCGCGAACTCGTTCACCTCGGTCTCCCTCGACCCGCCCCTGGTGCTGTGGGCCGCCGCCAAGTCCTCCCCGTCCCTGCCCGCCTTCGAGGCCGCCGACCGGTTCGCCGTCAACGTGCTCGCCTCCGACCAGCACCACTTGTCGCGCCAGTTCTCCACGTCCGGCTCCGACAAGTTCGACGGCGTCACCCTGCACGTCGACGCCCCGCCCGTCCTCGCCGACACCGTCGCGCACTTCGTCTGCCGCAAGACCCAGACCGTCGACGCCGGAGACCACGTCGTCTTCTTCGGCGAGATCGAGGCCTACGACGCCCCCGGCGGCGAGCCCCTGGTCTTCCACTCCGGCTCGTACCGCCTGGCCACCAAGCACCCCGACCTGTGAACCCTGGGACGTTTACCAGGGTATGTCGAGAAACTGCCGCTCCCCATGGTGATCTCCCCATGGGGAGCGGCAGTTTTCCGTGGGAGGTACGGCGTCCAGAAACCGTGCACAGGCCGTCCCCGGCCCCCGCTGTCCACACCCCCGCGACCGTGCGAGGACACGGCGCCCTCGCCGTACCAACCTGCACGTCATGGACAGACTGCGTGTGCAGGCAGAGACCCGGGGATTCTTCACCCGGCAGGACGCCCTCAAGCTGGGCTACGACGACAAGTCGATCCGTCGCGCCCTCAAGGTCCAGGCGTGGGTGCGGATCCGCAACGGGACCTACACCTTCCCGGAGCTGTGGGCCGCGCAGGACGGGTTGAGCCGTCACCTCGTCACGGGCCATGCCGTGGCGCACAAGATGCACCCCCACGTCGCGCTGAGCCACACCAGCGCCGCGGTCGCCCACAAGTTCGCGCTCTGGCGGCCTGAGCTCGAGCCGGTGCACGTCACGCGGCTGGACGGCGGGGCCGGGCGCACCGAGGCAGGCGTCCAGCACCACGAGGGATTCTGCATCGAGGACGACGTGATGGAGCTCGACGGCTTCCTCGTCGTGCGCCCCGCGCGCGCCGCGCTCGAGGCCGCGTCCCTCACCGACTCCGAGCGCGGCCTGATCATCCTCGACTCCGCCCTGCGGTCCGGCGTTCCGCAGGCCGAGCTCGACGAGGCGTTCTCCCTCGTCACGAGCTGGCCGAGCAGTCGCGGCCTCCAGATCACGCTCCGCATGGCGAACGCCAAGGCGGAGTCACCTGGGGAGTCGCGCAGCCGCTACTTCTTCTACGCGCACGGGCTCCCGGCACCGGAGCTGCAGTGGCACGTGTACGACGACTCCGGCCGACTCTGCGGGATCACCGACTTCGCGTGGCCCGAGCACCGGCTCCTAGGCGAGTTCGATGGACGCGTGAAATACGGCCGCCTCCTCCGTCCCGGTGAGCAGCCCGGTGACGCCGTCTTCCGCGAGAAGCTCCGCGAAGACCTGCTCCGCCGCGTCACGGGCTGGCGGATGGTCCGGCTCGTGTGGTCCGACCTGGCCCAGCCGGCGGCGACCACCTCGATGATGTGGGACATGCTCGGGCTCAGCGCGGCCTGATGCACTCCCGTCGTTCCGCTTTCCGGGGCGTCGTACGGCGCCCCGGAACGCCGTACCTCCCACGGAAAACCGCCGCTCCCCATGGGGAAATCACCATGGGGAGCGGCAGTTTCTCGACATGCCCTGGTAAACGTCCCAGGTCACACCAGGGCGGGCTCGGTCTTCTCGCGGACCTCGGCCTCGGTGACACCGGGGGCGAGCTCGACGAGCTTCAGGCCCTCGGGGGTGACGTCGAGGACGCACAGGTCGGTGATGATGCGCTGGACGACGCCGCGGCCGGTGTAGGGCAGGGAGCACTCGTCGACGATCTTGTAGCTGCCGTCCTTGGCGACGTGCTCCATCAGCACGATGACCCGCTTGGCGCCGTGGACGAGGTCCATCGCCCCGCCCATGCCCTTCACCATCTTGCCGGGGATCATCCAGTTGGCGATGTCACCGGCGGCGGAGACCTGCATGGCGCCGAGGATCGCGGCGTCGATCTTGCCGCCGCGGATCATCCCGAAGGAGGTCGCGGAGTCGAAGAACGACGCGCCCTTGCGCAGGGTGACGGTCTCCTTGCCGGCGTTGATGAGGTCCGCGTCGACATCCGCATCGAGAGGGTAGGCACCCACACCGAGGATGCCGTTCTCCGACTGGAGCACCAGCTCGACGTCGTCGTCGACGTAGTTGGGGACCAGGGTCGGCAGGCCGATGCCCAGGTTCACGTAGGAGCCGTCGGTCAGCTCCGAGGCCGCACGGGCGGCCATCTCCTCACGGGTCCATGCCATCAGGAACGCACCGTCCTCTTCTCGATCCGCTTGTCGGCCGCCTGCTCGGGGGTCAGCTCCACCACGCGCTGCACGAACACACCCGGCGTGTGGATCGAGTCGGGGTCCAGCGACCCCGGCTCCACGAGCTCCTCGACCTCGGCGATCGTGACCCGGCCGCTCATCGCGGCGAGCGGGTTGAAGTTGCGGGCGGACTGGCGGAAGACCAGGTTGCCGTGCCGGTCGCCCTTCCAGGCGCGCACCAGGCCGAAGTCGGCGACGATCGCCTCCTCGAGCACGTAGTCGTGGTCACCGAAGGTCCGCACCTCCTTGGCGGGCGAGGCGACGACCACGTTGCCGGCGTCGTCGTACTTCCAGGGCAGGCCGCCTTCGGCGACCTGGGTGCCGACGCCGGTCGCGGTGAAGAACGCGGGGATCCCGGAGCCGCCGGCGCGCAGCCGCTCGGCGAGCGTGCCCTGCGGGGTCAGCTCCACCTCGAGCTCGCCGTGGAGGTACTGCCGCGCGAACTCCTTGTTCTCCCCGACGTAGGAGGCGACCATCCGGCGCAGCCGCTTGTTCATCAGCAGCCGGCCCAGGCCCCACTCGTCGACGCCGCAGTTGTTCGACACCGCCTCGAGGTCGTCGGCCCCCTGCTCGAGCAGCGCCTCGATCAGCACCGACGGGATGCCGCACAACCCGAAGCCGCCCACCGCGATCGTCGATCCGCTCGCGATGTCGGCGACCGCCTCAGCGGCACTCGCGACCACCTTGTCCACGTCCCAACCTCCCTATGTCCCGCGTCACACGACAACCAGGTCACCCTAGTCACCGCGGTCGTACGGCGGTCACGGGCCTCCTCCACACAACACCGCACGCGCGTTGCGTGGACCACACATGAGCGGGGTCACAGCCACCCGGGAGCGGGCCGGGTCGCTAGGCTCGCCACGTGAGCCAGCAGAGCCCGGGACGGGCTGCCGACGCCGTACGGCTGCACGTCGTCACCGGCAAGGGCGGCACCGGCAAGACCACGGTGGCTGCGGCGCTGGCGCTGGCGCTCGCCTCGACGGGCAAGACCGTGCTGCTGTGCGAGGTCGAGGGTCGCCAGGGCATCGCCCAGCTGTTCGACGTTCCGCCGCTGCCCTACGAGGAGCGGCTGATCGCCAGCGGGGCCGAGGACGAGAACGGCGAGACCGGCCACGTCTACGCGCTGGCGATCGACCCGGAGTCCGCGCTGCTGGAGTACCTCGCGATGTACTACCGCCTCGGCCGCGCCGGCAAGGCGCTCGACCGCTTCGGCGTCATCGACTTCGCCACCACGATCGCCCCCGGCGTCCGCGACGTGCTGCTCACCGGCAAGGTCTACGAGGCGGTCAACCGCAACCGGCGCGGCAAGAACAGCCGGCACTACGACGCGGTCGTCCTGGACGCGCCGCCAACGGGCCGGATCGCCCAGTTCCTCAACGTGAACTCCGAGCTGGCCGGCCTGGCGAAGGTCGGCCCGATCCGCAGCCAGGCCGACACGGTGACCACGCTGCTGCGCTCGCCGCGGACCGCGGTGCACCTGGTCACGGTGCTCGAGGACATGCCGGTCCAGGAGACCGCCGACGGCATCGAGGAGCTGCGCGCGATCGGCCTGCCGGTCGGCGCCGTCGTGGTCAACCTGACCCGCAGCAAGGAGCTCGTCGAGGAGGACCGGGACCGCGCGCTGTCCGGCGACCTGCCCCGCGAGGAGGTCACCGCCTCCCTGGCGCACGCGGGCATCGACGCCGACGCCGACCTCGTCGACGGGCTGCTCGACGAGGCGCACGCGCACGCCACCCGCCGCGCCCTCGAGGACGGGCAGCGCGAGCGGATCGACGCCCTGGAGGTGCGCACCGTGGAGCTGTCCCGCCTGGCCGACGGCATCGACCTCGGCGGCCTCTACGAGCTCGCCGCCGACCTCAACGAGCAGGGCATGGCATGAACACCCACGCGACGCCCCGCGTCGGCCCGCTGGCCGGCCGCCCGGACGGCGTGCCCCACCTCGACGTCGACGCTCTCATCGACGACGCCGCGACCCGGATCATCGTCTGCTGCGGCTCCGGCGGCGTGGGCAAGACGACGACGTCGGCGGCCGTGGCGCTGCGGGCGGCCGAGCGCGGGCGGAAGGTCGTCGTCCTCACCATCGACCCGGCCCGCCGGCTCGCCCAGTCCCTCGGCATCGAGCGGCTCGACAACACCCCCCGGCCGGTCACGGACATCGAGGGCACCGGCTCTCTCGACGCGATGATGCTCGACATGAAGTCGACCTTCGACGAGGTGGTCGAGAGCCAGGCCAGCCCCGAGAAGGCCGCACAGATCCTGGCCAACCCGTTCTACGTCGCACTGTCGACGTCGTTCGCGGGCACCCAGGAGTACATGGCCATGGAGAAGCTCGGCCAGCTCGACGCGGACCGTACGCGCACCGGGCGCTGGGACCTGATCGTCGTGGACACCCCGCCGTCACGCTCCGCGCTGGACTTCCTCGACGCCCCCGAGCGGCTGTCCAGCTTCCTCGACGGCCGCTTCATCCGGCTGATGCTGGCGCCAGCGAAGGGCCCGGCACGGCTGATGAGCGCCGGGCTCGGGGTCATCACGAGCACCCTCACCAAGATCCTGGGCGCGCAGGTGCTCAAGGACATGCAGACGTTCGTCGCCGCGTTCGACACGTTGTTCGGCGGCTTCCGGGCCCGGGCGCAGAAGACCTTCGAGCTCCTCCAGGCGCCGGGTACGGCGTTCCTGGTCGTCGCGGCGCCCGAGCCGGACGCGCTGCGCGAGGCGGCCTACTTCGTGGAGCGGCTCAAGGCGGAGCGGATGCCGCTGGCCGGGCTGGTCGTCAACCGGGTCAGCGTCACCCCTCCCGGGGGACTGTCAGGGGACAGCGCGCACGCCGCGGCCGAGCGGCTCGACGAGAGGTCGGCCCGTCCCGAGGACAACGCAGGGGACAGCGACGGGGACAGGCTGACCGCCGCGCTGCTGCGCCTGCACGCCGACCGGGTCACGATCGCGACCCGGGAGGCCCGGCTGCGGCAGCGGTTCACCGCGGCGCACCCGGGGGTGCCGGCGGCCGCCGTACCGGCCCTGCCGACCGACGTGCACGACCTCACCGGCCTGCGTGAGGTCGGTGACCTGCTGGCGCGCTGAGCGCGCCAGCACGCGACGTCAGGCGGTCTTGACGGGGGCGACACCCACGGTGACGGTGGCGGCGTGGTCGGCCATCGCGGTCTCGAGCAGGTTGCGCCACGAGGTGACGTTGGGACGGCGGCGGAGCAGCGCGCGGCGCTCACGCTCGGTCATGCCTCCCCAGACACCCCACTCGATCTGGTTGTCGAGCGCCTCCGCGAGGCACTCGGTGCGCACCGGGCAGCCGGCGCACATCTGCTTGGCGCGGTTCTGAGCGGCGCCACGAACAAAGAGCTCATCGGGCCGTGCCTGGTTGCACAGCGCCTTGGTCGCCCAGTCCTCGTTCCACGTCATTGCAGTTCTCCCTCCGAGAGGGCCCATCTCCCAAACAGGCCTTGAGTCAATCCCCACGCAGAAAGGTAAAGAGTGGTAACGCCGCGAAACAGACACAGAGGGGCGAACTTGGCATAGTCCGAAATGACTAGGTGCTTTACCCAAACAACGCCTCAGGTAGCGCCCCTGGCGTGCCGATAGGAGGTGGATGCGCCGGATGTGACGCGTGTTGCGTAGCCCCCTAGCCCCTTCGGGCCAGCCCGCCGTGCCGCCCGGGACCCCCCGCCTGGTCCCGTACCCTGGGACCCATGGCGCCGCGCAGAACCGACTCGCTCTCCCCGACGGCCGTACTGTCCCACCTCGGTGTGATGGTGGCGGTCGCCGCCGTGATGGGCGTGCTCGCCGCAGGACTCGCGATCCCCTTCGCCGGCGTCGGCGGGCTCAGCGCCCGGACCGTCGCGGACGAGATGGACAAGCTGCCCGCCAACCTGGCCGCCGAGCCGCTGGCCCAGCGCACCGTGCTGCTCGCCCGCAACGGCAAGCCGCTGGCCACCCTGTTCGACCAGAACCGCGTCAACGTGCCGCTGTCCAAGGTCGCGCCGATCATGCGCAAGGCGATCGTCTCGATCGAGGACTACCGCTTCTACCAGCACGGCGCGCTGGACCTGAAGGGCACGATGCGCGCGCTGGTCACCAACCAGACCAGCGGCGGCACCGTCCAGGGCGGATCCTCGATCACCCAGCAGATGGTCAAGATGACGCTGGTCAACCAGGCCGACACCAAGGCCGAGCAGGTCGCGGCGACCGCGGACACCTACCAGCGCAAGATCAACGAGCTGCGCTACGCGATCGCGTTCGAGCAGAAGTACTCCAAGGACTGGATCCTCGAGCGCTACCTCAACATCGCCTACTTCGGGGACGGCGCCTACGGCATCGAGGCGGCCGCCCGGCACTACTTCGGCGTCTCCGCCGCCGACCTGAACCTGCGACAGGCCGCCGTACTCGCCGGGCTCGTGAAGAACCCCACCGGCTACGACCCCACCAACAACCCGAGCCGCGCCAAGGAGCGCCGCGACACCGTGATCGCACGGATGGCGCAGCTCAACGCGATCTCGGCCACCGAGGCGCAGTCCGCCGAGAAGGCGCCGCTGGGCCTGAAGGTGCACGCCGCCAACAACGGCTGCGTCTCCTCCGCGGCACCGTTCTTCTGCGACTACGCCGTCCAGTACCTCCTCCAGGACAAGGCCCTCGGCAAGACCGTCGAGGACCGGCGCCGGCTCCTCTACACCGGCGGGCTGACCATCCGCACCACGCTCGACCTGAGGATGCAGCGGGCCGCCGACAAGTCCGTGGCCGCGCACGTGCACCCGACCGACCAGGCCATCGGCGGCCTCGCCGGCGTGGAGCCCGGCACCGGCCAGGTCCGCTTCGTCGCCCAGTCCCGCCCGATGGGCTCGGACCGCAAGCGCGGCCAGACCTACCTCAACTACGTCGTGCCCGCGAAGTACGGCGACGCCAACGGCTTCCAGGCCGGCTCGACGTTCAAGGCGTTCGTGCTCGCGGCCGCCATCAAGCAGGGCGTCCCGCTCTCCACGCAGATCAACGCCCCGCAGCAGGTGCACCTGCCGGTGAGCTCGTTCAAGACCTGCTACGGCTACCCGCGCAGCACCGAGATCTGGGAGCCCCAGAACTCCACCGGCGTCGGCACGTTCAACCTCTACACCGGCACGCAGAACTCCGTGAACACGTTCTTCGCCCAACTCGAGCAGCGCACCGGTCTCTGCGAGCCCTACAAGCTGGCCCGGGCGATGGGCGTCACCATCCCCGGCAAGTACCAGGTGCCCTCGTTCACCCTCGGCGTCATCGACACCGACCCGCTCACCATGGCCGGCGCCTACGCGACGTTCGCCGCGCACGGCGTGCACTGCGACTCACGTCCGGTCACCGAAGTGCTCAACTCCGCGGGCAAGCGGATCGAGGACTTCCCGAAGAGCTGCCGCCAGGTGATGCCGAGCGACGTGGCCGACGCGGTCACCGACGTGCTGCGCGGCGTGCAGGAGCCCCCGCTCGGCTTCGGCTACGCGGCCGGCCTGCAGCTGCACCAGGACTCGGCGGCCAAGACCGGAACCATCAACGACAACAAGGCGGTCTGGTTCGTCGGCTACACGCCCAACCTGGCCACCGCGTCGATGATCGCCGGCGCCAACAGCCGCGGCCACTGGCTGACCCTCAACGGGCAGACCGTCGGCGGCGTCTACATCACCTCGGCGCACGGCTCGACGACCGCTGGCCCGATGTGGGGCGACGCGATGCACGTGATCGAGCAGTGGCTGCCCGACGTGCCGTTCACCCGGCCCGACCCGCAGGCCATCCAGGGCCAGCTGGTGACGGTCCCGTCGGTCTACGGCTACAGCCCCTCACAGGCCGCCGACGTGCTGCGCAAGGCCGGCTTCAACCCGGTCATCGGCCCGATGGTGAACAGCTCCAACTCCTACGGGAGCGTGGCCTACCTCAGCCCCGGCTCCGGCACCCAGCTCGGCACCGGGAGCACGGTCACCATCTACGTCTCCAACGGTCATCCCTACGTGGCACCGCAGCCCCAGCAGAACAACACCGGCGGCGGCGGGGGTGGCGTCAAGCCCGGCAAGGGCCACAAGCACGGCTAGCCGAGCTGGCGCCGTACCTCCGCGGAGACGGCGCCGCCGTCGGCACGCCCCTTGGTCTGGGACTGGAGCGCGCCCATCACCCGACCCATCGCCTTCATGCCCTCGTCGGCGACGCCGAGCGAGGCGATGGTGGAGGTGACCAGGTCGCGGATCTCGTCGTCGGTCAGCTGCGTGGGCAGGTAGTCCGCGAGGATGGCGGCCTCCGCGCGCTCCTTGGCGGCCGACTCGGTGCGGCCGGCGTCCTCGAACGCGGTGGCGGCCTCGCGGCGCTTCTTGTTCTCGCTGCCGATCACGCCGACGACGTCGTCGTCGGTCAGCTCGCGCGCCGACTTCCCGGCGACCTCGGCGTTGGTGATGGCCGAGAGCACCATCCGCAGCGTCGAGGAGCGCAGCTCGTCGCGAGCCTTGATGGCGGTGGTCAGGTCGGCACGGAGACGGTCCTTGAGGTCACTCACCCCGCCATTGTGTCAGCACCCGCACGGCCGGCGGCGTTGCCCGGCTGTGCCATCGTTGAGGCATGACGCACCCGCTGGCCGGACCGCTCGGCCGCACTCTCGCCGCGGGCGCCCTCGCCGGCGCCTCCGCGCTGGCCTGGAGCACCCTCGTGGAGGTCCGCTGGTTCGCGCTCCGCGAGGCCACCCTGCCGGTGCTGCCACCCGGCCACGAGCCGCTCAAGGTGCTGCACCTGTCCGACCTGCACCTGACCCCGAGCCAGGGTCGCAAGCGCGACTGGGTGCGCGGCCTGGCCGAGCTCGAGCCGGACCTCGTCGTCAACACCGGCGACAACCTGGCCCACATGGACGCCGTCCCGGCCGTCCTCGACGCGCTCGGCGACCTGCTGCACGTGCCCGGCGTCTACGTCTTCGGCTCCAACGACTACTTCGCGCCGTCGGTGCGCAACCCGGTCCGCTACGTCCTGCCCGACACCGGTCACCGCAACACTCACACACCCGAGCTGCCATGGCGCGACCTGCACACCGGCTTCCTGGACCACGGCTGGGTCAACCTCACCAACCGCCTCGAGACGCTGAAGGTGCGGGACACCACGATCGCGTTCGCCGGCGTCGACGACCCGCACCTGGAGTACGACGACCTCGACGCCGTCGCCGGGCCCGCCGACGAGGCCGCGGACCTGCGCATGGGCGTGACCCATGCGCCGTACCTCCGGGTGCTCGACCAGTTCGCACGGGACGGCTACGAGACGGTGCTCGCCGGGCACACGCACGGCGGGCAGCTGTGCCTGCCCGGCAAGGGCGCGCTGGTCACCAACTGCGACCTCGACACCTCCCGCGCCAAGGGCCTGCACCGGCACCCGAAGCACTCGGCCCCGGGCCAGCCGGGGTCGTCGTGGCTGCACGTGTCGGCCGGGCTCGGCACCTCGCCCTACGCACCCGTCCGGTTCTGCTGCCGCCCCGAGGCGACCCTGCTTCGTCTCATCCCCGGCCCGATTTCATGACCAGGCAGTGCCTCCTATAGACTCGCCCAGGCATTCGGGCTGTGGCGCAGCTTGGTAGCGCGCCTCGTTCGGGACGAGGAGGCCGCAGGTTCAAATCCTGTCAGCCCGACCACCACGTGAAGGCCCCCGCAGACCCAGGTCTGCGGGGGCCTTCGCGCTTCCCCGTTGAGTCGTCACTCCGGTCACGTTCAGTCGTCACTCCGGTCACGTTCAGTCGTCACTCCGGTCAGGCCGCGACGCCGCCGACCGCCGTACCCACGAGGAACGTCACCAGCATCGCGACCAGACCGACGCTCACGTTGCGCAGGATCGCGGGTCGCGGTGCGGCGTCGCCGAGCCGGGCGCTGACCAGGCCGGTGCCGGCCAGCGACAGCACGACCGCCACGACGGTGACCGGCACCCGCCACGACTGCGGCGGCAGCACGATCGCGAGCAGCGGCAGCAGCGCCCCGACGGTGAACGAGATCAGCGACGAGTAGGCCGCGTGGAAGGGGTTGGTCCGCTCCTCCGGGTCGATGCCGAGCTCGGCCTCGACGTGGGCCTTGAGCGCGTCGTGCTCGGTCAGCTCCTGGGCGACCTGCTCGGCCAGTGGACGGCTGAGCCCCTTGCCCTCATAGATCGCGACCAGCTCCTCGAGCTCCTCCTCGGGCAGGTGCTCGAGCTCCCAGCGCTCCTTGTCGACCGCGGCCTGTTCGGTGTCGGACTGGGTGCTGACCGAGACGTACTCACCGCCCGCCATCGACAGCGCACCCGCCACCAGGCCGGCCAGTCCTGCGATCAGGATCGAGGTCCGGTCGGTGGTCGCGCCGGCGACGCCGACCACCAGGCCGGCGGTCGAGACGATGCCGTCGTTGGCACCGAGGACCCCGGCGCGCAGCCAGTTGAGCCGGCTGGCCAGGTCGGAGCTGTGCTGCTCGTAGTCATGGGTCTCGTCCTGCTGCTGGTCGCTCACGCGGCCAACGTACCCCCGACTCAGCCGCTCCATCCGTGCCCGGATCTGGCACACTTCCGCGCATGAGTGCCAGGCGGGCCGACCGCGAGCCGAACCTCGAGCTTCCGTCCGTGTTCGGACGGCGTCGCAAGGGCAGAGGCCGGCAGGAGCCGGCCGAGACCACCGAGCCGAGCGACGCCACGTCGCCGGTCGAGCCCGTCGAGACCACGTCGCCCGTCGAGACCACGTCGCCGGTCGAGACCACGTCGCAGGCCGAGACCACGTCGCCGATCCCGTCCTACGAGGAGCTCATGCGCGCCCACGAGGTGCCGCTCCCGAGGGAGTCGGAGGAGGAAAAGGTGCCCGAGCGGGCACCGGAGCCCGTCGCCGCGGAGCAGGCCCCGGTCGTCACGCCGGGGGCTCGGCGGGCGACCCGCCGCGACGCAGAGCCGGCTCGACGCGACCGGGAGCCGGCTCAACGCGACGCAGAGCCGGCTCAACGCGACCGGGAGCCGGCTCAACGCGACCGGGAGCCGACTCGACGGGTGCCCGGCGCTCTCGCGCTGCCCCTGGCCGGGCTGCTGATCGGCTTGCTGGGCTCGGGTCTGACGTTCGGGGCGCTGCGCGGCTGCGAGGCCGTGCGCGGCACCTCCTCGTGCGGCGGCGGCCCGGGCCTGCTGCTGCTCGTGGTGATCTTCCTGGCGATGGTGCTTGCGGGCAGCCTGCTGCTCGGGGCGCTGGGCGTCTCCGAGCCGCGCGGCACGAGCTTCCTGGCCGTCGGCATGCTCACCGTCGTGGTGATGGTGGTGCTGATGAACTTCGTGTTCTCGGCGTGGATGTTCGTCGCGGTACCGGTCGTCGCAGCGGCGTCGTACGCCCTGGCCGGCTGGGTGACCACCCGGCTGGTGGAGCTGCCCGAGAGCGGCCCCGACCACGACGTCCGCTAGTCAGAGGCGGGCGGCGACCAGCTCGGCGATCTGCACGGTGTTGAGCGCGGCGCCCTTACGCAGGTTGTCGTTGCTGACGAACAGCACCAGCCCGCGCTCGTCGTCGACACCCGAGTCCTGACGCACCCGGCCCACGAACGACGGGTCCTTGCCGGCCGCCTGGAGCGGCGTCGGCACGTCGGTCAGCGTGACCCCGGGGGCGGTCGCGAGCAGCTCGAGGGCGCGCTTGGCGGGCAGCGGCGAGGAGAACTCGGCGTTGATCGACAGCGAGTGCCCCGTGAAGACGGGGACGCGCACGCAGGTGCCGGAGACGCGCAGCTCGGGGATGCCGAGGATCTTGCGGGTCTCGTTGCGGAGCTTCTGCTCCTCGTCGGTCTCGTCGGTGCCGTCGTCGACGACCGAGCCGGCCATCGGCAGCACGTTGAACGCGATCGGGGCGACGTACTTCGACGGCGCGGGAAGGTCGAGCGCGGAGCCGTCGTGGGCGAGCTCGCGGACCCGGTCACCGCCGGCGGCGAGCTGGCCGGCGAGCTCCTCGACGCCGGCGACACCGGACCCGGAGACGGCCTGGTAGGTGGAGGCGACCAGGCGCACCAGGCCGGCCTCGTCGTGCAGCGGCCGCAGCACCGGCATCGCGGCCATGGTCGTGCAGTTGGGGTTCGCGATGATCCCCTTGCGGGCCTCGTCGATCGCCTGCGGGTTGACCTCGCTGACCACCAGCGGCACGTCGGGGTCCATCCGCCAGGCCGAGGAGTTGTCGACGACGACGACCCCGGCGGCGGCGAACTTCGGGGCCAGCTCGCGGGACGTGCCGCCTCCGGCGGAGAACAGCGCGATGTCGAGACCGGACGGGTCGGCGGTCGCGGCGTCCTCGACGACGACGTCGCGGTCGCCGAAGCGCAGCGTGGTGCCGGCCGAACGCGCCGAGGCGAAGAAGCGGATCTCCCCGACCGGAAAGGCGCGCTCGAGCAGGATCTGGCGCATCACCTGGCCGACCTGGCCGGTGGCGCCGACGATGCCGAGGTTCACGGGGCGGCTCACCTCAGTCACCGCCCGGTGCCGCCGTACACGACCGCCTCGACCTCGTCGGAGTCCAGGTCGAACGCGGTGTGGGTAGCGGCCACCGCGTCGTCGACCTGCGCCTCGTCGACGATCACCGAGATCCGGATCTCCGAGGTGGAGATCAGCTCGATGTTGACGCCCGCGGCGGCCAGCGCCGCGAAGAACTTCGCGGTGATGCCCGGGTGCGAGCGCATACCGGCACCGACCAGCGACACCTTGCCGATCTGGTCGTCGTAGAGCAGCGAGTCGTAGCCGACCGCGTCCTTGATCCGGTCCAGCGCGCTCATCGCGGTCTGGCCGTCCTCACGGGGAAGCGTGAAGGAGATGTCGGTGCGGTTGGTGGCCGCGGCCGAGACGTTCTGGACGACCATGTCGAGGTTGACCTGAGCGTCGGCGAGCGCCTCGAAGATGCGTGCCGCCTCACCGACCTTGTCCGGGACCCCGACCACGGTGATCTTGGCCTCGCTGCGGTCGTGCGCGACGCCGGCGATGATGGCCTGTTCCATGGTGTCTCCCTCGGTCGGGTCGGCGATCCAGGTGCCCTGCTTCTGGCTGAAGGACGAGCGCACGTGGATCGGCATCTTGTAGCGGCGGGCGTACTCGACGCACCGCAGGTGGAGGATCTTGGAGCCGCACGCGGCCATCTCGAGCATCTCCTCGTAGGAGATCTTGTCGCGCTTCTGCGCGCTCGACACGATCCGCGGGTCGGCGGTGAAGACGCCGTCGACGTCGGAGTAGATCTCGCAGACCTCGGCGTCGAGGGCGACGGCCAGCGCGACCGCGGTCGTGTCCGAGCCGCCGCGGCCGAGTGTGGTGATGTCCTTGGTGTCCTGGCTGACGCCCTGGAAGCCGGCCACGATCGCCACCGCGCCGGAGGCGATCGCCTTCTCGATGCGGCCCGGAGTCACGTCGATGATCTTGGCCCTGCCGTGCGAGCCGTCGGTGATCACGCCGGCCTGGCTGCCGGTGAACGACCGCGCCTCCTGGCCGAGGTTGCCGATCGCCATCGCCAGCAGGGCCATGGAGATCCGCTCGCCGGCGGTGAGCAGCATGTCGAGCTCGCGGCCCGCGGGCAGCGGCGACACCTGCTGGGCGAGGTCGACCAGCTCGTCGGTGGTGTCACCCATCGCCGAAACGACCACGACCACGTCCTTGCCGGCCCGTTTGGCGTCGACGATCCGCTGGGCGACACGCTTGATGCCCTCGGCGTCGGCCACGGAGGAGCCGCCGTACTTCTGCACGACAATGCCCACGGTTCTCCTCGATCTGCTTTCGGCGGGTACGACGTCCGCGATTCTACCGACGCCGGGCGCGCGACCCGGAGCCGGTGACGGATGGCAAGACGTCGCGGCACCGGAAGATTTCCGGATCGGCACCGTCCCGGGCCACTCCTGCCTTAAGGATTTGCGGACTCGAGCAGCTCGTCGGCGGCGGCGACCTGGTCCTGCTCGCTCTCGAACTCCGCGTCGAGGCGGTCATGCGCGACGATCGACTGCAGCGCGCGGAGCACGCTGCTCGCCTCGGCACCCCAGGTGGCGACGTAGGAGAACTGCCACCACCACAACGCCTCCGCGACCCGGCCGGCCGCGTAGTGACGCAGGCCGTGCGCGAGCGACGCGGCGACCGAGGTGAGGTCGTCCGACAGCAGCGAGGAGACCACCTCGGGCGGGTCGACGTAGGGGTCGAACACCTCGGAGTAGGCATCCACGCTCTCGAGCAGCACGCCGAGCCGGAGCCGGAACTCGTCGAGGTCCGGGTCGGGGCCGGCGTCGGGCTCGTACTCCTCGGCGGGCTCGAAGTCGGCGTGCACGCCGAGTCGACCGCCCGCGAGCAGCACCTGGCTCACCTCGAGCAGCAGCAGGGAGACCGCCTGGCCGCCCGAGACACCGCCGGTCGCGATCGCCTGCACGGAGAGCAGGAAGCTCTCCATCTGGTCCGCGATCTGCTGTGCGAACTCCTCGAGCTCGTCGTCCAGCTGCGGCGTGTCGGTCTCAGTCATCGACGGATCGTCTCCCTTCGAAGGCGCGTCCGAGGGTCACCTCGTCGGCATACTCCAGGTCTCCCCCCACCGGAAGTCCACTAGCAAGTCGCGTCACGCGCAACCCCATCGGGCGAAGAAGGCGTGTCAGGTAGGTGGCCGTCGCCTCGCCCTCGAGGTTCGGGTCGGTCGCCAAGATGACCTCGGTGACCACGCCGTCGGCGAGCCGGGTCATCAGCTCGCGGATCCGCAGGTCGTCAGGACCGACACCCTCGATCGGCGAGATCGCCCCGCCGAGCACGTGGTAGCGACCCCGGAACTCGCGGGTCCGCTCGATCGCGACGACGTCCTTGGACTCCTCGACCACGCACAGCACTGACGGCTCACGCCGCGGGTCGCGGCAGATCCGGCAGGTCTCCTCCTCGGCGACGTTGCCGCACACCGCGCAGAAACGCACCCGCTCCTTGACCGTGGTCAGCACCTGCGCCAGGCGCCGTACGTCCGCGGGGTCGGCCTGCAGGATGTGGAACGCGATCCGCTGCGCGCTCTTGGGACCGACGCCGGGCAGCCGGCCCAGCTCGTCGATCAGGTCCTGGACGACACCTTCGTACATCAGAACCCGAGCGGGTTGCCCGGGCCACCGATGCCGGTGTCGCCACCGCCGAGGTCCGCGAGGGGGCCGAGCTTCTCGCGGGCGATCTCGTCGGCCCGCTGCTTGGCGTCGCGGTAGGCCGCGACGATCAGGTCCTCGAGGTCCTCGGTGTCGTCCGGGTCGAACGAGCCCTTGCGGATCTGGACGCCGGTCAGCTCGCCGTGGCCGGTGACCGTGACCGTGACCAGGCCGTCGCCGACGGTGCCGTCGACGGTCGTCCGGGCGATCTCCTCCTGCGCGGCCACGACCTGCTGCTGCATCTGCTGGGCCTGCTGCAGGAGGGCGTTCATGTCGAACCCACCCTCGCCGAAGGGGTTCTGCTCGCTCATCTGTGCCTTCTCCTGGTCTGTCGGATCCTGACGCGTCGGGGTCGCACGTCAGTCGTGCCGGATCTCCTCGATGATCCTCGCACCGAGCTCCCGCTCGAGCAGCGCCGTGCCGCCGAGCTGGTGGTCGTCGGCGTCCGGGTCGTCGGGAGAGACGTCGTCGTCGGAGACGCTCGGGGCCCGCTCCGGTGCACCCGCGCCCTGCGGCCGGGTCTCCTGGATCGCGCCCCGGACGTGGGCGATCGAGCTCGGGTCCACCGGGCGGCGGGCGGCCTGCTCCGGCTCCGGCTGGGCCTGCGGGGCCGGTTCGCTGCCGTCGTACGACGGGGGCTGCGGCGCCTCGGCGCGCGGCTCGGGCGTCCGGACCGCCGGGCGGGTCACCTCGACGTCACCAGGCCCGGGGGTCGCGCTCGGGTCGACGATCGCCTCGACCTTCCAGTCGCGGCCGATCACGTCGATCGCGGCCTGGCGCAGCAGCTGGTCGCTCCCGCTCTGCACGAACGAGTCGCGCGCACCGGCATTGACCAGCGAGAGGGTCAGCGTCTTGTCGTCGACCGCCGCGACCTGGGCGTTCTGGCTGAGCAGGATCCAGGCGAAGCGACGCATCGTCTTGAGCCGGTCGAGCACGTCCGGCCAGAGGCGGCGCACCTCGACGAGCCCCAGTCCCCCGGTGGACTCCGCGGACGCTGCCGCTGCCGCGGGGGGACGCTCGGGGGTGACCTCGGGCTCGGCGGGGCGGCTCGCGGGCTGCTCGCTCGTCGGCGCGGGCCCGGCGGCCGGGGTCGCGGGAGCGTCCTGGCCCGCGCTGCCCGGGGCGGCGGCCGCCGGCCAGGCGTCACCGACCGGCGCCGCCTGCTGCTGGTGCTCGGGCCGGCCCACCGGCTCGGCGCGCTCCGGGGGTGCGGCCTCGTGCGGGGTCGGCGACGGAGCCGGGGCAGGAGCCTGCTGGGGAACGGGGGCAGGCGGTGCCGCCGCGGCGGGCCGCTGTCCCTGGGCGGCACTGGGCACGCCCTCGATCGAGATCCGCTTCTCGATCCGGTCCAGGCGCGCCATCACGCCCGAGGTCGCGTCGTCGGCGCCGGGCAGGAGCACCCGGGCGCAGATCAGCTCGAGCAGCAGCCGCGGCGCGGTGGCGCCCTTGAGCTCGGTGAGCCCGTCGGCGACCAGGTCGGCGGCGCGCGAGAGGTCGGCGCGCCCGAAGCGGGCCGCCTGGGCGACCAGCCGCTCGCCGACATCCTGCGGCACGTCGATCAGGCCCGTGGTCGGGGCGTCGGGCACCGCGGCGATGATCACCAGGTCGCGCAGCCGGCGGAGCAGGTCCTCGGTGAAGCGCCGCGGGTCCTGGCCGGTCTCGATCACCTTGTCGACGACCCCGAACACGGTGCGGCCGTCACCGGCCGCGAACGCGTCGACGACCTCGTCGAGCAGCGAGTCGGGGGTGAAGCCGAGCAGCCCGGTGGCCAGGTCGTAGGTGACGCCCTCGGCGCCGGCGCCGCCCATCAGCTGGTCGAGCACCGACAGGGTGTCGCGGGCCGAGCCGCCGCCGGCGCGCACGACCAGCGGCAGCGCCGCAGGGTCGATGGCCACGCCCTCGCGGTCGCACAGCTCGCGCAGGTAGTCCGACAGCGTGCGTGGCGGGATCAGCCGGAACGGGTAGTGGTGGGTGCGCGACCGGATCGTGCCGATGACCTTCTCGGGCTCCGTGGTCGCGAAGATGAACTTGAGGTGCTCCGGCGGCTCCTCGACGAGCTTGAGCAGCGCGTTGAAGCCCTGCGGCGAGACCATGTGCGCCTCGTCGATGATGTAGACCTTGTAGCGGCTGCTCACGGGCGCGAAGAACGCCCGCTCGCGCAGGTCGCGCGCGTCGTCGACGCCACCGTGGCTGGCCGCGTCGATCTCGATCACGTCCAACGAGCCCGGCCCGCCGCGGGCCAGGTCGGTGCAGGAGCGGCAGGTGCCGCACGGGGTGTCGGTCGGTCCCTGCTCGCAGTTGAGGCAGCGGGCCAGGATCCGGGCGCTCGTCGTCTTGCCGCAGCCACGCGGTCCAGAGAACAGGTAGGCGTGGTTCACCCTGTTGTTGGTCAGAGCCGCGCGCAGCGGTCCGGTGACGTGGTCCTGGCCGATGACCTCGGCGAACGTCTCCGGCCGGTAACGGCGGTAGAGGGCGAGGGGTGCTTCCACGTCCTGAACCCTAACCAGCAGCACCGACAGTCGGTAGCCGGGTTGGACACATTCGGCGGGCCATGCGGCAGACGCCGTACGACGGCCCCCGTCACCGTCGTACGGGCAGAGAAAGGCCCCCCGCGCACCCGACAGAGCTCACGTACCCTTGCTGCCTTCCGGCCCTGGGGGAGTTGGCGAGATGCCGCCGCACGGGGGGTTGCCCCGAAGTCTAGGGGAGAGCCGAACGGCCGCCCAACCCGCCCCCGGCGCAGGGCGAGCGAGGGCGATTTCGCCGCGAGCGGGACGTACTAGTAACCTCTCCCGCGGAGGATTCGCCTAGTGGCCTATGGCGCTCGCTTGGAAAGCGGGTTGGGTTAATAGCCCTCAGGGGTTCGAATCCCCTATCCTCCGCCACTCGACGCCGGGTCGGACATCTGTCCGGCCCGGCGTTCGTGCTTCAGACCGTCTCGGGCACGTGCAGGTGGGCGATCGCGATCTCGCACTCGTCGACCCGGAAGATCTCCTGCCCGGTCTCGCCGACGACCGTCTCGCGGAACCCCTTCGCCTTGTCGCGGGACGCCTCGAGCGTGCGCTGGTCGTCGTACGACGTCGTGACGCAGCACAGTCCGCTGGCGCGGTCGAACATCACGCTCATGCTGCAGAAACCCTCGAGCTGGTCGAGCTGGGGAAGCGTGACGAGCTTGATCGTGTCCAGCATCCGGTCCTGGGCGGACGCGGAACCGCGTACCCAGACGAGCCGTGCGCAGGAGCCCTGCGAGGTCTGGTGGTTGCGGTGCAGCAGGCCGATGTCCCACTCCTGCACCTCGGGCTCACCGGAGCTGAACGCCTCGACGCCGCGTGCCCGGATGGGGGCGACGCTGGCCGCACTGGCACGCATCGAGTCCTGGGCGTCCCAGGAGCTCGTGGCGATACAGCGGCCCGACGCCCGGTCGACGACCAGGGAGAAACCCACGCAGCCCGGTGTCGCCGTCAGCTGCGGCATCACCTCGTCGCGACAGAACGCGATGCCGACGTCGATCGAGTCGGCCTTCGCGTCGAACATGGTGGAGCGTGCGTACACGGCACCCACTTCCCTCCTCTGCGAGGCAGCGCCCCGTCGGCGCCGCCGATCCGTCCAGCCAACTCCCGCCCACCGGTGGCGGCAATGGTCATTCGTGACCAGTGACCTCCGGGACGGTGCGCTGGTGCCGGGGCGGGGTCGCTCGTGTCCTGCTCGCAACGCGCACGTGCTGGGTTGTGACACGAATCCCGGCCGAAACCGTGTCCGAACCGGGCACGTGCGACGTCAGGGGCAGCGCGCCTCGATGAGGAACCGCTCGGACGTGGCGACGAACGGCCCGTCGGCCACGATCTGGTCGTGCAGCGCCCGCAGAGGCTCACGGAATGCCGCGACGCTGAAGTCCGGCACGGTCCAGATCACCTTGCGCAGGAACACGATCACCGCGGCGATGTCGAAGAACTCCATCCGCAGCGACTCGCTGCGCAGCTCGACGACCACGAGCCCGGCGTCCTCGGCGGCGGCTGCCGCGCGTGAGGGGAGCCGGGCCTCGCCCACCGGCTGCGGGCCCATCATCGCGTCGGTGAGCTCCCGGACGGTCCCGGCTCCGACAGACTGGGACAGGAACGTGCCGCCCGGTCGCAGCACGCGGGCGACCTCGGCCCACGGCGTGACCACCGGGTGGCGGGTGGTCACGAGGTCGAAAGCCTTGTCCTCGAAGGGGATCGGGCCCTCGTCCTCGGCGGCGACGACGTTCGCGCCGAGCGCGGCGAGGTTGCGACGCGCGATCTCGAGGTTCGGGGGCCAGGACTCGGTGGCGCACAGCACCGGCGGCGCCGACGGGATCGTGGCGAGCACCTCGCCGCCCCCTGTCTGTAGGTCGAGCGCCGCGTCGGCGTGCGCCATCCGCTTCCCGAGCAGCCCGGAGTACCCCCAGCTCGGCCGCTGCTCGGTGGCCCGCCCCTCGAACCAGGAGAAGTCCCAGCCCTCGACGGGGACGCTCTCACCTTCGGACACCAGTTCCTCGAAGCTGCGCACCCGCGGCAGCATGCCAGGACGTCCCCGTGGCGTCGACAGATTTAGTCGACGCGGGACAAGGCCGCGAGCGCCACCGTCACGATGTCCGCGACCGACGGCTCGTCGTCCAGCGCGGCCAGGTCCACCCAGGCAGCGAAGTCGGTGCTACCGCCGACCTCGAGAGTCCCGAGCACACCCCCGACGACCTCGGCGGTGAACACCACCCGCAACGACTTGAAGGGCCGCGGACTGTCGGCCCGGTCGGTGAACGAGTGCACGGTGAGCAGGTCGCCGAGCGCCACGTCGAGCCCGGTCTCCTCCTTGGCCTCGCGCAGCACGGCCTGCTCGACGGTCTCCTCGAACTCGACGCCGCCCCCGGGCAGCGACCAGCAGGGCGCGGACGTGGCGGACCCGTTGAACCAGGTGAGCAGCACCCGGCCGTCCTCGACGATCAACGCGTAGGCGGCCAGCCGGGTGTCGTAGTCGGTGAACTCCACCCGGGCAGCCTAGGCGGCGCGTCCTGACTACGTCGTGGTCAGCCGGTGCAGCTCGATCGCCGTCTCCTCGGGCGGGGTCGGGAACCCTCCCTCGATGCCGGCCTGCATCCGCGGGAGCAGGATCGTGTCCCGGAACGTCTCCCAGCTCTCCTTGGTCTCGTGGACGGCCACGATCGTCCACCCGCCCGTGGACGGGCCTGCGGCGTGGAAGACCTGCCCGTCGGGGAGCTTGTCCGGACCGGGGTGTACGGCGGCGATGGACGCCTCGTAGTTCTGCTGGGTCCCCCCGGGGAAGAAGTGCACGATTCCGTAGGGCATGACGCCTCCGCTCGGACGACGGCCGCCGGACGGACGGCCCGCTTGCGACGCTAGTCAGCGCGCGACGGCGCGGGTATGACCCGTCGGGGCTCGCCCCCTGTTCACGGAGCGGCCGAAATCGTCACATCCACGCCACACAACGGGAACAGCCCCGTGAAACGAGCGACCCAGGATGGTGCCCCACCGCACCCGAGACACCTGGGGGTACTCATGCACACCGACAACCTGACCCCGGCCGCGCAGGCCCGCCTGGCCCGCCGTACCCGCGAGCTCACCGAGCTGCTGCTGTCCCGCCCGGACCTGGTCGGGACGCACGCACCCGCCGACTTCGCGGTGGAGGCGGTCCGCTGGGGCGTGTGAGTCAGCGCCAGGCGTGCAGGCGCACCACGGTCCCGTGGTCGTGGGAGCGCACCTGCACCAGGTCGCAGAGCTGGTTGGCCATCCACACGCCGCGGCCGGTCTCGGAGGCCAGCTCGACCAGCTCGCGACCAACCATCGGGTCCTCGATGCGACCGGAGTCCCGGACGTCCACCACGAACGCGTCGGGCCGGGCCCAGACGCTGAGCCGGCCGGTGCCGCCGCCGTGCTGCACGCTGTTGGTCGCGACCTCGTGCGCCGCCAGCGCCAGGTCGTCGGCCGCATCATCCGACACCTGCGCGGCGGTCGCTCCTCGTCGTACGGCGTCCCGGACCGCTCCGAGCCCGCGAAGGCCGAAGTCGAGATGGACGGCGTCGGCGGGAGGTGGGGTGAGGGGCGCGGCGAACGCCGAGCGGGCGAAGTCGTGACCGAGGTAGGGCAGCGTGCGCGCGGACGTCGGCACCGACGGATGGGTGACGAACACGTCGTCGAGCACCACGGAGGGCAGCGCCGACGCGTCGTAGGGGCAGAGCAGGCGCCAGCCGGGGCCGTCGTCGAAGGCCAGGTTGAGCAGCGACTCGTGCAGCACGCACTCCTCGAGCTCGACCCCCCGACGGCCGGCCCACACGGGCTCGCCCACCCCGCGCAGCGGCAGCCCGTCGTGCGCCTCGACGAAGCGCCGCCAGGCCGGGATGATCCGGGACGGGTTCGCGCCGACCTCGCGCATGTCCACGAAGTCGACGAGGGTCGCCAGAGCGCCGAGCTCCTCGGTGAGGAACGCGACCCGGTCCTCGAGCATGGCGACCATCACCGGCTCGCCGAGCTCGAGACCTTCACGGATGAACGGGAGGACGACCTCACGCAGGCCGGTGAGTCCGTCGTACAAGACCGCCTCGTGGCGGAACCGGTCCTGCGCGCCGAAGGCTGTGGGAGTCGAAACCTCAACCACCGTCCCCTCAGCCTGGGCCGTCGCCCGGGCCGGACGACCCGGCGGCCTCCCCGCACCCCTCAGCGTGCGCGCGAGACCCGAGCCTGACAACCCCGGTGCAGACCAGAACTCACGCGTTCTCGGAGGCCCGGGAGATGTCGAAGACCCGGTGCAGGCCGGTGATCTCGAAGACCCGCATGACCTCCTCGCCCGCGCCCACGATGCTCAGCGAGCCGCGCAGCACGTGCACCCGGCGCCGCGCGCCGATCAGCACGCCGAGGCCGGTCGAGTCGATGAAGTCCACCTCGGTGAGGTCGACGACCAGGTGGACCCGGCCCTCGACGATGAGGTCGGTGAAGCGCTGGCGCAGCTCGCCCTGGGTGGCGAGGTCGATCTCGCCGCGCAGCACGAGGGTGGCTCGGTCGGGGGTGGCGTCACCGTCGACGGTGACCTCGATCTCAAGTGGGGCAGGCCCTGAGGCGACCATCGGTGGATCCTCCATGAAGCTGGTGCGAACCGGCCGCCTCTTGACCGGAGTCCTCACCCTAGCGCCCCTGCGCTGCGGTGAGGTGGACGGCGAGCCGGGCTGCGGCGGCCTCGATCGCCTCGGCGCGCGACCGCGACAGCTGGCCGGACTTGCGGGCCTGCTCGGTCTCGAGGACCAGGTCGTCGAGCGCCTGCCGGGCCTGGGCAGGGCGGCCGGCCGCGATGGCGGCGTCCACCTGGGTGAGCGCCTCGTTGACGCGCGCCGAGCTGCCGCCGGTGTCGCAGCCGGTCAGGCCGAGCAGCAGCCCCCCGACCAGGAGCACAGGCAGGAGTACGTCGCCGAGCCGCCTCATCCGGCCACCGCCTGGTGCAGGTCGGTGAGCGGGCCCCGCAGGTCGGCCGGCACCCCGGACGGCAGCGGCGCGGCCGGGCCACCGTGCTGCATCGTCATCAGCATCGTGACGACGACCGCCGAGACGACCAGGGCGGCGAGCACGAACGCGAGTGCCCAGCCCCACCCGCGACGGTTGTCGCGCCGGTCCTGCGCACGGCTCGGCTGCGGGGGCGGCGGGAGCACGAGGCCGGAGGTGCGCGGGTGCTCGTCGTCGGCCCGGCGGTGCGGTGCGGGCGTGCGGTGGATGGCGTCGACCGGCTCGACCAGGGGCCGGTTGGTCTCGACAGGCTCGACCACCGAGGACCGCTCGAGCGACGTCGCGCGCGCGACCCGGGCCAGCGCGCGCAGCCGGTCGCCGGCCTCGCGCGCCGTGGGCCGAGCAGCCGGCTCGAGGCTGGTCATCGCGCGCACCAGCGTGGTCCAGGCCTCGGGGACCTCGTCGGGGATCGGCGGCGGGTTGTGCAGCCGCGCCAGGGCCGCCTCGGTGGGGCTGCCGGTGTAGGCCCGGGTGCCGGTGATCGCCTCGAGCAGCAGCAGGCCGAGCGAGTAGATGTCGGAGGCCGGCGACACCGGCTGCCCGCGCACCTGCTCGGGCGCGAGGTAGGCCGCGGTGCCGATCATGGTGCCGGTCGCGGTGTGGCCCGCGGTGTCCCCGAGCAGCCGGGCGATCCCGAAGTCGGCGAGCCGGACCCGGCCGTCCTCGCTGAGCAGCACGTTGCCGGGCTTGAGGTCGCGGTGCACCACGCCGTGCGCGTGCACGTAGGTCAGCGCCTCGCACAGGGCGGCGCCTATGGCGGCGACCTGCGACTCAGGCAGCGGCCCGTCGGCGCAGGCGGCGGCCAGGCTCGGCCCCTCGACCAGGTCCATGACCAGGTAGGGCGAGTCGTCGTCGATACCGGCGTCGAGCAGCGTCACCAGGTGCGGGTGGTCGAACTGCGCGACCACCTTCGCCTCGGTCTCGAAGCGGGCCCGGTCGCGGCGGGTCGCGGTGCGCACCCGCAGCACCTTGACGGCCACCTCGCGCTCGAGCAGCTCGTCCATCGCCTGATAGACGTCGGCCATGCCCCCACGGCCGATCACCTTGTCCAGGCGATAGCGGCCGGCGAGCACGTCGAGCTGTTCCTCGAGCGGCATCCGGTCCTCCTCTGGTGGGGCGAGTACCCAGGACCACGCAAAGCGAACATCCGCCCGGGCAAAGGAATGCCGAACGCCGTACGGCGAGCCGGAGAACCGCACTTCGGGCGACTTGTCCCCTCGTGGGTAGCCCGAACAGGTGGTTCTCGCGCGCCGGCCCATCCGGGGCACCCCAGCCCCCGAACCCGGCTGTGGCGCGGGTCACACGGCCCCCGCCGTCCTGGAAGGGAGCACGACCATGAGCGAGACGAGCAGGCGCGGTTTCCTGGGTGTCGCGGGGGCTGGCGCCGCCGCCGCCGGAGCAGTCGCCCTCACCCCGGGGGTGGCCCACGCGGCCTCCGCCCGGTTGCACCCCAACAGCGCGAAGGTGCCGGTGGTCGCCTACATCGAGGACGTCACCGCCAGCACCCTGGTGCTGATGGTCGGCGAGCACGAGGTCACCGTCCACGACCGCGACCTGGTCACCCGGCTCCTCAACGCAGCGGGGAGGTGACCCCATGTCCTCCCACCGCGAAGCCCCGGAGATCTCCAAGGACCCGGTCGCCGACAACACCGACGTCTACGCGTTCGTGAACCCGAAGCGGCCCAAGGCAGTCACCTTCATCGCGAACTTCATCCCGCTGCAGCAGCCCGACGGAGGCCCGAACTTCTACGAGTTCGGCGACGACGTGCTCTACGAGATCCACATCTCCAACAGCGGGACGGCCCAGGCCGACATCACCTTCCAGTTCCGGTTCCACACCAAGGTCCGGAACCCGAAGACGTTCCTCTACAACACCGGTCAGATCAACGACATCGGTGACACCTCCTGGAACCGTCCGCAGTACTACTCGGTCACGAAGGTGCACAACGGCACCAGCACGGTGATCGCCTCCAACCTGGCCTGCCCGCCGGTCAACATCGGCCGCCGCAGCACACCCGACTACGCCAAGCTCTCCCAGCAGGCGATGCACAACGTCGGGAGCCGGTGGATCTTCGCCGGGCAGCGGGCGGACGCCTTCCACGTCGACCTCGGCAGCGTCTTCGACCTCGGCGGCCTGCGCCCGTTCAACCAGGCGCACCTGATCAAGCTGCCGGAGATGAACGGCGTCAACTCGGTGCAGTCCTACAACGTGCACAGCATCGCGCTGCGGGTGCCGATCACCGAGGTGACCCGCAACCACGACCTGCCCTCGGACCCGATGAAGGCCGCCTCGGTGATCGGGGTGTGGGCGACCGCGAGCCGCCGGCGCTCCCGGATCATCGACTCGACCACGGGCGCGATCACCGGGCACGGCGCCTGGACGCAGGTCTCCCGGCTCGGCAACCCGCTGTTCAACGAGGTCATCACCCCGATGGCCGAGAAGGACCAGTGGAACGTGCGGCCGCCGAGCGGCGACCACAAGTACGCCGGCTACGTGAACCACCCCGAGCTCGCCAAGCTGCTCCCGGTGCTCTACCCCGGCGTGTTCTCGAACCTGGCGGCCTACTCCAAGGCGCGCGCCGACCTGCACGCGATCCTGCTCACCGGGATCCCGAAGGGCGTCGTGCCCGGCTTCCAGAACTACACCGGTCCCACCGAGGCGGACATGCTCCGGCTCAACGTGGCCATCCCGCCGAGCTCGAGCCCGAACGACCTCGGCGTGGTCGGTGGCGACCTGGCTGGCTGGCCCAACGGCCGACGGGTCAACGACGACGTGGTCACGGTGGCGCTCCGGGCGGTGGCGGGCGCGACCATCGCGCTGGTCGACCCGTCCTACACGCCCGACGGTGCGGCGTCCCAGGTCACCGACGGGACGACCAACACCAACGCCAAGACGTTGAGCTACTTCCCGTTCCTGGGGCTGCCCGGCGGTGGCTACCAGACCGACCCGGGAACGACGCAGGCGTCATGAGCACGCACACGCACGAGCCGCACAACGCGTTCGCGGGCCAGGGCGCGGTGCTGCTCGACATCGGCGGGGACATCGGGGCGCTGGTCGTCACGATGCCCGTGGGCTCGGAGGGGCGTGAGGTCGAGCTGCGGCGAGACGGCGCGCACCACCACCCGCACGTCGCGGTGGTCTCCCGTCCGGTGGCCGACGGCGTGCAGGCGTCGCTGGTCTTCGGCGAGGTGCCTGCCGGTGACTACGTGCTCGCCTGGAAGGAGGACCCGCAGCCGCACCTCGCCGTGAGCGTGCGCGGCGGCGAGGTCACCGACACCGCCTGGCAGTGACTGACACCGGGGCACGGGTGCGCGAGAGTGTGCCCGTGCCCCTGCTGCTCGCCCTCCGGTTCCTCGCCGAGCTCCTCCTGCTGACGTCGTACGGCGTCGGGGGCTGGGCCCTGGGCGACACCGTCCGCAACCTGGCCTCGGCGCTCGCGCTCGCGATCGCCCTGCCCCTGCTGGTCGCCCTGGTCTGGGGCCGGTGGGTGGCGCCGCGCGCGTCCCGGCGGCTGCCCGACCCGGCGAGGCTCGGTGTCGAGCTGCTGCTGTTCGCCGGCGCGATGGCCCTGCTCGGCGGGGTGGTGCGCACCCCGACCGGTGTCGTGGGCGGGCTGGTCACGCTCGGACTTTTCCTGGTCAGCATGCCGGCGCGGCACGCGGACGTGTGAGTGGCCCCGGCCGCCACAACTGCGCACGTGCGCCGAAGCTACACGGTTCCCGCGGGAATCCGTGCCACAACAGTTCACGTGCGCGGACGGGCCGTCGGGCCTCAGCGGCGCCGGCGGCCCACCCCGAAGACGCCACGGACGATCTCGCGGGCCGCGGTGCGCATCAGGTCGCGGGCGACCGGGCTCTTCATGATGTCGGAGACCATGTCGCCACCGGACCCGCCCGGTGAGCGCTTCGGCGCGCGCGTCGGCTTCGGGTAGGACACGTGGTCGTCGGCCGGCGGGGCCGGCTCCTGCTTCGCCGCCTCGGCGCCCTTGTCGAGCCGGGCCGCGAGCTTCTCGCGGGCCGACTCCCGGTCCACGGCGGTGGCGTACTTCGCGTGCAACGGAGACCCGGTGACCGCCGCGGCCATCGCGGCCGGGTCGTTGGGCCCCATCGTCGACTCGGGGGCCCGCAGCCGGGTCCAGGCCACCGGCGTCGGGGCACCGCGCTCGTCCATCACGGTCACCACGGCCTCGCCGATGCCCAGCGAGGTGAGCACGTGCCCGAGGTCGTCGTACCCGCTCGCGGAGTAGGTCGCGACCGTGGCCTTGAGGGCCTTGGCGTCGTTGGGGGTGTGCGCGCGGAGCTGGTGCTGGACCCGGGAGCCGAGCTGGGCGAGCACCTCGTCGGGCACGTCGGTCGGCGACTGGGTCACGAAGAAGACGCCGACGCCCTTGGACCGGATCAGCCGCACGGTCTGGGTGATCGCCTGCAGGAAGTCCTTGGAGGCGTCGGCGAAGAGCAGGTGCGCCTCGTCGAAGAAGAAGACCAGGCTGGGCTTCTCGGGGTCGCCGAGCTCGGGCAGGTCGTGGAAGAGGTCGGCGAGCAGCCACATCAGGAACGTCGAGAACAGCGCCGGCCGGTCCTGCAGGTTCGGCAGCTCCACCAGCGAGATCACGCCACGGCCGTCCGGCGTGGTGCGCATCAGGTCGCGGGTGTCGAACTCCGGCTCACCGAAGAACGCGTCGGCGCCCTGGTCGGCGAACCCGATCAGCTCGCGCAGGATCACGCCCGCGGTCGCCGACGACAGGCCGCCGAGGTCCTTCAGGTCGGCCTTCCCCTCGTCGGAGGTCAGGAACTGCACGACGGCGCGCAGGTCGGCCAGGTCGAGCAGCGGCAGCCCGGCCTGGTCGGCGTAGTGGAAGACCAGTCCCAGCGACGACTCCTGGGTCTCGTTGAGGCCGAGGACCTTCGCGAGCAGGGTCGGGCCGAAGGCCGTCATGGTGGCGCGCAGCGGGATGCCGGTGCCCTGGCCGCCGAGCGCGAGGTACTCCACCGGGAAGCCGGTGGCCTGCCACGTCTGGTCGACCTGGGTCGCGCGCTCGGTGGTGCGCGGGCTAGCCGGGCCGGGCGCGGCCAGCCCGGACAGGTCGCCCTTCACGTCGGCGGCGAACACCGCAACGCCTTGCGCGGAGAGCTGCTCGGCCAGCAGCTGCAGGGTCTTGGTCTTGCCGGTGCCGGTCGCTCCGGCGACCAGGCCGTGCCGGTTGAGCATCCCGAGCGGGATCCGCACCTTCACGTCGGTGAGCCGGGTTGCGTCGAGCATCAACGCACCCAGGTCGAGGGCCGGTCCGGTGAAGGCGTAGCCGGCCGCGACGGCCGCGACGATCGGGTCCTGCGCGGCGGCGTCGGGCGGCTGCTGGCTCATGCCTGGCAGCGTAGCGACACCTATGCTGACCGGGTGATCTTCAAGCGAGTCGGATCCGAGCGCCCCTACCCGGACCACGGTCTCAGTCCCCGCCAGTGGGCCGCGGTGCCACCACGCCAGGTGCGTCTCGACGAGCTGGTGACCACCAAGGACACCCTCCAGCTCAACGCGCTGCTCGACGAGGACTCGACGTTCTTCGGGGACCTGTTCGCGCACGTGGTGGAGTACGACGGCGAGCTCTACCTCGAGGACGGGCTGCACCGGGCGCTGCGGGCGGCACTCCAACAACGCACAGTTCTGCACGCGCGCGTTCATCCCGTGGCAGGCTGACTGCCCATGGGACGCCGCCACCTCACCACAGCGATCACGCTGCTGGTGCTGCTGGCCATCCTCGGCCTCGGCGCCGTCCTCGGGACCAAGTCGCTGTTCGCCCCGCTCCCCTCCTCGGCCCCGTCGCCGAGCCCGTCGCCGTCGTGCTCACCCTCGACCGTCGGCAAGGGCGGGCTGCTGACGACCAGGCAGGTCACGGTCTCGGTCTACAACGCCGGCACCCGGCCGGGACTCGCAGGTGACACCCAGAAGCTGCTCGCGAAGCGGGGCTTCGCCAAGGGCGCGCTGGGCAACGCGCCCACCGGGCACAAGGTGCGGTTCGTGCAGGTGTGGACCACCGTTAAGAACGACGCGGCCGCCAAGCTGGTGGCCGCCCAGTTCGGCCCGAAGACCTACGTCAAGGTGGTCAAGCAGGAGCTCGGCGACGGCATCGACGTGCTCGTCGGCGACCGGTTCAAGGGTCTGGTCAAGGCGCCGAGGTCGGTGAAGGTCAAGAAGTCCACCGCCGTCTGCGACTGAGCCGACTCAGTCCAGCCAGTGCGCGAGGCGGCCGCGTCGCGACACCGAGCGCAGCCGGTCCTCGGTCTGCTCGCGCAGCCGTCGCGGGGTGACGACCAGCAGGTCGTCGCCGCGCCGCAGCACGGTCCGCTCGTCGGGCACCAGCGTCTTCCCGTCACGGACCACCATCGACACCGAGGCGCCGGCAGGCAGCCGCAGCTCGCCCACCTCCACGCCGTGCAGCAGCGAGCGGCGTGTGATCGCCACCTGGAGCAGGTCCGCGGCGATCCGCTCCAGGGGCGCGGACTCGACCTCGATGTCGCGGGCCTCGCCCTGGTGCGTGACCTGCAGCTTGGCGGCGACCCACGGCAGCGGCGGCGCGGTCAGCAGCGTGAACAGCACGACCATCACGAACACGATGTCGAACAGCTCGGTCGCGTGCGGCACGTCCTCGGCGAGCGGGATGGTCGCCAGCACGATGGGTACGGCGCCCCGGAGCCCGGCCCAGGAGACGAAGGCCTGCTCGCGCAGGGACATCCTGGCGCCGAGCGCGCACACCAGCACCGAGACGGGCCGGGCGACGAACGTGAGCACCAGGCCGGCGACCACCGCGAACAGCACGTGCTCACCGGAGATGCGCCCCGGCGAGACGAGCAGGCCGAGCATCACGAACAGCCCGATCTGGGCCAGCCAGGCCACCCCCTCCGAGAACGAGCGGGTGGCGTTGCGGTGCGGCAGCTCGCTGTTGCCGAGCACCAGCGCCGCGGCATAGACAGCGGCGAAGCCCGATGCGTGCAGAGCCGCCGTACCCGCGTAGGCGAGGACGGTCAGCGAGAGCACGGCGATCGGGTAGAGACCCGAGCTCGGCAGCGCGGCCCGGCGCATCACCCAGCCGCCACCGAGCCCGACCAGCAGGCCGAGCGCCAGGCCGGCGGCGAGCTCGTAGACCACGATCCCGGTGAACCCGAGCAGGCCGTGGTCGAGCGCGGTACCGGCGCTGACCAGCGACACCAGCACGACCGTCGGCGCGTCGTTGAGGCCGGACTCGGCCTCGAGCACACCGGTGAGCCGGTGCGGCAGCGGCACCCGGCGCAGCACGGAGAAGACCGCGGCGGCGTCGGTCGGCGAGGTCACCGCGCCGAGCAGCACCGACAGCCGCCAGTCGAGGCCGAGCAGGTAGTGCGCGGCGACCGCGACGATCCCGACGCTGACCCCGACGCCGACGGTGGCGAGCAGCCCACCGAGCCGCATCGCCGGCCGGATCTCGCTCCACTGGGTGGTGAGACCACCCTCGGCCAGGATCAGCACCAGGGCCGCGAACCCGAGCGCGTGCGCGACCCCGGCGTTCTCGAACTGGATGCCGAAGCCGGCCTCGCCGAGTACCACGCCCATCAGCAGGTAGACCAGCAGGCTGGGCAGTCCGGCCCGGACGGAGAGGCGGACGGCGAGGATCGCGACGAGCATGACGACGGCACCGATGAGCAGGAAGCTGTCCAGCTGGTGCGCGTCGAAGCTCACGGCTCACCTCGTCGTGGGTCGGCGGTCCGCTCAGTCTAGTGGGGGCAGCCCCAGGCAGCCTCGAACCTCGTTCTCGAGGAGACCGCTCCGGTCGTGGTCGGCGACCTCGCCGGTGAGGAACGCGAACGCGTAGCGACCCTCCTCGCTCCACCAGCCCAGGGCGCCACCGAGGCCACCCATCCCCCAGCCGTCGTCGTCGACCGCGACGCCCAGACCCCAGCGCGCCTCGGTGCCGAGGACCCGGTCGGGGCCGCGTCGGGCCTCGGTGACCATCTCCTCCACGGTGGACGGCGACAGCACCTGCCCGGCGTGCAGCGCCTTGTAGAAGCGGGCCACCGCGCGGGCCGTGCCGTGGCCGTTGACGGCCGGCACCTCCGCGCGCCGCCAGCGCTCTCCGTTGACGACGGTGGCGTCGAGGGCGCCGGGCGGGTTGCCGAGCGCCTGCCGCATCGCGGGGTTGCCGTCGATCTCGCGGAAGAACTCGGTCCCGAAGCCGGTGAGGTCGACGGTCCTGGCCAGCTCGGGCTCCTGCAGCCCGACGTGGAAGTCCAGCCCGGTCGGCCCGCAGACCTCGTCCGCGAGGAACCGCCCCAGGGACCGGCCGTCGACGCGGCGCACCACCTCGCCGAGCAGGTGCCCGTAGAACAGCGCGGTCTCGCCGTGCGCGATGCCCGGCGGCCAGGCCGGCTCCTGCTCGGCGAGCAGCCCGCAGAGCAGGTCCCAGTCGTAGAGGGCCTCCTCCGGCTGCGGCGCGCCGAGCCGGACCAGGCCGGACTGGTGGGCCAGCACCTGGCGCAGCGTGGTCCGCGCCCGCAGCTCCGGCCACACCCACTGCAGCGGCGCGTCGAGGTCGACCAGGCCGCGCTCGACCAGCAGGAGCGCGCAGACGGCCGCGAACGGCTTGGTCACCGAGTAGGTCATCACGATGCTGTCGCGGCGCCACGGCCGGGTGCGTGCCACGTTGGCGTAGCCGCCCCAGAGGTCCACCACCCAGCGGCCGTCGTGCCAGACGGCGAGCGCGGAGCCGGTGCCGTTGGAGCGCACCAGCACCTCGGCGAACGCGTCCGCAACGGACGCGAACCGCGGGTCGACGTGGCCTTCGGGCCGCGGGCTCTCCATGGCGCCACTGTCGCAGAGCGGGACCGCGACGGTGACCGGTTCGGTCAGGTCAGCCGGTCTTCCGGGACGTCAGCTGGGCGGCCGCCGCCCAGCCCTGCGCGGACACGGGTGCCGGTTCGTGCGCCATCCACCTCTCGGCCAGGGCGATGGTCCGCTCCAGCAGGTCGACCAGCAGCACGTCACGGTCGGGCACGGCGGCCGAGGCGATGCCGGAGACCGACGTGTGCACGATCGCGGGGGCGCTGCGCCGGGCGAAGCTGCCCGGCTGGCCCCAACCGAGCGAGGTGAAGCCGCGGGCCCAGTCCCGGGCGTCGGGTACGTCGTCGAGCGCGCGCGCCACCGAGAGCGACACGTGGTCCTCGGGCAGTCCGTCCAGACCGGCGAGCACCCGCTCGCAGCGCAGCAGCCCGACCGCTGCGACGCCCTGCCGCTCTGCCGGCGCCAGCTGCAGCGCCGCGAGGGCGACCTCGCGCGCGATCCAGGCGTCCACGTGCAGGTCCTCGGACGTCAGCCCGATCACCGACGGGATCAGCGGCACCAGGTCGCCGCGGTGGGCGTCGGAGACGTGGTCGTTGACGTCGCGGGCCAGGGTGGCCAGCAGGGGGTGCGTGCACGCCGGGTGGTCCGACCAGCGCTCGCCGGCGAGGTAGGACGCCATCTCCATGAAGCACGCGCCCTTGCGCGGGGTTCGGTGCCGGCCACGGGAGAGGACGGGCATCAGGTCGGGCGAGCTCGTGGTCATGGCGGCTCCCTGGGGACCGGTCCGCCGCACGTGACCGGCGCGCGCGGTCGGAGACTTCAGTCTGCGCCCGGATTCCGCGGCCGGACAAGAGGTCAGTGCAAGGTGGCGCGGGTGAACAGCACGGCGTGGTCGGTGATCCGCGTGACCGCGGGCGACTTGTCCACCAGGTAGTCCGAGAACGTGGTGCGGGTGCCGAAGATCCAGTCGATCCGCATCGCGGGCGGGGGCAGGCACCAGCCCTCGTCGTTGCTGCCGCCCGCCGGCGAGACCAGGGCGGTGGTCGCGGTCAGCGAGCAGAACGCGGACTCCTTCTCGTTGAGGTCACCGACCAGGAAGACGGGCTTGCCGTGGGCGCCGAGCCGCCGCACCAGGGCCGCCTCGAGCCGGATCGCCACGTCACGCTCGGCCTGCCTGCCGCGGGGCGCGTTGTGCGCGTTGACCACCCAGACCTGACGGCCGGTCCGGGTGTTGCGCAGCAGCACGACCGGCTGGAGCCGGTGCTGGCCCAGGAACGGGATGGTCAGGGTGCGGGCCTTCAGCAACGTCCAGTGCGCCTTGTTCCAGAAGAGGCTCTGGGGCACGCCCTGGTAGCCCAGCCGCCGGCCCGGGTAGACGCCGTACCGGCCGTGGAAGCCGTGCCAGACCGCGCGCAGCTGGTCGGGCTGGATCTCCTGGAAGCCGACGACGTCGACGTCTCGCTCGAGCAGCAGCCGGGCGGCCCAGCGGGCCCGGGTGGTGCCGGCGGCGTAGCGGGCGCTGCCGGCGGTGTGCTGGCTGCCGAGGATGTTGAAGGTGGCCAGGTGGAACGACGTGGGCGCGGTGCGCGCGGCGACCGGGCCGCCGGAGACCAGGGTGCCCGCGGCCAGGGCGGCGGCAGCGAGGGTGGCGGCGAGGACGCGGGGAAAGGTACGGCGGGACATGCGGTGGCCCTCCGAGGGGGCATGGGGTGCGGGGATGTCCCGGGTATCGGCCGGCCCCGGCGGGTCCTGAAGGTGGACCGTTCACCGCCGTCGGAATCGTGACGGTTTCGTGCTTGTCGCCCCGGGGTGGGGGGGACACACAATGGCGGCACACGTCGGCCCGGAGTGGGGAACCAGTGGGTTCGTCGCGGGGGTGCGACCCCGGCAGGAGCGGCACCGAGGCGCAGGACCTGGTCCTGGTGGTGGCGTTCGGCGTCCTCCTGTCCGGCTACCCGCTCCGGGTCGACGTGCGGCCGCTAGTCGACGAGCACCGGCTCACGCTCGCCGTGCTGCTCGGGCCGCTCGGGCTGGACGTCGGAGCCGCTGCGGGACACCCAGGCCACCAGCACGACGATCAGCCCGGTCGCCACCGCGGCCACCGTCCCGTCGCCGTAGCCGAGCCCGTTGCCGAACGACGGCGGCTTGCCGAGCCAGTCCGCGAACGACGCGCCCAGCGGACGGGTCACCACGTAGGCCGACCAGAACGCGAGCACCTCGCCCATGCCGAGCTTCCAGCGGCCCAGCGCGGGCACCAGCATCACGGCGGCGAAGAGCAGGCCCGAGGCCAGGAACCCCCAGCCGAGCTGGTCCGCGGTCAGGTCACCGGCCGCCGTACCCAGCGCGAAGGTGGCCAGCACGGTCGTCCAGTAGAAGTGCTCGCGGCGCCGCGTGGTGATCGAGTGGATGGACAGGGTGCCCTCGCTGCGGTGCCAGAGCCAGAACACCGCCGCGACCGCGGCCGCGCAGACGATCGTGGAGACCGAGTAGGGCACGCCGGCGACCACGTGCAGGACGTCGGCGACCATGGTGCCGAAGACCGCGACCATGGCGACGGCGAACCAGTACGTCCGCGCGACGTAGCGCTCCGCCCGCAGCTGCAGCCACAGCGCCAGCGCGAGACCGCCGACGCCGACCACGCCGCCGAGGACCAGGTTGGTCTTGCCGAGGAAGTCCGAGGCGGCCTCACCCATGCCGGTGGTGAGCACCTTGATGACCCAGAACAACACGGTGACCTCGGGGACCTTCGCGGCCAGGGGCTCGCGGGCTGCGCGCACGGGCAGCTCCTTTCGCAGCAGGGGATTCGGGCGGGATGTCCACCCACTCCCAGCGTTGCCGCTGCGGCTGGAGGCAACCTGAACGACCGGCCGGTTCGACGTGACCTGGGCCACGCGACCGGTCAGGCGCTGCGCTCGATCCGGCGCAGCACCACCGCGAGCGCGACCAGCGCGACCGCGTTGGCGGCCACCACCAGCACCGTCAGCAGGGTGCGGCTGCTGTCGTAGGCCGCGCCGAGCACGCCACCGGCCACCAGCAGGCCGAGTCCGCGGACCAGCGCCAGCCACCCGAACGCCACCGCGCGCGAGGCGCCCGGCACCAGCTCGGCGACCACGGCCTTGACCGTCGAGTCGAGCACCCCGTTGACCACGCCCCAGACCGCGACCCCGACCCACACCAGCACGACCGAGTCGGTGAAGGCGATCACGGAGACCGCGGCGGCGAGGGGTACGGCGAGCAGGACCCGGGCCCCGCGGCGGTCGTAGACGCGGCCCATCACCAGGCCGCTGGCGCCGTCGACGAGCATCGCGACCGCGAACAGCAGCGGCACCTGCGGGTCGTCGAGCAGCCCGGTGTGCACCGCGTGGAACGCCAGCAGCGGGAACGACGCGACACCGCAGGAGAGCACCGCGACCGCGGCGACGTACTGCCAGAACCGTGCCGGCAGGGGCTCGCGCACGACGGGCTCACCGGGGGCGGTGGGCTCCACCTGCTCGACCGGCTCGTAGACCGCCGGGTCCGGGACCCGGAAACGCAGCCAGGCGAGCATGCCGAGCACGCCGAGCCCGGGCACGATCAGCGCGCCGAACGCCAGCGTGTAGTCGCCGGCGCGCCAGGCCAGCAGCCCAGCAAGTAGCAGCGGCCCGAGCACCGCGCCGGTCTGGTCGAGCGCCTGGTGCACACCGAACGCGCTGCCGCGGCCGGTGCGCGCCGCGGCGTAGGACAGCAGCGTGTCCTTGGCCGGTGAGCGGACCGCCTTGCCGAGCCGCTCGGTGCCGTAGAGCAGCAACGCCGGCACGATCGCGCCGGTGACCCCGATGAACGGGACGCTGAGCACGGTCAGCGCGTAGCCCGCGATCGTCCAGGTCCAGTAGTGGCGGGTACGGCGCACCGCGTAGCCGGAGACCACGCGCAGCCCGTAGCCGATGAACTCACCGGCCCCGGCGACCAGGCCGACCACGGTGGCGGTCGCGCCGAGTGTGGCCAGGTAGGGACCGATGATGCTGCGCGCGCCCTCGTAGACCATGTCGGCCAGCAGGCTGACCACGCCGAACGCGACGACGAACCGCCACGGACGCATCGTGGTCTCGTCGTGGGTCTTGGGGAGGGTCACCGTCCAAGTCTGGCAGGCGGGTCAGTGCCCTTCCGCCATCAGCTCGTCGAGCGCGCGTCGCTGGGTGGCGAACTGCTCGCTGTCGGGGTTCGTCAGCGTGATCAGCGCCTTCCACAGCGCCCAGCCCCGGGCCCGCGCCCACGCCTGGTCGTCCAGCCCGACAGCGTCGCGGAAGACCTCGCGCCTGTCGCCGTCGAGGAAGGTCCATGCGATCACCAGGTCGCAGGCGGGGTCGCCCACGCCGCAGGTGCCGAAGTCGATCACGGCCGCGAGCCGGCCCCGTGAAGTCAGCAGGTTGCCGGCCGCGACGTCACCGTGGAACCACACCGGCGGGTCCGGCCACGCCGAGACCAGGCTCTGCTGCCAGATCCGCCGGCACGCGTCCGCGTCGACCGTGTCGCCGAGCTCCGCGAGCGCTTCCTGCACCTGGTCGCCGTACACGCTCGGGTGGCAGCCGCGGTAGAAGGAGTGCAGCCCGGCGGCCGGGCCGTCCGCGGGCGCCGCGCGCAGGTCGCGCAGGAAGCAGCCGAGGTCGTGGGCGAACCGGGGCCGGTCCAGGTGCGGGTCGGTGTCGGGCGTGGCGCCGTCGATCCAGCGCCGCACCGACCAGGGTCGGGGGAACGCCTCGGTCGGTCGCCCGGTGGCGACCGGCGCCGGCAGGGGTACGGCGAGGTGGTCGGCCAGCAGCGGCAGGACGTCGTCCTCCTTGGTGATCCCGGCGGTGTAGCGGTCGTGGCTGGGCAGCCGGACCGTGAGCGCCTCGCCGAGGCGGAACATCCGGTTGTCGTGGCCCTGCCGGGGCACCGGCGCGACCGGCAGGTCCGCCCACTGCGGGAACTGGTCGGCGACCAGCCGGCGGACGAGCTCGGGCGTCATCGGGTCACCTCGGCGCGCTCCGGGGCCTCGGCAAGGATCCGCGCGACCGTCTCCTCGGCGGTGAGGTCCGCGGTGTCGAACCACCAGCCCTCGTTGCCGAACGCCTCGCGCATGCCTGCGGTCAGGGCGTCGTGGCCGTCGAAGAAGAACTGCTCCTCCGGGTCGCGGGCCTCGTTGCGCGCCCGGCACACCGCGGCGCCGGGGTCGAGGACGACCAGCAGGAGTCGCCGGGACGCGAGGGCGTGCACGTAGAGGTCGAGCTGCTCGCGGTCGGGAACCACCCAGTCCAGCACGGGGGTGAAGCCGGCGTCCGCGAAGCTCCCGGCCAGCAGGCACAGGTTGTCGTTGCACAGCCGGACCTGGCGGACGGCCTCGTCCGCCGGCTCGCAGACCGGACCGACCCGGCCGCTGACGACGAGCCGGTTGACCATGTCGCCGTCCAGCCGCGCCGAGCGGGTGAGCCGCTCGGCGACCAGGCGGGTGACCGTCGACTTGCCCGCTCCCGGCGCCCCGGTCACGAGCAGCACCGCCGCGCCGTGGTCGATTGCGCTCATGCCGGGTCCCCGTTCCAGAGCCAGCGCAGCGCGTCCGGCAGCACCACGCCCCCGTGGTTCGGGCTGTGGCCGCCGTACCCGAGGACGAGGCGGGCCTCGTAGCCCGCCTCCATGAGCGCCGCGGCCACCCGCAGGTTGGCGGCCAGCCAGTTCCACTCGGGCTCGTCCCAGCCGAGGTCGCGGTGACCGGCCTGCATGACGACCCGGATCGGCTTGCGCTCGACCGTCGCGATCAGGTCGGGGTAGGGGTTGCCGTCCGGCATCTGCACGAAGCTGGACAGGCAGCTGAACACGCGTCGGAACCGGTCCGGCCGCAGCCACGCGGCCGTGAAGGCGGCGTTGCCGCCGCTGCTGCCGCCGCAGATCCCCCACTGCTCCGGGTCGTCGGTGACGTTCCACCGCTTCGTGACCTCGGGGAGGATCTCGTCGAGCAGGAAGTCGACGTAGCGGGAGTCGAAGGCGTCGTACTCCGCGTTGCGGTTCTTCCGCGCGTCCGGGTCCTCGACGTCCTCGAAGACGCCGGGGTCGACGAACACCCCGACCGTCACCGGGAGGTCCCCGCGGTGCACCAGGTTGTCGAGGACGATGCCGCCGCGCACCTCGCCGTCGGGGTCGAGGTAGAAGCCGCCGTCCTGGAAGACGAGGAGCGACGCCGGCTCGTCCGGGTCGTACGACGCGGGCACGTGCACCCAGAACCGCCGCGACGTCCCGGGATAGGTCGCGCTGTCGTTCCACGTGAGCTCGACGGTCTCGCCGACGGGCACCCCGGTCTGGCGCACCGAGTCGGGGCCGTGGGCGTAGCGGACGTCCGCCTCGGCGAGGGGCAGCGGCTGGAAGGGCTGGGTGCTGGCCATGAGGTCGCAGCCTGGCAAGCGAGACCGACACCGAGCAACCGGTTAAAGCAGCGGTGGGCTGTGCTCCTCCTGCGTCACGGCCAGGTCGGGTCGTTCAACAGCCTGATCTGCTGCCGCTCGTCGTCGGTCAGGAGGTCCGACTCCGCGAGCACCTTCTGCAGGACCGCGGACTTGCGAGCGATGTAGGTGTCGATGTCCATGCCGGGGTCGGCGGCCAACGCCATCTTCACGGCTGCATACTCCTCGCGCAGGTCGTCGCGGCGACGGAGAACCTCGCGCACTGCCAGGTGGTTGCGCACGTTGAGGGTGCCGGCAGTGCACACGTAGACGTTGCGCCGCGGGTCCTCGTCCGGTGCCCGGAACGCCTCCCTCCCGGCCACGCCGAGATCACCTCGGTGCACGTAGCCGATGCTCTCCAGGGCCGCGACTGCTGCCGTCGTGTCCTCGGCGTCGACGACGACGTCCACGTCGAGGATCGGCTTGGCAGCAAGCCCCGGAACCGACGTGGAACCCGCGTGCTCGACGCTCGCCGAACCCACACCACGCAGGGCTCGTCGCAGGTCGCTCGCGAGGCGTGCGAAGAGACGCGGCCACTCGGCACGGTAGGGAACGACGTCGACAGCCATGGGCGGAATGCTCGCAGGGACGGGTGGCGTGGGCGTCAGCAGAGGTGCTGCACGATCTCGCGGACGTCTCCTTCGACGGTCAGCGTCGCGAGCGCACCGTTGACCAGGGGAAGGTGTGGCGGGACGTGTCCGATCTCGAGGTCGAAGACGATCGGCAGGCCCAGGCGTCCGAGGGCATCGAGAACGGCCTCGCGCTGGGTCAGCTTCGGCAGGTCCGGTGCGCTGGTCCGACCGATCAGGATCGCTCGCGCGTGCTCGAACCATCCGGCGAGACGCAGGCCGTGCAGGTTGCGGCAGATGGTGGCCGCGTCGTCGCCCGCTGCCTCCAGGTAGACGATCAACCCGTCCTCAGCGTGCTCGCGACCGAAGGTCGCAACGTCGCCGTACGGCGTGCCGGCCAGGTTGCACACGGTCTCGATGCACCCGCCGATGAGCCGGCCCGTGACGTGCACGGAGTCGGCGCCGTGCAGGGTCCACCGGCCGGTGCCGACCTCCTTGAACCGGGTTGCCTCGGCGTCCTCCTCGAAGCGCCACCAGTCGGCGACAAGACCTGAGTCGCGCTGGAGGTGCGGGCCGCGGCCCGCGACGAGATCGCGCCAGCTCAGCAGTCCGTCCGGTGCGGCGTAGGGCGTGTCGGCAAGGTTGTCGCCGTGCACGGTGGCCCAGCCCAGACGGGAAGTGATCGGGAGCAGGATCGTGGAGAGGTCTGAATATCCGACCAACCAGGTCGGCTCGGCGAAGGCAAGGGCTTCCCAGTCCAGCAGGTCGACGAGGTCGATCGCGGTCTCACCGCCCCAGGGCGGGATCACGCACCGGATGGTCGGGTCGCACAACATCGCCGTGAGCTCGGCGGCGCGCGCCGGTGCCGGGCCCGCTGTGATCCCGCTGCCGTCCATCATCTCGCCGAGCACGACGTCGTAGCCGGCCTGTCGCAGCCACGTCACGCAGAACTCGATCCGGTCCGCCGCGGGTCCCTCGACCCCGGCCGAGGGAGAGGTCACACCGACTCGATCGCCCCGTCTGAGCGGGGCCGGGAACTGAAGCATGGCCCGTATCGTGCCAGTGGGCGTGAAGCGTCGTTGCTACCACGTCATCAGGCAAGGACGTGGCGGCTGCCTCTGCTTGCCGACCAGGGACGGCTTCTGGGGTCGATCCTCTGTTTGTCGCCTGATCGCCCCTGCAATCAGCTACTTGCCTGCGACCAGCGTGTACCCGTCAAAGTTGGCGGTGGGGGTGGTGGCCTCCACCTTGAGGTCGACGCTGTGGAGTTGCTCCACGAGCTCCTCGTACCGGAACGGCCAGATGGACAGGCGTTCGGAGCGACTTCGGACGGTCAGGCCTGGTTCGAGTTGCGCGACGGTGATTTCCAGGTGGTGCTCCTGCTCCCACTGCTGTTCGATCTCCCATCGGTACATGAGCAGCGCGTCGCGCCCGTTGCGGCGAATGAGTCGGTCGCGGATGTCGAAGCGTGACCCGTTGGCACGCACGTGCTCCCAGTCACGTGAGGTGAGGACAAGGCGCCCGCCCGGCTTCAGGAGTCGAGCCATCGCGGCGAGTGCGGCTGAGCGTCCCGAGGCACCTTCGGCGTGTCCGAGGGAGTTGCCCACACAGAAGATCAGGTCGAACGACGAGGCATCGAGGTGGTCGGGCAATTCGTCCCACCGGGCGTGAAGGGTCTGCATCGAGACGCCATGTTCGGCGGCGAGTTCGCGGGTTCTACGGATCATCCCCGGGCTGGCGTCTGCCGCGACGACGTTCATGCCGAGGTCGGCGAGCCCGACGGCAAGTTGTCCGATCCCGCATGCGCAGTCGAGGACGCGTGTGTTGACGGGGAGGGCCTGCACAAGGTCTTCCACTGCCGCGACTGCGCCTCGAGGAGTCAGTTTGGCGTCGGGCATGAGCCACTCGTACACGTCGGGAAGTACCCCGTAGTTGTCGTCGTTCATCGCGCCCTCTCTGCCGTGGACAACGTGCAGGTTGTCCGACACTTCCGCACTGCCTTGCAGTGAGGAGTGCAGGTTGTCTAGGGAATCACGAGCGGACACGCTGTCGCGACCGACTTGCCGTTGTGTCCGCCGACCCACCGGCGTCACATGAGCGCCATCAACGTCTGGCGTCGGCTGGTTCGTCAGGTCCGCAGTGTGAGTGTTCCGCACCCCCTGGACGGGTGCGCTGGACGTCCCCTGGAGTCACCGCAACAGCACCGGTCACCACACCCGCAGCCAGGGCTGGCGCAGAACCGCCCCAACAACCAGAAACACCCCCTCGGGACCCAGACTTGGGTCCCGAGGGGGTGTCTCACAGACTTTCGTCTGCCTGGCTACGGATGTTGCTCCGAAGCCCTCTGCGGTGGCGGAGGGATTTGAACCCTCGGTGGACTTGCGCCCACAAACGCTTTCGAGGCGTTCTCCTTAGGCCGCTCGGACACGCCACCGCGAGAGAGGGTACTAGACCACGCGCCTGGCCCGAAATCCGGTCGGAACGGGTCATGCCACGGGCCCTGCTCCCGGGCTAGCGTCGGGCGGGCGGGGGCATCCGGGAGGTAGCCGATGCGAACCGTGGTCGTCGGAGCAGGACCGGCCGGGCTCGTCAGTGCGATGGCGCTGGCCCGCCGGGGGCAGGAGGTCACCGTCGTGGACCGCGACGCGGGGCCCGCGGACGACGGGGCGTGGGATCGGCGCGGGGTGATGCAGTTCGCGCAGCCGCACGTGTTCCGGTCGATGACGCGGATGCTGCTGCGCGAGCGGCTGCCCGACGTCCTCGACGCGGTGATGGCGGCGGGCGCCGTGCCCGTGACACCGCCGGGAGCGCCGGACGAGGCGACGCTGCTGTGGTGCCGCCGCGAGACCTACGAGCGGACGCTGCGCGCGTGCGCGGTCCGTGAGCACCGGGTCGGCTTCCTGCCCGGGCACGCGGACGCGCTGCTGCGCCGGCAGGACGAGGTGTACGGCGTGGTGGTGGACGGCCACCTGCTCGAGGCGGACCTGGTCGTGGACGCGAGTGGGCGGCACGGCCGACTGGGCGACGGCACCCGTCCGGCGTCGGTGGGCGGTGACTGCGGGTTCGCCTACGCCTCGCGGCTCTACCGGCTGCGCGACGGCGCCGAGCTCGGGCCGGTGAACGCGCCGCCCGGCTACGCGCACTTCGCCGACGGCTACCTGCTGATCGTGTTCCCGCACGACGCGCGCACGTTCTCGGTGCTGCTGGTGCGCGACGCCCGGGACCGGGCCCTGGCCGCCGTACGGCAGGAGGAGGTGTGGAACGCGGTGATCGCCCAGCTGCCACCCGCCGCCACCTGGACCGACCCGGAGCGCTCGGTGCCGATCGGCCCGATCCGCGCCGGAGCGGGCCTGACGAACCACTACCAGGGGCAGGCGCCCGGGGTCCGCGGCGTGCTCTTCGCGGGCGACTCGGTCTCGACGACCAACCCGGTCGGCGGGCGGGGCGCGTCCCTGGCACTGGCCCAGGCGTTCGCACTCGTGGACACCGTGGAGGGGTTCGACCGCGACGACCAGGCCGCCGAGCTCGACGACTGGGGCCGGCGGCACCTGCGGCCCTGGTACGACGACGCGGTCTCCCTGGACCGGGCCACGCACCGGCGCTGGGACCACGAGCCGCTCGACCTCGACGGCGAGATCAGCAGCGACCTGGTGATGGCGGCCGCCGACGTCGACCCGCGCCTGATGGTTTTCCTGGCGCCGTACCTCGCGATGACCGCCACCCCCGACACGCTCGGGCAGGCGCGCGAGCAGGTCCGGTCGATGCTGCGGGAGGGCTGGCGTCCGGCGACGCCCGGGCCGAACCGCGACGAGCTCGTCGCCGCGGCCGAGGAGCTACTCGGCGTGCCGCTGACCGGTGAAGAAGTCCCGCAGCAGCGCCGACGCGTCCTCGGCGAGGACACCGGAGAGGACCTCGGGGCGGTGGTTGAGCCGACGGTCGCGGACCACGTCCCACAGTGAGCCGACCGCGCCGGCCTTGTCGTCGAAGGCCGCGAACACGAGCCGGTCCAGGCGCGACAGGACGACCGCGCCGGCGCACATGGTGCACGGCTCGAGCGTGACGACCAGCGTGCATCCCTCGAGCCGCCACTCGCCGCGCGCCTGGGCGGCCTCGCGCAGCGCCACCACCTCGGCGTGCGCGGTCGGGTCGGCGTCGGCCTCGCGCCGGTTGCGGCCGCGGCCGATGACCGCCCCGTCCTCGTCGAGTACGACGGCCCCGATCGGCACGTCGGCGGTCGCCAGCGCGGCACGTGCCTCGGCGAGGGCCTCGCGCATCGCCGCGGCCCAGGTGGCGTGCGGGTCCATCAGGACGCGGTGACGCCCACGACGTCGTCGTACAGGCTGCCGAACCCGAGCCGCCGGGCGATGTCGCCGAGCATCTCGTCGGGGTAGAGGTCGAAGTCGTCGAGCAGCGCGCCCATGTCCATCGCACCCATGCCCAGGTCGGCCACGATCGACAGGTCGCCGGCCGGCACCTGCTCGTCGTCGTCCTCGGGCACCGGCAGCTCGAGGAAGTCGACGACGTCGTGGGCGATCGGCCAGTCGGTGGCGGCGGTGATGTCGGAGAGCAGCACCTTGACCCGCGCGCCGAGCACCCGCACCAGCAGGAAGAAGTCCTCGTCGACCGAGACCAGGCCGAGCGCGCCGCCGTCTCCGGGGTAGCGCCGCAGCTCGCCGGCGAACGTGTCCACGTCCTCGAGCACCTCGGGGTCCAGCTCCCGCAGCTGCCAGACGCCCTCCTCGCGGTAGGCGACCAGGACGAAGTCGACGCCTTCGGCGTTCGCTTCCGCGTCCAGTGTCATCTCGCCTCCTGTGGTCGACGGCACGTTGTCGAGCATGTCAGAGTGCCCGGCCTCGCACCAGGCACGGCGGTGGCATTAGGTTTACGTCCATGCGAATTCACGTCGCCGACCACCCGCTGATCGCTCACAAGCTGACCACGCTGCGCGACGTGGACACCGACTCGGCCACCTTCCGCCGTCTCGCCGACGAGCTCGTCACGCTGCTGGCCTACGAGGCCACCCGCGACGTGCGCGTCGAGACCACCACCGTGCAGACCCCGGTGGCGGAGGCGACCGGGATCAAGCTGGCCACCCCCAAGCCCCTGGTCGTGCCGATCCTGCGCGCCGGCCTCGGCATGCTCGACGGGATGATGCGGCTGCTGCCGACGGCCGAGGTCGGCTTCCTCGGCATGGTCCGCAACGAGGAGACCCTCGAGGCGTCGACCTACGCCGAGCGCCTGCCCGAGGACCTGTCGGGTCGGCAGTGCTACGTGCTCGACCCGATGCTGGCCACCGGCGGCACCCTGGCCGCGGCGATCCGCTTCCTCACCGACCGCGGCGCCGACCACATCACCGCGATCTGCCTGCTGTCGGCGCCCGAGGGCTGCGCCAACCTGGAGAAGGGTCTCGAGGGCATCGACACCCCGGTCACCATCGTGACCGCCGGGATGGACGAGCGCCTCAACGAGAAGGGCTACATCGTGCCCGGCCTCGGCGACGCCGGCGACCGGTTGTACGGCGTGGCCGGCTGACCGTGGCAGCCGCGGGCACACCTCCAGCAGGGAGCTGCGTCAGGTGGTGCCGGCCCTGAGCGCCTCCAGCGGCTCGATCCGGGTCGCCCTCACCGCCGGGTAGACCGCCGCCACGACGGCGGTTACCCCACCCACCAGCGGACCTCCCAGGACAGCCAGGGGCGGAACCACGGCTGTCCACTGCGCCGTCAGGGCCACCAGCACGACGGTGCCCAGGGCGAGCAAGGAGCCCACCAGACCTCCCAGCAGCCCGGTGAGGCTGGCCTCACCCAGCACCTGCCAAGCAATGTGCCGGGGTCGAGCGCCCAAAGCCCGCCGCAGACCGATCTCGCCGGTCCTCTCCATCACGGTCACCAGCGTGGTGTTCGCGATCCCCACCATCCCGACCACGAGGCAGACCCCGGCCAGCACCAGGAACAGCAACGACATGTCCCTGTTGATACCGCCGCTGAGGATGCGCGGGTCGGGCGGCGGAGTGACGCGGAACCGCTCGGGCTTCGCCGCGGAGATCGCGACCGGGAGCTGACGCGCCACGACGGTACCTGCTCCCCGGCTGACCCCGACCCACCCCTGCGGCGGTTGGGCCCCGCGGGGATCTCCCCAGAGTCCCCGCGCGGTCCGGGTGGGGACCATCACGTCACCGAGCAGCTCGGGATGGCGCTGCACACGGTCGATGATGCCGATCACCGTGAAGTGCACCCCTCCGACCCGGATCGCCGGACGGGAGGTGAGGTCGTCGATCCCGTACTGGTCCGCGACTCTGGCGCTCACCACGGCCACCCGGGCGCTGGTCCGGTCCACGAAGGCGTCGAACAGGCGACCCGTGCGCACGTGCGCCCGGGCAACGCCCAGTGCACCCGACGAGACGGCCATCACCGGCGGTGCCGTGGACGCCGCGGCAACGTCGCTCACCACCGGCGTCATCTGCAGGGCCGCGACCTGCGGCGGCATCTCCCACGCCAGTCCGGCGCTGGTCACCCCGCGGACCCGCATCACCCGGCGCTCGAAGTCGTCGGGGAATACCAGGCTGCGGACCGTCACCGGGTCGTCCACCTGGTCGACGATGACTTCGGTCGCCGCCAGCTCGTCGAACCGGGTGTCGATCTGCGAACGTGCGGTCGCGGTGAGCCCTATCACCGAGATGAGGACTCCGACCCCCAGCACGGTGCCGGCCGCGCTCAGCAGCGCGCGGGCGGGACGGGAGGTCAGGCTCGCCATCGCCTCGTCGGCGATCCCGAGGGCCTCGACCCGAAGGCGGTCCCGGTGCCGGGAACGACCCCACTCAGGCCACATGACGCACCACCCCGTCCACGACTCTGAGCCGGACCGAGCCGAGCTCGGCGATTCCGTTGTCGTGCGTGACGATGACGACGGTGATACCCGTCTCGTGCAGCTGGCCGAGAATGTCCACGACCGCGCCCCCGTTGCGGCTGTCGAGGTTGCCGGTCGGCTCGTCGCACAGCAGCACCGGCGGGTCGGCGACAAGGGCGCGTGCGATGGCGACGCGCTGCTTCTCACCGCCGCTCAGCGTGGCGACGCTTGCCGCGGCCTTGCTCTGCAGCCCCACCCTGTTCAACTGACGCTCGGCACGTTCGAGCCGGTCGTTGCGCCGCAGCCCGGCGTACAGGCCGCCGAGGGCGGTGTTCTCGAGAACGCTCTGGTGGCTCATCAGATGGAACGACTGGAAGACGAACGACATGGAGCGGGCACGGAGCCGGGTCCTGAAGTGGTCGGAGGCGCCTGCGGTGGGGACGCCTTGCACGCGGATCTCGCCGGTGCTGGGACGGTCGAGCAGCCCGAGGAGGCTCAGCAGCGTGGACTTGCCCGACCCGCTGGGCCCGACGATCGTCGTGAACGAGCCGCTGCCGATCTCGAGGGTGACGTCGCGCAGGGCGACGTGCTGGGGTCCCGACGGGGCGCCGAAGCAGCGGGTGACGCCCGCCAGCTCGTAGGCGGCCGGAGCCGGGGCCTGGTCGTCGGCGACGCTCATCGCTCACCCGCCTCGGTGCCCACGACCACGAAGTCCTCGGTCGTCAGCCGGCCGGCGGTCACGGGGGAGATCCGGACCAGGCCGTCGCCGGCGAACCCGGTCCGAACAGGCGTCCGTCGCTCGACGCCGTGGTCCAGCACCACGACCGAGGTACCGCCGCGGGCGTCCTCGTGAACTGCGGACACGGGGACGGCGAAGCCGGTGCCCGCGGCGCGCGCGGTCGTCACCACGATGCGTGCGGGGTGCCCGTCCAGCCCGGACCCCAAGGGGCTGCTGGGCGCGACGACGAACGTCGCACCGTCGGCCGCCTGCGCCGCGGCGTCCCCACCAGCCGTCGCCTCCGTGGCAGGCCCGGCCGTCCGGAGGACCTTCCCCAGAGAGGAACCGGCGGGGCTGAACAGAAGCTGTGCGCGGGCTCCGTCGTGGATCTGAGCCGCGTCCACACTCGTCGTGCTCCCCCGAACGACAAGTGGCCCACTGGCCAGGGTCATGAGGACGTCGTCGACCGCGTCCCCGACCTGGACCTTCACCTGCGCCACCCGTGCCGGAAGGTCTGGCACGTAGGCGAGGTCGCCGAGCGGCACCTGCGCACCCGCGATCGTCTGCGCGGCGGCCTGGTCGGCCATCGCCCGGCTGAGGTCTTCCTCGGCGAACCTGAGGTCAAGCGGCTTCGCGCCCGACGTCCGCGCCTGGTCGAGCGACCGCTGGGCGTTGCGGACGGCCGCCACCGCGGCCGTCACGGCGTCGTCGCCGACACGCGGAGCCACGTAGCCGTGGGCGTGGTAGAGACCCTCGACGGCAGCGGAGGTCCCCGCAGCGAAGACGCCGGGCACGTCACCCACGGGAAAGCCGGCCGCAGCCAACCCGCGCTGCAGCTGACGGACGTCAGGTCCGGTCATCCCCGGCGCGAGGGTCCGGTAGGCCGGTAGCCGACCGGGAAGCACCAGCACCGGCCGACCGCTGACGTCGGCGACCAGGTCGCCGGGCCGGACCCGCTCGCCCTGCCTTCGCCCGAGCCGGGTCAGGACGTTCGCCTCCACACCTGTCGCCGCCCCGACCCGTACGTCGGTCTCGAAACGGCGCCCGACCACACCGTCGAAAGCCAGCGTCCTGACCACAGGGTCGTCGGTCACGGGAGCGGTGAGCGCCGTGGGCGCCGGTGGGGCGGCGTCCGCCAGCATCTGCTGGGGGGACTTCACGGCACGCCCCGCAAGGAAGCCCAACAGCGCCGACACGAGCACCAGCGTGCTCGCCACGCCCAGCAGCTTGTGGGCTGGCCGTCGCCGCTTCACATTCCCGCCTGGAGGATGGCTCGCGCCCGCCTCGTCTCGTCGTCATGCTGCTTGACTGCGGCCTCCAGCTCACCCTTGTGCTCGTCGATCAAACGGAGCTGGTACGCGGTGTCGACGGCGTACCACGTGTCGATGTACCCGGTCTTCCGAGCACAGGAGAGATCGAGCTTCGCCATGCTCGTCTGGACGTCCTGGGACTTGCCCTGCACGGAGTTGCCCGCGTCCCACCGGTGCTGGAAGTGGTACCCGTGCTTCCCCATGCACGAGGACCAGGACGCGGCGGCGGACAGGGCCCGCGAGTCGGTCAGCGTCTTGGACCAGGCGTCCGCGAGGATCTGCTCGACGAGGTCGTTGCCCGCCGGGGGCACCTTTCCGCCCCACACCTGCTGGAAGCCGTAACCACCACAGCCGCCCTGCGGGAGCCGGCTCCCGTCCCGCGCCTTCAAGGCGGAGCTGTGTCCGTCTGCACTGTGGCCCGAGATGACCTCTGCCTCGAGCGGCGAGGGGTTCCATCCCGTGGCCTTGCTGTCGTCGGCGTCCTGGGCAGAAGGCGGTGTCAGGTAGCCGTAACGGGCGACCTCGGCCGGGTTGACCACGCCGTAGCGGCGAGCGGTGTCGAGATCCATCTGGGTGGGCTGGGTCGTGACCGGGACGGAGGCGTCGACGCCGAACTTCGTCGCGCACGCCTTCTGGGCCAGGTTGACCGCCGCGAAGATTGCCTTGTCGTCGGCGGCACTGCTGGCATACCGGGCAACCGGCAGCTCGATCTGGCTCGAGCTGGACACGTGGACGGGGGTGATCGCCGGCTCGTCGTCCGCGGCCAGGGACGTGCCGCCGCAGCCGCTCACGGTCACGCCGATCAGGCCGAGCGCGACCACATGGGTGCGAAGAGAGGTGGTTCGGAACACGGGAGGCTCCTTGTCGCAGGTGGGTGTCGTCAGTCATCTCCTGTCCGCACACGGCCCAGGTGTCCACGTGGTCGTGACGGCGGTGACCGCAGGCATGACGAACGGCCTGCCGCGGGTCCTCGGACCCGCAGCAGGCCGCTCCGGGCGTTGCTGCCTCAGCTGAGCTTGAACGAGGTGGTGAGGTTGTTCAGGGCCCCGGAAAGGGACTGCCCCGTGCTGCCGTAGTCGATCCAGCCAGTCAGTGCGGTGTCGAAGTCCTTGTAGCGGAAGAGCTTCGTGTCGCACCCGTTGTAGTCCTGCGCCCACGAGGCGGCGTTGTCCCAGGCGTAGTCGGTCATGTTCGAGATCTGGATGTCGACGTCAGAGGTCGTCGACGTGCAGTCCGCGCTTCCGTAGGTCCGGAAGAAGTAGCCGCTCCCGTCGACGTTCTGGTGGAACTGTCCACGCAGGACGGACCCGTACTGGGTCCCAACGCTGACGTTGGCGCTGGCCTCCGCGTTCGCGGGGGTCGCCAGCCCGACGGCGGTGACGAAGGCCAGAGCCGTGAGGCTCCCAGCGGTGATGCGCTTGAGCATGTGGTACTCCTGTGTTCCGGCGTGCCGATCACGCCGTTCACCCTGGGACTGTCGCCCCATGCTCCAGGAGCAACACCGCGGGCAGAAGAAGTTCAGCCGTGGCTCACGGCGCGGGCATCCTCGTCAGCGTCATCGAGCTCGACGCGGAGGGTCTTCCTGGCCGCGGCGTAGCGGCTCCGGGCCGTGGACGCGTTGATGCCGATGACGGCCGCGGCCTCGTTGAGACTCAGTCCGTCCCAGTGGACCAGCCGGACCAGCTCGCGGTGCCCCTCAGGAAGGCGGCTCACCGCATCCCGGACGGCGTGGCCTTCACTGGCGTCCTCTTCGACCGGCGCGAAGGCGAGGAGCCCACGAAGGCGGTCGGTGAGGGCTCCGCGCCTGCGGGTCGAGCGCCGGTGGTTCGAGAGGACGTGAGCGGCGATCGTGAACAGCCACGCCCGGTGCCGGTCCCGGTCACCCACCGGCATCGTGTCGACCTTGCGCCAGGCGACCAGCAGGGTATCGCCGAGAAGGTCCGCGGCGTCCTCGCGCCGCTCCACGCGACGCTCGAAGTAGCGCAGGATCTCCGGAGACGTGGTGCGAAGCAGATCACGCATCTGGGCGCGCAGGGCCGCTTGCCCCACGGTTTTCACCGCTGGTCCTGGTAGTCGCAGTTGTCGAACGAGGTGATCGTGACGAGATGCGGATCGATGTCCTGAGCGGTCAGGCGGTCGCTGAGCCGGGAGTACAGCGCGGCTCCTACGGCCAGCACACGGGTCTGGTCCGCAGTGTCCGGAGCCGGGGCGTCGGCGCCGGCTCGTTCAGCCGCCTGGGAACGACGGTAGGCCGACGTGGCCTCGGAAACGTCGATGTCGCGCACGTCGAAGCTGCGCAGGAACTGCTGGGAGGCCCGCAGAGCCTGGGCCCCCGCCTCCCCCGCGGAGCCCACGGGCGTCACCGTGTACGTGACCTGGCAGTCGCGGCCGACTGACGTGACGACCTGGACGTGTCGGGCGCTGACGACGTCGGGACCCCAGTCAGGCAGCAGGCCGGCAGCGCTGGCCGCGGCTCCGGCGCCGAAGGTCAGCACGGCGGCGGCCGCACCGACGAGCAGCCGCCGGCCACCGCGGAGCCGCCCGGGCCGGATCTCTGCCTCGCTGTCAGCGACGAGGTTGGCCAGGGCCCGGCGAAGTTCCGGGGAGTCAGCGGTCGCCGGAGGGGCGCTCGCGTTGAGAAGCCTGTCGAGGTCGTGGACCATGGGTGTCTCCGTTGTCTGGGCGGTTACACCCTCTTCCTGTCCGGCAACGGGCGCCGTGTCCATCCCGAGCTGTTCGTGGTCGGCAAGTGCTCGCGGGTCCGCACCCGACAGCAGGTCAGCCACGACCCCACGAGTGGCCTCGTAGGAGCGCTCGACCTCGCGGTCCAGTGCAGGGTCGACCGCACCGAGCCCGGCGAGCAGCTCGTCGAGCCTCGCCTCTTCGGCGGAGACGTCCAGCTCATCTCGACTCAAGGACAAGCACCTCTTCCGCGGCTGCTCGAAGACTTCGGCGCGCTCGGACGAGCCTCATGCCGGCGGCCTTCACGCTACAACCCAGGACGGCGGCGATCTCGCCGGTCCGGTACCCGTCCACATAGAGCTCGATGACACGGCGGTCGGCCTCGTTCAGCGTCGGCAGGAGGTCGTCGAGACGACTCGGCGGTATCGGCGAGTGTGACGCCGCCATGGACCTGTCCTCGACGCCCGACTGGAGTCGTCGGCGCACCGACTCGGCGCGCAACGCGTTGCGCACGTGGCCCTCGAGGATCCTGAAGATCAAGCCCTGCAGCATGCACTCCTCCTCGGCGTCCAAGGGGTCCGGGACGTTCTTGCGCCACAGGGTGACGAACGTGTCGGCCACCACTTCTTGGGCGGTCTCCGCAGGGAGCTTGCGGCGTGCGGCCCGGAAGAGACGTGCATGGGTGCTTTCGAAGAGTCGGTGGAAGCGCTCGTCACGCATGAGGCAGACCGCCGCACGGGACTGGTTTTACAGAGATCGGGAGACACAGGTCTGGCACGCGGGGGCCTTCCATCGGTTTGCGACAAGCGCAGCGGAAGGCCGCGGACCGGTCTTCCCGCTCCGACGTTCTCTCGATGGCCCCCGTGCGCACCGAACGGGGGGACTCTAGCGACGCCCAGGCGGCGCGGGCGGCGTTTTCGCGGACGACCCGTCCGCGGGACGCGGACACGTTCAGAAGTTGAAGATCGGCACCTTGCCGGTGGCGATCAGCAGCATCAGCACGACCACGACGATGCCGAGCACCGCGTAGTCCCAGCCCTTGGAGCGCTTGTCGTCCTCGGACTCGGGCGCGTCGTAGCGGTGGCCGTCCGGGCGCAGCATCGGGTCCTTCTCGTCGGACATCTCATCTCCTCGCGTACGGCGTGCAGAAATCCCCCGCGTGAGTGTTCCCCATGTAACCGCGAGTTACACCCGCGGCACAGGTCACAGGGCTACAAGGCCTTCACGGCGCTGAGCAGCTTGCCGAGGGTGTCCTTGGCGTCGCCGAAGAGCAGCGTGGTGCGCGGGTCGAAGAGCAGCTCGTTCTCGATGCCCGCGAACCCGGGGCGCATGGAGCGCTTCATGAACACCACCTGCTGCGCCTCGTCGGCGTTGAGGATCGGCATGCCGTAGATCGGCGCGCCCGGCGTGGTCTTCGCGGCCGGGTTGACGACGTCGTTGGCGCCGACGACGAGCACCACGTCGGTCTGCTTGAACTCGCCGTTGATGTCGTCCATCTCCTTGAGCTGCTCGTAGGGCACCTGGGCCTCGGCGAGCAGCACGTTCATGTGGCCGGGCATCCGGCCCGCGACCGGGTGGATCGCGTAGTCGACGGTGATGCCCCGCTCGCCGAGCACGTCGACGAGCTCGCGCAGGGTGTGCTGGGCCTGGGCGACCGCGAGGCCGTAGCCCGGCACGATGATCACCTTCGAGGCGTAGCCGAGCAGGATCGCCACGTCCTCCGCGCCGGCCGAGCGCACCGGCCGGTCCGAGGCGACACCGGCGCCGAGGGTGGAGCCGCCCTTGAGCGCGCCGAACAGGATGTTGGCGACCGAGCGGCCCATCGCCTTGGCCATCAGCAGGGTCAGGAAGGTACCGCTCGCCCCGACCAGGGTGCCGGCGACCAGCAGCACGGTGTTGGACAGCACGTAGCCGCCCGCCGCGACGGTGAGGCCGGTGAAGGCGTTGAGCAGCGAGATCACGATCGGGACGTCCGCGCCGCCGACCGGGAGCACCAGCAGCAGCCCGACACCCAGACCCAGCAGGGCCAGCACGATGCCGGTCCACATCGCCTGCTGCTGCACCTCGAGCACGCCGAGCACCACGACGGCGAGCATGCTGCCGCCGAACAGCACCGGCAGGCCGGGGAAGACCACCGGCCGCGACGTCATCAGCTCCTGCAGCTTGGCGAAGGTCACCACCGAGCCGGCGAACGACACCGAGCCGACCACGATCGTGAACGCGGTGGCGGCCAGGGTGAACCAGCCGACCGCCGTACCCGACATCTCGTGCAGCTCCAGCAGCGCCACCAGCGCGGCCGCGCCGCCGCCGACGCCGTTGAACAGCGCCACCATCTGCGGCATCTGGGTCATCTGCACGCGCTGCGCGCCGACCACACCACCGACGGTGCCGACCGCGATCGCGAGCAGGATCAGGGGGACGTGGCGCAGGTGCAGGCCCGGCCACACGAACGGGACGACGCAGGCGACGACCGCACCGGCGGCGCCGACGAGGTTGCCGGCGCGCGCGGTCCGCGGCCCGGACAGCCCCTTGAGGGCGAGGATGAAGCACACCGCGCAGAGCAGGAAGACGAGCTGGACCCAGGTCGGCATCACGCACCGGCCTCCTTCTTGGCGGCGGGCTTCTTGCGCGTGAACATCTGCAGCATCCGGTCGGTGACCACGAAGCCCCCGACCATGTTGACCGCGGCGAGCACGATCGCGACCAGGCCGACCACCAGCGCGACGGTGTTGTCGGTGCTGCCGGTGACCAGGATCGCGCCGAGCAGGATGATCCCGTGGATCGCGTTGGCCCCGGACATCAGCGGCGTGTGCAGCGTCGAGGAGACCTTGGAGATCACCTCGATGCCCACGAACACGCTGAGGATGAAGATCGTCAGCCAGACGACGGGCTCACTCATGGCTGCCTCCGAGTGCGGTGCGGGTCGGCTCGTGGAGTACGGCGCCTGCGTGCGTCACGCACGACCCGGCGACGATCTCGTCCTCGAAGTCGGGGCTGAACTCACCCTCGCGGGTCATCAGCGTGACGAGGTTGACGACGTTCTGGGCGTAGAGGCGGCTGGCGGGTCCGGGCATCTGCGCCGGCACGTTGGACCCGCCCCAGACCTGGGCGTGCCCGACCCGGACCACCTGGCCGGGCTCGGACCCCTCGACGTTGCCGCCGGTTTCGGCCGCGAGGTCGACGACCACGGAGCCGGGGCCCATCGCCTCGACCATCTCGCGGGTGACCAGCAGCGGCGCCTGGCGTCCCGGCACGGCCGCGGTCGTGATCAGCGCGTCGGCGTTGGCGATGTAGGGGGCGAGCAGGTCACGCTGGCGCTGGGCGCGGTCCTCGGTCATCTCGCGGGCGTAGCCGCCCGTGCCCTCGAGCGTCTCGAGCTCGAGGTCGATCGCCTGGGCGCCCATCGACCTGATCTCCTCGGCGGCCGCGGCCCGGACGTCGTACGCCTTGACGACGGCGCCGAGCCGCTTGGCGGTGGCGATCGCCTGCAGCCCGGCGACGCCCGCGCCGAGGACGACGACCTCGGCCGGCGGGACGGTGCCGGCGGCGGTCATGTTGAGCGGGAAGAAGCGGCGCAGCAGGCCGGCCGCGACCACCGCGCAGCGGTAGCCCGACACCAGCGACTGCGACGACAGCGCGTCCATCGACTGCGCGCGGGAGATCCGGGGCACCAGCTCCATCGCGAACGCCGTCACCCCGCAGTCGCGCAGGTCGGCGACGAGGTCGAGGTTCTGCTGCGTGGGCAGGAAGGAGACGGTGGCGGTGCCGGCCGGCAGCCGCCGTACGTCCGCGGTGCCCAACGGGTTGACCGACACGACGACGGCAGCACCGTCGAAGGCGTCCTCGTCGACCACCGCGCCGGCGGCGCCGTAGTCCTCGTCGGTGTGCAGCGCGCCTGCGCCCGCACCGGGTTGGACGGCCACCTCGTAGCCGAGCGTGGTCAGCTTTCCGACCAGCTCCGGCACGAGCGCGACCCGGGTCTCGCCCTCACGGGCCTCGCGGGCGACTGCGATCCTCACCTTCGGCAACCTAGGGCACCCGCGACGACGTGACCGTGATTTGGGACGTGGTTCACACGCGGCGTTCCGACAGGCGGGACGCCGCGCCCTCGCCGCGGGTAGTGGACGGCGCCCCGTGCGCGGGCCACCCTGAGTGCCATGGACGTGCGCTACGTCGACGCCGAGGGCGCCCACCAGCACGACGCGGACGACGTCGTGGAGCTGCTGCTGCGCGACGACGGCTTCGTCTGGGTGGACGTGCCGTTGTGGGACGAGCAGGTCGAGGGGTTCCTCGGCGGGCTCGGCTGCCACCGCGAGGTGCTCGAGTCCTGCCGGGTGCGCAACCACGTGCCGACCGTGCACGCCTACGCCGACCACTGGTTCGTCACCATGCACACGCCGCTTCTCGGCGCGGCCGGTCACGTGCACCTGCTCGAGCTGGACCTGATCATCGGCGACCGGTTCCTGGTCAGCGTGCACGGGCCGCTCAACCCGGTCGTGGACCCGGCCGAGGCGCTCACCGAGACCGGGCAGCTGCTGGCCCGGATCGACGCCGGCCGCTTCCACCCGTCCACGCCCGCGAAGGCGGCCTACGCGCTGGCCTCCGCGGTGGCGCGGCGCCAGCGCGGGCTGATCGGCGACGTGGCCGAACGTCTGCCCGGCCTGGAGAAGCACGTCATGGACTCCCAGCTCACCGACCCCGAGGCGCTGCTGGAGCGGATGTTCCTGATCCGGCACGAGCTGATCACCGCGCGCACGATGGCGGCGCAGACCCACGACGTGTTCGCCCGGGTCGGCTCGCTGGAAAGGTTCGTCCCCGACGACGAGCGGCTGCTCGCCCACGACCTGGCCGACCAGTTCGACCGGGTGCGCTCGATCGCGGACGGCGAGGCGCACTTCCTGTTCGGCGTGATCGAGCTCTACCAGACCAAGGTCAACACCAAGATGACCGTCGCGATGGAGCGGCTGGCCGTGATCGCCGCGGTCACCCTGCCGATCACCGCGATCGCGTCCATCGAGGGCATGAACATGATCGTGGCGATCCGCGAGAACTTCGTCGAGATGGCCGTGGTGCTGGCGATCATGGCGGTGATGAGCTTCTGGGTGCTCCGCTGGGCCAAGCGTCAGGGCTGGTGGTGACGCTCAGCGGTACTCCGGGTTCTCGTAGTCGAACCGCGCCCCCGCGTCCCACTCCGAGCGCTGGTTGCCGTGCGCCGGGATGCCACCGGCGTCCTTGAGGATCTTCGCCAGGTGCATCAGGTTCCAGGTCATGAACGTGGTGTTGCGGTTGGTGAAGTCGTTCTCGGGGCCACCGCTGCCCGGGTCGAGGTACGACGGCCCGGGACCGGCCTCGCCGATCCAGCCGGCGTCGGCCTGCGGCGGGATCGTGTAGCCGATGTGCTGCAGCGAGTAGAGGACGTTCTGCGCGCAGTGCTTGATGCCGTCCTCGTTGCCGGTGATCAGGCAGCCCGCGACCCGGCCGTAGTAGGCGTACTGGCCGGCCTCGTTGAGGTCGCCGGAGCCGCCGTACAGCCGCTCGATGACCTTCTTCGTGACCGACGAGTTGTCGCCCAGCCAGATCGGCCCGGCGATCACCAGGATGTCGGAGGCCATCACCTGCTCGTGGATCCCGGGCCAGGCGTCGCTCTTCCAGCCGTGCTCCGTCATGTCGGTGTAGACGCCGGTGGCGATGTCGTGGTCGACCGCCCGGCAGACCTCGACCGAGACGCCGTGCTTGAACATGATCGAGGCGCTCGCGTCGATGAGGCCCTCGGTGTGACTCAGCTCCGGGGAGCGTTTCAGCGTGCAGTTGATGAACATCGCGGACAGACCGGAGAAGTCCGGCGCGGTCGGGTAGTCGGTCATCCTCCGACTGTGCTCCCGCCGGTCGCGACTGTCGAGACAAACCCGTTGGTCGAGCCCGTCGAGACCACTACCTCCGGTGCACGCTCACCGCGTAGCCGTCCTCGTCGAACTCGTCGCCGTCCCAGGTCGCGAAGCGGTGCACGACGTGCAGCCCCTCGGCCGCCAGCGCGTCGTCGTACTCCGCGAGCGGCGTGACCGGGCAGCCCGGCGGCAGGTGCTGCGCGTCGAGGCCGAACCCGGCCACCAGCAGGCCGGTCGGCGCGAGCAGCCGCGCGAGCCCTGCGACCACCTCGGGCAGGGTGCCCTCCGCGAGCAGCGGCACCACGTTGCCGGCCAGCACCACCAGGTCGTACGGCGCCCCGGAACCGGCCTCGGCGGGCAAGGCGGCCAGGTCGCCGAGCACCCACCGGACGTCCGCGGAGGCGGCACGCGCGACGGCCAGCATCGAGGCGTCGACGTCGGTGCCGACGACCTGATGTCCCAGTGCAGCAAGGCGGATCGCCACCCTCCCGGTGCCGCAGCCGGCGTCCAGCACCCGGGAGGGGACCTCGAGGAGGCGGGCGCAGAACGTCGCCTCGCCGTGCACGTCCTTGCCGGTAGCGGCGAGCGCCGCGAAGCGGGCGGCGTAGTCGGCGCCACTCGTCGTGCCTGCGATCTGCTCCCAGCGGGTGGGCCGCTCCTCGGTCATGTCGCTGCCTGCTCGGTCTCCCTGGGTGCTCCGCGTTCGTCGCACAGTGGCCGGCGCCGACGCTAGCAGGCGCAGTGGTTGGGTTTTGCAGGTCTTCGCATTGCACGAACCTGGCCCTGCCCAACGGGTCGCGGCTGGCATTTACTCCAGTCCGGCGCCGACAGCGACTGTCCGCCGATCCAGTCCAGACCGAGAACGTTGAGCCAAAGGAAAGAGGCGTCCACATGACGAGTGGAATCGTGCCGATCACCGACGACGGCAAGCTGCGGGTCGAGGAGCTCCTGACCCGGGCTGCGGGAGACATCGAGTTCCGCGAGCTGCTCATGAACGACCCGGCGGCGGCCCTGGAGGGCACCGACCTCACCCCGAGCGAGCGCGAGGCGATCGCCGGGCTGCGGCACGTCGCCCTCGAGGAGTGGGGCGTGGACGTCCGCGCGTTCCACTCGTTCATCCTCGACAACGGCAACGGCTTCGTGATGCCGGAGAAGGACCTGTAGCCAGCACGTCGTACACCCGGCTGCGGGTCCGCGACGGCGGGCCCGCGGCCGGCACTTTCTAAGGACACACTCGTGGCTGCAGATCTCTACCTGCTGGGCAGTGGCATCCGGGGGACCCTCCAGATGACGGAGGAGACGCGCCAGGCGCTCTCCGTCTCCCGCGTGATCTACGTGTTGCACAACGACGAGCTGGTGCACAAGGAGCTCGCGCGGTTCGCCGAGGTGCGCTCGTTCGCCGACCTCTACGACGGGGCGACGCACCGTCCGGACGTCTACCGCGAGATGAGCCAGGTCCTCGTCGAGGAGGCCGCGAAGGGGCCGGGCGTGGCGTTCGTCGTGCACGGGCACCCGTTGTTCCTGGTCTCCGCCACCGAGTACACCATCGAGCTCGCCGAGAGCCGCGGGCTTCGGGTGTCGCTGATCCCCGGGGTGAGCAGCTTCGACACCCTGCTCTGCGACCTCGGCATCGACCTGGGCTACGCCCTCCAGATGTACGACGCCAGCACCCTCATCCAGGGCGCCTACACCCTCGACCCGCGGGTGCCGACGCTCGTCTTCCAGCTGGCGACGACGCTCAACGCCTCGGTCACCCGCGGCGAGGTCGACGCCGCCGTGCTGCAGCCGCTGGTGGACTACCTGGTCCGCTACTTCCCCGAGGAGCACCCGTGCACGGTGGTCCACAGCGGCGCCACGCTGCTGGAGCGGACCGAGAAGGTGGAGACCACGCTGGGGCTGCTCGCCTCCTCGCCGGTCGACCTGCGCTTCCGGCCGACGATGTTCATCCCGGCAGTCCGTTGAGGGCGCTGGCACACGACCGGCAGCACTTCGCGCGACACGGCTGGGTGGCTGCGGACGCACTGGGGGGACTCCTGGAGCCGGCCTGGACGGCGGTCGACGACGGGCTCCTCGACATCGTGCGCCAGGACGGCGCCGACACCGACCGCAGCCTGGAAGCGCTCAGCCTGCCCCTGTTCGACCTGGCGCGCGGCCCGCTGATGGCCTGGGTCGAGAGCCTGCTCCAGCACCGGGTCGTCCCGCTGCGGGTCCGCCTGCACCCGGCCGCGCGGGAGCCGGACGAGGGCACCCTGCTCCAGGAGCAGGCGACCTACGAGGCGCACTTCCCGGCCGGGACCTGGGCGGCGAGCGTCTTCGTCCCGACCGGACCGGTCACCTTCCGCCTCCACGGCCCCTGCCCGTCCGCGACCCTGCCGCACCGGACGGTCAGCGGCCGCGTCCGTGGCGCGCAGCTCGAGACCACCGGCGTCGGGCAACTGCGGCCCTCGGCGGTCACCACGGACGCGCCGGTCTGCGTCTCGGCGCTGGTGCCCCGCGAGGTCCCCGTCGCGGACAGCCCGGTGCTGTCGTTCGACTACCGGACCTCGACCTACCGGCAGAGCCTCGACCCGGTCACGACGGCAGAGGCGGCGGCTCGTGGTTGAGGAGGTCGTCTTCGCGGGGATCTCGCTGCCGCTGGAGGACGTCCCGACCGCCGGGGGCCGCGTGGTCTGCGGGCCGGCCCGGTCCGGGGACGTCGCGTCCTGGGGCCAGCAGGGCGTGCGCAGGTTCCTGCTGATCGACGGGGTGATGGTCTACGGGCGCCCGCCGTCGCCGCAGGAGATCGCCGCGGAGCTGCGTGCCGGGGCGACGGTCGTGGGCGCCTCCAGCATCGGCGCGCTCCGCGCCGTCGAGCTCCGGGCGGCGCCCGGCATGACCGGCGTCGGCTGGGTCTACGAGGAGTGGATGGCCGGGCGTCTGCTCGACGACGACGACCTCGTCGCCGTCCTCGACCCCGACAGCCATCGGCCACTCACGCTCTTCGTCGTCAACATCGCCTACGCCTGCGACCGTGCGGTCGGTCGTGGCGAGCTCACGGCGACGACGGCCGCCGCGCTCCTGCGGGACCTGCGGGCGACGTACTTCGGGGACCGCACACCCGTTCGGTTCCGCGCCCTGTGCGAGCGTCACCGGGTGCCAGACGACCTCACCGACTGGATGCTGTCCGCCGCCGTGGACGTCAAGCGCCGCGACGCGCTCGCCGCGCTCGACCAGTGGGAGCTGCGGTGAGACCCGGGCCTACCGCTGCCGACCGGTTCTGGGCGGACGCCTGGGCCGAGCTCCGGCCTCGGCTGGACTCGCTGGGCATCTCCCGGGTGGGCTCGACGACCCACCTCGACCGGGTGGGGGTCCCGACCGCGACAGCCGTGCGACCGTGGACCTCGGACGTCATCTGGGTCTACAGCGGCAAGGGACTGACCCGGGACGAGGCCTTCGCCAAGGCGGTCCTCGAGGCCGCCGAGCGCTCCTGCTCCCTGTGGCCGGACGAGCCGTCGTCGTTGCTGCACGCCGCTCCCGCCGAGCTCGGTCACCGGCTCCACATGGACCCGCGCGCCTCCACGATGCTGCTGCATGCCGGGGTGACCGTCGAGCACCGCTCCTTCTGGGTCGAGGGACGGGTCCTCGGGTCCGACGCACCGGTGCTGGTGCCCGCGGAGCTCGCCTTCGGCGGCAACCCGCCTGCGTGGGCCACGGAGTCGCTGCTCTACCGCGCCGGCTCGAGCAACGGGCTGGGTGCGGCGTTCGACGTCGGGACCGCCGTACGGCACGCGCTGCGCGAGGTCATGGAGCGCGACGTGCTCGGGTCGTGCGAGCTCGCTGCGTCCCACGCGGACATGACCCGGATCGCCGGCGTGCTGTCGCGCCTCGGGATCGACCCGACCGCCACCCTGGAGAACTTCCGGGACCGCACGGACGTCGCGCAGGACCTCGACATCCACAGCCTTCCGCGGGTGGCGCGCGACCTCGTCGACCGGTTCGCCGCGGCCGGGGTCGCGGTGCGCCTCAAGGTGCTGCCCCACGACTTCGGGCTGACCTGCGTGGTGGCCGCGGCACAGGAAGGGGTCGGCTACGACTCCGTCCTGGCCGCGAGCGGCTCGGCGCTGCACGAGGATCCCGGCGCCGCCGTGGTCGGGGCGCTGCTCGAGCTCGCCCAGACGCGGGCGACCGACTTGCAGGGGGCCCGCGAGGACCGGCACGAGCCCGAGAAGATGCGGAAGCCTCGCTACCTCGACGCGCACTGGCTGCTGGCCGGGAGCGCCAGCACCATCCGGTTCGACGACCTCGTGGAGACGGGGCCGTGCTCGCTCGACGACCTGGCCGGCTTCGCCCGGCAGGGTGGCCTGCGCGACGTCTTCGTGGTCGAGTTCCCCGCGCCCGCAAGGTTGAGTGTGGTGCGCACGGTCGTTCCCGAGGCCCAGATGTGGCACACGACGGCGGGGCGGGCCAGGGCCGCACGTCGACCCTCGTTGGTGGCAGGAGGGAGCCCGTCATGACGCGCTGGTGGTTCCACGGCGACTTCCGGCGGCTCTGGGTCGGCCAGTCGGTCAGCGAGTTCGGGTCGCAGTTCACCGTCATCGCGATGCAGATCCTGATGGTCGAGCACTTCCACGCCTCCGCTGCTGCGCTCGGCGTGCTCGGCGCCCTGCGCTACCTGCCCTTCCTCTTCCTCGGCGCCCCGGTCGGGGCCTGGGCCGACGGCCGGTCGAAGCGGCAGGTCATGATCTGGTCCGACCTCGTGCGGGCGGCGATCCTGTTCGCCGTACCCGTGCTCTACGCGGCCGGGCACCTGACCGTCGTCGTGCTGCTGGTCGTGGCGCTGGCGACCGGCACCGCCCGGGTCTTCTTCGACGTCGCGAACCAGGCGTACGTCGGCGTCACCATCGGTCACGACCGGCTGGTGGACGCCAACGCGGTGCTCGCCAACGCCACCAACGTCTCCCGGGCGGTCGGCCCCGGTGTCGGCGGCGTCGTGGTCCAGGTCGTCGGCGCCCCCCTGGCCCTGCTCGTCGACGCGGTGTCGTTCGTGGTCAACGCCGTCTCGGTGGCGCGCATCTCCCGCGACGGCGTGGTCGTCAGCCCGGGCGCCTCGACCTTCCTGGAGCGGCTCCGGGGCGGGATGCACCACATCAGGACGAACACCACGCTCGCGCGGCTGCTGATCAGCTCCGCGGTCAGCAACGTGGCCGTGATGAGCATCCAGAGCATCTTCGTGCTCGTCGCGCTCCGGGACCTGGGCTTCAGCCCCTGGGAGATCGGCGCCGCCGGCGTGTTCGACGCCGTCGGCGTGGTGGCCGGGGCCAGCCTGGCGGGCCGGCTCGGGCGTCGCCTCGACGACGCGGCCGTGCTGAAGGCCGGCTATGCCGTCGTCGTGGTCGGCACGGTGCTGATCGCGGTCGCCACCGGACCGCTGTGGTGCGCGTTCGCGATGGTCAGCGCCGGCTACTTCGTGTGGGGCCTGGGCCTGGGGCTCTACAACGTGGTCAACATGAGCCTGCGCCAGCAGCTCACCCCGCAGCACCTGATGGCCAGCGTCATGGGTTCCTGGCGCACCGTCGTGTTCGGCGCCCTGCCTGTCGGCGCCGTACTCGGTGGCGTCTGCGGCGAGCTCGCGGGCGGTCGGGCCGGCCTGTGGGTCGGCGTCGCGGCCAACGTCCTCGCTCTCGTCGTCGTCGCCGGCCTCGCGACGGCCCCGTCAGAAGTCCCGAAAGAGGGTGCTCGCACGTGATCGCGCTGACGACGGTCGACGACCTGCTCCCGGCTCGTGTCCGCACGGCACTCCGCGAGGTCCTGGACACGCTCGCCTGGGCACCGTCCGCCGACATGGGCTTCGCGGGGCGGGGCAACACGATGCAGCTCACCTCGCAGGCCCGCGAGTCGAAGGCGCTGGCGTCGCTGCGGCCCGTGATCGCGTCGGCGGTTCACCAGGCGTGCCACGACGTCCTGCCCAGTCCGGACGCCCTGGCCGCGAGCGTCTTTCCCGTCGTCCTCGAAGGCTCTGTGTCCGACCCACCCCACCAGCTGCCGCACCGGGACGCGAACCGTCAGGGCGAGTACCCCCTGCTCACGTGCGTCTACTACCTCGTCGTCGACCAGGTCGTGGGCGGCGAGCTGCTCACCCTGGACGGCCGGCCGGAGGACGCCGTCGGGCGCTCGTGGGAGGAGCTGCGGGCGACGGCGAGCGCCGTCGTCACCCCGGAGGAGGGTCTCGCCGTGGTGATGCCCGGTGGCGTCACGCACGCTGTCGCGCCCCTCACCAGCGGCCGCAGGATCAGCGTCGTGTGCAACTTCTTCGAGAGGAGCCACCATGACGACTGACCACGCGGCGCTGCGGGACGACGTCGCACGGATGCTCGACGTCGCCGCGGAGCCGGTGCTCCTCGACGGGGCCGCGATCCTGGTCAGCCCCAGCGAGGCACGCACCGGCCGGGCCATGTGCGCCCTGGCCACCGCCTCGGTGCTCGACCACGACCTGCCGGCCCTGGTGAGGCTCAGCGGCGACTGGTCGGCGACCCTGCGCCTGGCAGTGTGCGCACGCGCGCTGTGGGAGGCCCGCACGCTCGGCCCGCTCGAGCCCGCGCACGTGCTCGACGAGCGCTGGGACCTGCTGTGGTCGTCCGCCGAGTCCTCCGACGTGCGCGCGACGCTGGGCTCCCTCGACGCGTTGTCGGAGCGGGGCCCCGAGATCGACGCCGTCGTCAGCGTGCTCGCGGACACCGACCCGCGAGGGCAGGAGCTCGTCTGCCTGGGCGCCCTCGTCGTGCTCGCGGCCTCCCTCGCGGCACGCCGTGGGTCGACCCGTCGGGAGCTGGCGGACGAGCGGATGGCCCTGGCGGCCGCCTACACGTCCAGCAGCGTCGTGTCGGCAGCCAACGGACGGCTGACGGTCGGCGGGTCGGCTCAGTAGTACCAGGGGAAGCACCCGGGCGAGTTTCGGCCGCATGCGGTCGCCGTTGGATTTCGACGAAAAGTAGGGGTGACCTGCACGGACGTCGCGACGACTGCCAACGACCCCATTGGACACGATCGGCCGAAACCGAGCGTCTTGCGGACTATTCGCGGACTGAACCAACCCGCAGGTGAGTGTCCCTACTGGAGCATCGAGGGCGCCAGGCTCTCCATCTGCTCGATGACCAGACGGAATGCTTCGGGCTGCTTGTCCGGCGGGCGCAGCTGTCGTAGAACACCAGTTCCTTCCAGGCGAGCGCGGGCGTGAAGTGCGCACCACGGTTGCCCTCGGCCGCGACCTCCTTCGCGAACTCGATGAGCTCGGCGATGACCTCGGCGCAGGTGAGCTGCTGGTTCGTGTACTTGTTCATCAGAGGTACCTGCCCGACGATCCGCCGCCGGACGCCTGGCTGTTCACCGTCGGAGACGGCCCGATGTACGACAACGACATCGACTGGCGGTGGCGCGCGACGCGGACGTCGCCCGGTCTCAACGAGTGGATCATGGGAGCTGCCACACGTGCGGCTCCACGATCTGCGGCACTTCTACGCCTCGGGGCTCATCGCCGCAGGGTGTGATGTCGTGACCGTGCAGCGGGCGATGGGGCATTCCGTCAGCGACGACGACGCTGAACACCTGTAGCCAGCTGTGGCCGACCGCGGAGACCGGACGCGGGCTGCCGCCTCTGATCTGATGGCGCAGGCACGGGGCTTAACGCCACCTGCCGATGCTGCCGTAAAGCATGTCGCAATACCCGAATCATCTGTGCACTTGCAAAGATGATCTTTGCATTGAATCATGGGGTCATGATCTACGCAGTCCCGACGCTCGACGATCGTGATCGCGAGGTCATCGAAGGAATCGAGCAGCACAGAAGCCAGCTCCGACACTTCATCGGCCGACCTCGCCGCTGGCAAGGTCTCATGCGCCGCAACCTCCGCGCGCGCGCAATGCGCGGCTCGAACAGCATCGAGGGTTATGACGTCTCCCTCGATGATGCCCTCGCCATCCTTGAGGACGACGAGGAGGCGCTGACCGCCGACCAGCGCACGGTCCTCGAGGTAACGGGCTATCGCAACGCCATGACGTACGTGCAGCAGCTCGCTGATGATCCTGACTTCAGCCTGGACCAATCGCTCCTTCGGGGGCTCCACTTCATGATGCTCGGCCACGACCTGGACAAGAGCCCGGGGTCCTATCGGCGGGGTGCCATCTACGTGCGCGATGACGAGACCGAGGAAATCGTCTACGAGGGGCCAGACGCTGACCTCGTGCCGAGCCTGATGCGCGAGCTCGTGGAGCAACTGGAAGCCCTGCTCAGCGATCCAGGCTGCCCCATCTTCGTCGCCGCAGCGATGGCGCATCTGAACCTCGTCATGATCCATCCGTTCCGCGACGGAAACGGGCGGATGGCCAGATGCCTTCAGACCCTGATGCTGTCGCGCAATCAAGTCCTCGGACAGGAGTTCTCCAGCATCGAGGAGTGGCTGGGTCGCAACACGTCGGACTACTACGAGGTGTTGGCGAAGACCGGACAGGGCAAGTGGAATCCGGGTAAGGATGCGACAGTGTGGGTGCGCTTCAACCTGATGGCGCACCATATGCAGGCTCAAACCGTCTGGCATCGCGTGCAGGAGGCCGATGAGTTGTGGATGAAGCTGGAGGCACTCGCGACCGACCGCGGATTCCCGGACCGATCCGTCCAAGCTCTGTATACAGGCGCGCTGGGTCTACGGGTTCGCCGAATCGCGTACGAAGAAGCGACCGGCCTCGAGTACGCGACGGCCGGACGGGACCTCCGCAACCTGGCGTCTGCCGGCCTGTTGCTGGCGAAGGGCGAGACCCGCGGGCGCTACTACATGGGCAGCGCCGAGCTTCGGGAAATCTACGGCGAAGTGCGTGCCGCGCATCGAGGACAGATCGTGGATCCCTACAAGACCCCACCCTTGGATGACCAGGCCGACGACCCGCTTTTCTAGGTCGGCACAAGTGAGCGGTCGGCCGGCGGCCGGACGATTCTGCCTTAGCCCCAGAAAATCGGGTCGCCAGAGTTCTCGATGTGGTCGAGGAGCGCGTCAACGTTCGTCGTCGGTCGCTTGCGCTTGTACTCGTGAAACCTCAGGTTCCGGTCGCGCCAGTAGATCGCCCAGAGCCCAGTCGTCATCGTGTAGCGGAGTCGGGCGATCGGGAAGCGTGCGTGCTGGCCCGCGCCGTCCCACGGTGGCCGCACCTCGACGATGTCGACATGACGGTCAGCAACGTCGACCTCGACCTTGAGCTGGTCCCACAAGTGCTCGGGAACTCGCTCGCGCGCCCACAGGCGGATCCGGTGAAGGTCGGTCTCAGGAAGCACGGTCAACCCCGATCTTCGATGGCTCGCGTCGACTGCTTGCGGACCTTCTGCTGACCAGACGCGGACATTGCAGCCCTACATGCCACCTGACCTGCGAAAACGCGCCGGATCAGTAGTACCAGGGGAACTCGGACCAGTCCGGGTCCCGCTTCTCCAGGAAGGAGTCGCGGCCCTCGACGGCCTCGTCGGTCATGTAGGCCAGGCGCGTGGTCTCCCCGGCGAAGATCTGCTGGCCGACCAGGCCGTCGTCGATGGCGTTGAAGGAGTACTTCAGCATCCGCTGCGCCGTCGGGCTCTTGCCGTTGATCTTGCGGCCCCACTCGAGGGCCTCCTTCTCGAGGTCGGCGTGGTCGACGACCTTGTTGACCATGCCCATCCGGTGCGCGTCCTCGGCGGTGTAGTCGTCGCCGAGGAAGAAGATCTCGCGGGCGAACTTCTGGCCGACCTGGCGAGCCAGGTAGGCCGAGCCGAAGCCGCCGTCGAACGACCCGACGTCTGCGTCGGTCTGCTTGAAGCGTGCGTGCTCGCGCGACGCCAGCGTCAGGTCGGCGACCACGTGCAGGCTGTGCCCGCCGCCGGCCGCCCAGCCGGGTACGACGCAGATGACGATCTTGGGCATGAACCGGATCAGCCGCTGGCACTCGAGGATGTGCAGCCGGCCGAGCTTCGCCTTGTCCACCGTCTCGGCGGTGTCCCCGTCGGCGTACTGGTAGCCGGCGCGTCCCCGGATCCGCTGGTCGCCACCCGAGCAGAACGCCCAGCCGCCGTCCTTGGGCGACGGGCCGTTGCCGGTGAGGATCACGCAGCCGACGTCGGAGGAGGTCCGCGCGTGCTCGAGCACCCGCAGCAGCTCGTCGACCGTGTGCGGCCGGAACGCGTTGCGCACCTCGGGCCGGTCGAACGCGATCCGAACCGTGCCGTGGTCGACCGCCCGGTGGTAGGTCAGGTCGGTCAGGTCCTCGAACCCCGGGACCTCCCGCCACGCCGACGGGTCGAAGATCTCGGAGACGGCACGATCAGTCATGGGCAGAGGCTATCTGCGCGGGGTCAGGTGGTTTCGAGACGGTCGCCGCGCGACCTCCTCAACCACCGGAACGCAGCAGCTGCTCCAGGGAGAGGGGGCGGCGGCCGGTGAGGCGCTCGACGTCGTCGGTGACGGCCGCGAGCTCGCCGGCCGCGATCGCGGTGTAGGTGCTCACCCAGGCGTCGACCTGCCAGTCGGGGGCGCCGTAGGACGCCCGGGACGCGTAGGCCTCCTCGAGGGTCTCGTCGTGGAAGCGCACCTCGCGGCCGGTGACCTCGGTGATGGTGGCGGCGGCCTCGGTGAGGGTCATCGCCGCCGGCCCGGTCAGGGAGTACGTCGTCCCCGCATGCGCCTCGGGGTCGGTGAGGACCGCGGCCAGCACCCGGGCGATGTCGTCCTGGGCGACCGCGGAGACGCGACCGTCGCCGGCGGGTCCGCGGATCACCCCGTCGTCGCCGGCCAGGAACGGGAAGAAGTCGAGGTAGAGGTTGTCGCGCACGAACGTGTGCGCCATCCCGGAGGCGGCGAGGTGCTGCTCGGTCGCGCAGTGGTCGCGCACCAGCGTGAACGTCGCGTCCGGCGCCGCGCCGTAGAACGACGTGTAGACGACCTGCCGCACCCCGGCCTCGGCGGCCGCGTCCACGAACGCGAAGTGCTCCGCGAGCCGGGTCGCCGACTCGGACCCGGAGACCATCAGCAGGGTGTCGATGCCGGTCAGCGCGGCCAGGGTCGCCTCCCGGTCGCCGTACGACGCCTGCACCGCGTCCGCACCGGGCAGCGACGGCGCGCGGGACAGGTCACGGACCACCAGGCGCTGCGGCACACCGGCGGCGGCGAGCAGCCGGGCGACCCGGCCCCCGAGGCGGCCGGTCGCACCGGTGACGGCGAGCGTGCTCAGCGGGTGCCCGTGATCGTGACGGCGAGCGCGGCCAGGTGCCCCAGCCGGGCGAGCTCGGAGTCGAGGACCTCGGGACCGCCGCGGCGGCCGAACAGCACCGCTTCCTCGCCGTCGCCCAGCGGCGCACCGGCGACCAGGGTCTCGTCGCCGAGGTGGTCCCACTCCTGCGGCAGGTCCAGGCGGCGCGCGTGCTCGAGCGGGAACCAGCCCGGGTCGGCGCCGACCAGGTCGGGGGCGGCCGAGGTCGCGTGCAGCACCTTCGGTCCGCCACCGGTACGGCGCACCCGCAGCCCCCAGTCGGCGCGGAACGTGATCGGCAGCAGGTCGACGAGCTCGTCGAACGCGGTCGCCGGCGAGGCGGTCAGCGCCTCGACGGCCTCCAGGTCCAGGAACAGGTTGCCGCCGGCGGCGTAGCGGGAGATCCACAGCACGTGCACCCCGTCGAGGGTGTTGCACGCGGAGACCACGGAGTCGGGCATCACGCCCGGCGCGGTCTCGAGCAGCACGTCGTCGACCGCGGTCCCGTCGGGGCGGTGCTCGACGATCTCGATGGCCTCGATGTCGCCGCCCGCCTCACCGATCGCGGTCGCGACCCGGCCCAAGGACCCGGGGACGTCAGGAAGCTCGACGCGCAGCAGGAACGGCATCTGGTCAGTCCCTTCCCAGCTCGACGTCGTCGCCGGTCCGCACGTGGCCGGGGACGACGACCTCGGCGTCGATGCCGAAGCTCACTTCTCCCTGGCCACGACGATAGCCCGCCAGGGTGCGCATCACGTCGACGTCCCGCTCACCGGTTGCCGGGTCGAGGTCGACCACCGCGCAGCGGGGTACGGCGCCCCGGACCCGGACCACGGCTGCACCGACGCGCAGGTCGCGCCCGGCCCACTCCTCCTCGGCGTGCGCGGGCAGGTCGCCGACGTCGAGGTGGAACGTGGCCCGGAAGCGTTCGCCGCTCGCCGGCGCACCGGCGCGGCGGGACAGCTCGGCCAGCGAGCTGCTCGTCACGAGGGTCACCGAGCCGCCGTAGACGACCACGCCCGGCTCGGCCCGCGCCAGCACCACGTCACGTCCCAGGTGCCGCGAGCACGCGTCGGCGAACGGCCCGTCGAGCAGCTCGACCACGGCGTCACGGCCCCAGTAGTCGACGGTCAGCTTCTCACCGCTCAGCCCCGGCACCCCGGAGACGGTGCCGTCGGGAAGCGTCACCGTGAGGGCGTCGCCGTCGACGCTCGCGACCATCTGCAGCAGCCGCGGGTTCTCGACGGTGCGCAGGCAGCGGGCGGCGACCGGGTCGACCAGGCAGTAGGCGCGGTCGCCGACGGGGCCGGTCAGCGCGAGCTCCACCTCGGGGTGCTGACGGTGCCGGCCGCCCTTGAGCGGGGTGAAGCCGATGCGGGAGACGTGCACGCTGCCACCCTGTCAGACCGGGCGCAGCGAGAGCTCCTCGAGCGTCTCGTACCTCGGGCGCCCACGCGGCCCCTCACCGAGGTGGGACCGCACCAGCGCGACCCGCTCGGCCGGCCACTCCGGTCCCCGGTAGCCGTCGAGCACCCGCAGCCAGCGGGTCACCTCCAGGGGCCGGCCGAGCCGCGCCAGCGTCAGGTGCGGGTGGAACCGACCGCCGTCCACGACGGTGCCCGCCTTGCCCGCCGCGGCCCGTGCGCCCACCGCGAGGCGGCGCAGCTCCTCCTCGTGCCCGCCGCAGTCGACCCCGGCCCACAGCACCTTCGCCCGCGACGGCCCCGGGAAGGCCCCGGCGCCCGCGACCCGGGCACCGAACGTCGTACGGCGGGAGGCGGCGCGGGCCAGCCGCTCGACCAGGTCGTCGAGGTGCCGGTCGGCCACGTCGGGCAGGAACGCGAGCGTGACGTGCCACTGCTCCGGCGGCGTCCAGCGCAGCCCGGCCCCGGCCTCCTGCCGCGGCGCCAGGAACGCGGCGAGGTCCTCGAGCGCCTCCTCGGGCGGCTGCAGCGCGACGAACATCCGCATGACCCCGACGGTAGCGGTGCGCCACACTGGCGCCATGGCCTCGAACGCACCCGAGGAGGGTCCGGACTACCGGTTCCTGCTCGCCAACGAGCGGACCCTGCTGGCCTACGTGCGGACCGCGCTGTCCCTGCAGGCGGCCGGGCTCGCGGTGCTCCAGTTCCTGACCCACGGGCACGACGCGGTCCGGGTCTTCCTCGGGCTGGCGCTGGTCGCGGCCGGCTCGTTCGCCGGGGTCGGCGGCTGGTTGCGGTTCCGCGACAACGACCGTCGGATCCGCGCCGGCCGGCCAGTCCACACCCCCGCGGCAGTGGGCGTGGTGGTCACGGCGGTGGCCGCCGTACCCCTGCTCGCGGCGGTGCTGCTCACCCTCGGCTAGCTCCGGGAGAGGGCCGCCTCACGCTCGGTGGCGTCGGTGGTCCCGTCGTCGCGCCCCAGCGAGCTCGGCCACCACATCCGCGGGCCGATGTCGAGGGTCAGCGCGGTGACCAGCACGGCACGCACGATCACGGTGTCCAGGAGCACGCCGAGCGCCACCGCGATGCCGATCTCCGCGAACGTCACGACCGGCAGGGTGCCGAGCACCGCGAAGGTGCCGGCCAGCACCAGGCCGGCCGAGGTGATCACGCCGCCGGTCGCGGCCAGCCCGACCAGGGCGCCGCGGCGGGTGCCGACCTTCTTGGTCTCCTCGTGCACGCGGGTCATCAGGAAGATGTTGTAGTCGATGCCGAGCGCGACCAGGAACACGAACACGAACAGCGGCAGCGACGAGTCGGCGCCGGCGAAGCCGAACACGTGCTGGAACAGCAGCGCGCTCAGGCCGAGCGCGGCCACGTAGGACAGCACCACGGTCGCGACCAGCACCAGCGGCGCGACCACCGCCCGCAGCAGCAGCCCCAGGATCAGCAGCACCACGAGCAGCACGACCGGGATGATCAGCCGGTTGTCGTGGCCGTTGGCGCGCAGCGTGTCGAGCACGATCGCCGTACCTCCGCCGACCTTCGCCTCCGCCCCCGGTACGGCGTGCACGGCTGTCCGCACCCGGTCGACGGTGTCCTTGGCGGCCTGGCTGTCCGGGGCGGCCTCGAGCGTGCCCTCCAGGTAGGCGACGCCGCCGGCGATCCGGGGACGGCTGACGTCGGCGATGCCGTCGGTGGCCGACAGGGCGGCCGTGACCGCGCCGGCGGCTGCGGCCTTGGTGACGACCACGATGGGCTGACCGCTGCCCGCCGGGAAGTGCCGGGCCAGCGCCTGCTCGCCGACCACCGAGTCGGGGTTGCCGTAGAAGCTGCCCTTGTTGGACAGGCCGCCCGCGTCCAGCGAGAACAGCCCGAGGGCGGCGACGGCGAGGACGGCCGCGGTGCCCACCCAGGTCAGCCGGGGAGCCTTCGCGATCCGGGAGCCGATCCGCGCCCAGATCCCGGTCTCGGTGTGGTCGGCCGAGCCGTAGGACGGCCGGACCGGCCAGAACACCCAGCGGCCGCAGCAGACCAGCAGCGCCGGCAGCAGCGTGAGCATGACCAGCAGGCAGATGCCGATGCCGACGGCGGCGACCGGGCCGAGGCCCTGGGTGGAGTTGAGGCTCGCGGTCAGCAGGCAGAGCATGCCCGCGATCACGGTGGAGCCGCTGGCCAGGATCGCCGGGCCGGAGCGGTGCAGCGCGACGGCCATCGCCTCGTGCCGGTCCTCGTGCCGGCGCAGCTCCTCCCGGAAGCGCGCCACCAGCAGCAGGGCGTAGTCGGTCCCGGCGCCGAACACCAGCACGGTCAGGATGCCGGCGCTCTGCGCGTTGACGGTGAGACCGGCGTGGGTGGCGAGCAGGTAGATCACCGCCTGCGCGACGGTGAGCGCGACCACGGCGGAGATCACCGGCAGCAGCCAGAGCACCGGGCTGCGGTAGGTGAACAGCAAGATCACCACGACCACGGCCATCGCGGAGTAGAGCAGCTTGCCGTCGATGCCGGAGAACGCCGACGCCGAGTCCGCGGCGAAGCCGCCGGGTCCGGTGAAGTGCACGCTCACCCCCGGCGGGCTCTTCGCGGCGATGTCGCGCATCGTCTCGACGGCGGTGCTGAGCGCGTCCCAGCCGCCGGTGCCGGCGTTGATCGGCACGTAGACCTCGAGCGCCTTGCCGTCCTGGGACGGGATCGGCCCGATGGCGGCTCGGTCGACGCCCTGGACGTCGTTGAACTGCTTGACCTGCGCCGACACGGCGCGGATGTCTCCGAGGCTGAGCTTGGCGCCCTTCTCGTAGACCACCACCGCGGGGATCTCGTCGGAGGACTGGAACCGCTCGGAGAGCTTGAGCACCTGGGTGGACTCAGCATCCCCGGGCAGCCAGGAGATCGCGTCGTTCTTCTGGGCGCCGGTCAGCTTGCCCGAGGGCGCGAAGGCCACGGCCAGCACCACCACCCAGAATCCGAGCACGAGCCACTTGGTGGTCCGGCCCACCAGCAGCCCGGACCAGCTCCGGCCGACACCCTGCTCTCGCGACGCCATGGCACGCTCCACTCGCCAGGTCACGCTGTGCGTGACGGGTCCGACCTACGCTGCGCCGGTTCCCGGGGCGGCGACACCACCCGGTCGGGCCATGTTTTGGTAGTCCCCACCGCGGGTGAGGAAATCGAGTGGTCTCTGCCACGCACCTGTTTCGGACTCGCGCGTCGGGAAACCCTCGCTGGAGCCGGGACGGGTCTCGACCCAGAGCCCGTCCCGGCGGCACTCGACTCGCCTGCGGTCGCCACGGGAGGTGGCACCGGTCTCGGGGCGGCGACTGGCAACGATCCGGAGGGACTCATGCTGACTCGTCACGCTCTGTCGGAACCTGTCGCCCTGTCCGCTCGTCCCTGCGCACGAGCGGCGGTCTCCACCTGGAGGCGTGATGTCGACGCCACGTGACCTTGCCGCCGAGGCACTGCGCTCCAGCAGCGAGCTGCCCCGGGTGGGCACCTGGAGCTATGCCCTCGGCACCGACACCTGGACCTGGTCGCCCGAGGTCTTCGCGATGCTCGGCTTCCGCGCCGGCGAGGTCGTGCCGACCTCGCGGCTGCTGCTGGCACACCGCATCGACGGCGACGCGCTCCCCTCGGCGGACGTGCTCGCCGAGGGCGTGCCGTTCGCGAGCACGCTGCGGCTGCGCGACGCACGGCGCCGCGAGCGGCTGCTGCTGCTCGTCGGCAGGCCGGCCGACAGCCCGCACGGCGTCCCGTCCGACGGCCGGGTCCGCGGCTTCGTCGTCGACCTCACCGAGAGCCTTCGCCTGCACAGCGAGGGCGCCGTCGGCGAGGCGCTGGCCAACTCCCAGCGCCACCGCTCGGCGATCGAGCAGGCCAAGGGCGCCCTGATGGCCTGGTACGGCCTCAGCGAGGACGAGGCGTTCGGCGTGCTCACCCGGCACTCGCAGCACCTGAACGTGAAGGTGCGCGACCTCGCCATCCGTCTGGTCGAGCGCCTGCCCGGGCGACCCGCCGCGACCGGCGTGCCGAGCATCGACGAGCTCCTCGAGAGCCTCAGCGCTGACCGGCGCCCGAACCTGGGGCCGGGGTCCGGACCGTGCCCGGACCCCGCCACCACGCCCCCCAGCCGCTGACTGGGTGTCGCCGCTCCCCCGAGCGGCGACGGTCGAACCGTAAGGCGAGCGGGTACGGCGGGACGAACCCGATGCGCAGATGCGCTGGACCCGTTGACGTCCGGGTCGGGTCAGAGGTATGCGCCGCGGATCATCGCCCCGGCCTCGAAGCGGCTGCGCGCGCCGAGGAAGCCCTGGATCACCACGACCTCCGCGACCACGGTGCGCCGCGACACCCGCAGGGTCCGGGCGATCGCGTCGTCTTTCAGGCCGGCGGCGAGGTGGCAGGCCACGGCGTACTGGCGCGGCGTCAGGGGCGGCTTGCCACTGGGGTCCCACGGCTCCGAGTGCTGCTCGGTCAGCAGGTAGAGCTCCACCGCACGCCGTACGGTCTCGGCGTGGGTGACGAGGTAGAGCTCGATCTCCCCGGCCTCGGCCGCGGGCCCGCCCAGCACCGCGACCCGCTCGTCGAGCACCATCAGCGGCAGCTGGACCGGTCCCACCCGGACCTCGGGCTGCACGCACGGCAGCAGCGGGTTGAACCCGCGGGCCACGGGCGCCACCAGCATCCGCAACTCGAGGCCGCGCTTGCGCGAGCGCTCGTCGATCGGGAGGACCGGGTCGTTCGGCGCGAAGCCGACGGAGAACTGCATGTTCCACACCGACGACGACGTACGGCGCTCCAGCCGGTCGAACGCCTGCGCCATCTCGCCGCGCCGGGACGAGATCCGGCGCACGTCCGTGCGCTCGTCACCCGTGACCACGTCGTCGAAGAACCGGCGCAGCTCGGCGGCCCGCCGCTGCAGGTCGCGTACGACGTCCGGTGGCGTCTCCCCCGTCATGGTCGTGGCCCCCCGGCCGGCTCAGCGGTAGTTGTTGGGAAGCGAGGCGACCCAGTGCTCGGCCATCACCCGCCGCAGCATCGGCTCCGCGTCGTCGAGGTGCATCTCCAGGCACAGCGGGCCGCACTCCTCGCAGACCGCGACACCCCACCGGGAGCCGTCGTCCTCGGCGCGGGTGGCGATGTAGGTCTCGTGCTCGGAGCGCTGCATCCAGACACCGTAACCACCGTCGCCCCCACGACCGTCGTCAGCCCACCCGCACGAGCGGGCGCTCCGCAGGGGCACGGGTCCTACGGCGCACCGGCCGGACCAGGCTGCCGGCCAGGGCGGTCGCGACGAGCAGCAGCAGCCGGGCCAGGTCGGCGTGCCCGAAGGTCAGCACCCCCAGGTCGTGCACGACGAAACCGGTCAGGAACGCCCACGCGACCACGCCGAGCGCGGCGGCGGTCGCCGGGCGGAGCGCCACGCAGGACACCAGCAGGACGCCGTACGACAGGAGGAGGGTGGGTGCCGTCCCGGCGCCGACCGCGGCACAGCCGAAGAGCGTGAGCACGACGGCGACCGTCCCGGCCGCCACGCGCGGTCCGGGCTCCGCGAGGAGCAGGGTGCGATCTGTGGTCATGTTCCGAGTCAACGCCTCGCGCGGCCTCGCAACGGGCGTCCTAACGCTCCCCTAACACCGGGGCTGCGCGGCCCTAACGCCCAACGCACCTCTCTCAGTGGTGGTGTCGTCGACCGTGCCCGTAGTGGTGCACCCAGCGTGGGTTGGTCCGCAGCGGCACCCGCGCGAAGAACTCCTTCGCCCGGCGCTCGGCGGCCGACAGCTGGGCCGGCGCCGTGCTCGACCCGAGCGAGTAGCGCGTGACCACGCCGTCCTGCTCGACGGTGCGGAACGGTGCGTGGTCCCGGCAGGCACTCCTCTCCGAGACCTTCGGCACCAGGCTGCAGGCGTAGACGGTGAAGCCGCGGTACTCGAACGCGACCAGCTGTCCCTTGCGCAGCGGGTCGAGGCTGTTCTCGGCCTTGATCACCGCGCCCGGCGAGGGCGCGAGCGCCGGCAGCGCCACGAACGAGTAGTCGCGCTGGTCGGGCGCGTGCGCCTGCGACTGCGTCGTCGCCGCGAGCGTGCTTGCCTGCGCCTGTGTCGTGGCCGGGTGCGCGTCCGGGTGGTGCCAGACCAGCGCCCACACCCCGAACGCGACCAGCATCAGGGCAAGCGGGAAGACCCGTACCCATGTATTCGTCAGCAACCCCGAGACCCCCGACCTCAACCTTTCCGGCGTACCGGGAGATTAGGGACAGCAACCCCTGCGGTCAACCGTCCGGACCAGGGGGCAGAACGGGTGACCATGCGCGTGTAACCACAGGTCTTCGGGGTAAGAAGGTCCTGCTCTGCACCCACCCAGACCCGCGGGGAGGCCGCCATGGACTTCGAGATGATCACCGATACGCCGTCCGACTCCATCCCCGCGCAGCGCGGCTCGGCCTCCTGCGCCGAGGTGAACGCCCCCGTCGCCGGCTGCCTGTGCCGCGACTGCCAGGGCGCCCGCTTCGTCTGACGTTGAGTCGGCACTCCGTCGCGTCGAGTCGGCACTCCGTCCCATTGAGTCGGCTCTCCGTCGCGTCGACTCGGCACCCGGTCCCGTCGAGTCGGCGCTGGGTACGCCGTCCCGAATCGATTCAGTTCAACCGCAGGTCGTCCGTGCCGCAGCACCGGCCGCTGAATTCCAGCCTGCCCCTGGCTCCTGGGACGGACCGGCTGTCACAGCCGCACGTGACTGCTCGGGGCCTGCCTCACGATCCCGGTCATCACCGTGAAGCGACTGAGACCACCAGCCAAATAGGGATTACGGAACTGCTACCCGAGCGTCAGGTCGACGGTCCATCCTCGGACAGTCAGATCGCGCTTGGAGTAGGTAAGGGCCCCGCGGTGTGCCACTTCGACCTGATAGATCGCAGCGTCAGGCAGGTCGTCCACGGTGAACTCGAAAGTCACGTGCATTGAACCCCCGTTGTAGATCCCGTTCTCAAGGCGACCGACTGCGAGGACGTTGCCACTCGAATTGCTCACGGTGACCTGGGCGCCTTCCTGAACATCGTCGTAGCCGCCACCGGGACCCTGCGGACAGGGCACCGTGCGTCCCGAACTGAGCATGTCCATTTGCTGTCGAAGTGAGAGGTCACACGTCGAGACGTCGCTCTGAGAAACCGCGGGAACGTCCAAGGTACCGGCGATTCGGTGGGTCACATGGGCGGTCACTGGCTTTGTGGATTTTGTAGCTACCACCGCGACGGCACCCGCCACAATCAGAACGACAACCACCCCGACGGCCGACATGAGCCAGAGCTTGTGGGACGCGAATCGGCTGCCAGCGCCGATACCTCTACGCCCCTGGCACGGTCCTCAGCAACAGGGCTCCCACAGTCGGGACAGAACTTCGTCGCACGTGAGCGTCGCAACTACTACACATGCTCGGCATCGAATCCCCCGTCCGGATACGGCAACAAGCCTGTTTGCCATTAGCGAATACGGATGCCGGAGACGTCCTCGAAATCGAAGCGCTGGAACTCGGCCAGCCAATTGAGGCTCCGATGGCCGGTTGCGTCCGGAGTCGACTCCTTCAGTGCCAACGAACCTGTCCTTGGACTGACCGGATGGCGCGACAGACCTAGTGCGACGCCGAACAGTTCCCTCGTGGGTCGGATCCTCGGCACCCAGTGCCGGGGATCCGACCCAAGAGAGCGCTAGCACGTCCCAGAACAGCCGAAAGCCCCGGTCAGCAGTGCTGATCCGGGGCTTTCGCGTGTGGCGCGCTCGGAGGGATTCGAACCCCCAACCTTCTGATCCGTAGTCAGATGCTCTATCCGTTGAGCTACGAGCGCTTGGGCCGGTCGAGAGTTTAGCCTGACCGGACGCCGGGGGCGAAATCGACCCGGGGTGGCCCCGGTCACCCCTCGGAAACGGCCGCTTCGTCTGCCCGTCGCCGGGCCTTCAGGGTGCGCCGGTCGGCGCGCAGGGCGATCAGGTTGAGGGCCGACCAGCCGAGGGTGACCCCGAGGACCTTGGCGCGGTTGGTGCTGTTGGACGTGCGCGGGGCGAGCAGCGCGGCGTCGGAGAGGTCGAGCGCGGAACGGGCCAGCATCGCGGCGGTCACGACCTTGCCGGGGCCGAGCAGGCCGAGGGCGGACACGGCCAGGTCGCGGGCGCCGTACGTCTGGGCCAGCAGGTCGTACGACGCCTGCTCATCGGGCTCGTGGGTGACCGCGCGGCCGAGGTGGCGCGGCTCCTTCAACGCATAGACGCCGTAGGCGGCGGTGGCGAGCGACATCAGGCGGCTGCGGCGGAACGACATGGCCCCTGTCTACAGGGTCACACCAGGAATCACATGCAGACCGCAACCGTTGGGCACAGGGACGGCACCACACGCGAACCGCGAAGGAGCACCATGTCGGTCCCCACGATCACGCTCAACAACGGCGTCACGATCCCACAGCTCGGGTTCGGCGTCTTCCAGGTCGCCCCCGAGGAGACGAAGGACGCGACGCTCGCGGCCCTCGAGGTCGGGTACCGCCACATCGACACCGCACAGATGTACGGCAACGAGAAGGGCGTCGGCGAGGCGGTCCGCGCGAGCGGCCTGGCCCGCGAGGACGTCTTCGTGACCAGCAAGCTCAACAACGGCTTCCACGCGCACGACGACGCACTCAAGGCGTTCGACACCACCCTCGACGAGCTCGGCTTCGACTACCTCGACCTGTTCCTCGTGCACTGGCCGCTGCCGGGCATCGACGTGGACTACGTCGAGACCTGGAAGGCGCTCGAGGACATCCTGGCCACCGGCAAGGTGCGCGCCATCGGCGTCTCGAACTTCCACGAGAAGCATCTGGACCGGCTCGCGGCCGAGGCCAGCATCGTGCCGGCCGTGAACCAGATCGAGGTGCACCCCTACCTCACCCAGGACCCGCTGCGCGCCGCCAACGCGACCGCCGGCATCGCCACGGAGGCGTGGTCCCCGATCGCGCAGGGCACGGTGCTCGACGACCCGACGATCACCGCGATCGCGGAGAAGGTCGGCCGCACCCCGGCCCAGGTGACGCTGCGCTGGCACGTGCAGCGCGGGGACATCGTGTTCCCGAAGTCGGTGACCCGCAGCCGCGTCGAGGAGAACTTCGCGCTCTTCGACTTCGAGCTCTCCGCCGACGACGTCGCCGCGATCACCTCGCTCAACAAGGACGAGCGGATCGGCCCGGACCCGGACGAGTTCAACTGGATCCCGTGACCTGACGGGAGCCGTTGCATGAGACAAGGGGTTGGCCCCGGGCGTGACGCGTGTCACGCCCGGGGTCGCACCGCACTCATGCCATGGGCCGCACATCCGTGCGGGAGGGAACCGCGTGGGCTGCACCTGAACGACCCCTGCCCGTGCTCACCGACGCGGCACGGCCGACCGCGAACCTGATCACGGTCGTGATCAACAAGGACGGCACCGCGTCGTTCGCGCTGCCGCGCATGGAGGTCGGCCAGAGGCCGCCGAAGTCTCCCAGGTCATGAAGAAGTCGGTCCGGCTGACGTGGTACCGCACCGACGACGCGCGCGTCGGCCGCACCCACCCGATGTCGACCTCGCGGATGGGCGACCAGCGCTTCAACACCGGCACCATGCCGACCCGCTTCCCGATCAACCACCACCAGCCGCTGGCGTTCACGCGCAAGCCGACGGTGCCGCCGATCCCGCGGTCGCCGGCCGGCTGCGGCATCAACGTCTGCACGGCGTGCACCAGCCACGTCAACGGCAAGGCGTTCAACCCGTGCTCGGTGAAGGTGAAGTCGCTGGGTCCCGACGACGAGGACGCCGTACCCACCCACCCGCGCGAGGCACGCACCCGGGATGCCATACTTCCGTCGCCCAAAGGCCGAAGCCGGGCTCCGCGTGACGCGTTCGTGACGTCCGCGAGACGTCGTCGACACCGACGTAACCAGGGTCACAGACCCTGGATCGATCCAATGGTTCGCCGGGCGAACCTGTGAGTACATTCACTAGCACCGACCGGTGCACCCCGCTGCGACGCGGGCGTACGTTGGACGGCACCCAAACAGTCGTGCGCAACGAAGCGGCGATCTCACAGAACTCCACGACAAAACCGCCGACACGCTCGGCGGCCGTCCGGCCCACCCCCGGATGCGAATGCGCGAGAGGAACCCGGTTGGCATGACCACCGACATGACGTCCGTCGAGACGACCAACAGCCACGCGCCCACCACCCACGAGGGCATCCTGTCCTGGGTCAACGAGATCGCGGCGCTCACCCAGCCGGACCGCATCCACTGGTGCACCGGCGACGACGCGGAGTGGGCGGAGCTGACCGACTCCCTGGTCGAGACCGGCACCTTCACCCGCCTCAACGCGGAGAAGAAGCCCAACTCCTTCCTCGCCCAGTCCGACCCCACCGACGTCGCGCGCGTCGAGGACCGCACCTACATCTGCTCGGTCGACGAGAAGGACGCGGGGCCCACCAACAACTGGATGGACCCGGCCGAGATGAAGGCCCTGATGACCGACCTGTACCGCGGGTCGATGAAGGGCCGGACGATGTACGTCGTCCCGTTCGTGATGGGGCACCTCGACGCCGAGAAGCCGATGTTCGGCGTGGAGATCACCGACTCCGCCTACGTCGTCGTCTCGATGAAGGTGATGGCCCGCATGGGCACCCACGTGCTGCGCCGGATGGAGGAGGTCGACGCGACCTTCGTGCCCGCGCTGCACTCGGTGGGCATGCCCCTCGAGCCCGGCCAGGACGACGTCGCGTGGCCGTGCAGCGACACCAAGTACATCGTGCAGTTCCCCGAGGAGCGGATGATCTGGAGCTACGGCTCCGGCTACGGCGGCAACGCCCTGCTCGGCAAGAAGTGCTACGCGCTGCGCATCGCCTCGGTGATGGCGCGCGACGAGGGCTGGCTCGCCGAGCACATGCTGATCCTCAAGCTCACCTCGCCGGTGGGCGTCGTGAAGTACGTCGCGGCCGCGTTCCCGAGCGCCTGCGGCAAGACCAACCTCGCGATGCTCGCGCCGACGATCCCGGGCTGGACCGTCGAGACCCTCGGCGACGACATCGCCTGGATGCGCGTCGGCGAAGACGGCCGGCTGTGGGCGGTCAACCCGGAGTTCGGCTTCTTCGGCGTCGCGCCGGGCACCAACGAGCTCACCAACCCCAACGCGATGCGCACCATCGACGTCGGCAACTCGGTCTTCACCAACGTGGCGCTGACCGACGACGGCGACGTGTGGTGGGAGGGCCTGGAGAACACCCCGGCCCACGCCCGCTCCTGGAAGGGCGAGGACTGGACCCCCGAGTCCGCCGAGCTCTCCAGCCACCCCAACAGCCGCTACTGCACGCCGATCAAGCAGTGCCCGATCCTCGCGGCGGAGTACGACGACCCGCGCGGCGTCCCGATCGACGCGATCCTGTTCGGCGGCCGCCGCAAGACCACGATCCCGCTCGTCACCGAGGCCCGCGACTGGACCCACGGCACGTTCATGGGCGCCACGCTCTCCTCGGAGACCACCGCCGCGGCCACCGGCGCGGTCGGCGTGGTCCGTCGCGACCCGATGGCGATGCTGCCGTTCATCGGCTACAACGCCGGCGACTACTTCAACCACTGGATCACGGTCGGCAAGGAGAACGACGCGGCGAAGCTGCCGAAGATCTTCTACGTCAACTGGTTCCGCCGCGACGAGGACGGTGGGTTCCTGTGGCCGGGCTTCGGCGAGAACAGCCGGGTCCTCAAGTGGATCGTCGAGCGCATCGAGGGCCAGGTCGAGGCCGTCGAGACCCCGATCGGCCACGTGCCGGCGCCGGGCACCCTCGACACCGAGGGCCTGGACATGACCGACGCCGAGCTCGAGGCCGCCCTCGAGGTGGACGTCGAGGAGTGGAAGGCCGAGATCCCGCAGATCACCGAGTGGTTCGAGAAGTTCGGCGAGCAGCTGCCGACCGTGCTCTGGACCGAGCTCGACGGCCTCAAGGCCCGCCTCGGTCTCTGACCGACAACAGCTCAGACGCCAGCACATCAAGGGCTCCGCCTCCGGGCGGGGCCCTTGATGTGTCCCGGGAACGCCGCGGTGCCGCTATCCTGTGCCGCCGGGGGAGGAAGGGGTAGTGAGGGTCGTGCCCAGAGGGAGCTACGGACCGGAGGAGCGAGCGCTCCTCGAGACCGCCGCGTCGCGGATCTACGCGAACGCCGTGGCGCACGGATCGCTGCCCGTCTCCGACCCACGCCTGGGCGGGGACAGCCCGCAACGCCCCGCCCTCGACCTGCTCGTCGACATCGGCCTGCTCCGCCACGATGAGGCTGCCGGCACCTACGTGCCGATCGACCCGGCCGCGATCCAGTCCCAGATCGTCGTACCTCTCGGGCAGCAGGGCGCCACCCTGCTCACCGAGTCGGCACGCTGGGCGGACCTGTTCAACGACCTCGGCCAGACGTTCCGGACGTCCCCCCGCGCGACGGTCAACCCGATCACCGAGCTGCACGGGCTGCCGACGATCAACAGCTTCATCCAGGCCAGCGTCAGCGACACCCGCAAGGAGATGCTGACCGCGCAGCCCGACGGCCGCCGGCCCGCCAAGGTGCTCGCGTCCGCCGAGGACCGCGACATGCGGCTGCTGCAGCGCGGCGCCAAGATGCGCACGCTCTACCAGCACTCCGCGCGGCACAGCCCCGCCACCCGCGAGTACGTCGCCGAGGTCAGCGCCGCGGGCGCCGAGGTGCGCACCCTCGACGAGTTCTTCCGGCGCCTCATCGTCTGCGACCGCCAGGTCGCGATCGTGCCCGCGTCGGACAACCACCACGTGGCGATCGCGATCCACGACAAGTCGCTGATCGCCTACCTCGTCGACATCTTCGACCGCGCCTGGGAGCGCGCCCAGCCGTTCACCGTCACCGGCGGCCAGGCCGAGCGCAACATCGCCGACGACGTACGCGCGATGACGATCCGGCTGCTCGCCGAGGGGCACAGCGACCCCGCGAGCGCCAAGCGCCTCGGGGTCAGCACCCGTACCTACGCCGGCTACATCGCGGCGCTCAAGGACGAGTACGACGTCCAGACGCGGTTCCAGCTCGGCTACGCCATGGGGCAGGACGCCCAGCGTCGGACCCAGCCCGCCCCGCCTCTCGACGAGGTCGCCGACGACGAGCTGGTCGAGGACCGCGAGGACCCCGTCCGCTGACCTGCGGAAAGGTCACGGCCCCGCCTTCCCGAGATCAGGCAGGGCCGTGAAACACAGCGAGGGCAGTCACCCTGACGATGAACTGCCCTCGCTGTCGGTGTTCGAGACGGGCCGGGGGGTGGCGCTGGGACCGAACTGCCGGGGGGTTGACTCGTTCGTCCTGGTCTCGAACTTCTTCTTGTGGCGATTCCGCTCTCTGGGGTTGGGGGGAGAGATCAGCGGAACGCGTTTGTGGGGGTGCGACGAGGGGTCAGCGGGTGCCGCCCCAGCCGGAGTCGCTGGCGGGGGTGACGGACGTACCGCCCCAGCCGGAGTCGGCCAGAGTCACGCTGCGCGTGCCGCCCCAGCCGGAGTCGGCCTGAGTGGTCGCGCCGGCGGCGCCGATGAAGAAGGAGCTGACGACCGCAAGTCCAGCGAACCAGGTCGCTGCGTGGCGGGTCTTGTTCATGGTTACCTCGTAAGGTGCCGGGGCCTCGGTGTCGCCCGTCTGACCACTAGTCTCGGTCAGCCAGAGGTCCGACCACCACTCATTCCGGGCGCAGGAGTGTGCACTGCATGTTCCTGCAAAAGACGGAAGTTGCTGCGCACACCGCCGATACCGGCAATACTTCGCTCGACGCTCTCGCCCGTCGCTAAAACCCCGCATTTCCGGGCAGATCGCCGCACGCCGCCAGCCGCTTCGGACGTTGTTGCGGAGAATCGTCGTTGCGTAGTTCTGCAACCCGGTCCCGCCGCCGCGTGACTCCTAGGCTGGTGCGCGATGAGCGAGACCGAGACAGCGCCCGCCGAGCCGGCCCGGGAGCGGGCGCGCGTCCGGTGGCGTCCCGCGCTCGGGCTGGTCGTGCTCTGGCTGCTGGTCGCCGTCCCGGCGGCCGGCGCGCTGTTCCTGCACGGGTCACGCAGCATCGTCTTCGCCGGCCACGACGCGGTGGTCCGCCCGGCCCTCGACGGCTACGCCACGCTGGACCTCGGGCCCTACCTGCCGGACTTCCGCTACCCGTCCGGCAGCCGGGTGGGCGTGCGGATCGACCTCGGCAAGACCGCGGTCGACAGCTATGACGCCCTGCTGCGCCGCTACGCGATCCTGGCCAGCCAGCCCGAGGGCCAGGTGAAGAAGCTGCGCGAGACGGTCACCGACCTGGCCCTCGACTCCGCGGTCAACGGCGCCCTGCTGGCCCTCGCCGCCCCGGCGGTCGTGCTGCTCGTCGGGCGCCGGCGCTGGGCGGAGCTGCGAGGCCGGGTCACCCTGCGCCGTACGACGTCGGCGGCCGCCGTACTCGCGGTGCTGACGGTGGGCCTCGCGCACCCGTGGGACCACGACGACCTGAGCGTCGCGACCGCGTCGTGGCAGCGGCTCACCGACGCGCTGCCCGGGGTGCCGGTGCCGGCCGAGGCCGCGCGCGTGGAGGTGGAGGGCGGGCTGATGACCACCGGGACCCGGCGGCTGGTGGAGAGTGCCGTGGACACCTACCGCAAGAGCCTCACGTTCTACCGGGACCTGGCCGAGCGCGCGCCCTCGATCGCGCCGCTGCTGCACCAGCCGGAGGACGGCCAGGTGGTGGCGCTGCTGGTCAGCGACCGCCACGACAACGTCGGCATGGACCCGGTGGCGCGGGCGATCGCCGACCAGGGCGGTGCGACGTTCCTGCTCGACGCCGGTGACGACACGTCGACGGGCGGATCCTGGGAGGGCTTCAGCCTGGAGTCGCTGGACGAGGCCACCGAGGACTGGGACCACCGTTACGCGATCGCCGGCAACCACGACAACGGCGACTTCGTCGCGGCCCAGGCCAAGCGGCTCGGGTTCACCACGCTGCACGGCGACGTCGTCGACGGCCCGGACGGGATCCGGCTGCTCGGCGCCAACGACCCGCGCAGCAGCGGGCTGGGTAGCTGGCGCGACGCCACCTCGATCTCGTTCGCCGACCAGGAGCGGCGGATCGCGGACCTGGCCTGCCGCCACGACGCGGACGGGGACCGGGTCGCGACCCTGCTGGTGCACGACGCGGACAGCGGCGCCGAGGCGCTCGCGCGCGGCTGCGTCGACCTGGTGCTCGCCGGTCACCTGCACGAGCAGGTCGGCCCGACCCTGGTGACGGGGAGCAACGGCAGCAGCGGCTGGAGCTACACCAACGGCACCACCGGGGGCGCGGCCTACGCCGTCGCGATCGGCTCCAAGCTCCGCCGGGACGCCGAGGTGACGCTGGTGACCTACGCCGCGGGGCGGCCGGTCGGGCTGCAGCCGGTGACCGTCCGGACCACCGGTGACTTCGTGGTCGGCGACTACGTCCCGCTGACCGCGCCCCCGGCTGTCAGCAGCCACTGACGAGGAACGGCCCCCGTGCCGAGGCAGGGGGGCCGCTCACTGTCTGGCGGAGGTGGCGGGATTTGAACCCGCGAGAGGGAATCACCCTCAACCCGCTTAGCAGGCGGGCGCCATAGGCCACTAGGCGACACCTCCAGACGAGGCGACAGGTTACCCGGCGCGGTACCGAAGGTGCGAATCGGCCCGCCCTGGCAGAGCGTTCAACCCGGTCTCAGCTCAGGGGACGGTAGCCGTGACCGCGGTCGAGGTGGTCCTGCAGCTCGCGCACGAACGTGTCGTTGTCGGTGCCGAGCACCCCGACGGGCACCGTGGTGGTGCGCCCGTCGCGGAGCTTCAGCACGACGCAGGGCTGTCCCGCGACCACGACCGCGGCCACGTCCTCGACCTCGGTCCACCGGGCGGCGCGGACACCGGCGCCCCGGACCAGCCGGACCCGGTAGCCCTCGTCGCCGGTCGCCATCACGACCGGGCGGCGCACCAGCAGGCCGCCGAGCACCAGGAACGCGAGCGCACCGACGACCACGGTCACCGACAGCACCTCACCGGGCAGGCCGAGCAGGGCGACCGCCGCCGCGACCAGCAGGACCACGAGGCCGACCAGTGCCAGCAGGCCACCGAGCAGCCGGGCCACGAACGCGCTGGAGAACCGATAGTCGGAGGGCATGACCCGATTGAATCCGACCCCGCGCGGAGCCGCCAAATGCGCGTCCGATGAGTCTTGTCACGCCCTGTGGCCGGGGTCACACTGAAGGTCCACCCCGGGCTGGGCGGAGGTTGGAACATGGCCGGTCTCGAACACGCGATCCTCGGGCTTCGACAGGCCCTCGAGTCACCACGCCGTCACCACATGTGGCGCTGGCTGGTGCGGCACCGCCTCGCCGCGATCAAGGAGGCGCTCGCCGCCGAGCGGACGCCCGGTCGCGACGCGTGGCTGGCTGCCCGCGAGCTCTCGCTCCACCGCGAGCGCACCGGCCTGCTGGAGCGCATCACGGCACTCGGCCCGCAGGTCCTCGACGTGGCCGACGTGGAGCCCGTACGGCGTGAGCTGGCCCGCCTGGTCGCCGACCTCGAGCACCACCGGCAGCGGCTCAACGACCTCGTCTACGACGCCGTCTCGCTCGAGCTGGGTGGCTCCGAGTAGCAACCGGCGCGCGATCTCCTAGACTGCGCTCTCGTGGTCGCGTGCGCGCGGCCGCGAGGAGGGGTGCCGGAGCGGCCGATCGGAACCGCCTTGAAAGCGGTCGTAGGGAGACCTACCGCGGGTTCGAATCCCGCCCCCTCTGCCAACCAACTACTGGGCCAACTGTCTGGGCCAGCCAGAAGCTCAGAGGTCGATGCTGACCAGCACGTCGCCCTCCTGGACGACGTCGCCCTCGCCGACCTTGATGGCGGCGACGGTGCCCGCGTGCTCGGCGAGCACCGGGATCTCCATCTTCATGCTCTCGAGCAGCACCACGGTGTCGCCGACCGCAATGGTGTCGCCGACCGCGACCGTCACCTTCATGACGTTGGCGACCATCTCTGCGACGACATCGGCGTTCCTGGGTTCACGAGCCATGCAGCGGACGGTACACGCGGCTGCGCGTTACCCGCGCGTACAGCGCCTGCTCAGAGCAGCGGGTGCAGGCGGCCCGGCTCGGGGCGGTGCGCCAGCGCCTCCTCGGCCTGGCGGGCCCGGCGCCCGCGGGTGCCGGACAGGAACGTGTCGGCCCGGATCAGCAGCAGTCCGAGCAGAAGTCCGAGGACCAGGTTGTAGCCGAGGCCGAGGCCGAACTCGACCAGCGACAGGTCCGGGTTGAGCAGGCTGGTCGTGATCGCGGCGAGGCCGGCCGCACCGAACCCGGAGCCCCACCAGCCCTGACGGCGACGGGCCCGGGAGAAGACGCCCCAGGCGAGCACGGGGATGCCGACCATGAACTCGGTGGGCCGCGGGATCGCGCCGATCCGGGCGCGCAGCATCGTGGTCACGTCGTCGATCCCGCTGACCAGGCCGGGCGGGCCCCAGCGGGCCAGCGCCGAGGCGTAGGCAAGGGTCACCGCGAGCAGGCCGACCCCGCCGAAGAGCATGATCGCGCCGCGGGTACCGAGTCCTTGGAGGCCCGCGCCGAGCCGGTAGACCAGGGCCAGCGCGGCCAGCAGGGACAGCCCGAGGCCGAGGTAGCCGGCCCGTGCGACCGAGATCTGGGCGCCGTACGCACTGGCCGCGAACGCGGCGACGACGGCGACCAGCACGGCCACGACGCACTCGCGCACCACGGCGGGGAAGCCGCGCGCGGGGGTGGTCGCGAGCAGGCCGAGGACGGCGCCGAGCACCGTCGTGCTCACGGTCGCGGCGGCGAGCAGGACGGGAGTCGCGGTGGCGACGGCGGCGCCACCGAGGGCGGCCGCGAGCAGCGCCGAGATGACCGGACGGCCGCCGGCGCGCACGCCGAGCGCGAACGCGTAGGTGGTGGTCACCACGACCGCACCGGCCTCGGGGACCAGCGCCGGCAGCGTGACCGGCAGGGTCACCCAGGCGCTGACGACGCCCGCGACACCAGCAAGGGTGAGCAGCACCCACAGCGACGCGAGCAGGCCGGTCGACCAGCGGTTGCCGGTGCCCTTCGGCTCCGGGAGCCGCGGCGGGACGAGGTCGGCGGGGCTCGGCTTCGGGTCGGAGGTGAGGTCGCTGACCGCGGGCAGCGCGGTGGTGGTGGTCTCCGTCAGCGGGAAGGCCGGGATCGACGTGGTCTCGTCGGGGACCGAGGCTGCGGGGGCCGGGGCTGCCGGGATCGCGGTGAGGGTGCCGGTGCTGGTCAGTGCGTCGTCGCCGCGGCGGGCCCGGCGGCCGCTGGGCTCCGGCTCACGGCCGGGCTTGCCGGCCCGACGGCTGCCCTGCACGGACTTGCCGGAGGCGATCCGGATCCGGGGCGTCTCGGCCGTGGCCTCGGCCGGAGCCGGCGGCGGGGCCGCAGGCCCCTCCAGACGGCGGCGCGGCGCGTAGGGGGCCGGCGTCTCGGTCGTGTCGGTGGCCTCGGAGCTCTCGGCACCGCGGCCGCGGCGGCGCGGCTTGGGCTCCGGGACCGCGCGACGGCGACCAGGTCTCTGGTCGGCACCAGCCACAGCAGAATCCCCTAGCCCACGACAGTCTGACGAGACGGTCCGCCCCCGCAGGACCCGACCTGGCCAGGATAGCAACGGGTCCCGGCGCCGGTTGCCCCCGTCACATCCGCCGGTTGGCGAGAGACGGGTTGGTGGCACGGGCCTTCTCGAGCCGGTCACGCCCGACCTCGGCACGCACCACGGCGTCGTCGTCGCCGGCCTCGACGAGCACCTCTCCGTCGGGTGCGACGACCAGCGAGTGGCCGCTGTAGCGCGGCGCGGGCTGGCCGGCCGCCGCCACGTAGACGGTGTTCTCGATGGCCCGGGCGGTGGCCAGGGTGCGCCAGTGGTGCACCTTGCCCTCGCCGGCCACCCAGGCAGCGGGTACGACGACCAGCTCGGCGCCCTGGTCGGTGAGCGCCCGGGCGAGCTCGGGGAAGCGCAGGTCGTAGCAGGTCATCAGGCCGACCCGCAGCCCCGCGACCTCGACCAGCACCGGCGTGGTCTCCCCGGCCAGCAGCCGGTCGGACTCGCGGTAGCCGAAGGAGTCGTAGAGGTGGATCTTCCGGTAGGACGCCACCAGCCCGTCGCCGTCCACGACCACGAGGGTGTTCCACGGCCGGGCCGGGTCGTCGCTTCGCTCGAACATCCCGGCGACCACCGTGGCCCCGGCGCGCTTCGCCTCGCCGCTCAGGGCCTCGACGAACGGGCCGCCCAGCGGCTCTGCGAACGCCGACACGTCCGAGCCGGGGCTGCCGAAGTCGCGGGCGAAGGCCTCGGGCAGCACCACCAGGTGCGGTCCGGGACGGTCCGCGACCGCCTCGCTCACCCGCGTCAGGGCGGCCCGGTTGTCGGCCGGCTCGAGCGACGACGCGGCCTGGACGAGGGTGACGGTGAGAGAGTCCTGCGGCACCCGTCCAGCCTGCCAGACTGACGGGTATGAGCGACCCTCTTCGTCTCGGCGCCGTGATCCTGGCCGGTGGCACGGCCGTGCGGATGGGCGGCGTGGACAAGGCCTCCATCGAGGTCGGCGGAGTGACCCTGCTCGAGCGGTCGATCACGGCGACCGCGGCCGTCGCCGAGGTGGTCGTCGTGGGCACGGAGGTGCCGACCACCCGGCCGGTCACCTGGACCCGTGAGGAGCCGGCCGGCGGTGGCCCCGCGGCGGGCCTGCTCGCCGGGCTCGAGCGGTTCCTCCGGCCCCCGGACCTGGTCTGCGTGCTCGCCGTCGACACCCCCCGGGTCACCGCCGCGACGGTCGCCCGGCTGGTCTGGGCGGTCGAGGCGGACGCGACGGTCGAGGGCGCCGTACTCGTGGACGGGGCGGGTCGCCGGCAGACGCTGGTCGGGGTCTACCGCTGGGCGGCCCTGCAGGCGGCCCGGCCGGCGGACCGGGAGCGCGAGCACGGGTTGCCGGTACGGCGCCTGGTCGGCCTGCTGCGGCTCGCGGAGGTGCCCGCGGTCGGGGACGAGGCGCGCGACGTGGACACCTGGGAGGACTTGCGGGACCTCCGGGACTGACTTAATGTATTAAGTCATTGAGTCATTGAGGGGGATGAAGATGGCTGGTCTGGGTCTGCCCGAGCTCCTGATCCTGGGGTTCGTCGTGCTGCCGTTCCTGGTGGTGCTGGCGATCGCCCTGCTGCTCGCGACGACCGCCGCGCGTCCCGGTCCCGGTCTGCCGTCGCAGATCGCGACCGCCCGCCGGCACGGGATGCTCACCGGCCTCGCCTCCACCGCAGCCCTGGTCGTGGGTGGGCCGGTGCTGCTGGTCGTGATCCGGGCGAGCGTCAGCGGCGTTCCCACCGGGGTGGCGCTCGGCTGCCTTCCGCTGCTGGGCTGCGCGGCTGCGACCGTCGTGCTCCTGGTGGGCGAGCTGACGTGGCCACGCCCCACCGGCGCCTCGCGGACCACGCTGCTCAACCCCCGCTCCGTGCGCGACCTGCTCCGGGACGGCCGGGCGCGCGCGGCTGCCGGATCCACCGTGGCCCTGCTGCTCGCCCTCGCCGCGCTCGCCCTGACGGGACAGCCCGACGGTCGCAGCGTGGGGCGGGCCTGGGCGGACCGGGCCGAGGTGCGCGGGCCGTTCCCCGGCTGGTTGCACGGGGTCAGCCAGCTCGCCGCCCTCGTGGTGCTGCTGGGGATCACGTCGCTGGTGCTGCGCGCCGCGAACCGGCGGGCCACGGTGGTGAGCGCGGACCTCGACACCGACCGCGTGCTGCGCCGCGCCTCGGCCGCGCGTGCCTACCGGCTGGTCCTGGCCGGCACCCTGGCCACCCTCGGCGCCGACCTCGAGGTGGCCAGCCGCGAGCTCGCCTCGCTCTACCAGGGCGGGGCCGCCCACCTCGGCTTCGAGCTGCTCAGCGTGGTCGCGGTGCTGTGCGTTCTCGGCGCGGTCGCCAGCCTCTTCGTGCCCGTGCCGCGTCCCGAGCCCGCCCCGGCTCCCGGCGTCGTGCCGGTCGCATGAACGTCGCGGTCACGCTGGACATGACGGCGGCGACCCCACCCTACGAGCAGGTGCGCACCCAACTGGCCGGGCACATCCGCGCAGGGGCGCTGCGTCCGGGCGACAAGCTGCCCGTCGTGCGCGCGCTCGCCGCTGACCTGGGCGTCGCGACGAACACGGTCGCGCGGGCCTACCGCGAGCTCGAGGCCGGCGGCCTGGTGACCACCCGGCGCCGGGTCGGCACGATCGTGCAGGCGCCCTCGGCCGAGGCGGGCCCGGACCTGCGGGCCGCGGCGGTCGCCTTCGTCACCGACGCGCGCGCGGCCGGCCTGGCCGACGAGGAGGTCGTCGACCTCGTGCGCGGGGCCCTGCTGGGATAGGCATTCCGACACGCGGGCAGGAGTTGCGCGATTGCGGACGCCGTACGAATCTGGAACGCGTGAACCTGCACGACTGGATCGATGAGCTCTGCGACGTCCTCGACATCGACGCCGAGGTCGACGAAGCCCTCGTGCTGGACGTGGCCCGCGAGTGTGCGCACTCGGTGGTGCGTCCGGCGGCTCCCATCTCCACGTTCCTGCTCGGCTACGCGGCCGCGCACCACGACGCGAGCCCGGAGCGGCTCGAGGAGCTCGCCGCGGCGGTGACGTCGCTCGCGGAGGGCTGGGACGGGAAGCAGGAGACCAGCGCCGACGACTTCGACGACATCGAGGACGCCGACGACGAGGAGCTCGTGGACGTCGACTGACGACCCGACAGACGCGTTTCCGACCAGGCCGTAGCCTGGCGGGCATGCGCGCCGTCATCGCACCTGACCCCGGGGGCTTCGACGCCCTCGTCCTCGCCGAGCTCGACGACCTCACGCCCGCGCCGGGCGAGGTCGTCCTCGACATGACCGCGACCGCGGTGAACCGTGCGGACACCCTGCAGCGACAGGGGTTCTACCCGCCGCCGCCCGGCGCCTCCGACGTGCTCGGGCTCGAGTGCTCCGGTGTCGTGCGCGCGGTCGGCGAGGGTGTCGAGGGCTGGCAGGTCGGCGACGAGGCGCTCGCGCTGCTCGCCGGCGGCGGGTACGGCGAGCAGGTCGCCGTACCGGCCGGACAGCTGATGCCGCTCCCCGCCGGGGTCGACCTGGTGACCGGAGCCGCGCTCCCCGAGGTGGCCTGCACGGTCTGGTCCAACGTGTTCATGATCGCCGGGCTGCAGCCGGGCGAGACCCTGCTCGTGCACGGCGGCGCCGGCGGGATCGGCACGATGGCGATCCAGCTCGCGCACGCGCTCGGCGCCCGGGTCGTGGCAACCGCCGGGAGCGCGGAGAAGCTCGAGGTGTGCCGCTCGCTCGGCGCTGACGTCGCGGTGAGCTATCGCGACCAGGACTTCGTCGAGGAGGTGCGCGCGGCCACGGACGGACGGGGCGCGGACGTCATCCTCGACAACATGGGCGCGAAGTACCTGCCCCGCAACGTCGACGCCCTGGCCACCGAGGGCCGGCTGGTCGTGATCGGCATGCAGGGCGGCACCAAGGGCGAGCTCGACCTGGCCAAGCTGCTCGGCAAACGCGGCGCCGTGATCGCGACCTCCCTGCGCGGCCGACCGGTCGCGGAGAAGGCCGCGATCTGCGCCGCCGTCGTCGAGCACGTGTGGCCCCTGGTCGCCGACGGGACCGTGAAGCCGGTCGTGCACGCGACGCTGCCGTTGGAGAAGGTGGCCGAGGCGCACCGGATGATGGAGGACGGCGAGCACGTCGGGAAGATCCTGCTCACCTCGTAAGGTGGTCGTATGAGCCAGCAGCACAGCGAGCAGCCCGGCGATCCGCACGTCGTCCTGATGGGCAACGACGACGACGAGCGTCAGGTCACCGACCTCGTCGAGCAGCCCGCGAAGGTGATGCGGATCGGCAGCATGATCCGCCAGCTCCTCGAGGAGGTGAAGTCGGCCCCGCTCGACGAGGCGTCGCGCGCCCGGCTCGCCGACATCTACCAGGCCTCCATCAAGGAGCTCGAGACCGGCCTGGCGCCCGAGCTCGTCGAGGAGCTGGAGCGGCTCTCGCTGCCGTTCACCTCCGAGACCCCCTCCGAGGCCGAGCTCCGGATCGCCCAGGCCCAGCTCGTCGGCTGGCTCGAGGGTCTCTTCCACGGCATCCAGACCGCGATCTACGCCCAGCAGGTCGCCGCCCGTGCCCAGCTCGAGCAGATGCGCCGCGCCCTGCCGCCCGGGGTCTCGACCCCCGAGGACGCCATGGCCGCCGCCCAGCAGGCCCACGAGCGCGACGGCCGCGACGGCATGTACCTCTGACCCATCCGCCGACCCGTCGCGAACTGACACTCCAGCACCGCCGACCCGTCACGAACGTGCACGTCAGACCTGCCGACCCGGCGTGAAAGTACGGCGGCCCTGGGTGGTGCCCGGCACGTTCACGCCGGCTCGACCGGTTCTGCGTGCACCTTCACGCCGGTTCGGCACATTTGAGGTGCACGTTCACGCCCGCTCGGCGGGTTGGGGGTGCACGTTCAGGCCGGGTGGGCGGCGATCCGGTCGATCTCGGCGGCCAGGGCGAAGTCCTTGGCGGTCAGGCCGCCCTCGGAGTGGGTGGACAGGGTGAACCGGACCGTCGTCCAGCGGATGTCGATGTCGGGGTGGTGGTCGGCCTCCTCGGCGGACCGGGCCACGGCGACGACGAGCGCGATGCCCTCGAGGAACGACGTCGCACTCACTGCGCGGGTGATCGCGTCGCCGTCGCGGGTCCACTGCGGGAGCGCGGCGAGGCCGGCGGCGACCTCGTCGTCGGACAGGAGCGCCATCAGACCTCCTCGCGGGAGCCGCGGTCGCCGCGCCCCCGCCACACCGAGATCTTCTCGCCGAGCCAGACGACCGGGTCGTACTTGCGGTCCACGACACGCTCCTTCATCGGGATGATCGCGTTGTCGGTGATGTGGATCCCCTCGGGGCAGACCTCGGTGCAGCACTTGGTGATGTTGCACATCCCCAGACCGGCGGCGTCCTGGGCGAGCTTGCGGCGGTCGTTCGTGTCGAGCGGGTGCATGTCCAGCTCGGCGTAGCGCAGGAAGAACCGCGGCCCCGCGAACGCCTCCTTGTTGTCCTCGTGGTCGCGCACGACGTGGCAGGTGTTCTGGCACAGGAAGCACTCGATGCACTTGCGGAACTCCTGGCCGCGCTCGACGTCGGCCTGCATCATCCGGCGCTTGCCGTCGGGGTCACGCGGGGTCAGCGACGCGGACGGGACCTCCTTGGCCTTCTCGTAGTTGAACGAGACGTCGGTGACCAGGTCGCGGATCACCGGGAACGACCGCATCGGGGTGACCGTGATCGTGTCGGTCTCCTCGAAGTCCGAGAGCCGGGTCATGCACATCAGCCGCGGCCGGCCGTTGATCTCCGCCGAGCACGAGCCGCACTTGCCGGCCTTGCAGTTCCAGCGGACCGCGAGGTCGCCGGCCTGGGTCGCCTGGAGCCGGTGGATCGCGTCGAGGACGACCTCGCCCTCCTCGACCTCCACGGTGTAGTCGCCCAGGGCGCCGCCGCTCGCGTCGCCGCGCCACACACGCATCTGCAGGTCGTAACCCATCAGCTCTCCTCGAACAGCGTCTTCAGGTCGGCGGGCATCACCGGCAGCGGCTGGTGCTGGAGTACGACGTCCCCGAACCCGTGCGGGGCGTCGGTCGCGTCGAGGGTGAGCACCAGGTTGCGGGCACCCCAGTGCGGGTCGGGGCCCGGGAAGTCGTCGCGGGTGTGCCCGCCGCGGGACTCCTGGCGCTCGAGCGCGGCCTTCGCGATGCACTCGGAGACGACCAGCATGTTCGCGAGGTCGAGAGCGAGGTGCCAGCCGGGGTTGTACTGCCGGTGCCCCTCCACCTCGAGGTGGGAGGCCCGCTCCTTGAGCTTGTCGATCTCGACGAGGGCGTCGCGCAGCTCGGCCTCGGTGCGGATGATCCCGACCAGCCGCTGCATGACGTCCTGCAGGTCCTTCTGGATCGTGTAGGGGTTCTCGCCGCCCTCGTTGCCGAACGGGGCCACGGCCTTCGTGGCCGCCGTACGCACCTGCTCGTCGGAGACCTGCGGGAGGTCGCCGCGCAACCGGTAGGAGTGGTAGGCCGCGTTGTGGCCGGCGCGCCGGCCGAAGACCAGCAGGTCGGACAGCGAGTTGCCGCCGAGCCGGTTGGAGCCGTGCATGCCGCCAGCCACCTCGCCGGCCGCGAACAGCCCGGAGACGATCGACTCCTCGGTGTCGGCGTCCACCTCGACGCCGCCCATCACGTAGTGGCAGGTGGGCCCGACCTCCATGGGCTCGGCGGTGATGTCGACGTCGGCGAGCTCCTTGAACTGGTGGTACATCGACGGCAGCCGGCGCCGGATGAACTCGCTGTCGCGGCGCGAGGCGATGTCGAGGTAGACGCCCCCGTGCGGTGACCCCCGGCCGGCCTTGATCTCTGAGTTGATGGCGCGGGCGACCTCGTCACGCGGCAGCAGCTCGGGCGGGCGGCGGTGGTTCTTCTTGTCGGTGTACCAGCCCTCGGCCTCCTCGACCGAGTCGGCGGTCTCGGCCTTGAAGAACTCCGGGATGTAGTTGAACATGAAGCGCTCGCCGTCGGAGTTCTTCAGGATCCCGCCGTCACCGCGCACCGACTCGGTGACCAGGATGCCCTTCACCGACGGCGGCCAGACCATCCCCGTGGGGTGGAACTGCACGAACTCCATGTTGATCAGGCTGGCCCCGGCACGCATCGCCAGCGCGTGCCCGTCGCCGGTGTACTCCCAGGAGTTCGACGTGACCTGGTAGGACTTCCCGATGCCCCCGGTGGCGAGGACGACGCTCGGTGCCCGGAACACCACGAAGCGGCCCGTCTCGCGCCAGTAGCCGAACGCGCCCGCGACCCGCCCGTTGGTCGAGCCCGTCGAGACCTCCGTGAAGATCTCGGTGACCGTGAACTCCATGAACACGTCGATGCCGAGCGCGACCGCCCGCTGCTGCAGGGTGCGGATCATCTCCAGGCCGGTGCGGTCACCGACGTGCGCGAGCCGCGCGTAGCGGTGGCCCCCGAAGTCGCGCTGGCTGATCAGCCCGTCGGGGGTGCGGTCGAACAGCGCGCCCCACTCCTCGAGCTCGAGGACCCGCTCGGGGGCCTCCTGCGCGTGCAGCTGCGCCATCCGCCAGTTGTTGAGCATCTTCCCGCCACGCATGGTGTCGCGGAAGTGCACCTGCCAGCCGTCCTCGGGGTAGACGTTGCCCATCGAGGCCGCGATGCCACCCTCGGCCATCACCGTGTGTGCCTTGCCCAGCAGGGACTTGCAGACCAGGGCCACCCGCGCCCCGGCGTCGTGGGCGGCGATCGCGGCACGCAGCCCGGCGCCGCCCGCGCCGATCACCACCACGTCGTACTCGTGCGTCTCGTGGCCGGTGTCGCGCCCGGGGTCCATCCGGTTGCCGGTCATGGGGTGCCGGTTGTGGGCACCGTTGGTCGCGTCAGGGGTGACCATTCAGAAGAACCTCGGGTCGGTGAAGGTGCCGGTGGCGAGCAGGTAGACGTAGAGGTCGACCAGAGCCACCGAGAACAGCGAGAGCCACGCGTAGCGGGCGTGCTTGGCGTTGAGCCGCGACACCAGCGTCCACGCGCGGTAGCGGACCGGGTGCTTGGAGAAGTGCCGCAGCCGTCCGCCGACCGCGTGCCGACAGGAGTGGCAGCCGAGCGTGTAGAGCCAGATGAACGCGATGTTGAGCCCGAACAGCACCGTGCCCAGGCCCATGTGGCCCCACTCCCCGGACGCGTCGCGGAACGTCAGCGCGAAGTCGTAGGTGAGGATTGCGGCGACCGCGACGGCGGCGTACCAGAAGTAGCGGTGCACGTTGTTGAGGATCAGCGGCAGCCGGCGCTCACCGGAGTACTTCCCGTGCGGCTCGGCGACCGCGCAGGCCGGCGGGCTCATCCAGAACGCGCGGTAGTAGGCCTTGCGGTAGTAGTAGCAGCTCATCCGGAAGCCCAGCGGGAAGACCAGGATGATCAGCGCCGGCGAGAGCTGCCAGAAGCTGAACGGCTGCCCGAAGTCGCTCGACCCGCTCGCGCAGGAGTCGGTCAGGCACGGGGAGTAGAACGGCGAGAGGTACGGCGCCGAGTAGTAGTCGTGCCCGGCGAACGCGCGCCAGGTCGCATAGACCACGAACGCGGTGAAGACCACGAAGATCGTCAGCGGTGCGAGCCACCACCGGTCCTCGCGCAGCGTGCGCTCGGAGATCCTGGCGCGGCCGGGGCTGTGGACACCCGTCGTCATCAGCACGTCTCCTAGAGGGCGTGCTGGGCCTCGGACTGGGCGTCTGCCCACATGCTTTCGTCATAGGGGTCGTCGGGGATCGCGACGAGCTGGTCCTTGTCGACGCCGGGCGTGTGGCCGGGCTTCGGCTCCCCGAGCTCCGCGAGGTCCTCGGCGAGCCGGTCCACGTCGGACGTCAGCCGCCGTACGCCCAGGGTGTCGCCGTACTCGTTGCGGATCCGTAGCACCGCAGCCGCCAGCGTCGTGAGGGCCTCACGCGTGGCCCCGACCGCATCCTGGGAAGACATCCGTCCCACCTCCGTGACCTCGATCACACCGTTGGCTGCCCACTCTTGCGCGGAAAGCGCGATTCGGGAAGGGGGCGCGCCCGGTTGAGCGCCGTCTCAGCGCAGGTCGAAGAGCTCCTCGAGGACGCGTGCGACGCCGTCCTCGTCGTTGGCCGGCGCCACGTGGTCGGCGAGCTCGAGGATCGAGGGGTGCGCGTTGGCCATGGCGTACGACGTCCCCGCCCAGCCCAGCAGGGGCAGGTCGTTGGGCATGTCACCGAAGGCCACCACGTCCTCGGCGGTGATGCCGCGCTCGGCGCAGACCAGCTCCAGCGTGCTCGCCTTGGTGACCCCGGACGCGCTCATCTCGACGAGCGCTCCGGTCGACGACCAGGTGGTGGTGACGAGGTGGCCGACCGCCTCCTCGACGTGGGTCCAGAACTGCTCGGGGTCGTGGTCCTCGTGGCGGGCCAGGATCTTCACCACACTGTCGTCGAAGATCTCCTCCAACGGGCCGATCACGAGGTCCGGCGGCGGCTCGACGCGCGGCATGAACGCCGGCTCCTTGGCGAAGCCGTCGGTCTTCTCCAGCGCGAAGCTGGTGTCGGGCACCGCCGCCCGCAGCAGCTCGCCGACCTCGAGCCCGATCTCGCGCGGCACGGTCCGGGCCTGCGCCACCGCACGCGCGTGCACGTCGTACACGATCCCGCCGTTGGAGCAGATCGCCAGCCCGTGCCCGCCTACGTGCTCCCACAGCTCGTCCATCCAGCGGACCGGCCGGCCGGTCACGAAGACGACGGTGACGCCACGGTCCTCGAGGGCGGCCAGCACGTCGCGGGTGCGCGCGGTGACCGTGCCGTCGGAGTGCAGGAGTGTCCCGTCGAGGTCGGTCGCGACGAGGCGGTGCACCTCAGAACCAGCGCGCCAGCTCGGTGGCGCACCCGTCCTCCTCGACGGAGCCGGTGACCGCGTCCGCGACCTCCTTGACCTCCGGAGGCGCCTGGCCCATCGCGACGCCGCGGCCGGCCCACTCGATCATCTCGATGTCGTTGCGGCCGTCGCCGATGGCGAGCACGTCGGCCTGGGCGACGCCGAGCTGCGCGGCGACCTGCTCCAGCGCGGACGCCTTCGAGACCCCGGCCGGCGCCAGGTCCAGCCACGCGGTCCAGCCGATGAAGTAGTTGGTGCCCTGCAGGCCGAGCCGCTCCGCGAGCGCCACGAAGTCCTCAGGCGTCGAGTCGGGGTCGCGGATGATGACGCGGCTGACCTCGGTCGACATCATCTCCTCGAGCGGGGTCAGGATCATCTCGCCGCCCAGCTCGCCGGGCGGGAAGTGCCGGTTCACCTTGTAGCCGATGCCGTGCTCCTCGACCGCGACGCGGGCGTCGGGGACCTGCTCCAGGACGGCGCGTACGGCGTCCCGGGCGTCGAACGTGACCTCGTCGACGACCTGCACCGGCGGGTAGGAGAACGTCACCGCGCCGTTGGAGGCCACCACGAGCACCTCCTCGCCGACCTGCCGCGGGATCTCGAGGTGGTCGAGCACGGTGGCCATGCTCAGCGGCGCACGGCCACTGGCCAGCACGACCGGCACGCCGGCCGTCACCACGGCGTCCACGGCACGCCGTACCGCGGGAGTGACGACCTCACGGGAGAAGCCGCCCTCCACGTCGGGGATCAGCAGCGTCCCGTCGATGTCGAGCGCGACGAGACCCGGGCGCCAGTCAGCCACGCACGGGCTCCAGGACCTCGCGGCCCTGCAGGTAGGGGCGCAGCGCCGCGGGCACGCGCACCGACCCGTCGGCCTGCTGGTGGGTCTCGAGGATCGCCACGATGGTGCGCGGGATCGCGACCAGGGTGCCGTTGAGCGTCGCGAGCGGCTTGATGCCGTCCTCGAAGCGGCCCCGGATGTCGAGGCGGCGGGCCTGGAAGTCGGTGCAGTTGGAGGTGGAGGTGAGCTCGCGGTACTTGCCCTGGGTGGGGATCCACGCCTCGCAGTCGAACTTGCGCTGCGCCGACAGCCCGAGGTCGCCGGCGGCGGTGTCGATGACGCGGTAGGCGAGCTCGAGCTTGTCGAGCCACTCCTTCTCCCAGCCCAGCAGGCGCTGGTGCTCGGACTCGGCCTCCTCCATGGTCGTGTAGGAGAACATCTCGACCTTGTCGAACCAGTGCACCCGGATGATGCCGCGGGTGTCCTTGCCGTAGGAGCCGGCCTCCTTGCGGAAGCAGGGGCTGAACGCCGCGTAGCGCAGCGGCAGGTCCTTGGCCTCGAGGATCTCGTCGGAGTGGTAGGCCGCGAGCGGGACCTCCGAGGTGCCGACGAGGTACATGTCCTCGCCCTCGATCCGGTAGACGTCGTCGGCGGCCTGGCCGAGGAAGCCGGTGCCCTCCATGGCCCGCGGCTTGACCAGGGTCGGCGGGATCATCGTGGTGAAGCCGGCGCCGCGCGCCTGGTCCATCGCCATGTTGACCAGCGCGAACTCGAGGTCCGCGCCGACGCCGGTGAGGTAGTAGAACCGGGCGCCGGAGACCTTCGCGCCGCGGTCGGTGTCGATCGCGCCGAGGATCTTGCCGAGCTCGATGTGGTCGCGGGGCTCGAAGCCCTCGGCGCCGAAGTCGCGCGGGGTGCCGACGTGCTCGAGCACCTCGTAGTCGTCCTCGCCACCGGCCGGCGCGGCCTCCGCGGCCGGGTTCGGGATCGCCATCACCGCGGCCTTGTAGGCCTCCTCGGCCTGGCCCTGCGCCGCCTCGGCCTCCTTGACCGCGCCGCTGAGCGTCTTGGTCTTGGCCAGCAGCGCCTGCTTCTCCTCGCCCTGCGCCTTGGGGATCAGCGCGCCGAGGCTCTTCTGCTCCGAGCGCAGCCGCTCGAACTCGACGATCGCGGAGCGGCGACGCTCGTCCGCGGCCAGGGCCTGGTCCACCACGTCGGCGGACAGGCCGCGCTTGGCCTGGGCGGCGCGGATCAGGTCGGGGTTCTCACGGAGCAGCTTGGCGTCGATCACGCCGGTCAGCCTATCTGTGCGGTGAGGCCGGACTCACCCTGGTTTGCGGCTGTCCTGCCCGGGAACCCCCTCTCAGGCCGTCATAATTGGCGGACCCGCCCGAGCCACTGACGAGAAGAGCCCCGTGTCGTTCCCCTCCCGCACCCGCGCGCGCCTGCTCGCAGGGACGGCCGTCTCCCTGCTGGTGCTCGTCGCGCTCGCGGTCGTCGTGCTGATGCACGTGCCCGGCCTGGACCGCGTCGACAACGAGATCGGCGAGGGTCCGCAGCGGTGGAGCTTCGACCACCCGTCGGTGCTGAGCCTGCTCACCACCATCGAGGCCGCGTTCGGCACGGTCGGGTTGACGGTCTGCACGCTGCTGGCCGCGGGCGCGCTGGCGTTCCGCAAGCACGGCCGCGCCGCGATCTGGACGGTCGGCGTGATGCTCGGTGCCGGGCTCAGCACCTGGGGTCTCAAGGGCTTCTTCCACCGGAAACGTCCCGTCTGGCCCGACCCGATCCACACGCTGGCGTCGTACTCCTTCCCGAGCGGGCACGCCACCGGCATCGGGGCCGCGGCCGGGGTCGCGATCGTGCTCACCACGATGCTGGTGCGGCGCCGCGGCTTCCGTCGTACGGCGGTCGGGGCCGCCCTGCTGGTCGCCCTCGTCGTCGGGCTGGACCGGATCTTCCTGGGCGTGCACAACCCGTCGGACGTCGTGGCGGGCTACGCCGTCGGCGCGATCTGGGTGTGCGGCGGGGCGCTGCTGTTCGACCCGGCGCCGCGCAACAAGCACAAGCGCGAGTTCAGCGGCCCGGTGCCGACCACCAAGCAGCTCGCCGTCGTGCTCAACCCGATCAAGGTCGAGGACGTCGGCGCGTTCCGCGAGATGGTGACCACCGCGGCCCTCGAGGCCGGCTGGTCGTCGCCGACCTGGCACGAGACGACCGTCGAGGACCCGGGCCGCTCGATGGCCGAGCAGGCCGCGATCGACGGCGCCGAGCTGGTGCTCGTGTGCGGCGGTGACGGCACGGTGCGCACCGTCTGCGCCGAGCTCGCCGGCACCGGCATCTCCGTCGGCGTCGTGCCTGCCGGCACCGGCAACCTCCTGGCCCGCAACCTCGGCATCCCGCTCTACCTGCAGCAGGCCGTCGACGTGGCGCTGCACGGCCAGGACCGCGCGATCGACCTGGTGCAGATCTCCGGCGACGGGATCGCGCCCGACGAGCACTTCATGGTGATGGCCGGCATGGGCTTCGACGCCGCCATCATGGAGGGCGCCAACGAGAAGGTGAAGGCGAAGGTCGGCTGGCTCGCCTACGTCGTGTCCGGCCTGCGCAACCTGATGTTCCCGGCCGTCCGCGTCGAGATCTCCATCGACGGCGGGCCGTGGACCAAGCACCGGGCCCGGACCGTGGTGATCGGCAACGTCGGCTACCTGCAGGCCGGGATGCCGCTGCTGCCCGACGCCACCATCGACGACGGCGTCATCGACGTGGTGATCCTGCACCCCCGCCGCTTCCTGTCCTGGATCCCGCTCGCCGTACGCGTGCTCAGCAAGAACAAGCGCACCGACGAGCTCATCGACCGCAAGACCGGGCGTACCGTCAGCGTCCGCACCGCCAGCGACACCCCGCGCCAGCTCGACGGCGACTCGATCGGCGCCGGCAAGGAGCTGCACGCCGAGTGCGTGCACGGCCGGCTGCTGGTCCGCGTCCCCCGCTGACCCCGATATCGGGTCAGGGGCGCAGGCGCTCGCCGCACGGACCCCCGTCGCGGACCGTCAGCGAGCCGGTGGCCACGTCGAGGCACACGGTCGCCAGGGTGCGGTGCCACAGCAGCGGGTCGTCCTCGGTGCGCGGGTGCGAGCAGACCCCGGCGCCGTCGTCGCGGTGGCACTCCATCGCGGCGACCACGTCGGCGGCGCTGGTCGGCGGGGTCGCGGTCAACGCGTCCAGGAGCGCCGTACGGCGGAACTCGGTGCTGTCGCTGATCGTCGAGGCCAGGCAGCCGGGGGCGCCGGCCTCGGAGACGAAGTGGTTGGTGCGCACCAGCAGGCCGTCCTCGGGCTCGAGCACGCCCGGGCCGCCGGGGAACAGCTCGATCGTGCCGCCGGCGCCGTCCCGGTCCACGACGGTCAGCGAGGTCGAGGCGGAGGTGGCCGCCGACGCGATCGAGCGCGCCTCGGCGTAGGACCCGGCGCGGTCCAGGATCGCCCGCGCCAGCAGGTGCACCGGGTAGCCGATCCGCTCCTCGGCCGCGGCCTTCGCGTCGTTCTCGTGGTGCAGCATGTTGAGCATCACCGCGACCCCCGCGGAGCTGACGCCGATCTTGCCCAGCATCCCCCACTCGGTGACGGTCTGCACGACGCGGCCGTCCTCGTGCGGGATCGTCCAGTGGAACCAGCCGTCGCTCATGGCGTCGTACCAGTCCCACGTCTGTACGGCGACCGGTGCCGCGCCGGGCGGGAGCGCGATGACCGTGGAGCACTCGGAGAGGCCGGACGGGTTCGCCGCGACCAGCAGCTCGGTGCGCGCGTTGACCGCGGCGACCTCCTCGACCGGACGCCCCGCGCCCTCGGCGATGCCGGCGATCTCCTCGGCGGCCTCGGGCGCCAGCGCCCGGATCGACTCCCAGGCCCGCGCGGACCACTCGTCGACGTCGAAGGGCCGGTCGGCCCGGCGCTCGAACAGCGCCCGGTAGGCCGCGGCGTGCGCGGTGACCTCCGCGCGGAACCGCTCCCCGAGCTCGAGGCCGCGATCGCGTGCGGGCAGGACGGAGGAGGTGAACGTGATCGGTCGCGTGGGCACGGCCCGAGACTAGCCCTCGCCACAACGGCGCACATGTGCCGTTGTGACACGTTTGGGCGAGAAATTCGTGTCACAACCGCGCACATGCGCGGTTGTGACACCCATAGGGCAGGCGGGGCGTTAGCGTCCGGGACGCGGGACCCGACGTAGCGCTGCGGTCCCTGCGCCTCGTCACCCACGACTGACCGCTCAACTCCCCGCGCCTGACTTCTGAACGGGAAGGGTCAGGCGGTCTTGGCGAACTTGACCGCTTCCTCCTCCTCGGGGGAGAGCGCGGTGTCGCACGACCAGGAGGCGATGTTCTTGGCGTAGGTGCGGGCGTCGCTGCGACCGTGGATCGAGGTCAGCACGACCCCGTTGCCGCCGTCGTCGAGCAGCGCGAGCGACCAGGACAGGTGGCCACCCATGTCGCCGAACGCGTCGTAGCGAACCACCGACATGTGCCGCAGGGCGTCGGTGGCCTCGACGCGCAGCGCCTGGACCTCGCCGCGCAGCCCCTCCAGGTCCGTGGGTACGGCGGCACCGGACCGGCGGGCGCGGCGACGGGCGTCGGCGCCGGACCGGCGGAGCGCGAGCACGCCCACGACCAGGGCAGCGACGGCGACCAGGAACGTGAGGAGGGTCAGGACCACCAGCAAGGACTCGTTCATCGGGACACAGGCTAGGCGGAGGGTCAGCCGCCGTTGCGGAGGCGCGCGAGCCACGCGGCGGCCTGGCCGAACTCGCGGTCGGAGGTGCCGAACCGGATGTCCGGGGCGACCCCGTCGTGGCGCTCGTAGGAGCCGAGGAAGCGCAGGTCGGCGCAGACCCGGTGCAGCCCCATCAGTGCCTCGCCGACCCGGGCGTCCTCGATGTGGCCCTCGGCGTCGATCGAGAAGCAGTAGTTGCCCAGCGCGGCGCCCGTCGGCCGCGACTCGATCCGGGTCAGGTTCACCCCGCGCATGGTGAGCTGCTCGAGGATCTCCATCAGCGCGCCCGGGTGGTCCTCGCGCATGAACGCCACCAGCGAGGTCTTGTCGCGCCCGGTTGGCGGCGCCGGGCGGCCGGGCCGGGAGACCAGCACGAAGCGGGTCAGCGCGTCCGGGTTGTCGCCGATCCCGGTGGCCAGCGTCATCAGCCGGTAGTGCTCGGCGGCCACCGGCGCGGAGATCGCCGCGTCCCAGCCGGCGTCGTCCTGGGTGAGCATGAACGCGGCGTGCGCGGTCGACGTGGTGTGCACGACCTCGGCGTCGGGCAGGTGCAGCCGGCACCAGGACCGGGTCTGCGCGGCCGCGTGCGGGTGGGTCGCCACCCGCCGTACGTCCTCGGGCCGGGTGCCCTGCCGGGCCAGCAGGCTGAACGTGATCGGCACCGTCATCTCGCGGGTGATCATCAGCGGCTCGCCGGTGGCCAGCTCGTCGAGGGTGACCGGCACCGACCCCTCGACGGAGTTCTCGATCGGCACCACCGCCCCGTCGGCCTCGCCCGCACGTACCGCGTCGAGCGCGACGGTGACGGTCGCGCACGGCTGGAGCTCGGCCTTCGTGGCGGCGGGAAGCGTGCGCAGCGCCTGCTCGGTGAAGGTCCCCTCGGGACCGAGGTAGGCGAAGCGGGCGGGCGGCACTCCAGGCATGCCCGCCAGCCTAGGGGGCGGGAGGGCGTCGGATAGATTCGTCCGGTGAGCGACACCCCCGGCATCTCCGACCTCGGCTTCGCGCGCGTGGACACCGACCGTGCGCGCCGGACCGGCGACGCCGAGGTGGTGTACGGCGCCGGCAAGACGCCCGAGCAGGTCGTGGCGATCCTGCGCACCCTGCACGAGGCGCACCCCGACCGCGCGGTCCTCGCGACGCGCCTCTCGCCCGAGGCCGTGGACGCCGTCCGCACCGAGCTGCCCGAGGCGGAGGTGCACGAGGTCGCCCGCGCGGTGACCCTGGGCCCGCTGCCGGAGCCGTCGGGGACCGTCGTGGTCGTCGCGGCCGGCACCTCCGACGGCCCCGTTGCCGCCGAGGTCGAGATCACCGCACGCGTGCACGGCGCGGGCGTCCGCCGCGTCGACGACGTCGGCGTCGCCGGGCTGCACCGGCTGCTCGCCGCCCGCGACGAGCTCGACGCCGCCGACTGCCTGGTCGTCGTGGCCGGCATGGAGGGCGCACTGCCCAGCGTCGTCGGCGGTCTCGTCGGCGTGCCGCTCGTCGCCGTCCCGACCTCCGTCGGCTACGGCGCCTCGTTCGGCGGGCTGGCGGCGCTGCTCGGCATGCTCAACTCCTGCGCCCCCGGCGTGACCGTGGTGAACATCGACAACGGCTACGGCGCGGGTGTCTTCGCGGCCCGGGTCGCGCGCAATGCGTGCCCCCACCGCGATTCGTCTGCGACCGGCCCGCGTGAGGATCCGCCTAAGTCGCAGACGAATCGGGGTTCGGTGTGAGCCGGATCGGCTGGGTCGACGCGTCCTCGGGCGCGAGCGGCGACATGCTGCTCGGCGCCCTGCTCGGGGCGGGCGTACCCCTCGAGGTGGTCGGCTCCGCGGTCGCGGCGGTCGCCCCCGAGCACGTCGCGCTCAGCCCCGAGACCGTGTCCCGCAACGGCTTCGCGGCCACCCGCTGCCACGTCGAGGTCGCCGACTCGGTCACCCACCGCACCTGGCGCGACATCGCCGCGATGCTCGCCGGGGCCGACCTGCCGGACGCCGTACGACGCCGGGCGCACGGCACGTTCGAACGGCTGGCCGTCGCGGAGGCGGCCGTGCACGGCGGCGACCCCGACGACGTGCACTTCCACGAGGTCGGGGCCCTGGACGCGATCGCCGACGTGGTCGGCGTGTGCGCGGGCCTCGAGCACCTGGGCCTCGAGCAGCTGGTGGTCTCGCCGGTGGCGGTCGGCTCCGGGGTGGTCCGCGGCGCCCACGGCACGATGCCGGTGCCGCCGCCGGCCGTCGCGCAGCTGCTGCGCGGGGTGCCGTCGCACGCCGGACCGGGCGAGAGGGAGCTCTGCACGCCCACGGGCGCGGCGCTGCTGACCGCGAACGCCACCTCCTACGGACCCCAGCCGGCGATGGCGGTCGACGCCATCGGGGTCGGCGCCGGCGGGCGTGACCCGGACACGCACGCCAACGTGCTGCGGCTGTTCGTGGGGGCGACGGACATGGTCTCGACAGGCTCGACCAACGAGGGCGCACCGCTGCTGATCGAGACCAACGTCGACGACATGGACCCGCGGCTGTGGCCGTCGGTGATCGCCGCGCTGCTCGAGGCGGGTGCCTCGGACGCCTGGCTGACCCCGATCCTGATGAAGAAGGGCCGGCCGGCGCACACGCTCTGCGCCCTGGTCGCCTCCGCCCGCGCCGAGGCGGTGCGTGTCGCGATCTTCACGCACACCACCAGCATCGGGCTGCGCGAGATCCCGCTCGGCAAGACCGCGCTGGACCGCGAGATGCTCTCCGTGGAGGTCGACGGGCACGAGGTGCACGTGAAGCTGGCCCGCCACCACGGCGTGCTGATGAACGCGCAGCCGGAGTACGAAGACCTCGCCGCCGTCGCCCGTGCGACCGGCCGGCCGATCAAGGACGTGCTCGCGGAGGCCGTCGCCGCCGCCCGCACGTTGACGCACCCCCAACGCTAGGAACCCATGGACCTCGCTGTCATCGCCATCAGCTTCGTCGCGATCTTCCTCGTCGAGCTGCCCGACAAGACCTTCATCGCCGCCCTGGTGCTGTCCACGCGCTACCGCCCGCTCGCGGTGTGGATCGGCGTCGGCCTCGCGTTCGGCGTGCAGACCGTGGTGGCGGTCACCGCCGGCACCCTGGCGACGCTGCTGCCCGACGTGCTGGTCAAGTCGGTCGCGATCCTGATCTTCCTGGTCGGCGCCGTGGTCCTGGTGCGTACGGCGCCCGGTGCCGACGCGAAGGAGAAGGAGGAAGAGGAGGAGTACGCCGCGAAGGCGACCGAGCCCAAGACCTTCTTCAAGGCCGCCGTCGCGTCGTTCCTGGTCCTCTTCGCCGCCGAGTGGGGCGACCTGTCGCAGCTGCTGACGATCAGCCTGGTCGGCAAGTACCACGACCACGTCAACGTCTTCCTCGGCGCGTGGGGCGCGCTGCTGACCGTCTCCGGGCTCGCCGTGATCGCCGGCCGGGTGCTGCTGCGCTACATGAAGCTGTCGCTGCTGCACTACGTGGGCGCGGCCGTGTGCGCCGTACTCGCCCTGGTGACGCTGATCGAGCTCGTCGCGGCCTGATCCACGGCGGGAGACTCCCCGGATAGTCTTCGGACCATGACGACCCAGGTTTCCCACGGCGCCGACAGCGAGGTCGGCCGGCTGCGGACCGTGATGCTGCACCGACCCGGCCCGGAGCTCAAGCGCCTCACCCCGCGCAACAACGACAAGCTCCTCTTCGACGGCATCCCGTGGGTGAGCCGCGCGCAGGACGAGCACGACGCGTTCGCGCAGGCGCTGCGGGACCGCGACGTCGAGGTGCTCTACCTGATGGACCTGCTCACCGAGGCGCTCCAGAGCGAGCAGGCCCGCGAGCACGCCATCAAGGGGGCGATGGCCAGCCTGCACCTCGGGGACACGCTGCGCCGCTACCTCAACGACGCGCTGCACGAGCAGTCGCCGGAGTCCCTCGCGTCCTACCTCACGGCGGGTGTCCGCAACGACGAGGTCCGCGGCGGGTTCGGGCTGGTCACCAGCATCCTGGCCAGCGACGACTTCCTGATCGACCCGCTGCCCAACCTGCTGTTCACCCGCGACTCCAGCGTCTGGATCCGCGACCGCGTCGCGATCACGTCGCTGGCGATGCCGGCGCGTGAGCGCGAGACGCAGCTGACCGAGCTGATCTACACCGAGCACCCGCGCTTCGCCGGCACCCCCAAGATCCACGGCTGGCAGCGCGAGCACGTGGAGGGCGGCGACGTGCTGCTGCTCGCCCCCGGCGTCATCGCGGTCGGCGTCGGGGAGCGTACGACGCCTGCGGGCGCCGAGCGGCTGGCCCGGCAGGTCTTCGCCGCGGACCTGGCGCACACGGTGCTCGCCGTACCCATCGCCCAGGAACGGGCCACCATGCACCTCGACACGGTGTGCACGATGGTCGACGTCGACAAGATCGTGATGTACCCCAACGTCGCCGACAGCCTGCAGGCCTACACCGTGACCCTGGCGGGCCGCGACGGCGAGGGTGACTCCGGCCTGGTGCTGCACACCGCCGAGGCCGAGCCGTTCCTGGTCGCCGCCGCGAAGGCGATGCGGATCGACACGCTGCACCAGATCGACACCGGCCTGGACCCGGTGACCGCCGAGCGCGAGCAGTGGGACGACGGCAACAACACCCTGGCGATCTCGCCGCGGGTGGCGGTCGCCTACGAGCGCAACATCGAGACCAACACCCGGCTCGAGGAAGCGGGCGTCGAGGTCGTCGCGATCGCCGGCTCCGAGCTCGGCTCCGGCCGGGGTGGCCCGCGCTGCATGTCCTGCCCGGTCGTGCGCGACCCGCTGCCGACCAGCTGAGACGTCGAGAGCCCCGGACCCGCCACGGGTCCGGGGCTCTCGTGCGTTGCTGGTCAGGTGCAGAGGCCGTTGTCGAGCGCGTGCTGCCGCTCGGTCTCGGTCAGGTGCGTGGACGGCTTCGCGGACGTGCTCTGCGCGCGCTGCCGGGCACCGAGCGGCTCGTCGTTGTTGAGCCGGTCCCACAGCGCCGCCGCCTCGGGCTCCTTGAACTGGACCCGGTTGTGGTTGGCGGGGTACTCCTCCCACGGCACGGTCATGAACCGCACGTGGTCGAGGCCGATCGAGTGCAGGCTCTCGGCGAGCGAGGTCAGCTCCTTGAGGTGCGCCAGACCGCTGTCGGCGGTGATCGACTTGGTGACGGCGTCGAGGAAGTTGTAGAGCTTCACCGGGTTGGTCAGCGTGCCGAGCGAGACGGCCTTGTTGACCATCGAGCCGAGGAACGCCTGCTGGCGGGCCATCCGGCCGATGTCCTGGTTGTAGCCGAGCGCGTGCCGTTCCCGGACGTAGTCGAGGGCCTTGGTGCCGTCGACGGTGTAGGTGCCGGCGTCGAGGTGGATCCTGCCGACGGTGTCGTCGACGGTCTGCGGCACGCAGATCTGGACCCCGCCGAGGGCGTCGACGATCTTCTTGAACCCGTTGAAGTCGACGACCACGAAGTGGTCCATCCGCACGTGGGTGATCGCCTCGACGGTGGCCAGCGTGCACAGCGGCCCGCCGATCGCGTAGGCCTCGTTGAACTGGTTGAGCCCGCCCGCGTAGGTGCCGTTGCCGTCCTTGCGCTCGCAGGACGGCATCTGCACCATGCTGTCGCGCGGGATGCTCACCGCGTAGGCACGCTTCCGGTCCGCCGACACGTGCAGCACGATCGTGGTGTCCGAGAGGCCCGGGGTCTGGCCGCCGATGCCGCCGCCCTGGCCGTCGCGGGTGTCGGAGCCGAGCAGCAGGATGTTGAGCGGCTGCGTCTCGACGTGCGGCTTCACGACCTTGGCCGGCCGGTGCTCGAGTCCCTTGATCGGGATGGCCTCGATGTTGGAGTCCAGGTGCTTGTAGACCCAGAAGCCGCCGACGCCGAGCACCAGCAGCAGCGCGAGCACCCCGATCGCGACGACCCGGAGCACCGAGCCCTGCTCGGCGCTCTTCTCCGCACGTCGCGCACCCGCCACCGGTCTGCCCCTCCCACGCTCGCCCGGACGAGCTCCGCGGCACCGCTCGATGGTAAAGGCGTACGGCGCGCGGCGGGCCGGATCAGGCAGGATCCGGCTGGATCCTGGGGCGCGCACGAGGGCGCCTGCGTCAGGGCATGAAAAAACCCGGCCGTTGCTGACGGGGGATACAACAACGACCGGGCACTGATAAATGTACGGACGGCCGCGCCCAACATCAACTGGATCCGGAGAATAGGGGCCTCGTCACCGAGTAAAACCGGCAATGGTCTAGTCATTTCACCCTGGTTTGCCCGGAGATGGGCGTGACGAGACCCCGCGAGGACTGGACCAGTCCCCCCGTGCCGGGCCGGTGCGGCCTCAGCGAATGGTGACCTGGCGGTTCGCGAGCCCGTGCCGCGCGCCGCGCTCCTCGGTGGTCAGCGGCGTCGCCTCCTCGAGCACCCGGGCGAGCTCGGCGGCGAACGCCTTGGCCGGCGCCTCGAGCGCCTCCGCGCCGGTGCCGACGGGCACGTCCCAGACCGGGACGAGCACGCCGTGCGCGCGGAACATGCCGACCAGGCGGGCGCCCTCGACGAGCTTGTCGGCGCCGGCGACGTGCAGCTTGGCGAGCGCGGTCAGCAGCTCCTCCTCGTCGTGCGGCATCACCCAGCGCAGGTGCTCCTTGGTGCCGACGTTGGTCCAGTAGGCCGCGTCGACCGAGGTCAGCCGGGCGGTCGGGTGGGCCGCGTGGTTGGCCGCCTCGAGCGAGGCGGCGGCCGTGCCGTCGGGGTCCTCGACGTCGGCGACCCAGAACTCGAAGCCTTCGTGGACGGTCACCTCGAGCGGGGCGTCGACGAGCAGGTCCTGGATCCGCGGGCCGGCGGCCGGCGGGTCGGTGAGGCCGACCAGGGCGCCCGGCTCGGACTCCAGCGCCTTCTCGAGCACGGCGGCCAGGTCCCGGCTCGGGTCGCCGAAGCCGTGCTGCACCTGCAGGCCGAGCCAGATCGTGCCGTCGGCGCGCACCAGGGCGGGCGCCGCCATCGGCAGCAGCGAGCAGAGCAGGACGTCGCGGTCCGGGTGGTCCTTGAGCTTCACGGGCGCGCTCGCGGCAGGCACCAGCTCGCGCAGGGCGATCAGGTCGGTCTCGAAGGCCGCACCCGCGAAGGGACGTGCGACGTAGCCGGCCGCCATACCGTCGACCGCGCCGTGGCAGGCCTTGTAGCGCCGCCCGGACCCGCACGGGCAGGGCTGGCGCGGACCGACCTCGCCGGTGGTGGCTTCGCCCTGACGATCCGTACGACCCTTGACGCGCGACTTCTTACCCATGGGGCGAGAGCCTAGTGGTGCCCGGCGCGGACCGGCGCGGGCGGGCGTCAGCCGGCGAGTGCGAGGACCGCGTGCACCGTCGAGCGGGACCGGGTCTGCTCGGACCACCAGGTCAGCGCGACGCTGTCGACGATCGCCATGCCGCGGCCGGCGAGCGCGCTCGAGCCGGCGTTGACCTTGCGGGGCCGGGTGCCGGCGCCGCCGTCGGTGACCGAGATCAGCAGGCCCCGGCGCTCGATCTCCCAGGTGATCAGGATCGTGCCGTCCGGCAGCGGCTGGGCGTGCCGCACCGAGTTGCCGACCAGCTCGGAGATGACCAGCCGGGCGTCGTCGACGGTCTCCCGCGACGTGCTGCCGTCGGAGAGCCAAGCCTTCAGCTTCTGCCGCGCCACCGAGACCGAGGACGCGGCGAACGGCACGCGCATGGTGACAGGCGCGCGCCTTGCTCGCAGCGAGCTGGTGCCCACGACTCCTCCGGTGAGTTTCGGTGGTCCGCTGATGTCGGAGCCAATACTTCCCCCGGCCTTACCTGCACAAACACGCACGGTCGGGTGGCCTCGATCTCACCCGTTCGGGCGAGACCAGCGTCGGCCGTTCAGGTGTCCGAGCGCCATGTCGGGCTTGTCGGTGATGACCGCCTCGACGCCCAGGGACAGGCACAGGTCGATGTCCTCCTCGGTGTTCACCGTCCACACGTGGATGCGTCGCCCGTCGGCGGCGAGCTTGCGGCCGAGCCGCGGCTTCTCCCTGAGCAGGTTGATCCCCGGACCGGCGATCCAGCCCGGGGAGACCAGGTTCTTGGTGACCTTCCAGGAGTAGGGCTGGTCGAGCAGCAGCACCACCTCGAGGTCGGGCGCCAGCCGCTTGAGCCGGCTCAGCGCGACGGCCGAGAAGCTCATCACCCGGGCCGGCGAGCCCTTGCCCGCCCAGCCGAACTCGGCGAGCTGCTCGACGAGCCGGCGCTCCACCAGCCCGCCGTACCGCGTCGGGTGCTTGGTCTCGATCGCCAGGTCCACCGGGCGGTCGTAGTCGGAGGCGGCCTGCAGCAGCCGGCGCAGGGTGAGCACCTTGCGCCGCTCCCAGTCCACCTCGGGGATCGCCGCGTCGTCGGACCACGGGTTCTTCCAGGACGCGAAGTCGAGCTCGTCGAGCTGGGCGAGCTCCATGCTGGAGACCACGCCCTTGCCGTTGGCGACCCGGTCCACCCGGCGGTCGTGCACGCAGACCAGGTGCCCGTCCGCGGTCAGCCGGACGTCGCACTCGAGAGCGTCGGCCCCCTCGTCGAGGGCGGCGACATAGGCCCCCAGCGTGTGCTCGGCGTTGGTGAAGCTGGAGCCTCGGTGGGCAACGACCTGGGGACGGCCGGGCACGCGGTGCATGGCTCCATGGTGGCAGCCGCGGTCTGCGTCAGTGCTTCTGGGCGCGCAGGAACTTGCCGAAGTGGGGGACGGTGAAGGCGACGGTGCCGCGCTCGGAGGAGTAGACCAGCCCCTTCTTGATCAGCCCGTCGCGTGCCGGGGAGAGGCTCTGCGGCTTGCGGTCCAGGTTCTTGGCGATGTCGGCGGTGGTCACGGCGGCGTCGTGGGTGCTGACCCCGAGGTCGGCCATCGCGCGCATGTAGTCGCGCTCGGCCGGGGTGGCCCGGTCGTAGCGGGCACCGAAGAAGCCCACCGCGAGCTCGGCCTCCGCCTCGGGGGCGGCCTCCTTGACGTCGACCATCCGGATCGGGCTCTGGATCGCGACGTCCCACACGACCTTGCCGTAGGCCTGCACGAAGTAGGGGTAGCCGTCGGTGAGCCGGTAGAGCTCGTCGAGCGCGTCGGGCTCGTAGTCGACGTCCTCGGTGCCGGCGGGGACCAGCAGCGCCCGGTCCGCCATCTCCCGGGGCAGCCGGTCCACGCTGACGTAGCGGAACAGCCGCTCCGCGTAGGACTTGCTGGCAGCCAGGGCCACCGGGAGGTGCGGCAGGCCGGCGCCGACCACGACCAGTGGCGAGCCCTGCTGGCTGATCTCGTGGCACGCCCCGCACAGCGCAGCGAGCTCCTCGGTGGTGATGTCCTGCATCTCGTCGATGAACAGGCCGATCCCGACGCCGAGGTCGCGACCGAGGTCGGCGACGTCGGTGAACAGCTCGACGAGGTCGAGCTCGAGGTCGCCGGAGTCGGCGCGACCCTTCACCGCGGGTACGTCGGCCCCGATGCCCACAGCCGGTGTCCATCGGCTACCCCTGCGGTCCTCGAGCGGGGTGCGCAGCGCGAACGACTTGAGCACGCCCGCGACGGCGTCGACCCGCTCGGTGTCGCGGTGCCGGTGCGCCACCTCACGGACCGCGGCGTGCACCGCCTGGGCCAGCGGCAGCCGCACCGACTGGTCGTGCCGGGCCTCGATCTTGCCGGTGCCCCAGGCCCGCTTGACCGCCTGGCTGCGCAGCGCGTTGAGCAGCACCGTCTTGCCGACCCCGCGCAGCCCGGACAGCACCATCGACCGCTCGGGCCGCCCCGCGGCGACGCGTTCGAGGGTGACGTCGAACTGCTGCAGCTCCCTGTCACGTCCGGCGAGCTCGGGCGGGCGCTGACCGGCGCCGGGGGCGTAAGGGTTCCTGACCGGGTCCACGCTCGGACGCTATCGGGCTGTCTACGGCGATCCGTAGATTTCGCTAGCGAGTCGCATCGTGTCGCGGCTCGTCAGCCCACTATCCGCGTCTCTAGGGTTTTCACTAGACGCCGCTAGCGCACCCGATCACCCGCGACTGCCGGCGGTGGACCGGCTCAGCCGGCGAGGTCGGTGCCGAAGGCCCGCTCGAGCAGGCCGCGGTGCCGCTCGTAGGACTGCTCGAGGCCGGCACGGAGCACGTCGACCAGGGTCGGGATGTCGCCGACGTCGAGACGGAACGACCCCACGCAGGAGGCGTCCTTCCACAGCGACAGCACCATGGTCTCGGCCTCGGCGTGCCACGAGACCCGCAGGGCGCGCTCGTCGCCACGGGCGTCGAGGAAGACCTCGCCCGCGCTCGGCAGGGGCGAGGCGGCGTACATGTCCCCATTGTTGCTCGGCACCCCCGACGTGTCAGCCTTTTGCGCTCCCCACCCCCGGTGGCGTCCCTACACTGGCCGCGTGCCCGAGCTGCCCGAAGTGGAAGGCCTGGTGCTCGACCTGGGAGCGCGCCTCGAGGGTCGGGCCATCGCCCGCGTCGACATCGCCGCGTTCAGCGCCCTGAAGACGTTCGACCCGCCGCTGTCCGCGCTCAACGGCGCGTTCGTCGACGGGGTCACCAGGCACGGCAAGTTCCTCGACGTCTCCGCCGGGGGCCTGCACCTGGTGCTGCACCTGGCCCGCGCCGGCTGGATCCGGTGGAAGGACGAGGTCCCCACGCTGCCCCCGAAGCCGAGCAGCAAGTCGCCGCTGGCCGCCCGGGTGACGCTCGACGACGACTCGGGGCTCGACATCACCGAGGCCGGCACGAAGAAGAGTCTCGCGCTGTACGTCGTACGCGACCCTGCCGACGTACCCGGCATCGCCCGCCTCGGCCCCGACCCGCTCGACGACGCGTTCACCATCGAGGTGCTCGGCGCGATCCTCGCCGAGGCCGGTCGCGCACAGGTCAAGGGGGTGCTGCGCAACCAGGGCACCATCGCCGGCATCGGCAACGCCTACTCCGACGAGCTGCTGCACGCCGCGAAGATGTCGCCGTTCAAGCCCGCCTCCAGCATCGTCGGCGACGACCTGCAGACGTTGTACGACGCCATCCGCACGGTCCTCGGTGACGCGGTCGAACGCTCCCGCGGCAAGCACGCCGCGGACCTGAAGGGTGAGAAGAAGTCCAACCTCGCCGTGCACGGCCGCACCGGCCTGCCCTGCCCGGTGTGCGGGGACACCGTGCGGGAGGTGTCGTTCGCGGACTCGTCGTTGCAGTACTGCCCGACCTGCCAGACCGGCGGCAAGCCGCTCGCCGACCGGCGGATGTCCAAGCTGCTCAAGTGACCTAGGGTCGTGGCATGAACTACGGCCCCATCCCCACCGTCGCGATCGACGGCGTGCCCGACCCGCTTCCGGAGGACCTGCACGTGCTCGACGTCCGTGAGGACGTGGAGTGGGCGCACGGGCACATCCCCGGCGCGCTGCACATCCCGCTCTCCGACCTGCCCGAGCGCGTGTCGGAGGTGCCCGAGGGGCAGACGCTGGTGGTCTGCAAGGTGGGCGGCCGCTCGGCACGGGCGGTCGCGTGGCTGCAGAGCCAGGGCCACCAGGTCGTGAACCTCGACGGCGGGATGCTGGACTGGGCCGGCGCCGGGCGCGCGATGGTCAGCGAGACCGGGTCCGCGCCGCACGTCGTCTGATTCGTCTGCGACCGCCCCGCGTGGACGTCCGCCTACGTCGCAGACGAATCGGGGTCAGCGGAACGCGGCGGGGAGCGGGACGCTGAGGGCGCGACGCAGCCGGGCCAGGTAGTCGTCGCGGTCCAGGGCGACCACGCCGAGCGAGGCCAGGTGCGGGGTCTGCCACTGCACGTCGAGGACCCGGTCGGCGGCGTGCTCGTCGCGGAGCAGGTCGACCAGGCCGACGAGCGCCACCTTGGAGGCGTCCCGGGCGTGGTGGAACATCGACTCGCCGGCGAACAGGCCGGCCGTCGCCACGCCGTACAACCCGCCGGCGAGCTCGCCGTCGCGCCAGGCCTCGACCGAGTGGGCCCAGCCGAGCTCGTGCAGCCGGGTGTAGGCGGCCACGATGGGCTCGTCGATCCAGCCGCTGTCCCGGGACGGGTCGGCGCAGGCGCGGACCACGTCGGTGAACGCGGTGTCGACGCGGATCTCGAAGTGCCGCAACGCCTGGCGCAGCGAGCGGCTGACCTTCAGCCCGTCCAGCGGCAGCACGCCGCGCTCGAGCGGCGACCACCAGAGCAGGTCGTCGGCCAGCTCGTCGCCCGGCATCGGGAAGACGCCGCTGCGGTAGCCGGCCAGCAGCGTCCCCGGCTGCAGGTCCGCGCCCATGCCGACCAGGTCGTCGGCGTCGCTGCCGGTGAGGTCGGGGAAGACCCAGCCGGTGGCGGGAGGTTCGAGGGGCACGGGGCGATTGTCGCAACCGGCGTCACCGTCAGGTCGTTAGGCTCGGCCCATGGGCATCGGAGGGACTGTCGGCAAGCGGGTCGCGCCGCACGTGCAGCGGCTCGCACCCGAGCTGACCGCGAGCTTCGTCCGTGAGGCGCTGCAGCGCGCGATCCACGGCGCCGGGCCGCTCCCGCCGGCCGCGGCGGCTGCGGACAAGCAGCTGCGCGAGCAGGGCGGCGACGAGCAGCGCGCCGTGCACGAGGTGATCGAGAACCACGTCCGCTACGCGGGGGCGCAGGGGTTCGCCACCAACATCGGTGGGCTGGTGACCGCCGCCGTGACGATCCCGGCGAACATCAGCGGGCTGGCCCTGATCCAGTGCCGGATGGTCGCGGGCATCGCGCACCTGCGCGGCTACGACCTCGAGGACCCGCGGGTGCGCAACGCGATCCTGGCCTGCATCCTCGGCGAGGACTCCGTGACGCGGCTGGTCAGGAAGAAGAAGCTGCCGGCACCGCCGATGGCGATCGCCACCGCGCCGACCCACGACCCGCACCTGGACGCGGTGATGGCCGCCGAGGTGACCTCGGAGCTGATCACCCGGGTGGCCGGGAAGAAGATGGCGGCCACCGTCGGGCGCCGGGTGCCGGTGGTCGGCGGGCTGATCGGCGCGGGCGCCGACGGCTACGCGACCTGGCAGGTCGGCCGCTACGCCGACCGCGAGCTCTTGCCCCGCACCCGCCGGTAGACCGCGAGCCCGGCAGCCGCGGCGCGGTTGTCCTCGGCCTCCCGGACCAGGCGCTGCTTGGCCTTGAACCACGCGGTGTGCGCGTCGTCGAGCTCGCGCACCGCGGCGTCCCGCTCGCGACGCATCGAGTTCACCTCGGCCTGCAGCCGCGCCGCCTCCTGCAGCAGCGTGACCAGTGCGGTCATCGACGCCTCGGCGACCTGCTCCTCGTCGGGCGCGTCCGGGTCGACGAACACGGCCGCGTGCGCGTCCGGGCGCAGGTCCTCGAGGTCGCCGACGACGTCGTAGCCACGCTCACCGAGGACGTCGATCCAGGACTGGGAGAGGTCGACCGCCCACCGCCGTACGGCGTCCGGCAACGCCAGGCGGGGGCTGGAGCTGCGCTTCGACAGGGTCTGGTGGGCCAGCAGCTCGCGCACGAACTGGCGGTAGTCGTCGTTGGCGAGCACGCCGTTGTTGACCTGCTCGTTGAGGCGCCGGACCAGCGCGGTCTCCGGGACGCCCATCGAGGCGTTGGCGCGCTCGGACTCGAGCTCGAACGCGTCGGCGTCGAGGCCGAAGACCTGCGCGAACCGCCGCCACAGCAGGTCCTTGGGCGCACCCGGCTTGGGCACGGTGACCACGTGCACGCGCTCCGGCGGCACGTCGGCGCCCCAGCGGGCCAGGATGTCGGGGACCTCCTGCACGCCCCAGAACCAGGACGCCAGCTCGCCGGAGCGCTCGGGCGCGGTGATCTTCTCGAGGAACTCCGCGTAGGGCAAGACCCTGCGGTGCTTGACGTTCTCCTGCCACTCGGCGGGGATCTGGCGGACCAGGTCGCGCACCGACAGCACGATGTGCACCTCGGTCTCGCCGAACGAGCCGAGCGCGCGGCGCACCTGCTGCGGGGTCGCCTTGGCGAGGATCTCGTGGGAGATGATCACGGTGCCGTCGAAGCCGCGCACCTGCTCGGCCAGCCGGTCCCAGGCGCCGACGGCCTGCTTCTCGAGGCCGCCCCAGGGCAGCTCCATCAGGTCGAGCGCGGCCAGGAAGTGCGCGTCGAACCGGGCGGCGGGGTAGAGCACGCCGCTGCGCTCGAGGGCCTCACGGTTCTGGAAGAGCAGGTCCTGCACGAACGAGGTCCCGGTCTTCGGTGCCCCTACGTGCACCAGCACCCGCTGCGGCCCGCTCACCACGACTCCTGCTCTGCTCCGCCGGACCCCGCTCGCTGCGCATGCAGGTCAAGGCAGGCGTCGAGGACCAGGTCGAGGACCTCGAGCCTCCGGGGAGCGACCGGAACGTCCGGGCTCACGTGGCGGGGAGCGATCTCGTCCAGATCGCCGACTACAGGGTAGCCGCCGGCCCGCAGGGCCTTCACCAGGCGTTCGGCCTCGATCCTTGCCCAGTCCCGCTGCGCCAGGGGTACGGCGACCGGCGACGTGCCCACGGGGAGCAGCGCGACGGCCCGGGCTCGGACGGTGTCCTGGTGGTCGTCGGCGAGCCGCACGTCGAGCACGGAGTTGAGCCGGCGCAGCACGTCGGTGGCGGCCGGGCCGAGCGCGGCGTGCGGGTAGCCCGGCGTGACGGGGGAGGCGTGCAGCCCGGTGACCTGCTCGGTGGCCCGGCGGGCGACCTCGGCGTCACCGACCACCACGTGCACCCGGCCGGCACCGACCTGGGCGGCCCAGTGCGCGGCGATCTCGTCGAGGCGCAGCGACGGCGGCAGCTGCGGGCGGCGGGCGCTGCGGGCGGTGAACATCGGCCACTGCGCGTGCACGCCGGCCTGGGCCCGGGTCGCCCAGACCTCGGCGAGGTGCACGTCGAACGGCCGCGCGACGAGCACCACGTCGGGGTGGCGGTGGCTCTCGACGTGCCCGGCCGTCTCGAACGCCTGCCGGACCGCGGCCCGGGTCAGCGGCGCGCCGGCGATGTGGAAGCGCGGCGTGCGGAGCTTGCGGTACCTCGGCCGCTCGGGCTCGGGAGGCTCGACCGGGTCGGCGAGCAGCAGGGCCGCGAAGGTGCCGACGCCGGCGCGCACCAGCTCCTCGGCGGGCACCCGGGCCGGGTCGACCGGAGGGGCCCCGAACGCCGGCGCGGGCCGGCCGGGCCAGGACAGCGGCAGGTGCGCCAGCCCGCGGCCGGGGCCGGAGCGCGCCAGGACCAGGTCGGCGAGCACCTCGAAGTGCGGTGTGGCGCCGGCGCGCGCGGCGAGCCGGCGGACCAGCTCCAGCTCGGCGGCCCCCGGGATCTCGCGGCCGCGCGGGGCGGCCGGTCCGGTGGGCGTGAAGGACGCCCAGGGCGTGCTGCCGCCACGGCGCAGGTGCTCGACCCACGCCCAGGCGGCGTCCTCGAAGGTCGCGGTCACTGGCCGCGGAGCCGGCGCGCGGCGAGCCGGAGCTTGGAGGTGAGCTCCTGGTCGGGGTCCGGGCGCTTGGCGGCCTCGACGGCCAGCGCCACCATCGCGTCGAGCGCGGCGTCGATCAGCTGCGGGCGGCGCGGCACGTCGGGGTCGGCCCAGGGCTTGCCCTGGGGCGGGCGCACCGGGCGCAGGTCGGCGACGTCGCCGATCACGTGGATCCCGGAGCCCTCGATCCACTCCAGCCACTCGGCGGTGACCTCGTCGGCCCAGTCGTAGTGCTGCGGCGGCAGCGTCACCTTCGTCATCTTCGGCCGGTGCGCGAGCGTGTTCTGCACCATCACCTCGGTGACGATCTTGCGGTAGTCCTCGCCCCCGATGCCGGTCTGCTTGAGCCGCCGGTTGAAGCGCCGCAGCAGCATCGCCTCGGCCGCGCCGATCGAGGCGTTCGCGGTCTCGCTCTCCTCCGGCGCCCACGCCGGGTCGATCCCGAACGCCTGGCAGTAGCGCAGCCACAGCTGGTCCTGCGGCGCGCCGGCCTGCGGCACGGTGACCAGGTGCACCCGCTCGGGCGGCAGCCCCGCGGACCAGCGCGAGAGCACGTCGGGCAGCCCGTGCGCGCGCCAGAACCACATCGGCGAGCTGGTCCGGCGCCCGTTGCGGACCCGCTGCACGTAGCGCTCGAACGTCGGCACGCTGTAGTGCTTGAGCCGCTCCTGCCACTCGGCCGGGATCTGCCGGGCCAGGTCGCGGGCGGAGTAGACCAGGTGCACCTCGGCGTCCCCGAGGTCGTCCATGACCCGCTTCACCTGCTCGGGACGCGCCACCGCGAGGATCTCGTGGCTCACGATCACGGCACCGTCCTGGCGCCGTACCCGGCCGACGAGGTTGTCCCACTCGCCGACCACGTCGGGGCGCAGCCCGCCCCAGTCGTCCTCGATCAGGTCGAGGGCGGCGCGGAACTGGCTGGCGTAGACACCGAGGGGGTACTGCACCCCGTGCTCGGACAGCGCACTGCGGTTGAGCGCGAGCCGGTCCTGGAGGTAGGTCGTTCCCGTCTTCGGCGCACCGACGTGCAGGTAGACGACGCGACTCATGGGGAAAGTGTGCCACCCGGGTGGGTGGTCACCGACGCCCACACCCAGGGGGTACGGCGGTCAGGAACCGGTCAGCGCGCGGACCACGGCGGACGGGCTGGGCCGGCCGAGCTGCTCGGCCATCCAGCGGCTGGTCGCGACCAGGGCCTCGAGGTCGACGCCGTGCTCGATGCCGAGGCCGGTGAGCAGCCAGACCAGGTCCTCGGTGGCCAGGTTGCCGGTCGCGCTCTTCGCGTAGGGGCACCCGCCGAGACCTCCGGCGGAGGCGTCGAACGTGGTGATCCCGTGCCGCAGCGCGGCCATCGCGTTGGACAGCGCCTGTCCGTAGGTGTCGTGGAAGTGCACCGCGAGCGAGTCGTTGGGCAGCCCGGCGGCGTTGAACGCCTCGAGCAGCCCGGTGACGTGCGCGGCGGTGCCGACGCCGATCGTGTCGCCGAGCGAGAGCTGGCTGGCGCCGAGGTCGAAGAGCCGCTTGCCGACCGCGACGACCTGCTCGACCGGGACAGGTCCCTCCCACGGGTCGCCGAAGCACATCGAGACGTAGGCGCGCACGTCCATGCCGTGCTCACGCGCCCGGACGACGGTCGGCTCGAACATCGCGAACTGCTCGTCGAGGCTGCGGTTGAGGTTGCGCTGGGCGAAGGTCTCGGTGGCGCTGCCGAAGATCGCGATGTGCTTGAGGCCCTGCGCGACGGCACGGTCCAGGCCGCGCTCGTTGGGGACCAGCACCGGCAGCTCGCGAGCCGGCTCGCCGAGCCCCTCGACGAGCAGGTCCATCAGCTCGGCCGCGTCGGCCAGCTGCGGGACCCACTTCGGGTGCACGAAGCTGGTCGCCTCGACGACCGGCAGCCCCGCGGTCAGCAGCCGCTGCACGAACTCGGCCTTCACACCGACCGGGATCACGGCCTTCTCGTTCTGCAGGCCGTCACGCGCGCCGACCTCGTAGATCGTGACCTGCGCGGGCAGCCCCGGCTCGGGGACCACGTGCGGGCTACGCATCGGCGTGTCCCTCGGTCGAGCCCACCTCGTTGGTCGAGCTTGTCGAGACCACCTCCGGCTCCACCACGAACAGCACCGCGCCGAGCGCGACCTGCTCGCCCGCGGCGGCGCCGACCGTGGTCACGGTGCCCGCCGTGGGCGCCTTGAGGGACAGCTCCATCTTCATCGCCTCCATGACGCCGAGGATGTCGCCCTCGGCGACCTGCTGCCCCTCGGTGACGCGGACGTCGAGGACGGTGCCGGGCATCGGCGCGACCAGCGTGCCGTCGCCGGCGGCCGCGACCGGGTCCGCGAACGGGTCGGGGCGGGTGAACACGAAGCGCTGCCCGCGGTGCACGACCTCGACGCCGTGCGCGTCGCTGTTGACGACGGCCTGCTCTCGACGGCCGTCGACGAACGCGACGACCCGGTGGTTCTCCGCCGAGACCTGCGCGACCGCGACGCCGTCGACGCTGCCCCGGCCGGCGCCCTCGCGCACGACCGTGACGGCCCTGTCGAGGTCGACCAGGACGGGCGCCGGCGTGCCGCCGTGCCGCCAGCCGTCGAGCTGGAACGGGTGCGCGGCCCCCTTCGTCGGGGCGGTGAGTACGGCGCCGTCGACCCAGGCGGCCATCGTGCGGGCGACGTCGTCACCCGGTGCCTCGACGGTGGCGGTGTCCAGCCAGGACGTGTGGATGGTGGCGTCGCGGAACTCGTCGCTGGCCACCAGCGCCCGCAGGAAGCCGGTGTTGGTGGTGAGGCCGAGCACGGCGGTCGCGTCGAGCGCCCGGACCAGCGCGCGGCGGGCGGCCTCGCGGGTCTCGGCGTGCACGATCACCTTGCCGAGCATCGGGTCGTAGGAGGTCGAGACGACCTGCCCGCTCTCCAGCGCGTGGTCGACGCGGACGGTGGCTCCGGCGGTCGGCTCGGGCCAGCGGACCAGGACCGCCGTACCCGCCTGCGGGAGGAAGCCGCCGAAGGAGTCCTCGGCATAGACCCGGGCCTCGATGGCGTGCCCGGTCAGCGTCAGGTCGTCCTGACCGAACGCGAGCGGCTCGCCCGCGGCGACCCGGATCTGGTGCTCGACCAGGTCCAGGCCACCACAGATCAGCTCGGTGACCGGGTGCTCGACCTGGAGCCGGGTGTTCATCTCCAGGAAGTAGAACTCGCCGGTGCTCTCGTCGAGCAGGAACTCGACCGTGCCGGCGTTGGTGTAGCCGACCTCGCGGGCCAGCGCGACCGCGGCGGACGTGATCGCCTCGCGCTGGGCCGCGTCGATGGTGGGCGCGGGCGCCTCCTCGAGCACCTTCTGGTGCCGGCGCTGGGTGGAGCAGTCGCGCTCGAACAGGTGCAAGACGGTGCCGTGGTGGTCGGCGAGCACCTGGACCTCGATGTGCCGGCCGCGCTCGACGTACTTCTCGACCAGGATCGTGTCGTCGCCGAACGCCGACAGCGCCTCGCGCTTCGCGGCGGCCACCGCCTCGTCGTACTCCTCGGCGGCCCGGACCACCCGCATGCCCTTGCCACCGCCGCCGGCCGCAGCCTTGACGAGGATCGGGAACGCGGCCTGGTCGCCGCGGGGCACCACCGGCACCCCGGCGGCGACCGCGATCTCGCGCGCGGCGTCCTTGCGGCCCATCGCGTCCATCACGTCCGCGGACGGCCCGACAAGCGCGATGCCGGCCTTCTCGAGCGCCCGCGCGAACGGCGCACGCTCGGAGAGGAACCCGTAGCCGGGGTGGACGGCGTCCGCGCCCGTGTCGACGGCCGCCTGCACGACCTCGTCGACGTCGAGATAGCTGGCCACCCGGACCGCGTCGTCGGCCTCCCGCACGTGCGGGGCCGCGGCGTCGAGGTCGGTGAACACCGCGACCGTGCGGATGCCCATCCGACGGGCAGTGCGCATCACGCGGAGCGCGATCTCGCCGCGGTTGGCGATGAGCAGCGTGTGGATCGCCTGCCCGTTGGTCGAGCCGTTCCCGTTGGTCGAGCGCTGTCCGTTGGTCGAGCTTGTCGAGACCATCTCACTCACATCCGGAAGACGCCGTACTGCGGCGCGGGGATCGGGGCGTTGCTGGCGGCGGCGAGGCCCATGCCGAGCACGCGGCGGGTGTCGACGGGGTCGATGACGCCGTCGTCCCACAGGCGGGCGGTGGAGTAGTAGGGCGAGCCCTGGTGCTCGTACTGGTCGCGGATCGGCGCCTTGAACGCCTCCTCGTCCTCGGCGGACCAGGAGTCACCCTTGGCCTCGATGCCGTCGCGGCGGACGGTGGCGAGCACGGACGCTGCCTGCTCGCCGCCCATCACCGAGATCCGGGCGTTGGGCCACATCCACAGGAAGCGCGGGTCGTAGGCGCGCCCGCACATGCCGTAGTTGCCGGCGCCGAACGAGCCGCCGATGACCACGGTGAACTTGGGGACCACCGAGCACGCCACCGCGGTCACGAGCTTGGCGCCGTCGCGGGCGATGCCGCCGTTCTCGTACTCCCGGCCGACCATGAAGCCGGTGATGTTCTGCAGGAACACCAGCGGGATGCCGCGCTGGTTGCACAGCTCGATGAAGTGCGCGCCCTTGAGGCTGGACTCGCTGAACAGGATGCCGTTGTTGGCGACGATCCCGACCTCGTAGCCCCAGATCTTCGCGAACCCGCACACCAGCGTCTCGCCGTACAACGCCTTGAACTCGTGGAAGCGGCTCGCGTCGACGATCCGTCGGATCACCTCGCGCACGTCGTACGGCGTCCGGGAGTCGGTCGGCACCACGCCGTAGAGCCCGTCCGGGTCCTCGACCGGCTCCTCCACTTCCCCGCTGGTCGAGCTCGTCGAGACCATGTCCCGGCCGAACGTCCCCACGATGCTCCGCACGATCCGCAGCGCGTGGGCGTCGTCGTCGGCGAGGTGGTCGACCACGCCGGACTTGCGGGCGTGCACGTCGCCGCCACCGAGGTCCTCGGCGGTGACGACCTCACCGGTCGCAGCCTTCACCAGCGGCGGGCCGCCGAGGAAGATCGTGCCCTGCTCCTTGACGATCACGGTCTCGTCGGACATCGCCGGCACGTAGGCGCCGCCGGCGGTGCACGAGCCCATCACCGCGGCGATCTGCGGGATGCCCTGCGCGGAGAGGTTGGCCTGGTTGAAGAAGATCCGGCCGAAGTGCTCCTTGTCGGGGAACACGTCGTCCTGCATCGGCAGGAACGCGCCGCCGGAGTCGACGAGGTAGATGCAGGGCAGCCGGTTGGCCCGGGCCACCTCCTGCGCCCGCAGGTGCTTCTTGACCGTCACGGGGTAGTAGGTGCCGCCCTTGACGGTGGCGTCATTGGCGACGATCACGCACTCGCGTCCGGAGACGCGGCCGATGCCGGTGACGATGCCGCCGGAAGGTACGGCGTCCGGCCCGCTCTGCTCATCACCAGGCTTGCCGTACATGCCCGTCGCGGCCAGCGGGCTGAGCTCCAGGAACGGGCTGCCCGGGTCGAGCAGCCGGTCCACGCGCTCGCGGGCCAGCAGCTTCCCGCGGCCGAGGTGCTTGGCGCGCGCCGCCTCCGAGCCGCCCTGCCGGGCCACTGCCAGCCGGTCGCGCAGGTCCTGCACGAGTCCGCGCAGGCCTTCCTCGTTGGTCGAGCTTGTCGAGACCACCCCGACCCCTCTCGTGTTAACGACCATTAACCTCGCGGTCAGGCTACACACCGATTCGTCTGCGATCTAGTCGGAACTCCACGCGGGGCGGTCGCAGACGAATCGGGCCCGGAACCCCTAGCGTGCCCCCATGCCCATCGCGATCTTCAAGGACCTGTGCATCGACGCGAACGACCCGGTGCTGCTCGGCGAGTTCTGGGCGGGTGCCCTGGGTCTGGACTACCACCTCCAGGACAGTGGCGACACCTACCTGACCGGGCCGACGCCGCAGCACACCATCTGGGTCAACAAGGTCCCCGAGCCCAAGACGGTCAAGCACCGCATGCACCTCGACCTCAACGTGCACGACGTCGCCGAGCTCGAGAAGCTCGGCGCCACGGTGGTGGACGCGGACTCCTTCCGCTGGACGCTGATGGCCGACCCCGAGGGCGGGGAGCTGTGCGCGTTCGTCCGCGAGGGGGAGATCGAGCACCGGATCTACGAGATCGGCGTCGACACCACCGACTCCGCCGAGGCGGCGCACCGGATCGCCGCCTGGTGGGCGCAGGTGCTCGGCGCCGACCTGGTGGACGACGAGAAGAAGGGCTACTCCTGGATCGAGAACATCCCGGGCGCGCCGTTCGAGTCGATCGACTACGCCCCGGTCCCGGAGCCCAAGACGGTCAAGAACCGGCTGCACCTCGACGTGACGGGGCGGGTCGAGGACCTCGTCGCCGCGGGTGCCACCGTGCTCCGCACCCAGGACGACACGATCGGCTGGACCGTGATGGCCGACCCCGACGGCAACGAGTTCTGCGCCTTCGCCCCCTGACATCGCTCTGCCGTCGTACGGCGGTCAGGACCGTGCCAGCGCGTCCTTGAGGGCGGCGAGCACCAGCAGGGCGGCGTCGGGGCGGGCGTTGCGGCCCATCAGACCGATCCGCCAGACGGTCGAGGCGAACTCGCCGACCCCGGCGCCGATCTCGATACCGTGGCGGTCGAGCAGGATCTTGCGGACCGCCGCGGAGTCGACCCCGTCGGGGACCCGGACCGTGGTCAGCTCGGGCAGCCGGTGGCCCGGCGCCGCGAACAGCTCGAGGCCCATCTCCTCGAGGCCGTCCTGGAGCAGCCGGCCGGCCTCCTCGTGACGTGCCCACACGCTGTCGAGGCCCTCGTCGAGGATCCGGCCGAGGCCGGCGTGCAGGCTCGCGACCATCGCCGTCGGCGCGGTGTGGTGGTAGGTCCGTCCACCCGAGCCGGCCGCCTCGCCGACGTAGCCGCCGAGCAGGCCGAGGTCGAGGTACCACGACTGCGGCTTCTCGATGCGGCGCTCGAAGGCGCGGTCGTTGATCGTGAACGGGGCCAGGCCGGGCGCGACGCCGAGGCACTTCTGGGTGCCGGCGTAGCCGACGTCGACGCCCCAGTCGTCGGCGCGCAGCTCGATGCCGCCGATGGACGTGACCGCGTCGGTGACCAGCAGCGCGTCGCCCTTGAGCGCACCGAGGGCCGCGATGTCGGAGCGGACGCCGGTCGAGGTCTCGGCGTGCACGGCCGCGATCACCTTCGGGCTGGGGTGCGCCTCGGCGACCCGCTGCGCGTCGACCGGGGTGCCCCACGCGTGCTCCACCGCCACGACCTCGGCCCCGCAGCGCGACGCCACATCGACCATCCGCTTGCCGAACAGCCCGTTCACCGCGACCACGACGACGTCGCCGGGGCCGACGGTGTTGACGAACGCCGCCTCCATGCCGGCACTGCCGGTGGCGCTCAGCGGCAGCGTGCGCGCGTTGCTGGTGCCCCAGACGGCGCGGAGCCGCTCGCAGGTCTCGTCCATGACCCGCAGGAACTCCGGGTCGAGGTGGCCGAGCAGCGGGTGCCCCAGCGCAGCCGTCGCCTCGGGGTAGGGGTTGGACGGGCCGGGACCGAAGAGGTGGCGTTCGACGAGAGCGGACATGGCCCCGAACCTACCCGCAGTGGAAGGTGGCCGACCGGTGGCCGGCGCCCATCATCGTGCCCAGGGACAGGTGGGCGGTCCGGCCGCTCCACGACAACGTGTAGAGCCGCTCGCGCGCGGCCTCGACGCCCGCGTCGCCGCTGTAGGTCGCGACCAGGTCGCCGCTTCCCCACAGCCCGTGCCGGACGTAGACGGTGCCGCCGACCCCGCTCATGAACCCGCTGGGCCGGACCACGACGCGGCAGCCCTCGGGACCACCGGGGTCGAGGCTGACGTCGTGCACGTCGTAGGCGCCGTCCCAGAACACCCCGAGCACGCCCACGAGGACGCCCAGCATCGCCACCGTCGCGCGCCGCCACACGTCGCCGCCGCCGAGCAGCGCCGCCACGACCAGCAGCACCGCGGCCAGCAGCTGCCAGGGCACGAGGTGCCCGAGCGCGACGACCAGGTGGCCCATCAGGCCGGCACCCGCGACACCAGCGGCGAGCAGCACCCCGCCGACGAGGACCGCCAGCCGCAGCTTGTCGAGCAGGGAGTACGGCGGCTCCTCCTCGAGCTCCTCGAGGACCTGCTCGTCGGTCTGGCTCACCGGTGTCTCCTTCACAGCACGGCCCCCGGGTTGAGGATCCCGTCCGGGTCGAGGGCGTCCTTCACCTTGCGGGACAACGTCATCACGTCGGCTCCGAGCTGGTCGGGCAGCGCCGCCTTCTTCGCGCGTCCCACCCCGTGCTCCCCCGTGATGGTGCCACCGAGCGCGATCGCTGCGGCCATCACGTCCGCGAACGCGAGACGGGCCCGCCGCTCGCTGGCCGGGTCCGAGGCGTCGTACACGATGATCGGGTGGGTGTTGCCGTCGCCGGCGTGCGCGACGACGGGGATCTCGACGTCGTGGCGGGCCGCGACCGCGGCGATCTCGGCGAGCAGCGCGGGCAGCAGCGGCACCGGGGCGCCGACGTCCTCCAGCAGGATCGCGCCGCGGGACTCGATGGCCGGGAACGCCTGGCGCCGCGCCTCCACGAACTGCTCGCCCTCGTCGGGGTCGTCGGTGACGAACAGCTCGACGGCACCGGCGGCCTCGCAGGCCTTGCTCATCACGGCGATCTCGTCGGCGCGGGCGGCGCCCGGGGCGTCGGACTGGGCGACCAGGAGAGCGCCGGTGGAGCGGTCCAGGCCGCGCGGGCGCCAGTCCTCGACCGCGTTGATCGAGGCGTTGTCCATGAGCTCCATCATCGAGGGCCGGATCGTGCGACCCGCCTCGACCACGGCCCGGGCGGCGGCGTCGACGGTCGCGAACGACGCAACGAGCGTGGACCGGGCCGGCTGGGCGGGCACCAGCCGCAGGACGGCCCGGGTGACGATGCCGAGCGTGCCTTCGCTTCCCACGAACAGCTTCAGCAGCGACAGCCCGGCGACGTCCTTGATCCGCTTCCCGCCCAGCGTGACGAGGGTGCCGTCGGCGAGCACGACGTCGAGGCCCAGCACGTAGTCGGTCGTGACGCCGTACTTCACGCAGCACAGACCGCCGGCGTTGGTCGCGACGTTGCCGCCGATGGAGCAGATCTCGTAGGACGACGGGTCGGGCGGGTACCACAGGCCGTGCTCGGCGGCCGCGGCCTTGACCTCCGCGTTGAGCGCACCCGGCTCGACGACCGCGACCCGGGTGTCCACGTCGATCTCGACCGCGCGCATCCGCTCCAGGCTGAGCACGAGGCAGCCGTCGACCGCCGACGAGCCGCCGGACAGCCCGCTGCCGGCGCCGCGGGGTACGACGGCGATGCGGTGCCTCGCGGCCCAGCGCACCGCGGTCTGCACCTGGCCGGCGTCCACGGGGCGCACCGCAACGGCAGGGGTGCCCGCGCTCGGGTCGTGCGACCAGTCGTGGCGGTACTTCTCCAGCGCGTCGCCGGCCGTCACCACCACGCCGGCCGGAAGCGCGTCGACCAGCTCCTGCAGGACCTCGGGCTCCATGGCACCACCCAACCATCCCCGGCCTGATCCGTCCCGCCCGGCCGACGCGATTCGCCCCCACGACGGGTCCGGGTCGGGCATCATCGTCGGGTGCCCGACCAGGCCCCCTCGCGGGCTGACACCCCGGAGCTCCGGATCCGCCTCGCGGCGGACCCCGCCAGCGTGCCCGGCGCGCGCCGCTTCGTGACCGACGGCCTGACGTCGTGGGGGCTCCCCGACCTGGTCGACGACGCGGCCCTGTGCGTCAGCGAGCTGGCCGGCAACGCCGCTCTGCACAGCGCGAGCACGTTCATGGAGATCGTGCTCCGCTCGCTCGAGGCCTCCGTCCGGCTGAGCGTCGAGGACGACGGCGAGGTGCCGGCCGCTGCCGTCGTACCCCGCCCCAGCTTCCCCGACCCCGACGACGAGCTGGACCTGCTGCTCCTCGACGACGAGCCGACGACCGGGCGCGGGCTCGCGATCGTGTCGGTGCTCGCCGACGACTGGGGCGTCGAGGCCACCGAGGCGGGCAAGCGGATCTGGGTCGACCTCACCGGCAGCGGCGCGCCGCACGGGGTCACGCAGCCCCGGACCGGGCCGCAGCAGGCGCCGCCGGCCACCCCCGCCGGCTTGCCCGTGGGCTGGGCGCTCGTGCGCCTGGCCGGCTGCCCGGTGCAGCTCAGCCTGCGCCAGGACCAGCACCTCGACGAGCTGATCCGCGAGCTCCAGCTGGTCCAGTACGACTCCCGGGACCGCGACAACCCGCGCTCACGGGAGCTGGCGAGCGAGCTCGAGGGGCTGCTGTCGGGCCCCGCGCACGCCCGGCACACCGGCCGTCGGGTCGCCCAGCAGGCCGCTGCGGAGGGCAGGACCGAGATCGACGTCGAGATGGCGATGCCCCGCGAGTTCGCCGCGTCGATCGTGCAGCTCCAGGAGACCGTGCGCGCTGCCGACCGGCTGTGCGAGGAGATGCGACTGCTCACCCTGGCCTCGTCGGCGGACCTGCGCCGCCTGCGGGCGTGGATGACCGAGGAGATCGTCGCCCAGGCCGCCCACGACGCCGCACCCGTCCGCTGGGAGGACTGGCTGGCCGCCCGGCCCTGAGCCGAAGGGCTCCGAACCGGGCGGCAACGGGTCAGCGGCGGTTGGGCAGCAGCTCGAAGGTGGTGTTGTCGCCGTGCTGCTGAGTCCAGAACACGCGCCAGGCTGCACGGAACGGAGCCGGGACGGCGGTGCCGAGCAGGCCGCGCACGGTCGGGTCACCGTTCGAGACGTGGATCCCGGTGATCTCGTTGTCACCGTCGTTGGTGAATCCCGCGGCCTTGGCGTCGGAGAGCTTGGAGTCCAGCGTCGCCGACGGGTCACGGCCCTCGGCGAGGAAGCGCGACGGCGTGGGCTCGGCCGCGCTGACGTCGACCACGTAGCCGGAGTCGAGCTTGCGGCGCTGGGTGTGCAGGCCGTCACCGGCGTCCTCGACCACGAGCAGGTGGTTCCTGTCCGCGAAGGCGAGGTTGTCCAGGCCCGTGTGCTCCTCGTCTCCCCGGAAGGCGAGAGAGATTCTGCCGGTGGCGGCGGACGGCCCGTCCTGCTTCACCCGGAAGACGCCGCCCCACCCGCCGTACTTCCCGTTCGCGGGGCTGTCGGCATTGGTGTCGCCCGTCTCGGTGAAGTAGAACTCGCCGAATCCCAGGCCCGGGCGGAACTGTCCGTTCTCCGGCCGCTTGAACGCGGTGGCGCCGCGCGAGTCGGCCGCCGTGGTCGCGCAGAACGGGTCGGCACCATCGGTCGCGGTGTCGTGGACGGTCACCCAGCGGGTCGCGAAGGAGGTCCCGTAGGTGTGCAGGGCCTGAAGGTCCTGGCCGAACGGGTCGCCCTTGGTGGTCATCGGCTTGCCGTCGGCGCCGTCGACCTGGAGCGCCTGGAGCTTGCCCTTGGTCAGGTCGCCGCGTCGGGTCGGCACGAAGCGGTAGAGGTAGGAGTTGGCCTGCTTGGCCTTGCCGTTGTCTCCCGTGGCCGCGCCGCCGACGTCCTCGACGAGCCACACGCTTCCGTCCGAGGCGGTCTGGACGCCTTCGTAGCCTCCGCGCCCCAGCGCCCCCGAGACGTCGTCGAGGGTTCCGGTGGAGGAGTACGACGGGTCGCCGGCCCAGACCCCGCCACCGCAGCCGTTCTCCGCCGTGAAGAGCAACTTCTTCGCGAACGGGTCCCAGCTGCTGCCGTCGAAGTCCGGCAGGGGCTTGCCCGTGGAGTCCTTGGTCGCGAGCAGGGTGACCTTGTGGGCTGCGTCGGCGTCCAGGTTCACGCGCGTGACATAGCCCGGAGCGCCGCTCTCATGGCCCTGGAACAGGAAGTGCGTTCCGTAGTCGTAGCCCCGGTCCGGCCCGGTCTGACCGGGCAGCACCAGATAGGTGTTCTTGTCCGGCTCGGTCTTGTGCGCCTCGGTGGCGTCGCCGGTGACCAGCGGCGGAGCCCCGTCCACCGAGTCGTAGCCGTAGTAGCCGATCCCGTCACGCGGGTTCTCCAGCGGTGTCGATCCCTGGGCGAGGGCGACCGCCGCGAGCTCGGGCGCCAGCTTGTTCGGCGCGGTGAGCCCGGTCGTCTTCGTGTTGGCCGTGGGCACGTCGGACCAGCCGGCTGCTGCCGGGTAGTCGCGTCCGTCGGCGGTCGCCATGCCCACCAGGGCCGTTCCGGCGATGCCGGCGACGGCCAGGACAGCGATGCCGCGTGTGATGCTCATCGATGCGTTCCTCCTCCGGGCCGTCGCACCGTGCGGGCCCGGTGCCCATCCCCGCAGCCCTGGTCGAGCCGGGCCTGGCCACTGCGTGACGACCACGCGACCGGTCGGTGAAACCTGGCCAGGACGGTGTGAACGGTCGTTAACTTCCGGGCTACGCTCGGGCCATGACGAGCAGGCGCGAGCAGATCCTGGCCACGGCGGCCGGGCTGTTCGCCGAGCGCGGGTTCCACGGGGTGTCGGTGGTGGACCTGGGCACGGCCTGCGGGATCTCGGGACCGGCGCTCTACCGGCACTTCGCCTCCAAGGACGCGATGCTCGCCGAGATGCTGGTCTCGATCAGCGAGGAGCTGCTCGCCGTCGGCGCCGAGCGGGTCGCCGAGGCGGACGGGCCGCGCGAGGCGCTGCGGGCGCTGGTCGGCTGGCACGTCGAGTTCGCCCTCACCAACAAGGCCCTGATCGTCGTCCAGGACCGGGACTGGTCCTCCCTGCCCGCCGAGGCGCGGGAGCAGGTGCGCTCGCTGCAGCGCCGCTACGTCGAGCTGTGGGCCGGCGAGCTGCAGGCCCTGCACCCGGAGCTGAGCACCCGGCAGGCGCAGGCGACCGCGCACGCCACGTTCGGGCTGATCAACTCGACGCCGCACAGCGCCCGGCTGTCCGCGCCGGAGATGCGCGCGCTGCTCGAGGAGATGGCGCTGCGTGCCCTCGACGTCCGCGCGGGGTAGTTTCGGCGACATGTCCCTGCACGACGTGAAGATCGCCCGCCTCGACGGCACGCCCAGCACCCTCGGTGAGATCACCGGCGGCACGCCCGTCCTGGTCGTCAACGTCGCCTCGAAGTGCGGGCTGACCCCGCAGTACACCGCCCTCGTCGAGATCCACGGCCGCTACGCCGACCGCGGCTTCGGGGTCGTCGGCGTGCCCTGCAACCAGTTCGGCGGCCAGGAGCCCGGCTCGGCCGACGAGATCGCGACCTTCTGCTCCACGTCGTACGGCGTCTCCTTCCCGCTCACCGAGAAGGTGGACGTGAACGGCGTCGACCGGCACCCGCTCTACGACGGGCTGGTGGGCGACGGCAAGGACATCGGCTGGAACTTCGAGAAGTTCCTGGTCGACGGCGACGGCGAGGTCGTGGCCCGGTTCGCCCCGGACGCGGAGCCCGACGACCCGCGGGTGACCTCGGCGATCGAGGCGCTGCTCGCCTGAGTCCGGGCAACGCGGATGTGACGCAGAGTTCACCGCCGTCACGCGCAATTCCGGTGCGGCCGCGTGCCGGAAAACATAGGGTGGTCGGCTGTGAGCAGCCAGACCAGCACCCCGAGCCCGGCGAGCGACAAGCTCGACCGCGGCGTCCTCCTCGTCGCCGGCGTCGTCGTCCTCGGCGCCATCATGTCGATCCTCGACATCACCGTCGTGAGCGTCGCCCAGCCGACCTTCCAGCGCGTCTTCGACGCCACCCCGGCGCAGACCGCCTGGACGATGACCGGCTACACCCTGGCCCTCGCGTCGGTGATCCCGCTGACGGGCTGGGCGGCCGACCGGTTCGGCACCAAGCGCCTCTACATGCTCGCGGTGGCGCTCTTCGCCGGCGGCTCCGTGCTGTGCGCCGCGGCCGACAGCATCGCGATGCTGACCGCGTTCCGGGTGCTCCAGGGTCTCGGCGGCGGCATGCTGATGCCGCTCGGCATGACGATCATGACCCGCGCCGCCGGGCCCGAGCGGATCGGCCGCGTGATGGCCGTGCTCGGCGTGCCCATGCTGCTCGGCCCGATCTTCGGCCCGATCCTGGGCGGCTGGCTGATCGACATCGCGTCGTGGAACTGGATCTTCCTGATCAACCTGCCGATCGGGATCATCGCGTTCGTCTACGCCCTGGTGGTGCTCCCCTCGGACAGCCCGACCCCGTCGGAGACGTTCGACTTCCTCGGCATGCTGCTGCTCTCGCCGGGCCTCGCGCTCTTCCTGTACGGCGTCTCCTCGACGCCCGAGGCCGGCACCCTGCTCGCCGCGAAGGTGCTCGTGCCCGCCGCGATCGGCCTGGCCCTGATCGTGGTCTTCGTGCTGCGCTCGCTGTTCCGCGCCCCCGACCACCCGCTCATCGACCTGCACCTGTTCCGCAACCGGGCCCTGACCATCGCCGTGATCGCGATGTCGTTGTTCGCCGTCGCGTTCTTCGGTGCGAGCCTGCTGTTCCCGTCGTACTTCCTCCAGGTCCGCGGCGAGACCACCCTGCAGGCGGGCCTGCTGCTGGCCCCGCAGGGCATCGGCGCGATGCTCACCATGCCGGTCGCCGGCGTGCTCACCGACAAGATCGGCCCCGGCAAGATCGTGCTCGGCGGCATCGCCCTGATCGTCGTCGGCCTCGCGATGTTCACCCAGGTCGCCGTCGACCCGAGCGCGGTGCACCTGACCGCCGCCGGTGTGCACGTCGCGGCGCCGTCGTACCCGTTCCTGCTCGGCTCCCTGTTCGTGATGGGCCTCGGCCTCGGCGCCACGATGATGCCGATCATGACGTCCGCCCTGCAGACGCTCACCGACCACGAGATCGCCCGCGGCTCCACGCTGATGAACATCACCCAGCAGATCGCCGCCTCGATCGGCACCGCGCTGTTCTCGGTGCTGCTGACCAACGGCTTCAACGGCAGCTCCGCGATCGGCGCGCTGATCAAGGCCCGCGAGACCGGCAAGGCCGTCACCGACCCGTCGGTGCTCACCACCGGCTTCAGCGACATGTCGCACGCCTTCGGCCACGCATTCCTGATCGGCACGCTCCTGGTCGCGCTCTGCGTCGTGCCGGCCCTGATGCTGCCCCGTCGCCGCCCCGCCGAGACCAAGCCCGACGCCGACGCCGAGACGGTCGCGCCGCTCCTGATGCACTGAGCTGGGCGCGGTTTACCAGGGTATGTCGAGAAACTGCCGCTCCCCATGGTGATTTCCCCATGGGGAGCGGCAGTTTCCCGTGGGAAGTACGGCGTCCTCGCGCGCGCCAGATCCGGCAAACTGGCGGCGTGATAACGGTCGAGCTCGCCGTACGACTCCTGGACGCCGGCCTCGCCTGGCACCCGGAGCCGGGCGACCGCTTCGTGATCCCCGAGCACGACCTCGACGGGGAAGTCTTCGTGATCAGCAACATGACCATCGACACCGCGCAGGTCGGGTCGCGTCACCTGGTCCGCTTCAACGGCACCACGGAGTGGGCGCTGGACAGCGTGGACGCCGACGTCTGCGTCTGGCTGCCCCACGAGGCACAGCTGCGGGCCCTGCTCGGCCCGGGCTTCCGCTCCCTGGCTTTCAGGGACGGGGAGTACGTCGTCACGACCGCCCAGAGCAGGTTCGCCGCGCGGGACGCCGAGTGCGCCTACGCGCTGGCCCTGGTCGAGATGCTCGGCTAACGGGCAGGCCGTTTACCAGGGCACGCAGGAAGACTGCCGCTCCCCATGGGGAAATCACCATGGGAAGCGGCAGTTCCTCGACATACCCTGGTAAACCGGCGACCGGTTACCAGATGCGGACGCGGTCCTCCGGGTCGAGCCAGAGGCCGTCGCCGGGCTTCACGTCGAAGGCGGCGACGAACTCGTCGAGGTTGCGCACGATGTTCGCGCGGAACTCGGCCGGGCTGTGCGGGTCGACGGTCAGCAGCTGGAGCTGCTGCTCCTTGCGGCGCTTGGAGCGCCAGATGTTCGCGAAGTTCACGAACACCCGCTGCGCGCCGGTGAGGCCGTCGACGACGGGCGCCTCGGAACCCTCGAGCGAGATCTCGTAGGCCTTCAGGCCGATGGTGATGCCGCCGAGGTCGCCGATGTTCTCGCCGACCGTCAGGGCGCCATTGACGTGCTCGCCGGGCAGGTCGCGGGGCTCGTAGCCGTCGTACTGCGCGATGAGCTTGTCGGCGCGCTCCTGGAAGGCGGCCCGGTCGGCCTCGGTCCACCAGTTCTCCATGTTGCCGACCTCGTCGAACTGGGAGCCCTGGTCGTCGAAGCCGTGCCCGACCTCGTGGCCGATCACGGCGCCGATGCCGCCGTAGTTCTCGGCCGGGTCGGCGTCCGCGTCGAAGAACGGCTTCTGCAGGATCGCGGCCGGGAAGCAGATCTCGTTCATGCCGGGGTTGTAGTAGGCGTTGACCATCTGCGGCAGCATGAACCACTCGTCGCGGTCGACCGGAGACCCGATCTTGCCGAGCTCGCGGTCGGTCTCGAACGCCGCGGCGGCGCGGGCGTTGCCGACCAGGTCCCCGGCGGTCACCTCGAGCGCGGTGTAGTCGCGGAAGCGGTCCGGGTAGCCGATCTTCGGCCGGAACGTCTCGAGCTTGCGGTAGGCCCGCTGCTTGGTCTCCTCGCCCATCCAGTCCAGCGCCTCGATGTTGCGGCGGTAGGCCTCGAGCAGGTTGGCGACCAGCTCGCGCATGATCTCCTTCGACCGCGGCGGGAAGTGCCGGGCGACGTACTGCTCGCCGACGGCCTCACCGATCGCGCCCTCGACGAACGCGACGCCGCGCTTCCAGCGGGCCCGCAGCTCGGGGGTGCCGTTGAGCGTCTTGCCGTAGAAGTCGAAGTTCTCCGCGACGAAGGCGGAAGAGAGGTACGGCGCCGAGGCGCGGACCACGCGGATCGCGGCCCAGGCCTTCCACTCCGCGAGCGGGACCTCCTCGACGGCCTTGGACAGGTGCTCGAAGTAGGACGGCTCCCGCACGACCACCTCGGCGAGGGTCTTCTCGTCGGCGCCGAGGGCGTTCGCCCAGGCGTCCCACGCGAACGCCGGAGCCAGCTCCTTGACCTGCGCCAGCGTCATCAGGTTGTAGGTCTTGAGCACGTCGCGGGTCGCAGCCCGCTCCCAGTGCCCCTCCGCGAGGCGGGTCTCGACGCGCATCACCTGCTGCGCGGCGCCGGCGGCGTCGGGGTGACCGGCGAGGCCGAACATCTTCTCGAGGTGCGCGAGGTAGGCGGTCCGCACGTCGGCGAACTTCTCCTCGCGGTAGTAGGACTCGTCGGGCAGGCCGAGGCCGCCCTGCAGCAGGTTGACCACGTAGCGGTCGGAGTTGCGGTCGTCGGTGTCCACGTAGGCGCCGAAGAAGCCACTGCCGCCCTGCCGCTCGAGCCGGCCGACGAACGCGGCGAGCTCCTCGTGGCTGGAGACGGCCTGCTCCTCGGCGAGCTGGTCGGCGATCGGGGTCGCGCCGAGCTCCTCGATGCGGTCCTCGTCCATGAAGCTCGCGAACAGGTCGCCGATCTTGGCCGCGTGCGACCCGGGCTGCGGCGACCCCGCGGCCAGCTCCTCGATGATGTCGCGCACCTGCTGCTCGGCCGCGTCGGCCAGCCAGGTGAACGCGCCCCACGCGGAGCGGTCGGACGGGATCTCGGTGGTGTCGAGCCAGCGTCCGTTCACGTGCCCGAAGAGGTCGTCCTGCGGGCGGATGTCGGGGTTCATGCCCGGTCGGGCGTCGTCAAGAATCGTCACGCGCGTCAGCCTAGCCCCGGGGCGTGTGGCCGGGGCCACGTCCGGCGCCGTGCCAGGATCGGGTCATGACGAGCGAGCGGACGACGCTGCTGGTCCGCGACGCCGCCGAGCGGTCCCGCTTCGAGGCGGTCGACGCCGGCGGGGCGGTGGCCGGCTTCTCCGACTACGTGCGGTACGACGACCGGATCGTGTTCACCCACACCGAGGTCGACCCGGCCTTCGAGGGCCGGGGGATCGGCTCGCAGCTGGTGCGCCAGGCCCTGGACGCCGTACGCGCCACCGACCTGCGCGTCGTCGCGACCTGCCCGTTCGTGAAGGCCTGGATCGCCCGCCACCCGTCGTACGACGACCTCCTCCACCGTTGAGTCGGCTCCCGGTCCGGTTGAGTCGGCCCGCGGTCCGGTTGAGTCGGCTCCCGGTCGTGCCGTACGGCGACCACGTGCCGACTCAACGCGACGGATGGCCGACTCAACGCGACCACGTGCCGACTCAACGCGACGGATGGCCGACTCAACGCGACCACGTGCCGACTCAACGTGACGGATGGCCGACTCAACGCGACCACGCGCCGACTCAACGCGACCACGCGCCGGCTCAACGGGCGGTGTCGCGGAACGCGGCGGCCAGGGGACCGATGCCCGACTTGAGGCGCTCGGTGGAGGTGACGTGGTTCCAGGTCGGCCCCGTGTAGTCCATCGGGGCGGCCTCGGTGCCGTCGACGGCGAAACCGAACCTGATCCCGGGGATCGTCACCGGCGTGGCCGGCTCGCCCTCGCCGAGGGCGAGCCGGCTGGAGGGGTCGGACATCCCGAGCATCGACCACGGCAGCCGCAGCCGCAGGATCGGGGTGTCCTTGTCCTTGCCGGGGACCACCTGCCAGGTGGCGAGGCTGTCGTAGGCGGGGGACTTCGGGTCCCAGGTGCCCTCGCGGAGCTTTCCGACGTCGAGGAACTCGGCCGGCAGCCGCCGGCCGTGCAGTACCAGCTCGCGGTTGATGATCAGCCGGTACGCGTGCCAGGGCTTGCCCACGTCGGGCTGGTAGTCGGCCACCAAGGTGTCGAGCCGCACCGGGTCGAGACCGGCGCGGACGTAGGCCTGGGCGGTCCGCGCGCCGAGGTCGACGTCGACCCGGTAGTCGGCCGCGTCGGGCCCCGGCACCGTGTCCGCGGTGAGGGTGAAGGTCCTCGGCAGGCCGGTGCGCAGGGTGATGTCGAGGTAGACCCAGGACGCGTCGGCGTCGGCGAGGACGTAGGAGACCGGACCGGTCGCGGGGGTCAGCTCGTGCGCGGCGTCGGGCACCCGGCCGGAGTCGGTCGCGACCACCCCGAACCACTGCTCGTTGGTGAGCGGGTCGTGCCAGAGCTGCCGCCGGGTCGGGTCCTGGTGGTCCTGGGTGTTCCAGGTGCGCTTGAACCACTCGTCGGTCCAGGCGAACAGGAAGCCGGCGCCGACGCCCTGCGCCTTGATCAGCCGCAGCAGCGAGGCGTCGATCGCCATCGCCTGCGGCTCGGTGTGGTCGCCCTGCCCTCGTCCGTTGGTGCCCAGGTGGGCCGAACCGAGCGACGACGGCACCCCGAACTCCGTGACCAGCACCGGCATCGAGGTGAAGTGCCGCTTCAACGCCTGCAGGTAGCCCGCGTAGGCGTCCGGCTTCCCGTCGTACGACGTCCGGGCCAGCGCCTTCTCGTGGCGCAGGAAGTCGGGGTAGTAGGGGTAGGCGTGGAAGCTCGCGAAGGTGCCGCCGGGCCAGGCCGCGGTCGGCAGCACGTGGTTGGCGTCGACGCCGACCAGGTCCTCGGTCCGCAGTGGCTCGTCGGGGTGGTGCAGCGGGTCGGCGGTCGGCCAGTTGGCGAAGGCGATCGGAACCGAGACGCCGTGCGCGTGCTCGGCGGCCGCCAGGGTGTCCATGTGCCGCGCGATCCAGCGCTCGGTCGGGGTCGCGTCCGCGGTCGCCCGGAAGTAGCGGCCGGCGGTGTACGGCGCAGCCTTCTCGACCCGGTCGGTGCGGCGCGTCCCGGCGGGGTCCCACTCGACGCCGATGATCCACGAGACCAGCCAGCGCGACACGTCGGTGTGCCAGGTGCCGGACGCGCGTCCCGGCTGAGGGCTGCGGGTCAGGTCCCCGTGCACGGCGTCGGAGGCCGCCCGGAGCTCGGCCGTGAACGCGGTGTCGAGGTGGTGGTCGTAGAGCGTCTTGCCCGGCTCGGTGTAGGACTCGTCGGGCAGGTAGACGCCCTGCACGAGGTAGAGCGGCGCGGCCGGGTGCGCGGTGTTGTATCTGGCCAGCTCGTCGTAGAACGCCGGCGGGTGGATCGTGTAGATCCGCACCGCCCGGATCCCGAGGTTCCCCATCTCGGCGAACCAGCGGCGGTAGTCCGAGGCGCTGATCGCGAGCTCGCCGGGCTGGTGCAGTGGGGTGGTGCTGCCGAGGTTGATGCCGGGCAGGAACCGCTTCGCGCCGGTGGCGGTGAAGACCCGGAAGCCGTGCGCGTCGGCGACCGCGAGCTCGCTCAGGCCTGCGGCGTGGGCCGGCCTGGGCGCCCACGACGGGCTCGTCCCCGCGTTGGGCACCGACTCCCGGTAGACCCGCTCGTCGCCGTTGCACCCGCTGAGCACGGCGGCGCAGGCGACCGCGCCGAGAGCGAGGGCCGCCAGACGGCGAACGGTGCGACGGGAGCCGAGCCACATGACGCCTGGGAGCGTACGGCGTCCCGCGAGGTCAGCGCAGGGAAAGCACCGTCTTGCCGAGGACCGCCCGCTGCTCCATCTCGGCGAGCGCCCGGGAGACCTCCTCGACGGGGTACACCGCGCCGATCGGCGGGGCGATCACGGCGGTGGCCATCAGCGGCGCGAGCTCGGCCCACTGGCCGCGCATGTAGCCGGGCCGCATCATCGCGTAGGCGCCCCAGCCGACGCCGCGGACGTCGATGTTGTTCAGCAGCAGCCGGTTGACCTTCACCGAGGGGATGTCGCCGCCGGTGAAGCCGACCACCAGCAGCCGGCCGAGCGGGCCGAGCACGCGCAGCGAGTCGGTGAACAGGTCGCCGCCGACGACGTCGAGGACCACGTCCACACCGGCGCCGCCGGTGAGCTCGTCGACCGCGGCCCGGAAGCCCTCCACGAGCACCGTCCGGTCGGCACCGGCCTGCTTCGCGACCTCGGCCTTCTCCTCGGTGGAGACGACGCCGATCACGCGCGCGCCGAGGCCCTTCGCGACCTGGATGGTCGCCGTACCCACACCGCCGGCGGCGCCGTGCACGAGCACGGTCTCGCCGGCGCGCAGGCCGGCGCGGGTGGTCAGCGCGAAGTGCGCGGTCAGGTAGTTCATCGGGATCGCGGCGCCCTGCTCGAAGGACACCTCGTCGGGCAACGGGAAGACGCTGTCCTCGCCGAGCGCCACGAGGTCGGCGCCGCCGCCGTAGGGCAGGCAGCCGGCGACCCGCTGGCCCGCCGCGAGGTCCGAGCCCTCCGGCGCGGAGCGCACCACGCCGGAGAAGTCGACGCCGAGCTGGAAGGGCGGCTCGGGCTTGAGCTGGTAGTCCCCCCGGGAGAGCAGCAGGTCGGGCCAGCTGATCCCGAGCGCGTGCACCTCCACGACGACCTGGCCGGGACCGGGGGTGGGCTCGGGGGCGTCGACGACCTCGACACCGGAGGGACCGTCGAGACGGAGGACCTGCACGGAACGCATCGCTGCTCCTGGGGTGAGGGGGTGCGCCCGAGGTTACCGGCCGGTCACCCACCCGCCCCGGTGACCCGGAGCATCCACTCGACCTCGCGCCAGTAGTCGTCCTTCTCGGTCGGCAGCCCCGAGGCCTCGGAGGTGGTCACCGTGTCCTCGAGCCGGACCGGAGCGGGCAGCCGCTTCCAGCGGTCCGGGTCGGGGGTCCCCGGCGAGATCGCTGGGGGGATCGCTGGGGGGATCGCTGGAGGGATCGCTGGGTCCATCGCTGCCTCCTGCGCTGGCACGAACGCTGCTGCTCAGGCTACTCCCGCCGTGTCATGATCTTGACCGGCCGTGAGCAGCCACGGCCGCCAGAAGTGCGCGAGAAGGTCGTCAACAAGCATGAGCAACCCCGAGTCCGAGATGTTCGCCGACGCGGACACCTCCCTGGTGTTCCGCGCGATCGCCGACATGGTCTACGCCGCGGACGACTACGACAAGATCCACGAGGCCGTCGTCTACGCCGCCCCGCAGATCGTCACCGGCTGCGACCACGCCAGCCTGATGCTCCGCGACGGGGGCCGGTTCGTGACCGCCGCGTCCAGCGACGAGGTGGCCCGGCACGTCGACGCCCTCGAGCGCGAGCTCGACGAGGGCCCGTGCGTGGACGCGATCGTCGACCAGCCGACCTACGTCGACGGGGACCTGACCGACGGGTCGCCGTGGCCGCGGCTGCACGCCCGGGTGCTGGCCGAGACCCCGGTGCGGGGCATGGCCGGCTTCCGGATGTTCGTCGGCGACCGGACCACCGGCGCCCTGAACCTGTTCACCGACACTCCCGGAGGGCTCACCGAGCGCTCGGTCCACGAGGGCATGGTGCTCGCGTCGTTCGTGACGATGGCGGTGCTCACCCACGAGGAGAAGCAGAACGCCGCCACGCTGCGCGAGGGCCTGATGAGCAACCGCGAGATCGGCAAGGCGGTGGGCCTGATGATGGCCTTCCACAAGGTCGGCGACGTCGAGGCCTTCGGGATGCTGCGCAAGGCCAGCCAGGACATGAACATCAAGGTCGTCGAGGTGGCTCGCCAGGTCGTGGAGCACCACAACAAGCGCTGAGCGTCAGTGGGGGCGGACCAGCGCGTCCATCTCGAAGTGCATCGGGTCGGTGTAGTGCCAGTCGCCGCCCCAGGCGAAGCCCCACTTCTTGAAGATCGCGACCACCTGGCGGTCCATCGCGCCCACCGTGCCGCGCTGGTTCTCGGCGACGTTGAGGTCGACCGCGATCCCCCACGTGTGCAGGGAGAGCCCGTTGGCCGGGTCGTAGGCGATGTAGCGCGGGTAGTAGCAGCCGCCGTACTCGCCCGGGTGGATCCGGTCGGCGAGCCCGCGCTGCACGACCTCCTCCAGCGCCGCCCGCAGCTGCACGACCATCACCTTGTTGCAGGTGACGCTGCCGATGATCGGGACGGTCTCGGTGCGGATGTAGCTGCGCACCCAGGCCGCGTCGGGGGTGACCCGGCCGTCCGCGTGCGGGGTGTAGTGGAAGCTGCCCACGGCCTGCGCGACGGAGCCGCCGGTGAGTACGGCGGTCTGGGGCACGTCGACGTTGAACTCCAGCGCGAGGGTCTGCAGGGTGGCGTCGCCGCCGACCGCACGGGCGATCTTCCCCTTCAAGGCCGAGGGCGTGAAGCTGCCGGTGGAGACCAGCAGCGCGTTGCCGTGCACCATCCCGATCTGCGCGGCGCGCTTCTCGTCGACGAACGCCGAGATCTGCCGCACCAGCGGGGCATAGGCGCCCACGTGCACCTGCGGCGCGTCCTTGGCCGCCCCCAGCGACAGGTAGCCCGCCTTGTCGGCGAGCCCGCGCGGCAGCGTCGCATCCACGGCGACCTCGCCGCCCGCGACCCGTGACCACACGTCGTCGGCCTGGGCGGACTGCACCGGAGTGAACGCCCGGAACCTCCCCGGGTCCCCCGCGGCGATGGTGAGCGTGCGGCCGTTGGACGACATCGACGCGACGCTCAGCGGCATCACCGCTGCCACCCCGTGCACGGCGGCCACCTTGCGCCGTACGGCGTCCGGGATCGTCGTACGGCTGGTGACGAGGAGGTCCGCGGTGTGCAGCCGGCCGTGCATCGGACCCGGGTCGGCGACCGCGTAGGACGGGGCCGCGGCGTCGCTCGGGGGCGCGGCAGCGGACGGCGACGACGAGGCGGAGGCGCTGACCGTGCCCGCCCGTTCCTGGGGTCCGCAGCCGGCAAGCAGGAGCACGCCGAGGGCAGCGGCCGTGAGCGCGCGCGTGCCGCGTGGCTGCATGTGTCCCTCCCCAGGTGTGCACCGCCCGGACGGGTGCCTACCCATCCTGACCGGTCGCCGAAACCCCGGTACCCCGGGGGCGGAAACCAATCGCGGCACAGGTCCGCGCCGAACCCAGCACATGACCAGCACCCAGGAGAACCCCGACGCCACGCCGTCCACCGCGCGCCGCCTGCTCCCAGGCGCGCTGGCCGGGCTGCTGGCCGGGGCCGCCGCGGTGGGGGCGTCCGAGGCGGTCGCCGCCGTGCTCTCCGGCGTCACCTCCCCGGTGCTCGCGGTCGGCGACCGCGCCATCGACTTCACGCCGCGGCCGCTGAAGGAGTTCGCGATCGCGCACTTCGGCTCGCACGACAAGCAGATCCTGATCGGCGGCATGCTGGCCACGCTCGCGCTGCTCGCGCTGGTCGCCGGCGTCCTGGGCGTACGGCGTCCGCGGCTGGCCACCGGCCTGTTCGTGGTGCTCAGCCTGGTCGCCACCGGTGCCGCCCTGACCGACCGCGCGGCGATCGCGTCGCCGCTGCTGCAGCTGCTGCCGTGCCTGGCCCTGCTGGTCGTCGGCCTGGGCTCGCTGCTGCTGCTGACCCGGCCGCTGCGCCGTGCCCCCGCTGCCGCGTCCGTCGCGCCCGTCGCGCGGGAGCAAGCCACCACGCCCGAGCCGCGCCGCGAGAGCGTGGAGGACGGCAAGCCGCGCCTCTACCTCGGCGACCTGCTCCCCGCGAACGTTGCGGGTGACGACCTGCCGGCCGCCTTCGACCGGCGCGCGTTCCTCAAGGCAGCCATGGCCGTCACCGCCGTCGCCGCTGCCGGCGAGCTCCTCTCCCGCCAGCTCGGTGGCGCCGCTGCGGCGTCCCGGGCCGACGTACGGATCCCGAAGCCGGCGGTCGCCGCACCGCCGGTGCCGCAGGGCGCCTCGCTCGACGTGAAGGGCATCACGCCCTACCTGACCAGCAACAAGGACTTCTACCGCGTCGACACCGCGCTCAAGGTGCCGGACGTGCCGGTCGACGGCTGGTCGCTGCGCATCCACGGTGCGGTCGACAAGGAGCTCAACCTCTCCTTCCAGGACCTGCTGTCCCGCCGCCTGGTCGAGCGGCGCATCACCTTGACCTGCGTGTCGAACCCGGTCGGCGGCCACTACCTCGGCAACGCCACCTGGATCGGCGTCCCGGTCGCGGACCTGCTCGAGGAGGCCGGCGTGCACGCCTCCGCCGACGCGGTGAAGTCGCGCAGCGCCGACGACTGGACCTCCGGCACCCCGCTGTCCGCCCTGATGGACAAGGAGCGGGGCGCCCTCGTCGCCGTCGCCATGAACGGCGAGCCGCTGCCGTTGCAGCACGGCTTCCCCGCCCGCCTGGTGGTACCCGGCCTCTACGGCTACGTGTCCGCGACCAAGTGGCTCGTGGACCTCGAGGTGAGCCGCTTCGCGGACTTCAAGGCCTACTGGACCACCCGCGGCTACGCCGCGGAGGCGCCGATCAAGACGTCCTCGCGCATCGACGTGCCCCGCTCGTTCGCCCAGCTGCACAAGGGCAAGAACACGATCGCCGGCGTGGCCTGGTCCCAGGACCGCGGCATCACCAAGGTCGAGGTGCGCGTCGACGGCGGCCAGTGGCAGCAGGCGAAGCTCGCCGAGCAGGACTCGGTCGACACCTGGCGGCAGTGGGTCTGGGAGGGCTGGGACGCCTCCGCGGGCAACCACACGCTCGAGGTCCGCGCGACCGACAAGACCGGCTACACCCAGACCGAGAAGCGGGCGCCCATTGCGCCCGACGGCTCGACCGGCTGGCACAGCGTGAATGTTTCTGTCAGCTGAGACCAATCCACGATTCGCCTCAGCACGAATCACCAGTAGTTCAACAACGAAGACATCCGTTCACCGAAGGGAACCTCCCATGCGTTCGATCAAGAAGGCAGCAGCCGCGGTAGCGGTCGTCTCCGCCATCGGCATGACCGCTGCGTGCAGCAACGGCTCCGACGCCAAGGCGTCTGACAGCAAGACCTCCTCGGACTCGATGTCCGACACCACGACGCCGAGCCCGTCGATGGACCCGGCCTCCGACCTGGTCGGCCCCGGCTGCGCCGGCTACGCCAAGGCCGTCCCGAACGGCTCGGGCTCCGTCGCCGGCATGGCGCAGGACCCGGTCGCGACCGCCGCGAGCAACAACCCGCTCCTCACGACGCTGGTCGCCGCCGTCTCCGGCAAGCTGAACCCGAAGGTCAACCTCGTCGACACCCTGAACGGCGGCGACTTCACCGTCTTCGCGCCGGTCGACGACGCCTTCAAGAAGCTGCCGGCCGCCACGGTCAAGACCCTCGGCACCCCCAAGGGCGCCAAGACCCTGCAGACCGTGCTGACCTACCACGTGCTCCCGGGCCAGCTCTCCCCCTCCGAGATCACCGGCACCCACAAGACCGTCGAGGGTGACTCCCTCAAGGTCACCGGCTCCGGCGACAACCTCAAGGTCAACGGCGCGAACGTGATCTGCGGCGGCGTCCACACTGCCAACGCCACCGTGTACCTCATCGACTCGGTGCTCATGCCGCAGATGTGACCCCGGCGCGGTGGTTGAGCAGTGGCCGCCGTACGTCGCGGAAAGCAGTGGCCCCGACCTCATGGTCGGGGCCACTGTCCGTTCCCAGGCATGGTCGTCCCGTCCCCGGGTAGGTGGGCGTCATGACTGACGAGAAGCGAGACCCCGACGGCGGCTACGGCGACGAGCCCGGCCTGGTTCCCGACGAGGACCTCCCCGAGGACCTGCAGCCGACCGACGACAACCCCCTCGCGAAGGACCCCGACCCCGATGCCGACCCCGCCGAGAAGGGGACGCCCCCACCCGCCGACCCGGCGTGAAGGTGCACCCACAACCCGCCGACCGGGCGTGAAGGTGCATGCATAACCCGTCGAGTCGGCGCCAAGGGACACAGCTGGGCGTTCGTAGGATGACCTCATGACCGCCCTCGCCGACGCCAGCATGCGTGACCGGCTGGTCGAGGCGGCCTCGCAGCTCACCTGCGACACCGGCTGGGCCGGAGTCACGATGTCCAAGGTCGCGGCGCGCGCCGGGGTGAGCCGCCAGACCGTCTACAACGAGCTCGGCTCCAAGCCCGAGCTCGGCCAGGCGATGGTGCTCCGCGAGCTCGAGCGGTTCCTCGCGGTGGTCACCGAGGAGCTCGAGGCGTACGACGACCTGGTGCCGGCGATCCGCGCGGCGGCGCACCGGATCCTGCTGATGGCCCACGAGAACCCCCTGCTCCACGCCGTACTCACCTCGGCCCACGGCGTCACCAGCGGAGCCGGCGGCGACAACACCGACCTGCTGCCGTTCCTGACCACCGACGCCGCACCGCTGATCGAGGCGGCCAAGGCGGTGATCGTCGACATGGTGCCCTCGCGCTTCCCCGACCTCGGCCTCGCCGGCCACCAGCTCGACGCGGCCGTCGACGCGATCGTGCGGCTGGTGCTCAGCCACGTCATGCAGCCCGGCGAGACGCCCGAGAGCACCGCGGACGACCTCGCCTGGATCGTCGCGCAGGTGCTGCGCCGGTAGGTCCTGTCCCTTCACGCCGGCTCGGCGGGTTTCGCGTGCACCTTCACGCCGGGTCGGCGGGTTTCGCGTGCACCTTCACGCCGGGTCGGCGGGTCAGGCGGGTTCGAAGTCGACCTTCTCGCGGACGCCGCAGTCGGGACAGCACCACTCCTCCGGTACGGCGTCCCAGGACGTCCCGGCGGGGAAGCCCTCGTGCGGGTCGCCGCGCTCCTCGTCGTACACGTAGGAGCAGCCGGGGCAGACGTAGGCGCTCACGCAGCGGACCCCGCCAACGGGCCGGCCGGGGACGACGCGGCACCGGCGCCGTAGCGACGGAGCACCTTGGCGCGCTTCGACGGCTGGATGTTCGCCCGCGTGATGTCGCCGCCGAAGTGGGCGAGCACGCGGGCATCCATGACGCGACGCCACAGCGGCGGGACCAGGGCGAGCAGGATCATCCCCGCGTAGCCGGTCGGCAGCACCGGCGACTCCTCGTAGTCGCGCAGGCTCTGGTAGCGACGGGTCGGGTTCGCGTGGTGGTCGCTGTGCCGCTGCAGGTGGTAGAGCAGCACGTTGGTCGCGATGTTGTTGCTGTTCCACGAGTGCGAGGGCAGCACCCGCTCGTAGCGGCCGGTCCCGTCGGCGCCGGTGCGCTGGCGGCGCATCCCGTAGTGCTCGAGGTAGTTGACGACCTCGAGCAGGAAGATCCCCACGGCCGCCTGGATCAGCAGGAACGGCACGATCGTGACGCCGAACAGCGCGATCAGCACGCCCCACAGCACCGCCGACATCAGCCAGGAGTTGAGCACGTCGTTGCGGATCGACCAGTGGCTCTGCTTGCGCCGCGCGAACCGCGGCTTCTCCAGGTTCCACGCCGACCGCAGCGAGCCGGCGACCGTGCGCGGCAGGAACGCGTAGAGCGACTCGCCGACGCGGCTCGACGCGGGGTCCTCGGGGGTCGCCACCCGCACGTGGTGGCCGCGGTTGTGCTCGATGTAGAAGTGCCCGTAGAAGCTCTGCGCCAGGGCGATCTTGGCCAGCCAGCGCTCGTGGCTCTCCTTCTTGTGGCCGAGCTCGTGGGCGGTGTTGATGCCGATGCCGGCGATGGTGCCGATCGAGAGCGCGAGCCCGAACCGGTCGACCAGGCTCATCGACGGCTGGGTGACCATCCAGCAGGCCCAGACGAAAGCGGCGTACTGGATGGGCAGGAACAGGTAGGTGATCCACCGGTAGTAGCGGTCGTTCTCGAGCGCCTCGATCAGGTCGTCGGGCGGGTTGCTGCGGTCCAGCCCGGTGCACAGGTCGATCACCGGCACCACGCCCAGCACCACGATCGGCCCGGTGAACCAGAACAGCGACCAGCCCGTGAGGGTGTGCAGGCCCCAGGCCAGGAAGGCGAGCAGGGGGACGACGAGCCCGAGCAGCCACAGGTAGCGCTTCCTGTCGCGCCACTGCTCGGTGCTGCCCGCGGGAACCGTCGCCGTCGGTCCGGTCGACATCGGGATCGCCATCACTGCCTCCATCACGCCACTTTACAAACTGGCTAGATTTGTAAAGTAGCAGCGATCACAGTCCGACGGAAGACCCTCACCGGCCGTGACATAGGCTCACCGCCATGACGAGGCCCCATCACGGAGACCGTCCGCGCAGGATCCCGGTCTGGGCCGAGACGATCCTGCTTCTCGTGCTGGCGCTGGTGGCCTCGGCGGTCGTCAAGACCTTCTTCGTGCAGATGTTCTTCGTGCCCTCGGGCTCCATGCGACCGCTCTTCGTCGACAACGACCGGATCCTGGTCCAGAAGATCTCCTACTGGACCGGCGACGTGCAGCGCGGCGACGTCGTGGTCTTCGACGACCCGGGCGGCAAGTGGCTCGGTCCCGAGGGCACCGTGGCGCTCACCCCGGTCCAGAAGGCGCTCTCCGAGATCGGGCTCTACCCGACCGGCGGGCACCTGGTGAAGCGGGTCATCGGCGTCGGCGGGGACCACGTGGTCTGCTGCGACAAGACCGGCCACGTCACGGTCAACGGCGTGCCCCTGAGCGAGAACTCCTACATCATGCCCGGCGCGGAACCGTCCGTCCGCCGCTTCGACATCGTCGTCCCGAAGGGGCGGCTCTGGGTGATGGGCGACAACCGCCCCAACAGCGAGGACTCCCGCTACCACTCGGACCTGCCCGGCCGCGGCACCGTCCCGGTCAAGGACGTCGTGGGCAAGGTCTGGGCCGTCGTCTGGCCCTTCGACCACGCACAGCTGCTGCACGAGCCGGTCACCTTCACCAACCCGCAGCTGGTCAAGGCCAAGGCCAACTAAGGCACGAAGCGGTAGCCCATCCCCGGCTCGGTCAGGAAGTGCCGCGGTCGCGCCGGGTCGTCCTCCAGCTTGCGCCGCAGCCCGGCCATGTAGACGCGCAGGTAGCCCGTCTCCGAGACGTAGCCCGCGCCCCACACCTCGCCGAGCAGCTGCCGCTTCGAGACCAGCCGTCCCGGCCGCGCGACCAGGGCGTCCACCAGCCGCCACTCGGTGGGGGTCAGTCGCACGTCCTCCTCCCCGCGCTGCACGGTCCGGGCCGCGAGGTCGAGGGTGAACATGTCGGTGACGACCGGCGCCGGGTCCTGGTCGGCCCCCGAACGCCGTACGGCGGCACGGACCCGGGCCAGCAGCTCGTCCATGCCGAACGGCTTGGTCACGTAGTCGTCGGCGCCGACGTCGAGCGCCTCCACCTTGTCGCGCGAGCCGTGCCGCGCGGACAGCACGATCACCGGCACCTGGCTGCTGGTGCGCACCCGGCGGAGCACCTCCACGCCGTCGAGGTCGGGCAGGCCGAGGTCGAGGATCACCACGTCCGGACGATCCTCGAAGCAGGCCGCGACGGCGGTCCGGCCGTCGACGGCGGGCAGCACGTCGTAGCCACGCGCCCGCAGGCCGACCGCCAGCGTGCGCTGGATGGCGGGGTCGTCGTCGACGACGAGCACCCGGGTCATCGCCGCACCAGGCTCTCCGGCGGGACCGACACGGGACGGCCCGCAGGCAGGTCGACGACGAGGGTCAGCCCTCCGCCCGGGGTCTGCTCGGCGGTCAGCGTGCCGCCCATCGCCTCGGTCAGCCCGCGGGCGACCGCGAGGCCGAGCCCGACGCCCTCTCCGGCCGGGCTGTCACCGAGCCGCTGGAACGGCGCGAACATCCCATCCAACTGCCCGGCAGGAACCCCGGGGCCGCGGTCGGCGACCCAGAGCCGGACCCGGTCGCCGGCCTCCGTGCGCGCGCCCACCACCACGTCGGTGCCGGCCGGGGTGTGCCGCAGCGCGTTGTCGACGAGGTTGGCCACCACGCGCTCGAGCAGGCCGGCGTCGACGCGTACCTCCGGCAGGTCGTCACCGACCTCGACGCGCAGCGCCACGTCCTGCGGGACCCCGCGCAACGCCCGGGCCACGACGTCCTCGACCCCGACGTCGTCGAGCACCAGGCTGACGCCGCCGGTCTGCAGCCGGCTCATGTCGAGCAGGTTCGCGATGATCGAGCCGAGCCGGTCCACCGACTCCTCGGTCGCCGAGAGCAGCTCCTCGCGGTCGGCGGCGGTCCACTCCACGTCGACGGTGCGCAACGTGGACACGGCCGCCTTGATCCCGGCCAGCGGGGTGCGCAGGTCGTGGGAGACGGCCGCGAGCAGGGCGGTGCGCAGCGCGTTGCCCTCCTCGAGCCGGCGCGCCTCGGCGGCCCGGTCGGCGAGCTCCTGCCGGTCGAGCACCACCGCGAGGTGGGTCGCGAACGCGTCCACCAGCGGCGCGTCGTGCTCCTCCAGCGGCGCCCCGACCAGCACCAGCTCCAGGCCGTCGGAGACCCGTGCGGTCCGCACCAGCTGCGCCCCGTCGGCCTCCCCGCTGCCGCCGTACGACGCCACGACCGTGCGCACCCCGCCGGGGCCGCCGCGCAGCAGCGAGGCGGAGCCGGCCCCGAACATCTCGCAGGCCAGCGCCAGCAGGGCGTCCACGCCGTGACCGGCCCGCAGCAGCGCCCGGTTGAGCATCGCCAGCGCGTCGGCCTCGCGGCGGGCCCGGAGGGCGAGCACGCTGCGCCGGGCGGCGGCGTCGACGACCGCGGCGACCGCGACCGCGACGACCAGGAACAGCGCCAGCGTCAGGACGTCACCGGTGTCCGCGACCGAGAGCGTGTGCAGCGGCGGGATGAACCAGTAGTTGAGCAGCAGCGCGGACAGCACCGCTGCGAGCACCGCGGGCCACCGGCCACCGACGAGCGCGCAGGCGACGGTGAGCGCGACCAGGGCCAGCGCCGGCAGGGAGGTGGGCGAGTTCGGGCCCGGCGGGTCGGCCCGTTCGAGGGCGGCGGCGACCAGCGGCGGACCGAGCACCGCGAGCAGCCAGCCGAGCAGCAGCCGGCGCCTGCCCAGCGCGCTGCTCACCGTGACCGGGCGGGACGCACCGGCCCGGCCGACCGGGAGACGGGAGCCGAGGGGGCCCATGCCGTCCATTCTGCCCGTGATCAGCCCGGTCCCGGCCGACATCGCCCTCACCCCACGTGCACGTGCGGGCGGCGGGCCCGGTCCGGCTCGGCGCGGCGGAGCACCTCGCGGGTCACCGGGGCGACCTCGCCGACGCCGAACAGCAGGAACCGCACGAAGTTCGGTACCGGGTTGCCCTCGGTCCACTCGAAGTAGACGTGCGGGAGGGTGCCGGTGCTGTCGCGCACGTGCAGCAGCAGGGCGGCCATGGCGCTCGGCACCGAGGACGCCGTCAGCGTGAGCACCCGGTGCTCGCGGTGCATCACCTCACCGTGCACCTCGAGCCGCTCGGTGAAGTCCGACGGGTCGGTGACGGTCACCTCGACGAACACCACGTCGGTGTCGTCGGACAAGTCGTGGTCGCGCCGGGTGTCACGCAGCTTGTCGTCGTACTCCTGGCGGTCCCGGGCGTCGGGCTCGTTGGCGACCAGCCGGATCGTGCGCCGGGCGCAGTCGGAGACGAACGTCTGCGCGTGCGAGTCGAGGACGACCTCGGTGGCCCGCACCTCGAAGGAGCGGCGCAGCCGGGAGGCGAAGGAGATCACCAGGATGGCGGCGATGAAGCAGGCGCCGATCTTCACGCCGTCGGGACGCTCGAGCACGTTGTCGACGGTCGTGTAGACGAACACCAGCGTGATCACCGCGAAGCCGACGGCCTTGCGGCGCTGGCCTGCTCGCCGTGCGGCCAGCGCGACGGCGGCACCGGCGGAGGTGAACAGCACCAGCACGCCGGTGGCGTAGGCACCGCCCTGGGCGTCCACGTTCGCGCGGAACACCCAGGTGACGAGGAAGCCGACGCCGGTGAGCACCAGCACGAGGGGCCGTACGGCGCGCGCCCAGTCGGGGGCCATGCCGTAGCGGGGCAGGTACTTCGGGATCAGGTTGAGCAGCCCGGCCATCGCGGACGCGCCCGCGAACCACAGGATCGCGATCGTGGACAGGTCGTAGACGGTGCCGAACGCGTCACCGAGCAGCCGGTGCGCGAGGAACGCGAGCGCCCGGCCGTTCGCGGGGCCGCCGGGGGCGAACGCGTCCGCCGGGATCAGCAGCGTGGTGACCAGGCTGCTGGTGACCAGGAAGCCGCTCATCATCAGCGCCGCGACGGTCAGCAGCCGCTTGGTGCCGCGGATCCGCCCCGCGAGGCCGCCGTGCTCGCCGTGGCCGCCCTCGACGTGGGTCATCACCGCCACCCCGGTCTCGAAGCCGGACATGCCCAGCGCCAGCTTCGGGAAGACCAGCACCGACAGGGCGACGACCATCATCGGGTTGCCGTGCGACACGGTGACGGCGTGCGTCCAGTCGGCGACCACCGCCCCGTGGGTGGCCACGTGCCAGAGCGCGACCGCGATGACCACCGTGTTCAGCACCAGGTAGACCCCCACCAGCGCCACCGCGACACCGATCGCCTCGGTGAACCCGCGCAGGAAGACCGCGCCGAGCAGCGCGAGCAGCGCCAGCGTGATCGCGACCTCGTGGCCGTGCAGCAGGGCCGGAACGTGCGGGTTCTCCACGATGTGCGCGGTCGCGTCGGCGGCCGAGAGCGTCATCGTGATCAGGAAGTCGGTGGCCGCGAAGCCGAGCAGCACCAGCACGAACAGCTTGCCCTTCCAGAAGGACAGCAGCCGCTCCAGCATCGCGATCGAGCCCTCGCCGTGCGGGCTCTCCTCGGCGACGCGGCGGTAGACCGGGAGCGCACCGAGCAGGGTGAGCGCGACCAGCACGAGGGTGGCGTACGGCGACAGCAGACCGGCCGCGAGGGCGGCGATCCCGGGCTGGTAGCCGAGCGTGGAGAAGTAGTCGACGCCGGTCAGGCACATCACCTTCCACCACGGGTGCCGGCGACCCGGCGAGGGTGCCTCGGCGTGTGGTCCGGGGTGCCGGGCGGCCCGGTCGGCGAGTCCGTCGAGGAGCCAGGCACGCACCCGGGACGGGGTCTCGGGACGGGCGGGTGCGGTCAGGGTCATCGCGGGGTCCGGTCGACGCCGGGGGCAGCAGTGCTCACGCCTCGATCGTGCGCCCGCGCGAAGGCGGCGCCGCCGTTCTTAACACGTCCCTAACGTGTGGTGCGCGCCTCGTTGCTCGCGGGCTCGTGGATCGCGCCGTCCTGCTTGATCCACCACCGGGCGCCGCGCCGCCGCCAGTCGGGCAGCCGGATGTCGTCGGCGGCACGGAGCAGCACCGGGTCGGCGGTCATCCCGGCGCAGTAGAGCGCGGCGCGGGCCACGGTGTCGCTCTCGGCGTGCACCAGCCGCTCCAGGCCGGGGACACCGGGCGCCGTACGCGGCAGGTGTGCGAGGCAGGCCAGCGCCAGCGGCACGATGGCCTGGTCGTCGCCCTGGATGACACGCATCAGCACCTCGCGCTCGGCCTCCTCGCCGATCACCGAGAGCACCTTCATCAGCCGGAACAGCGACTGGCCGTCGAGCACCGTCTCGCCGTCGACGTGGCGGCGGACGAACTCGGCGCAGGCGGCCGCGGCCTCGCTGCGCCGGACCGAGACCTTGAGCGTGAACGCGGCCAGGAAGCGGTGGTCGCCGATGTCGTCGGAGAGCGCCCGCTCGACGAGCCGCGCATAGATGGGATCCTCGGAGCCGCGCCGGTCACGGGTGGCGTTGACGACGTCGAGGGCGACGACGCGTACGGCGCCGGTGGTCGGCTCCTCGGCCGGCGGCAGCGGCGACCCGCCCCGGCGGCTGGCCAGGCCGAGCACGCGCTCGCGGGCGGGGCCGGGCAGCACCGCCACCAGCTCGCCGACCCGGGGCAGGACCTCGGGGCCGTGCTGGAGGACGATCCGGGCGGTGGCGTGCTCGAGCCGGAGCAGCTGGGCGGTGTCGAAGTGGCCGCGCTTGATCTTGCCGGCGCACACCCAGGCGGCCGCGTTGCGCAGCAGCGGCTCGGGCTGCTCGAACAGCCGGAGCACCAGGTCGCCCGCCTCGGGCCCCTCGATCTCGCTGAGCAGCGCCAGCGGGTCGGTGAGGACCAGGTTGTCGGGGCTGGTGACGTGCTCCTCGACCGCGTGCACCAGCGCCCGCGAGGCGCCGGGGTGCCGGGTCAGCAGGATCGCCCCCTCGACCCGGGAGACGTAGGCGTTGCCGACGGACCGGCCGAGCTCGCGGACCACCCGGGAGGCGAGCCGGCGCCACACCGAGCTCGGCAGCACCAGCCGCTCGCGCAGCGTGGACGCCGACATCCCCAGCTCGAACCAGTCACGCCCGCTGGGGTCGCCGTCGTGGACGACGTCGAGCGCCCGCTCGAGACGTTCGGGGGCGACCCGGTCGGGGCCGTAGACGATCTGCTGGTCGCGCATCCCCGAGGCGACCCGACGCTGGTAGGTGGTCACCCCGAGGAGCCCGCCGGGAGGCAGGTCGAGCAGGTCCTCGTAGGCCTCGACGACCTCGATCGGGGCGGGCACCAGCCCGGTCTCCCACCGGCTCACCCGGCTCGCGTCGGCCGAGACGCCGCGCGCCACCAGCAGGTCGGCGAACTTGCGGGCGTTGCTGCCGGGCATGTTGGCCAGCCGCCAGCCGCGCATCAGCCAGCCGACCCGGGTCTCCGGGTTGTAGTCGTAGCCGTCCGGGGCCGGCAAGTCGGTGACAGGTGCCGGGGGACGGCCACGACGCGTGCGGACGGCGGTCATGCCGCCGTCCCGCTCGATCGCGTCCCCCGTCTCATTCGGGCAAGGTAGCACCGGGCCGCCCGGCCCGGCCGACGGTCGCCGTACAACCAGCCGAACGGCCAGCCAGTCAGTCGGACCGGGGACGACTCAGCCGAGCTGGCCGCGCAGGTCACGCAGGATCCGGGCCAGCAGCCGGGAGACCTGCATCTGGGTCACGCCGATGTCGGTGGCGATCTGCTCCTGGGTGCACTGCTTGAAGAACCGCAGGTAGAGGATCCGTCGGTCGCGGTCGCTCAGCGAGCGGACCGCGGGGGCGAGCATGATCCGGGCCTCGGAGGCGGACAGCTCCTCGGCCTCGCTGCCGAGCAGCTCGCCGAGCGTGCCGGTGTCCTCGGCGCCGACCGGGGTGTCGAGCGAGGTGGGCGTGAAGCAGCCGTCCGCGGAGAGCGCCTCGACGACATCCTCGAGAGGGACCTCGAGGTACTGCGCGACCTCACGGGGCTTCGGGGTGCGGCTGAGGTCCTGGGTGAGCTGCTCGATCGCGGCCGACATCCGGCCCTGGAGCTCCTGGATCCGCCGCGGCGGCCGGACGCTCCAGCCGTTGTCGCGGAAGTAGCGCTTGATCTCGCCCTTGATCGTCGGCACGGCGTAGGAGAGGAAGTCGCGCTCGAAGGACGGGTCGAAGCGCTGGATCGCCTTCCACATGCCGAGGAACGCGATCTGGGTGAGGTCGTCGACGGCGACGCCGCGGCCCCGGTAGCGCGCGGAGACGGCGTGCGCGACGCCGGCGTTGAGCACGACCACCTCGTCGTGGAGGCGCTTGCGCTCGACCGGGTCCTCGGTGGCGCAGGCCTCGACGAGCAGGCGGGTGGTCAGGGCGGAGCGGTCCTCGCGGGCCGTCGGGGCGGCCGTCTCGCCAGTCGCGGACGGCTGAAGGGTCTCGGCAGGGGACACGGACATGGGTACCGCTTCCTCTCGGGGCGACCTGCCGACCGGCTGTTTGGAGCCGGCGTGCCGCCAAGCAGTCAGCGGGTCGCGGACGACCCACTTGATTTTTCAACTTCCCCCGAGAGGAGTCCCGCCAAACATGGAGACGGGAGCGTCTCGCTCGTTGGTCGCCGCTCTCCTACCCCCGGCAGGGATCTCCCACACCCGTCACACATGTCACGTACGGTCAAATCTCCCGGACCTGCCCCCGGGCTGCCACCAGCGCCTGCGCCGCGGCGGCCCCGTCGAGCTGGGCCGGCGAGAACCGCCACCAGGCCACCTCGAGCAGCGAGTCGACGGTCTCCGCGTCGAAGCGGTGCCGGATCACCCGCGCCGGCACCCCACCCACGATCGCGTAGGGCGGCACGTCCCGGGCCACCACCGCGCCGGCCGCCACGACCGCGCCGTCGTGGACGGTCACCCCGCGCAGCACCGTCGCCCCGGCGCCGATCCAGACATCGTTGCCGATGACCACGCGGTCCTTGCGGAACGGCCGGACCGCCTCCGGCCGGGCCGCGAACGGCTCAGCCGACGGGTGCCAGCCGAACCGCCTGCCGTCGTACTGGAAGGGCGAGGTGCTCAGCCAGTCCACCGGGTGGTCCGGCTCGCCGACCCGGACCCCGGCCGCGAAGGAGCAGTAGCGCCCGACCGACGCGCACTCGTCGATGACGCCACCCATGAAGTAGGAGAACGCCCCGAGGTGGGTGCGGGTCGCGCTCACGGTCGGCCCCATGAACCACAGCGGTGGCTCGGCGACGACCCGGGAGTGTCGTTTGTGCTTGAGCATCGCCCGTCCGCGAATATCTACTGATTCACTAGACATAGTGCCACGATGGTGGCACGTCCCGAGGTGGTTCAGGCCGGGCAGCCCGGCTGCCGGACGGTGAGGTCACCGACCACTGCGTGGTGGTCGCTCCAGCCGCGCGGCAGCGCGTGCACGTCGCCGAGCGGCAGGTCGGTGAGGAACCCGTCGATCGAGGGGCCGCTCCAGGACAGCCCGGTCCGGCGCTCGAGGTTGCCGTGGTCGCGGGAGTTGGAGTCGAGCCCGAGCACCACGGGGTACGGCGACCGGTGCACGAAGTCGCCGACCGCGGCGTCGAAGCGTGGCCACAGGCCGGAGTAGCGCGGCGGCGGCCGGTGCGTGGAGGCGAAGCGCAGCGTGCGACCCCCGACGTGCAGGTCGGTCCACGAGATCCAGCGGGTCAGCATCGCGGTGCCCGAGGGCCGGACCCCGAGCGCGTAGCCGGCCGCACCGCGCGTCGTACCCACCCTCCACGCGACCGAGGTGCCGCGCTGGTCACGACGCTGCAGGTTCTGGTGGGTGTGCCAGCCGGTGCCGAACAACCGGTCCACGGTGACGTTCTTGGCCTCCTGGTCGAGCACCACGTCGGCGTGCGGCGACAGGGTGTCGAGGTCGTGGTTCACCTTCCACGGCGGCAGTGCGAAGTTCACGTTGAAGGTGGCCACCCGCAGCGTCGTCGCACAGGCGGACGTCGCGGTGGGCACGGCCGCGTCGGCCGGCTGGCCGGTCACGGTCACGGTCACGGCGAGGGCGGCGCCGGCGAGGCAGGCGAGCAGGCGGGGCGGCAGGTGCGGGGCCATGGCCGCCACGGTGGTGGCGCCCACCGACCTCCCGGACGACGCGGCGTGACCCCCGGATGACCTTGCAGTGAAGGGCTGCAGGCTTCACCCCGTTGGTCGAGGAGGGCGCGCAGTGCCCGTCCCGAGCCCGTCGAGACCTCCGGCTTAGACGTGCTCACGTCGCGTTGACGATCGTTCTTGGGTCGGATCGTCGGCACCTGGTGCCGGGAATCCAACCCACAAGGCCACAAGCGGGTCGGCGGGGAACCAGCACAGGCCTGGATCCGGAAACGAAAGGCCCGCAACTAGCCCCGGCCCTCCTCCTGGCGCTTGTCGATGCGCTTCTTCATCCGGGAGATGCCCGGGACCTGGGCGAGCATGGTGTTGAGCTCGCGGGACACGTCGAGGAGGTCGTGCAGGTCCGGGGCGACGCTGCCGAGGCTGTCGAGGATCGGCATGATCTCGGTCTCCATCTTGTCGGCCAGGACCGGCAGCTGGTCGACGAGGTGCACCAAGGCGTCGACCTCGTGCGGGTCGGTGGTCTCCGCGAGCCGCTCGAGCACCGGCTGCAGCTTGACCAGCGGGGGCTCGAGCCGGTCGAGGAGCTTCTCGAGCCGGTCGCTCATCGGCTCGAGCCGGGTGAGGGTCACCTCGGCGCGGCCAGCCACCCGGCCGGCCCGGGCCACGACGCCGTCGGCGCTTTTCCGGGTCGCCTCGATGTCGTCGAGGAGCGTGCCGACGCGGGGCAGCAGCGTCTCCGCCTCGCCGACGAGGCTCACCACCCGCGGCACCAGTGCCAGCAGCTGCTCGAGCGAGGACGCGCCCCGCTCGAGCACGGAGAGCACGTCACGGGGTCCGGGCACGGGCAGGCGCATCCCGTCACGCTAGCCGGTGCGCAGCGAGACCGTCCCCGAGTGCGCGGCGTAGTGCGTCGCGTTGGCTGCCATCGCGACCCGGTAGCTCGTGGTCGTGGCCTTGGAGACGCCGTGCGCCGTGAGCACGTAGTGACCGGTGGAGCTGACGGTGGTGTGCGTGACCTCGTACCACGCGTTCGAGCGCCACACCTGCAGGTGCACCCACTGGCCGGCGAAGGCTCGCGAGGTGGCGCCGGAGACGCTGAACGCAGCGCCCGGCTTCACCCGGGCAGCGCTGAGCAGTGCGCTGACGGTCGGGGTCGGCAGGACCGTCACCGAGCGCGTCGCCGTGGCTCCGGTGCCGGCCGCGTTCCAGGCGGTCACGGTGACCGTGTGCTTGCCGACCGCGACGCCGCGGAGCGTGGTCTTCAGGGCGGTCGCCGCGACCTGGGCGACGAGCTTGCCGTCCAGGCCGACCCGGTAGCCGCTCAGCGGACCGCCCGGCGCGCTCGGCGCCGCCCAGGTCACGTCGACGTTGCCGCCGGCCCGGCCTGCGGCCGCCAGGGCGGTGGGCGCGGAGGACAGGAGTACGACGTTCACCTGCTGCATCACGGGCGCGCTGCTGCCGGCGGTGTTGAACGCTGCGACCTCGAGCACGTGCGGTCCGGGAGTGAGGTGCGTGGCCGCGAAGTGCGTGGTGGTCGTGGGCAGCGCGACGGGGCTGCCGCCGTCGACCCAGACCAGGTAGCCCGACAGCTCGCCACGGATGTCGGCGGGCGCGGACCACGTCAGGGTCGACGTGCCGAGCTTGGTGACCGCCGAGACCGCCGTGGGCGCGTCGGGGGCGAAGACGACCAGGGCGAAGGTCGCCACCTGCCGGCTGATCCCGGCGCTGTTGTAGGCCGCGACGGCGATCCGGTGCTTGCCCGGGGTGAGCCCGGTCAGGGTCTGGGTCGTCACGTCGGCCGACACGTGCAGGGGCGCCGTACCGTCGACCTGGAGCAGGTAGCCCGACAGCTCGCCGCCGATCTGGACCGGGGGCGACCAGGTCGCCGTCACCACGCCGGAGGCGACGCTGGTGCGCAGCCCGGTCGGCGAGGTGGGCGTGATGATCACGGCGGCCACGGCCGAGCCGGCATCGCCGTCGCCCACGCTGTTGTAGGCGAGCACCGAGACCGTGTGCGGGCCGGGGGCGAGCGAGCTGAACGTGTGCGTGGTCGTCGCGGCGGGCAGCGTGACGGGCGCCCCGCCGTCGAGGCGGACCCGGTAGCCGGTGAGCTGGCCGGGGTCGGTGGCCGGCGCGCCCCACGCCGCGGTGATGCTGGTGCCGACGACCGAGAGCATCAGGTTGCTCGGGGCGGCGGGCTTCACGATCACGGTGGCCGCCGACGAGGCCGCGGGTCCGTCGCCGAGGCGGTTGTAGGCGGTGACCGCGACCGTGTGCGGACCCGGCCGCAGGTTCGGGGCCGCGTAGGACGCGGTGGACGCAGCGACGGTCGCGGGCGCGCCGCCGTCGACGCTCACGTGGTAGCCGAGCAGCTCGCCCGGGTTGGCACTCGGCGGCGACCAGGCGGCGGTGATCGTGGTCCCGGAGACACCGAGGCGCAGCGCGGTCGGGGCACCCGGCTTGACGATCACGACGGCCGCGGCGCTCGCGGCCGGACCAGTGCCGGCGGCGTTGTAGGCGAGGACGCTGAGCTGGTGGCCACCGGGGACCAGGCCGGTGGCGGTGTACTTCGTGGTCGCGCCCGCGACCTGCGCGACCTGCCTGCCGTCGACGCTGACGCGGTAGCCCGCCGCGGTGCTCCCCGTCGTCGGCGGGGCCCAGGCGAGGGTGGCGGTGGTGCCGGTGCTGCTGGCGGCGACCTTGGTCGGCGCTCCCGGTCGTACGGCGGTCCGCGCGAGTGCGGACAGGGCGGTCGGGGTGCCGGCGAAGACGCTGTTGTCGACCCCGCCGGAGATCCCGGAGATGCTCGCGCGGTCGGTGTACTGCCAGAACGTGTAGCGGGTCCAGCCGCCGACGAGCTGCGGCGCGGAGGAGTAGGTCGCGATCCACAGCGGGTAGCCGGTGAACGCGGTGGTGTTGCCCATCGCGTTCCGCCAGAAGCTCGGGTAGGTGTAGATCATCGGCTTGCGACCGGTGAGCCGCTGCACCTCGTCGACGTACGCGTGCGTCCAGGAGACCAGCGCGGAGGGGCCGAGCCCGCCGGTGACCTCGAGGTCGAGGACGGGGGGCAGCTCGCCGGGACCCGTCAGGGTGCCGGCGTGGGCGACGAAGTAGCGGGCCTGCGCACGGGCGTTGGTGGCGCCGCCGGAGGGGCGGGCGAAGTGGTAGGCGCCGCGGATCATCCCCGCCGACTTCAGGCCGGCGTAGTCGCGGGCGAAGTAGGGGTTCGCGTAGCCGCTGCCCTCGGTCGCCTTGACGAAGCCGAACTCGCGGCCGTTGGCACGCACCTTCGACCAGTCGATGCCGGCACCGCCTGGGTGCTGGTGGCTGGACACGTCGGGGCCGTCGACGACGGTCACGGCACCCGCGGGCGCGGTGACGGACGGGACGACGACGAGCAACAGGCTGACGGGCAGAGCAGCGAGCAGGACGCTCAGCAGCCGCCGGACCACGGTCTGCACAGGACACCTCGGTACGGTCGGTGGACAACGCCCTCTAGATCGGCAACCTCCCTCGCGGACTGAACACTTGTGTCACACGCGTCTCACCGTGTCCCCGCCTCACGGGTGGACTCGACGCGGCACCTCAGCCCGGCGACCAGGTGAAAGGTGAGCGGCCCGCCCGGACAGGGACCAGTGTGAGCACTGTGCAGCAGCAGAGCCGGGAGGACCGGTTCACCGACCTCGCCGGCCAGGTGGTCGAGCCGTTGCACCGCTACGCCCGCCGCCGCACCGACCCGGACACCGCGCAGGACGTGGTCGCCGACGCGCTGCTCGTGATCTGGCGGCGCCTCGACGACGTGCCGACCGACGACCCGCTGCCGTGGTGCTACGCCGTCGCCAGGCGCTGCCTGGCAAACACCGTCCGCTCCGCGCGGCGCCGGCACCGCCTGGTGGTCCGACTCGCCTCACTTCCGTCGTACGACGAGTCACCAGGCCCCGGCCACCCGGGTCGTGACGCGGTGCTCGACGCCGCGCTTCGCCGCCTCCCCGACTCCGACCAGGAGCTACTGCGGCTGTGGGCCTGGGAGGACCTCGCCCCGCGTGAGATCGCGGTCGTGCTCGGGATCAGCGCCAACGCCTCGAGCATCCGGCTGCACCGGGCCCGGCGCCGGCTCGCGGCTCTGCTCGGAAAGGACGCCCGCCCCGACGGACAGGAACAGGTCGAGAAGAGGAGGGCGCCATGACCGACCGGAACCAGGACCACGACGAGCTGCGCGACCGGCTGCGCGCAGCCGACCCGGCCCCGACGGAGCCGTGGCCCGCCTCGCGGACCCGCGACCTGCTGGAGGCCACCATGCGAAGCACGACCCCACCCCGCACGAGCGTCTCCCGCCGCTTGCTCCCCGCGGCTGCCGCGGCCGCCCTGCTGCTCGGCGGCGCCGGTTCCTACGCCCTGTGGCACCCGGGGACCGGAACCCCCAGCGCCCAGCATCCGACGCAGCACCCGACGCCGAGGACCGGGACCACGCTGCGTCTCGCGATGCCCCAGGTCCACCCGGGGACGGCGAGCTGCATCCGCTACGACGTCTCCCTGCTCGCTGAGCTCCCGGTCGCGTTCGCCGGCACCGTCACCGCGACCGGCAGCGACTCGGCGACGTTGCGCGTCGACCACTGGTACCGCGGCGGCACCGCCGACACGGTGACGGTCGACCAGGTGATGCCGAGCGGCGGCATGGACCCGGGCGTCGACTTCAGGCTGGGCGACCGCTACCTGGTCAGCGCCCTCGACGGCAACGTCCAAGACTGCAACTACTCCAGGCCGTGGTCCCAGGAGCTCGCAGACGACTACCGGCAGGCGTTCGGGAGCGGCTAGGACCAACGTCCGTAGACCATCCGCAGGACCACCTCGGTCAGGTCGTCGACCATCCGGTCGAACGCCGCCCCCGTCTGCTGGGCGATGACCCGGAACCGGGCGTCCCGCAGGTCCGAGACCAGCTCGGCCATGGCCATGGGCTCTGGGCCGGCGGGCGCCAGCCCGTCGCGCCGGTCGCGCTCGACCTTGGCAGCGAGGCCGGCGACGAAGCGGGCGTGCGCCCGGTCGACCCAGTCGACCAGCGGCTCGTAGTCGACGAACCCCGTGGTGCACGTCAGCGTCGCGTGGTGCTCGCGCCAGACCTCGGCGACCTGGCGGTGGTGCTCGCGCAGCCCCGCACGGTCCGGCCCGGTGCTGTCGAACCAGCCGTGCGTCCGCCCGAACTGCTCCCACAGTCCGTCGAGCAGCGCCGCGACCACGGCCTGCTTGGTCGGGAAGTAGAAGTAGAACGCGGTGCGCGAGACGCCAGCGGCCTTCGCGATGGCGTCGATGGTGAGGTCGTTGACGCCGCGGTCGGTCAGCAGCTCGCGGGTGGCCGCCAGGATCTGCGCCTCGCGCTGGTCGCCCTTCGAGGGCCCACCCCGACGGCGGACCCGGGGGGTGTCCTGCTCGGTCGACTGCTCGGTCGCGGGTGTCATGCCGTCCAGTGTACGGCGACTAGACGATGTGTCGACCGTGGGTGACGTCACGTCACACATTATCGACGGTGCGTCAATTACATGTCACGCTAGCCGCATGACCGACACCTTCACCCCCGCGGCCGTCGACGGGCCGACCACGGTGGCCGCAGCCGAGGACGGGACGCGCTCACGGCTCGTCCTGCCCGCGATGGCGGCCAACGTCTTCCTGCTCTCCCTCATCCAGACCGTCGTCGTGCCGGCCCTGCCGCTGATCGGTGGCCAGCTGCACGCGAGCGCGACCACCGTCGGCTGGGTGGCCACCGCGACAATGCTCACCGCGTCCGCTGTCACGCCGCTGTTCGGGCGCCTCGGTGACGTGTTCGGAAACCGCCGGATCATCCTGCTCGCGCTCGCCCTGACCGCCGGCGGCAGCCTCGTCGCGGCCGTGGGCCACTCGATGTCCGCCCTGATCACCGGCCGGGTGCTCCAGGGCACGAGCTTCGGCCTGTTCCCGCTCGCGATCAGCGTGCTGCGCCAGGAGCTCCCCGCGGCCCGCATGCATCACGGCATGGCCGTCGCCGCCTCCGCGCTCGGCTTCGGCAGCGGGTTCGCCCTGGTCGCGACCGGCGTCCTCACCCAGCACGACGCCGACTACCGGCGCATCTTCTGGCTCACCGTCGGCGCCTCCGTCGCGATGCTCGCCCTCTCCGCGCGCGCCCTCCCGCGCCGCGCCGGCCTCGGCGGCCGCGTGGACTACCTCGGCGCAGTGGTGCTCGGCACCGGCCTGGTGGCCCTGCTCCTGCCGATCTCCCAGGGACACACCTGGGGCTGGACCTCGACCCGGGCCCTCGGCCTGTTCGTCGCCTCGGCGCTGACCCTCCTCGCGTTCGGCGTGCTCCAGGCGCGCACGAAGCAGCCGCTGATCGCGCTGTCGCTGCTCGCCCACCGACCCGTCCTCGCCACGAACCTGGCTTCAGCGTTCGTCGGCTTCGCGATGTTCAGCGTGTTCCTCGGTGCCACCTACTTCGTCCAGGCACCCCGCGCGCTCGTCGGCTACGGCTTCACCGCCAGCGTGCTGCGCACCAGCGTCGTCTACATGCTCCCCGGAACCCTGCTCGCGATCCCGATCGGACCACTGGCCGGCCGCCTGGTCGCCCGGATCGGCGCCCGCTACGTCCTGCTCGGCGCCAGCCTCCTGGGTGCGGCCGCAATGGCCTCGCTGACCCTTGTCCACGCCACCAGTGCGGCGTTCATCGTCGCGCTCGTGGCCGGCAACGCCGCGATCGCGACGGCCTATGCCGCCATGCCGGCCCTGCTCGCTTCGTTCGTGGCGCTCGAGGACACCGGGGTCGCGAACTCGGTCAACTCGATCATGCGGACCGTCGGCGGGGCGATCGGCTCGGCCATCGTCATCACCGTCCTCGCCGGGTCCGCGCACCCGGTGGCGACGCCCGTCGGACCGGTGGCGCTGCCCACCGAGCGCGCCTTCGAGACGACGTTCGCCCTCGGCGGTGTCGCGTTCGTCCTCGCTGCCCTGCTCGCGGGCCTCGGTCTCGCCGGCACCAGGGCGTCCTCGGCGCGATAGCCCAGGACATGCACGAAGGCCCCCCGGTCGGACCGGGGGGCCTTCTGTGTGCGGTGCGCGAGGGGGGAGTTGAACCCCCACGCCCTTTCGGGCACACGGACCTGAACCGTGCGCGTCTGCCTATTCCGCCACTCGCGCTTGAAGCGGGCTCAGGCTATCCCACCGACCCGACCTGCACCAAAACGGGCGCGCAGGCGATGTCCGCGGCGGCTCACCGGCTGCGAAGGCACCCAGGAACGACCGATACGATCGAACGCGCGCCGGTCCGCCGAGCGGTGACATCGGTCATGCCTGCTTCGGGATTCGCTCGCGCACCCGAGGGGTACGAGGTGCGCGGGACTGCGCACACAGGAGAGGAGGTCGCATGGGAATGCTCCAACGGTTCGAGAACCGTCTGGAACAGATGGTCTCGGGAGCGTTCGCCAAGGCCTTCCGCAGTGCTGTCCAGCCGGTCGAGGTGGCCGCGGCTCTGCAGCGCGAGGTCGACAACTCCGCCCAGATCCTGTCCCGTGACCGGCGTCTGGTGCCCAACAACTTCCACGTCGAGCTCGCGCCCACGGACCACGAGCGCCTGGCGCCGTACTCCTCCACGCTGGCCGGCGAGCTCGTCGAGATGCTCCGCGAGCACGCGCAGGAGCAGTCCTACGTCTTCACCGGGCCCGTCACCATCGACTTCGAGGTGAAGGAAGACCTGACCACAGGTCGGTTCCGGGTCCGCAGCGCCGCGCTGTCCGACGTGATGCCCTCGGCGTCCGTCACCGACACCGCCGTACGGCGTGCGGGCGCGATCCTCGAGGTCAACGGGATGAAGCACCCGCTCGAGCCGCCGGGCCTCGTGATCGGCCGTGGCAGCGACGCAGACCTGCGCATCAACGACCCCGGCATCTCCCGCCGTCACATCGAGATCCGGGTCTTCCCGTCCTCGAGCGGCAGCCCGCAGGTGAGCGTGGTCGACCTCGGCTCCACCAACGGGATGCTGGTCAACGGCCAGCGCGTCCAGCAGGCCACCCTCGAGAACGGCGGCACCGTGAAGATCGGCAACACCACGATGACCATCCGGTTCCTGCCGCAGACCGCGGCGACCCAGGGTGGTGCCGATGTCTGAGCTGACCCTGGTGCTGATCCGGTTCGCCTACCTGGCGATCCTGTGGATCTTCGTGCTCTCTGCGATCTCGGTGATCCGCTCCGACATGTTCGGCGCCCGCGTCGACAACGCCCCGCGCTCCGAGCGCCGCGCCGACAAGCAGGCGAAGAAGAAGGCCCGCAACCGGCCCAGCCCGGCCCGCCGTCCGCGGGGCGCGCCGACCCACGTCGCGATCACCGAGGGCGCCAACGCCGGCGAGAAGATCTCCCTGGACAACGCCCCGCTGCTGATCGGCCGCGGCTCCGACGCGGCGATCCGGCTCGACGACGACTACGTCTCCACCCGGCACGCGCGCATCGCGAGCTCGGGCGACCAGTGGTTCGTCGAGGACCTCGGGTCCACCAACGGCACCTACGTCGGCACCTCACGTCTCACACAGCCGGTCGCGCTCCAGCTCGGGACCCAGATCCGGATCGGCAAGACCACGCTCGAGCTGCGGAAGTAAGGGCGGCAGCTGCCATGGCCAACACGTTGCGGCTCCGCTACGCCGCGCTCTCCGACGTCGGACGGGTCCGCAAGGACAACCAGGACTCCGGCTACGCCGGCGAGCACCTGCTCGTCGTCGCGGACGGCGTGGGCGGTGCCGCGCGCGGTGACGTGGCCAGCAGTACGGCGGTCCAGATCCTCCGCAGGCTCGACGAGCCGGCGCCCAGCAACACCCAGCAGGCCCTGGCCGGCGCCATCCACCGCGCCCACGACCGGCTCGCCGAGATGGTCGAGCAGGACCCCGAGCTCGACGGCACCAGCACCACCGTCACCGCGGCTCTCTTCGACGGCGAGAAGATCACCGTCGGCCACGTCGGCGACAGCCGCGGCTACCTGCTCCGCGAGGGCACCCTCTCGCAGCTGACCAAGGACCACACCTTCGTGCAGAGCCTGATCGACGAGGGCCGGCTCACGGAGGAGGAGTCCCGCACCCACCCGCACCGCAACCTGATCCTGCGAGCGCTGGACGCGGTCCACGACACCGACCCGGACCTGTTCGAGGTCGAGCTGGCCCCCGGCGACCGGATCCTGCTCTGCAGCGACGGCGCCTGCGGCGTGCTCGACGACGCCCGGCTCGCCGACATCCTCGGCACCGGCACCGTCGACTTCGCCGCGGTCGAGCTGGTCCGCGCCTCGCTCGAGGCCGGCAGCTCCGACAACGTCACCTGCGTGGTCGCCGACGTCGTGGAGAACGACGCCGCCGAGGACACCGGTGCCGCGGCGAGCACCGGACCGATGCTGGTCGGCGCCGCCGCCGAGCAGCCGCGCCGCTCCGGCGCCTCCGCAGCCAAGAGCTTCTTCCGCGGCCACCGCAGCGGCGACACCGGCGAGCTCGACCCGGTGCCGGCCTCCGACGACGACCGGGACCGCGACCCGGAGGAGCTGCGCTACGCACCTCGGCCGCCGAAGCGGTTCGCGATGCTGCGCCGCACCCTGGTTGCCCTCGTCGTGCTCGCGCTGCTCGGCGCGGCCGGCCTCGGCGCCTACCGCTGGACCCAGCACCAGTACTACGTCGCCGCCCAGGGCGGGCACGTCGTGATCTTCCGCGGCATCGCCGCGGACGTCCCCGGCGTTCAGATGCACACCGTCGCCGAGCAGACCCCGGTCACGCTCGCCTCGCTGCCGGCCTACCGCGCCGAGCAGGTCCGCGACGGGATCACCGCGGCCAGCCTGGCGGACGCCAAGGACATCGTGTCCCACCTGCGCGACTTCGCCCGGGTGTGCCCGACGCCGTCGCCGAGCCCGTCCCCGAGCACCAAGCCGAGCGCGAAGCCGTCGCGCACGCCCACCGCCTCGCCCACCAAGGCCTCCACCAAGCGGCCCAAGGCCGGTGCCAGCCGCAGCGCCTCGCCGTCACCCTCGCCGTCGCCGAGCCCCACCCCGACCATCGCGCCCCCTGACTGCATCGAGGCGACCCCATGAGCGCGCGCTCCCTGAGCAGCCTGTCCTTCGGATTCACCCACCGGCGCCGTCGGGGGGCGGAGCTGTTCCTGCTGGTCGTGAGCCTGGTCGTCGGCATCGGCGCCTACGCGGCGGTCGGTCTCGGCGCCGAGGGCACGGTCCCTGCCGACATCGTCGGCTACGGCGGCTGGCTGGCGGTCCTGGCCGTCGGCGCCCACGTCGCGGTGCGCTACCTGGCGCCCTACGCCGACCCGGTGCTGCTGCCCGTGGTCTCCGCGCTCAACGGCCTGGGTCTCGCGATCATCCACCGGATCGGCCTGGCCGACTCGAAGTCCACGCCGCCGGCGAGCACCCAGCTGGTCTGGATGACGCTGGGCGTGCTGCTCTTCGTCGCCGTGCTGCTCGTGGTCCGCGACCACCGCAGGCTGCAGGCGTTCACCTACACGTTCGGGCTGGCGGCCATCGTGCTGCTGATCATGCCGCTGCTGCCGGTCATCGGCACCACCATCCACGGCTCCCGGATCTGGATCCGGCTCGGCCCGATGAGCTTCCAGCCGGGCGAGGTCGCCAAGGTCTGCCTGGTCATCTTCTTCGCGGGCTACCTGGTGCTGCACCGCGACGCCCTGGCGCTGGCCGGCAAGCGGTTCGCGGGCATCGACTTCCCGCGCGGCCGCGACCTCGGCCCGATCGGCGTGATGTGGCTGATCAGCCTCGGCATCCTGGTCTTCCAGCGCGACCTCGGCTCGTCGCTGCTCTTCTTCGGCCTGTTCCTGGTGCTGCTCTACGTCGCCACCGAGCGGCCCGGCTGGCTGGTCGTCGGCAGCTCGATGTTCGCGATCGGCTCCTACCTGGGCTACCTGTTCTTCGGCCACGTGCAGGCCCGGGTCAACGACTGGCTGCACCCGTTCAGCGACGCCGGCGCCTACCAGATCGTGCAGGGCATGTACGGCATGGCGTGGGGCGGCCTCGTCGGCCGCGGACTCGGCCAGGGCCGGCCCTCGATCACGCCGTTCGGCTACTCCGACTTCATCATCGCCTCGATCGGCGAGGAGCTCGGGCTCACCGGCGTGATGGCGGTGCTGCTGCTCTACGGCCTGATCGTCGAGCGCGCCCTGCGCACCGCCCTGGTCTGCCGTGACGCGTTCGGCAAGCTGATGGCCACCGGCCTCGGCGTCGTCTTCGCGCTCCAGGTCTTCGTCGTGGTCGGCGGCGTCACCAAGCTGATCCCGCTGACCGGTCTGACCACCCCGTTCCTGTCCTACGGCGGCTCCAGCCTCGTCGCCAACTGGGCGATGATCGCGCTGCTGCTGCGCATCTCCGACCAGGCCCGACGCCCGCTGCCCGAGCTCTCCGGTGATGACGACGACGCCGGCGACGACGCCACCCAGGTCGTGATGATGAGATGACGCCCCGATGAACAAGCCGATCCGAGCCATGTCGATCTTCTGCATGCTGCTCTTCGTGGCCCTGCTGCTGAACTCGACCTACCTGCAGTACGTCCAGGCGGGTGACCTCAACTCCCGCGGCGACAACCGGCGGGTCCGCGACGCCGAGTTCGCCCGCGAGCGCGGCGCGATCCTGGTCGACAACCAGGCGATCGCCGAGAGCAAGCCGTCCAAGGACCAGTACAAGTTCCAGCGGACCTACAGCCAGCCCTACAAGTACGCCCCGGTCACCGGCTACTTCTCCTACTTCTACGGCCGCAACGCCGTGGAGTACACCCAGAACCCGATCCTGTCCGGCGCGGACCCGCGGCTGTTCGTCAACCGGGTCGTCGACCTGGTGGGCAACGCCGAGCCCAAGGGCGGCTCGGTCTCGCTGACCCTGTCCGGCAAGGCGCAGACGGCGGCGTTCGACGGGCTGCAGAAGCTCGGCCGCGACGCCCAGGGGGCCGCGGTGGCGATCGAGCCGTCGACGGGCAAGATCCTCGCGATGGCGACCACGCCGTCCTACGACCCCAACAAGGTCTCCACGCACTCCTTCGAGGAGATGAAGAAGAACTACGGCCGGCTCTCGACCGCGAAGTCGCGCCCGATGCTCAACCGTGCGATCCAGGAGACCTACCCGCCGGGTTCGACGTTCAAGCTCGTCACCGCCGCCGCCGCGCTGTCCAGCGGCCAGTACAACCCCCAGTCGATGGTCGCCGGCGGCAAGTTCCTGGACCTGCCGCAGACCAGCACCAACCTGCCCAACGAGCCGGGCCTGGACTGCGGCACCACCAAGATCACCCTGACCCAGGCGCTCGAGAACTCCTGCAACACCTCCTTCGGCGACATCGGCCTGCACCTCGGCGCCGACGCGATCCGTGCGCAGGCGGAGAAGTTCGGCTTCGACCAGACCTACCTCAAGGACCTCAACGGTCAGGTCAAGGCGCGCTTCCCCGCCAACCCGGACCTGCCGCAGACGGCCCTGTCGGCGATCGGCCAGTTCGACGTCGCTGCGACGCCGCTCCAGATGGCGATGGTCGTCGCCGGGATCGCCAACCAGGGCACGGTGATGCGCCCCTACCTCGTCGACGAGGTGCGCGCCCCCGACCTGTCGGTGCTCGACAAGACCAGCCCCGAGGCGTTCCGCAGCAACGCCGTGAGCTCCTCGGTGGCCCGTGACCTCACCCAGATGATGGTCGAGGTCGTCGACCACGGCACCGGCACCACCGCCCAGATCCCGGGCATCAAGGTCGCCGGCAAGACCGGCACCGCCCAGCGTGGCACCAACCAGGCGCCCTACGCCTGGTTCGTGTCGTTCGCCCCGGCGGACAACCCCCAGGTCGCGGTCGCGGTCTTCATCGACGACCCGTCCGTGCCCCGCAGCGAGATCTCCGGCGCCGGCCTGGCCGCGCCGATCGCCAAGGCCGTCATGGAAGCAGTGATCAACAAGTGACCGAACGGACAGCACCCCGCTACGACCTCGGGTCGCGCATCGCGACCGGGGGGATGGGCGAGGTCTGGCGGGCCACCGACACCGTGCTGGACCGCGAGGTCGCGGTGAAGCTGCTCAAGATGGAGTACGCCGACGACCCGGGCTTCCGCAGCCGGTTCGAGGCCGAGGCCCGGCACGCCGCTGCCCTGCACCACCCCAACGTCGCCGCCGTCTTCGACTTCGGCGAGAAGCCTGCCGACGACGGGTCGGGCTCACCGCGGCCCTACCTCGTCATGGAGCTGGTGCCAGGCGAGCCGCTGTCGGCGCTGCTGCGCGACGGCCAGCCGATGCCGCCCGAGACCGCCGCCAACCTGGTGGCCCAGGCCGCCGAGGGGATCGCGGCCGCGCACCACCTCGGCGTGGTGCACCGTGACATCAAGCCCGCCAACCTGCTCGTCACGCCCGAGGGCGTCGTGAAGGTGACCGACTTCGGGATCGCCCGCGCGGCCGACGGCGCCGCGCTCACCGCGACCGGCCAGGTGCTGGGCACCCCCGCCTACCTCTCGCCCGAGCAGGCCGAGGGCAAGCCGGCCACCGAGGCGAGCGACATCTACGCGCTGGGAGTGGTGCTCTACGAGTGCCTGGCGGGCCGCCGCCCGTTCCAGAGCGAGACGCCCATCCTCACCGCGCTGGCGCACCTGCAGGAGGACCCGGCCCCGCTGCCCGACTCGGTGCCCGGGCCGCTGCGCGAGGCGACGATGCGCGCCCTCGCCAAGGACCCTGCGGAGCGGATCGGCTCGGCCTCCGAGCTCGCCGCTGCGCTCCGCGGCGCGCCGCTCGCGGCCGCCGTACCCCCTCCTCCGGTCGACGACGCGCCCACCGTGGTCAGCCCGCTGCCGGTCGACCACGAGGACGACGGCACCCGGGTGATGCCGCTGCCGCCGACCGGACCGCAGGCGCCGGCAGGACCGACCGGTCCCCACGCCGACCCCGAGCGGCGCCGCCCGCGTCCCGTGTGGCTGCCCTGGGTGGCCGCAGCCGTGGCCGTGCTGGTGATCGTGGTCGCGTTCGCGCTGCTCACCGGCGGCGGCGACAGTCCCTCGACGAGCGCGTCGTCGGGCACGACCGCCGGCGAGTCCACGAGCCCGAGCCCGTCGACGTCCGCCTCCCCGTCCCCGTCCAGCAGCCCCCGCGGCATCGTGGTGCGACGCCGTGACTACCTCGGGATGCCCCACGACCAGGCCAGGCACCAGCTCGAGGACCAGGGCCTCAAGGTCGAGGAGCAGAAGGTCGCGAACCCCTACGGCCGTCCCGAGGGCAACGTGGTCAACGTGAGCCCCACCGGTGTGCTGCAGCCGGGGCAGACCGTGACCCTGGCAGTCTGGGACAAGCCGCAGCCGACCGAGCACCACCACAAGGCCCACGGGAAAGGCAAGAAGGACTGAGATGAGCGACGAGAACCCGGCCCACCCGGTCGTCGGCGGCCGCTACGAGCTCGGCGAGGTGCTCGGGCGCGGCGGCATGGCCGAGGTCCGCAAGGGCACCGACCGTCGGCTGGGCCGCGTGGTGGCGGTCAAGCGGCTGCGCACGGACCTCGCCGGCGACCAGACCTTCCAGGCTCGCTTCCGCCGTGAGGCGCAGTCGGCCGCCTCCCTGAACCACCCCGCGATCGCCGCGGTCTACGACACCGGCGAGGAGATGTCGCGCGACGGCACCCAGGTCTCCCAGCCCTACATCGTGATGGAGTACGTCGCCGGGCGGACGCTGCGCGACATCGTGCGCGAGGGCCGCAAGATCCTCCCGGAGCGGGCCCTGGAGATCACCTCCGGCGTGCTGTCCGCGCTCGACTACAGCCACCGGGCCGGCATCGTGCACCGCGACATCAAGCCGGCCAACGTGATGCTCACGCCCTCCGGTGACGTGAAGGTGATGGACTTCGGCATCGCGCGCGCAATGGCCGACGCGTCCTCCAACATGACCCAGACCGCGGCCGTGGTCGGCACCGCGCAGTACCTCTCCCCGGAGCAGGCGCGCGGTGAGACCGTGGACTCGCGCAGCGACGTCTACTCCACCGGCTGCCTGCTCTACGAGCTCCTCACCGGCCGCCCGCCGTTCGTCGGCGACAGCCCGGTCGCGGTGGCCTACCAGCACGTGCGGGAGCAGGCACCGCCGCCGTCCTCGCTCGACCCTGACCTGGTGCCCGAGATCGACGCGATCGTGATGAAGGCGCTCACCAAGCGCGTCGAGGACCGCTACCAGAGCGCCTCGGCGATGCGCGCCGACATCGAGCGGTTCCTGGCCGGCAAGCCGGTCGTCGCCCCGGTGGTGCCCGTCGCCGACCCGGACGGGATGGTCCCCGACGACGCGACCTCGATCTTCACCCCGGCTGCCGCCGGCGCCGCTGCCGCGGGCAGCCACCTGCCCGACGAGAACCGGCGGAACAACAAGGTGCCGCTCATCGTGGCCGGCCTCGGGATCCTGGTGCTGCTCATCCTGGCGCTGATCTTCGGTCCCCAGCTCTTCAAGTCCGCGCCGCAGCAGACCTCGGTGCCCTCGGTGATCGGTCTGACGAAGGCGCAGGCGGTCAACCGGCTCCAGGACGCCGGCTTCAGCCTCGGCACGGTCGACCAGGCCGCCTCGCCCGACGTCGACAAGGGAAAGGTGATGAAGCAGGACCCGGAGGGCAAGTCCCTCGCGGACCCGCACACCACCGTCGACCTCACCATCTCGACCGGCAAGCCGGACGTCACGGTCCCGTTCGTGATCGGGGACAACAAGGAGGTCGCGCGCCAGAAGCTGGAGGACGCCGGCCTCAAGGTCGACATGGTGAAGAAGGCCTCCGACCAGCCCCAGGACACGGTGCTCTCGACGGACCCCAACGCCGCGACGAGCGTGACCTCCGGGAGCGTCGTCAAGGTCTTCTACTCCGCCGGCCCCAAACAGGTGCCCAGCGTGGTCGGGATGCAGCAGGGCGAGGCCGAGTCGGTCCTGCGCAAGGCCGGCTTCAACGTCAACGTCGTGGAGGACTCCACGACGCCGGCGCAGAAGGGCCAGGTCCTCAAGCAGAGCCCCGAGGCCTACACGACCCAGCCGCAGGGCACCACGGTCACCATCACGGTGTCGTCCTACGAGACCCCGTCGGCGACGCCGTCCCCGACGCCGACCGAGAGCACGTCGCCGATCGTGCCCCCGCCCAGCAACTCGGCGACCCCGTAGCCCGTCGAGCACCCGGGTAGCCGGCGCGTCAGTTGGCCGCGCCGGCTGCCTGGACCGGGCCGGTCGGCCGGGCGAACCGCAGCTCGGTGGAGCCGGTGAAGCCCGGGAAGTGCAGCTCGTCCTCGGTCGTGACGTCCCAGCCGAGGTGGTACTCCTGCGCGACCTGCAGGTAGAGGTCGATGTAGGGCGTGCTGTCGACGCTGGCGAGCATCTGGTCGGTCGGGCCGATCGCACTGATCGTGTAGGGCGGGGCGTAGGGCACGTCGTGGAGAACCACGCTGTTGCCCACGCACTTGATGCCCGTCGTCGCGACCACGCGCTGGCCCTGGATCGTCATCGCCTCGGCGCCGCCGGCCCAGAGCGCGTTGGCCACGGCCTGGATGTCCTGCTGGTGCACGAGCAGGTTGCTCACCCGGTTGGGGTCGACGGCCTCCTGCTGCGAGCGGGGCGCGTCGTTGAGGGTGATGGTCACCCCCGGGCCGTGCACGGGGTCGAGGCCCGCCGGCTTGCGGAGGCTGGCGACCTGCTGGCGCAGCTGCTTGGGGGTGTCCGTGCCGAGCCGTGTGGTCAGCGTGTTGACCTCGGCGTTGAGGTTGGCGGCCTGGGCGCGCAGCGCCTCGACGTCACGCCGCTGGCTGTTGGCGAGCCCGTCGAGGTCCGTGAAGCCGCCGGCGCGCAGGTCCGTACCTGCAGAGCTGACCGCGCTGGCCACGAACAGCAGTCCGGCGAGCAGGAACGCGGTCGGGGCGAGCAGGCGCCAGGTGCGGGACCGGCGGCTGTAACCGGCCATCCGTGCCCGCACGGCGGCACCGATGCGGTGCGGCCAGGACTGGCGGTGCGGGACCTCGACCATGGGTGCGCCTTCGAGCGGAGTTCAGGTGACGTGGTGTCGCCCACTACGCTAACCCAGTCATCAACGCACCCCGTCTCAGGAGCCACCCGTGGCAAGCAGCCCCAAGTCCCCCCGCACCCCCGTCCGGCCCGGTCTCGGCACCGAGAACAGCCTCTCGCTGGTCCGGACCGTGATCGCCGCAGCGCTGGTGGTGCTCGGGATCGCCTGGATGGCGGTCTACCTCAACGTCGCGCAGGACGGGAAGAGCCTGACCTGGATGGGCGACCTGATGCGCTGGAACTTCCTGATCGGCTTCGCCCTGGTCTTCGCCGGCCTCGCGTTCGCCGCCCACCCGGCGACCCCGCTCGGCCGCGGTCGCGGCGTGGTGGTCGGGATGCTCGGCTGCTTCCTGGTCGGCCTCGTGTGGATCGTCGTCTACTACATCACCGGCCAGGACCTCTCGGTCCCGCTGGTGCGCAACCTCGGCCAGTACAACCTGATGGTCGGCATCGGCTTCATGGCCGTCGGCTTCGTCTACGCCACCCACTGGGAGTAGGCGCCCCGCAGCACCCCCAGCACGGCCCGGTCGTCCTCGGACGGCCGGGCCGTGCTGCGTCCCAGGACCCGCGCCCGGGAGTCCTACCTGTGGACAACTCCGGTGGACAACCCCGGTGCGCGAAGGTTTTCCCCAGGCTGTGCGGGCGTCAGAGGCGCGGCTGTGGACACGCGCGAGCAAGCGAATCACATCCGTGGAATTTCATCCACAGAACTTATCCCCAGTGTGGAAACTGTGGGTAAGTCGTCGGGCGCATCACGCGAACAGCACGAACGCACGCGTCACGACGGGTGACCTCGGGGCCGTCGTACCCCCTCCGGGTGTCCTCACACCTGCCAGCCCCCAGCCGGACCCAGCGGTCCAGACCACCCCCCATCGTTGAGTCGGCGCCCAGTCACGTTGAGTCGGCTCGTGGTCGCGTCGAGTCGGCGCATAGTCGCGTCGAGTCGGCTCGTCGTACCGACCGGGAGCCGACTCAACCGGACGGCGAGCCGACTCAACCGGACGGCGAGCCGACTCAACCGGACGGCGAGCCGACTCAACCGGACGGGGAGCCGACTCAACGGGAGGGGTCAGGCGGGGAGTACGGCGGTCCGTGCGACGACCGCGGCGACGACACCGGCGAGCACCAGGGCAACCGCGAGCCACTGCCACAGCGCCCGGCGGTTGCGGGGCGCCACGATGAGCAGCAGCGTCAGGGCCACCCCGCCGAGGAAGCCGCCGACGTGGCCCTGCCAGGAAATGGAGCCCACGTTGAGGACGGTGAAGACGAAGTTGATCCCGATCCACACGACGACCTGGTTGACCTGGCCGCCCATCCGGATCACCAGGACGAGCAGGGCACCCATCAGGCCGAAGATGGCACCCGACGCGCCCAGGGTCGAGCCGGTGGGGTCACTCAGCCAGTAGACGAGTGCACTGCCCACCAGGCCGGAGACGAGGTAGACGGCGAGGAAGCGGGCGCGGCCCAGGATCGCCTCGAGCTGCGGGCCGAGCACCCAGAGCGCGAGCATGTTGAACGCGATGTGCAGCACGGCCACGTGCGTGAAGACCGACGTGAGGAGCTGCCAGGGTGCGCCGGTGGCCACGCCCGAGGCCCAGGCCGTCCCGGGGACCGTGTGGCACGCGCTCTCGCTGAGGCCGGGGACGTAGCGGTCGGGGTTGGCAACCGAGGCACAGTGCCCGAGGGGCAGCAGCGCCAGCTTGTTGACCAGCCTGCTGCTCGACCCGCCGGTGGCGAGGATCAGCAGGTAGACGAGGGCGTTGAGCCCGATCAGCACCTGGGAGGTGAGCGTCGGGTTGCCGGACGGGGCCCCGCCGAAGCGGCCCTGGCCGGAGCGGGTGCCCTTCAGGCCCTCCTTGACGCAGGAGGGGCACTGGAAGCCGACCGCCGCGGACCGCATGCAGTCGGGGCAGATCGGCCGCTCGCAGCGCTGGCAGCGGATGTGCGCCTCGCGCGAGGTGTGCCGGTAGCAGACCGGGGCGTCCCCGTGGGACGCCCCGGCCTGCGGAGACTCGGGGGAGCTCAGCGCTGCTCCACCGTGACGGTCTCGATCGTCACCGGCTCCTTGGGGCGGTCGCCGGGGGCGGTCGGCGAGGTGGCGATGGCGTCGACGACGGCCTTGCTCTCCTCGCCCTCGACCTCACCGAAGATCGTGTGCCGGTTGTTCAGCCACGGGGTCTCGCCGACGGTGATGAAGAACTGCGAGCCGTTGGTGCCCGGGCCGGCGTTGGCCATCGCGAGCAGGTAGGGCTTGTCGAACTGCAGCTCAGGGTGGAACTCGTCCTTGAACGTGTAGCCCGGGCCACCGGTGCCGGTGCCGAGCGGGCAGCCGCCCTGGATCATGAAGCCGTCGATGACCCGGTGGAAGCCGAGGCCGTCGTAGAACCGGTCGCCCGTCTTCTTGCCGGTCTCCTTGACGGAGTACTCCCGGGTGCCGTCGGCGAGCCCGACGAAGTTCTCGACGGTCTTCGGCGCGTGGTTGGGGAACAAGCGGATGACGATGTCGCCCTTGTTCGTCTTCAGCGTTGCGTAGGTGTCGGCCACCGGGGTGCCCTCTTTCACTCTGTCTGCGGTCTGCTGGGGTGCGTGCTCAGGAATTGCCTCCCGATCCTCCCACGACCGACAAGGCGGCCGGTCAAGGGCCGGGTGGGCCCTTTATCCGCACCGCCGGGGCAGGCATGATCGGCAGCAGAACGGGCACGCACCGGCTGAGCCGCGTGCCGGAGGAGCGGTTCCGTAGACGAGAGGACGCTTGACATGTTGAGGACCAAGAAGAAGAACCTGCGCGACCACGCGAGTGATCTCGCTGAGCTGGTGGGCCCCCACGTCGAGAGCGCCCGCAGCAAGGCGGGCCCCGCACTGGCCGATGCGCGCAGCAAGGCCGGACCGCTCCTGCAGGATGCCCGCGACAAGGCCGGCCCGCTGCTGGCCGACGCCCGCGACCGGGCGGTGCCGCTGCTGCACGACGCGCGTGACAAGGCCGCGCCCTATGTGAGCGAGGCCCGCGACAAGGCCGCTCCGGCGCTGCACGACGCCCGTGACCGGTTCACCTCCGAGGTGCTGCCGGCCGTCGCGGCCGCGCTGGCCAGCCTCGACGAGGCCACCGAGGACGTCCGCGACGAGACCCGCCGGCGCGGCAAGGCCGTCGCCGCTGCGCTCAAGGGCGAGGTCGAGGCACCCCATAAGAAGCACCGGCTGCGCAAGGCGCTGCTCGTGCTCGGCCTCGGTGGCGCCGCCGCCGCGGTGGCCAAGAAGGTCTCCGACAAGAAGACCGCGGACGCCTGGCAGTCGTCGTACACCCCGACCCCCGCCGCCACCGGTACGGCGTCCGGGACCGGCGCACACCGCGCTGAGCAGGCCGGCAACGACGAGGGCGGCTCCTCGCCCGACGTGGTCGCCGCCGACAACGCCGCGACGCCGCACCCGGCGACCACCCCGGACGACCCGGCCGTCGAGGTCGACGTCACCGAGAAGTGAGCACCCGCTAGGACCTAGGACCCGTGGACCTGTCGTCCGCCGCGCAGCTGCCGGCGGGGCAGGTCCACGGGTCGGTGCTCGTCGACCCAGGTGTCGATCCGGGCCCACCAGTCGTAGAGCCAGTCGATGCGCTCGTCGCGGCCGTCGGGGATGTCCTCGCGCGACACCTTCCACCAGCGCATGATGATCTGCTTGTCCATCGGCAGCTCGCGCCACACGTCCGTCACCGTCATCAGGTGGTCGAGCCCGGTGTGCGCCACCAGCACCACGTCCGCTTCGGGGGCGGCGTCGAGCGCAGCCAGGAAGCCTCCCGGCCGCGGCGCGAGGACGTTCTCCATCCGCTCCGCGCGACGGGCCATCGTCTCCAGGCCGAGCTTGCGGAGCTTCTCGATGGCGCGCTCCCGGCGGGCCGGGGTGAAGTTGCCGCCCTCGGGGAAGATCACGAAGGCGTCGTTGGCGTCGAGGCCGTGGGCGAGCGTGCCGACCTGCTCCTCGAGGCCGGGCCCGCCGCCGGGGGAGATGAAGCGGCTCGGCAGCCGGTTGAGGATCACCCCGATCGCGGGGTCCCACGCGAGCGTGTCCTTGAGGACCACCCGCGGCTCACGGCGGTACCAGTGCATCAGGGCGTACATCAGCGTGAAGCTGTCGCCCGGTCCTGCGTGCCGGCAGCAGACGATCAGCGGGCGTCCCGGGAAGGCGTCCGGTGGTTCGCCCTCGGTGACGATCTTCAAGCGGGCAACGCGTCTGGCCTCCCGGAAGAAGATCACCAGGTAGGCCAGCACGAGGTCGTAGTGGATCCGCTGGAAGTAGGGCCGGCGCAGGAACAGGCCGAAGCCCGACGCGATCCAGAGCCCGAACAGCTCCACCAGCAACACGCTCTCGAGCACCAGGTGCAGCATCAGCAGCGAGAGCAGCCGCAACGGCCGGAGCCGGCCGGGGACCAGCGGTGAGAGCAGCGCGGCGACGAGCACCCACACCGGGATGAACGCGAACAGCACGACCGTCAGCGCGATGGTGGCCGGGGCCAGCACCGCCCGGCGGACCAGGCCGCTCACACGTGCTCACCGAGGTAGGCCGACGAGGCGTCGTAGGCCTCCTCGATGCGCCGCATCACTGTCGAGAAGTCCTTGTAGGACAGGGGATTGTCGTCCTTGAGGCTGCTGCCGGTGGGCAGCACGTGGGCGACGACGCCCTCAGGGAGGCCCGCCATCTCCCGGTGGAACCGGTGCCGGCGGGCGATCTCGAAGGAGACCCGCGCGACCTCCCACGGCCGCCGCGGCGCCACCAGCGGCCGGTCCACGCGGCCCACCTGCAGCACGAAGATCCGGGTCGCGCCGCACTCGACCGCGCGGCCGACCGGGATGGAGTTCACAACACCGCCGTCGAGGAAGTGCTCGCCGTCGACGACAGCCGGGGGCAGCAGCCCGGGCACCGCCGCGGAGGCCATCACGGCATCGACGACGCGGCCGGTGGTGAACCAGTGCTCCGAGGCGCGCTCGATGTTGGCAGCGCAGCACTGGAAGGGGATCGGCAGCTCGTCGAAGGTGAGGTCACCGAGCTCGGACACCAGCTTCGCGCGGAGCGGCTCGGAGGAATGCAGGTGCGTCCCGGTGCGTACGGCGCGCCACCCCTGCCGCACGGCGCTGTCGCCGTACACGTCACGCGTCGAGGCCGCGCTCTCCCACAGCTGCAGCAGCCGTTGCACCACGTGGTCGCCGGGGTGCGCCGCGACGAGGGCGCCGTTGAGCGCGCCCACGGAGGTGCCCAGCACCAGGTCCGGGGTGATGCCGGTCTCGAGCAGGGCGCGGAGCATGCCCACCTCGACGGCGCCGAGGAGGCCGCCGCCGCCCAGGACGAACGCGGTGCGCGGGCTCGCCACGGCCGGGCTAGGACCGGGCCGTTGCTTCGACGAGCTGGGGCTGCTCGGCGCGGAGCTTCTGGGTGACCTTGTGCTCGACCCAGAAGATCAGCAGCGGGATCAGACCGGCGGCGAGCACCAGCACCGTGAACTGGGGCGACCAGCCCGCCCGGCGGGCCAGCATGAACGAGGCGACGACGTAGATCATGAACGCCCAGCCGTGCAGGGCCCAGAGGATGCTGGCCTTCTCGCCGAACACCTGCAAGTTGCTGCCCTCCAGGGCGAAATGCGCCAGGGGAAAGACGACCAGGGAGCAGAAGGCGAGCAGCACGCCGACGATCAGGGCGAGGGCGCGCTGGGCGCGGTACAGGTTCACGCTTCCGAGGGTACTTCCGTGACCCGGGCCACCTCGTCCCGGCACCACCGCTGCCAGAGGAACACGAAGAAGCCCCCGAAGACCCACCACTCGAGCGCGTAGAGCAGGTTGCGCAGGTTGGTCGACGACGGCGGCTTCGGCAGCGAGGACGGGGTGACCTTCTCGAGCCCGTCGTCGGTCGAGCCGCCTCCGTTGGTCGAGCTTGTCGAGACCACGTCCTTCGCGATCACGTAGCCGCCGTAGAGGTCCTGGCTCACGTGCTGGATCGCGTCCGCGATCCGTAGCTGCGGCAGCACGTTGTCTGCGGGGTTCTTGTCGGCCTCGCCGGTGCCCTCGCCGGGCTGCAGCCAGCCGGTGACGCGGACCGGACCCCTCGGCGCCGGAGGTACGGCGTCCCTGGACGGCGCCCACCCGCGGACCACCAGGATCGCCGGCTGGGTGTCGCAGCGGCGGGCGCAGACCTCGACCGGGGTGACCGCCCAGACGCCGGTGCGCCCGTGCAGCGGCCGGCCGGTCACGACCAGGCTGCTCTGCGGAAGCCACCGGCCCTGCAGGGTCACCGGCTGGCCGACGGCGTTGCCGGGGAAGGCGGCGTCGGGGCCGAGCACCGCGTCGAGCGGCTGGGCGGCCGTGTTCGTGAGCGAGGCGGCCTTGTCCTGGCGCCCGTGCTCCCAGGCGTGCAGCTGCCAGCGGCCGAGCAGCACGGTCGCACCGATCACGACGACCGCGAGGACGTGCAGCCCGAGCATCCGCGGGGACAGCAGGGCCCGGATCAGGTCACGGGCGGGAGCGGGCACGCGACGAGCCTACGGACGTGAGCGCGGTCGCACCGGGACAGGGTGGCGTCCGGTCCGCGACCGGGCTCTGGTCGCCGTACGACCGCTGCTGCCACGATGCGCATCGTGACCCTGCGCATCCACCACCTCAACGCCCTGACCATGTGCCCGGCCGCCGCGAGGCTGCCCGGCGTGATGCCCTCGCGCCTGGTCGCGCACGTGCTGGTCCTCGAGGACGACCACGGACTGACGCTGGTGGACACCGGCGCCGGGTGGGAGGACATGACGCCTCCGTCGCGGCTCGGCAAGGCGTTCGTGCTGTCCACCGGCGCGCGCCTGGACCCCGGCCAGACGGTGCTCGCCGAGCTGAAGCGCCGGGGCCAGGGGCCGGACGACGTGCACTCGGTCGTGCTCACCCACCTCGACCTCGACCACGCCGGCGGGCTCTCGGACTTCCCGCAGGCCAGCGTGCACGTGAACGCCACCGAGCTCGCGGCCGCCCGGGCGCGACGCAGCCCCCGCGACAAGGGCCGCTACCTGCCGGCGCAGTGGGCGCACGGGCCGCACTGGGTGGAGCACGAGCCCGACGGCGACGACTGGTTCGGCTTCGACGCGGTGCGTGCGGTCAGCGACGACGTACTCCTGGTGCCGCTGCCCGGGCACACCCTGGGGCACAGCGGCGTGGCGGTACGGCGGCCCGGCGGCGGCTGGTACCTCCACGCCGGGGACGCCTACTTCTTCCACGGCGAGAAGCAGACCCCGCCGTCGTGCCCGCCCGGCCTCAAGGCGTTCCAGACGCTGATGCAGACCGACAAGGAGGCCCGCCTCGCGAACGCCGCCCGGCTCCGCGAGCTGCACGCGGCGCACAGCGACGACGTCACCATCTTCTCCGCGCACGACGCCGCCGAGTTCGAGACGCTCCAGCACCGCACCGACTGACCCGGTCCACCATCTGGTCTGACCACTTGACCAATTGTTGAAACAGGTTCCACTCTCGGACCATGCCCTGGAACCCCGTGGAACGCCGCTCGGTGACCGACGACGTCTTCGAGCAGATCCTCTCCGACGTGGTCGGCGGCGACCTCGAGCCGGGCGCGGCACTGCCCAGCGAGCGCCGGCTGGCGGAGCTGCTCGGCGTCTCCCGCCCGGTGGTCCGCGAGGCGCTGCAGCGGATGGCGCAGGCCGGCCTGGTCGACGTACGCCACGGCGGCGCGACCACGGTCCGCGACTTCAGCCGCTTCGCGGGGCTCGACCTGCTGCCCCGGCTGCTGTTCCGCGGCGGCGACCTGGACCTGTCGGTCGTCCGCTCGATCCTGGAGGCGCGGCTCGCAGTCGGCCCGGAGGTCGCGGCGCTCGCCGCCGAGAGGGGTACGGCGGACCTGGCCGACGCGCTCCGCGGCACGGTCGACTCCCTCGCCGAGGCCGACGACCCGGTCGCGATGCAGCAGCACGCGCTGGCGTTCTGGGACCAGGTCGTGGACGGCGCCGACTCGGTGGTGTTCCGGCTGATGTTCAACAGCCTCCGGGCGACCTACGAGCCCGCCCTGGAAGCCCTGGCCCACGTGATGGAGCCCGAGGTCACGCACGTGGCCGCCTACCGCCGGGTGGTCGCCGCGATCACCGGCCGCGACACCTGGGCCGCCCGTGACGCGGCCACCGACCTGCTGGCGCCGATCACCGCCAGCCTGCTGGACGCCCTCGAGGAGCTGGAGAAGATCTGATGACCGAGAGCACGCTGCCCACCCCCCGTGCGCGAGGCAAGGACGACGTCGAGGCCCGCGCCCAGGCACGCCTGTCCGCCGACGAGGAGACCATCGCCCGGCGACGGAACAGGCAGATGTCGCTCGGCGAGGCCTTCCGCGCGTTCGTGGACCACCCGTCCCCGTGGATGATCGGCACCCTGCTGGTCGGCGCGACGGCCGCCCGGGGCCTGGTCGGCGACTGGCGCTGGACCGACGCCCTGGTGCCGGTGGTGATGGTGGCGCTGTTCCCCGTGGTCGAGTGGGTGGTGCACGTGTTCGTCCTGCACTGGCGGCCGCGCCGGGTGGCCGGGGTGCGGCTCGACTCGCTGCTGGCCCGCAAGCACCGCGAGCACCACGCAGACCCGCGCGACCTGCCCCTGGTCTTCATCCCGTGGCAGGTGCTCGCCCGGCTGCTGCCCGTCTACGTCCTCGTCGCGCTGCTGGCCTTCCCTCGGCTCGGCCTGGGGCTGACCTTCCTCGCGTTCCTGGGCGTGCTCGGGATGTTCTACGAGTGGACCCACTACCTGATCCACAGCGACTACAAGCCGCGGACCCGCGCCTTCCGCGCGGTGTGGCGCAACCACCGGCTGCACCACTACAAGAACGAGAACTACTGGTTCACCGTGACCTCGTCGGGTACCGCGGACCGGCTGTTCGGGACCTATCCCGACCCGGGCAGCATCGCCACCTCCGCGACCGCGAAGTCGCTGCCCGGGTGAGTCGGGTCAGGCGTCAGCGACGCTCGTAGGTGCTGCCGCCGTACTGGCCGCCGCTGTTGCTGTAGCTGTTGCCGTACTGGTCGGCGCTGCGGTGCTCGACCACGTGCCGGGAGCGCGTGGACTGCAGCTCCATGACGATCGAGACGCCCACAGCGAGGACGCCCACGAGCATCAGGACGACGCCGAGAGCGCCCTCGTTGATGAAGGGGATGTCGACCTCGAGGGCCCAGGTGAGGATCGCGCCTGCGGTGAACAGCACGATGCCGAGGCCGGTGCTGGTGGTGCGGCCGTTGGACATGTCACTCCTTGGTTGGGGGATGCCTGACATGACGAAGGCTCCCTCCGTGACCGGAAGGAGCCCCTCAACTCCCTGCCAGGGTAGCGATTCCGGCCCACGATCTCGACCCGGGTCTCAGCGGTGGGCGTACGGCGGTCGGTCAGGCCTTCAGGTGCCGGCGGCCGTCGCGGCTCGCCCAGCGCGCGAACGTGATCGTCCAGGCCACCAGGAGGATGGGTTCGGCCGGTGGGCAACGCAGTGGTCGACGCAGGCTTGTCGGGGACCTGGACGCTCGGGGACCTTCCCGTGCACCGGCTGGGGTTCGGGTCGATGCGATCACCGCGAACCCCGACCGCGACCTGGCCGTCCGGGTCCTGCGGCGGGCCGTCGAGCTCACCGCGGACGACCTGGCGCTGCTGGGCTGATCCGGGCTGTCCCCGGAGCGGGGGAGGCGCGACACTGGAGGGGTGACCGCGCGTCAGGCGAGCTGGTCCGAGGTCGCGGAGCCGCTCCGGCGGGCCCGGTCCTACTGGCTCGGCACGACCGACCCGCACGGCGCCCCGCACGCGGTCCCGCTCTGGGGCGCGGTCGAGTCCGAGGTGCTCTACCTCTACAGCGCGCGCCGCACCGCGAAGGCCCGGCACGTAGCCTCCGACCCACGCGTGGTCGTGCACCTGGAGAGCGCCGAGGACGTGGTGATCGTGCACGGCACCCTCGAGGACCTCGGCGAGCCGCTCACGTCACCGGCGGTCATCCACGCGCTGATGCAGAAGTACGCCGACCCTGCCGACCTGCCGTACTTGCCGCACGTCGACGCGTCCTTCGACGTGCTCTGGCGGCTGCTCCCGCAGCGGGCCCTGCTGTGGCGGCTGCCCGACTTCGCCGACTCCCAGGCGCGCTGGGGGTCCTGAGGCCTCAGGCCGTGGCGGCGATCCAGGCGACGACACGACCTCGCAGCGCATCGGCCTTGGGGGAAGCGACCCCGCCGCTCGCTGCGTAAGGGCGGCGGGGCCGCCCGTGATGACCTCACCGGTGCAACGGGGCGGCTCCGAGCGCGGGCCGCGGCCCCACCATAACGAGACGTCTCTCGGTTATCCAGGTCAGAAAACGGACGTACGGCGCTTACGCGGCGGTTCCGGTCGGGTTCTCGTGCCGCGGTCGACGCCGCCGTACCCCTGCCGCCATCCTGGGTGCATGGCGACCCTCTACGACGCGGCCGGCGGCGAGGGCGGACTGCTCCGGCTGGCCCACGCCTGGCACGAGCGGGTGCTGGCCGACGAGGTGGTCAGTCACGCGTTCAGCCACGGCTTCCGCCCCGACCACACCGAGCGGCTCGCGGCCTACTGGGCCGAGGCGCTCGGGGGGCCGGCGACGTTCTCCGAGCGCCTGGGCGACGAGACGACCGTGGTGCGGCTGCACAGCGGCAACGGCGTGCACGAGGAGATGGACCGCCGCGCGATCGCCTGCTTCGACCTGGCCCTGGCCGACGCCGGCATCGACGACGACCGCACCCGGGCGGCGCTGCACGACTACTTCTCCTGGGCGACGACCACGAGCCTGGCGCGCTACCACTCGCCGGCCGACCAGGTGCCTGCCGACCTCACCGTCCCGCGCTGGTCCTGGGACGGGCTGGTCGCCGAGACGAGCCCCTAGACACTGGTTTGGTCTCGCACGGCCTGGACAGGCTGATGGGATACGGCCTGTTCACTACCCAGACCCTGCACTGACGTCTGTCGTAGCGCCGTGCAGGAGTTCGCGAGGCTCCTGATGGAGCACTACAAGCCATGGTCACGATCCATCGACCTGCCGGTTGAGCGTCACAGCGTGTCCGAGGCGCGCCACTTCGTGGCCACGCACCTTGACCGGCACGACCTGTCCCACCTCACCGACGACGTCCAGCTCGTCGTCAGCGAGCTGGCCACCAACGCCCTCGTGCACGCCCGGACCCCCTTCACGGTGATGCTGCGGGTCTCGCCGGAGACGGTGCGGCTGACCGTCCTCGACGGCGTGACCGCCGGACCGTTGTCCGTGGCCCCCCGCGACCTCGACGTCGGCGGGCGCGGGATCAGCATCGTGGAGGCGCTGAGCCGCGACTGGGGTGTCTCGGTCGGAACGGGCGGCGGCAAGTCCGTGTGGGCGGTCTTCGACGCCCAGTGACCAGGAACCCCGGTGGCGCCCCTCGCGCTGACCGAGCAGGTTTCGAGAAGCGCCCGGCCCTGCCGCGCACCTAGCGTCGTACCCACCAGCAGGACGACACACGACAGGGACGACGCCATGACCACCGTGCACTCCATCACTCTCGAGGTCGACGACCCCGCAGACGCAGACGCCTTCTATGCAAGGGCGTTCGGCCTCGGCCCCCTCGTCGACGTGCGCCACTCCGCCGCCCCGACCTACGGCTTCCGCGGGTTCACGGTGTCGTTGGTCGTCGGTCAGCCGAGCACCGTCGACAGTCTCGTCGGTACGGCGCTCGAAGCGGGTGCCACGACGCTGAAGCCCACCAAGAAGAGCTTCTGGGGCTACGGCGGCGTGGTTCAGGCGCCCGACGGCACGATCTGGAAGGTCGCCACGTCATCGAAGAAGGACACCGGTCCGGCCACCCGCGAGGTCGATGACGTCGTACTCCTGCTCGGTGTCGAGGACGTCAAGGCCACCAAGCAGTTCTACGTCGATCACGGACTCGTCGTGGCGAAGAGCTTCGGCAGCAAGTACGTCGAGTTCGGGGCGCCCGAGAAGGGGGTCAAGCTCGCGCTCTACAACCGGCGCGCAGCCGCCAAGGACGCCGGAGTCGCGGCGGAGGGGCGCGGCTCGCACCGGCTGGCCGTGCGGGGCGACGCGTCGTTCACCGACCCGGACGGGTTCGTGTGGGAGGCCGCCGACCGCGGCTGACCGGGGTCGCGTCTGGCCAGAATTCGTTCACAGGTCTGGGTTTTCGCGACTTGTCCACTGGTCCGGAAACTGAGGTCGCGGGCGGTGGGTGGTCGAACTTAGGTTCGATGCATGACCTCGACGTTGCTGCCTCCGCAGGTGCGGGTGAACCCGGTGCACGGGTTCGCTGGTGCTGCGTTGAGTGCGGTACGGCGGGTGGCGGATGCGCCGGCGTGGGCGATGAGTCGCGCGGAGCTTGCGGAGACGCTGCTGGAGCTGTCGGCCCTGGAGGGGATGGTCGCCGAGCTCAAGTTGCGGGTGCTGGCGGAGGCTGACAAGGCGGATGTGGCCGGGGATGTGGGGGCGTCGTCGACGGCGGCGTGGGTGGCGCACCGGACGCGGGTGACGCGGCGTGCGGCGGGTGCGGACGTGCGGCTGGCGAAGGCGCTGGACGTCCCGGTGATGGAGACGCTGCGCCACGCACTGGCGGCGGGGCGGGTGAACCTGGCGCAGGCGCGGGTGATCGCGGCCGCGGTAGCGGACCTGCCGGTTGAGGTGCCGGACGGGTGGCGCGTCCGCGCCCAGCAGCATCTGGTCGGCGAGGCGCAGGTGCATGACGCGAAGCAGCTGAAGGTTTTGGGTCGGAAGATCTTCGAGGTGCTGGCGCCGGACGAGGCGGACGCTCGTGAGTCCGAGATTCTTGAGGCGGAGGAGCGTGTGGCGCGTGAGCGGTGCTCGTTCGCGACGCGGGACAACGGGGACGGGACGACGAACGGGTGGTTCCGGCTGCCGACGGCGCAGGCGTCGATGCTGGTCAAGGCGGTGCACGCGTTCGCGGCACCGCGGCGGGTGGCGCTCAAGCAGCGCCGGTTGACGGAGAGCGCGGTCGGTGGCGGTGTGGACGGTGCCGCCGATGGCACGGCCGACGGCGGGGTTGGTCCGCTGGGGCCGACGGGTGGCCAGGGTGTGCACGTGGATGGCTGGGTGCAGCCGGACGGGCGTCCGGTGCCGTGGTCGGTGCAGCTCGGGCAGGCGTTCGGTGAGCTGGTCGAGCACCTCCCGGTCGACGGGCTCCCGCAGGCCGGCGGGCTCGGCGCGTCGGTGCTGATCACCATGGATCTCGACAAGCTCACCTCCGGCCTCGGGTCCGGGGTGCTGGACACCGGCGAGGTGATCTCGGCCGGGCAGGTGCGACGCCTCGCCTGCGGAGCCGGTCTGGTGCCGGTGGTGCTCGGCAGCGACTCCGAAGTGCTGGATGTGGGTCGGGAGGCGCGGTTGCACTCGAAGCCGATGCGCAAGGGCGCCGTGGTCCGGGACAAGGAGTGCACGACCGAGGGCTGTGACCGGCCCGCAGCGTGGTGCGAGCTCCATCATCCGAAGCCCTGGTCCAAGGGCGGCGTCACGAGCGTCGAGAACAGCAGGTTGTTGTGTCCGCGGCACCACCACTACGCGCACGACGACAGGTATGACATGCGCGAGCTGCCGAGTGGCCAGGTCCGGTTCGCCCGACGGCACTAGGCCGACTGCCCCGTTGACCCGAGGGCGTCACCGAGAGAGGTCGGAGCTCAGAGCGACCGCTTGAGTCCTTCGTGGCTGGCCTCGTAGCCGAGCCGGGCGTAGAAGCGCTGCGCGTCCTGGCGTGACTTGTCCGTCGTCAGCTGCACCAGGCCGGCGCCGTGAGCGCGCGCGTAGTCGTGCGCCCACGCGAACAGCGCCGCGCCGAGTCCGTGTCCGCGCGCGCTCTCGGCCACGCGGACGGCTTCGACCTGCAACCGCGTCATGCCCCCGCGCGACAGCCCGGGGATCAGCGTCAGCTGCATGGTCGCCACCACCTCGTCGTCCGCGTCGCGAACGGCCGCGAGGAACTGGTTCGGGTCGCGGTCGACGAGCGCGAAGGCCCTCTCGTAGGCGCCGGGATCAGCCGTCTCCCGTTGGGCGCCGAGCGGGTCGTCCGTCAGGAGTGCGACGAGTGCCGGCACGTCCTCGCCGCGGGCTTGCCCGACCGTGAACGTCTGCTCGCCGAGCTGGATCGCGTCCATACGCCGAGCGTAACCAGCCGCCGGTGCGACCCACGGTCGGCTCACGTCACGAACTGACCCGCGACCGGACACACTGCCCGTCGAACTGGCAGAGCCTCACGGAGGGCGACGCTCGACGCTCAGCGGCCGCAGTGGTCGCGACTTCTGCCCGTCCGCGTGCGGGTCGCGCTGATGGAAGACCGGGTACGACGCGACAGCGCCCCTTCTCCGGAGCCGGAGAAGGGGCGCTGACCTGCGGTGGAGCCAAGGGGACTCGAACCCCTAACCCCCTGCTTGCAAAGCAGGTGCGCTACCAATTGCGCCATGGCCCCGTGGTGGGTCGACCGGGATCTCCCGGCCGAGCCCGCTCAGTGCTGGGTGACGTTGTCGGTCGCCTCGGCCCAGAGCGCCTGCTCCTGCTGGCCGGCCTTGACCTTCTTGGTCGCGAAGACGGCCGCGGCGGCGGCGAGGGCAACCAGGACAAGCTTCTTCATGATGCTCCCTTGAAAGTCCGGCAGGAATCGAAGCAGGACTCTACCAAGCCGCGGCGGCGTGGCTGACCCCACCTGGGGCCTGTCCGGAGTGACCCTTTTGGGCAATTTATCCCACAATTCGGCAACAGAGACCGGAAGCCACGGACGGCCGTCGGTGCCGGGTGTCAGGCTGATCGCGGGCGTTGGGAGGGACACGTGAAGCGCTGGGGCACCCCCGTGGTCGCGGCCGTGCTGTGCACGGCGTTCGCGGTAGTGCGCGTGCTGCCGGACATCAACGAACGGACCGTGATCGCGGTCAGCGACGTGGCCATGCTCGTCGCGCCCCTGCTCGCCGCCCTGTGCTGCGCGGTGGCGGCACGAGCCGACCACGCCCGGCAGCGCACCTGGTGGCTGCTCTGCCTCGGCACCCTCGCCTGGGCCGCGGGACAGTCCCAGTGGACCTTCACCGAGATCCTCACCGCCCGGCAGCCGCCGTTCCCGTCGTGGGCGGACGTCGGCTTCACCGCCTTCCCCCTGCTCAGCGCGATCGGCCTGCTGGGCTGGACCGCCCGCCGCCGTACCGTCTCCGCCCGGCTGCGCGACCTGCTCGACGGCGGCATCATCGCCGCCTGCCTGCTGATCCTGTCGTGGGTGAGCGTGCTCGGCCCGGCCGCGCGCGACAGCAGCGGTGGGCCGGTGGCCGTCGGCCTGTCGTTGCTCTACCCGGTCGGCGACATCGTGCTCGCCACTCTCGTGCTCTTCGCGCTCGCGCGCAGCGCCCGCGAGGGCCGGGCGCCGCTGGCGGTGCTCGCACTCGGCCTGGGCGGTCTGTCGCTGGCCGACTCGGCCTACGTCTACCTGGCGGCGGCCGGCACCTACTCCTCCGACGACTGGGTGACCGGCGGCTGGCTCGTCGGTTTCTGCCTGGTCGCCGTCGCGGCCCGGATGTCGGCGGCGGCCGCGCGGGTGCCCGAAGCCGCGCCCCGCCCGGGTACGGCGCCGGCCCCCGGACTCGTCAGCCTGCTGATGCCCTACATCCCGATCGGCGTCGTGATGGTCGGCGTGCTGCCACTGACCCTCCGGAGCCAGGGCAACCCCCGCGCGATCGTGGTGCTCGGGTCGATCCTGGTCGTGCTGGTGCTGGCACGGCAGTTCGTCGCCCTCATCGACAACCGCCAGCTCGTGATCGCGCTGCGCGACGTCCACGACCAGCTGCACCACCAGGCGCTGCATGACCCGCTGACCGGGCTGCCCAACCGGACCCTGTTCGGCGAGCGCCTCGACCGGGCGTTGCTCGCGCGCGACCACGACATCGCCGTCTTCTTCTGCGACGTCGACGACTTCAAGGCCGTCAACGACGCCCACGGCCACGACGCCGGTGACGTGCTGCTGCGCCAGGTCGCCGACCGGCTGCTCAGCTGCGTGCGCGCGACCGACACCGTGGCCCGGCTCGGCGGCGACGAGTTCGCGATCCTGGTGGTCGAGAGCGTCGACGTCCGCGAGATGGGGGAGCGGGTGGTGGCCGCGATGACCACGCCCTACGACCTCGGGCACGCCGAGGCGACCGTGTCGATCAGCGTGGGCATCGCCGAGCACAGCTCCGCCTCCCGCGGATCCGGCACCCGTCGCGTGCACGACCGCCGGTTCTCCCGCGGCTCCGGCGTCCTCGGCGAGGTCGAGCGCGAGCACGTCGCGCGGTCGTTGCTGACCCGGGCCGACACCGCGATGTACGCCGCCAAGCGGGGCGGCAAGGGGCGCGCGGTCCTGGTCACGCCGGGAGACGAGCACGGTTCGGTGACCGACCTCACCCTCACCGAGACCCCGGACGCCGACCTGGCCTGAGCGGCCCCGGACGCCGTACTCCTCAGCCGAGGATGCGGCGGCTCACCTCGGCCTGGTCGGCCAGCACGCCGGTGATGGTCTCGTTGATCCGGATGCTGATGTCGGACTGCGCGCTGACCACCGCGGTCACGGCTCCGACGTTCGCGACTGCCTCGTCGACCTGCTGGTTGCTGATAGTTCCCGAGACGGCGGCGTCCCCATGTGAGCACGGTGTCTCGCCCTGGACGATGTGGTGTCGCCGTCTGAACGTCTGCGACGTTGCGTTCCTGAGGGAACCTGTGACCCACGGCCCGAACCACCTCCTGGCGGCCGCATTGGGCCCGCAGGGGGAGTCCGGGGTCACCAGGCTCGGGGCCGCCGCAGGGCGGGGAGGGTCGGGCGAGGCCTCAGCGCGGCAGCTGCGGGGCAGGCAGGTTGGACGGCGACGGGGTGGCCGTGGCGGCGGTCGCCTGCCGCCGCGCGTTCCAGACAGCGATCGCGGTCCGGCGCTGACGGTTGATGCCGGCCGGCGACTGGTAGACCTTCGGGCAGGTCGCCCCGGCGCAGTCGGCGTAACGACGGCTCAGCCCGCGCAGCCAGGCGAGGTCGCCCTTGTACCTCTGCAGCCGGCCGAGGTTCGACAGCTCGAAGCGGTCGATGGCGCGGTTGTAGAGCTCCTCGTGGCCGTTGCGGAGCCGGATGTAGGTCCACGGCCCGACGCGCACGCCGGTGTAGAGCGGCTGCAGCCCGCCGAGCACGGGATAGCCCTCGATCGGCACGATCCGCTGCTTGGTCGGCTGGGTCAGCCACGGCATGAAGTTCACCCCGTCGACGACCCGGGTCGGCACCGCGTGCGCGAGGTGCGCCAGTGTCACCGCGATGTCGGGGTTGGTGATGACCGTGTGCACGACCTTGCCCTGGGGCACGCCTGGCCCGGCCATGATCACCGGGATCCGCATCATCTCGTTGAACTGCCAGAGCTTGCCGAACAGCGCGTGGTCACCCTCGGCGTAGCCGTTGTCCGAGGTGAACACCAGCACAGTGTTGCGCAGCTGGTGGCGCGCCCGCAGGGTCGTCACGATCCGCCGTACGCCCTCGTCGACGGACTGGAGCGCCTCGATCCGTTGCTGGAACGCCTCCCGGCCGGACGCCTTCTTGCGGGCGTCGAACGGCGCCCCGGCCGTGACCTGTCCCGGGCCGTTGGTGCGGAACAGCGCCGGGTTCCTCGGGATGTCGAGGTTGGCGAACTGGTTGCGGTTCCGCGGGGCCGGCATCGTGGTGCCGATCCACTCGTCGGGGTGCGTCGGGTTCGTGATCTCCGGGTCGTCCGACTCGAGCGGTCCGCCGCGGTGCGGGCCGACGTAGTTGACCCACAGGTAGAACGGCCTGGTCGCCCGCCGCGGCCGCGACAGCATGTCGACGGCCTGGTCGGTGAACAGGTCCGTGGAGTACTTCGTGGTCTGCTCGACCCGGCCGTTGTCGTCCATCAACGTGTGCACGAAGGAGTAGGTCGACATCCCCATCGCCGCGCGCCAGTCCGTCCAGCCCGGGTCCTGGAGCGGCCTGCCGTTGTCGGCGTAGCCGTTGAGGTACTTCCCGACGAACAACGTGTCGTAGCCGGCGTGCTGCATCCACAGCGGCAGGGTGTGCCGGTTGTCGTGGGCGGCGAACGCCTGGTAGCCGCCGCCCTTCCCCGAGATCGTCAGCGCCCGGTGGTTGTGGGCGTACTGGCCGGTCAGCAGCGACGCGCGCGCCGGCACGCAGATGGGCGTCGGGGCGATCGCGTCGGAGAAGGTGACGCCGCGGTCGGCCAGCAGGCGTTGGGTGTACGGCATCCAGTGCATGTCCTGGACCGAGGCGTCGTCGGCGGTGATCAGCACGACGTTGGGCCGCTGCGGCGTCGCGGGGGTGCCGACCACCGGGGCGAGGGCGCCCGCCCGGGCCGGCGCCTGGGCCGCGCCGCCGCCCGAGAACGGGTCCGCGTCCGAGACGAAGCCGACCGTCGCCGCGCTGCAGGCGCTGGCCGCGACGCCGGTGGCGAGGACGGCCGCGAGTGCGGCGGAGGTACGGCGGCGGCGCAGGGCGGGCATGCGTGGTCCTTGTCGTTCGTGGGTGCGAGCAGCCCCAAAGAGTAAAGGTTGAGGGACTGACAACTCGGGACAATACCCATTGTCTAGTTAATCAGTCTAGATTAGCAATTATGTGGATGCGTTCGGAAGACCCGCGTTCCTGCTGGTCACACGGGCCAGGCACGATGGCGGGCGTTGGCACGACCCCGGCGAGGTGAGGAGAGACACACCCGTGAGCAGCAACGGCGAGGTGTTCCAGATCGGGCTCGGACGTCCGGTGGAGAGCGACGTCCAGCCCGCCTGCTGCGCCCCGGGGCGCGCGAGCAGCACGCCGTCCCACGCGCACGTGCCCGCCGGCCCACGGTCGACGCGGGGCCAGGTCCGGGTCCCGGGCGGCGTCTTCGCGATGGGCGACGCGTTCGGCGAGGGCTACGAGGCTGATGGTGAGCGCGTCGTCCACGACGTCGAGCTGGCGCCGTACCTCATGGACGCGACGGCCGTCACCAACGCGCAGTTCGCGACGTTCGTGAAGGCGACCGGCTACGTCACCACCGCCGAGCGCGAGGGCAGCTCGGCGGTCTTCCACCTCGCCGTGCCCGACCAGCGCCGGCACGTCCGCGGCGCCGTCTCCGGCACTCCCTGGTGGCTGGTCGTCGAGGGTGCCACCTGGCGCACCCCCGCCGGTCCCGACTCGTCGGTCGCGCAACTGTCGAACCACCCGGTCGTGCACGTCTCCTTCGAGGACGCGAACGCCTACGCCCGCTGGGCCGGCAAGCGACTGCCCACCGAGGCCGAGTGGGAGCACGCCGCGCGCGGCGGCCTCGAGGGCGCCCGCTACCCGTGGGGCGACGAGCTCACCCCGGGCGGGCGGCACCAGGCTAACATCTGGCAGGGCGACTTCCCCGTCGAGAACACGCTCGACGACGGCTACCTCACCACCGCGCCCGTGAAGTCGTTCCGCCCCAACGGCCGCGGCCTGCACAACATGGCGGGCAACGTGTGGGAGTGGTGCGCCGACTGGTTCGCCGCCGACTACTACGCCGTCTCCCCGCGTACGGCGCCCCGCGGCCCCGACACCGGCACGGCACGCGTGCTCCGCGGCGGCTCCTACCTGTGCCACGCGTCGTACTGCAACCGCTACCGGGTGGCCGCCCGCTCCTCGGCGCCGCCGGACTCGACCACGGCCAACCTCGGCTTCCGCTGCGCCAACGACGCCTGAGCGAGCACCCCGTGAAAGACAGAACCCCCGCTGACCGGAGGGTCATCGGGGGTGTGCTGGTGGGCCTAAGAGGACTTGAACCTCTGACCTCTTCCTTATCAGGGAAGCGCTCTAACCGTCTGAGCTATAGGCCCGGGGTGGCTGGTGCCGACGGCAGAGATTACCCCATGCCCTCGGCACCGGCCAAAACGACTACCGCTCGTCCTCGGCGAGCGTGACCTCGATCCCACCGAGCAGTGCGGCGGCGAGGTTGTAGAGGAACGCGGCGAGCGTGGAGATCGCGGTGATCAGCACCACGTCGACCACGGCGACGATCATCGTGAAGCCCAGGACGCGGCTCGTGCCGACGTAGTTCTGCACGTCGAACGACTGCGCCGAGTCGCCGCCCATCACGTCGCTGACCGTCTGGTTGATGGAGTCCCAGACGCCGGCGGCGCCGAGCACCGACCAGACCACGGCGACGGCCACGACGACCACGATGCCGAAGGCGATCGAGAGCAGGAAAGACGTCTTCATGACCGACCACGGGTCGAGGTGGACCAGCCGCAGCCGGGCCCGGCGGGAGCCGCGCGGACGCGGTGCCGCCGACCCGGTCGGGCGCGGCGCGCTGGTCGTGGTCGACTGCGACTTCATCGACGACGCCGCCGAGGAAGCGCTGTTCTGCGCGGCGGACGCGGCGTTCTGCACCGCGCTCCCGGCGGCCGAGACCGCCGCGGAGACACGCTCGGAGAGCGGCCGCTTCTGCTCAGCGCCGTTGCTGCTCGTCGGCTGGCTGGGGCCGGAGAGAGTACGGCGGGGCGCCAGCGGGCTCTCGTCGGCACGTCGGTCGGCCATCAGGACTCCTCGGTCTCCGTGTCGGCGTCGTCACCGGGCGCCTCGGACGCGGCTGCCGGTGCTTCGTCACCCTCGATTGTGGCACCCGCAGCCACATCGGAGACCATGCCCTCCACGGTCACGTCGGTTCCGTCACCTTCGTCCGACTCGTCGAGGTCGTCGATCTCGGCGGCCCGCTCGACGGAGCGAGCGACCACGGCGACGGAGTCGGAGCCGGAGACACCGACGAACTTCACGCCCTTGGTGTCGCGGCCGGTCGGGCGCAGCGAGTCGTCGATCGCGCTCCGCGTGACCTGGCCGGACGCCTTGATGCTGAGCACCTCGTCGCCCTCGACGACGATGAACGCACCGACCAGGCTGCCCCGGTCGCCGTCGGACTTCATCGCCTTGATGCCGAGACCACCACGGGTCTGCAGCCGGTAGGCCGAGATCGGGGTCCGCTTGGCGAAGCCGCCGTCAGTGATGGTGAAGACGTACTGCTCGACCACGTCGGGCAGGTCGCCCGGCGCCGTCGAGTCGCCGGCCGCCTCGGCCTTGTCGGCGGCGGCCTCCTCGGCCGCGACCTGCTCGGCCCGGATCACCGACATCGACAGCAGCTCGTCGCCGTCACGGAACTTCATGCCCGTGACACCCGACGTGGCGCGACCCATGGCCCGCATGTCGGTGGAGAGGAACCGGATCGCCTGGCCCTTGCGGGACACCAGCAGCACGTGGTCCTCGTCGCCGACCAGCTCGGCGCCGATCAGCTCGTCGTCGTCCTCGCGGAAGTTGATCGCGATCACGCCGGCCTGCCGCGGGCTGTTGTAGTCGGTGAGCAGGGTCTTCTTCACCAGGCCGTTGCGGGTGGCCAGGACGAGGTAGGGCGCCTGGTCGTAGTCGCGGATCGCCAGCACCTGCGCGATCTTCTCGTCGGGCTGGAACGACAGCAGGCCGGCGACGTGGCCGCCCTTCGCGTCGCGCGCCGACTCGGGCAGGTTGTAGGCCTTGGTCCGGTAGACCCGGCCGGCCGAGGTGAAGAACAGCAGCCAGTGGTGGTTGCTGGTGGCCATGAAGTGCTCGACCACGTCGTCGCCCTTGAGCGTCGCGCCGCGCACGCCCTTGCCGCCGCGCTTCTGGGTCCGGTAGAGGTCCGCCCGGGTGCGCTTGGCGTAGCCGCCGCGCGTGATCGTGACGACGAGCTCCTCGTCGGGGATCAGGTCCTCCATCGAGAGGTCCCCGTCGGCGGCGATGAACTGGCTGCGCCGGTCGCTGCCGAACTTGTCCACGATCGCGGTGAGCTCGTCGGAGACGATCTGCCGCTGCCGCGGCTCGTTGGCCAGGATGTCCTGGAGGTCGGCGATCTCGGTCTCGAGCTCGGCGAGGCGGTCCATGATCTTCTGGCGCTCGAGGGCGGCGAGGCGGCGCAGCTGCATCTCGAGGATCGCGTCGGCCTGCACCTCGTCGATGTCGAGCAGGCTCATCAGGCCGCCCCGGGCCTCCTCCACGTCGGGGCTGCGCCGGATCAGCGCGATCACGTCGTCGAGCGCGTCGAGCGCCTTGACCAGGCCGCGGTAGACGTGCGCCCGCTTCTCGGCCTCGCGCAGCCGGAACTTGGTCCGCCGCTGGATGACCTCGATCTGGTGGGTGATCCAGTTGGAGATGAACTGGTCCAGCGTCAGCGTGCGCGGCACCCCGTCGACCAGGGCCAGCATGTTGGCCGCGAAGTTGGTCTGCAGCTCGGTGTGCTTGAACAGGTTGTTGAGCACCACGCGGGCGACTGCGTCGCGCTTGAGTACGACGATCAGCCGCTGTCCGGTGCGGGCCGAGGTGTTGTCCTTGACGTCGGCGATGCCCTGGATCTTGCCGGAGTCGGCGAGCTCGGCGATCTTCAGCGCCAGGTTGTCGGGGTTCACCTGGTAGGGCAGCTCGGTGATGACGAGCTGGGTGCGCCCCTTGGCGTCCTCCTCGACGTCGACCACCGCGCGCATCGTGACCGAGCCACGGCCGGTGCGGTAGGCCTGCTCGATGCCCTGACGACCGACGATCAGGCCGTGGGTCGGGAAGTCGGGGCCCTTGACCCGCTCGAGCAGCGCCTCGAGGAGCTCCTCGCGGCTCGCGTCGGGGTTGGCCAGCGACCACTGCACGCCCTCGGCGACCTCACGCAGGTTGTGCGGCGGGATATTGGTGGCCATGCCGACCGCGATGCCGGCCGAGCCGTTGACCAGCAGGTTCGGGAAGCGGGCCGGCAGGATCGTCGGCTCCTGCGAGCGGCCGTCGTAGTTGGGCGTGAAGTCGACGGTGTCCTCGTCGATGTCGCGGACCATCTCCATGGCCAGCGGCGCCATCTTGCACTCGGTGTAACGCATGGCGGCCGCGGGGTCGTTGCCCGGCGAACCGAAGTTGCCCTGGCTGTCGACGAGCGGGTTGCGCATCACCCACGGCTGCGCGAGGCGGACCAAGGTGTCGTAGATCGCCGAGTCACCGTGCGGGTGGTACTGACCCATGACCTCGCCGACGACGCGCGCGCACTTGGAGTAGCCGCGGTCGGGACGGTAGCCGCCGTCGTACATCGCGTAGAGAACGCGGCGGTGCACCGGCTTGAGGCCGTCGCGCACGTCGGGCAGCGCGCGACCCACGATGACGGTCATCGCGTAGTCGATGTAGGAGCGCTGCATCTCGACCTGCAGCTCGACGGGCTCGATCCGCCCGCCGGACGGGGGGACGGTGCCGTCGGTGATGTTCTCAGTCACTGGTGGTCATCTCTTCCTGTACGGCGCTGGCCGTGGTTGCGTCTGCGACCGCGTCGATGGCTGTCTTGAACCGGACATCTGTGCGGGGCTCGCCCTCCAGCACACCTCCCTCGTTCCTCGGTCGGCGTACCTCCGGGCTCACTCCTCTAGATGTCCAAGAAGCGGACGTCCTTGGCATTCCTCTGGATGAAGGAGCGTCGCTGCTCGACGTCCTCACCCATCAGCACCGAGAACATCTCGTCGGCCTGCGCGGCGTCCTCCAGGGTGACCTGGAGCAGCAGCCGGTTGTCCGGGTCGAGCGTGGTGTCCCACAGCTCGTCGGGGTTCATCTCGCCCAGACCCTTGTAGCGCTGGATCGCGTTCTCCTTGGGCAGCTTCTTGCCGGCCGCCTGGCCGGCCTTGAGCAGCGCGTCGCGCTCGGCGTCGGAGTAGACGAACTCGTGCTCGTGCGGCTTGTTCCAGCGCAGCCGGTAGAGCGGCGGCTGCGCGAGGTAGACGTAGCCGTGCTCGATGAGCGGCTTCATGAACCGGAACAGCAGGGTCAGCAGCAGGGTCCGGATGTGGTGGCCGTCGACGTCGGCGTCGGCCATCATCACGATCTTGTGGTAGCGGACCTTCTCGATGTCGAACTCTTCGTGGATGCCGGTGCCGAGCGCGGAGATGATCGCCTGGACCTCGTTGTTGGCCAGCACCTTGTCGAGGCGGGCCTTCTCCACGTTGAGGATCTTGCCGCGGATCGGGAGGATCGCCTGGATGCGCGGGTCGCGGCCACCCTTGGCCGAGCCGCCCGCCGAGTCACCCTCGACGACGAAGATCTCGCACTCCTCGGGGTTGGTCGACTGGCAGTCGGCCAGCTTGCCGGGCAGGCCGCCGCCGCCGAGCAGGCCCTTGCGGGAGCGGGCCAGGTCGCGGGCCTTGCGCGCGGCGATCCGGGCGGACGCGGCGGCCTGGGCCTTGCGGACGATGTCGCGGCCCTCGGCCGGGTTCTTCTCGAACCACTCGCCGAGCTGCTCGTTGACGACCCGCTGCACGAAGCCCTTGGCCTCGGTGTTGCCGAGCTTGGTCTTGGTCTGGCCCTCGAACTGGGGCTCGCCGAGCTTGATCGAGATGATGGCGGTCAGGCCCTCGCGGACGTCGTCGCCGGAGACCCGGTCCTCCTTCTTCTTGATCAGGCTCCACTCCTCGCCCCAGTTGTTGACCAGGGAGGTGAGCGCCGAGCGGAAGCCCTCCTCGTGGGTGCCGCCCTCGTGGGTGTTGATCGTGTTGGCGAAGGTGTGCACCGACTCGGTGAAGGTGGTGTTCCACTGCATCGCCATCTCGAGGCTCATCCCGCTCGCCGGCTGCTCGGCCTCGAACTCGATGACGCTCGGGTGCGCGTGCTGCTTGCTGCGGTTGAGGTGCTCGACGTAGTCGACCAGGCCGCGGTCGTAGCGGAACACCTTCTCGAAGACGCCCTCGCCCGCCGTACGGACGACCGGCTCGCCGCCGTCGGCGGCGGTCTCGGCGTCGACCGGGCCGGCGACCTCGTTCTCGCGCTGCTCGACCTCGGCCGACTGCGGCCGCTCGTCGCGTACGACGATCTCGAGGCCCTTGTTGAGGAAGGCCATCTCGCGGATCCGGTTGGTGATCGTCTCGAGCGAGTAGGTCGTGGTCTCGAAGATCTCGGGGTTGGCCCAGAACGTCACCGTGGTGCCGGTCTCGTCGTCCGGGCCGAGCGCCTCGAGCTGCTCGAGGGGGCCGTCGGGGACGCCGATGCTGAAGCTCTGCCGCCAGTGGTAGCCGCGGTTGTTGACGTCGACCTGGAGGTGCGTCGAGAGCGCGTTGACGACGGAGACGCCGACGCCGTGCAGACCACCGGAGACCTTGTAGCCGCCGCCGCCGAACTTGCCGCCGGCGTGCAGCATCGTCAGCGCCATCGTCACGGCCGGCATGTCCTGGCCGGGTGCCGTGTCGGTGGGGATGCCGCGGCCGTTGTCGGTGACGCGGACCGCGCCGTCTGCCAGCAGGGTCACGACGATCCGGTCGCAGTGGCCGGCCAGCGACTCGTCGACCGCGTTGTCCACGATCTCCCAGACCAGGTGGTGCAGGCCGCGCTCGCCGGTGGAGCCGATGTACATGCCCGGTCGCTTGCGGACCGCCTCGAGACCCTCGAGGACCTGGATCGCGGAGGCGTCGTACTTGCCGTCCTCGACCGCCGAGGTCGAGCCGATGGGGGCCAGTCCTGCGGCCGCCTCGGCGACCTGCTCGGGCGAGAGGTCGGTGCTGATGTCGTTCGGGGCGCTGTCGGGCATCTGGTCGGCCACGAGCCATCCTTCTCGGTCTTCACATGACGAAGGCCGACCCCGGACCGGGGTTCGACCCAAGTGGCCAGTATACCGACTCACGGCCCGATTTCGAGGCATCCATCCACAGAAGTCGGGGGGACGGAGCCCCTCGAATGCCGATTCTGGGCCTCACAGGGTGTCTAGGAGCGTTTTCCAGGGGCGGTCTCTGGTCCCCATACGCGGCCGGGGGGCCGGAAACGGTCCACAGCGGCCCCTGCGGGTCCGGCCCTGGTGCGGCTCCGGTCCGGGGCGGGCTCTCACCCGTAGGTGTCGCGCGGACCCCGGCCGTCGCGCACCGAGCGCGGCCCGCGCTTCCAGCTCGGACCCGTCGGGCCCACCGCGTCGATGACCCGCACGGTGCCGTCGCCGAGCTCCTCGTTGAGGCGCCGTACGACCGTCGGGGCAAGCAGCCGCAGCTGGGTCGCCCAGGCCGTCGAGTCGGTCTTCACGACCAGCCGGCCGTCGTCGAAGCTCGCCGGCGTGCAGTGCTGGGCGACCTCGCGGCCGACGATCTGGTCCCACCGCGTGAAGACCCCGTGCACCCGCACGTCGGTGCCCCAGCCCTGGTCCGCGATCAGCCGCCCGATGGTCGAGTCGAGCAGCTGCGGGTCGCGTTCGTCGGGGTGCGCACCCGAGCTCTTGGCGTCGGTACGGCGGGGCCGGCTGCCGGACCGGAACGCCCCGTTCTTGCGCCCGGCGGCCCGGGTGGTGCCGGCCAGGCCGCGGGCGATGCTGCGCGCCAGGTCCAGCCCGGCGTCGTCGTGCTCGTCCGGCTCGTTGGTCGCGCTCGTCGGGACCACCTCGTCGTCACTCATGCGCCCGCACCGTCCCGTCGACCACGTCGATCCGGCGTCCGCGCAGCGCGGCCGGCACGTCGTCGGGTACGGCGGCCGTGACCAGCACCTGCTCGGCGTCGGCGACCAGCTCGGCGAGCCGCTCGCGGCGCTCGACGTCGAGCTCGGCGAACACGTCGTCGAGGATCAGGATCGGGTCGTCGCCGTCGCCCCGGAGCAGGTCGTAGGAGGCCAGCCGCAGCGCGAGCGCGTAGGACCAGGACTCCCCGTGCGAGGCGTAGCCCTTCACCGGCAGCGGGCCGAGCGTGAGCGTCAGCTCGTCGCGGTGCGGCCCGACCAGGCTGACGCCGCGGTCCACCTCGTCGTCGCGGCGTCGCTCCACCTCGGCGAGCAGCGCCTTCGCGAGCAGCTCGCGGTCGGGGGCGGCCGGGTCGAGGGTGGGCAGCTCGAACGACGGCTTGTAGGCCATCGTCGCGTCGCTGCGCCGGGCGCCGCGGGCGACCGCCTCGTAGGCCGCGCCGACCAGGGGCTGCAGCCCGTCGACCAGGGCGACGCGGGCGGCGAGCAGCTCGGAGCCGGTGCGGGCGAGGTGGGTGTCCCACACGCCGAGGGTGGCCAGCGCCCCGTCGGCGCGGGCCCGGGTGCCGGCCCCGACGTTGGGGCGACGCCCGGCGGAGGCGGTCTTGAGCAGCGAGTTGCGCTGCTTGAGCACCCGCTCGTAGTCGCTGCGCACGCCGGCGAACCGCGGCGCCCGCAGCACCAGCAGGTCGTCGAGGAACCGCCGCCGCTCCGACGGGTCGCCCTTGACCAGCGCCAGGTCCTCCGGGGAGAACAGCACGGTCTTGACCAGGCCGAGCAGGTCACGGGCCCGGGGCAGCGGGGACTTGTTGATCCGCGCCCGGTTGGAGCGCCCCGGGTTGATCTCGACCTCGAGCAGCGCGGCCCGCTCGTCCTTGACCACGCTGGCGCGGACGACCGCCTGGTCGGCACCCATCCGCACCAGCGGCGCGTCGGAGGAGACCCGGTACGACGACAGCCGCGCCAGGTAGTCGACGGCCTCGACGATGTTGGTCTTGCCCTGCCCGTTGCGGCCGACCAGCGCGGTCACGCCGGGACCGAGCGCGACCTCGGCCGTGGCGTAGGAGCGGAAGTCGTGCAGCGAGAGGTGGGCGACGTGCACCGTCGGGTCAGCCCGGTCAGGCCGACGACGCGTCGCCGCCGGCGGGCGGGCTGGTGTGCGTGGCGTGACCGCCGAACTGGTTGCGCATCGCGGCGACGGCCTTCATGGCGGGGGAGTCGTCTTGCCGCGAGGTGAACCGGGCGTAGAGCGCCGCGGTGATCGCGGGCAGGGGTACGGCGTTGTCGATGCCGGCCTCGACGGTCCAGCGACCCTCGCCGGAGTCCTCGGCGTAGCCGCGGATCTTCGACAGGCCCTCGTCCTCGTCGAGCGCGTTGACGAGCAGGTCGAGCAGCCACGAGCGGATCACGGTGCCCTCGCGCCAGGAGCGGAAGACCTCGGTGACGTTGTCGACCTCGTCGACCTTCTCGAGCAGCTCCCAGCCCTCGGCGTAGGCCTGCATGATGGCGTACTCGATGCCGTTGTGAACCATCTTGGAGAAGTGGCCCGCGCCGACCTTGCCCGCGTGGACCCAGCCGAAGTCGCCCTCGGGCTTGAGCGCGTCCATCGCGGGCTGGATCTTCGCGATGTCCTCGGCCGAGCCGCCGGCCATCAGCGCGTAGCCGTTCTCCAGGCCCCACACACCGCCGGAGACGCCGCAGTCGACGAAGCCGATGCCCTTGGGGGCGAGCTCCTCGGCGTGCTGCTTGTCGTCGGTCCAGCGGCTGTTGCCACCGTCGACGACCACGTCGCCCTCGGAGAGCAGCTCGCCGAGGGTGCGCACGGTCTCGCGGGTCGGGTCACCGGCGGGGACCATCACCCAGACGACCTTGGGGGAGGGGAGCTTCTCGACGAGCTCCTCGATGCTCGCGACGTCGCTGACGTCGGCGTTGCGGTCGTACCCGATGACGGTGTGGCCTGCGCGGCGCAGCCGCTCGCGCATGTTGCCGCCCATCTTGCCCAGACCGATGAGGCCGAGTTCCATGCAGCTTCCCTCCGCTGTTCCAGCTGTTCGTGTGCGCTCGTCAGGCTACTCCGGGCCTGTCCGACGTCGGTCAGGACAGCAGGCGGCGAGGCATCAGCAGGTAGCGGAAGTCGGTGTCGGCCTCGCCGTCGATCCCGTCGACGCCGGAGAGCACCGCGGGCTTCGATGCCTGGGTGAACGCGAGCTCCACGAAGGGCTCGTCGATCGCCGACAGGCCCTCGAGCAGGAACTGCGGGTTGAAGCCCGTCGTGATGTCCTCGCCCTTGATGACCGCCTCGATCTCCTCGGTGGCCAGGGCCTCCTCGCCGCTGCCCGCGTCGAGCTTGAGCAGGCCGTCGGAGAACTGCAGCTGCACGGCGGTGTTGCGCTCGGCCACCAGCGACACCCGCTTGACCGACTCGACGAGCGCTGCGCGGTCGATGCGCGCGACGGTCAGGTGCTCGCTCGGGAAGAGCGTGCGCACCTTGGGGAACTCTCCGTCGAGCAGTCGGGTCGTCGTACGTCGGATGCCGCCGCCCGAGGCGCCCTCGAAGCCGATGATGCCCTCGCCGGTGCCCGAGGAGGACAGCGCGATCGAGATCTCGGTGCCCGACGTCAGCGACTTGGCGGTGTCGGCGAGGACCTTGGCCGGGACCAGGGCGGCCGCGGACAGGTCGGTGGCGCCCGGGTCCCACTGCAGCTCGCGGTGCGAGAGCCGGAACCGGTCGGTGGCCAGCAGCGAGATGTGGTCGCCCTCGATCTCGATGCGGACACCGGTCAGCACCGGGAGCATGTCGTCGCGGCCGGCGGCGGTGACCGCCTGGGCGACCGCGGTCGCGAACACGTCGCTGCGCACGCGCCCAGTGGCGGCGGGCATGTCCGGGAGGGTGGGGTACTCCTCGACCGGCATGGTCTGCAGGCTGAAGCGCGCCTTGCCACAGGTCAGCGACGCCTTCGGGCCCTCGACGGTGATCTCGACGGGACGGGCCGGGAGGCTGCGGCAGATGTCGGCGAGGAGCCGGCCGGAGACGAGGGCCTTGCCCTCCTCCTGCACGGTCGCGGGCAGCGTGGCGCGTGCGGAGGTCTCGTAGTCGAACGTGGAGAGCACCAGGCCGTCGTCGGTGGTCTCGATCAGCAGGCCGGCCAGGACCGGGACGCTGGGCCGGACCGGAAGGCTGCGCGCGGCCCAGGCGACCGCGTCGGCCAGGACGTCACGCTCGACGGTGAACTTCACGGGTGGTCGCCTCCTGCAGCACTGATGTCGATGGCGGACGCGCGCAGGGCGGTCGTGGTGCGCGCTCGTGCGCGCAGGCACAGGACGCCCTGGGTCCGGGGTGAGCATCCTGCCATGCGCGTCGGTCGGGTGGGAGCCGGAGTGGCGAACTTGCGGCTTGTCCCCACCCGTCGTCGGGTGGGGGAAAACCACCTGGTTGTCACTTGTCCCCAGGAAAGTGCGGGTCGAGAAGTTTCCTCATGTCGGAGCCATGTCTAGTTCCTTCGTGTTAACAGGTTCCGTGGACAGTGTGGATAACCGTCGTTGTCCGAGGTCAGCCCCGGAAATGTTGTTCGAGGCCCCTGTGGAGAACCCTCGGACAACCTGGGGGTTCCTGTGGTCGGGCGCCGGCCGCGTCGGCTCCGTGCACTGGTTGTCCACAGTTCGTCCCCGGCTGTGGGAACGAACTCAACATCGTTGTCCCCAATTGCCCGGCTCGTCCGGAACCCCCGACGCGGTGCGACGCGAGACGCACGAAGGGCCGGTCCGCCGTGGTGCGGGGCCGGCCCTTCGTGGACGTGTCGTGCCGTCGTACGGGGTGGTGCGTCAGCCCTGGCGCGCCTGCTGCTTGATCCGGTTGGTCAGCTCGGTGACCTGGTTGTAGACCGAGCGTCGCTCGGCGAGGAGCTGGCGGATCTTCTTGTCGGCGTGCATGACCGTCGTGTGGTCGCGGCCGCCGAACTGCTGGCCGATCTTCGGCAGCGACAGGTCGGTGAGCTCGCGGCACAGGTACATCGCGATCTGCCGGCCGGTCACCAGGACGCGGCTGCGGCTCGAGCCGCACAGGTCGTCGATCGAGAGGCCGAAGTAGGCCGCGGTCTGGGCGATGATCAGCGCCGCGCTGATCTCCGGCTCGCCGCCCTCGGGGATCAGGTCCTTGAGCACGATCTCGGCCAGGGTCAGGTCGACCGGCTGGCGGTTGAGGCTCGCGAAGGCGGTGACCCGGATCAGCGCGCCCTCGAGCTCGCGGATGTTGGTCTGGATCTTGGAGGCGATGAACTCGAGCACGTCCGGCGGCGCGGTCATCCGCTCCGTGGCGGCCTTCTTGCGGAGGATCGCGATCCGGGTCTCGAGGTCCGGCGGCTGCACGTCGGTGATCAGGCCCCACTCGAACCGGTTCCGCAGCCGGTCCTCGAGCGCCTCGAGGCGCTTGGGCGCCCGGTCGGAGGTGATCACGATCTGCTTGTTCGCGTTGTGGAGGGTGTTGAACGTGTGGAAGAACTCCTCCTGCGTCTGGATCTTCCCCTCCAGGAACTGGATGTCGTCGATCAGCAGCACGTCGACGTCGCGGTAGCGGCGCTGGAACATCGCCGCCTTGTCGTCGCGGATCGCGTTGATGAACTCGTTGGTGAACTCCTC